>ERZ1023241.1-NODE-1-length-888390-cov-129.280180_pt1 | contig 888390 bp, 842 predicted proteins | sample MGYA00380455_ERZ1023241 | MGnify/ENA primary metagenome ERZ1023241 (study PRJEB33173, sample SAMEA4830304) | metagenome | study: EMG produced TPA metagenomics assembly of the PRJEB25223 data set...
CAGTGTCAGTATCTTGTTCAGTAGAAGAAGCATCCGAATTCACACTATCCTTAGATCCATCTTGTTTGTCTTCAGCAGTGACTTCATCCTTATCAGTACTAGCGCTATCATCTTGACCAGCGTCAGTATCTTGTTCAGTAGAAGAAGCATCTGAATTCACACTATCCTTAGATCCATCTTGTTTGTCTTCAGCAATGATTTCATCCTTATCAGTACTAGTGCTATCGTTTTGAACAGCGTCAGTATCTTGTTCGGTAGAAGAAGCATCTGAATTCACACTATCCTTAGATCCATCTTGTTTGTCTTCAGCAATGATTTCATCCTTATCAGTACTAGTGCTATCGTTTTGAACAGCGTCAGTATCTTGTTCTGATGTGTTTTCATTGTTAGCTGTTTCATTAGAAGTAACATTACTTTCAAGAGCGTTTTGATTTGTTTCTAAATCTTGATTGTCATTTTGTTGCGCTTCTTGATCTTGACCATTTTGGTTATATGTATCTTGAGTTGGTGTTTGATCAGAAGTTTGATTGTTCAACTCATCAATTTGAGCATCATAGTTTGAGTCATTATCATTAGATGCCTGTTTGATTTGTGTAGGGTCTTGGTAGACTTGTGTACCTGAAATGTTAGCTGTTGGTTTACTAATTTCAGATTTAATTTCTTCACTTTGGTTAAGTGCTTTATCATCATTTAAAATATTCTTATTAGGCGAGTGCTCCTGTGTTTTATCTGCCGCCTGTGCGTGATGAGTTGTCAAAGCTGTACCTGCTAATGTAAGTGCTATAATTGAAGGTACCTTATAAGTGTTTTTATTCTTAGCCATTAAATTGCCCCTTTAACTTTATAAATTTAAATTCATTATAATACGTCTAAGGATCGAGTGACTTATTTTTCACCGATTTGTAATATAAAATTAATCTTATTAAGTTTTGGAAAAGATTTAATATACGATTTAAAGCGTTATAACGCCTTATTCACAATATATTGAAAAAATACACACTGAAGAATATTACAAAATTTAGATGAAATATTACTGTAAAAATATGACAAATAATATTAAATTGTTTTTGACATTGCAATGTGTTTGATGTTTTCCTCCATAAAAGTTTCTCCGAAAGCTTCATATCCAAGAGATTCATAAAATGGTTGCGCATGACATTGTGCATTAAGCATTAACTTTTTATCGCCTTTATTTTTTGCTACGTCTTCTAAAAAGCCCATTAGTAATTTTCCATAACCTTTATTGCGATGCGATGCTAAAATAGCCACTCTTTCTACTTTTACGGCATTATCTACAGGACGAAGTCTACCAGTTGCAAATGGCATAGCATTTTGATCATAGCCTATTACATGAGTAGCAATCGTTTCATATTGATCTATTTCATTTTCTAAAGGCACACCTTGTTCTTCAACGAAGACCTTTTTACGTATATTGTGAGCTTCTTCTATCATATTTTGAGTTGTAACAATTTTGAACATAAAGATTCCTCATTTCAATTTTTAATATTAAAAATACCCTACCATAAAATATATGGTAGGGCAGTATAATTATAACGCTTCTTTTCTAATAATTGCAGTGTATTGCCAAAAAATACGCATTTGTGCAATGTTCCAATTATTCATTCCCATGGCAAAGCCTGAGGGTTTGAATAAGTTTACATCAGTTACTTCTAATGCAGCTGCAATTAGATACTGAATTGGCACACTGATTTGCTTCATTGTTTCTGTTATGCCGTTTTGGTCATAAACCCATGTGAAGGGGAGTTCAGATTCAAATACATCAACTTTTTCAAAAATTTCTGGAAGCGCAACAATATAACACGCACCATCAACAATTGGATTATTGTCACTATCTTTATAATAAATTCGTAGTGCTTCATAATTCTCCCGATGTTCATGATTGACGTAGAAAAATTCATTCCTGAAAAGTGCCATATCTTTGCTGTGAATCAATTGTTGTTCTAATACATTAAACATACCATTAATTTGGTTAAGTTTGTCATATGTTTTACGTGACATACAGTGAGCTCCTCTCTAAAGTTAATATTGATTTGTAGGTATTTCTTGTGCATTTGGTTGTTGATTTTCATCAGGCTGTTGCTGATTTGGATCAACCTGTTGTTGCGTATTTTGATCACTGTTTTGTTGATTCTGATCGTTTTGTTGATTCGGGTCGTCTTGTTGATTTTCATATTGATTAGCGTCAGGTTGTTGGCTATTGTCATTATTTTTATTTTCTTGAATATCTGAATCTGTAGAATTATTATCTGATGATTGATTTTCATCATTATCATCATTACTCGTACTATCGTTTTGAGATTTTCTTAGTAATGAACTATCTATCTCTGTTTGTGGTATGAGTGTACCATAAAAATCAATAACACGTTGGTTTAAAAATTCTAACTTATCTTTTATTTTAGGTAATTCTAGATCATCACGCAAAAGATTTGACGTATCTTGAATATTTTTTATATCAGGATTGTAATAATATATGCCATTTAAGTAGTCGTCTTTACCTTCTAGTTGTGTACTCTTGATATCAACATCATCTTTTAAATAAGATGTTGCAAGTACTTTGATTTCTTTATAACTTAAATTGTGTTTGGCATTTTTACCAACAATTTCAACAACATCATCTAACTTACTAATTGAATCTGCTTTTTGAGCTTTAGCAAATAGTTTTTTTATTAAATCCATTTGACGTTGACCACGTTCTAAATCAGAATCTTGATGTCTTGTTCGCGCAACGGCTAATGCTTCATCGCCATTTAAATTTTGATGGCCTTTTTTAACTTTTATTTTTCCAGAATCATCTGTGTTTGGCTCATTAATGTCATAAGGGACATCGTATTCGATACCGCCAAGTTCATTAACAGCATCGACAAAAGCTTCCATATTAATTCTTACATAGTAATCAACTGGCACATTTAACGTAGCTTCTACAGAGTCCATTGATGATTTAGGACCTCCATAAGCATGAGCATGTGCAATTTTATCGTAATAACCCACTTTAGGGATAAAACTAATAGTATCACGTGGGATACTTAACATTCTTATTTGTTCTTTCTTGGTATTAAGTGTAGAGAAAATCATTGCATCTGATCTTGATTGTTCAGTACTTTGTCCGTTTTTTTCACGACCACTATTATCATCAATACCTAAGAATAAGATAGAGATAGGATCTTTTGAAGGATCAACTTTTGATTCACGGATGTTAGATTGCCTCGCTGAATCTTGGTCATTGTATGAATGTTCAAAAGCACCTTGAGAAGATTTTAATAGTAAAACGGCAAATATCACTGGAACAACTACAAGAAGTAAAGATAGAAATATTAAAAAATATTTTAAAAATTTATTCATGTTTGGAGCTCCCCATGTATAAGATTTGGTACATGTAACTATCATTTTGTTGAAGTTGTTAAACTTTTTAACTTTGTTAAATATTTGTAAAGAAGAAAATGTACTATAACTTATAATTTTATTACTATAATTAAAAAATATCAACTATCAATATGTTATTTACGAGTTTGAGGTGAAAATTAAAGATATTCGTGATACTTAGGACTGGAACAGTCAAGGTTTAGATATAGATGTTACATTTATGTCATTTGATTAAAAATGATTTATTTTAAAACATAGGATATAATATACATTGGAAATATAAACTTGTAGACAATATCAATTCTAATGAATAATTAATAGATTGTATTTGGATAGCAGAATGTATGGGATGATTTATTGAGAATTAGCTTTTAAAATGAAACTAAAACTAAATATATCTTTATTCTGAAAGATATAAGGAGGAAACGTCGACGTGAAACAAGCTTGGTTAGAGAGAATTGATGAAAGTTTAGTTAAAGCATTTTATCAATTACAAACAGAGGAAGAAAAAAATGAAGGCTTTGAAACTACTTTATCTTTCGGTACTGCAGGTATAAGAAGTACTTTTGGCTTAGGTCCAGGGAGATTAAATGCCTTTACTGTTCGAAAAGTTGCATTAGGATTAGCACAATATTTAAAAAATACAGTTAGTAGCGATTCATCAGTGGTTATCCATTTTGATACTAGATTATTATCAAAAGCATTTTCTAGAGAAATGGCAAGTGTTTTAGCTGAAAATGGTGTGCATACGATTGTATCAGAAAATTATAAATCTACACCAGAGTTATCTTTTGCGGTAAGAGAATTAAATGTAAGTGCTGGCGTCATGATAACTGCTAGTCATAATCCTAAAAACTATAACGGTATAAAAATTTATGATCATCATGGTGGTCAACTGTTACCAGAAGCATCAGAAACGTTAAGTTCATATATAAATTCAATTGAATCACCATTGTTAATTGAAAAAGGTGATTTTGAGACATTATTGAAGGAAGAGAAAATTCAATTCATGGCTAATGAAGTGACAGAAAAATACAAAGCTGAAGTTAAATCATTAGTAGGTACGATTGAAGAAAAAGATGCCAAAGTTGTACTCACGAGTTTACATGGTACGAGTTTACCATTAATGTCAGATATATTGTCAGAGTTGGATTATCGTAATTATGTAATAGAAGAAGAGCAATCAAAACCAGATGGTCATTTTCCGACGATTGCAATTGCTAACCCAGAGGACGAAGATGCGTTTGCACTAGGGAAAAAATTGGCAGATGAAACAGATGCACAACTCATCATTGCTACAGACCCGGATGCGGATAGATTAGGATTTATTGAACGTTATGGAGATAACGACTATAGATATTTTAATGGTAATGAAATAGGTTTATTATTTATGAAATTGAGATTTCAAGATTTAGTAGAATCTAATAAACCACAATATATTATAAAGTCAATCGTTACGAGTGAGTTAGCAGAAAGATTAGCTAAATCATTAGACGTTGAAGTGACGAACGTTTTAACTGGGTTTAAATTTATTTCTGACTTAATCGAACAAAATCACAACACAACAAATAAGCAATTGTTGTTAGCATTTGAAGAAAGTCATGGATACTTAGCAAAACCAATATCCAGAGATAAAGATGCAATTCAAATGGTACCACTGTTAATTAAATATAAAAATTTATTAAATAAAAACGGTATAACATTTAAAGATACAATTAATGATATTTATCAAAATATTGGTGAATTTAAAGATAGAACAATCGCACCAAGCTTTGAAGGGTCAAAAGGTAATGAAAAAATTTCTAAAATAATGAGTCAGTTTAGAAATAAAGATATTCTTTCAATTTGTGGTATGGATGTTAAACAAATTGAAGATTACCAAATTGGAGAAATTAGAAATGTAAAAGAGGGGGCGACTGAACCATTATCATTACCTAATACAAACTTAATTAGATTCATATTTGACAATGGTTTTATTGCTCTGAGACCGTCAGGAACAGAACCAAAAATCAAACTGTATTTCTCGCTTAATGTAGATGACATTGATGCTATAACGGATCAATTTGAAAAAGACTATATTAATCATATAGATTGAGTAAAATAGAGGCAAAAAGATGACTACGAAAAAACTAAAACGGATAACGATTATTTTAACCATACTTCTTATAGCAATAGCAATTTTGATTGTATTTAAGCATTATCAACGTTACAACCAAGAATATAATGATACTAAAACTTATGAAGATGCATCAAAAGGTCATAAAAAAATAGGTAAATTAAATACCGTTGTTGATGCAAACAATCCTGATATAGTAGAAGTTAATAGATACTTAGAACAGATCAAATTTAATGGTACAGCTGCTGTATTTGAAAATGGTCAATTAAAACTAAATAAAGGTTATGGTATGAAAAATTTTAAAGAAGATGAAAAGAACAAGGCGGATACATTATATTTAATTGGTTCTTCTCAAAAATTCACTACTGGATTAATGCTAAAGCAACTGGTAAATGAAAAGAAGATCAATATGAATGATCCAGTCACAAAATACGTACCTTGGTTTAAAACAGCGCAACCGATTACATTAAATCAATTGATGCAGCATAAAAGTGGTTTATATAAATATAGAGCTTCACCTCAATATAAAAATTTAGATGAAGCTGTTCATGCTATACAAGAAAAAGGAATAGAAACAAAATATTATAATAAAAATAGATATAACGATGCGAATTACCTGGTATTGTCACGTGTGATAGAAGAGGTAACTAGTAAATCCTATGTAAAGAACTTTGTAGATAGACTTGCAAATCCATATAATTTGAATTTCACAGCATTCTACAATGATTTAGATTATCAAAAGAATATGGCAATTGGTTATAAAAAAGATAAAACGTCCAGTAAGCCAGTAAAACAAACACCCAATATATTAGATCAGTATTATGGTGCGGGAAATCTCTTTATGGCGCCATACGATATGGGGCAATTAATTTTAAGCTTACAAAAAAACAAACTTTTTGATAGTAAAATAACGCAACCACTTTTACATGAGAGTTTAACATCCCATTACCCTGAACCTTATAGATATGGTTTTTATTCACTCCCAGATAAAAATAGAATAAATGGTGGATTTTTTGGCCAAGTATTTACAGCTTATTTTAACGACAAATATATAGTAGTCTTAGCTACTAATTATGAAAATAGTAAGACTAATAACGAAAAGAAAATCAAACATATCTATTATGATATCTTAAAACAAGGCGGGGCATATAATATTGTCGGTCAAAAATATTAAAATAAAATGTATATAAAAAAGCACTCCTTTACTATTTAATCAAAGTTTAAAACTTACAGATTAAATAGCATAAAAGGAGTGTCTTTTTATGCATTAATAAACGATTAGTTATTTACAATACTTGAGTGCATCTATAAAAATCTCTTTAAATACCTCAGGTTCAATAGACATGACTACACTACAATTAGGGAAAGCAGATTTAAAATCTGTAACCGTTGCGCCTTTTGTCAATGTACCATTAGTCTCAACTTGAACATCTGCTTCTTGTACATCAAACTTTTCAGGATGAAGCAGATAAAGCACAGTATATACATCATAAACATTAATACCTTTTTCAAAATCATCACCTTTATAATGTTTGAAAAGGTGATGTAGCATATCTCCAGTTTGATTTAAGGCCTGAAGTTCATTTACTGTATGATGGCTCAATGTAGAACTTCTTGCAACATCAAGACCAACCATAGTCAAAGGTAAACCTGAATTGAATACGATCTGGGCAGCTTCTGGATCACAGTAAATATTAAATTCTGCAGATGGCGTTATGTTACCACGACCAGCGGAACCCCCCATGAAGACAATTTCTTTAATATAATTTTTCGCTTCAGGATAAGTAGATATTAACAAAGCAATATTTGTTAATGGGCCAATAGGAATGAGTGTTACGGGATCTTCATTCGTTATTAATTCTTTATACATAGCTTCCACAGCATGTACTGAAGCTAAATCATTATAGTTAGGTTCAGGAAAATCATATCCATTCATACCTGATTCTCCGTGGACTATACTCGCGTCTACTATGTTTGAAAGTAAGGGCTGTGAAGCGCCTCTATGTATAGGGATATTACTCTTGAAAAACTGTTTAAGTTTCAATGCATTTGCTGTTGTTTTTTCAATTCCTACGTTTCCATTGACAGTAGTAATCATTCTTAAATCAAACGCAGGGTGATTTAAAGCAATACTGATTGCCGCTGCATCATCGATACCGGGATCAGTGTCTATAATTATGGGTTGTTTCATTATTATTTAACCTCCTTTAAAAATAGGGTATGTATTTATTTTACAATTTTTGTAGGTTAAATGCTTAAAAAACGTATTGAATATAGTAGAAATAACAATAGGGGGATACTGGGAGTGAAGTTTTAAAAATAATAAAAAAGACTCCTCCGAAGAGAAGTCTTTTCTAGTATTATAAGTGGCTTGAGTGTCCACCTTGCATTACCCAATAAGTACCAATAACAGTAATTAAAGTAATGATAATCGCAAATACAACTTTGAATCCTTGTAAATTCCCATCTTTACCTTCAGTTAAGTGCATGAACATTAATAATTGAACTGCAGCTTGTATAAAAGCGAAACCAAAGATGATGGTAATCTTAGCATTAAGTGCCATAGATGTGTATAAGGTTACGAATACTGCTAAGATTGTTAGAACGATTGAGGCAATAAAACCTACAGTATGTTTTACAATTGTATTCATCCGCTAAACACCATCCCTATCATATATACGGCAGTAAAGATGAAAATCCATACAACATCTAAAAAGTGCCAATATAAACTTACTATAAATAATTTAGGAGCATTGTCTTTATTTAATCCTCGCATTGCAACTTGAATTAATAAACAAATAATCCAAACAATACCTAATGATACGTGGGCACCATGTGTTCCTAATAGAATAAAGAAGCTAGACCAATAAGAACCAATAGTTAGATTAACACCTTCGTGTACATAATGCGCGAACTCATAAATTTCAAATCCTACGAATACTGCACCTAGAAGCACTGTGATAATCATCCAGATCATCATTAACTTTTCTTTTTCTTTTCTCATATAGTATATTGCTATACCACAAGTGTAAGAACTAATTAATAATGCAAATGTCATTATTAATATAAGTGGTAATTCAAATAATTCAGTAGTCATTTTGCCAGCATAATCGCCGCCATGTTGAAGTGTTAATAATGCCGCAAACAACGTACCGAATAATGAGAATTCTGCTGTAAGGAAAATCCAAAAGCCAAGTCTATTTAAATTACCTTCATGCGAACGTTGATCAATTGTGTTTGCATCATGACTCATGACTTACAGCCTCCCTTTCTTTAATACGTGCATCACGTAAACGTTTTTCAGTTTCTGCTACTTCAGACGCTGGTATATGGTAACCATGGTCTATTTGGAAACTACGATAAATCATAGTACCGAAGATACCTAATAAACAAATTACTGCTGGAATAATTGTTTCGAAGATAAGGAAGAATCCACCAATAGTGAAGAAAATTCCCATCCAGAAACCAACAGGTGTGTTATTTGGCATATGGATATCAGTATAATTATGGTTATCTAAATAATGACGACCATGTTCTTTCATATCTACAAATGTGTCATAGTCATTCCAATCTGGAGTGATAGCAAAGTTGTATTTAGGTGGCATTGCGCTTGCAGTTGCCCATTCTAAAGTACGACCTAAACCATCCCAGTTATCGCCAGTAGCTTCACGTGGTGCTTTGAAGAAGCTGTATACGATACTTGCAACTAAGAACATAAAGCCTAATGCCATCATTAGGGCACCGATAGTTGAAATTACGTTTAGTAACCACCAACCATCTTCTGGCATATAAGTATATAAACGACGAGGCATACCATCTAAACCAAGAATGAATTGTGGTATGAAACAAATATTAAATCCGATTATGAATAACCAGAAACACCACTTGTTTAATGTTTCGTTTAACTTAAATCCAGTCATCTTAGGCCACCAGAAAATTAAAGCACCTAGACAAGCAAATACAACACCAGCCACTAATGTGTAGTGGAAATGCGCTACTAAGAAGTACGTATTATGGTATTGGTAATCTGCTGCTGCCATAGAGAGCATTACACCAGTCACACCACCTATTAAGAAGTTAGGTATGAAACCTAATGCGAATAGCATTGGTGATTCAAAGGTGATACGGCCTTGATAAAGCGTAAACAACCAGTTAAAGATTTTAACACCAGTTGGTATACCAATCAGCATGGTTGAGATTGAGAAGAATGAGTTGATTAATGCACCATTACCCATTGTGAAGAAATGGTGAACCCAAACTAAGAAACTTAAGAATGCGATACCTGCAGTTGCCCAAACCATGCTTTGATGACCGAATAGACGTTTACGTGCAAATGTCGGAATAATTTCAGAGTAGATACCAAATGCTGGCAAGATAACGATATACACTTCGGGGTGCCCCCATACCCAGAAGAAGTTAGCCCATAGCATCGGCATACCACCATTTGCGACAGAGAAGAATGCAGTGTCGAATATTCTATCAGTCGTAAATAGTGCTAATGCAACTGTTAAAACAGGGAAAGCCAAGATAACGATTAATGATGTGATGAAAGTAGTAACCGTGAACATTGGCATTTCCATGAATTTCATAGTTGGTGTTTTACATCTAAGTATAGTAACAAAGAAGTTAATACCGGTCATTAATGTACCGATACCAGAAATTTGTATTGCTATTAAGTAATAGTTAACCCCAGGTCCTGGGCTGAATTCGCCTGCAAGCGGTGCATAGTTTGTCCAACCAGCTGCAGGTGAACCTCCGACTATAAATGAAAGGTTGAATAAAATCATACCTGAGAAGAATAACCAGAAACTTACGTTATTTAATACAGGGAATGCGACATCGCGTGCACCAATTTGTAATGGTACTACGACATTCCATAAACCAAAGATGAAAGGCATTGCCATAAAGATGATCATTATTACACCGTGCGTACTAAAGACCTCATTATAATGGTTTCCTTCTAAAAATGTGTTATCTGGAATTGCTAATTGTGTACGCATCATTAGTGCATCAATACCACCACGTACGAACATTAATACCGCACAGATTAAGTACATCGCACCAATTTTTTTGTGGTCAATAGATGTGAACCATTCTCTGTATAGATATTTCCATAATTTAAAATAACTAATTACTGCGATCACAGCTATGACTGCAAACGGTGCACCAATTTGTGCCATCGTTATCATCCAGTTACCTTGAACGAGTAATTGATCCCATGGAAAATTCATTAATGTCCACCTCCATTTTCATGGTCTTTTTTCTCTATTTTAGATGCTTTATCATCTTTAACACCTTCAGAGATTTTTTCCATTTCATCCATATTATGTGATTCTTCATCTTTGAATTCACTATCATATGGTTCATTATTGCCTAGAATCATGGCTTTCATTCCATGACGTTCATAGTTTGCGTTTGTAATTTGCGGCTTACGTGCAGGTTTATCTGGTTTATCTAATACATCTTCTTTAATTTCTTCAGGTGTATTAAAGTTTGGATCTTTCTGCACATAATTGTAACGATCGTAAGCATAGAAAATATACTCAGGATCAGCTGCAGGATCAACAAATGCTAAATGTGTACCACTGAAAGTTAAGTTTTTATTTTCAGTAGTTGGTAAAAGTTGCTTATCAAATGTATCTTGGTCCAATACTTTTTTGCTTTGCGCATCTTTTACCCAATCCTCAAATTTACTTTGGCTTACAGAGTTAACATCAAATGTTTGACGTTCGAAGCCTTCACCATTGAAGTTTGAGTTACGTCCTCTGAACGTACCTTCCTCACTAGCTGTTAATGTCCAGTCCATTGTCATACCTGTCATCGCATATTTTTGGCCACCTAATTGTGGAATCCAGAAACTTGTCATCATATCCATTGATTGGAGTTTGAAGACAACAGGGCGATCTTTCGGAATAGTTAAATGATTAACTGTTTCGATTTTTTGTTCAGGATAACTGAAGAACCACTTATAACCAGCGCTTGTCGCATAAACAACAAGTGGATCGTCTTCTTTCTGTGGTTTTTCCTCATAACTGTAAAGTGAATTAACCGTTGGGATGGCTAAAGCAATTACAATAATTACAGGAATAATAAACCAAATTGTTTCCATTAAAGAATTGTGGTGCATCTTTCCTGATTCTTTAGTATTTCCTATTCTATATTTATATAGGAAAACTGTGAATAAAATAACAACAGCGGCAATAATAACAAGCATGAAGATGATTGAATACATAATCAAAAACTTCGTATCGCTTGCCATCGGCCCTTTTGGGTTTAAAACTTCTACGTTAGAACAACCACTAAGCAAAATTAGCGAGCCAAAGAGTAGAAGCAAAGACTTAAATTTTGACACTTTTTTGACCTCCTAATACTACAAATGTAGGGCTTACCATCAATTTTAAGATATTACGCAATATTTACAAGTGTTTGTGCGAAAAAAAATATTGTAAAATTAAAAGAAACCCAACAAACTCAACGTCTGGTGGGCTTTCAAAGATTTGTTAAAATTATGTGTACATTTTGTGAAAAGTGTCATATTTAAGACAATAAACGAAAATCACACACAAAATAGTGATAAACATTATCATTTAGGGGTATATGTATTAAATTTATAAAATTATTTTACTTCTATATAACGAATAGATTTATTAGTTGCGCCATCTGAATCTTCAACTTTATATTCAATCTTATATTTACCAGTTTTTTCAGTATTAATATTACCGTCAACTGTGATTTTATGTGTCAAATCTCCATCTTCTTTATCATAAGCACGCACGCCGTTTAAAATATTGTAGTCGTCGCCTTTATCGATAATTGTATCATTAATCCCTTTAAGTTCTGGAATTGAATTGTCAGTAGCTTCTGCGCTTAAGTTAGGTGATACAAGCGTAGCAGATACACCTAATGCAGACAAAGATTGTATTAATTTATTCATTACGTAACCTCCGAACGCAAAACATTAATTTTATTAAATATTACTATACTTTAATTTGCTATATTATACATCATACTATAGTCCTAATATATCTTATTTCTATAAATTTCATTGTAATTTCCGGTTAAAAGTATGTAAATTGAACTTTTTGTGAATTTTATCACATAAGTCTTTTGTAACATCCAATTTTGTAATAAGATAAAAATGTAAAAAGCAATAAAATTAGGGGTGGATTAAATGTTGAATGAAAAAGAACGAGATATAATTAAAGAGACGGTTCCTGTATTACAACAAAAGGGAGAAGAAATCACTTCGTATTTTTATAATAGAATGTTTACGAGACATCCTGAATTGAAAAATATGTTCAATCAGACCAATCAGAAAAAAGGTTTGCAATCTACTGCGTTAGCACAAAGTGTATTAGCTGCTGCAGTTAATATCGATGATTTAACGCGCATCATGCCAGTTGTTAAAGAAATTGCTTATAAACACTGTGCGCTACAAGTGCCAGAAGCTGGGTATGATATAGTAGGAGAAAATTTATTAGCAGCTATTCAAAATGTATTAGACTTACCAGAAGATGATGTGATTATTGCTACGTGGGCGAAAGCATACGGTGAAATAGCTTCCGTATTTATTAATGTGGAAAAAGAAATTTATAACGATATGGCTTGGGACGGCTTTAAACCTTTTAAAATTACTCATATAGAAGCAATAACTTCAGATATAAAAATGTTTACTGTTAAGTCAGATGAATATGACCTAAGTAAATTTGAGGCTGGAGAATATATTACTGTAGATGTAGAAAGTGATAAATTGGAATATCGTGCCAAACGTCATTATTCAATTATTGAAGGTGATAAACATACATTAACTTTTGCAGTGAAAAGAGATGTGACAGATTCACACGAGGGAGAAGTATCAACCATTTTACATGATGAGATGGAAGTTGGCGATACGATAGATTTATCTGCTCCTGTAGGAGTATTTGGAATAGTAAATGACACAGCGCCTCAGTTGTTTATCGGTTCAGGTATCGGTGTAACGCCATTAATTCCAATGTTTAATGACGTTGCAAAATCAAATGTAAAAGTAGACTTTATTCAAAATGTTGAAAGTGTACAAGAAATACCTTTTACCAGTAGAATAGAACACATTGTAAATAATAGTGATAATGCGTCGTATATTATTCACGATAAACAAAAAAGTGGATATATGGACGCAACATATCTAAGTCAGTTTATTTCAACAGATACTGAAATTTACGTTTGTGGAGGCGTTAAATTCCTTCAATCAATTATTACTACATTAAAAGAAATCGGTGTTGAAGCACAACGTATACATTTCGAATCATTTATTCCTAGATTAAGTGTGGGCGTTTAACTGTAAACAATTGCTCCCTTTACTGATGAAAAATATCTTTATCAGCTTTAAAAATATGAGAGCTAGCTTATGTGGCTAGCTCTCATTTATATTTATAATTTTATTGTTTTAATTGTATATAGATTATCAAAGGATTATGTGGTCTGATCGTGTAGTTTGCTCATTATTCATCTAGATTCCGTAGGTCATAAAAATCATAAAACAAATAAACGTTTAATGTTTTAACTTCGTAGTTTTTGTATTAGCAATAGTAGAAAGTCAAGGTAAGGCGAGTAAACGCGTTTATTACAAGTACTTGACAATTAGTCATAATTGCTATTGCAGTGCGTTTATTCATCTTGTTTTAATATGAGAAGAAACACTGCTATTCTAAACTTATTAAGTGTTGAACAGTCGTTATTTATTCGACTATTCTATGCCTCTACGCATTTTTTCGGCTATAAGTGTATTATTTAATACCATAGTAATTGTCATTGGACCAACGCCACCTGGAACTGGTGTAATTGCGCCTGCAACTTCTTTAACTTCATCATAAGCGATATCACCTTTTAATTTGCCATTTTCATCCGGTGTATTACCGACATCTATTACAACGGCACCTTCTTTAACGTCGTCTTTAGTTACTAGGCCTGGACGTCCGACTGCACTTACGATAACATCAGCATTTTTTAAATGACTATGCATATCTTTTGTTCTAGAATGTAAGATTGTAACAGTTGCGTTTTTTTGAAGTAATAATTTAGAAACAGGTTGACCTACAATATGACTTCTGCCAATTACAACGGCATCTTTACCTTCTAAATCAATATCAGCATGATTTAGCAGTTCCATGATTCCGAGTGGTGTACATGGTACAAATGTTTGTTGGTCAATATATAACTTACCGATGTTTTCTGGATGAAAACCATCCACATCTTTAGCAGGATTTATAGATTCCAATATTTTTTGTTCGCTTACTTGTTCAGGTAATGGCACTTGAACTAATATACCACTAACACTATCATCTTCGTTTAAGCGTTTAAGTTCTTGCAATACCTCTTCTTCAGAAGTTGACTCATCTAAATGTACAATTTCAGAAATCATACCAATTTTTTCAGCAGCTTTCTTTTTTGAATTGACATAACTTTGGCTAGCACCATCATTACCCACTAAAATCACAGATAATTTAGGTGTGTAACCTTTAGATTGTAAAGCTTCAACTTGATCTTTGAGCCCTTGTCTGTAATCTTTAGCAATTTGTTTTCCATCTAAAATCTTTGCAACCATAAAAATCCTCCTTGTATGTATGAACTTTACTTAACATTAACATAAAAACGATAGCAATTAACAACCAAAAGACGTAAATTATTAAGTTTTTTACGTTTAAAGTTCGATTTTTGATTGAAAAAGCAAGGTTTAATTGTTATGCTATATCTGTAATATACATCTAATAGTAGTAACATTTCAAATTTCTGAAAGGGTGTTCGTTTTGAAAGTGGTAGTCATAATGGGTAGTTCGTCAGATTGGGAAACAATGAAAGAAAGTTGTTCTATGTTAGACCAATTGGAAATTCCGTATGATAAGAAAGTTGTTTCAGCACATCGTACGCCACAATTAATGGTTGATTTTTCTAAAGAAGCAAGAGCGAATGGTTATGATGTCATTATTGCAGGTGCAGGTGGCGCCGCTCATTTACCAGGTATGGTTGCATCGATGACAACATTACCAGTAATTGGTGTGCCAATTGAGTCAAAAAGTTTAAAAGGCTTAGATTCGTTATTATCAATTGTCCAAATGCCAGGAGGTATTCCTGTTGCGACTACAGCTATAGGTAAAGCTGGTGCTAAAAATGCAGGTGTATTAGCTGCAAGAATACTAAGTATTGGTAATCAATCAATCCAAAAGAATTTGGAAAATTATGAAAAATCATTGGTTCAGAAAGTGAGTGAAATGCAAGATGAACTTCAATAAATTAAAGTTCGGTTCGACAATCGGCATTATTGGTGGCGGTCAGTTAGGAAAGATGATGGCACAGTCAGCCCAAAAGATGGGGTATAAAGTGATCGTGCTCGATCCTGACAAAGCATGTCCATGCCAACATGTTGCACATGAATTTATCAATGCTGACTATGATGATCAAGAAGCGTTGGAACAACTAGGTGAGTTATCTGATGTCATCACTTATGAATTTGAAAATATATCAGCAAACCAACTAAAGACACTTGTCTCAAAATATAATATTCCTCAAGGGTATCAAGCTATACAACTACTTCAGGATCGATTGACTGAAAAGCAAACATTACAAGAAGCAAATTGCAAAATTGCATCATTTGTACAATTATCCAAGCCGGATGATTTGGACATTGCAATAGAAACAATCGGTTATCCTTTTATCGTGAAAACAAGATTTGGTGGCTATGATGGTAAAGGACAAATATTAGTTAATTCAACATCAGACATAGATGAAGCAAGGGCACTTGTAGAAAAACAAGAATGTGTTGCTGAACAATATTTGCAATTAGAGAAAGAAGTATCTTTAACAGTAACCATTGGTAGTGATAATCAAATCACATATTTTCCACTGCAAGAAAATGAACATCAGAATCAAATTCTCTTTAAAACAGTCGTACCCGCACGTACAGAACATGCAAAAGAAGCAGAAGCTAGAAATGAAGTTGATAAAATAATCAAAAAAATACATTTCGTAGGTACTTTTACTGTGGAGTTCTTTATAGATGGTGAAAATCGTTTATACGTAAATGAAATCGCACCTAGACCGCATAATTCTGGTCATTACTCAATAGAAGCCTGTGATTTTTCACAATTTGATACACATATCTTAGCGATTACTGGTCAAAAATTACCAAAACAAATTGAATTGTTAAAACCCGCAATCATGATGAACTTATTAGGTAAAGATTTAGATTTATTAGAGGATCAATTTAGTGAGCATGCTGAATGGCATGTACATATATATGGTAAAACATCTAGAAAACCAAATAGGAAAATGGGTCATTTAACAGTGTTGACTACTGACATAAATAGATGCGAACAAACGCTACTTGGTAAATTTGAAGGGAGATCTGAATAATGTCTTTATTATATGAAGGTAAAGCAAAAAGAATATTTTCAACTGGTGAAAATGATGTATTACGCGTTGAATATAAAGATGAAGTTACTGCAGGAAATGGTGCAAAAAAAGATTTAATAGAAGGTAAAGGACGTTTAAATAACCAAATCACTTCTCGCATTTTTAATTACTTAAAAGAAAAAGGCGTGAAAAGCCATTTTATCGAGCAGATATCTGAAACGGAACAACTAGTACAATCAGTTGAAATTATACCTTTAGAAGTAGTGGTAAGGAATATTGCTGCAGGATCTATAACTAAAAGACTTGGTTTTGATAAAGGACATGAATTTGATGAACCACTTGTTGAGTTCTTCTATAAAAATGACGACCTAAACGATCCGTTAATAACTGAAGATCATATTAAGTTACTACATTTAGCTGAAGATAACGAAATTAATATATTAAAAGAAGCAGCAAAGGAAGTAAATGCAGTATTAGCTCAATTGATGAATGAAATGAACTTAAGATTAGTAGATTTCAAAATAGAGTTTGGTCGTACAAATGATGGACAAATTTTACTAGCTGATGAAATTTCTCCTGATACATGCCGTATTTGGGATAAAGATAGCGATACAAATTTTGATAAAGATGTATATAGAGAAGATAGAGGATCAATCATTGAAACATATCAAACTTTTTTAAATAAACTGGAGGCTTTATAAAAATGAAAACAATTGAATTACACATCACATTACAACCACAAGTATTAGATACACAAGGACAAGCATTAAACCGTGCAGTTCACGATTTAGGCTATAAACAAGTTAATGATATCCGTGTTGGAAAAGTTTTATATATGACAGTAGATGAAGCTACAGATGCTGAAGTACACAATGTGGTTACGACATTAAGTGAAAAACTATTTGCTAATACTGTTATTGAAGAATATAGCTATAAAGTATTGGAAGAAGGAGAGAAAGCATAATGAAATTTGCAGTGCTAAAATTTCCAGGCTCCAATTGTGATAGAGATATGTACAATGCGGCTATAAAGTCTGGTGTACAAGCAGAATATGTCGATTATCGAAATACTTCTTTAGATGGTTTTGATGGCGTGTTAATTCCAGGAGGTTTTTCATTTGGAGATTATCTACGTTCAGGCGCAATGGCTAGCGTGGCACCGATTACTGAAGAAGTGAAAAGATTTGCTTCAGAAGGTAAACCAGTATTAGGTGTTTGTAATGGATTTCAGATATTAACAGAAATAGGACTATTACCTGGCGCATTATTACATAATGATTCGCACTTGTTTGTCAGCCGTAATGAGTCTTTAAAAGTTGTTAATAATCAAACAGCATTTACAAATTTATATGATGAAAATGAAGTGGTAGTTTATCCAGTTGCACATGGTGAGGGACACTACTACTGCACGCCGGAAATATATGAAGCTTTAGATCAAAACAATCAAATTATTTTAAAATATGTTGATAACCCAAATGGTTCATTTAATGATATTGCCGGTATTGTAAATGAACAGGGAAATGTTTGTGGTATGATGCCACACCCAGAACGCGCAATTGAATCTATTTTAGGTACTGACAGTGGTGTGAAGTTATTTGAAGCGATGGTAAATAGTTGGAGGGAACAAAATGTCTAAGTTTATTGAACCAAGTGCAGAAGAAATTAAATTAGAGCAATTGTATAAAGATATGGGTTTAAGTGATAAAGAATATGAAAAAGTTTGCGAAATTTTAGGTAAAGAACCTAATTTTACAGAAATAGGTATCTTCTCAGTAATGTGGAGCGAGCATTGTTCTTATAAACACTCTAAGCCATTCTTAACACAATTTCCAACTTCTGGTGAGCATGTATTAATGGGACCGGGTGAAGGTGCCGGTGTTGTGGATATAGGTGATAATCAAGCTGTTGTATTCAAAGTAGAATCCCATAACCATCCATCTGCTGTAGAACCTTATCAAGGTGCGGCAACTGGTGTCGGCGGTATTATTAGAGATATCGTTTCTATTGGCGCAAGACCTATTAATTTATTAAACAGCCTACGCTTCGGTGAACTTACTGAAAAACAAAATCGTCGTTTATTACGTGGTGTGGTCGCTGGTATCGGTGGTTATGGTAACTGTATAGGCATTCCAACTACTGCCGGTGAGATAGAATTTGATGATAGATATGATGGAAATCCTTTAGTCAATGCTATGTGTGTAGGTATCATCGATCATGATATGGTTCAAAAAGGTACAGCAAAAGGTGTAGGTAATTCAGTCATTTACGTAGGATTAAAAACTGGACGTGATGGTATTCATGGCGCTACATTTGCTTCTGAAGAACTAAGCGAAGATAGTGAAAGTAAACGACCATCAGTACAAATTGGTGACCCATTTGTTGGTAAGAAACTTATGGAAGCAACATTAGAAGCGATTACGTTTGATGAACTGGTAGGTATACAAGATATGGGTGCTGCAGGGCTAACTTCATCTTCTTCAGAGATGGCTGCAAAAGGTGGCAGTGGTTTACATTTACGTTTAGAACAAGTCCCAACTAGAGAAAAGGGTATATCACCATATGAAATGATGTTATCAGAAACACAAGAGCGTATGTTACTTGTTGTTGAAAAAGGAACAGAACAAAAATTCTTAGACCTATTTGATAAACACGAATTAGATAGTGCTGTGATTGGTGAAGTAACGGATACAGATCGTTTTGTATTAACGTACGAAGACGAAGTGTTTGCGAACATTCCTGTGCAACCTTTATCTGATGAAGCGCCTGTTTATGTATTAGAAGGTGAAGCGCCAAACTATAATGAGCGTAAAAATGATTATAGCAAAGTGGATGTAGAGTCTGTGTTTGATGAACTATTACAACATCCAACTATTGCATCTAAACGTTATTTATATGAACAATATGATCAACAAGTTGGTGCTAATACAATTGTGAAACCAGGATTACAATCATCTGTAGTTCGAGTAGAAGGTACGAATAAAGCAATCGCATCTACGATTGACGGTGAAGCACGTTATGTATTTAACAACCCTTATGAAGGTGGGAAAATGGTTGTAGCAGAAGCGTACCGTAATTTGATTTCCGTAGGTGCTACGCCTTTAGCAATGACTGACTGCCTAAACTATGGATCGCCAGAAAAGAAAGAAATTTATCAACAGTTAGCGGATTCAACGAAAGGAATGTCAGAAGCGTGTGAAGTATTAAATACACCAGTCGTATCAGGTAATGTATCACTTTATAATGAAACTAGAGAAACATCTATCTTCCCTACACCAGTTGTAGGCATGGTAGGGTTAATCGAAGACATCGATTATTTAAATGATTTCGAACCGAGTGTTGGCGACACTTTATATGTAGTAGGTGACACAAAAGATGACTTTGGTGGTAGCCAAGTTGAGAAGTTACTATATAAGAAAGTAAATCATGAATTTGAAGCAATCGATTTATCTAATGAAGTACAAAAGGGTGAATCTATTAAACAGGTGATTCGTAATGGTGTGGCATCACATGTTCAAACCGTTGGAAAAGGCGGATTATTGTTGACGTTAGCACGTATGAGCGCACATTACCAACTTGGATTAAACGTACAATTAAACGTAACGAATGCGCAATTATTTAGTGAAACACAAGGGCGCTATATTGTTGTAGTAAAAGAAGGACAAACGTTAGAAATTGAAAATGCTGTGGAAATTGGTCAATTAACAAATGACGGTCAATTTAAAGTAGCTAATAATGAGGTTCAAGTAACACGTGATGTTCAAAACCTTACTGATATATGGGAAGGAGCAATACCTAAATGTATGACAGCAACGGACTAAATGAAGAATGTGGTGTATTTGGTATTTGGGACCATCCCGAATCTGCACAATTAACTTATATGGGGTTACACAGTTTACAACATCGTGGGCAAGAAGGTGCTGGTATAGTGTGCTCTAATGGTGAAAAGTTAATTGGTGAACGTGGTTTGGGTTTGTTAACAGAAGCAATATCGGATATTCAACTTGAAACTTTCAAATCATACCAACACGCTATTGGTCACGTGAGATATGCAACATCTGGTAATAAAGGTATTGAAAATATCCAACCATTTTTATATCACTTTTACGATATGAGTGTTGCAGTTTGTCATAACGGAAATCTTATAAATGCACAAAGTTTAAAGCGTTCATTAGAACATCAAGGGTCTATTTTTCATTCATCATCGGACACAGAAGTCATCATGCATTTAATTAGAAGAAGTAAAGCACCAACCTTTGAAGATGCATTCCAAGAAAGTTTGAGAAAGATAAAGGGTGGATTTACTTTTGCTATTTTGACTAAAGATGCATTATACGGTGCAGTTGATCCTAATGCAATTAGACCATTAGCTGTAGGTAAAATGAAAAACGGCTCTTACATGATTGCGAGTGAAACATGTGCAATTGATGTCTTAGGTGCGGAATTTGTGCGCGATATTCATGCAGGAGAATATGTTGTGATTAATGACGAAGGTATTAGAGTAGAGTCATACACGAGACACACGACGACAGCTATTTCTGCGATGGAATATATTTACTTTGCTAGACCTGATTCTACAATTGCTGGTAAAAATGTACATGCAGTTAGAAAGCAATCTGGTAAGCAACTAGCTAAAGAAAGTCCAGCTGAAAGTGCGGATATGGTCATCGGAGTGCCGAATTCTTCATTATCTGCTGCTTCTGGTTACGCAGAAGAAAGCGGCTTACCTTATGAAATGGGCTTAGTTAAAAACCAATACGTTGCACGAACATTTATTCAACCGACCCAAGAACTACGTGAACAAGGTGTACGCGTAAAATTATCAGCGGTTAAGGATATTGTACAAGATAAAAATATCGTGCTTGTAGATGATTCAATTGTCCGAGGTACAACTAGTAGACGCATCGTGCAAATGTTAAAAGATGCTGGAGCCAGAGAAGTACACGTACGTATCGCGTCGCCTGAGTTTATGTTCCCAAGTTTTTATGGCATTGATGTTTCTACAACAGCGGAACTTATTTCTGCTAACAAATCACCAGAAGAAATAAGCGAACATATTGGCGCAGATTCTTTAGCTTATCTATCAGTTAATGGATTGATTGATTCCATTGGACTTGATGTAGATGCACCATACAGTGGATTATGCGTAGAAAGTTTTACTGGTGACTATCCAGCAGGACTTTATGACTATGAAGAAGATTATATAGCACATCTAAGCGATCGCCAAAAAGCATATATAGCAGATCATAAACAATTCTTTGATAGAGAGGGTAATTTAAATGTCTAAAGCATATCAACAAGCCGGTGTAGATATTAATGCAGGTTATGAAGCAGTAAATCGTATGTCTAGTCACGTTAAGAGAACAATGCGCAAAGAAGTACTTGGTGGTTTAGGTGGTTTTGGAGCAACATTTGATCTATCACAATTAAACATGAAAGAACCATTACTTGTTTCTGGTACAGACGGTGTAGGTACAAAACTGAAATTAGCAATCGATCACGATAAACACGACACAATTGGTATTGATGCCGTTGCCATGTGCGTCAATGATATTTTAACTACAGGCGCAGAGCCACTGTATTTCTTAGATTATATTGCAACACATAAAGTTGTCCCAGAAGTCATCGAACAAATTGTCAAAGGGGTAAGTGACGGTTGTGAAGAGACACATACTGCTTTAATTGGTGGAGAAACTGCAGAGATGGGGGATATGTATCACGAAGGTGAATATGACTTGGCAGGATTTGCTGTAGGTGCTGTTGAAAAGAGTGAATATATTGATGGTTCTTCAGTAAAGCCAGGTCAAGTTATCATAGGACTTGAATCTAGTGGAATTCATTCAAATGGATATAGCTTAGTTAGAAAATTAATCGAAAAATCTAAGATTGATTTACAAGCTAACTATAATGATGAACAAACATATTTAGAAGCGTTTTTAGAACCAACGAGATTATATGTTAGTCCAATATTAGCTGTTAAAGAAGCGGTTAAGATTCATGCCATGACACATATTACAGGTGGTGGATTTTATGAAAATATCCCTAGAGCATTACCCGAGGGTGTCACTGCTAAAATAGATGTAACTAAATTTCCAACATTACCAATTTTTGATTGGTTACAGCAACAAGGACAAATTGAAACTGAAGAAATGTACAACATATTTAATATGGGTATTGGTTTTACAATTGTAGTAGATGAGGCTCAAGTACAAACAACTTTAGATATACTAAACAAACAAAATGTAAATGCTTATGCAATTGGAGAAATCGTTGAAGGCGAAGAACCAATTCAATTAACGGGGGTATAAAAGTGACCAAAATAGCTATTTTTGCGTCAGGGTCAGGTAGTAATTTTGAAAGCATAATGACACAAATTGAGCAAGGTAATCTTCCTCATATTGAAGTGACAGCATTATATACAGATCAAGTTAGTGCATATTGTATTGAACGCGCTAGGAAATACAATCTAGATGTACATATTAATGAATTGAAAAACTTTGATTCTAAAGCAGACTACGAACGAAAAATTATAGAGTGGCTTACTTCAGAAAAAGTTGAATGGATTGTCTTAGCAGGCTATATGAAATTAATTGGCGAAAATATTTTGAGAGCCTATGATAAAAGGATTTTAAATATTCACCCATCTTTATTACCTAAGTACAAAGGTAAAGATGCGGTGGGACAAGCGTTAGCAAGTGGTGATGACATAACGGGTACAACAGTACATTATGTCGATAGTGGGATGGATACAGGAGAAATTATCGAACAAAGAACATGTGATATATACCCGGACGATACTAAAGCTGATTTAGAAGAGAGAATAAAAGCATTAGAACATGAATTATACCCAGCAGTCATTTCAAAAATCATTCAATAAGAGGTGCAAGTAATAATGAAGAAAGCAATTTTAAGTGTGTCTAATAAAACAGGGATTGTAGCGTTTGCGCAATCACTAATAGAAAATGGTTATGAATTATATTCAACAGGTGGAACGATGCGTGCAATTGCTGAAGCAGGTGTACCTGTAAAGTCTATTTCTGACTTAACGCAATTTGAAGAAATTATGGATGGTAGAGTTAAGACATTACATCCATCTGTGCATGGTGGTATTTTAGCAGATCGTGATAAACCTGAACATTTAGAACAATTAAAAGAACAACATATTGATTTAATAGATATGGTTGTTGTGAATCTTTATCCGTTTAAAGAAACGGTTGCTAACCCAGATGTAACAGAAGGTGACGCAATTGAAAATATTGATATTGGCGGCCCGACAATGTTGCGTGCAGCAGCTAAAAACTTTAAACACGTAACAACGGTAGTTCATCCTGCTGATTATAATGAAATCATAAATAGATTAAAAAATGGCCAATTAGATGAAGTTTATCGTAAATCATTAATGATTAAAGTATTTGAACATACAAATGAATATGATGCTGCGATTGTCGATTATTTCAAAGACAACAAAGAAAGTTTACGCTATGGAGAAAACCCACAGCAGTCTGCATATTTTGTACGTACTTCGGATGCATCACATACACTAGCTGGTGCTAACCAATTACACGGTAAACAATTAAGTTATAATAACATTAAAGATGCTGATGCTGCCTTGTCACTTGTTAAACAGTTTGAACAACCCGCAGCAGTTGCTGTGAAACATATGAATCCTTGTGGTGTTGGTGTAGCTGATTCAATTGATGAAGCTTATCAATATGCCTTTGAAGCTGATAGTCAATCTATCTTTGGTGGTATTGTTGCTTTAAATAGAACAGTTGAAAAATCATTAGCTGAAACTTTACACGGTATTTTCTTAGAAGTTATTATTGCACCAAAATTTACGCAAGAAGCTTTAGATGTTTTAAGTCAAAAGAAAAATATTAGATTATTAGAAATTGATATGACTATTGATAATAGTGAACAAGAAGTTGTATCCGTTTCAGGCGGCTACTTAGTACAAGATAAAGACAATGTAGCTTTGAAACGTGAAGAAATGAATGTTGTAACTGATGTTGAACCTACAGAAGCGCAATGGGATGCGATGTTATTAGGGTGGAAAGTAGTTGCTTCAGTTAAAAGTAATGCAATCATATTAAGTAATGCCAAACAAACTGTCGGTATAGGTGCAGGACAAATGAATCGTGTTGGTTCAGCACAAATCGCTATTGATCGTGCAATCGAAATAAATGACGATGTAGTAATGGTTTCCGACGGGTTCTTCCCAATGGATGATACTGTCGAGCTAGCTGCCAAGTCAGGAATTAAAGCGATTATTCAACCAGGTGGTTCAATTAAGGATCAAGCATCTATTGATATGGCAAACAAACATGGTATTGCTATGGTAACTACGGGCGTTAGACACTTTAAACATTAATAATGGAGGCCATATATTATATGAAAGTACTTGTAATTGGTGCAGGTGGTAGAGAACATATTTTAGCACATAAGTTAAATCAATCACCTCTCGTTAATGAAATACATGCTATTCCAGGTAATGATGCAATGGCAGACGTAGCAATAATCCATAAGGAAATAGCTGAAACCGATCATGAAAAAATAGTAGCATTTGCGCGCCAACATGAAATAGCGTGGGCAATTATTGGGCCAGAACAACCACTTACAGAAGGTTTAACAGATAAATTACAGGCAGCAGATGTTAAAGTGTTTGGTCCAAATCAAGCTGCTGCGCAAATAGAAGGTTCAAAACTATTTGCAAAGCAATTAATGGAAAAATATAAAATACCAACGGCAGAATACAAAGAAATTACTAATAAACAGAGTGCCTTACAATATATTGCATCTTGTGAATATCCTGTTGTATTAAAGAAAGATGGATTGGCTGCTGGTAAAGGTGTTATTATTGCAAATAATTATGAAGAAGCACAAGCAGGTGTAGAAACTTTATATCCTGAGGAAGATGGTATTGTTGTATTTGAACAATTTCTTGAAGGCGAAGAATTTTCACTTATGACGTTGGTTAATGGTGACTATGCAGTGCCATTTGATTGTATTGCGCAAGATCATAAACGTGCATATGATAATGACAAAGGACCCAATACAGGTGGCATGGGTGCTTATTGTCCAGTACCTCATATTGATGAATCCATCTTGAAACGGACTAACGACGAAATTGCTCAGCCAATTGCCCAAGCTATGGTCAAAGAAGGGTACTCATTCTTTGGTGTACTTTATATAGGAGCCATTATTACAGCAGACGGACCAAAAGTAATAGAATTTAATGCTCGTTTTGGTGACCCTGAAGCACAAGTGTTACTCACACGTATGGAGAGTGACTTGATGCAACATATCATTGATTTAGAAGCAAAAGCACCTATCAATTTCGAATGGAAAGATAATGCGGTTGTAGGCGTTATGTTAGCTTCAAAAGGTTACCCAGGACAATATGAAAAAGGACATCAAGTAACAGGTTTTAATTTAAATGGCGATTACTTTATAAGTGGTTTAAAGAAAGAAAATGATGTGTATGTTACTTCGGGCGGTCGTGTCATATTAGCATTAGGCGAAGGTGAAGATATTGCTGAAGCTAAATTTAATGCATATGAAGCGGTCGATAACATAGAAAGCGATGGACTTTTCTACCGTAAAGATATTAGTAATAAAGCGATAAAATAGTTGAAAGTTTATCATAAAGTTAAAAAGCGATTGGACAAAGTGGTTTAAGTTTTGTCCAATCGCTTTTCTTTTTGGATAATATGTCTACTTAAAAAGTCGGTTAACCTTTTTAATAAATATTTGTTACACGTATATCTTCAATACCGGTAATAGGAATGTATTGAGCTAATAAATAAGCACTTAATAAAATGATACCCATTACTAAAATTAATAGAAAATCTTTATACGAGAAAGGTGCATAATAATAGTACGTTCTTGGACCATCTTTAAATCCATTTTTTTCCATTGCTACAGAAAGCTGATGTGCTTTACGAATGTTTTGGCTTAATAAAGGAATTAATAAGTGCTTTAATTTTTTAAAGCCACGGTAATTTTGTGCGTTAATTAACTGATAACGCATTTTTAATGATTTTCTAAGTTGTATTAATGAAATGAACATCAAAGGAACCATACGAATTGCTGCCATGAATGCATAAGCAACTTTAGGCTTTACTTTTAAGTGCTGCATTAGACTGTAAAATACTAAAACAATCTGAGAAGTGAAAGCAATTAAAATCCCGAAAAATGAAATGGTAGTCGTACGCATGGCTAAATGTAAGCCACGATATAAACTCTCTGAAGTAATATGGACAAAGCCGAATTGGAATAGTGTGTGCGTACCATCGCCATAAAAAATCATAAACAACGCAGATATGAGACTGAATAGCATCGTTAAAATAACAAAAGTTAAGGTAATTTTTAATTGCAAACCATTAAAAGCTAATAAAAATAGCAGCATTAAACATGTAATGTAGAGCATGAAATCAAACTGATGAACAAGTATAACAAAGAAAAATAAAATGACAGCGATTGCTAATTTAGTAATTATATTTACATTATCTACAAAAGTGTAATGTTTCTTCCAAAGATCAAACATAATAATCACCAGCCATTTCTTCTATGGCATGTTGTGATAAATGGAGTCTTCGTGTTGGATAACGAGATATGATTTCTGAATCATGTGTCACCATAATAATAGTTTGACCACTAGCTACACGTTGTTGAAATAATTTTATTAAATTAAATGTATTATGGCTATCGAGACCAAATGTAGGTTCATCAAGTAATATGAATTCAGATGATGAACTTAGTGCAATTGCAACACTTAAGCGTCTCTTTTGACCGATTGAAAGTTCATAAGGATGTTGAGATTTTACGGATAGCAAATTAAGTGTTTTCAACATTGATTCAGTCTGAGTAGCAGCTTCTTGTTTAGAATTAAATTTATTTTTATATTGAATATGAATTTCATCATAAACGGAAGAGGTAATGAATTGTAATTCTGGATTTTGATAAACTAAATACATATATTTAGCAGCTACTTTAATTTTATTGAAAGAACGATTATTCAATAACATACGTCCTTCATATTTAATTAATTGCATCATTGATTCGAGTAATGATGTTTTTCCAGAGCCATTTGCGCCTGTAATTGTAATCCATTCTCCAGTACCTACATTTAATTGAGGGATATTAATAAGATTACGTTTACCACGTTTTATGGTTACATGATCAAATTCAAGGTCTAAGTTTGAGCAGCTGCTATTGAAATGCATAGTTGGTGGGGCATATTGCCATGCATTAGGGTGCCAAACACCATACTCTGTTAACAAATCTTCATGTTCATTCAAAATTTCATGGGGCGTGTTATCAGCAATAATGTCCCCTTCATAATTTAATAAGATGACACGATCCATATGTTGCCATATATGATTTACTTTATGTTCGACAATGACCACTGTTTTATCTTGCCATAGGGATTTAATTTTACCCCATAGTTCTGCAGTCGATTCAACATCCAACATTGCAGTAGGTTCATCTAAAAACAAGGTTTTCGACTGTTGTAATATCGTTTCTGCAATTGCTAATTTCTGTTTCATACCGCCACTTAGCTGATTAATGTATTGATTTTTATCCACTTTTAAATCGACGGCTTTTAATGCATGATCTATACGTTCATCCATTTCGTGACGAGGGATTTGTTGATTTTCTAAAACAAATGCTAATTCTTCGTCAACTTTAGGCATACAAAATTGACTATCCGGATCTTGAAAGATAACACTACTGGAATTATCGATAATCAATTCATCATATTTGATAGGTAAATCAATAAGATTTGGTACAATACCACTTAATACATTTAATAAAGTGCTTTTGCCAGAACCTGATGGTCCTAATAATAGTACTTTTTCGTTTTCTTTGATTTGGAGTGTTAAATGATCAAATATCTTTTTCTTACCGTTTGGATATTTTAATCGTAAATTTTTTGTAGCTATCAACGTGATTGCTCCTTATAAATTATCATAGTCACTTTCTGTGGCAGGTCTGAACAATTTGGTTACACCCGTTTGATCCAATGCTTTTACTATATAGTAGGATATTAGGCCGGCAACGACGATTCCGCTTATAAGTCTAAAGCCGATATATAACGCTAGATTCCAACCGGCAACTTCACCTAAATAACCATAAGCAAAGTCTAAAGGCAATGTTGAAATAGAAGCTAAGAGACCAGCGAGCATTGCGACCATTGCTGAACGAGATTTATATCTGAAAATAGCAAATATAATTTCACATGCTAAACCTTGTAATAAGGCATAGACCATAGTTGCAATATCAAAACGACCCATGACAATAGTTTCTCCGGCACCAGCAGCAAATTCGGCTAATATTGCAATACCAGCTTTAGGGATAATAAGGTATGCGACGATAGCAGCCATGAACCAAGCACCATATGTTAATTCTTCAAAATGTAACCCTGTAACTTGTAACGCTTTATATACAAAATTCCAAATGTTGTAAATGATTGCAAAAACAACAGCAATGAGCACAGTTACTAGAATCTCTGAAAGCTTTAATCCTTTTGACATAATAAATCCTCCTAATATAAAAACGCACAACCTTCTAGAAAGTTGCGCGTTAACATATAGGCATACAAATACCTGAAAATAGGTGATTAGTACACTTTCCTACGCTAGTTTCATCTAGATCAGGTTCAAAGGGTTTGAGGGTATACCTCATCTCAGTCACAAAACACCCCTAGTGCGAATGATTAATTTAAATTTAACTATAATGTATGACTTTTAAGGGATAATGTCAAGACTGCCCCTTAAATTTAATATATTACATATGTACTTTACTTCCATATAGGTTAATAATTATTTCGCCTTAATCAAACTAAAAATTGTTCATACAAAAGGAGGTAAGTTATTTTATTTGTATCCAATTGCATGACTTCACAATGTATATGGTGTATTTCTAAAGATATTGTTTTCACACATATAATACCTATCCAATGTAAGGGTAATAAAAAATTACACTAAAGATGAGACTGGTTCATTTATTATGAACCAGTCTCACTTGTCGGATTTACATTTATATTTTAAAGCATGTGATACCTATATTATTGAAACATTTAGTCTAATGAATCTTGTACATTCTTTTTGGTTTCTTCTGTACTATCTTCAGCAGTTTCCTTCTTATCTTTTAATTTATCTTTTGCTTCTTTTGCTTGTTCTGCGGCTTTTTTGTTTAATTCTTCTTTGCTCATAGATTAAACACTCCTTTTAAATTATATGACTTCTATAAAATATATACCACAACATAAAAAAATCAAACAAAACTGGTGATTTAGATTTTAGTCTTAGTTATAATCAATTTATTGTTTAATTGAATGGTATAAGTGGAAAGTTGACTATACATCGATTTATATCATACTATGGACGTATTTATTAAATTGTTAAAGACAAGAACTAAATGTTAATATATAATAACTTTTGAGGTGAATGGTATGTCTTTTTTGAAGAAACACGCTGAGATATTATATAGTTATATTATAGGCATCGTTTCGCTTTTCACAGGTCTCATCATTTTAATCAATTTACCTTTAATTGATAAATTAAATAACAAGGGGAAAATTGATCTACATATTCATAATGTATGGGATTTTATAAACGCATTTTTTGGTGAAATAATTAGGGTGATAAGCAATTATATTGGGAACTTCCCGGTATTTAGTGCCATTATAATCATTTTATTTGGTATTGGTGTTGTTTTGCTTGGTTTTACTCTATTTAGAACAACAAGATACGACTATGATATTTCAATATTCTTTTTAGTTGTTGGTATATTGTTCTTTATTATCACGTTAATTTTAATGACTCAAGTTTATAGCTTCTTTGCTATTATTTTCGTAATACCGTTTGCAATTCACATTGGTTACATCGTTTATAAAGATGAGTTAAATACAGATCATAGAAAATACCATTATCTTTGGATTATTTTCAGTTATGGTTTTAGTTATTTAATTACGCAAATTGTGCTATATGGGAGAATTGATAGTGATGAAATTATACCGATTGATATTTTAAGTGTGAACACATTTTTCATAATTATGTGGTTATTAGGTCAAATGTCAATTTGGAACTTCTTATTCTTAAGAAGATCTCTTCCGTTAACTAAGCAAGAACTTGGTGAAGAAGAACCAGAATTATCAAGAACAAGTAAAGGCACAGTAACGAATCAAACGAAAGAAACTTGGAAAAACTTACAAGATAAAACAACAGAATTTACTAGAAAAACACGCAGAAGTGTAGATATTCAAAAAGTAAGAGATAAAAAAGATAAATTCATTACAAAGTGGAAAGATAAAATAGACATCCAAGAGGATGATATTCCTAATTGGATGAAAATACCAAAATGGGTAAAATCAGCGTATGTAGAATTATTTTGTGGCGCAGTGCTATTATTTTTCACTTTAATTGAATTTAACAATCGAAATTCATTGTTCGTTTCTGGCAATTGGGAGATTTCTCAAACGCAATATGTAATTGAATGGATAACATTGCTAATCTTAATGTTTATTATCATTATTTATATATTAACAACATTAACGAATTTCTTAAAAGATAGATTTTACTATTTACAATTATTTATGGTTAGTCTATTATTCTTCAAATTACTTACTGAATTCATGAATATTATGGTACATGGCTTATTACTATCAATTTTCATAACGCCAATATTACTAATTATGTTAATTGCTATTGTTGTAGCCTTTGTAATGAAATTGCGTGAACCAAGTAAATATTAATTGACTAAAATATTGAAGCGGATAAAGCGTAGGATTAGATCTTAATGAATAAATAAGGTTATATCGACTGGCTCCGTTAAAGTTGACTATCAAAGCATAAAGTTTATGATAAGCGCACTTTCTATGTTAGTCAGGTTTTACCAATATTATTTTTTAAAGGCTGAGACAAATATTTGTTGTCTCGGCCTTTAATTTTTACTCATAATAATGTAGTGATTTAAAGATAATTGATGTTACGATAAGGTTGAGATGATAGAATGAGTAAGCGAAGAAAAATTATAAATATAAAAAGCAGAAAGGCTGACATAATTTTATGAAAACTGCCACATTAAATAGAGGTAAAGAAACAAAATACTTAAATGAATATCCACTGATAGACGAAGATGATATTTACTCACACGATCATTTAAAAGAAGGAGATTTATTTTATTTAGTTAATAACCAGGAACAATATATTGCTACTGCATATGTCGGTAAGCAACATAAAGGAATTGGCTGGGTTTTAAGTTACGATAAAAATGAAGTGATTAACACGCAATTTTTTGAGAGATTATTTGAAACAGCAAAATCTGAAAGAACGTATTTTTATAATATCGATGGAACAAACGCTTTTAGAGTGTTTAATGGTGAAGGCGATGGCGTTGGAGGTCTGACAATAGACAACTATGATGGCCATTTCTTAATTCAATGGTATTCAAAAGGGATTTATAAATTCCGTTATAATGTACTATCAGCCTTAAAAGCTGTATTTCCTTATACTTCAATATACGAGAAAATGCGTTTCAAAGATGCAGAAATTAAAGGTGGCTTTGTTGATGGTGATGCACCAGAATTCCCAATAGTAATTGAAGAAAACTATACTTTCTACAATGTTCACTTAGATGATGGGCCAATGACTGGCATCTTTTTAGATCAGAAAGAAGTACGTAAAAAATTAAAAGATCAATACGCAGAAGATAAAGAAGTGTTAAATGTTTTTAGTTATACAGGTGCATTTTCAGTAGTTGCAGCAGAAAAGGCTGAAATGACGACAAGTGTAGACTTAGCAAACCGTTCTCGTCCTTTAACAGAAGAAAATTTTGGATTAAATAGTATTGATCCTAAATCTCAATATATTTATGTAATGGATACATTTGATTTTTATAATTATGCACGTCGTCATGATTTATTTTATGACACGATTGTCATAGATCCACCAAGTTTTTCTAGAAATAAGAAAAAAACGTTTTCTGTACAAAAAGATTACGATAAATTAATTTTAGGTGCACTCGATATACTTGGACCAGATGGTACACTACTATTGTGTACAAATAATAGTGCATTTTCATTAAAAGCATTTAAAAATGTAGTGAATACAACATTAAAAGCTGAAAATGTAGATTATGAAATTGTTGATGTAATGGGCTTGCCTAAAGACTTTAAAACACATCCTCATTACAAACCATCTAAATATCTAAAAGCTATTTTTGTAAAAATAAAGTAAAACTTTGAAAAAAGGGTATTATTTTTAATGTGAATGAATTTACTTAAGGAGTGAACGAGATGAGCTTTAAAAATAAAATAACAAATAAATTTACAAATAAAGTAGGCAATAAAGTACTGAAAATTGAGGATATTAAACAAAAAAATAATATACCTACAACAAATATTGAGATTGAGGAACGTCGTGAAAGGGCACAAGCACTTGTTAGAAAAAAATCAGTTTTATCTTCAAGTGTAAGTGTTGTGCCAATTCCAGGTTTAGACTTTGGTGTAGATATTAAGCTTATGAGAGATATTATTGAAGATGTTAACAAGATATATGGTCTTGACCATAAACAGGTTAATAATATGGGAGATGATATGAAAGAACGTGTTTTTGCAGCGGCGGCAATTCAAGGAAGTCAATTTATAGGTAAAAAAGTATCCAATGCGATATTGAAAGTGGTTATCCGAGATGTTGCCAAACGAGTAGCGGCAAAACAAACTAAATGGTTCCCTATTCTTGGTCAAGCAATTTCAGCTTCAATAAGCTATTACTTCATGAAGAAAATAGGGGAAGAACATATTCAAAAATGTGAAAAAGTTGTAAAAACACTTGTTTAAAACTATAGCGTTTTCACAAAATGATTAAAATTCGTTGAATATTGTCATATCATGGGTGCAACGAATTGAATTTATATGTATAATTTGGTAATGTTATTATATAAAACTATGCAAGGTTTTATAATAAACTAACGATTCTAACTATACGAAGGAGATATCATATTATGGAACAAAAATCATATGTAATTATTGACGAAACAGGTATCCACGCTCGTCCAGCGACAATGCTTGTTCAAACTGCTTCAAAATTCGACTCAGATATTCAATTAGAATATAACGGTAAAAAAGTTAACTTGAAATCAATCATGGGTGTTATGAGTTTAGGTGTAGGTAAAGATGCTGAAATCACTATCTACGCTGATGGTAGCGATGAAACTGACGCAATTGAAGCAATAACAGATATCTTATCTAAAGAAGGATTAACTAAATAATTATGTCTAATTATATTAATGGCATAGCTGCATCTGATGGTGTAGCTATTGCTAAAGCATATTTATTAGTTGAACCTGACCTTTCATTTGATAGTGAAAAGGTAACAGATGTCGACGCTGAAATTGCAAAGTTTAACCATGCTATCGAAACATCTAAAGTTGAATTAACTAAGATTAGGAATAATGCAGAAGAGAATTTAGGTGCCGATAAGGCAGCGATTTTTGATGCACATTTATTAGTTTTAGATGATCCTGAATTAATTCAACCGATTGAAGAAAAAATTAAAAACGAACAAGTTAACGCACCAACTGCATTATCTGATGTAACTGGACAATTTATCACAATATTCGAATCAATGGATAATGAATACATGAAAGAGCGTGCTGCTGATATTAGAGACGTTTCAAAACGTGTGTTAGCACATATCTTAGGTGTAGAATTACCAAATCCTAGTATGATTGATGAAAGCGTTGTTATAATCGGAAATGATTTAACACCTTCAGATACTGCTCAGTTAAACAAAGAATTTGTACAAGGATTTGTTACAAATATTGGTGGTAGAACATCACATTCTGCAATTATGAGTCGTTCATTAGAAATTGCTGCAGTCGTGGGTACTAAGTCAATTACTAAAGAAGTAAAACAAGGCGATATGATTATCGTTGATGGTTTAACTGGTGAAGTAATTATTGACCCAACTGAAGATGAAGTTATAGCGTATCAAAATAAACGTGAGCGTTTCTTTGAAGATAAGCAAGCGTTGCAACAATTACGTGATGAACCATCAACAACAGCTGATGGAACGCATGTAGAGCTTGCTGCTAATATAGGTACACCAGATGACTTAAAAGGTGTTATCGAAAATGGCGCAGAAGGTATTGGATTATACCGTACTGAGTTCTTATATATGGGTAGAGATGAAATGCCAACTGAAGATGAACAATTTGAGGCTTATAAAAAAGTATTGGAAACAATGGAAGATAAGCGTGTTGTTGTACGTACTTTAGATATCGGTGGCGACAAAGAGTTACCGTATTTAAATTTACCTGAAGAAATGAATCCATTCTTAGGATATCGTGCAATTCGTTTATGCTTAGATCAACCAGATATTTTCAGACCGCAATTAAGAGCATTATTACGTGCATCTACTTACGGAAAATTAAATATCATGTTCCCAATGGTCGCCACAATCAAAGAGTTCCGCGATGCAAAAGCATTGTTATTAGAAGAAAAAGAAAATTTAACTAACGAAGGCATTGAAGTATCTGATGATATTGAATTAGGTATTATGGTAGAGATACCATCTACTGCTGCTTTAGCAGATGTATTTGCTAAAGAAGTTGATTTCTTTAGCATTGGTACAAATGACTTGATTCAATATACAATGGCTGCTGATCGTATGTCTGAACGTGTTTCTTACTTGTATCAACCATACAATCCTTCAATTTTACGTTTAGTAAAACAAGTGATTGAAGCTTCACATAATGAAGGTAAATGGACTGGTATGTGCGGAGAAATGGCTGGAGACGAAACTGCTATTCCATTGCTACTAGGCCTAGGTTTAGATGAGTTTTCAATGAGTGCAACATCTATATTGAAAGCGCGTCGACAAATCAAAGGTTTAAGTCAAAATGAAATGGAAGAACTAGCGAATAGAGCAATTAATTGTGCGACTTCAGAAGAAGTACAAGAATTGGTTGAACAATACGCGAAATAAAATTTTTGAATAATTTTGTAAGCGAATGCATATAAGTGTTGAATTACTTTAATGCTTCGCTACATTTAAAAAAACTGTTCACAGAGTTAAATAACTTTGTGAACAGTTTTTTTGATTATTCAAATCTTTTAATACACAATTATTGTAAAATGCAACTTTCTGAGTTAGGTTTGATATATAAGTTAATGGGATGGCGAAGGGTAACTAATTTAAATTCAAACGTTGATTGATTTTATCCATATCAATTTGATACATTGGTTCGCTATCTATTAAGATAAATGGTGTAGCAAATGCATCATAATCCATCATTTCGTTTCTAAATTTTGAATTGCTAATATTTTTTTCAATATAGTCAATTGCTTTATCTGATAAGTAATTCTTGATAAATGTACAAGGTGGGCAATCGTTTTGGGTGTAAATAATAATTTCAGTCATAGTACTTTGTCCTTTCTCCATCGTAATTTACTTAAATATAAAAAACTTTAATAAATATTTCAAGTTTAAAAATTACATGCTATTGGTCATTAATTTGTCACTTTATTTTGAGCGCAATTTATTTCAAAAAAATGTAAAGCAGTTTATAATGAATGGACGTTGTGATTTTTGTCACAAATAAATAAAAAAGGTGATATTATGGATTCAGTTGAATTAGCACGCTTTCTAACTGCGATGACACTCGCAGTTCATATAATTTTTGCAACAATCGGAGTAGGTGTACCGGTCATGTTTGCTGTTGCTGAATTTTTAGGGATTAAGAAAAATGATCCATCATATACAGCTATGGCTAAAAGATGGTCCAAAGGATATACCATTACAGTGGCAGTTGGCGTTGTAACCGGTACTATAATTGGTTTACAATTGTCGTTACTTTGGCCAACCTTTATGCAAATGGGTGGTCATGTTATAGCATTACCGTTATTTATGGAAACTTTTGCTTTCTTCTTTGAAGCAATTTTCTTGAGTATTTACTTATATACTTGGGATCGTTTTAAAGGGAAGTGGACACATTTTCTTATAAGCATTCCAGTTATATTAGGTGGGTCATTTTCCGCATTCTTTATCACAGCAGTTAACTCATTTATGAATACACCTGCTGGATTTGAAATGCAAAATGGAAAAATGGTAAATGTAGAGCCACTAGCAGCAATGTTTAATGATTCATTTTTAATACGTTCATTTCACGTTGTAGCCACTGCATTAATGACGATGGCATTTGTATTAGCTGCTATTGCAGCATTTAAATTGTTAAAAAATAAATTTAAAAAAGATACTGAGTATCATAAGAAAGCACTTAAATTAACTATGATTTTAGGTGTAGTATTTACCTTGGGATCAATGCTGGCTGGAGACTTGTCAGCAAAATTCTTACATCAAGAGCAACCAGAAAAGCTAGCAGCATATGAATGGCATTTTGATACAGAATCGAATGCAGATTTAATATTATTTGGCTCGTTAGATGAAAAAACACAAGAAGTTTCAGGTGCAATTAAAATTCCTGGTATTTTAAGCTTCTTAGCAGATAATAATACAAATACAGAAGTAAAAGGTTTAAATGACTTCCCTGAGGAATTACATCCACCTATGATTGTACATTATTATTTTGATTTAATGGTTTCTATGGGTGTATTTTGCCTTATAGTATCAGGCGCATACGTGTTGACGCTTGTGTTTAAAAAATTACGGAAATTCACACATTCTAAACCGATGTTATATGGTGCTTTATTGACTGGACCAGCGGCAATGTTGGCAATTGAGTTTGGTTGGTTCTTAACAGAACAAGGTCGTCAACCATGGTTGGTTCGTGGCTATCTAAAAGTAGCTGATGCGGCAACACAAGCAGGTGGCCTTACACTCGTGACGATATTATTTGGTTTACTTTATATCGTACTTATGGTTACTTCTGCTTATGTATTGATTCGTATGTTTAGACATAAACCAGCATATAAAGACGTTGAAGCATTAGCTTCAGAAAGAGGTGAAGCAGAATGATATTTGCTTACATTGGTATTTCAGTGCTTTGGATTTTCTTATTCTGTTACATCATTATCGCCTCAATTGATTTTGGTGCAGGCTTTTTTACACTACATGCAAAAATTACGAAGCAAGATAAGAAAATTAATCATTTAATCGCTCGTTATCTTAATCCAGTATGGGAAGTAACAAATGTGTTCTTTGTATTTTTCTTCGTAGGAATGGTTGGATTCTTCCCTGATACAGCCAAGTATTTTGGCACAGTGTTATTATTGCCAGCGTCAATCGCGTTAATTTTACTTTCAATTAGAGGTGGCTTTTATGCGTTTGAAAACTATGGCCCAGATACTAAGTTACCATGGTTAGCGATGTACGGCATTGCTGGATTATTGATTCCGGCTGCGCTAGCTACAACGTTAACAATATCTGAAGGCGGATATATTACTGGCACAGAGAATCATTTAGATTTAAATTGGTTAGAACTATTGCTTAGTCCATATTCTTGGTCGGTAGTATTTTTAGCGATTATTTCAGTACTTTATATCTCGTCAGGTTTTCTTACATTTTACGCTTCTAAAGCAAAAGATAAGCCAGCATACAATTTATTGAGATATTGGTTCTTAATTTGGGGAGCTCCTATGATTGCTGTATCATTATTTGTATTCTTGTCATTGCGTTTACAAAATGAAGGACACTTCTTGAATGCAGTAACAAATTATTGGTGGATGTTCCTATTAAGCTTTATATGTTTTGTTGGTGCAATGGTATTAACACTTATGAAAAAAGGGCATGGTTATGCTTTTACGTTAGTAATTTTACAAATGGGCTTTGCATTCTTTGGTTATGGCGCAAGTAAATTGCCGTATATATTGTATCCGTACATTCGCATAGATGAAGGCGTCGTAAATAGTAGCATGGCAATAGCCTTAATTATTGTGTTTATTTTAGGTTTACTTTTACTCATTCCATCGTTAATATTATTATTAAGATTATTTGTCTTCGATAAAAAATATGTGGAAGGCAAAAAATAACTTAATATTTTCAAATGTGGTTATATTAATTGAAAGCAATACTTCTCAAAGTAAAGGTTTCGATTAATATGCCACAATTTTTAAATTGGAGGACGCATATGGATAAAGAATATGTGGTGATCGGCCTAGGTCGATTCGGTGGCAGTATAGTAAGAGAATTAAATGCATTAGACATGGATGTTATGGCAATAGATATGAATGAAGCCCGAGTAAACGAATATAGTGATATTGCAACACACGCTGTTGTTGCAGATACAACGGATGAAGCTGTAATGAAAAGTTTAGGCATCAGAAATTTTGATCATGTTATTGTTGCAATTGGAGAGAATATTCAATCTAGTACCCTAACGACTTTAATTTTAAAAGAGTTAGGTGTGAAGAAAGTAACGGCAAAAGCACAAAACGATTATCATGCCAAAATTTTAAATAAAATTGGCGCTGATACCGTTGTACACCCAGAAAGAGATATGGGTAGAAGAATTGCGCATAATGTTGCTAGTGCAAGTGTGTTAGATTATTTAGAACTGGCAGATGAACATTCCATCGTTGAAATCAAAGCAAGTGAGAAAATGGCAGGGCAAACAATTATACAGTTGGATATTCGTGCACAATTTGGTATTAGTATTATTGCTATTAAACGTGGTAGAGAAATCTTAGTATCTCCAGATCCTAATTTAAGTATAGAGATTGGTGATATTTTAATAATGATAGGACACGATAACGATTTAAATCGTTTCGAGAAAAAAGTAGTAAGATAATCATTATTAGATTATTTAAGTTAGTACTTTATGAACAGTTATAATAATTGTATATTTCTTATAAGTTAATAATAGAAAATGCGCTTAAAAGTAGCCACATATAGGATAGCTACTTTTAAGCGCATTTTTTAATAGTTGCTTAAGAAGTGGTCGTTTAAAATTCAATAAAAAAAGATGAAGTAGGGACGTCATTTAAAGTCTCAACTTCATCTTTTTATTAGCTTTTACTAAACGAATAGCTATTAATTTACTTTTAATTCTGATTAGGTTTGTTATCGCAAATCAACATTTTGTACAACGACGCACTATTCTTTGTTTGATGGCGTATCTGATGAATCTGTTGATTGCTTCTTATTAATATTTTGTTTCGGTTTTTTATTATTAACTTTTTTATTATGCTTATCTGTTGGTTTTTTAGATTTAGCGGGTGCCTTCGTGTTGTTTTTCTTAGGTTTAGGCTGATTATTATTAGGCTTTTTAGAAAATGATTGATTATCATCTTCATTAACTTTCATAATAACTGGTAATATCATTGGTTTACGTGCAGTTTTCTCAAATAGATAAGGTTGCAACGTTTCGATAATTGATGATTTAATTTGATGCCATTGAATCTCTGGATTTTGATTTAATTTACCAATTACATCTGTTTTGATTCTACGTTGCGCATCATAAATGAGTTGTCCTGATTCTCGCATATATACGAAACCTCTTGAAATAAGGTCTGGACCTGATAACAGTGTGTTCGTATTAAAGTCTATACTTACTACGACGATTACTAAGCCTTCTTCAGACAATAGTTTTCTATCGCGAATAACTACATTACCAATATCTCCAATGCCACTACCATCGACAAGTACGTTTCCTGAAGGAATTCTACCAGCTTTACGCGCTGTATCTCGTGTTAAAGCTAATACATCACCTATATCAAATATAAAGACATTATCGGGTTCAACACCACATTCAATTCCGGATTGACCGTGTGCTTTCAGCATACGGTATTCACCATGGATTGGTAAGAAGAACTTAGGACGTAATAAACGTAACATCAATTGTTGATCGCCTTTTGAACCATGTCCAGAAGTATGAATATTTGATACTTTATTATGAATAACTTCTGCTCCAGCACGATATAGTGAGTTAATCGTACGGTTGATACTCTTCGTATTACCTGGGATAGGTGATGAACTAAAGACAACCGTATCTTCTGGAATTATTTTAATTTGTTTGTGTGTACCATTAGCGATTCTTGAAAGTGCAGCCATTGGTTCACCTTGTGAACCAGTACATAAAATCAAGAGTTCATGTTTAGGAACTGTATTGATTTTATTAGGTTCAACAAATGTTTCTGGTGGTGCTTTGATATAACCTAATTCCATACCAATTTTGATATTATTTTCCATCGAACGACCAAAAGTTACAATCTTACGATTATGCTTGATTGCAGCTTCTACCGCTTGTTGCACACGGTAAATATTAGAAGCAAATGTAGCAAATATAATTCTGCCATTACAATTTCTGAATATTTTTTCGACGTTTTGACCGACTTCGCGTTCACTTAATGTGAAGTCAGGTACTAGCGAGTTGGTTGAATCAGAGAGTAAGCACAGAACGCCTTCTTCACCAAGTTTAGCCATTTTAGCTATATTAGCGGGCTCACCAACTGGAGTTAAATCAAATTTGAAATCTCCTGTATGCACAATATTACCTTCAGGTGTATTTACAATGACACCATATGATTCTGGAATACTGTGTGTAGTTAAATAGAATGAAACTTCAAAGTGTTTTGATTTAATTACACTACTTTCTTCAATTTCAATAAGTTCCGTAGTCCTTAACAAGTGATGTTCTTCTAATTTATTTCTAATTAGGCCTAGAGCTAATGGTCCACCATAAATAGGAACATTAATTTTCTTTAATAGGTAGGGCACACCACCTATATGGTCTTCGTGTCCATGAGTAATAAACAACCCAACGATTTTATCTTGATTCTGCTCTAGGTAAGTAATATCAGGAATAACGTAATCGATACCTAATAAATTGTCATCAGGAAATTTAATCCCAGCATCGATAATAACGATTTCATCTTGATACTCAACGGCATACGTGTTTTTACCAATTTCACCTAAGCCACCAAGTGCATAAACCGCAACTTCATTTTTATGAATTTGTTTCATTATTCAGCTTGCTCCACGTTGAAATGATCTGATTGTTTTTCATACTCTAAATGTGCGCCCTCTAGTTTAGTTATAAATTCAATATTAAAATTACGGTTTTTTAGATATCTTCTAACTTGTTCTTCTGTTTGTCCTTCAACATAAATCGTTTGTGTGTTTTCACGTACGATTACTTCTTCACTGTTATGTTGATAAAATACTTTAAATACTGCCATTTTATTATTTTCCTCCTAAAAATCATCTATTGATTTTCTTTTTATTTTATTGTAAAACCCTAGTGTTATAAGTGGGATGAAAATGATGAGGATTATAATATATCATCATTATTTTCAGAAACGTGATGTTTACACTACCATTATATAAATAGAACATACTAGTAATCCCAGTATGCTGCTAGGGCGATTTTCTTCATTTCGTTCGATTAGAAAAACACAAATATAATTACTTGTATGTTTTCAGTTATTTCTCATTTTACATGATGTAGTAGAATAAATAAAGCAGTTTTATCTTGTTGCGTGCCATTAATACGAACAATTATGCTTATATTTTATAAAGAATGTAAAATTAACTTCTTGTTTTTCAGAAAATTTGTAAAAAAATAAGTTTAAGCTTGAGTAAGAAATGAAAGTTATTATAAGATAATATGAGAAGGAAAAATTATTATCATTGCAAAATCAGTAGATTATCGTAGTGAAAGTGATGTTAAGGGTGATAGAAATGGATCAAGTAAAGAGAATTGTGGAAGATGTAAAAGTTGAAAAAAAGCGAACTGATAAAATATTTCAAGATGTAACTTTTGAGGTGCGTGCTGAACAAGTAATCATGTTTTTTAATTACAATGAAATTATTGATAATGTAAATGGAAATCAAATTTATGTAAAACATAATCATGATCCAGAATTTATAGACATTCAGGAGTTAAATGTATTGAAATCAGAATTAAAAGAATTAGAAATTCCTTATCATGAACGTAGAGATGACTTTATGTAAAAATACCGTTAGCAACTTGAAATTATCAAATTGCTAACGGTATTTTTTAACCTTGATTAAGTTAGACTTCTACTGCATCATCGTGTGGTTGAAGTGGATTGTTTTGATCAATGTGATCATAGAACATAACACCATTGATATGGTCTATTTCATGTTGAACCACAATCGCTGGGTAGCCTTTTAAACGTAATTTAACTTCTTTACCATCAATATCAGTCGCTTTTACTGTAATTCTATTTTTACGATGGACAAGTCCGGGAATATTTTCGTCTACGCTTAAGCAGCCCTCGCCAGTAGGTAAATAAGCTTCTTGAATACTATGACTTATTACTTTTGGATTAACTAACATAAGGTCATAGCTTTTACCATTACCATCATCTGGTAAGTATACAGCTATCATTTTTTTAGAAACATTGATTTGAGGGGCTGCTAGTCCAACGCCTGAACGCAGTCCATATTTATTAGCAGTTTCCTCATCTTGACTATTAATTAAAAACTCTCTCATTGATTTCAATATATTGCGATTTTCATCAGAAATCGGTAACGGCACGTCTTGTGCTTTTTGTCGAAGTGTTGGATGTCCATCACGGATAATATCTTTCATTGTTAACATTTATTCATACACCTTCCTTAATATAAAATATACCAAAACTTAATAGGAAAAATACAGTAATAGATTTGATTTATCATAAAATATTATATAATATATCATACAAATAAAGGAGGATTTCTCAAAATGAAATTAAAATATGGCATCGGTGCAGTAATTGCTTCTACAATGTTAGTCGCAGGTTGTACAACTGATAAAGGTGAAATTAAAGACTACAATGAAAAAGTACAAAAAGCATTTGATGAAGAGAAACCTGTGTCATCAGTGGGTAAAAAGTTAAATAGCCTTGAGCAAGAAAAACAAAAATTAGTAAAAGAAATAAACGGAAAAGATCAGCAAGAAGTTAAAGAAACTTCAAAAAAAGTAGTGGATAACGTCGAAGAAAGAGAAAAAGAGTTTAAAAAAGAAGAAAAAGCGCTTAATGACTCTGAAAAAGAATTTAAAAAAGCACAAGAGCATGTCGACAACATAAGTGATAAACAAAAGAAAAAAGAAGTTGAAGAATTGAATAATGCACTTAAAGATAAGTACAAAGCGCACGACAATTATTCTAAAGCTTATAAAAATATTTTGACTAAAGAAAAAGATATGTTCAAGTACACTTCAGGTGATCAAGTGGATCAATCTGAAATTGATAAAAAATCAGAAGCAGTATCAAAATCATATAAAGATATGAATAAAGCGTTTAAAAAATATTCAAATGCAATGAACAAAGTTAATCAAGAAAAAGAAGATGTTGATAGTCTTGGTTAAAAATTGAATGCAATACATTTGAAATTTGTGTTGATTGATTTTAGCATAATTATTGGGTACGCTTACATTTAAATGGAAGATTTTAGAAATAGCTACAGAATTTTAGTAGTACAGTGTTATAATTTTCATTAGTACAGTTCGAAAAAACTGTATTCATTTTGAGTATTACAGAACTTTTTCAAATTGTTTAACAGTGTAACAGTTTTGTGGTACAATGTGATAGGATAAAATGAATTTCTACTATACGGGAAAGGTTTGGTGAATTGAATGGCTCAGAAATTAAAAGCCCAATTCGATGCAGAGAAGGTATTGAATGATACTGAATCTAAATTTGAAATGATTCAAATTTTGAATGAAGATGGCAATGTTGTTAATGAAGATTTATTACCAGAATTGTCAGACGAGCAATTAGTTGAATTAATGGAAAGAATGGTATGGACACGTATCCTTGACCAACGTTCTATTTCATTAAATAGACAAGGGAGACTAGGTTTCTATGCTCCAACAGCAGGACAAGAAGCTTCACAATTAGCTTCACAATATGCTTTAGAGCAAGAAGACTTTATTTTACCAGGTTATCGTGATGTACCACAATTAATCTGGCAAGGTTTACCTTTAACAGAAGCTTTCTTATTCTCAAGAGGTCACTTTAAAGGAAATAGAATGCCTGAAGGAGTTAACGCTCTAAGTCCACAAATTATTATCGGTGCACAGTATGTTCAAACAGCTGGTGTTGCATTAGGTATTAAAAAACGTGGTAAACAAGCAGTAGCAATCACTTACACTGGTGATGGTGGTTCGTCACAAGGTGATTTCTATGAAGGTATTAACTTTGCTTCTGCTTATAAAGCACCTGCAATTTTCGTTATTCAAAATAACAACTATGCGATTTCTACACCACGTAGTAAACAAACAGCAGCTACAACATTAGCTCAAAAAGCAATCTCAGTTGGTATTCCTGGTATCCAAGTTGATGGTATGGATGCATTAGCAGTATATCAAGCAACTAAAGAAGCGCGTGACCGTGCTGTAAATGGTGAAGGTCCAACTTTAATTGAAACAATGACATATCGTTATGGTCCTCATACAATGGCTGGTGACGATCCAACTAAATACAGAACATCTGATGAAGATTCTGAATGGGAGAAAAAGGATCCATTAGTACGCTTCAGAAAATTCCTTGAAAATAAAGGCTTATGGACTGAAGAAAAAGAAAACGAAGTTATTGAACGTGCTAAATCTGAAATCAAAGCTGCGATTAAAGAAGCAGACAACACTGAAAAACAAACAGTTGTTGACTTGATGGAAAATATGTACGATGAAATGCCTCAAAATTTAGCTGAGCAATATGAAATTTATAAAGAGAAGGAGTCGAAGTAACCGATGGCACAAATGACAATGGTTCAAGCGATTAATAATGCGCTTAAAACCGAATTACAAAATGATGAAAATGTCTTACTTTTCGGTGAAGACGTCGGTGTTAACGGTGGTGTTTTCCGTGTAACTGAAGGTTTACAAAAAGAATTCGGAGAAGATCGTGTGTTCGATACACCTTTAGCGGAATCTGGTATTGGTGGTTTAGCTCTAGGGTTAACTACACAAGGATACCGTCCAGTTATGGAAATACAATTCTTAGGATTTGTATTTGAAGTATTCGACTCTATAGCAGGACAAATTGCGCGTACGCGTTTCCGTTCTGGTAACTCTAAACAAGCTCCAGTTACAATTCGTGCACCATTTGGTGGTGGTGTGCATACACCAGAATTACACGCTGATAACTTAGAAGGTATTTTAGCTCAATCACCTGGTTTACACGTGGTAATCCCTTCAAATCCATACGACGCTAAAGGATTATTAATTTCTGCAATTAGAAGTAATGACCCAGTTGTATATTTAGAGCACATGAAATTATATCGTTCTTTCCGTGACGAAGTACCTGAAGAAGAGTACACAATTGAAATCGGAAAAGCTAGCGTTAAACAAGAAGGTAATGACATCACACTGATTGCATACGGTGCAATGGTACAAGAGTCATTAAAAGCAGCAGAAGAATTAGAAAAAGAAGGTTACTCAGTAGAAGTAATTGATTTACGTACTGTTCAACCAATTGATATTGAAACACTTGTTGCTTCAGTTGAAAAAACTGGTCGTGCGGTAGTAGTTCAAGAAGCTCAACGTCAAGCTGGGGTTGGTGCAACAGTTGCATCTGAATTAGCTGAGCGTTCAATTCTATCATTAGAAGCTCCTATTGCAAGAGTTGCAGCGGCTGACACTGTCTATCCGTTTACACAAGCTGAAAATGTTTGGTTACCAAACAAAAACGATATCATTGAAAAAGCAAAAGAAACATTAGAATTTTAATATACTCATTGAATGGAGTAGCGTATACGATACTCCATTCAAGTTTATATATACAACAAAGAAGGTATGAGTAGTATATCTCAACCTGTTTTCTAATTTTTGACTTAATATGAATTTTTAGGAGGATAATAACGTGGCATTTGAATTTAAATTACCCGACATTGGTGAAGGTATCCACGAAGGTGAAATTGTAAAATGGTTTGTTAAAGCTGGAGATACAATTGAAGAAGATGATGTATTAGCTGAAGTACAAAACGACAAATCAGTTGTAGAAATTCCATCGCCTGTTTCAGGTACTGTTGAAGAAGTTTTAGTAGACGAAGGTACTGTAGCAGTTGTTGGTGATACAATTGTTAAAATCGATGCACCAGATGCAGAAGACATGCAATTTAAAGGTAGCGAAAGTGACGAAGCTGCTAGTGAAGAAACAGAGGCGCCAGCAGAAGAAAGTACACCAGAAGCAACTTCACAATCTTCAAATGATGAAGAAGTAGATGAAAGCAAACGTGTTAAAGCGATGCCTTCAGTTCGTAAATATGCACGTGAAAAAGGCGTTAATATTAAAGCTGTTACAGGTTCAGGCAAAAACGGACGTACTACTAAAGAAGACGTTGACGCTTACTTAAATGGCGGTCAATCAACTGCTTCTAATGAAAGTGCAGCAGCTAGCGAAGAAACAACTAGCACAAGCGCTTCACAACCAGCAGCAGTTTCGACTGAAGGTGAATACCCAGAAACTACTGAAAAAATACCTGCAATGCGTAAGGCAATTGCTAAAGCAATGGTTAACTCAAAACATACTGCACCACACGTAACATTAATGGATGAAATTGATGTTCAAGAATTATGGGACCACCGTAAAAAATTCAAAGAAGTTGCAGCTGAGCAAGGTACAAAATTAACATTCTTACCTTATGTTGTAAAAGCACTTGTTTCTGCACTTAAAAAATATCCAGCACTTAACACAGAATTCAACGAAGAAGCTGGCGAAATCGTGCACAAACATTACTGGAATATTGGTATCGCAGCTGATACAGATAGAGGTTTATTAGTACCAGTAGTTAAAAATGCTGATCGCAAATCTATGTTTGCAATTTCAGATGAAATTAACGAACTAGCTGTTAAAGCTCGTGACGGTAAATTAGCAGCTGATGAAATGAAAGGTGCTACTTGTACAATCAGTAACATCGGTTCAGCTGGTGGACAATGGTTTACACCAGTTATCAACAACCCAGAAGTTGCAATCTTAGGTATCGGACGCATTGCACAAAAACCTATCGTTAAAGATGGCGAAATTGTTGCAGCTCCAGTATTATCATTATCATTAAGCTTTGACCACAGACAAATTGATGGTGCTACTGGACAAAATGCTATGAATCATATTAAACGTTTATTAAATAATCCAGAATTATTATTAATGGAGGGGTAAAACATGGTAGTTGGAGATTTCCCAATTGAAACAGATACTATTGTAATCGGAGCAGGACCTGGTGGTTATGTTGCGGCAATTCGTGCAGCACAATTAGGTCAAAAAGTAACAATCGTAGAAAAAGGCGAACTTGGTGGTGTATGTCTAAACGTAGGATGTATTCCTTCAAAAGCGTTATTACACGCTTCGCATCGTTATGACGAAACTAAGAACTCTGAAAATTTAGGTGTAATCGCTGAAAGTGTTTCACTAAAATTTGATAAAGTTCAAGAATTCAAACAATCAGTTGTTAAGAAATTAACTGGTGGTGTTGAAGGTTTATTAAAAGGTAATAAAGTTGAAATCGTAAAAGGTGAAGCTTACTTTGTTGATAACAATAGCCTACGTGTTATGGATGATAAAAGTGCTCAAACTTATAACTTCAAAAACGCGATTATTGCAACTGGTTCTAGACCAATTGAAATCCCTAACTTCAAATTTGGTAACCGCGTAATCGATTCTACTGGCGCTCTAAATTTACAAGAAGTTCCTGGTAAATTAGTTGTCGTTGGTGGCGGCTATATTGGTTCAGAATTAGGAACTGCTTTTGCTAACTTTGGGTCAGAAGTTACTATATTAGAAGGTGCAAAAGACATCTTAGGCGGTTTCGAAAAACAAATGACGCAACCTGTTAAAAAAGGTATGAAAGAAAAAGGCGTTGAAATTGTAACTGAAGCGATGGCTAAATCTGCTGAAGAAACTGAAAACGGTGTTAAAATAACTTATGAAGTAAAAGGCGAAGAACAAACAATCGATGCTGATTACGTATTAGTTACTGTAGGACGTCGTCCTAACACTGACGAATTAGGCTTAGAAGAGTTAGGCCTTAAATTTGCAGATCGTGGATTATTAGAAGTAGACAAACAAAGCCGTACTTCAGCTGAAAACATTTTTGCAATTGGTGATATCGTTCCTGGTTTACCACTTGCGCATAAAGCTAGCTATGAAGCTAAAGTTGCTGCTGAAGTAATCGCTGGTGAAGCATCTGAAGTAGACTACATTGGTATGCCTGCTGTATGTTTCACTGAACCAGAACTTGCTACTGTAGGTTACACTGAAGCTCAAGCTAAAGAAGAAGGTTTAGCAGTTACAGCTTCTAAATTCCCTTATGCAGCTAATGGTCGTGCTTTATCATTAGATGATACAACTGGATTTGTTAAATTGTTAACACTTAAAGAAGATAATACATTAGTAGGTGCTCAAGTAGTTGGTACTGGTGCTTCAGATATTATTTCTGAATTAGGTTTAGCAATTGAAGCAGGTATGAATGCTGAAGATTTATCTTTAACTATCCATGCTCACCCAACATTAGGTGAAATGTCTATGGAAGCTGCTGAAAAAGCATTAGGATTACCTATCCATACAATGTAATTTCTTAGAATTTCATACTAAAGTTAAAAAAAGAATGTGACATAACAAGTATTTGTTATCACGCTCTGGTAAAAACGTTTGCGATTGAGTATAGCTTAAATTAAGTTATGCTCATCGTAATCACGTATTGCCAATATGACAATTGAGTCCGGGACATAAATAGATGTCTCGGATTTTTTTCTGTATATATCATTTAGGTGATACAAAGTATTAGTTTAAAATATAATGAAGATAGATCAGTTGAATGGGAGGTAAAGAACAATGGAATATCAATATCCAATAGATTTAGATTGGACAAATGATGAGATGATGCAAGTCGTGTCATTTTTCAATGCTGTTGAAGCTTATTATGAATCTAAAGTTGAAGGACAACGCGTACTAGATCGCTATAAGCAATTTAAAGAAATTGTACCTGGCAAAGCTGAAGAGAAACAGATCTTTAAAGAATTTGAAAATAGTAGTGGTTATAACAGTTATCAATTAGTTAAAGCAGTGCAAAGTTCACCAGAACAAAGATATTTTTCAGCAAAATAAAAATAACTATTGTCATAATAGCTATATTCTGATATTTTTATTAAGCATTAAACAAAATGTTTGATAAGAGTAAACAGAATATGGCTTTTTAATTTTTTTAAGGCCATAAATGATAGTTATGATGAAAATTAAAATTTTTCACTATAATTTTTTGAAAAGGTGAAATTAATGGATATAGGTAAAAACATTAAGAATTTACGTATCATAAAACATTTAACACAAGAAGAATTAGCAGAACGTACTGACTTATCAAAAGGTTATATATCACAAATAGAAAGTCAACATGCATCGCCAAGTATGGAAACCTTTTTGAACATATTAGAAGTATTGGGCACGACGCCTAGTGATTTTTTCAAAGAACCACGAACAGAAAAAGTGTTATATAAAAAGGCATCACAAGTCACTTATGATGAATATGATAAAGGATATATATTAAATTGGCCGGTTACACAGTCTAACGAATTTGAAATGGAACCATTATTACTAACGTTGAAAGGAAATGCCTCGTATAAAAACTTTGAACCTTCAGAATCAGATACTTTTATCTATTGTTTAAAGGGGCAAATTACTTTGAAATTAGGTGATGATGATCACCATGCTGTAGAAGGAGATGCCCTTTATTTTAAAGCTAACCAGCTACATAGATTAATAAACCCAACATCAGAAGAAGCTCAAGTGATGATAGTCGCTACTGCTTCTTATTTATAGGAGGATATATACATGGAACCTTTATTATCTTTCAAATCTGTAAGTAAAAGTTATGATGATTTACAGATTTTAGACAAGATTGATATTGATATAGAGTCAGGTCATTTTTATACACTACTTGGACCATCGGGTTGTGGTAAAACTACCATATTAAAACTTATTGCTGGCTTTGAAACTGCAGATAATGGAGAGATTATTTATCAAAACAAGAAAATAAACGAAACACCGGCAAATAAACGTAAAGTAAATACAGTCTTTCAGGATTATGCGTTATTTCCACACCTTAATGTTTATGACAATATAGCTTTTGGATTAAAACTTAAAAAAATGAGTAAGTCTGAAATTAAAAGGAAAGTTCAAGAAGCTTTACAGCTTGTAAAATTAACAGGTTATGAGGCACGCACAATTGATGGTATGAGTGGCGGTCAAAAACAACGCATAGCAATTGCACGAGCTATAGTTAATGAGCCTGAAATACTCTTATTAGACGAGTCACTGTCTGCGCTGGATTTAAAGTTACGTACACAAATGCAATATGAGTTAAGAGAGATACAATCCAGATTAGGAATAACGTTTATTTTTGTAACTCATGACCAAGAGGAAGCCTTGGCACTTAGTGATTATATCTTTGTTATGAAAGATGGTAAAATTCAACAATTCGGCACACCAACTGATATTTATGATGAACCAGTCAATCGCTTTGTGGCAGACTTTATAGGAGAATCTAATATCGTTGAAGGTACAATGATTGATGACTATTTAGTTAACATTTATGGTCAAGATTTTGTCTGTGTTGATATGGGCATAGATTCTCAGAAAAAGGTTGAGGTTGTAATTAGACCAGAAGATATTACTTTGATAGCAGCTGCAGAAGGTTTATTTGAGGTCACTGTTGATTCGATGTTATTTAGAGGCGTTCACTATGAAATTAATTGTATAGACAGAAAAGGCTATGAATGGATGATTCATTCTACTAAAAAAGCAGAAATAGGAAGTAAAGTTGGCTTGTATTTTGATCCTGAAGCGATTCATATTATGGTGCCAGGTGAAACTGAAGCAGAATTTGATCAACGTATCGAAAGTTATGAGGAGCATAACCATGCGTAAAATAAACAAATTCTTGTTCATTCCTTATGTGTTATGGATGATACTATTTATTATAGTTCCAGTACTTTTGCTTGTGTACTTCTCCTTATTTGATTTACACGGACATTTCAGTTTTGACAATTATAAGCAAATTCTGACATGGAAATATTTTCGTATGATTTGGGATTCAGTAGTTTTTGCAGCTGTTATCACACTCATTACATTGGTAGTCAGTTATCCAGCAGCTTATTTTATTAGGTCCTCAAAATTCCAAAATTTGTGGTTACTGATATTAATCATACCTACATGGATTAATTTACTACTGAAGACCTATGCATTTATTGGGTTATTGAGTCATGATGGTATTATCAATCAAATGTTAAGATTATTACATTTACCTGAAATGGATTTATTGTTTACTGTTCCTGCATTTTTAATTGTAGCAAGTTATATTTATATTCCATTTATGATTTTACCTATTTTTAATAGTATGAAAGACATTCCTAATAATATATTACAGGCATCTAGTGATTTAGGTGCAAGTCCGTTTACTACTTTTAGAAAAGTAATACTTCCATTGACTAAGCAAGGCGTATTAACAGGTATTCAAGTAACGTTCATTCCTGCATTATCATTGTTTATGATAACGAGATTAATTGCAGGAAATAAAGTAATTAATATAGGAACTGCGATTGAAGAGCAATTTCTTGTAATTCAAAATTATGGGATGGGTTCAACGATTGCGCTATGCCTTATTATATTTATGGCGCTAGTCTTGATTATTACTAATACTAAATCTTCGAATGGAAGAGGGTGAAACAAGTGAAATGGTATGGTAAGTTATATATCTACATATTAACGGCAGTATTATATATCCCGATTTTATTTTTAATGCTTTATTCCTTTAATTCTGCAGGTAACATGATTCATTTTGAAGGATTTACATTAGAACATTATCAATCTTTATTTAATAATGAACGTCTCATGGCAGTTATTTTTAATACAATTGCTGTTGCTTTATTAGCCGCAGCCTTTGCAACGGTGATTGGTACTATGGGGGCCATAGCTTTATTTCATCTGAGAAATAAAAAATTAAAAGTTTCATTGTTAACATTAAATAATGTGTTGATGGTTTCATCAGATGTTGTTATCGGTGCGTCGTTTTTAATTATGTTTACGGCTATTGGTCATTTTACAGGTCTAGGGCTTGGATTTACGACTGTGTTAATTTCTCATATTGCATTCTGTATACCAATCGTTGTCATCATTGTTCTACCTAAACTTTATGAAATGAATGATTACACACTAAATGCAGCACGTGATTTAGGTGCAACTGAATTCCAAGTATTAAATAAAGTAATGTTACCGCATCTGATGCCTGCAATCATTGGTGGGTTTTTTATGGCTCTCACATATTCACTAGATGACTTTACTGTAAGTTTCTTTGTGACAGGTAATGGATTTAGTGTATTATCAGTAGAAGTTTACGCTATGGCTAGAAAAGGTATTAGCATGGAAATCAATGCTATTTCTACAATATTATTCGTAGTCATTATGTTAGGTATTCTTGGTTATTATTTTATCCAAAATATGATGAAACATAAAAAGCAAGTGAAACGAGGTATACAGCAATGAAGCGATTCTTACAATTAATTATAGTTTCAATTGTTGTTGGATTAATATGTCTGTTTATCAGTCATAAGTTTACAGCCAAAGACCATTCAAAAAATGGTGAAAAAATTTATGTTTATAATTGGGGAGAATATATTGATCCTAGTTTAATTAAAAAATTCCAAAAGGAAACAGGTATTGAAGTAATCTATGAAACTTTTGATTCTAATGAAGCTATGGAAGCAAAAATACGTAACGGTGGTACACATTATGACGTCGCTTTTCCTAGTGAATATACTGTTCAAAAATTAAAAAGACAAAACATGTTATTACCAATAAATCATGATAAGATTCCTAATATCAAAAATTTAGATTCAGATTATATGAATATGTCTTTTGATAAAAATAATCAATATTCATTGCCATATTTTTTTGGAACTGTAGGAATTATCTATAATAAAAAAGCATACCCCAATGACAATTTTGACTCTTGGAATCAATTATATAATAAAAAGTATAGTAATGATGTATTATTAGTAGATGGTGCAAGAGAAGTAATAGGTTTAGCATTGAACAAATTAGGATACAGTTTAAATGATACGAATTCACAACACCTAGAAAAAGCGGAACAAAATTTAAGACATTTAGGCCCAAACGTTAAAGGTGTCGTAGGTGACGAAATCACTATGATGCTAGAACAACATGAAGCGAATGTTGCTGTTGTGTGGAGTGGTGTCGCTGCTCCTATGGTTCAAGGTAGTGATGAATTTGATTACGTTGTGCCTAAAGAAGGTTCGAATTTATGGTTTGATAATATGGTAATACCTAAAACTGCTCAAAATAAAGCAGGCGCATATAAGTTTATGAATTTCTTATTAGACGCACAAAATAATAAGCAGAATACAGAATGGGTTGGTTATGCAACACCAAATAAAGCAGCAAGACATTTACTTCCAGATGAAGTGAAAAATGATGAACGCTTTTATCCATCCCAAGAGTCACAAGAAAACTTAGAAGTTTACAGAGATTTAGGAAAAGAAACATTGAGTGAATATAACGAAAGGTTTTTAAATTTTAAAATGTCATTAAAATAAATCTAAGTTAGTAGTTATTTTAGCGTATTTTCGCTATAATAGTTTGAAAGCATTATAAGGAGTTGTATAGACATGTCAGGAGAGCAATATACTCAAGTTAGACGTCCTGTGAGTCGACTAGCAGAAAAAGTATTAGGTTGGTTAAGCTGGGTATTTTTATTATTACTAACCATTATTACGATGTTTATTGCACTAGTATCTTTTAGTAGTGAGACATCAATACAAAATTTAGAAACTACATTAAATGGGAATGATTTTGTTCAGCAAATTTTAGCTAATAATAGCTTGAATACGACGCAATTTGTGATTTGGTTACAAAATGGTGTGTGGGCTGTTATTGTTTACTTTATTGTGTGTTTATTATTATCATTCTTAGCACTTATCTCAATGAATATTAGAATGCTGTCAGGGTTTTTATTCCTCTTAGCTACAATAGTTACGTTGCCGTTAGTGTTATTATTTGTTCCTCTGATTATTCCAATCCTGTTTTTAATCGTAGCAGTTATGATGTTTGCACGTAAAGATAAGGTGGAAACGATGCCTACTTATTATGGTGAAGGGTACCAAGGTCGTTATTCAGAATATGAACAACAAGCTGAACCAACATCACAATATAGCGAGAGGGAACATACTTCTGACGTTGAACAACAAGCGAGAACAGATAACCAGCTAAGAAGAGGTGGCTATTCTTCTGAAGTAGCAGAAAAAGTAAACGCTGATACACAAGAGGCACATGAAGAACCTCAAGTACTTTCGAGACAAGCGAAATACAATTATAAACATAAAAAGCAAACTGAAGATGATCAACTACAAACAGATGAATTTGGTCCAGTAAGTGATGTTTATGATGAAAATGGAGACTCAGTTTCAAAACAAAGTCAAACTGAAGTTGATGATATAACAGAGTATGATGAACAGGCTCAAGCAGAAGCTGCACAGAGAAGACAAGATGCGTATGAAGAAGAGCAACGAAGAAAGCAAGAAGCATACGAAGAAGAACAACGTCGTAAGCAAGCTCAAGCAGAAGAAGCGGCAAGATTGAAACAAGAGAAAGCAGAAGAAAAAGCTCGTATTAAAGAAGAGAAGAAAGAACGTAGAAAACGTGAGAAAGAAAGACGTAAACAACAACCAAGTGCAGTAAATCAACGCAGACAAAATTTTGAAGAACGTAAAAAAATGACTTCACAAACTGTTGATGATACAGCTGAACATGATAGCAAGGAAACACGTGAATCGGACACCTCAGAAAACAACAAATAAGATATAAATATTTTAGAATGTGCTATGAGATTTGCTAGTTCATTTGAAACTTAAAAAAGGAACGAGACTGATGTCTCGCTCCTTTTTTGTATTTCGTTTATAGTTCTTGGAAAGTCTGTATAATTAAGTATATATTTAATAAACTTAAAATGATGATTAAGATCCAAGATATGATATTAACCCATGATTTATTTTTGAATTGTCCCATTAAACTATGATCATTTGTTGAAAGTTGTAAGGGAATCAAAGAGAATGGTAGAGCTAAACTTAAAAATACTTGTGAGAATACTAGTAATTGTTCCATTTTTGCTTCATTGCCTTTAAAGATAATTAAGCATAATATGATTGGCAGTATGGCAATTGAACGAGTAATCAATCTACGTAACCAATTGGGTATTTTTAAATTTATAAAACCTTCCATCACAATTTGACCAGCCATTGTCCCTGTTATTGTAGAATTTTGACCAGAAGCTAGTAATGCGACAGCAAACAGCGTACTCATAATTGCTCCTAATGAAGCGCTTAATATAGGTTGATTTTGTAAAGCATTGAATAAGTCATAAAATCCACCGAGCTGTTCAGAATTGACACCAAAGAAAAGCGCAGCGCCTAGTACTAAAAGTAAGCAGTTAACCACAAAAGCAATGGACAATTGAATGTTTGAATCTATAATTGCATATTTAATTGCTTGTGCTTTAGATTGAGTGCTTTTACGATCATACATTCTTGATTGAACAATGGATGAGTGTAAATATAAGTTATGAGGCATGATTGTCGCTCCAATTATACCTAAAGCAATAAAGAGGGCACTGTTATCTGTGATAATTGTCTTACTAGGTAAGAAGCCATTTAAAACTTCTGATACATGTGGGGAAGCTACAAAGACTTCAAAGATAAATATAGCAAGTACAGTAAAAATGAGTGTGCCTACAATAGCTTCAATTTTTCTAAAGCCAAATTTCATAATGAACAATAATAGAAAAACATCTAACACAGTGATTAATGCACCCACCAATAAGGGGATGCCAAAGAGTAAATCAAGTGCGATTGCACTACCTATTACTTCAGCTATATCTGTTGCAATAATGGCTAACTCTGCAATAATCCAAAATATAAAAGCAATAGGCTTATTTAAATAGTGTTTTGTTGCTTGTGCTAAGTCCATACCTGTTGCTATTCCTAACCTCACTGTCATACTTTGCAATAACATGGCTGACAGACTTGAAAGTAAAATCACGAATAGCAAAATGTAGCCGAACTGTGCACCACCCTGCATAGATGTAATCCAGTTACCGGGGTCCATATATCCTACAGCTACTAGTAGACCGGGTCCTAAATAAGAAAAAAGTTTTTGGCTAAACTTGCCGTGAGTATTGACTGAAACCGTATTATTGATTTCATCTAAACTCTTATTATGGGATTGAATCGTTTTGCTCAATACCCTCACCTCCATATACATTTACTAATATTTCATAGATTACTCCAAAAAAAATGTTAGGTCAACCTAAACAGTGTGATAAAAGGTATTTTATTTTTACTGAATTAATTATTATATTTAAACATATATAATTAAAATACGTAGCAATTAGGGCGTGATGATTTTTTACTCAATATAAATTTGCTATGATAGAATTAATAAAAAATAGGAGGAAGATTATGAAAAGAAAAGCTGAAAGAATCACAGCCTGGATAGCAAATGGTCTAAGTATACTATTTTTGTTACTTATGATCCTTGTATTTTCTTTCCTAAATGTGCCAGAATTTCAAGAAACATTTAAAGAGATGAATCAGCAACAAGGTGTAGAAATGTCGATTGAAGCATTTAAAACTTCCATGATTTTCCAAGGTAGCTTTTTAATTATTTCAACGATACTAGGTATTATTGGTACATTGACTATTAAAGGAAATCGTATATTAGCAGGCTGTATTTTAATTATTGCAGCGATTACTGGTATATTTGCAGGAAACTTTATTGCACTGATCTTATGGTTTGTTGTTGCTATCATGCTGTTTGTAAGAAAAGGTCCACATGATAGGGACAATCAAAATGACAGAGCATTTTCTCAACAGAATTTTGATAATCAAAATAATCAGCGTAAACAAACAGAAATTAACCCAGAAAATGAAATGAAAAAGAAAAAAGAGGATGACCCATATATTTACTAAAATACTTTAGAGAAGAGGATGTTTAGTCAATATACAAAATTTTGTGCTCTCGTATAAGGACCACTAACTCATTAAATTTAGAAGTGGCCTTTAAAAGAGTGAAAGTTCAAGCCACTTCCAATATAAAGATTGGGGATGGGACATAAATATCTCCGACTAAAGTAAAAACATCAATTTCTACTGAGTATATAGAAATTGATGTTTTTTGATTGTATGAAATAGTGAAGTTTCTATTGATAGTGTAAATAGAGTCATGCTATAGATTTTATACATAAGACACCTCGTTAATTTAAATTAGTAGTATTTATTAAATTATACATAAGGGACTTATTTTTTAATGTGAAATTACACATGAATGCGATGTAGTTTGGCAAGACGCTTGAGGGAATGGGACAAGCTGTAGAATACAGGATGAAGCTGATTCCCTAAGAAAGCGGGTCAACAATACGAACATTGAATAAAAAATAAGCACTCGGATGAATTGAATCATCTGAGTGCTATTTACTGGGATTTATATCCAAAAATCTTCTAATGCAATAATTATTTTGCAATAAAATAATACAGCGCAAGTATTTTAGAGAAAATGACTATCATCATACTTTCGCTTTTATTTACTTATTTGTAAAATTTCAATAGATATTCAAATGTGTCTTCTAAGAATGCTAAAAATGACTTATCATTCTTAAGTGCTTCAGAGCCTGGAGCTAACGTACGAGCTACGAAAAATTCACCTTTTTTAACTTCTTTAACACGTTTAAACGCTTTGTATATGTCTTCATCGGTCATTTCGTGTATGTATGTCTTTTCTTGGCTCATATGGTCTAAGCTTATACTAAAATCATTTGGTAGATTTTTTAATGTTTCAAATTGGTTTTCGAAAGCTGTAACTTGTTGTGTTTTATCTTTTGCCTCATGCATAACACCATACATAATAAATAATTGATTTTCAAATAAGCCTATTTGAAAATGAGGCTGCATTTTATAACCACGCTTATTAGTTGCGAATGCTACCCAGGTATCTTTAGGTGGATTAACACTTCGACGAGCGTGTTTGGCTACGTGAGGATAGAAAACTTCACCTGTAGCAGTTTCTAAATATTGTGAGAAATAATCACCTAAAGCGTGCAATTGTGGTCGAATATGGTTATTAAGTGCTTCCATTCTGGCATCTAAGCCATCTACTGTAAATACTTTGAAGTCTTTAGGTTTAAATGTATATTGAGTCATTTGTACCTCCTATAATCATTATTTTCGTATGTATTGTAGCACATTATACTCAGATAGACATTTTACATGCTTTTTTTAGATAGAAAATGATTTGTTATGCATTGTGTACACTATGTTTGAACAGGGTAAAGATAAACTATATTGAATAATCTTAAATTCACCTTATTCTTAATTCGTATAATGATTGAAATAATAAAGGTTGGTTAATATCTTTTTGAAAGTTAGTTAATGTATAATGAAGAATGAATAAGGAGCTGATACGATGACTGTCTATGAATTTGCCAAAGGACTTATATTAGAAGCAGGAATTAATGTTAGAAAAATAATGAAAGAAGATATAAAAGTAGAAACTAAATCTAATCCTAATGATTTAGTGACGAATGTCGATAAAGCTACAGAAAAATACCTCTTTGATAATATAACAGAAACTTATCCTAATCATTTAGTGATTGGAGAGGAAGGTCATGGGCATGACTTAAAAGATGAAACAGGTGTAGTTTGGGTCATCGATCCAATAGATGGTACGTTAAATTTTGTACATCAAAAAGAAAATTTTGCAATATCTATTGGTATTTATAATAACGGGCACCCATATGCTGGCTTTGTCTATGATGTTATGAATGATGTGTTGTATCATGCTAAAACTGGTGAAGGTGCCTATGAAAATGGTACATTGTTACCTAAAATCGAGAACACGCCTTTAAAGACAAGTATTATTGGAATTAATCCAAATTGGCTAACAAAGCCGAGACTAGGAGAAGTGTTCAAACCTATAGTAGAGGAAGCTAGGAGTGCACGAGCATATGGTTCTGCAGCTTTAGAAATTATACATGTTGCGACAGGAAAATTGGGTGGTTATGTCACCCCCAGATTACAACCTTGGGATTTCGCAGGTGGTTTGATTATTTTAAATGAAGTAGGGGGGCTTGGTACAAATTTAATGGGCGATACATTATCGATTTATGAACCTAATTCAATTATTATGGCCAATGCACAGTTACATTCTGAATTAATCGAACATCATTTTCAAAAAAATAACGAAATTATTGAATTATTACAGCAGCGATTAAAAAACTAAGAATTAGTGTATATTTTATAAATAAACTTATAAAAAAAGCGTCTCAATCCTGTTTTGAAGGAATGGGACACTCAGTTATTAAATATAGTCAAAATCATTTAATTACAGCCAATCATTTTCACGATATTTCTTTTTTAATGTGAAACCGTAACCAAATGTTGCAATGAATAATATAAATGTTAAAATCATGAATGGAACATTTGTAGCAGCTATACTAAAGCTGAATAATAGTAAAAAGACAATAGCTACTATAGCGAGTACCCAGAAAATTGATTTGGATTTTTTTTGTTGCATTATACCACACCTTTATAGTTTTCTTTAACCAATTATATGATATAATAAAAAAGTTGCAAAGAAAAGTGGGAATTTACTCGAGAAAGGAAATTGTATAAAATGACTAAATTAAGAGAAGATGTGCGTAATATAGCAATCATCGCTCACGTTGACCATGGTAAAACGACACTTGTAGATGAATTATTAAAACAATCAGGTATTTTCCGTGAGAATGAGCACGTAGATGAAAGAGCAATGGATTCAAATGATATCGAAAGAGAACGTGGTATTACAATCCTTGCTAAAAATACAGCAGTAAATTATAAAGATAATCGTATTAATATTTTAGATACACCAGGTCACGCCGATTTTGGTGGTGAAGTTGAGCGTATCATGAAAATGGTTGATGGTGTTGTTTTAGTAGTTGACGCATATGAAGGCACAATGCCACAAACTCGTTTCGTATTGAAAAAAGCTTTAGAACAAAACTTAAAACCAGTAGTTGTAGTTAATAAAATTGATAAACCTGAAGCTAGACCTGAAGGCGTCGTTGATGAAGTATTAGACTTGTTTATCGAATTAGAAGCAAATGATGAGCAATTAGATTTCCCAGTTGTCTATGCTTCAGCTGTTAATGGTACAGCAAGCTTAGATCCAGAGAAACAAGACGAAAACATGCAATCATTATACGAAACGATTATTGATTATGTTCCTGCTCCTGTTGATAATAGAGATGAGCCATTACAATTCCAAACGGCGTTACTAGATTATAGTGATTATTTAGGTCGTATTGGTGTTGGTCGTGTGTTTAGAGGAACAATGCGTGTAGGTGATAACGTTTCACTAATTAAATTAGATGGTACAGTTAAAAACTTCCGTGTAACTAAGATCTTTGGTTACTTTGGGTTGAAACGTGAAGAAGTTAATGAAGCACATGCAGGTGACTTAATTGCTGTATCAGGAATGGAAGACATCAACGTTGGTGAAACTGTTACTCCAATAGATAATAGAGATGCTTTACCTGTATTAAGAATTGACGAACCAACGTTAGAAATGACGTTCAGAGTAAACAATTCTCCATTCGCTGGTCGTGAAGGTGATTATGTAACTTCTCGTCAAATTCAAGAACGTTTAGATCAACAATTAGAAACAGATGTGTCATTAAAAGTTACAGAAACTGATTCACCAGATAAATGGATTGTTGCCGGTCGTGGTGAATTACACTTATCTATTTTAATTGAAAATATGAGACGTGAAGGTTTCGAATTACAAGTTTCTAAACCACAAGTTATTTTAAGAGAAATTGATGGCGTAAAATGTGAACCATTTGAACGCGTACAATGTGAAGTGCCACAAGAATACACAGGTGCTGTTATTGAATCATTAGGCCAACGTAAAGGTGAAATGTTAGATATGGTAACTACAGATAATGGCTTAACACGTATTATCTTTATGGTACCAGCACGTGGATTAATTGGTTATACTACTGAATTTATGTCTCAAACACGTGGTTATGGTATTATAAACCACACGTTTGAAGAATTTAAACCTCGTGTTAAAGGTCGTATTGGCGGTAGAAGAAATGGTGCATTAGTATCATTAGACACTGGTAAAGCAAGTTCATATGCACTTATGGGCTTAGAAGACCGTGGTATTAACTTCATGGAACCAGGTACTGAAGTTTATGAAGGTATGGTTGTTGGTGAACATAATCGTGAAAATGACTTAACAGTCAATGTTACGAAAGAGAAAAACCAAACTAACGTACGTTCTTCAAACAAAGACCAAACAGTAACTATGAAACGTCCTAGAACTTTAACGCTTGAAGAAGCGTTACAATTTATTAACGACGACGAACTTGTAGAAGCTACACCAGAAAATATCCGTATTAGAAAAACAGTATTAGAAAAAAATGCTCGTGAAAAAGAAGCAAAACGTATTAAACAATTAATGCAAGAAGATGAATAACAGTCTACTGAATTTAATTTAGTATGATTGTAGAGCTGGGACATTAACGTCCCAGCTCTATTTATTATTAAAGCGATAGCGTGATAATACGATGTTAATAAATAAGCCAGATTGTAAAAATGATGGCTCAGAAAATAAGCAAACCTTAGGCGAACTATCACCTAAGGTTTGCTTATTTATATATTATAATCTTTTTAGTGTAATATAGTCGGTTATTTGGGCTGATTCCTGTGGGAAGCGCACTAGTCGAAGACTACAGGCTAAGGCAATGAACACGGAAAGCATGCATAAAAAACTGCCTACAAAGTCAGAAACTTTGTAGGCAGTTTAAAATCAGCCCATGGCAAAAAAAGAAGGTACTGATTTATATCAACGATGATCATAAGTAGTTATTTGATTACGTTGTTTAGGTGTATCAAGTCTACTTTTACATTCATCACACATAAAAGTATGCATTGGATCATTGCGTAATCTTTTAGCTTCTAAAGTATTTTGATCTATAAATACTTCAGTATCGCAAATTATGCATTGAACTTTTTTCATATTAAATCACCTCGATATGAGTGACATACTTAAATTCGTATGAATAACCTTCTTCTGGAATAAATACAAAACTATCTACTGAATAATCGTCATATAATTTTTTACCGTCTTTTGCAAATTGGAAAAAAAGATATGGTAATAAGTCGATAGGTAGTTCTATTGACTCGTTATCATTAAATAAACGAATTGTTTTTGCGTGATCAAACGGTTCAGCATTTTTGAAAAATGGAGACATATTAATGACAAACGAATTTTCTAAAACAGCTCTTTTTTTATATTTAATTTCAGAATTTAACGTTGGTGGATTAGTTTGACCTTCTAAAATTGCTCTATTCCACTCACGATTATCATCAAAATTGATTGGTTTGGTACCGTCGAATATACCTTGCTCTAAATCTTCTATTTGAACTTTTCTGTCGTCAAAAATCCAAGTTGTACTATCTAAAGTAATTGGAAATTTAACTTCACCCTTAATTTGAATCATAATCCCACTCCTATTTGCATATCTTGTTTCTAAATTAAAACGCTATTAAGTAATCACTCACAACATTAATATATTACGTTGAATCTGACTTTTTTGTGAACAAATACATGTTTGAAATAAAATGTATAGCTTATTATTAAAGCAAAATATTCTGACAAAAATCAGCTTATATATTGGCATTGCCCATCTGACACTTAGTATCGTTATAAATTAAATTAAAATAAATAATTGTTAATTACAATTTTATCACAAATACTAGTATTACGTATATTCCTGAATTCACTTGCTTTTTAGTATGCATTAAGATAAACTCGTCATATAAAGTTACAATTGATAGGGGGAATATGTCTTGGTAAAAAATCAAAATATTAGTAATGTGGCATATGACCAGTTGAATAAAGATGCTGATAGGATTCTCCAACTTATTAAAGTACAAATGGATAATCTTACATTACCTCAATGCCCATTGTATGAAGAAGTACTTGATACACAGATGTTTGGATTACAAAAAGAAGTAGATTTCGCTGTACAACTTGGTTTAGTTGATAGAGAAGTGGGCAAAGATTTAATGCTTCGATTAGAAAAAGAACTTTCTAAATTGCATGATGCATTTACAAATGTTTAATTGGGTTAAATAAAATAGTTTTATAACTGGAAAACTTGTTTTCCATGTTCAAAAAATATAAAAACTTATATGGTGTTCATTATCAAACTACATAAGTATACTACGGGTGGCTAGGATATCAATAATTGTTGATTATATCTTAGCCACTTTTGTCATGTTTAAAAGTTAAATATATGAGCATCTAAAAAAGATATTTTGTTATATTTATTCGAAAAATTGATAGAATGTTTGTTATAATGTTTGAAGTACAATTTATTTTACATAACATTGAAAAGTTTTAAAGACAACTAAGGTATTGCACATAAGTCGAATTAATACAAAGTATTTAGTTAGTGATAATAAATAATGAGAATTGGATGATATGTCAAATGAATAATGTGAAACAATTTTTTCGATATATAGGTCGAAATGCAAAATATATTGATTATCCATTAGTCATTACCTACTTATTACTATGTTTGATAGGTTTGGTAATGGTTTACAGCGCAAGTATGGTTGCTGCCACTAAAGGATCATTAACTGGCGGTATATCAGTAGCTGGAACATACTTTTATACTAGACAGTTAATGTATGTAATTATGAGTTTGATTATTGTATTTTTTATGGCTTTCTTTATGAATGTCAAATTTCTTGAAACAAGCAGGTTTCAAAAAGGTATGATGCTTGGCATCGTTATATTATTGGTTGCGACGTTATTGATCGGTAGTAATATCAATGGTTCAAAAAGTTGGATTAATTTAGGCTTTATGAATTTACAAGCTTCCGAGTTATTAAAAATTGGCATAATTTTATATATACCTTATATGATTGAAAAGAAACGGCCTAAAGTATTCAAAGAACCTAAATTGCTAACATATCCTATCGTTTTAGCAGGCATATGTATTGGCCTTGTGTTGTTGCAACGAGACGTTGGTCAAACGTTACTTATTATGATTATTTTCTTTGCAATATTATTTTATGCAGGTATTGGTGTTCAAAAATCCATCAAATACGGATTGTTGATTATAGTAGGGATTGTAATTATTGGTTCGCTTTTCTTGCTAGTTGGATTGGTTCCGGATTATTTAACAGCAAGATTCAGTACGCTAACGAATCCATTTAGTCAAGAATCTGGTACAGGATACCATATTTCAAATTCATTGATTGCAATTGGTAATGGTGGATTACTAGGTAGAGGTTTAGGCAATAGTATTATGAAATTAGGGTATTTACCTGAACCACATACAGACTTTATTTTTTCTATTATTTGTGAAGAATTAGGTTTATTAGGTGGTTTGTTCGTTATATGTTTACTCTTTTTTATTGTTTATAGAGCTTTTGAACTCGCAAGCAAAACAAATTCTTATTTTTATAAGTTAGTTTGTGTAGGAGTAGCAAGTTATATCGGTAGCCAAACTTTCGTTAATTTAGGTGGTATTTCTGGAACTATTCCATTAACAGGTGTGCCTTTACCATTCATCAGTTTTGGTGGATCTTCGATGATTAGTTTAAGTATAGCGATGGGCTTATTATTAATAACAGCAAAACAAATTAAAATCGAACAATCAAAATATAAAAAAACAAGAAAAACTAGAACAAGCATTGGCCCAACCAGATATTCTTAATTAAGGCAAACGTTTTGATACAAATGTATTGAAAACGTTTGCTTATTTTTTTATATTTTTAAAGTAATTTTGAAAAACTTCTATCAAAGTATAATTGTTATAACTAAAAGTTATCGTAATTAATAACTTTTTATTATGGAATTCTTATGATATAATTTTGTAAGAGAGTGATGGTATCAAGGTCTTATGTAGTTTGTAATGTGATGGTCGTTACTATTCGGCAGTGAGTGACATGTGTATTTTAAGCTGTTTTAAAATAATGGCTATATATTTTTTATTGTCTACATTGTTCGGATTTTGCTATAATGATTTTTATATCAAACTTTTTTGAAAATTCTAAATTTAAGGGGGACCATGATGTGAAACAAATAAACAAGCTTTTGGTAGCCAATCGTGGTGAAATTGCAATAAGGATTTTTAGAGCAGCAACAGAGTTAGATGTTAAAACAGTTGCTATTTATTCAAATGAAGATAAAGGGTCTTTACATAGATATAAAGCGGATGAATCATACCTAGTAGGTGAGGATTTAGGACCTGCTGAATCTTATTTGGACATTGAACGCATCATAGATGTTGCTAAACAAGCAGATGTAGATGCAATTCATCCAGGATATGGTTTTTTAAGTGAGAATGAAACTTTTGCAAAAAGATGTCAGGAAGAAGGCATTAAGTTTATAGGGCCTCGTGTTGAACATTTAGATATGTTTGGCGATAAAGTAAAAGCTAGGACGACAGCAATTAATGCAAATCTGACGGTTATACCAGGTACGGACGGTCCAATAGATAATCAATCAGATGCAATTGCATTTGCGAATGAAGCTGGTTATCCATTGATGATTAAAGCGACTAGCGGTGGTGGCGGTAAAGGTATGCGTATCGTCCGTTCTGAAGATGAGCTAGAAGATGCATTCCATCGTGCTAAATCTGAAGCTGAAAAATCTTTTGGTAATAGTGAAGTTTATATAGAAAAATATATCGATAATCCCAAACATATAGAGGTTCAAGTCATCGGTGATGAACATGGGAATATAGTACATTTATACGAACGTGATTGCTCAGTACAAAGACGTCATCAAAAAGTTGTTGAAGTAGCACCTTCAGTAGCGCTTGAAGATGATTTAAGAGAACGTATATGTGCTGCTGCAATTCAATTAATGGAAAACATCGAGTATGTGAATGCTGGTACTGTAGAATTCTTAGTTTCTGGCGATGAATTTTATTTCATTGAAGTAAATCCACGTGTACAAGTTGAACATACTATAACTGAAATGATTACAGGTGTAGATATCGTTAAGACACAAATATTAGTTGCTGATGGCGAGAATTTATATGATGAAGCAATCAGTATGCCACAACAACAAAATATTCAAACGCTAGGTTATGCGATTCAATGTCGTATTACTACTGAAGATCCGACAAATGATTTCATGCCTGATAGTGGTAGAATCATTGCTTATCGTTCAAGTGGTGGTTTTGGAGTTAGATTAGATGCTGGTGATGGATTCCAAGGTGCTGAAATATCACCTTATTATGATTCTTTATTAGTGAAATTATCAACGCATGCAATGTCATTCAAACAAGCGAATGAAAAAATGGACCGCTCATTACAAGAAATGAGAATTCGTGGTGTTAAAACCAATGTTCCATTTTTAATTAATGTTATGAGAAACGAACAATTTAAAACAGGTGATTACACAACTAAATTTATAGAAAAAACACCGGAACTTTTTGATATTGCACCAACACTTGATAGAGGTACAAAAACATTAGAATATATTGGCAACGTGTCAATTAATGGTTTTCCAAACGTAGAAAAACGACCAAAACCTATTTATGAAACATCACCTATACCACAAGTCTCTAAAAAAGAAGTTGCAGCATTAGAAGGTACCAAACAACTATTAGATAATAAGGGACCAAAAGCTGTAGCTGAATGGTTAAAACAGCAAGATGACGTTTTAATAACTGATACTACATTTAGAGATGCGCATCAATCGTTACTAGCAACACGTGTTAGAACAAAAGATATGATGAACATTGCTTCGAAAACAGCAGAAGTAATGAAAGATAGTTTCTCTTTAGAAATGTGGGGAGGTGCTACATTTGATGTAGCGTATAACTTCTTGAAAGAGAACCCTTGGGAACGCTTAGAAAGACTTAGAAAAGCAATTCCAAACGTATTATTCCAAATGCTACTTCGTGCATCTAATGCTGTCGGTTATAAGAACTATCCAGATAATGTCATTGAAAAATTTGTAAAAGAAAGTGCGGAAGCCGGTATTGATGTCTTCAGAATTTTTGATTCATTAAACTGGGTAGATCAAATGAAAGTAGCAAATGAAGCTGTATTAAAAGCTGGTAAAATATCAGAAGGTACTATTTGTTATACAGGTGATATTCTAAATCCGAATCGCTCGGATATTTATACATTAGAGTATTACGTAAATATGGCAAAAACACTTGAACGTGAAGGCTTCCATATATTAGCAATTAAAGATATGGCAGGTCTGTTGAAACCTAAAGCAGCAAATGAATTGATTGGTGAATTAAAAGCAGCTGTCGACCTACCAATTCATTTACACACACATGATACAAGTGGCAATGGTTTATTAGTTTATAAAGAAGCTATAGATGCAGGTGTAGATGTTATTGACACAGCTGTTGCTTCAATGAGTGGTTTAACAAGTCAACCTAGTGGTAATTCACTATATTACGCATTAAATGGTTTTGATAGAAATATGCGTGCCGATGTTGACGGAATGGAAGCATTATCACATTATTGGGGAACTGTACGTCAATATTATAATGACTTTGAAAGTGATATTAAATCACCAAATACTGAAATTTATAAACACGAAATGCCAGGTGGACAATACTCAAATCTTAGCCAACAAGCGAAGAGCTTAGGATTAGGTAATAGATTTAATGAAGTTAAAGAAATGTATCAACGTGTAAACTTCTTGTTTGGTGACATTGTTAAAGTGACACCTTCCTCGAAAGTTGTTGGTGACATGGCGTTATATATGGTACAAAATGATTTAGATGAAGAAATAGTGATAAAAGATGGTTATAAATTAGATTTCCCTGAATCGGTTGTTTCATTCTTCAAAGGTGATATTGGACAACCAGTGAACGGCTTTAATAAAGAATTACAAAAAGTAATTCTAAAGGGACAAGCAGCAATTACAGATCGTCCTGGTGAATATTTAGAGCCTGTTGATTTTGAAGCGGTAAGAGAAGAATTAGAAGAAAAACAAGAGAGAGAAGTAACAGAACAAGATATCATAAGTTATGTCTTATATCCTAAAGTTTATGAACAATTCATTGCTACGCAAGAACAGTTTGGAAATGTATCCTTGTTAGATACACCTACATTCTTCTTTGGAATGCGTTCAAATGAAACAGTGGAAATAGAAATAGATACAGGTAAACGTCTAATCATTACATTGAAGACAATTACGGAACCAGATGAAAAAGGAATTCGAACAATTTTCTATGATATGAATGGACAAGCGAGACGTATATTCATTCAAGATGAAAATGTAAAAGCAAATGAAAGTGTTAAACCGAAAGCAGATAAATTAAATCCAAACCATATCGGTGCCCAAATGCCAGGTTCTGTTACCGAAGTTAAAACTTCAGTAGGCGAAACAGTTACAAGTGGGCAAGCATTATTGATAACTGAAGCTATGAAGATGGAAACAACGATTCAAGCTCCGTTCGACGGTGTTGTGAAGCAAGTGACTGTTCAAAGTGGCGAGGCAATTGAAACAGGTGATTTATTAATAGAAATTGAAAAAGAACCTGTGGATTAAATTTTATAGTCAATAAATTATAAAATTTTAAATTGGAACGACTCTGGGACTTAAAGTTCTTGGACAAGTTTAAAAAGGCAATTTCTATTGAAATAATATAGAAATTGTCTTTTTCATTATTGTTTAGTTTAGTAGTGTTTATTAAATTATACGGAAAGGACTTAATATTTTAACTATTATAATGTGAAATTACATGTGGATGCGACGTATTTTGGAGAGATTCTTGAGTTAACAGGACAAACTGAAGACTACAGGCTGAAGCTGTCCCCTAAGAAAGTGAGCGACAATACGAAGTATGTAATAAAAAAGAAGCACTCAGATGAATTGAATTAAATCATCTGAGTGCTATTTTTGTGGGGGTTATGTCTCAACCACGTCTTTTTATATTCTTGTAGAATAACGTTAAATTAAGCTAGAATACATTGGAAATTACACAAAAAATATGGATATTATAATTTTGTTAGAAAATTTTCAAGGTGCATTATGTATTTAATGTAAAAGGTTATTTCGAGTATATGTACAGGAAAATATGCAATAAAAAACTGTCAACAACATAAAAAGTTCGTTGACAGTTTTTTATTGCTATCACATATTCGATGTTTCAGTTAGCCACCACTTCTAATCGTCCGTAACATCAACACAATGAAGTAGGCTATTAAACCAAAGAGTAATGTAATAAATAAAGCGTGTAATAAGGCGATAAATAAATTAACTTCTGTAATAATAGATAATGCGCCAGTAATTACTTGCAGGATAACTAATATAAATGCAGCTGTGTAGCCGTAACGTATTGTACGGTTATCTTTGTAATTATTTACTGCATGAATGAATGTAATCATTATCCATATAAAAGCGATTAATGCCATGCCTCTGTGAGTAAGGTTTACCCAATCTTGGACATTGTGAGGCATCAAATCATTAAAAGGTAATGGCCATTGACCATATGCTAAACTAGCTTCTTTATGTCTGACTAATGCGCCAGTATAAATTGTTAAATAAACGATAATTGCCATTATCCATGTGTAAATTCTTAATGGCTTTCTAATAAATAATTCATCTGCTTCATATTTACGATCAATTTCAAAAATAATTAAAGTTAATACAAATACTGAAGAAAATGAAATGAGTGAAATTCCAAAATGTAGCGCTAAAACATAGGCATTTTGTTGCCACATCACTGCTGCAGCACCTACAAGTGCTTGTATTAGTAAGAAAGCGACACTAATGATACATAATGGTTTGACTTCTTTAATGTAACCAATGTGTTTCCAAGCAACGATGACTAGCCAGAGAACGATGATTAAAGATAAGCCGGAAACAGCACGATGGCTTAATTCAATAATCGTTTGTATTGGTAAGTTCTCAGGTAAAAATGCGCCATGACATAGAGGCCAATCGGATCCACAACCATCTGCTGATCCGGTTTTAGTAACTAAAGCGCCACCTAATTGAACAAAAGCCATAATTACAGCCGCCAACACGGATAACCATTTTAGGTTTTTTTTGTTAAACAAGAATTAACCCCCCACATAAAAATAAAACAGTTGAGAAACTAAATTACAAATAGTTAGTCAATATATAGTTATTGTCACTGTAATTATTTTATTCCGTAATGATACATTTAAAGTTATTTTAATAAATCTCACATATAATTATAACAATAAAAACTATTTTAATTGTGTCACAAAAATGACTTTTTAGTAATGTCGTTAAAGTGTCACAAATAAGTTTACATAAATGTAGTCAATGATACAAATTTAATATATCATTGTATTATATGGAAAAATTAGGAGGGAAATTATGAACAAAGAACAAACTTTGTCGCATAATTCTAGTCGTGTGACTTTTAAAGAGTTGCAGCAAATTATCAAGATGGGATTGGTACAAGGTAATTTGATCCCTGCATTTGCTGGATCATGGTTAGCGATTGTGTTGGCAAATCATTCCTTCCTCTCGTCAATACCACAAATCTTAATGATGTTGGTGGGCTCTACGTTAATTATGGGGGGCGCATGTGCTTTAAATAACTACTACGATCAAGATATTGACAGTATCATGCCAAGTAAACAACAGAGACCAACAGTTAATGACAGAATTTCGAATAGAAATTTATTAATGCTCAGCTTTGGAATGATGCTAATAGGGGAAGCATTACTATTTGCGTTAAACGTGCCTTCAGGTGTAATTGGACTGCTAGGTATAGTGGGTTATGTATCATTTTACTCAATTTGGTCTAAACGTCATACGGTATGGAATACAGTAATTGGTAGTTTTCCAGGTGCAGTACCACCTTTAATTGGGTGGACAGCAATTGAAGGAAATATCAGCTTGGTAGCGGTAGCACTATTTTTAGTGATCTTTTGTTGGCAACCTATCCATTTTTACGCTTTAGCAATTAAACGTAAAGATGAGTATTCATTAGCGAATATTCCAATGTTACCATCAGTAAAAGGGTTTAAACGTACGAGAGTAAGTATGTTTTTATGGCTAGTATTCTTATTACCACTTCCATTCTTATTAAGTAGTTTAGGAACAACATTTATAGTGTTGGCTACATTATTAAATTTAGGATGGTTATATTTAGGATTAACAAGCTTTAAAAAGAATTCAGATCAAACAAAATGGGCAACAAAAATGTTTATATACTCATTAAACTACTTAGTGGTTTTCTTTGTACTCGTCGTTGTCGTCTCATTAATTCAAATGTTTTAATAATTATAAATAAGGATGTAATATATGAATTTACCTATCTTACCTACAATCAGTACAAGCTTTATTGTAATTAGTGCAATCCTTGTCGCTATAGGTTGGCGCAAAATTTGGCTGAGAAAAATTGAAAGCCATAAAAAAGTAATGTTAGCTGCTGCTGGTTTTGCACTAGCATTCTTTATTATTTACGCCTCAAGGACTATTTTTATTGGTAATACGGCATTTGGTGGTCCAGACTCAGTTAAACTTTATTATACAATTTTCTTAGTCTTCCACATAAATTTAGCAACAATTGGTGGAGTTTTAGGACTTTTACAAATTATTACTGCTTTTAAAGATAAGTTCAAAGTACATAGATTTGTTGGACCAATTGCTTCTATAATTTGGTTCTTCACAGCAATAACAGGTGTAGCTGTGTATTTATTACTTTATGTATTTTATCCAGGCGGAGAAACAACGTCATTAATTAAAGCGACATTCGGTTTATAATTAACATTGAAAAATGTTAGTCTTTTATTTGAACTAGGGAATATGGAAAGGGCAGCGGGCAGGAATTTGTTTTATAAACAGGTTCGATAGCCCGTTTCCATTATTCACAATTAGCAAACATAAAATGTATTTACTAATTCGATAAGTAATATTTATAAGCAACTCATTAAAAATAGCTATGAAGCTATCTATCCAGCGTGATAGATTTTTTTCATAGCTATTTTTTAATGATAATTTATAAGAGCGGTAGATAGTACCATTTAAATAAAAGAACAGAGTGGGAAACAGTTTTGATTTAAATGAATTTGTTATATAACTCAATCTATCTAATAATAACTACTTATATAGTTCTGTTACCACTTGGTAATTGATATAGTATATTGTTAGTTTCCGATATATCTTTGTAAATGTTTAGCCGTTACAGAATCATCTACAGCCAACAATCCTTGAGGTGTTCCTTGATAAAGTAGCCTACCACCTTTTTCTCCGGCAAATGGGCCGATATCAATAATCCAGTCAGCATGAGTCATCATAGTTAAGTTATGTTCGATAATAACTACTGTGTTTTTATCATTTATTAGACTTTCAAAACAGTCTAATAAAATTGGGATATCATCTTCATGTAATCCTGTAGTTGGTTCATCAAATACGAAAATATGTTGGTGGACAGTTTGTGTTAAATATTTACTAAGTTTAACGCGTTGTATTTCACCGCCAGATAATGTGTCTAGAGTTTGTCCTAAAGTCATATAATCCAGACCAGTAGATTTTAACGCTTCTAAATGCTGAGCAATATTTTTCTTTTCTTGGAAAAATGAAATTGCTTCATCTACTGTTAATGCTAAAATATCTGCAATATTATATCCTTCTATTTTTGCATTTAATACTTCGGGTTTATAACGCTTACCATGACACAAATCACAAGTTTGAGTAAAGTCTGGCATAAAGGCTAATTCTGTTTTGATGATACCTTTACCATGACATTCAGGACATGCACCTTCGGAGTTGTAGCTGAACATGGCTTTTTTTAAATGAGTTGCTTCACTAAAATAAGTTCTTACATCATCAAATATATTTAAATAAGTAAGTAAATTTGAGCGACTTGATGCATGTATGGGTTTTTGATCTATAAAAATTGTATTAGGTTCTTGCTTTAAACCTGCGTGTATCAGTGAACTTTTTCCAGAACCAGCAACACCTGTAACAACAGTCATTGCCTGTTTGGGCAATTTAACAGAAACGTCTTTTAAATTATTTTTATCAATGTGTTCTAGGTAGATAAAATCATGAGGGGTTCTAGGATTTGGTTTTAACTTATGTTGTTTCCGTAAGGCTAAACCTGTACGTGTAGATGATTTCAACAAAGTTTCATAACTTCCTGTAAAAGTAACTTCTCCTCCGTTTTTACCAGCTAAAGGGCCTAAATCAATGATGTGATCAGCTATGCTTATAACATCAGGATCATGCTCAACTACTAAAACTGTGTTGCCTTTATCTTTTAATGATTGAATGATTTCGTTAATTCGTTGTATATCATCAGGATGTAACCCGATACTTGGTTCATCTATAATATAGACGAGATCGCTTAGTGCACTATTAAGGTGCCTTATTAATTTAATACGCTGTGATTCACCGCCGGATAATGTAGTTGTTTCTCGGGAAAGCGTTAAATAATTTAATCCAATATAGCTTAAAGAAGATAGCTGTTGTTGTAATGGTTCGATGATAACTTTTGCTTTTGGTGAATTAATGCGTCTTATGAAATTTAATGCTTCGTCTATGGATAAATTAGTAAAGTCTGCAATGTCTAAATCATTAATTTTACATTGTAATACATCTGGATTAAGTCTTTTACCGAGACATATTGGACATTTTTTAGATGTGACTACGCGATCGATAGCTTCTTTAAATCTATTTTTTTCAAAGTTATCATTTAGTAGGAAAGAGCGCCTAAACCGATGGATTAAGCCTTCAAATTTTGCTGTTTTCGGCCAATTCTGTGGAGGGTTTTTTAATTTAGTTGGTTTTGTATAAAGTAAAGTATTGAATTCATCTTCAGAATAATCTTTTAATTTTTTATCATTATCAAAAAGCCCAGAATATAAATAGCGCTTACCACGCCAACTATCCGGTCTGAATGAGGGGAATTGAATTGCATCTTCGTTGAGTGATTTATCATAATCTAACAATTCGTCCAAATCGATATCTTCTACATAACCTAAGCCTGAACATTCGGGACACATACCCTTAGGATTATTAAAGGAAAATATGTCTGAGTAACCAACAAATGGCACTCCAATACGTGACCATAGTAATCTGACAGAGGCATAAATATCTGAAATTGTGCCTACTGTAGAACGTGAATTACCACCTAATCTTTTTTGGTTAATAATCATTGCTACTGGCAAATGCTCAATTAAATCTACATTGGGTTTTGAAAATTGAGCCAACTGATGTTGTATGTATGTTGAATAAGTTTCGTTTAATAAACGTTCAGATTCTGCAGCAATCGTGCTAAAAACCAAAGAAGATTTTCCAGATCCAGAACGTCCTGTAAATACGCTTATTTGATGTTTAGGTATATCGATTGAAATGTTTTTTAAGTTATTTTGTTTAGCGCCATGTACGCGAATCATTGACATTGTCATTCACCTCTTATAAGACAGTATACCCTTAAATCATTGTGTAATACTTAAATTGGTTAGAAAAATATATGCTATTAGGAAAAAGCATATATTTTAATAATTCGTCATTATATAATGACATACCTTGCTTGTGATATATTGAAACATGTACAATAAACAAAAGATAACTATAGGTGGGTGAGTGATGAAAAAACTAATAATAAAAATTATTGGTGTACTATTATTGATTTCTTTCTTGATATATCTTTTTTACTCGCCACGTTTGAAGTTTGACGTTTTGGAAAATCCAAATAAAAATTCGACAAAAACAACTCAAAACAAAGACTTTCAAGAAAATGAGCAAAATGTTGAAAATCCAATGCCCAAGGAAGGGATAGGAACTTGGGTTGGCCAAAATCTAAAAAAACTTACAGATACATATGGACAAGCTGAAAGAGTGTATTCATATAAAGGTGATTTTAAAAATTATGTATTCAAAGAAAAGGATCAATATTATTTAGTTACAACTAAAAATAATATAATTAAATCTGTATATGCTACTGGAAAAGAGGCAAAAGTAAATCCAGTTAAAATATCTGATAATGCCTCAAATGTATTTGAGAAATTCAGCATAAATCCAGAACCGACAATCAATGCAAATGGGAAAAAATATGAGTTAGAAATTTCTGATTCAGATATGAAAACACAAACACTTATAAAATTTAAAGACATTTATGCTCAAATCTATATTGATCAACAAGCTAATAAAATTGTTGCAGTAAGATATTTAGATAGTGACGCATTAGCAGCGTTTAAACCTTATCAAATGTTAAGTGACAAAGAAGATGGAGAAGTTGCACGTAATCAAAAAGACTTACCATATGAGCAAAATGCAAATCAATTGATGACATTATATGAAATTACTAATGAAATGAGAAAATTAAAAGATGCTAAACCTTTGCGTATAAATAATGATTTAGCACATATTGCATCATTTAACTTGTATGAAGCAATTGGGACTGATAGTGTTGAATTTACTGAGGATGCTTTAAAACAACAATTAAATGAGCAAGAGATACCATTTGTATCAACGAGTCAAAACGTGGGTTATGATTTCAATGAAGTGCCAACACTTATTCATAGTTGGTTAAATTCGGATATTCATAGATCTAGAATGTTGAACTCAAAATATAATGAAATGGGTGGGGAAGTAACGAACGGTTACTATACGCTTATTTTTGTAGAAGATAAATAGATAGGAGTTAGTTGATTATGATAACTGAAGAAACGCTGACCGTACTCGACGAAATAGAAGCCTTAAGCGATAAAATTTTAGAATCTCGTTTGTATCAAGAATATAGAGAAGCAGAACAAGCACTTGCTAATAATGACGAAGCACATCTCTTGTATCAAGCTTTTTTAAAGTCAAAAGATAAATATGATGAAATTATGCGTTTTGGTAAGTACCACCCAGATTATCAGAACGTGATGTTAGATACACGTAAACGTAAAAGAGCTTATGAAATGTTACCGGTCGTTATGGATCACAAACAAAAAGAAGTCGCATTGCAAGAATTGATTGATCAAGTGATTGTGAAAATTGCATATGCTGTTTCTGAAAATGTAAAAATTGAAGCAGGTAACCCATTTTTTCAAAAAGACGCAGGTGGTTGTGCAACAGGTGGATCATGTAGCTGTTCATTATAAATAAAACAGGGCAACGAAATCAAAAATATATTTTGGTATCGTTGCCCTGTTTTTTAATTTTAATGGTAAGTATTTTTAAATCGTTGTGCTAAATCAGGTCTGTCAGTTACTAGTGTGTGTGCGCCGTGAAAAACCAAATCGTTCATTAAATCAATGTTATTTACGCCACAATAACCTGGGACAATGTTACGCTCATTTAACCATTTGATAAACTTAGGTGAAGTTAACTTTATACCTTTGAATGATACAAACATTTGAAAAGTATTAGCACGTGGTTGAAAAGTGTTACCTAGGCCAGTATAAAATTTCAACAATCCTTCTGCTACTTCATTTTGACTTGCACCAATAGCTACAGTGCCATTACTTATTATATTAAAACGCTCAATCTGTTTGCTATAGAAACTTGATACTAAAACGCGTTGTTGTGCATTATTAGCAACGATAATTTCATAGATGATTTCAGGGGCAAGCTGGCCTTGTTCACTTTTTGGATCATCTTGTAAATTAACGCTTATAAGTTGATTTGGATACGTTTTTAATAATTCATCAAATGTTAAAATTTTTGCATCTTCATGGCCACGATAAGGCTGGACACCATTAATATCAGTAAAGTGGTAGCCAGCATCCAATTGTTTAAGTTCTGCTAACGTATGTTCTGATATTTTTCCGGAACCATTTGTAGTGCGATCGACATCATTATCATAAAAAACAACAAGTTCATGATCTTTTGTTAATCTAACATCTGTTTCAAAGCCATCTATTTCGTGGGCAACCGCGTTATCAAAAGCTAATTTAGTTTGTTCAGGTCTAACCGCCATACCACCGCGATGTGCAAAAATATATGGTGCAGGTTTAGAAAAGAAAGGTGGTATACTTTGGTTATGTGGTTTAGTGTTGTATTTAGTAAAAAAGAAAATACTACCCATTAAACCTACAGTACCTAAAAATCCACCTTTGATTAGTTTGTTGAATTTTGTCACGAACATTCCTCCTCAAGTTGTGTATATAAAGTAATATAGCAAAAGTACAGGAGAGTTCAAAATAATTGTTATTTATAAATTGAAAAAGACATGATATTATATAATGGCTAATAATTGGAGTGATAAGCATATGAATATTATACCTAGAACAAGTTTGATTATATATTTGAAACACATGAAACACGAAAGACAGATAAGAAAATTTGGTCATATTGTAAGTACAAATAGACAAGGTCGTTTTGTAGTTATGTATATTAATGAGGCAGAAGCAGATGATATTGTAAACAAATTGATGAAACTTAAATATGTAAAACATGTAGAAGGTTCACTTTATAAGTATTTGAAGAAAACTTATGAGAAAGAGCAACATGAAATCATGTAAGTTTTCAACAGGTCACAACTTTTTACACATCGATAGTGTATAAATAATAGTTTCATCAATGGATGAATATATGGAAGCCACAATAGTACAACATATGTCTAATGTGGCTTATTTTTTCTTTATTGTAAAGGTGGTATCCATCTTTGTAATCTTAAGACACTAGTTAAATAATTGAAATATAGCTCAGTTTCGTGGAATAATTCGAGTGGTTGAACTTCAATGGCTTTTACGTCTATATTATATTTAGCTGCTTGATCGTTAATCATTTCAAATTTTTTGTTTGAATTTGGATATGGATAATTAAGTGCATTAAGCATAATATACATTGCTTGAAAATGTTGCCCACTAGTTGGTTTCATAATTAGAGCGACAGATGAACGTTGATTTTCAGATTTAGGTGAATGGAAATAAACAAGGTGATCGATTCTTTCGAAATTGTATTCGATTAATGTATTAAACTCAAACAAATCTGTTAGGCCCTCACCTAATTTTATAAATGATTGTTTCATTAATATTGTTCCTCCTTAATTGTGCATTAAGCATTATATAAAATTTATTTTAAGAATGGAAGTGTCTATTATATGAGAGTAATATCTGGTGTACATAAAAGCAAAGCGTTAGAGAGTATGGAAGGGCGCAATACGAGACCAACCATGGATAAAGTTAAAGAAGGTATCTTTAATAGTTTGCATGAAGTTTCAGGTATAGGCTTGGATTTATTTGCTGGAAGCGGTGCTTTAGGAATCGAAGCGTTGTCACGTGGTATGGATCAAATGATTTTTGTCGATCAAAATTTTAAAGCTGTGAAAGTGATTAAAGCAAATTTAAGAACATTAAATATTGAAGCGCAAGCAGAAGTATATAAAAACAGTGCCGACCGCGCGTTAAAAGCATTATCCAAACGAGATATACAATTTGATGTGATATTTTTGGATCCTCCTTATGAAAAAGGTTTGATAGATGATGCACTTGAAGGTATCGCAAAGTTTAATTTGTTAAAAGAAAATGGTATTATCGTTTGTGAGTTCCATCATCACGAGAAAATAAAAACTGAGCCATTCCATGTGATAAAACGCTATCATTATGGATTGACAGATACTTTGTTATTAGAAAAAGGAGATTAAAATGTCTACAACTAAAGCAGTCATTCCAGGGAGTTTTGATCCAATTACATATGGACATATTGATATTATAGATAGAAGTGCGGATCGCTTTGATGAGTTACACATTTGTGTTTTGAAAAACAGTAACAAAGCAGGTACTTTTTCTATTGAAGAACGTATTGCGTTAATCGAGGAATCAGTAAAACATTTAAATAATGTAACAGTACATCATTTTAATGGGTTATTGGTTGATTTTTGTGACGAAATTGGCGCACAAACAATAATCAGAGGATTAAGAGCTGTGAGTGACTTTGAATATGAGTTAAGGCTAACGTCTATGAATAAAAAACTTAACAGCAACGTAGAAACGATGTATATGATGACAAGTACAAATTATTCTTTTATAAGTTCCAGTGTTGTAAAAGAAGTAGCAGCATATAAAGCTAATGTGTCAGATTTTGTACCTGTACATGTTGAAAAAGCTTTAAATGAAAAATTCAAGAAATAACAAAAAGAGTGGTTCAATAATCTAATTAGTGATTTTGATTATTGAACCACTCTTTTTGGATTTATAGACAAATAGTAAGGTTAACAAAGTTTATGCGTTTATGTTATACAGACATGCTTTAAACACGTATGACATGTGTATTGAAGTCATTGGCAGTTTCACCTGAAATGAGGTTATAAATTTTTGTTGCTTGTATTTCATGTTTGAAAAAATGTGCATTTTGTTTATTGAGTTGAGTAATATAATTGCGTTCAGGGAAAACTTGTTTCAATTCTTTTAAATATTGTTGTCCTTTTTGAGTCATGCCTAAGACCCTAACAGCATGTATTGCTTCAGGCTTTTGTTGTTGTTTGAAATTCAATAAAATGTTCATTAATAATCTTTGAATATGTGTATAGGTAAATCGTTTCGTTTTTAATAGTGTCATAAACTGTTCGAAATTCTCTGCTTGGTCAATAAATTGAATGACTCGATTTTCGAATCCTTCACTCATGGTATAGATTTGGTTTAAGGCATCTGTATCTTGGCTTAATATTGCGTATTTTAAATAGTGAAATGTGTCATCAACTGAAACGTTTGGAACAGTATAGTAGGGGTGAACAGACTCAGGAACTACTTGTTTCCATTGTGTATTAGCATTTTGAAGTGATTTGCGAATTGAAGTACCGCTCGCAAAACCTAAGTTTGCTATTTCTTTGTCATGATGTGCACTTTGTAAACGTGATATAGTCCATGGTTGTATGGTTGGTGCCCATTTTTGAATTGCTCTGATATAAGAAATACCTAATGTGTTATTGGGTGAAGATAGTAATTCATTGTTAGTTATGAGTTCACTTAGTATTCTAGGATAACTCTTACCTTCTTTTGTTTTTTCGGCAAATTGTATGGATTGTTCTGCATTTGAGATGTCTTCTGCTAATGTTAGAAAAGCATCAATGTTTCCAGACTCACTACCAAAAGATAAATGATCAATATTTAAATAATCAGCAACTTTTACGGCTAATTCAGCAAAATATTGTCCTGCCGATAACGATGCAAAGATAGGAAGTTCAATTACTAAGTCGACCGCACTTAATGCCATACGCGTGCGTTTAAATTTATTATAAATTGCTGGTTGTCCTCTCATCACAAAGCTTCCACTCATTATTGCGACAGAAACTTCAGAGCCGGTTATTGACTTTGATTGCTGAGCATGATATAAGTGACCATTGTGGAAAGGATTATATTCAGTGACTAGTGCAACACTTTTCATTTGCAATTCTTCCTTTCAGAATTCATTATAGTTATTGTAACAGATATAATTGTGTTAAGAAAAAATCTTGACAACTTATGTCTATAAAGTTAAAATAAATTTTGTGCTTGATAGAGGTGAAGCCATATGAAATGGTCAATAACACAATTAAGAAAATTCCAAGATAAACCATTTGAGTTCCATCAAACGGTTAATTTTGATCATTTAGTAAAATCATTAGATTTAATAGATCTATCTGATATTGATGTTGAGGGTGAATTAACCGTCAAATCAAATGAAGTCATTGCAGATATGCATATAACAGGAACATATACAATGGCGTGTGCACGTACATTGGTTCCAGTTGAAGTTCCTTTAGATATTAAGTCTCAAGAGATTTTTGATTTAGAGGGATATGAGCAGTATGGCAACGATGAAGAAGATGATGAACATTACCATGATGCAACAGACGGTATGATAAATCTAAAGGATATTGCTGAAGAATTAGTTATTATTGAAAAGCCAATGCGTGCTTTTTCAAATGAAAGCGATCAGATGTTACGAGAAGGTAATGGTTGGGAAGTTATTGACGAAGAACAAGCGATTGAACTTGCACAAGAGAAGGAATCTTCCGAATCAGAGCAAATCGATCCTAGGCTTCAAAAACTACAACAATTATATGACGAAGAGCAATAGCGGATTTAACTAATCTATAGTATAATGGATTATTGAATCTAAAAATATCTATTTAGTGTTTGAATATAAGGAGGATTATCATGGCAGTACCAAAAAGAAGAACGTCAAAAACAAGAAAAAATAAACGTCGTACGCATTTAAAAATTTCAGTACCTGGTATGACAGAATGCCCAAATTGTGGAGAATACAAATTATCTCACCGTGTATGTAAGAACTGTGGTTCATACAATGGCGAAGAAGTTGTATCAAAATAATTTCAATAATTTAAAGGTTACGTTATAACCTAATCGAATCGTTCATTAATTATTCACTTGATAATTTTTGGACGATTTTTTATTTTAGAGGTAGAATTCTTTTATTATCAACTGATGGGTTGTGTAAAAATGATGGAAACGATAAATGCGCAAATTATTATAAATAAAATAGAAAACAATGAAGTTCAATGGCTATATGATCACTTTAGTGAATATTTTCAAGACGTCACATCTATAAAGGACTTGGAACAAATATTAAGTCATTATAATGCCATTAGAGGTCAGAATCATTTATATAGACACTTACATATAAATCGACATCAAGAATACATTTGGTTTGATAATAAAATGGCTACAGGTGTAAGTGTTTTTCTGAATAAATATCAGGAAATTATAGGGATGTCGTTGGTACCGATTAAACATATACGTGGTATGAAACAATCAAAGCAATATTACACAATACCAATTAAATCCAAATGCCTTGTCTATTGGGGCGGTGACAATGAATTAATCAATTATCACTATCAATATAAAAATCAGAGACTAGCAATGGACCTTATAAAAGTTGAAGATGGATGCACATATAATGGTGATTCAAATCAATGTGAAAATTATCATATTTACGATTTGCCCATTGTTGCGCCAGCAAATGGTGTTGTTGAAGAAATTGTCGATGGAATCTCAGATAGTATACCGGGTGAGATGAATACAGTTCATCCTGAAGGCAATTATATAGTTATAAAACATGGTCATAAAGAATATAGTTTGATTGCACACATTAAACCACATTCATTTAAAATTGAAAAAGGTGACGATTTATTACGTGGTCAACATATAGCTAACGTTGGTAATTCCGGCAATTCATCAGAACCGCATATTCATTTTCAAGTAATGAATGATAAAAACTTGCAAGTAACACAAACATTGAAAATCCAATTCCATAATGATATTGCTCCTGTTAAAGGAGATGAAATAACATATAATGGTGATAGTATATTAATAGAAAAAGAACAACCGTTTTCTAAAATCGCAAAAAATATTCATACAAATATTACACACTTATTCAAAGGTTGAAAATAAAATGATAAAGAGGCTATGCTATGGAAATGATTACTTCAGCACAAAATAGTAAAGTTAAAAGCGCGAATAAATTAAAAAAGAAACGCGAAAGAGATAAAACTGGATTAGCACTTATTGAAGGCTACCACTTAATCGAAGAAGCATATAAAAGCAATTTGATAATCCAACAATTATATGTTGTTGATGCAGAAAGATTGGATGACAACTTAAAGCAATATGCACAAGAAGTGTTTGAAATTAATCTGAAAGTTGCGGAAGTGTTATCGGGTACAGTGACACCACAAGGTTTTTTCGCTGTTATTGAAAAGCCTGAATATGAAATAACTTCTGCCAAACAAGTGTTACTTATCGATTGTATACAAGATCCAGGTAACTTAGGCACTTTAATCCGTACTGCAGACGCTGCTGGATTAGATTTAATAGTGCTTGAAAAGGGTACTGCAGATCCTTATCAAGATAAAGTATTACGTGCAAGCCAAGGGAGTGTATTCCACTTACCTATTGTCACAAAAGATTTAAGTGAGTTTATTGAAAACTTTGAAGGCGAAGTATATGGTACAGCATTAGAAAACGCAGTAGATTACCATCAAGTTTCAAGTCAAGAAGCTTTTGCACTATTACTAGGTAATGAAGGTGATGGTGTAAATTCGAAATTATTAGAACAAACAACGCAAAATTTAATAATTCCAATTTATGGTAAGGCTGAAAGTTTAAATGTTGCTATTGCAGGAAGTATCGTAATGTATCACTTGAAAGGTTGACCCCTTTGTGAATCATCGTATATAATAAAGACAATGAAATTTAAATAATTACCGATAAAAAGACGTAAACTATATCCTACAGATGTATAAGGGAGATTGTTCAAGACTGAAAGATAATCCACTGTATTTAGTTTTTTTCACCTTTTTGGTTACTTAAAGAAATTTAAGTCGGATATCATTTCCGTTATCAATGACAACAAGTGTATGCTTATGCATAAATTTGGGTGGTACCACGGAAGGCTTTCGTCCCAGTTTTAAGGGATGAAAGTCTTTTTGTGTTTTTTAATTTAAATAACTCGATTATATTTTAAAAATAGGAGGGCTAAGTATGACACAAACAGAAACTATGTCAGAAATAAAACAACAAGCATTAGTCGATATCAATGAAGCTCAAAATGAAAAAGAATTACAAGATGTAAAAGTTAAGTATTTAGGAAAAAAAGGTTCGGTTACTGGTTTAATGAAGCATATGAAAGATTTACCGAATGAAGAAAAGCCTGCTTACGGTCAACAAGTAAATGAAGTGAGACAGACAATTGAAGGTGAAATTGACTCACGCCGTGAATTGTTAGCAAACGAACAATTAGAACAACAACTTAAAGAAGAACAAATCGATGTGACATTACCTAGCCGTAAAATTGCTAATGGTGCAAAGCATCCATTAACACGCACTATTGAAGAAATTGAAGATTTATTTTTAGGTTTGGGTTACGAAATTGTAGATGGTTTTGAAGTAGAGCAAGATTATTATAATTTTGAAGCATTAAATTTACCAAAATCTCATCCAGCTAGGGATATGCAAGACAGTTTTTACATAACTGATGAAATATTAATGCGTACACACACATCTCCAGTTCAAGCTAGAACTATGGAAAAGCGTAATGGACAAGGACCGGTTAAAATTTTATGTCCGGGGAAAGTTTATCGTCGTGACTCAGATGATGCTACACACAGCCATCAATTTACACAAATTGAAGGATTAGTTGTAGATGAAAATATTAAAATGAGTGACTTAAAAGGGACATTAGAATTATTGGCAAAACAATTATTCGGTGAAGATAGAGAGATTCGTTTACGCCCTAGCTATTTCCCATTTACAGAACCTTCAGTCGAAGTTGATGTATCTTGCTTCAAGTGTAAAGGAGAAGGCTGTAATGTATGTAAACACACAGGTTGGATTGAAATTTTAGGGGCTGGAATGGTGCATCCTAACGTACTTGAAATGGCAGGATTTGATTCAACTAAATATTCTGGTTTCGCATTTGGAATGGGGCCAGACCGTATTGCAATGTTGAAATATGGTATTGAAGATATAAGACATTTCTATACCAATGACGTACGTTTCTTAAGTCAATTTAAAGCAGTAGAAGATAGAGGTGAAAAATAATGTTTATTTCAAAAGAATGGTTAGAATCATATGTTGAGGTTAATCAACCTGTTAACGTACTTGCTGAACGTATTACACGAACTGGTATAGAAGTAGACGATATCATTGATTATACAAAAGATATTAAAAACCTAGTTGTAGGTTATGTACAATCAAAAGCAGCACACCCTGGCGCTGATAAGCTTAATATTTGTCAAGTTGATATTGGTGAAGCAGAACCAGTCCAAATCGTTTGTGGCGCGCCTAATGTAGACGCAGGCCAAACAGTTATTGTTGCAACAGTAGGAGGTAGGTTGCCAGGTGGAGTGAAAATAAAACGTGCAAAATTACGTGGAGAACGTTCAGAAGGCATGATTTGTTCACTTCAAGAAATTGGTGTACCAGCTAACTTAGTCCCTAAACAATACGAGGACGGCATCTATGTATTTTCATCAGAAGTAACTCCAGGAACAGATGCGTTAAGTGCATTATACTTAAATGATCAAGTTATGGAATTTGATCTTACACCAAATAGAGCTGATGCATTGAGTATGATTGGTACAGCTTATGAGACAGCGGCATTATATAATGCGCCAATGACAAAACCAGAAATACAAAGTAATGAGAGTGATGAACAAACTAAGGATGAAATCAGTGTAACCATTCAAAATGATGATAAGGTACCTTATTATAGTGCACGTGTTGTAAATGATGTGACAATCGAACCTTCACCAGAATGGATGCAAATGCGTTTGATTAAAGCAGGTATTCGTCCAATTAATAATGTTGTTGATATTTCAAATTATGTTTTAATCGAATATGGTCAACCATTACACATGTTTGATAAAGACCAAATTGGTTCTAAACAAATCGAAGTTCGTCAAGCAAAAACAGATGAAGTTATAACAACATTAGATGATCAAGAACGTAAATTAGTAGCATCTGATATCGTAATCACAAACGGCGATTCCCCAATCGCTATTGCTGGTGTGATGGGTGGAGATTTCTCAGAAGTAACTGAAGCGACAAAAAATGTTGTTATTGAAGGTGCTATTTTTGATCCAGTATCAATTCGCCATACATCAAGACGTTTGAATTTAAGAAGTGAAGCTTCTAGCCGTTTTGAAAAAGGAATTGCCACAGAATTTGTAGATGAAGCAGTTGATCGTGCTTGTTATTTACTTCAAACATATGCAGGTGGTACTGTCACACAAGGACGTGTTGCTGAAGGTGATTTAGGCGAGTTTGTAACACCAATTGATATTTCAGTAGCAAAAGTTAATCGAACAATCGGTTTTGAACTAGCTGCAAAAGACATTGAAGCTATCTTCGTGCAACTTGGTTTTGAAACAACGAACACTGATGATGTACTAACTGTTATGGTGCCTTCACGTCGTAAAGACATCACAATTAAAGAAGATTTAATTGAAGAAATCGCACGTATATATGGTTATGATGAAATTCCTTCAACACTACCAGTATTTGAACATGTTACACATGGTTCGTTAACGGATAGACAGTCTAAGTCTCGTATTGTCAAAGCATCTTTAGAAGGTGCAGGCTTAAACCAAGCAATTAACTATTCACTTGTCGATAAAGAACGCGCTAATCACTTTGCATTGCAAAACCGTGATACAGTCACGTTGTTAATGCCAATGAGTGAAGCTCACTCTACGTTGCGTCAAAGTTTGATTCCACATTTAATTGATGCTGTTGCATACAATGTAGCACGTAAAAATAACCAAGTACGCTTATATGAACTTGGTCGTGTCTTCTTTGGTAACGGTGAAGGTGAATTACCAGACGAGGTTGAATATTTAAGTGGTATCTTAACGGGTGATTACACTGTGAACGCTTGGCAAGGTAAAAAGGAAGAAATCGACTTCTTCATAGCTAAAGGAATTGTAGATCGAGTGGCTGAGAAGTTAGATATACAATTTGAATATGAAGCTGGTGAAATTAACGGTTTACACCCAGGTAGAACGGCTTACGTGAAATTAAATGGAAAAGTTATTGGATTTGTAGGAGAATTACATCCACAAATTGAAAAAGACAATGATTTAAAACGTACTTACGTATTCGAGTTGAATTATGATGAATTAATGGCAGTATCTGTAGGTTATATTAATTATCAACCAATACCTAGATTCCCAGGCGTATCAAGAGATATTGCATTAGTTATTAACCGTGATATGCCTTCAGCAAAATTAGTAAGTACAATTCAGCAAAACGGTGGCGATATATTACAAGAAGCTGAAGTATTTGATGTTTATGAAGGTGAACATGTCGCAGAAGATGAAAAATCTATAGCAATTCGTTTATCATATTTAGACACTGAAGATACGCTTACGGATGATAAAGTAAATGCGGTACATGAAGCAATATTGACTGCATTACAGGCAGAAGGCGCTACAATCAGATAGTCATATTTAAATTGTGATAGATGCTTTTAATGCTATAAAAAGTATGGTATACAATTGAAAGTGATTTAAACAAATCAATAAAAAACACACCTCCATTTGACGTGCGCTCAAAAGTTAGATTTTTAGCCTAACTTTTGGGGATCAGCACGGTTTCAAACTTAGAGGTGTGTTTTACATTTATACCAAAATTATTTGATGTATTAATTATAACTTACTAGATTTACAGTGTAACTAGAAAAACATTTTAGTGCAGGTCATACTACAAATAGAAGAGAATGGTAAATAATAGAATTGAAATTAGACATACACGCTTATTTATGCTTTTTTTGTACTAAGTTTTCAGCCTTTTGCCTATTTGCAAAATGTTTTTTGGAAATACTATCAAGATAAGCTATGCCTTTACGCTCAATTAATTTAGCGGCGGTTAAGTCAACTTTGTTACTTGCGCCTTTAGGAATTTCCATTTTTGCTGAACGCGATAAATTATCCATATGTTTCACAAAAGCGTATCTTGAGATAATGCTTGCAGCTGCAATAGCAATGGATTTTGATTCTCCTTTAGTTTCGAATTTAGTTTTGCTGCTAAAGGGTAGTTCACTCAACGCATAACGCTTGTATACACCAGATTCAGCGAATTGGTCAATGACAATATAATCTAATGCTTCTGTATCAATTTTTTGCGTCACATTTTTAATAGCTTCATTGTGTAAAACGGCTTTCATTTTCACTTGAGACCAACCTGCTTTTTGTTTTTCATTATATTTATCATTGTTCATTGTTAACAACGAGTGAGGGATGAAAGTTACAAGTTGTTCTGCTAATTCAACAATCTTAGCGTCGGTTAATCTTTTAGAGTCATCTACACCTAATGTTTTTAAGATTTGAACATTTTTTTTAGAAACATAAGCGGCACATACCGTAAGTGGCCCAAAATAGTCACCACTGCCTGCTTCATCACTACCAATACAATTATAACGATTATATTGTATTGTTTGCTGTGAATTTGTCGATTTACCTGAATTTTTCTTAGCTGGAACGACATTTGGTAATAATTGTGATGCGATGGATTCAGCATCTTTACCTTGAAACATTACTTTATTCGAATTATATACAGAAATAGATGTGTTTTTATATTTTGTTTTAGCTTTCATACCCTGAGATACATTTGTAGTATCAAAAGATATTTTCGACATTAATTGGTCGATCTGTTGTTTAGTTAATTTGTGTACAACATTAGACATATTATTGACCTCACTTTATATAAATAACTAAATTAAATTTTAGACATTTAATATCATATCACATGTGTGAAATTTGAGAACAGATTGTACGAGTTACATATGTATAAGTTGAAGGAAATTTTTATCAATATAGGCAAAATAAAAATAAATCACAAGAATTTTTAATATAACAAATCTCACCACTTACAAAATAATATTATGTCGTGTATAATAGTTCGTGATAAATATTCTAAATGACTAGATTACATACTTAATGAAACTAATGAAAGAATAAGTTCGGAAATTTACATTCAAAGTCAGGAGTTATTATATGGGTGAGTTTAAAAATCGGATTAACGTAACTATAAATGATCAACATTATACAATCGTCGGAGAGGACAACCCTGAGCATATCCGTTATGTAGCGCATTTAGTAGATGAGAGGCTGAAAACACTAGCTAGTAAAAGCACAGGCCTTGATACTACTAGAAAAGCTATTCTTACAGCTGTAAATATAATGCATGAAAAAGTACAGTTAGAAGAAGAAAATTACCGTTTACAACAAGAAATAAAACAATTAAAAAATAGAGAAGAATAATGATTATTGATTTAATAATCGTAATTATTTTCCTTTACATAGGCATGATTGGATTTAGAAGGGGCACTTGGTTAAGTTCATTACATTTAGGTTCAACTGTGTTCTCCCTTTGGGTGGCTCATCGTTTACATTCACAAATTTCACAACGATTAGAGTTATTTGTGCCGTTTCCTAAAACGCGTGCATATGATTTGAACTATGCATTCCAATTTGATAACCTACAGCAACGTTTTGATCATATCGTAGCATTTTTGATGATAGCAACTGTTACGAAAATACTTTGTTATGGTATTGTCGTTCTATTTGATAATGTAATAACATCTAGACAACCTAATTGGATAAGTCGTGCGTTAGGTGTAATAATGAGTGTGATTTCTTCGACTATTATTTGTGCTACTTTGTTTTATATGATTTCAATATACCCGCTTGAATTCATACAACAACAGTTGATGGAAGGGCATTTGGCTGAATACTTTATAATTCATGCGCCATTCATATCGTCATATGTACTAAATATATAGGGTGTTTTAGAATATAAACATATAAGGTTTTATAAAATATAGGAGGTCAGGACATAATCAATTTACTGAATTTAAAACAGTAATCTGTCTTGACCTTTTTCTATGGAGTGAAAATAATGACAAAAAAAGATATTATTCAATTATTAGAAAAAATAGCTACTTATATGGAATTAAAAGGTGAAAATACATTTAAAGTATCGGCATATAGAAAAGCCGCACAAAGCCTTGAAATTGACGAACGTCCAATAGAACAAATAGAAGATGTGACTCAATTAAAGGGTATCGGCAAAGGCGTAGGTGAAGTAATAGATGAATACCGTAAAAATGGGACTTCATCGACATTAGAATCTTTGAAGCAAGAAGTACCAGAAGGTCTTATTCCATTATTGAAAATTCAAGGTTTAGGCAGTAAAAAAATAGCTAAACTATATAAAGCGTTGAATATTGATGGAAAAGAAGCATTACAAGCTGCATGTGAACAAGGGTTAGTAAGCGAATTAAGTGGTTTTGCCAAAAAAACAGAACAAAATATATTGGAAGCTGTAAAAGTCTTAGGCGCTAAAAAAGATAATTATCCTATTGATCAAATGCGTGGGTTAAATAAAATGATAGATGCATACTTGTCACAAATTGATGCCATTGTACAATATGAAGTTGCTGGAAGTTTTAGAAGATATAAAGAAATGAGTAAGGATTTGGATTATATAATTAGTACAGATGAACCAGCCAATGTACAACAAGCATTATTAAATATTCCGAACAAAGTTAAAGATATTGCCATTGGTCAAACAAAGGTATCATTAGAACTAAGTTTTGATGATGAAACCATTGGTGTTGATTTTAGGCTAATTGAACCATCAGCTTTTTATCATACATTACAGCACTTTACAGGTTCCAAAGATCATAATATTCGCATACGCCAATTAGCAAAAGAACAAGATGAAAAAGTAAGCGAATATGGAATTGAACAAGCAGACGGAAACATCATTCAATACCAAAGTGAAAAAGAGATTTACGAACATTTTGGTGTTAATTGGATTGAACCTGCAATTAGAGAAGATGGCAGTGAGTTTGATAAAGACTTATCAGAAATTATAAAATTAGATGATATCCAAGGAGATATTCATATGCATACAACATATAGTGATGGCGCATTTAGTTTAGAAGAAATGGTCAAAGCTAATATCGCGAAAGGATATCAATTTATGGTGATTACAGACCATTCACAGAGTTTGAAAGTAGCAAATGGTTTGTCTGTAGAAAGGTTATTACGCCAGAATGAAGAAATAAAAGCTTTAAATGAGAAATATGATGAAATTGATATTTATTCAGGAATAGAGATGGATATATTACCAGATGGACGTTTAGATTATGATGATGAAGTCTTAGCACAATTAGATTATGTTATAGCTGCAATACATCAAAGTTTTAATCAATCACAAGATGAAATTATGCAACGTTTGGAAAATGCATGTCGTAATCCATATGTTAGACACATTGCGCACCCGACGGGACGAATCATAGGGAAACGCCCTGGCTATGAACCGGATATTGACAGATTATGTGAGTTAGCAGCTGAAACAAATACAATTTTAGAAATTAACGCAAATCCTAAACGTTTAGATTTAAATGCAGAAACTGTTAAAAAACATCCGAATGTTAAATTAACAATTAACACAGATGCACACCATGTAGATCATTTAGAATTTATGAAATATGGTATTGCAACTGCACAAAAAGGATTTGTGAAAAAAGACAGAGTTATTAATACAATGTCTCGCGAAGATTTTAAATCGCTAATAGAAAATAATATTAAATTGAAGAAATAGAGGGATTAGATGAGACAGAAATCATTAGATGTCTTAGAATTCGATAAAATCAAATTGTTAGTTGAAAATGAAGCAATTAGTGATTTAGGAAAAGAAAAAGTTGTCGCAATGGCACCTGCAACTGATTTTGAAACTGTAGAATTTCAAATGAATGAGACCGATGAAATTTCACAGATTTACAATAAGCATCGTATGCCTAGTTTAAGCGGATTAGCAAAAGTTTCAGCATTTATCCATAGAGCTAGTATTGGTGGTGTGCTAAATGTGAGTGAATTAAATGTGATTAAACGTCTTATACAAATACAAAATCAATATAAGACATTTTACAACAATCTTATTAACGAAGAAGAAACGATTAATTACCCAATTCTCAATGACAGAATGGAACAGTTACCTATCTTGACTGATTTATATCAAAGTATACATGAAAAATGTGATGCTTATGATTTATATGACAATGCCAGTTATGAATTACAAGGTATTAGAAGTAAAATTTCCAGTACGACACAGCGAATCAAACAAAACTTGGATAAAATAGTTAAAAGTCAAGGTAATCAGAAAAAATTATCCGATGCAATTGTGACTGTACGTAATGAGCGTAATGTTATCCCGGTGAAAGCGGAATATAGACAAGATTTTAATGGTATAGTTCACGATCAATCGGCTTCAGGACAAACGTTATATATTGAGCCATCATCAATAGTAGAAATGAGTAATCAAATTAGCCGTTTACGTAATGACGAAGCCGTTGAAAAAGAAAGGATTTTATCGGAACTCACTGGCTATGTAGCTGAAGAAGCTGAATCTTGTTTGATGTCAGAATCTATAATGGGCCAAATTGATTTTCTAACTGCTAAAGCACGTTATGCAAGTTCAATTAAAGGAACTAAACCAGAGTTTACGGCTGAAAGAACAGTATATTTACCAAAAGCTTATCATCCCTTGTTGGACAGAGATACTGTTGTAGCTAATACAATTGAATTTGCACAAGATATTGAGACGGTTATTATTACTGGTCCTAATACAGGTGGTAAGACTGTTACGTTAAAAACACTTGGTTTAATTATTATGATGGCACAATCAGGTATGTTGATACCTACACTTGATGGCAGTAAATTGAGTGTATTTGAAAATGTGTTCTGTGACATCGGCGATGAACAATCTATTGAACAGTCACTTTCTACATTTTCTTCACATATGAAAAATATTGTTGAAATTTTACAAGAAACTACAAAACATAGTTTGATTTTATTTGATGAATTAGGGGCAGGTACAGATCCAAGTGAAGGTGCCGCACTAGCAATGAGTATTTTAGATTATGTACATGATATTGGTTCTTTAGTAATGGCAACCACACACTATCCAGAATTAAAAGCATATAGCTATAATAGAGACGGTGTTATGAATGCGAGTGTAGAGTTTGATGTTAATACATTGAGCCCAACTTACAAATTGTTGATGGGCGTCCCAGGACGTTCAAATGCTTTTGACATTTCAAAAAAACTAGGACTAAACATTCAAGTTATTCAAAAAGCTAAATCTATGATTGGCCAAGACGAACAAGAAATTAATGAAATGATAGCTTCGCTTGAAACAAATTCAAAACGTGTCGATGAGCAACGCATCGAGTTAGACCGCCTGCTTAGAGAAGCTCAAGATACACATGATGCTTTAGCAAAACAATATGAACAATATCAAAATCACGAAAAGCAACTCATGAATGAAGCTAAAGAAAAAGCAAATCAACGTGTGAAATCAGCTACTAATGAAGCGGATGAAATCTTAAAAGAATTACGTGAATTGAGAGATAAAAAAGGTGCAGATGTAAAAGAACATGAACTAATTGACAAGAAGAAACAACTGGACGATCAGTATGAAGCTAAATCAATTAAGCAAAATGTTGAGAAGAAAAAATGGGATACCATTAAAGCTGGTGACGAAGTTAAAGTACTGACTTATGGCCAAAAAGGTGAAGTCTTAGAACTAATCGATAATAATGAAGCAGTAGTACAGATGGGTATCATTAAGATGAAACTACCTTTAGAGGACTTGGAAAAAACTAAGAAAACTAAAGAAGAACCTACTAAAATGATCAAACGTGAAAATAGACAAAGTATCAAAATGGAACTTGATTTACGTGGCTATCGCTACGACGAAGCAATGGTTGCTGTAGATCAATATTTAGATCAGGCTGTATTGAGTAATTATGAACAAGTTTATATTATTCATGGTAAAGGTACCGGCGCTCTACAAAAAGGTGTGCAAAATCATTTGAAACGACATAAAAGTGTGTCATCATATAGAAACGGCATGCCAAGTGAAGGCGGATTTGGCGTAACCGTAGTAGAATTAAAATAATCGTGAGCAAGAGGTATGCAGAATATCATAAAGTCTGTTATAATTTCTTCATCATTTGAAATTTAAGGAGGATTGGCAGTTATGGCAATCGTAAAAGTAACGGATTCAAACTTTGATGAAAATATTCAATCAGGGGTAAATTTAGTAGATTTTTGGGCAACTTGGTGTGGCCCTTGTAAGATGATTGCTCCAGTATTAGAAGATTTAGCTGGTGATTTTGAAGGTAAGGCTAATATTTTAAAACTTGATGTAGATGAAAATCCATCAACAGCTGCTAAATTTGAAGTTATGAGTATCCCAACTTTAATCGTATTTAAAGATGGCGAACCAGTAGATAAAGTTGTAGGTTTCCAACCTAAAGAAAACTTAGCTGAAGTAATCGAAAAACACTTATAATATACTAAAGAACTACCAAGTCCGGGACATATCAATGTCCTGGATTTTTTAATCAGTTAGAAAATAGTTTATTTGAAAGATAAGAACGATTTAATCTTACAAATGAATATAAGTTTAAACAGCCTATTTTTAGGTGCTAGTATAGCTTAATTTATGCCAGTTATATTATATAATTATTCATAGAGTTAAAGCGTAAAAATTTCAATAAATTGTGTAATATAGCTAAGCTATTTTATAATAGTGTAGATATAGATTTTTAATAGTAATTGTTATGACTTTATAAACTACACATAATCGATATGTAAATGATAAAGAAAGGAGGCTGCTCGAATTATGGAAACATATCAAAAAGACATTAAACAAAAACTTACAGTAGTACCTACTGAACCAGGTTGTTATTTAATGAAAGATCGTAACAACCAAATTATATATGTTGGTAAGGCCAAGAAGTTAAGAAATAGATTAAGGTCTTATTTTACAGGAGCGCATGATGCTAAAACGACACGCTTAGTCAGTGAAATTCGTAATTTTGAATTTATAGTAACATCGAGTGAAACAGAGTCCTTATTGTTAGAGTTGAATCTAATCAAACAATACCAACCGCGATACAATATTTTATTAAAAGATGATAAAAGCTATCCTTTTATTAAAATAACTAAAGAAAAATACCCAAGACTAATTGTTACACGTACAGTTAAAAAGGGAAGCGGTAAATATTTTGGTCCATACCCTAACGCGTACTCAGCACAAGAAACTAAAAAGTTATTAGACCGTATTTATCCTTTTAGGAAATGTGATAAAATGCCTGATAAATTATGCCTTTATTATCATATAGGACAATGTTTAGGACCTTGTGTTTATCCAGTTGATTTAGAAAAATATGCAGAGATGACCAAAGAAATTACAGATTTTTTAAACGGTGAAGATAAAACCATTTTGCATAATTTAGAAGAAAAAATGCAAGAATCCAGTGAATCATTAGATTTTGAACGCGCAAAAGAGTATCGAGATTTAATTCAACATATACACAATTTAAATAAAAAGCAAAAAGTTACGTCCTCTGACAGTACTGTTAGAGATGTATTCGGCTACAGTGTGTCAAAAGGCTGGATGTGTATTCAAGTCTTCTTTATAAGACAAGGAAATATGATTAAAAGAGATGCTACAATGATACCAATTCAACAGACCGAAGAAGAAGAGTTTTATACTTTTATTGGTCAGTTTTATGATTTGAATCAACATATTTTACCCAAAGAAGTACACGTTCCAAAGCATCTTGATAAAGATATCATCCAATCTGTTGTAGATACTAAAATTGTTCAGCCTCTAAAAGGTAAGAAGAAAGATATGGTAGATTTAGCTAACCATAATGCGGAGATTACACTTGAAAATAAATTTGAGTTAATTGCTAAAGATGAATCACGTACAGTTAAAGCAATAGAAGAGCTTGGTGATGTGATGGGCATTCAAACACCAATTCGTATAGAGGCCTTTGATAATTCAAATATTCAAGGTGTAAATCCTGTTTCGGCAATGGTATCATTTGTGGATGGTAAACCTAATAAAAAAGGGTATCGCAAATATAAGATAAAGTCAGTTGTTGGTCCAGATGATTATAAATCTATGCGTGAAGTTGTGCGTCGACGTTATACGCGAGTACTTAACGAAGGCAGTCCATTACCAGATTTGATTATTGTAGATGGTGGTAAAGGGCATATGAGTGGCGTGCTTGATGTCCTTGAAAATGAATTAGGGCTTGATATACCAGTAGCAGGATTGCGTAAAAATGATAACCACCAAACATCAGAAATTCTTTATGGTGAAAATGCCGAAGTTGTTCCTATGAAGAAAAATAGTCAGCCATTTTATTTACTTCAAAGAATACAAGACGAAGTGCATAGATTTGCAATCACATTCCATAGACAAACAAGACAGAAGACTGGATTACAATCTGTGTTAGATACTGTAGATGGAATTGGAGCTAAAAGAAAGACCAAATTATTACGTACATTTGGTTCTATTAAGAAAATGAAAGAAGCGAGCCTAGAAGATTTAAAAAAATCAGGACTCCCACAAAATGTTGCTGAGAATCTTCATCAAGCGTTATACGACAAAAAGTAGTAAAAACTTTGTGGCATGAGAATCATTCTCATGCCCATTTTCTATTTAATTAGTGTTACAATAGCAAATAACAGGAATTCTTTTTTTACATGTATGTGGAAGCGTTTTCTAATTGAGAATATTCTCATTGACACTGTATTTTAAATTATGTATAAAAATAGACTTTGTATAATACTTCTATATTTAAAAATGCGCAATAATATTGTGTTGTAACAAACATACAATGCTAGGAAAGTTATTGTGCTCAGTAGTTATTTAGAAATTTCAATTACTTTCACATCAAAAAAAGAAATCTAAAAAATTAATTGTTTCACAGGGGGGACTTCCTTTTGGCATACTCGAAAAATCAATTCTATTTAAGACGATTACATTCTTTACTAGGTGTAATACCAATAGGTGGATTCTTATTAGTCCATTTACTTGTTAACCATCAGGCAACTAAAGGTGCTGAAGCGTTCAACAAGGCAGCTGGATTTATGGAATCATTACCTTTTTTAATTGTGTTGGAATTTGCTGTTATCTACATTCCAATTCTGTACCATGCAGTATACGGCGTACATATTGCCTTTACGGCAAAAGAGAACGTGGGGCACTATTCAGCGTTTAGAAACTGGATGTTCTTGTTACAACGTGTCACAGGTATCATAACTTTTGTGTTTATAGGGATTCATTTATGGCAGACAAGAATACAACGTGCCTTAGGACATGAAGTGAACTTTGATATGGTCCACGACATTGTAACTAATCCATTTTGGTTGATTTTCTATATTGTATGTTTATTAGCTGTAACATTCCACTTTGCGAATGGTTTATGGTCATTCCTAGTTACTTGGGGTGTATTACAATCTAAAAAATCACAACAAATCTTTACATGGGTTTCACTTGTTGTATTCCTAGTTGTTTCATACATCGGTATTAGCGCAATATTAGCATTTTTATAAAATTACAAAATAAAGTTTCACATATATTTGAGGGAGTGACAATTTATGGCAGAGAAGAAAATTATTGTTGTCGGTGGTGGACTAGCTGGTCTAATGTCAACAATTAAAGCAGCAGAGCAGGGTGCGCATGTAGACCTGTTCTCACTTGTTCCTGTTAAACGTTCACACTCTGTTTGTGCACAAGGTGGCATTAACGGAGCGGTAAATACGAAAGGTGAAGGAGATTCTCCGTCAGTGCATTTAGATGATACTGTTTATGGTGGAGACTTCTTAGCAAACCAACCACCTGTAAAAGCAATGACTGATGCAGCACCTAAAATTATTCATTTACTTGACCGTATGGGCGTAATGTTTAATAGAACTAAAGAAGGTCTATTAGACTTTAGACGTTTCGGTGGTACGATGTATCACAGAACTGCATATGCCGGTGCTACTACAGGTCAACAATTACTCTATGCATTAGATGAACAAGTGCGTAGCTATGAGGTTGACGGATTAGTTACAAAATATGAAGGCTGGGAATTCTTAGGTATAGTTAAAGATGATGATAATATGGCAAGAGGTATCGTTGCTCAAAATATGACAACTGCTGAAATTCAATCATTTGGTTCAGATGCCGTGATTATGGCAACTGGTGGTCCTGGTATTATCTTTGGTAAAACAACAAATTCAATGATTAATACTGGCTCAGCTGCTTCAATTGTATACCAACAAGGTGCAATGTATGCTAACGGTGAATTTATTCAGATTCACCCAACCGCTATTCCTGGCGATGATAAACTTAGATTAATGAGTGAATCAGCCCGTGGTGAAGGTGGCCGTATTTGGACTTATAAAGACGGTAAACCATGGTATTTCTTAGAAGAAAAATACCCAGATTATGGTAACTTAGTTCCTCGTGATATCGCGACACGTGAAATTTTTGATGTATGTGTGAATCAAAAATTAGGTATCAACGGTGAAAATATGGTATATCTAGATTTATCTCATAAAGACCCACATGAATTGGATATTAAATTAGGTGGAATCATCGAGATTTATGAAAAATTCACTGGTGATGATCCTCGTAAAGTACCAATGAAAATCTTCCCAGCAGTACATTACTCAATGGGCGGTTTATACGTAGATTATGATCAAATGACAAATATTAAAGGTTTATTTGCAGCTGGTGAATGTGACTTTTCACAACATGGTGGTAACCGCTTAGGTGCTAACTCATTACTATCTGCAATTTATGGTGGTACTGTTGCTGGTCCAAATGCTGTAGATTATATTTCAAATATCGAAGATTCATATACAGATTTAGATGAGAGCATTTACGAAAAACACGTTAAAGATCAACAAGAAAAATTTGATCACCTATTAAATATGAAGGGCACTGAAAACGCTTATAAACTTCATAGAGAATTAGGAGAAATCATGACTGCAAATGTTACAGTTGTGCGTGAAAATAAAGCGTTATTAGAAACAGATAAGAAGATTGTAGAATTGATGGAACGTTATCAAGATATCGATATTGAAGATACTCAAACTTGGAGTAACCAAGCTGTATTCTTTACACGTCAATTATGGAATATGTTAGTACTTGCACGTGTAATCACGATTGGTGCTTATAATAGAAATGAATCGCGTGGCGCGCATTATAAACCAGAATTCCCAGAAAGAAATGATGAAGAATGGTTGAAAACAACATTAGCTACGTATCAAGGCAAAACAGAAGCACCTAAGTTTACTTATGAACCAGTTGATATTAGTTTAATACCACCACGTAAACGTGATTACTCTAAGGCGTCAAAGGGAGGTAAATAATGATGGTAGAAACAAAAGAAGTTAATGAAACTCCTGCACAAAACGAGCAACCTAGCCAAAAAACAATTAAATTAATTATAAAACGTCAAGACAACGACAAATCTACACCATATAATGAAGAATTTGAAATTCCTTATAGAGAGAACCTAAACGTTATAGCATGTTTAATGGAAATTAGACGTAACCCAGTTAATAGTAAAGGCGAAAAAACAACACCTGTTATTTGGGATATGAACTGTTTAGAAGAAGTTTGTGGCGCATGTTCAATGGTCATCAATGGACAAGCAAGACAATCATGTTCTGCAATTGTTGATCAATTAGAACAACCTATCAAATTAGAACCAATGAGCACGTTCCCAGTTATTCGTGATTTACAAGTTGATCGTACTAGAATGTTCGATAACTTGAAACGAATGAAAGCATGGGTTCCAATCGATGGTACGTATGATTTAGGTCCAGGTCCACGTATGCCTGAGAAAAAACGTCAAACTGCTTATGAACTTTCCAAATGTATGACTTGTGGTGTTTGTTTAGAAGTTTGTCCAAACGTAACGAGTAAAAACGACTTTGTTGGTGCTCAAGCGATTTCACAAGTTAGACTATTTAATCTACATCCAACAGGTTCAATGACAAAAGACGAACGTTTGGAAGCTTTAATGGGCGGCGGAGGTTTACAAGAATGTGGTAACTCACAAAACTGTGTAAACGCGTGTCCTAAAGGTATACCATTGACTACATCTATTGCCGCTTTAAATAGAGAAACGTCATTCCACATGTTCAAATCATTCTTTGGTTCAGATCATCAAGTACACTAATTGAACAATATTATTAAAGACTTAACATTTTAATAACAAATGTTAAGTCTTTTTTTATAAAATCAGATAATTATTTGAAAGTTGAACAGGGTAAATACATATTGTATATATTATGGATGAAGACTTAACTATTAGCATGATTAATGATTTTGAAAACAAGACTATGCTACAATAAAGTACAAGATAATAAATAAGGATGTAATTGAATATGGACAAACCAATAGGTGTAATTGACTCTGGAGTTGGTGGTTTAACAGTTGCCAAAGAAATTATGCGCCAACTTCCAAACGAAACAATATATTATTTAGGTGATATTAAGCGTTGCCCTTATGGCCCAAGAGAGGGCTCACAGGTTAGGGAATTCACTACAGAATTAGCACAGAAATTAATGGCATTTGATATTAAAATGTTAGTGATTGCTTGTAATACGGCTACAGCAGTAGCGTTAAAACATTTGCAAAACATATTGCCAATACCAGTAATTGGAGTGATAGAGCCTGGTGCAAGAACAGCAATTATGACTACAAAAAACAATGATGTTTTGATTTTAGGTACAGAAGGTACAATTAAATCTGAAGCCTATAGACATCATATTAAAAATATAAACCCAAATGTTGAAGTATCTGGGATAGCTTGTCCTGGTTTTGTCCCTTTAGTTGAACAGATGCGCTACCAAGACCCTACAATCACAAGTATTATTATTCACCAAACATTAAAACATTGGAGAAATAGTAATGCTGATACAGTGATTTTAGGCTGTACGCACTATCCACTGTTATATCAGCCAATAAATGATTATTTTGGTGGGGAAAAAGTAGTGATTTCTTCAGGGTTAGAAACTGCACGTGAGGTTAGCGCATTGTTAACTTTTAGTAATGAACATGCAGGATATAAACGACAACCTGAACATAAATTTTTTGCTACCGGAGAAACTGAACATATAGAATTAATTATTGAAGAATGGTTAAAAATGAAAGTGAAAGTTGAAAAAATTGAAATACAAGAATAGGAGACGAAACGATGGAAGATATAGTAATTGCATCAAACAATAAAGGCAAAATAAATGATTTTAAAGTCATATTTCCTGACTATAATGTAATAGGCATCGCAGAATTAATTGAGGATTTTGATGTAGAAGAAACAGGAGATACATTTGAAGCAAATGCGAAGTTGAAATCAGAAGCTGCTGCTAAGGCATTAAATAAACGAGTAATTGCCGATGACAGTGGCCTTGAAGTATTCGCCTTAGGTGGAGAACCTGGTATATTTTCTGCACGTTACGCTGGAACTGAAAAAGATGATAATGCTAACATAGAAAAATTGCTAACCAATCTAGGTGATGAAACAAACCGCGCTGCACAATTTGTGTGTGTTATTAGTATGAGTGCACCTGGAGAAGAAACCATTCAATTTAAAGGCACCGTTGAAGGTGAAATTACTTTAAGTCAAATAGGGGAACAAGGCTTTGGTTATGATCCTATATTTTATTTAGAAGACAAAAATAAAACGATGGCTCAACTTACAGCTGAAGAAAAAAGCGAGGTAAGTCATAGAGGTAAAGCAATTGAAAAGTTACAACAATACTTAGAAGGTGAACAATCATGTTGAAATGGATTATAGTAAGTGATAATCACACAGAACAAGGTATTCTTTTTGACGTAATAAGCCACCATAATGATATTGATGTTGCGATTCACCTAGGTGATTCCGAATTTGAGTATCATGACAGCGAATTAAGCCATTTTTATAGAGTTAAAGGGAACACGGATTTTTACCCTGAATTTCCAAATGAAGAAATTATAGCAGTAAATGGTATTAAAGCATTTTATACACACGGTCATTTATACAATGTGAATCGTACACGTATACAACTTGCTGAACAAGCCAAAGCGTCAGGATGTCAATTTGCTTTCTATGGTCATACACACGTGGCTAAACATGAGCACATTGGTGATGTTCATGTCATAAACCCTGGGAGCATTTCACAATCGAGAAGTAACATAGAAGAGACCTATGCCGAATTGTTGATTGATGAAGTTGAAAAAGATGTAAAATTAAATTTTTATAATCGTAATCATCAAATCATTGATAGTGAAACGTTCAGTCTATAATGATTAAATATATAGCTAGCAATTACATAATTTATGTTAAATAATGCGTAGTTATTGCAATAATAAAGTAATATTGGTGAGGATAGCACTTTTTAGGGGCGATTAATGTAGTTTGATTTCATTTTCGCTCCTAAAATCATTAAATTATTAAGCTATTTTATTCTAGTAAAATGCTAAAATTAGTTAATTTTTTAATGAAATTAAAAAAAGATGATAAAAAGTCTATTAAAGTGAAAAATCATATTTATTTTTAATGCTTGGAGTATTGCTTTATAGCGATAAGTTAGATATAATAATTCTTGTGTTCAAAAAGAATATGTCCTGGTAGCTCAGCTGGATAGAGCAATGGCCTTCTAAGCCATCGGTCGGGGGTTCGAATCCCTCCCAGGACACTATAACACGTTGGTATATCAACGTTTCGAGAGAGAGAGCAAGTGTCAAACGGGTCAAGAGAATAATTCTCTGACGCGTTGACCTTGCTCTTTTTTGTGTTCATCAAGTTAATATCTATAAACCTCAAGTGTTATAGGTATGTTTGCATGTCCTAACCTTATACTAATATATTCAATATTTATTTTTTGTGGATGTTTCGAAATTGCTTTTTAATGTCATTTAATTCATTTTCAGATATTTCTACTTCTCTGTCTGCAATTTCCGATTTGGTATCAGGTAAATGAGTTAAACCAGGTTTGTAATATAAATCTTTATAAGTCATTCTATTCACTTCTGAAAAACTTGATCCAGTAATTAAAAGAATATATAACATAAGCGTACTTTTCTAGGTTTTTCGTTTAAAGTATTTTCTTAATTGCTCACACTCTAATATTGTAAAAAACTTCACGCTTTCTTTTTAGGTAATTTAGTCCCCTTATAACTCATTTATAAGTAGGGTCTTTTTTTAAATAACCTTCATATTTAAAAATTTTAAAAAAGAAATGTTAAGTTATTGTAAAAAGCATTGAACAATTTTATTGTACGTAATAAAATAGTGTTATGAAGTACTCCATTACTTCATTCTTTTTGAGCCACCTTCTCCCTTGGAAGGTGGTTATTTTTTATGTAATTTTTTCAAAATGTTTGTTTAAAAATAAATTGAAAAGTGTAAATAGATTTAATAGTAAGAACTTTGATTTTAAATTTATATCAAATAGGTTATTTGTGTTGTAAGTGATTAAATTATGTTATCTTATTAGGGCGCTTTATTTAAAAAAATAATTAAGGGTTTGTATAAAACATATCTCCATATTGAGTAGTTCAAATACGAAAGAAAATACATATTTTGATAATCAATATAAACAGTTTTAATACAAAAAACGAATTAGAAGGAGATTATTGAATTGGAAAAATTACTATCTATCATAGTACCTGTTTACAACAAAGCGTATTTTCTAGAAACGTGTATAGAATCTATCAATAAACTTAATATCAATAAAGATAAAATAGAAGCGATTTTTGTTGATGATTGTTCAAGTGATAATTCATTAGAAATTGTTGAATCATTTGCTACTAAATATGATTTTATAAAGGTAATACAATTAGCTGAAAATACAGGTAGCCCATCTGAACCTAGAAATGTAGGAATGAAGAATGCTACAGGTGAATATATAACTTTCTTAGATGCTGATGACTGGTTAGATCCAGAAGGGCTTCCAACATTATTAAATCAAGCAAAAGATCATCATTCTGATGTAGCTTTTGGCCAAAGCGTTAAACATACAGAAAAAGCTATAAAGAAAATTGGAAGATTTAGTTCTTATAAAAATGATAATCACTTGGTTCCATACGAAATTGAAAAAATATTTAGAGCAGTTGGTCCACCAGGCAAAATAATTAAGCGCGATATTATCATTAATAATAAAATTTATTTTAAGCATATGAAATATGGTGAAGATAAATTATTTTTTATAGAAGCAATATCAAAATGTAAAACAGCTTCAATGAATCCTAAACCGACTTATCACGTGAACCGTTATACTTATAATCAATCATTAGTTGGACAAACGGATATAATTGAAAAAACTAAATTAAATTTAACAGTTTTAGATGAGGTTCTGAAACTTGAACTTCCAAGTAATGCAGAATTTCAAGCGATTAGTCGAATTGTCGAAGTTGATTATATGTCGCGATTATTTAAAAATAATCGGTTTTTAAAAGCTGAAAATAAACCTGTATTTTATGAATTATTTGATGAAATGGTACTAATGCTAGCATCATACGGTAAAAATATTGAAGATTATTTACTAACTGATACATTTAAAAATATCTATCAATTTTTGAAAAACAAAGAATATCAAAAATTAATAGAATTGATAACTATACTACAACAAGGTGGTAAAGCAAATAAATTTGTTGAAAATAACCGAGTCCATTTCTTAATGCCAGAAACTTTAAGTGATGCTTTACCAATCAAAGATCCAGTGTTTGCTGTATATGAAGGCACACATTTAATAGAGGGAACTTTTAAAGATGTAATTCGTGTATATAAAGATGGTCAAACAATTATTGATAAAGTAATACTGAATGAAATAAATAATGAAATACATGATGTGACTATCGATTTTGAAATAAATAATAATTATATTTATATCAATACGGAAGATTTGAACCAATGTAATTTCGCATTCAATATATCTTTAATCTATGATGGATATAAATCAATTTATGTGAATATGAATTTACCAAATGCAAGTCAAGAGGCAAGTTTAAACAGACAAAACTTTAAAGCCGAGTTTGTATCAGCAACAAAGTCTAGAAATAAAGCCGATAGTTTAAACGAATATTTAACATATAAACCGAATTCGGTATCGCTTGTTAAAAAAGCGAATTTATACGAAGATGTTGAATTTAAACAACTTGCTGAAGAAACTTTAGAAATTGGAGAATTGGTTGAAATTGCGGATGTTGTGGAAACTGCTAAAGGTACACCAAGGTTTATTACATCTGATGGTTACTATTTAACTGCTAATAAAAAGAATGTGTACCCTGTTGATAAAGACAAGGAAGATAAGTATATATATTGTAAACCTAATGATGTTACTGTTTTGAAGAAATGTAAAGAGTACAAAAATAGAAATTTTGAGGGCGAACCAGTTAATATTTTAAATTCAGGTGATAATTTAGAAATTCAAAAAATAGTTTTATCGTCTAAAGGCACGCCGAGACTCAAAACTAACCGTGGCACCTTTATTACGGCAAATCTTGAATTTGTAACAGAAACATAAATTTTTACGGATATTTGACCTATAATAATTTATAGAATATTAAGAAAGGCAATAAAACTATCTGTATAGATATCTTCATAGCTTTAGACTGTCAACGAAGTCTCTGACTTTGTTGGCAGTTTTTTTGTGCACATTTTACGAGAGTATTGACTTAGCCTGTTGTCTTTGGCTAGTGATCTTCACGTAGAAGTCGAACCTAATAGCTACCAATATTTAACTGAAAAAATTATAATATATAAATTTAATAGTGGTGGTATTTATTATGTTAAATAAAGCAATTGTTAAAGCGAGCGACATAGGTCTGAAAGGTCATTGCTATTCTAAAAAACAAGTGAGTTTTTGAATTATCTAACAATATTAATGAATTTGAAACACCGTTTTAATATAATATTTACATAGTTGTAGTTGATTTAATTGTGCGTAATACACTTAGGAATTCAAAACTGTTTCGCAAATTAAATAAATCAACAGATAAAGCTAATTTATAGTTAAGTAAGAAAAAATAGACAATTTAATTACGCAATATCTTATAGTGAATGTAAGAAACGATAGCTAAACAAAATTATTAATTGAAAGTATCGTTTTCAACATAAAAACAGTCATAATAATTAAAATTTAACGAGGAGTGTTTACAATGGAAGGTTTATTTGAAGCAATCAAAAACGCAGTTCAAGCAGGTGTCGCAGGAGATGGCGCTAAATTAGGGACAAGCATTGTAAGTATCGTGGAAAATGGTGTAGGTTTAGCATCAAAATTATTCGGATTCTAGATTTTAATTTAATGTAAATCAATTAACTCATAAAGGAGATATTTAAATGACTAAATTAGCAGAAGCAATTGCAAACACAGTAGAAGCAGCAAAATCAGGTAGTGGTGCAGATTTAGGTTCAAGTATTGTAGATATCGTATCAAGCGGTGCAAGCTTAGTAGGAAAATTATTTGGACTATAAGTCTTTTATAAATAAAAAATATAAATTAAAGTGGTGATTAATTATGGCAGGACTATTTGAAGCAATCAAAGAAACAGTACAAGCAGGTGTTGCAGGAGACGGTGCTAAATTAGGAACAAGCATCGTAAGCATCGTAGAAAATGGTGTAGGCTTAGTTTCAAAATTATTTGGATTCTAGTTTACAAAATATATACAATGGTCAGGGTGATAACCTTGGCCATTTTTTTATGTGTAAAAAATGTGTATACTGAAATGGTTAAAGATAAATAGTGATGAATGGAGGAGAATTCAAATGACAATCAAAAATTTGCTGATAGATTTTGATGATACATTAGTAGATTTTCATGATGCTGAAGCTTACGCATTTGATAAACTGACAAAAAATTATAACTTAAAAACCAATAAAGCAGAGTTAGAAGTTTTTATGAAAGTTAACCAAGCACATTGGGATGCATTTCAAAAAAATGAGCTTACTAAAGATGAAGTGTTAAGTAAAAGATTTGAAGCGTACTTTAAGTTACATGATTTAGTAATAGATGGTGCAGAAGCAGATGATATATTTAGAGATGAGTTAGCTAATGCACCTATTAAACATTTTACAAATACGGTTGAAACACTAGATATACTAAAAGATAATTATGATTTGTATATAGTCACTAATGGTGTTTTAGAAACACAAGAACGTAGAATTGAGAAAACTAACATCGGTCATTGGTTTAAGGGTGTGTTTGTATCAGAACAAACAGGATATCAAAAACCAATGCCAGAATTTTTTGATTATGTATTTGATAAAATTGGCGAAGAAAAACGTGAAGAATCAATGATTATTGGTGATTCAGTGACTTCTGATATATTAGGAGGCAAAAATGCTGAAATAGTAACTTGTTGGTTTAACCCTCGAAAAAAGATTAATGAGACAACAATAAGACCTGATTATACAATTTCTGCATTAGATGAAATAGTAGCTCATATTCAATAAAAAAAGCGGGACAGAAATCATAAGTTTAAAAATTGATTTCATAGACCCGCTTTTTTATATTGCTTTGTATTTCAAAAAATTATAATGAGTTCACAGTCGATAATAGAGTAAATGCTTATTATAATAAATTTAAATTATTGATTTGGTGACCACACTAAAACATCATGGCCTTCTTTGTTTGCTTCTTCTAAATCGGTGAAACCATGTTTGATGAAAAATGGTTTTGATTGATTACGTGCAATTACTTTAATTGGTAATCCTTGATCCTTAGCAAAATCTAATAATGCTTTACCGTAACCTCGATTTTGGAAATCGCGTAAAACCTCTAATTTCCACAATACATTATAATCGTCGAAATTAGGGAAGTGTTTCTCTTCTACATCACCTTTACGATATAGTGCCATTCTTGCACCTAATCGATCACCGACATAAATACCATAAAATGGTGAATCTGAACTTGCATCAATCATCTCACCACGAAGTTCATCGACTAAATATAAATCACCATTTCCAAAGTTCCTAAAATCTTCGAATAATTCGTCAGTTCTGTAATTAATATCAAGACGCTTTACACTAGTCATCGCATCTTCCCCCTTTGTATTATTAAGTATTATTATACCTTATTTTATGACTTTTTTCACAAAAATGACTGCTTGAAACTCTATTTTGTTAATTTATTATCTTTTTTAAAACTATCTAAACATAAAAAAATTGAACAGTTGCAACATTAATGTTTAGGTATATTGAATAGTCTCTATTTTGAAAATTTGATATTTATAAGCCGTATAATTGTCAATATTGGATATAAACTTTATACTGATTAGGAATAGAGTAACATAAGGAGAATTACGCATGGATTGTATGACGACAAAACTCAATGAAAAAGATCAATTTATATCAAAACTAAAAAAAAGTGATTCAACGTTAAGGCAGTTTTATAACTTAGATGCCATGGATGAAAAGAGTTATGATGAACGTTTAACAGCTTCTAATAATGGTAGAGAAGTTGAATTAGCTAATATCATAAAAGAATATATGAGTGATTTATCTTTAACTGAACAACAAGAAAGAAATCTTGCATTATTAAGTGAAGGTGCGAAGGTGATTATTGGAGGGCAACAAGCCGGTTTGTTCGGTGGACCATTATATACTTTCCATAAAATCTTTTCTATTATTACATTAAGTGAGAAGTTATCGAATGAATATGATAAAAACGTGGTCCCTGTATTTTGGATTGCTGGGGAAGACCATGATTTTGATGAAGTTAACCATACTTATGCCTATAATACACAATATGCTAAATTGCAAAAAATAAAATATCATACAATGACACCTCCTGAAACTAGTGTTTCTAGGTATTATCCTGATAAAGCACAATTAAAAGAAAGTTTAGAACAGTTTTTTAAACAAATGACCGAAACAGTACACTCTAAACCATTATTAAAAATGTGTAATGACATTATTGAAGAGAATGACAGTTGGACAGATATGTTTAAAGCTTTGTTACATGAAGTATTTAAGTTTTATGGTTTGTTAATTATCGATGCAAATGATGCTAATTTAAGAAGTTTGGAACAACCATTTATAAAGCATATAATTGAACATCATAATGAAGTAGATGAAGCATTTAGAAAGACACAACAGCAAACCATAGAAAGTGGATTAGAACAAATGATCCAAACAGATACGAATGTCCATATATTCATGCATGATGACAATATGAGACAATTATTAACTTTTAAAGATGATAAATTTTATTTGAATAAATCAGATAAATATTTTTCAAAAAAGGAATTGTTAAAAATAGTAGATTCTGACCCGCAGCTCTTTTCAAATAATGTTGTTACTAGACCAGTTATGGAAGAGTGGTTGTTTAATACAGTTGCTTTTGTCGGAGGACCAAGTGAAATTAAATATTGGACTGAATTAAGTGGTGTATTTAAAACTTTAGATGTAACGATGCCGATTGTATTACCACGTTTACGTATTAGCTATTTATATGAGAGAACTGAAAAACTGATTCAACAATATCAATTGGATAAAAATTCAATTATCGAAAAAGGTATTGAAGATGACAAAGCGCAGTTTGTGCGTGCACAAGCTTCACAAGAGTTTATAAATCAAATAGAACGTTTGAAAGAACAACAAGATCAGTTATATCAAACATTGCAAGCTGAAGTAGCTGACAACAATGATAATAAACAATTATTGGATAAAAATAATGAAATACACCAGAAGCAATATGATTATTTGATTAAGAGATATTTATTAAATATTGAACGAGAAAATGAAATTAGCATTAAACATTTTAAAGAATTAAGTGAAGTGCTTCATCCAATGGGAGGATTACAAGAAAGAATCTGGAATCCACTACAAATTATGAATGATTTTGGGATGGATGTGTTCAATCCCTCCACCTATCCACCACTTTCTTACACTTTTGATCATATTATCGTTAAACCTTAGAGCCACAGGCTTTAGCTCGATTCATCAAAAAGATGAATCGGGCATTTTTTTATGTAAAACAATAAATTTTGGTGAATATTGTATAATTAGTGGAGGATAGTGGTGAGATGTGGTAAATTATATATATGAGAAGGTGAGGTGATTATAAATGTTCATGGGAGAATACGAACATCAGTTGGATACAAAAGGACGCATGATTGTTCCATCAAAATTTCGTTATGACTTAAATGAGCGTTTTATAATCACTCGTGGCCTTGATAAATGTTTGTTTGGTTATACTTTGGAAGAATGGCAAGTTATTGAAGAGAAAATGAAAACCTTACCAATGACTAAGAAAGATGCACGTAAATTTATGCGTATGTTCTTTTCTGGTGCTGTTGAAGTAGAGCTTGATAAACAAGGGCGTATTAACATTCCGCAGAATTTACGCCAATATGCAAACTTAAGTAAGGAATGTACAGTAATAGGTGTCTCAAATAGAATAGAAATTTGGGATAGAGAAACTTGGAATAGCTTCTATGATGAATCTGAAGATAGTTTTGAAGATATTGCTGAAGACTTAATTGACTTTGATTTTTAATATGGAGGCGTTATTTTGTTTCATCATGTCAGCGTAATGCTCAAAGAGACCATTGATTATTTAAATATAAAAGAAGATGGCGTGTATGTCGACTGTACATTAGGTGGAGCAGGTCATGCACTATATTTAATAAATCAACTGGGTGACAAAGGAAGACTGATAGCAATAGATCAAGATACTACGGCTATTGAAAATGCAAAAGAAGTTTTAAAAGATCATTTGCATAAAGTAACCTTTGTCCATAACAACTTTAGAAAATTAACTGAAATTTTAAATGATTTGAATATTGAAAAAGTTGATGGTATTTATTACGACTTAGGTGTCTCTAGCCCACAGCTAGACGTTCCTGAGCGTGGTTTTAGTTATCATCACGATGCGAAGTTGGATATGCGTATGGATCAATCCCAATCATTATCAGCCTATGAAGTTGTTAATGATTGGGAGTTTGAAAAATTAGTGAAAATTTTCCATCGATACGGCGAAGAGAAGTTTGCTAAACAAATTGCCCGACGCATTGAACAAAACAGGGAACAACAGCCAATCGAAACGACATTAGAACTTGTAGATGTCATAAAAGAAGGTATACCTGCCAAAGCAAGGCGAAAAGGTGGGCATCCAGCGAAAAGAATTTTCCAAGCAATTAGAATAGCGGTAAATGATGAATTATCATCATTTGAAGACTCATTAGAACAAGCGATAGATTTAGTAAAAGTAGATGGTAGAATTTCAGTCATAACCTTCCATTCGTTGGAAGATCGTTTATGCAAGCAAATGTTTCAAGAGTACGAAAAGGGGCCAGATGTACCAAGGGGATTGCCAGTCATACCCGAAGCATACACACCTAAATTGAAACGCGTTAACCGTAAACCTATTACCGCTACTGATGAAGATTTAGAAAATAATAATAGAGCGCGTAGTGCGAAGTTACGTGTTGCAGAAATATTAAAATAAGGAGTGAATGTTGAGTGGCAGTAGAAAAGATATATCAACCTTATAATGAACCAGAAACACAAATTCCTGAGTCGCAACCGTCGACCCAGCCCAAAACCGTAAAACGCAAAGTCGTAGTTAAAATTACAAAATTTGAGAAAATGTTATACATAGGACTTATAACAGTAATTGCATTGATAAGTATTTATATGCTATCTTTAAAAATGGATGCGTATGATACTCGAGGAAAAATTGCAGATTTAGATACAAAAATCGAAAAACAATCAAGTGAAAATAGCGCAATAGAATCTGAAATTAAAAAGAACTCTTCATATGAACGCATTTACGATAAGGCCAAAAACGAAGGAATGAGCCTTAAGAACGACAATGTAAAGGTAGTGCGTAATAATGGCGAAGCGAAAAATTAGATTAAAAAAACCCAAGTTTCTTATTAAACAAAGTAAAATAGGGGCAGTCCTACTCATTCTTGGATTCGGACTGCTCTTTTTTACGTTGGTTTTAAGATACTCATATATAATGTTAACTGGACATTCTTCAGGCGAAGATTTAATCATGAAGGCAAACGAAAAGTATTTAGTTAATAGCCAGCAACAACCTGAACGTGGAAAAATCTATGACCGAAATGGAAAAATTTTGGCAGAAGATGTAGAACGGTATAAAGTCGTTGCTATTGTTGATAAAAAAGCAAGTGAAGGTAGCGATAAGCCAAAACACGTTACAGATAAGAAAGAAACAGCTAAGAAATTAGCAACAGTTATTGATATGTCAGCAAAAGAAATTGAAGACAAATTAGATAATAAAAAAGCATTCCAAGTTGAATTTGGACAAAAAGGAACTGATTTAACATATCAAGAAAAAGAAAAGATTGAAAAAATGAAGTTACCTGGTGTAACACTTTATCCAGAGACTGAACGTTTTTATCCTAATGGAAACTTTGCATCACATCTAATTGGAATGGCTCAAAAAGATCCAGATAGCGGTGATTTAAAAGGCGCTATGGGCGTTGAGAAAATTTTTGATAGTTATTTATCAGGACAAAAAGGAGCATTATCTTATATCCATGATATTTGGGGCTATATTGCACCTAATACTAAGAAAGAAAAAACACCTCAACGTGGTGATGATGTACATTTAACACTAGATTCTAATATTCAAGTATTTGTTGAAGAAGCATTAGATGGCATGGTAGAACATTATAAACCGAAAGATTTATTCGCTGTGGTAATGGATGCACATACGGGTGAAATACTAGCGTTTAGTCAGCGACCTACATTTAATCCAGAAACAGGAAAAGATTTTGGTAAGAAATGGGCGAATGATTTATATCAAAACACGTATGAACCTGGTTCAACCTTTAAATCTTACGGCTTAGCAGCAGCTATTCAAGAAGGTAAGTTTGACCCAGATAAAAAATATACAGCTGAACCTAGAGAAGTCATGGGATCAAAAATTTCTGACTGGAACAAAGTCGGTTGGGGAGAAATTCCAATGTCACTAGGATTCACATATTCATCTAATACATTAATGATGCACCTGCAAGATTTAGTTGGCGCAGATAAAATGAAAGAGTGGTATGAGAAATTCGGTTTCGGCCAATCTACCAACGGCATGTTTGATGGTGAAGCTACTGGCGGTATCGCTTGGGATAATGAAGCGCAACAGAAAACTTCTTCATTCGGCCAATCTACCACGGTAACACCAGTGCAAATGCTTAAAGCGCAATCTGCCTTCTTTAACGGTGGCAATATGATTAAGCCTTGGTACGTTGATAACGTAACGAATCCTGTTAGCAAAGATACTTTTTATAAAGGTAAGAAAGAATATGATGGTAAACCTATAACGAAAGATACTGCTAAAAAAGTGCGTACAGAACTAGATAAAGTTGTAAATAGTGAGGATAGCCATGCTAAGAACTATCAGATTGATGGCTATGATGTTGCAGGTAAAACAGGTACAGCACAAGTTGCGGATCCAGACAACGGTGGTTATGCAGAAGGTGAAAACCCATATTTTGTTAGCTTTATAGGTGATGCACCCAAAGATGATCCTGAGGTAATCGTTTATGCTGGTATGAGTTTAGCCCAGAAAAATGACCAAGAAGCCTATGAAATGGGTGTCAGTAAAGCATTTAAACCTATTATGGAAAATACACTGAAATATCTAAATGTTGGAGATAAAAATTCTAAAGACAACTCAGATGTGAAATATAGTGAAGTTCCTAACGTTGAAGGACAAGAAACTCAAAAAGCGCAAGATAAAATAAATGGTAAGTCTTTAAAACCAATAGTTATTGGTGATGGAGAAAAAGTTACTAAGCAATCTGTGAGCGCTAATAAAGAAGTATTGCCTAACAGTAAAGTATTATTACTGACAGACGGTGATGTTACAATGCCTGATATGACAGGTTGGTCGAAAGAAGAGGTTGTCGCATTTGAGTTACTTACTAAGACTAAAGTAACAACAAAAGGTAGCGGATTTGTATCGAACCAGTCAGTAACTAAAGGACAAAAAATAAGCAGCAAAGATAAAATTGAAGTAACGTTATCATCGGAAGATGTTAACGGTCAAAATTCAAAAGCCGAATCTGATTCGAATAAAGACTCAGATGACCAAAAAGACGCTAAAGACAATAAGGATTCAAAAGATAAAGAAGAAAACAAAGACTCAGATGAAAATAAAGATTCAAAAGACAATGAATCGTAGGCTGAGCTAGGTTGATTATTCTAAATGAGAGCTTTCATTAGCATTTAAAACCTATTATGTAATCAAATTTGAGGTGGAAATTAGAAGTAGGCTAATCATTGTGCGTTGCAATAAAGTAGCAACACTTTCAATTGATTAGCCACGAACCTCAATACATATGGCTAACCGACAAGCATAACGACTTAATCCAATTAAATAAAGGAGCACAATATGGTTTATTTACTCGCAATTATCGCACTGTTAATCACGTTTATATTAGTTCCAATGCTAATACCAACATTGAAACGAATGAAATTTGGACAAAGCATTAGAGAAGAAGGGCCACAGAGCCACATGAAGAAAACAGGTACACCTACAATGGGTGGATTAACTTTTCTGATTAGTATTATTGTAACTTCAATTTTAGCAATCATTTTTATGGATAATTCTAATCCTATAATCTTGTTATTATTTGTAACAATAGGTTTTGGTTTGATTGGATTTATTGATGATTACATCATCGTTGTAAAGAAAAACAATGAAGGTTTAACAAGTAAGCAAAAATTCTTAGCTCAAATAGGTATTGCAGTTATCTTCTTTATTTTAAGCCAAGTCTTTAACTTAACTGATTTTTCTACTGGAATTCATTTGCCTTTTACAAATATTGAAGTACCACTTTCAATTGCATATGTAATTTTCATAGTCTTTTGGCAAGTAGGATTTTCAAATGCAGTTAATTTAACAGATGGATTAGATGGACTAGCGACAGGATTATCTATCATTGGCTTTGTAATGTATGCAATTATGGCTTACTTACAAGGTGCAACATCTATCGGATTGTTCTGTGTTATTATGATTTTTGCATTGATTGGTTTCTTACCATTCAATTTAAATCCAGCTAAAGTCTTCATGGGAGACACAGGCAGTTTAGCTTTGGGTGGGATTTTTGCTACGATTTCTATTATGCTAAACCAAGAATTGTCACTGATTTTTATTGGTTTTGTATTTGTGGCAGAAACCTTATCCGTTATGATACAGGTAACTTCATTCAAATTGACCGGAAAACGTATTTTCAAAATGTCGCCGTTGCATCATCATTTCGAATTAATTGGTTGGAATGAGAAGAAAGTTACGACAGTATTCTGGACAGTAGGCTTGATTACAGGACTCATCGGTTTATGGATTGGAGTGAACTAAATTGCTGAAATATACAGAATTAGAAAATAAAAATGTATTAGTTATTGGATTAGCGAAAAGTGGTTATGAAGCTGCGAAATTATTAAAAAAACTTGGTGCAAATGTAATCGTCAATGACGGTAAAGATTTGAGTCAAGATGCACATGCAATAGATTTAGAAAATATGGGAATTACTGTAATTGGTGGAGAACACCCACTTTCCTTGTTAGATAGTAATCCTATTATTTTTAAAAATCCGGGTATTCCATATAATGTTCCGCTGATAGAAGCAGCAACTAAAAAAGGATTAAAAATATTAACAGAAGTAGAACTAAGTTATTTAATATCAGAAGCACCAATTATCGGTGTGACAGGTACAAATGGTAAAACAACAGTCACTTCATTAATTGGAGATATGTTTCAAAAAAGTAGGGTAACTGGTAAGCTATCAGGTAACATTGGTTATGTGGCTTCAAAAGTAGCGCAAGAAGTCACAACTGATGACTATTTGGTTACGGAGTTATCGTCTTTCCAATTACTTGGTATCGACAAGTATAAACCTCATATCGCTATAATTACGAATATATATTCAGCGCATCTTGACTATCATGAATCGCTAGAAAATTATCAAAATGCTAAGAAAAAAATATATATTAATCAAACTGAAAATGATTATTTAATTTGTAATTATCATCAACGTCACTTAATCGAATCTGAGTCATTGAAAGCAAAAACATATTATTTTTCAACACATCAAGAAGTAGACGGAATTTATGTTAAGGATGGTTACATCGTATTTAAAGGATTTAGAATCATTCATATAGATGATCTTGTACTACCTGGTGAACATAATTTGGAAAATATCCTTGCAGCAGTATTGGCTGCATTACTTTCTGGAGTTTCTGTTAAAGCAATTATTGATAGTTTGACATCATTCTCAGGTATTGAACACCGTTTACAATATATTGGAACGAATAAAACGAATAAGTACTACAATGATTCAAAAGCTACGAATACATTGGCTACACAATTTGCATTAAATTCATTTAAACAACCAATCATTTGGTTATGTGGTGGGCTAGATCGTGGCAATGACTTTGATGAACTTATTCCACATATGAAAAATGTAAGAGTTATGGTAACTTTCGGTGAGACAAAAGAAAAATTCGTGAAGTTAGGTGAAAGTCAAGGTAAGTACGTCATTACAGCTTCTGATGTACAAGATGCTGTAGATAAGATACAGTCTGTTATAGAACCTAATGACGTGGTATTATTATCGCCAGCATGTGCAAGTTGGGATCAGTACAATACTTTTGAAGAGCGTGGGAATAAATTTATTAAGAGTTTCCAAGCTAATTTACCTTCTTTTTAAAGGGTGTGATATTAAATGTCTGACAAAGTTAGTGAATTTGACTCTGATTACTTAAAAGAGAAACGAGCAAAAAGACGTAAAAGACAAAAGCAAATTCAATATTCAGTATTTGGTGTTTTATTATTTATAATTATTTTAATATTGATTTATATGTTTACACCTTTGAGTAAGATTAGTAGTGTAGAGATTAGCGGGAATGATAATACATCTAAGAATCAAATTAATAAAGCTATAAACGTAAAAGACAATTCGAGAATGTACACTTATAGCACCACGAATGCTCAAAACAAACTTGAAGAAAGTACACTTATTAAAAATGCAGAAGTAAAAAAACATTTTCCAAATAAGTTAACTGTGAAAGTGTCAGAAAAGCAAATTGTAGGTCTAACTAAAAAGAAAGATAAATATGTACCTGTTTTAGAAGACGGTACAGAGTTAGAAGATTATGATGGTAACGCTACTGATAATGGACCAATTCTTGAAGGATTTGAAAAAGATAAAAAAGAAAAGATTATACAAGCGCTTTCTGAAATGCCTGCAAAGGTGAGAGGGATGATAGCAGAAATTAAATTTAATCCTCAAGAAAATGCACAAAATCAAATCAAATTATTCACAACAGATGATATTCAAATTCTTGGCAATTTAAATACAATTGGTAAAAAAATGAAATACTATCCGCAAATGTCACAATCATTAGAACGTGATGAATCTGGAGAATTAAAAAAAGCGGGATATATTGATTTATCAGTAGGTGCATCGTTTATTCCATATAGTGGTGGTAGCACTACAAAATCTTCAAGTGACCAAAATGTGGATAAGGGTACAACAGAAGAAGATAAGGCAAAAGACGAGCTTCAAAGTGCATTAAATAAGATTAATGAGAAAACGGACAAAAATAATTAAAAAATTTCGACAAATACTTATCTTTATAGTTCACAAGCATCAAAACCTATTGTAAACTATTAATAGTGTGAATTAGAATAAGTTATTGTCAGGAGGTGCCTATCTATGGAAGAGCATTATTACGTAAGTATAGATATCGGTTCATCGAGCGTTAAAACGATAGTAGGCGAGAAATTTCACAACGGTATAAATGTGATAGGTACAGGACAGACCTACACAAGTGGGATTAAAAATGGTCTTATTGATGATTTCGATATTGCTAAACAAGCAATTAAAGATACAATCAAGAAAGCCTCTATTGCTTCAGGAGTAGATATTAAGGAAGTATTTTTAAAACTACCTATTATCGGAACAGAGGTATTTGATGAATCCAATGAAATAGAATTTTATGAAGATACAGAATTAGATGGTACACATATTGAAAGTGTACTTGAAAGTATTCGAGATAAAAATGACGTACCAGAAACTGAAATCATTAACGCTTTCCCAATTAAATTTATTGTTGATGGCGAGAATGAAGTTTCTGATCCAAAAGAATTGATTGCTAGACATAGTCTGAAAGTTGAAGCTGGCGTTATTGCAATACAGAAATCAATATTAATTAATATGATTAAATGTGTTGAATCATGTGGTGTGGATGTACTTGATGTATATTCAGATGCATATAACTATGGCTCAGTCCTTTCAGCTACTGAAAAAGAATTAGGCGCATGTGTAATCGATATAGGAGAAGATATCACGCAACTTGCATTTTACGAGCGTGGTGAATTAGTTGATGCAGATGCAATAGAAATGGCAGGTCGAGATATTACTGAAGATATAGCTACAGGCTTAAACACTTCATATGAGACTGCTGAAAAAATTAAACATCAATATGGACACGCTTTCTTTGACTCTGCTTCTGATCATGATGTGTTTACCGTTGAACAAGTCAATAGTGACGAAGAAGCGGAATTTACCCAAAAAGATTTAGCAGACATAATTGAAGCACGCGTCGAAGATATTTTCTTTAATGTGTTTGAAGTGTTACAAGAATTAGGACTTACAAAAGTAAATGGTGGTTTTGTAATCACAGGTGGTTCTGCAAACTTATTAGGAGTTAAGGAATTGCTTCAAGATATGGTGAGTGAGAAAGTGAGAATCCACACACCATCACAAATGGGAATTAGAAAACCTGAGTTCTCATCAGCAATTTCAACAATTTCTAGTAGCATTACTTTCGACGAATTACTAGATTATGTTACAATTAGTAATCATGATAGTGAAGAATTCGAGGAAGAAGTCATCGAATCTGATGAAAGAGACTATAGTACAAAATCAAGTGGATTTGATTGGTTTAAGAAAAAATCGAACAAACATGAAGAACCTCAAACGTCATCAACTGAGTCAAGAGAAGCAACTAATGCTGTTGAAGCAGAAGAAGAGCCAGAGGTGTACGATAACGAAGTAAACATCGATCATGATGAAGAACGTAAACCTCAAGACAAAGAAGAAGGTAAATTCAAAAAACTTATGAAATCTCTATTCGATTGATTGGCCATTAAAACTAGGAGGAAATATAAATGTTAGAATTTGAACAAGGATTTAATCATTTAGCGACGTTAAAAGTCATCGGTGTAGGGGGCGGCGGTAATAACGCTGTAAACCGTATGATTGACCATGGTATGAATAATGTTGAATTTATTTCAATTAATACGGATGGACAAGCTTTAAATTTATCAAAAGCTGAGTCTAAAATCCAAATTGGTGAAAAATTAACACGTGGTTTAGGTGCTGGTGCAAACCCTGAAATTGGTAAAAAAGCTGCTGAAGAGTCACGTGAACAAATAGAAGATGCTATCCAAGGCGCAGATATGGTATTCGTAACTGCTGGTATGGGTGGCGGTACTGGTACAGGTGCTGCTCCAGTTGTAGCAAAAATTGCTAAAGAAATGGGCGCATTAACAGTAGGCGTTGTAACACGTCCGTTTGGCTTTGAAGGTCGTAAACGTCAAACACAAGCTGCAGCAGGTGTTGAAGCAATGAAAGCTGCTGTTGATACATTAATCGTTATCCCTAATGATCGTTTATTAGACATTGTTGATAAATCAACACCAATGATGGAAGCGTTCAAAGAAGCAGATAACGTATTACGTCAAGGTGTTCAGGGTATCTCTGACTTAATCGCTGTATCTGGTGAAGTTAACTTAGACTTTGCAGACGTTAAAACAATTATGTCTAACCAAGGTTCAGCTTTAATGGGTATTGGTGTTTCCTCAGGTGAAAATCGTGCAGTAGAAGCTGCTAAAAAAGCAATTTCTTCACCATTATTAGAAACTTCTATTGTAGGTGCGCAAGGTGTACTTATGAATATTACAGGTGGAGAATCATTATCACTTTTCGAAGCGCAAGAAGCAGCTGATATCGTGCAAGATGCAGCAGATGAAGATGTGAATATGATTTTTGGTACAGTAATTAACCCAGAATTACAAGATGAAATCGTTGTAACAGTTATTGCAACTGGTTTTGAAGACAAACCTTCATCACAAGGTCGTAAAGCTTCGAACACTGGTTTTGGTAATAGTGCAACAAGTGGAAGTACTACTAAAGAAGACACAATTTCTTCAAGTTCAGTAGGTGCTTCACAAGCATCATCAGATAGTGCTAGTGAAGGTAGAGCCCACACAACTAACGAAGATGATATTCCAAGTTTCATCAGAAATAGAGAAGAAAGACGTTCAAGAAGAACTAGACGTTAGTCGCAACAATTTTTGTAGACTAAATTAAATAATAAAGTGTCATCAGGTCAGTAGATCTGATGACTTTTTTAAATTTAAGTAATAATAAAATGTTGCTTTTATATATCCTATGGAGGTTTGTGCTCATGCAAGAAAAATTTATTAAAAAGCATCATATATTAGACTATGAGGACGATTATTTAAAAAAAGTAAAATTGGGTATAACAACAAGAGAAGATGGTTTGAGTCCTTTCCCTCGAAACGCCTTTAATATGGCAAGATATATTGATGATAATCAACAGAGTATCACTCAACATCAAGAAATGCTCGCTGCTGAAATTGATTTTCCTAGAGAACAATGGGTTTTTCCAATTCAAACTCATGAAAATCGTGTTGTAGAAGTAACTGAACAAGATAGAGGTACTAATATTGATTCACTGACAGAACGCTTGCATGGTGTAGATGGTTTATACACATATGATGAAAATATTCTGCTTACAATGTGTTATGCTGATTGTGTACCTATTTACTTTTATAGTGAAAAACATCATTTTATAGGTCTTGCACATGCTGGTTGGAGAGGGACTGTTGGTCAAATCGTCATCGAAATGGTGTCACATATAGATTTTGAGTTATGTGATTTAAATGTTGTCATTGGACCAGCAACGTCGACTTCTTATGAAATTAACGATGATATAAAGTCTAAATTTGAAGCATTACCGATAGATAATAATCAATATATAAAAACTAGAGGTGCAGATAGACATGGTATTGATTTAAAACTTGCGAATGCATTATTGTTGGAAAATGCAGGCGTTCCTAGAGATAATATTTATATCACAGACTATGCGACATCTGAAGATTTATCATTATTCTTTTCTTACAGAGTAGAAAAAGGAAATACGGGTCGAATGTTAGCATTTATTGGTCAATAACGAAGAGGTGTATAGAATTGGACATACAATATAATTTAAAGTGTATAAGTGAACAAATACAAACACATTGTGAAAAGGGTAATATTTCAACAATGCCAAACGTGATTGCAGTGACAAAGTATGTTACAATAGACCGAGCTAATGATGCATATAATGCAGGAATTAGACATTTCGGTGAGAATCGTTTGGAAGGGTTTCAACAAAAGAAAGCAGCCCTACCCAAGGATGCCGTAATGCATTTTATAGGTTCTTTACAAACTAGAAAAGTTAAAGAAATTATCAATGAAGTTGATTATTTTCACGCATTAGATCGTTTGAAATTAGCAAAAGAAATTGATAAAAGAGCTGAACATAAAATTAAATGTTTTGTACAAGTGAATGTATCTGGTGAATCATCTAAACAAGGTGTTTCATTATCAGAGGTTAACACTTTTATTGAAGCGTTAAAGCAATATGAAAATATAGAAGTCGTTGGCCTTATGACGATGGCTCCTTTAACTGAAGATGAGCCATATATAAAAAGCTTGTTTCAATTATTGAAAACAAAAAGAGATGAAATTAAAGCGCTCAATTTAAATTATGCACCTTGTACTGAGCTATCTATGGGAATGAGTAATGATTATCATTTAGCCGTTGAAGCAGGTGCATCGTTTGTGAGAATTGGGACTAAACTTGTAGGAAAAGAGGAGTGAGCCCCGTGGCTTTAAAAGATTTATTTAATGGATTTTTCGTTGTAGAAGAGGAAGATGACGAATTAGAAGCGCCGCATGAAGAAGAACAAAATAGAAACCAAAACAAACAACAAGCACAGTCTCAAAGCAACTTTAATGAACAATCAAGCAATGGTTATACAGAAAAACCAAGATCAATACAGTCCGTTCCCAAGAAACAATCAACAAGATTACAGCAATCATCGGGAGAAAGGAAGTATCAAATGAATAACAGTTCATCTAAAAATAATACAAGGAACGTTGTGAATATGAATAATCAAGAACAAGATCAATTTGATTTTGCACAAGAAAGTTCTAAGATGTGTTTATTTGAACCCCGTGTTTTTTCAGATACACAAGATATTGCAGACGAACTTAAAAATCGTCGTGCTACATTAGTAAATTTACAACGCATTGATAAAGTTTCTGCTAAACGCATTATAGACTTTTTAAGTGGTACTGTTTATGCAATTGGCGGAGATATTCAACGAGTTGGATCAGATATATTCTTATGTACACCTGACAATGTTGAAGTTGCAGGAAGTATCACTGATCAAATAGAAAATATGGAATACCAAGGTGAATAGAGGTAAAAATAGATGGATATTGGTTTATTAGCAAACATATTTAATTTTATTTTATTCTTGGTTCAGATTTATTATTATGGGATGATTGTATACTTTGTTATGTCATGGATTCCCAATGCACGTGAAAATAAATTCGGTCAATTTTTAGCTAAGTTATATGAGCCGTTTTTAGAACAGTTCCGTAAAGTTATACCACCAATTGGGATGATTGACATTTCATCAATCGTTGCAATAGTAGTACTTGTACTATTCCGTAGTGGTTTAGCGAGCATATTTAATTTGATTTTAACTAAATTAATGTAAGGGATTGTATAAAACTTAACGAACTAACATAAAATAAATGACAAGCACCTAACGTTAAATAACGAGAGGTGCTTTGTATTGTATTTGGAGTGATACACATCGATATTTACCAACATTTCAGAAAAGAAGAACATGATTTAATAGATCAACTTATTGATAAATGTAATCGTGCCAATAATCAATACGCGCCTGTATTGACAGCATTTCTTGACCCACGTGGTCAATATATAATGGAGGTTGTTGCAGGTAGCTTTGATGATTTGAACGTTACATTTTATGGTGGACCTTACGCAGAAAGAAAAAGGGCTTTTATTGCGCCAAGTTACTTTGAACCAACTAAAGAAGAATTTGAAATTGTATTGATTGAAGTTGATTACCCACAAAAATTTGTAACACTACAACATCAACATATTTTAGGCACAATTATGTCGCTTGGAATTGAGAGAGAGCAGTTAGGTGACATTGTTGTATCAGATAAGATTCAATTTACTTTGACAAAGCAACTTGAATCTTATATTATATTAGAATTAAATAGAATCAAAGGTGCAACAGTTAAACTTAATTCTATTCCTATAAAAGATATGATACAATCAAAAGAGAATTGGCAATCATTTGATACAACAGTAAGTGGCTTAAGGTTAGATGTTGTATTAAAAGATATGATACGAAAATCTAGAACTATTGCAAAACAATTAATAGACAAAAAACGTGTTAAAGTAAATCATACAGTGATTGATGCCACAGACTTTCAACTTGATAGTGGTGACTTATTGTCAATACAAGGATTTGGTAGAGCTATGATTACTGACATAGGCAGTAAAACTAAAAAAGATAAAATTAGAATTTCTTACAAAACGTTATTCAAATAGTGGTATAATAAGCTATCATATAATTTGAGACTACGTCTTTAACGATTTGCACAATTTAGTAAATGATATATTATAAAAACATATTGTAGATAAAACACTATTTCTGTTATTTAACCAATGGAGAAAATAGTGTATTATAGAAGGAGGATATTTATGCCTTTTACACCAAATGAAATTAAGAATAAAACTTTTACAAATGCAAGAAATGGTTTTGAGCCTACTGAAGTTGAAAGTTATTTAGAACAACTTAGTAATGAAATTGAACGTTTGAAAGAGGATAAAGTGCAATTGGAAAAAGTGATTGAAGACAAAGAAAGTAATATTCAATCATATAAAGAGGTACATCAGTCTGTAAGTGACGCGTTAATACACGCCAAACAAGCAGGGGAAGAAACTAAGGCAGCTGCGACAAAAGATGCTGAAGCAACAGTTTCTAAAGCGAAAGCAGAAGCAGATAGAATTGTTAACGATGCAGTTGAAAAAGCACGTAGACTTTCTTTCCAAACTGAAGATATGAAACGTCAATCCAAAATTTTCAGATCACGTTTCCGTATGTTGGTTGAAGCACAATTAGATTTACTTAAAAATGAAGACTGGGATTATTTATTAAATTATGATCTTGATTCTGAACAAGTTACTGAAGAAAACATTAATCATTTAAACGATAATGAATTGACTGAAGAAGAAAAAGCTATGAAAGCTAGAGCAGAAGCAGATAATCATACTAGTGCTAGCGACCAAACATCGGCTACTGATTCAGAAAATAAATAATTTTATATAACAGACGCGTTTGAAACATTAAACATATCGCAGCGAGTTAGGGATAGTGGGAGCCTTTCATATGTTAGTTTCTTATATCACTGTTATATCATCAAAAAGTAATAAAGATAATGAGAGAACTCTAAGTTGAGTTAATCAGGGTGGTAACGCGGTATACATCGTCCCTGTTAATTGAACTTAGAGTTCTTTTTATTATTTAAAATGAATAAAGTATGAAAATCGGAACGAGGAGTGTATAGAAATGGACTATAAAGATACATTATTAATGCCAAAAACAGATTTCCCAATGCGTGGTGGTTTGCCAAATAAAGAGCCTAAGATACAAGAAGAATGGGATGAAAAAAACATCTACCAAAAAGTATTAGATAAAAACGAAGGAAATCCTTCATACATTCTACATGATGGCCCGCCATATGCGAATGGAAACTTACACATGGGACATGCGTTAAATAAAATTTTAAAAGATATCATCACACGTTATAAATCAATGCGTGGGTACTATGCGCCATACGTGCCAGGTTGGGATACACATGGTTTGCCAATCGAACAAGCGTTAACTAAAAAAGGTGTTAAACGTAAAGAATTGTCAGTAGCAGAATTCAGAAAAAAATGTGAAGCATTTGCATTAGAACAAATTGAAAATCAGAAAAAAGATTTCAAGCGTTTAGGTATTAAAGGCGATTTTAATGACCCTTATATTACTTTAAAACCAGAATATGAAGCAGCTCAAATTCGTTTATTTGGAGAAATGGCAGATAAAGGTTTAATCTATAAAGGTAAAAAACCAGTATATTGGTCACCATCAAGTGAATCTTCATTAGCAGAAGCGGAAATTGAATATCAAGATAAACGTTCGCCATCTATTTATGTAGCATTTGATGTTAAAGATGGTAAAGGCATTGTCGATCCAGATGCAAAATTTATTATCTGGACTACAACGCCATGGACATTACCATCAAATGTGGCGATTACGGTGCACCCTGATTTAACTTATGGTCAATACAATGTAAATGGTCAAAAATATATCATTGGTAAAGATTTAGCGAGTGATGTTGTAGAAGCCTTAGGATGGGACGAAGATACTTTAGTATTAGAAAAAGAATTTAAAGGTAAAGAGTTAGAATATGTTGAAGCACAACACCCATTCTTTGAGCGTGAGTCATTAGTCATTAATGGTTTACATGTCACTACTGATGCGGGTACTGGATGTGTACACACTGCACCTGGACATGGTGAAGATGACTATATTGTTGGTCAAAAATATAATTTACCTGTGATTAGCCCAGTAGATGATAAAGGTGTATTCACTGATGAAGCTGGTCAATTTGAAGGCATGTTTTATGATAAAGCGAATAAAGCAATCACAGACCTACTAAAAGAAAATGGTGCATTACTACATTTAGAATTTATTACACATAGTTACCCTCATGACTGGCGTACGAAAAAACCAGTTATCTTTAGAGCGACACCACAATGGTTTGCATCTATAGATAAAGTACGTCAAGATATTTTAGATGCTATCGATGAGACACAATTCAAAGTGGACTGGGGTAAAACACGTATCTATAACATGATTCGTGACCGTGGCGAATGGGTAATTTCACGTCAACGTGTATGGGGAGTACCATTACCAGTATTTTATGCTGAAAATGGTGACATTATCATGACGTCAGAAACAGTGAACCATGTTGCTGATTTATTTGAAGCAAATGGCTCAAACATCTGGTTTGAGCGTGATGCGAAAGACTTACTACCTGAAGGCTTTACACATCCAAGTAGCCCTAATGGTGAATTTACAAAAGAAACTGATATCATGGATGTTTGGTTTGACTCAGGTTCATCACACCGTGGTGTGTTAGAGGCACGTCCGGAATTATCATACCCAGCTGATTTGTATCTTGAAGGTAGTGACCAATACCGTGGTTGGTTCAACTCATCAATTACGACTTCGGTGGCTACTAGAGGCCAATCTCCATATAAAATGTTATTATCACATGGTTTTGTCATGGATGGAGAAGGTAAGAAAATGAGTAAATCATTAGGCAATGTGATTGTGCCAGATCAAATTGTGAAACAAAAAGGTGCAGATATTGCACGTCTATGGGTAAGTAGTGTGGATTATCTAGCAGACGTACGTATTTCAGATGAAATCTTAAAACAAACTTCTGACGTTTACAGAAAAATTAGAAATACTTTAAGATTTATGTTAGGTAACGTAAATGATTATAATCCTGCTACAGATGCAATCGCTGAAGATAATTTATTAGAAGTGGATAAATATTTATTGAACAGATTACGTGAGTTTACTGCGAATACGTTAGACCACTATGATAACTATGATTATTTAGATATCTTCCAAGAAGTTCAAAACTTTATTAATGTAGAACTGAGTAACTTCTATTTAGATTATGGTAAAGATATTCTTTATATTGAAGAGCGTGATTCTCATAAACGTCGTAGTATGCAAACAGTTTTATATCAAATCGTAGTTGATATGACGAAGTTATTAGCGCCTATCTTAGTGCATACATCTGAAGAGGTTTGGTCACATATTCCTCATGTTGAGGAAGAAAGTGTACACCTAACGAATATGCCAGAACGTGTTGAAGTAGACCGTGAATTTGTAGATAGATGGAATACATTTATGAAATTACGTGATGATGTTAACCGTGCATTAGAAGTTGCGCGTAACGAAAAAGTAATTGGTAAATCATTAGAAGCTAAAGTTGTGATTGGAAGCAATGATAACTTTGACGCGACATCATTCTTACAACAATTTGCTGATTTACAACAATTATTTATTACTTCTCAAGCAGAAGTAGTCGATCATGTGGAAGATGGCATACCATATCAATATGGAGATATTCGTATTGAGCATGCACATGGTGAAAAATGTGAGCGTTGCTGGAATTACAGTGAATCATTAGGTTCTGTAGGTGAACTAAATAACTTGTGTCCGCGTTGTCAAGAAGTTGTCAAAACACTAGTATAATTGAGACACTAGTTGTTATTAATTGAATATATTGATTTGGATGAGGCTGGGGCATAATTAAGTGTCTTAGCCTCATCTTTGCTAGAGTGGGATGATACTAAAACTTGTGTTATAAAATATAAAGTCATTACCGCTCAATATTTCCGATTCCTTTCCTTTATTTTTGATGGCGTACATTGATAATAGAACAGGACAAACTAATTTAGAAGAACTTAAGTAAAACTTGATTTTAGAAGGGTGTTTTTTTATGTTTCATAACCAAAGTGCACATTTTGTAAATGGCATAACATTAAATGTAAGAGATAAAGAAGCTATGAAACAATTTTATGAACATATCTTAGGGCTTAATGTAGTCAATGAATCATATTCGATTGTCCATTATGAAATTGGTAATTCAAATCATTTTCTAACCTTAAAGCAAATCAATTATGGTAGAGAACCATTAACTTCGGAAGCCGGATTATTTCATTTAGCAATTAGATTACCATCGAAAAGAGATTTGGCGGATTTGCTCGTTCAATTGAGTGAGTATGAATTACCTATAAATGGTGGAGAGCATGATATTACAACGTCATTATTTCTAGATGATCCTGAAGGCAATGGCTTAGAATTTTATGTAGATCATCCTATTGAAGATTGGGCATTTGAAGATGACAAGGTTGTTTTAGAAACACAACCAATCAATGTTGCTAATTTATTAACTTATGTTTCAAATGAAAAATGGCAAGGCATGCCTGATGAAACAATAATTGGATATGTTAATCTTAAAACGATAGAGTTAAAGCGTGTGATTTCGTACTATAAAAATTTCTTTGGTTTAGAAGCCTCTTCCTTAGAAACAAACACAGCATTGTATTTATCTTCTAATGGTTATCACCAACATATAGTAGTTAATAATTGGTTTTCTCGAATTAAGCGTATTGAAAACGATAAAACTTATGGATTGGCGTGTGTAGATTATCACTATCCTGAGACGACTCACAAGCATATTACAGGACCAGATGGTATACTGTTTCGTTTTAATTTTTATAAAGTAGTGTAATTAATGTGAAGCAAAGACAAAACTATTTTACTATGATATTAGAAAATTATTAAATCAATGTTATGTAAAAATATAGCATTAAATCAATGGTTGATTATGAATTATTAAGTTTTATATATATAATCAAACTGTAACTTTTTTTATAAGTTTGATTAGGATATAATGAAAGATGTTGTAAAAGCGACTCAGCGCAGAATAGGAGGTACAGGCATGAAACGTCAGTACTATATTAGTATTTCTTTATTCATAACAATCGTTATATTATTATTAGATCAAATCACAAAATTTATTGTTGCCAGTTCTATGAGAGTTGGAGATTCTTTTAACGTAATTCCTAATTTTTTAAATATAACTTCTCACCGAAATAATGGTGCAGCTTGGGGTATATTGAGTGGGAAAATGAGTTTTTTCTATATTATTACAATTATAATTCTTGTTGTATTAATTATTTTTTACATTAAAGAAGCAAAACAGCATTTATTAATGCAAGTAGCTATTAGTTTATTATTTGCAGGAGCATTAGGTAATTTTATTGATCGTGTGTTACATGGAGAAGTTGTAGATTTTGTTGATACAAATATTTTTGGTTATAATTTCCCGATATTTAATGTAGCAGATTCTAGTTTGACCATAGGCGTGTTGTTAATAGTAATCGCTTTGTTAACAGATATGAAAAAAGAAGAATAGGAGAGATATCGTATGGAAATACATGAGTATAAGATAGAAGACCAGAACGATACAGGCCAACGTATTGATAAGTTATTACCTGAATATAATTCAGATTGGTCACGCACTCAAATCCAAGATTGGATAAAAGAGAATCTTGTAAAAGTTAATGATAAAGTTATTAAGTCTAACTACAAGACAAAGTTAAATGACCATATAGTTGTGACTGAAAAAGAAATTGTAGAAGCGGATATTCAACCAGAAAATTTAAATTTAGATATTTTTTATGAAGATGATGATGTAGCTATAGTATATAAACCTAAAGGAATGGTAGTTCACCCATCAGCAGGTCATTACACAGGTACTTTAGTTAATGGTCTTATGTATCAAATGAAGAATTTATCAGGGATTAATGGTGAAATTCGTCCAGGTATTGTACACCGTATCGATAAAGATACATCTGGATTATTAATGGTTGCTAAAAATGATATAGCACATCGTAGTTTAGTAGACCAATTAGTTAATAAGACAGTTACTCGTAAATATGTCGCATTGGTTCATGGTAATATCCCACATGATTATGGCACAATTGATGCACCAATTGGCAGAAATAAGAACGATCGTCAGTCTATGGATGTTGTAGATGATGGTAAAGATGCGATTACACATTTTAATGTATTAGAGCATTTTGATAAATATACTTTAATCGAGTGTATTCTAGAAACCGGACGTACACACCAAATTCGTGTGCATATGAAATATATTGGTTTCCCATTAGTTGGTGATCCAAAATATGGACCGAAAAAAACGATGGATTTAGGTGGCCAAGCATTACATGCTGGTGTAATAGGATTTGAACATCCAATTACACATGAAAATATTGAAAAATCAGCCGCATTACCAGATGATTTTGAACAATTATTAACTGAATTACGTAGAAGCGAAAAGTAATTATAAGAATTTGGATATAAATATACCCGACTAAAGAATAAACGTCAATTTCTATTGAGAGTATATAGAAATTGACGTTTTCTTTGTCTATATGAAGTATATGGTCTTAAGAATTTTATTGCTCTTTTTTGATGAATTGAAGTAACAATTACTATAGGATAGTTGTTATTTTCATGTTTACCGACTTGCAAGGTAATATGATTCATGGTATTATGATAACAGTTTAATAAAGAGCGAACGTCTTTAATTGAGAGTCCAGAGAGGCTCCGAAGACATGTTATTTAATAAAAAGATTATAAACTTACTGTTTGTTCATAAGAATGAAGCAACACTGTTGTAGTTATAGTTTCTTAACGCAATAGGAGCCATAGTATTATTTTTTAACTATGGAAGAGAAAGCATCTCATGTTATTGAGTGATGTCTCTTGAAGTTTGTAGACTTTTTAACTAAACCTCATGTCTAATAAAGACATGAGGTTTTCTTTATATCATCACTTAATTTAAGGCAGGTGTTTAAAATGTCAGAACGCGTTATTATGGATGAGGCAGCAATACAAAGAACAGTCACACGTATTGCACATGAAATTTTAGAATATAACAAAGGTACTGATAATTTAATCTTATTAGGCATTAAGACACGTGGTGCATTTTTAGCGAGACGTATACAACAAAAGATCGAACAAATAGAAGAGATAGCTGTACCAACTGGAACAATAGATATTACGCAATTCAGAGATGATTTAGAACAAACAATAAATCAAGTTGATGATAAAGCGTATGAAATAGATGTTAATATCACAAATCAAGTTGTTGTTATTATCGATGATGTTTTATACACAGGTCGAACAGTGCGAGCTTCATTAGACGCTATTCTACAGTACGCGAGGCCCAAAAAAATTGGCTTAGCTACTTTAGTAGACAGAGGTCATAGAGAATTACCGATTCGCGCAGATTTCGTAGGAAAAAATATTCCTACAGCAAAAGAAGAAGATGTATCAGTATTTCTACAAGAAATAGATGATAGAAATGCAGTTGTAATTGAATAGCACCTTTTAATTCAGTACGAGAGACTGAAAAAGGGAAGAGGTAAAAGCCACTATAAAAATTACTGTTTGAACGGGATATTTATAGACTTTTAGAAAAATAAGCTACGTGCTTAAAACAAACACCTCTTCATATTATCTTGATTATATTATATTGAGTTATCGTTTTAACTTACGAATAACGCTTAGTTTTCTATAATCAAAACAGATAATATATACTTTTTAGTCTCTTTACATGAATTCAATGTAAAGAGATTTTTTTATGAGAGGAAGCATAAACATGGAAAATGAAACAATGTTTGAACGAACAGTCAAACCAGTATTAGATGTAGGTGATAGACCTAAAATTGGACAATGGGCATTCTTGAGTACGCAACATTTATTTGCAATGTTTGGCTCCACAGTACTTGTGCCATTTTTAACTGGATTACCAATATCATCGGCACTTTTAGCATCAGGCATCGGTACATTGTTATATATCTTAATTACTAAAGCAAAAATACCTGCTTATCTTGGATCAAGCTTTGCCTTTATAACACCGATCATTACAGGGCTAAACTCACATAGCTTAGGCGACATGCTTGTGGCGCTTTTTATGAGTGGTGTCATGTATGTTCTGATTGGTTTAGCGATTAAAATTAGTGGGACAAATTGGTTAATGAACTTATTGCCACCAGTAGTTGTTGGCCCGGTTATTATGGTTATCGGCTTAAGTTTAGCACCAACTGCTGTCAATATGGCAATGTTTGAGAACTCGGGAGATATGAAAGGTTATAACTTAAGTTATTTAGCAGTAGCAATGATTACATTACTGGTAACGATTATAGTGCAAGGTTACTTTAAAGGTTTCTTATCTTTAATTCCGGTACTTATCGGCATAGTAACTGGCTATATTGTTTCAATTGCTATGGGATTAGTAAACTTTGCGCCCATTGCCGAGGCCAAATGGTTACAATTTCCAGAAGTATACTTACCATTTAAAGATTACACACCTTCATTTCACTTAGGGTTAGTATTGGTATTAATCCCCATTGTGTTTGTGACTGTTAGTGAACATATTGGACATCAAATGGTAATAAACAAAATAGTAGGACGCAACTTTTTTAAAGATCCTGGTTTAGATAAGTCCATCATCGGTGATGGTGTATCAACGATGTTTGCGAGCATCATTGGTGGCCCTCCAAGTACAACTTATGGAGAAAATATTGGTGTACTAGCAATTACTAAAATATATAGTGTATATGTTATTGGTGGCGCTGCAACAATTGCAATTATTTTAGGATTTGTTGGGAAATTCACCGCACTGGTTTCATCCATACCAACACCAGTAATGGGTGGGGTATCCATTTTACTCTTTGGTATTATCGCCGCTAGTGGATTGAGGATGCTAGTCGAAAGTGAAGTGGATTTCGCTAGTAACAGAAATTTGGTTATTGCTTCTGTCATTTTAGTCATAGGAATAGGGAACCTTGTATTTAATTTAAACGGACTAGGTATTAATTTAGAAATTGAAGGCATGGCATTAGCTGCTTTAGCAGGCATAACACTGAATTTGATTTTACCGAAAGAAACACCAGTAGATTAATAAAAATTGTCATAATAAGGAGCTGAAAAATATGGATAATTTACTAACAATGGAACACTTAAATACGACTGAAATTTATGAATTGATACAACGCGCGAGCGCTTTTAAAAATGGTGACGTGAAACCATGTTGTTTTGATGATAAATTCGTAGCAAATTTATTCTTTGAAAATTCCACACGCACGAAAAGTAGTTTTTTAGTAGCCGAACAAAAATTAGGATTAAAATTAATTGATTTTGAAACAGATACATCTTCTGTTCAAAAAGGTGAATCACTATATGATACTTGTAAAACACTAGAACAAGTAGGTGCAGATGTGTTAGTAATTCGACATCCTCAAACAAATTATTATGATGAGTTAGAAAAGTTAAACATCCCAATTATCAACGCTGGTGACGGAAGTGGACAACATCCCACTCAAAGTTTATTAGATATTATGACAATCTACGAAGAATACAAAACATTTGAGAACTTAAATATTTTAATTTGTGGAGATATTAAAAATTCACGTGTAGCCAAAAGTAACTTTCAAAGTCTAAGTGCTTTAGGTGCAAATGTAATGTTTTCAAGTCCAGAGTCATGGAAAGATGAAACATTAGAAGCACCGTATGTAGAAATAGATGAAGTGATTGATTCAATAGACATCGTGATGCTACTTAGGGTACAACACGAGAGACATGGCGATAGTGAAATAGCTAGTTTTGAAACAACACAATACCATGAACAGTTTGGACTTACACAACAACGATATAACAAGCTAAATGAACGAGCGATTATTATGCATCCAGCTCCGGTCAATCGAGGCGTAGAAATAGAAGATACGCTTGTAGAAGCACCTAAGTCTCGTATTTTTAAACAAATGGAAAATGGTATGTATATCCGCATGGCAATTATTGACTATATCTTACAAATGGAAGGGGCAACAGCAAAATGAAATTATTAACAAATGCACAAATATTACAAGACGGTGAACTAACAAAGGTATCAATCTTAATAGATGGGAAATATATTAAGAAAATCGCACCTCAAATAGATGTTGATGCAGGCACAGAAGAAATCGACCTCAAAGGACAATTTGTTTCACCAGGATTAGTCGATGTTCATGTTCATTTACGTGAACCGGGTGGAGAACATAAAGAAACGATTGAGACAGGAACAAAGGCAGCAGCTAGAGGTGGTTTCACTACTGTTTGTCCTATGCCAAATACGCGTCCAGTACCAGATTCTGAAGAAAATCTTAATCATTTAAATCAATTGATAGCAGATAATGCGCAAGTTAGAGTCTTGCCATATGCTGCTATAACAGTGAGACAAGCAGGCAAGGAACATGTTGATTTCTCTACGCTTGCACAAAATGGTGCATTTGCTTTTACCGATGATGGTGTAGGGGTACAGCAAGCAAATATGATGTACGAAGCTATGCAAGAAGCTGCAAAAGTTAATAAAGCTGTCGTAGCACATTGTGAAGATAACAGCTTGATTTATGGCGGTGCCATGCACGAAGGAGAACGTAGCAAAACTTTAGGTATACCAGGTATTCCAAATATTTGCGAAGCAGTACAAATAGCCAGAGATGTGTTATTAGCAGAAGCAGCAGGCGCGCATTATCACGTTTGCCATGTATCTACTAAAGAAAGTGTTAGAGCGATACGCGATGCTAAAAAAGCAGGCATACATGTAACTGCTGAAGTTACCCCACATCACTTATTATTGACTGAAGACGATGTTCCTGGAGATGATGCGATTTATAAAATGAATCCTCCTTTAAGAAGTAAAGAGGATAGAGACGCATTGCTTGAAGGATTACTAGATGGAACTATTGATTGTATCGCAACAGATCATGCTCCACACGCAGCTGAAGAAAAGGATCAACCAATGACTAAAGCGCCATTTGGTATCGTAGGTAGTGAAACAGCATTCCCGTTACTTTATACACACTTTGTTAAAAATGGTGAGTGGACATTACAACAATTAGTTGATTATTTAACAATTAAACCAGCCCAGACATTTAATTTACCATACGGAAAATTAGAAGAAGGTGGATTAGCTGATTTAGCAGTTATCAATTTAGACAAAGAAACTGAAATCAACGCAGATGACTTTGCGTCTAAAGGACGTAACACACCATTTATAGGGTATAGCGTTTATGGAACACCAGTATTAACAATGGTTGAAGGTGAAGTTAAATTTAAGGAGGAAAAATAATGTTAAAGCAACGTTATCTTGTTTTAGAAGATGGTTCATACTATGAAGGATACCCAATAGGCTCCGATAATTTAACACTAGGTGAAATTGTCTTTAATACGGCAATGACAGGTTATCAAGAAACGATTTCGGATCCTTCGTATACCGGTCAAATTATTACATTTACTTACCCTTTAATAGGGAATTACGGTATAAATAGAGATGATTTTGAATCACTTGTTCCTACTTTAAACGGTGTTGTATTAAAAGAAATCAGCAGCCAACCAAGTAATTTTAGAAAACAAAAAACATTTGACGAAGTACTTGTAGAGTATGATATACCAGGCATTTCAGGCGTCGATACACGAAGTATTACAAGAAAAATTAGAAAACACGGCGTGCTAAAAGCTGCGTTTACAGATAATAAAGCCGAGATTGAGCAAATAGTTACGCAATTAAAAACAAAAGAATTACCACGTAATGAAGTGACAACTGTATCTACAAAATCTCCTTATGTATCTACTGGCTATGGCTTAAGTGTTGTCTTGGTTGATTTTGGTAAAAAACAAAATATTGTAAGAGAACTTAATGCACGTGGTTGTAATGTAACGGTAGTGCCATACGACACTACTGCAGAAGAAATTATTAGAATGTCACCTGATGGTGTGATGTTATCTAATGGACCTGGTGACCCTGAAGCGGTTGAAACAGCAGTGGTAATGATTCAAGGCATCTTAGGACAGGTTCCATTTTTCGGTATTTGTCTAGGTCACCAATTATTTGCACTAGCTCAAGGCGCGACTTCTTTCAAAATGAAGTTTGGTCATAGAGGCGCTAATCATCCAGTCAAAGACTTAAAAACTGGAAAAATTGCATTAACGAGTCAAAATCACGGTTATGCAATTGATAAAGATTCTTTAATAAATACAGATTTAGAAATTACACATATTGCTATTAATGATGGCACAGTTGAAGGCTTGAAACATAAATCATTACCAGCCTTTTCAGTACAATATCACCCTGAAGCATGTCCGGGACCATCAGATTCTAATTATTTATTTGATGAATTTATCGATATGATGGACGAATATAAAACAAAGGAGTGTACAATCAATGCCTAAACGTCAAGATATAGAAACGATTTTAGTTATAGGATCAGGACCAATTATCATCGGTCAAGCTGCAGAGTTCGATTATGCAGGTACTCAAGCATGTTTGGCATTAAAAGAAGAGGGCTACCGTGTAATATTAGTTAACTCAAATCCCGCTACAATCATGACGGATACTGAAATTGCCGATAAAGTGTATATTGAACCATTAACGCATGATTTTATTGCACGTATTATCCGTAAAGAGCAACCAGATGCACTCCTACCTACATTAGGTGGTCAAACAGGATTAAATATGGCAATCCAATTACATGATAGTGGAGAACTGGAAGCTAATAATGTACAGCTATTAGGTACAGAATTGCAGTCGATTCAACAAGCTGAAGATAGAGAATTATTTAGAACATTGATGAATGAACTAAATGTACCGGTTCCTGAAAGTGATATCGTCAATACAGTTGAGCAAGCATTTGCATTTAAAGAAGAAGTTGGTTATCCATTAATCGTGAGACCGGCATTTACAATGGGTGGTACTGGCGGAGGCATTTGTTATAACGACGAAGAGTTTAAAGAAATCGTAGGTAATGGTTTACATTATAGTCCGGCCACACAGTGTTTAATTGAAAAATCAATCGCTGGCTATAAAGAAATTGAATATGAAGTGATGCGTGATAAAAATGACAATGCTATCGTTGTCTGTAATATGGAAAATATTGACCCTGTGGGTATACATACAGGTGACTCAATTGTAGTAGCACCTAGTCAAACGTTGTCAGATGTGGAATATCAAATGTTACGTGATGTATCATTAAAAGTGATACGCGCATTAGGCATTGAAGGTGGCTGTAATGTACAGCTTGCACTGGATCCATATTCTATGGATTACTATATCATCGAGGTAAATCCTCGTGTATCTCGTTCATCTGCGTTGGCGTCCAAAGCAACAGGTTATCCAATTGCCAAATTAGCTGCCAAAATTGCAGTAGGATTGACGTTGGATGAAATGTTGAATCCGATTACTGAAACGTCATATGCTGCCTTTGAGCCTACATTAGATTACGTGATTTCTAAGATTCCACGTTTCCCATTTGATAAATTTGAAAAAGGTGAACGTGTTCTAGGTACACAAATGAAAGCAACAGGCGAAGTAATGGCAATCGGAAGAACATATGAAGAGTCGTTACTTAAAGCGATTCGTTCTTTAGAATATGGTGTACATCATTTAGGCTTACCAAATGGTGAAACGTTCGATTTAGATTATATTAAATCACGTATCAAAGACCAAGATGATGAACGTCTATTCTTTATAGGAGAAGCAATCCGCAGAGGTACGACATTAGAAGAAATTCATGAAATGACAAAAATAGATTATTTCTTCTTAAACAAATTCCAACATATTATTAATATAGAGCATGATTTAAAGGCTAATAAAGGGGATATAAATTACCTGAAATTTGCTAAAAATTATGGCTTTAGCGACCGTGTCATTGCTCATCGTTTCGACATGACAGAAACTGAAGTTCACGATTTAAGAGTAGCAAACGGTATTACACCAGTGTATAAAATGGTAGATACATGCGCTGCAGAATTTGAGTCAGCAACACCTTATTATTATGGAACATACGAATACGAAAATGAATCTATCGTTACGGAAAAAGAGAAAATTCTAGTGCTAGGGTCAGGTCCAATACGTATTGGTCAAGGTGTTGAATTTGATTATGCAACGGTGCACGCTGTATGGGCGATTCAACAAGCTGGTTATGAAGCAATTATTGTAAACAATAATCCAGAAACTGTATCAACTGACTTTTCAATATCAGATAAATTATACTTTGAACCACTAACTGAAGAAGATGTCATGAATATTATCGATTTAGAACAACCTAAAGGGGTAGTCGTTCAATTTGGTGGTCAAACAGCGATTAACTTAGCTGATAAATTAGCAAAACATGACGTTCAAATTCTAGGAACCTCATTAGAAGATTTAAATAGAGCAGAAGACCGTAAAGAGTTTGAAGCGTTATTGCATAAAATTGGGGTGCCACAACCAAATGGTAAGACGGCTACATCACCTCAAGAAGCACTAGAAAATGCAAGGAACATTGGTTATCCAGTCGTTGTAAGACCATCTTACGTATTAGGTGGACGCGCGATGGAGATTGTTAATAGTGATGCAGAATTAGAAGACTACATGAATCAAGCTGTTAAAGCTAGCCCAGATCATCCTGTATTAGTAGACAGATACTTAACAGGTAAAGAAATTGAAGTTGATGCTATATGTGATGGAGAGACTGTAATTATTCCGGGTATCATGGAGCATATCGAAAGAGCAGGCGTTCACTCAGGTGACTCTATTGCGGTTTATCCACCACAAACATTAACTCAAGAGGAAATGGATACGCTAGAAGATTTTACTATTAAATTGGCAAAAGGTTTAAATATAGTCGGATTAATTAATATTCAATTTGTTATCGCACACGATGGCGTATACGTTTTAGAAGTAAATCCACGTGCTAGTCGTACGGTGCCATTCTTAAGTAAGATTACTGATATTCAAATGGCACAATTGGCAATGCGTTCCATTATGGGAGAAAAACTTGTTAATTTAGGTTATGAAGCTGGAATCCAACCATACGCAAATGGCGTGTTTGTCAAAGCACCGGTCTTCAGTTTTAATAAATTGAAAAACGTAGATATTACGCTTGGACCTGAAATGAAATCAACAGGTGAAGTGATGGGGAAAGATTCTACAATGGAAAAGGCGCTTTACAAAGGATTAACTGCCAGTGGTATGGAAGTCAGTGACCACGGGACAGTGTTGATGACAGTAAGTGATAAAGATAAAGATGAAATTGTATCTATCGCACATCGCTTAAACGAAGTCGGCTATAAAATTTTAGCGACAGAAGGTACTGCACAGAAATTAGCTGAAAATCAAATTCCTTCAGAAGTCGTTGGCAAAATTGGTGGCGAAGATGATCTATTAACTCGCATTCAAAATGGTGAAGTTCAAATCGTCGTTAATACTATGACAAAAGGAAAAGAAGTTGAACGTGATGGTTTCCAAATCAGACGTGCATCTGTTGAAAATGGTGTACCTTGTCTAACCTCGTTAGATACAGTAGACGCACTAACAAGTGTGCTTGAAAGTATGACTTTCACAATGAAAAACATGTAATACGGCATCAAAATAATCTAAGGTAAAATAGTGTTTGAATAAATTACTATTTTACCTTTTAATTAAGTAAATAAAGAAATTTAAAGTGTTGGGGTGTAAATAAAATGAGAAACTTACCTATTATTGCATTAGACTTTGATTCTGTGGAAGCGGTAGATGCATTCTTAGATCGATTTGAAGAACCATTATTTGTAAAAGTTGGTATGGAACTTTTTTATCAAACTGGTCCACAATTGATATCATCGATTAAAGATCGTGGCCATGATATTTTTTTAGATTTAAAATTGCATGATATTCCAAACACTGTTGGAAAAGCGATGGAAGGATTAAGTAAATTGAACGTTGATTTAGTAAATGTGCATGCTGCCGGTGGAACTGAAATGATGAAAAGTGCTTTAGCAGGACTTAAAAAGCATAACCCTAACATTAAACTGATAGCAGTAACACAGCTGACTTCTACCACAGAAAGAATGTTGAGAGATGAACAAAATATTCAAAGCTCGATTGAAGAAGCGGTACTTAATTATGCTCAGTTGGCACAATCATCTGGATTGGATGGTGTAGTATGTTCACCACTTGAAGCTGAATTGCTCAAACGTGAACTAGGAGAAGCGTTTTTAAAAGTAACGCCAGGTATCAGACCATTAGATTCGACGAAAGACGATCAACAAAGAGTAACAACACCTGAAGATGCTAAAGAAATGGGTGCGACACATATTGTCGTAGGTCGCCCAATTACTAAAAGTAGTAATCCAGTCGAAAGCTATCATAAAATTAAAGAAAGTTGGTTGAGTTAAAATGGCAAAAGCAATTGCAAAATCATTATTAGATATTAAAGCAGTTTCATTATCTCCAAATGATCCATTTACGTGGAGTTCAGGGATTAAATCTCCTATCTATTGTGATAATCGCGTAACGCTTGGTTATCCAGATGTACGACGCGACATTAGAGATGGTTTAAGTGAATTGATTAAAACAAATTTTGAAAATGTCGAAGTCTTATCTGGTACAGCAACTGCAGGCATCCCACATGCAGCTTATGTATCTGAAGTACTTAACTTACCTATGAATTATGTACGTTCAAAAAGTAAAAGTCATGGTAAGCAAAATCAAATTGAAGGTGCATTAAGTGACGGTAAAAAAGTTGTAGTTATAGAAGATTTAATTTCTACGGGTGGTTCATCAATTACAGCGGTCAATGCACTTAGAGAATCAGGCGCAGAGGTTATTGGTGTGGTTGCTATATTTACTTATGGTTTGAAAAAAGCTGATGAAGCATTTCAAAACGTTGAAGTACCATTTTACACTTTGAGCGATTATAATGAACTTATAGAAGTCGCGAAAGAAAATGGAGAAATTTCTGACAATGATATTAGTAGATTAGTTGATTGGAGAGACAACTTATCATAATATACTAAGTGGAGGGGATGTTATGGCAAATGACCCGAAAGAAGCTTATAATCATTTCGCACACTTAAACAAATTTTTAAAAAAAGAGCAAGATTATAGACATCAAGATAATGCAGTACATGACAAAATCGGATCAATGCAAACAGCTGAAGAAAATATTTATAAAAAATCTAAATCAACGATTAAACAAAAAGGACACATATAATAACGAACTTAATGTGACTTCTATATAGCTTTAATGTTGTTTAACATCATATTTGAGAATTTAGAATAAAAAGAATGAGACAGAAATTTAATTTTTAATAGTTAAATTTCTGTCTTATTATTGTATATACACGACAAGCCATAATAGTAGTTCTAGCTTAAATAGTAATAAACCAAATAGTACATAGAAAAAAATATATTTTAATAGAATCAAGGATTCAAAATATCGACATTTTTTTAAGTTTTCTTCGGGCACTTACGTAAGGTCTGATTTGCGCCCAGTGTTTTTATGTGAATGAACTTCTGATAATTATTGAGTACATTACTGTTACAACTTTGATACAGCTAATTCAATCTATTATTGAACCTTCAATAAAATTATATGCGTTATTTTAAAACCCCTATTCTTCCATACCTAACTCTTTCAATGCCATTTTCTCAAATGCTGGTTCTCCTGATTTCATAGCAAATTCAGCAATAAACATTGGAAATACTGCATTAAGTTCTAATATATGCTCTTTCATTCGTGGCCATATTTGACCACCAGCTTTACTGTATGCAGTTATAAGTTGATCTAATCCTTCTTCCCCGAATACACGATGGTGTCCCATAAAGTCCATTGATGGATCGGAGTGAGTTGCTTCAGTCCAGTCTATAAGACCTGTGACGTTTGCTTGGTTATCAACCATTATATGTCCTGGATGTAAGTCTCCATGTATCATGGTCGCATGTCGAGGCCATAGTTCGTCGTTTTCTAACCATTGTTTCCATCTGTCCCATAATTCATATGCTACGCCATATGTTTCTTTAACTTTATTCATTCTTCTTTGAAAATCATTTTTTATTTCTTGTATAGTTTTAATTTTTATATGTTTTGCGGTAATGTTTTCTTTTGGTATATTGCGTAAATCTACGAGTGTTTCGGCTAATGTATTAATAAAGTTTTCTGGTACTGGTTTGTGTTCAATTTCCCAGACATAATCTTGTATTTCTGGATCAATTGTCGCTGCAGGGTTGCCTGTAAGTTTTGGGTAAGCAATAAGATCTTTTGCATGTACTATCCACTTCGGTATTTCAAATGAAACATTATTCTGTAAAAAGTCTACTATTTGTTTTTCGGCTTTTGTTCGTTTATAAACGTCAGGTCTTCTCGGTAGTCTTAAAACCCATTCTATACCATATTCATCTTTTCCAAATGCAACTTGGAAATCAAGGCCCGATTCATTCAATGAAATTGTTCGAGGTTGGATGTGTAATTGATGTTTTTCTGCACATTTAATAATTTCATTATGTTGAGTCATTTTATTGGCTCCTTATTTTTATTATATTTTTCTTATAAACGTATTTTTATCTTGATATAAATTAACGTAATCTGCAAACGATAACTAACTACACGAGTTTGGTATATAAAAGTATGAAATTATTTATGTTCTAATATTATAAATGATTGTACTTTCTGAGCATTATATAAGCATTGTTTTTCTATTAAAGATATTAAATTCATTGAACATAGTTTTGATGAAGAATCTTATTATCACATACTTTATAAAAACGGGATAAATGTTATTTACTTTATTATAATACTTAAAAAATCATTCAACATAAATTAAGGTACAGCTTTTAAGTTATATTATAAATAAACCCTATACAAATTAATGCATAGAGTTTACCTGTGTTCTGAACGCTCCGTAAGTTTAAACGGAGGTGTTGATTTATGTTGTTAAAATAGATGAGCAATTTAAAACTCATATTTTAATTTTAAAACTAGCGTATCATTATTTTAATAATAATATAGCACACCAATATTACTAAGGCAGCTATAAGTAATGGAATAATATAATAAGACATGAAATACCTCCAGCAATTTTATTTATATTTTAACTTTGAAATGTAAAAAGTAAAAGCGTTATGGTCATAAATAAAGTATAACAATAATAGTCATTAAGATGTAACGCTTTAAATGATATTATAAAAGTTGTGTGCGATTAAAGGTAGTAAGGCTTTATTGGTTGTGGTACATTTGGCCTTACAATATAAAAGATAATTTTTGAAGATTGATGCACAATAATTTTAAATTAATTTATAAAACACTTTGTTATTTATGAAAAGTTATTTTAAAAAGAGGGGGACTTATATGAAAATGGTAGAACAGTTGTTGAAAGACCATACAAAAAATATCATTATATGTATATTAGGGGCTTTTGTAAGTGCGCTAGCGGTCAATTGCTTTATATTAGGATCTAATTTAGGTGACGGTGGAACAGTCGGTATATCGCTCGCATTAAAATATGCGTTTGGATGGTCACCTGCACTTACATCATTGATTATTAACACAATTGTTATCATTGTAGGTTGGAGATATTTAAGTACACGTACTGCAGTTTATACATTTATAGCGAATACAGCTATCTCTATCTTTTTAGATTTAACTAAAAACTTTAATACAGGAATAGATAATTTTGTTATAAATGCGACATTCGGTGGTGTTTTAGTCGGTGTTGGTATTGGATTAGTTATTGCTGCAGGCGGTGTCATTGGTGGCACATCTGTAATCGCAAAAATGTTAAATAAATATTTAGATATAAAAACAGCCCAAGCTATTTTCGTATTAGATGGTTTAGTCGTACTATCTTTTCTTTTTGTGTTACCACTTATAAATGTGCTATTTACTATAATAATGTTATTTGTTACAGAAAGAGCAACTTCATTTATAATTGAAGGATTTAATCCTAAAAAAGCAGTTACAGTTATTTCTAGTAAAAATGAAGTCATCAGTGACAGAATTAATAGTTTTACGGGTAGAGGATCTACTTTATTAAATGGTAAAGGTGGTTACGGTAAGCATGAAACGAGTATGTTATATGTCGTTGTTCCTCAATCACAAGTAACAAGAGTAAAAAAATTGGTTAATGAAGAAGATGAAAATGCCTTTTTAGTTATTCACGATGTACGGGATGTGCTAGGAAATGGCTTTATCAACTTATCTTAAATGATAATATTTTTTTAAGATACGCTAGTGAATTATGTTATTGATATAAATATAAAAGCACATTTAATCTTTTGGTTTTTGTTCTGCTTTGTCGATTTTTTATGAAATATCCTTTATGCTAATGATAAGAAGTATATAGGGGGTAAAATAATGGCAATACCAAAAATCACGACATTTTTAATGTTTAACGGTAACGCAGAAGAAGCAATAAATTTATATGTAAATACTTTTGAAGATGCTGAAATATTAGCATTGGTCCGTTATAGTGAAAGTGATAATGAGCCCACTGGGGCAGTGCAACATGCAATTTTCAGGTTGAAAGATCAAGTGTTTATGGCAATTGACAACATGAATGGTGTAGATATTGAAATGAATCCAGCAATGTCTTTATATGTAACTGTGGATAACCCAATTGAAATGGAAAGATTATTTAATAAATTGAAAAGTGGCGGTGCAATTTTAATGCCTAAAACAGAAATGCCACCTTTTAGAGAATTTGCGTGGATACAAGACAAATTTGGTGTGAACTTCCAATTGGCACTGCCAGAAAGCAAATAATCATAAACATAAATGAATCAATGATTTTATAAACATAGTCTTATCATCTATAAGATTTTGTTTCAGACATTGACTGTGAAAATAAATAAAGATTTTAATAGGGCATCTACTTTAAGATTTACTTTAAAGCAATTAATGGTCTTATAAGAAGGTGTTTGATTTTATGATAGCCACATTATTTGTCAGAGTAAGAACTGAAGTTTCTATTGGTAATGTAAGTTGAATCATATTATAATTTTTATACAAAAGGTGCCTCGTTAATTTAGTTTAGCAGTATTTATTAAATTAATCGCAAGGGCTTTATTTTTATTAAAACACATAATTTTTAACGATTTTGTGACGTGCTGACGCCTGGGGAGATAGTGTGAGTGAGAGACTACAGGCTCGAACCATACTCCAGGCATGTACGCACAATCAAAATCGTGAGATTTTTATATAAAAAGGACTAATCCGTTTTAAAAAACGGATTAGTCCTTTATTTTGAGAATGGAGGTTTATGTTCCAGCCTCATTATGCTATTTAACTTTTAATTGTTGAATGTGATCATAATCTGGGGTAGCGTAAAGTGTTTTTTGATTGTCGTATGTTACGAAGCCAGGTTTAGCACCTGAAGGTTTGTGAACATGTTTGATTTCAGTGTAATCAACTGGTACTTGTGCAGAACTACCAGCTTTTGAAAAGTATGCTGATAACATTGCAGCTTCTTTAATTGTTTCTTCACTTGGCTCATCGCTTAGAATGACAACGTGTGAACCAGGGATATCTTTAGTGTGGAACCAAAGATGATGTTTTTTAGCTTGTTTATTAGTTAAATAATCGTTTTGTTTATTGTTTTTACCAACCAAGATTGTATCGCCATCTGTAGATGTATACGCTTGGATTTGCATTGTCTGTTTCTTTTTCTTCTTGCTTTGTTTACGCTGCTTCATAAATCCTTGATCAGCTAATTCGTCACGAATATCATCAATTTCATCGACAGAAATATGTGTAAGTTGTTGCTCGATACTTTCAAAGTACGCAATATTTTCTTTAGTTAATTGAATTTGATGTTGTAATTCGTGTTCACGTGTTTTTAATTTATTATATTTTTTATAATAATTTTGTGCGTTAACAGCAGGTGATTTTGTAGGATTAAGTGGTATCGTCACTTCTTCGCCATTATAATAATTAAGCGCAGTAAGTGATTCATCACCCTGCTTAATACGATAGATATTAGCAGTTATAAGTTCGCCAAATAATTGTTGCAGCTCTTTTTCTTTGGTACCTTCACGTTCATCTATTAGCTTACTTAATTTATTTTGAGACTTGTGAAGTTGTTGTTGAACAAATTTTACTAAGTCGTTGGCACGCTGTTTAACACGTTCTCTTTCTCCACGCGCATCATAATAGCGATCTAATAAATCATGAAGTGAGTCGTAAAGTACTACGTCATCATAGAACTGGTCTAATTTCATGAAATAGAAATCTTCTTTTCCAGATTCATGATTTTTATGGAAAACAGGTGTGGGCTCACCTTGAATTTCCTCGAGTACTTCATCAAAAGCTTCCGGTAAAGTTTGTGTCGTCATAAATTGTCTACGGTTTGCAATCTCATTCGTTATCAGCGGGCTAAAACCTTCGAAATGATTGAGCAATTGTCTCGCAATTTTTCCACTATTAAAATCGATATATTTTAACGCTTCAGCACCAGAAATTTCAAAAGGATTAATTTTATTTTGAGTTGGAGGTGCTTCATATTGAAAGCCGGGCATAACTGTACGATATTGATTAGTATTTGGTGTTAAATGTTTAAACCCTTCAATAATTTTACGATTGTTATCTACTAATATTAAATTACTGTGTTTGCCCATAATTTCTAAAATGATTGTACGGTAAATTGTATCACCGATTTCGTCCTTACTTTGAACATCTATTTCTACACGTCTATCATTACCAATTTGTCTTACTGCTTTAACAATACCACCTTCGATGTGTTTACGAAAAACACGGGCAAACATGGGTGGGTCAAATGGATTATCATATTTTTTATTTGTTAAATGCATTCTAGTAAAACTAGGATGGATAGAAAGTAGAAGCTGATGATTTTTACGATTTTGTCGAATAACGACTAACATCGTGTCGTTTTCGGGTTGATTTATTTTATGAATTCTTCCATCTACTAGAAATTGAAGAGATTCCACTATTTTTCTAGTGAATAAACCATCATATGCCATTACTATCAGCCACCTTATTTTTAGTCATTCATCATATTGTAACATGGCAATAAGAAATCTTCATGGTCAAAGTTTGTCCTTTGCTATGCTATACAACTAATTAGAGATTGTGGTATCATTGTCTAATAATAGTAGAACAGTTTAGAGAGGTAGTAAGTCATGGAAAATGAGAAAGGTTTGTTGATTGTACTATCTGGACCTTCTGGCGTTGGAAAAGGTACAGTTAGAAAAAAAATATTTGATGATCCGTCCACATCTTATAAGTATTCTATTTCGATGACAACACGTGATAAGCGTGAAGGTGAGGTCGATGGTGTTGATTATTTCTTCAAAGCAAAATCAGAATTTGAAGAATTGATTAAACAAGATCAATTTATAGAATATGCTGAGTTTGTTGGGAATTACTATGGTACACCTGTACAATACGTTAAAGACACAATGGATCAAGGCTATGATGTGTTTTTAGAAATTGAAGTAGAAGGTGCTAAACAAGTGCGCAAAAAATTCCCAGATGCACTATTTATTTTTCTTGCGCCACCAAGTTTAGATCATTTGCGTGAACGACTTGTGGGTCGTGGAACAGAATCCAGTGAGAAGATTCAAAGCCGAGTGCATGAAGCGCGTCGAGAAGTTGAAATGATGAACTTGTACGACTATGTTGTTGTTAATGATGAAGTAGACTTAGCGAAACAACGTATTCAATCAATAGTAGCAGCTGAACACTTGAAGAGGGAACGTATTGAAGCAAAATATAGAAAAATGATACTGGAGGCAAAAAAATAATGTTACAACCACCATTAAACCAATTAACAGATAAAATAAACTCAAAATACTTAGTAGCAACTACTGCTGCAAAACGTGCACGTGAATTGGATGAAAAACCTGAAACTGCATTATTAAATAAATATATTTCAAAAAAACCTGTAGGTAAAGCTTTAGAAGAAATTGCTGACGGTGAAGTTTTTCCTGACGAACTATTCCTAAAATCTTTCTAAAAATAATAGACTTGAGATACGAGTATAGAACATATGCATTTTGAAAGTGGAATTTGAAAGTGAGCCTGAGACATTAACAAATGTCTCAGGCTTTTTAATGATAAGGCCTACACTTAAATAAAGCACTGCTAATTTTCTTGTGCAAGAGATTTAGTGCGTAGCCTTTATCTAATTATCGAGCTAGTGGCACTTATACTTGAGTATCAGTTTAAAATGCTATTTTCAATTACAGCTTTTTAACTATGATTCATCCTTTTACAGGTGAGGTAACGAAATCATTCTGGAAAATAAGATTTCCGTCTCACTCTTTTTAATTTAGTTATTAATTTGTGTATAATGATGAGTAATTAAAGTATTCTTAAAAGCTTAAACATCAAATTTAAATTTGGGCTTTTACATAAAATGTTGACTTAAAAAGTCATATTTAATTCATTTGAAGGAGAATGACAATAATATGAAACGAATATTACTCGCTGTTACAGGTGGTATTGCGGCATATAAAGCGATCGATTTAACTAGTAAATTAACACAAGCAAATTATGATGTAAGAGTAATGCTTACTGATCATGCGCAAGAGTTTGTTACACCACTAGCGTTTCAAGCAATTGGTAGAAATCCAGTTTATACAAGTACTTTTAAAGAACAGAATCCAGAGGAAATACAACATGTTGCGCTAGGAGATTGGGCTGATGCCATTGTTGTTGCTCCAGCTACTGCAAATACAATTGCAAAATTAGCTAATGGCATCGCTGATGACATGGTGACTTCTACATTATTAGCTACCGAGACACCAAAGTTCATTGCGCCAGCTATGAATGTGCACATGTATGAAAATCGTAGAACTCAACAAAATTTAGCAACTTTGAGTTCAGATGGTTACTATTTCCTCGAGCCAGGTGAAGGCTTTTTGGCATGTGGTTATGTTGCAAAAGGTAGAATGGAAGAACCATTACAAATCGTAGAGCGATTGAATCAATATTTTAATGAATCGACGCAAAATCCGATTTGTAAAAATAGCCGTTTTGAAGGCAAACGTGCTCTGATTACTGCTGGCCCTACAGTCGAAGAACTAGATCCTGTGCGTTATTTATCTAATCGTGCTTCAGGTAAAATCGGATATGCGTTAGCAGAATCACTTACAAAACGCGGTGCTATAGTTACACTCGTTACAGGACCAACTCATTTAACACCGCCAGCAAATGTAGAAGTAGTTCAAGTTCAAAGTGCAGAGGACATGTTCCATGCAGTAAAAGCACGTTTCGAAAATCAAGACATTGTGTTTAAAGCAGCAGCAGTATCAGACTATGCCCCTGTAGATACACTTGAACACAAATTGAAAAAACAAGAAGGTACACTGTCAGTTTCATTTAAACGTACCCCTGATATTTTAAAGCATTTAGGTGAGCATAAAACACATCAATTTTTAGTAGGATTTGCAGCAGAAACACAAAATATAGCAGAATATGCTCAAAAGAAACTAAAAAATAAAAATGCTGATGTAGTCATTGCAAACAATGTAGGCGATAGAACCATTGGTTTTAGTTCAGATGATAATGACTACACAATGTACTATAAAACAGGTGATACGGTAGCGTTAGGAAAACATAAAAAAGTCGAATTAGCGGAGCACATACTGAATAGTTTAGAAACAAGGTGGCAATAATATGATAGCTAAGGTAATTGTTGATATACCTTCCAAGAGCGTTGACTTTACATTCGACTATATAATTCCTACGAGATTACAGTCAATGGTTCAGGTAGGTATGCGAGTTATTGTTCCATTTGGGCCAAGAACCATTCAAGGTTATGTTATGCAAGTCATTGAGGAACCTGATGGCAATATAGATATCGCAAAATTAAAAGAAATTAAAGAAATACAAGATATCAAACCAGAATTAACAGAAGAACTAATCCAATTAACTGAATGGTATAATAATTACTTCGTTACTAAACGAATTTCAATGTTAGAAGTAATGTTGCCAAGTGCTATAAAGGCAAAATATACAAAAGTTTTTTCAATTGTAGATGCTGACGCTGTTCCTGAATCACTTTTAGTTAAGTTTGATAAGGATGGCCAATACCCATATAAAGAAGCTCAATATAATGATGATTTAGGCCAGATAGTACCATTGCTCAAGCAAGGTATAGTATCTGAAGTGACACTTTTATCTCAAAATGTGAGTAAAAAGAAACAACGCGCCGTTAGCATTGTTGAGGGCTTCGACTATGATAGCGTCTTAGGTTCATTGGAAAAATCTAAAAAACAGTACGAGCTCTATGCTTATTTGTTAGATGAACGTCATCATACGGTACTATTAAAAGATTTAGAAGAGATGGGCTTTTCTAAATCGAGTATTGATACTTTAATGCGTAAAGGTTTTGTAGAAAAATATGACGCCATTGTTGAACGCGATCCCTTTGAAACACGTGTTTTTGAACAAGATCAAAAACAACAACTCACAGATGATCAACAAGAGGCTTATAAATCTATACTTGAAAGTATTCAGGCGCACCAGCAACGTACTTATTTACTTCATGGTGTCACTGGATCAGGAAAAACCGAAGTTTATTTACAAACGATTGAAGAAGTATTGAAATTAGGAAGACAAGCGATGATGTTAGTACCAGAAATTGCTTTGACACCTCAAATGGTCTTAAGGTTTAAAAGAAGATTCGGTGACGAAGTAGCAGTATTACATTCTGGTTTGTCCAAGGGTGAACGCTATGATGAATGGCAGAAAATTAGAGACGGTAAAGCGAGTGTAAGTGTAGGTGCAAGATCAAGTGTTTTCGCGCCCTTTAAAAACTTAGGGATGATTATAATTGATGAAGAACATGAGTCTTCATACAAACAAGAAGATTACCCTAGATACCAGGCAAGAGACATAGCCCAATGGCGAAGTCAGTATCATCAATGCCCATTAATTTTAGGGAGTGCAACACCAAGTCTTGAAACATATGCAAGAGCAGAAAAAGGCGTTTATGAATTGCTATCTCTACCCAATAGGGTAAATCAACAAGCATTGCCAGAAATTGAAATTGTCGATATGAGAGCTGAGCTTAGCTCAGGTAACCGTTCGATGTTTTCTGAGCAATTACGCAAATCTATACAACAAAGATTAGATAAAAACGAACAAATCGTGTTATTCCTGAATCGAAGAGGATATGCTTCATTTATGTTATGTAGGGATTGTGGTCATGTACCACAATGTCCAAACTGTGATATATCACTTACTTATCATAAATCAACAGATCAACTTAAATGTCATTACTGTGGACATCAAGAAGTGCCTCCTAATAAATGCCCGAACTGTGAAAGTGAGCACATTAGGCAAGTAGGTACAGGCACGCAACGCGTCGAAGAGTTATTACAAGAAGCGTTCCAGGAAGCTCGTATTATACGTATGGATGTGGATACAACTTCAAGAAAAGGCGCACATGAAAAACTTTTAGATGATTTTGGAGCAGGTAAAGGAGATATTTTACTTGGTACACAAATGATTGCTAAAGGCTTAGATTTTCCTAATATTACATTAGTAGGCGTTTTAAATGCTGATACTATGTTGAATCTTCCGGATTTTAGAGCTAGTGAAAGAACGTATCAGTTATTAACTCAAGTTTCCGGTCGAGCTGGTAGACATGAAAAAGAAGGGGAGGTTATCATCCAGACATATAATCCAGAACATTATGCTATTAAAGATGTTCAAGCTAACGATTATACAGCTTTTTTTAATAAGGAAATGAATTATCGTAAAATGGGTAAATATCCGCCTTATTTCTTTTTAATCAATTTTACCATTGCTCATAAAGAGATGAAAAAAGTTATGGAAGCATCGAAACATATTCATAAAATTTTGTTACAACATTTAACCGATAAAGCATTAGTACTTGGCCCATCACCAGCAGCTTTATCTCGCATCAACAATGAATACCGTTTTCAAATTTTAGTGAAATATAAAAGTGAACCTGCATTACACGAAGCACTAAAATATTTAGACGATTATTATCATGATCAATACTTAAAAGAGAAATTATCCTTAAAGATTGATATAAATCCACAAATGATGATGTAGATTGGTAGTATACGTGCTTAATAGTAGTATTTTTAAAGCTTTATGCGGTTACTGAAACTTAATTAAGGGCAGAAAAAGGGCAGGTAGTTCAATTTGGGATATTTCTAATTTCTCGGTTGACTGTTTGTCTATTTTTCTGTTGTAGGGCTATATATTTGGAGTTGTAGTTTTTTCGTTTATATATCCCACTCTTTTCATAATAGCTTTTAACGAAACTTCCATTTCTTCTAACAAACCAGTATGTGTATGTATATGTATGAAAGTATGTGATGTAACTTTTTTATATTAATTATAGTTTACTAAGTATATCTAATATAATAATATTATGTAGTACACCTTAGGGTGCTGTTAGATAGAATAAGTCTAATACATGTCCATTAGGCTTACATCCAGACAAACTTTTTAAGTTCACACTTGTGTTTAGAGTGGTTTTTAATTAAATAACTATAGAATTTATTTAATATAAAGGAGAAAAAATGTATTTAAGATATTGGAAAAACACTTTTAATTATAAAGGTGTCTCGAAGTTCAGTCATTTACTATTATGTGTTTTAATAAATTTTGTTATTTTGATACTATATTTAATATGTGGTATCTTAATCCCTTTAGAATGGGAAAATACCTTTGTTGATATTTATTATTGGATATTGTTAGCCATGGTTTTTCCAACTATTTCTATGATAGTAAGAGTTGTGCGTAGGTATATACATAGGTTTAAAAATGTTAATTAAAGTTTAAAAAATAAAAACATTTAATATATTTTTTATGGTAATACAATACTGTTTAGGAGTTGCGTTTTTACTGTCGACAAAGTATTTGACTTTTTTGGCAGTTTTTTTTGCAAGCTTTTCGCGAGCACTGCCTTAGCCTGTAGTCTTGGGAAAATGCTCTTTCCACAGGAGTCGGCTCAAATCACTGCTAATTTTATATGTAAATAGTATAATATATAATTTAAACAGTGTTGATATTTATTATGTTAAATAAACCAATTGATAAAAGAGAGCAATTTGAAATAACCCCTATCTGTGAATTGGTACCTATTAATTATTTATTACATAAAATCGTTGTAAAATTACATCGTAGTATAAGATGAATGAGATATAGAGGATTTAGCAAAATTTACATGGATACCGTGCTAATTTGTACTATATTGGATTTTAAAAAATTTACAATGTAGTTAGTAAAAGACCAATATTATTTTGAAAACTAACTATATAAATAGAAATAAACAAACCCTACGCAAATTGGTACTGAACTCTTAGAATGGGAGCTTAATAAAAACACAATGGTTTTAGACTGCTAATTCTCTGAATTTTACAGGGGATAAGTAGTTTAGTTTTTGTTGAATTCGATTACTATTATAGTTTTTAATGTAATTTACCGATAACCGTAGGTGAAATTATTTTCTTCACATAAATCAATAGCCTTTTGAGTCACTTTATCTTTTTCATTGTTCTTGTGTTTCCATCTATAGTATGTCGATTTAGGTATTTCTAAAACATCAAGTATCATTTTGATTGAATACTTATGCCTTAATTAATCAACTAATTCTACAATTACTTTTGGTACCACTTCCTTCTACTTTTTTTAAATATCTAATTCAATATCTTTTTCTTATTATATAACTTTAATTGATCTACTTCTGATAATTCTTCCACTCCTTTGCCATAAGCGTATTGCTTGCCTCTTTGTTGATAAAATCTATAAGTTTCCCCATATTGATACCATCGCACCAAGTTTTTACCTGTGTTTTGTTTTTGTTATTTAATGCTTCTATCATTTCTTTTACAGTATATCCATCTTCTTTTATTTCAATAGTTTTATATTTTGTTTTTATTGGATAAGACATTATTTTCATAGAAAAAACACCTCCGTATGATTCATTTTAAATGAATTCAACGAAAGTGTTTTTATTTCATTTCCACTATTTGGGGTGAGTCCAAATTAAGCGTAGGGTTTGTCTAAGTTTTGAGATCGCCTATTTTATGTAGACTTTCTTATTAAAATATTTTTGAAATGAGTTGATAATTTTTTTAATGAAGATGGATTTGAATATGTCGCTTCATTTTTAGGATAATAGTAGATATTTTCTTTCTTATATGCTGATTGATTTTTCCAAAGTGACGAATTAGTAAAACTGTCTTTTATAGGTTTGCCATTTTTTGTTGGAATTAGTACGTAATCAGCTGCGTAGTTATTATAGTTTTCATATGGTATTTTTTTAAAACCATTTTCAGATAACTGTGCTTTTACATTTTTAGGAAATGAAAACTTATATTCTTGATATATAATGGGGGTCCCTCTACCGAAGTTTTCGCCAAATATTGAAAGTTGTTTTGGTTGTATTTCCATTACGGTAAATGTTTTATTATTACCAATGTTCTTTTTTATATCTTGACCATCTTGATGTAATTGATTTTCTAAATCTTTAATTTGGTTTTTAGCTTTCTGTTCTTTATTTAAAATTTTTCCAATTGCAAGATGCATTTCTTTGTATGAATAATCATTATACTTTATAGGAATTGTTGGCGCTATTTTTTGATATTTTTTGATTTTTGAATTAACATCATAAGTTATAATCAAATCGGGTTTTAATTTTGCAACGCTTTCTACATCTTCTGAACCTACACGTTTAGCACCTTTTTCATTTATATATTTTGATTTTGGAAAGTCTGCATTGACTCCGACAGGTTTATTGCCTAAATCTTTAAAGTTACCGTAATTTGAAGTTAGGACTACAATTCTTTTTGGATTTTTAGGTATTTTAATTTTTTCTCCAGATTTAGTTTGAAACGTTTTAGTTTCTTTAGTTTCTTTATTTTCCTGGTCGCAAGCAACTGAGATTAATAGTAAAGAAAATATTAAAAAAAGTATTTTTTTCATTAAATCATTCCTTATAATTATTTAAATTAATTATGAACTAATTGATATTGATTATCAATAAAGAATGTGAAAATATAAAAGAAATAATTAAAATTTATTTTTTCATCTAGACAAGTAGCTAATTTGGTAAAAATATCCATATGCTACTTGTTTTTTGTATAATACGCTCCTTAACATTAAAATTTTTATAAAACGTACAAGAAATATATAATTTAATAATATTTACAAAAAATAATCAATTTTAACTTTGCATTTAATGATAAATGAAGTTATATTAAAGAGTAAGGAGTCCTACTTAAATTGCTAACAAGTTGAAATAAGCTTGTAGTAAAAAGAAGTAAAGTTTACTGTTTGGTGTTGAAGTTGGTTTTTAAAATGGATGTTTAAGGAGTTGTGCATATGAGTTTGCTTAGCAATAGAGAAGCGGTTGGCTTAAGCGTAGTGGAGTTATCAAATCGTATTACATCATTATATAATACGTCTCTTAGTCCTGAAATGATTGAATTGATAGAGGAGAAAAAAGCGAAATTAAATCATCAAGATGCGCAAATATTAGCAGAATTTTTTAATACAACTTCAGAAGATGTATTTTAGATAAACAATATGAAGTAGTTCTAAATAGGATATAGTATAAATAACTATTGAGGATATATGGAATCAAGGGGGTAAAGCTTATGAAATATAATGAATTCAATCAACCTATTGGCGAGCAAGTAGATGGTTTTCGAGTACCTATTGTGCCGAATGCCTTATCGATAGAAGGTCAATATTGTCGCTTAGAAAAGTTGAAACCAAAACATAGCGAAGGCTTATATGCCCATTTTGGAACAGTTGAGGATATGCCTAATTGGACTTATTTACCTGATGAGCAACCTCAAGATATAGAAGCGTTTAAAGTATACTTAAATAGAAAAGTTGAATCTAAAGATCCATATTTTTTTGTGATTGTTGATAGACAAACAGGACAAGCAGTGGGTATAGTCGCTTTGCTTAGAATTGACCAATCAAATGGTTCCATTGAAGTTGGGCATATTCATTATGCCAATATTTTAAAACGAACACGTATTGCGACTGAAGTTCAATTTTTATTGGCTAAGTATATCTTCGAAACGTTAGGCTATAGAAGATATGAATGGAAATGCGATGCACATAATGAACCTTCTATCAAAGCTGCAAAACGTTTAGGTTTTAAATATGAAGGTATCTTTCGAAATCATCAAGTTTATAAAGGACGCAATCGGGACACTTGTTGGTTGTCCATCATTGATAGCGAATGGCCAAAGATTAAACAACAATATGAAAAATGGTTAGATGAAAAGAATTTTGATGAATTTGGTAATCAAATTTATCGTTTGTCTATCTAATATTAACCTTTAATATATAATATAGATAATATGAAAATGAATCAATTTTCAAGGAATGATTTTATCAAATTGTGATAAAATCATTCTTTTTTTATTGAAAATAATAGTAACAAAAGAACTTAATGTTCGCATTAAAAAGGGATACAACAATACAAATGCATACGGTATATTAAAATCCTAAATTTGAATGTATGATGCAATTTCTATTAAAATAAGTTATAATGATGTGATGAATTTTTATGAGGAGATATGACTATGACAATTAAGCAGCTTGTAACAAGCAAACACCCAATACTTAAAAAGACAATATCAAGCGTGACTCAATTTGATCAACGATTAGAGCAATTGTTATTAGATTTAGAAGATACGATGTATGATGTTGAAGCATCTGCAATTTGTGCACCTCAAATAGGTATTGAACAAAAAGTAGCTATCATAGATATGGAAATAGATGGTTTGTTACAACTAATTAATCCTCAATTAGTAAGTGAATCTGAAGAAAAAGTGACAGATTTAGAAGGTTCTATTAGTATGCCCAATGTATTCGCTGAAGTAACTAGAAGTAAAATGATTGTGGTTAAAAGTAACGATAAGCATGGTAATGAAGTAGAAATGACAGCATACGATGATATCGCTAGAATGATTTTACATATGATTGATCATTTTGATGGCATATTATTTACAGAGCGTGCAGAGCGTATTTTAGACGAAGCTGAGATGGAGGCGTATTTTGACAATGAGTAAAATTATCTTTATGGGAACACCTGATTTTTCAACAAAAGTATTAGAAATGTTAATTGCTGAACATAATGTGATTGCTGTAGTAACACAACCAGACAGACCAGTAGGTAGAAAGAGAACATTAACACCACCGCCAGTTAAAGAAGTGGCAGTAAAACATGGGTTACCAGTATATCAACCAGAAAAATTAGCTCAATCAGAAGATTTAGAGAAACTTATTGCTTTAGATGCAGATTTAATTGTCACAGCAGCTTTCGGACAAATTTTACCGGAATCATTATTAAATGCTCCTAAGTTAGGAGCAATCAATGTGCATGCATCATTATTACCAAAATACAGAGGCGGCGCACCGATACATCAAGCTATTATAGATGGACAAAAAGAAACGGGCATCTCTATTATGTATATGGTTAAAAAATTAGATGCAGGAGATATTATCTCTCAACGTGCAATTGCAATAGAAGACCAAGATGATGTTGGGTCAATGCATGATAAATTAAGTTTCTTAGGTGCAGATTTATTAAAAGAGACACTACCTTCAATTATAAATGGTACGAATCAGCGTATAGAACAAAATGAAGACGAGGCAACTTTCGCATCAAACATTAGCCGTGATCAGGAAAAAATAGATTGGTCTCAGTCAGCAGAAGCAATATACAACCAGATAAGAGGTCTTTCACCTTGGCCAGTCGCATATACAAAAATGAATGATGGTAACTTAAAAGTATATGCTAGTCGTATTGAACAAGGAAAGACAGGTGAACCTGGAACAATTATAGAAACAACAAAAAAAGCAATTATTGTTGCTACAGGTTCTGGCGATGCTATCGCATTAACAGATATACAAGTTGCAGGTAAAAAACGTATGTTAACTGCAAACTATTTAAGCGGAGTACAAACTTCGCTTGTTGGGAAGGTACTAACATGACAATAGACACAAATGTAAGGTTATTAGCATTTGAAACAATCCAAGATATTATAAATGATAAAGCTTACAGTAATATTATTATTAACGAAGTATTATCAAATAATGAATTAAGTAGAGCAGATAAAAGTTTGTTTACAGAACTTGTATATGGCACGTTGAAAAGAAAATATACATTAGATTATTTATTAAAACCATTTGTACAGACAAAACTTAAAGGCTGGGTAAGACAATTACTTTGGATGAGTATTTACCAATATGCGTACTTAGATAAAATACCTGAACATGCTATCATCCACGAAGCAGTGGAAATAGCTAAATATAAAGGCGGACCACATAATGGAAACGTAGTTAACGGTATTTTAAGAAATATGATGCGCAGTGAGTTACCAGACTTCACGGAAATTACAGATGATAAGAAGAGAATTGCTATTGAATATAGCTTACCTAAATGGTTAGTCGATCATTGGGTTACTCATTTTGGCATAGAAAAGACAGAAGAGATTGCGCAATCTTTCTTAGATAAAGTGTCAACAACTGTACGTGTAAATTTAACAAGAATTACTGTTGATGAAGCAATTAGAAGATTAACAGATGATGATTATATAGTAGAACTAGATAAAGAAATTGATACATGCCTGCATATTAGTGGTAAGCCAATTATTGAATTAAGATTATTTAAAGATGGACTCGTGTCGATTCAGGATAAAAGTTCGATGTTCGTTGGTGAGGTTATGTCATTAACAGAAGGCGATAAAGTGCTTGACGCATGTAGTGCGCCAGGTGGTAAAGCTTGTCATATGGCTGAATTATTAAACGGCACAGGTCATGTTGATGCGACTGATATCCATGAACATAAAATTGATTTAATTGATTTCAATATCAAAAAATTACGTTTATCTAACATTTCTGCTTTTGAACACGATGCAACTGAAAAATATGATAAAGTATATGATAAGATTTTAGTCGATGCACCCTGTAGCGGATTAGGGGTGTTAAGACACAAACCTGAAATTAAATACGAGCAATCACAACATTCAATACAATCATTAGTTGAAATTCAATTAGAAATTTTGAATAATGTGAAAGATAGCGTGAAACCAGGCGGCACAATTATTTATTCAACATGTACGATTGAACAAATGGAGAATGAAAACGTAATATATACGTTCTTAAAAGCAAATAATGATTTTGAATTCGATGCTTTTGAACACCCAATAACTGGAGAAAAAGTGAAGACAATGCAAGTTTTACCTCAAGATTTCAACTCTGATGGCTTTTTCATTACTAGGATAAAAAGAAAGGAAACGTAATAAATGATAACTGCAGAAAAGAAAAAAAAGAATAAGTTTCTTCCCGATTTTGAAAAGCAATCAATTTATTCACTGAGATATGATGAGATGCAAGAATGGTTAGTTAGTAATGGCCAACAAAAATTCAGAGCAAAACAAATTTTTGAATGGTTATACGAAAAACGTGTAAATAGTATTGATGAAATGTCAAATTTATCAAAAGAATTACGTGAAGTTTTAAAGAACAGTTTTACTATGACTACAATGACTACAGTAGTGAAACAAGAAAGTAAAGATGGTACAATTAAATTCCTTTTCGAACTACAAGATGGTTACACGATTGAAACGGTATTGATGAGACATGAATATGGTAATTCAGTATGCGTAACGACACAAGTTGGGTGTCGTATTGGTTGTACGTTCTGTGCCTCTACATTAGGTGGCTTAAAGCGTAACTTAGAAGCGGGTGAAATCGTTTCACAAGTTTTGACAGTACAAAAGGCATTAGACGAAACAGAAGAACGCGTATCTCAAATTGTAATTATGGGTATCGGTGAACCATTTGAAAATTATGATGAAATGATGGATTTCTTGAAAATTGTTAATGACGATAATGGTTTAAATATTGGTGCACGTCACATTACAGTTTCTACATCAGGTATTATTCCACGAATTTATGATTTTGCTGATGAAGATATTCAAATTAACTTTGCAGTTAGTTTGCATGGTGCAAACGATGAAGTTCGTTCACGATTGATGCCAATTAATAGAGCATATAATGTTGAAAAATTAATGGAAGCAATTAATTATTATCAGGAAAAAACGAATAGACGTATTACTTTTGAGTATGGTTTATTTGGTGGTGTAAATGACCAAGTAGAACATGCTAGAGAACTTGCGCATTTAATACAGAAATTGAATTGCCATGTTAACCTAATTCCAGTAAACCACGTACCGGAAAGAAATTATGTTAAGACTCCAAAAGAAGATATCTTTAAGTTTGAAAAAGAGTTAAAACGATTAGGTATTAATGCAACAATTAGACGTGAACAAGGTGCAGATATCGATGCTGCTTGTGGACAACTAAGAGCTAAGGAACGAAAAGTAGAAACGAGGTAGAGACATGCTAAATGCACAATTTTTTACTGACACAGGACAATATCGGGATAAAAACGAAGATGCTGGTGGCGTTTTTTACAATCGTACAGAACAACAATTATTAGTGCTTTGTGATGGCATGGGTGGTCATTTAGCAGGTGAAGTAGCTAGCCAGTTCGTAACAAAAGAGTTGCAACAAAGGTTTGAAGAAGAAAATTTAATCGAGGCTGATCAAGCTGAAGCTTGGTTGAAGACAACCTTAAAAGCTATTAACCGGGAACTTTATGACAAATCAGTAGAAAACCCAGAATATCAAGGTATGGGTACAACTTGTGTTTGTGCTTTAGTATTTGATAACTATGTGGTCGTTGCCAATATTGGGGATTCACGTGCCTATTTAGTAAATAGTAGGGAGATTGAGCAAATTACAAATGATCATTCTTTCGTGAATCACCTTGTTATGATTGGACAAATCAGCGCTGAAGAAGCTTATACGCATCCACAACGTAATATCATTACAAAAGTAATGGGTACAGATAGATTGGTGACACCAGATATTTTTGTAAAAAAGACAAAGTTTTATGACTATCTCATGTTGAACTCTGATGGTTTAACAGATTTTGTGCGTAATCATAAAATTCAAGAAGCATTGCTCCAAGACAACGAATTAGAAACACAAGGTCAATATTTGATTGAACTTGCATTAACAGAAGGTACGAATGATAATGTAAGTTTAGTGTTGGCTGAGGTTGAAGGTGATAAGGTATGATAGGCAAAATAATTAATGAACGTTACAAAATAACTAAAAAACTTGGTGGCGGCGGAATGAGTAGAGTCTATCTTGCTGAAGACTCGATTCTCAAGCGAAGTGTTGCAATTAAAGCTATTAGAATTCCATCAGGTGAAAAAGAAGAAGCAATCAAAAGATTTGAGCGAGAAGTACATAATTTAACGCAATTATCCCATGATAATATTGTTAACGTTTTTGATGTTACAGAAGATGATGAAAACTTCTATTTAGTTATGGAATATATTGAAGGTTTAACATTATCTGAATACATTCAAAAGAATCATCCGCTAGATGTTGATACAATATTAAATTTTATAAACCAAATCATCAATGGTATTAAACATGCTCATGATACAAAAATTGTGCATAGAGATATTAAACCCCAAAATATTTTAGTGGATGAAAACCAAACATTAAAAATATTGGATTTTGGTATAGCTAAAGCATTAAGTGAAACAACAATGACAGAAACAAATCATGTATTGGGTACTGTCCAATATCTGTCTCCAGAACAAGCACGTGGAGATATTACAGATAATGGCACAGATATCTATTCAATGGGTGTTGTATTATATGAAATGCTTATTGGTAAACCGCCATTTTCTGGAGAAACAGCTGTCAGTATTGCAATAAAGCATATTCAAGATCCTATGCCAAATGTAACTGATGAACGTTCAGATATTCGTCAAGCTTTGAGCAACGTTGTATTAAAAGCAACTGAAAAAGACAAGATGGAGCGTTACCAATCAGTAAGAGAAATGCAAAATGATTTAGAAACTGTTATGTCAGATGAACGTGCATCAGAAGACAGATATCAATCTTCTATCACTAATACGAAAACAGTACCGATAAATAAATCAGAAATTGCAAATAAGACACGTGAAGAAGACAAAGGTAAAAGTATTAGTGAGACAATGCAAATCCCTATTGTCAATCAACAACAATTTCAATCCAGTGAAGAACATATCTATGCGGTTCCTAGAAAGAAACGTTCTAAGAAAAAGAAATTTTTATATACTTTAATTATTGTCTTATTATTATTTGGTCTATTTGGATTTATGGCGATGGGGATGTTTGGTAATAAATATTTAGAAACACCAGACTTAACTGGAAAAACTGAAAAAGAAGCCGAACATATCTTAAAAGAAAATAAATTACAAATGGGTGAAACGACTCGTGAGTATAGTGATAAATACCCTGAAAATAAAATAATTAAAACGAAGCCTGAAAAAGGTGAACGATTAGAACAAAGCAGTAAAGTTGATATTGTGATGTCTAAAGGGCCACAATTAGCTGAAATGCCAAGTTTATATGGTATGTCAAAATCTGAAGCCATCAGTAAACTGGAAGATTTAGGTATAAAAGATACTAAAGTTAAACAGTCATATAGCAAACAAAACGTAGCTAAAGGTTTAATTGAATCTCAAAATATTTCACCTGGTGATAAAGTAAAAGTGAATAACAGTAATATTGAATTAATTGAGTCACTTGGTACCAAACAAGTTTATGTTGATGATTATGAAAATAAATCCTTTAAAACTGCTAAAGAAGAGCTAGAATCTAAAGGCTTTAAGGTAGAAGTTTCAGAAGAAAGAAATGATGATAAAGTCAAAAAAGATGATGTTATTAGCCAATCACCAAAAGGTGAGGAAGTAGATGAAGGTTCTACGATATCATTTGTCGTATCTAAAGGTAAGGAAGAGTCTAAAGAAGAATCTAAAGAAGATTCTAAGGATGACGCTAAGGACAAGGATGACAAAGATAAAGACGATTCTAAAGATGATGAAGCTGCAACGAAAGAATATACTGAAACATACCAGGTACAATATACTGGTGATGATGATGAAAGCCAAGAAGTGAAAGTATATATTCGAGATAAAGATGATCAAGGGTCATCGGCAGCACAGACATATAAAATTAAAGAAAACAAGACTATTAAGATACCAATGACAATTGAAAAAGGTAAGACGGCTGGTTTTACTGTTCGTGTTGATGATAAGGTTGTTGCTGATAAAGACATACCTTATGATTTTTAGCGACACTTAACGAGTAAACGAGTTTAGTGTCGCTTATGCAAGAGCAAAGATCTTGCGAACCAAGTAAAACGAGTAAACGAGTTTAGTGTCGCTTATGCAAGAGCAAAGATCTTGCGAACTAAGTATAACGAGTAAACGAGTTTAGTGTCGCTTATGCAAGAGCAAAGATCTTGCGAACTAAGTATAACGAGTAAACGAGTTTAGTGTCGCTTATGCAAGAGCAAAGATCTTGCGAACCAAGTATGACGAGTAAACGAGTTTAGTGTCGCTAACAAATTTAACGCCAATGTAATCATTGATTTGATTACATTGGTGTTTTGTATATCAATTAAAGTGACTTGTTAAGATGAAATACGTACGTAATGTAAATTTTTATACTAATCACTAATTTTTTATTCAAAATAAACTCAAATCATATTTAATTTAAAAAGGCTTTGCTATAATGTAAAGAGTAAAAGTAATTATAAGAGAGGTGCCTAAGTGAAAACAGGACGCATCATAAAATCAATCAGTGGCGTATATCGTGTAGATGTAGAAGGCGAAATGTATGACACTAAACCGCGTGGACTATTTAGAAAAAATAAATTCTCTCCTATCGTCGGTGATGTAGTGGATTTTGAAGTTGAAAATGTAACAGAGGGTTATATTCAACATGTCCATGAAAGAAAAAATGAGATCAAAAGACCACCTGTAAGTAATGTTGATCATCTTATTTTAGTAATGAGTGCAGTAGAACCAGATTTTTCTACACAATTACTAGATCGTTTTTTAGTTATCGCACACTCATATCACATGCGTCCACGCATACTTATAACTAAAAAAGATTTAACATCAATTGAAATAAAACAAAAGGTGACACAGTCATTAAACGTATATGAAGAAATGGGTTATAAGACTCAATTCATCAGTATCAACGATGATATCGAAAATATTTTTGCACAATGGGGTGATGGATTAGCCGTATTAAGCGGTCAATCTGGTGTTGGAAAATCTACGTTGTTGAATAAATATTTTCCTGATTTAGATATTGAAACACAACATATTTCAAAAGCGCTTAATCGAGGTCGTCATACTACGAGACATGTAGAGCTTTTTGAAAGAACGCATGGATATATTGCAGATACGCCAGGGTTTAGCGCATTAGATTTTGACCATATTCAAAAAGACGAACTGAAAAATTATTTTATGGAAATTCATGAGTATGGGGAATCATGTAAATTCAGAGATTGTAATCATATTAATGAACCTAAGTGTAATGTCAAAATTAAAGTAGAACAGGGCGATATTACTCAATTTAGATATGATCATTATGTTCAACTATTTAATGAGATTGCAAATAGAAAGGAAAGATATTAATTGGCAAAACTTTATCCATCTTTATTATCAGCAGATTTTTTAAATTTACAACAGGAATTAAAGGCTTTAGAGGAAGCTGGCGTGGATGGTGTACATTTTGATGTTATGGATGGTCAATTTGTACCCAATATTTCAATTGGTATTCCAATTTTAGATGCAGTTAGAGCGGGAACAGATTTACCTATTGATGTACACTTAATGATTGAGGAACCAGAAAAGTATGTAGAACTATTTGCAGCACATGGTGCAGACATGATTTCAGTTCATGTAGAGGCTACAACACATATTCATCGCGTGATAGAACAAATTAAGAACGCAAATGTAAAGGCTGGTGTAGTAATCAACCCAGGAACACCAGTAGATGCAATTCTACCTATTATAAAAATGGTAGATTATGTATTAGTAATGACCGTGAATCCTGGCTTTGGAGGACAATCATTTATTGTTGATACAGTTCATAAACTAGATCAACTAGCTGAAGTTAAACAAAGGTTGAATTTAGATTTTGATATCGAAGTTGATGGTGGTATTAATGACAAAACAGTCCAAACCGTGATTGAGCATGGCGCAAATATGTTAGTGGCAGGGTCATACTTCTTCAAACAAAATGATTATAAGTCAGTTACTAAAACACTGAAAGGTTGACGTTAATGAAAGCCAATTTATTATGTGGTAATAGAAATTTACCTAAAGATATACTGGTTGATAGAGCTGATGCCGACTGGATTGGCATAGATAGAGGTGCGTTAATTTTGTTGGAAGCCGGTATCACACCGCAATTTGCAGTTGGTGATTTTGATTCAATTACACAAGAAGAAAGATCATTTATAGAGCAGCAAATTGAAATAAACCCCTATAATTCAGAAAAAAATGATACAGATTTAGCATTAGGAATAGATCAAGCAGTACAGAGTGGATATAAAGAAATACATGTGTTTGGTGCTACCGGTGGTAGATTAGATCATTTTTTGGGCGCTTTACAAATCTTGGAGAAACCCGAATATGTAGAAAATGGTATAGTTATCAAATTGATTGATCAGTCAAACGAGGTTCAATTTTTAAATCGGGGATTATACCATATTGAAGTGAATGACTTGTACCCATATATTTCATTTATTCCCGTTTCGTATCCAACAGTCATCACATTAAAGTATTTTAAATATAACCTTTATAAAGAAACGCTTAAACAAGGGTCAACGTTAACTATTTCTAATGAGATTAATTCCTCGCATGGAGAAGTTGAGTTGATTAAAGGGAATGTACTAATGATACGGAGTAGGGATTAATGTCAGTCATCATAAGTTGGTAAAATTGTTCAAAAAAAAACCAATCCTCCACATAAGGATTGGTTTTTTCGTGCATTATATTTATTAAACTCTAGTTACTTTACCAGATTTTAAAGCACGTGCAGAAACCCAAACTTTTTTAGGTTTTCCGTCTACAAGAATTCTAACTTTTTGAAGGTTAGCATTCCATCTTCTTTTAGAAGAATTTAAAGCGTGTGAACGATTGTTTCCAGTTGAAGCTTTACGACCTGTTACGAAACATTGTTTGCCCATGAAAGTACCTCCTTTAATAAATATAAATACACGTATCTACTACATACTTGAATAATGTACCATAAATAGAAAAATATAGCAATGTAATGAGAAATTTTTCTGATTTACATGACTTCTACTTTTGTTCAAACTAAATTATGGTATAATTGTAAACTGTGGATAAATATAGTATTTTATTATTAAACTCATCTTAAATAATTGTTTATTTACAGTTAGTTTCAGAACCATAAACTTTAGGAGGCAATTTTATGACGTTAGAAATCACAAATGATTATGGTAGCATAGATATTTCAAACGAAGTAATAGCATCAGTGGTGGGCAGTAAAGCAGTAGAATGTTATGGAATTGTAGGCATGGCTTCTAGACAACAAGTAAGAGACGGTATTGCCGAAATATTAGGGCATGAAAATTATTCTAAAGGCATTGTTGTAAGAGAAGACAATGGAGTGATTGATGTTGATATGTACACAATTGTTAGCTTCGGGACAAAAATATCAGAAGTTGCAAGTAATGTGCAATCAACTGTGAAATATACATTAGAACAAACATTAAAAGTAAAAGTAAACTCAATTAATATATTTGTACAAGGTGTGCGCGTCAATAATGGCACGAAGAACTAGGAGGACATTACGCAATGGTTAGCAAAATAAATGGTAAATTATTTGCCGAAATGATTATACAAGGGGCACAAAATTTATCAAATCATGCAGATTTAGTTGATTCATTAAATGTATACCCGGTACCTGATGGAGACACAGGAACTAATATGAATTTGACTATGACATCTGGTAGAGAAGCAGTAGAAGAGAATTTATCACAACATATAGGTGAGCTAGGTAAAACATATTCTAAAGGTTTATTGATGGGTGCGAGAGGTAACTCTGGTGTAATACTATCGCAACTATTTAGAGGTTTTAGTAAAAATTTAGAAGATTATGACGAAATCAATGCACAACAATTTGCTGAAAGCTTTAAAGCTGGTGTAGATACAGCATATAAAGCAATTATGAAACCAGTAGAAGGTACGATCTTAACAGTAGCTAGAGATGCAGGAGATGCTGCGATGCGTAAAGCTGAAGAAACTGAAGATTGTATTGAGTTAATGATGTATATTTTAGAACAAGCAGAAATTTCACTTGAAAACACACCGAATTTATTACCAGTTTTAAAAGAAGTAGGAGTTGTTGATAGCGGTGGTAAAGGCTTAGTAGTGGTTTATGAAGGCTTCCTAAAAGCGTTAAAAGGAGAAAAAGTATCCGCACAATCACCAAAATTAGACAAAGATTCATTGGTAAATGAAGCACATGATTTTCATGGTGTGATTAATACTGAAGACATTGAATATGGTTATTGTACTGAAATGATGGTTCGTTTTGGTAAAAATAAAAAAACTTTCGATGAACAAGAATTTAGAGAAGATATGAGTGCATTTGGTGATTCTTTATTAGTAATTAATGATGAAGAAATAGTTAAAGTACATGTACATACTGAAAAACCAGGCGATGTTTTTAATTTTGGTCAACAATACGGTGAATTAATTAAATTAAAAGTAGAAAATATGCGTGAACAACACAGAGAAGTTGTGAAAAAAGAGCAAAATAATCAACCTGTAACTCAAAGTGATGAAAATGAAACTGTTGATACTGCTGTAATTGCTATATCAATGGGTAATGGTGTTTCTGAGTTATTTAAATCAATGGGCGCAACACATATGATTAGTGGTGGCCAAACTATGAACCCATCGACGGAAGATATAGTGAAAATGATTGAACAATCACAATGTAAACGTGCAATCATTTTACCGAACAATAAAAATATCCTTATGGCTAGTGAACAAGCAGCTGATATTGTTGAAGCAGAAGCTATTGTTATTCCAACAAAATCTATTCCTCAAGGGATTGCTGCATTATTTAATTATGATGTGTCTGATTCACTTGATGATAATAAGTCTCGTATGATTGAATCATTAGAAGCGGTTAATTCTGGTTCAGTTACTTATGCTGTTAGAGAAACTAAAATAGATGGTGTTGAAATTAAAAAAGGCGCATTTATGGGCTTAGTAGAAGATAAAATTGTTACTAGCGAAGATAATGAGTTTGATACAGTTAAGGGCTTGCTTTCTCAAATGATTGAAGAAGATAGTGAAATCATAACTATGATTGTTGGGGAAGATGCAAATGAGGCTGTTACTGCCGAAATAGCAGCATGGGTAGAAGAAACTTATCCAGATGTTGAGTTAGATCAACATGATGGTCAGCAACCTGTATATCAATATTTATTTTCAGTAGAATAATTGCTGAATAGTCATTGATTTCAACACATTGACATATACATGCGCTTGAAATTTAAACGTCATTTTAAATAGGTTATGTTGTCGAACAATGGTTTGAATACAAGTTTTACTATAGAATGTTTATGAAACAATCTGATGTTGTGAGAGCGAGAGTACGAAATCAAAATTAGTTTTGATTTCTATCTCGCTCTCGTTTTTATGTAATAATTCAATTGATTCGTAAATTTATACGAATTGTGGTCAATTATATTTTAAACTTAAAAAGAACAATGCAACCAGTTTTGGTTTATAATGTCTTATGAACTTGTTATAATGAACTAGATGTTTGAGAATGTAAGCGCAACACTTTAGAAACATTAAAAACAAGAGTGGGGTATAATTATGAAATATAAAACAGTTTTCGATATAATTGGTCCAACAATGGTAGGCCCTTCATCGTCTCATACAGCAGGGGCAGTAAGAATTGGATTGGTAGCAAGAGATTTATTTAACCAATTACCAAGTCAAGTTGACATCTATTTGTATGGTTCATTTATGGAAACATATAAAGGTCATGGCACAGATGTTGCACTTGTAGGTGGTTTGTTAGGTTATGATACTGACGACGATAGAATTCAAACGAGTTTGGAAGCAGCAGAAAGTGCAGGAATGAAAGTTAATTTTATAGAAATGGCTGAAGAGAGATCGCATCCCAATACAGCTATTATAAATATGCGTAACGCTGAAAAGGAGATTTCAGTGGAAGGTGTATCTATTGGTGGTGGTAAGATTGAAGTTGTTGCAATTAATGGCTTTAATATTGCAATCAGTGGAAATTACCCGGCATTACTTGTATTCCACAAGGATACATTTGGTACGATTGGTAAAGTAGCTAATATTTTAGGAGATTCAAGTATTAATGTGGGAAGTATGCAAGTATCGAGGAAAGAAAAAGGCGATCAAGCGTTAATGACTTGTGAATTAGACGATGCTATAAACAAAGATATTATAGAGAAAATTAAAAACGTCGATGGTGTAGTGACGGTTTCACTCATGGGAGACGCCTAACGGAGGTATTGCATGTTTAAAAGCGTGAAAGAATTAATAGAGATGTGTGAAGCACAAGATAAGAAAATTCATGAAATCATGTTAGAACAAGAGATGGAAGTGACAGGATTATCTGAAGCTGATGTGTATGCGCATATGGATGAAAATTTGCAAACAATGGAAAATGCATTGGATGAAGGACTAGCAGGAGTAACGTCAACGACAGGACTAACTGGTGGAGATGCTGTACTAATCAAAGAATATTTAAAAACAGGGAAATCATTATCAGGCGCAACGTTATTAGATGCAGTTAGTAAAGCAGTTGCAACAAATGAAGTCAACGCGGCAATGGGAAAAATTTGTGCTACACCGACTGCTGGGTCAGCTGGTGTAGTGCCAGGTGTATTGTTTGGCTTGAAACCTAGACTTGAACCTACACGTAAAGATATGCTTAACTTTTTATTAACTTCAGGTGCATTTGGTTTCGTTGTAGCTAACAATGCGTCCATTTCAGGTGCAGCTGGCGGTTGTCAAGCTGAGGTTGGATCGGCAGCGGCTATGGCTGCAGGTGCAACAGTTGAACTTGCTGGAGGTACGCCACAACAATCAGCTGAAGCCTTTGCAATTTGTTTGAAAAATATGCTAGGTTTAGTATGTGATCCAGTTGCTGGTTTAGTAGAAGTTCCTTGTGTAAAAAGAAATGCTGCAGGTGCTTCTAATGCAATCGTATCTGCGGACATGGCGTTGGCAGGTGTGACATCTAGAATACCGACAGATGAAGTGATTGAAGCAATGTATAAGATTGGCCAAACAATGCCGTCTGCTTTGCGTGAAACTGGTCGTGGAGGTTTAGCTGGTACGCCTACAGGTCAGCGCCTAAAACAAGAAATATTTGGTGATTAATAATGTCAAAAGTCAATTTAATAGAAAGCCCATTTCCGTTATCTCAAATTAAAGGTCTAGGGCCTAAACGTTTAGCGGTGTTAAATGAATTAAATATTTATACCGTTGAAGATTTAATCTTATATTTACCGACACGTTACGAGGATAATACTGTAATTGACTTAAATGAAGCAGAAGACCAAGCGACAGTGACAGTGGTAGGTGAAGTATATTCTACACCAACTGTCGCTTTTTTTGGTCGTAATAAATCTAAGTTAACAGTACATATCATGGTCAATAACATTGCAGTAAAGTGTACTTTTTTCAATCAGCCTTATTTGAAAAAGAAAATTGAACTACATGGAATGGTGACGGTCAAAGGTAAATGGGACAGAAGAAAGCAAGAAATTAATGGAAATAGAATGTTTTTCAATCAACAGGTTACTGAGTCTGCCCAATTTGAACCTGTGTATCGCATTAAGGAGGGTATTAAGCAAAAACCCTTAAGAGATATGATACGTCAAGTATTAGATCAAGTAACGATACATGAATGGCTATCAGCAGATTTAAGGGAAAAATATAAACTAGAATCATTAGACAATACAATTAAAGCACTTCATTTTGCAACTGATAAAGCTTCATTACTAAAAGCGAGAAGAACGTATGCATTTACAGAGTTGTTTATGTTTGAACTAAGAATGCAATGGTTGAATAGACTTGAAAAAACTTCGGATGAAGCTATTGAAGTTGATTATGATATCAATTTAGTTAAGCATTTTATTGATAGTTTACCTTTTGAACTGACTGATGCTCAGAAACATAGCGTTAATGAAATCTTTCGTGATTTGAAGGCTCCAATACGTATGCATCGTTTACTCCAAGGTGATGTGGGCTCTGGGAAAACTGTTGTTGCAGCTATTTGCATGTACGCACTTAAAACTGCTGGTTATCAATCGGCATTAATGGTGCCGACTGAAATTTTAGCAGAACAGCATGCTGAAAGTTTAGTGGATATATTTGGTGACAGGATGAATGTCGCGTTATTAACAGGGGCAGTAAAAGGTAAAAAACGGCAACTATTATTAGATCAATTAAATAATAATGAAATTGATTGTTTGATTGGAACACACGCATTGATTCAAGATGATGTGAAATTTAATAATGTTGGACTTGTTATTACTGATGAACAACATCGTTTTGGTGTGAATCAGCGACAACTACTTAGAGAAAAAGGTGCAATGACAAATGTACTATTTATGACAGCAACGCCAATTCCTAGAACGTTAGCTATTTCTGTATTTGGTGAAATGGATGTTTCATCAATTAAACAGTTACCAAAAGGTAGAAAACCAATTATTACTTCATGGTCAAAACATGAAGCGTATGAGAGCGTTTTGAATCAAATGACTAATGAATTAAAGAAAGGCCGTCAAGCTTATGTTATATGTCCGTTGATTGAAAGCTCTGAGCATTTAGAAGATGTTCAAAATGTGGTTGAATTATATGAATCATTACAAGCTTATTATGGTACTGACAAAGTGGGCTTATTACATGGTAAAATGCATTCTGATGAAAAAGATGAGGTTATGCAAAAATTCAGTAATCATGAAATAGATATTTTAGTTTCAACAACCGTAGTTGAGGTAGGGGTTAATGTACCAAACGCTACATTTATGATGATATATGATGCCGATCGTTTTGGTTTATCTACATTACACCAGTTAAGGGGGCGTGTGGGTAGAAGTGAGCATCAAAGTTATTGCGTACTTATTGCTTCGCCAAAAACCGAAACAGGCATTGAACGCATGAATATTATGACACAAACAACAGATGGTTTTGAACTCAGTGAACGAGATCTTGAAATGAGAGGCCCCGGAGATTTCTTCGGTGTAAAACAAAGTGGTTTGCCAGATTTCTTAGTTGCAAACGTCGTCGAAGACTATAAAATGTTAGAAGTTGCTAGAGATGAAGCGGCAGAATTGATTCAAACAGGAATATTTTTTGAGCCACAATATCAAACTTTAAGATCATTTATAGAGAAGAATTTACTGTATATGAGTTTCGATTAATAATGAGTAAAAGTAAGGCACTCACCTGTAAAATAATATGACTTTGTCATTGTTTTACAGGTGAGTGCCTTGTTTTTTATACCAACCTAATGTGATATTGATATGTTGGTTTTGAATTTGATTTTAAATCGTCCGTATAGTCATGTATTTTCTGAGGTTACTATTGTTAACCACTTTTTAGCTATTTCACACCAACATCGTCCCATGCTTTCTCAATTGCTTTACCCTCTTCGCTATTATCGCCATATAATTTATCTGCAGCAATAGTAAGTGCTGTTTTAGCATCTGTAAATTGAGCATTTGGTGTTAAGTATTCTGTGAGGGCAAGATAATAAATTTGTTCTGCTTTGTCTTTACCGATATCTGTAATTGTTAGATAAGCAGCCTTGTTTGGTATACCACTATTGGCATGCACACCGCCGTTATCTTCGCTGCCTTTTTGGTATTGATCCATGTGTGCTGGTTGATTATAATCTTCGGGGTTCTTTAAGCTTCTTAGGGCATCGCCGTCTTGGTCAGGTGTATAAACATCTTCACCCATTAACCAATTATCTGGATCGACAAAATAACCAAATACATCAGAGAATGATTCATTTAATGCTCCTGATTGATAGCTATATTCTAAGCCGGCAGTACGCTCAGTTACTGCATGTGTTAGTTCATGAGCGACAACATCTTTAGCGCCCGATAGTTCTTTAAAGGTTTGGCCGTCACCATCACCGTATATCATATATTGTCCAGTCCAGGCAGCATTATTGAAATTCTTATCGTAATTTACAATAGAATTAATATCGCCCCCTTTATCGTTATAGCTGTCTCTGTCAAATGTATCTAAATAATAATCATAAACTTCTTTAGCATAGTAATGTGCATCAACACCAGCTCGTTGTGACTTTTTATTGAAATTTGTATTATCATTGGTAATAGGGGCCATAGTGTCTGTCGTGTTATTGGCGGTTTGGGTGTCAATTGTTGCGTTTTGAGACGTATCATGTAGCGTATATTGATTTTGTGACTGAGTTAAATTAAGTGGTGATTTTACATCTCCATTAACACCGGTACCTTTTCCTTCAGTTGTTGCTTTTTGAAGTGTGTTTTGTTTTTTTATAATTTTACCTGTTGTAGCATCAACTTGAATCTTCCAACGTGCTACCTTAGGAGACACATAATTCAATTCAATATTATAAACGAGTTTTTGTTTATCACTATTTATATCCAAATTGTTTTTACTGACGATGTCATAACCTTTGATATTTTCAACTTCTGCCTTTGATTTACCAATGGCTTTGAATGCGTTTTCTTCAGCTTGAGCAGAAGTTATCTCGTTTGAATTTTTTACATTTATGTATGGTTTGTCGATACTACCATTTATCAATTTTACGTCACCGTTTTTGTTTACATGTACCTTAAGTGTACTATCACTAGAAGTGACGTCATTAATTTTAGCTTTCAGCGTGTAGTGTGTCACACCAGTTTTATCTGTGTTTTTATTTGCTACTTCATATTGTTTAAAAGCATTTTTATTAAATGCTTCATTTTTAGTTTTACTTGTATCTTTAACTAAATCTTGTGCATGTTGATTTAAATATTGTTTTACATCCGTCTCATTTTGAATAGTTGAATTATCAGCTTTTTTAAAACTCTCAGGTTGTACACTGTTACTTTCCTCGGCGTGAACGTTACCAGATGTAATAGCTAATATTGAAGTAGCTAGTAACGTGGTAGAAAAAATTTTCCTCATAATATCCTCCTAGAAATGAATGGTATAAAAATAAATTTCTGATTATTTTAAATATATTTGAAATTTCAAATTATTTAAGATTATACGTATAATTCACAATTAATTCAATAGGAAATAGCGAAAATAGTTTTTTATTTAAAATAAATAAATACAAAGTATGCATAACAAATGCTTAAATTTATTATAAATATAAATTTAAATAATGATATTAAGTATTTTGTCGTTGTACAATTCAAAGTGATTACCATAAGCTTATTTTTAAAATAAGTTCAGAGAAGTTAATGAAAGATGAACTTTCATTGTTTACTAGATGAAAAAGTACTCTAACCTAGGTATAGTAAAATATATTTACTTAAAAGTTACTAAATTCAAACTTACGTATGTTTTTTGTTGAGCAATTGAAAAGGAAAGTGTTATGATATGTTAGGAGTGTTTAAGACTTGGTACTAAAAACATGGGAGTTTGAATGCGATGAAATTAAAAAAACAAGAACGGCGCGATGCAATAAAAAATGAAATAGCTAAAAATCCGTTTATTACAGATTTAGATTTAAGTACTTTGTTTTCAGTAAGCATCCAAACAATTAGGTTGGATCGTACACACTTAAATATTCCTGAGTTAAGAACACGAATTAAGTCTGTAGCTAGGAAAAACTATGAGAGTATTCGTTCTATTGAAGGTAATGAAATCATAGGGGACGTGATCAATGTAGAACCTGATCAATATGCTACTTCAATTATTAATATAGATGAAGATTCTGTTTTTACAAAAAATAAAATTGCAAGAGGGCACGTTCTATTTGCTCAAGCAAACTCTTTATGTGTAGCACTTATACATAAACCAGTCGTATTGACAAGTGAAAGTAATGTTGCATTTACAAAACCAGTGAAATTGAACGAAACGGTACGTGCAAATGCGCAAACCATTGAAATTACAAATAAATTTTATATTATAAAAGTTGAATCGTATGTTAAAGATACGGTTGTTTTTAAAGGGACATTTAAAATGTATTATACAAGTGAGGATGAACAAAATGGTTAAATTAGCGATTGATATGATGGGTGGAGATGACGCACCTGAAATCGTTTTGGAAGCTGTTGAAATGGCGGTTAACAAATTTGAAGACTTAGAAATCATTTTATTTGGTGATGAGTCAAAATGTAAACTAAAACATGACCGTGTAGAAGTACGTCATTGTACAGAGTCTATAACTATGCATGACGAACCTGTTCGAGCAATTAAACGTAAAAAAGATAGCTCAATGGTTCGTATGGCAGAAGCAGTAAAATCTGGAGAAGCAGATGGATGTGTTTCAGCAGGAAATACAGGAGCTCTAATGTCAGCTGGGTTATTTATAGTCGGCCGTATCAAAGGCGTAGAACGTCCAGCATTAGTTGTGACGTTACCAACAGTTTCGGGTAAAGGCTTTGTATTTATGGATGTTGGTGCAAATGCGGAAGCAAAGGCAGAACATTTATTACAATATGCTCAACTTGGTAATATTTATGCACAAAAGATTAGAGGTATTTCACAACCTACAGTAAGTTTATTGAATATTGGAACTGAAGCTGCCAAAGGTAATTCATTGACTAAGAAGGCTTATCATTTGATGGAAACGCAAAATGACTTTCACTTCACAGGTAACGTAGAAGCTAAAGGATTGATGAATGACGCTGCCGATGTTGTTGTTACTGATGGTTATACCGGTAATATGATTTTGAAAAATTTAGAAGGTGTAGCTAAAGCAATGGGCAAAATGTTTAAGTCTACACTTTTAAGCAGCTTGAAAAATAAAGTGGCAGCACTAATTTTGAAAAAAGACCTAAAAGGATTAATGTCGAAAATGGATTATGCTGAGTATGGTGGATCTGTATTATTAGGACTGAACGGCACTGTGGTAAAAGCGCACGGTAGTTCTAGTGCTAAAGCATTTTATTCAGCGATTCGTCAGGCGAAAATTGCCGGTGAACAAAAAATTGTTGAAACTATGAAAGAAACGGTGGGAACAAAAGATGAGTAAAACAGCGATAATATTTCCAGGCCAAGGCTCACAAAAAGTTGGTATGGCAAACGATTTATATGAACATGACGAAGTAGCAACATCAATTCTAAACCAAGCACAACAAGCTTTAGATTTCGATATCTTAGAAACAATGTTTACAGATAGCGAAGAAAAACTTGGCCAAACTGAAAATACACAACCCGCTTTATTAACCCATAGCATAGCATTATTTAATGCTTTAAATGATTTGAATGCAGATTACACAATGGGTCATAGCTTAGGCGAGTATGCGAGTTTAGTCGCTAGTAATGTGTTGAAATTTGAAGACGCAGTAAAAATTGTAAGAAAGCGTGGTCAACTTATGGCTGAAGCTTTCCCAAATGGTGTGGGGAGCATGGCGGCTGTATTAGGCTTGGATTACGAGGAAGTTGATGCAATATGTAAACAATTATCAACTAAAGAGGAAATTATTGAACCAGCTAATATCAATTCTCCTGGACAAATCGTTGTTTCAGGCCATAAAACATTAATTGATCAGTTAGTAGATGAGGGTAAATCATTAGGCGCTAAACGTGTACTACCTTTAGCAGTATCAGGTCCGTTCCATTCATCTATGATGCAAGTAATCAAAGATGATTTTGCATCATTTATTGATCAGTTCGAATGGCAAGATGCTCAATATCCTGTGGTACAAAATGTACATGCCAAAGGTGAAACAGATGCAAATGTCATTAAAGCAAATATGATAGAACAATTATATTCACCTGTTCAATTCATAGATTCAACGCAGTGGTTAATTGAACAAGGTGTGGATCACTTTATTGAAATTGGCCCTGGCAAAGTACTATCAGGTTTAATTAAGAAAATTAACAGAGATGTAAAAGTAACTTCAATTCAAACACTAGAAGATGTGAAAGGTTGGAATGAAAATGACTAAAAGTGCGTTAGTAACAGGAGCATCAAGAGGTATTGGACGCAGTATTGCGATTCAATTAGCAGAAGAAGGCTATAATGTCGCAGTAAATTATGCCGGTAATAAAGAAAAAGCTGATGCTGTCGTAGAAGAAATCAAAGCTAAAGGCGTTGAAAGTTTTGCTGTTCAAGCAAATGTAGCAAATGGCGATGAAGTCAAAGCGATGATCAAAGAAGTAGTTAGTCAATTTGGCTCAGTAGATGTACTTGTAAATAATGCAGGTATTACACGCGATAATTTATTGATGAGAATGAAAGAGCAAGAGTGGGATGATGTAATTGATACAAACTTAAAAGGTGTCTTTAATTGTATTCAAAAAGTAACACCACAAATGTTAAGACAAAAAGGCGGCTCTATCATCAATTTATCAAGCGTTGTTGGTGCAGTTGGTAATCCAGGTCAAGCTAACTATGTCGCGACAAAAGCAGGCGTTATCGGATTAACTAAGTCAGCTGCAAAAGAATTAGCATCTAGACACATTACTGTTAATGCTGTTGCGCCAGGTTTTATCGTTTCAGATATGACAGATGCTTTAAGTGACGAACTTAAGGCACAAATGTTAGAACAAATCCCATTAGCTGAATTTGGTGAAGATTCCGATATTGCTCATACTGTAGCATTTTTAGCTTCTGAAAAAGCTAAATATATTACTGGTCAAACAATTCATGTCAATGGTGGCATGTATATGTAACCTATGAGCTATTCAATTGTTCACAAATCGTTGTTCATTTGAACATGATAGTAGTATTTCTAGAGTAATACTATGAATTACTACTTGTATTTCAATTGATAAAATGGGAAAATATAAAAGTCTATAAGTAGACTTTTAAAAGGAGGTGAATCGACGTGGAAAACTTTGACAAAGTAAAAGATATTATTGTTGACCGTTTAGGTGTTGACGCTGAAAAAGTTACTAAAGATGCATCTTTTAAAGATGATTTAGGCGCTGACTCACTAGATATCGCTGAATTAGTAATGGAATTAGAAGACGAATTTGGTACTGAAATTCCAGATGAAGAAGCTGAAAAAATCAACACAGTTGGTGACGCGGTTAACTTTATCAATAGTATTCAATAATAATAAGCAAATATCTGAGTCGTGGTAAAAACGGCTCAGATTTTTTTGTTTGAAAAACATCTATATTTAAATCATAGATGTTTTAGATAAACGTTAACACGAATTGATTACACACTAGTTTCAAAGCGTTACAAACTATATATGACAAACAGTTTTTTCTTTAGTTTTATTGAACTTTCACGTAGAATAAAAGCGTATACAGTATTTTTAGCATATAGTTGTTTTTATCTGAGGAGGAAAGAGATTGACCAATCATAAAAAGAAAGAAATGGTTCAAGCATTCCAAAAAAAGTTTGCCAAAAAAATGCAAGAATTAGATTTGAATTTTAATCAAGTCGATTTATATCAACAGGCATTTTCGCATTCTAGTTTTATAAATGATTTTAATATGGATCGCTTAGATCACAATGAAAGATTAGAATTTTTAGGAGATGCGGTATTAGAATTGACGGTTTCACGCTATTTATTTGATAAATATCCAGAATTGCCTGAAGGTAATTTAACAAAAATGCGTGCAACAATTGTATGTGAGCCATCACTTGTAATATTTGCGAAAAAAATTCAATTGAATGAATTAATTTTATTAGGAAAAGGCGAAGAAAAAACAGGGGGAAGAACTCGTCCTTCGCTAGTTTCTGATGCTTTTGAAGCATTTGTAGGTGCGCTATATTTAGATCAAGGCGTAGAGGCAGTATGGAAATTCTCTGAAAAGATTATATTCCCTTATGTAGAAGATGATGAATTAGATGGTGTTGTAGACTTTAAAACACAATTTCAAGAGTTTGTGCACAGACAAAATCAAGGCGATGTGACTTATCGACTCATCAATGAAGAAGGACCGGCACATCATCGATTGTTTACTTCCGAAGTTATTTTAGAAGATAAAGCCGTAGCAGAAGGAAAAGGAAAGACTAAAAAAGAATCAGAACAAAAAGCTGCTGAACAAGCATACAAAATATTAAAAAATAAGTGAATAGCTTAAATGCATTTTTATAATAAGTAACATATTGATAATATTAATTCTAAAAATATCGTTTATTAAGCAATGCATTAACTTAAAGGTTAATGTGAAAGTGTTTCTAAATTGATACAAGAGATGGAACATCTTGAAGGAGAATAGCATGGTTTATTTAAAATCTATAGATGCCTTTGGTTTTAAATCTTTTGCTGAGCATACAAATGTTCAGTTTGATGAAGGCGTAACAGCAATAGTTGGACCAAACGGTAGTGGGAAAAGTAATATCACTGATGCAATAAAATGGGTGTTAGGTGAGCAGTCAGCTAAATCTTTACGTGGTGCAAAAATGGAAGATATTATTTTTTCAGGTGCAGAACATCGTAAAGCCCAGAATTATGCAGAAGTAAAATTAAAGTTAGATAATAGTGCAGGCAAGTTACAGGTAGAAGCTACTGAATTAACAGTGACGCGTCGTTTGTATAGAAGTGGCGAAAGTGAATACTACCTGAACAATGATAGAGCAAGGTTAAAAGATATCCTGGATTTATTCTTAGATTCAGGTTTAGGAAAAGAAGCGTTTAGTATTATTTCACAAGGTCGTGTGGATGAAATATTAAATGCCAAACCCATCGATAGAAGACAAATTTTAGAAGAGTCTGCAGGCGTGTTGAAATATAAAAAGAGAAAAGCAACTTCAGTACAAAAATTAGAACAAACTGAAGATAATCTTTCACGTGTAGAAGACATTTTATATGACTTAGAGGGTCGAGTTGAACCGTTACGAGAAGAAGCTGCAATTGCTAAAGAATATAAACATCTTTCAAAGGAAATGGAAAAGAGTGATGTATTAGTAACGGTCTATGATATTGAACAATATAATAATAACATCCATGAGCTAGATGAAAAATTAAATTATTTAAAAAGTCAACAATCAACAAAAGACGGTGAAAAAGTACAACATACACAATCACTTAATAAGTTTAAAACTGAAAGACAACAATTAGATGAACGCATCGAAACTTTAAATTATCAGCTGGTTAAAGCTACAGAAGAAGTTGAAAAATTTACAGGTCAATTAAATGTATTAGAAGAACGTAAAAAGAACCAATCTAAAACAAACGCAAGATTTGAAGAAGAACAAGAAAGCCTCTTGAATCAAACTGCTACATTAAAGCAAGAGAAAGCTGATGCACAAGCAGAGATAGACCGACTAAAATCACAACAAAAAGAATTAAACGAAAAAATACAACAATTCGAATCTCAACTTTATGTAACGGATGATCAACACGATGAAAAGCTAGAAGGAATTAAAGACGAGTATTATCAGTTGATGTCTGAACAGTCAGATGTGAATAATGATATACGCTTTTTAGAGCATACTATACAAGAAAATGAAACTAAACAATCACGCTTAGATTCAAGACTAGTTGAAGCATTTGAACAATTGAAACAAATTCAACACGATATTAACGAAGCTGAAAAAAATAGTGCAACGGCACAGAAGGATTTAAAAAAAGCAGAGCAGCAACTTAATGAGTATGAGCACAAATTAACAGAACTTAAACAGCGACGTAGTGAATATGAAGAGAAATTACATCAGGCTTATCGGTTTAATGAAAAGCTTAAGTCACGTATAGATAGTGCTGCGACACAACAAGAAGAATATAGTTACTTCTTTAATGGAGTTAAACATATATTAAAAGCAAAAAATAATCAGTTAACAGGAATTCGAGGTGCGGTAGCAGAAGTTATCCAAGTACCTTCAGATTTGACTAAAGCTATTGAAACGGCTTTAGGCGCTTCTTTGCAACATGTTATTGTTGATTCTGAAAAAGAAGGACGACAAGCAATTCAATACCTAAAACAACATGGTTTAGGTAGAGCAACATTCTTACCATTAAATGTTATTCAGCCACGTCAAATCGCTAGTGATATATTGACAACAGCTCAAGATGCGGAAGGTTTCGTTAATATCGCATCTCAAGCAATCCAAGTTGAAGCGGATTATCAAAACGTCGTACAAAATTTATTAGGTAATACAATTGTGGTTGATGAGTTAAAAAATGCTAACGAACTAGCTCGAAAAATTAGATACCGTACACGTATTGTTACATTAGATGGTGACATAGTTAACCCTGGTGGTTCTATGACCGGTGGCGGTGATCGTAAATCGAAAAGTATTTTAGCTCAAAAAGATGAACTTGCTAAAATGCGTGCACAATTAGCAGATTATCAAAAGCAAACTGTTCAATTTGAAAAACAATTCCAAGAAATTAAAGAAAATGCGGATCATATTAGTGAAAAGTACTTCGAAACAAGTCAAAATTATAATTCAGTGAAACAAAAAGTTCATGATTATGAATTAGAATTGGATAGATTACGTAAAAATGAAGCACATCTAAAAGATGAACATGAAGAATTTGAATTTGAAAAAAATGATGGATACCAAAGTGCAACAAGCAAGCAAACCTTAAATGATAAAAAACAAAAATTAGCTGAAATTAAAGCCAAATTACAAAAATTAGAAGAAGATATTAATCTTTATACAAAATTATCTAAAGAAGGTAAAGAAAGCACAACACAAATCCAGCAACAGTTACACCAAAAGCAGTCGGATTTAGCAGTAGTAAAAGAAAGATTAAGTGCACAAAAGCAAACTTACGCAAGAATTACTAAACAACTCTCATCGGTTGCTAGCCAACAGGAAAAATTGGATGATCAAATAAAGTTATTTAATTCTGATGAAATGACTGGTGAAAAAGCTTTTGAGACAATTCAAAGTAATATTGAGCAAAGTAAAAATGCTAAAGCTCAATTAGCACAAGACATCGAAGAAGTGAAATCGCGTAGACTAGAATTAAATGATAAAATTGAAGAAACAGATCAAATGTTACAAGAAGCCAATCAAGATATTTTATCAATTGAAAATCGCTACCAAGATATTAAATCTGAGCAATCACGTTTAGATGTACTGATCAATTATGCAATCAATCACTTGAATGATACTTATCATATGACGTTTGAACGTGCGAGTGAGTTATACGAATTAGATGAGGATATTGAAGCATTGCGTAAAAAAGTCAAGTTAACAAAAATGTCTATTGAAGAATTAGGGCACGTTAATTTAAATGCGATTGAACAATTTGAAGAAGTCAACGAACGTTATACATTTTTAGATGAGCAACGTGCTGATTTAAGGGCAGCTAAAGCAACATTAGAACAACTTATAGAAGAAATGGATCAAGAGGTAAAAGACCGTTTTAAAGAGACTTTCCATGCTGTACAAGGTCATTTTGCTGAAGTGTTTAAATCACTTTTTGGTGGTGGACAAGCAGAATTACGTTTAACGGATGATGATTACCTATCTGCAGGGGTAGACATTATTGTTCAACCTCCAGGAAAAAAACTGCAACACTTATCTTTATTAAGTGGTGGAGAACGTGCACTAAGTGCAATTGCTTTATTATTTGCAATATTAAAAGTAAGATCAGCACCATTTGTTATATTAGATGAAGTAGAAGCTGCATTGGACGAAGCAAATGTTATTAGATATGCACAATATCTTAAAGCTTTATCAGACCAAACACAATTTATTGTGATTACTCACCGTAAAGGGACGATGGAATTTTCAGACCGATTATATGGTGTAACAATGCAAGAATCTGGTGTATCCAAATTAGTGAGTGTTAATTTAAATACGATTGATGAAGTTATTAAGGAGGAACAAGCATGAGCTTTTTCAAACGATTAAAGGATAAATTTTCCAGTACCTCAGAAGAACCAAAGCAACAAGAAGATTTAGAACAATTATCTGAGGACTCTCAAAAGGAAATAGATGAGCCTCAAGATGAACAACCAGCCAAAAAGCCAAAAAAATTAAAAGAAGCAGATTTTGATGATGATGGCTTAATATCAATAGAAGACTTTGAAGAAATCGAAGCACAGCAATTAGGTGCGAAATTCAGAGCAGGATTAGAAAAATCTCGTGAAAACTTCCAAGCCCAACTTAACAATTTAATTGCGCGTTATCGTAAAGTGGATGAAGAATTCTTCGAAGCTCTAGAAGAAATGCTTATTACAGCTGACGTTGGATTTAACACGGTAATGCAATTAGTTGAAGAATTGCGTGAAGAAGCGCAACGTCGTAATATTTCAGAAACAGAAGATTTGCGTGAAGTTATTGTAGAAAAAATAGTAGAAATTTATCACCAAAATGATGATAATTCAGAAGTGATGAATATAGAAAATGAAGGCCTTAATGTCATATTAATGGTAGGTGTTAATGGTGTTGGTAAAACAACAACAATTGGTAAATTAGCCCACCGTTATCAAGCAGAAGGTAAGAAAGTAATGTTAGCGGCAGGAGATACATTCAGAGCGGGCGCGATCCAACAACTTAAAGTTTGGGGAGAGCGTGTTGGAGTTGAAGTAATGAGCCAAAGTGAAGGTTCAGACCCAGCTGCAGTAATGTATGACGCAATAAATGCTGCGAAAAGTAAGGATGTAGATATTCTTATTTGTGATACAGCAGGACGTTTACAAAACAAATCTAATTTAATGAATGAATTAGAAAAAGTGAAACGTGTCATAGGACGTGCTGTCCCAGAAGCACCTCATGAAGTATTACTATGCTTAGATGCGACTACAGGTCAAAACGCATTGTCACAAGCGAAATCATTTAAAGAAGTTACTAATGTTACAGGTATCGTCCTTACGAAACTGGATGGTACTGCCAAAGGTGGTATTGTGTTAGCAATACGTAATGAATTACACATACCTGTGAAATATGTAGGTTTAGGCGAAAAATTAGATGATTTACAACCATTCAATCCAGAAAGTTATGTTTATGGACTATTTGCTGATATGATTGAACAAAATGTAGATGAAAATGAAGCGCCTAATGAAAACGAAGAAGAAATTGAAGGTCACTCAGATGAGTCAAAATGATTTAATTAAAACGATTCGGATGAATTATTTGTTTGATTTTTATCAAGCGTTACTCACTCAGAAACAAAGAAATTATCTAGAGTTATTCTATTTACAGGATTATTCTTTAAGTGAGATAGCTGATACATTTGATGTGAGTCGACAAGCAGTGTATGATAACATAAGAAGAACTGGCGATTTAGTTGAAGATTATGAAACAAAATTAGGTTTATACCGTAATTTTGAACAGAGACAAAAACTATATAAACAAATTAAACAGCATGTTAATGATCCAGAAAAAATACAACAATATATTCAAGCACTAGAAGATTTAGATTAGAGAACATAAAGGAGGTATTTGATATGGCATTTGAAGGATTATCCGATCGTTTGCAAGGAACGATGCAAAAAATCCGCGGTAAAGGTAAAGTCACAGAAGCTGATATTAAATTAATGATGCGTGAAGTTAGATTAGCATTATTAGAAGCAGATGTTAACTTTAAAGTCGTTAAGGATTTTATCAAAACTGTATCAGATAGAGCACTAGGTTCAGATGTAATGAAATCATTAACACCTGGACAACAAGTAATTAAAATAGTGCAAGAAGAACTGACTCAATTAATGGGTGGGGAAAACTCAACCATCACAATGGCCAATAAACCACCAACAGTTGTAATGATGGTTGGTTTACAAGGTGCAGGTAAAACAACAACTGCAGGTAAATTAGCACTACTAATGCGTAAAAAGTATAATAAAAAACCATTGCTTGTTGCAGCAGATATATACCGTCCAGCTGCAATTGATCAATTACAAACTGTAGGTAAACAAATTGATATCCCTGTATACAGTGAAGGTGATCAAGTAAAGCCACAACAAATAGTTGAAAATGCTATTAATCATGCTAAAGATGAACATTTAGACTTTGTAATCATTGATACTGCAGGCCGTTTACATGTCGATGAGGCCTTAATGGAAGAATTGACAGACGTCAAAGAAATTACAAAGCCAAATGAAATTATGCTTGTTGTTGATGCGATGACGGGTCAAGACGCTGTTAATGTAGCGCAGTCATTTGATGAACAACTAGACGTTTCAGGTGTAACATTGACGAAACTAGATGGAGATACTCGTGGTGGTGCTGCATTATCCATTAGATCTGTAACGCAAAAACCAATTAAATTTGTAGGTATGAGTGAAAAACTTGATGGTCTAGAGCCATTCCATCCTGAACGTATGGCTTCACGCATTCTCGGTATGGGAGATGTATTAAGTTTAATTGAAAAGGCACAACAAGATGTTGATGAAGATAAAGCCAAAGATTTAGAGAAAAAAATGCGTACTTCATCGTTTACGCTTGAAGATTTCTTAGAACAATTAGATCAAGTTAAAAATCTAGGACCACTTGATGATATTATGAAAATGATACCAGGTATGAACAAGATGAAAGGCATGGATAAATTGAATATGGACGAAAAGCAAATCGATCATATTAAGGCAATTATTCAGTCTATGACACCAAGTGAACGTAATGAACCTGAGACATTAAATGTATCTCGTAAAAAACGTATCGCTAAGGGTTCTGGTCGTTCAGTTCAAGAAATAAATAGATTAATGAAACAATTTAATGATATGAAGAAAATGATGAAACAATTTTCCGGTGGTGGAAAAGGTAAAAAAGGTAAACGTAAGCAAATGGAAAATATGATGAATGGTATGAACTTACCATTTTAAAATGTGCTTCTTAAAAAGAGTAATCTAATAATAATTTAAAAAGTAGTAATCCACATCGAAAGTGTGAATTACTACTTTTTTGTAGTGGTTTTAGAACGTAGACAACCCTTAGGATTATCATCTAAGGGTTGTTTATTATATTCGTATAGTAATTTTTTTAAATAGCAATGGTCTTTCAGACTAAAGTAGGTTCTATTATCAATTGATTTATTCAATACAATAACGGCCACCGCTGTTTAATTTGTATATAATATGATTTTTAAATGTGATTTGGGGCGACCCCCTATGGAAAGAGGGCTAGCCAACGATCACAGGATAAGGCAATGCCTACGGAGCGTGTACAAAACTGTCAACAAAGTCGGAGGCTTTGTCGATAATATGCTCCCTATATTACGGCGATTTTGCTTATAACAAACGTGTTGTTTTGAGGAGAAGATACCGATAAATATTTATTAATGAATACCGATATTTTCCCTGAATGTTTTGCCTTCATATTCAGTTCGGTATAAACCACGCTTTTGTAATTCAGGTACAATATCATCGACGAAATCTTGTAAACTATTTGGGAATACTGGGGGCATTAGGTTAAACCCATCCGCAATCCCTTCATTAAACCAACGTTCCATTTCATCCACAATATCCTTTGGTGTCCCAATAAGTGTTAAATGTCCGCCACCTGCACTTAAATAGCCTAATAATTCTCGCAATGTTGGATTTTTATCTTTGATAATTTCTAACACAGTTTGATAACGTCCTTTAGGGCCATTAAAAGATTCTACGGGTGGTAACGAGGGTACAAGTTCATCCAAATCCCAATTATGGCAATCTTGACGAATAAAAAACTCTAATTGATTTAAAGCTGTATCAACTTCTAAAGATTTATCGAGTTGTTGTTTTTTGGCATAAGCTTCTTCATATGTTTGTCCAACGTACGTTACTAAACCAGGGAATACTTTCAAGCTATTTTCGGACTTTCCTTGTTGTATTAATTTTTGGTTTAATCTTTTTTTAAAATTAGTTGCTTGATCAAAATTCCAAGCCACAGCATAGACTGCATCTGCGTATTTAGTTGCCAATTCGATACCAGGATCTGATGCACCGGCTTGCATTGCAATTGGTTTTCCTTGAGGGCTACTTGGTGTTGTCAATGGTCCCTGTACACTGAAGTGTGAACCTTTATGATGGATAGCATTGATTGCAGAATTATTAATTAAACTATTGTCTTCTTTATTATGTAAAAAGTCATCCACACTCCAAGATTCAAGTAATCGATTCATCACTTGAGCGAATTCATCTGCTTTTTTATAGCGTGCTTCGTGTTCAGGTAAGTGATCCATACCATGGTTCGCAGCTTCCAAATCTGTCATTGAAGTGACTAAATTCCAACCAGCGCGGCCTTGGCTAATGTGGTCAACACTCAATAGTTGTCTAGCCGCTGTAAAAGGGTTAGAAAATGTGCTGGATATAGTAGCAACTAGTCCAACATGTTGTGTAACTTGTGATATCGCTGTTAAATTAACTAGAGGATCGAACCAAAATGCAGGCATATCACTTTTAGAATTAGCTGGAAACGATTGATTGTCAGCGAAAAATATAGCATCAAATAAGCCTTGTTCTGCAATTTTTGCTAACGACTGATAATACGTAATATCACCAATACGTTCAATGCTTGAATGGGGCATGCGCCATGCAGCCTGATGGTGACCACATCCATAGATGAGTACACCGATGTTGAGATGTTGTGTTTGTGTCATAGAATTCATCGCTCCTCCTTATTAATTCATTGTTAAGCCGCCGTCGACTGTAAAGTTCTGACCTGTAATGCCATCAGATTGATCTGATACGAGATACGCGACCATATTAGCTACATCTTGTGGTGAGGTAACATTTTTGAGAGGTGTTGTTTGCGCAATTAAATCAAAGACCTCAGTTGATGTCGTTGCACTTGCATCGGTTGTTTTTAACAAACCGCCAGATACTACGTTTGATGTGATACCATATTGTCCTAATTCGGCAGCCAAATTACGTGAAAATCCAATTAATCCAGCTTTAGCTGTGGTATATTCATGATAAGGGACAACAGGATTTTGAAATAAATTCGTACCTATTGAGATGATTTTACCTTTTTGTCTTTGAATGAATTGAGGTATAGCGCTTTGACATATATTGAAAGCCGCTTTTAATGTGCCATCAATTTGTTGCTGGTAATCTTCCCATGTAAGATCTGCAAATGCTTTTTGTTCAACAGGATCAAATTTAAATCCAACTAGGGCATTATTAATTACCACATCTATCTGACCAAAATATTGTGTAGCTTCATCGACTAATCTATCAATTTCATTTCGTTTTGTCACATCTGCTTGTACAGCGATGGCTTGTCGAGTTCCAATTTCATCAACAAGCTTTTGTGCAGCATGTTCACTTTTATGATAGTTTATAACTACGTTATGGCCATGCTGAGCTAATGTTTTTACTATAGCTGCACCTAATCCACGGCTACTGCCAGTTACTATGACGTTTTTTTTCATTATATACACTCCTTCATTTTCAATAAAAAAATACACAACCCTTCAGAAAGAAAGTTGTGTATTAGAAATATCAACATATGTATAAAAAGTGCTTCAAAAAGCTTTTGAAATATGCTTGATTTCACACTTTCCTCCGCTAGTTCAAACTAGATCAGGTTCAAAGGGTTTGAGTTAGACTCATCTCAGTTAGAAACACCCCTAGTGCATTTAGTTATTTAATTTAATTTCAATGTATATTTTTTAGTGAATAATGTCAAGTTTAGGATAATTTAAGATTTTATACGATGTCATTTTGATTTGAAAAAAAGAAATTGGCGGAATGTTGAAATTGGTAAAGAAGAAACTCTTTACAAAGTTGAAGATTACTGTTATTATTATTTCTTGTAGAAAATAAAAACTATGAAAATTAAAGGAGCGAATATAAATGGCAGTTAAATTACGTTTAACACGTTTAGGTTCAAAAAGAAATCCATTCTATCGTATCGTAGCAGCTGATGCTCGTGCACCACGTGACGGTCGTAATATCGAACAAATCGGTACTTACAACCCTAACAATGTCAATGCACCAGAAGTTAAAATCGACGAAGAATTAGCACTTAAATGGTTAAAAGATGGTGCAAAACCAACTGATACAGTTCGTAACATTTTATCAAGAGAAGGTATCTTGAAAAAATTTGATGAGCAAAAATAATTTTTAACCTAATATACATTCTGTATATTTGTAAGAGTACCTCGAGAGGTGCTCTTTTTTTATTGTGAAATATCCAATATAATTCAATAATAATGAAAAATGGCGATATATCATAGAGCCTTTATTTTTTAAATGTAATGAGTCACAGTGATCGAACTTACGTGTTATAATGAGCTAATAAAATAGCGAAGATACATAATTAAAGATAACAGAAATAGTCAAATTATTTTGGAGGAACATATATGAAAGTTGAAGTAGGAAAGATTGTAAATACACATGGAATAAAAGGAGAAATTAAGGTGAAATCTAATTCAGATTTTACCGATATACGTTTTCAACCCGGGGAAATCGTTGAGATCGAACGTAAAGACAAAGAATCATTAACATTTACAATTTCATCATATAGAATGCATAAAGGACTTCATATGTTAACATTTGAAGGAATCAATAATATTAATGATATTGAGCATTTAAAAGGTGAAACGTTAGTTCAAGAACGTGACCATGAAGAAATTGAATTAGGTGAACATGAATATTATTATTCAGATATTATTGGTTGTACGGTCTTCGATGAAGAAGATACGCCAATTGGTCGTGTGATAGAAATTTTTGAAACAGGTGCCAATGATGTTTGGGTTGTTAAAGGGGATAAAGAATATTTAATACCTTATATTGCAGACGTAGTTAAAGAAATTGATGTCGAAGGTAGACGTATTCAAATCTCACCTATGGAAGGATTGTTAGATTAATGAAGATTGATTATTTAACTCTATTTCCAGATATGTTTAATGACGTGTTAAATCATTCTATTCTGAAGCGTGCTCAAGAAAAAGATGTGTTACAAGTCAATACTGTAGATTTTAGACATTTTGCAGAAAATAAACATAACCAAGTAGATGATTATCCTTTCGGTGGTGGGCAAGGAATGGTATTAAAGCCTGAACCTATATTTAATGCGATGGACAGTATCAATAAGACAGCTGACACAAGAGTGATACTAATGTGTCCTCAAGGACGTCCGTTTAATCAAGCCATTGCTAATGAACTTAGTCAAGCGGAGCATATTGTTTTTATTTGTGGTCATTATGAAGGTTATGATGAAAGAATCCGTGAAAATTTAGTAACGGATGAGATTTCCATGGGAGATTATGTATTAACTGGTGGAGAACTACCAGCAATGGTAATGACTGATGCAATTGTTAGGTTACTGCCCGGTGTGTTAGGTAATCAACAATCACATGAAGATGATTCATTTCAAGATGGTTTACTAGAATTTCCTCAATATACAAGACCACGTGAATATAAAGGGATGGGTGTACCAGATGTATTGTTGTCAGGTAACCATGCAAATATTGAAAAGTGGCGTCATGAACAGAAAATGATCAGAACTTGGACGAAGCGACCAGATCTTTTAAACTATGATACTATGTCTCAAGAAGACAAAGAGATTATAGAAAGATACAAAAAGCATTTGAAAAAAGACTAACTATGTGCTAACATATTTTAAGTGTGCGACACACGAAAAATCACTATGATCCGCTGCTATATTTTGTCTAGGCAAGAACATAGGTTGAAGGAGAGAAAAATAATGAGTAATCACAAATTAATCGAAGCAGTAACTCAATCGCAATTACGCACAGACTTACCTTCATTCCGTCCGGGTGACACTTTAAAAGTGCACGTACGTATTATTGAAGGTACACGTGAACGTATCCAAGTATTTGAAGGTGTAGTAATCAAGCGCCGTGGTGGAGGTATTTCAGAAACTTTCACTGTACGTAAGATTTCTTCAGGTGTAGGTGTGGAACGTACATTCCCATTACACACACCAAAAATCGAAAAAATCGAAGTTCCACGTCGTGGTAAAGTTCGTCGTGCTAAATTATACTACCTACGTGAATTACGTGGTAAAGCTGCTAGAATTAAAGAAATTCGTTAATCAGCATAATCATCATAAAAAAAGCGGTCCTCATAAAGAGGGCCGCTTTTTTGTTTATTGATAAAGAAAAAGCAAAGATATTGGACGAACTTCATTATCCAATGGGAACTAATTAAAACTTGTGTGATTAGAGGTAAGTATCAAGAGCAAAATATTTTACTTAAGATTAGTGATTCCAAAGTGAAGTATATAAATTGAGATGTCTCTACAAAGGGGAATAGAGCTTAAATAAAGACTTCGCCCCCCTAAACAACCATTTGGACGTATATAATCTGTAAATAGACGGTAATTACCATTGATAGTTACTGCATAATAGACTTAGTATAGCTAACTAAATGAGTATTGTTTTAATATCGATGTGTCAATACCATATAAATCTTTGTTTGATATTGGCACATTTAAACATATTTTCTACTTGCGTGTACGATTTTTTGATTTATATCTTAACCACCATAAAAAGACAATGCTAGAAATAACACCGAAAATAGACAATGTGATTAATAGTAAGGTGTGTGGTGGTGTATATTTTAAGGTGATTGTTTCTTGATCTTTCTCAGTAGGAATCACCGTCATAATACCGTTACCTTGCTTGACAGGCAATGCTTGTTTGCCCGAATAGGCTTTCATACCATTACGATAGGCCATAGGAAGTACAATGTATCCTTCATCTTCTTTGTGCTTAGTTATTGTATAACCTGTACGTTGTTGAGAAACTTTGACAGGGTTTAAAGATTTATTTGCGTTACGTAATGTTTGATAATCTTCACCATAGATTCCTTTGATATTAAATCGATAATCACCTTTAGATAATTGAATGTTTAAATCTTTATTTGCTTTAACGCGCATAGTTACTGGTGTAACAAAGCGTCTATACTTATAGGTCAATTCATTGCGTTGTTGGCTATATTCGTTAACACGGACATCATGTGCTTTATCAGGTGAGAGTAACTCTACATCCATCTCAACATACATATCTTCATATTTGTCAGCAATAGATTTAGGTAAATGATAACTTATGCCCCCATTATCTTTAGAAACGACTAAATGATTATCTTTGTTTCTATGAGCATGGTTAAATGTTGGTGTCGCTTCAGTTAATAAATTTTTATTAGATTTGAATGTTTGATTGGATGAAGTGCTACTATCATTCAATACAACACCTTGTAACATGGCTTGTTCTCTATCTAACGGTGATTTAAGGTCTTTGGAATCAAAAACTTTATCCGTGATGTGTGCGCTAGGGTATGTTATTTGATTAGTGGAATGTAAAAATGACTCTTCTTTAGAATGCGCAACAGTACTTTCATGTTTAAATCCGTATGGAATATTTAAGTCATTTGGACGACGTATACGATCTTGTACATTCCATAAAGCCATTAAATTAGCACGATTAGATAATAAACGATACGTACTATTTTTATCAGTGTGCATGTTGATTTGTAAAGTTTTATCGTAATATTTTAAGATATCACCATCGAATATACTTGAATACAAAGCGGTGCCATTAAAATGATATAACATTGGTGAATTCAAACCGTATTGCGACATATAATCAATTCTATTTAATGGATCGTCACCATGTTGCTGGTTGATTGCATTTATTTTTTTAGTTAATGCAGGACTTTTATATTTAGCATCATGCATAGCTGAAACGGTTGATTCGTAGTTTTTAACATTATTAAAATGATTGTTAGATAATATAAAGGCTTGCTGCACAACAAACAAGCATAGGATGGTAAATAAAACCCATCGTTGTTGCAATAAGCATTTTTTTAACAGTGTAAATGCTATGAAAAGCATAAGCATTAAACATACGACCATCCAGGAGATTTTTTGATCAGTCACTACAAATGACATCACACCCATAATTATTAAAACTGGTAGACAAGAGATGACATAAGATTTTAGATTTAACTCAGAAAGATGCTGAATAAATAAAGCGATTAATCCTGATGTTGTTAATGCAAAAATATAAACCCATCTACGTTCTGGCGTTGAAAAACCATTAAACATACTATCGAAATAAGGTGTTAACGAACCTATTAACATAATCCATGTTGCAATTGCAAAAAGTCTATAGTAATAATGCTTGTAAAGTTTGAAAGATAATAAAGCGATGATCGTAATCAATGATACGGTAATGTAAAAGCCATTGCTAAAAAAGTTTTTCTGACGTGCAAAGTCAGTAAATAGATTTATGCTGAAATGTGGATTACTCACTCTATCGTTATTAAGAAATGAAGATACCCCAGTATAGAACCCCCAAATACCAATTAACGTGCTCAATATAACTGCAATAGGTATCATCCACAATTGCTGTTTTCGAGAAACTATGTCTCTCGGATGTGGAAATATAAAGCGATAAATTACATAAGCTAATATCACAATCGCTTCATAATAACTAAAGTAAAAATTTGAAAAAAGTGTTAATGCAATTGCGAAAATAAAAAGCCCCAATTTCTTTTCTCTATAAAAACGTTCAATACCTAATAGTGACAAGGGTAGAAAAATTAGTAAATCGCCATAGTAAGACCACGTAAAATTAAAATATATAACTGTTGTAGAAGCCCCATAGAGCAATGCAGCTAAAAATATTGAATGATTTTTAAACTTTAAATATTTAAAGAAATAAAAAGTTATAACAAAAGTTGCTACGCCTTTTATAAAGGCAACGATTAACTGATTACTAGCCCAAAACGTAATTTGACTTGGATTACTATTGAATATCACTTCCGATAACCACACAAATATAAAATTTATATAAGTAAACGGGGAGGTTGAATAGTAATAAGATAAATCTTGTACAAAATTGCCCCCAAGGCCAAATGAGTGATCATATGAACTTTTAAACTGACTAAAATGTTCATATAAGTACATTTGAAAAGGCATCATTTGCCTGTAACCGTCACCATAACCGCTAAATACAACGCCATAGGTTAGATAGCGATAAATATATGGTGTGAATGTGAGAAGTGCTACGAAAACACCCATTGTAATGATGCATAATAATCTCGTTGTTTTATTGGACCAAAGCTTACGAAACATGGTCATACCTCATCTCTGACAAACTCCTTTTATAAAGTGATTTAATTGCGATTGAATCTTTTACGAATTAGCCATGTAATTGTAGATAATGTAAATATGGCGGAAATAATAATCATGGTATACCAATATTTAGGGCGATATTTGAGAATGATTTGACTAGTATCTCCATTTACAGCAACGCCCGTCATCATATAGTTTACCTTAAAAGGTTTTACTTTTTTGCCATCAATATAAGCTGTCATGCCATTACGATATGGAATATTAATAGAAGCGATTCCTTTTTGATGTGGGGACAAGTTAACTTTGACACCATTTTTAATATCATGATAGCTACCTATATTAGTTTTAGAACCATGGGCAGATTTTAATTTTTGGTAATTTTCACCGTGTAAACTTTTAATATCTAATTGATAATTTCCAGATGGATTGAGATTTATATTTATGTTGCCATGTTCATCTGGTTGTGCTTTGTAAAGTTGAGTATCTACGCCTGTTCGATATGTAGAATTATTGAATAATCGATGGTTTGCATAATCATTTATATTCACTGTAAAGTTACTGTCTGGATAACCGCGTTTTACTTTTAAAGTTAAATAAAAATCATTAAAACGCTGTCTCAGATGTTCTGGTATGTGCAACTGAATTTGGCTATTATCGTTACAAAATTGTATACGTTGCCCATCCGTTTTATTTATATTTTGATACGATATTTGCGTTTGATTTAATAAGTTTTTAGTGGTATCTGTATATTCTTTCCCTTTACCATTAACTACAACGCCATCGATCATGGCATGTTCTCTATCAATAGCTGTATTAATAGAGTTTGAATCATAAACATTATTTGTGACACGAACAGATGGAAGGTTTAATGTATTTTCATAAATTTGATACTGTCCTTCAGTTTTTATTTTCTTAAAATAGGTTGGCACGTTATTTTGATAATCTTTAAGCATTAAAAATTTGATTGAAAATAAGCTGTTAATATTTTGACGTGCATTGGTGGATTGATATCTACTAACTGATTCTTCTTGCATATTGATCTTCAACGCATCATAGTAGTAATCTAAAATATTATGATTAAAAATACTTGAATAAATACTCACGCCTTTAAAGTGTTGATACATAGGTGTATTATCTTGTTCATTAACACGCCAATCAATACGTTCATCCTCAGATTTATAATGTGTCATTTGTGATATTAATTGTCGTTGGAGAGGTGTGTTAAAAAGACTGGCATTAATATAACTTTTATTAGCTCGTTCAACATGGTCTTCAAAGTAAATTTGATTGCGAATAAAGACAAAAGAAATTAGCAAATTAAGAATCATAATAGAAATAATAAATAAATATGTTAATTTAACACGTGATTCCGCCTCTTTGACTAAAAGTATCAGAAAGCCAATGACACTTACGATAGGTGTAAACCATAACCATGACACAAAGTCACTATAATACCATGCACTGATAAATAGATAACTTAATGCAACTATAGCTGACAAAATATAGTTTTTTATTGATATTGTTCTAAAATATTTGATGTAGAAGCTAATTAAAACTGCAGCATTCAATGCAATAAGATAATGCCATCTTTTTTGAGGTGCAGAAAATCCATTAAATATTTGATCGATAAATGGAATGAAACTTGCACCAATAGATACAATGGTAAATATAGCAAATAATCTAAAATAATAGTGCTTATATAATTTGAAAGATAATAATGCTTGTAAAACAATAAATGATAAGACAATTAAATAGTTATCGTAAAAAACATTTGTATTCTGATTAAAAGGTTCAAACCAATCTACTTTACTATCAAAAGGTGTACGTCTATTGTTTAAGAAACCTTGGACGGCGTGGAAAAAAATAAATAAACTACAACCCAAGGCAACGAAAGATGCTAAAGTTAACGACCAAAATGCTTTGAACCTAGGGACTAAATCATTTTTATGTCTGAATAAGATTCTAATTGATAAGTATAAAATACCAGTTAATAATTGATAATATGCAAAATAAAAATTATTAATTAGTGAAATAGCAACAATTAGTATAAACCAACCTATTTTCCCATTTTTGAGGAAACGTTCTATGGACCATAATAATAGTGGAAGCCATATAAATATATCGCTGAAAAATGGCCAGTATACTGTGAATCTAAAGTAAAGCGGTGATATAACAAAAATGAACGCACCAAGTATAGCGATATTACGATTAAATGAAATACTACGCACAAATATAAAGGTTCCTAGCATAGCAATAGCAGATTTAATGATTGATATAATCAGGGCATTTGTTGTCCAAAACAAAACATCTGAAGTGTTTATTGGAATGAAGATTTTAAGTATTACAATGGCCACTACATTGCATATAAAAATAATGTTAGTGGAGAAATAGTAGCTTAGATCAGTGGAAAAATCTCCCCCTAAACCGAAATCAGATGCGTAGAACCAATTCCCCTTGCTCCAATTATCAAACAAGTACATTTGAATTGGCACCATCTGTTCTATCCCATCATTAGGACCAGTAAACAATACACCATCATAAACATATCTATAAATAACATAACTATGCCCAATAATTGCTAATATAATAAATAAACAGACGTACAATAATTTACGTGTCATAGGTAATCTCCTATATATATTAAATATAATGCTATTGTAACGATTTTTTACAAATTTAGTTTAAAAAGACTATATATTTTGTGTGAAATTAATCTTTTTAAGATATATATCTTGATTTTCTCAAAAAAACAGAGATAAATAAAACATTAACCTATATACAGATATCTAAAGTGCAACTATAAATCATCTATATTTATATATTAAATAATAGTGTAAAATTGAAGATGGTAAATAAGCCATGGCGTTATTTTGTTTATCAAGCACTATGTAGCGTGTTATGATTTTAAAGTCAAAGCAACGTGCAAGTATAATGATATATTTAAATTAATAAAAATCTGAAATTCGCAAAAATAGAAAGGTGATATAGATATGGTAATACAATGGTATCCAGGCCACATGGCTAAAGCAAAAAGAGAAGTATCAGAACAATTAAAAAAAGTCGATGTCGTGTTCGAATTAGTTGACGCTAGAATTCCTTATAGTTCTAGAAATCCTATGATTGATGAAGTGATACAACAAAAACCACGTGTAGTTATTTTAAATAAGAAAGATATGGCAAATTTAAAAGAATTAGAAAAGTGGGAATCATTTTTTAAAGATAAAGGTTATTACCCTGTAGCAATTGATGCAAAACATGGTAAAGGACTTAAACAAGTAGAACAAACGGCCATTAAAGCTACCAAAGAAAAATTCGAAAGAGAAAAACAAAAAGGATTAAAACCTAGAGCGATTAGAGCAATGATTGTGGGCATACCTAATGTAGGAAAATCAACGTTAATTAATAAATTAGCAAATAAGACTATTGCTAAAACAGGTAATACGCCAGGTGTAACCAAACAACAACAATGGATAAAAGTAGGAAATTCACTACAATTGCTAGATACGCCTGGGATTTTATGGCCTAAATTCGAAGATCAACTCGTTGGTAAGAAACTAAGTGTTACTGGAGCAATTAAAGATAGTATTGTTCATTTAGACGAAGTTGCTATTTATGCTTTAGATTTCATGAAAGCACATGACTACGAAGGTTTAAAACAGCACTATAAAATTGATGTCCCTGTAGATGCAGAAAACATAGAATGGTTTGATGCGATCGGACGTAGACGTGGATTGTTGCGTCGAGGTAACGAAATAGACTATGAAGCGGTAATCGATTTGATTATTCATGAAGTTAGAAATGCTAAAGTTGGTACGTACACGTTTGATATCATCAATGAAATGGACGTGTAGACAAATATGAAACAAACGATTCAAGAAGTGAAGACGATATTGCAAACAATACAATCTATAGAAGAACTTAATGCACACATATTTGTTGAAGATGAACGTAAAGGTGTGCAAAATGCTATCAAACAAAGACGTAAACAATTAGAAAAAGAAGAGTTATTGCTAAAAAATTATGAGGAAATGTCAGAGTTTGAAATCGCATTGTTAGCGCAAAATAGTGATGCGCTTATTTGTGGTATCGATGAAGTTGGTCGTGGCCCATTAGCTGGCCCGGTTGTGACATGTGCTGTCATTTTAAATGAGAATCATTATTTTACAGGGTTAAATGATTCGAAGAAATTATCTGCAAAGCAAAGACAAAGTATAGAGAAACAGCTATTAAATGATGTTTTTGCATATGCTTATGGTTATGCAACAGTGGAAGAGATTGATCGATTAAATATTTATGAGGCCACAAAAATTGCTATGTTAAGAGCGATTAAAGCATTACCAGTTCGCCCTACACACTTACTTGTAGATGCGATGACTTTAGATATAGATATCCCACAAACATCATTAATCAAAGGTGACGCTAGAAGTGTATCTATTGCAGCTGCAAGTGTGCTGGCAAAAGAGCATAGAGACAAATATATGCGTGAATTAGCTGAAAAATATCCTGGGTACGGTTTTGAAAAAAATGCTGGCTATGGGACCCGACAACACTTAGACGGCATTAAACAATTAGGTGTTATACCTGAACACAGGAAAACATTTGAGCCAATTAAATCGCTCACAAATTAATAGTTAAAATGAAATAATTGAAATAAGTAGAATAAATGAGTTTACAATAGCGCTTTCATTTCTTATAATTGATTATGAACTTAACCTAAGAAACAGGAGGATGGAGAATGAATATCCACGAGTATCAAGGTAAAGCAATATTTCGTTCTATGGGCGTTGCTGTCCCAGAAGGACGCGTAGCATTTACTGCTGAAGAAGCGGTTGAAAAGGCAAAAGAATTAGATTCGAAAGTTTATGTGGTAAAAGCACAGATTCATGCAGGGGGTAGAGGTAAAGCTGGCGGTGTGAAAATTGCAAAATCACTATCCGAAGTGGAAACTTATGCAAATGAATTATTAGGTAAGACGCTTGTTACACATCAAACTGGGCCTGAAGGTAAGGAAGTTAAACGCCTTTACATAGAAGAAGGCTGCGATATTCAAAAAGAATATTATGTTGGTTTTGTAATTGATCGTGCAACAGATAGAGTTACTTTAATGGCTTCAGAAGAAGGCGGTACAGAAATTGAAGAAGTAGCTGCTGAAACACCTGAAAAAATATTCAAAGAAACAATTGATCCTGTTGTCGGGTTAGCACCATATCAAGCAAGAAGAATCGCATTCAACATTAATATTCCAAAAGAATCAATTAATAAAGCGGCTAAATTTTTAGTATCATTATATAATGTGTTTATCGAAAAAGATTGTTCTATCGTTGAAATCAACCCACTTGTAACTACAGGTGACGGTGAAGTATTAGCTTTAGATGCAAAAGTAAACTTTGATGATAACGCATTGTTTAAACATAAAGATATTCAAGAATTACGTGACTTAGAAGAAGAAGATCCAAAAGAAATCGAAGCATCTAAATATGATTTATCATATATTGCATTAGATGGAGATATCGGTTGTATGGTAAATGGTGCCGGTTTAGCAATGGCTACTATGGATACAATTAATCACTTCGGTGGAAATCCCGCTAACTTCCTTGACGTAGGGGGCGGCGCAACTAAAGAAAAAGTTACTGAAGCATTTAAAATTATTTTAGGTGATGAGCAAGTTAAAGGTATCTTTGTAAATATCTTCGGTGGCATTATGAAATGTGACATCATTGCAGAAGGTATAGTTGCCGCAGTTAAAGAAGTAGAACTTACACTACCACTTGTTGTACGTTTAGAAGGTACAAACGTTGAAAAAGGTAAAGAAATCCTTAAAGAATCTGGATTAGCAATTGAACCAGCAGCTACAATGGCTGAAGGTGCACAAAAAATCGTAAAACTTGTTAAAGAAGCATAAGGAAAGGATGGGAGCACGAAGATGAGCGTATTTATTGATAAAAATACAAAAGTAATTGTACAAGGTATCACAGGGTCAACTGCCCTTTTCCATACAAAACAAATGCTTGAATATGGTACACAAATTGTTGCTGGGGTTACTCCAGGTAAAGGCGGACAAGTTGTTGAAGGCGTTCCAGTATTCAATACAGTTGAAGAAGCACAAGAAGAAACAGGTGCTACAGTTTCAGTAATCTACGTACCTGCACCATTCGCTGCAGATGCAATTTTAGAATGTATTGAAGCTGAGTTAGATTTAGCAATCTGTATTACAGAACACATCCCAGTAGTTGATATGGTTAAAGTTAAACGTTACTCAGAAGGTAAGAAGACACGTGTTGTTGGACCAAACTGTCCGGGTGTTATTACTGCTGATGAATGTAAAATCGGAATTATGCCAGGTTATATTCATAAAAAAGGTCATGTAGGCGTAGTTTCACGTTCTGGTACATTAACTTATGAAGCGGTACATCAATTAACTGAAGAAGGTATTGGTCAAACTACTGCAGTAGGTATTGGCGGAGACCCTGTTAACGGTACAAACTTTATTGATGTATTAAAAGCATTTAATGAAGATGAAGAAACTAAAGCAGTTGTTATGATTGGTGAAATTGGTGGTACTGCAGAGGAAGAAGCTGCAGAATGGATTAAAGCTAATATGACTAAACCTGTTGTCGGGTTCGTTGGTGGACAAACAGCGCCTCCTGGTAAGCGTATGGGCCATGCTGGTGCTATTATCTCAGGCGGTAAAGGTACTGCAGATGAGAAAATTAAAACGCTTAATAGCTGTGGTGTGAAAACTGCAGATACACCTTCTGAAATTGGTACGACATTGATAGATGCTGCAAAAGAAGCAGGTATATACGAACAATTATTGACTGTTAAATAATTATTTGTCTTATAACACGCACAAATTCCGATAATATGTCGGAGTTTGTGCTTTTTTAGGTTGCGTTTCTACCATATTAATAGTCAATCAGCTGAAATTGTGTTCAATTTTTAATTAAAGATGTTTTTGAAAATTTGGATTTTTTCATAGTGAATATTTTAAGAATAATATCTCTCAATTTTTCAGGCTAACACGTTTCTATAGAGAGAATTACTCTTTAAAGTTATATTAAATTTCATGAAAAATGATTTTATAATGTAAAATAAATCCAATAGAAACTCCTTTATAATGTACATATAAAGGAGCGCGATACATGAAAGAACAACTTTATTTAAAACTGAGATTTGCAGGGTTAACTACACGTCATTTACACCAACTATTTGAATTTTCACCGTCATTTATATATGAACACGAATTAGAGCAGAATCACACCCTTAAAAGATTTTTAACAAAAATAGCAATAACTCGAAAACACATCATTTATGACAATTTTTTAAATTTAGAGTGTGAACATATTTTCAAACTACTAAAGCAATGGCATATTAGTTATGTGACTATTGATTCCAATACTTATCCTAAATTATTACGTGAAATACATGATCCACCATTCATCCTTTTCTATAAAGGTAATCCTACTTTAATGCAGTCTACGCGAACACTTGCTATTATCGGTTCGAGACAAGCTACTAATTATACTCGAAGAACACTAGAAACATTTTTTCCTAATTTTAAAACTGAGAATTTAATTATCATATCCGGTTTGGCTAAAGGAGCAGATAGCATAGCTCATGAGCAAACACTGAAACATAATATGGGGTCGATTGCTGTATTAGGATTTGGTCATAACCATCATTATCCTAAAGAAACTTATGCCATTCGAAAACAAATTGAGTCCAAAGGTTTAGTAATTAGTGAGTATTTACCAACAGATGGAGCTCGAAAACATTATTTTCCCGAAAGAAATAGACTTATTAGCGGTCTTTCTAAGGGTGTTTTTATCACAGAATCCACTGTGAGTAGTGGGACACATATAACGATGGATTGTGCATTGGAACAAAATAGGGAAGTATATGTATTACCGGGATCTATATACAATCCTATGGTCCAAGGAAATTTAGTTAGCGCACAAGAAGGAGCAAAGATTGTTGTGAAGGCATGTGATATTTTAGAAGATTACCGTCAATCATAATAAAATAAGCGTATATAATACTTAAATCGGTAGAAATATAGTTTTGTAAAAACCTATGTAAAAGTAATGACAATAATAAATTTTGACCACAATAATAAGCTAATTTAATACACACTAAAATTAAAAACATTGACAAAAACAAAATACACCGTTTATCATTTATCTTTGTAATTAGAAAATGCAAGGGGGTAACTACTTTGGCAGAAAATTTAGTCATAGTTGAATCGCCTGCAAAAGCTAAAACTATTGAAAAATATTTAGGGAAAAAATACAAAGTTATCGCGTCAATGGGGCATGTTCGAGATTTGCCTCGTAGCCAAATGGGCGTAGATGCAGAAAATGATTATGAACCCAAATATATAACAATACGCGGCAAAGGTCCTGTAGTTAAAGAATTAAAGAAACATGCTAAGAAAGCCAAAAAAGTTTTCCTAGCGAGTGACCCGGACCGTGAAGGTGAAGCTATTGCTTGGCATTTAGCAAATATATTAAATTTAGAAGATTCAAAAGAAAATAGAGTAGTGTTTAATGAAATAACAAAAGATGCTGTGAAAGATAGCTTTAAACATCCAAGAGGTATTGAGATGGAACTTGTTGACGCACAACAGGCACGTCGTATATTGGACCGTTTAGTAGGTTATAATATTTCACCAGTACTTTGGAAAAAAGTGAAAAAAGGGCTGTCGGCCGGTCGCGTACAATCAGTAGCACTGAGACTTGTTATTGATCGAGAAAATGAAATAAGAAACTTTAAACCAGAAGAATATTGGAAAATTGAAGGCGAATTTAGATACAAAAAATCTAAATTTACAGCTAAATTTTTACATTTAAAAAACAAACCATATAAATTAACAAACAAAGATGACGTTGAAAAAGTAACAACACAGTTGGACGGTGATCAATTCGAAGTAACGAAAGTAACAAAGAAAGAAAAAACACGTTACCCTGCCAATCCATTTACAACTTCAACGTTACAACAAGAAGCTGCGCGTAAGTTAAACTTTAAAGCGCGTAAAACAATGATGTTAGCGCAACAACTATATGAAGGTATTGACTTAAAACGACAAGGCACGGTTGGTTTAATTACCTATATGCGTACAGATTCAACGAGAATATCCGATCAAGCTCAAGCAGAAGCTAAAAACTATATTGAAGAGACTTATGGTCAAAAATATATATCAACTCGCAAAGCAAAAGGTCAAGGGGCTCAAGATGCTCACGAAGCAATCAGACCTTCAAGTACTTTACGTACACCAAATGAAATGAAACAATTTTTAACTAGAGATCAACATAGATTATATAAATTAATTTGGGAGCGTTTTGTAGCAAGTCAAATGGCACCAGCAATCTTAGATACGGTTGCCATGGATATAACGCAAAATGATATAAAATTCCGTGCAAATGGTCAAACGATCAAATTCAAAGGTTTTATGACCTTATATGTTGAAGCAAAAGATGATAACGATGATGGTAAAGATAATAAATTGCCGAATATTGAAGAAGGCGAAATGGTTACAGCTACAGATATTGAACCATCACAACATTTCACTCAGCCGCCACCACGTTATACGGAAGCTCGCCTAGTTAAAACAATGGAAGAGTTGAAGATTGGGCGACCTTCTACGTATGCACCAACTATTGATACAATACAAAAAAGAAATTATGTAAAGAATGAAAGTAAACGGTTTGTGCCAACAGAATTAGGCGAAATCGTACACGAACAAGTAAAAGATTACTTCCCAGAAATTATAGATGTTGATTTCACTGTGAATATGGAAACATTACTAGATAAAGTGGCAGACGGTGAAATTCCATGGAAAAAGGTAATAAGAGACTTTTACAGTAGTTTCAGCCAAGATGTTGAACGTGCTGAAGAAGAAATGGAAAAAATTGAAATTAAAGATGAACCTGCTGGTGAAGACTGTGAAGTATGTGGTTCGCCAATGGTCATTAAAATGGGACGTTACGGTAAATTTATGGCGTGCTCAAATTTCCCGGATTGTCGTAATACAAAAGCCATTGTTAAAACAATTGGAGTAACTTGTCCAAAATGTAAAGAAGGCGACGTCGTAGAGCGTAAATCGAAGAAAAATCGTGTGTTCTATGGTTGTTCGAAATATCCAGAATGTGATTTTGTTACATGGGATAAACCAATAGGTCGAGACTGTCCGAAATGTGAACAATATCTTGTTGAGAAAAAACAAGGACGTAAGAGCCAAGTTGTATGTTCTAATTGTGATTACAAAGAAGAAGAACAGAAATAAATAATGTAATATCGCTTGTTGTTTTAAATAATTATATATGAATGATAGTAGCAACTTACGACATATATTTATAATTTAGATGATATATTTATAAATATGATAGAATGTCTAAGTTGCTATTTTATAAGTAGGAGGTAAATAAATGACTCAAGTAGTAAACGTCGTAGGTGCTGGGCTTGCCGGATCAGAAGCTGCATATCAATTGGCACAACGAGGTATAAAAGTCAATCTTATTGAGATGAGGCCAGTTAAGCAAACACCTGCACATCACACTGATAAGTTTGCTGAATTAGTGTGTTCTAACTCGTTAAGAGGTAATGCGTTAACAAATGCAGTAGGTGTACTTAAAGAAGAAATGAGACGTTTGGATTCATTGATTATTCGTGCTGCAGATAAAGCAAGAGTACCAGCAGGAGGAGCTTTAGCGGTTGATCGTCATGATTTTGCAGGTTATGTTACAGAAACATTAAAAGAACATCCAAATATAACAGTATTAAATGAAGAAATTAATAGCATTCCAGAAGGATATACTATTATTGCTACTGGACCTTTAACAACAGATAAATTGGCAAATGAAATTGTCGAAGCCACTGGTAAAGATCAATTATATTTTTATGATGCAGCGGCGCCTATCGTTGAAAAAGATAGTATAGATTTAGACAAAGCATATCTAAAATCACGCTATGACAAAGGTGAAGCAGCCTATTTAAATTGTCCTATGACTGAAGAAGAGTTTAATACATTTTATGATGCTTTAATGGAAGCTGAAGTTGCTCCAGTCAATGAATTTGAGAAAGAAAAATATTTTGAAGGTTGTATGCCTTTTGAAGTTATGGCTGAGCGTGGTAGAAAGACTTTATTATTTGGTCCAATGAAGCCTGTAGGACTCGAAGATCCAAAGACTGGTAAAAGACCATATGCTGTTGTTCAATTGCGTCAAGATGATGCGGCAGGTACGCTATATAATATCGTTGGCTTCCAAACACATTTAAAATGGGGCGCGCAAAAAGACGTTATTCGCCTTATACCTGGCTTAGAGAACGTTGAAATTGTAAGGTATGGCGTGATGCATCGTAATACTTTTATCAATTCTCCTGATGTTTTAACAGAAACGTATGAACTAAAAGGGAGAGAAGAACTATATTTTGCAGGTCAAATGACAGGCGTAGAAGGTTACGTAGAAAGTGCGGCGAGTGGACTTGTAGCTGGTATAAATCTTGCACATAAAATTCAAAACAAAGGTGAGGTCATTTTCCCTAGAGAAACAATGATTGGAAGTATGGCATATTATATTTCACACGCTAAAAATGAAAAGAACTTCCAACCGATGAATGCTAATTTTGGACTTTTGCCTACTTTGGAAAATAGAATCAAAGACAAAAAGTTACGTTATGAAACATTAGCAAATCGTGCACTGGACTATTTAGATAACTATAAAAAAACGCTATAAAAATTTCGCATTTAACAAACAAATTCGAAAATTTTGAAAGTTTTACTCAATTTAATAGTTTTTTTTCGCAGACTCCTCTTTCAATATGCTACAATTCATATTGATGGAGGGGTTTTTAATGGAAAAAATCCAACAAGCATATTTATATATGTTGAAAGTTGAGAAACATTTTTCAGAACATACATTGAAATCATATCACGATGATTTAGAGCAGTTTAATGATTTCTTATCACAGGAACATCTTATATTAGCTACATTCGAATACAAAGATGCTAGAAATTATTTAAGTTACTTATATACAAAAAACTTGAAAAGAACATCAGTTTCCCGTAAAATTTCTACGCTGAGAAGTTTTTACGAATATTGGATGACTCAGGATGAACAAGTAGTTAATCCATTCATACAATTAGTACACCCCAAGAAAGAACAATATTTACCTCACTTTTTTTATGAAGAAGAGATGAAAGCCTTATTTGATACGGTTGAAAGTGATGCTAAAAAAGGTTTGAGAGACAGAGTAATCTTAGAATTACTTTATGCAACTGGAATTAGGGTTTCTGAATTGGTTAATATAAAAGAACAAGATGTAGATATGTATGCACCAGGAGTCAAAGTATTGGGTAAAGGTGGTAAAGAACGCTTTATACCTTTTGGTGAATTTTGCAAGCAAAGTATAGAACGTTACTTAACACAATTCAAACCTAAAACAAATAGTGATCATGCGTATTTATTAGTCAACATGAACGGAGAGCGCATTACAGAACGTGGCATACGTTATGTATTAAATGATGTTGTAAAACGTACTGCAGGCGTGACTGAAATTCATCCTCACAAATTAAGACATACGTTTGCAACGCATATGTTAAATCAAGGCGCTGATTTACGAACAGTACAATCGCTGTTGGGCCATGCCAATTTGTCCACAACAGGTCGATATACACATGTAACAAATGAGCAATTAAGGAAAGTTTATTTAAATGCACACCCACGTGCAAAAAAGGAGAATTAGTTTATGAGTACATCTATCCATGCAACAACTATATTTGCAGTACAACATAATGGTCATTCGGCAATGGCTGGTGATGGTCAAGTTACTCTTGGAGAGCAAGTCATTATGAAACAAACAGCTAGAAAAGTAAGACGTTTATATAATGATAAAGTTTTGGCAGGGTTTGCTGGCAGTGTAGCTGATGCATTTACCTTATTTGAAAAGTTTGAAACAAAACTACAACAGTTTAGCGGTAATTTAGAAAGAGCTGCGGTAGAATTGGCTCAAGAATGGCGTGGAGATAAACAACTTAGACAATTAGAAGCGATGCTTATAGTTATGGATGAAACTTCAATTCTTGTAGTTAGTGGTACTGGTGAAGTTATTGCTCCAGATGACGATTTAATCGCTATAGGTTCTGGTGGTAACTACGCACTAAGTGCAGGTAGAGCCCTAAAGCATAACGCAACACACTTAACAGCGAGTGAAATGGCATATGAAAGCTTAAAAGTTGCTTCAGATATTTGTGTATTTACAAATGATCAAATCATCGTAGAAGAATTGTAAATAATAAAAGTGAGAACTTGATTGTTTGCAATGTAAAAATGTTTAACATTAAGATATAGTTGAAATAGTAAAAATTTTCCATAAATAGCTATTAATATGTTTCAGAGATAAAAAATGATTATAACGGAGGTAACTTGTCTAATGGAGACGAATGGTATTAAATTAACACCTAAAGATATTGTTACAAAACTTAATGAATATATAGTCGGACAAGATGACGCAAAACGTAAAGTTGCGATAGCTTTAAGAAATCGATATAGAAGAAGTCTTTTGACTGAAGAAGAAAAACAAGAGGTCGCTCCGAAAAATATATTGATGATTGGACCAACAGGTGTTGGTAAAACGGAAATCGCTAGACGCATGGCAAAAGTAGTAGGCGCGCCATTTATTAAAGTAGAAGCTACGAAGTTTACAGAAGTTGGTTATGTAGGTAGAGATGTAGAAAGTATGGTACGTGACCTCGTTGATATTGCAGTAAGGCTAGTGAAAGAGCAGAAAAAAACACTAGTACATGATGAGGCTCAAAATAAAGCTAATGAGAAGTTAGTTAAACTATTAGTGCCAAGCATGAAGAAAAAGGCAACGACAAACAATAATAACAACCCATTAGAGTCACTTTTTGGAGGTTCGATGCCTAATTTCGGTCAAAATAATGACGAAGAGGAAGAAACACCTACAGAAGAAGTTAAAACAAAGCGTTCAGAAATTAAACAACAACTACTGGATGGTAAGTTAGAAGAAGAAAAAGTAAGATTGAAGGTAGAGCAAGATCCTGCTGCAATGGGAATGTTAGGTACGAATCAAAATCAACAGATGCAAGATATGATGAACCAATTAATGCCGAAGAAAAAAGTTGAACGAGAAGTACCTGTTAAAACAGCGCGCAAAATATTGACGGACGAATTTGCCGACGAGTTAATCGATCAAGAGACAGCAAATCAAGAAGCGATTGAATTAGCGGAACAAATGGGAATTATTTTTATCGATGAAATAGATAAAGTAGCTACAAATAATCAAAGTTCGGGTCAAGATGTTTCTCGCCAAGGTGTCCAAAGAGATATATTACCAATTCTTGAAGGTAGCATGGTTCAAACGAAGTATGGTACTGTTAATACTGAACATATGCTATTTATTGGTGCAGGAGCATTCCATGTGTCTAAACCAAGTGATTTAATTCCGGAGTTACAAGGTCGTTTTCCAATTCGTGTTGAATTAGAAAGTCTATCGGTAGAAGATTTCGTTAGAATCTTGACTGAACCTAAACTATCACTTATAAAACAATATGAAGCGTTACTTCATACAGAGCAAGTAACAGTTAAATTTACCGATGATGCAATCAAACGACTAGCAGAGATAGCATTCCAGGTGAATCAAGATACTGATAACATCGGCGCACGTCGATTGCATACTATACTTGAAAAAATGTTAGAAGATTTATCTTTTGAAGCACCAAGTATGCCTAATGCGGTTGTAGACATTACACCACAATATGTAGACGATAAGTTGAAAACAATTTCAACAAATAAAGATTTAAGTGCATTCATTTTATAATATAAATAAAAAGGAGAAGGAATATGAGCTTATTATCGAAAACTAGAGAATTAAATACGCTTTTACAAAAACATAAAGGTATTGCTGTAGATTTTAAAGATGTAGCACAAACGATAAGTAGTGTAACAGTTACTAATGTATTTATAGTTTCAAGAAAAGGTAAAATTTTAGGGTCAAGTTTAAATGAACTTTTAAAAAACGAACGTATTATCCAAATGTTAGAAAGTAGACACATTCCAGTTGAATATACTGACCAGTTGATGGATGTTAAAGAAACTCAATCAAATATCGATATTGACAATGTATTAACTGTATTCCCACCAGAAAACAAAGACTTATTTGGTGATAGCAAGACGACAATTTTCCCAATTTTAGGCGGCGGTGAAAGATTAGGTACATTAGTACTTGGCCGTGTGACTGAAGATTTCTCGGAAAATGACTTAGTTTTAGGGGAATATGCAGCTACAGTTATTGGTATGGAAATTTTACGTGAAAAACATAACGAAGTAGAAAAAGAAGCTAGAGATAAAGCTGCGATTAGCATGGCAATCAATTCGTTGTCATACTCAGAAAGTGAAGCGATTGAACACATTTTTGAAGAATTAGGTGGCAAAGAAGGTCTCTTAATTGCATCTAAAGTAGCAGATCGAGTTGGCATTACACGTTCAGTAATTGTAAATGCGTTACGTAAACTTGAAAGTGCTGGTGTAATTGAATCACGTTCACTTGGAATGAAAGGTACTTTCATCAAAGTTAAAAAAGAAAAATTCTTGGATGAATTAGACCGTATTAAATAATACATTTGAACTATTTACCGTGCAAATGTATTTTATATGTATAAATATTTATACAAACAAAGAAAATTAACCAAGACACTATACTGCGTTTCTATAAATGGAATTACATTCAATAGAACACATACAATACTAATTAAGAGGCTGAAACAGATTGCGACGTTTCAGCCTCTTAAATGTTCAAAATAGTAGTTTGAAAGTGTTGATTTATAGAAATGTATATGTTATATTTATTGACGGCTATGAAGCCAATACACACATAAAAAGTGAAAGTATAAAGGGTGCGACATATTTAATGTTGTGTTTATATGAGCTTTTTATGGAGGTAGAAAACCAATAGGAGGAATTTTATTATGGCAGTAATTTCAATGAAACAATTGCTAGAAGCAGGTGTTCACTTCGGTCACCAAACACGCCGTTGGAACCCAAAAATGAAAAGATATATTTTCACTGAAAGAAACGGTATTTACATTATCGACTTACAAAAAACAGTGAAAAAAGTAGAAGAAGCATATAACTTCATTAAACAAGTATCAGAAGATGGTGGAAAAGTTTTATTCGTTGGTACTAAGAAACAAGCACAAGATTCAGTTAAATCTGAAGCAGAACGTGCTGGTCAATTTTATGTAAACCAAAGATGGTTAGGTGGAATCTTAACTAACTATAAAACAATTTCTAAACGTATCAAACGTATCTCTGAAATTGAAAAAATGGAAGAAGATGGCTTATTCGAAGTATTACCTAAAAAAGAAGTTGTAGAACTTAAAAAAGAATATGACCGTTTAATTAAATTCTTAGGCGGAATTCGTGATATGAAATCTATGCCTCAAGCATTATTTGTAGTTGACCCTCGTAAAGAGCGCAACGCAATCGCTGAAGCACGTAAATTACACATCCCAATCGTTGGTATTGTAGACACTAACTGTGATCCAGATGAAATTGATTACGTTATCCCTGCAAACGATGATGCTATCCGTGCAGTTAAATTATTAACTGGTAAAATGGCAGATGCAATCTTAGAAGGTCAACAAGGTGTATCAAATGAAGAAGTAGCTGCTGAACAAAACATTGATTTAAACGAATCAACTGAAGCTACTGAAGCAGAAACAACTGAAGAAAACACTTCTGTTGAATCAAACTAAGAATAATGTAAAATGGGTGATAAGATATTTAAGCTTATCACCTTTTTTTAAAATAAATATAATAAAATTCATTAAATAATGGAGGAATATGAAATGGCAATTTCAGCTAAACTTGTAAAAGAATTACGTGAAAAAACTGGCGCTGGCATGATGGATTGTAAAAAAGCGTTAACAGAAACTGATGGTGACATCGATAAAGCAGTAGACTTCCTACGTGAAAAAGGTATTGCTAAAGCTGCTAAAAAATCTGACCGTATTGCGGCAGAAGGTTTAGTACACGTTGAAGCAAGAGGGAACGAAGCAGCAATTGTAGAAATTAATTCAGAAACTGACTTCGTAGCTCGTAACGAAGGATTCCAACAATTAGTGAAAGAAATTGCTATCCAAGTATTGGATACAAAAGCTGAATCAGTAGAAGCTTTATTAGAAACTGAATTATCAGATGGTAAATCAGTTGACCAACGTGTTAAAGAAGCTATCTCTACAATCGGTGAAAAATTAAGTATCCGTCGTTTTGCTATCAGAACAAAAACTGATAACGATTCATTTGGCGCTTACTTACACATGGGCGGCCGCATTGGTGTATTAACAGTAGTTGAAGGTTCAACGGACGAAGAAGCTGCTAAAGATGTAGCTATGCACATTGCTGCAATCAACCCTAAATATGTTTCATCAGAACAAGTAAGTGAAGATGAAATTGATCACGAAAGAGAAGTATTAAAGCAACAAGCTTTAAATGAAGGCAAACCAGAGAAAATTGTTGAAAAAATGGTAGAAGGCCGTTTACGCAAATATTTACAAGAAATTTGTGCGGTTGACCAAAACTTTGTAAAAGATCCTGATCAAACAGTTGAAGCTTTCTTAAAATCTAAAGGTGGTAAACTTGTTGACTTCGTACGTTATGAAGTAGGCGAAGGTATGGAAAAACGTGAAGAAAACTTTGCTGACGAAGTTAAAGGACAAATGAAATAATTTTTCATAGTTAGAACAAGAAAGAAGACACCTTTTGTGCTCCGTATGAAAGATTCACTTTTGTATTGGAAGACCTATTGTGTCTTCTTTACTTGTATAATTACATATTTTACAATAGAGAGGATAAGACAATGGCTCAAACTTCTAAATACGAACGTGTTGTATTAAAATTAAGTGGCGAAGCACTAGCAGGTGACGATGGGTTTGGAATTAACCCAATTATTATTAAAAGTGTGGCAAAACAAGTAGCTGAAGTAGCAAAAATGGATTGTGAAATTGCTGTTATCGTTGGTGGAGGCAATATTTGGAGAGGCAAAACTGGTAGTGACTTAGGCATGGACCGTGGTACTGCTGACTACATGGGTATGTTAGCTACGGTTATGAATGCATTAGCTTTACAAGATAGCCTTGAACAATTAGAGTGTGATACACGCGTCTTAACTTCAATTGAAATGAAACAAGTTGCAGAACCATATATCCGTCGTCGTGCAATTAGACATTTAGAAAAGAAACGTGTTGTAATATTTGCGGCTGGTATAGGGAACCCTTACTTCTCTACTGATACTACAGCAGCATTACGTGCGGCTGAAGTTGAAGCTGATGTTATCTTAATGGGTAAAAACAATGTTGATGGTGTGTACTCTGCCGATCCAAAAGTAGATCAAAATGCAATTAAGTATGAACACTTAACACATATCCAAATGCTACAAGAAGGTTTACAAGTCATGGATTCAACGGCTTCATCATTCTGTATGGATAATAATATTCCATTAAATGTATTCTCGATAACAGAAGAAGGTAATATTAAACGCGCTGTTATGGGTGAAAAAATAGGAACGTTAATTACAAAATAATTTAGAGGTGTATGACTATGAGTGACATTATTAATGACACGAAATCAAAAATGCAAAAATCTGTAGATAATCTTTCTAGAGAATTAGCTAATATCAGTGCAGGTAGAGCTAACTCAAATTTATTAAACGGTGTAACTGTTGACTACTATGGTGCTCCTACGCCTGTACAACAACTTGCAAGCATCAGTGTGCCAGAAGCACGTTTATTAGTAATTTCGCCATATGATAAATCATCTGTAGGAGACGTTGAAAAAGCAATCAATGCTGCTAACTTAGGTGTCAATCCTTCGAGTGATGGTGAAGTTATTCGTATAAGTATTCCTGCTTTAACAGAAGAACGCCGTAAAGATTTAGTGAAAGAAGTTAAGAAAATCGGCGAAGACGCTAAAGTAGCTGTTAGAAACGTACGTCGTGATGCTAACGACGAACTAAAAAAACAACAAAAAAATGCTGACATCACTGAAGATGATTTAAAATCACAAACAGCAGATGTACAAAAGCTAACTGACGATTCAATTAAAGAAATCGATAAATTGTTAGAAGAAAAAGAACAAGATATTATGTCAGTATAAACATGGTAATGGATGGTAAGACTTCGCTTCACTTCTATTGTTAGAAATTAACTAATGGAATTCAAGAATCAGAGGTTTATCATATTTTATCTGAACTGTATCAAATCAGACTTTGGTACAGTTTTTTTATTTGTTTATTCAATGCATCTATCTAGTATGATAAAATGGTAGATAATTGCATCTAGAACCTATTATAATAAACATAGATGATCACGCTCGGAGGAAATACCATGTTTAAAAAGTTAAATAAGAAGAAAAATCAGCCTAACCAATCCGATTTTGAATTGGATCTACATAATATACCTGAACATGTTGCAATCATAATGGATGGTAATGGTCGTTGGGCGAAACAAAGAAAATTGCCTAGAATTAAAGGTCATTACCAAGGTACACAAACCGTTAAAAACATCACTAAAGTAGCCAGTGATTTAGGAATTAAATACTTAACGTTATATGCATTCTCTACAGAAAATTGGTCAAGACCGGAAAATGAAGTTAACTATATTATGAGCTTGCCAGGTACATTTTTAAAAACTTTTCTACCGGAATTGATAGAAAATAATGTTAAAGTAGAGACAATTGGCTTTTTGGAACATTTGCCAAATTCTACACTCAAAGCAATAGCTAAAGCGAAAGAAGATACTAAAAATAATACAGGCTTAAAATTAATCTTTGCTATGAACTATGGTGGACGTGCCGAAATTGTAAACAGTGTGAAAAAAATCTATGACCAATTAACTGCTAAAGGTTTATCAAGTGATGAAATCACTGAACAAATGATTGATGAGCATTTGATGACTCATGCATATCCTGACCCAGATCTTTTGATAAGAACTTCAGGAGAACAAAGAATTAGTAATTTCCTTATCTGGCAAGTATCTTATAGTGAATTTATTTTTAATGAAAAATTATGGCCGGACTTTAATAAGGAAGAATTAATAAATTGTATTAAAATTTATCAATCACGCCAACGTCGCTTTGGTGGGTTATAAATAGTTAGGAGATTAGTATGAAAGTTAGAACTTTAACAGCAATCATAGCACTTATCATTTTTCTCCCTGTTTTACTAAAGGGCGGCTTTATTCTAATGCTATTTTCATATTTATTAGCTTTTATAGCATTAAAAGAATTGCTTAATATGAATATGATTAAATTCATATCAATACCAGGTATAATAAGTGCATTAGGTATATTAATTATAATGTTGCCTCAAGAGGCAGGCGACTGGGTTAATAACTTCCAATTGAAATCTTTAATAGCTATGAGTTTTATATTATTAAGTTATACTGTGCTTTCTAAAAACAGATTTAGCTTTATGGATGCAGCTTTCTGTCTTATGTCAATAGCATATGTTGGTATTGGTTTTATGTATTTATATGAAACTCGCTCAGAAGGATTGCATTATATATTGTTTGCGTTTTTAGTTGTGTGGTTAACTGATACTGGCGCTTATATTTTTGGTAGATTGATGGGTAAACATAAGTTATGGCCAGTTATTAGCCCTAATAAAACAATAGAAGGTTTTATTGGTGGATTAATTTGTAGTATTATTGTACCGCTTGTAATGATACTATTTGTCGATTTTAATATAGCTATTTGGTTATTAATTATAGTTACGATTATTTTAAGTATGTTCGGACAACTAGGAGATCTTGTTGAATCAGGTTTTAAACGTCATTTTGGAGTTAAAGATTCAGGCAGAATTTTACCAGGACATGGTGGTATTTTAGATAGATTTGATAGTTTTATGTTTGTGTTGCCACTATTGAACATATTACTAATTCAAAGCTAAACGTATTTACTTTTAAAAATTTTATAAATCATACACAAGGAGTTAATGAATTGGAGTAACTGCGTAAAGCATACAGTTAATATGATTCTTAACTCCTTTAATAAATCTTAAGATTTCAACTTAATACTTTATTTTTGTCGTTATAAAATATAAAAGTTAAATTAGGTGAATATTAATACATAGTCATAGCGTCTAAGGAATTAAATAAAACTAAACTATAAGTTGATATGTTTTTACATAAAAAACGGCTACAATGATATATAATAGTTACGTGTGTCAGTTAGCATTATTGTGTTATAATTTTATAATCTGTAGTGTGAACAGTAAACTTTAAATCGTTAGATTTTTAAAGTGAAACGTATTTAATTTATTAAGAATATATGAGGTGTATCAAATTGAGTTTTCTAGTAACAATTATTTCTTTTATAATCGTCTTTGGTGTCCTCGTAACCGTGCATGAATATGGTCATATGTTTTTTGCCAAACGGGCAGGGATTATGTGTCCAGAATTCGCAATCGGTATGGGACCGAAAATTTTTAGTTTTAGAAAAAATGAAACATTATATACAATACGACTATTACCTGTAGGTGGTTATGTTCGTATGGCGGGTGATGGCCTAGAAGAGCCACCAGTTCAACCAGGAATGCACGTAAAAATTAAATTAAATGATAAAGAAGAAATTACACATATCATTTTAGATGAGCAACATAAATTCCAACAAATTGAAGCTATGGAAGTGAAACAATGTGATTTCAAAGATGGCTTGTTTGTGGAAGGTGTGACTGCCTATGATGATGAACGTCATCGTTTCCCTATTGCAGAAAAATCATATTTTGTAGAAAATGGTAGTTTAATTCAAATTGCCCCAAGAGATCGACAATTCACATATAAAAAACCTTATCAAAAATTCTTAACGCTATTTGCTGGACCATTGTTTAATTTCTTACTTACATTAGTTTTATTTATCGGTTTAGCTTATTATCAAGGTACACCGACGAATTCAGTTGATGAAGTAGCGAAAGGCACGCCGGCAGCTCAAGCTGGACTTAAATCTGGTGACACAATTGTGAAATTAGATGGCAAAACAATAGAAGACAAAAGTGATATTGATAAAGTTGTTGAACAAAATAAAGACAAAAATACAAAAATGACAGTAGAACGTGATGGTAAGACTCATACGATGGATATAAAGCCTAAAAAAGTAGAACAAAAAGTTACTAAAAACAAGAGTCAAACAAGATATTTATTTGGCTACACTCCTGCCACGGAACACACTCTATTTAAGCCAATCGTTTCGGGGATTGACCGCACACTAGAAGCTGGAAAACTTATTTTTTCTGCAATTGTCGGTATGATTGCTAGTATTTTTACAGGGAATTTCTCCTTTGATATGTTGAATGGACCTGTTGGTATCTATCATTCAGTCGATTCTGTAGTTAAAACTGGTATAATAAACTTAATTTCTTGGACGGCTTTATTAAGTGTCAACTTAGGATTAATGAATTTGTTACCTGTACCTGCTTTAGACGGTGGTCGCATACTATTTGTCATTTACGAAGCGATATTCAGAAAACCTGTAAATAAAAAAGCAGAAACAACAATTATTGCAATTGGTGCAGTATTTGTATTAATCGTTATGGTCTTAGTGACTTGGAACGATATACAACGTTATTTCTTATAAAGAGGGAGAGAAGTATATAAATGAAACAGTCTAAAGTATTTATACCAACTATGAAAGAAGTGCCAGCCGGTGCTGAAGCATTAAGTCATCGTTTGTTATTGAAAGCAGGTTTAATCAAACAAAGCACAAGTGGCATATATAGTTATTTACCGCTCGCAGCTAGAGTATTAAATAATATAGAGGCAATTGTTCGTGAAGAAATGGAACGTATTGATGCAGTGGAAATCTTAATGCCAGCACTGCAACAAGCAGAATTATGGGAAGAATCTGGCCGTTGGAGCGCATACGGACCGGAACTCATGCGTTTACAAGATCGTAATGGTCGTGAATTTGCCCTTGGACCAACTCACGAAGAAGTAGTTACTTCTTTAGTAAGAGATGAATTAAAATCTTATAAACAATTACCTTTGACATTATTCCAAATTCAATCTAAATATAGAGATGAAAAACGCCCACGTTTTGGTTTATTACGTGGCAGAGAATTTATTATGAAAGATGCTTATTCTTTCCATGCTGATGAAGCATCTTTAGATGCCTCATATCAAGATATGTACAATGCATATGGTCGTATCTTTAAACGAGTTGGTATTAATGCGAGACCTGTTGTTGCTGATTCTGGTGCAATTGGTGGTAGTCATACGCATGAATTTATGGCATTAAGTGAAATTGGTGAAGATACGATTGTATTTAGCGACCAAAGTGATTATGCTGCAAATATTGAAAAGGCAGAAGTTATTTACCAACCAAATGAAAAGCATGATGAGGTTAAACCATTAACTAAAATAGAAACACCTAACGTCCATACTGCACAAGAGTTAGCATCATTCCTTGAAAAGCCATTAGATGAAATTATGAAATCTATGATATTTAAAGTAGACGGAGAATTCATTATGGTCTTAGTGCGCGGCCATCACGAAATTAATGATATTAAATTAAAAGCATACTTTGCCACAGATAACATTGAATTGGCAACGGAAGATGAGATTGTTAATCTACTTGGTGCAAAACCAGGTTCTTTAGGTCCTATTTTCGATAAAGATATTAAGATTTATGCCGATAATTATATTCAAGACTTAAATAATATCGTTGTTGGTGCAAATGAAGATGGCTATCATTTATTAAATGCAAATGTAGGTCGTGATTTTGAAGTTACAGCATATGGTGATTTCAGATTTATATTAGAAGGTGAACCATTAGTAGATGGTTCAGGTTCAGCTCACTTCGCTGAAGGCATTGAAGTAGGACAAGTATTTAAACTAGGTACAAAATATTCAGAAAGCATGAATGCGACTTTCCTTGATAATCAAGGTAAAGCCAAACCACTATTAATGGGTTGTTATGGTATTGGTGTTTCTAGAACATTAAGTGCAATTGTAGAACAAAATAATGATGAAAATGGTATTATTTGGCCGAAGTCAGTTACACCATTTGAATTACATTTAATAACAATTAATCCTAAAAAAGATGATCAACGTGAATTAGCAGATCAACTTTACACACAATTGAAAGAGCAATTTGACGTGTTATATGATGACCGTAAAGAGCGTGCGGGTGTGAAATTTAATGATGCAGATTTAATTGGTTTACCTATACGTGTAGTTGTTGGTAAAAATGCTGCTGAAGGTATTGTTGAGGTTAAGCGTCGAGATACTGGTGACAGTGAAGATGTTCACATTGACAACTTAACAAATTATGTAAATGACTTATATTCAAATATATAAGTTGAAAGCAGAGTCGATGACAATTTGTTACAATAGCTAATGTAAATAGGTAAATAATGCCTATAAAAATCATGAGGCTGAAACAAAATAAAGCATTAAATGCTGATGTGTATAGGTTTGAGCATACACAGTAGCTGTTTAGTATTTAAAATAGTGATTTCAAGATTTTTAAATACTTATTCAGTCTTGTGGGGCGGGCATATGAAATCAAATTTAAAATTTTGATTTCTGTCCCGCTCCTATTTATTTGTTGGTAAAAATTATGCATTGCATCCTATAAGTTGAACTATTAGAATTTCGAATATATTTAGTTATAATAGAGAAAATGAAAAATAATACATACACCGTCATAAAATGTAATTAATAATATACAAGTAAAACAGTGTAATTAATAGTAAGGTGGTTATCGTCATGTCAATGACAAACGAGGAAAAGTTTAAAATCCTAGCTGACCAAATTAAAATCGCAGAGCATTTGGATTCTGAAATATTAACCAAAAGTGAATTAACACGCGTGGACGTTAAAACAGTGGATCGTTCATGGGTATTTCAAATCACGTTCCCATATTTTTTAGCAATAGAAGATTACTTACTTTTCACAAGTGCAATTACTGAAGAATTCAAATCAATTGCTGAGGTTAAGTGTAATATTACAATAAAAGATAAAGCTAACCAAGATGAATATGCTATTAAATACTTTAGCCATTGTATTGATCAAACAAAGTTATCACCGAAAGTTAAAGGCCAATTAAAACAGAAGCGTTTGATTATGTCTGGAGATATTTTAAAAGTGATGTGTCAAAACGACGTTGAACGCGATCATTTTGATAAAGCTTGTAACGGCAGTTTAATTGCAGCATATCAACAGTGTGGATTTAGCATAAGTAAAGTTGTTTTTGAAACTGATAGTGCAGTAAACGATGGTGATTTAGCATCACTAGAGGCACACATACAAGAAGAAGATGAAAAGAGTGCGCGTGAAGCAACGGAAAAATTAGAAAAAATGAAAGCTGAAAAAGCGAAACAACAAGATAATAATGAAAGTTCTGTCTCAAAATGTCAGATTGGTAAACCAATTCAAATTGAGAACGTACGTACAATTGATTCTATTATTGAAGAAGAGTTTAAAGTAGCAGTCGAAGGTGTCATTTTTGATATTAATCTCAAAGAGTTGAAAAGTGGCCGGCATATTGTAGAAATCAAGGTAACAGACTATACAGATTCTCTCGTATTAAAAATGTTCACACGTAAAAACAAAGATGACTTAGCACATTTTAAAGCTTTAAGTGTAGGGAAATGGGTGCGTGCACAAGGTAGAATAGAAGAAGATACTTTTGTACGAGATTTAGTTATGATGATGTCAGACATAGAAGAAATTAAAAAAGCAACAAAGCAAGATAAAGCTGAAGAAAAACGAGTAGAATTTCATTTGCACACTTCAATGAGCCAAATGGATGGGATCCCCAATATTTCTACATATGTAGACCAAGCTGCTAAATGGGGGCATAAAGCTATTGCTGTTACAGATCATAACGTTGTCCAAGCATTTCCAGATGCACACGCTGCAGCAGAAAAAAATGGAATTAAAATGATATATGGCATGGAAGGCATGCTTGTAGATGATGGAGTACCAATAGCGTATAAACCTAAAGATTGTAATTTGAAAACAGCAACATATGTTGTATTTGACGTTGAGACGACAGGATTATCTAACCAATACGACAAGATTATTGAGCTTGCCGCAGTCAAAGTTAAAGACGGTGAAATTATAGATAAGTTTGAACGTTTTAGTAATCCACATGAACGTTTATCAGAAACGATTAAAAATTTAACACATATTTCTGATGATATGTTAGTAGATGCGCCAGAAATTGAAGAAGTGTTAACAGAATTCAAATCATGGGTTGGAGATGCAATCTTTGTTGCTCATAACGCTTCCTTTGATATGGGCTTCATTGATACGGGCTATGAACATGTAGGTATAGGTGCTTCTACAAACGGTGTTATTGATACATTAGAATTATCTAGAACAATTAATACTGAATATGGTAAGCATGGTCTGAATTTCTTAGCTAAAAAATATGGTGTGGAATTGACTCAACACCATAGAGCTATTTATGATACTGAAGCAACAGCATATATGTTTATAAAAATGTTGAAACAATTAGAAGAGCTCGGTGTTCATAATCACCAAGACATCAATACTTCTTTAACCAACGAGGACGCGTATAAACGTGCGAGACCTAACCATGTTACGCTGATTGTTCAAAACCAAGAAGGATTGAAAAATCTCTTTAAAATTGTAAGTGCTTCATTAGTCCAATATTACTATCGTACGCCGAGAATCCCACGTTCGCTACTAGATGAACATCGGGAGGGGATACTTGTAGGTTCAGCTTGTGATGAAGGTGAAGTCTTTACCGCAGTAATGCAAAAAGACCAATCCCAAGTAGAACGAATTGCTAAATACTATGATTTTATTGAAGTGCAACCTCCAGCACTTTATCAAGATTTAATCGACAGGGAACTTGTGAGAGATAATGAAACATTACATGAAATATATAATCGTTTAATTAGAGCGGGAGATGTTAATAATATTCCTGTAATTGCAACAGGCAACGCGCACTATTTAAACGAACACGATGCAATTGCGCGTAAAATTTTAATTGCATCACAACCAGGGAATCCATTAAATCGTTCTACTTTACCACAGGCACATTTTAGAACAACTGATGAAATGTTAGATGAATTACATTTTTTAGGCGAAGAAAAAGCTTATGAACTTGTTATTAAAAATACAAATGAATTAGCAGATAAAATTGAACGTGTTGTACCCATTAAAGACGAATTGTATACGCCTAGAATGGAAGGCGCAAACGATGAGATTCGTGAAATGAGTTATAATAATGCCAAAGCGTTATATGGGGAAGACTTGCCTCAAATCGTTATTGACCGTTTAGAAAAAGAACTAGAAAGTATTATCGGAAACGGATTCTCTGTTATTTATTTAATTTCACAGAGACTTGTAAAGAAATCATTAAATGATGGCTATTTAGTAGGTTCACGTGGTTCAGTAGGATCAAGTTTTGTGGCAACAATGACAGAAATCACAGAAGTAAACCCGTTGCCACCGCATTATATTTGTCCTGAATGTAAAAATAGTGAATTCTTTAATGATGGTTCAGTTGGTTCTGGTTTCGACTTACCTGATAAAAAGTGTGAATCTTGTGGCTGTGACTTAATTAAAGAAGGGCAAGATATTCCCTTTGAAACGTTCTTAGGATTCAAAGGAGATAAAGTACCAGATATTGACTTGAACTTCAGTGGGGAATATCAGCCAGAAGCACATAATTATACAAAAGAACTCTTCGGAGAAGATAAAGTGTTTCGTGCAGGAACGATAGGTACAGTTGCTGAAAAAACTGCATTTGGTTTTGTTAAAGGTTACTTAAATGATCAAGGTATCCATAAACGAGGTGCTGAGATTGATCGACTAGTAAAAGGTTGTACAGGGGTTAAACGTACAACAGGACAACATCCAGGTGGTATCATAGTTGTACCAGATTATATGGATATATATGATTTTACACCAGTCCAATTCCCTGCAGATGATCAAGCATCATCTTGGATGACGACGCATTTTGATTTCCATTCCATTCATGATAATGTCTTAAAATTAGATATTCTGGGACACGATGATCCAACTATGATACGTATGTTGCAAGATTTATCAGGTATTGATCCGAAAACGATTCCAGTTGATGATAAAGAAACAATGGGTATATTTAGTTCGCCAGAACCATTAGGTGTGACTTCAGAGGAAATTCTATGTAAAACGGGTACATTTGGCGTACCTGAATTTGGTACTGGCTTTGTTAGACAAATGCTAGAAGATACAAAGCCTACGACATTCTCAGAACTTGTGAGAATTTCTGGCCTTTCTCATGGTACGGATGTATGGCTAGGTAATGCGCAAGATTTAATTCGTTCTGGAAAATGTGACCTAGCTAGTGTAATTTGTTGTCGTGATGACATTATGGTTTACTTAATGTATAACGGTTTAGAACCATCACTTGCCTTCAAAACAATGGAATTTGTGCGTAAAGGTAAAGGGTTAACAGACGATATGGTTGAAGCTATGGTTGATAATGAAGTGCCAGATTGGTATTTAGATTCTTGTAGAAAAATTAAATACATGTTCCCTAAAGCACATGCTGCAGCTTATGTATTGATGGCGGTACGTATTGCTTATTTCAAAGTCCATTATCCATTGTATTATTATGCAAGTTATTTCACAGTGCGTGCCTCTGACTTTGACTTGATTTCAATGATAAAAGACAAAGAGAGCATTCGTAACACAGTAAATGACATGTATTCAAGATATATGGATTTAGCTAAAAAGGAAAAAGATACATTAACTGTCCTGGAAATTATGAATGAAATGGCTCAACGAGGTTTTCGTATGCAACCGATTAGTTTAGAAAAGAGTAAAGCCTTCGAATTTATTATTGAAGGTGATACTTTAATCCCGCCATTTATATCTGTTCCAGGTCTTGGCGAAAATGTTGCACAAAGAATAGTAGAAGCACGTGAAGAAGGGCCATTCTTGTCTAAAGAAGATTTAAATAAGAAAGCTGGTTTGTCACAAAAAGTAATCGAATATTTGGATGAATTAGGCTCATTACCTAACTTACCAGACAAAGCACAACTTTCTATTTTTGACATGTAACGTGTTGTATTATAAATACAAAAAGCCAATAGTATCATGAGTTAAAATAAGTTTAGTTTGAAGAGGTATTTAAACTTTGAAGAAATACATTTAAGTGACTAAATTATTATTATATTTTTGAATCATATGACTTGGATTTATTTGAAACAATTCTTCAATGAAAGAAATACTTTAAACGTATAAAATATAGCACAATAAAGTGACTAGCTTGTCATTACGGGATTTTTAAAATATAGTTATTTGTATAGAAAATAAACATATGATATAATAACAGTGCTTAAAAAATTAGACTCAGGCAGGAAGAGTGGGCATATTACCCGCTCTTTTCTATTTGCCAAAAAAGGAGGTCAGCATGAGTAAAATAACTGAACAAGTTGAAGCAATTATTCAACCTGTCCTTAATGACTTAAATTTTGAATTAGTAGAAGTTGAGTTTACAAAAGAAGGAAAAGACCATTTTTTAAGAGTATCTATTGATAAAGAAGGCGGCGTAGACTTAAATGATTGTGCGTTAGCTTCTGAAAAAATCAGCGAAGTTATGGATGCAGAAGATCCTATTCAAGAAATGTATTACTTAGATGTTGCGTCACCAGGTGCAGAAAGACCAATTAAAAAAGAAAAAGATTTCCATAATGCTGTATCAAAACCTATTTTTGTATCTTTATATGCACCAATTGAAGGTTCTAAAGAATGGTTGGGTATTTTAAAATCTGTTGAAGACGAAACGATAACTATGGAAGTTAAGGATAAGTCAAAAACAAAACAAGTTGAAATATTAAGAAGTAAGATCGCTAAAGCACGTCATGCTGTAATGATATAACGTGATAAGGAGGATGATAAGTCGTGTCAAGTAATGAATTATTATTAGCAACTGAGTACTTAGAAAAAGAAAAAAAGATTCCTAGAGAAGTGTTAGTTGATGCTATAGAAGCAGCTTTAATTACTGCTTATAAAAAGAACTATGATAGCGCAAGAAGTGTACGTGTTGAATTAAATATGGATAATGGTACATTTCATGTTATCGCACGTAAAGAAGTTGTAGAAGAATCAATGGATGATAGAGAAGAAATTGATTTAAGTACTGCACTTGTTAAAAACCCTGCATATGAAATTGGTGATATTTATGAAGAAGATGTTACACCAAATGACTTCGGACGCGTGGGTGCCCAAGCGGCCAAACAAGCTGTGATGCAACGTTTACGTGATGCAGAGCGTGAAATTTTATATGATGAATTTATTGATAAAGAAGATGACATTGTAACAGGCTTAATTGATAGAGTAGACCATCGCTATGTTTATGTGAATTTAGGACGTACTGAAGCCGTTTTATCTGAAGCGGAAAGAAGTCCAAATGAAAGCTATATTCCGAATGAAAGAATTAGAGTATACGTAAACAAAGTTGAACAAACTACAAAGGGTCCACAAATTTATGTATCAAGAAGTCACCCAGGCTTATTAAAACGTTTATTTGAACAAGAAGTTCCTGAAATATTTGACGGTACAGTAATTGTTAAATCTGTAGCACGTGAAGCAGGAGATCGTTCTAAGATCAGCGTACACTCTGACAATCCTGATATTGACGCAGTCGGAGCATGTGTAGGTGCTAAAGGTGCTCGCGTTGAGGCTGTAGTAGAAGAACTTGGTGGAGAAAAAATTGATATCGTTCAATGGAACGAAGATCCAAAGGTATTTGTTAAAAATGCTTTAAGTCCATCACAAGTTTTACAAGTTATTGTTGATGAAGCAAACCAATCTACAATTGTTGTCGTACCAGATTATCAATTATCATTAGCAATTGGTAAACGTGGTCAAAATGCCCGTTTAGCTGCAAAATTAACAGGTTGGAAGATTGATATTAAATCTGAAACAGATGCAAGAGAAGCAGGGGTTTATCCAACAGACGAAGGTATCATTGAAGAAATTGATACGTCTTCAGAAACAGTTGATACAGAAGTAGCACATTCTGAGGATACTACAAGCGAAATCATTGAAGAAGATGTAGATACTGAAAAATAAATTGGAGTGATTACTTTATGAAAAAGAAAAAAATTCCAATGCGTAAATGTATATTATCAAATGAAATGCATCCGAAAAACGATATGATAAGAGTTGTGATAAATAAAGCAGGCGAAATTTTTGCCGATGCAACTGGAAAACAACAAGGTCGTGGTGCATATGTATCAAAAGATGTTAAATTAGTAGAAGAGGCACAGCAAAAAGGTGTATTAGAAAAATATTATAAAGCTGATGCTGAAACATTAGAACCTGTTTATAAAGAAATTATACGTCTTATTTATCGTGAAGAGATTCCTAAATGACCAAGGAGAACATCGTAAATTTTTTAGGTTTAGCAATGCGTGCTGGAAAAGTTAAAACAGGTGAATCTGTCATTTTAAATGATTTAAAAAAGAACAAGTTAAAGCTCGTAATCATTGCAACAGATGCTTCTGATAACACAACTAAAGTGATACAGAACAAATGTGAAAGTTACCATATATCATTACGCATATTTGGAACGAGAGCTGAATTAGGACAAGCTTTAGGGAAAGCAGAACGTGTAAACATTGGAATCACTGATCAAGGCTTTGCTAAAAAGTTATTGTCAATGATTGATGACTATCGTAAGGAGTGACTATATGAGTAAAAAAAGAATTTACGAATACGCAAAAGATTTAAAATTAAAAAGTAAAGATATTATAGATGAGTTAGCTAAAATGGACGTTGAGGTAACTAGCCACATGCAAACGTTAGAAGACGACCAAATTAAGGCTTTAGATAAAATTTATAAACCAGAACAAGCACAGCAAGCTGCTAAATCAGAGCAGAAAAGTGCTCAAAATAAACAATCAACGACGAATCATAAAAACAACCAAGCCAACAAAGGTAATCAAAATAATAAACCAAACAACAAGAAAAATAACAAAAATAATAAGAACACTAATAAAAACAATAAAAATACTAAACAACCTAAACAAGAAGAGCCAAAGGAAATACCTTCTAAAATTACGTATCATGATGGTATCACTGTAGGTGAACTTGCTGAGAAATTAAATATAGATTCATCAGGTATTATTAAAAAATTATTCTTATTGGGTATAATGGCAAACATTAATCAATCTTTAGACGATGAAACATTAGAATTAATCGTAGATGATTATGGTGTAGAACTTGAAAAAGAAGTTATCATTGATGAAGAAGATTTATCCATTTATTTTGAAGATGAAGCTGATGAAGAAAATGGAATTGAACGTCCAGCTGTTGTTACAATCATGGGACATGTTGACCATGGTAAAACAACATTATTAGACTCAATTCGTCATACTAAAGTAACTGCTGGTGAAGCGGGCGGTATTACACAGCATATCGGTGCATACCAAATTGAAAATGATGGTAAAAAAATCACTTTCCTTGATACACCAGGTCACGCTGCATTTACAACAATGCGTGCTCGTGGTGCCCAAGTTACTGATATTACAATTTTAGTAGTAGCAGCAGATGATGGTGTAATGCCACAAACAATTGAAGCGATTAACCATGCTAAAGAAGCAGAAGTACCTACAATTGTTGCTGTAAACAAAGTTGACAAACCAACAGCTAATCCTGATCGTGTAATGCAAGAATTAACAGAATACGGTTTAATTCCTGAAGCTTGGGGTGGCGATACAATTTTCGTACCACTTTCAGCTTTAAGTGGAGATGGTATTGAAGACTTACTAGAGATGATTGTCCTAACTTCTGAAATTCAAGAATTAAAAGCAAATCCAAGTAAACATGCTGTGGGTACTGTGATTGAAGCTGAATTGGATAAATCACGTGGACCATCTGCGTCATTATTAGTTCAAAACGGAACGCTTAATGTTGGAGATTCACTAGTAGTAGGAAACACTTATGGTAGAATCCGTGCTATGGTAAACGATTTAGGTCAACGTATTAAGTCAGCTGGCCCTTCTACACCTGTAGAAATTACTGGTATCAATGATGTACCACAAGCTGGAGATAGATTTGTTGTCTTCAAAGATGAAAAACAAGCAAGACGTATTGGTGAAGCGCGTCATGAAGCAAATGTGTTACAACAGCGTCAAGAAAGTAAGAGCGTTTCATTAGATAACCTATTCGAACAAATGAAACAAGGTGAAATGAAAGATCTTAACGTAATTATCAAAGGTGATGTACAAGGTTCAGTAGAAGCACTTGCAGCATCATTAATGAAAATAGATGTTGAAGGCGTAAATGTAAGAATTATTCATACTGCAGTAGGTGCGATTAATGAATCAGATGTTACACTTGCTAATGCTTCGAATGGTATCATTATCGGCTTTAATGTACGTCCTGATACTGGTGCGAAACGAGCTGCAGATAATGAAGGCGTAGATATGCGTTTACACCGTGTTATTTATAACGTTATCGAAGAAATTGAATCTGCAATGAAAGGTATGCTAGATCCAGAATTTGAAGAAAAAGTTATTGGTCAAGCAGAAGTTCGCCAGACTTTCAAAGTTTCTAAAGTAGGTACGATTGCTGGTAGTTATGTGATAGATGGTAAAATCACACGTAATGCTGGTGTTCGTGTAATCAGAGACGGTGTAGTACAATTCGAAGGTGAATTAGACACATTAAAACGTTTCAAAGATGATGTTAAAGAAGTGGCTCAAGGCTATGAATGTGGTATAACAGTTGAAAAATTCAATGACCTAAAAGAAGGCGACATTATTGAAGCATTCGAAATGGTTGAAATTAAAAGATAACTTTTAAGCTTGCATGATATTTTCTTTTTTTGGGAATAAACTTATATATTAGAAACAAAGCAAACTTTTATTACGTTGTTTGCTTTGTTTTTTTTGTCCTAATTTCTTAAATTAATTTTCAGTGATATTCTGTAAACAATTAATAAAAAAGGTCTTAATTCTAACAATTAAACAAAATTAGATTATGTACAATACACATGCTTATACTTTTCTTTTTTGAAGAATAATAAAATACAAAAATTGAATCTTGCAAATGTTGATGTATTAATTTATATAAATTATATACCTATTTATAGTTGTAAATTAGATCAAAAAAATATTGTAAATATACACTTGTTGAGGTGGGTTGACAATAGTTGTCTATCCTTTTAATTATAATCAAGTTAAATGGGAGGTTATAAATGATGAGTGAATATTTAAAAGATATAAATGAATTTTGGGAACAATATTTTAGTCAGTATAACTCTATTTATGACGAATCGACATTAAAGGCAATTATTAAAAATAATGATACAACAGCGTTTTTACATCCTATGGATTATGCTTATTTTCAAGAACAATTCGGAGATAATTTTACTGACATTCCAAGGTTTAAAAAAATGATAGACTTTGCGAATGGCAAAGTTACTTTAAATAAAAATAGACAAAGAGTTACATTTGAAAATGCTGATTTAAATCCAGCTATTGCAAGACCTTATTTTGGTAATCCAGAAACTGCAGATATAGTAATATTAAAGAAGCAACCAGAAAATGATTTTAAAACATACCAACTAAATCTAACTGATGATGAAGCGATTGAATATAGAAAAAGAATTTTATTAGACATTCAAGGCAAATTATTGTTTGATGGACAAAAATTATTTTTACCTTATATAGATAGACATAGATGGTTTGTGAAATATTTATATAGTAATGCGTCGACATTAAAGCAATTTAATATCGATCCTAATAGGGTTATGGTGCTCAATTTCTTTCCATATCAGACTGGACATTCTGCAGGTATACCTAAAGATTTTTTAACATTTAATCATAAACTTCCATCTCAAGTAAAAACTTATGAGTTATTAATAAAAATGTTGAAAGATGATAAACCACGAATCTATGTCGTTAGTGAGGAAGAACTATATATTTCTATATTTAAGAATTTTGCAGATAGTGAATTATGTCAGTATTTAATTGATCATTTATTCGTACTATCATCGAAGCAAAATCGTCATCTTACAGTATGTAATGTGTTGAGTTATAGGGAACATCGTATTCGTATTAAGAAAAAGCAGGAACTTAGTAAAATCGAATATTATAAGTGGAATCAAGAACAAAAAATAGCACGTGAAAATGGGAATTCTGATTTTCATGAAAAAATAAAAAACTTACAACATACATTGGAAAGACAACATTAATACACGGATAAAGTGTCTTAAGCAAAGTACTAATATGAATCAATAAATGAATGAGTAGTAAAATTGTTAGTACCTGAATACATGCATTAGTACTAATCATCTAGTAATCATAATAAATATAGATATGAGAGATGAGTATTTAAATATCTCGTACAAAAAACATACGTCAATTTCTATTGAGATTATAGAAATTGACGTTTTCTTATTTTTTATGACATTTGTTGATTGTTCAACGGTTAATTTGGAATATTATCGTACGCTTGTAACTTAAAAATATTTTTAACATAACGTTGCCATTTTGATAAGTGTATTTTTGAAACTTAATCGTCTATAATTTAAACCAAAAAATTATCGTTAAGCTACCATAAATAGTAGACATTTATTAATTAAATTAGCAGTAGCTATTAATTAAAGCGCTTTAGTTAATATGTTCCTTGTTATCTCATTTAAATATTGTAAGAGTTGAACAATGATTTTAAAATTGCTTTGAAATCATCGACATAATGTTGAGGTTTTAGTAATGTGATTTGAGTTGGATGCTCATAAGCAATGTGCATACATTCTTCTTTTGAAATAATGATATCTGCAATTCGTCCATTATCTACAGATTTCGTATTTACAATGATAAACTGGCGTTTAATTTTTGGCCAAATATGATCTTGAATAAGCATAGTTACACTATTAATGTCTTCAAATACAGATTGATCATAAACATCGTTAAGTTGTTCTACTTCTTTTACAGCAGATAAATCAAGAGTATAAACGATTCCATTAGCTAAATATGTGAACCAATATTTATCGGAAAAATAACGTGTATAAATAGGGATAATATCTGTAACATGTGTATGTTGTAATTGAATCGAAATCTTATGATTGTTTTCAATCGCTAACTGTATTCTGAAAATTAAAGTTGATTCACTAAATTCACGATGTATATTGAATTGACTTAACATTTTGTTAGACAAAAGTTTTTCGGCTAAGTTTGAATTCGCATTTAATCCTCTTATAAGATTATATGTATCTTCATGAATGATAGGCGTGAAGTTTTTCATACGAAAAATTAAATTAAGTAACCTATTATTCTTAAATTTATACCTATCAATTTTTAAACGATGCTTTTCTATGGTATTGTCGTATACAATTTGACCTTCTAGTCCATGCCATTCTTGATCTTCGTATAAAAAATTATTTATGTCACTTATGTCTCGTTGGATAGATCTTACATTTACATTGAGTTGCTGTGCGAGTTCTTCTTTATTTAATGCTTTTCCGTTTAAAAATCGTGTATAAATGTACAAAAGGCGTTCTGGTTTCTCCAATAATATACGCTCCTATAATTTTGAAAATAAGGTCGAGTTATTAAAATGTTTCGACCAGTAAAGTGGCACTTAAGCATAAGTAATATGCATGTAATCTGCTAATTAAAGTGAGTGGTGCTTATATATTTATGTGTGTGACCATTAAATTAAGTCATGCATTTGAGGAAAGGCAATAATATATTTTTGAAAATATATAGATACTGTCTCGCTCCCTAGAAGTATACCATTATAAATTATAAAATGTGTAATATTTTATTTTTTAATCACATAAATAGTGAGAAAATGTTCAATCACAAAGATTTACTGAACTAAATTTAACACTAAAGCAAAAAAATTAACAGTTAGGCAATTTAAAATGAAATTTATAACGTTTCCATGAAAAATTATTACATAATTTAACACTTAGGAAATAAAATTATGCCCAACTGTCATAAGATGTTTAGATTTTATTGATAATATACAATTTACCTTTTCAACAATGATATCTAGTTACAATATATTATTTTGGGCTCTGAATAAGTGAAATTTGTTTGACGTTACGAAATAAACTGTCATATAATCTGTAAGTAAGGGAAAGATTAACGGACTTATAAACAATGAGAGGTGAAATATAATGAATATGAGAGCAGAGCGTGTAGGCGAACAAATGAAACAAGAAATCATGGATATCGCTAATAATAAAGTTAAAGATCCGAGAATAGGATTCTTAACAATTACAGAAGTTCAATTAACTAATGACTTATCTATTGCAACGGTTTATCTAACTGTTTTAGGAAATGAAAAACAAAAAGCAGATACATTTAAAGGTTTAGAAAAAGCGAAAGGTTTTATTAAATCTGAACTTGGTTCTAGAATGAGACTTAGAATTATTCCTGAGTTAAATTTTGAATATGATGAATCAATCGATTACGGTAATAAGATAGAACGAATGATCCAAGATTTGCATAAGAAAGATTAATCTTTCGTAATAGCTAGTACATCCATACAGCATGAGATATTCATGCTGTAATTTAGAACTTGCGCATTTGTCGAACTAATTTTCTAAATTCTAATTAAATTAGCTTAATTAGATGTTTTGACAAAATTGTGGGGCGGGAATACGAAATCAAATTTAGTTTTGGTTTCTGTCCCGCTCTTTTTACATAACTTTTTATTACTTATTACATGTTAATATGAAATTAGAGATTTAAAAAAAACAGACTTTGAAGGTGAAATAAGAATGTATAATGGTATATTACCTGTATTTAAAAATCGTGGATTGACAAGTCATGATGTGGTTTTTAAATTGAGAAAAATATTGAAAACTAAAAAAGTAGGACACACTGGAACATTAGATCCGGAAGTTTCTGGTGTGTTACCAATATGTATAGGAGCTGCGACAAAAGTTAGTGATTACATAATGGAAATGGGTAAAACTTATGAAGCGACAGTTAGTTTAGGTAGTGCAACCACTACTGAAGACCAAACTGGTGATGTTATAGAAGAGAAAGATATATTAAATGGTGAAATTACTGCGGAAAATGTTGATTCAATACTCCAACAATTTGAAGGTGTTATTACACAAATACCACCAATGTATTCTTCAGTCAAAGTAAATGGGAAAAAATTATATGAATATGCTAGAAATAACCAAGAAGTTGTTCGACCTGAACGTCAAGTGCATATTTATAAAATCAAGCGTACTTCTGAACTACGTTTTGACAACAACAACTGCCAGTTTGATATAATTGTAGAATGTGGTAAAGGTACATATATACGCACACTTGCAACAGACATAGGTAGGTCATTACAATTACCTGCACATATGTCAAAGTTAACACGTACACAGAGTGGTGGATTTGACATTAAGGCCAGTTTAACTTTAAATGATGTAGCAGCATTACATGAGCATGAATCATTACAAGACAAGTTATTTCCTATAGAATATGGTTTGAAAGGATTACCACAAATTATAATTTCAGAAGAAAATATTAAGTCTAAAATTTTAAATGGACAAAAATTTGAAAAAACAGTGTTCAAGCAAAATATAGAAGATATGGTTACAATGGTAGATGAGCACACACACAAAGTGTTAGCAATTTATGAACCTCATCCAGAAAAACGAGATGAAATTAAACCTAAAAAGGTGTTTAACTAAAGGAGAAATACGCATGAAAGTGATAGAAGTAACTCATCCAATTCAGGAAGAACAATATATAACAGAAGATGTTGCTATGGCTTTTGGATTTTTTGATGGGATGCATAAAGGCCATGCAAAAGTATTTGATATTTTAAATCAAAAAGCAGAAGCTGCGAATTTAAAGAAGGCAGTAATGACATTTGATCCACATCCTTCGGTTGTATTAAATCCTAAACTAAAGAGAACTGATTATTTAACGCCGATTCAAGATAAAATAGAAATTCTAGAATCTTATGATATTGATTATTGTATAGTCATTAATTTTTCATCTAAATTTGCAGAAGTAAGTGCTGAGGATTTTATACAAGATTATATTATCAAGAATCATGTTAAAGAAGTCATTGCTGGTTTTGACTTTACTTTTGGAAAATACGGCAAAGGCAATATGATGATTCTAGATGAAATGACTGAATTTAATTCGACAGTAGTAAGCAAACAAGAAATTAATTCTGAAAAAATTTCTACTACTGATATCAGAAAATCATTGAAAACTGGAGAGTTACAAAAAGCTAATGAAGAATTAGGCTATCGCTATCGTATTAAAGGTACGGTTGTGCAAGGGGAGAAACGAGGTAGAACTATTGGTTTCCCTACAGCAAACGTACAACCAAGTGGTGATTATGTATTACCTAAGAATGGTGTTTATGCAGTTAGCATGGAAATAGGTGCTGATAAACAGATTTATAGAGGGGTTGCTAATGTAGGGGTGAAACCAACATTTCATGATCCTTCTAAAGCCCAAGTTGTCATCGAAGTGAATTTATTTGATTTTGGAGAAAATATTTATGGTGAACGCGTAATAGTATTTTGGCATCATTATTTGAGACCTGAAATTAAATTTGATGGTATTGATCCGTTAGTTGAACAAATGAATAAAGATAAAGAAAAAGCGAAATACTTGTTATCGGTTGATTTTGGCGATGAAGTATCATATAATATTTAAGTCGAATGTGTATAGCACATTTTAGCACCTTTACCTTGGCACATCGAAACTCCGACGATTTGCTCGGATAAAGGCGAATAAAAATTAAAGGAGGAAATTGACAATGGCAATTTCACAAGAGCGTAAAAATGAATTAATTAAAGAATATCGTACACACGAAGCGGACACTGGATCTCCAGAAGTTCAAATCGCTGTATTAACTGCAGAAATCACTGCATTAAATGAACACTTACGTGAGCACAAAAAAGATCACCATTCACGTCGTGGATTATTAAAAATGGTAGGTCGTCGTAGACACTTACTTAACTATTTACGTGAAAAAGATGTTCAACGTTACCGTGAATTAATTAAATCATTAGGTATCCGTCGTTAATTTTAGGGCGTATATTGATAGAGGCTGGGGCATAATTAAATGTCTCAGCCTCAACTTTGATATAGGCACTGACAGATTAGAAAAGTATTGGTAAAACATACTACTGTTAATGTAAATGACTTAATTTATGATATGAGTAGTGTTGATACAAGAATTCAAACGCTTTTTCTACTCATCTTTGCTTGGGGTGGGATAATGAAATCTTATTTGAATTATTAGATTTCTGTCCTGCTCCTTTTTTATAATTTGAAATGAGCATTTTTAAAAAATAATATACTAATATAAATATTTTCTAAGAAATGATATGATAGTACTATTAGATATATGAGAGGAGATTTGTAATGTCTCAAGAGAAAAAAGTTTTTAAAACTGAATGGGCAAACAGATCATTGACGATTGAAACTGGTCAACTTGCTAAACAAGCCAATGGTGCTGTACTCGTTCGTTATGGTGATACAGTTGTCTTATCAACTGCGGTAGCTTCAAAAGAACCGCGTGATGGTGACTTCTTCCCACTAATGGTTAATTATGAAGAAAAAATGTATGCTGCTGGTAAAATTCCAGGAGGATTCAAGAAACGTGAAGGTCGCCCAAGTGATGAAGCGACGTTAACTGCACGTTTAATCGATAGACCAATTCGTCCATTATTCCCTAAAGGTTATAAATATGACGTTCAAATCATGAATACTGTATTAAGTGCAGACCCTGATTGTTCGCCTGAAATGGCAGCAATGATAGGTTCATCAATGGCATTAAGTGTTTCAGACATTCCATTCCAAGGACCAATTGCTGGTGTGAATGTTGGTTATATTGATGGAGAGTACATTATCAATCCAACAGTTGCACAAAAAGAAGTATCACGTTTAGACTTAGAAGTTGCTGGTCATAAAGACGCTGTAAACATGGTTGAAGCTGGTGCGAGTGAGATAACCGAAAGTGAAATGTTAGATGCCATTTTCTTCGGACATAGTGAAATTCAACGTTTAGTTAATTTCCAACAAGAAATTGTAGATCATATTCAACCAGAGAAGAAAGTGTTTGTTCCTGTTGAAAAAGATGAATCACTTGTAGAAAAAGTTACTCAATTGACTGAAGCGAATGGTTTGAAAGATGCGGTTTTAACTTTTGATAAACAACAACGTGATATTAACTTAGATAATTTAAAAGAAAAAGTGGCAGCTGAATTTATCGATGAAACTGATGCTGACAATGAAGCTTTAATTAAAGAAGTTAATAACATTTTGAATGATTTAGTTAAAGAAGAAGTAAGAAGATTAATTGCAGATGAAAAAATCAGACCAGATGGTCGTAAGACGGATGAAATTCGCCCGCTAGAATCTGAAGTTGGTGTGTTGCCGAGAGCACATGGTTCGGGCTTATTTACGCGCGGACAAACACAAGCACTTTCAGTATTAACGTTGGGCTCTATGAGTGAATATCAAATTTTGGATGGTTTAGGCGAAGAAGAGCAAAAACGCTTTATGCATCATTATAATTTCCCTAACTATTCAGTAGGTGAAACGGGACCAGTACGTTCTCCAGGACGTCGTGAAATTGGACATGGTGCGCTAGGTGAACGTGCATTAAGTCATATTATTCCTGATGTAAAAGATTTCCCTTACACTGTGAGAATTGTAAGTGAAGTTTTAGAATCAAATGGTTCTTCATCACAAGCGTCAATTTGTGGTTCTACGTTAGCATTAATGGATGCAGGTGTACCAATTAAAGCGCCAGTAGCAGGTATTGCGATGGGCTTAGTAACACGCGATGATAGTTATACAATCTTAACTGACATTCAAGGTATGGAAGATGCATTAGGGGATATGGATTTTAAAGTTGCCGGAACTTCTGAAGGTATTACTGCTATTCAAATGGATATCAAAATTGATGGTTTAACAAAAGAAATTATTAAAGAAGCTTTAGAGCAAGCACGCGTAGGTCGTCTTGCAATTCTAGATCATATGTTACAAACAATCGATACACCACGTAACGAATTAAGTGCATTTGCGCCAAAAGTAGTAACTATGACAATTAAACCAGAGAAAATTAGAGACGTAATTGGACCTGGCGGTAAAAAAATCAATGAAATTATTGATGAAACCGGTGTTAAATTAGACATTGAACAAGATGGTACAATATTCATTGGTGCAGTTGATAAAGACGCGATTGATCGCGCGCGTAATATTATAGAAGATATCACGCGTGAAGCAGAAGTTGGCCAAGTATACGAAGGAAAAGTAAAACGTATTGAGAAATACGGCGCTTTCGTTGAATTGTTCCCAGGCAAAGATGCGCTTGTTCACATTTCACAAATTGCTAATGAACGCATTGAAAAAGTAGAAGATGTGTTGAAAGTTGGAGACACATTTAAAATAAAAGTAACTGAAATTGATAAACAAGGACGCGTTAATGCATCACATAAAGTCTTGTTGTAAAATCAAAATCTAATATGCATTGAATTTTTAATTAGAGGCTAGTCATTGATTTGTGCTTTTATAGTAGAATGCCGTTAATTCTATTGTAAAAGCATGCTTAAAATCAGTATAAACTAGTTTCTTTTTTATTATATAAAAGGCTATGATTACATCTTTAACATAAATTTATACATAAAATCACAATATTATGAAATTATTGCCATACAATATATGGTTTATAATAAATATTTATTACTATTATGAAATTTAAACTTATTTTTCTGTATGAACAATTTAAGTTAATTGAATTGTTCATACATTTATAAGTTTTTAAGGTGTATCAGTTATTACTTTAATAGTGTACATAAAGCCTATTTTAACTTATAATAAATTATGAGTTTATATATGGACGGGAATTTAAATAGGAGGTAACATTTTGAGTTTAATAAAGAAAAATAATAAAAATATTCGCATCATTCCACTCGGCGGAGTTGGAGAAATAGCGAAAAATATGTATATCGTCGAAGTAGATGACGAAATGTTCATGCTTGACGCTGGCTTAATGTTCCCAGAAGATGAGATGTTAGGTGTAGATATTGTTATACCAGACATTCAATACGTTATTGAGAACAAAGATAAATTAAAAGGGATCTTTTTAACACATGGACACGAACATGCAATTGGTGCTGTTACGTATGTATTAGAACAAGTTGATGCGCCAGTTTATGGATCAAAACTTACTATTGCTTTAATTAAAGAGAATATGAAAGCGCGTAATATTAATAAAAAAGTAAGATATTATACAGTTAATAACGAATCTATCATGCGTTTCAAAGGTGTTAATGTAACATTCTTTGATACAACACATAGTATTCCAGATAGTTTAGGTGTATGCATTCATACTTCATACGGTGCGATTGTATATACAGGTGAATTTAAATTTGACCAAAGTTTACAAGGACATTATGCACCAGACTTAAAGAAAATGACTGAAATTGGTGAAGCGGGTGTGTTTGCATTAATCAGTGATTCTACTGAAGCAGAAAAACCTGGATACAACACACCTGAAAATGTAATTGAATCACACATGTATGATGCCTTTACAAAAGTGAAAGGTCGATTGATTGTGTCTTGCTACGCATCTAATTTTATTCGTATTCAACAAGTTTTAAACCTTGCACAAAGATTAAATAGAAAAGTATCATTCCTAGGTCGTTCATTGGAGAGCTCTTTCAATACGGCTAGAAAAATGGGGTACTTCGATATCTCAAAAGACTTATTAATTCCAATTAATGAAGTTGAAAATTATCCTAAAAATGAAGTTATTATTATTGCTACTGGTATGCAAGGTGAACCTGTAGAAGCTTTAAGCCAAATGGCTCAGAAAAAGCACAAAATAATGAATATTGAACCAGGAGATTCTGTATTTTTAGCTATTACTGCTTCTGCTAATATGGAAGTTATTGTCGGAAATACGCTTAATGAATTAGTACGAGCTGGTGCAGAGATTATTCCAAATAGTAAAAAGATTCACACTTCAAGCCATGGTTGCATGGAAGAATTGAAGATGATGATTAATATAATGAAACCTCAGTACTTTATCCCGGTTAACGGTGAATTTAAAATGCAGATTGCACACGCTAAATTAGCAAACGAAGCAGGCGTGCAACCTGAAAAAATCTTTCTTGTTGAAAAAGGCGACGTAGTTAATTACGATGGGGAAGAAATGATTTTAAATGAAAAAGTTCACTCAGGTAATGTCCTAATTGATGGTATCGGTGTCGGTGATGTCGGCAATATCGTACTAAGAGATCGTCACCTGTTAGCAGAAGATGGTATCTTTATCGCAGTTGTAACACTCGATCCTAAAAACAGACGAATCGCTGCTGGTCCAGAAATTCAATCTAGAGGTTTCGTATATGTAAGGGAAAGTGAAGCCTTATTAAATGAAGCTGAAGAAAAAGTTCGTGAAATCGTTGAACTAGGTTTACAAGAGAAACGTATCGAATGGTCTGAAATCAAGCAAAACATGCGCGATCAAATTAGCAAACTTTTATTTGAAAATACAAAACGTCGTCCAATGATTATTCCAGTAATTTCTGAAATTTAATAATTTCTGTACTAAACAAAGAGGTTAAGACAAGCGCTTAGGTAAATATTTTGAAAGGTAAAATGCGGTTGAATGTTTTGAAGTGAAATGACATTCACGCGACCTTTGAAATGGCTATAGGCGTTAAATGTCTTACCTCTTTTATGTTATTATAGATGGAAGGATTAAATATTAATCATACATAAATTTATATATATTTAACTGATAAAATTATTATTATTGCCAATATGAAATAATTTATTTTATACAGTAGTGTGTGAATATATATAAACTGATTTTGAGCACAGTTGAAAAAGAAGGTGGTAAATTTGGCACAAACAAAAAAGAGACAAACAACAAAAAGAAAACCTACTAATACAAGAAAAAAAACTACTAACAATAAGAAAAAACAAGGAGATAGCCCATTAAGATATATTGTGGCAATCGCTATATTTGTAATAGTGACGTTAGGTGCCTTTCAACTTGGTATTATTGGAACTATGATAGATAGTTTCTTTAATTATTTATTTGGTACAAGTAGATTCTTAACTTACATTCTTATTTTAATAGGTACAGTTTTTATTACATATTATAAAGCACTACCTAAAACAAGACGTACGGTTGGCGCATTTGTATTACAAGTAGCCTTGCTATTAGTTACTCATATTATCTTTTACTTTACACATAAAGTTCAGGCCCAACGTGAACCAGTTTTATCTTTTGTATATAAATCTTATGAGCATTCTAATTTTCCAGTATTTGGTGGTGGTTTAATAGGTCATTACCTATTAGCACTGTTTATACCGCTTATATCTATTGTGGGTATCATCATAGTGACAATACTACTAATCGCTTCAAGTATCATTTTATTACTTAAGCAAAAACATCGTGACGTATCTAAGTTATTATTTGAAAAGCTGAAAGTTAAAGGTAAGGATGCTTCGGAAAATTATCAAGAACGTCGTAAGCAGAATAAAGTGAAAAAAGAAGCCAAAGCGCGTGTTAAGGCTGAGAAAAAAGCGGAACAACAGGCAGAACAACAAGCAAGATCTGAAGCGCAACAATCGGATGATAATATTACAGATGTTAGCGATTTAAAAGAAATTCCTAGTTCAAAATCTGAGCAGCAATTATCTATTCCTATATATGGACATAGTGATAGTGAAGATGACCACAAGCAAACCACAGAAAAGTCTATAGGTAAACGTACTAAGCGCATGTTTGATCAAGAAGGACAGCTAGATCAAACAGCAACACAACAAAACGCTAACTTAAATCAGTCATCACTCGATCAACAAATAGATGACATGGAACTCGAACAAAGTGAACAAGGTGAAGCGATTAATTCAATATCTGAAGCAGGAGAAGTGGAAAATGAAGCATATACTCTACCTCCACTCACTTTGCTAAAGCAACCAGCAAAACAAAAAGCGACTTCTAAAGCAGAAGTTCAGAGAAAAGGACAACTATTGGAAACGACGCTTAAGAATTTTGGTGTCGATGCAAAAGTTACGCAGATAAAAATAGGACCCGCAGTAACCCAATATGAAATTCAACCAGCACAAGGGGTTAAAGTTAGTAAAATTGTTAACTTGCATAATGATATTGCACTTGCACTTGCAGCCAAAGATATTCGCATAGAAGCGCCAATCCCTGGTCGCTCTGCTGTTGGTATTGAGGTTCCTAATGATAAGATTTCTCTTGTTTCATTAAAAGAAGTTTTAGATGAAAAATTCCCTGCTAAAAATAAATTAGAAGTAGGCTTAGGTAGAGATATATCAGGTGATCCTATTACAGTCGAATTAAACAAAATGCCACATATGCTTGTTGCTGGTTCAACAGGAAGTGGTAAGTCTGTTTGTATCAACGGCATAATTACAAGCATTTTACTTAATGCTAAACCACATGAGGTAAAACTTATGTTAATTGACCCAAAAATGGTAGAATTGAACATATACAATGGCATTCCACATTTACTGATACCAGTGGTGACTAATCCTCACAAAGCATCACAAGCACTAGAAAAAGTAGTTGCTGAAATGGAACGTCGTTATGATTTATTCCAACACTCTTCGACTAGGAATATAGAAGGTTATAATGAGGCAATTAGACGTCAAAATGCTGAATTAGAAGAAAAACAATCAGAATTACCATATATTGTTGTTATTGTCGATGAATTGGCAGACTTAATGATGGTTGCTGGTAAAGAGGTAGAAAATGCTATTCAACGTATTACGCAAATGGCACGTGCAGCCGGCATTCATTTAATTATTGCAACGCAAAGACCTTCTGTAGATGTAATTACTGGTTTGATTAAAAATAATATACCATCTAGAATAGCTTTTGCAGTAAGTTCGCAAATCGACTCTCGTACGATTATTGATAGCGCTGGTGCCGATAAATTATTAGGTAAAGGTGACATGCTATATGTTGCTAACGGTGGCTCTACTAGAACACGTGTACAAGGCGCCTTTTTAAGTGACCAAGAAGTACAAGATGTTGTTGATTATGTCGTAGAACAGCAAAAAGCCAATTATGTAAAAGAAATGGAACCAGATGCACCAGTTGATAAATCAGAAATGAAAAGTGAAGATGCACTTTATGATGAAGCATATTTGTTTGTGTTAGAACAACAAAAAGCGAGTACTTCTTTATTACAAAGACAATTCAGAATTGGTTATAACCGAGCTTCAAGATTAATGGACGATTTAGAACGTAATCAAGTTATTGGACCACAAAAAGGTAGTAAACCTAGACAAATTTTAGTGGATATTGATAGTGATGAGGTGTAAATATGGAACTAACTTCAGTTTATAAAGTAAAAGAATGGATGATTCAACAAATTAAGGAAGGCAAATTACAACATGGGGAGCCACTACCGAGTAATTTAGCCATAGCAAGAACCTTAAACGTTAAAACAGATGACGTTTATGATGCAGTAGATGAACTAATTACTGAACAAGTATTATCCAATAATTTAGAAGAAGGTGCACGTGTTAAATCACTGCACCCATTCTATTACCCATTAGGAGAAGTTGTGAGTATTAGTAGAATGATTAAAGATCAAGGTTACACGCCGGGGACAGAATATATTAGTTTTGATGAAAAACCAGCGACCTCTTTAGATTCTAAAAGATTAAATATTACAGACAAGGCGCCTGTAACAATTATAGAACGTTTAAGAACTGCAGATAGAAAACCAGTCGTTTATTGTTTAGATAAAGTGCCTGCAAATTATCTAACTTGTGCACAATATCAAAGTAGTGATGAGTCACTTTTAGGTGCAATAGAAGCTTATACTAATAAAAAGGTTGCATATGCAGATACTGAAATGGAAGCGATTAGTTATGAACCACATATCTCTGATATCTTAGGAGCTTCACCACACGAAGGACTCATGTTATTAAAATTAGTGCATTACGATACAGATGATCAACCAATATTATATTCATTTAATTATTTCAAAAGTAGTTTAGTTACGTTTAAAACGGTTAAAAATAAATTATAATAATAAATTTATGAAAGTGAGGTATGACAATTTGAAAATAGAAAATTCACAGAAAGATTTACATGTTAAAGTATTGCCGACAACAAAATTTAAAACCACAACGATTACGCTTAAATTTATGGCACCGTTAGACAGTGAAACAATGACTGCGCGATCTATTTTAAGTAAGGTTTTAGTACGTGCTACAAAACAATGGCCGTCAGACAAGGATTTTAATCGACACTTATCTCATTTGTATGGGGCGTATGTTAATAGTTTTGTTTCCAAATTTAAAGATAAGCATGTTATTACCATATCTTTAGAATTAGTAAATGAACGTTATTTAAAAGATCAAACACCGCTTTTTGAGAAAGGCTTAGAATTGCTTAAAGAAATGATATACAATCCTTTAATATCAGATAATAAATTTGATGAAACATTTGTTGCTCAAGAAAAATCATTATTATCTAAAAAATTAAATGCTATGATCGACAACAAATCACAAATTTCATTTTTAAACTTATTGAAATATATGTTTGGAGAACAACCATATCGACATTTAGCAACTGGGCAAGTTGAATACATAGCTGACATTACATCAGAAAATCTATATCATACATATCAATCTATGTTGGAAAATGACTACTGTGCAGTATATGTGGTAGGCAACGTAGATGAACAACAAGTGAAATCCCAAATTCAAACATATTTTAATATTAATCCATTCTCTTTTGAATTATCACAGTTTAATCCAGTAGGACAAGACCATAATACACCTCAAGTTATTGTAGAAACAGACGATGTCGATCAAGCTAAATTAAATATGGGCTTTAAATTACCAGCAAAATACGGAGATCCAGAGTATTTTGCGATGATTGTGTTTAATGTTATGTTTGGTGGCGACCCATCTTCTGTATTATTTAATGAAGTACGAGAAAAGCAAAGTTTAGCATATTCTATCCATTCCCAAATAGACGCAAAAAATGGTTTTTTATTTGTATTAAGCGGTGTTTCAACTGATAAATATGAAGTTGCTAAAGAGACGATTGTGTCTGAATTTGAGAAATTCCAACAAGGTGATTTTGAAGAAGAGAAAATTGCACTTGCCAAAAAAGTGATACTATCTCAAAGACAAGAATCTCATGATAGAGCTAAAAGTATTATAGAAATTATGAATAACAATATATTATTAGATGAACCGATGTCGGAAGAAAGTTATATTTCGGGGATTCAAAACGTTAATAAATCAGATATCCAACAGCTAGCACAGGCAACTACATTAGATACAATTTATATTTTGACAAAAGGAGGCGATGACTAATGAATGAAACCTACTATAATCAAATAGACGAAAGAGTATTTGAAGCTGAATTAAAAAATGGTCTAAAATTATTCATAATTCCTAAAAAAGGATTTCAGAAAACCTTTGTGACTTATACGACGAAATTTGGGTCGTTAGATAATAAATTCAAACCACATGGTAGTGATGATTTTGTTACGGTTCCTGATGGAGTGGCACACTTTTTAGAACATAAGTTATTTGAAAATGGTGACGACGAAGAAGATTTGTTTACAGCATTTGCTGAAGACAATGCACAGGTCAATGCTTTTACTAGTTTTGATAGAACAAGCTATTTATTTAGTGCAACTGATAATATAGAACGTAACATCAAACGGTTGTTAACTATGGTAGAAACACCTTATTTCACTAAAGAAACAGTAGATAAAGAAAAAGGTATCATTGCTGAAGAAATCAAGATGTACCAAGAACAACCAGCCTATAAGCTAATGTTTAATACTTTAAGAGCTATGTATGATACACACCCAATACGTGTTGATATTGCTGGTAGTGTTGAAAGCATTTATGAAATAACTAAAGACGATTTATATCTCTGTTATGAAACATTTTATCATCCTTCGAATATGGTATTGTTTGTCGTTGGTGATGTGGATGTGGACCATATATATCATGTCATTAAAGAACATGAGAATCAACGTGATAAAGAAGCACAGCCGCAAATTGTAAGAGACCCGTTGATTGAACAAGCTTCAGTGAAAGAACCAAACATTTCGGAAACGATGAAATTACAATCACCAAGATTAATGTTAGGTTTTAAAAACGAACCATTATCCGACGAGCCTAATGAAGCTTTTGTTAAACGTGATTTAGAAATGACTTTATTCTATGAATTGATATTTGGCGAAGAAACAGATTTTTATCAGTCACTTCTCAATGATGAATTAATAGACGAAACTTTTGGATATCAATTTTTATTAGAACCTACATATAGTTTTTCAGTTATAACAAGTGCGACGCAATATCCAGATAAATTGAAAACGCTATTATTAAATGAAATTAAAAATAATTTAGGGAAACTTGATGATTTAGAAGCCTTTAGTCTGTTGAAGAAACAGTTTATTGGAGAATTTATTTCAGGGTTGAACTCACCGGAATACATTGCGAACCAATATACAAAATTATATTTTGAAGGCGTAAGTTTGTTCGACTTATTAGATATTGTTGAAAGTATCACATTAGAAAGTGTGAATGATACAGCACAAACATGTTTGAATTTAACACAAGTAGTAGATAGTCGCTTGGAGATGAAATAATAGTGAAAGCATTAGTTATAGGTGGTTCCGGAACGATAGGAAAAGCAATTGTTAACAGATTAGTATCAGATGGTTTTGAAGTAATTGTACATTATAATAATACGAATATTGAAACACTTCAAAGTGATTATATTGGAAAACCAGTTGAATTTTTACAATGTGATTTAAATCAAGACATTGATTTACAAGCACATTTTTCTTGGATTACAAAACTGGATTGTTTGGTATATGCAAGTGGGACGGCTTTATATGGTCAATTACAAGATGTGACTGATAAAGAAATAGACGATTGTTATCAAATGCATGTCCGCCAACTAATTAGGATTTGTAGGTTTTTCGTAGATCAATTGCGACAAAGCAGTCATGGTCGTATTGTTGTCATATCATCTATTTGGGGAGAAACTGGTGCAAGCATGGAGAGTATTTACTCTGCAATGAAAGGTGCTCAAATTGCGTTTGTAAAAGCTTTAAGCCAAGAGCTAGCCATGACAACAGTGACTGTAAATGCGATTACTCCTGGATTTGTCAATGGAAATATGGCTCGAGTATGGTCGGAAGAAGAATTACAGGCAATTACTGAAGAATTGCCACAGCAAAGGCTTATTGATCCTATTGAGATTGCACATACTTGCAGTTATTTGTGTCATCCAATGGCAAGAAGCATCACCGGAACGATCCAGAAAGTTAATGGTGGATGGTACGTATAGATTTTTAAATAATGTAAAAAAATAAACCAACTATGAAACATTCAATGATATAATGTCATTACAATAAATGGTTATATGTTCACGTATAAATGATTTGTACGTGGTTTCTAAATAAAGGGGTGCTTATTTCATGACAGTTGCTACTAAAAAAGAATGGTATCTAGAGTATGAGATAACAATGAACCGAGCGGGGCTTCTAGGTGATATATCAAGTTTGTTAGGTATGATGGGGATTAGTATAGTAACAATCAATGGTATTGATGAAGGTCGTAGAGGTCTATTAATTAAATCTGATAGTCTAGAAAAAGTAAGTCGTTTCGAAAATATTGTAACCGAAATAGATGATATTTCTATTACTAAGTTAAGAAAGCCAGAGTTAAGAGATCGCTTGGCAGTTAGACATGGTAGATACATAGAGCAAGATGCTGATGATAAAAAGACATTTCGTTTTGAAAGAGAAGATTTAGGTTTACTAGTTGATTTTATGGCAGAATTGTTCAAAGAAAAAGGTCATAAATTGATTGGTATTCGTGGAATGCCTAGAGTTGGTAAAACTGAATCGATTGTAGCAGGAAGTGTCTGTGCACATAAACGTTGGTTATTTATTAGTTCTACACTTATTAAACAGACTGTGCGTAGTTCATTAATTAAAGGTGAATATGATTCAGATCATGTCTATATCATTGATGGTGCTGTTACAGCAAGAGAATCTAGCCAAAAACACCAGGAATTAGTGAAAGAAGTTATGAGTCTTCCTGCGATTAAAGTAGTTGAACACCCTGACTTATTTGTTGAAGCAAGCGACTATAAGATGAGTGATTTTGATTATATTATCGAATTAAGAGAAAATAAAAATCAAGAAATTCATTATGAAGAAATGAAAAAACAAACAGTTAAGAGTAAAAACAATTTGGATTTTGGTAATGATCCATTTGGTGGCGGATTTGGTTTCTTTGAATAATAAAGATTGTTGATTGAGGAGGGCTGATATCGTGAGCTTAGTTGGTCAGACTTTAAAAGGACGACGAGAACGTTTAGGTATGACATTAAACGAATTAGAATCGCGTACACAAATTAAACGGCAAACATTAGTGATGATTGAAAATAATGATTTCGAATCATTAAAAAAAGCTGAGTATGCGGAAGGTTTTATTAGAAAATATGCTAAAGCAGTGAATATTGATTCAGTGCAGTTGATTAATGCGCACAGAGAAGAAATTCCCAATAATGATGAAGCGATACATCAAACAATTGCAGCCTTCGCTAATGATGACAAACCAACATACCGCAGTAAAAATAAAGAACCTTTACAAGTTGGTGTTGTGATTAGTTTAGTGATTATTATCACAGCATTATTGTGGGTATTTTCAGTATTGATATTTTAAAGTGGCAAACAAATGTAAGCTATAAGTTATAAATAGAAAAGAGGACTTTGTATGAATATACCGAATTGGATAACTGTGTTTAGAGTTATACTAATTCCAATATTTCTTGTTTTTGCATTAGTAGATTTTGGATTTGGTAACGTTTCATTTATCGGTGGATATGAAATTAAAATTGAATTATTAATAAGTGGTGTTATCTTTATTGTTGCATCCCTTAGTGATTTCTTAGATGGTTATTTAGCAAGGAAGTGGGGACTTGTTACTAATATGGGGAAATTTTTAGACCCACTTGCAGACAAATTATTAGTTTCCAGTGCATTAATTGCTTTAGTTCAATTAGGCCTAACAAATTCAGTAGTTGCTATTATTATCATAGCACGTGAATTTGCTGTTACTGGTTTACGTTTATTGCAAATTGAACAAGGCTTTGTAAGCGCTGCTGGTCAATTAGGTAAGATTAAAACTGCAGTTACAATGGTAGCAATCATTTGGATACTATTTGGTGATCCGTTAGTTACATGGGTTGGTTTCCCAATAGGACAAGTATTGTTGTATATTGGTGTGTTCTTTACGATTTTATCAGGCATAGAATATTTTTATAAAGGTAAAGATGTTTTTAAAGTATAATTAAAAATGATTAATAAACTGGAAGTTGTGCTTATAGTAAAGACAGCTTCCAGTTTTTTTGATGTTTTAATGATATGAAGTCAGATTTTTCGTTTTTTCGTGGTTTTCATTTTATAATTAAGGGAAGTAAAAATGTATTGTATAAACAGAGGTCATTAAAATGATAAGTTTGATAATGGGGACTTTGTTTTTGAGGAGGAGTATTTGTGAATATATCAATCATCGCAGTAGGGTCAGAATTGCTACTAGGACAAATTGTTAATACTAATGGCCAATATTTATCAAAACTATTAAATGGTGTCGGTCATAGTGTTGTAGAGCATTCTGTAATTGGTGACAATCCACAGCGTCTAGAAAGAGTGGTCAATCAAGCCCTTAATCAATATGATACCGTGATTTTAACGGGTGGCTTAGGTCCAACAAAAGATGACTTAACCAAACATACTGTAGCTAAAATATTAGGGCGTGAATTAGTAATTGATGAACATGCACTAAATTATATAGAATCATATTTTAGAGAGCAGGACATCGACATGACGCCAAATAATAGACAGCAAGCACTTGTGATAGAAGGTGCACATATTTTAGAAAATAAAGTCGGTATGGCACCGGGTATGCTCGTTAATCACGGAGATAAAAAAATTGCTTTGCTACCAGGACCCCCTAAAGAAATGCAACCAATGGCGAAACATGAGTTATTACCTTATCTACTTAATGGGGAGCAAACTATATTTTCAGAACTACTACGTTTTGCCGGAATTGGTGAGTCAAAGGTGGAAACTGAATTAATGGATTTGATAGATCAACAAACAAATCCAACTATTGCGCCGCTTGCTGGAACACATGAAGTAAATATAAGATTAACTGCAAACGGGGCATCGCAACAAGCATGTAAGGATTTAATCGCACCTGTGAAAAGCACAATACTAAATCGCATTGGTAAATATTATTATGGTTCTGACGACATACTGCTAGAACAAGCTGTTATGTCATTAGTTATTGAATCCTTTGCTATATATGATGGTGTGACTGACGGCGAATTATATTCTAGAATGAAAAATTTTGATGATAGCGAAATGTTGAGAGGTATGTTACCACATCACTCACAATTTATAAATGAACATGATACAATTGAATCTCAACTTTCGATAACAGCGCAAATTATAAGAGATTTTTATAATGTAAAAGTTGGTATTTCGATATTGAGTCAAGGTGACATTGTATATTTAGGTGTTTTAACAGGCGAAAGCTTAACGATACAATCATTTAAAATGACTCGCAAAAGAAATTTAATGAAAAGTAGAACACAAAATTATGTGTTAATTAGGTTACTAAATTTATTTAAATAGCTAGTAACGCCTTGCTAAAAGCTAAAAACATAGCACGTGTGTTCTCTTTTTGAGGGATTAACGCTTTTCTTTAGCGAACAAATATTCGCAAAATACTTGCGGAATAATCTAAATCAAGGTATAGTATGGTTAAGATATTTTTCAGAGAGAATTCTCATATAGGAGGTCCAACATTGGATAACGATCGTCAAAAGGCTTTAGATACAGTAATTAAAAATATGGAGAAATCATTTGGTAAAGGCGCGGTAATGAAATTGGGTGATAACGAAGCACGCAAAGTTTCAAGTGTTTCAAGTGGTTCTGTAACATTAGATAATGCTTTAGGAGTAGGTGGTTACCCTAAAGGTAGAATTGTAGAAATTTATGGTCCAGAAAGTTCTGGTAAAACGACTGTGGCACTTCATGCCATTGCGGAAGTTCAGAGAAATGGTGGTGTGGCAGCTTTTATTGATGCTGAACATGCATTAGACCCAGTTTACGCAGAAGCATTGGGTGTTGATATTCAAAACTTATATTTATCACAGCCTGACCATGGGGAACAAGGATTAGAAATTGCAGAAGCATTTGTAAGAAGTGGTGCTGTTGAGATAGTTGTTGTTGACTCTGTTGCAGCATTAACACCTAAGGCAGAAATTGAAGGTGAAATGGGAGATACACACGTTGGTTTACAAGCACGTTTGATGTCACAAGCCCTAAGAAAACTTTCAGGCGCGATATCTAAATCAAATACGACTGCAGTATTCATTAACCAAATCCGTGAGAAAGTCGGTGTTATGTTCGGTAACCCTGAAGTTACTCCAGGTGGTCGTGCACTGAAATTCTATAGTTCTGTTCGTTTAGAAGTACGCCGTGCGGAACAATTAAAACAAGGACAAGATATTGTCGGTAATAGAACTAAAATTAAAGTTGTTAAGAATAAAGTCGCACCACCATTTAGAGTTGCTGAAGTTGATATTATGTATGGTAAAGGCATCTCTAAAGAGGGAGAATTAATCGATTTAGGTGTTGAAAACGAAATCGTTGATAAGTCGGGTGCTTGGTATTCTTATAATGGTGACAGAATGGGACAAGGTAAAGAAAATGTCAAATCTTACCTCAAAGAAAACCCTGCTGTCAAAGAAGAAATAGATAGAAAACTAAGAGAAAAATTAGGTATATTTGATGGAGATGTTGAAGAGTCGGAAGCTGAAAATACAGCGACACTTTTTGACGAAGAAGAATAGGTGAAATAGTTACAATAATATATTGTGGAGCATTAAATTATTGTTTTTATTTAGCAGCCAAACAAACTAAATCCGTAACAAGGTGTTTAGTTTGTTTTTTTGTTTAATATAGGTGAAAATTTAAACTATATTATTCTTTGGACATAGTTTCTATCGTATTTTAAAGTGATATACTTTAAAAATAATATAATTAAGGATAAAAAATATTATATTTCACCCTTATGTATGATGTTCATATAAGAAGATAAAATTATTATGTAAAACGATTTCGTTTCAAAAACAAGATGAATTAAGGTCTAGCAAACATTAAAGTAAATTTAGTGTAAAAGAGATGCCTCAAATATTGAATTATTGTGTAGTCAAACCTTGACACTTCTTAGTTTAAAACCGTACAATTACATTGTATGATTCTTATATAACTTCATATAATCATATTGAATTTTGATATACAGAGCAAAATCCTAGATAAAAAGGGGGTGTTTGTGTGAATTTGTTAAGCCTCCTACTCATTTTGCTAGGTATTATTCTCGGAGTTGTTGTAGGGTACGTTGTTGCCCGAAATATATTGCATCAAAAGCAATTACAAGCAAGACAGACTGCCGATGATATTATCGAACAAGGTAATAAAGAAGCAGAGAATATCAAGAAGGAAAAGCTTCTAGAAGCTAAAGAAGAAAACCAAGTCATAAGAGAAAAAGCTGAAAATGAGCTTCGTGAAAGACGTGCAGATCTTCAAAAGCAAGAAGCAAGACTTCTACAAAAAGAAGAAAACTTAGAGCGAAAATCTGACCTGTTAGATAAAAAGGATGAGATTTTAGAGCAAAAAGAGTCTAAACTTGAAGAAAGACAACAACAAGTAGATGCAAAAGAGAGTAGTGTTCAAACATTAATAAATAAGCATGAACAAGAATTAGAACGCATCTCTGGTCTCTCTCAAGAAGAAGCTGCACAGGAGCAACTTCAAAGAGTTGAAGAGGAATTGTCACAAGATATTGCTATACTTGTTAAGGAAAAAGAGAAAGAAGCAAAAGAAGCAGTCGATAAAAATGCAAAAGAGTTATTAGCAACTACTGTTCAAAGATTAGCTGCAGAACATACATCTGAATCAACAGTATCAGTTGTTAATTTACCAAATGACGAAATGAAAGGTCGAATCATTGGTAGAGAAGGTAGAAACATTAGAACTTTAGAAACGTTAACTGGTATTGATTTAATTATAGATGATACACCAGAAGCGGTAATTCTCTCTGGTTTTGACCCAATTAGACGTGAAATTGCAAGAACTGCATTAGTTAATCTTGTTTCAGATGGTCGTATCCATCCTGGACGTATAGAAGATATGGTAGATAAAGCTCGAAAAGAAGTAGACGATATTATTAGAGATGCTGGGGAACAAGCTACATTTGAAATAAATGTGCATAATATGCATCCAGATTTAGTGAAAATCTTAGGTCGTTTACAGTATCGTACTAGCTATGGACAAAATGTATTGAAACATTCTATTGAAGTTGCACACCTTAGTGGTATGTTAGCAGCTGAACTAGGAGAAGACGTTACATTGGCTAAACGTGCTGGACTACTTCATGACGTTGGTAAAGCAATTGATCACGAGGTTGAGGGAAGCCATGTTGAAATTGGTGTTGAATTAGCTAAAAAATATGCTGAGAATGAAACCGTTATTAATGCAATTCATTCTCACCATGGTGATGTCGAACCGACTTCTATTATTTCTATATTAGTGGCAGCTGCCGATGCATTATCAGCAGCAAGACCAGGTGCTCGTAAAGAGACTTTAGAAAACTATATTAGAAGATTGGAAAGACTAGAAACACTTTCAGAAAGCTATGATGGTGTTGAGAAAGCATTTGCAATCCAAGCGGGTAGAGAAATTCGAGTTATCGTATCACCAGATACTATCGACGACTTAAAATCACATCGTTTAGCAAGAGATATTAAGAGCCAAATTGAAGATGAACTTCAATATCCTGGTCATATAAAAGTGACAGTTGTTCGTGAGACTAGAGCAATTGAATATGCAAAATAAGATTTAAAGTATTTAACAATGAATTTTTAAACAAACTAAACGAAATTATCGTTTAGTTTGTTTTTTTTTATTTAAATTAGCATATAGATTTGATAGTTACATAATTCTTAACAAATGAAAACACCTCATACGCTAAAAGTACGTATGAGGTGTTAAAAATCATTTATATTCATTTCCAAATTAACTTTAAATGTTTTGTGCTAAAAGACTAATCTAAAACTAAGTTAATTCTAAATCAGCATTTTTAACTTCTTGAATAATTTCAGCTGTATCATAACAGTTTGTTGAAATATTAGCATATCTTTCGGCTAAACGATAAGCATGGATATAGAGCTCTAAACTTTCTTTTGCTATATCATCTGGATCTTCACTTTTAGATGGATTTGCTGTAACAACTAAGTCAGCAAAATGTTGTGGGTCAATATTAATTGCCATGTATTACTTCCAACTCCTATATTTTGAATTATTTAATTCCTACTATAATTTATACCACCAATTTTATGATTAAAACTTAGTGAAATTAATGAAATTTTTATAATGATACTTTTCATCGTAAATAAATTGCATTAAACTAACATTAAGAGAGAGGATGAACATGTAAATGAGATTATTATTTATCGGAGATATAGTAGGTAAAGTAGGTCGTGAGGCTATTACAACGTATTTACCTAAATTGAAACAAACGTATCGTCCTACAGTTACTATTGTAAATGCGGAAAATGCTGCACATGGCAAAGGATTAACTGAAAAGATATATAAAGATCTATTGCGCGAAGGTGTAGATTTTATGACAATGGGTAATCATACTTTTGGTCAACGTCAAATTTATGATTTTATTGAATCGGCAAATCGTATGGTAAGGCCAGCGAACTTCCCAGAAGAAGCGCCAGGAGTAGGTATGAGATTTATTCAAATCAATGAAATTAAATTAGCAATTATCAATTTGCAAGGTCGTGCATTTATGCAAGATATTGATGATCCTTTTAAAAAAGCTGATGCGCTGATCAAGGAAGCTCAAAAAGAAACAGACTATATTTTTGTAGATTTTCATGCTGAGACTACTTCAGAAAAAAATGCAATGGGTTGGTTCTTAGATGGTAAAGTGAGTGCGGTTGTAGGTACACATACCCATATCCAAACCTCAGATGAACGTATCTTACCCGGCGGTACAGGTTATATCACAGATGTAGGAATGACGGGTTTTTATGATGGTATACTAGGGATTAATAGAGATGAAGTAATTACTCGATTTATAACAAGTTTACCTCAAAGACACGTAGTGCCAGACGAAGGCAGAAGTGTACTATCCGGCATTATTATTGATATCAATAAAGAAGGGAAAACAACACATATTGAACGTGTGTTAATTAATGATGATCATCCCTTTTAAAAAGTATCGTCCATTAGTATGAATTTGAAAAATACCACTCTTAACATAGTAATAGAGTGGTGTTTTTTGATATGATGAATAATGAATTATTATAACCACTAGGAGGCAAGATGATATGAAATCACAAGTATCATGGAAAGTGGGCGGACAACAAGGCGAAGGTATTGAATCTACTGGAGAAATCTTCGCGACTGCTATGAATCGTAAAGGATACTACTTATACGGATATCGTCATTTTTCAAGTAGGATTAAAGGTGGCCACACAAATAATAAAATAAGAGTTTCTACTACGCCAGTACATGCGATTAGCGATGATTTAGATATCTTAATTGCATTTGATCAAGAAACAATAGAGTTAAACCATCAAGAAATGCGCGAAGATAGTGTGATTATTGCGGATAGTAAAGCAAAACCCGAAAAACCAGAAGATTGTCGCGCACAATTAATAGATTTACCTTTTACTGCGACTGCAAAGGAATTAGGTACTGCTTTAATGAAAAATATGGTTGCAGTAGGTGCGACTTGTGCAATCATGGATTTTGATATTTCAGATTTTGAAACGCTAATTACAAATATGTTTACTAAAAAAGGTGACAAAGTTGTAGAAATGAACATAGAAGCATTGAATGAAGGTTATCGTTTAATGCATGAACAATTAACTACTGTGGATGGTGATTTTGTTTTAGAGGAAACAAAGGGTGCACCTCACTTATATATGATTGGAAATGATGCAATTGGACTAGGCGCTTTATCAGCTGGTTCTAGATTTATGGCAGCTTATCCAATCACTCCTGCATCTGAAATCATGGAATATATGATTGAAAACCTACCCAAGGTTGGCGGTACGGTTGTTCAAACGGAAGATGAAATTGCAGCGGCAAATATGGCTATTGGTTCAAATTATGCAGGTGTGCGTTCGTTCACAGCGAGTGCAGGACCTGGTCTCTCATTAATGATGGAAGCCATTGGCTTGTCAGGTATGACAGAAACACCATTTGTAGTTATTAATACACAACGTGGTGGACCATCTACAGGTTTACCTACAAAACAAGAACAATCTGATTTAATGCAGATGATATATGGCACACACGGTGATATCCCTAAAATTGTATTAGCGCCGACTGATGCCGAAGATGCCTTTTATTTAACTATGGAAGCATTTAATTTAGCAGAAATGTACCAATGTCCTGTCATTGTATTAAGTGACTTACAATTATCATTAGGTAAACAGACTGTTGAAAAGTTAGATTATAGTAAAATTGAAATCAATCGTGGCGAAATTATCCAATCAGATATTGAACGTGAAGAAGATGATAAATCATACTTTAGACGTTATGCACTTACAGACAGTGGTGTATCACCAAGACCTATCCCAGGCGTTAAAGGTGGGATACACCATGTAACTGGTGTTGAACATAATGAAGAAGGAAAAACAAGCGAAGCTGCAGACAATAGACAACAACAAATGGATAAACGTATGCGTAAAACAGAACACTTACTTATTCAAGAACCTGTTGAGCTAGCTGCAGAAAATGAAGTAGCAGATATTTTATATTTAGGCTTTATTTCAACAAAAGGTGCTATTCAAGAAGGGAAAGCTAGATTAGAAGAAGAAGAAGGGCTAAAAGTCAACCATCTTCAAATTAGACAATTACATCCTTTCCCTAGTGAATCGATACAAAGAGAAATAGATAAAGCTTCTAAAGTTGTTGTTGTGGAACATAATTATCAAGGTCAACTTGCTAGTATTTTAAAAATGAATGTAAATTTAGGTGACAAATTAATTAATCAGACCAAGTATGATGGTACACCATTTTTACCAAGAGAAATTGAAGCTAAAGGGCTAGAAATTGCTAAAGAAATAAAGGAGTTGGTATAAATGGCAACATTTAAAGACTTTAGAAATAACGTTAAACCAAATTGGTGCCCTGGTTGTGGTGATTTTTCAGTTCAAGCAGCGATTCAAAAAGCAGCAGCAAATGTTGGATTAGAACCTGAAGAGGTAGCTATTATTACTGGGATTGGTTGTTCAGGACGTTTGTCAGGGTATGTAAATTCTTATGGTGTACATGGTATACATGGACGTTCATTGCCACTTGCTCAAGGCGTGAAAATGGCCAATAAAGATTTAACAGTAATTGCTTCAGGCGGTGACGGTGATGGTTATGCGATAGGTATGGGGCATACAATCCATGCTTTACGTAGAAACATGAATATGACTTACATTGTAATGGATAATCAAATTTATGGTTTGACCAAAGGACAGACATCACCATCTTCAGCACAAGGATTTGTAACTAAATCCACACCAAAAGGGAATATTGAACAAAATGTTGCGCCATTAGAACTTGCACTTTCATCAGGAGCAACATTTGTAGCACAAGGATTTTCAAGTGATATCAAAGGACTTACGAAAATGATTGAGGACGCTATTAATCATGATGGATTTTCATTTGTAAATGTATTTTCACCTTGTGTGACATACAATAAAGTCAATACTTATGACTGGTTTAAAGAAAATTTAACAAGTATTGAAGAAATCGAAGACTTCGACGCAACTGACAAACAAAAAGCGACTCAAAAAGTTTTAGAATATAATTCACTGCTTAAAGGTATTGTTTATCAGGATACAGAAACGCCATCTTATGAATCACAAATTGAAGAAATGAATGGCACGCCGCTTGCTAAACAAGACCTTCATATTGATGAAGCTCAATTTGAGGCCTTAACAAAACAATTCGTTTAATTATATATAGTGAAACTTAACTACGTTGAGTAACAGATTGTCTACAAAGTCTCTAACTTTGTAGACAGTTTTTTTGTGCACACTTTCCGCAGGTACTGCCTTAGTCCGTAGTAATCAGCTAATGCGTTTCACGTAGGAGATGGCCCAAATCACTGCCAATATTACACAAAAAGATTATAATTTATAAATTAAAAAGTGAAATATTTATTATGTTAGATAAATCAATTGATAAAAGACCGCAGTTATTTTGAAAAATTACTATACAAATATAAATGAACAAAGCTTAGAGGAACTATCACCTAAAGTTTGTCTATGCTCTAAAACTTAATATCGTTAAGAGATAGAATTGTTACATGATGGATCAATGAGATTAGGCAAATATGCCGTAATACAATTAGCGATAATGCAACGTTTTTTTGCTTTGATTTAAATATGAAATTACTATAACATTTTATAGTGTTATTAATTGACGGAGGCAATAGTTATGGTAGATAAATTTAAGTCGATGACTGACCTGATTGCAAAGACTACAGAACATAGAGAATGGGAAATACAAACAGTAAGTAAGAAATCATCAACCCTCATAACTGCAATACATGGTGGGGCGATAGAGCGAGGAACCACAGAAATAGCACAGTTAATTAGTGAGCAAGGTGATCATAGTTTTTATTCTTTTAAAGGTATAAGAAATAATAAGAATAATGAATTACATGTTACATCAAGACATTTTAATGAACCAAAACTAGCGCAAATGGTGTCTGATCACCATAACATTGTATCCCTGCATGGATGTATGGGAGACGTGCCTGAAGTTTATATTGGTGGTAGAGACTTTGAACTGGCATCTGAAATAAAATCACAACTTGAAAAAGTACACATCATTGTTAAACCTGCGCCTTCACATATATCAGGTATGCATATGGATAATTTTGTTAATGCTGGCCAAAAAAATGCTGGTGTTCAACTAGAATTAACTGTGGCATTAAGAAAACAATACTTTAAAAATAATAAGTATAATTTAAATGATAGAGAAAATAGACAGAATTGGTCACAGTTTATGTATGTATTTTCGACAGCTGTGAATAAAGCGATAAACAATGTAGAAGAAACAAAATAATTATAATTGTATTGCGATGGATAATTAAAAATATTAAGCTGTCCTTTACAAAATCTTAAGTTAATAGGAATGATGTGAGGGAAATACAAATATAGAAACTTTGGAAGGGGTTTTTATATGGCTGATAAGTATAATTCAATGTCAGAGTTAGAAGCGGATACAATTGAAAATAAGGACTGGGAAGTTGTAACGCGTGACTTAGATAGTCAAGTAATTATTACTGCGATACATGGCGGAGGTATCGAACCAGGTACAACTGAAATTGCTGATTTAACTGCGCAAAAAGGTGAGTATGATTATTTTTCTTTTAAAGGTACTAAATCAAAAGGGAATGAAGATTTACATGTAACTTCTCGAAATTATGATCAGTCTGTATTGATGGAAATGATAAAGAACAAAACATATGCAGTAGCAATTCATGGTTGTGAAGGTGATGAAAACATTGTCTATATCGGAGGAAAAGATCAAAAACTTATTCATGAAATGACTAGACAATTTGAACAATTGTATATAAGTGTAGAGCAAGCACCAGAACATATTTCAGGTGCTCATGATGATAATATTATTAATTGTTGTAAAACAGGTGCAGGCGTGCAATTAGAGTTAACTCCTGGATTAAGAAAAATGTGTTTTGACAACCAAAAATATAATAAAGAAAGTCGTGAAGATCAACATAATTGGAGTCAATTTATGGATGAATTTACCACTACTATCGTGAAATCTATACAGAACATTCAATAATAGTGATTGCAAATTATCACTTATTGAGTTATTGTAGACTAACGATATCTACAATTAGGAAGTTGATAAAATATGAAATGTTCTAAAGCAACAGACTATGCATTACATGCACTTTTATATATGATTAAAAGTAATGGTGAATCAAGTAGGATTCCAGTGCAAGATTTAGCAACAGCGTTAAAAGTCTCAACGACATATTTATCGAAAATATTGACACGCCTTGTAAAGGTAGGCATTATCTCAGCTAGTAGTGGCGCGAAAGGTGGCTATCAATTAAAAACTGGTTGGGAAGACGTTTCGATATATGAAGTCATTATTACCATTGATGGCAAGCAAAGCTTATTGGAAGATAGTTTTAATCATGCTAAAGAATGCCCAATTAAACAAATTATGGACGAATCAGAGCATAGTTTAATTACCAATTTAGAAGGTAAGACATTAAAGGACTTGGCTAATAGCTAAGTTCTTATAATTTAAACTAATTATAGATATTAAGAGTCTTTAAAAGTTGCAAAGGAGCGAATCAAATGTATTATGACGTAATTATTATTGGTGGAGGTCCGGCAGGATTAAGTGCTGCATTAAATTTTGGTAGAGGTATGAAACGGACACTTATAATCGACGAGGATAAACCTCGTAATAGGGTTACCCAACTGTCGCATGGTTTTTTAACGCAAGATGGTGTTAAACCAACCGAATTTAAGAGAAAAGCTAAAGCAGATGTGGTTAATTATAACGATGTTACTTACTTGGAAGCACATGTAGAACAAATAGAGAAAATAGATAAGGAATTTATAGTTAAAACACAAGCCCAGACTTATAATGCAAGACAAGTGTTATTAGCTACAGGGTTAAGAGAACATGGTCCTGATATTACAAATTTTAATGACTTTTATGGCCAATCGATCTTTTATTGTCCTTGGTGTGATGGGTATGAAATGCGTAATAAAAAACTTGCGGTTATTTATTCAGGTGAAATGCTGCTTCATATGGTCAAATTGTTAAGTAACTTTTCACAAGAAATAGTCGTGTTTACAAATGGAGAAAAGGAGGTTCTTGAAGCAGACAAAGCCTTGTTAAATAACAAAGGTATTGATATCTATACAGAACCTATTGCACGATTGATTGGAAACAATGGACATTTAGATGGTATTGAGTTAATCGATGAGCAAATTATTTCGGTAGAAGGTGCATTTGCAAAGATGTATTGGGATACACAATTTGATTTCCTAAATCAATTAAGTATAACGCGAGACGGAGATGGTAAATTCGATACTGATATATACGGAGAAACATCTGTTGAAGGATTGTATGTAGCTGGTGAAGCTAAAGATAATTTTGCGGGTCAATTATTAGATTCAGCTGCTAATGGTGGTATGATTGCAAAAATGATGATGATGAAACAGATAGAAGAAGATTTTTGATTACTAGGGACTAAAATGCTTTAATAGGTTCATTCATTTTTACTATGCCTTTAACTTATAATTTGATAAACTAACAATAAGTTAAATAATTAAGGGGTTGTAATAACATGAATGATACTTTGATGAGTATTCAGATTATTCCTAAAACCGCCAACGGAGAAGATGTTATTCCATACGTAGATGAAGCAATTAAAGTCATTGATGATTCGGGATTAACCTACAGAGTGGGGCCATTAGAAACAACTGTTCAAGGTGAAATGAATGAATGCCTAATCTTAATTCAAAAATTAAACGAGCGTATGGTTGAATTAGAGATACCTAGTACAATAAGTCAAGTTAAGTTTTATCATGTGCCAGAAGGTATTACTATTGAGACACTTACTGGAAAATACGACGAAGTTTAAATTTAACAGGTGAAATTACACTAAAAGACAAACTGTAAATACGGTATTTGTTTATAACCTCTGTTTATATTTAATAGAGGTAGATTAGTCAAAATAATATAAATGATCTAAATTTCAGATAAAATACATGTATTAAGTGAATTGGAACTTAGATATATTTAAGGGAGCAGGAAGTGGAGCCCAGACGTAATCATTTTAGAAAGATATGATTTCAGTCAGACGCTCTTTCTAGCTCCCTCATTTGCATTTTAAAACGCTAAATTGTGATTTGATGATCTTAGTATTGAAAATATTGTGCAATAGACTGATTATTTGTTAGTGTTTTTGCACTTTGAAGTTAAATTTAATATAATGTAGTAATGACTATGGATAAATTTAAAGAACTTTGAACGTCAAGGTTGAAAAACAGAATCTTGAGGGATATTTTAAAATACTTGTTCTTAGTTTTTATGATATAGAAAGGGTTTTGTAGAGTGAATGAAGAACAAAGAAAAAGTACTTCTATAGATGTTTTAGCGGAACGAGATAAAAAGGAAAAAGACTATAGCAAGTATTTTGAACACGTGTATCAACCGCCAAGTTTAAAAGAAGCGCGTAAACGCGGAAAAGAAGAAATTAATTATAACCGTGATTTTCAAATAGATGAGAAATATAGAAATATGGGACAAGGAAAAACATTTTTAATTAAAACATATGGTTGTCAGATGAATGCGCATGATACAGAGGTAATGGCTGGTATTCTAGAGGCATTAGGTTATACACCAACGGAAGATATTAATCAGGCAGACGTTATTTTAATTAATACATGTGCCATCCGCGAAAATGCGGAAAATAAAGTGTTTAGTGAAATCGGTAACTTAAAGCATTTGAAAAAAGAGAAACCAGAAACAGTAATTGGTGTCTGCGGATGTATGTCTCAAGAAGAATCTGTCGTAAATAAAATCTTAAAATCATACCAAAATGTAGATATGATTTTTGGTACACATAATATTCATCGTTTACCAGAAATACTTGAAGAAGCTTATTTATCAAAAGCGATGGTGGTTGAAGTTTGGTCAAAAGAGGGCGATGTCATTGAAAACCTTCCAAAAGTAAGAGAAGGCAATATCAAAGCGTGGGTAAATATTATGTATGGTTGTGATAAGTTTTGTACATACTGTATCGTTCCATTCACAAGAGGTAAGGAACGTAGTAGACGACCAGAAGATATCATTGAAGAAGTAAGAGATTTAGCACGTCAAGGGTATCAAGAAATTACATTGTTAGGTCAAAACGTTAATGCTTACGGTAAAGATATAGATGGTTTAGCATATGGTTTAGGTGATCTGTTAGAGGATATCTCTCAAATTGATATTCCAAGAGTAAGGTTTACAACGAGTCACCCTTGGGACTTTACGGATAGAATGATTGAGGTTATTGCTAACGGCGGAAACATTGTTCCTCATGTTCACCTTCCAGTTCAATCGGGTAATAATGCCGTGCTTAAAATTATGGGACGTAAATACACACGTGAAAGTTACTTAGACTTAGTTAATCGCATCAAGTCAAGAATTCCTAATGTTGCTTTAACAACTGATATCATCGTCGGTTATCCAAACGAGACAGATGAACAATTCGAAGAAACATTAACACTTTATGATGAAGTTGAATTTGAACATGCGTATACGTATATTTATTCTCAAAGAGATGGTACGCCTGCAGCTAAAATGAAAGATAATGTACCTTTAGACGTGAAAAAAGATAGATTACAACAATTGAATAAAAAGGTTGCATACTATTCTGAACGTGCTATGCAAGCATATGAAGGCGAAGTCGTACAAGTTTTATGTGAAGGATCTAGTAAAAAAGACGAAACAGTCTTAGCCGGTTACACTTCAAAAAACAAATTAGTCAATTTCAAAGCGCCTAAATCTATGATTGGCAAAATTGTAGATGTACAAGTAGATGAAGCGAAACAATTTTCTCTTAATGGTACATTCTTAAATGTAAGTAAACAAGCGATGGTGACACCATAATGTATGAAAAAGAAGAAATTTTAGCAGAAGCGGATCGTATTAGTGAACGCATAAAATCTTTAGATACAGTTAAGGAATATCATAATGTTGAATCGCAAATACATCAAAATAAAAATATAGAGCAGCGAATGAAAGAATTAAAAAAAAATCAAAAGCAATCGGTTAACCTACAAAACTACGGTAAGACACAAGCATTAAAAGATTCTGAGGATAAAATTCAGCATATTGAAGAAGATATTAATATTTTACCTATTGTAGAAGAGTTTAGAGAATCACAGACTGAAGCTAATGATTTATTACAAATGATGATTAGTACCATGTCAGATCGTTTGAATCAACAACAGGAAGATAAAGATTAACAGAGATTGTGGTGGAACTTGTTGGAAAGGAAATGAGCCATATGAAGACGAGAAAGTTAACGCTAACTGCAATTTTTATTGCTATCAACGTTGTGTTAAGTAGTATTATTGTAATTCCATTAGGCCCAGTTAAAGCAGCACCAATTCAACATTTGGTTAATGTGTTATGTGCTGTACTAGTAGGGCCATGGTTTGGGCTTGCTCAAGCTTTTATTTCATCTATCATACGTATGATTTTTGGGACGGGAAGTTTCTTTGCTTTTCCAGGGAGTATGGTAGGTGTATTGCTTGCTAGTGGTTTCTATTTTTATCGTAAACATATCTTTATGGCGGCAGTGGGAGAAGTCATAGGTACAGGCATTATTGGTAGTATCATGTGCATACCGTTAGCATGGGTGTTAGGCTTTTCAAACTTTGCTGTTAAACCTTTAATGACAGCCTTTATTGTATCGAGTGTCATTGGTGCCATCATTAGTTATATCATTTTAATGATATTAAAAAGAAAAGGTATATTAAAAAAATATTTATAATCAATCTTAATAAATCAAGTTAAGGCACTTTGTTACTCATATGAGTTTGGTTTGATAGATATACTGCAGAAGTAAATCTATTAAATCAATCATTTACAAAGTTGCCTTAATTTTTTTGTTCTTAATTAATCTTTAACTTATGAAAATGTGAAGTTAATAAATGAGTGCCTGTATATTAATTTAATAAATGGGCGAAAATTGAAAACATATGTTAAAATTTAAGAGTTAAATTAACTAAATTAGTTAAAGAAAATGAACGGGTATGATTAAAAAATCAATGAAAAGTATTCAGAAATGCACGATATCACATCTATATTCAGTAAGTAAATGTGCCTGACTATTGATGAAAATTAATCATTAATTTAATTTATAAACCAACAAATATTAAGTGAAAATAAATACATAAGAAATGAAAAAAGGACTGTGACATATTAATATGACAAATCAAACGCCAATGATGCAACAGTATTTAAAAATCAAATCGCAATATCAAGATTGTCTCTTATTTTTTAGATTAGGAGATTTTTACGAAATGTTTTACGAGGATGCTAAAGTTGCATCTAGAGTATTAGAAATAACATTAACAAAACGTGACGCTAAAAAGGAAAATCCAATACCAATGTGTGGCGTACCTTATCATTCTGCGGATGGTTACATTGAAACTTTGATTAGTAATGGATATAAAGTAGCTATTTGTGAACAAATGGAAGATCCAAGGCAGACAAAAGGTATGGTACGCCGTGAAGTAGTACGCATCGTTACACCAGGTACAGTGATGGACCAAGGAGGCGTTGATGAAAAGCAAAACAACTATATATTAAGTTTTATTCAAGGTGCATCATCATACGCATTAAGCTATTGTGATGTGTCTACAGGTGAATTGAAGGCTACTCATTTTGAAGATGAAGCGACATTAATTAATGAAATTACTACAATTAACCCTAATGAAATCGTTGTTAATGAAGAAATAGGTGAAACGTTAAAACGCCAAATTAGTTTAACTACCGAGACAATTACTGTGTTACCAGATATTTCTAATGCGAGTTATGAAGTTAATAATATGACGGAAACATATTTGTTTAATGCAACTCAACTATTATTAGATTATATCCATCATACGCAAAAAAGAGATCTATCACATATTGAAACCGTAATTAAGTACGAAGCGATTGATTTTATGAAAATGGATTTCTATGCAAAGCGTAATTTAGAATTGACTGAAAGCATACGTTTGAAAACTAAAAAAGGTACATTGTTATGGTTAATGGATGAAACTAAAACACCTATGGGGGCTAGACGCTTAAAGCAATGGATTGATCGGCCACTTATTCAAAAATCTCAAATTGAGTCCCGTTTAGATACAGTTAGTCAATTTATAAATCATTTTATTGAAAGAGACACCTTACGTAATCATTTAAATCAAGTATATGATATTGAGAGATTAGTGGGACGTGTTAGCTATGGCAATGTCAATGCACGTGATTTGATTCAGCTGAAACATTCCATTTCGGAAATTCCAAATATTAAGCACCTATTAGAAGATTTTGATGAACAAATGACTGCACAATTTAAAGCATTAGAACCATTAGATGATTTATTAACTTTATTAGAAGAAAGTTTAAAAGAAGAACCACCGATTTCAGTTAAAGAAGGCGGGTTGTTTAAAGCTGGCTTTAACAGTGATTTAGATAGTTATTTAGAAGCTTCAAAAAATGGTAAAACATGGTTAGCAGAATTACAAGCCAAAGAACGTGAGAGAACTGGCATTAAATCACTTAAAATCAGTTTTAATAAAGTGTTTGGTTACTTTATTGAAATCACACGAGCTAATTTACAAGGTTTTGACCCGACAGCTTATGGTTATAACAGAAAGCAAACACTTTCAAATGCTGAACGTTTTATAACAGATGAATTGAAAGAAAAAGAGGACATTATCTTAGGAGCTGAAGACAAAGCAATTGAATTAGAGTATCAATTGTTTGTAGGGCTTAGAGAACAAATTAAATCATATACAGAGCGATTACAAAAACAAGCAAAAGTGATATCAGAGCTTGATTGTTTACAAAGTTTTGCAGAAATTGCTCAAAAATATAATTATGCACGACCTACTTTTAGCGAAGATAAAACGTTAGAACTTATCAATTCGAGACATCCTGTTGTAGAACGTGTGATGGATCATAACGACTACGTGCCTAATGATTGTGCACTTAATCAAGATACATTTATATATTTGATTACCGGTCCAAATATGTCAGGTAAATCCACTTATATGAGACAAGTAGCCATAATTAGTATCATGGCGCAAATGGGTGCTTATGTGCCATGTGAATCGGCAACATTACCTGTTTTTGATCAAATTTTTACTAGAATTGGTGCTGCCGATGATCTAGTTTCAGGTAAAAGTACGTTTATGGTTGAAATGTTAGAAGCACAAAAAGCCCTTGCTCATGCTACTGAAGACAGCCTAATCATTTTTGATGAAATAGGACGTGGTACATCTACTTATGATGGTTTAGCATTAGCTCAAGCAATGATTGAATATGTTGCACATACTTCGAATGCTAAGACGTTATTTTCAACACATTACCATGAATTGACTACACTAGAGCAGTCGTTGCCTTGTTTGAAAAATGTACATGTTGCAGCAAATGAATATAAAGGTGAATTGATATTCCTTCATAAGGTGAAAGATGGCGCAGTTGATGATAGTTACGGTATACAAGTAGCTAAATTAGCAAACTTACCAGATGCAGTGATTGATAGAGCGCAAGTCATATTAGATGATTTCGAACAAAGCAATAAACAAGAAACTAAAGTTGATGTAAATACAGTGGAATTAGAGCATAGTAGTAACGAGCCATTTAATGATTCAGTAAATGACTCAAATACAACGCACCAATATCAAATACCAGAGGCTAAGGAATTTGCTAGTCAAGAGCAAAGTCAATTTGAACAGGCGGCATTTGATTTATTCGATACATCTGCAAAACAAAGTGAAGTTGAAAATGAAATTAAAACATTGAATTTATCTAATATGACACCTATAGAAGCACTTGTGAAACTAAGTGAATTACAAAGACAATTGAAATAGAGGTGAAGTCAAATGGGTAAAATTAAAGAGTTACAGACATCATTAGCAAATAAAATTGCTGCTGGAGAAGTTGTTGAACGTCCAGGGTCAGTAGTTAAAGAATTATTAGAGAATGCCATTGATGCCCAAGCGACCGAAATCAATATAGAAGTAGCGCAGTCTGGTGTTGAGTCTATCCGCGTAGTCGATAATGGTACCGGGATTGCCATAGATGATTTAGGGCTCGTATTTCATCGTCATGCTACGAGCAAATTAGATCAAGATGATGATTTGTTCCATATACGTACGTTAGGTTTCCGAGGAGAAGCCTTAGCAAGTATATCTTCAGTGTCGAAAGTGACACTGAAGACTTGTACAGATAATGAAGAAGGGCAAGAAATTTATGTTGAAAATGGTGAAATTCTTAAACAAAAACCAGCAAAAGCTAAACGTGGTACAGATATTTTAGTTGAATCCCTATTTTATAATACACCTGCACGTCTCAAATATATTAAAAGTTTATATACAGAATTAGGTAAAATAACGGATATTGTGAATCGTATGGCAATGAGTCATCCTGATATACGTATTTCATTGGTTTCTGATGGTAAGACTATCATTAAAACAAATGGCTCTGGTCGTACAAATGAAGTTATGGCTGAAATATATGGTATGAAAGTAGCTAAAGATTTAGTTCATATTACTGGAGATACGAGTGATTATCATTTAGAAGGTTATGTCGCAAAACCTGAGCACTCTAGAAGTAATAAACATTATATTTCTATTTTTATAAATGGTAGATATATTAAAAACTTTTTACTTAATAAGGCAATTCAGGAAGGTTATCATACGCTATTGATGATTGGTCGATTCCCTATTTGTTACATTAATATAGAAATGGATCCTATACTAGTAGATGTCAATGTACATCCGACGAAACTAGAAATAAGACTTTCCAAAGAAGATCAACTCTTTGAATTAATAGTTGAAAAAATTCGTGAAGCATTTCAAGATCGTATTTTAATTCCGCAAAACGACATGGATAAAATCACTAAGAAAAATAAAGTGCTGGATAAATTTGAACAGCAAAAAATGGATTTTGAAAAACGTAAACAACAAAACGAATTTCAACAACCTCTTCGTGATGAGATACAAGGTTATGGAAGTCATGAAAATAATGAAAATAATGAAAATAATGAAAGTGATGAATCCAAATCGCAACCTCAATTACAATATAATAATGAGAATACGCATAATAATGATTTTCAATCAACTATACAGGAAACAGAAGTCAATAATGACGATTATGCACAATCACAAAGAACGTTATTAAATGAAATGGATACTGACGAACAAGCATCAACGTTTGATCAAAAGAACGGACACGAAACTTTTAACCAAGATGACATGGAGCAAGATATCGCAAGTCAAGATATCAAAGGTAGTGTTAGTAAAGATGCCTCAAGACGTGTACCTTATATGGAAGTAGTTGGCCAAGTCCATGGTACATATATAATTGCTCAAAATGAACAAGGTATGTACATGATTGATCAACATGCTGCTCAAGAACGGATTAAATATGAGTACTTTAGAGAGAAAATTGGCGAAGTTTCAAATGAAATTCAAAATTTATTAATTCCTTTAACGTTCCATTTTTCTACAGACGAACTGATGATTATCAATCAACATAAAGAAGAATTAGACAAAGTTGGCGTGCATTTAGAACCATTTGGTGGTAATGATTATATAGTAGATAGTTATCCAGTTTGGTTCCCAGCGTCTGAAGCGGAAGAAATTATAAAAGATATGATTGAATATGTATTAGAGCATAAGAAAGTTAATGTCAAAAAAATACGTGAAGAAGCTGCAATTATGATGAGCTGTAAACAATCTATTAAAGCCAATCACTATTTGAAAAATAATGAAATGGCTGATTTAGTTAATCAATTAAGAGAAACTGAAGATCCTTTTACTTGTCCACATGGCAGACCGATTATTATAAACTTTTCAAATTATGAATTAGAGCGACTGTTCAAACGAATTATCTAGGAGGTTAGTGGATGAAGCCACATATTTTACCAGCTATTCGATCAATGAAAGACTTGGAGAAAATGATACAAACGGATTATAAAGAATGTGTGTTACTAGATACACATATTGGACATGTTAAAAGCATCATGGAATTACTCAAGAAGAATAAAATTGAAACGTATATGCATATCGATTTGATTAAAGGTATGAGTCATGATGAATTTGCATGCGAATATATCATACAGAATTATCATCCTAAGGGTATAGTTTCTACTAAAACAAAGGTAATCAATAAAGCGAAATCATTGAATACAACGACTGTTTTTCGAGTGTTTATATTAGATAGTCACGCTTTATCACGTAGCATAGAACTAATAAAACGTGTAGAACCTGATTATGTAGAAGTATTACCTGGAATTGCCAGTAAAGTAATTCAAATTATTAATGAAGAAACAAATACTTCTGTAATAGCTGGAGGCTTAATTAACACAGTAGATGAAGTTGAAGTCGCAGTCGAAAATGGTGCTAAATATATTACCACAAGTGACAGACATTTATGGTAAGTCAATCGTACTTTAATTAATTCAAATTAGAACAATTGCACAGCATTTTCCTAAAATTAATTCAAAAACAACAAATGAAATTCAAAAGTTAGCCATTTAAGCATTAGGTAATCTCATTGCCGCCTTAAATGAGCTAACTTTTTTTATAAAACTTTTAAAGGGGGATTAATGATGTTAAAACCACAAAAGTTAAAACGGGGAGATACGGTTGCTATTGTATCGCTATCATCAGGTCTCGCAGGTGATGATTCTATTATATGGAGAACATATCAAGGAATACAAAGGTTACAAGAGGTTTTCGGTTTGAAAGTAAAAATAATGTCACATGCACTAAAGGGCAGTGAGTTTATACAACAACATCCAGAATTGCGTGCCTCAGACCTAAATGAAGCTATAAGAGATAGAGAAGTTAAAGCTATTATAAGTTGTATTGGTGGAGATGATGCGATTAGGATATGGCCCTATGTAGATCGTGAAGCACTCCAAAACTTTCCGAAAATTTTCTCAGGGTATTCAGATTCAACAACAGTACATATGATGTTTTATAAAATGGGTATCACTAGTTTTTACGGTCCAGCGTTGTTAACAGATTTCGCAGAGAATATTAACATGGATTGTTATACGATAAAGGATATAGAAAACAACTGGTTTAATAGTGAGCCAATAGGTGAAGTGAGGCCTGCAAAATATATTAGGCCTTATGGATTAAGTTGGGATGTTGAAAATAAAGCCATAGCGAGACCGGTTATACAACAACAAGGATATATTTTCCTGCAGGGCCAAGGACAAGTTAATACCAAGGGACACTTAATAGGGGGGGATTTGGAAACACTTGTAGATATTAAAGATTCTGAATTATTTCCACAATTAAATGATTTTGAACAGGCTATTTTATTTTTAGAAACTTCGGAAGATACGCCTAAACCTGATGAATTTAGAGACATGTTATTTCAATTGCTTAAAAAAGGAGTATTCCATAGAGTTAACGGTATAATATTTGGTAAACCATTTAACAATACTTATTATGAGCAATATAAAAATGAAATACTGACATTTTTCAACGTAGAATCGCTCAAAAAATTACCTATATTATATAATTTGTCATTTGGTCATAATGAACCTAAACATATATTGCCCTATGGTATTGAAGCACAGATTAATTGCGAAACTAAACAATTTTTTATTACTGAAAATGCTGTTACTGAGGCTTAATTTGTGACAAGATTTTAACAAAATATTTGACAACGCTTACAAAATCGGTGTAAGATGAATTTAAGTTAATAATTAGAACAGAGATGGGAGATTTCTACAGTAATTAAACCGGTGGTTCGAAACTGGCTATAATTGTAGGGGTCTCTCTATCTATTTTTAGGAGGAGTCTCTATGAGTGTATATTTTGCTGAATTCTTGGGAACAGCAATATTGGTATTATTTGGGGGAGGCGTTTGTGCCAACGTCAATTTGAAAAAAAGTGCTGGTAACGGCGCGGATTGGGTTGTTATTGCATTAGGTTGGGGGCTTGCGGTTACAATGGGAGTCTATGCTGTGGGTAATATTTCAGGTGCGCATCTTAACCCCGCGGTAACACTTGCGTTCGCAATGGATGGTGCTTTAAGTTGGGGTATGGTGCCAGGGTATATAATTTGCCAAATCCTAGGCGGTATTACTGGTGGTATCGTTGTTTGGTTAATGTATTTAGCACACTGGAAACAAACGGAAGATCAAGGAGCAAAATTAGGTGTATTCTCTACTGCGCCTGCGATTAAAAATTATTTTGCAAACTTCTTAAGTGAAATTATTGGTACTGCTGCTCTAACATTAGGCTTAATGTTTATCGGTATGAATAAAATCGCTGATGGTTTAAATCCATTAATCGTTGGTAGCTTGATTATTGCAATTGGTTTAAGTTTAGGTGGACCAACTGGTTATGCGATTAACCCGGCTCGTGATTTAGGTCCGCGTATTGCTCATGCAATATTACCAATTGCAGGTAAAGGTAATTCGAATTGGAGTTATGCAATTGTACCTGTTTTAGGTCCTATCACAGGCGGAATGATCGGTGCTGTTATTTATAGATTAGTTTACAAAGGGGCATTTGATATGATGTCAGTTCTAGCAATCGTATTACTAATAGTTACAATTGCCCTTGGTATTGTGTTAAATAAATCTAAAAGTGCAAAAGGTATCGAATCGGTTTATTAATTAAGTTTCAACAGTCCTGTTTATAAGTTAAAATATAAACAGGCTTTATAATATATAAATATAAGTAATAAAAGCATGTTTGTGGAGTGAGATATTTGGCAATGTGTAAGTTAGACGTATAAAGTGTCAAATTTTACATACACTATGTGGAAAGCGAACATGATAAAAGGGAGATTATAATTATGGAAAAATATATCTTATCAATTGACCAAGGAACTACAAGTTCAAGAGCAATTCTTTTTGACCAAGATGGTAAAATCAAAGGCGTAGCGCAACGCGAGTTTAAACAATTCTTCCCTAAATCAGGTTGGGTAGAACATGATGCAAATGAAATTTGGACATCAGTTTTAGCGGTTATCGCTGAAGTTTTAAATGAAGAAAATGTCGGTGCAGATCAAATTGCTAGTATCGGTATTACGAATCAACGTGAAACAACAGTAGTATGGGACAAAGCAACGTCACGCCCTATCTACCATGCAATTGTATGGCAATCTCGTCAAACTCAAGGCATTTGTCAAGATTTAAAGGATCAAGGTCTAGAAGATAAATTCCGTGAGAAAACAGGTTTATTATTAGATCCTTATTTTGCTGGTACAAAAGTAAAATGGATTTTAGACAATGTTGAAGGTGCAAGAGAAAAAGCTGATAATGACGAACTATTATTTGGAACAATCGATTCGTGGTTAGTTTGGAAATTATCTGGTGGTAAAGCACATATCACAGATTATACAAATGCAAGTCGTACATTAATTTATAACATTCATGACTTAGAATGGGATCAAGAATTACTTGATATTTTAGAAATCCCTAATTCTATGCTACCTGAAGTGAAAGCATCAAGTGAGGTCTATGCGAATACTATAGATTATCACTTCTTCGGTAAAGAAGTACCAATTTCTGGTATTGCTGGTGACCAACAAGCAGCTTTATTTGGACAAGCTTGTTTTAACCGTGGCGACGTGAAAAATACTTACGGTACTGGTGGATTCATGTTGATGAATACTGGTGAAGAAGCGGTTACATCTAAGAGTGGTTTGTTAACAACTATTGCATATGGGATAGACGGTAAAGTCAATTATGCACTTGAGGGTTCTATTTTCGTATCTGGATCTGCAATTCAATGGTTACGTGATGGTCTTAGAATGATTAATTCTGCGCCACAATCAGAGAATTACGCAGAGCGTGTCGAATCTTCAGAGGGTGTATATGTCGTACCAGCGTTTGTTGGTTTAGGTACACCTTATTGGGATGCAGAAGCACGAGGTGCAATCTTCGGCTTAACACGTGGTACAGAAAAAGAACATTTCATCCGTGCAACATTAGAGTCATTATGTTATCAAACGCGTGATGTATTAGAAGCAATGGAAAAAGATTCTGACATTACAGTAAATAATCTACGTGTTGATGGTGGCGCTGTAAAAAATAATTTCATTATGCAATTCCAAGCTGACTTATTAAATGTTGGAGTAGAACGACCAGAGATTAATGAAACGACAGCTTTAGGTGCTGCATACTTAGCAGGGCTTGCTGTAGGATTCTGGGATAGTAAAGATGAAATTGCTAATCGTTGGAAACTTGAAAAAGACTTTACACCGAATATGGAAGATAAAGAAAGAGAAAAATTATATAAAGGCTGGAAAAAAGCTGTAGAAGCAACTCAAGTCTTTAAATTAGAAGATGAATAAAAAAATAGACTAAAAGTTGTTATGTATGCTACAATATGGGTAAGTTAATAATACAGAGATGAGAAATGAGAGATTCAGTTCGTACAATTATATATGTATGGGATGAGTCTCTCTTTTTTTATTATTTTAGGAGGCCTAGTTTTTATGAGTTTATCAACATTAAAAAGAGAACAGATCAAGAAAGATTTGAAAAATAAAGATTTTGACGTTGTCATTATTGGTGGCGGTATTACTGGAGCAGGTATTGCTTTAGATGCTAGTCAAAGAGGTATGAAAGTTGCTTTAGTAGAAATGCAAGACTTTGCACAAGGTACAAGTTCACGTTCTACTAAATTAGTACATGGTGGCTTGCGTTACTTGAAACAACTACAAGTTGGCGTTGTAGCAGAAACTGGTCGTGAACGTGCAATTGTATATGAAAATGGACCACACGTAACAACACCTGAGCGTATGCTTTTACCAATGCACAAAGGCGGTTCAATGGGTAAATTCACTACTGCTATCGGTTTAACAATGTATGATAGATTAGCTGGTGTTAAAAAAGCAGAACGCAAAACAATGCTAAATGCTAAAGAAACATTAGAAAAAGAACCACTTGTTAAAAAATCTGGTCTTAAAGGTGGCGGTTCTTACGTTGAGTATCGTACTGATGACGCGCGTTTAACAATAGAAGTTATGAAACGTGCAGAAGAAAAAGGCGCAACGATTATTAACCATACAAAATCTGTTCATTTCACATATGATTCCAATGAACAAGTTAATGGTATTCAAGTAGAAGATCAAATTAACAATGAAACTTATCCAGTTAAAGCTAAAAAAGTTATCAATGCAAGCGGTCCATGGGTAGACGAAGTTCGCAGTGGTGACTATGCAAGAAATAATAAACAGTTACGCTTAACTAAAGGTGTTCACATTGTTATTGATCAATCTAAATTCCCATTAGGTCAAGCTGTTTATTTCGATACTGAAAAAGATGGTCGTATGATTTTTGCTATACCACGTGAAGGTAAAGCATATGTAGGTACAACAGATACATTCTATAATAACGACAAAGCTTCACCGCTTGCTACACAAGAAGACAGAGATTACTTAATTGATGCAATTAATTACATGTTCCCAGATGTAGACGTTAAAGATGAAGACATTGAATCATCATGGGCTGGAATTAGACCATTAATTTTAGAAGAAGGTAAAGACCCATCTGAAATTTCTCGTAAAGATGAAGTTTGGGAAGGTAAATCAGGTCTATTAACAATTGCTGGTGGTAAATTAACTGGTTACCGTCACATGGCTTTAGAAATTGTAGACCTATTATCAAAACGCTTGAAAGAACAATATGGTATGAAATTTGCTAAATGTGCTACAAAACATTTAACAATTTCTGGTGGAGATGTTGGTGGTAGTAAAAACTTTGAACAATTCATCGACCAAAAAGTTGAAGAAGCTAAATCATATCAAATAGATGAAGCAACAGCGCGTCACTTTGCTTCTAAATATGGTTCTAATGCGGAAGAGTTATTTAAAATTGCACAAACAGCTCAACATCAAGATACTGGATTACCATTAGACATTTATACAGAATTAATTTATTCAATACAAAATGAAATGGTGTACCGTCCAACAGACTTCTTTATTCGTCGTACAGGTAAACTTTATTTCAAAATTGATGATGTATTAAATTATAAAGAGCAAGTTATTGAAGTTATGAGCGACTTATTAGGATACACTAATATTCAAAAAGAAGCTTATACAAAAGAATTACAAATTGCTATTGATGAAGCACAAACTGGTAATCAACAACCAGCAGAAAAAGAATAATCATTTAAGATTTTGTGCTACAAAGTTTATAAGAAAAGCAGCTACTGACTCTATTAAGTTGGTAGCTGCTTTTTATGCTATAGAAATTGTCGCTTGTCACTAAACGCTTAGCGTAGTATTTGATAACATGATATTTTGAAGGTATATTGTATAATATAGATAATGATAATCGTATGGTATGGGAGGCTAAACACATGAGTAAAAACGAATTTAAAATAACAGTTTCAGACGGGACAATGCTAGAAGTTAAATTGGATAAGGCTAAAAACGAAACGATTGGTATCGTGCATTTACTTCATGGCATGGCTGAGCATATGGATAGATACGATCATCTAGTTGAATCGTTAAATCAGCAAGGCTACGATGTATTGCGTCATAACCATAGAGGTCACGGTAAAGAGATTGACGATAGTGAAAGAGGACATATTGATCATATGTCGCAAGTAGCTGATGATACATATGAAATAGCACAAACAATGTGTGCGCATTATTATAATATACCTTACATTGTAATCGGACACTCTATGGGTTCAATTATTGCGCGCATTTTTATTCAAAAATATCCCGATGCTGCACAAGGTGTAATTTTATCAGGAACTACACAATATCCTAAATATAAAGCTGCATTGCTAAGAATCATTTTGAAATTAAATACGCTAATTACTGGAAAAAAACGGCGTTTAAATTGGTTGAATCGTATGATGTATAGAACATTTAATAAAAATATAGTCAATCAGCAAACAGCAAGTGATTGGTTATCTAGTGATCCTAAAGAGGTGGAACAATTTATCAAAGATCCTTACACTGGTTTCTTGGTATCTAACCAATTGATCTACGAAACAATGAAACATATGTTACTAACAAGCAACAGTAAAAATATGAAAAAGCTTAATCCAAATCTTCCGATTTTATTAATATCTGGCAAAGAAGATCCATTAAGTGAATATGGCAAGGGGATAAGGAAATTAGGAAATTTATATAAAAAAGCAGGGGTTAAGCATATCACTGTACACTTGTATAAAAACAAGAGACATGAAGTATTATTCGAGCAAGGTTATACAGAAACATGGCAACACATGTATGAGTGGATCGAAAAGCAAATTTTAAAAAAGTATAAATAGAAAAAGAGAGTTGATACACGTGCAAAGCGACAAACCATTTTTAATCGTATTAGTAGGACCAACAGCTGTGGGTAAAACAGAATTTAGCATTGAATTAGCAAAGAAAGTGGACGGTGAAATTATTAGTGGTGATTCAATGCAAGTTTATAAACATATGGATATTGGAACAGCTAAAATTACGCAAGACGAGATGTCAGGTATCCCTCATCATATGATTGATATTTTAGAACCGAATGAAAACTTTTCAGCATATGAATTTAAAAATAGAGCACAACGGTTAATTAAAGAGATTACAGCAAGAGGGCGTGTGCCTATTATTGCAGGCGGTACAGGGCTGTATATTCAATCGCTTATCTATAATTATGACTTTGAAGATGAAACTATTTCTGAACAAAAAAGTTTAGAAATTGAAGCAAAGTTATCTGAACTTGATCAATTATCAAATGAGGCGTTGCATCAATACTTGGCGTCTTTTGATGAGGTATCTGCGCAAGATATACACCCAAATAATCGAAAAAGAGTTAGAAGAGCGATACAATATTATTTAAAAACAAAAAAACTTTTAAGTTCTCGCAAGAAAGTACAACAATTTACTGAAAATTATGATACATTATTATTAGGGATAGAAATGTCGCGTGACATATTATATCAAAGAATTAATAAACGTGTAGATATAATGTTGGAACGTGGATTAGTTAGTGAAGTGCAACAACTCGTTGATAATGGATATGAAACGAGTCAAAGTATGCAAGCGATAGGATACAAAGAAATTGTACCGGTCATCAAACAAGAATTAAGTTTAGATGAAGCAACTGAAAAATTAAAACAACATTCTAGAAATTACGCTAAGCGACAAATGACTTGGTTTAAAAACAAGCTCGACGTGTTGTGGTTAGATAGAGAGAGAAAGTCACTATCATTGATGTTAGAAGAGGTTTCAGTCCAAATACAGAAAAGGAGAACATAATATGAATACAACAGAAAACATCCAAGATAAATTCCTTGGGCAATTTAAGGCTGATCAGACAAAGGTAGTTGTGTTTTTAGTGAATGGTTTTCAAATGAAAGGTATTATCGAAGATTATGATAAGTATTTAGTATGCTTATTATCACAAGGTAAACAGCATTTAATTTACAAACATGCGATTAGTACATTTACGATTGACGATTCAAACACTGAAGAGGAAGCGTAAATACTACATTTTAAAACTTAATATTTAATATGATACTTTATATATAAAGTAGAAGAGGCAGGGGATAAATATCTCTGTCTAAAGCATGAACGTCGGTTTCTATTGAGATAAATTTGAAACTGGCGTTTTCTTCGTTTTTTAAAAATAAATGGCTTATGACCTACGCTCATTCTTATACTTAGTATTATGCTAGTCAAAATAAGTTTTTTTGATTTTAATTACAAACAACATTATAAGAAATGCTTAATTTATATGCTAAACAAGTATGCAAATTCAAAGTAGTGAGATTTGTGTATAAAAAGGACTAATCCATTTTTATTATTTGGATTAGTCCTTTTTGAGATAGAGTATTTAAGCCTCTATTTTTTAGTGATTACTAAATCTATAACAATCATCGGTTTAAAATGTAATTTATCAAATTGTATAGTATGAAAATAATCTTATGCTTTTAAAAATAGTTCTAATATTTATTGATAGGCTTGTTCTAACTGTTTCAAGTTATATTAAAGTAGTGCTTCAATCTCAGATTCAATTTGAGTTGGTTTTTTCTGCGGAGAGAAGCGTTGAACGACATTTCCTTGTTTATCAACTAAGAATTTTGTGAAATTCCATTTAATTTTTTCGTTGAATAACCCATTTTGGGCTTCTGTTAAAAATTTATAAAGTGGGTGTTGATTATCCCCTTTAACATCTATTTTTTCATGCATTGGAAAAGAAACGCCGTAATTAATTTTGCAATTTTGTGTTGCTTCTTCTCCGCTACCAGGTTCTTGGCCGCCAAACTGGTTACATGGGAATCCTAAGACGATGAAATCTTGATCTTTATATTTCTCATACAATGCTTGTAAACCTTCAAACTGGGGTGTGAATCCACATTCACTTGCAGTATTCACAATCAACATAACTTTATCTTTATATGTGTCTAATTGATATGTTTCTCCATTTGGCTGTTGAACTTCTATATCATATATAGTCATTTTAATTCACCTCTTATTATTAATTTAACACAATTTGAGTTTATAGTCTTTATATTGGCACTATGATAGAATGACTAAGAAAACTTGGAAAAGAGGTGCATGTAATGACCCAATATCAAACGCATACAACCAAACAAAAATTAGAGACAGCAATATTGATTGGAGTACATGCTCAAACAGACAATGATTTTAATTTCGAATCTACGATGGAAGAGTTGGCATCTCTTTCCAGAACCTGTCAATTGGATGTTCAAGAGCAATTTACTCAAAATAGAATAAACGTTGATAACAAATATTATGTTGGTAAAGGTAAATTAGATGAGATAAAAGCATATGTTGAATTTCATGATATTGATGTTATCGTTGCGAACGATGAATTGACCACAGCGCAATCTAAGACGCTTAACGGTAATTTAAATGTTAAAATCATTGATAGAACACAGCTTATATTAGAAATTTTTGCTTTAAGAGCACGTAGTAAAGAAGGTAAATTGCAAGTAGAATTAGCTCAATTAGATTACTTAATGCCTAGATTGCAAGGACACGGGAGAAGTTTATCGCGTTTAGGTGGCGGAATCGGTACAAGAGGTCCTGGTGAAACAAAGCTTGAAATGGATCGCAGACACATAAGAACGAGAATGAATGAAATCAAGCATCAGTTAGAAACTGTAGTAGAGCATCGTGAACGTTATCGTAACAAACGTGAACAAAATCATGTGTTTCAAGTTGCGCTTGTTGGCTACACTAATGCTGGTAAATCATCGTGGTTTAACGCATTAGCTAAAGAAACGACATATGAAAAGAATTTGTTGTTTGCAACGCTTGATCCTAAAACGAGACAAATTCAAATTAACGATGGGTTTAATCTCATTATTTCTGATACGGTTGGTTTTATACAAAAATTACCAACAACGCTCATTGCTGCTTTTAAATCCACGTTAGAAGAAGCTAAAAATGCAGACTTACTATTACATGTAGTAGACAGTAGCCATCCAGAATACCGAGCGCAATATGATACAGTGAATCAAATTATTGGTGATTTAGAAATGGGACAAATCCCTCAAGCGATTATCTTTAATAAAAAAGATTTACATGAAGGAACATTGCCAGCTACAAATAAACCACATGTTTTTGTTTCAAGCAAAGAACAAGAAGATGTAGAAAAGGTTAAAGCACTTTTATATAATGAAGTAAAAAAAGTATTAACTTATTATGAGGAGCATGTACCGAGTTCAGATGCCGATCGTTTATATTTTTTAAAACAAAATACATTAGTGTCTGAATTGAATTTTAATGAAACAACTGCGACTTATGAAGTGAAAGGCTATAAAAAAGAGTAGAAGGAAGTAATGATTAATGGAAGAGATGAAACAACTGATTGCAGAAACTGAAGAAACATTAGCGCCTTATTTTAAATATATTGAAGAGGTTGCCTATGAGAACCAAGAAAAAGTATTAAATGCTTTTCATGCAGTCAAAGCAACAGAAAACGACTTACAAGGTACTACGGGCTACGGTTATGATGACTTAGGCCGAGATCACCTTGAAGCAATTTATGCACATGCTTTTAAAGCAGAAGATGCCATTGTAAGGCCTCAAATTATCTCTGGTACACACGCGATTACAATTGCCTTGCAGAGCGTTTTGAAATATGGAGACGAACTTTTATATATTACAGGTAACCCATATGATACATTGCTAGAAGTAATAGGTATTAATGGTAATGGGATAGAAAGTTTGAAAGAACATGGTGTGAGTTATGATAAAGTCGATTTAAGAGAGGGCGACATCGATATTCAAGCCGTGTTTAAACAAATTAAACCACAAACAAAAGTAATTGCTATCCAAAGATCGAAAGGTTACGATCAACGCCCTTCAATTAAATTAGATTTGATCGAACAGGCAATACAACAAATAAAAGCGCAATATCCGGATATAATCATTTTTGTAGATAATTGCTACGGTGAATTTGTTGAGAAACGTGAGCCTATTGAATGTGGTGCAGACTTAATTGCAGGATCATTGATTAAAAATCCAGGTGGCGGCTTGGCAAAAATTGGTGGTTATATTGCAGGTGAAAAATCGCTAGTCGAAAGATGTGGTTATCGATTAACTGCACCAGGTATAGGTAAAGAGGCGGGTGCTTCGCTAAATTCACTTCAGGAAATGTATCAAGGATTCTTTCTTGCGCCACATGTAGTAAGCCAAAGTTTAAAAGGAGCATTGTTTACTAGTTTATTATTAGAGAAAATGGACATGCGTACTGCACCACGCTATGACGTTGATAGAACTGATTTGATACAAACTGTGTCATTTGATACAAAAGAACAAATGATTCTATTTTGCCAAAGTATCCAACAAGCTTCTCCAATAAATGCACATTTCAGTCCAGAACCTGCTTACATGCCTGGTTATGAAGATGATGTAATCATGGCGGCAGGCACCTTTGTGCAAGGGTCTTCTATAGAACTGTCGGCAGATGGTCCAATAAGACCACCGTATGAAGTGTATGTCCAAGGTGGTTTAACATATGAACACGTTAAATTAGCTGTTACTAGAGCAGCACAAAAATTAAAAACACAACAACTTGTATAAATAATAACTATTTACCATATATTTTATTTTATGAAGAACTGAAATTGAGTACTAATTTTAGGAAGCATAGGTAAAATGTATGGTATTTTTTGAAAAAATTTTTAGGAATTTTCTAAAAACTTATCTAATTAATGGAAAGAAAGCGTCTTGAGAGTAGTTATAGCAAGGGAACCAAAGATATGTAAGAAAACCTGACATATCTTTGAATTAATTTAATTATTATGCTAAATTTATTACAAGTTCAAAAATAGAGGTGATCGGATTGAAGTCAAATGATACATTAAGACGAAGTATGCCCGTTTTCCCTATGAGTGTTGTAACAAAATTAAGCGAATTGACTGCAAGACAAATTCGTTATTATGAAACACATGAACTGCTTAAACCACATAGATCAGACGGGAACAAAAGACTATTTTCATTAAATGATTTGGAACGACTTTTAGAAATTAAAAGCTTAATTGAAAAAGGTTTTAATATAAAAGGAATTAAACAAATTATAAAAAATGATCAAGATCACCTGACTGATGATGAACAAGAAACAAGAAAACAAATGATAGTTGAAGCCACTCAGAAACCGCAGCGAGAAGCAATTCCGATAAACCGTGGAGATTTATCACGCTTTATCAAATAAAATAATGGGGGACATTTACAATGCCAAAACGTTCATTTACCAAAGAAGATATTCATAAGTTTGCTAAGGAAGAAAATGTAAGATATCTAAGATTGCAATTTACTGATATTTTAGGAGTTATTAAAAACGTTGAAGTACCAGTTAGCCAATTAGAAAAAGTTTTAGATAACGAAATGATGTTTGATGGTTCTTCAATCGAAGGATTCGTACGTATCGAAGAATCTGATATGTACCTATACCCTGATTTAGATACATGGGTTATTTTCCCATGGACTGCTGGGCAAGGTAAAGTTGCTCGTTTAATTTGTGATGTATACAAAACAGACGGTACACCATTTGAAGGTGACCCTCGTGCAAACTTAAAACGTGTGTTAAATGATATGAAAGAGTTAGGATTCTCAGAATTAAACTTAGGACCTGAACCTGAATTCTTCTTATTCAAATTAGATGAAAAAGGTGAACCAACATTAGAACTAAATGATGATGGTGGTTATTTCGATTTAGCACCAACAGATTTAGGTGAAAATTGTCGTCGTGACATCGTATTAGAGTTAGAAGATATGGGCTTTGACATTGAAGCGAGTCACCATGAGGTTGCACCAGGACAACATGAAATTGATTTTAAATATGCAGATGCGATTACAGCATGTGATAATATCCAAACATTTAAACTTGTTGTAAAAACAATTGCTCGTCAACATAACCTACACGCAACATTTATGCCAAAACCATTATTCGGCGTGAACGGTAGCGGTATGCACTTTAACATGTCATTGTTTAAAGGCAAAGAGAATGCATTCTTTGATCCAGATGGTGATATGCAAATGACTAAAGATGCGTTCCACTTTGTTGCAGGTATTTTGAAAAATGCACGTGGATTTACAGGTGTATGTAATCCGTTAGTAAACTCATATAAACGTTTAGTTCCAGGGTATGAAGCGCCTTGTTATATTGCATGGAGTGGTAAAAACCGTTCTCCATTAATCCGCGTACCATCATCTCGTGGATTATCAACACGTGTTGAAGTACGTTCAGTCGATCCAGCAGCAAATCCATACTTAGCATTAGCAGCAATCTTACAAGCTGGTTTAGATGGTATTAAAAATAAATTAGAAGTACCAGAACCAGTTAACCAAAACATTTATGAGATGAATCGTGAAGAACGCGAAGCAGTTGGCATTGAAGATTTACCTTCAACTTTATATACAGCAATTAAAGCTATGAAGAACAATGAGCCAATTAAACAAGCACTTGGTAATCATATTTATCACCAATTCATTAATTCTAAATCGATTGAATGGGATTACTACAGAACTCAAGTTTCTGAATGGGAAAGAGAACAATATATCAAACAATACTAGGTGCTAAACAAAGGGGTTAAACACTAGGTATATAAGCAACTCGAGTCATTCTAATAGGATGATTTCGGGTTGTTTTTTTGCACTCATTTTTATTATGTTGAGTGTTTGGGCGCAGAATGGGTGCAATGTATGAAAATAAAATTTGTTAAAAGTTATTTTTCACTTTTGACTAATTAGTAGTAATTACTACAAGAACTTATACTTCTTTACAATTGTAAAGATATCCACTTCACTTAATGTATTTGAAAAAAATTGCAATTTATTTGATTAAGCTTTATTTAGATAATCTTTTAATTTTTAATATTTTAAAATTAATGTTATATTATTAATGAATTGAGATTAATTCATTAATATAAGAATAATTTATTTGATTAAAAGGAGTGATTGGAATGGTAAAACCATTATATGAAGTTACTGTTATTAGCAATGGTGGTCGAGATGGTAAAGTATTTAGTGAAGACAATACTTTTTATCAAGATTTAGCTGTCCCGAAGGAAATGGGAGGAAACGGTGTTACTGAATCAAATCCAGAACAATTATTTGCAGCTGGCTATAGCTCATGTTTCAACAATGCACTTATGCACATTTTAAAAAGTGATGGTAAAGGGTCAATTGAACCAGAAGTGCGTGCAACAGCTTATTTATTACCGGATAAAACAGATGGTGGCGTTAAATTGGCTGCTGAATTAGATGTAACAGTTAAAGATCTTAGTCAAGAAGATGCAGAATCGTATGTAGAAAAAGCACATAATTATTGTCCATATTCAAAGGCATTAAAAGAAACAATAGATATTGAAATCAATGTAAGTGTTAATTAAAAAACAAATCTCCATTAATGTCACACACTAATGGAGATTTGTTTTTTAAACATAGTGCGTAAATAAAATTGAGAAGTTAATTTTATTTAGGGCTTTCCCTTATATACGTAATTGACTTAATAATGCTAAACTATATATAGAACTCCCTAGTTCGAAAGTAGATTATCTAAAGCCATTTTAATCTAAGACACTCCCTAAAATAACCACTTTAGTCATATTAAAGTGTACACATTTAGGGAGTGTATTTTTGTTTGACTAATGTAGACTGTTGTGAATACGGTATAATGGTGCCACGTAGGAAAAATTATCAGAAAAAACAAAGCAACAAATAAATGGAATAATTGGATTTAAAGTAAAAGTAGATAAATTAGAAGCTGCATATAAATTAAGTCAAAATCGTAGTCAAAAGAAAAAGGAGAATATTATGAAACAACTTAAGCAAACTGAAGCGCCTTTAAATTCACAGTTAGTTGATGCAATAAAGGATCAACAGTGATTATAAAACTATTGGATGGATGAAAGCGTATGTAGTTTTATAAATAAAAGAATTAACGGTAGCTAACAATTTCAAAAGGTTTAAATAATAATCAATTTTTTGAAAAATGAAATTGATTGAGATGAATAACAAAAAAGATTGGAATAACACAGTTTAAATTACTGGGGTATTCCAATCAAATAGCTTTAGTTTACATATAAGCTATTAACCAAATATTGCGTGCGAAAATGGAATCAAATATAATATAAATAAAGTAAGACTTACTGCAAAATAGATAATAAACGCACGCACTTCTTTTGTTTTAAAGAAAATAATCACCTCAATCATACTTAGTGAACTTTAATTTTAAAATAAGCTACAAGGCGCGTCAATATAGAGTTGAATTAAAAGTGAATAATTTTATTGAATAGTGTACATTTATGTTTTATTGTTTGAATGTCATTTGCCTAAATAGTATGATATAGGCAATATAAATTTAAATTTCTAAAGGGGATGGCAATATGCAAGAAGTTAAATTATCTACATTAAAGGCAACATCGTTAAAAGAATTAGAGTCAAGCATTAATGCTTATTTACAAGATGATGATGTTGCTGGTTATAAATTATTGAACTCTACAGTGCGAGAAATTGAAGAACGTACTTTTTCAGCGAATGAACAAGAATTTCATGCAATTCTAACTTTTATAAAAGAGCGTTAATATTTAGGGGACTGGGACATAAATCCCAGCAAAATAGCACTCAGGTGATTTAATTCAATTCATCTGAGTGCTTCTTTTTGTATTCAATACTTCGTATTGCTGGCTCTCTTTCATAGGGGTTAGCTTCATCCAGTCCTATACCCTTAAAAGTCTCGCTAAAATACGTTGTATCCATAAATCATATTATATTAAAATGCTTTTAAAAAATAAGGGACTTAAGTATCATTTAATAAACACTTTTTATTTTATCAAGATTAGCAACTAGGTATTTATGACCATAAATAATATAAAAATCTAAGTGTGTCGTAAGTAGTATAATTTAGGTATTACTTCTTTAATATTAGATATAATTTTGAATTTAAAGCAATCAAATACAATCGATATATTTTATATTTGAATAGTCGAGTTGAATTTATAAAAATTGATTACTATATAGGTGAAAGGTGATGGAAATGATTATAAACCAATTAAATCAATCTATAGATTATATAGATAATAACTTAACAAATGAGTTGAAATTGTCTGATATAGCAAATTATATCGGTATGCCTGAACAGCATTACAGAAATTTATTTATATTCTTATCTGAGATGAGTTTGTCAGAATATATCAAAAAGAGAAAATTATATTTTGCCAATAAAGATTTACTAAATAAGTATTCAGTTACAACAGTAGCTACAAAATATGGCTATTCCGTTGATGGATTTACAAGAGCGTTTAAAGCTTGGAGTGGTTACTTGCCATCGCAAGTTTATGAACATCAAATTTTAATATCATTTCCTAAACTTTCATTTTCTATTAATACCAAAGGAGGAATAAACATGAAAACAAGAATCGTAGAGCAACCTGAATTTAATATTGTCGGTGTTCAAAAACGAGTACCTATGCAATTTAAAGGAGTTAATCAGGAAATTGTAGAATTGGCAAAAAGCATTACAAATTCACAAAAAGAAGAAATGCATCAATTACAAAATATAGAACCTAAAGAAATCGTAAACGTGTCATATGATGCTGATGAATCATTTACAAAAGAGCAAGGCGAATTGACACATATGATTGGTGTTTTAACTACTGAAAGTAACCCTAGTGAGCAATTAGAAATCTTAAACTTTAAAGCAAGTAAGTGGGTTGTTTTTGAAAATGAAGGCGAGTATCCAAGCGTTTTACAGGATACTTACGCTAAAATTTACTCTGAATGGTTACCTGATTCAGAATATGAATTATCTGATTTGCCAATGTTTTCATTTACTAATTTTAAAGATAATGAACAAGACGTTGCTTACAGTGAGATTTGGGTAGCCATAAATAATTATTAGTCTAATTATTTAAATTTCCTAATTTGTAGTATCGATAAGTAATCTAATAGACAACTAAATCATAAAGAAAGCATAGCTAATCTCATAATATATGAGGTTAGCTATTTTTAGTAACAATAGCTTTATTATGTAAACTTAGTTGAGGTTAATTTAACTCATGACATTTGTCACTATAAAATTGTGACATCACACACTAATATTATTTTTAAGTTCATGTGAAAGAGTATTAGATTATGATTTCAAGATATAAACGTGATTATGTAAAGATTAAAAAAATAAAATCAATAGGAGAAAACGCTTTCTAAACTTCTATTTACATAAATTTGGAAAGGTTGGATATAAAATTATTTAATGTTAGAGCAGACAAAAACTGCCGGCATTGAATATGCGGCAGTTAAATTTATTTATTCTTATTTTTAGTGACAATTGCTTGGATTACAAATACGATAAAACCAACTAAGAGGCCTAATAAAATAGCTACAACTGCTGACACCATTGGGGGTAATTGGAATTGAAACTGTAATACCATACCGATAATTATCGCAATAATAACTGCGATAATCGTTATCATGTTCTCTTTAAATATACTCAACTTGTTCACTCCTATTCATCAAGTATTATAGCATGAGTTATTTAAATAGATAAATAAAACAAAATAGATTTGATTGAACTTCTAATTTTTATATAATCTAATGATTATATTGAAAATGGGAATTTTTAGTATAAATAGTCCCTTTACAAGAAGATTTTAATGGCTCGATTAATAGCTCAATAATTTTTTATTGTTTAGAAAGTATATTTGTTATGTTGACGCACGGCACTTTTTTCTATATGCTAATTTGGACAATTAAAAAGAAGTGGGTGCAACAGTGAAATCAAAAAAGAAAACGACATCTTTGATTGCAATAGTAATTGTATTGGGTGTATTAGCATTTCAATTTATTAATCATACGGGACCATTTCAAGAAAATGGTAGTAGTGATACATCTTCAGGTCCTGATAATTCAGAAAAGGTTCATGTTGATCGTGTTGTAGATGGAGATACTTTAGTTGCTAAAAATAGTGATAATGAACAATTAAAGGTAAGGTTAATAGGTATAGATACACCAGAGACTGTTAAACCTAATACGCCTGTACAACCTTATGGTAAAGAAGCCTCGGATTATTCTAAGAAACATTTAACGAATAAAGATGTGTATTTAGAATATGATAAAGAAAAAGAAGATCGTTATGGAAGAACATTAGCATATGTGTGGCTAGATGATAAAACGATGTTCAATGAGGAATTGGTGAAAAAAGGATTAGCTAGAGAAAAATATTTTTCTCCAAATGGAAAGTATAGAGAAGTGTTTAAACAAGCTGAAACACAGGCTAAAAATGACCAAGTAAACCTTTGGAGTAAGTAAACTTATTCTTAGTAGGTGACACGCCTTGGTATTGCTTAGTAGAAAGATAAAGTATACAACAGACCTGACTGTCGACAAAGTCTCAGACTTTGTTGGCAGTTTTTTTGTGCACGCTTTCCGTGAGTACTGCCTTAGCTCGTTGTTTTCGGCTAGTATTCTTTCCATAGGAGTATCCTCAAATCACTGCCAATATTATACTAAAGAGATTATAATATATAATTTAACTAGTAGCGGTGTTTATGATATTGAAAAAAGCAATTGAAAAAGAGCTGATTTTGGTTTAAACGTTCAGTACTATTTTGAAATACACCTATACAAATATAAATAAACAAACCTTAGGTTATCAGCTAAGGTTTGTTTTGTTAAATTAGCTAAAACGTGCAACTAATTTATCATATTGTTCTTTAGTTAAAACATCATTTTTTGAATTTAAAGTCTCTTTGATCATTTCTTGTAAAGAAGATTTTGAAGAAACAGTTTCCACGTAATTATTTCTAATTGCTGGACCATCAATTAAATTAACACTACCATCTGTGAAGTAGACGAGACCAACATTTGGAATTTGTTGATTTAAACGTTCGTGAATTTTTGCTGCTAATGCTTGAGTATTTTTAGAAGCTTGTTCATAAGGATCATAATTGTAGAAGTCATAAATGACAGAATTATTTTTAATTCGTTCTATAAATGTATAAGTTGTAGAACGTGATGATTGAAATTGGCCATGAAATTGGTTGGCAATATATCTTCCTACAATTTGATGTACTGAATTCACTTTATCAATTTCAGATTGTTCTGCTGAATCAGACGTAAAGTGGTAAAAAGTTTTTTGTTTCCAATTTTTGACATTAATATTGAAGATTCCTTTTTCAGTAAAAACAATATAGTCAAAAGCTCTTGCGTATTCAAATAGAGGATGCTTAACAGCTAAATTACCAGTAGCAATAATATCGAAATACGCTATTACACCTTGTTCTTTTTGTTCATTTAAAATGACTGTTAAATCTTGTTTAGCTTTTCTGAGACCATGGTGATGCGTGTCATTATTTGAACCTATATCTAACATTTTGTTTTTCAAATTTGTATTTTCACGAGTAACTGTACTTATTTTAGTTACTAATTGATCCTTAGCATAAGTTTCAGTTTCAAGTTTATTTTGCATAACACGATGATCTATAAATACTATAATAATAAGTAGTATTATTATTACTAGTAATATAAGTGGTAAAAACATGAATATCATCCTAATCTTATTAAATTTTTTAACATAGCTCATTTTACGCTTTTATTTAATTTTGTACAAATGCTATTAATTAATTCATTATAGTTACTATAATTATATTCATAGTAATATATTATAACTAACCTGTACATAATATATATTTGTAAATTAATTCCTTTCGTATCTTTTGAGCACTTAAGTGGTATTTTTTTAAATAGATAACGGTTTAACTTATGGAGATTAATAGCTATAATAAATTATATGCAATATAAAATTAGGAAGATGGTGAAAAGCGATTTGAGTACGATAAAAGAATATCTCGAGCATATTACTCGAACAATTAAACATGAGGATATTATAGCTTTTGATAATCATCCTTTTGCATATAAAATTTTAGACGAACTTTCTAATTATGATATTAAAATATCTGTGATTAGTTACTCTACAGATATTATTAAATACGTATCTAGGTATACAACTTTCAATATTATTGTACCTAATGGCGTGGTTGATAGTGCTTTTCATATCATTGTGGGTTCTGATGTAGTACAAACTTTTTCAAAATACCGTATTCGATATTACTTTATCACTGTACCATATATATTTGATAATAATTTATACCAGACAATACCTGCTATTGCCGACATTCAAAGAACACTTAATACAAATGCTAATGATATTTTTTTGTTAAACAGGCCAGATATTTTAGATAATCATTCTAAACATGATTATACATTGGTAGGCAGTTTTTAAAATAATTTGTGTTTTATTTCACGATTTTGTATTTAATACATTGAAATATCTTAGGACAAACTATATAATAATTATTATTGGAAACGCTTACTTTTTGTCGGGAGGTGCACATTTGGAAAATGAAAAAAATAAATCGATAAAGAAAATTGTTGGAATTTTAAACACGAATGTACCAAATTTAATTAAATATAATGGTGAAGTGGCAAAACAACTGTTTTTACATGATGCATTTAATCTTGATAATAAAGTTGATATTAGTGTAGAGAGAAAGTTTCTAGGAGAAGTTTTAAAATATATTCCCAATGAATATCGAACGTTATTGCATGATAATTCAAAAAGTACTTCTGATTATACAGCAGTCGACTTTTCAAAAATAACACATGCTAATATATATGATGGTGATACATTGATTATGACAGTGATTGTATACGATGTGAAAGATGAAGAGTGGATGTTTAGATGGAACCATAATATAAGGTTGCCAGAGAAAAATATTTACTTCCATTCTATTAAATGGGATGTTGATTATATTAAACCAGAAATCGTATTAATGTATGAACTATTAGATCCAATAGATTATCATCAACTTCCAAATTATAGGAATGTAATAGATTCATTAAGTTATTATCAATTTGTAATCTTGAGATTAGTTGTTGGAGATGACCGTATTAACCAAGCACTTATTTCAGAGAAAAAAGCAATATAAAATCCTTCAAATCATTCGTCAGTCCTAATAGGGAGACAAAATGAATTTGAAGGATTTTTTGCTTGTTAAATAATGTGTGATGCTATATTTTTAAGTATTTTCCGTTGTAACAATATTCATAAGTTGATTTCACAGCTTTATCGGCATCTGCTACATCAATACCGAACATAATTGAAATCTCAGAAGCGCCTTGGTTCATCATTTTTAAATTAATTTTAGATTCAGCTAACGCATGTGTAATTGTGTTAGCTGTACCAACGATTCTGTGCATACCTTCACCAACAATCATTAGGATGGCTAAATCATGTTCTACGCTTAACTCATCAACGTCACATTTATCGCGAATATCATTAAGTACTAGTTCTTCTCTGTTATGAATTTCTTTTGAACGCATAATGATACTAATGCTATCAATACCCGAAGGCATATGGTCGAAAGAAATATTATAATCTTCTAACACACCTAGGATTTTACGAGTGAATCCTACTTGTCTATTCATTAAATATTTTTTGATATTTAATACAGTAAAGCCTTTGTCACAACTAATACCACTCACGATATTGCTAGAATTAATTTCTCTATCATGACGAATAAATGTCCCTGTATCATTTGGTCTATTTGTATTTTTTATAACGACAGGAATTCTATCTTTATGTAGCGGCTGTAAAGCTTCATCATGAAAGACGCCGAAACCAGCATAAGACAATTCCCTCATTTCTCTATAGGTAATTTCATCAATAACTTCAGGATTTTTGACAATGGTTGGATTTGCTCTAAAAATGCCTGAAACATCAGTGAAGTTTTCGTATAAGTCTGCTCTGACACCTCTTGCAACAATAGCACCAGTGATGTCTGACCCACCGCGAGGAAATGTTACGATATAGTTTTGTCTTGAAACACCAAAAAAACCTGGGACGATTAATTTTTCGTCATATGCTCTTAAGTTATATAACGCTTCATATGATTGATCTAAAATTTGTGCGTTTTGGGGCAAATCAGTTACTTGAATACCCGCTTCGCCAGGAGATATATAGCACGTTGGTATGCCTTGGCTATTGTTATATTCTGCAATTAATTGTGCATTGAAATTTTCACCACATGAAAGTAAAGCATCTAATAAACGTGAAGGTTTATCTTTTAATGTAGCAATAAAATTTTCTAACGTTTGATCAATAGTAGTTAATAAGTTATCACTCATATCTAATTCATAAATGATATCAGCGTAACGCTGAATAATTTCTTCTTTTTTAGAAATGTAATCTAAATCATCAATGACTTTCTCGTACAGACGAATAAGTAAATCTGTTGTTTTAACATCTTCTTTATGTCGCTTACCTGGTGCGGAAACAATGATGATTTTCCGGTCTTCATCGGAATTAACGATATTTAATACTTTTTTAATTTGATCTGCAGTAGATACAGAACTTCCTCCAAACTTGGCAACTTTCATGGGACATACAACCTTTCTAAAAAATCAGAAAATTTTGTTTAGTTTTTATCACGAGAGTGATAGGATAGATATAGAATCTAAATTTTCACCTTTACAAAAATAATGAATGAATTTATACTATACCATATTCAAGTATTTTTCAACTGTACAACTGTATTTTTTAGAAGAACAATCGGAGGAATGAAATTATGAAGGAATTAAATGTAGCCTTACTAGGTTTAGGAACTGTAGGTTCTGGTGTAGTAAAAATTATTGAAGAAAACAGAGAACAAATAAAAGAAACAATGAATAAAAACATTAATATTCGGCACATATTGGTTCGAGATAAATCAAGACAACGTCCAATCAATGTGTCGAATTGTAATTTAACTGAAGACATTGATGAAATATTAAAAGATGATTCAATTGATATTGTAGTAGAAGTTATGGGTGGTATTGAGCCAACAGTGGATTGGTTGAAGCGCGCATTAAGTCAAAAGAAACATGTAGTGACTGCAAATAAAGATTTATTAGCAGTGCATCTAAATGTATTAGAAGATTTGGCACAAGAAAATGATGTAGCTTTAAAATATGAAGCTAGTGTTGCAGGCGGTATCCCAATTGTAAATGCAATTAACAATGGATTAAATGCTAATAACATTAGTAAATTTATGGGTATATTAAATGGAACATCTAATTTTATTTTAAGTAAAATGACAAAAGAACAAACGTCATTCGAGGATGCTTTGGATGAAGCGAAAAGATTAGGCTTTGCAGAAGCAGATCCAACTGATGATGTTGAAGGTATCGACGCTGCTAGAAAAGTTGTTATTACTTCATATTTATCATTTAACCAAGTTATTAATTTAGACGATGTGGTAAGACATGGAATTAGTGATGTTGAGCCTTCAGACATTAAAGTTGCCGATGAACTAGGTTATAAGATTAAATTGATAGGTAAAGGTACATATGAGCATGGCCAAGTACAAGCTTCTGTCTCACCTACACTTATAAACAAAGCTCATCAATTAGCCGCTGTTGAAGATGAGTTTAATGCAATTTATGTCATCGGTGATGCAGTGGGCGAAACAATGTTTTACGGAAAAGGCGCTGGTAGTCTCGCTACTGGAAGTGCAGTTGTAAGTGATCTATTAAATGTAACATTAAATTTTGATACGAACTTACACACTTTACCGCCACATTTTGAATTAAAAACTGAAAAAACAAAAGCGATTATGGACGATGGAGATACGGTATCAATTAAAGAAAAAGAAAGTTACTACGTTGTAGTGCAAACAGACGGTGAAGATGTCAATAAAGTTGAAACTTTACTTAAGGGTGCATTACCTTTCCATAAATCATTAGCAGTAACTGAACGTGACGCTCATACAGTAGGTGTTGCAGTAATCGGAATCGATGAAAATCCAGAAGCGTCAATTACAGAGTCAGGTTATATCGTTAAGAAAATTTATCCAGTAGAAGGGGTTTAATTAATATGAAGAATTGGAAAGGTTTAGTAGAAGAATTTAAAAATTATTTACCAGTAACTGAAAAAACACCATCTTTATCATTAAACGAAGGGCATACACCATTAATTTACTGTGAAAACATGTCTAAAATGTTAGGAATTGAATTACACGTAAAATATGAAGGTGCCAATCCAACAGGTTCATTCAAAGATAGAGGAATGGTCATGGCAATGGCTAAAGCGAAAGAAGAAGGCAAGAAAATTGTAATTTGTGCTTCTACTGGAAATACATCAGCTTCGGCAGCTGCATATGCTGCACGTGCTGGATTAAAAGCCATTGTAGTTATTCCAGAAGGTAAAATTGCATTGGGTAAATTGTCACAAGCTGTGATGTATGGAGCAGAAATTGTTTCAATTGAAGGTAATTTTGATGAAGCTTTAGAAATTGTTCAGGAAATTGCTAAAAATGGAGAAATTGCTCTAGTTAATTCAGTAAACCCTTATCGTATCGAAGGACAAAAAACAGGTGCTTTCGAGGTCATCCAACAATTAGATGGTGTTGCGCCTGATATTTTATCCATCCCAGTCGGTAATGCTGGAAATATTTCTGCATATTGGAAAGGTTTTAAAGATTACCATGAAGCAAATGATACGCAATTACCACAAATGTTTGGTTTTCAAGCTGAAGGTGCTTCACCAATCGTTCAAAATAAAGTAGTGAAAAATCCGGATACAGTTGCAACAGCAATCAGAATTGGAAATCCTGCAAGTTGGGATAAAGCAACTGCCGCACTTGATGAGTCTAATGGCCAAATAGATAGTGTTACTGACGAAGAAATATTAGAGGCCTATCAATTGATGGCGCGTAACGAAGGCGTATTCAGTGAACCAGCTAGTAATGCATCAATTGCTGGACTGATTAAGTTACATCGAGCAGGCAAATTACCTCAAGGTAAAAAAGTAGTTTCTGTATTAACCGGTAATGGTTTGAAAGATCCAGATACTGCAATTTCCTTGTTGGATAATCCGATTAAACCATTGCCAAATGATAGAGAAAGTATTTTAGAATATATCAAAGGGGCACTTTAGCATGAGCGAAAGGTTACATTTGAAAATCCCGGCATCTACTGCAAATTTAGGTGTCGGATTTGATTCGATTGGTATGGCTTTAAATAAATTTTTATATTTAGATGTGAAAATAAGTGATGATGATCATTGGTCGTTTAACCATATTGGTCCTAATGTAGAAGGTTTACCAACAGATAGTAGTCATTACATTTACCAAATTGCACAAAAAGTTGCGCATAAGTATAACGTCGTTTTACCTCCATTAGCAGTAGAAATGAGAAGTGAAATCCCGTTGGCTAGAGGATTAGGTTCTTCGGCATCTGCTTTAGTAGGTGCCTTATACATAGCAAATTATTTTGGTGACATTGAGTTGTCGAAATATGAATTATTGCAACTCGCTACCGAATTTGAAGGACATCCAGATAATGTTGCACCGACGATTTATGGTGGTTTAGTCTTAGGTTATTACAATCCAGAAACCAAGGTAACTGATGTTTCTTATATTGATACACCTAAAGTAGATATCATTATCACAGTACCATCTTATGAATTAAGAACGATCGATTCAAGAAATGCTTTACCTGATACTTTTTCACATAAAAAGGCTGTTCAAAATAGTGCAATTAGTAACACAATGATTAGTGCACTTATTCAACATAATTACGTATTAGCTGGAAAAATGATGGAGCAAGATGGTTTTCATGAACCATACAGACAAGATTTAATTCCTGAATTCCAGACAATTAAAGGGCTAGCAAAACAATATTTAGCATACGCTACAGTGATTAGTGGTGCAGGTCCAACTGTACTAACTATGATAGGTCCTGAACGTAGTGGTGAATTGGTTAGAGAATTAAAAAGAACATTTGAAAATTGTCGTTCAGAGTTGGTGACGATTAATGAGACGGGTGTTGAACTCAAAGTGTTGTACCAACGTCAATAATTTGTTGTAATATATAGTGAAGACGTTGAAGGGAGACAAGCAACATGAGCGAATATAAAATGATAGTAATGGATATGGATGATACATTGATGAACCATGAGAATCAGATGAGTCCTGAAACAGAAAGTTATTTAATTGACATACAAAATAAAGGATACAAAGTTGTATTGGCATCAGGACGTCCTACAGAAGGTATGTTACCTACTGCTAAAACTTTACAATTAGATAAATTTCAAAGTTATGTGATTAGCTATAATGGTGGGAAAACCGTGAATGTTAATACAGAAGTGGTGGAAGTAAGCCGTACTGTTTCTAAAGAAAATTTTGATTTTATAGTCGACTATTGTCGGAAAAATGGATTATTCGTATTAACTTATCAAGATGGATTTATTGTTTACGAAGGTGAACATGAATATATGAATATTGAATCTGAATTAACTGGATTGCCTATGAAACGCGTAGATGACTTAAAGGGCTTTATTCAAGAGGATGTGCCTAAAGTCATGGGTGTCGATTATGTACCTACGATTGCAGGTCTCAATAAAGATTTGGCCGGCCATTTTAATGAAGAAATTGATGTTACGACAAGTAAACCTTATTTCTTAGAATTTATGGCTAACGGCGTATCAAAAGGAAATGCCGTTACTGAATTATGTGAAAAAGTACAACTTGATCTATCAGAAGTGATTGCTTTTGGCGACAGTGCCAATGATATCTCTATGTTAAAAGTTGTTGGACACGCTGTAGCAATGGGAAATGCTAATGATGATGTGAAAAAAGTTGCTGATGAGATAACTTTAAGTAACAGTGATAACGGTATTCCACATGCTTTAAAAACTTTATTAAATTAAAAATAGAGCTCGAGACATTCAGTTATGTGTCTCAGGCTCTATTTTTAATGATAATGGTTGTTTGTACATAAGGACTGTCATTGATTTAATGAATATGAAATCTCAGTTTGGCATCCTACTTGATTATGCTTAAATTAGAGTAATTTGTGACTTTATAAAAATTGCAATAGTAAGATTCCTAATGCACTAAGTTTTCAACGTATGTGTATATCACTTTGCAGTGTGCGTCCATTCATTTTTGCCACGATGTCGCTTGACGTGTGCATATACATGGTCTGCCGCATAGTCTAAGTTAGTATAAACAGTTATTGCAAATGCAGACTGGTTTTCCTCAAAGTCTTCTTGCAAGAATAAGTCTTTCAAATGTTCAAAAAGACTTTCCATTTGTGAATGGTCTAAACTACTATACTCTCTTAATGTACGTTTGATTAAGCGTTGATGCTTATCTTCAAGTGATTGCACAACTATAACGAAGCGTTCTTCAGTTTCTAAAATATCGTCAAATAAATTCGTTTGTCCAATCATATTCTCCACCTCTAAGTTACGTCATTGTTATTAATGATTATACTATACTTCTATATAAGTGAAAATAACTGAGGCTTATGTATTTGGAAAGAATTAATAAAAATGTATACGTATTATACTGACAAATCTATGTATTTTAAATAAAATACCATATAACAAAAAACAGGAATACGAAAGCAATGTTTAAATTGCTTTCGTATTCCTGTTTACGTAACTTTGCTAATTCCTTTTTTAATTGCTAGTGTGATCATGATACTAAAGCGTGTTTATGCTTTTTTAATATGATATAACTAGTTTAAGTCGTGACGTTTTAAGTCAATTTCTTCAAGTTTTACAATTTTAGTTTTTCTAATAAATTTATGTACTAAATATATTAGAACTAAAATGACCATAGGTATTATGTTTCTAAATAGTGCGCCAATATCTCCTGATAATGCTGCACCGAAAGAATTTCCTCCAAATAAGAACAGTAAAGCGATGATGACAATAATCGGTCCTAAAGGATAAAACGGTGCTTTATACGGTAGCACATCTTTAGGGTCTTTGTTTTGCTTTTTAATTGCTAAGCGAAGTCTGATTTGAGCTAGAATACTAGCTGCCCAAATAACAATAACTAAAGAGCCGATGATATTAAGTAATGTAAATACAATATCTGATTTGAATTGAGCTAATATAATTACTGCTAATACAATAATGAAAGTTGTGAATAGTGCAACCAAAGGAAGTTTGGTCGTTTTGTTTAATTTCGCTAAGAATCTTGGCGCCTGTTTATCTTCAGCCATTGAGTACAGCATTCTACTAGTGGTATAAATACCAGAGTTAGCTGCTGATAATAACGAGGTTAAGATAACTGCATTAATCACTGATGCTGCAAAAGCAATTCCCACACGATCAAAGACAATTGTAAATGGACTTTGAGATACAGATTCGCTTTCGTTTAGTAACAAAGGATCAGTATAAGGTATGATTGCAGAAATAACTGCGATAGATAAAACATAGAATAATAATATTCTCCAAAATACTTGTTTTATTGCTTTTGGCATTGAACGATCAGGATTAGATGATTCACCTGCAGTGACTGCAACTACCTCTGTACCACCAACTGAAAATCCTGCAACGAGTAGTACACCTAAGAAACCTGAAAAACCACCAACGAATGGTGCTTCTCCCGCAGTGTAATTTGAAAGGCCATATGTTTTACCACCTAAAATACCAACGATTGTAAGAACACCGATGGCGATAAAGACGATAATTGTAATTACTTTAATTAATGATAACCAAAATTCAGTTTCACCAAATGCTTTAACTGAAAATATATTTAATAAGAAAAGTAAACATAAAAAGATAATACTCCACGTTACTGGACTGAAAAATTGAAACGTATCCCAATAATTAAGTACACTTGCAGAAATAATGATATCTACACTCGTAACGAGTAGCCATATTGCCCAATAGAGCCATCCCATCGTGAATCCCAATGACTTATCTACAAACCGAGTAGAGTAAGAACTGAAAGATCCTGAAACAGGGTAAAATGTAGCTAGTTCCCCAATAGAGGACATTAAGAAATACAACATCACCCCAATAATTAAATAAGCTAATATAGCACCACCAGGACCAGCTTGAGAAATTACATTACCTGTAGCAACAAAAAGTCCGGTTCCAATGGCACCCCCAATTGCTATCATTGAAATATGTCGAGAATTTAGACCACGATTCATATTATTTTGTGCCATAATAAGTCTCCTAATAGTTTATTAAAATATATATACACTCCATTTTAATGCTTTTGATAGACACAAGCAATGCTTTTTATCGGCTAAAAGTCACAAAATGTTTAAATATTGCGAAAATAGTCTAATTATTTAATGTTAGATATGTTGCTTTTAAAACTACTTTACATTAAAATAAGTACTAGGTAATAATTATTATTATTTAGATAAAGAATGAGGGGGAAATGTGATGAGCAACAATAAAAAATTAACTAGCCTATTTGGTGCACCAGTTTCTGATAGAGAAAATAGTATGACTGCAGGACCAAGAGGCCCATTAGTAATGCAAGATTGGTATTTTTTAGAACAAATGGCTCACTTTGACAGAGAGGTGATTCCAGAACGACGTATGCATGCAAAAGGATCAGGCGCATTTGGTACTTTTACAGTTACTAATGATATTACGCAATATACTTCAGCTAGCATTTTCTCTGAAGTTGGTAAACAGACTGAAATGTTTGCGCGTTTTTCAACAGTAGCAGGTGAACGTGGTGCAGCAGATGCAGAGCGTGATATTCGTGGATTTGCTTTGAAATTCTATACAGATGAGGGGAATTGGGATTTAGTTGGTAACAATACACCAGTATTCTTCTTCAGAGATCCGAAATTATTCGCCAGTTTAAATCACGCAGTTAAACGTGACCCAAGAACAAACATGCGTAGTGCTCAAAATAATTGGGATTTTTGGACATCATTACCAGAAGCATTACATCAGGTTACCATCTTGATGTCTGACCGTGGTATTCCAAAAGGGTATAGAAATATGCATGGTTTTGGTTCTCATACTTACTCAATGTACAATGACAAAGGTGAACGTGTTTGGGTGAAGTTCCATCATAGAACACAACAAGGTATTGAAAACTTACAACCTGACGAAGCAGCGAAAATTATTGCCGACGATAGAGAATCATCACAACGTGATTTATTCGAAGCAATTGAAAATAAAGATTATCCGAAATGGAAGATGTACATCCAAGTGATGACGGAAGAACAAGCGAGAAATCATAAAGATAATCCATTTGATTTAACTAAAGTATGGTATAAAGGTGATTATCCATTAATAGAAGTAGGAGAATGGGAACTTAACCGTAATCCAGATAACTATTTCCAAGATGTAGAACAAGCTGCTTTTGCACCTACAAATATTGTACCTGGTTTAGATTTTTCACCAGATAAAATGTTACAAGGCCGCTTATTCTCATATGGTGATGCTCAACGTTATAGATTAGGTGTAAATCATTGGCAAATACCAGTAAATCAACCAAAAGGTGTTGGCGTTGAAAATATCTGTCCATTTAGTAGAGATGGTCAAATGAGAATTTTGGATAATAATCAAGGTGGAGGCACTCATTATTATCCAAATAGCGATGGTTCATTTGAGGATCAACCTGAATTCAAAAAACCTGGCTTAAAAGTTGAAGGTGAAGCTTATGAATATGACTTCAGACAAGATGACGACAACTACTTTGAACAACCAGGCCGCTTATTTAGATTGCAATCTAAAGAACAACAAGAGCGCATTTTTGAAAATACTGCAAACGAGATGCAAGGAACTACATTAGAAGTACAACATCGTCACATCCGTCACTGTTATAAAGCTGATAGCGAATACGGTAAAGGTGTAGCGAAAGCTTTAGGTATTGATATTAATGATGTTGACTTAGAAATTAAAGATTAATAATGTAGAAAAACAATGAGGTACGAATACTTTTAAAATAAGTGTTCCCAATCCTTTTGAAAATGATGATTATTTTAGAAGTATATACTTACATGTGGAAAAGAGGCTCGTGATGGGCTCTTCAGAACATAGACAAAACAAACCTTAGGTGAACCATGAACTGACCTAAATAGTGGGAATGAAATAAAAACACTTTCGTTGAATTCATTTAAAATGAATCATACGGAGGTGTTTTTTCTATGAAAATAAATAATGCCAACCACAATTATAAAAATGTAGCTGGCAATGACAAGTCATCCTAATTTAATAAAGATAACTCTAGTGTTATAAGCTAAATATCATTACAACATACCGTTGTATTTAAATTGTCGTATTTAAAAGATAATTTTAGCAGAGAAATTATTTTGTTTCACGATGTAACGTATATTTATTTAATCTAGGGCAGAATTTTTTTAATTCAATACGCTCAGGATTATTACGTTTGTTTTTTGTAGAAATATAGTTACGATCGCCACATTCTGTACATGCTAATGTAATATTTACGCGCAAAGTTAACACCTCTTTCTTAACAGGAATGATTACGTTTTAAAATTTTAGCATATAAAGAAAATAATTTCAAATACTTTTAAGTTGAAATATAAAGTGAGTATGTTATTATTTAAAACGTAATGATTACGATTTATAAGGAGAGTTAGAACAATGGCAAAAAAATCAAAAATAGCTAAAGAACAAAAAAGAGAACAATTAGTTGAATCATATTATGAGTTACGTAAAGAATTGAAAGCTAAAGGTGATTATGAGGCTTTAAGAAAATTACCGAGAGATTCATCACCTACAAGATTAACACGTCGTTGCAAAGTTACAGGAAGACCAAGAGGTGTATATCGTAAGTTTGGAATGTCACGTATTGCATTACGTGAACATGCACATAAAGGGCAAATCCCAGGCGTTAAAAAAGCAAGTTGGTAATTTACGACCTAAGTCCATTTACATTTAGTTTAAAACAATGTATATTATCTATTGGTAAAGATAAATAATAAGTTATTGTTCGGGAATTTTGGTAAATATAACTATTATTCTCTATATAATTATTGAATACATCATGAAAATCTTACCATTAAATATATGTTTTATTAAAAATGTTAGGGGTTTGTTAACAATGAAAATTTTTGATTATGAAGATATCCAACTAATACCGAATAAATGTATTGTAAATAGTCGTTCTGAATGTGACACGACAGTTCAATTTGGCCCAAAAAGTTTTAAATTACCAGTCGTTCCAGCAAATATGCAAACTGTAATGAATGAAGAATTAGCTGAATGGTTTGCTGAAAATGATTATTTCTATATAATGCACAGATTTGATGAAGCGGCACGTATCCCATTTACTAAGAGAATGCATGAAAAAGGTTTGATTGCATCAATTTCTGTAGGTGTTAAAGAACGTGAATTTGATTTTGTAGAGCAATTAGCTAATGAAAAAGTAATTCCAGATTATATTACAATTGATATTGCACATGGTCATTCAGATTCTGTAATCAATATGATTAAACATATTAAACAACATATTCCTGAAGTATTTGTAATTGCAGGTAATGTTGGTACTCCAGAAGGTGTACGCGAATTAGAAAACGCTGGCGCAGACGCTACCAAAGTTGGTATTGGACCAGGAAGAGTTTGTATAACTAAGATTAAAACAGGATTTGGTACAGGCGGTTGGCAATTATCAGCATTAAATCACTGTAGTAAAGCGGCAAGAAAACCAATTATTGCTGATGGTGGCATTAGAACGCACGGTGATATTGCTAAATCTATACGTTTTGGTGCATCTATGGTAATGGTCGGGTCATTATTTGCTGCACATGAAGAGTCACCTGGTGAAACAGTGGAATTAGATGGTAAATTATATAAAGAATATTTCGGTAGCGCCTCTGAATTCCAAAAAGGTGAACATAAAAATGTAGAAGGTAAGAAAATGTTTGTTGAACACAAAGGTTCATTATCTAATACATTGATTGAAATGCAACAAGACTTGCAAAGTTCAATTTCATATGCGGGTGGCACTGACCTTAAATCACTAAGAAAAGTAGATTATGTAATTGTAAGAAACTCAATTTTTAACGGTGATAGAGACTAATATATTAGTAGGTGTAAAAAATTAGAAAATTATTCTTGTATGTACTTATTTTATTAGTAGTTATTCTTGTCATACCAATCAAAGAAACAGAACCAATGATTACAGTACAACAGCAATTAAAGGATAAAGTTGCCGATTGGTCTTCATCAAAAACAACTAATGAAGATGCGTTGAAAGTACCTAGTAAACAAGAATTTGCAGTTAACAATATTCAAATGAATATGACTAGAAGCGCTGTAGAAGAAAAGCTAGGTAGTTCCCAACGTGTCACATCAAATGAATATGGTACAAATTGGCACACGTATTATTCGGATGGTTATAGAGGATTTGTGATGGTTAGTTATATAGATGATAAAGTAAATGCGCTATATAGTAACCAAAACGTTATATCATCTAAATCAAAAATTAAATATGGTACACCTAAAGATAAGGTAAGGGACCGTTTAGGTAAACCTATTACTGATAAGCAAAAAGGTCATGTGAAATTTGATGTTCAAGATGATGAATTTGATAATTTTCATAAAGACAAAATATATACAACGACTTTTTATGATAAACATGAGAGCAATAACTTAACAGCACTATTACAAGTTAGTGAAAAAATGGAAAACCGATTACAACAACAATATGGCGCGCCATCTGAGGGATTAGCTCAAAGCTTTGAATTGCAAAACTTTGATTTAGTTAATTCAGAACGAGTGCAGCATGAGTTAGAGCCACTTAAATATTCTACTAGTATTTCTGATACAGCTAGAAAACACAGTAAAGATATGGCTGAACATAATTATTTTGATCATAATAATTTATCAGGCGATACGCCATTTGATCGTATGGAAGCTGACGGGCACGATTTTAATGCAGCAGGTGAAAACTTGGCGTATGGTCAAACAAGTAGTATTTATGCTCACCAGGGCCTAATGAATTCATTAGGACATAGAAAGAATATTCTTAAGAAAGAATTTAATACACTTGGTGTAGGTGTTGACTTTAATAAGGATCGTCAGCCTTATTGGACAGAAAATTATACTGGATAATGTTTAGGGTTGTTGTGAGAGGGTATCTTTTATCATGTGAGGATGAAAAGTTATGACAACAAACAAAAAAGACGAAACAGAAGATATACTTGAAAAAGTAAAAGACGTTTTAGAGAAAAAAGATGAAAAAAGAGAGGGTGCGCGATGAGCGCATCCTCTTTTTTTGAGAGTGTTAGCATTAGAGTCGAAATATCAATTACATTTCTCTAAATAATCCAACCACTTTTCCTAATACGGTTACATTATCAAGATAAATTGGTCCCATTGTGCTATTTTCCGGTTGCAAACGATAGCGCGTTTTTTCTTTATAGAAACGTTTAACAGTCGCTTCATTCTCTTCTGTCATCGCAACGATAATATCGCCGTTCTCTGCAATAGTTTGACTTCTTACGATAACTTTATCTCCATCAAGAATACCAGCTTCAATCATACTATCACCAACAACGTTTAAGATGAATATATCACTATTGTGGGTTGAAGTGAAATGTTCTGGTAATGGAAAGTATTCTTCAACATTTTCAACCGCAGAAATAGGTACACCTGCAGTTACTTTCCCTATAACAGGAACGTGGATTGTTTCTTCCATATTAATAGATTCACCTAATTGTTCTGACACAATTTCAATGGCACGAGGCTTAGTTGGGTCTCTTCTAATGTAACCTTTTTCCTCTAATCTAGATAGATGGCCATGAACTGTTGAACTAGAGGCTAATCCAACAGCTTCTCCAATTTCTCTAACGCTTGGTGGATACCCTTTGGATTGGACGGTTTGCTTGATATATTCAAAAATTTCATTTTGTCGTTTAGTTAACTCTCTCATAATAGGCACTCCCTAATTTAATTTAACTTAATTATAGCATGCTTATCGCGTTTTTACAAACGTTTGTTCGTTTGGTTGTTGACATAGAACAGATGTTCTGATAAAGTAACTATACAAACAAACGTTCTAGGAGTGGTTATGAATGATGAAGAACTATAAATCGCAAATAAAGTCTTATATTATAGTTTTGGTAGTGACAATGGTGCTTTGCGCCTTATTTATATTAAGTGCTCACAATAGTGCAAATTCAGAACAGACGTACGAAATGACTGACCATCAAATGACAAGCCAATCAGTAAATGGCGAACAGAGTAATGATGAAACTAAACTACAAAGCGAACAAACTTCACAGCGAGTGATGGCAGCTGTTCACTAATAGTTTTTAGTGGCGTAAACTTTAGTGAATAGAAATGTTAATATAATGGTGTTTTTGTGAGCGAAACAATTTAGTTTCGTTCATTTTTTTGTTATATTTTTTTATATAAATAATATCGGAGGTTTATTATGGCTGATAAAGACGGTGTAGATTTACAACGCATCAATGAATTAGCAAAAAAGAAAAAAGAAAAAGGATTGACTGAAAAAGAAGCTAAAGAACAATCTAAATTGAGAAAAGCTTACTTAGATTCATTTAGAGAAAAATTTAAGCAGCAAATTGAAAGTACAAGAGTCATAGATCCTGAAGGAAACGATGTAACGCCTGATAAAGTGAAAAATATATTAGATTCTAAAAATAAAGAAGATAAAAACTAAATCAATTTTTTGTTAAATAGATACCAAATAAGGTATAATAAGATAGAAACTTGCTAGAAGAAAGGAAGTCATTTAGATGAATAAAGAAAAAGATCAATTAGCGGTAGATACGATTAGAGCACTAAGTATCGATGCAGTTGAACAAGCAAATTCAGGACACCCTGGATTACCAATGGGCGCTGCTCCTATGGCATACACATTATGGACACGTCACTTGAATTTTAATCCCCAATCAAAAGATTTCTTTGACAGAGATCGTTTTGTATTATCAGCTGGACATGGTTCTGCGTTATTATATAGCTTATTACATGTTTCAGGAAGTTTAGAATTAGAAGAATTAAAAGAATTTAGACAATGGGGTTCTAAAACACCAGGACATCCTGAGTTCAAACACACTGATGGTGTAGAAGTTACAACTGGTCCACTTGGACAAGGTTTTGCTATGTCTGTTGGTATGGCTATGGCTGAAAAGCATTTAGCAGGTAAATTTAATAAAGAAGATGCTAAAGTAGTTGACCATTACACATATGTACTTGCTTCAGATGGTGACTTAATGGAAGGTATTTCTCACGAAGCAGCTTCATTAGCAGGGCATAACCAATTAGACAAATTGATTGTTTTATATGATTCAAATGATATCTCACTAGATGGAGATTTAAATAAAGCCTTTTCTGAAGATGTTAAGGGTCGTTTTGAAGCTTATGGTTGGAAACACATTTTAGTTGAAGAAGGTAATGATTTAGACGCAATTGATAAAGCGATTGAAGAAGCTAAATCTCAAGATGTACCAACAATTATTGAAATTAAAACAATTATTGGTTATGGTGCGCCTAATAAACAAGCTTCACATGGTGTTCACGGTGCACCTCTTGGTGAAGATGAAAGAAAATTAGCGCTTGAAAACTATGGTTTAGACCCTGAAAAACGTTTCAATGTTCCAGAAGAAGTTTATGAAATTTTCCAACAAAGTATGTTGAAACGTGCTAACGAAAAAGAAGAAGCATGGAATAAACTTGTTGAAGAATATAGTAATAAATATCCTGAATTAGCTGAAGAATTTAAATTGGCTATCAGTGGTAAATTACCAGAAAACTATAGAGATGAGTTACCACACTTTGAAGCTGGGCATAGTGGTGCTTCACGTGCTGACTCTGGTGAAGTAATTCAAACTTTAAGTAAAACTGTACCTTCATTCTTTGGTGGTTCAGCTGACTTAGCTGGTTCAAATAAATCAAATGTCAAAGATGCGACAGATTTTGATAAAGATACACCAGAAGGTAAAAATATTTGGTTTGGTGTTCGTGAATTTGCAATGGGTGCTGCAGTGAATGGTATGGCTGCACATGGCGGTTTACACCCTTATGGCGCAACTTTCTTCGTGTTCAGTGACTACCTAAAACCAGCATTACGTCTTTCATCAATCATGGGATTAAACTCAACGTTTATCTTTACACATGATTCAATTGCAGTTGGGGAAGATGGTCCTACACATGAACCAATTGAACAATTAGCTGGATTACGTGCCATTCCAAACATGAATGTTATTCGTCCAGCGGATGGTAACGAAACTCGTGTAGCTTGGGAAGTAGCATTAGAATCTGAAAATACACCGACATCACTTGTATTAACGCGTCAAAATCTTACTACTATGGATTTACCGAAAGAAACTGTAGAAGAGGGCGTACGTAAAGGTGCATATGTCGTATTCGAATCAGACAAAGAGCCAGAATTCTTATTATTAGCTACTGGTTCTGAAGTTAACTTAGCAATTGAAGCGGCTAAAGATTTAGAAGCACAAGGTAAAGGCGTACGTGTTGTTTCTATGCCAAACTGGAATGCGTTTGATCAACAAACTGCTGAATATAAAGAAGCAGTAATTCCATCATCAATTACTAAACGTGTAGCAATTGAAATGGCTTCACCACTTGGTTGGCATAAATATGTAGGTACTGAAGGTAAAGTGATTGGTATCGACGGTTTCGGTGCAAGTGCGCCTGGAGACTTAGTTGTTGAAAAATATGGCTTCACAAAAGAAAATGTATTGAATCAAATTCAAACATTTTAATTTATGTAACTAAGCTTAATTTGTTGGTATGAGAGCCTAGGTTCTCATACCAATTTTTATTTTTAGAAATAAAAATATACTTATATTTACAAAGTTAATTTTTAATTGGTATAATACATAAGTCGAAACGCTATATTAATTGAGTTGCTCTTGAAAAGGGGCACTAATTTTAGTAAAATTCATTAGGATAGGAAAGTGGGTGAAACAATGGCAACTTGGTTAGCAATATTATTAATCGTGTTAGCACTAATTCTAGGATTAGTCGGTGGATTTTTCCTTGCAAGAAAATATATGATGGATTATCTTAAAAAGAACCCACCAATTAATGAAGAAATGCTACGTATGATGATGATGCAAATGGGTCAAAAACCATCTCAAAAGAAAATTAATCAAATGATGACGATGATGAATAAAAATCAGGAAGACGCTATGAAGAAAAAGAAATAAAAAGAAATAGCGCATAAATAAAGGGCTGACAGCTACTTATATTGAGTAGTTGTTAGCCCTTATTTTTATTGGATTATAAATTTATAACAAAAGGCCAAACTATAACACATAGGATTAAAATGACTACGAGTTTGAACTAATTAAATGATAATTTAGTAGTGGTGAAGACGACTAGGAAGTCATATGTTCCAGATAAGAATAGATAATGTTTCTTTGAATCTAAAATGACACCTTTAATATTGTGCGATATAATATTAATTTATAAAACATTAGGTGACTAATTGTTAGTTCAGTCTTTAATGCAAGAGGCAAACTTTAAACAAAAAGTTGTCGAAAAGGGTCGCATTAATAGTTATAAAAAATTGGTAGTGTAGCAGACTCACTTAATTGAACTAATTGCAGTACTATGTTTAACCTCGCTAGTACGCAAATATCTATATTTGCTGGTGATATTATCGGTAAGATAGAAGGAGTTATTATGTTGCAGTTAGATAGTTTTTTATTAAGATTAAGTTGCTTTATTGCAGTGTTTTTATGTTCTTTTGTAGTTAATAAAATCAATGTCCAAATTAGTATTAAAATGGTTTTAGCTTCAATAATCAGTTTAATGCTGTTTTTATGTGTATATGGAATATATTATTTCCTGTTTCTAAAATAAATTTCTCGATTTTTATTATTTGATTACACAAATTTTCGTAAGTAAATAGATAAAAATATCATTGCTCTGTTTGTAATTTGTATATTCACATGCTGTCTGTGTTTTTTAAATAGCTTTATACATAAAATTGAGTAAGCTTATATACATGAATTTTTAAATTGATTTTAAGTAAGTAATATAAATACTATCAGTTAAATATTCATATTTATAGAAAAGTAAATAATAAAATGAAATTTTGATGATTTGGTAAATGAAAGTATATTGGCATTCAGTTTATATAATGTTATAGCTGTATCAATTTATTTAAATATTCAGAAAATAATTGATTCTAAAATGTGGTTTGTTATAATGTATATATAAGGGAGGTATCGATAAGTGAAGGATGCTTATGACATGGAAGATAAAGAAGTACTTGATCGACTAGCAAATATGCATATTAACTTTCCGACCGATGAGGCATTTAAGAAATATCATAATGCAATGCAAATTCATGATATGAATTATCTTAGATACACTTTAAATGATGCATTATCGGCATGTAACCAGACACATGCTTTTTAAATAAAAGTACGATAAGATGAGCTTTTAAAAAGGCTTATCTTATCGTATTTTTATTTGTGTTTAACTATGATATTCGAATGATCTGCAATTATTTTCTTAGTAATTTAAAAAATACTAAGATATAATATATGTGATATTGGTTAATAGTAAATAAAAAGGAACGTACAAATACTGATTATTATTTATTTAAATGATATACTAACCAAAGTGAATATCATCTTGTAGAAACTTAAAGTAGGTGTAAGCATGTTGTATTTAATATTTTCCATTGTATTTGCCTTTCTAATGGGAATAGGTGTTATAATTGTGCGAATGAAAGCACAACACTTTCCAGTAAATGAAAAGAAAATTATATTACCTCCTTTTTTTATGGCAACGGGGGCATTAATGTACGTCGTTCCGTATTTTAGGTTAACAGGTTTTGAAATAGTAGAATGTATTATTCTAGGTGTTTTATTTTCTACAATTTTGATTTGGACATCTAGGTTTGAAACGCAAGGTAGTGAAATTTATATGAAACGTTCAAAAGCCTTTCCAATAATTCTTATAACATTACTCTTAATACGTACAATAATTAAAATTTTTATAAGTAATCAGATAGATCCTGGCGAAATTGCAGGAATGTTTTTCCTACTTGCATTTTGTATGATTGTACCTTGGCGTTTAGCGATGTTATACAAATATAAAAAGGTGAAAAAAACTTTAATTCAATAAGTTATACACGAGGCTGGGACAAATTAATTGTCTCAGCCTTAATCATTAAATAATCGTTAGTTCAGGTAGTGCTTTTATTCATATCATCCTAGCAATCTATATCGGGGAGGCTATGACATCTTATGAAATAAGATTGCTATAATTATTGCTTCATTTTTTATATGCTTGAAGTATAATAGGAGATAATATAATAAGTAGCGAACAAATGTTCTTTAGAGGAGTGTTGAAATGAAAATTGTACATACAGCAGATTGGCATTTAGGTAGAATTTTAAATGGTAAATCATTATTAGAAGATCAATCATACATATTGGAACAATTTATTGAAGCGATGCGAGAAGAAAGACCTGATGTAATTGTCGTTGCTGGAGATTTATATGACACGAGTTATCCTAATAAAAATGCGATTCAATTGTTGGAGCATACGATTGATATCTTGAATCTTGAAATGAAGATTCCATTAATTTTAATTAGTGGTAATCACGATAGTAAAGAAAGATTGAATTATGGTGCTAAATGGTTTGAAAAATCGAATATGTATATTCGCACGAGTTTGAATGATATGCAAAATCCTATTTCAATAGGTGGTGTCGATTTTTATACATTACCATATGCAACAATAAATGAGATGCAATACTACTTCGATAATGAAGAAATTGAAACACCTCAGCAGGCACTTGGACATGCTTTGAGTCAAATGAATGAAGTAATAAATGAGCATAGAATCAATATGTTCATTGGTCACTTAACAGTACAAGGTGGCATACGTTCAGATTCCGAGAGACCATTAACTATTGGTACGGTAGAATCAGTAGAAGAGAATATGTTTCAGCAATTTGATAGAGTACTATTAGGTCATTTACATCACCCATTTAGTATTGAATCAAATTTTATAAATTATAGTGGATCTATATTACAATATTCATTTTCAGAAGTGAATCAACCCAAAGGTTATAGAGTGATTGCAATAAATGAAAATGACATAAAAGATAAATTTATACCTTTAAAACCTTTAAGACAACTGGAAGTAATAGAAGGTGATTATGAGGATGCAATACAAGAAAAATTAGAAGTAAAAAATAAAGAAAACTATATGCATTTTAAATTAAAGCATATGTCACATGTGAATGATCCAATGATGCATTTAAAACAAATTTATCCAAATACACTAGCATTAACTAACCAAACCTTTGAATTTAATACATCGATGCATCACGAAAATATAGAAATACAAAAGCTTGATGATGGGACTATAATAGATAATTTTTATCAAAGCATAACTGATGAACAATTAACAACAAACCAAAAAGAAAAAATTGAGTATGTGATGCGTACAATGTTAGAAGGAGGTTCTAAATAAATGAGACCAATAACACTTAAATTAAATAATTTTGGTCCTTTTTTAGATGAAACAATTGATTTTAATTATGTGAATCATAACCAATTGTTTCTAATTAGTGGTAAAACTGGTTCAGGAAAAACTATGATTTTTGATGCCATTGTTTACGCTTTATTTGGAGAAGCTTCTACAAAAGATAGAAAAGAAAGTGATTTGAGAAGTCATTTTGCTGAAAGTAAGTTGCCTATGGTAGTAGAATTTGAATTCAAATTAAGAAACCAATATTTCAAAATAAAAAGACAAGGGGCTTTTGTTAAAGAAGGTAATAAAAATAAAACACTTGGTCAACTTGCTGTGTATGAAATGGAAACTGAAAAGTATGAGCTTAGAGAAAGTAAAATAACGAATGGCAATCAATTTATTAAAGAATTATTGGGAGTTAACGCTGAGCAATTTAGGCAGTTATTTATCTTACCTCAAGGAGAATTTAAAAGATTTTTATTATCAAAAAGTTCTGAGAAACAAGAAATATTAAGAACACTCTTTAATAGTCAGCGATTTGAAGAAATACAAAAATACTTATCTGAAGATGTTAAAGAAGTTAGAGGGCAAATTGAACAAAAATATCATTTGTTAGAAAAAAATTGGCTAGATTTAGAAACGTTCAACGATGAAACATTAATTGAGAATAAAGCTATTAATCCAAGACAAACAAATCAAGTGCTTGAAGTATTAAATATGTTTGATGAAAAAGCGGAATATATTCATAATAAATTAAAACAACAAAAGGTTGAGTATAAAACTAAGTTAAATGATGCTGAAACTTGTTTGAAAAACAACCAAAAATTAGAAGAAACATTAAATAAATTGGAAGAAAATCAGCGAAATTATGAAAGACTATTAACACAAGAAAATAATATAAATGAAAAAATCAATCGTTTGAATGCAATTAATGAGGTAAGACCAATTGCTCATTTATTAGAATCTAAAGACGAATTATATGCAAAACAACAAAAAATAAAAGAAGATATCAATAAGAAAATAAAAAATATTTCAGAACTTGAAACTCAAATAGAAAAAGCAGATGAACAGTTAGAAGCTCATAAAAATGACTCAGATAAAATAACAGATAGTAAAAACTTTATTGAAAAGACAAAACTTTTCTTTGAAAGATCCCAGAAGTACAAAGCGGCATATGAAGATCAACGATCACTTCAAGAAGGTTTTATATCACTTCAAACAGAAATAGACCTACAGATAAAGCAATTAGAAGAAATAAAGGGAAAAATAAACGGTAGAGTACCGAACTATAAGAAAGTAGAACAAGTGAATGAAACAATTTACAAGTTGAATAATGAAGTTACAGTGCTAAAACAAAATGAACTCGATAAAAAAGAATACAGACAATTACAAGAAAGAAAACAGCAAAAAGCCAATGACAGTAAAAAGTTATCTGATGAACTTCAACAGCTAACGAATGCTTATAAAAAAATAGATAAAACAAGTATAGATTTAAATAATAAGCAAGATTTGATTAGTACTTTGCAATCAGCAATAAATGTTGGCGACACTTGTCCAATTTGTGGTAATCAAGTACATACTATAACGCAACATATCGATTTTGATGATTTAACTGCACGTCATCAGAGTCTCGCACAGTTAGAACGAGAGAAAAACGATAAAACTGAAGATAAAATTAAAGTTGAAAGCGAACTGAATTATATAGAAGAACAGTTGGCAAAATTTGATAAAGAGAAATTAGAAAATATAAATTATCAAGAACTTGAGGTGGAAGTTAAGAAAAAAACAGAACAAAAACAGATCATTGAAAAGGAAAATGAAGCGATTGTTGAATTAAAGGAATTACAACAACAATATGAACAACAGTATCATCAATTAGAATTAGATAAAAAAACTAAACAACATAATCTAAAGCAAAATGAAATTACTATAAATGATTTTGAAAACACTACAGGTTATACTGACGTCGATACTTTTATAGAAGTTTTTGAAAATAATCAAAGTGAAATTGAAAAATATGAAAAAAACTTGGGTGCGTTGGAGAATAATATACAACAATATAAGAGTGAATTTGCTATAGAACAAAATAATAAAAATCATTTAAGTAATAATTCATCGGAAATTGAACAAGAAATTAAAAATGTAAGTGTGAAAATTGATGATGAAATGAAGCGTATTGGTTTCACGGATTTAGAACAAGTATATAATACAGTTTCTAAAGTTAGTGAAAAAGAATCACTAGAAAATGAAATAACTGAATTTAATAAATCAAAACAATCTTTTGAAGTGGTAATCTCACAATTGAAAGCAGAGCTTTCCGGTAAAAAGTTAGAAGATACTCAACATCTAATGGAAGTTTTTGAACAACAACAACAAGCGTTTGAATTAATCGCTACTGAATTGAGTCAACATGAATATAAAATTGCGTTTAATAATAAAAAAATTAGTGAAATTAGAGAGATAATTGGTAACTTAGAAAGTGAATTAAAAACACAACAAGAAGTTTTTCAATTAGCAGAAATTCTAGCGGGGAAAAATGAACAAAAATTAACATTAGAAAATTATGTGTTAATTTATTATTTAGAAAGAATTTTAGCTCAAGCTAATCAACGTTTATCTTTAATGACAGGTCAACGGTATCAATTGACACGTAGATCACAAGTTTCACAAGGATACAGTGGACTTGAGATTGATGTGTTTGATGCGCACTCTAATCAATCTAGGCATATCAGTTCATTGTCTGGAGGAGAAACTTTCCAAGCTTCGTTAGCTTTAGCTTTAGGTTTAAGTGAAATAGTTCAACAAGAATCAGGTGGTATTGCATTAGATTCTATGTTCGTCGATGAGGGATTTGGGACATTAGACCAAGAAACTTTAGAAACAGCTTTAGATACACTGTTAAGTTTAAAATCCACAGGGAGAATGGTAGGAATCATTTCACATGTAAGTGAATTGAAACAAAGAATTCCTCTCATTTTAGAAGTAGTTACGGAACAATATCAAAGTACGACTACTTTTAAGAAACAATAATGTACTTAAATAATATATGCCGAAGTTGCTCAAAATAATATATAATGTGTGAAAATCCAATAAAATAAGCTAAATAAAAAGAGTTCTAGTAGTTGTCATTCTGCTAGGACTCTCGTTTTTTAGTATTTTAATTAATTTTTTCACGTAATAAATCACGAATTTCAGTAAGTAATACAGTATTTTCTTCGATTTCTTCTTCTTCTTCTTTTCTCATTAGCGTATTAGCAATTTTCACAAAGATAAATAACGCAAAAGCAATAATGATAAAGTCTATGATTGACTGAACGAACATACCGTATTTGATCCCCATGAATGACCAGCTCTCAGCAAAATCAACTGTACCAAAAATCAACCCAATTAATGGCATGATAATGAATGAAACTAAAGCTGTAACAATTTTGTTGAATGCTGCGCCCATAACTACAGCTACAGCTAAGTCTAGTACATTGCCTTTTAATGCGAATTCTTTAAACTCTTGAAACATATGATTAACTCCCTTTTATTTAATTTTAAAGATTATTATACAATATATTTAAAAGTAAGAGAATAGTTTTTTTAACGAAATTTGATATTACCGTTTTGTTTTGTTATTCTAATACGTGGTTAATACATAAATAGAATCTTTTTGAAAAATGAAAGTTCTATTTGGCTTGAAAATTTAATATGATAAGAAAGGGAGTAATTAATTATGAATTCTTCTAGTAACCAACCTAATGGTAAGAAGATATCTCCAGTTTTTATCTATAGTGCTATCATCGTAGCAATCGTGGTTATTATCGGTGCAGTATTACCGGGACAATTTGATCATGTTACGAATACGATTAAACTATGGATTACAGATAAACTTGGATGGTATTACCTAATTCTTACAACGTTTATAGTTTTCTTCTGTGTATTTCTAATTTTTAGCCCTATTGGGAAATTAAAATTAGGTAAACCAAATGACAAACCTGAATTCAATACAATTTCATGGTTTGCAATGTTATTCAGTGCTGGTATGGGGATTGGACTTGTATTCTATGGTGCAGCAGAACCAATGGCTGATTTTGCAGCTCCACCAAATGCAGAACCAAAAACGACAGCAGCTTATACAGAAGCATTACGTTCAACATTCTTCCATTGGGGATTCCATGCGTGGGCAATATATGGTGTGGTTGCATTAGCACTAGCTTATGCCCAATTTAGAAAAGGCGAACCAGGTTTGATTTCAAGAACATTACGTCCTATCTTAGGTAACAAAGTTGAAGGCCCAATTGGGACAATCATTGATGTACTTGCTGTATTCGCTACAGTAGTAGGTGTGGCCGTATCACTAGGTATGGGTGCCTTACAAATTAATGGTGGGCTTAATTATTTATTCGGAATACCAAACAATGTTTGGGTACAAGCGATAATCATAGTAGTAGTAACAATTCTATTTATTATGAGTGCTTGGTCTGGATTAAGTAAAGGTATTCAATATTTAAGTAACTTAAACATTAGTTTAGGTGCAATCTTGATGATTGCTGTACTTATTATTGGACCAACAGTATTGATTTTAAATATGATGACGAGCTCTGCAGGTAGTTTGTTAAACTCATTCTTATTAAATACGTTTGACACTGCAGCACAAAATCCTCAAAAACGTGAATGGATGTCTAGTTGGACACTTTACTACTGGGGTTGGTGGTTAAGCTGGAGCCCATTCGTAGGTATTTTCATTGCACGTGTATCTAAAGGACGTTCTATACGTGAATTTATAGGAGGCGTACTGCTAGTACCAGCGCTTGTAAGTTTCGTTTGGTTCAGTGTGTTTGGTGTGTTAGGTATTGAAACTGGTAAGAAAAAACCAGAATTATTCGATATGACTGCTGAAACTCAACTTTTCGGAGTGTTTAATGAAATACCAATGGGTATGGTATTATCTATCATTGCTTTAGTATTAATTGCATCATTCTTTATTACATCGGCTGACTCTGCAACTTTTGTATTAGGTATGCAAACGACTTATGGTTCATTAGAGCCATCAAACGTAGTCAAAGTTACATGGGGTATAGCACAATCATTAATCGCTTTTGTATTACTATTTGCAGGTGGAGGAAATGGTGCTGAGGCGCTTAACGCAATTCAAAGTGCCGCCATTATAAGTGCCTTGCCATTCTCATTTGTAGTTATCATGATGATGATTTCATTCTATAAAGATGCTAACCAAGAACGTAAATTCTTAGGTTTAACATTGACACCTAATAAACATAGATTACAAGATTACTTACAGCATCAACAAGAAGATTATGAAGATGATATTATTGAACAACGTAAACCACTTAGAAATGCAGAAAAAAATGATCAATAAACAGACTTTATAATTTAAAACTGAGTATCCATTTGGATGCTCAGTTTTTTTGTGTAAAAAATGAGAAAATGTATGACATTAGGATGATAATGATTCTCAATTGATAATAATAACTTATTACACACTGAAGTGAAGATAAGTTTTGCTTATACATACTGATTGAAAATTCAAATCTAAATTATAGATGTTTCTGACTTTAGCTAGTTGTTTTAAATTACATATAATTATACAATTTAAATAACGGCATATATATTACAAAAATTTCAAGGGGGATTTATATGGCTTCTAATATTAAACAGCAATCGAAAAAATCGTTTGAGTTAAACGGCAAATCATATACTTTTTATGATTTGAACACTTTAGAAGAACAAGGTTTAACGAAAGTTTCAAAATTGCCATATTCAATTAGAGTATTACTAGAATCTGTATTAAGACAAGAGGATGGTTTTGTAATTACTGATGAACATATTAAAGCGTTATCAGAATTTACTAAAGGCACTGAAGGCGAAGTACCATTCAAACCTTCTCGTGTTATCTTACAAGACTTTACAGGTGTACCTGCAGTTGTTGACTTGGCGTCGTTACGTAAAGCAATGAATGATGTAGGCGGAGATTTAAATAAAATTAATCCTGAAGTACCTGTAGATTTAGTTATTGACCACTCAGTTCAAGTTGATAGCTATGCAAATCCAGACGCATTAGAGCGCAATATGAAATTAGAGTTTGAAAGAAACTATGAACGTTATCAATTTTTAAATTGGGCTACAAAAGCGTTTAATAATTACAGCGCTGTACCACCAGCAACTGGTATCGTTCACCAAGTAAACTTGGAATATCTAGCTAATGTTGTACATGCACGTGATGTAGATGGTGAAACAGTAGCTTTCCCTGATACATTAGTGGGTACTGACTCACATACAACAATGATTAATGGTCTTGGTGTATTAGGTTGGGGTGTAGGTGGTATTGAAGCCGAAGCTGGTATGCTTGGTCAACCGTCATATTTCCCAATTCCTGAAGTAATCGGTGTTAGATTATCTAATGCGTTGCCTCAAGGTGCGACTGCTACAGACTTAGCTTTACGTGTAACTCAAGAATTACGTAAAAAAGGTGTAGTTGGAAAATTTGTTGAGTTCTTTGGTCCAGGTGTACAACATTTACCATTAGCAGACCGTGCAACAATTGCTAACATGGCTCCAGAATATGGTGCTACTTGTGGTTTCTTCCCTGTAGACGAAGAAGCATTAAAATACATGCGTTTAACAGGTCGTACTGATGAACAAATAGATCTAGTGAAAAAATATTTAGAAGAAAACAGCATGTTCTTCACTGTTGAAAAAGAAGACCCTGAATACACTGATGTAGTTGAATTAGATTTATCTACTGTTGAACCATCATTATCAGGACCAAAACGTCCGCAAGATTTAATTTTCTTAAGTGATATGAAGAAAGAATTTGAAAAATCAGTTACAGCGCCAGCAGGTAACCAAGGACATGGTTTTGATGAAAGTGAATTCGATAAAACGGCAACAATCGAATTTAAAGATGGTACATCAACTACAATGAAAACTGGTGATTTAGCGATTGCAGCGATTACGTCATGTACAAATACATCTAATCCATATGTTATGTTAGGTGCTGGATTAGTTGCTAAAAAAGCTGTAGAAAAAGGATTAAAAGTCCCTGAATATGTTAAAACATCATTAGCGCCAGGTTCTAAAGTTGTTACTGGATATTTAAGAGATTCAGGCTTAACTGAATATCTGGATGATTTAGGCTTTAACCTTGTCGGTTATGGTTGTACAACTTGTATCGGGAACTCTGGTCCATTACTAGAAGAAATTGAAAAAGCAATTGCTGATGAAGATTTGCTCGTTTCTTCTGTGTTATCAGGTAACCGTAACTTTGAAGGTCGTATCCATCCATTAGTTAAAGCTAACTACTTAGCTTCACCACAATTAGTTGTTGCTTATGCATTAGCAGGAACTGTGGATATCGATTTACAAAATGAACCACTTGGTAAAGGTAAAGATGGAGAGGATGTTTATCTAAAAGATATCTGGCCATCAATTAAAGAAGTTTCAGACACTGTTGATACAGTTGTGACTCCGAAACTATTTAAAGAAGAATATGAAACTGTATACAATAATAATGAAATGTGGAATGAAATTGATGTTACGGATCAACCACTATATGACTTTGATCCTGAATCAACTTATATTCAAAATCCTTCATTCTTCCAAGGTCTTTCTAAAGAACCAGGTACTATTGATTCATTAAAAGACTTAAGAGTTATGGGTAAATTTGGAGATTCAGTAACAACTGACCATATTTCACCAGCAGGTGCAATTGGTAAAGATACCCCTGCAGGTAAATATTTACTTGAACATGGTGTTCCTATTCGTCAATTTAACTCTTATGGTTCACGTCGTGGTAACCACGAAGTAATGGTACGTGGTACATTTGCGAACATCCGTATTAAAAACCAATTAGCACCAGGTACTGAAGGTGGTTTCACAACTTATTGGCCAACAGGTGAACAAATGTCAATATTTGATGCTGCTATGAAATATAAAGAAGATGGCACAGGTTTAGTTGTTTTAGCTGGTAATGATTACGGAATGGGTTCATCTCGTGACTGGGCAGCTAAAGGGACAAACTTATTAGGGGTTAAAACAGTTATCGCACAAAGTTATGAGCGTATTCACCGCTCAAACTTAGTAATGATGGGTGTTTTACCATTACAATTCAAAGAAGGCGAATCTGCGGATAGTCTTGGCATCGATGGTACTGAAGTTATTTCAGTAGATATTGATGAAAATGTAAAACCACATGATCTTGTAAAAGTACAAGCTAAGAAAGAAAATGGCGAAGTAATAGAGTTTGAAGCAATGGCTCGTTTCGATTCTAATGTTGAAATGGATTATTACCGTCATGGTGGTATTCTTCAATTAGTATTAAGAAATAAATTAGCTGAATAACTTTATAGTTAGAAGCATTAATTTAATAATGAAGATTCAAATGAGGCTGGGGCATACATAGATATGTCTCAGCCTCAAAGCTGTTGTTGAAGACATCTGAAGATGTACATATAGTATAGGTTATAGATACTTTGTTGGAGTATTATTAAGGAATAAACTAGTAAAATGCTATACTTAATTTTTTATGTTAATATTTAATGGTAAAAAAGATATAAGATGAATAATTGAAAAGAGGACGTTTATAATGATTTATAGTATGACACAAATTGAATCACGGTATTCAGAGACTGACCAAATGGGTGTGATTTATCATGGTAATTATCCTACGTGGTTTGAGGTAGCTCGTACAGATTATATCTCTAAATTAGGTTTTAGTTATAAAGCCATGGAAGATTCGGGTATTATCTCTCCAGTTGTTGATTTGGACATAAAATATATCAAATCTATTTTTTATCCAGAAACCGTAAAAATCAAAACATGGGTTGAAAAATATTCTAGATTACGATCTATATATTGCTATGAAATATACAATGAAGCTGGAGAGTTAGCAACTACAGGGTCAACTACATTGACTTGTATTAAAAAAGAAGACTTCAAGCCAATACGATTAGATAAATATTTTCCTGAATGGCACGCTGTGTATAGCGAAGTTGCTGAAAGAAATAAAGCGGGCGAGGATTTAGAAGTGATAAAAGGCATATAAGACATGTTTTAGGTTTTAATGGCTAGCACAGTGAAACAAGCAAGAGCGCATGTGTTGTTAAATGGCAATCAAACTAGAATTAAGTGAAATAAAAAAGCGTTTGGGGTAAGACCCGAACGCTTTTTACTATCTATCATGATTTATTTAAAATGTATAAAGATTTCATGCGCTTATTTCCAAAAATAAAGGCCAAGGGAATTAGATAGACCTTGGAACAATTTATGGCTTATTTTGTGGCATATGAAATTTCATCAATATTGTTACTAACATCAATATATAAATTATGGTCTTCAAAATACCATAAATCTTTTTCAGCAATTACGACATCTAATCCATCGTAATGGTTTTCGTAACCAATTTCTACATCATTTTTCTTGTCTACACTGAAAGCAGGACTAAATCCTTGTTTTAGTTGGAATTCCCCTCCATAACGTACAAAGAATTGTAAGACTTTGTCATCTTCTGGTAAATCTAGTTCTTCCTTAAACCAAGATACAGCATTATCTGAAAGTTCTATTTCCATAATAAAAGTCTCCTTTCGATTCATAAGATTTCACTTATGAACGTTGATTACTAATTTTTAAATTAGTAATTTATACATTACCCACTTTGAGTAATGTTAAAAGTAGTATAACATAATTTTTCAATTAATTTCGACAAATGATTTACAAAAATATGAACGATATAAATACTATGATAAAACGTTATTTACGTAGTATAATAGATACAATGTTAAAAAGCTGGAAACATCTTAATGTCCCAGCTTAGCGTTTGTTTACACAATTTATTTGTTTTTATACTGCGACTTTTGTAATAGTTACATCCATTTTATTTTAGGCTCTTCACCTTTGAATATTCTTACAATATTAGTACGGTGTCTAATTATCAGTAGTACGCCTACACCAATACTAACAACAAAGAGGATATAGTCTCGAATTAATAATGCACCGATAACACAACAAATTGATGCAATGATACTTGAGAGTGATACATACTTTGTTAAATATAATATTCCAAAGAAAATTACTGCTAATATTAATAATAAGACAGGATTAACTCCTAGTATGACTCCAGCACTTGTAGCAACGGCTTTGCCGCCTTTAAAACCAAGATAAACTGGATATACATGACCTAGAATCGCGAAAGCACCTACGATAAGTCCATTTGTGAAAAATGTACTAATTGTACCTTCCGCATGAACAGGCAACCATAGTGGGAAAAAGACCACAATAAATCCTTTAAATATATCTAGAAAAGTAACTAAAAATCCAGTAGGTTTTCCTAGTACTCTAAAGCTATTTGTTGCGCCGGTGTTGCCACTACCAAATTGTCGAATATCTTTTTTGAAAAATAATTTACCTATTACATAGCCACTTGGAAAAGCACCAATGAGGTAACTTAGTATTAACATGATTACAATCATCATATATAATCCACATCCTTTAATGACATTAAAATTATTTTACCACATAAGAGCATCATAATACGAATAAAAATTTCAAATGAAAAGCATTTATCTACTGAAAATTGATTTGACACTTGCAATTTATCAAGATTTATATAAGAATAACTAATGTATAGTTTTAAAAACGAACGTACGTTTGTAGGAGGGCGAAACGATTGGCAATGAATAAAAAAAATAATTATTCGGATGATTCCATTCAGGTACTTGAGGGATTAGAGGCCGTTAGAAAAAGACCTGGGATGTATATTGGTTCTACCGATAAACGTGGTTTACATCATCTAGTATATGAAGTTGTCGATAATTCCGTCGATGAAGTATTAAATGGTTTCGGAAGTGAAATTACTGTTACGATAAATAAAGATGAGAGCATTACTATAGAAGATAATGGACGTGGCATGCCTACAGGTATTCATACTTCTGGAAAACCTACTGTTCAAGTCATTTTTACGGTACTTCATGCAGGTGGAAAATTCGGACAAGGCGGTTATAAAACGTCAGGTGGCTTACACGGTGTTGGCGCTTCAGTTGTCAATGCTTTGAGTGAATGGTTGGAAGTTGAAATTTATAGAGATGGTAATATATATTCTCAGAGCTTTGCAGATGGCGGGAAACCGACAACTGGTTTGAAAAAACATGGTAAAACTAAAAAGACTGGTACTAAAGTGACATTTAAACCAGATCCAGAAATATTCAAAGCATCTACATCGTTTAATTACGATGTTTTAAGTGAAAGACTACAAGAATCAGCGTTTTTACTTAAACGCTTGAGAATCACACTAAAAGACTTAAGAGCAGGCAAAGAACGTGAAGATATCTTCCATTATGAAGATGGTATTAAAGAGTTCGTTGCTTATGTCAATGAAGGGAAAGAAGTATTACACGATGTAGCAGATTTCTCTGGGGAAGCTAATAATATTGAAGTGGAAGTTGCATTCCAATATAACGATCAATATTCAGAAGGCATATTAAGTTTTGTTAATAATGTACGTACAAAAGATGGTGGCACACATGAAGTTGGGTTTAAAACAGCTATGACTCGTGTGTTTAATGATTATGCACGTCGTATTAATGAATTGAAAGAAAAAGATAAAAATTTAGATGGTAATGATATAAGAGAAGGTTTAACTGCTATTATTTCAATTCGAATTCCTGAAGAATTGTTACAATTTGAAGGACAAACTAAATCTAAATTAGGCACACCTGAAGCCAGAAGCGCAGTAGATTCAGTAGTAGCCGACAAATTGCCATATTATTTGGAAGAAAAAGGACAATTATCTAAATCGTTAGTTAAAAAAGCTTTAAAGGCACAACAAGCTAGAGAAGCAGCGCGTAAAGCGAGAGAAGATGCACGTTCAGGTAAGAAAAATAAACGTAAAGATACTTTACTTTCTGGTAAACTTACACCTGCACAAAGTAAAAATACCGAGAAAAAAGAATTGTACCTTGTCGAAGGTGACTCAGCGGGAGGCTCTGCAAAGTTAGGTCGTGACCGTAAATACCAAGCGATTTTACCACTTAGAGGTAAAGTCATTAATACTGAGAAAGCACGTCTTGATGATATTTTTAAAAATGAAGAAATTAATACAATTATTCATACTATTGGCGCTGGTGTCGGAAATGAGTTCAAAATTGAAGATAGCAACTACAATAGAATCATTATAATGACAGATGCCGATACAGATGGTGCACATATTCAAGTGTTATTATTAACATTCTTCTTTAAATATATGAAGCCATTAGTTGAGGCGGGTAGAGTATTTATTGCATTACCACCACTTTATAAACTTGAAAAAGGAAAAGGTGCATCTAAAAAAGTAGAATACGCTTGGACAGATGAAGAATTAGAGAAATTACAACGAAAATTAGGAAAAGGTTTCTCATTACAACGTTATAAAGGTCTAGGTGAAATGAATGCCGACCAATTGTGGGAAACGACAATGAACCCTGATACGAGAACCTTGATCAGAGTACAAGTTGAAGATGAGTTACGTTCATCTAAACGTGTTACAACACTAATGGGTGACAAAGTTGCACCAAGACGTGAATGGATTGAAAATCATGTTGAATTTGGTTTACAAGAACAACAAAGTATTTTAGATAATAATGAAATTCAAATATTGGAACAGGAAGCGCCTAATGAGGAGGAAGTAAATTGAGTGAAGTAATTCAAGATTTATCGCTAGAAGATGTTATTGGCGATCGTTTTGGTAGATATAGTAAATACATCATTCAAGAACGTGCACTGCCAGACGTTCGTGACGGTCTCAAGCCTGTTCAAAGACGTATTTTATATGCAATGTATTCAAGCGGTAACACTTACGACAAAAATTTCCGTAAAAGTGCTAAAACTGTCGGTGATGTTATAGGTCAGTATCATCCGCACGGTGATACGTCTGTATATGATGCGATGGTACGTTTAAGTCAAGGATGGAAACTACGTCATGTACTTATAGAAATGCAAGGTAATAACGGTAGTATCGATAATGACCCAGCTGCAGCAATGCGTTATACTGAAGCAAAATTAAGCCGTCTTTCAGAAGAACTTTTAAGAGATATTAACAAAGAAACTGTACCATTTATGCCAAACTATGATGATACGACGATGGAACCGATGGTCTTGCCTGCAAGACTTCCTAATTTATTGATAAATGGTAGTACTGGGATTTCTGCTGGTTATGCTACAGATATTCCGCCACATAACCTTGGCGAAGTGATTCAAGCAACACTTAAGTTTATTGATAATCCGGATATAACAGTGAATCAATTGATGAAATATATCAAAGGTCCTGATTTTCCAACAGGTGGTATTATCCAAGGTGTGGATGGTATTAAAAAAGCTTATGAATCAGGTAAAGGGAAGATCGTAGTTCGTTCAAAAGTAGAGGTTGAAGAATTAAGAAATGGTAGAAAACAACTCATTGTTACAGAAGTACCTTATGAAGTGAATAAGAGTGCATTAGTTAAAAAAATGGATGAATTACGTGCTGATAAAAAGGTTGATGGTATCGTCGAAGTTAGAGACGAAACTGATCGTACAGGCTTACGTATTGCAATCGAATTGAAAAAAGATATTAATAGTGAAGCTGTAGCTAATTTCCTTTATAAAAACACAGATTTACAAGTTTCATATAACTTTAACATGGTTGCTATTAGTGAAGGTCGACCAGTATTAATGGGCATCCGTCAATTTATAGATAGTTATTTAAATCATCAAATAGATGTCGTAACGAAACGTACACGTTATGAACTAGACCATGCTGAGAGTAGAATGCATATTGTTGAAGGTTTAATGAAAGCTTTATCTATATTAGACGAAGTGATTAAACTTATTAGAGCTTCAAAAAATAAAAAAGATGCTAAAGATAATTTGGTAGCTGAATATGACTTTACTGAAGCTCAAGCGGAAGCGATAGTGACATTACAATTGTATCGTTTGACGAATACAGATATTGTTCAGCTACAAGAAGAACATGATGAATTGAAAGCGTTAATCGAGCGTTTGAGAAATATTTTAGATAATCACGATGCATTATTAAATGTAATTAAAGAGGAATTAACCGAAATTCGTAATAGATTTAAACAAAATCGACTATCCTCTATAGAGGCTGAGATATCAGAGATTAAGATTGACAAAGAAGTGATGGTCCCTAGTGAAACTGTAATTATGAGTATCACTAAGCATGGTTATATTAAGCGCACTTCATTACGTAGTTTTAATGCAAGTGGTGTAGATGAAGTAGGTACTAAAGATGGAGACGCAATCATGAAATATGAAGAAGTCAACACTTTAGATACAGCATTAGTATTTACCAATAAAGGTCGTTACCTATTTATACCTGTTCATAAATTAGCTGATATAAAATGGAAAGACTTAGGACAACATGTCTCTCAAATTGTGCCACTTGATGAAGGAGAATATGTTGTTAACGCTTTTTGTGAAAATGACTTTAAGCCAGAAGCATTTTATATCTTAGCGACACGTAATGGTATGATTAAAAAGAGTAACGTATCTATGTTTAAAACGACACGATATAATAAGCCACTTGTTTCCATGAAGTTGAAAGACAATGATGAAATTATAAGTGTTATGCGTATATCAGAGAAACAATTGGTTACTGTGGTAACAAACAAAGGTATGTCGCTTACTTACGATAGTGATGAACTTTCTGATACTGGCTTGAGAGCAGCAGGTGTTAAATCTATTAACTTAAAAGATGAAGACTATGTGGTATTAACAGATATTGTAACTCCAAATAATACAATATTAATGGCGACACAACGCGGATCTTTAAAACGTATCAGCTTTAAAGTATTACAAACAGCAAAACGCGCACAGCGTGGTATTACGTTATTAAAAGAATTAAAGAAAGCACCGCATCGTATTATAGACGCTGCAGTCATTCAATCAGATCAAACGACTTATACAATTTACTCTGATAAGCAGCAAGAGTCTGGCTTAATCAAGGATATCCACTTATCAGAACAATATACAAATGGTAGTTTTATCGTAGATACTAGTGATTTCGGTGAAATAAAAGCTTTAGAAGTAAAATAAAACATCTTATAAAAAATTGTTAGTAAATACAACTATATAGTGATAAAATACCAGTTAGGTGCAATAAATAATTAATAAAGAGGTTTATAGCGCAGTATAAAAGATGTGTTTAGTTAACAGCATTCACAATTTTTTACTCATACTCATAGTTATAATATAAGGCGTATGACTATGAGCGTAGCTATAAATCTCTTGCTCTAATTTTGAAATTAAATATACATAAGATGAGAGGGATTAAATTGAGAGATTTTGATGGTTTAATTCCAGATTGGTTCAAAGCATTTGTTCAAGTCGGGAATGATTTAATCTGGTCACAATATTTAATTGGACTGTTAATAACAGCCGGTATATTCTTTACAATCGGCTCAAAATTTGTTCAGTTAAGATGGATTCCAGAAATGTTTCGCGCTATTGGTGAAAAACCTGAAACATTAGATAATGGTAAGAAAGGTATTGCTCCATTCCAAGCGTTTGCAATTAGTGCAGCTTCACGTGTAGGTACAGGTAATATCGCTGGTGTTGCAACCGCAATTGTACTTGGTGGTCCTGGTGCTGTATTTTGGATGTGGGTGATCGCTTTTATCGGGGCAGCAAGTGCATTTATTGAAGCAACTTTAGCACAAGTCTACAAAGTACCTGATAAAGAAGGCGGGTTCCGTGGTGGTCCGGCGTATTACATAACGAGAGGTTTAAACCAAAAATGGTTAGGTATTGTTTTTGCAGTATTAATAACAGTTACATTTGCATTTGTGTTTAATACTGTTCAATCAAATACAATCGCTGAATCATTGAAAACACAATATAATGTAAGTCCTGCGATAACAGGTATTGTATTGGCAGTATTTACAGCAATTATTATCTTTGGTGGTGTGCGTAGTATTGCAACTATGTCATCAGTAATTGTACCTGTAATGGCGATAATATACATTTTCATGGTTGTTATCATCTTATTCATGAATTTCGATCAAATCATTCCTATGATTTCTACAATTGTAAAAAGTGCATTTGGTTTTGAGCAAGCTACAGGGGGCGCGATTGGTGCTACAATTTTGCAAGGTGTTAAACGTGGTTTGTTCTCAAATGAAGCGGGTATGGGTTCAGCACCTAATGCTGCTGCAACGGCTGCTGCACCACACCCAGTCAAGCAAGGCTTAATTCAATCTTTAGGTGTATTCTTTGATACTATGCTTGTATGTACATCTACTGCCATTATGATTTTACTTTACACAGGTTTAGAATTTGGTGACAATGCAGCACAAGGTGTTGCTGTTACACAATCTGCTTTAAATGAACATTTAGGTAGTGCTGGCGGTATCTTTTTAACAATTGCGATCACGCTGTTTGCATTCTCTTCAGTTGTAGGTAACTATTATTATGGACAATCTAACATTGAATTTTTATCTAAAAATAGAACGATTTTATTTATATTTAGATGTTTAGTCGTCGTGTTAGTATTTATTGGTGCAGTTGCTAAAACAGATGTTGTTTGGAGTACTGCCGATTTATTCATGGGATTAATGGCAATTGTCAACTTAGTGGCAATCATTGGACTATCAAATATCGCATTTGCTGTTATGAACGATTACCAACGTCAACGTAGAGCCGGTAAAAAACCTATTTTCAGACCAGAAGAATTAGAAATTAATTTATTTGGTATTGAAAGTTGGGGCATGAAAAAATAATTAAAAATTATTTATATTAACGAATAGAGCCTTTCAAATAGATCACTGGTTAGTGAGAAATTGAAAGGCTCTTTTATGTCTTTCAATTTTTGAAAATACACTATATAATATTGATTGACAGAAAAAGAAGGATGATTCATGTGAATGATTACCTGATAACTAAGGTTTTAAATAATAATGTTATTATCTGTAAAAAAGCACAAGAAGAATATGTGCTCATTGCTAAAGGCATTGGCTTTAATAAAAAAAGTGGCATGACTTTGCAAGAAAATCAAACAGTTGAAAAAACGTATATATTAGATCAAAAATCTCAACAAGACCATTATAAATCTCTGGTTGAACAAGCTGATGACACATTAATTCAAGCAGTCATTGAAGCTGTTAATATTATTACAAATTCAGTAATGAAGATAGATAATCAAAAATTGGTCATATCTTTAACAGATCATATTATATTTGCATATAAGCGATTGAAACAAAATCAATTAATAAATAACCCCTTTGTTGTAGAAACAAAGCAATTATATACAGAGGCATATGGCATTGCTGAAAAAGTAATTGATCGTTTAAACCACGTATTAGATGTGAATTTTCCAGAAGACGAAATAGGTTTTATAGCATTACATATAGCTTCTAATACGGAAACTTTATCTATACGTGAAATGGAACTGATTAATCGTTTGATTAATAAAAGTATATTTATTCTAGAACATGACTTAAAACATGATATAGAAAAAGACACAGTCCAGTATCAACGCTTTATTAGGCATATCCAATTTTTAATTAAAAGATTGAGAATTGGAGAAAATTTGCAAAAAACAAATGCTTTTGAAGAGTTATTGAAAACTCAGTATCCTTTATGCTTCAATATCGCATTAAAAATAATGAAAATGTTGCAGCAGGAATTGGGTATTAAAATATATGATGCAGAAGTTATTTATTTAACTTTACATGTCTACCATTTTATGGTTAATGCCGATCATACTAATACACCTAATGATTAAAACCTTTAAATAGTTTACATTCAAAAAATACGATGTCACTAAACAGTGTGATGTCGTATTTTTAATTTTGCAATTATATTTATTATATATTGTTAATATCTATGACAAAGTTGGAGTTTATAGGAAACTAAATGTGTAATTAGTTGTATATTATAAAGTTAATATTAAGAGTTTTAATTGCGTGTAATGAAAGTATTATATTTTTATTTATGTATGCAAATTCACTTTACTATACCAACTAAAAATCATAGAATTAGTTTTAAAGTTGTTTTGTTTAAAGGGGATGTTTTCGTATTAAGTACTATGATGAAATTCCTATAATTAGATCAGTGGCAGCTATGCTTGTTGTTGCCATTCATACAGTTAATAGTATCGCACTTTCAGGAGACTCATTCACTTCAGATGGATTAGGGTATATAAATCAAATTGCAAGGTTAGGTACACCTGTTTTTGCAGTAATTAGTGCTTTTTTATTAACTATTTCTGTCGTTCATAAAGGTTTTAGCTTGAATTATTTTATAAAATCAAGATTTAGCAAAATCTTAATCCCTTATATTATATGGACCATTTTTTATTTACTATACAGGGCTTATTTTTTACATAACTTAGAGGATGATGGTAAATTAATCAATTATTTTGTATTCGGCAAGGCAAACTTTCATCTATATTTTATATTAACAGTAATACAATTCTACTTTTTATTTCCATTTGTACACAAATTTAAAAAAGGATGGCCAATTATTGCTTTATTCGTAGTTGCAACTATTGCTAATATAGTTTGGATAATGATGGGACCAGTGTCATTGGGTGGCGGTGGACTAGAACGGTTTGTAAATGATAAACTCTTCATTATGAATTGGATATCCTTTTTCATTTTAGGTATTGTTTATGCAAAATTTTACAATGAAATAAAAGTACTGATATTTAAATATAAGGCGTTACTTTCAATTATTATAGGTATATTATTTATTGATTTATTGATCAGTATTGATCTAGACAATTTACACAGTTCAATCCATGTTTCAAATATAATTTATATCCCGTTTTTTATTGTATTTCTTAACTACATGTTTGAACATGTAAAGAAAAATAAAATCATTTTGCGTACACTCACATTAATAGGAAATTACTCAATGGGTATCTATTTAGTACATTATGTAGCAATCCAATTCGTGAAGCGTTTGCCTCTTGTTGAGGATATCGATGCCCAAAGTAAATTTATGGGTGTATTTGTAGCAGCTGTTGCTTTATCAGTATTCATTGTATATTTAATTGGCAAATTACCATTTGGAAATTATATTGTGCCTATTCCGAAAAAGAAAGCTAGTAAACACCTTGCTAATATTCGAGATAATAGTGATACTGGTAATGAAGCAACGACGTAAAAAGAAAGTATTTTTTATAGATCTGGAACCTAAATATCTCTGACTAAAGAATAAACATCAATTTCTACTGAGTTATATAGAAATTGATGTTTTCTTTTTTATGAAATCTTGAAGTTTCCATTGGTAGTGTAAGTTGAGTCATGTTATAACCTTTATACTTAAGGCATCTCTTTTTAAAATTATGTGATGGTAATTTATTATACGAAAGGGCTTTATTTTTTGTACTAAAACATATAATTTTTTCGATTTTGAAACGTGTTGACGCCAGGGGAAGTATGAGTGAGAAACTGCAAGATCGAACCATAGCACAGTCAATCATACAAGATCAAAATCGTGAAATTCTTAATTTGGTTATTTATTCAACTTATTTTTAATTGTTTCGCTTTCTATGTTCAATATCACTTTTCATTTAATTATAATTGAGAAAAATTTAGAAAATGTGTTTAATTGTAATGGAATAGTGAATAATCTATTCAGAAGCGAGATGACACTTATAATTTAGTATAATAGATGATTGTCATTTAAAGAATGTGTTATTATTAAGCATAGTACAACAAACTATTAAAGCTTTTTATGATAGAGTTTTGTACCGTCTATTTATATTCATAATAAGTAATTACTATTTTTAGAATTAATTTAAGGTATGGTGAGTTATATGTCGAACGAAGACAATGTAAAACAAGAAAATAAAAAGGGGAAAGACAAGTTAAAACTTAGTTTTCCTGAAACCCGCTTCATGAAGTTTGCGGGGGGTAAAGACTTACTTTTTGGTTTGTTAATTTTAATATTAGTAGGTATCGCAATATTTATATTTGATCAAGTATCTTATATTTTCAAACCATTCATTATCATTTTTAATACTATTGTTGCGCCTATTATTGTTTCAGTTATCCTATATTATCTATTGAATCCATTAGTCAATTTAATGGAACGTTATAATATTTCTAGGTTATGGGGCGTAATCATATTATTCCTATTGATTGTAGGTGTGATAACACTTGTTATTAACCTTTTGATACCTGTAATAGGGTCTCAATTCAGAAGTTTTGGTAATAATTTCCCATCATATGTAGATAAGGTCAATCAATTTATAGATAGTGTTACAAAGTACTCATTGATATCGAATTTCTATAGTCAAATTCAAGAGCAGTTGGACGCGTTGGCTAACAAATTGCCATCTATGGTTTCAGATTACTTTAACGGATTTGGCTCAAAGGTTAAGAATTTTGCTGAAGCAATTGTAAATGTTGGTGTAGTCATTGCGACAACACCATTTGTGTTGTTCTTTATGTTGAAAGATGGACATCGCTTTAAAGAGTTTTCTACAAAATTAATGCCACCTAAATTCAGAAAAGATTATCATGATTTATTAGACAAAATGAGTGTTCAAGTTGGTTCTTATATTCAAGGTCAAATTATTGTTTCATTTTGTATTGGTATTTTATTATTTATAGGTTATAGCATTATTGGATTAGATTATAGTTTGATTCTAGCATCAATTGCTGCTGTTACAAGTGTAGTACCATACATAGGTCCTACAATCGCAATATCGCCAGCAATTATTATTGCGTTAATAACTTCTCCAATTATGCTATTGAAATTGATTGTAGTATGGACGGCTGTTCAGTTTATCGAAGGTCATCTGATTTCACCTAATGTCATGGGTAAAACACTTAAAATACACCCATTAACAATCATTTTCATCTTATTAAGTGCAGGTAACTTATTAGGTATTGTAGGCGTGATTTTAGGTATACCGGCTTATGCGATATTAAAAGTATTAGTATCACATTTATATACTATGTTTAAACGTAGATATAATAAGTATTATGGTGAAGATGCTGGAGAATATGAAATTACAACAGACGAAGAAATTCGTTAAATTATTATAAATTTTCTTCAGTGTGCTTTGACAATGCATACTATTTTCATTTTGATTTTATATCATAAAAGTTTTCATACTGAAGCGGTACGACTAGTACACAAATTAATAAGCGTCTATAGATATTATACAGGTACATACTGTAATCTATAGACGTTTTTATAATATACTATAGTTATAAAAAACGATCGAGGACGAGATGATGAAACCAATTTCTAAAATATGGTTCCTGTCTCGTCCTTAATTATTTTCGTGACGCGTTATTAACTTACTGAGTTAGATTATAGTTATTAATGTAAGTTTTGTATTATATGGCTATATTAATGAGCATTTCACCCTATTTAATGACGTTTGATTCATGATATTTAAAATTGAATCATGCGTCTAACAATTTTGTTAGTAGTTATTATTAAAAATTTATTTATTATGTATTGTTCTTGTGCTATATTTTTATGGAACGATTAGATTATTAAAAGTGAAGTGAAAAGATGTCAAAAGAATTGAGAAGCAAATTATTTTCTATATTAAAAATTGTATTCGCATTTACGTTATTTACAATTGTTGCTATTACTTTATACAAAGAGCTTTCACATATTAATCTCAAAGACGCAATAAAATCATTTAGTAAAATTAATAGGTTTTGGCTCGTTGCACTGTTCCTTAGTGGTGGCGCATCTATTATAGTACTCTCAATGTATGATGTAATCTTAGCCAAAACATTAAAGCTAAAAATTGGTTTAGTTAAAACGATTAGAATTGGTTATATTGTAAATGCTTTGAATGCTGTTGTGGGCTTTGGAGGATTTGTAGGGGCCAGTGTACGTTTCCTATTTTATAAAAATACAACTGATGATAAAAAAGCACTGCTACATACCATTTCTATTGTTTTAATTTCAATGTTAACTGGTTTAAGTTTGCTTTCTATCTTAGTAGTGATTCATGTCTTAGATATTTCGCATATTTTTACACCGTATCCATGGATTAAATGGTTAATGTACGTAGTAGCATTGTTTTTACCAATATTTGTGGTATTCACTATAATTAAGCCCGTACAAAAAACACATAGGTTGCTTGGCGTATATTGCACAATTGTTTCAGGTGTTGAATGGTTTGTTGCAGCATTAGTGTTATACATGGCAATGGCTATCGTAGGTGCTCAAATACCTTTTGCTACATTTATGGGGATTTTTATTCTAGCAGCGTTATCGGGATTAATCAGTTTTATTCCTGGTGGATTTGGTACATTTGATTTAGTTGTACTGTTAGGTTTAAAGGCATTAAATATTAATGAGGAAGCAATCGTTTTAGGTTTGTTACTTTATCGTTTTGCTTATTATTTATTCCCTGTACTTATTGCACTGATTTTATCTACATTTGAATTCCGTAGTACTGCCAAACGTTACTGGGAAGATTCACGCATATTAGTGCCAGTAAAAGATATGACATCCTTGTTAGGCTCATATCAAAAGGACATAATTGCACGTATACCATCTTTTGCTATGGCACTTTTATTGCTATTTACGAGTTTAGTATTCTTTTTAAATAATTTAACAATTATTTATGATGGATTATATGATCCAAATCACTATATCTATTATATTATTGTATCAATTCATACCTGTGCGTGTTTATTATTATTATTGAATGTTATAGGTGTATATAAATTATCTAAACGTGCGATACTATTTGCAATTATTTCTGTATTGTTTATATTTATTGCAACGGCTTATACGTATGCATCATTTATACTATTAAGTTGGCTTACAGTGATCTTTGTATTATTGCTTGTATTTTATAAACGGGCTCGAGTTATCAAACGACCGTTTAGGTATTCCAAGTTATTATTAAGTGTTATTACAGGTGCGATCATACTACATATTAATCATCTTGTGATTAAGCGTACGTTTTATTCTCTAGATATTTATCATATTGAAATGTTGACTTCTATTTTGAGATATTATTTCTGGATTACTATTTTATTAGTAGCAATTATAGTTGGTGTTATCGTATGGTGGTTTGAATACAGGTATCGATTATCAAATAGTAGAGATGACATCGCTACTTGTGAATCGATTATTGATAAATATAATGGGAATTATTTAAGTCACTTAATGTACAGTGGAGATAAGAAGTTTTTTATAAATGACAATGAAGATGCCTTTGTAATGTACCGCTATCATAATAATACGTATATTATTTTAGGCGATCCAATTGGTAATACAGAATCATTTTATAGTTTATTAGAATCATTTTATCAAGAAGCGGAATATTTAGGTTATGATATTATTTTTTATCAAGTAACGGATAAACACATGTCACTCTATCATAGTTTTGGTAACCAATTCTTTAAATTAGGTGAAGAAGCCGTTATAAATTTAACGACATTTACAACGTCAGGGAAGAAAAAGCGTGGTTTGCGAGCGACGCTAAATAAACTTGATGATTTGGGTTATTCATTTGAAGTGGTGGAGCCACCGTTTTCACAACATATGATTGCTGATTTAAAAGCCATAAGTGATGAGTGGTTAGCTGATAAAAATGAAATGCATTTTTCTGTTGGTAGTTTTGACGAACATTATATATCACAAGCTCCGATAGGCGTGTTAAAAGATAATGAACAATCCGTCATTGCTTTCTGCACATTGATGCCAACTTATTATAATGGCATGATTTCAGTTGATTTAATACGTTGGAAACAAGACATTGAGTTGCCATTAATGGATAGTTTATACTTGAATATGCTACTTTGGTCAAAAGCTAATAACTATGAACATTTTAATATGGGAATGGCGACATTATCTAATGTGGGACAAATTCCTTATTCATTTTATGGTGAAAGAATAGCTGGCCGTGTATTTGAACATTTTAACGGTCTATATAGATTCCAAGGTCTCAGAAGATATAAAGAGAAATTCAATCCGAAATGGGAGCCAAGATTTCTCGTTTATCGTAAACGTCACTCATTATGGGTGAGCATGTTAAAAGTAATGCGTGTCATTAGAAAAAATAGTTGAAGTACAACATGAAGCACCCCACATGTCATATGCATGTGAGGTGCTTTTTAAGGAGTTTAATAGTGCTTAATGGTTTGTGTAGTTAATCTTTGGAGAAGTTATTAACTACTTTAATAAACTAACAATTGTTACCCTTTTAAATATCATTTTGATTCTAACTATATTTGAATTTCTCGTTACCCCTTTGTTAAAGGTACAATATAAATATATCATCATTAGAAAACGCTTTCAATGATGTATTGAAATCTTATTCATTTTATTATGAACATATTATACGTGTGTTTTCTTATTAACATTTATATGTATTATTACTTTTTTGGAGCGACAAATTAAAAAATGTCTTCTATTCATAGTGATAAAGCATGCGGCTTACTGCTATTTTTTTAACTTAAATTTCAACTATCAAGTTGCTTTTATGAGAAGTATTGATAGTTACGGGTAAGTTTATAAATTACAGATATTTTCTTGATTTAAAATGATAAACACCTACTTCATAAATAAACTTTATGCTATTACAAAAATGCGGATGTATATTTTAATTGTTTCTTATAAATCAATAATCTATAATAATTAAAAATAAAAAAATGAGGTATATAAATTGCTAGATTATAGAGAATATTCAGATGAACAAAAAGTTTTTATAATAAGTATTGGAGGGTTAGATGGGTATAAAATTCGTAAGAAAGTTATAAAAATCATTGAAAAATTAATTAAACCATTTCTCCCGAACTATTATAGTTACACATTTATAGATGTTGATAATGTAACAGTATTATTATTAAAAGCAGAGCAACAATTTATACCAGATTTAATTAGAGCACTATGTAAAAAGAATATAGCTATTTATGAGGTTAAATTAGTTGAAGGAAAAGATAGTTTGTTGTACGAAAATTTTATCAATAGTAGTAAATAATATCTTGGTACAAAGATATATCAATTCAATTTTATTTAAGCATACATAATTTGTGCTGTGTGTTGTATAGTTGTTCATCATCTTTAACAGGCGCGTTATCTATATTAAAAAGTGAATGTATGAATTATATTTCTATTAATCTTAGTGATATAGGGAATATAGAATTTTTATACGAACAAAATTCTATATATGGAGTAAAGTGGCATCATCATATAAAACTTTTTCTTATTATATTTTATTGCTTACTGTAAAAAATAATTAATAATTGAGGTAGTATTTATAATCGTTATTTAATCATGGAAACACTCTGTTAAATAGAGAAAATATGTGGTAATATGAAAACGGTTACATATAAGGGGTGATTTTACTGACAACGATAAAAGATGTAGCACTATTAGCCGGTTGCTCAGTTGCAACTGTTTCTAGAGCGATTAACAATACTGGGTATGTTAAGGCACAAACGCGATCGCAAATTGATCGTGCAATTGCAGAACTGAATTACCAACCAAATGAAGCGGCAAGAACATTATATAAAAGAAAATCAAAAATGATTGGATTGCTCCTACCAGATATAAGTAATCCATTCTTTACGTTAATTGCAAGAGGCGTAGAAGATGTTGCTGTTGAACATGGCTACCAAGTTTTAATTGGTAACAGTGATAATGATACAGAAAAAGCAAAGGCTTATTTAACAACATTTGTATCTCATAATTGCGCTGGCATGATTACTACTGCACTCAACGAAAATATAATTGAAAATATGTTAGAACCGCTTCATATGCCTTTTGTATTTGTCGACCGAACTCATAATGAAATATCAGGTGTTTCAACTGATCATTATGAAGGTGGACAACGTCAAGCAGAACTAGTTATTGAAGGAGGCTGCAATGATGGTCTAATCGTACATGAAGATTTAACGATTGATGCTTTTAAACATCGCGTTAAAGGTGTAGTGTCAATGTTTGAAGAATATGGTATTAACTATAAAACATATTTAGCGCAGGATTTAAACGATGAAGGTTCATTTATTAATTTAATTAGGACACACAATATAGATAGTATTATCTGCAGTAATGATTTATTAGCAATTAAAGTAATGGGGATACTTCAACAACATAATTTGCATATTCCAAAGGATGTTCAAATTGTGGGGTATGATAATATACCATTTTCAACAATGACATTTCCCCAAATTAGTACAATCGATCAGTCGGCTTATCGTTTAGGAGAACTAGCAATGTCAAAGTTACTTAAATTGTACGATCATCAAGATTGTTTCGAACTAGAAAAAGTAGCCATTTCCGTAATAAAAAGATTGAGTACACGTCATTAATGCGTAACATGTAACGGGTTACATAAATAAAGGAGCGGTTTGATGTATAAAACAGGTATTTTAAATAGCGAAATTTCAAAATTGCTAAGTGATTTAGGTCATACAGATCAAATTATTATTGCTGATTGTGGTTTACCAGTACCACAAGGGGTTAAGAAAATAGACCTTGCCTTAGAATTTGGGAAACCATCATTTTTAGAAGTGTTTCACTTAATAAAAAATCATATGGTAATTGAGCAAGTAACGATTGCTAATGAAATGATTGAGCAAAATGATGCCCTCTATATACAACTGGTGTCAGAAAACATCGATATTAGTACTGTATCTCATGAACAGTTAAAAGCGGATAGTGAGAAAGTTAAAGCTATTATCAGAACAGGCGAAGCTAAACCTTTTGCTAATGCGATATTGAAGAGTGGCGTTTTATTTTAAAGGGGTGATTAATAATGATTAATATGGATCAAATATATAAATCATTTGGACAAAATGATGTGTTGTTGGGTGTGGATTTTGAAATCGCCGATGCAGAGGTCCATGCATTAATGGGTGAAAATGGTGCTGGTAAAAGTACATTAATGAAAATACTAACAGGTGTCTATGAAGCGGATGGTGGCACCGTAATAGAAAATGGCCAACCAATCCATTTTAAGAATACTAAAGATGCTGAAAATCATGGTGTCGCGTTTATACAACAAGAATTGAATATTTGGCCTAATTTGACAGTGTTAGAAAACTTATTTCTAGGAAAAGAAACAACTAAATTTTTCGGTATTGTAGATAATAAAGCCATGAGGGTACAAGCACAAGAGATATTTAAAAAATTGAATATAACGATTGATTTAAATCAATTAGCAGGAGATTTATCTGTTGGTATGCAACAAATGTTAGAAATTAGTAAAGCACTTATGCAAGAGGCTAAAGTTATTATAATGGATGAGCCAACTGCTGCATTAACCAATAATGAAATAGAAGTGTTATTTGAACAAATCAAAAAGTTAAAAAGTGAAGGCGTATCTTTTGTCTATATTTCACATAGAATGGAAGAAATATTTAGTATTTCTGATCGTATTACCGTTATGAGAGATGGTCGTTCTATTTTAACGTCTGCTACTGAATCTACAACACATCCACAAATCGTCAAGGCGATGATAGGTCGAGATTTAGATAACCAATATCCTGAAAGGAATTATGAGCAAGATAAATTAGTACTTTCTGTTAAGGAGCTTAGTTCAAATGAGCATAATCTAAAATCGGTTCACTTTGAGTTGCATAAAGGAGAAATCTTAGGTTTTAGTGGTTTAATGGGTGCAGGTAGATCAGAGATTATGCGCGTGTTGTTTGGTCTAGATAAAGGGACTATGCAAGTCGAGTTGAATGGTAACGCTATTTATATGAATAATCCTCACCAATCTATAAAACATGGTTTAGCTTTTATCACTGAAAATAGAAAAGAAGAAGGATTAGTTCTACAGGATTCTATTTTAGAGAATATATCATTACCTGCGTTAAAAAGTTTTTCAAAATCAGGTTTTCTAGCTCAAGGTTCAATGGAACAATATACACAGCAAATGATTAAGCGATTAAATATTAAAGGCAAACAAGATGATGCGTGCATAGATTTGTCTGGTGGGAACCAACAAAAAGTAGTTTTAGCAAAATGGATAGCGACAGCACCACGCGTATTGATTTTAGATGAGCCTACTAGAGGAATAGATGTAGGTGCTAAAAGAGAAATATATCAATTAATGAATGAACTTACAGAAAGAGGAATGTCTATTATTATGATTTCATCAGAATTACCTGAGGTTATTGGCATGAGTGACAATGTTGCTGTTGTCCATGAAGGTAACATTGCAGGGATATTAGATAAAGCATCGTTATCTGAAGAACGTATCATGACTTTAGCTACTGGAGGGAAAATAAATGAATCAATCTAAGTTATCTTTTTCATATTTAGAAAAAATTATACCATTTATTGGATTAATATTATTAGTCATTATCATAAGTGTATTAAACAGTGCTTTTTTAGAACCATCTAATTTGTTTAATTTATTAAGACAAGTATCTATTAATGGTTTAATAGCATTTGGTATGACATTTGTTATTTTGACAGGGGGGATAGACCTATCAGTTGGATCCACGCTTGCGTTATCTAGTGCGATGATAGCTATATTAATGGTAACAGGTGTTGATTCAATTGTTGCGTTGTTAATTGGTTGTATCTTTGGTGCTATTTTAGGAGCGATTAACGGGATTTTAATTACATTAGGTAAGATGGCACCATTTATCGCAACTTTAGCAACAATGACCGTATTTAGAGGGCTCACGCTTGTTATAACTGATGGTAATCCGATTACAAATTTAAATGGTAGTTATGCATTTCAACTATTTGGACGTGGTTACTTTTTAGGTATACCTGTACCAGCAGTTACGATGTTTATCACCTTCATTATTTTATATATTATTTTACATAAAACGGTGTTTGGTAGACAAACTTATGCTATGGGCGGTAATGAAAAAGCGGCATTTATTTCAGGAATCAAAGTCAATAAGTTGAAGGTTATGATATATAGTTTAGCTGGCTTAATGTCTGCGATGGCAGGAGCAATATTAACATCTCGTTTAAATTCTGCACAACCAACAGCGGGCATGTCATATGAATTGGATGCTATTGCAGCTGTAGTACTTGGAGGTACTTCACTTACAGGGGGTAAAGGACGTATTCTCGGCACATTAATCGGTGTGCTTATTATAGGGGTACTAAACAATGGTTTAAACCTATTGGGTGTGTCTTCATTTTATCAACAAGTCGTTAAAGGTGTTGTGATTATTATTGCAGTGCTAATAGATAGAAAGAATAAATCATAGAGGAGGTCATTTAATGAAAAAGGTATTTATTAGTGCTATTGCAATATTGTTACTTTTAGCAGGGTGTTCACTAGAATCTCCATTAGAAAATAATAACAAGGATAAATCAAACAAGAAAAAATCTGAAGTTGTCATTGGCGTTAGTATATCTACGTTAAATAATCCATTTTTTATAAAAATAAAAGATGGTATTGAGGATGAAGCAAAAAAACAAGGCGTTAAAGTGAAATTTGCCGATGCACAAGATGATGCAGCAAAACAATCAAATGACATTGATGATTTAATTCAACAAAATGTAGACTACCTTATTGTTAATCCAACAGATTCAGATGCGATTTCTGGTAGCATCCAAATTGCGAATGATCAAAATATCCCAGTAATTACTTTGGATAGAGAAGTTGCTAAAGGGGAAGTTGCATCATTTATTGCTTCAGATAATGTTAAAGGTGGAGAAATGGGTGGCCAACTCATTGTAGAGCAATTCGGTAAAAATACGAAAGTTGCTGAATTAGAAGGTATACCTGGTGCAAGTGCAACGAGAGAACGTGGTAAAGGATTCCATAACGTAGCAGATAAATCACTTGATGTGGTATCGAAGCAAAGTGCTAAGTTCAATAGAACAGAAGGATTGAATGTGACGCAAAATATTATACAAGCACATCCAGATATCAAAGCTATTTTTGCGCAAAATGATGAAATGGCACTAGGTGCTGTAGAAGCGGTGGGTAATAAGGATATTAAAGTTATTGGATTTGATGGTAACGAGGATGCAATTAAATCGGTAGAAAACAATAAATTATATGCTACTGTTGCGCAACAACCTCATTTAATGGGAGAGGAAAACATTAAAACAGTAATGAATTTATTTGATGGTAAGAAAGTAGAGCAGAAAAACAAAATTCCATTAGAAATGAAAAAACAAAATTAATTGGTAATCATCTATAATAAAGCCGGATGTAGTAAATACTACTCCGGCTTTAAATATTATATAATTGATGATTTATATGAGACAAAATGATAGCAATAGTTTTATTTCATTTATTACGTTGAAACGAATTGACTATAAAATTAAAGTTACTATCATTTCAATGAAGTTAATAAAAGGATTTGATGTAAATTAGATGTCTAACCCTTTTTCATAATTTTGACGATCTTGTTGTTCTTTTGCATAACGCTCAGGATTCTTTTTATAAAAATCTTGATGTTCAGCTTCTGCTTCGTAAAATGTAGAAGCGGGTAGAATTTTTGTTGCAATCGCTTTGTCTTTATCCATAGTATCCTTTAATTTCTCAATATAAATTTCTGCCAGTTCTTTTTGATCTTCATTTGTGTAGAAGATAGCAGTTTTGTATTGTGAACCTCTATCTTGGAATTGCCCGCCTTCATCAGATGGATCTATTACAGAAAAGAAAATTTCTAATAATTTATTGTAGGAAAACAATGCGACATCATATTCGATTTCGACAGTTTCCAAATGGCCGGTATTACCACTTTTGACTTGTTCATATGAAGGGTTATCTACATGTCCTCCCATATACCCAGAGGTTACTTTTTCTATGCCTTCAAATGTATCAAAGGGTTTAACCATACACCAAAAGCAACCTCCAGCGAAGTATGCTTTATTAATATTCATGCTTAACATCCTTTCCGTATTAGACCTTAGTACCATATATAAAGATATCACTTGATTTTTATACTCTTTTTATATAACTTTAATATATGTTAATTATAGTACATAGAAGTGCAATTTTGAAGATATAAGGTTGATACTAATGAATGAAGACAAACAAAGAAGTAATACAAACTCAAGCAACAACACTAAAGAAGCGCCTATGCGTAGGGTTAAGAAGAAGCGGCTTAAGAAATTACCGATAATCATTTTAATTTTTATTGTGATTTTAGCAATTATCGTAGGTTATGCAGTGCATGGTTATAATTCCGGTATTAATTATGCGAAAGACCACGGGAAAACATTAAAGCAAGAAAAATTTAATGGTGCCACTAAAAATGACGGTAAGATTACGGTAATGGTATTAGGAGCAGACGCCGAAGATGGTGGTATTTCTAGAACAGATTCTATTATGATCGCTCAATACGATTATGTTAATAAAAAGATGAAGATGGTCTCTGTCATGCGTGATATCTATGCTGACATTCCAGGAAATGGGCAACATAAGATTAACTCTGCATATTCCATCGGCGGACCAGAATTATTAAGACAAACGTTGAAGAAAAATTTAGGTATTGATCCTGAATATTACGCTGTTTTAGATTTCACTGGTTTTGAAAAAATGATAGATGAACTGGAACCGAACGGTGTACCGATAGACGTTGAAAAAGACATGTCAAAAAATATTGGCGTATCGTTGAAAAAAGGTCATCATCGTTTAAATGGTAAAGAGCTCTTAGGTTATGCGAGATTTAGACATGACCCTGAAGGAGATTTTGGACGTGTCCGTAGACAGCAACAAGTGATGCAATCGCTAAAAGAGGAACTTGTGAGTGTAGATTCAATTCTCAAGTTACCTAGAGTTGCAGGTATTTTAAGAGGCTATTTAAACACCAATATGCCAGATTCTGCATTGGTGCAATCAGGGTTGAATTTCGGTATTCGTGGCGATAAGAATGTAGATTCTATAACATTACCAGTTAAGGGTACTTATCAAGATATCCAGTCACCAATGGATGGCAGTGCTTTAGAAATTGATAAAGAGAAAAACAAAGAAGCAGTTAAGAAATTCTTGGATGAATAATATTGCTACTATGTAAGTATGAGACAAAGAAGTATATAGCACTTGATTTTTATCGTATTTCGTTAGTCTGTCCGAGTAATTATATTTAGCAAGAAGTATAGAATTGGTGAAGTTTTTGCATTTTTACGCAGTATGATGTTATAATAGATTTAACGAAAAAGATTAGCATTAATACACCAATCCCCCTCACTATGACAGTAGCGAGGGGGATTTTTTATAGTGTTGGCTATTGCCGCCTATGAGTTATCTATCGCGTTTACTTAGCCAGTAAGTAAAATATGCGATGGCGCAGCCACTGATGACTGGCGCAATGATGTGAACGAAAAAGATTAACAAATAATACACCTCCTCTCTACGTCGAACTGACGCCTGAGAGATAGGCGACTTCATTATTATAACATAAAGTCCCACTTCCCAATTTATTGAGTTAGTGGGACTTATGCATGAGTAATAGCTCAGGTGGATCTTTTACCCTTTGAGATAGGATGGTGAAATATTTTTAAATAAATTGGATTTTTGCTCTATTTTTTGGTGCAAGATTCTTATTTTTAGATAAGATGAGCTCATATTCTGTAATAGAATAATTATTACTACTGATCAGATTTTCTAACTCCTGCAACCCCATAATGTGATGATTTCATTTCTTCTATAACTACTTGGATTGCTTCTTTATTAGCACCAGTTGTTTTTTCAACTGCATTTGTTACTTCACTTACTAAGTCTTTGAGTTGTTCATCTGAACGACCTTCTAATAATTTTACATTTACGATTGGCATATGTAATTCCTCCTAAAATAATTTAAAGATATTATATCACGAAAATTCGAAAAATTATAAAAATAACCCTATAGGAACGTTTGTTCTTTTTTTATATTGATAAAGAACAGGTGTTCGTATATAATAGAATTAATTCAGGGAGGTTGTTTGATATGTATGATTATAATCTAGTGGAAGAAAGAGACGTCTTGTGTATAGATCAAAAGAGTTTCTTTGCGAGTGTATCTTGTATTCAAAAAGGATTAGACCCTATGACTGAAAAATTAGCAGTGGTTGCTGACACTAAAAGACAAGGTTCAGTAGTATTAGCTGCGACAGGACCATTAAAAGCACTAGGCATCAAAACTGGATCTAGATTATTTGAAATACCACATAGAAATGACATTTATATAATTAATCCAAGCATGCGAAAATATTTGGAAGTTTCTATAGAAATATCAAAAATTGCATTGCAATATATTGCGCCAGAAGACTTGCATCAATACAGTATAGACGAATTCTTTATGGATGTGACGAATAGTTATCATAGATTTAGTAGTACAGTTCATTCATTTTGTCAAAAATTACAACTTGAAATTAAAGAAGCAACAGGTATTAATTGTTCCATAGGCATAGGCTCAAATATGTTATTGAGTAAAATTGCAATGGATATAGAAGCCAAACATAACGATAGTTTAATTGCAGAATGGCGTTATCAAGATGTACCTAAAAAACTTTGGCCAATTCAACCATTGAGCAAATTTTGGGGGATTAGCAGAAGAACAGAAGCTAAATTGAATAAAAGGGGAATTTTTACTGTTGGTGACTTAGCACATTATTCATATACGTATTTAAAAAGAGACTTAGGTATCATTGGTATTGATTTACATTTACATGCAAATGGAATTGATGAAAGTAGAGTGCGAGATAAATATAAAGTGATGAATCCATCTATTTGTAAGAGTCAAATACTCATGCGAGATTATCGATACAGCGAAGCCAAAGTAGTTATGCGTGAATTGATTGAGGATGTTGCTAGTCGTGTTAGAGGGAGAAATCAATTAGCTAAGACGATTCACTTTTCATTTGGTTACAGTGATGAAGGAGGTATAAGCAAACAGTATACGTTAGAAGATCCAACCAATCTAGAAGATAATATGTATAAAGTGGTTGAAGGATTTGCAGATAAATTATGTGACCCTTATGCATTATTCCGTACAGTAAGTATTTCTTTAACTCAGTTCATCGATGAGAAAGATAGACAATTGAATTTATTTATTGATGAGTACGAAAGAAAAAGAAATGAAAAGCTAGCTAAAACTATAGACGCCTTACATCGGAAATTTGGACGAGGAATTGTATCTAGAGCGGTATCTTATACAGATGCAGGTACAAAACATGGTCGTCTTGGTCTTATGGCAGGCCATAAAATGTAAAGTCTCACTTCTCAATTTAGTTGAGATAGTGGGAGTTATGCATGAGAAATAGCTCACATAAACCTAAAAACCATTGTTTAAACTATTAAACTAGTGGGACTACCAAAAATGATTTCGTAGCCCCACTTATAAAATTTCATATATTAACCAATATAAGTATCAAAATCATTGAGTGCCTCAGCGCCAGCTTTACGGTCATCAGGATTTTTAAAACTAATACGCAATGCCCCATAAATATCTTCGCGAACTTCTAAAATTCTAAGGTTGCTTATAGAAATATTATGTAAACTCAGAATGTTTGTCACTTTGCTAATCATACCTGGTTTATCCGGAATATCGACATATAGATCATACTCCACAGAAAGCGCTCCTTGTTGTTTAAGGGGAAGTTCATCACGATAAGTTTTAGCATCATTAAAGAAAGCATGGAGATCTTCAGCGTTATTACGCTCAATTAACGATATAACTTCTCCCATTTGATCTTTCCATTCTTTTAAGATACTTAATATAGTGTCTTTATTCTCAACTGTAATATCACGCCACATAACCGGGTTACTGCTCGCAATTCTAGTGATATCTCTAAAACCACCAGCAGCCAATGTTTTCACCAAAGCAGAATCATCCACATGTTGCGCATTTAAATGAACCAAACTTGAAGCGATAATGTGAGGGACGTGACTAACAATCCCAGTAACAAAATCATGTTCTTCTGCAGTTGTTGAAATGAATTTAGCATCAGTTGTTTTTAATAGATCTTGGATTTCTTCAAAAGCTAGATCATTAGCTGGTTCATTATGCACGAGTATATAAAAAGCATTCTCAAATAAATGTCTTTTAGCATTTAATACACCAGATTTATGACTCCCAGCCATTGGATGGCCGCCGATAAGGTGAATATCACGTTTTAAAAGAAATTGTTCATACTGTTGAATTGTTGATTTTGTACTACCAGTATCTGTAATAATAACGTTTTTCTTTAATTGATAGCTTGGTAATTCTTGTAAATATTTTATTGTTTGTTGTACGGGTGTGGCATATATAATGATATCGGCATTTTCGACGCTTGATTTATAGTCTGTCGATTGAAAATCGATGATACCAATAGATAAAGCTTTATCTAATTGAGATGTATCAGCATCAAATGCTGTAATTTCTATATCATTATGATAGTATCTTAAATTACTCGCTAGACTGCCGCCGATTAGGCCTAGACCAACGAAAAGTATTTGTTTCATTAAGCGAATCACCTCTATCAAAATTTTCAGAATAGTAATATTGTATAGTAGGTATTACTAATACGCAATACGTGATGAAATTTTTGCTTAACCACCAATGATATTTTAAGCACTTTAAAATCGTAGTGATAATTTTATTGAAAATAAATTGTTAGAGCTGAAAATACGAAATATGACCTAAAACAAATAAATAAGAAATGAATATGTGAAACATAAGAACATAAACCCAATAGAATTATGCTAAAGTAAGAGAAAGTAAACAATGTACAACGTAATAAGTGATAAGGATAGTGATAATTTTTAAATACGACTATTTACAATGATATTCAAAAAATAAAGGGAGTGTAAAATTTGAAAATAGAGAACATTTTAATTGCAGGTCCACACGAATTTGATTTTCAGCCATATTTGAAACAGCTAGAGCAGTATAATTTACGTTTTAAATCGACCGATGTCGTTTCGCAAGAGGATATGAACTGGGCAGATACATATGTAGGATTTGCTCCTAATGAAAATTTTGAACCTTCTAAAGTCAAATGGGTGCACACATTTAATGCAGGTGTGAATAATTATTTAGCCATTTCTGGTTGGGATAATACTCTGTTAACTAGAACAATCAGTGATTTCGGAGAAAAAATGAGTGAGTATTGCTTGAGTTATATATTAGCTGATTTACAATATCACTCCCAATTTAAAGAACAGCAAAATGCTAAAGTTTGGTCTGTTAAATCACCAGGTTCATTGAAGGATCAAACTATAACAATACTAGGTACAGGTGAGATAGGCCAAAAGATTGCAGAAGTATTCTCAACATTTGGGGCGACTGTAAATGGCATTTCAAATAGTGGTCAAGATAAAGCCTATTTTAATCAAATAAGTAATATACAAAATGCTCATACAATACTTGAACGCTCAAATTATATAATTAGTACCTTACCATTAACACAAGATACAGAAAAGCTATTAAATCAACATCAATTTGATCATTTAAACAATGCGTATTTTATAAATGTAGGTAGAGGGAAAGTAGTTGACACGGACCACTTATTAGATGCATTAAATGAAGGGAAGTTAAGACATGTTGTATTAGACGTTTTTGAGTCAGAACCATTAACAGAGGAGTCTGAGTTATGGCAAAGGAAAGATGTTACGATTACTCCTCATATTTCAGCGTTAACAGATATCGATGATGCCATATCATGCTTTTGTAACACATTGAAAAAATTAGAAAATAATGAATCAGTATCTAATAAAGTTGATTTCAATAAAGGATACTAAATTTAGTTAAGTATTAAACAAATTACATTAGTTATAACTGTTAAAGATTTTTGTACAATTATACCAATTTTTGAGGATAAAAGTTAAAATAGACTTACATATATTAGGAGGGGATTGCATGACTGAATCAATTTTCACCACAATTCAAGCATTAACAGAAATTAATAGCCCATCAGGACACGCAGAAAAGGCAATTAATTACGTTAAAGATGAAGTTGAACATTTAGGTTATACAACAACACTGACGAACAAAGGGGCATTATTAATCACTGTAAAAGGTGAGAACGATGAAGCACAAAAATGTATCACTGCACATGTTGATACGCTTGGCGCTATGGTAAAAGAAATTAAAGAAGATGGCAGATTAGCCTTGGATTTGATTGGTGGCTTTAGTTATAACGCTATTGAAGGAGAATATTGTGAAATAGAAACTTCATCAGGACAAACTTTTACTGGTACCATCTGTTTACACGAGACGAGTGTGCATGTGTATAGAAATAATGACGATATATCAAGAGATATTGAACATATGGAAGTCAGATTAGATGAAAAAGTAATGTCAAAAGAAGATACTGAAAGTTTAGGTATAGATGTAGGAGACTTTATAAGTTTTGATCCAAGAACTCAAATCACACCATCAGGATTTATAAAATCACGTCATTTAGACGATAAAGCCAGTGTTGCAATGATTATAGAGTTTTTAAAAACAATTAACAATGAAAACTTAACACTACCTCATACGATACAGTTCTATATTTCAAACAATGAAGAAATTGGTTATGGGGCAAATGCTTCAATTTCACCAAAAATTGTTGATTTTATAGCTTTTGATATGGGGGCTTTAGGTGATGGTCAAGCATCCGATGAATATACAGTATCGATTTGCGCGAAGGATGCATCAGGACCTTATCATAAGGCATTACGTGAACAATTAGTTAATTTATGCCAACTTAATCATATCCCTTATAAAGTAGATATTTATCCATATTATGGGTCAGATGCCTCTGCAGCATTAAAGGCAGGCGCTGATATCAGACATGGTTTGTTTGGTGCAGGTATTGAATCTTCACATGCACTAGAGCGTACGCATATAGATTCTTTAAAAGCAACTCAAGCACTACTTCATGCGTATTGTTTAGCTCCCATACAATAATGATGATATAAAAAGTCTTGTTATGAAACTTATAGAAGGCTATAAGTAAATTATTAGCAAAGATTATATTAAAATTTACTTTTCATTTTTTAAATAGTAAGGAGCTTGATTTGTCTTGAACATTTTAGCAACATTATCACCAGTTATTTTATATGCTGTGTTATTGGCAATTCAATACTTTTTATTTAGAACAGGAAATAAAATGGTCGGGGCAATCGTGCCTGTTATATTTGTAATCGTTCTTATTTATTTATATTTAACAGAAAAGCTGGGGTTAAATATATGGGGAGCTATAATATTTGGCTTTATAGGATTGTTGTTTCTACTTGGCCAATGGGATAGCGCACAAAAAGATAACAAGAAAAAGACGAAAAAAGAATTAGATAAGATAGAAGGAAAAGACTTAATTTGAAATATGAGTAATAATTGATAATAAACATACACACAAAGTTCATATGATTTATTACTACTATTTACACAAAAAGACCACGCCTTATATAGGTGGTGGTCTTTAATTTCATCTTAAAAATAGTATTTAGAAATAATGGTTTATATTAAGTAGAAATGATTTGTTAAAATACACTTTGAAAAATAGGGCTAACTCAAATTTTAAGAATGAGAGTTTTATTATTTAGTGATTTGTTAAAATATGAGTTTTTTATTAAAGATATCTTAAACTTTCATATTAACAATCTCAATTTATCTAAGGATCATCATATATGCAATCTTTTAACATAAAATTATAAGTTATAGCCTATTGAGCTAAATAATTGTTTATAATTATTTTTGGCGCTATCAAAAGTTAATTCAGGTTTCGTTTTAATATTGGTTAATGGATTTTCAATAATATCTATCATATATTTAGTTAATTGTTCTATATTATTTTTTTCTACAAGGTAGCCATTTTTACCATGATCAATTATTTCAGAGGGTCCGTACTTTATAGCGTATGAAATGACAGGGCACCCCACATTTATACTTTCCATTACAGATAGGCCGAATCCTTCAAAGGAGCTTGTTAACAGTGAAGCTTTAGATTTTTGAAATTCAGATGTAGGATCATTTGTAAAACCATGAATATGCACCTTGTTTTGGATGCCAAGATCAAATATCAAATTCTCAATTACTGAAACTTGACCAAATTCGCCTCGTCCATAAATATCCAATGAAGTATTGTAACCACTTTCTAAAAACTTAGAATATGCTTTTAGTATATGATCAATTTGTTTCTCTTCAGCAATTCTTCCTATAAACACAAACCTATCTTCTTTCACTACATTATTAGAATATGGATTAGACTTTATAAAGTGGGGTATTACAGAAATTTTATCTGAGCTAATACTGCTAACGTTTTGTATATCATTTTTTTGTTTATTAGTTAAAAGTAAATATTTAGATACTTTATGATGGTTTTCTAATGCAAATTTATAGGATTGTTCAACCTTATCAGTATTCATGTGACTACTGTGGAAAACAAGTATATTCTTAGTGTTGATTTTTTTGTTGAGTAATGGTTTATCAAGTAATCTAGCATCACAAAACACTGTATCATTTTCACTGAATTTGTTATCAAAATAATACTGGAATAATTGTTTTTCAGTTTTAAATGTTTTGTGTGGCCGATCGTCCTTATAAGTTTGTATTTGAATTACATTGTTAGCATCATTATCTTCAAAGAATTTCTTACAATAAATTATTTCATTTGCATCAAAAAATTCTTCGGCAATTTTTTTATAACTATTAGGAGAGTAGTAGATTTTTTTATGTAATACTCCATAATTGTTATATTGCCAACGCTGAATTCTCTTCTTACTAATAGGAGACATAAAGTCTTCAAACTCTAATATATTACTGTCTTTAAAATATCTTCTATATAAAACATATGAATCGTCACTATCGTAATAACGTACAATATTATTAGTTTTCCCAAACTTATATTTCAAATCATTCATTTCAAGTGGAGTTTCTATATATTTGATTTTCTTTAGTATTTTGCTTCGAGGTGATATTAGTAACTCATAATTTGCTAACCAATCGTATATATTTTCATATTTTATGTTTTCAGTGACTTTCTCTTCTTTAAAAAAACTTGCATATACATCATTATAATTAGGGTTGTAATTGGTAGTTAATATTGTGGAAGGGACACCTAATTCTTCATCTAAAAATTTTGTTCTTCCCAATAAAGATTTTGTTCTTCCGCCGTGCACTGGAGGAAGTGTACTTGTAACTGTATATATCATTATTTTAAACTCCTTAAATAATAAGAACCCCGTTTAATCAAGATAATTTTATATTTCGAGCAATATAAAATTTAACATAATGCTTCGATTCGAGGCTTTAATTTCCCTTTAGTAATAGTAAACAGTATTTTCTATGTTTTGCCTTGTAGAATTTTTAATTAATCATCGTTAAATTTACTTTATAGAAATTTTTCTTCTATAAGAACCTCCTTTGTGTTTTGAAATAAATAAACAACACATTCATATCATATTTTTATTCTAATGAATTAAATAAAATTCAAATTCCCAGTAAGAATGAAATATAGTATGTATTCATATTAGCAAATAATATAAGTATTTAGTATAAAAATTGCACAATTTATAAATTAATTTTGTTTATTGTGCTTGAAAAGTAATATTTTTAAACAGATTGTCCAATGCAAATTGAATAGATGAATTTAGTGAAATAATGTTTCACTAGAGTGAGGTTATTAAAAAAGGATTAAATATTTAACTATTATAGAGTTTATTATTTATTTATATTGTGAATAATATAAGGAGTTATACAAAAAGTATACAATTTTTCGTATATGTGTAATTCGTAGTTTAATGAAATTAAGTGTTGTAATGGAACTATCATAAAATACATCAAATTATTTAACTTGTAAGCGTTATAGTTATTTAATTATATTAAATAAAATATAGTCTTTTGGATTGGAGTATTTGGCACTGCCCTTACCACAGCAATTAAAAATATGAACTAAATTGTTTATCACAATTTCTAAGCGAAGAGGGGTCTGTAAATAATGGATTTTAAAGAAGCAACGATTTCTGATGCGCCAATCATTCACAAGTTGATGATTAAAGCATTTTCAGAATACAAAAATGATGAAATTCCATCTAGCGCTTTAAAGGAAACAGAAAAGAGTGTTAGTGTAGCATTATTGGAAGAAGGCGAAAAAGCTTTAATCGCATATGAGTCAGATGAACCAGTGGCAATGGCTAGATTTAAAATAGATCATTATAAAATGAATTTTTATCGACTATCTGTAGACCCCTTATACCAAGGAAAAGGTATAGGAAAGCATTTATTAAAGGCATTAGAAATATATGCAAAAAATAAAGGTGCATCAGAAATTACATGTAAAGTTCGTATGAATGTAAAAAGAAATGTTAGTCTTTATGAAGATATAGGTTATTTTATATTTGATAATTATACTATTGATAAGTCGAATAATAAGTCGTTACATATTGTATCTATGAAGAAATTTATTTAAGTATACAATAAAGAAATAATGCAAATTATTGTTTGATACAAAAAGAAAGTAAAAATAGATAATAGATTGCTATATTTAAAATTACCTTTTACATCAACTAACTATGATTTTCACTTTAGCTATTGCATCTTACTATGATAGCTTTAAAATAGAGGGTGAGTAGTTAGAACGAAATTATAAATAAAATTTTGTTGTAAAAATGAAAATGCAATTTGGGAGAATATAAACTATGAAAAAACCAAGTTTGAGGGCTATACTATTTACTATATTTTGGCTTTTAATATTGTTATATGCTGCTTATGTAACATTTGCAGATCATAAGATACCTTATCATCCAATCATATTCTTGTTTTTATTTGTAATAGGTGCAAATATTATTAAGAAAGTAGCACCGAAAGATAATTATGAAAAATATCAAAATAATGAAGATAGATTACGATAAAACGTGTGAATACAAGCTTTTTAATCATTGATTCACCATTTAAGATGGTAATAGAATTCATGAATTAAATTTAAATGTTGACAAATTCGATTTATACTAGTAGGATTTTACTTAATTAGTAATCGCAACAGAGGTTGCCATTTGAAAGATAACGTAGCAAATATGTGATGTAGCAATAAGAAAGCTAATGGTTGATGGAAATTAGCACTGCATATATTGTGAATTGGGCTTTTAAATGAAAATTAAATAGCAATTAAAGTGAACAATCAATTTGTTAACTAAGGTGGCACCACGGTAACGCGTCCTTACAGTATGCGTTAGTGTGGTGTTTTTTTTATATTAAAATTGAACTGAATTGGAAGACAAAATGAAGTAAGTGATGATTAGGTAGTCACAGAAAGTTAGTGGTTGATGAGAACTAACACCTACATATACTGAAATTGGGTTTTGTTGGATTACAAATGAATATAACAAAGAGAGAGTAGATGGTTTTTAAGAAACTAGATTATCTACTAATTTTAGGTGGTACCGCGCGTCAGCGTCCTTGAACATTGTTTAAGGATGCTGATTTTTTTATAAGGAGGAAAGTAATATGAAAGTACAATATCAAAAATTAAATGCTGAAGTTACCCCAGAAGCACTAGCAAGATTAAGAAATAATAAAATAATTTTAGAAAGTTCAGATCAATCTCAATTAAAAGGGCGTTATTCTATTGTCATTTTCGACACGTATGGATCTATTACTTTGGACAATGATGCAATGACTGTAGACACACCGAATGGAATAAACATAGAACGTAACCAACCATATGACAAGATGAAGGAACTGATTGATCAATACAAAACGGCGATAGATGACGAAATATTGGCGCAATTACCATTTATCTCCGGATTCGTAGGGTCATGTAGTTTTGATCTAGTGAGACATGAATTTCCGGTATTAAAGCAAATTGAATTAGCAGATCACCCACAACATGATACGAAGTTTTATATGGTAGAGGATGTTTATATCTTTGATCATTATAAAGAGCACTTATATGTTATAGCGACAAACTTATTTTCCAATGATAATGACTCACAATTACAGGAACGTGTGCAACGTCGTGTGGCAGAGTTACAAAAAATTAATATTTATCCAACACAAATTGAACATCCTTTAACAGAGAAGGAAATAAAATCTAATATGGCGCCAACACAATTTGTTGAAACGGTTGAACATATGAAAACACTTATCCAACAAGGAGATATGTTCCAAGTAGTACCATCGATTATTTATAGCTACGAACACTTTTTTGGACAACAGCTACAACAATTGTCATATCAACTTTATCAAAATCTAAAACGGCAAAATCCAAGTCCATATATGTATTATATGAATATGGATAAACCTATTATTGTTGGAAGTTCACCTGAGAGTTTTGTAAAGGTACAGGGTGAAACGGTAATCACTAATCCAATTGCTGGAACAATTAAAAGAGGTGCTACCGAAGATGAGGATAAATTAAATGAAACGCAGTTGAAAAATGATGATAAAGAATTAAGCGAACATAGTATGTTAGTTGATTTAGGACGCAATGACATTCATAGAGTAAGTCAAACAGGAACGTCAAAAATCCAAAAACTAATGACAATTGAACGCTATGAACATGTAATGCACATCGTGAGTGAAGTAACTGGTAAATTAAAAAATAATTATTCTCCAATGACAGTAATTGCGAGTTTATTACCTACAGGCACGGTTTCGGGTGCACCAAAACTCAGAGCGATTCAACGTATCTACGAATCACAACCACATAAGCGTGGCGTTTATAGTGGTGGGATTGGTTATATTAATTGTAATCATGATTTAGATTTTGCATTAGCCATAAGAACGATGATGATTGATGAGACGCATGTGAATGTTCAAGCAGGCTGCGGTGTAGTATTTGACTCTATACCTGAAAAAGAGCTTGAAGAAACGAAGTTGAAAGCAAAAAGCTTATTGGAGGTATCACCATGATATTAATTGTCGATAATTATGATTCTTTTACTTATAATTTAGTGAATATGATAGCAAAACATAAAGAAGTGATTATTAAATATCCAGATGACCCTAGTATATATAATTTAAATGTTGAAGGCATTGTGATATCACCAGGTCCTGGTCATCCGTTAGATACGAATAATCTAATAAATATTATTAAGCACTATGAAAATAAACCTATATTAGGTGTGTGCTTAGGTGCACAAGCGTTAACTTGTTATCATCAGGGAGATGTAATCCAAAGTGAACATATTATGCATGGTAAAAAAGATCAAATGCAAATCATAAAAGAAACAAAGTTATATATTGATATTCCAGAATATTCTGAAATAATGAGATATCATTCACTTATTAGCAACCCACAAACGATGCCTAAATCTTTAGCAATTACAGCAAAAACGAAAGATTGTATTCAATCATTCGAACATATGCAGTTATTACATTATGGTATCCAATATCACCCGGAATCATTTGCAACTGAATTTGGAGAACAAATTATTAAAAACTTTTTAAATATAGTAGAGGAGGTTGAAAGTCATGGAATTACAAGCATTACTCAATCAATATAAACCATTAAATCAACGACAAATGAATGCATTTATTGAGTTACTTATTTCTAAAGATGTGAAAGATGAAGTGAAAATAGAATATTTAACTTCATTTTCCGAAAAAGAAATCACACAGGAAGAATTAACATATATCGTTAAAAGTTTGATACATTCTATGTATGATCAACAGCCTTATTATCCAAATAGTATGTGTGTTTGCGGTACTGGTGGAGATAAATCTAATAGCTTCAATATTTCAACTACTGTCTCTTTTATAATCGCGAGTGCCAAGGTTCCAGTTATAAAACATGGTAATAAGAGTGTTACCTCATCATCAGGAAGTACAGATTTACTCAATGCGATGCAAATTCAAACTACTTCTGTAGAACAGACACCGAGTCAATTAACCGATACAGGTTTAGCATTTTTGAGTGCGACAGAAACATATCCAATTATGAAGCAAATACAACCTATAAGAAAACATATGAGTAATCCAACAATTTTTAATATAACAGGACCGATGATCAATCCATTTAAATTAGATTATCAGGTTATGGGTGTGTATGAAACTTCAAAATTAGACAAAATTGCTCAAACGTTAGCAGATTTAGGGCGCAAAAAAGCAATTGTAGTGTATGGGGCTAATGGTATGGATGAAGCAACCTTGTCTGGAGACAATATAATATATGAAGTAAACACAAATGAAAGTGTTAAAACTTATACTTTAAATGCTATCGATGTTGGGTTAGATTATGCGCCAAATGAAGAATTAATCGGTGGTACACCAGCTGAAAATTTAGAAATCACTAAAAATATTCTAAATGGAACAGATCGCAGTGCTAAAAGAGATGTCGTTGTATTGAATGCTGGTATTGCATTATATGTATCAGAGCAAGTGAGTACAATTCAAGAAGGTGTAAGTAAAGCACAGAAATTGATTGATGAAGGCGAAGCATTAGCGCAATATAACAAAATGGGAGGAAAAACGTATGACTATATTGGATGAAATCGTATTATATAAAAAGGATTTGCTTAAACAGGGCTATTATGAAGAAAAATTAAAAACACTTGATGATGTAGATATTTCACATAAAACTACATTTAAAGCACAAATAGATGAATCAAACCGTTTAGCTGTTATTGCAGAAATTAAATCTAAAAGCCCAACATTAAATGAATTGCCTGGTAGGGATTTAACGCAGCAAGTTAAAGATTATGAAGCAAACGGAGCAAACGCAGTCTCAATATTAACTGATGAGCAGTACTTTGGTGGTAGCTATGAACGTTTACAATCCTTAACTACGCAAACTGACTTACCAGTATTATGTAAAGACTTTGTCGTAGATAAAGTACAAATAGATGTAGCTAAAAAAGCAGGTGCTTCAATTATTCTATTGATTGTTAATGTCTTAACCGATCAACAATTAAAAGAGTTATATCAATATGCAATGTCATTAAACTTAGAAGTACTTGTTGAAGTGCATGATAAAGAAGAGCTATCACGTGCTTATCAATTGAATCCACAGATTATTGGCGTGAATAATCGTGATCTAAAAAGATTTGTTACAGACGTCTTGCATACTAATGAAATTTTAGAAAATAAAAAAGATGGTTATTATTATATTTCAGAAAGTGGCATTCGTGATGAACAAGATGTAGCTAATATAGTAGATTCTGGTATTGATGGTTTATTGATTGGTGAATCGTTAATGAAATGTGATGATTTGAGTCAGTTTTTACCAGGATTAAAATTAAATAAGGTGAAGCAATGAAGTTAAAATTTTGTGGTTTTCGTCAATTAGCTGATGTGAAAAAAGCAAAAGATTTGGACATCGATGCGATGGGTTTTATCCATTTTCCCAAAAGTAAGCGATTTGTTGACATCCAAACTATTAAGCAATTTACAGATATTATCCCTGAAGATAAAGAAAAGGTCGTTATCTTGGTGAATCCTGAATATAAGGTGATAGATAGTTTAATAGAAGAAACTGGTATCACATCTATTCAATTGCACGGTGAGGAACCATTGTCTACCATTTCATATATAAGACAAAAAAATAAAGATATAAAAATTATTAAAGCTTTGCCAGCTAAAGATAGTGCATCATTACTGACAGCAATTGAATATTATAAATATGTAATAGACCAATTTATTATAGACACACCATCACAAAATTATGGTGGTACAGGTAAAGTGTATGATTGGAAAATGTTGGAAGTTATTAGAGATATTGATTATTTGATTGCAGGTGGAATCAATTATGAAAATATCCAAAAGATTGCACAACTATCACTACAACATAGTGGTTATGATATTGCTAGTGGTATAGAAACGAATAATGTTAAAGATAAATGTAAAATGCAATCAATAATAGAACTTGTAAAAGGAGCTAATTAATTATGGTAAAAAACATCCAAACAGAAGTAGATGAGTTTGGTTTCTTTGGTAATTATGGTGGGCAATATGTACCAGAAACATTAATGCCAGCAGTACAAGAACTTAAACAGGCATATCAAGAGGCAAAAGAAGATCCTAAATTTCAAGAAGAACTCGATGGTTATTTAAAAGATTATGTAGGTCGTGAAACGCCATTGACTTATGCTAAGTCATACTCGGAATCATTAGGTGGTGCCAAAATCTATTTGAAACGTGAAGACTTAAATCATACTGGCGCACACAAAATAAATAACGCGCTTGGACAAGCATTGTTGGCTAAACGTATGGGCAAAAACAAACTGGTTGCTGAAACAGGTGCAGGTCAACATGGCGTGGCTAGTGCAACAGTAGCTGCATTGTTTGATATGGAACTTGTTGTATTTATGGGTGAAGAAGATATTAAGAGACAATCACTAAATGTTTTTCGAATGGAATTATTAGGCGCAAAAGTAGAACCAGTAACTGAAGGTCAAGGAACACTATCCGATGCAGTAAACAAGGCACTGCAATATTGGGTTAGTCATGTAGAAGATACGCATTATTTATTAGGTTCTGCGTTAGGCCCAGATCCATTTCCTACTATTGTAAGAGACTTCCAAAAAATTATAGGTACAGAGATCAAAGCACAAGTTCAAGAAATTGAAGGTCGCTTACCTGATGCAATTGTTGCTTGTGTTGGTGGAGGATCAAATGCGATTGGAACGTTTTATCCGTTTGTCGAAGATGATGTAAAGCTATATGGCGTCGAAGCAGCTGGTGAAGGTTTTGATTCAGACAAACATGCATTAGCAATAAATAAAGGTAAAGAAGGTGTGTTACACGGTACCAAGATGTACCTGATTCAAGATGAGCATGGTCAAATTGAATTAGCACACTCTATTTCAGCTGGATTAGATTATCCTGGCGTTGGTCCTGAACATTCTTATTATCATGATATCGGCAGAGTGAAGTATGCAACTGCGAGTGATAAACAAGCGATGGATGCGCTTGTTAGATTCACTAAAGCTGAAGGCATTATTCCTGCTATTGAAAGCGCACATGCTTTAAGTTATGTGGAAACATTAGCACCGACTATGAACTCAGATGAAATCTTAGTTGTTACAGTATCAGGTCGTGGTGATAAGGATATGGAAACAATTAGAAATTATATGAAACAGGACGGTGACAAACATGCATAAATTATTTATACCTTATGTTATGGGGAATAAGCATTTTATTGAAAATGTGAAAACATTAAGTAATGTAGGTGCCGATATTATTGAAGTGGGGGTGCCTTTTTCTGATCCAGTAGCTGATGGACCTGTCATTATGGACGCTGGTAATAAAGCAATTCAAGAAGGTGTAAATATACAATTCATATTGGATCAACTCACAGAACATCGTGATGAAATTCAAAGTGACTATGTATTAATGACGTATTATAATATCATTAATTACTATGGTGAATCAGACTTTTTACAAGCATGTGAACGTGCTGGTATATACGGATTAATTATCCCTGACTTACCACATGAATTAGTGCAACAATTTAAAGAACGTCATCCACAAAGAAAGACAAAAATCATCTCATTAATTGCTATGACGACATCTGAATCTCGAAGTAATCAAATTGCCAAAGATGCAGAGGGTTTTATATACACTGTAACGATGAATGCAACAACTGGTGAAAATGGTAAATTTCATCCGGATTTAAAAGATAGAATTAAAAAAATAAAAGATAAATCTGAGGTTCCCGTAGTTGCTGGTTTTGGTATACGAACACCGGAACATGTTAAAGATATTACAGAGTCATCAGATGGTGTAGTTATAGGTAGTGAAATTGTTAAACGATTTGAAAATGATAGCGAAAAAAATATGTTGAATTACTTGAAATCTATAAGAAATGCACTTAATCAATAAAATTCCACAATAATTTTATGTATAGATTTGTTAAAATAAGGGTAACAAATTATCAGAGGATTCTTGGTATATATTGTATCGATGATAATCCTTATTTTATAAAGAGGTGATATAAAATGAGTAAAAAAGTTTTATTCATACTAACAAGCAGAGATCAATATGATGATGGAACGCCAACAGGATTGTGGTTAGAAGAGGCTAGCGAACCTTATAATATATTAACAGAGGCAGACATTGCTGTAGATATAACTTCTATTGAAGGTGGTGCAGTTCCATTAGATCCAAATTCAACACAAAACAACGAACTTGATAAATATGCAGAATTTGTAGCGAAAATTAAAGATGTGCCTAGTATTGCAGAAGTAGATGTAGCTCAGTACGACGCTGTGTATCTACCTGGTGGTCACGGCACAGTATTTGATTACGCACACAATCAACAATTATCATCTATATTAGCTGATTTTAAAGACGAAGATAAAATTATTTCATCTGTATGTCATGGCCCAAGTGCATTTGTTGGTGCCAAAGACAAACAAGGTAATTTCTTAGTTAACGGTGTTACGCTTACTTCATTTACAGATGAAGAAGAACGCGCAATGGGCTTAGAAAATAAAGTACCATTCTTAACTCAAACAGAATTAGAAAATCAAGGTGCTAAGTTCATAACTAAAGAAAACTTTAGCGAACACGTAGAATCAGATAGTCAATTTATCACTGGACAAAATCCACAATCAAGTGTTGCTATCGGTAAAGCGTTACGTGATGCATTAAAATAAACACAATGATAATTTATTAGTTATTTGTGCTAAATAAAAAACTGGGAGACTTATTAAGTTTCCCAGTTTTTATTATATTTTAAGAAGTAGCCAAATATACAGTAATATTTGAATTTAAATATAGTTGAAGAAGGGCGAAATCAACACAGATAAATGTAAACATGGTTGCCTATATTAAAAGTGTAATATAAAGGGAATATTGTTTTTTAAATATTATTATTAAAATACTTTTGGTCAATACATGAATATTAAAACACTTTTTAATAATTAAAATAATGCTGATGAAAGATTAAATATAAATACTTTGTTAGAATAGAAGTAATGATATAATTGTAAGACACAGCACGAATATAAAGCATTGTGGACAGGGTATTGATTTTGTTTTATGAATGAATATTGTATAATAATTAAGATTGAAGTTTAACTCGAAAAAGAATTATAGACAATTAGGAGTATATAAAAATGAAATTTACAAATTTAACTGCAAAAGAGTTTGGTGCATTTACAGATAAAATGCCAAATAGCCATTTCACACAAATGGTAGGGAATTATGAATTAAAAATTGCAGAAAGTACTGAAACGCATTTAGTAGGTATAAAAAACAATGAAAATGAAGTCATTGCAGCTTGTTTATTAACTGCGGTGCCAGTAATGAAGTTTTTCAAGTATTTTTACACTAATAGAGGTCCGGTTATAGATTTTGAAAATAAAGAATTAGTACATTACTTTTTCAATGAACTATCTAAATATGTAAAAAAACATAATGCGCTTTATTTAAGAGTTGACCCTTATTTAGCATATCAATACCGTAATCATGATGGTGAGGTATTGGAGAATGCAGGACATGATTGGATTTTCGATAAAATGAAACAGCTTGGCTATAAACACCAAGGATTTTTAACTGGTTTCGATTCAATTATTCAAATTAGATTCCACTCTGTACTGGATTTAGTAGGTAAAACAGCTAAAGATGTATTAAATGGTATGGATAGTTTACGTAAACGTAATACTAAAAAAGTACAAAAAAATGGTGTGAAAGTAAGGTTCTTAGGAGAAGACGAGTTGCCAATTTTCCGCTCGTTCATGGAAGATACATCTGAAACTAAAGATTTTGACGATAGAGACGATGATTTTTACTATAATAGATTAAGGTATTACAAGGATCGCGTATTAGTGCCTTTGGCTTATATGGATTTCGATGAATATATTGAAGAATTGCAAGCCGAACGTGAGGTATTAAGCAAAGATATCAGTAAAGCAGTAAAAGATATCGAGAAAAGACCTGAAAATAAAAAAGCATATAACAAAAAAGATAATCTAGAGAAACAACTTATAGCGAATCAACAAAAAATAGATGAAGCTAAAGTTTTACAAGAAAAACATGGTAATGAATTACCAATCTCAGCAGCATATTTCATCATTAATCCTTATGAAGTTGTGTATTATGCAGGTGGGACGTCGAATGAGTTTAGACATTTTGCTGGTAGTTATGCCATTCAATGGAAGATGATTAACTATGCTATTGATCACAATATTGATAGATATAATTTTTATGGAATTAGTGGTCATTTTACAGAAGATGCAGAAGACGCAGGTGTAGTTAAATTTAAAAAAGGATTTAATGCGGATGTAGTGGAATATGTTGGTGACTTTATTAAACCAATCAATAAACCAATGTACAAAATTTATACGACATTAAAGAAAATAAAAGATAAAAAGAAATGAACATTTAATAGAAGGGAACTAAGCTAGAATGAAATTTACAGAGTTAACTGTCAAAGAATATGACAATTTTGTACAGAATCCAGCACTGGAGAGTCATTACTTTCAAGTGAAAGAAAATATTGCGACAAGAGAAGAAGATGGATTTCAAGTTGTTTTATTAGGCTTAAAAGATGACGACAATCAAGTTATTGCTGCTAGTCTTTTCTCTAAAATTCCTACAATGGGAAGCTATGTTTATTATTCAAATCGTGGACCAGTGATGGATTACAATGATTTAGGTTTAGTTGATTTTTATTTACGTGAATTAGATACGTATCTGCAACAACATAATTGCTTATATGTAAAAATGGATCCATATTGGATTTATCAAATTTACGATAAAGATATTAATCCTTTACCGAACCAAGATAAGAATGATGCATTAGTAAATTTATTCAAATCTCACAACTATACGCATCATGGTTTTACAACGGAATATGACACGTCAAGCCAAGTGAGATGGATGGGTGTATTGAATCTTGATGGTGAAACACCAGCTTCATTAAAAAAACAGTTCGATGGTCAACGTAAGCGAAACATAAATAAAGCAATTAATTACGGTGTTAAAGTAAGGTTATTACCAAGAGAAGAATTTGGTATATTCTTAGAACTTTATCGTGAAACGGAAGAACGTGCTGGTTTTGTTTCAAAAACAGATGAATATTTCTATAATTTTATTGATAATTATGGAGATAAAGCGTTAGTACCATTGGCATATATTGATTTAGATGAATATATCAATAATACACAAGAGGGTATTAATGAAAAAGAAGCACGTAGAGATCAAATGATGCAAAATGAAAACAAATCAGATAAGCAATTGAAAAAAATTGCCGAGTTAGATAAACAAATTGATCATGATAAAAAGGAATTGCTTCATGCAAGTGAATTAAGACAAACTGATGGGGCGATATTGAATCTAGCGGCAGGTGTTTACTTTGCAAATGCATATGAAGTAAATTATTTCTCGGGTGGCTCTTCAGAAAAATATAACCAATATATGGGACCTTATATGATGCATTGGTTCATGTTGAATTATTGTTTTGATCATGGATATGGACGTTATAATTTCTACGGACTATCTGGTGATTTCACTGAAAACAGTGAGGATTACGGAGTTTATCGCTTTAAACGTGGTTTTAATGTACAAATCGAAGAATTAATCGGTGACTTCTACAAACCAATCAAGAAATCGAAATACTGGTTGTTTAATACACTGAATAACTTAAGAAAAAAGGTTAGAAAATAATAAAAAAAGAAAGCATACTGATGTTGTTAAGCCCTAGTCAGTATGCTTTCTTTCGTTCTGAAGTTGGTTATATTAGGATGGCATTCCAATATAACAGTGAACTAAAGTGTGGAATAGTCTGAGAAGTTCAATTCTGGTTGTACTCCACGTAATTTAGTATAGCATAGGGTAAAACAATTTCAATACCCAAGCATAAAAATAATTTTATAGTAAAAATAATTATTATATTATAAAATTAGCATATAAAACACCCTAAAAGATTGAGTTTAGGGTGTTTTTGATTACAATTGCTTTTTTGCTCTTCATAATAAAAGTTTGAATAAATAAAAAGTGATTAATGTAATGCATCTATCATATAGGTGATACCTACATGATAGAACAAAGCCTAAATAAATATTGCAATAATGAATGCTGCTATGAGCATATTAAATTATAATATAACCTGAATAAAATTTTCCTACATGCGTTACATTAAACGTATTAAAAGCTACATTAATAATAATCACTTATATAACGCGCTTTGTCGAACTTTGCTGTGCTGTTGTTTTGATTACTTATCTTATAAATACTTCTGAAAAAACATTAATTATAAATAAAAGACCAATAAACCAAGTTATAGCAAATAAGTTTTCTTCTGGAAAATTTATCATAAATACACTGATAACAAGAAATATTAAGTCGTTGATTTAACTGAAGTATTTAATGAATGAAGATTGCTGTATCAATGTCGAACTTAAACTTTTTACTAACTCATAAATCCCAAAAAATGAGAGGAAAACCTTATTTTTAAGTAAACTATAATTATGTTATGTAACCCTAGTAAGTAAAGCAAAATCAAAACCATATGATAAGGATTGATGGTTCTAATAGTTATAATAGCACATATTAAAGTGAACAATTGCTTTTCTATTATTTATTTTCTAGATTTTGACGCTGAGATTTTGATTTTTGAGCATCGAATAAGATGTTCGTGTATACTTATCGATTAATTGCAAATAAACAGCTATGTATTATTGGATGTTATCCGGTGTGTTTTAAATGAATACGGTAAAATAATTGTATGTGTCTATGTATATGTGATCTTTTAAGTAAATGTGTAAGCGGATGACGATAAGCAAGCTTAGGTTACGAATTATAGTATGTAAAATACGTGCAGATTCGTTCATAAATGTATCTAGCTAAGATTTTTAGTAATGCAATGATTATGTGTATATGTAACTATGCTTTAATACATAAAATAAATAATGTGATTTGAAGTAAATGCCTAATATTTAGGCGATTAAAACTTTGAAATTCATTTTAGTTTACATAATATATATTATAGGAAGTTATATCTGTTTTGTTAATGTTTAAGTTCTTGACCCTATTTCACCATATATAGAGCTATTTGTTTTTTGCTGACTGCTAAGTGTTGTATTTTAGTACATCTTATTTGTTGTATATTAAAAAGATATTGTTACTTTAATTATTAAACCGCCCGCATTTACTCAATTTATAAGTTCCGTATTTACTCAATATTAATGTTTAGTTCATTGTTTTATTTTATGTTATTTATACGATCGTAACGATTATTTAAAGTTTCTACAAATATCACACAATCAATAAGTCTTGCAAAAACTCTAATTGATAATGATTTTCAGTTAATATATAATTAACTTCTAGATTAAAGGAGGAATTGCATATGAATAAATTTATATTCTTTATGTTAACAGCTTTATGTGTTTTATTTTTAGGTGCTTGTAATCATGCTCACAGTGATAAAGAATCGAAACAAACAGTTAAAATTAAAACTTCTTATGAGTTCAAAGATAAGAATAAGGACCATAATAGAGGCGAAATGAAACATGAAACCGTTGAGGTTCCTATTAATCCTAAACGGGTTGTAGTGATGGATTATGGAGCGTTAGATGTATTACAACAATTAAAATTAGAAAACCATATAGTTGCTATTGCTAAGGGACAAGGAGCTTCATTTTTACCGGATAGATTAAAATCATTTAAGAATAGTAAATATAAAAACCTCGGAAATCCAGGTCAACCTAATTATGATGAGTTAGCAAAGTCTAAACCAGATGTTATTTTTGCTTCTTTCAGACAAGCGCATACTAAAACTTTGGAAGAAATGATGAAAGCTGCGCCAAATGCAAAAATTGTATTTATAAGTCCACAAAATGATAATTACATAGCTTCAATTAAGCAAAACACCGAAAATATTGGTATGATTTTTGAAAAGAAAAAAGAAGCAAAGAAATTAGTTACACAACTAGATGACAAAGTTGCTGAAACTAAACAACGAATTGGTGATGAATCAGTCTTGTTTTTAAATGTTGATGATAAAGGTTTAAAAACATATGGTTCTACAGGAAGGTTTGGAGGTTTCTTAAATAAAGATTTAGGTATTAAACACGCTGATAAACAAATGAAAGCTAATTCAAGTGGCATACTTATTTCTAATGAATACTTAAATGAAATTGATCCTGATAAATTATTTGTTATCGATAGAACTAAAAAAGCTAATGAACATAGTAAAGCCATACCTCAAGCGTTACAAAATGATGTTATTAAAAATTCAAAAGCAATTAGAAATAATGATGTTACACTTTTTGAACCAAACAGTTGGTTTTTCGGTGAAGGTGGTATTGGTTTAACTATCGAACAACTGGAGCAAATACAAAAAGCTTATAAATAATTCCCCCACTGACCTATTTGGTGATAATGATAAAAGGAATTGTAACATAGATGCTACAATTCCTTTTATAAATATTTATCTTTTTTCTCTGTAATTTTCGATTTCGTCTTGTGTTATTCCTCCACGTTTACGAATCTCTTTTTTGGCTTTCTTCTCTCGACGTTTACGTCTCCAATTTCTCGTAGAATACCATACCAAAAAGCTAATAATTAAGCTTAGAACAGCCATGAAAGCTGCAAACCCTAGTAATGGTTCATATGTAATGTCTTGGAAATTAGGAATTAGAAACGCCGCTATTGCCAAAACTATAAATGTTAGAACAGCTGTCGCAAACCATTTATTTAATACAAGATTACAAAAAACAGTTACGACTATTACTGCAACAATTGAAATCCATAAAAAATTAGGCATATCAAAAATCGTCATCTATTGCACTCCTTATATTTTAAAACCTGATTTTAAGTGGTGTTTGTTTAATTGTACTATATTTTCATATGAATAGTCTCCGACTGTGGATGTATAATTTAATAATATCTGCGGATTCATGTGTAGTCAATCTATTTTATAATTGTTCCCTACTTTGAATTTCACTAAACTTACGGTTGTATTTCTTATGGTGCTTTCATGTATAATTAACTGTGAATACTAAATAAATTTTAGGAGTGATTCAATGACTGAAACATTACCATTCAGAAAAGAAGTTCCCATAGAAGAAACATGGAACGTTACAGATTTATTCAACTCAGACGATGAATTTTATCAAACTTTAACAGAGACTATTAAATCGGCTAAAGCATTTAATGCTCAATATGTTAACCAGTTGAATGATGTGCAGATAATTGAACAAGCTTTGGATGACTATTCTGAAATATTAATTCAATTAGACAAAATGGCGAATTATGCAGAATTACGTTTAAGTGTAGATACGGCCAACGAATTGTCACAGAAGCTAAGTGCAAAACTATCTACATCTTATGGCAAAATTGCAAGCGAGTTATCCTTTGTAGTCTCAGAGATTATAGCGTTATCCGAACAAGATTTAAATGAACTAATTAACGCGTCGAAATACCCCCATTTTCTTACTAAAGTTAAATCTAAAAAAGCATATGAATTATCACCAGAAGTTGAAAAAGTATTAGCAAGTTTATCACCTACTTTTGAAAGCGCATATGAGTTATATGGCACTACTAAAATGTTGGACATAAACTTTGAATCTTTTGAACACAATAATCAAGCCTATCCTTTAGATTATGCAACATTTGAAAATGAATATGAAGATAATCCAGATGCAACGTTTAGAAAAACAAGCTTCAAATATTTCAGCGATGCATTACGTAAATACCAACATACTACTGCTGCTACATACAATATGCAAGTTCAGCAAGAGAAAATAGAAGCAGATTTAAGGGGTTATGATTCAGTTATTGATTATTTATTGCAAGATCAAGAAGTCACACGTGATATGTTTAATCGCCAAATTGATGTAATTATGAGTGATTTGGCTCCAATTATGCAAAAATATGCTAAGCTAATCAAACGCGTTCATGGCTTAGAAGTTATGGGATTCGAAGATTTGAAAGTGTCTATTGATCCGGATTATGAACCAGAAATTTCAATTGAAGAATCTAAGCAATATATTTATGGTGCTTTAGAAGTCTTAGGTGAAGATTACTTGAAAATGGTTGAATCAGCATACAATGATAGATGGATAGATTTTGCTCAAAATAAAGGTAAAGATACTGGTGCATACTGTGCAAGTCCTTACGCATCACATTCATATATCTTTATCTCTTGGACTGGTAAAATGACTGAAACGTTTGTTCTAGCACATGAGCTTGGTCATGCTGGTCATTTTACTTTGGCTCAGAATCACCAAAATTATTTAGAGTCAGAAGCTTCGATGTATTTTGTTGAAGCACCGTCGACAATGAATGAAATGCTTATGTCTCATTATCTGTTCAAAAATAGTGATAATGCTAAATTTAAGCGTTGGGTAATTGGTTCGATTGTTTCAAGAACTTACTATCATAATATGGTTACGCATTTATTAGAAGCAGCATATCAGCGTGAAGTTTATAATAAAGTGGATAATGGAGAATCGTTAACGGCTCCTGTACTCAATCAAATTATGTTAGATGTATATGGCCAATTCTTTGGTGATAGTGTTAAATTGACTGAAGGTACAGAATTGACATGGATGAGACAGCCACACTATTATATGGGATTATATTCCTATACGTATTCTGCTGGCTTAACAATTGGTACAGTTATGTCTCAACGCATTCAAAATGAAGGACAACCTGCAGTCGATGCTTGGTTAGAAACATTGAAAGCTGGTGGTAGTAAATCACCGGTAGCACTTGCAGATATCGCTAATATTGATATTCGTACAGATGCTCCTTTAAAATCAACAATTGGTTATATAGGCAGTCTAGTTGATGAATTAGAAAAACTTACAGATAAAATTGAGCAAGTGTAAAGCTTGTAGAATGATATAAAAGCTCAATAGTCGCAAGGTATTAAACTCCTGTGCGACTATTGAGCTTTTTATTTATTATAAGATTCGTAACGATCACCTGTGAGGAAAAAGTAAATATTTTCAGCGATATTTGTAATATGATCTCCTATACGCTCTAGATATCTTGCTGCTAAATGTGCTTGACCAGCCACAAAAGGATCATTATCTATTAAATAAGTCGTATTGACTATATTTCTATATAAATCGTCAATATCTACATCTCTTTCGATGATCTCTTTAATTAAAGTAATATCATTATCTCTTACAGCATCGTTTAAATCTTTTAACATTAAAAGTGCGAGTTTCCCCATTGTATTAAGTCTTGTGAGGACGTAATTATCGATGATCTTAGCTCTAAGTCTAATTTCAGCTATGTTAGCTGAGTTATCCCCAATACGTTCGAAGTCAGAAGCAATTTTCATTGCTGCCATCATTAAACGCAAATCACTGGCGATGGGTTGTTGTTTAGTTATAAGCATAATAACTTTTTCGTTAATTTCAGTTTCAATCGCATTGATATCTTTATCTTTGGCTATAGTTTGTCTAGCATAGTTACGATCTTCTTCACTTAATGACGTTAATGCGTATTCAATATTACGATATACATGAAGACCAAGTCGACGTAAATCTTTGATTAAATCGTCGAGTTGGCCTTCATATTTACGTCTAATAATCGCCATATTTAAATTATCCGAATCTACCAGAGATATAATCTTCTGTTTGTTTGTCAGAAGGATTTGAGAAGATCTTGTCAGTATCATCGTATTCATTTACATAGCCATTAAGGAAGAATGCGGTTTTATCAGAAACACGAGCTGCTTGTTGCATATTGTGTGTCACAATAATGATTGAATATTTCTCTTTTAATTCTTGAACAAGTTCTTCAACTTTTAATGTGGAAATAGGATCTAAAGCAGAAGTTGGTTCATCCATCAATATGACATCTGGTTCGATTGCTAATGTACGAGCGATACAAACACGTTGTTGCTGTCCGCCTGATAAACTATATGCGTTTGTATCTAAGCGATCTTTTAATTCATCCCATATTGCTGCGCCACGTAGCGATTTTTCTACAATTTCATCTAAAACTTTTTTATTTTTAATACCATGAATTTTAGGACCGTATGTGATATTATCATAAATTGATTTAGGGAATGGGTTTGGCTGTTGAAAGACCATACCTACATTTGTTCTTAATTTTTCAACAGAGTATTTATCATCAAAAATATTATTATCACGATATAAAATTTTTCCTGCAGTTTTAACAGATGGCACAAGTTCTACCATACGGTTTAATGCTTTGATATATGTTGATTTACCGCAACCAGAAGGCCCAATAATAGCAGTAACATTATTTTCTAAAATATCGAGGTTGATGTTTTTTAAAGCATGGTTTTCACCATACCATAAATCTAAGTTTTTAGTAGAATACACAATATTTTTTTGCGTATCAGGTATTTTATTTTCTGATGCATTTGGATCTATTGTTGCTATAGGTGTGTCATTACGATTCGTATGTGCTTGTAAATCATCATTTCTATCTTTAATTTGTTTGTTAGTCATAATTAATACTCCTTTTTTAAGGCTATGTACTACCATTTTCGAAAATGATAGTATATTCCCATTCTCATAGCCTAGTTAGATTAAATCCTATGTTCGATTATTAGATTAATATTTTTTGCTGTATTTATTTCTTAAGAATATTGCAATAGCGTTCATCAATAATAAGATGACTAATAATACGATTATTCCTGCTGAAGCCACGTTTTGGAATTCTGCCTGAGGCAATTTAGCCCAGTTGTAGATTGCCATTGGTAAGGCTTGGAATTGATCGAATACGCTTGATGGTAATTGTAACAATACAGTTGGTATACCAATAAGTATTAATGGTGCAGTTTCACCTAATGCTCTAGATAGAGCAAGGATAAAGCCTGTTAATATACCTGGTATTGCTGCTGGTAGTACAATGCGACGAATCGTTTGCCATTTATTACCACCTAGACCGTATGAAGCTTCCCTAATTGAATTAGGTACTGCTCTTATAGCTTCTTGGCTAGCTACAATAATTACAGGTAGAATTAATAACGACATTGTCAGCGCAGCGGCTAAGATAGAATTACCTAGCGCTAAAGCTTCTATGCCCATCCCTCGAACAAAAATAGTTAAACCTAGTAAACCGAATACCACTGATGGAACACCAGCTAAGTTTGAAATACTAACTTTAATAAAATTTGTGAATGCATTATCTTTAGCATATTCTTCTAAATAAATTGCAGTTCCGACACCTAAAATAATAGAAATTGGGATGATTGTAATCATCAACCACACTGTTCCGATTAACGCACCTTTTATACCTGCCATCGATGGTGTTGAAGATGAGAAACTTGTGAAAAATGATGGTGTCAGATGTCCTACGCCTTTAAAAAGTGTATCTATGATTAACGCTGCTAAGACAAGTAAACCGATCATCGTACAAGCAAAAAATGCCCATTTATTAATTTTATTAACAGATAAGCGTCCAGAGAGCTTTTTCTCAACGGTGTTATGATCGACAAGTACTTTGCTATTGTTTGTTTCAGCCATATTAATACTCCTCTCTGAAACGTTTTGTGATCCAATGTGATAATAAATTCATGATTAAAGTGAAAATAAATAACGTGAAACCTACAGCGTATATACTGTAATAAATATCTGATCCAAATGTAGCGTCCCCTGTAGCTACTTGTACGATATAACCAGTCATTGTTTGAATAGAACCAGTTAAATCCAATGAAGCTGTTGGTGTACTACCGGCTGCAAGAGATACAATCATTGTTTCACCTATAGCACGTGATATAGATAAAACAATTGATGCCATGATACCAGATGTAGCTGCTGGTAATACTACTTTAGTTGCGACTTCGAATTTTGTTGCGCCGAGACCTAAAGCACCTTCACGCATTTTGTTAGGAACAGAAGACATTGCATCTTCGCTCATGCTTGAGATTAACGGTATAATCATGATCCCTACGACTAATCCTGGACTGATAGAGTTGAAACTGCCTAATTCCGGGAATATAGAACGTAATAACGGTGTAACAAAAGTTAAGGCAAAGAAACCAAATACGATTGTCGGAATACCGGAAAGTATCTCTAATATTGGTTTAATAATGCTTCTCGCTCTATTTGAAGCATATTCACTTAAATATAATGCTGCACCTAAACCAAGTGGTACTGCAACAACGGTAGCAATGGCTGTAATTTTTAATGTTCCTAATATTAAAGCCCAAATACCATATTTAGGTGTTGATGAAAATGGATTCCATTCCATTGTAAGGAAAAAGTCTGCTAATGAAACGCGTGTGAAAAATGTAATTGTTTCTGTTAATAGTGTTACGATAATGCCAATTGTTGCTAAAATAGAAAAAACTGCAATAATGCCTAAAATGATTGGTGCAATTTTATCACTCGTACCATTCTTTTTAGCATTATTTCTTGCTATCATTTCACTTACGGAGAGGTTATTATTCGCCATGTGAATTCCTTCCTTCTTGTAAACTCCCAATTATTTAAAAAAGTTGGGACTGGAAGTGTGATGACAAAGTAGTGTACAAAGTTTACTTTGCGTTCATTCCAGAATCCCAACCCTTATCGATCTAATTAAAAATTATTTTTCTTCTTTTTTGCTGTCTTTGCTTTCTTTCCCAATAATATCTTTTAATTTATCTTGTTGTTCTTTGTAATCTTTTTCAGGTAATGCTACGAAACCTGCATCTTCAGCTGATTTACCTTTGTCTTCAAGTACAAATTTCATAAAGTCTTGGAATCCTTCATTATCTTTTAATTTTTTCTCATTTGTGTAAATGTACAATGGTCTACTTAAAGCATAAGAACCATCTTGTATTGTTTTCTTAGTTGGTTCGGTAGTTTTACCTTCATCATCTTTAACTTTTACTTCTTTTAATTTATCTTTGTTTTGTTCGTAGAAGTTATAACCAAAGTAACCAACACCATTTTCATTGTTTTGTACTGATTGAACTATTACGTTTGTATCAGCGTTTTTCTCAGCTTTGATATCCCCTTTATCCATCACTTCTTCAGTAAAGAAGTCGTAAGTACCATGTGATTGGTCAGGTGAGAAAGCTTTGATTTCTTTTGATGGCCATTCTGAATTAACATCTTTCCAAGTTTTTGCTTCACCTGAGTAGATTTTCTTAAGTTGTTCTTTTGTAAGTTCATCAACGAAATCATTATCTTTGTTTACAGTAATCGTTACACCATCTTGAGCAATTTTGAATTCATCATATTTAATCCCTTTATCATCTAGTTTTTTCTTTTCTTCATCTTTGATTGGTCTAGAAGCGTTTGAAAAATCAGTATTCCCTGCTATGAATTTCTCGAAGCCGCCACCTGTACCTGAAGTACCAGAAGAAACTGTTACATCTGAATTATCTTTAGCAAATTTTTCATTTAGTTTTTCAATGATTGGACCTACTGTAGAAGAGCCATCGCCCTTAACTTCTCCTTCGCCTTTACCTGAGTTTGCGTTACCGCCACCACAAGCACCTAATAAAAGTGAAGCGCCGATTGCTGTAGTACCAAATAATTGCCATTTTTTCATTGAAACATCCTCCTAATAAGTGAATAACCCAAAAGTTATATGTATTTATTACAGTTCCTATACTACACACTGTTTATTAAATAGAAATATAGTTAGTGTAAATGTTTCGTTAAGAAAACATTTTTATCATTTACAATGTTTATATTTGTCATATGATAATGTGTATTAGTACTATAAATGCTTTGGTAGCAGCGTTTTTAGTGTAAGTGATATATTACAAAATTTTAGGGTTTGTAATATAAACGCTAAAAAAACCTGAAAATAACTACTTTACCGTAGTATTTTCAGGTTACAAGGTGTACTTCTATAAAGAATAATTTGATTCAATCATATTATTGGTTTTGTATTATCAAGGTAATGGTTGAATATAGTTTTTACATTTAACTTCGTGGACTATTTTTCTGCTCGGTCCCAGCCCTTTTGAGTTAAAGCTATTTTACCACTTTCAATGTTAATAATTTTGTTTTTGTAAAGATGACCAATGGCTCTTTTAAATGATCCTTTGCTCATGTTAAAGATTTCTTTAATGGCTTCAGGACTTGATTTATCTGAAAATGGTAATTCGCCATTATATTCTACAAGTAAATCAAAAATGTGTTGCCCATCATCATCTAATCTTTCGTGAGCTAATGGTAAAAATGACCCGTTTAATTCACCTTTATCATTTTGGCCAATAATGCGCACTTTTACATTTTCACCCAGACGTGGTTCTGCTTTACGTTCAGATTCATGAACAAATATTTTATATCCATCTTTAGATAGTAAGAAACTACCAATTCTTAATAGACGATATGGTCTAGCTTCGATAACTTGATTTTGCTTTTCATTTTCAAATGAAGGGGTGTACATTTGTTCGACAATAGTTTCAGTCGCTAAACGCGCAAACATATTGTTGTCTCTGTCCACACGTAAAGTAACAAATAACTCATCACCTTGTATTGGCCATACTTCTTTTACTTTTGGTAAATCTACCCAAGGAATTAATACTTCTCTTGGTAAACCGACATCTACATGCGCACCATCGCGGTCAGTTTTGATCACTTTAACAAAAGCATACTTATCTGTTGTGATATCAGGCATATTTTGTGTGGCAAATAATGCTCCTGATCTGTTTGGATAGATGAAGAAACTATATTCTTCTCCTATTTGTAATTCATCTTCTTCGTTAATTTCAGATTGGTTTAGTTTTACGTCTTCGCCATTTGGTCCTTTTAATTGGTATGTTGATCCTTCTATGCCAACAACTTCAAGAAATTCTATTGAACCTACTATATCTTTTTCATCTTGGGCCATACTTTTCTCCTTCGTACATAAATTTATTCTTTTTTATTATAACATGCTATAAGGAAACAAGCATCAGTATAGCGAGAATGGTCGAAAGTACAAACTAAGTGTGTTATAATTTGTCCGGTAGATTAACGAAAAGGAGTAAATGCATGTTACAAGTTACTGATGTAAGTTTACGATTTGGCGATCGTAAATTATTCGAAGATGTAAATATTAAATTTACAGATGGCAATTGCTATGGTTTGATTGGGGCAAATGGAGCTGGTAAGTCAACATTCTTGAAGATTTTATCCGGCGAATTAGACGCTCAAACTGGCCATGTTTCAATGGGTAAAAATGAACGTTTAGCAGTATTGAAACAAGATCACTTCGCCTATGAAGATGAGCGTGTTTTAGACGTTGTTATTAAAGGTCACGAACGTTTATATGAAGTAATGAAAGAAAAAGATGAAATTTATATGAAACCAGATTTCAGTGATGAAGACGGTATAAGAGCTGCTGAACTTGAAGGTGAATTCGCAGAAATGGATGGTTGGAATGCAGAAGCAGATGCTGGTTCCCTACTTTCTGGTCTTGGCATTAAAGCTGACTTGCAAGACAAAACGATGTCAGAATTAGAAAACAACCAAAAAGTTAAAGTGTTATTAGCACAAAGTCTCTTTGGTCAGCCAGATGTACTATTACTAGATGAGCCGACCAATGGACTAGATATTCCAGCTATAAGTTGGTTAGAAGATTTCCTTATCAATTTTGATAACACTGTTATTGTTGTATCACATGATAGACACTTTTTAAATAATGTGTGTACTCATATTGCTGATTTAGATTATGGCAAGATTAAAGTTTATGTAGGTAACTATGATTTTTGGTATCAGTCAAGTGAATTAGCTATGAAAATGGCTCAAGATCAAAATAAGAAAAAAGAAGAAAAAATTAAAGAGTTACAAGAATTTGTTGCGCGTTTCTCTGCAAACGCATCTAAATCTAAACAAGCTACAAGTCGTAAAAAGCAATTAGAGAAAATTGAACTCGATGATATTCAACCTTCTTCGCGCCGTTATCCATTTGTAAAATTCACACCAGAACGTGAAATTGGTAACGACTTATTATTTGTAGAAAATCTATCAAAATCAATTGATGGTGTTAAAGTTCTTGATAACATTTCATTTACAATGGATCCAAATGATAAAGCTGTACTAATTGGAGATAGTGAATTTGCTAAATCAACATTACTGAAAATACTAGCTGGAGAAATGGAGCCTGATGAAGGTACAGTAAGATGGGGTGTTACTACATCTCGCAGCTACTTCCCTAAAGACAACTCAGAATTCTTTGAAGGTGTGGACATGAATCTTGTCGATTGGTTACGTCAATACGCACCTGAGGATGAACAAACTGAAACGTTCTTACGTGGTTTCTTAGGTCGTATGTTATTTAGTGGTGAAGAAGTTAAGAAAAAAGCAAGTGTATTATCAGGTGGAGAAAAAGTGCGTTGTATGCTAAGTAAAATGATGTTATCTAGCGCAAACGTATTATTACTTGATGAGCCTACAAACCACTTAGACTTAGAAAGTATCACTGCTGTAAATGATGGCTTGAAGAACTTTAAGGGTTCTCTTATTTTCACTTCATATGACTTTGAATTTATCAATACAATCGCAAATCGTGTAATCGACTTAAATCCAGCTGGAGCTGTATCTAAAGAGATATCATACCAAGCTTATTTAGAAGAAACTGGTGTATTAACGAAATAAATAATGATTGTTAATTAATAATTAAAAGTATGAAAATATATTTGTCTGCCGGGTTATAATTATAATCTGGCAGACTTTTTATTACTCCCCTTTTGATAATTGTAAAACAAATGTTGTAAGGGCCAATTACTTTGAAATGCTTTTCAAGCATTATATAATTATTATAAGTTTAAGCTAGGAGGAATTTGAAAATGCAAAATTTAGATATGATTGACGGCAAGATAATACCTCAAATAGGGTTTGGTACATATAAGTTAAATGGTGTATCAGGGATGCATGCGATTGTAAGTGCGTTAAATCAAGGTTATCGTTTATTAGATACTGCATACAATTATGAGAATGAAGGCACCGTTGGTAAAGCGATTGAACAGAGTCATGTTTCAAGAGACCAAATTATTGTAACTTCTAAACTTCCAGGACGTTACCAAGACTATAATGCAGCATTGATTGCTATTCAAGAATCGATTTATCGTCTGAATGTGGAATATATCGATTTATACTTAATACATTGGCCAAACCCAAGACACGGTAAATTTGTTGAGGCTTGGCAAGCGATGATTGATGCTCGCAATGCTGGGTTAATTAAATCTATTGGTGTGTGTAATTTCTTGCCTGAGCATATTGAAACGTTAGAACAAGAAACAGGAGTCCTGCCTTCGGTTAACCAAATAGAATTACATCCTTATTTTAATCAACAAGATATGATTAGATATCATAATGAAAAAGGAATTATTACGCAAGCTTGGAGCCCTCTTGGTCGCGCTTCAGAAGTTATAAATGATAAGGATATTGAAGTGATAGCAGAAAAATATGATAAAACCATTCCTCAAATTATTTTGAGATGGCATATTCAAAATGGTGTAGTACCTATTCCAAAAGCAACTTCTATTGCTAGACAAATTCAAAATAAAGAGGTTTTTGATTTCACTTTAGAGCATGATGATATCGAAAAAATAAATGCGTTAACTCAAAAAGACGGCAGATTAAAAGGACAAGATCCGGCAGTATATGAAGAATTTTAATCTACTGTAACGCCCATTATTATAATTTGAAAATGTGAATGCGAATTGATTTGCAACACTTTTTACACATAAGTTGCAAAAAGGATTTATAAAGTGTTGGATTTTTCAGTAAATTAAAAAAACTTGGTAAAAGCGGTTTACAGTATATGCAAGCCTATGTATAATGTGTATCATAAACAAAAAATTAAATATGGTTTTGATGAGGCGCATCAATCATTAGTAATTATTAGAAGAACCTGCCTGCTAGCAGCTAATTTTGAAAGGGTGAGATGCCGAAACAGTTATAATAGCAGCTTATAACACGTTGGACTTTATGGTTAAGAGCTAAGAGTCTGTCATTATTTTAAAATAATGGAGTGCATCACTTGTATATATATTATAGAACAGGTTCGCATTCCGAACTTGTTCTTTTTTTATAATACTGTGATTCTCCCCTATTCGTTGAGGAGGATATAGAAATTGGAAAGAAGTGTTTTGAAATTTGGAGGTTCTTCAGTAAGTGATTTTACTAAAATAAAAAATATTGCCGAAATGCTTAGGTTAAGAGTTGAACAAGGTGAACAATTAATTGTGGTTGTAAGTGCTATGGGTAAAACAACAGATGAATTAATGGCTAACGTTTCTACTTTAACTAGTAGTCCTAAAGATCAGGAACTTGCCCTCTTACTTACCACAGGAGAACAACAAACAGTTTCTTATTTATCGATGGTTTTAAATGATATTGGTATTAATGCTAAAGCCATGACTGGTTATCAAGCAGGTATTAAAACTGTTGGACATCATTTAAAGAGCCGTATAGCAGAAATTGATCCTGATACATTCGAGCAAGCTTTTACCGAAAATGACATTTTAGTCATAGCAGGTTTTCAAGGTATTAATGATAACTTTGAAGTAACTACATTAGGTCGTGGTGGATCAGATACTACAGCAGTCGCATTAGCAGCAAGTAATAACATAGCATGCGAAATATATACAGATGTTGATGGTGTTTATGCTACAGATCCAAGACTTTACAAGGATGCTAAACGTTTGGACTATGTCTCTTATGAAGAAATGATGGAGATGAGTGCTTTAGGTGCAGGTGTGCTTGAAACAAGAAGTGTAGAATTGGCAAACAATTACAGTATTCCACTATACTTAGGAAGAACTTTATCAAATGTGAAAGGAACATGGATTATGCCCCAAACTGAAATATTAGAAAGAAAAGCCGTTACAGGTGTTGCGTTAGATACGCATATGATGCACGTTACAATTAGTTATCCTCTACCCGATAACAAATTATTAACTGCGTTATTCAACCATTTAGAAGATGGTTCTGTTAATGTTGATATGATATCGCAAATCGTTAATTTGGAAGGATTACAAATGTCATTTACGATTAAAGATACAGATGTCATACAAATTTCTACGATTTTAGAGTCTTTAAAAGAATCATTTAGTGCGTTAGACTTTAAGATAAATGAAGATTACGTTAAACTCTCTCTAATTGGTTCTGGCATGAGAGACATGTCGGGCGTAGCTTCAAAAGCATTCAAAACATTGATTGAAAATGATATTTCATTTTATCAAACAACAACTTCAGAAATTAGTATTTCATGTGTTATTGATGCTATGAATGGTGAACGTGCTGTTCAAACCCTTTATCAAGCTTTTGATATCTGAATTTTCAAAATTATAGTACTATTAAAAAAATAACATTGGAGTGTATTGTATATGACAAGATTAGCAATTGCAGGTGCAACTGGTTTAGTAGGAAGAAAAATGTTAGAAACTATTGATAGAAAAGAGATTCCGTTTGATGAATTGGTGCTATTTTCATCAGCACGTTCAGCTGGACAACAAGTAGAATTCCAAGGTCAAACGTATACAGTTAGAGAGTTAACTGAAGATGCGGCTAGAGAATCATTTGATTATGTATTGATGAGCGCTGGTGGTAGTACAAGTGAGCACTTCTCACCTATCTTTGAAGAAGCAGGCGCTATTGTTATTGATAACTCCAGCCAATGGAGAATGACTGAAGGCATCGATTTAATCGTACCAGAAGTCAATGAACCTAAATTAGATAGAAAGATCATTGCAAATCCTAACTGTTCTACGATTCAATCAGTTGTGCCACTTAAACCATTACAAGAAACTTATGGTTTGAAACGCGTAGCATACACAACTTATCAAGCAGTATCTGGATCTGGTGTTAAAGGTAAGGCAGATTTAGCAGAAGGTGCAAATGGCAAAGCGCCTGAAGCTTACCCACATCCAATTTATAATAATGTGTTACCACATATAGATAGTTTCCTTGAAGATGGGTATACAAAAGAAGAACAAAAAATGATTGATGAAACACGTAAAATCTTAAATGTAGATGACTTAAAAGTTACAGCGACTTGTGTTCGTGTACCAGTACAAGATAGTCACAGCGTACACATGAGTGTAACATTAGAACAAGAAGCGACAGTTGAATCAATACAAGCATTGTTTGAAAATGATGATCGTGTTGTACTTGTAGATAATCCACAGAATAATGAATACCCATTAGCGATACATTCTACTAATAAAGATGAAATCTTTGTAGGACGTATTCGTCGTGATGATAGTTTAGATAATACATTCCACGTTTGGTGTACTTCTGATAACTTATTGAAAGGTGCAGCATTAAATGCAGTACAAATTCTTGAACAAGTGATGAGCTTGAAAGGAGTTAAATAAGATGGGACACATTTTTGAAGGTGTTGGTGTAGCTTTAGCAACGCCATTCACACACAATGAAGTAGACTATGAAGCCATTAGAAGACATGTTGATTATTTAATAGAGAACGATACGAAATCTATCGTAGTCAATGGTACTACTGCGGAAAACCCTACACTTACTGATGATGAGAAAGATCAAATATTAGAAACTGTCATTAATCATGTAGATGGTCGAGTACCGGTAATTGCAGGGACAGGTACTAACAATACACAAAAATCTATTCAAGCTTCCGTACGTGCTAGAGAATTAGGCGCAGATGCAATCATGTTGATTACGCCCTACTATAATAAAACAAACCAACGTGGTTTAATTGCACATTTTACGACAATTGCTGATGCAGTTAAATTACCAGTCGTTTTATATAATGTGCCCTCTCGTACGAATATGACAATTGACGCAGAAACAGTCGAAACTTTAAGTCAAAATGAGTATATCGTCGCACTAAAAGATGCAACAAATGATTTTGATTATTTAGACGATTTAAAAAAACGTCTAAACCTAAATGAGTTCGCTTTATATAGTGGGAATGACGATAATGTGGTTGAATATTTTAATAAAGATGGTCACGGCGTGATTTCAGTTGTTGCAAATGTGATTCCGAAATCATTCCAAGCGTTATACGACGCTAAACAAAATGGGGAAAATATTGAAACGCAATTTCAACCAATTCAAACATTGCTTGATGCCCTATCAGTAGATGTAAACCCTATTCCAATAAAATTATTAACAGCATTGGAAGGGTTTGGAAATTATGAAGTCCGTTTACCATTATTTCCACTTGAAGACGGTGAACGAGAAGCATTAGAACAAGCTTATGAAAATTTTAAAGCAGGTGAAAAAGCATGAAAGTAGTACTTATTGGCTATGGCGCAATGAATCAACGTGTTGCTAGATTAGCTGAAGAAAAAGGACATGAAATTGTAGGGATAATTGTAAGAGATGAAACTAAAGCATACCCTTACCCTACTTATCAACATATTGCGGATGTTAAAGACGCAGACGTTGCTATTGATTTTTCTAACCCTGAATTGTTATTACCTCTATTAGAGGAAGATTTCGTTTTACCATTGGTAATTGCGACCACTGGTGAAAAAGATACAATTATTGATAAACTAAAAGAACTAAGCCATCGTATGCCTGTATTTTTCAGTGCAAACATGAGTTATGGTGTTCATGCACTAACTAAAATTTTAGAAGCAGCTGTACCATTGCTCGAAGACTTTGATATTGAGCTTACAGAAGCTCACCATAATAAAAAAGTTGACGCACCAAGTGGTACACTAGTTAAACTTTACGATGTTATTGAATCATTACGTACACAATCTACACCAGTTTATGATAGACATGAAAACAATGAAAAGCGTACTCAAGATGAAATTGGCGTTCATTCAATTCGTGGAGGTACTATCGTAGGACAACATGATATACTTTTTGCTGGTACAGATGAAACGATTGAAATAACTCATCGTGCACAGTCTAAAGATATTTTTGCCAATGGTGCAATTGGCGCAGCAGAAAAATTAATCAATAAAGCAAATGACTATTATACATTTGACAACCTATAAACCCTAAGGAGCGTATTTAATTATGGTACAACATTTAACGGCAGAAGAAATTATTCAATTTATAAGTGATGCAAAAAAATCTACACCACTAAAAGTCTATGCAAATGGAAACTTTGAAAATGTGAGCTTCCTTGAAAGTTTTAAAGTCTTTGGTTCCGCTGATTCAAAAGTAATCTTTTGTGAAGCTGACGAATGGAAACAATTTTACGAAAGCAACCAATCAAGTATTGATGAATTAGAAGTAGAAATGGATCGTCGCAACTCTGCAATTCCATTGAAAGATTTAACAAACACTAATGCACGAATTGAACCTGGTGCTTTTATTCGCGAACAAGCGATTATTGAAGATGGTGCAGTAATCATGATGGGTGCTACGATTAATATCGGAGCTGTAGTTGGTGAAGGTACTATGGTAGATATGAATGCAACGCTTGGTGGACGTGCTACAACTGGTAAAAATGTTCACGTTGGAGCTGGTGCAGTATTAGCAGGAGTAATAGAACCACCAAGCGCATCACCAGTAGTCATTGAAGATGATGTGTTAATTGGTGCAAATGCAGTAATTCTTGAAGGTGTTCGTGTTGGTAAAGGTTCTATTGTTGCGGCTGGCGCAATCGTAACACAAGATGTACCGGAAGGTTCTGTAGTAGCTGGTACACCAGCAAAAGTCATTAAACAAACAAGTGAAGTTGAAGATTCAAAACGTGAGATTGTTTCAGCGTTAAGAAAATTAAATGACTAATACTTAATTAAAATAAAAGATATTCATTTAAATGAAAACATAGTGATAAAATTTAAGTGAATGTTGAAATAGCAAAATGGGAGGTTTAGACGAGACAGCATAAAATTTATTATATTGTCTCAACTTGTTCTATGTGGTAGTGATTTCATATATTACAAGGTCGTCTTACCTCCTCATTTTTATAATATAAAACGATACATAATAGGCTTGTGCGAACGAAGTAGAGTCTAAATATAACTTTAACTAAAAGGATTTGATTTTGATGAATGAGTTAGAATTTGTTACAACACATAGACGTTACTTGCATCAACATCCAGAATTGAGCTTACATGAATATAAAACAACTGAATATATCGCTAACTTTTTAGAAGAATTGGGAGTCGTTTATCAAAGACCTCTTGATACAGGGATTATTGCATACTTACCTGGTAATGGCGAACACACAATTGCTTATCGAGCAGATATCGATGCATTGCCAATCTTTGAAGAAAATGATATAGATTTTAAAAGTAAAACGGATAATGTGATGCATGCATGTGGGCATGATGGGCATACAACGGCGTTAATGCTCTTTGTCAAACGTTGTAAAGCCATAGCTGATCGTGGTGAACTTCCTCAAAATATTGTCTTTATCTTTCAACCTGCTGAAGAAACAGGTGGTGGCGCAAATCGATTAATTAGAGCCGGTGCATTTAGTGATTACCCTATTGAGGCTGTTTTTGGTGTCCATGTGATGCCATTTGAAAATGAAGGCCGTGTTGTCATTAGAGACGAAGAAATTACTGCAAGTGCTACAGAATATAGATTTTATTTAAATGGTTTATCAAGTCATGTAGCAGATAAAGAGCAAGGTTATTCTTGTGGAGAGGCATTGCAACATGTACTGGGTCAAGTTGGTCAAATTCAACAATATCATTTGAATGGTTTGAAACGAAATATAGTTCATATGGGGCATTTTGAAGCTGGAGAAGCTATTAATACGGTACCTAGTCATGGATATTTGGAAGGTACTATTCGTACTTATGATATTAATGATTTAGAAATAGTTAAGCAACAAATGACTAAAATTGCAGAAAGTGTAAAATTATTATTCAATGTTGACTGTGAAGTGAAATTTGAAGAAGGTTATCCCCCTACTTATAATGATCCGAATTTGCGTAAACATGTAGAAACTGGTTTGAGAAATGCGGAATTTGAAGTGATTGATAAACCTACGCCATATTTATTTGGAGAAGATTTTAGCTTTTATAGTCAATTAGCTCCAAGTTATTTTGTTTTTGTAGGCGTACGGGATGAATCCAAAGGATTTGTTACGGGATTACATACCTCTCATTTGAATTTTAATGAACATATGCTTATTAGAATTGCTGATTATTATGAACAAATATTAAATGTTTACAGTGAGGTGCGTGTAAAATGACAGCTATTTGGTCTGTGGATACAGCAAAGTTTCGAAAAAACGCTGAAAATGTAAAACAAGACAACCAATTGATGGCAGTCGTTAAAAATAATGCATATCATTATGGATTAGAGTTTGCAGTGACACAATTTTTGGCAATAGGTATTAATACATTTAGCACGACTTCATTAAGAGAAGCTATACGGATTCGTAAACTAGCTCCAGATGCCATTATTTTTTTAATGAATGCTGTCTATGAATTTGATAAAGTACGTGCCTATAACATCCAAATGACTTTACCTTCCCTATCATTTTATTATGAGAATTTAAATGAACTATATGATATACAAGTACATATAGAATATGAGAATTTATTACATCGTTCAGGACTGAAGACGATAGCTGAAATTAAAGAACTACTTTCACATCATGAGCAAAATCAATATACAAATAAAATGAATATTGTGGGTTTGTGGACCCATTTTGGCTATGCAGATGAATTTGATGTGACTGATTATAAAATTGAACGTGCGGCTTGGTTAGATATTGTAGAAGCATTATTAGCTGAAAACTACCAATTTGATATGATTCATGCTCAAAATAGTGCAAGTTATTATAGAGAAGAAGGTATATTTCCTAATCATACACATGCACGTGTAGGTATTGCTTTGTACGGATCAAGACCATATAGTACGATAGACGAAACAGTCATTCAACAATCATTAACGGTTAAAGGCAATATCATCCAGGTAAGAGAAGTAAATCAAGGTGATTACTGTGGTTATAGTTTTGCGTTTGAAGCTACAAAAGATCAAACTAAACTAGCGGTGGTTGATATTGGTTATGGTGATGGTATTCTTAAATCAAGAGCGAAACATGAAGCAATGATAAACGGCAAACGTTTTCCTATACGCGCGTTGATGATGAGTCATATGTTTGTAGAAGTCGATGATAGTGTGAATGCACGAGATGAAGTTATATTATATAATAATGATATACGTGTTGATGAATATACGTTTAAAGGTGTCGGTGCTAATTCCGAACAACTGAGTGCAATGAATCACGACTCACTAATAAAGGAGTATAGATAAATTATGGTAGTAGAATATAATGATAATGGCGAACTTACAATGGGAGGTACAAGTCTTAAAACTATAGCGCAAAGTTTTGGGACGCCTACAATCGTCTATGATGAAGTACAAATTAGAAATCAAATGAGACGTTTTCATGAAGCTTTTAAAAAAAGTGAATTAAATTATAATATTTCATACGCATCTAAAGCATTTACTTGTTTACAGATGGTTAAATTGGTACAAGAAGAAAATCTTGAATTAGATGTTGTCTCTGAGGGTGAACTATACACGGCTTTAGAAGCTGGGTTTGACCCCCAACATATCCACTTTCATGGAAATAATAAGACGAAGCATGAAATTCGATATGCTTTAGAAAGTAAAGTTGGCTATATCGTTATAGATTCATTGGAAGAAATTGATCTTATTGATCGTTACGCAAATGAAGCAGTCAATGTAGTTATTAGATTAAACCCAGGCGTTGAAGCGCATACGCATGAATTTATTCAAACTGGACAAGAAGATAGCAAATTCGGTTTATCTATTAAGCATGGTTTAGCTATTCAAGGTGTACAGAAAGTTAAAACTTCAAAATATTTAAAACTTAAAGGTGTTCATTTTCATGTAGGTTCGCAAATTGAAGGTACTGAAGCAATGATTGAGACTACAAAACTTGTCGTTCATTGGTTGAAAGAAAATGATATTGAAGTAGAGCTAATAAATCTTGGCGGCGGCTTCAGTATTAAATATGTTGAAGGAGATGTAAGTTTCCCTATCGAAGAAGGTATTGAGGAAATTACTACTGCGGTTAAATCGATTGCTGAAGAAGCTAGTTATCCTATTCCTGAAATCGGTATTGAACCTGGGCGTTCAATTGTAGGTGAAGCTGGTATAACTTTATATGAAGTTGGAACAATTAAATCAATACCTAATGTTAATAAGTACGTTTCTATTGATGGAGGTATGAGCGATCATATAAGAACTTCATTATACGATGCACAATATGAAGCTCTACTTGTTAATAGAAATGATCCTAAAGATGAAACAGTTACGATTGCAGGGAAATTATGTGAGTCTGGTGACATTATTATAAAGGACGCAAAATTACCTAGTACAGTAAAACGTGGCGATTATTTAGCGATTTTATCTACAGGTGCTTATCATTATTCAATGGCTTCAAACTATAATCAAATGCAGAAGCCTTCTGTATTCTTCTTGAAAGACGGGAAAGCTAGAGAAGTTATTAAACGTCAATCTTTACGTCAACTAATTATTAATGATACGAAATAAATTATAAAAAGTGGTTCTATCCCCTCCTTTAGGTTGATGGAACCACTTTTTATTTATTTTATATTGATATAAAATAATATAAATTATGTATGCATTAAGCGGAAGTAATTAAGTATAACGGTGATTTATGGCAAAGGAGTACATGCGAGACCACATGCATTAAGGCCCCTAGCTTATTTGATAAGCATTAAGCCGCCGTAATTAAGAATAACGGCGGCTATAAAAAAAGAACCTTTAACAAGGTTCTTTAAATAGTCAATATTGCAATCTATATTATAGTTTTACAACGTTTGCAGCTTGAGGACCGCGGTCGCCTTCAACTACTTCAAATTCAACTGATTGACCTTCTTCTAATGATTTGTAACCTTCTTGGTTAATTGCTGAGAAGTGTACGAATACGTCGTTTTCTCCTTCAACTTCGATAAAACCAAATCCTTTTTCAGCGTTAAACCATTTTACTGTACCTTGTTTCATAAATGTGAAACCTCCAAGACTAATATTCATTCAATATGCGTTATTCGCATATTACAAAAAATACAATGAAACAGGATGAAACTGTTAGTACAATATTCTTTGCAATATGGAATAAAACAATTGCTTGACTAACATTATAGGATATTTTCAGTTGAATTGCAAGGCAAACGTTAATTAATTGTTTATTCAATTATAGGCAAATTAAAATAAACTTCATTTTCATTTAAAACTATAAAACTATAGAATATTTGTAAATCTTCATCGCAATCTTCACAAAATCCTAATTCACAATTGTTATAAAACGCATGAATGTTGTATTTTCCAACTAAATAGTTATCGAATGAATTTTTGTTTTTTAAAATTAAAGATGTATAAAAATTTAACATTTCATCGTAAGTCTCGAAGTCATACTGTTCTACGATATGATCAGTCCAGTCACTAAATAACCACCAGCCTTCATAATCAGCTCGAATTTTTGCAACTGTCCACATTATAAATCTTCACCCTTTCATATATAGCCCAAATCACTTTTTTGGTGTAACTGAGTGTGTACCTCGCTATTTAGACCTATAGAACAAAGTGCTTATACTTATGTATGTATTTTGATCACACATATACTCTAAATTAAATCCCCCATGTTTATAAATAGAAATAAAATAAAACTAAATATAGACGTTCTTATTTTGATTTAGAGACGTACAATTTTTGTCTATGTGTAATATTTTAACGAGTTAAGATACAAAATCAAGTTATCTGACTCATACTTTTGGCCGATAGACTATCAATATATAAACTTAAATATTAGTTTTGTAGCGTTAAATTTCGTATAATGTTAATTAAGAGGTGATTTTATGAAACGTAAACACATTAAAGTATTTGGGATGGTACAAGGTGTAGGTTTTCGTTATTATACCCAAAAATTAGCACGAAAGTATCATATTGTTGGTACCGTAGAAAATGTAGACAGTTACGTTGATATATATGCTCAAGGCGATGAGCAATCATTAACACGGTTTATTAACGCAGTTACAGAAGGTGCTTCCCCAGCATCCCATGTTGAGGATTTTACTACTGAAGAGATAGAAATTGAGCAATCATTGAAAGATTTTAAAACTATATAAAGGAAGATGAAGTTTGAGATATAATATTTCTCGTATTATCGGGACAATTATTGCTTTGCCAGCAGCAGTTATCGCATGGTTTGTTAGTATATTTGCCTTAGATATTTATTTTATTTTTGATTTGTTGATTTCTGTAGCAACATTTATAACGTTTTACTTCCCTACTCAACGTTTAACTTCTAGAAAGTATTTAAAAGAAATTGGTCTAACTCGTCGAGATTATCACTTTGTAAATAGTCAATTAAACACTACACAGGATAAAATTAGACGGATATTCAAATCATTTGTAAATGTTAGATCTATCAAAGACTTTAGACAAGTAAATGAAATCTATCGAATATCTCGAGCTATATTTTACGCAGTAAAACAACAACCAAGTTCATTTTTTAAAGTTGAAAGTTTCTTCTATTCGCATATAGATAATGCATTAAATTTAATTGAAGCCTATACAAGGTTATCAAAATCACCTAAGAAGACTAAAGAAGAAAAACAAAAATTAGAACAAACAAGAATTACTTTGGATGAAGTTAAAAGAACATTGGTAGCTGATTTAAGACGGATTAATGATGAGGATTATAGTAAGTTAGATATAGAGATGGAATTAAACAAGATAGAACAAAGTCGGAATAAGAAGTAACAAATTAAAACAAGAATGGAGAGAGATTTTATGGCAAGAGAACAAGACTATATAAATTCACATCCATTAGATAAATATATAGAAGAAAATTCTACAAGTGAATCTGAAGTCGTGAATTCTACCCAGTATACTCAAAAAGACCAACAAAAGATTAATGAGCTGAGTGAAAAAATAAAACCCATGGACCATGACGGTTTATTGAATTTTGGTACGGAAGCCCAATCACACATGTCACAATTCTCACACCGTATATTAAATGAAGTTAAGACAACTGATGTGGGACCAGTTGGTGAATCATTGAATGGATTAATGAGTAAACTGAAATCAGTAAACCCTGATGAATTGAATCCAGAAAATCAATCGAAATTAAAGCGTATTTTTAGAAGAACAAAGGCATCTGTAAATGAAATTTTTTCAAAGATGCAATCGGTTGGTTCGCAAATAGATCGCATATCTATCGAGTTAGATAAACATAAAAATAACCTAGTCAAAGATGTAGACATGTTAGATGAATTATACAATATGAATAAAGACTATTTTGATGAATTATCATTGTATATTGAAGCAGCTAAAAAGAAACAACATGATCTGCAACAAGAAGATGTGCCTAAATTAAGAGCGCAGGCAAAATCAACAGGTAATCAAATGGATGTTCAAGCTGCATCGGATATGGAACAATTTATCGATCGCTTAGATAAACGTATTTATGATTTGCAATTATCTCGACAAATTGCGATACAAACAGCACCACAAATACGAATGATTCAAAATGTTAATCAAGCTTTAGCAGAAAAAATTCAAAGTTCTATTCTCACAAGTATTCCTTTGTGGAAAAATCAAATGTCAATTGCATTAACTTTAATGAGACAACGAAATGCAGTAACTGCACAAAAGGCTGTTACTGATACGACAAATGATTTATTATTAAAGAACTCTGAACTATTGAAACAAAATGCTCTAGCAACTGCTACTGAAAATGAACGTGGCGTCGTTGATATTGAGACTCTAAAAACAACGCAAAATGACATTATTGAAACAATAGAACAGACATTACAGATTCAAGAACAAGGCCGTAATAAACGTAAACAAGCTGAGTCCGAATTGAATCAACTTGAAAGCGAATTACAAAATCAACTTTTAGATATGAAACAAAACAAATAATTTTTTACGTTTAATCAAATATTTATAATAAGAAATGACTCCGGGACATAAATAGATGTCCCTTTTTTTGTTCTTTCTACGCCAACAAATAATTCGTTATAGAAAAAAGCGTATCCATTTTCATTTACGGATACGCTCTTCTTGAATTTAATATCAACTTGTTTTTGTTTTAGTATTAAACTGAAACGCTTATAGTACATGTTCTGGCATTACTGTCAGTTTAATCACTATCAGAAGATTTTTCAGCTAAAATATTACTTTTTGAAGTTTCTTTTTCTTTATTCACTGCTATGTTTTGTTCTATAGCTAATTTATGTGCAATTTTTGGTGCTGTCCAAACTGCTGGCAACATAATGATTGATATCGGAACGGCTGTAATAATAATAAAAGATTGAATGGCATTGATACTACCTTCTCCAATATTTATTAAAATGATTGATACAACCCCCATAATAACAACCCAAAAGAGTCTTATCATTTTTGGAGGATCACCTTCTCCAGTAACAGACATCGAAATGGAATACGACATCGTGTCAGCAGTTGTGATTACAAATATTAATGTCAACAATAATAAAACAATTACCATGACGGCACCTATTGGTAAATGAGAAGCAATGGAAATGACTGCTGCAGGTAATCCGTTATCTGTTAACGGCTCACTGATTGCACCGCTATTTTTGATTTCATAAAATAAGCCACTACCACCAAGAATAGAAAACCATATATGAGAAACTACTGCAGCTACTATAGAGACGAGTAAAAATATTTCTCTAATTGTACGACCTCTAGATACACGAGCAACTAACATTCCCATTAATGGGCCATATCCTATAAACCAACCAAAGAAAAATAACATCCAAGCGCCAGCCCATTTATCATTTCCTCTAAATGTACTAATTTCTAGAAAATGAGTTATATAAACACCATATGAAGATATAAATGTATCTATAATAAAGTGTCCAGGACCTAATAATAATATAAAGGCTGCAAGTGCTAGTGCCAGCCATACATTTAATTTGCTTAAAAATTGAATGCCTTTCTCGATGCCAGTAGTAGCAGAAATGGTCACAACAACCATTAAGCCCGCGACAGATAACATTTGAGTAATGATGTTATCTGGTATACCAAAAATACTATGTAACCAGTAACTAAATTGAAATCCGAAGAACCCAATTGTACCAATAGTACCAGCCACAGCACCTAAAATACAGAAAACATCTATAATCCATCCAATTTTATTTTTTTCTATTTTACTACCAAAAATTGGATATAATAGTGTACGAGGACGCATTTTTAAATGTTTATTATAGTGTGCATACATGATAATAATACCACTGATTGCTCCATAAACTGCCCACGCTGTAAATCCCCAGGAGGTAAAACTTTGTGCCATAGCAGCTGGTATGGCTTGAGTACTACCATTTTTTATGTCAGGGTCCATAGTTGGTGGGACATCTATAAAATAATACATTGGTTCTGCTGCAGCCCAAAAAATAGCCCCTGCGCCTAAACCAGATGTGATTACGATGGCAGCCCACCTAAAATAACCCATTTCTGGTTTAGAAGCGTTTCCTAGTCGAACACGACCATATTTTGAAAATGCTAAAAATGCACCTACGGCAAATGTTGCAAGAAGTAATATTTGCCAAAAAGCTCCGAAATAAGTAATTGAGATTTGAAAACCTTTCTGAACTAAATTCGAAGTTGCCTGTGTAAAAACGGATGACATCAGTACAAATAAAACGAGGATGCCCCCACTAATTAAAAATACTGGCCAATCTAATTTATCTTTCCATTGTGAATATTTAATATTATTCGACCCCTCTATTATACGTGTTCTGAACAATATAATTATTGAGTGTGGGTGTCTTTTTTAATCATTTTAATAAGGTGCTTATTAGTACATTAAATAGTAATGATGAATCTATAATATGAGAGGTGTGATTGTTTGTGTGGAAACCACAAATAATTAATTTAATATTGTTTTATCTATATTAAAAAGTCATATGCTATAAAATACACTATTTTGAACTTATGAAAATACAAATTGACTACCACCGTAATACGCTTATATTGCTCTTAGAAGAAACACTTGAAGTAAAGAGTATAGCTTACTTTTTAAAACTAATCAAATCGACTTTTCAAATTCATTTTCTCCAAATCAGCATATTTTATGAATATGATTGTAAAATATATCGAATATCATCATCAATGTATTATTGAAAATTAACTAGAAGTTTAAATAATATAAAAGCATATATTTACCGATTATATACATAAAAAAGCAAATCAACGCCAGTTTAAGCGTCGATTTGCTTTTATTTTAAATATTATTCTTTTTCGTAAACAATGGGTTTTTGATTTTTAACCATCGTCGCTACAATATAACCTATAATAGTTGTCACAACAGCAATTGGGAACCATTCAAGTGAATAGTCTTTTAATGGCAAGCTATCAATGAAACTCAATTTTAGCCAGCCTTGTGTATGAATGACACTTAAAATAGATACGATTGCAACAATAGCTACAGGAATTTGTTGTGCAATTGGTTTTGTAGGTACAAAACGTGCTAATAAAATAAGTAATACTGATGTAATTGCTACAGGGTATACAATACTTAATACTGGCACTGACATAGTAATAACTGAGTTAAGCCCTTGGTTCGCTAGAATAAAACTAATAAGAGTAAACACAATTACATATATTTTATAAGAAATTCTTGGGAAAATTCTATGGAAATATTCTGATACTGCTACGACTAATCCGCAAGCTGTTGTTAGACAAGCAAGCGCCACAATAATACCTAATAAGTATTTACCAAATGTCCCAAATCCAACACTGGCCATAGTCGTTAATAAATATGTACCAATATTTTGGTCATTTGCAGTCAGGCTCGCTATTTTTTCCTGAGGCACTGCCATATGATTACCTATAAATCCTAATGAGATATAAATAAACATTAAAGCTACAGCTGCAATAATGCCAGCCATTAACGTTTGTTTGAAAATTTGGTTGGCATGTGTAATACCTGTTGATTTTACTGCATTAACAACAATCATAGAGAAAGCTATAGCTGCAATGGCATCCATAGTAAGATAACCATTTGTGAATCCTTGTGAGAAACCTGCAAAGTTCGATGTGAATGCTTCAGCAGCTTGACTATGTGAATTACTACCATAATCAACAAATCCTTTGATAATCATTGCTAAAATAGTGATCAATAACAATGGTGTTAATAGCGAACCAATGCGATCTACCATTTTAGTTGGGTTAATACATAAATATAAAACGATCAAGAAATATATAACAGTAAAGATAAGTAATGCTAAACTACTGTTTGTGTGGGCAATCGGCGTCACTGTCATTTCAAACGATGTCGACGCTGTACGAGGAATCGCGAACAGTGGTCCAATTGTAAGATAGATGATGACTAGGAATATGATAGAGAACTTAGGTGAAATTTTATTTAATGACCCAATATAACCTTGTTTATCTAACGCGCCTACAATAACGCCTAATAGTGGTAGTCCGATACCTGTTAAAGCAAATGCTAAAATTGATGGCCAGAAATACTGTCCACTATCTAAGCCTAAATTTGGTGGGAAAATAAGATTACCTGCCCCAAAAAACATTGCGAACAATGTAAAACCTATAATCCATGTATTTTTATTCATATGACTTGCTCCTTCTAACCAATAAAATAATATTATCTATTCTATCATGGTTAATTAGATATCGTCTATATAAATTTCAGAATATTTAAATATATCGTTTATTATTTGTCAAAAATAGCCTATTTAAAATGATTTTAATAATAGTTTTTTCAATAATGGCGATAATTGGGATGGGAGATTTTCAACACCTTCTACAAATAAAGCGTATTGTCCATATATATTATGAATCGTTTGCTCAATATCTTCTGTGATAGGCTCCTGACTTAAAAACACATTGAAGACTTCGATACCCATTTTACGGGCTGTTTCAACCGCTTCATAAGTATCTAATATACCATCTTGACTATAATTATATGCAGAAGGTTCTCCATCTGAAAATACAATTAAGAAACGCTGATTATGGGAATGGCGCATGAGTCTTTCACTACCAATTCTAATAGCAACACCATCTCTATTATCATCTTGTGGCTCTAATGCCATTATTCTTGGCCCATCTTTATCCATCATGGAACGATTGTATGTGATGATTTCATCTATAATATTGGGTTGGTTTGCTTCATCCGCATCGAAAGCATCCTCATTAAATGCCAATATTTCATGTTTTACATTGAGACTCTTTAATGTTTCGTGAAATAGTACAACACCCTTAATTGTTTCTTCCATTTTATCTTGCATACTGGCTGAAGCGTCTACTAATAATGTGAACGTTGCATCGAATGACTGACTTAGGTCTTGTTTTTTATAAAATAGCTTATATTGATCGTCTATAAACCAATTGAGTAGGTTTTTTTGTAATCTGCCTTTGGTTAAATTATGTCGCTCATCTTGATATTCTCTATCAATCGTTTTTTGTATGATTTGAATTAAATCTTTGATTTCAAACTGGACATCAGATTCAACCTCTTGGTATTGGCGGATGAATTGAGGTTGAATTTCAGGGATGTTCCATTTGATTTCGACATTTTCATTAATTCCTTTTAAGGCAAAAGCTTGATTATGCCCAACAGAACCGCCTTGATCGTCTTCTATATTATTAGATGAACCTTTACCCTTTTTGGTTTGCATATCAGTCATATCATCAGCAGGATCGCCTTCACGCGCATTATCATTATCGCCCATGACTTCGCTATTTTCCCCTTCATGCAATTCCATTTCTAAGTAAGCGCCACCTTGAGAGGCGCTATCTTGATTATTTGATTCCATCTCTTCACTTATTGAAGCTTCGTCTTTATCTTCATTTGAAGTACCGTCTGTATTGCTGGCATCTGTTCTAGTTAAATCCTCGAATTGAAGCGCTTGTATAGATTCATAAACTTTTTTTGGTAAATGATAATATTCGTTTAGCATATCCTCTTTTAATATATCGTCAATTTGGAACATAATTCGCTCAACTAAATACATATTATCTTCAGAAGTCTTGTTATAGAAAAAGTTCGGTAAATACATATACATATTATTTAACACATCATCAATTTGTGGATGTATTTGTGGTATATCGTAAAAGTTTTCTGTTATAAAAGAAGCCTCTAGATATAGAAATAATAAATCTGTGAAAGTAGTTTTGGTTCTGTATACATTTATTTGTGTCTTAGTGTAGTTAAGCCTAACTTCATTACGCATCTGAATAGCTGATTTTGTTGATGGGCGTTCCTTCGCTATCGTGCTTAAGATGCGTTGATCTTCGAGTAGTTTGAATAGCTGTTGATAGAATTTAGGATGTTTGAACTCATGATTCTGTATAACATGATTCACAACCTTCTCATCCATCATCTGGTAACAATAAGCAGCGAGCATGACGTCAGTTTTTAATCCTGTAGTTTCAACATGTTCATCTCTATGTGACCAAAAAGAACTCGTGATTAAAGTGTTATTAATTGGATCGTAATAAGGGAACTTTTGAATCTTAACTTGTGTTTGCTCATTTTTCAGTAAAAGACGTGCTAAATCCTGAAGCATCATCACTTGTTTAGCATCTAGCTGTTCGTCATTAAATTTTATAAAACGATCACTCATGTTTATCCCTCACTAAAAGTTTAATTCTACCGCGTTTAAAATAGCTTGTTGTTCTCGCTCATCTTCTAACTTATCTATTATTGTTCGTTGAATGGCACGTTCAATTGGCATAATAGTAGCTAAATCACTTAAGTCTATTAATGCACGAATACTAGCCGCTTCTTCAGAAATTTGACCTTGTTTTGTCATCGTACGTAAGTCTTCATTAAACTTAATGATTTTTTGAATTAATACAGTGTCATTTAACTGACTTTGTTGTTTAATGACATCACTTAAAATGTCACCATCGATGTAATCTACTTGAATGACAACAAAACGATTTTTTAATGCTTCGTTCATTGGCAAAGTTCCAATATATCCTACGTTGATTGCTGCAATGACGTTGAAACCAGGTGCTGCATTGACGACTTCTCCTGTAAATGGATTCGTCAGTTTTCTACGATAGTCTAACACACCGTTTAAAATAGGTAACGTCTCAGGTTTAGCCATATTAATTTCATCAATATACAGTATATGGCCTTCTTTCATGGCTTTAATTACTGGTCCATCTATAAAAACGATTTCTTGTGTTCCATTGTCGTTAGTTTGTATGGTTTTGAATCCGAGTAGGCTTTCCGCGTCTAAATCGACTGAACAATTGATTTGGTGCATTGGGCGATTCATTGTTTCACTTAATGTTTCTGCCAATTTCGTCTTACCGGAACCTGTAGGTCCTTTTAGTAAAATGTTTTTGTTTAGTTGCATTAAAGCTTCTGCATCGTTAAAGACTGTTTCATCTCTATTAATATAGTTTGTACTTGTCATCATGAATTGTCTCCTCTATATAAAATATGGCTTATTTATTTATAAGAACTCATTAAAAATAGACTGGGGCATGAATACATCATCATATTTCGCCCTAGCCCTTATTTGTTAAGAAATTATTTGAACGCGCAACACAGTATGAGCGCAAGATTTATTTGTTAATGCTATACTTCTTTGAAATATTCTTTGTAATAACCACCAACAAGCCCAGAGTTATCAATAATTTGGTAATATTCTTCAGTTTCATTGATAACATCATATTGTTGTCCAACAGTTAACATATCAGAAACTGTGAATTTCTTAGCATTTGTATGAATAACTTCAACTTTTTTCACTGGTGTATTTTCTTTCCATGTTTCGTGTAACATAAATAAACATTCCTCTTTCTATGATTTAATTTCTAAAGTCAATATAAAAGTGATACCACTTTTTTCACTAATTCTTAAGGATTTTTCACCGTCTTGATCTAACGATTGGTACGGAATACCTATAGATTCAAGTTGTTGTAATGCATTTTGGAATTGTGCTTTGGACTCTGTTGCAAACTCAATTTGTTCTACAATACCATGTTTCGGCATTTTCAAATCTTCTTCAGCAGCGTGTAAGTGTAGTTCCCCACCTAGACCACCTTCTCCGATTCGGAAGACTTGTACTTTATAGTCTGCGCCAGGATGTGGTGTGTATTCAGCGAAATGCGTAAGGCCAAACACTTTTGTCAGAATAGATTGAGTAAGTAATAATTCATTTACTTTAAGCAAGACTGGCCCTAAACCTTGAATTTGATGCAGTGGGTTAACAGTGCTATCAAATGTGGGCATTCCTAAAGGTGCGCCCGTGTTATGTTCATTTGAATAAATATTGAATGTCTGATGATTATGGTCATTAAATTCAAAATACTTATGCCCATTTAAATCAGTAATTTCACTATGATCAATTTGATGGTCATTTAAGATAGTTTGGTATTCATCTAAACCCTCGTCACTTGGTAAACGTAAACCAATATTTTCAATATGATTCTCTTCATTTGTATAGTTTGGTATTTCTACAAAATGGATACGTGTGCCGGAGCTTAGTTCTGCATCGCCAAAACGGAGAGCTTGCCCTTTATCTGCCACGTTTAGACCTAATACATCTTTAAATAAAGTTTTAGTTTTTTCTAAATTATCTGTCCCTGTGGTTACACTTCTAAGACCATTCATTATATTAACCCCTTTATTCATAGCTTTTCAATCATTATAACTTATTTTACGTGTTATTTATACGATGAAGTTCATGGTAAATGTGTATATTAATTAAATTTTTAGAATATACATTGGATGAACTGAAAAAATGTATTAATATAGGTATATATCATGATTTTAATCTTATAAAAAGATTAGTAGTATATTGATTATTAATAAAGGAGGTTTGTCATAATGGGTGGTATATGGTTTGTGTTTGGTATAACCGTACTTATTGCAGTTTATTCTGGTATTACCTTCTTCACTAACGTAAACAATAAAGCAAAACAAAAAACTCAAAATGAGCAAAGCGCTAAAAAGAATAATATTTACGGCGTTGTATTTTTGGTGTTTTTAATTCTTGCTATTATTGAACTATTTGTTTATATTGCTTAATTGTAATTTTAGGTATATTTTAACTATTTAAATCAATAAAAAGACATCCCTACAAGATTGTTATACATTCTTGTAGGGATGTCTTTTTATGGTAAATTACTCAGTTTTTTTAAATAGTACAATAAGCAATTTAAGTGCAATTAAAATATAAATCACAGCAAATAAACATAATAGCAGGAAATGGTTATTAAGCATTGACAAATTATCGCTATTCAATTGATTTAAAAGATTGCTAATTGGTGGTAATAACCAGAGCAACCATTTTGTAAATGGTACGGTTGTTATAAGTACCTCTTTAGTGAAAATGATGAGCATAATAAATATGGTTAATAACCATCTATAAGATTTAGTGGCAATTTTCGTATTTGTAATAAAAGCGCCTAATACAATGCCAAACATACTTAATAACAGATGAGTAACCACCCCAATTAAGACAAAGTTAAAGGAAACAGGTTTATCAAATACACTAAGTAAAAGTGGATAGATCAATGAGAAAACAATCAGTAATGTACTAAATAAATATAAATATAGTATTTTTATTAACAAATAAGTAGTTTTTGATTTTAATTGCATATAGAAAATATGACGTTCATTTAAAGTGTCACGACCGAAATTAATAATAGTCATCCACGTCATTACTATAAATAAACCAATTGCTGTAGAACCATAGCTTGATAGCACAGGCATATCTCGGTAGATATATATACCGATAACCCACAGTAAGTATGTAAATACTGGTGCAATGAATTGATACGATGTTAAAAATTTTAAGTGTTCGTATTTTAAAAAAGAATATAGCATTTTAAAGATCCTTTACTTCGATGATTTCGCAATTTTGCTTTAGTAAATGTTGTAAAACCACATTTAAATTTTGTTTGTCAACTTGCAAGGTTACATATTGATGATTAGAAGTTAATTTAGCACATACACATGACGCTAAATCTCGTTCAATGATTTCATTTACATATTGTTGGTTGGTAATCGTGATGGACTTCAACTCTTGATACTTTGATTTTGGCATAAATGTATAATCATCTAAACTTAATATATGAGTCGCAATGGTATGTTCAATATTAGAATCATGATCTGTAATAATTATTGTTTTAGTTTTCGATAATTGTTGTAAGTGAGTTAAAAATTGTGCTTCTGACATTTTATCTAAACCTGAAAATGGTTCATCAAATACTAATATATCTGCATCTGTTAATAAGGTTTGGATGATATTCACTTTTTGTAAAGAGCCTTTTGAAAGATGATGTAATTTAGTATTTTGTAGTGAAGATAGGTTTAATAGTGTTAAATAATCATCAACGGTATGGCCGTCAGATTTCCGCTTCATATTCAAATTTTGAATCGTTGTTAGAAACGATTTTGTTGTTAGTTTTATGTTTTTAGGGAAACTGTCAGGCGCGTAACTTGTGTAGCCAGAGACATTAATAATACCAGTATTTGGTGTTATTAATTTTGTCATCAATTTGAGCGTCAAACTTTTACCGACGCCATTTTTGCCTTTTAATAAGGTGATTGAACCTTTGGGTATTTGAAATGATAAATTATTGATGATTGTTTTGTTGTTGAGTTTTAATGTTACCTGATCCATTTCTACTGCTATTTCAGCCATATATAAATACTCCTTTATACAATCCTCAGCTATAACGATTTGTTTTTATTATATATAAGTTGTACGACACCACTTTGGTACGTATTGTTTTTTACATGTATCAGATTAACTCTATCTGTTAAATGTTCAAATAAAGGTATTCCTGAACCTAACACAACAGGGTGTATAGATAAGCGATATTCATCTATTAAGTTATTATTTATAAAAGAAGTTATAATATTTGAACCGCCGTATAACCAAATATCTTTAGTCTGTTGGGCTTTGATTTTGTCTATATTAACTCGCATATCTTCTGAACTTATATATACGGCGTCTGCAGAAACAAGACTTTTTTGGTGCGTAAATACATATTTTTGTTTACTATGAATCTCTTGCCACATGCTATAGTCTCCATGTTCTTCATTACCTAATTGAGGCGTATAAGTTCCCCATAAATCATAGCTTTTCCTACCGTATATGATAGCGTCAATCTGTTTTAAAAAAGTATTGAAATTCATTTCTGGGTCCATAATACACCAGTCAATTTCTCCGTTAGGACCTTCTATATAACCATCTAGACTTACGGCAAGGTCTAAAATAACTTTCGGTCGATTGTTCATATTAACACCTACCATTATCTATATGATATTTAGTATATGGAAATATATGTATAAATTCAATTGATAATAATTTTGATATAAATAAATTTGAATTAAAAATGCACAACGATAAAAATCGATGTGCAATAAATTATGAATGATAATAAGCTATTTAATTACTTGCAAAATGAACTACACTGTTTGATTTGGAAGATTTTTGTATAGCATCAATCATGACGATAGATGCTAAAGCGTCTTTAGGTTGTATATAATCATCGGTATCTTCAATAATGCAATCGTAGAATTGGTTAATCAACTTGCCATGGCTAGGTCCGTAATACGATTTATCACCATCTAGCTTTTCGTCTTCTTTAATTTGAATCTTATAACCTTCTTTATTCATACGTGTAAGTATATTATCTTTAATTGTTAGCTTTTCGTTTTCAAATATAACCTGTAACTCTATACTTGAATTTCCAAAATTAGCATTAGTAGCAAAGAACATACCGTTTGCATTATTTTCAAATTTAATATGTGCAGATGCTGTGTCTTCTACTTCAATTTCATAATCTAATAATTGAGATACGGTTCCTTTAATAGAGGATATATTCCCACATAGTAGTTGCATTAAATCTAATGTATGAATGGATTGATTGATTAGAACACCTCCGCCTGCATAAGCCATCTGACCACGCCAAGGTTTCTCTGTGTAATAGGATTCAGGTCGAAACCATGTAACAAGCCCTTTTATTCCAATCACTTCACCGTATTGGCCGCTTCGAACCATGTGTTTTAATGTTTGGAAGGTGTCATTATATCTATTTTGGAAACATATACCAATCTTAATTTCAGGGTATTGTCGTTGTAAAGCGACTAATTCGAGCCCTTCTTTCGCATTTACAGCTAAGGGTTTTTCTTGTAATACATGGATCCCTTTTTCAACACATGTTGTAGTAGCAGATACATGTAAGTGGTGAGGTAAGCAAACATGAACACAATCTAACTTTTCTGAATCTAACATGCTATTTAGATTATTATAAAAATTGCTATGAGGTGCTTTGTTTTTTAATGATTCATCTTCATCACAAACTGCGATTAATTGAGCTTTAGGGTTTTGTTGTATTGCATGTATATGAATTTGTGAGATATCTCCTAAACCGACTACACCAACTTTCAACATTTTACCATCTCCTGTTATAGGTGGATTTATTTATCTTCTGAATTGATTTTATGTTGTAAAGCATTTTTGAATTCTGTTGGGTCTACAGGCAGTGTGACCTCTTTACCTGACCAACTAGAAAGATAAATTGCATTTACGAAGTTAACGCCATTAATTCCATCGCTACCAGGCGCTATAAGCGGTGTATCATCGATGATATTTGCAGCGAAGTTTTCAAGTACATTGATATGTTGTTCGCCCCATACACTATCAAATTCAAAAGTATCAGTTTCATAGATATCTCCCATACCATCACCTTTGAAGATTTCTGCTACATCTGCCCAAGTCATGGTTTGATTCATTTCATTTTCTGATTGTTTTAAACGTTTGATCGTTATTTTCTTGCTATCTTCGACTAAGATTTTTCCTTTATCTCCTGTAATTTCTAGTCGATCTGTGCCGATGACATCATGCGTACATGTGATGAAAACACCTGTCGCTCCATTACCGTAATCTAATACGGCTGTCACATCATCATCAACATTTAAATCTCTCTGATACCCGTATTTTACATTGGCGTATACTTTTTCTGGTAATCCGCACAACCATTGCATTAAATCTATTTGATGTGGTGCTTGGTTTACTAATACACCACCTCCTTCGCCATTCCAGGTTGCACGCCATGAACTTTGCTCATAATATGCTTGCGGACGCCACCAAGTAGTAATAATCCAATTTGTACGTCTAATTTGTCCAATTTCTCCCTCATCAATTAAAGATTTAACTTTTTGATAAAGTGGATTGGTTCTTTGATTAAAGAAAATACCGAATGTTAATTCAGGTTTAGAAGCGGCTAAGTCACTAATTTCTTTTACTTTTTCGGCATAGATATCAGCTGGTTTCTCTAATAGTGCATGTATGTTTCTATTCAATGCGGCTTTACCTATTTCTGTATGCAAATAATGTGGTACTGTTGTCACAATAGCATCAACATCACCGCTTTCTAATAAATCGATATAATCTGTATAAAAAGGCGTGTTTGGGTATTTTTCGGCAGCAAGTGCTTTTTTATCAGGATCGATATCACAAATGGCTCCTATTACTACATTTTCCACTTTATTTTCATTGATAAAGTTAGCATAAGTATTGCCTTGTGCGCCTAATCCAATTATGCCTAAACGAATATTTGTCATTATACATTCTCCTTATTTTCAATATTTTTTAAAATTTCTAAAAGCGCTTCATACTGAAGTTGATATCCTTCAGCGCCATCTTTTGCAGCTGTATTTTGAATTGTTTCAGTAGAATGCTCTATTTCTAAATCTTTAATTGCATCAAATACAACAAGATGAGGTTCTAAAGTTAAGAAACCTTCATAGCCACGATCTATCGCTTGTTTAAGAATAGACTCAATTTGACCATCTCCTGTACCACAAACAACGTTAATACTGTCTTTATAGACCGCATCTTTGATGTGGATATATTCAATGTCAGGTTCTAAGAGTTCATAACAAGCTTGTGTGTCTTCTCCACATTGAACGAAATTGGCAAAATCAAAAATCGCTTTAAAATGGTCAGACCCTACTTCATCAAGGATTAATTTACAACGACGAGCTATATCACCGAAAATATCTTTTTCATTTTCATGAAGTAAAACGACGTTGTATTGCTTTGCGATTTGTGCAAATGTTTTTAATTTTTTAATGACTGTATGTTGATAGTCATCAAAATTTTGATCTTTAGGTATATAAAAGCTAAAAATTCTAATATACTTACAAGACAATATATTTGCGATTTGACACATGTTTTTTAAGACGTCTAATTGTTTTTCAAATGCTTCTTCATCTTGAATGTATATTTTACCTATGGGAGAGCCAATAGAAGATACTGAGATATCCCATTCTTTTAATTTTGGAATAACATTCTTTTTAATTTTCTCGACTGTATAATCACCTATATTTTCATCGTCAATGCCACGTAATGAAATATAACGCATACCTAATTCTGATACCTTTTGCAATTGTGTGTTTAAATCTGATGAAATTTCATCAGAAAAACCTGATACAGCAATGTTATTTAACATGAGTTTACCTCCATTTGTTTTAAAAATAATGCACATCATTGTAATCGTTTACATTTTATTGATTGTGAATTTGTGAAAAACCACTTTGCTATAATTGTAAGCAACTTTTAAAACCAACGTTTATAACCTAGTTCTAATAAATGATCTCGACTTGTAACTAAGCAATCATAAGGATCGGCACCATACAATTCATCTTGTTCAACGAAGAAGTATTCACTACCGCTTTCTAACCCAACTTCAATAATATCTTTTAAAGGTAAGGTGCCTTCACCTAGTTCTGCAAATTGCGTAATCATATGTAGCATATAGTATATCTTTTCATGACCTTCACCAGGATATTGATCCATGTCTATTTCGCCTACGCGAAAATCTTTTAAATGGATTGCACGAATTCGTTGCGCGTAATTTGGTATAACTTCTATAGGATTAAGGCCAGCTCTCCATATCCAGTGTACATCTAATTCGAATCCTAGATTCTCTGTATTATCGCGCATTAAATCAAGCATAAATTGCCCGTCATATCGAACAAATTCAAGGTTGTGTGCGTGATAATATAAATCAATGCCTTCTGCTTTTAATCGTTGTGCATAATCATCGCAAATTTTTGCAAAGTTTAGTATACGGTCCTTTGAACCCATGTAATTCATCGGCAACATACCAATTCTTAATATATTGCAGTCAACTGCTTTACAATCTGCAACAATCTTTTCAAAATTGTTTTGTAAAGTATCTCCAGGATACTTTTGATCAGGAGAAATATCTTCTACTCCACATGACATTGCAGCAATATTCATATCGAAATCTTTGATGGCTTTTTGCATTTCTGAAATGTTATGAGGCGTCATTTCAATTTGTGAGACTTCTACAGCTTGGTACCCAAGATCGTGAATAGTTCTCAATACATTGTAGATCCCATCTTCTTCCACTTTTTGCTTTAGCATCATCATCTGTACCCCAATTTGTGGTTTGGCCATATAAATCATCCTTTCATAATAATAAACTTTAAGTGTTATAATGTGAGTATAAATTATTAGAAAATTTTAAACATTGTAAAAAAAGATAAAAAGATTGTATTTTGAGCGGGAGGTTTATCAATGTTAGATGATGAAACATTTAAACTAAAATTTGATACTATTTCACTACCATTTGAGGGAGAATATGCTGTATGGCATAAAATTAGTGATGGCCATTTTGGTAATGAGCTACATTATCATGATCATTATGAAATTTTCTTTTCACTGTCTGGAAATATGCTGTACACGATTGAAGGACAGCAATTTCAATTAGACGTGGGTTCTATGTTGGTAATTACACCGTACGAATTTCATCAGTTAAATGAACAGGTGGATGGACATGCTGAAAGAATTGGCCTAAGATTCGATGCGCAGTTATTAGAGTCACTTTCCACTCCTGAATGTAATTTAATGCAATGTTTTGATACCAAATCACCTAACTTTAAACATTCGCTTCAGTTAACAGAAGTACAAAAACGTGAGCTTTATTATTTACTACAAGGCCTTTTAAATGAGCAAGAAAATAATAACTATGGCAAGAAACTAGCTGAAGAATCTATGTTGACCCAATTTTTCGTAATGCTCAACAGAGTTTCTATAGAAAATGCTGAAGTAAAGATGGATGACGATCCACATATGCAGTTAGTTAGACAAGTTTTAGATTATATGGAGTTACACTATGCTGATCAGATATCTTTAGAAGATTTGGAAAAGAAATTCTATGTTAGTAGATATAAAATAACACAGCACTTTACACGAATAGTAGGATACCCTCCTTACCGCTATTTATTACAAATAAGGTTACAAAATGCACAAAGAATGTTAAAAAAAGGAGAAAGCCCTCAACAAGTGGCCATTTTATGTGGGTTTAGTGATTATTCGAATTTTTATAGACGTTTTAAAACAATATACGGATGTAGTCCTAAAAATTATTATCAACAACATTTAACTAATGGTTAATTAAATATAGTAATAGGTTTGATTTACAAATATAGTTGAGCTCATTATCGATATGAACTATTCATAAAATATAATGTTGTTAGCGTGGATGTGTTCATGGGACGAATTTATTTTATAAACACTGCTATGAAGGGGTTTTTGCACAATCAAATCCCCCTCCCCTATGTCTGATTACGCAATAACGTCTGTTGATGCGCTATAACGTAAAACTTTATATTGTTCCTTTTGTACGTTATATTGTATTTTGAGGTGTTATTAGATGAAAGAAATTAATGATGTTATTGCAGAAAATCTAAAATTATATAGAAAGCAAAATGGTTATTCATTAGAGTATTTATCAGTTCTTACAGAAGTAAGTAAAACGATGTTAGGACAAATTGAACGCAAAGAATCGATACCATCCATTACTACATTGTGGAAAATTGCTAACGGCTTAAAGGTATCTTTTGCGGAATTGACACAAGACAATGAAGAGTTTGTTAAAAAAATTACGATTCAAGATATACAACCTTTATCGTCATCTGAGCATAAATATAACGTATATCCTTACTTTAAATTTGATATTGCCAAAAAATTTGAAAGTCATATGGTTGTAATAGAGCCTGGAGGTGCCATGAATGGAGAACCACGTGGCTCTAGTGCAAATGAATACATTACTGTATTTGATGGTACATTGACGCTTGTATTGGGTGACGAACGAGTTGTTGTGAAAACAGATGAATCAATAAAGTTTAATGGGAACACGTTTCATAAATATTTAAACGAGCATGATTCGATATTGAGACTGAACATGATCATTCATTATTAAATCAAAAAGTGCCTACACAATTTTACGTGTAGGCACTTTTTTAGACTAAAAAATTAAAAACCATACATATAGTGTATAGTGAAGACTGTCGACAGTTTTTTGTGCATGTTTGTTTTCCGTGAGCACTGCCTTAGCATGTAGTGTTCGGCTAATGCACTTCCCATTGGAGTCGGAGCAAATCATCGTCTATTTTACACTGAAAAATAAAGAAAAATATTAGAATAATATTGCGAAAATTAATTAAAAGATAAGATATGTTAGGTACAAACCTAGAAGCGTAAAGAAAAGTACAGGTAAAGTAATTATAATACCTGTTTTAAAGTAAGTACCCCATGATATTTTTACGCCTTTGTTTGTGAGTACATGAAGCCATAATAATGTAGCCAAAGACCCAATGGGTGTTATTTTAGGTCCTAAATCTGATCCTATTATATTGGCGTAAATCATACCTTCTTGGATTATATCGGTAGCACTAGATTGACCGATAGCGATTGCGTCAATTAAAACGGTAGGCAAATTATTCATAACTGAGGATAATATAGCAGCTATAAAGCCCATTCCCATAATACTACCAAACAAGCCGTAATTTGAAATGTGTGTCAAAATATCAGCAAGTATTAATGTGATGCCAACATTTTTTAGGCCGTAGACAACAAGATACATGCCTATAGAAAATATGACGATGTTCCAAGGGGCATCTTTTATAACTTTTTTTGTGTGTACGGCTCTTGATTTTTGAGCAAGAATAACAAATATTAATGCTACAAGACCAGCAATAACTGATACTGGTATGGCAATAAATTCGCTAATTAAATAGCCTATAACTAAAATAGCAAGAACAATCCATGAAAGTTTAAAAAGACGTTGGTCCTTAATCGCTGTATATGGTTCTTTTATATTATCGGAATTAAATTTACTTGGTATAGATGTTTTAAAATATAGCCACAGTACTGCTATACTAGCCACTAATGAGAAAATATTTGGGATAAACATTCTTAAAAGATACGCTAAGAATCCGATATTGAAATAGTCAGCAGAAACGATATTGACCAAATTACTCACAACAAGTGGCAAAGAAGTTGTATCAGCAATGAAGCCACTTGCAATAACGAATGGAAAAATTACTTTCTTGTTAAAACCTAAATGACGCACCATAGCGAGAACTATAGGAGTTAAGATAAGTGCAGCACCATCATTCGCGAAGAATGCTGCGACTATTGAGCCTAATATCATGATATATATGAACATTTTTAAGCCATTTCCATGAGAAGCTTTAACCATATGTATAGCAGACCACTCAAAGAATCCTATTTCATCTAGAATTAGCGAAATTAATATAATCGCAACGAATGTTAAGGTTGCATTCCAAACGATTCCTGTAACTGCTAATACATCAGCATAGCTAACGACACCTGTTACTATTGCTAAAATTGCACCAATAGATGCGGATATACCAATATCTAAGCCTCTTGGTTGCCAAATAACGAAAATTAAAGTAATAACAAAAATACTAATCGCTAATATTGTCATAATTGCACAATCCTCGTTTCATTGGGTGATCCGTTATAGCAGAGCTTGTTTTGAAAATTAGTGTGAGCTCAAACTCTAAAAGTGTTATATATTTTGTTTTATGATGATACATCGTTTTTTCCCTACTTTCCTGTTTTTGCAATTCAATGCGCAATACAATTTTCGTTTAGAGATATGTATTGATTAATATTGTTTGATAGTAATACCTACTATACTATTCCTGAATATTTCGCGCTTTATTACTAGGTGTTGGATTTAAATTATTAACTTATTCAGAGTATCATCAACATAGTTTAATATCTATATCACTATAGATATTATTTATTGAATTCATCAGTTTATGACCTTATTTTCTTTTCATGTTTTCTTTACCTAATATAAAATAAGCTAGTAATAAACCGATGCAAGTAGTAATTAATGAATAAACTATTTTCCCTAATATGTGTTCAGGTGGTGGGATAATATAAAATGCTGTGCACATGACTAATGACATAATGATACCGAATTTCAAAGCGTTTTTAAAAGTCATAAAATCATTCCTTTTTACAGATGTTTTTAAAGTTGTATTTCACACTTTATAATAACAATTTTATATTGTGCGTACTTTATAATTGCGAAAGTGTGTTTTTTAAATTCTTAAGTGTTAAGTAATTAGAATTTTCATTTTAAAGGTGTTTTTAGCTTAACAATAGAAATTCTGACTTTGTTCCCCATTAATTTGAAAATTATGCTTATATGACACTCCCTTTTGTTTTCTATGCTTTTTTAATATATGACTCTATGTAATTTGTTAGTTTTTTATTAGGGATTTTAAAATTATATATTAGCATAAAAATACAACGACGCTGAACGCCGTTGTATTAGGGTTAGTAAACTATTTTGTGTTGTGGATTAAGATTCTAATAGTAAATCTTCTGGATTTTCAATTAATTCTTTGATTGTTTTTAAGAAACCTACAGCTTCTTTACCATCAATGATTCTGTGGTCATAGCTTAGAGCGATGTACATCATTGGACGGTTTTCAATTGTATCTGCATCGATAGCAATTGGACGAGTAATAATTGAATGCATACCTAAAATTGCAGCTTGGCTACCGTTAATGATAGGTGTAGACATCATTGAACCAAAAATACCGCCATTTGTGATTGTAAATGATCCGTTAACCATATCGTCTAAACCAAGTTTTTTGTCACGCGCTTTTTTAGCTAGGTTACCAATTTCATCTTCAATTTCAGCAAAGTTTTTCTTATCACAATCTCTAACAAACGGCACAAGTAAACCATCTTCTGTAGAAACTGCAACACCGATATCATAATATTGTTTAGTAATCATGTCATCGCCATCAATTTCAGCATTTACTTCTGGATATTTTTTCAACGCTGCTACAGCTGCTTTTGTAAAGAATGACATGAAGCCAAGTTTCGTACCATCATGGTCCTTGATGAATTGTTCTTTCTTACGTTTACGTAAGTCCATAACATTTGTCATATCAATTTCATTAAAAGTGGTTAACATAGCTGTATTATTAGATACTTCTAATAATTTTTTGGCAGCTGTTTTCTTACGACGAGACATTTTTTCTCTAATAACTGGTTTTGATGGGTTTTGTTGCGCTGGTTTTTTAGTTTCTTCTTTAGCAGCTGGTTGTGATTGTTGCGTATTTGATTGTTTTTGACTTTGATCAACATGAGATTTTCTCACTACATCGTTAGAAGATGGTGTTACTTCAGATAAGTCAATACCTTTTTCACGGGCGTATTTACGAGCAGATGGTGTAGCATTTACTCGTTGTCCATTATCTTGTGTTGACGCATCTGATTTACTTTCAGATGATTCAGATGATTGTTGTTCTTTATTTGAATCGTCAGTTGCTTTTGTATCTTCTTGTTTCGTTGATGACTCGGAAGTATTATTACCGCTTCCTTCTCCAACAACTGCAATGGATTGACCAACTTCTACAGTGTCGCCTTCGTCAGCTAATAGCTCTTGAAGCACGCCTGCTTCTTCTGAAACAACTTCTACGTTTACTTTGTCTGTTTCTAATTCAACAATAGCTTCACCTTTGTCTACGCTATCACCGACTTGTTTTAACCATTCTGCAATGGTACCTTCTGTTATGGATTCTGCTAATTCTGGAACTTTTACCTCTGGCATGCTTAACTTCCCCCTAGTTAATGTTTGTACTTTGTTCGATTATCATATTTTGTACGAGTTTGTGAATTTCACCATCACCTTCAGCAGGAGCTGAACGTTGGATACGACCGTGATAACTTAAATCGTATTTATCAGTTGTTAATTCTTTTAGATAAGGATAAACGAATGACCATGCACCTTGGTTCTTAGGTTCTTCTTGTACCCAAGCTACATTTTCTAAATTAGGTAATTCGTTTAATAATGCATCAATTTCATCAGCAGGGAAAGGATAAAGTCTTTCTACCGCTACGATTAAAATAGAATCATTTGGATTTTTGGCCAAATACTCTTTTAAATCAATAAACATTTTACCTGATGCTAAAATAACTTTTTTGACTGATGCTTTATCGTGATTTTCTGGTAAAATTGGTTCGAATTTACCGGAAGTGAATTTACTGATAGGATCTGCAACAGTCTTATTACGTAATAAACTCTTTGGTGACATAACTACTAATGGTCTCATAGATTGTGTACCAAGATTAGCCGCTTGCGCACGTAACAAATGGAAGTAGTTACTTGAACTAGATAAATTAACGATAGTTGAATTATTTTCACCAGCTAATTGTAAAAACCTTTCTAAACGTGCAGATGAGTGTTCTGGACCTTGTCCTTCAAATGAATGAGGCAAGAATAAAGTTAGTCCTGAACGTTCTCCCCATTTAGCGCGTGAACTAAATAAGAAGTTGTCAAAAATCATTTGAGCCATATTTGAAAAGTCCCCGTATTGTGCTTCCCAAATAGTCATACATGATTTATTTTGCACATTATAGCCATATTCAAAACCTACAACAGCAGCTTCTGATAATGGTGAGTTGCGTACTTCAAACGTTGCTTTTTGGTCAGGCACATTGTGTAATGGTACGAATTGTTCACCAGTTTCTGGGTCATGTAACACAGCATGACGGTGACTGAATGTACCACGTTCACTATCTTGACCAGTTAAACGTATAGGTGTTCCATTTTGAGTGATAGTTGCGAAAGCTAATTGTTCTGCTTGAGCCCAGTCAACTAATCCATCTTCACTTTCAAATGGCTCTTTACGTTTCTCTAGTACTTTATTTAGCTTTTTCAATACATTGAAGTTTGACGGATAAGTAAGCATTGCGTCATTAATTTCTTTTAACTGTTCAAAGCTTAACTCCGAATCATCATTTTGTATTGGTTCTGCTAAACTTTCAGGTCTTTGCATTTCTGGGTTGTCCATTTTGTCATTTTTATCAATTTTGTCATGAGCAGCTCTTAAAGTTTTTTGAACTTCGTCAATGATATGATTCATTTCATCTTCTGAAATTATATTTTCGCTGACAAGTTGTTTTCCGTATAAGATTTCAACTGACTCATGTTTACGTATTTCATGATATGGTAGTGGGTTTGTAATTGATGGTTCATCCATTTCATTATGACCGTAGCGACGATAACCTACTAAATCGATAACTACATCTTTATGGAATTCTTTTCTAAATGCCATTGCAATTTCAATTGCTTCAATCGTTGCCTCGACGTTATCAGCATTTACATGCATGATTGGAACGTCATATCCTTTTGCAACATCTGAAGAATAGGTTGTAGAACGACCATCTTGCGGTTCGGTTGTAAAGCCTATACGGTTATTTGTAATAATGTGAAGTGAACCACCTGTTGAATAACCATCTAAGTTACCTAAGTTCATAGCTTCGAAATTAATACCTTGCCCTGGATAAGCGGCATCACCATGAATTAATATAGGCATAGATTTTTTGAATTCAGTAGTTACTGAGCCTGGTTTATCAGTTGTATCTTGATTAGCACGTGTTTTACCAAGGACTACTGGTGATACGATTTCTAAATGACTTGGATTGTTCGCCAAGGAGATTTTTTGTTCAGTACCATATGATTGGGTTGTTTTTACGCCACCAAGATGATATTTAACGTCACCAGACCAGCCGGATGTTAATTCTAAGCTACCATCTTTAGGTAAAAATTTCATCGGATCTGTGTGCATAAATTCAGAAATCATCATTTCATATGGCTTTTCTAAAACATGTGTTAAGACATTTAATCTACCACGATGGGCCATACCTATTTGGATATTTTGGATGCCTTCGTCGCTCGCAATTCTTAATGTTTGTTGTAGCATAGGTACTAGAGTATCTACACCTTCGATGGAGAAGCGTTTAGCTCCAACAAAGTTTTTGTGTAAATACTTTTCAAAACCTTCAACGTGGGCTAAGTTTTTAAATAGTTCGACTTTTTGATTATCATTTAATGTTGCTTTGTATGGAGTTTCAATTCTACGCTTTAACCACACACGTTCTCTATTGTTATTAATGTGGGTATATTCAAAGGCAATTGGACCTTTGTAACGTTTTTCCATACGTACAATTGCTTCGTATGCATTATCATAAATGTCTTTAAAATGGTCAGAAACAATACCGGCTGAAATAGATTCAAGTGTTTCTTTGTCCAAATTAAAATCTTCGATTGTTAACTTGGGAACATTTTCTCTTTCAGGCCTATTAACTGGATAAATATCTGCCAACAAATGCCCATATTGACGAATATTATCGATAAGGCGCATAACACGTTTAATTGTGCTATCCCCTTTAGTTATGTTGCTCTGACTTTCATTATTTGTTGCGATGTTTGCTTCACCGTTTTTAATTGTACTAAAAAGGACTTGCAAATCTTCAGGAACTGCACCAGGATCATTTAGATATATATCATATAAATCTAAAACATATCCAAGATTTGCTCCGAAATTTACAGGTGCCTCGGAAACCTGACTTTCGTTGCTCATTTTACACCCTCCACAAAATAGTTGAAACGCTTACAAATCAATAATAGCATTAAATATATACAAATTAAAGTACCAATAACTCACTTATACGAAAAAAGGGGTGCAATAGAAATCTAATTATAATAATAAGATTTCTACCCCACCTCCATTAAATATTTACAATAGTGAAAAAATTCGTTGTAAGTGTATTTTGTCTTCTCGGAAAGTGTCATAACTCCATTTTTGCCTAACATTAGAATAGAATTAACCCACATTGAAAATAGTTTTAAATATGAGTGTAGGTGATTTTGTTTGTTGCTGTATAGTTTTTAAAAGTTAATAGAATTATTGTTAAAATGTAATTTTAAAAGTAGTATATTGACCTACTACACTATCTACTTGAATCTTACCGTGATTTAATTCTATTATCTTTTTGGCGATTGATAGTCCTAGTCCATTACCACCTAGTTTACGTGAACGTGATTTATCTACTCTATAAAATCTATCAAAGATAAATTCAATATCCTCCTTAGGAATGCCAACACCATGATCTGTGATTTCTATAGATGTTTGTTTGTTTCTTAACTTTGTCTGAATATGGATATGTTTGTTAACTTGATCATATTTCATTGCATTATCAATAAAAATAATCAAAACTTGTTCTAATTGATAGCGATCGATTTTTATATTCAATGGCTTGGGGAATGCATCAAATTCAAAAGTATAATCTTCATGAAGTTGCTTCAATGATTTAATTCGTGACGTAATTTCCGCATTGATTTCTACATTTTCAATATTACCATCTCGACTGTTATTATTTTCTTTCGTAAGTAATAATAATTCTTCTACCAATTTTGTGATTCTAGACATTTCTTCTAACGAGATATCTAAAGATTCTTCTAAAATAGCTGCATCTTTTTTGCCCCATCGATTAATCAAATTCAAATGACCTTGTATAATTTGTAAAGGTGTTCGAAGTTCATGAGAAGCATCTTCAACGAACTGTCTTTGTTGATTAAAAGATTCTTCTAATTGAAACATCATTTCATTGAAAGTAGCGATTAAGTTATCAGTTTCTTCGTAGTTTGTAGATAATTCAACTTTTTCTTGGAAACCATCTCGACGTATTTGTTGCATTTTATTAGACATCAATATTAAAGGTTTTGTAATTTGTGATGAAAAGAAATAACTAATAATTGCTGTAATAAACGTAGCAATTACCCCGAAGATTAATGCGATAAAGTAAAGAGAATTAACAAGTGCGTTATAATCTTCTAATGAATGTACAATGACACTATAGCCTTTGAATTTTGGGGAATCTATATGGTCCGTAATTATTAAATAATCGGTGTTTTGATGTTTTTTAATAACAATATTATTCCTGTCTTTAGGAACTACTTCTGGTGAGAATGTAATGGATTTATCATTTGAAGTTTCGATTATTTTTTTTTCTTCATCATTAAATAAAATCACTTTTTGAAAATTTCCTAATGAAGCATTTAAATCTAGTGGTGTTATATGATTAATATTTTTTGATTCAAATAATTGAACAATATCATCAGAACTACGATTAGCTTCACTTAATTCGTTATGTCTGAGTGAGCTACTCAAAAAGAATATAATAATTAGACTAAATACAAATATCGTTAAAAATGTAATAGTTGTAGTAATCATCATCCATTTTGTTTTTAATTTACGCTGTTTCATTGTCTAATCACATACCCAACGCCACGAACAGTTTCTATACATTTATCTTTACCAAAGGGTTTAAGTTTATTTCTTAAATAGCGTATGTAAACATCAACGACGTTTGTTTCTACTTCTGTATCATATCCCCATACATCCGTAATAATTTGCTCCCTTTGTAATACGTGATTTTTATTCTCTGCTAATAAATATAATAAATCATACTCTGTTTTAGTTAAATCTAAAGGATGACCATCGACGGTTACCTTAAATGCATCTTTATCAATGATAATACCTTTAATATCAATCACATTTTTTTGTGGCTGGCGTCGTAACATAGCGCGAATTCTAGCTAATAATTCTTCTATATCAAATGGTTTTACAATATAATCATCTGCGCCGTAATCCAATCCAGCTACTTTGTCATACGTGTCACTTTTGGCTGTAATAATGATAATAGGCGTTGTTTGTTGTTGGCGAATTTGTCTACATATTTCTAGGCCATTTATATTTGGTAACATTAAATCTAAAAGGATTAGATCATAATCATTAGTTAATGCTTTGTTTAAACCAGGTTGTCCATCATATTCAATATCGACCTCATAGTTTTCATGCTCGAGTTCAAGTTCGATAAAACGAGCTAGATTTTGTTCATCTTCCACTATTAAAATTTTTGTCATAAGTAGCACCTCAAGTTATATATTATATGAAATAGTTAATTGGAGAAAGTCATTACTAAAAATAATTATATATTAAAAGCCATCATGAATTAACAAGATAGATGCTAGTTTACAGAGTTTTCTAACGAAATTAAAAAATTTCGGAAATTCAATTGACAATCATTCTCAGTATTGTATAATGTAATTGAAAATGATTATCAATTCCAAAAGTAAGACATTCCCCCCACACATATTTCGTTCTTATTTGGATTGATCATTTTCAAAAATATCCCCTTTTATATGCCCGTAAAAGACTAACGTTGCGAGACAACGTGAATATAAAAACCGGTTTTACTTTGTAAAATCGGTTTTTATAATAAATTTTGACACATATTAGGCAGTTAGATGATTTTATTATCATTTAACTGCCTTTTTATGTTGAGAATCTCTCATTTTATTTTATTTAAGATTTTACTTTATTAAGTTAATGCAAAATGCTCCCGTAAAGATTGAACTTTCCCGAGAGCACTGGATTAAAAGGAATTAAATTTGTAATTTGTGACGTAATATTAATGTTGATAGAATGACACAGAATGCGCCACCGATAATGCCTGCAATAATATCGGTAGGATAATGGACACCAAGGTAAACGCGCGATGTTGAAATCATAATTATAAATAAAGCAGATAAACCAATCATGAAGGCTTTTGATTTTCCTTTCATTGTTCGATTGGCAATATACATGGTGCTTCCAAAAAATGCTGCAGAGCCCATTGCATGTCCACTTGGAAAACTGAAACCTGAGATATCTATGAGTCTAAGTAATGTTGGACGTTCTCTATCAAAGATATTTTTTAATAAAGGGTTTAGTGTACTTGATAATCCCATAGCAATTGCAAAAAATAGTGCTTCAATATTCAGGCGCTTTAGCATTAGATATGCTATCAATAAAAGCGATAAACAAACCATTGCCCATACTTCCCCAATTTTAGTAACCCCAAGGAAAATGGTAGTAGTAATAAAACTTTCAGAAGAATATATAAACTCATATACTTCATTATCAATCCACTTACCTAGCCTGGATTCATGGAAGAATGCAATGATGCCAAATATTAACGTGAAAATGATGAGTAAGGAAATTCTTTTCCAACGACTCATTGCATAACCTCCTTATTAACTTAATGCATCTTTAATTATTTTTCTAAATAAATCTTGTCGCGTGAAACTTTCTTTATATGTCTGCATTTGATTAATTATGGTATCACGATTCGTTTCAATATCATTTAATTGATCTATTAATTTTTGTTCGGTTAAAACATCTTCAGGGATTGTCTTTCCAAACCCTTTAGCTTCAAAATTTTTGGCGTTATCAATTTGATCACCTCGTGATTGGTCGAGTCCTAGTGGTATTAAAAGCATTGGTATACGAAGAGCTAAGAATTCATAAATTGCATTTGAACCAGCGCGACTAATCACTGTATCAGTAATAGCAAGTAAATCAGTTAAATCATCTTTAACAAAGTCAAATTGAATATAATCTTTTTGCTTCGTATATTGTTCATCGATTAGACCTTTACCTGTTAAATGAATAATTTGATAAGAAGTCTGCAAAGCATCAAGGTTTTCTCTAATGATACTATTAAGCTTTTTACTTCCTAAACTACCACCCATAACTAATAGTACCTTTTTGTTATCATTGAACTCTGTGAGTTGATAACCTCTCTTTTTATCTCCAGTTTTAAGATCTTCCCTAACAGTTGCACCTACAAAATCTGCTTTTTCTTTAGGTAAAAATTGTAGGGTATCTTCAAATGTAGTATAAATCTTTTTAGCAAACTTGAGCGAAATTTTATTTGCCAGCCCTGGTGTTAAATCAGATTCATGTATAATTGTAGGAATCTTTAAAGATTTAGCTGCTATAACTACTGGTACAGAAACAAAACCACCTTTAGAAAATAATAAATCAGGTTTTTCCTTTTTTAATACACTTCTTGCGTCTAATATACCTTTTAAAACTTTGAAAACGTCTTTGATATTATCCCATGATATATACCGTCTCAATTTACCGCTAGATATCGAATGATATTTAATAGAAGGTAATTGAGATTCGATCATTTCACGTTCAATACCATTTTTTGAACCGATATAAAAAGCTTCGTAACCTTCTTCGAGTGCAGTTGGAATTAAACTTAAATTAACTGATACATGGCCAACTGTGCCTCCACCGGTAAATGCGATTTTCGTCATATTATTACCTCTATTCTTCTAATTTTTTATAATAGGCATAAAATGGTTCCCCTTTATTAAAAGGATGATAATCAATCTCTACTTCGCCTACTTTATTAAATCCAAACTTACTAAATAGACCTTGCGCGCGCTTATTTAATGCAAAAGTATCTGTCAATATCACATGAATATCATGATCAAGTGCAAGATTAACTGCGAAATCAAATAATTGTGTTGCAGCCCCTTTATAGCTTGCTGAACCGGCAAGTCTATGAATGACATATGCACCTTGTCGATTAACAGGCCATTCTAGATTATCATACCACTCTGCTTGTTCTTGGTCGACAACAATAAACGCATAAATTTCATCATTTTCTTCTAGTACAAAGAGTGCTTCTTTCTCTATATCTTGCTTGAAATGTTCTTCTAAAGGGTAATGCTCATCCCATTGATTATTGTTATCTTGTTGCATTGTTGCTTTAGCTTCTTCAACAATATTTAATATACTTAACAAATCATTTTTGTTAGCAATTCTAATCATGAAACTTATACCTCTCTCATTTTAATTTAGTATTTTTAAAAGTTTATTGAGTACAGTGTCTTCTTTATTTGCCTTATTTACTAATTGTTGTGTGAACTTTTCATTTGTTTCTTTATTAAAAGTGCCATTCACTTTTAAGTCATTTTCTTTTTGGAATGATTTAATGGCAGTTTCTAATGAGCTATCAAACTCATTGGATTCATTAGACGTTTTATGACCTAACGCAGTTAAACCTACCTTTATTGTTTTAACATTTTTGTCATTATCACCCAACTGGTAAGTTTTATCATTAGGGATCACATTTAAAGATTGATAGGCTGGCTCGTTTATTTTAGTATCAGGTTCAATACCTTTGCCATGAATATAGTGAGATTTTGGTGTTAACCATTTCATATTAGTGAATTTTAATAAAGAGCCATCATCAAATTCATGTGTTGTTTGAACAATACCTTTACCGAATGTTTTAGCACCATAAACTTTTGCCTTATCATAGTCTTTCATAGCACCAGTAAAAACTTCTGATGCGCTGGCTGAGCCTTTATTAACTAAAATAGATACGTCCATATCTTTTGCTTCTTTTAGGGCATCATTTGAAGTTTGTATGTCTTCTTTGTGTTTGCCTTTTTCAAGTTGAACTACAGTTTCCCCTTTATCTATGAAAATATTAGCCATTTTTACAGCTTCATCTAAAAGACCACCAGGATTATTACGTAAATCTAGAACGATTTTTCGTACACCATCTTTGTGTGCTTTAATCAAAGCTGATTTTAGTTCGCCAGAAGTACTATTTTGAAATTTATTAATTGTAAAGACACCCACATTTTTATGTTTTTCATATTCAACACTTTTCACATGAATTTTATCACGTTTTATTGTAATATCATGAGTTTGATTAGCTCGTTCGATAGTTAAAGTAACTTCTGTACCTTGTTTGCCTCTCACTTTTTTAACAATAGACTCTAAAGGTTGCCCCTTTATGGATTTACCATCAACTTTTTTAACGATGTCTTTTGGTTGTATACCTGCTTTTTCTGCTGGTGATTGTTTCATCGGACTTGTAATTTCAATTTTATCACCTTTTTTTTGCATTTCTGCGCCAATACCAACAAAATCACCAGAAACATCTTCATTGAATGATTTTGTTTCATCCTTTGTCATGTAATCTGAATAAGGATCATCTAAATCTTTTACCATACCATCAATTGCTGCAGAAGAAAGTTTTTCAGGATTTGTATCTTTGTAATATTCATTGTTTAAAGTTTTATAAACTTCTTCTATCTTTTGTACTTCATGCCTTTGGTTGCTTGTTAAGCCACTTTTCCAATTACTTATCCCTATTGTTGCGAAAGCAGTAATTACTGCTGTAATAAGTATGGTAGCTAATAATAGTAAAATGAAATAACTGCGTTTGAATTTAAAGGCTTTTGGATTTGCTTGTTGATCTTTATCTTCGTTAGCATCAATATTTTGTTCGTTGATGTCTTTATGATCTGACATTTAATCACTTCCAATACATATGTAAAAATAAAATCTATCCATTTGTCATAAAATAAAATTAGCTGGGATTGAACCATTCAGTTTAATCCCAGCCCTGTAAATGATACTTAAATATTTTAATATATTTTACTATATCTCCTCAATTATTTAAGTATTAAAATTTTAGCCACTCTGTATATTCTTCATATAAATCATCGAATACGGCTAATGAAACTGTATAGTCTCCTCGAGTTTCGATATATTCAGAAAGTATATGAAAATCTTTTTCTTGTCTTGGGAAAGATAAGTCATCAAAAATTTCTTCTGCTAATTCGCCTTTTGCATCACTACGTCCTCGTGCTGTAAGTGCAAATTGATAAAATGAATGGTCTTTCATTAGTTCATAGTTACATCAACGATTTTAGTTTCGCCTTTTGTAACTGTAGTTACATCAGAAACAGAAATTGAAGATGTATTATCAGAATTTGTAATAATGATTGGAGAAATAACGGACTTAGCATGTTCCTTAATATAGTCTAAGTCAAATTTAAGAAGAGGGTCTCCAACATTTACAGTATCGCCACTTTCGACAAGGATATCAAAACCTTGGCCATCTAATTGAACAGTATCTAAACCAATGTGAACAAGTAATTCTAATCCGTTATCAGCTTTAAGTCCAATAGCATGTTTTGTTGGGAAGACATTGTCTACTTTACCATCGATTGGTGAAACAACTTCTCCATTTGTTGGGTTAATACCGAAACCTTCACCCATCATTTTTTGGGCAAATACTGGGTCTGGTATATCTTCAATTTTCACATATTCTCCAGAAAGTGGTGCATAAATAGCGCTATCTTTATTTACTTCTTTACCTTTACCGAATAATTTTTTAAACATATCTTGTTCGCTCCTTATTTTTCAAAATGTGGTATTAAATCTGCATAACCTAGTTCTTCTAGCTTGTCGAATGGTATGAATTGTACTGCAGCAGAGTTAATGCAATATCTCAAACCACCACTTTCTTTTGGTCCATCGTTAAAAACATGGCCCAAATGACTATTGGCGTCTTCTGAACGAACTTCCGTTCTTACCATGCCAAATGTTTTATCTACAAGTTCTATAATTTCTTCATTATCTAACGCTTTTGAAAAACTTGGCCAACCGCAATCGGACTCAAATTTTTCTTCTGAAGTGAATAATGGCTTTCCAGAAATTTTGTCTACGTAGATACCTTTATCAAAGTGATTCCAATATTCGTTTTGAAATGGAGGTTCTGTACCATTTTCTTGTGTAACTAAGTACTCCATTTCGTTTAAATCATTTTTATTCTTTTTAATCATTTTGCTTCCCCCAATGCTTTTCTATAAACCCTTTGCGTCCTGAACCACGTTGATACTGTTCATAATGTAGCGGATTTTTTTTGTAATAATCTTGATGATAGGATTCTGCAGGATAAAAGTTTTTATACGGTTTAATGGGCGTGATAACAGGATTATCAAATATTGCTTGTTCATTTAATTGTTGTATCTTTGCTTCGGCAGCTTTTTTTTGTGTTTCATCGTGATAAAAAATCGCCGGCTCGTAATGTTCACCACGGTCAAAAAATTGACCTCCATTGTCTGTTGGATCAAATGTTTTAAAATAAACATCTAATATATTTTCGAAGGAAGTAATTTCCGGATTATAGGTGATTTGTACTGCTTCTACATGACCCGTTTGGTTAGTACTTACACTTTCATAAGTAGGGTTATCAGTATGGCCACCACTATACCCAGAAATAACACTTTCTATACCTGGATATGATGTAAATGGTTTAACTAAACACCAAAAACAACCTCCAGCTAATGTCGCATAAGCCATAATATACCTCCTAAGTCTATTTTGTCATAAAGTTATCATTATTTTAAGAGATACGCTATAAAATTGTTTATTTATTAATTAAGACATATTGTTTCAAGTATAATCATAGCGATCTTTTAATGGAACTTATGATTTTAACACTACAAGACCAATTGCACCTTGACCAGTGTGTGTACTAATCACAGGTGTTGTTATGTTTGTGTCGAACTGTGTAAAGTTAAATTCTTCTGAAAAATGTCTTTTAACTTTATCTACGAATTCAATAATATTTGCATGTGCAATTCCTATAGATTTTATATTTCTATCACCGATAAATGCACTAATTTCTTTCTTTAAAAATTGTACACTTGCATTTTGAGTTCTTGAATTGTGTATTAATTCGATTTTACCATCTTCAAGTGTTCCAATTGGTTTGATTTTCATCATATTACCTATTAAACCTTTAGTTTTACTAATACGACCACCTTTGATTAATTGGTTCAATTGGCCTATTACAACATACAGCTTTATATTTTTTTGTAATTCAGTAATTTTAGATATGATAGTTGTAGTGTCATATCCTTCATTATTCCAGTCTACAATATGTTGCACTTGATAACCTAACCCAAAAGAGATGGATTTAGAATCAATAACTGTTACCTTACTATCAGTCATTTGACTCGCCTGTAGCGCTGTTTGGTATGTGCCACTTAAACCTGAAGTCATATGAATACTTATAATTTCAGAACCGTCTGCACCTAGTTCATCATACATTTCAATGAATTTACCAATTGCTGGTTGGCTTGTTTTAACATCTGCATCTTCCTGCATTTTCTGAATATATGCTTCAGAAGAAATATCTACTTGGTCTACATAGGATTCCCCATTGATTGTTAAATTAAGTGGTATCACATGTATGTCATTATCAGATAAATACGAGTGTGATAAATCAGATGTTGAATCGGTTACAATTTTCTTTTTCATCATAATTTCCTCCTATGAAGTTTCCTTACGTGTCAAATGTAAAAAAGTGTGAGGAATTGTGTTCTTTTCATCAATTTCCCCTTTGACTGATGATTCAACTTCCCAATCTTTAAAAGTATATGGCGGGAAAAATGTATCGCCATTATATTTATCTTCAATCACAGTGATATACATATCATCAACTTTATCAATCATTTCTTCAAAAAGTGATTGACCACCAAAAATGAATACATGCCCTGGTAAGTCATAAATATCTTCCATAGAATGTATGACATCTACACCTTCATGATGGAATGATTTGTTTCTTGTTAAAACAACATTACGTCTATTAGGAAGTGGCTTCCCAATAGAATCGAATGTTGCACGTCCCATGACAAGCGTATTACCCGTGGTTAAAGCCTTAACATGCTTTAAATCACTAGGTAAGTGCCAAGGTAATTGATTATTTACCCCGATGACACGTTGTTGGTCATGAGCTACTAGTATCGACAGTGTCATAATTTTCCTCCTAATAGTGAAATTCTACATAAGTATTTATAAAGTTCATGGTCTTAATTATATAGTAAAAGGTTTATTAATTTAAATAAAAGCTTATGTTTTAAACTGCAATCGGTGCTTTAATAGCAGGGTGAGATTCATAATCTACAATTTCTAAATCTTCATAATTTATATCGAAAATTGAAGCGTCAGAATTAATTTTAAGTTTAGGTGGTTCGAAACTATCTCGTGATAATTGTGTTTCTATTGCATCAATATGATTTGAGTAAATATGCGCATCACCAAAAGTATGCACAAATTCTCCCACTTCTAAACCACATTCTTTAGCTATTAAGTGCGTTAATAAACTATAGCTCGCAATGTTAAACGGCACACCTAAGAATATATCGGCACTTCGCTGATATAATTGACAACTCAATTTTCCATCTTGAACGTAAAATTGGAACATCGTATGACATGGTGGTAAAGCCATTGTATCAATTTCAGTTGGATTCCATGCAGAAATGATATGTCTACGAGAATTAGGATTATTTTTAATTTGATCAATTACTGTTTTTAACTGATCGAAATGATTACCTTGTTTATCTTCCCAATCACGCCATTGTTTACCATAAACATTACCTAAATCACCGTATTTTGAGGCAAAATCATTATCATTTAATATTTGTTGCTTGAATTTTTGCATTTCTTCTTTATAAATTGCATTGAAAGCTTCGTCAGTTTGTGCTTTATGGCCAAAATTGGTCATATCTGGTCCGTGATAATCAGATGAATTTATATAATTCTCAAAAGCCCATTCATTCCAAATATTATTGTTGTACTGAAGTAAATATTTGATGTTTGTATCGCCTTTAATAAACCATAATAATTCAGTTGCGATTAATTTAAAGGAAACTTTTTTTGTTGTCAGTAAAGGAAACCCTTTTGATAAATCAAATCTGAGTTGATGTCCAAATTTAGAAATTGTGCCGGTGTTTGTACGATCGTTTTTTTGTTTTCCTATCTCAAGAATTTCTTCACACAGATTATGGTAAGATTGATCGAAACTATTTAACATAATAGCACACTCCTTTCAATTATATTTTTATTTAATCTTATTGGATATTAGCAACAATTAAAAGAATTTACTATAGATTGTGTAAAAATATTGCATGTTAGGTAAATTATACAACATTTCAGTGTAAACGTTATAAAAGTAGCATTATTTTTAAAAAATAAATACCAACTTAGTCATATCTCAAGATTAAAAAATAGAGATGTCGTAAGTTGGCATTTAAATATGCTTAATTAAGATAAGATGTATTTTTGTTCATATTAACAGTGTTCATCAAAGGCATCTTTAATATCCATGCATATATCTTGAATATCTCTGCCTTCAATGTGTTCTCGTGGGATAAAGTGTTTCAACTCTTGTCCTTTAAACAATGCATACGATGGGCTTGATGGTACTTGTTGAATGTAATTTCGCATCGTCTCAGTAGCTTCTTTATCTTGACCAGCAAAAACAGTCACTTTATTAGTTGGTTTTTTTTCATTTTGCTCTACAACAGTTACAGCAGCTGGTCTAGCTAAACCAGCTGCACATCCACACGTTGAATTGATTACAACGAATGTAGTGTCGTCTGTTGAAACGTTGTTCATATAGTTCGTCACATCATCTGAAGTCTCTAAACTTTCAAAATCACGCTCGGTTAATTCGCTACGCATCTGTGTAGCAAGTTCGTTCATATATGCTTCGTATGCATTCATTTCCAACACTCCTTAAAATCTAATAATAAATATTTTAATAATTATATTTTATTTCTGTTAGCAATTTGTTTCCAAACTGAGCCCAAAGCTTGATCTCCATTTTCAATTCTTTCAATCGCCATTTCGATTTGAAGTTTAACTTCATATGCTGGATCATTCTCGTGTGCATGTAAAGATTCTAATTGCTCTGGACCACCTTCGTCAAAGATGAACATCGCAGCTCTCCATCTAACAATTTTTTGTGGATCGTCTAATGCTTTTTCCATCTCTGGTAAGGCTTGTTTAAAACCTAAATCACTTAAACAGTCACCTGCAGTTCGTCTTACTGCTGGACTCTTATCGCGTAAACCTTTAAATAGATATGGTAGCACAGCTTTATCTTCTACCATTCCAAGTAAGACGATAGCTTCACGTCTTAAAGGTGTTTTCTCTTCTTCACTCACAGCATCTCCTAATAATGGGAAATCCTGTTCTGTTGGTGTTGGGAAAGCTTTCAACATTCTTAAACGTTCTTTCCAATCTTCTGTAGCTTGATAAGTTTCAAGTGACACATGCTGGTAATGCTTTTCAGGAATTACTACATCTGTGTTTAATGCATCTTGTACGAGTGTTTCTAATTTGTCATCGGGATAAATTGCTAATATCTCTTCAAAAACTTCTGACATAATTTCATCAAGTTCACCGTAACGAACTCCTAAATCTTCCCACTTGCGTTGAAAAACGATATTATCTTCGTCTTTCTGTGCTGCAAGCATGCTATCTACAAAAATTTCTGGTAATTGTTTACGTTTTTCTTCTGAATTAGTTGTTAGTTTTACTTGATAAGGAATGCCTTTAAATTTTAAAACTTCAGCCTTAACTTCTCCAAAATGTTCATCTGGCATAGGTTCTTCTAATTCTGCCACATCTTTATTTAATGTAGCAGTGACTTTGGGCAATAATGTTTCCCAGTCGTATTTTGGTTTTTTATCTATAGCAAGAAAATCCATAACATAAAATATAGATTTGATACCTTCTACTGCTAATACGTCATTGATAAAGTTGGGTTGGTCATCTTGGATGGTAGTATACGTATTTGATTTATTATCTTTTCTCTTATCATTTAGTACAATTTTCATTGTGTTAGGACTTGGCGTAGGTTCAACACGTACGATTTCCATTTAAGAACCTCCTTATTAAATATTCTCTAATGTTTCGGTTACTCTTGGTAATAAGTCGTCCCAATTGGAATCAGATTTTTTATCAACGGATATGAAATTCATAGCTTGAAAAATAGACTTAATACCTTCTAAGTCAAGTATTGCATTGATAAAATCAGGTTGACCTTCTTTGACAGAAGTATACGTGTTAGGTTTATAGTCCTCACCTGATAATTGTAAAACGATTTTCATTGTATTTGGGTTTGGTGTTTGTGCTACCTCTACGATTTCCATTTAAAATTCCTCCTAATTATTGCAGCTCATTGCCTAATTGTTTAATTTCTTTCCCTACCGAACATTCTGATATGCAAAAATGGTGGGCATGTGTTTTTCCTTGAGTTTTATTAATGTGATGTTTAAGTAAGCATTTATTGCAATATGTGTTCATAAGATGATCTATTGCTTCTATTGCTTCTTTTTCAGAATAAGTTAGAATACTCGTCACTCTCCTGTTATGCTATAAGTAAAATGTCCCTAATAAATACATTAAATTTACAAGTGTTTGACACTTAAAATCATTATATCATTTGTAACAATGTTTGTTTAATCTTAAAATTTATGCACAATTTTTACCTACATTTGACAATGATTTTATTTAATTTGCTTGTATTTTTTGTTTTATTTGGTAAAATTATTTAGTTGTTTATTTTGCGGTTTCTAAACACCCGCATCAACAAAATTTAGGAGGCAAATAAATTGTTTAATGAAATATTTGGAATAGTAACATTTTTAGTAACATTTCTTTTATTAGTAGCCATGTATAGATTGTTTGGTAAACATGGTCTGATTGCTTGGATTGCAATAGGTACGATTATTGCAAATATTCAAGTGATTAAAACTGTAGATGTATTTACGATTTCTGCAACTTTGGGTAATGTCATGTTCGCTTCGATCTATCTTGCGACAGACATATTAAATGATATTTATGGTAGAAAAGTTGCAAAACGGGCAGTTTGGATAGGTTTTAGTTCTACCTTGGTTATGATTATTGTTATGCAAATGTCATTGCATTTCACACCATCGCCAATTGATAGTTCTCAACAAGCTTTAGAAAGTATCTTTAACCTTGTTCCTAGAATTGCATTGGGATCTGTGCTTGCTTACATTATCGGCCAACATTTAGATGTATTATTATTTAGTTTAATAAAAAAACTTTTTAGTTCAGATAAAACGTTTATTATTAGAGCATACGGCAGTACAATCATCAGTAATATTATTGATACTGCACTTTTTGTATCGATTGCGTTTATTGGTTCTATGCCAAATGCTGCAGTTTTTGAAATCTTTATAACTACATACTTATTGAAAGTAATATCAACAATATTTAATGTTCCTTTTGGTTATTGGGCTAAATCAATGTACCGCAAGGGTAAAATAAATAAACTAGATGAAGGTTACTAAAAAACTCTAGGATTGGTTAACTACCAGTCCTAGAGTTTTTATTATTTAATGTTTGAGTGATTTGGTCTTTTAGAAAATTGAAAGTCCTATATCCATCGCTATCAAGGAAATGACCTTCGTGTGATACATGTAATGTTTCCGTCTTTAATTCATGCGACAATCGGTCGGTTGCATCAATATTGACAATTGGGTCATGGCTGCCGGCAATCGTTACGATGTGCTGTGCATTAATCATACGGAAATCAATCTGAGTTTGTAATATATAGTGATCAAGTTCTGGTAAATTTGTTAATTGCTCATTAAATCCAGAAACGAGAAATAGCCCTTTAATACTCGGTGCATGTTTTAGCTTAGACAAATAATCAAGTATAGTTATTACACCTAAACTATGTGCAACAATGATGGTTTCTGCATTTAGCTTATTTTTCAAACTATTTTGTATAGCTGTTATCCATTCATCTAAATTGGGTTGGTATGTATTCGGTAAATACACGATTTCCGTAGAATAACCAAACTGCTTCATTTCGGCAGCTAACCACTCAAACCAATGGCTTTTAGTAGTTGCTTGATAACCGTGTATAATAAACATATTTTTCAAATATATCAACGCCCTTTCAAATCCGACTCATTTAGTAGGAATAATTAAAAGTATAAGCTATATCATATAATTTTACAAGCAATTTAATGTCGCGTAAATAGTATATATGTGCTTGGTTTGATAAAATAAACATAAATGATAGATAAAGGTGGAAATTATGGCAAAAATTTACTTTGATGCTGCTACAGCTGGTAACCCTGGCGTAAGCGCATGTGCAGTCGTGTTAGTAATTGATGATGAGCGTTTTCACTATACAAAAGATTTAGGTGTTATGGATAATCATAGTGCTGAATGGGCATCTTTAATATTTTCTTTGGAATGTGCTGTTAAACATGATATATCCACAGCTTTAGTGTTTACAGATTCGAAACTTATAGAGGATAGTATTAATAAAGGTAGCGTTAAAAATGAAAAATTCAAACTTTATTACGATAAGATGTTAGCGTTAGAACAGCATTTCGAATTGTTTTTCGTTAGATGGGTACCTAGAAATCAAAACAAAGAGGCAAATCATCATGCTAAAAATGAACTTTATACAATAACAAAGCAAAATAAAAAATAACGCCCCTACTAGTAATTTATTAAAAACGAAGAAAGCGGACATATAAATTCAAAGTAAAAACTTTGATTTCATATGTCCGCTTTGTATATAGTTTATAAGTCTTAGTTGCATGTATTTGAGTTAACTAAAATGAGTAGCCAGATATTTACCAGATACATATAGCTCGTGTTCGTTACATATATTCAAAACTTTTGTTATTTCAGTGCCAAATGCCATATCATCTAATAAGTCATTTGTATTTAAAGGAACTTCTGTATGGATCTTTGCTAAGGTTTTTGAAAGTTTAAGATTGTCCATATCGGTTTCTATTTTATTACGCTGACCAGGCGTTAATTGTTCTAAAGCAGCAATAACAGATTCGACTGAACCATGATTTTGAATGAGTTTGATTGCTGTTTTTTCTCCGATACCTTTTACTCCAGGATATCCGTCCGCAGTGTCGCCCATAAATGCTTTAACGTCTACAAGTTGTGAAGGGTTCAAACCATATTCACTTTGGAATCTGTTTAATGTGTAACGATTGTAGATATTAAATCCCTTTTTGGTTAACCAAATCTCAACATTTGGGTTAATACATTGTAAAATATCTCTATCCCCTGTCACGATATAAACTTGGTTTTGTTCAGAATAGGCTTCTGCTAAAGTACCAATGACATCGTCTGCTTCAAAATTTTGGACTCCTATATTAACAAAACCGAATTGGTTAGAGACTTCTTTGACGTAATCGAATTGTGGTATCAGTTCGTCTGGGGGTGCAGGACGATTTTGCTTGTAACCATCGAACATATCGTTTCTAAAAGTAGATTTATCCATGTCCCAACATACAGCTACATGTGTTGGTTGAATTTCGTTTATTGCAGTAAAGACATGGCGTACAAACCCTTGAACACCATTTGTTGGTGTTCCTGAAGAGTTTCTCATAAATTGTTTGTGCAGACTTGTGGCAAAGAAATGGCGAAATAGTAAAGCCATGCCATCAATTAATAATATTTTTTTGGACATAAAAGTACCTCTTCCTCTAATTACATATATGGTTTTAAATTATTATTTGTTTCTTGTAGTTGTTGAATAAATGCATCGTCAACTTCAAAAGATAAAAGTTCCTTAATTTGGCTATGTGCATCATTTTCAAATTGGTTAAATCTATCTTCAGCATTACTTTGCATTTGCACAACTGTGCCGTTAACAGCTTGTCTTAAATTAGCGATACAAGGTGCTAATAAATTAATCGTTTCTTGTGTTATTTGTTCTTGAATTGTGCTTTGCGTTTTAGGCTGTAAAATATTCTTTTTAGAAAGTGATTTTGGTAATGCATCAATCATTTGAGTTAAATCGATTTTTAAGTAAGGATTATCTAACTCAATTTCACTTTTATCAAATTCAGGTTCTATAAACACGTGCAACTGTTGTAACTTTTGTTTTAATGGTGCAATTTCAGTGTGTAATTGTTCATGGAAATATTTTTTTATACGTTCTACAAGCAATGATTGCTCTAGATATAATCGCTGGTGAATTTGATCTAAGTATAATTTTGTTGATTGACGTTTTTCCTCATTGAAATTTGTGTTTTTAGTCATTTGTCCATTATAGATAGATTTAACTTCATCTAATAATTGTAATTTTAATCGTTCATTTAAATGATAGATTTGATCGTCTACTTCATTTGATGTTCGTTGTTCAGCGATTTGAAGTAGATTGTTATTGAAAATTGTTGTTTTATCATAACTTTGTAATGTTTGATTACGTTGGTTGATTTCTGCTTTATCATTATGAAATGCTTCAATCATTTGTTCATATGCTTCAGAAATATGGTGAAGTTGACCCAACATTTGATTTTGTAGAATATTTTTGGATTCAACTTGAACAAAATGTTCAATACTCTTCTTAAGTCTTTCGATACCAATGTCGTTTGTTTTTAATGCTTCTCTACTTGAAACTGCGAAGATGTCTGAATCCATATTAACTTGAGTTAAAGCATCTCCTACGTATTCAATAACTGCATTTAAATCTTCCTCGGTTTCTGCTAAATCTGTTGCATTAATTATCATTTTAAATGCTTGGTTTTCGTTTAATTGATTCATTGCTTTCATATGTTCAATAAAGCGTTTGTCATTATCTGTAAATGAATGGTTAAAGTAACTTACATACAAAATTAAATCAGCTGATGTTAATACTTTTTCAGTTTCATTAGTATGACGTTGATTATTAGAGTGCAGTCCTAGTGAATCTACTATAATTTTATCTTTTAACCAATCTACAGGTAATTTTAAGTGAACAGTATTAACAAATGTAGCATACTCGTCTTCTGCGCTCCATTTTTTAATTTCATCTTGGTCGATTGTGTGTATTAAACCATTTTTAAGCAAGTCTTGATACATGCCATAATGTTTCTCTACTGCATTCACAAAAGCTAGCTTATTTTTTTCTAGTGATGCTTTTAATTTATTTGTATTTTTATTTAAAAGTGCCTCGATACTATCAAATGTAATATTTTCCACTTCAAAAACTTGATTTATTTCTTCTAAAAGTTGTTCGGCCGATTTTAACGTAATTTGGCTTTCATGACCGTATGTTAGTTCTGTCATAGCTGCTGTTGTAGGATTCGGTGAACTTACTAAATAATTATCACCTAATAAAGCATTAATTAAACTACTTTTACCTGCACTAAACGTCCCGAACACACCAATTTTGACTATTTTGTTATCTAGTCGAGCAAGTGTGTCATCTATATTTTGTTTGCTCTGTTCGAACAACGGGACATCTTGAATAATTTCAAGCGCATGCTTAATATTTTGTGTCTGATCTTCTTGGTTTGGTTCTGTGGAAGTTTCTGATTTCGAATGATTAACGGATTTTACTTTATTTGCTTTTGGTGTGTATGTGATTTCTTTTCTATCTATAAGTTTATCGAGAGAGTCATCTATGTGAATGTAATAATGTAAGTAATTTTGTGTCTCAAGTGACTCCCTTAGATTACGCATTTCCATAAATTTTTCATAATCATTATAGTCATCTTCTTGTTCTATACCAATATCATTTGCCTGAGCATGATTGATAGCTTCTTTGAACAATGGATCAGATGTTTTACCGATATATTGTTTAAGAGATTTCATTAAATCATCACAAAATGTTAATACATACTGATTGCTAATGGTAATCTGCGTTTGATATAAATCAGTTATTAAGGATTCTGGGATTTCATAATGTTGATTTAATATAGCTTCATTTATTTCAGAATCATTTATAAAGCGAGTTAAAAATGACATATCTTCTCTAAGTGGTTGTCTGATCTCTTGGTTAACCTTTTCTTGTAATTGCACAAGTGCTTGATTTAATCTACGTTGTTGTTCCTCTTGTGTTTTTTTCTTCTTATTAAAAAGTCCGCCAACTGTGAAATCTTTAGTTCGGCTTTCTAAATATATTCGAATCGTTTCTCTTGTATCGTGTGTCATTATATAAGCGTTATCGATAATAGCTTTTCTTTTTTGTTTTAAAAATTCATACAACTCATTGGGATTGTTTAATAGCTTTGCTTCTTCGCTAACCTGCTTGTGTTGTTTGAAATTGATATAAGCTTGTTCAAAGTCCGCCTCGAAAATATCCAATTTATCTAAAAGATCTTGGATTTCGTATTTAATATAGGATAATTGTTCTTCTGTGATGAATTTTACGATTCGATTAACATAATCCTCAATTGTTTCGCGGTTGTTATCTTTTTCTACGAGATATTTTGAAAGTGCTTCGATTTCATTATGTGTATGACTAAATTTAGAAACATAAAAAGTTTTATCTAAATCGATTTCCCATTCTGCTATTGATTTTTCAACACGTGATTTAAATGTTTCAAAACTGATTTCGTCTTCATTATGCTTATCAATTTGGTTAATTACAAAAACGACTGGCACACCTGCTTGATTCAGTTGTTTCATAAATTGAAAATTCAAAGCAGATTGGACGTGATTATAATCTACTGTATAGAAGAGTACGTTGCTGGTATACATAAACTCTTCTGTACTAGATTGGTGGCTAGATACATTAGAGTCCACTCCTGGTGTGTCTTGTAATGTAAATCCTTTGCGAAATTTATCAGACGGAAATTTAATTTCCACAGATTCCACATCGAAATTTTCGCGATTCATTTTTTTTACATCATCGTAATTATTTAATAATGTATATTGTTGATTACTTAAATTTGCAATAATTCCTGGCTGTTCTGCGACAGAAACAATTGCGGTATTACTAGTTGTAGGTACGGGAGAACTTGGTAATATCGTTTCTTCTAGTAGTAAATTGATTAACGTGGACTTTCCTGCTGAAAAATGACCTACAAAAGTAGCAGTGTATTGCTCTAAAAACACTTTTTTAATTACTTGATTGATAATATGGACTAATCTACCATTTTTAGATTTTTCTACTTCTTTTTTTAATTTATATAAAATATCGAGTTGCTCAGTATTAGACATGTTTCGTATCCCCTTTATTACTCATATGTAATTACTACTTATTGTATAACAAATCGTTACTTGTCTAAAGTAAGTATTTTAAAATAAGTTGTTACAAATTGAAAATACTACCATTTAATTAAAGATGTTATAGGTACAAGTTGTATAATCCTTTAATATTTTTTGAATTGCAAAATTTAAAATTCAATGATTTGACGCATTAGAAATGTTTTTTGTTAAATTGACTTTGTGATATTTCTCTATATTTACAAAAGCCAGTCCGAGACAACTATTGATGTCTCGGACTGGCTTTTAATACGTTAATCTTAAATCAATTATTTCCATCTTGGTTTATCGAAGTTTGTATTTGGTTTATTTATACCAATGTTTTCATTTAAATACAGTTCTGGATTCTTGGCAATTTGTACTGCTACTGCAGCTACGCTTTTTCTAGATACTTCAGTTCCGTTAAATGGTTGATCTTTTTTAGTGATTTCGTAATCAATTTCGTTTATATCAGTTAACCAAGCTGGTCTGAATATTGTATAATCAAGGCCGGATTGCTCAATTATGTCTGCAGCTTTTTTGTAGACTGGTAATGATTCACTAATTTGAGTTTGTACCCAAGCACCAAATTTACCTGGGATTTCATTGTAGATACCAAGTGATGTAACAAATACAAGTCGTTTTACTTTATTTGCATTCATGGCTTCGACAATCGTTTGTGCCTCTTTATCTAAATCACCTGATAATGAGGCGAAAACAATATCAACATCTTCCATTGCATTAGTAACGTCTTCTAAATTTGTGGCATCGCCTTCACGAACTCGTATACGGTCTGAGGCATAGTCAGGTAATCTATTTGCATCTCTTAAAAATAATCTTAAGGTATATGTTGTATTTTCTAAAAATGAGTTGATAGCTGCTTTAGAAATCGCACCATTAGCTCCTAGTATCAATACTCTTGTCATCTAATCACTCCTGTACATTTTAGTTATTATACGAGACTTTATTTTTCTCTTATTATTTAATAGTGTTATGTATAGTATAATTATTTTTTGTGAATAATTCACTTCTTATGTTTACACTCACAATATTATAGTTATCCTATTTTTAGTTAAATAAACGTGAAAGTAGAATTGTCAAAAGCTATAAAATATATTTTTAATAAATAAAAACCCTAGTTCAAGGACGGTTTACACATATAAATGTAATACGGTGTCCTTTCGCTAGAGACATTATTTATCGTTGATTTAATTTATCACCGGGTTTTTATCTTTTTTGATTTTTACATATTGTGAAATGCTATAAATTATAATACCAACCCAAATAAAGATAAAAGTAATGAGTTGATCTAAGTCAAATGGTTCTTTGAATAGGAAAATGCCAATTAAAAACATTAAAGTAGGTCCGATATATTGTATGAAGCCAGTTAATGATAGCGGTATGCGTCTGGCACCGGCTGAGAACAATATAAGTGGGACTGCTGTAACGGCTCCTGAGAATAACAACCAAAAAGAAGAAACGTTCATACCAAATGTAAGTCCACCTTGATGCCATATGTACCATAAATAAATAAAGCCAGCAGGCGCTGTTACAATACACTCGATAGTTATACTGCTTATAGCATCTATTGGAACAAGCTTTTTAATCAAGCCATAGATTCCAAATGAACCCGCTAACAATAAAGAAATACCGGGAAATACCCCTATTTTCAATGTCATATATAACACACCTACAACGGCAAGCCCTATGGCAATCCATTCAAGTTTGTTGAACCGCTCTTTTAAAAATATTAATGCAAGTAAAATACTTACAAGTGGATTAATGTAGTAACCTAAACTGGATTGTAACACGTGTCCATTTGTAACGGCCCATATGAATGTGCCCCAATTAATTGTTATCACATAGCCAGCTGCAATAATCGCAATGAGTTGTATTGGATTCGTAAATAGTCGTTGAATATCTCGCTTAAATGGCGCGGTATTTTTGGTAAGGATAACGATAAATAACATGAAAATCATTGAAAGTACAATTCGAAATGCTAATATTTCAAATGCACCTATATCATCAATTAACCCCCAATAGATGGGTAGTATGCCCCATAAGAAATATGCTCCAAAAGCAAAGATAATTCCTTTTTTAAATTCTGTATTCAATTGTAACACCTCTTTCTAATGGTCAAGACATGAGAAACATTTACTTGCGAGGTTTTTTCTCTCCCCAATATTGATAATAAGTACATTCAATATAACCATTAAATAATTTTCTGCGTTTTGTTGCTTTCTTATTAACTAAAAATTCGAACTCAGTATTGCTTGTAAGAACGTAAGTTGAAATTTGTGGATGATTTTGCATAAGTGATCCAATATAACGATACATTTCTTCGACTTTATCTCTATCACCTATACGTTCGCCGTATGGTGGGTTACCAATTAATGCATATGGTTTTTCATCGTCTAAAGTTAATGTGTTAACGTCTTTAACATTAAATTGAATAATATCAGCAAGACCGACCTCTTCAGCGTTTCTACGGGCTATTTCAATCATTTCTGGATCTATATCATAGGCATATATTTCTAGTTCACGATCATAATTTGCTTGTTGATCGGCTTCGTCTCTCATTTCGTCATATAAACTATCTGGCATAATATCCCATTTTTCTGATACAAAATCACGGTTGAAACCAGGAGCGATATTTTGAGCGATTAAACAAGCTTCAATTGCGATTGTCCCCGACCCACAAAATGGATCAATTAAAGGTGTGTCACCTGTCCAGTTAGCTAAGCGAATTAAACTAGCTGCTAGCGTTTCTTTAATTGGAGCTTCACCTTGCGCTAAACGGTACCCACGTTTATTTAAGCCTGAACCAGAAGTATCTATAGTTAATAGTGCATTATCTTTTAAAATAGCTACTTCAACTGGATATTTTGCGCCATTTTCACTTAACCACCCACGCTCTTGATAAGCGTGTTTTAAGCGTTCTACAATTGCTTTCTTAACGATAGCTTGGCAGTCAGGCACACTATATAATGTTGATTTAACACTACGACCTTGTACAGGAAAGTTACCGCTTTGTTCGATCAATGTTTCCCAAGGCAACGCCTTTGTCTTTTCAAATAGTTCATCAAAAGTTGTAGCTTTAAATTGTCCAACTACTATTTTGATTCTGTCGGCTGTGCGTAACCATAAGTTACACTTAACAATTGCAGTTTCATCGCCTTCAAAGAAGATTTTGCCATTTTCGACAGTTGTTTCATAACCTAACTCTTGAATTTCTTTAGCTACAACTGCTTCTAATCCCATTGGACATACAGCTAATAATTGATACATTGTTTTGCTCCTTCTTATTAAAGATTTTATTTTATTTTATCAAAAGTTATTTTAAATAGATATGACATTGCATTAAGTTCTATAATGAATCCATGATTATTTCAATTCATTTTAACCAATTAAAAAAGCTCTCCTATATTGGGAGAGCTTGGGTCTAGTGATGATATTTCTGTAAGCCATGTTTTGTACCATTGTACTGCAAGCGTGTACTAGAAACACTCGTACGCTGGTGGTAACCATCTGTCTACATACTATCTAAAGTATGCCTTAAATATACGTTGAATTCCGCTAAATAAGTGCTCCTACCTAATTTGGATTGCTCACTCGAGGGGTTTACCGCGTTCCACCTTTTATATTTCTATAAAAGCTACGTCACTGTGGCACTTTCAAACTAATTTAACCATATCCTAAGACTTAGGTTATTTCATTGCCGTCAACTTAATGCCTTGACTTATTGTTTCATCAAGCACGAACACTACAATCATCTCAGATTGTGTGAGCATGGACTTTCCTCTATATCACTATAGCGATTACCCGAAACACCATCCCAAGAAGTATATCATCATTTTAGTTGTTAAACAAATAAAATAAGATAAGTTTTGAAAAAATCAAAACTTATCTCTATGTAGATGATATAAAATCTACGCTAATAACATTTCATCAGCTTAATGTGCGTGTATGTTATTTTCCGAAAACTGCTTTTTCTAGATTAGATATTCGTTTTAGGATATCTACATTATTATTGTTGTTACTATTGTTGTTACTACTTTTAGTTGTTGCATTACTGTTTGAAGAGAAATTTTTATTTTCTTGTGGTCTCGATGTAGCAACACGTAAACGTAACTCTTCTAATTCTTTTTTTAGTTTATTGTTTTCTTCTGAAAGTTTTACAACTTCATTATCTAAATCTGCCATTTTTTGATAATCTGCTATAATATCGTCTAAGAAGGCATCTACTTCTTCTCTTCTATAGCCACGAGTCATAGTTTTTTCAAAATCTTTTTCATAAATATCTTTTGCTGATAATTTTAATGAAACATCTGACATTTTTTCCACCTCATTCAAAACTTTGTTCTTGAGACCACTGTAAGTCGTTGATGAACTCAGTTAATTCATCGAACGTCACAATATCACAAGTATAATTTGTTTTTTCCATAAAATCAACTAACATGTGCTTAAAGAACTTAGGACTAGCTTCTTGCTCTTCATCGTAAATCAATAGTGTTTGATCTGTATGATCTAGCATAAATTGATCCGTTTGTTTAAACTGATGTGGGCCTTCGTATGGCGCATGGAACACACTGTCAACGAAATCTGCCTTTTGTGTAATGTTATTATACTTAGCTTGATTCTGTTCGTTCCACCTTTCACTATGTCCATAAAAAGGCGTTATTATACCTAATTTCAAATCAGGGTGGCTCTCCTTCAAATCAAGAACCACTTCCGCCGTCCATAATTCTATACCCATCTGTCCTTGTATTAATACCCACTCTAACCCTTCTTCAATCAACTGATTTAATTTATGTTCGATAAATTTTTTTAAATAGGTAACCTCTGGTGCATCATCTTTAAATATGTTAAGTTCAAATGATTTATAGCCAGTAACATAAATTGTTTTTATCATAAACACAACTCATTTCTTTGAATATAACTTAAATCGTATTGTACAGCTTTTAATTTTTCTGTAAACAATTTTCGACTTGTACGTTTAAAGTGGCATTCAACTGAAAGTGACTCGATATTTGAAATTAAAAGGTCGAACTTCTTTTTGTTCATATACTGTAATTGAAGGATTTGTGATTCTCGGTTCAAAAGTGTGTTTAAGCGTTGGTCTATCTCAGTGGTAAACGGTACAACAGTAGAATAAAAGTCATAATCTTCTCCTGATGCTTTCACGGATTCATACCTTTCTTGCATTAACAAAACATCATTTAATAGTTGTGTAACAATTTGTTGCATTAAGACTTCCCCCTACACTTCAAATTTACCATAAAATTGATTTTCAGTCATTTTTTAAAGAGTCGCCTAACATTTACCTTATATTACTATAATATTTTGTTTCAAATATTGTTTAATTGGGCGAAGCACGTTAAAATGTATGTGATGTATTTGTAAATACATTGGTTCAAATTTCATAGTTTGGAAAAAATTGCTGTACTCATGTATAATGGAGCAAGTTTTTGATTTCCAAACTAAAGTGGTGAAAATAAATGAATTACCCAAATGGAAAACCATTTAATGGAAATAAGTCTCAAGACGGAAGAACTCATCGGGGGCAAACTAGTAAAATTGATTACGGTGGCAGAGGTATGTCGCTAGAAAACGATATAGAATTGTCGAATACTTATTATTTGAATCATGGTTTAGCTGTAATACATAAGAAACCTACTCCTGTTCAAATAGTAAATGTTCACTATCCGATGAGAAGTAAAGCTGTTATAAATGAGGCTTATTTCAGAACGCCGTCGACTACCGACTATAACGGTATTTATAATGGCCGATATCTAGACTTTGAAGCGAAAGAAACGAAAAACAAAACGTCCTTTCCTTTAAATAACATGCATGATCATCAAGTGAAACACATGGATGCCTGTTATAAACAAAATGGAATTGTCTTTTTATTAATTCGTTTTAAATCGCTCGATGAAGTTTATTTGCTTCCATACTCTAATTTCAAAATGTTTTGGGAAAGACACATTAACGAAATTAAAAAGTCGATAACGGTTGAAGAAATAAGAAAAAATGGTTACTATATTCCTTATCAGTATCAACCACGATTGAATTATCTCAAAACAGTTGATAAGTTGATATTAGATGAAAGTGAGGACCGCGTATGACGGAGAAAAAGAAGACTTCCCAGTCTAACAGTAAGAATGGAAAGTCTGAGCAAAAACAGAATAGGAATATAAAACGAACGATAATTAAGATAATTGGCTTTCTAATTATTGCATTTATCGTTTTAGCATTAATTGGTATCTTGTTATTTGCGTATTACGCTTGGAAAGCTCCAGCGTTTACGGAATCAAAATTACAAGACCCTATTCCAGCAAAGATTTATGATAAAGATGGTGACTTGGTTAAGACGTTAGATAACGGACAGCGACGTGAACACGTTAATTTAGATGAGGTTCCGAAAACGATGAAAGAAGCGGTATTAGCTACTGAAGATAATCGTTTCTATGATCACGGTGCGTTAGATTATAAACGACTTTTCGGTGCAGTTGCTAAAAATGTAACTGGTGGTTTTGGAGCTGAAGGTGCTTCGACGCTGACACAACAAGTTGTTAAACGTTCATTTTTAACTGATCAAAAATCAATAGCACGTAAAGCACAAGAAGCATATTTGTCTTATAGATTAGAACAAGAGTACAGTAAAGATGAAATATTCGAAATGTACTTAAATAAAATCTACTATTCTGACGGTGTTTATGGTGTTAAAGCGGCTGCTAAATACTATTTCGACAAAGATTTAAAAGATTTAAATTTAGCTGAATCTGCTTATCTTGCTGGTTTGCCACAGGTACCAAATACTTATAACATCTACGAACATCCAAAAGAAGCAGAATCACGTAAAAACACTGTTCTTTATTTAATGGAATATCATAATAGAATTACAAAAGAACAGAAAGAAAAAGCTCAAAACACTTCTGTTGAAGATAATTTAGTTCAACGTTCTTCAGAAGAACGTGAAGTAAGTGAAGATAACTCAAATCCAGAATATGATTCATATATTAACTTTGTGAAATCTGAGCTTATGAACAACAAAGCGTTTAAAGACCAAGATTTAGGTTCTGTGTTAAATAGTGGTGTTAAGATTTATACTAATATGGATAAAAATGTTCAACAAACATTACAAGACCGTATTAACAACGGTAGCTATTACAAAAATGATGATCAGCAAGTAGGATCTTCTATTGTAGATAGTGAAAATGGTGGCTTAGTTGCTATATCAGGCGGTAGAAATTATAAAGATATCGTAGATAGAAACTTAGCGACTGACGCACACCCTACCGGTTCATCACTTAAACCATTCTTAGCATATGGTCCAGCAATGGAAAATATGTCATGGGCAACAAACCATGCAATTCAAGATGAGGAATCATATCAAGTAGATGGTGTTACTTTCAGAAACTATGATACGGAAAGTCATGGTAAAGTTAAACTTTATGATGCACTTCGTCAAAGTTTCAACATTCCAGCACTTAAAGCATGGCAGTCAACTAAAGAGAACGCTGGTAATGATGCACCTAAAGACTTTGCTAAAAAAGTAGGTCTTGACTATGAAGGAGACATTGGCCCATCTGAAGTATTAGGTGGTTCAGCATCCGAATTCTCACCTACCCAATTAGCTTCTGCCTTTGCAGCAATTGCAAATGGTGGTGAATACAATAACGCTCATTCAATTAAAAAAGTTGAAAAACAAAACGGCGAAACGATTGAATATGACCATACAAGTAAAAAAGCAATGAAAGATTCAACTTCTTACATGTTAGCTGAAGTATTAAAAGGTACATTTGAAGCCTACGGTTCAGCTTATGGCCATAATATTTCTGGCGTTAACATAGCTGCAAAAACTGGTACAGGTACTTATGGTGCTGAAACTTATCAACAATATAATTTACCAGATAATGCTGCAAAAGATGTTTGGATTAACGGATTTACACCAAAATACAGTATGTCTGTATGGATGGGATTCAGTGAAGTTAAACAAGGTGGTACAAATTCCTTTGTTGGCCATGAAGAACAAGAATACCCACAATATCTGTTAGAAGATGTTATGGATAACATTTCACCAAGAGATGGTAAAGACTTCAGTAAACCTGATTCAGTAAGTGGAGATTCGAAAGACTCATTATCTGTTAAGGGTAGTCCAGATGACAATACAACATCGAATAAACCTCAAGGACAAGGTGGAGGCAGTAGTTCTTCATCAAGCTCAAATAGCAGTGATAGTTCTAGTAGTAGTTCCTCAAATAGTACAAGCGGTCAAAGTGCCGCAAGATAGTACTTAATATAATAACAAATAGTCTAGGACAAAGGTGAATTAACATAATTATTTTAAAAATGATTATTATCCCCATGTCTGAGATTTGAAACACACTCGACGCTAAGTTTAGCGTTGAGTGTGTTTTTTATTATTCATAATGATATTGTCTTTCCCGAGACAAGAAAACACGGTATATTCAAAGGAATTAAACATCTCCAATGAACACCGTGTTATTAATCATTTTTTTATTTTTTTCGACGAATTTGATAGGATGCATTCATTTTAATGAGTTCTGACTTTAATGTTTTCATTTGACTATAACCCATAAAGTGATATTTTCTAGCAATCATATAATTGTAGCGTTCTTCAAAATTCATCGGTACAACAGGATAATGATCCAACTCTTGAAATTCAAGTTTATCAATATTATTTATTTGTTTAAAATATTGTTCAATTAATTCAAAGTAATCATCTAGTAATGCTTTCGCTTCAGTTGATTTTAGTTGTTTTGTTTTTGCAAAATAATCAAGTTGATCTTCTAAAATTGTAAAATGTTCTTTTGTAATCATTATATTTATGCCTCTTTCACATTGGCTTTATAGCGTTTTTGTCCTTCTCTACATTCTTCAAATAATGGACAAACATCACATTTAGGATTTCTTGCTAAACAATGATAACGTCCAAAAAAGATGAGTTGATGATGTGTTTTATTCCAACGCTCTCTTGGAACTACTTTACACAATTTATCTTCTACCTGCCTTACATTGTCTTTCCATCTACATATACCTAAGCGTTTAGAAATGCGTTCAACATGTGTATCAACAGCTAGAGATGGTTCGCCAAAAGCAACACTCATGACCACATTTGCTGTTTTCCTACCAACGCCTGCTAAACTTTCTAATTCTCCATGTGTATGTGGAATTTCACCATCAAATTTATCTAAAAGCGACTTACACAATTTTTGAATATTTTTAGCTTTATTCCTATATAGACCAATTGTGCGAATATCATTTTCTAATTCTGAAATATCTACGTTTAAATAATCCTGAGGTGTTTTGTATTTTTTGAAAAGTTTATCTGTTAATTTATTTACAGATATATCTGTAGTTTGAGCAGATAATAATACTGCAATGGTTAATTCAAATGGATTATCATGCTTTAGCTCACATTCAGCATTTGGAAACATTTCAGCAATCACATCCACCATTTCTAATGCTTTTTTGTTACTTATCATTTGGATTCTCTCCATTCAACCAATCAAATTTGGGTACTTTTGTTACGGTGTGCTTCATTTTAGGTTGATTAAATTGACGGCTAATCTTTTTCGAGTCTTCTATCGTTTTGACATTATTTTTCTTCCAATTGAGCAGAATACGATCCATGTATTTAAAACTTAATTTGTTTTGACTTGTTGCTTCGTCAAGTGCAGCTTGAATTACGCTTAAATCGTGTTTATCAACATCTAGCCATTGATTTAAAGTTTCCATTTCAAATGGAGATAACGGTCGTGCAAAAGCTTGTTCGATTTGTTGGAATAGCGTATTAAAATCTACTTCAGATTGTTCTTCGTCATGTTGGACTTCCATTTTTTCCATGATTTCACTTAATTTATTATAAAATGGATTAAGATTCATGTACTCTGTGAATTTTCCTTCTTCGTCTTTATTTACTTTAAGTTCTAACAAATCGCTTTGAATTAAACTTTGAATGACAGAAGTAATTGCCCTGGAATCTAGAGATGTCCCTTGTTGTAATGATTCAATGGAAGGCTGTTTGTTAGATGTTTCTGAAGCATGTATAAGTTTAATTAAAATCACTAATTCTGTTTCATTTATACCTAATTGATTATAATTATTTAATAGTTCCTGTCTAATGATCACTGGTCTAACTTTAAGTTGTTCACTATTCAAACATGCACCCTCCTTTTCATTCATTGCGTTATAAAAACGTCCAGCCATAGATATTAGACTGGACGGATGTTGATATATAATGCTTATGGATATAAACGATTTAATAGACGTGGGAATGGAGCAGTTTCACGAACGTGCTCTACGCCTGATAACCAAGCTACAGTTCTTTCAAGGCCTAAACCGAATCCACTGTGAGGCACACTACCGTAACGACGTAAATCTAAATAATAGCTGTAACTTTCAGCGTCTAATTCAAACTCACTTAAGCGTTGTTCAAGTAGTTCGAGATCGTTAATACGTTCTGAACCTCCGATGATTTCACCATAGCCTTCTGGTGCAATTAAATCAGCGCATAAGACAGTGTCTTCATTTTCAGGGTTTGGTTGCATATAGAATGGTTTGATTTTTGTTGGATAGTTTGTGATGAATACAGGTAAATCATAATGATTGGCAATTGCAGTTTCATGTGGCGCACCAAAATCTTCGCCCCATTCAATATCATCAAAACCTTGTTCTTTTAAGAATACGACAGCATCATCATATGTGATACGTGGAAACGGTGTTGATACTTTTTCTAATTTTGAAGTATCACGTTCTAGTGCGTTTAATTCTAACTTACAGTTATTTAAAACAGATTTAACAACGTGTGTAACATATTGTTCTTGTATTTCTAAGCTTTGGAAATGTTCACAAAATGCCATTTCTGGTTCAATCATCCAAAATTCGATAAGATGGCGACGTGTTTTTGATTTTTCGGCACGGAATGTTGGTCCGAATGAAAATACTCTGCCGTGTGCCATAGCTGCCGCTTCCATATAAAGCTGACCACTTTGAGATAAAAATGCATCTTGATCAAAATATTTTGTATGGAACAACTCACTTGTACCTTCAGGTGCACTTGCTGTTAGGATTGGTGGATCAATTTTTGTGAAACCATTATCATTAAAGAATTCATAAGTTGCACGAATAATTTCATTTCTTATTTTCATAACTGCGTGTTGTTTTTTAGAACGCAACCACAAATGACGGTGATCCATCAAGAATTCTGTGCCGTGATTTTTTGGTGTAATTGGATAATCATGCGCTTCTGAAATCACTTCAATAGATGTAACTTGCATTTCATAACCGATATCTGAACGATTATCTTCACTGATGACACCTGTGATATAAAGTGAGCTTTCTTGAGTAATTTCTTTAGCTTTTTGGAAAGTATCTTCATCAACTGCAGCTTTGGCAACAACACCTTGCATAAATCCAGTCCCATCTCTTAATTGCAAGAATGCGATTTTACCGCTTGAGCGTTTGTTTGTTAGCCAAGCGCCTATAGTAACTTCTTGGTCGATATATTGTTTTGCTTCTTTTATCGTTATATTCATAACCAGTCTCCTATTATATTGTAGTTTTCTATGCTTTATCCTTATATATTTTAACAAAATCCATATATAAGTTCTAGTTGTGAACGCTATGTTTATGAGTTATTCTCATCTTTTTTTAATTTTTTTAGGATGCTAGAAAATTGTTTAATATCTCCTTTATTTTGGCGGTAACTTTCTAAAGATTGTTCGAAAAATTGTTTGTAGTTACTTCTAATTAAACGATCATCAAAAGACACAATAATTCCTTTGTCGTTTTCACTACGTATCAATCTACCAAGACCTTGTCTAAAACGTGTTACAGCATCCGGTAAAACATATTCTTTGAAGGTTGAAGTAAACTCTGATTCCATAAGCCAATATTTAGTATTGTTTTGATTCATAAATGGTAATTTAGCAATCATGACACATTTAATTCCGTTTGATTCAAAATCGAATCCTTCGAAAAAGGTTCCTGTACCTAGCAATATCGCTTTATTAAAACTATTAAATTGCTGAACAATTTTATAATTTTGATTTTGTTGTTGTGTTAATACGACATAATCTTCAAATTCAGGTAATTCATTTAATAGTTCTTGTACCATGTGCATCATTTTATAACTTGTAAATAGTATTAAACATTTAGATTCAACGATATTTACATATTCAATTACATAATTGACGATTGAACTTACATAATCATTAATATTTTTATAATTATAAGACACTACGTCATTTGGTATGAATACTGTAGTTTGATTTGGCGACATCACTGTAGAGTCTATTTCAAAAGTATTGAAGTCTATATCTTTGTTGAACCAATGTTTGAAGTTATCAAATGTGTTGTTGAAAGTTAATGTACCTGATATGAAAGTGAGGGAATTAAATTTATCTAACACTTGTTTTGTTAGGATTTCTTTCACTCCATAATCTTTCACATTTAATTTAATCGTTGATTTTTGATTTAAGTTTTTGATTGAAAGATAACTTGTATGATTGTTTTTGAGACTTTGCTCTATTTCTTTAAAACGATCATTGATATATAAAAATTGTTTGCGTACAGATTTAATTGATTTATGACTCATTCCATTGAAAAATTCCAACGTCATATTTAACTTATGAATAATAGCATGTAAATCATTTAAAATTGGTGTTACATCAAAATGATACACGAAATGTAATTTGTGAATTTCGTCATCCTGGATTTCTGAAGCATGAATGATATCATACATCGTTGAGAATAATTTTTCGTTCAATTCGTGAATTTCATTAACTGTAGTTTTTAAACCAAATACATCTATGGGTGGTATATCTAACTTTTCTAATATTCTTTGCTGTTCTAGATGATCAATAGATTTAAGTAGCTTTTCATTTTCTGTCTTACCTATTAAGCCTAGTTGGTATTTAATATCTGAATAACTAAGTTCGTTTGTAACTTGATTCAAAGCGTAATCTGGTAATCTATGAGCCTCATCTATAATACAGTCATCAAATAATTGATAAATTGAATTATCATGTGCTGCATGTATTAAATGTGCATGGTTAGTAATACCTATTTGTATATTTTGTGCATTGCGCTTAATGAAATTGAAATAATTGATGTCATTACGAACAGGAACATAAGTTTCTAATTTTTGTTCGAAATACATCTTCTGTCCGCCTTTTAGATCTAATTCTTGTATGTCACCTGTAGCTGTTTCTGTTATCCATATAAGCAATTGCATTTTTAGAATACTAACTTCGTAGTTACTAGAATCTTCTTTTAATATTTGGCTAATTAATCCTAATGAAATATAATCTCGCTTACTTTTAATTAAAGTTGCGTTAATTTTGAAATCTAATGCACGTTTTAATGCTGGAATATCTTTTTCTAATAACTGATTTTGTAATAACTTTGTATTTGTAGAAATCATTACATGCTTGCCAGTTTCAATATTATACATAAGCGAAGCTAGCAAATAAGCAAATGATTTCCCGCTTCCTAAAGGTGCTTCAATCATTGCTTTTTCACTGTGCATGAGTTGTTCTAATATGATTTCAGACAGATATAACTGTTGTGGTCGGTATGTTAAGCCTAGTTCATTTGTTACGTGTGTGTAGAGTTCTTTTAATGTTCCATTAAAATTAACAGTCGGTGCTTTAAAGTCGATTTGTTTTTTATATATAATTTGTTCAAATTGCTCATATTGATTATCGAGTGTCTGTACACTATGATGACGTACCATTTCGAACAAAATATCATGTAAATCATATTTTAAGTTTTTGCTGAGATAGTAGAGTTGTTTAAGTGTATCTAGCGGTAGTGATTCAAATTTAGCAAAAGCCATAATCATTAATTTTGCTGTTGTTGCAGCATCTTCATCTGCCCTATGCGCATTTGTTAAAACGATGCCGTGAGTCTCTGCTAATTCACTTAATTGGTAGCTTTTGTCTGTTGGAAACGCAACTTTGAATAATTCTAAGGTATCCATAACTTTTTTGGGACGATATTTAATATTGCAATTTTTAAACGATTTTTTTATGAAATTCAAATCAAAAGCGACATTGTGTGCGACAAATATACAATCTTTGATTTGCTTGTATATATCTTCAGCAACTTCATGAAAATATGGCGCTTGATTTAACATGTCTTCTTCTATCGACGTTAGAGCTTGAATAAAAGGAGGAATTTCTAAATCTGTTTTTATCATTGAATGATATGTGCCAATTATTTTGTTTTCGCGAACAAATGTAATACCTATTTGAATAATTTCATCATAATCTAACTGATTACCTGTTGTTTCTAAGTCGACAACAGCATAACACGGTTTTGTCATTTCGATTCCTCCTTTCATCGTTGTTTTGTTTATATTTCGATATCTGCACTCATTAATTGATGTTGTTGATTATCTTCATCATTAACAATTAAATAGCCGTTTTTGTCAATGTCTATTGCTTGGCCTTGGAACTGATTACCGTTTTCAGTGAATTTTAATTGCTTGTTCCAAATGTTTGAAACAGCTATATATTCTTGACGAATTGTGGCAAACGGTTCTTTTAAAAATTGTGCGTAACGATATTCTATTTGTTGTATAAGTAATTTTAAAAATTCGTAGCGATTTACTTTTTCATTTCCTTGTATTCGCATACTTGTCGCTTTTTGTGAAAGTTCACCATCAAAATCTGTTTGTGTTTGGTTCATATTAATACCAATACCACAAATAACCGCTTCTATACCATCACTGTTCGCTACCATTTCTGTTAAAAAACCACATACTTTTTTACCATTAATATAAATATCATTTGGCCATTTAACAGAAACTGGAGCTTCGCTGAAAGCTTGTATAGCATCACGAATCCCTAATGCCATAAATAAATTGAATTTTGTAATCATATCGAATGGGACATTAGGGCGTAATACAACCGACATCCACAATCCTTTCCCTCGTGTAGATAACCATGGTCGATTGAAACGACCTTTACCTTTTGTCTGCTCGTCACTAAGTATTAAAAAAGTATCAGTATTTCCTACTAATTTTTGCTTTGCTAGTAACTGCGTGGAATCTACATTTTCGAACACTTCAATATGCTCAAATAGTTGTTGTGTTTTAATACTAGGTATAACAATTCCACTATACCATTTATCGGGAAGTTGTATTAACCGATGACCTTTATGATTTATTGATTCAATTTGACAACCTTCTACTTTTAGTTGATCGATAACTTTTTTAACAGCAGTTCTGGAAATTGATAACTGTTCAGCAATAAATTGACCGGAAATATATTCGGGTTGATATTGATACAACATGTGTATCACATCTTTACTATATTTAGACATGTGTTTTCACCCACTTTATTAGTTCAGGTTTAAAGTTGTTCACTTCACCTGTTATAATAGCACACTCAATTTCTCGTAATGTTGATTTGAGCCATGGGCCACTGGGTTTATCAACCAATGCTAAAATATCTTTGCCGTTGATTTCCATTTCTTTTCTTGAATGTATTGGTAATACTTGTGCTATTTCTACAATTGCTCTGCTATTTATGATAAATGGAGAGTTTGTTATGATTTGATTTTCTTGAAAAGTATCAGCATAACTCAATACTTCTAATATATCTTTTTTACCATAATCATAAACAAATAATTTAAGTTGCCTCTTTGTTTGTACTTTTGGAATAGTTTCTATGATCTGAATGATTTTATTTATATATTTTTTCTCTTGGTTACTCATTTTTAAATCCGAAATATTTGAAGTTATATCAGGTTGTTGTACTTTTAATAAAGCGATAAATACTGTAAGCGGTATCGGTTGTTCTATGATAACTTTCGATAAATCAAAATATTTAAAGAAAGGCATATAAGAAAATGTTTTAAATTGCTTTAGATTAATAAAAGTTTGTTTAATTGCGTTGCCAAGCATTAACTTCTTAAGTTCAACCACGATTCGTTCAATTGATAAATGACTAATATCTGAAATATGTTGTTCCATCGCTTTAAAAGTATCAGGGTCTAATTCAAAACCTAGTTGAGACTGAAATCGTAGCCCTCTAATGATACGTAGTGCATCTTCATTAAAGCGCTCTGACGGATTCCCCACTGTTCTGATTATATTATCAATAATGTCTTGTTGCCCATTAAAATAATCATGGATTTGATATTGCATATCCATAGCAATCGCATTCATTGTGAAATCTCTGCGTCTCACATCTTCAAATAGATTTCTTACAAAATAGACCTCATTAGGTCGGCGGTGATCGATGTATTCACCTTCAGCACGAAAAGTTGTTACTTCATATTGTTCGCCTTTGTAAACAACATTAATAGTGCCATGTTCCCTACCAATGGGGATTGTTTTTTCAAATACCGACTCGATTTCGTCCGGAGTGGCACTTGTGGTTATATCAATGTCGTGAATTGACTTATTCATGATATAGTCTCTAACAGAACCACCTACAAAGTAAGCTTGGAAATCATGTGATTGTAAACTTTCTAAAATAGGTTTAGCTTTTTCGAATAAATTATTAGTCATTGTTACCCTCTAACATTTTTTTGTAGTAATATTCATATTGATCAGCAATTAAATCAGAGGAGAAACGAGCTGATACATCTTGTAACATATTTTCTTGGATGTTTTTATAAAGTTTTGTATCTGTTAATAATTTAATTGCATATTCACTCGCTCGTTTACTATCTCCTACATCTACTATGAAGCCAGTTTCATCATGTTTAATAACTTCCTTTATACCTCCTGCTGTAGAGCCAATAGGTACGACGCCTGATTTCATCGCTTCTAATAAAGTCAGTCCGAAACTTTCCTTTTCACTTAAAAGTAATACCAAGTCTGATATTTGATAGAACTCACTTACCCAATTTTGTTTACCTAAAAATAAAACTGCCTCATCAATGCCTAAATCACGTGCTCTCTGCTTCATATCCATCAATTCTGGACCATCACCTAATAAGAGTAACTTTGAAGGTATCGCTTGATGAACTTTTGCAAAGGTATCTATTATTGTATCAATTCGTTTAACTGCTCTAAAGTTAGATACATGTATTAAGACCTTTTCACCTGGTTTTATACCATAACAAGCTTTCAAACGTTCATCGTCCGGAGTGGCTTGATCTGGTTTAACAGGAAATTCTTTCTCTCTAACAAAATTATATATAGGTACAATACGTTTATCTGTTTCAATGATATCGTATGTTTGCTCTGCAAGTGATTGACTCACGCTTGTAACGATATCACTACCTTCAATACCAAATTTAATAGCATTTTTTAATGAATGATCATAACCTAAAACGGTGATATCTGTACCATGAAGTGTAGTCATAATTTTTATATCTTTATTAGACATATGTTTTGCTAAAATACCACATACTGCGTGTGGAACGGCATAATGCATATGTAATAAATCTAAATCATATTCATTAATAACTTCTGCTATTTTTGTACTTAATGTAATGTCATAGGGTGGGTATTGAAAAACTGCATACTGATTCACTTCTACTTGGTGAAATGTAATATTTGGTAATGGTTTACGTATTCTAAAAGGAATATTGGAAGTGATGAAATGAATATCATGTCCACGTTCAGCAAGTTTTATGCCTAACTCTGTAGCTATAATGCCTGAACCACCCATAGATGGATAACAAGTGATGCCTATTTTCATAAGGCGGGACATCCTTTCTTATTTGTTTATATTATTTACGTTCAAATCTATTTTTATCTCGAGTATTAAATTTTTGCATGGTTTCATCAAAACTTTCAGTTAAATCTATGTCTAAAGAATTCGCAATACACATTAATACGAATAAATTGTCACCGAGTTCTGCTTTAATTGTATTTTCGGCTTCTGACGATTTTTTCTTTTTCTCACCATAATAATGGTTAATTTCTCTCGACAATTCACCTACTTCTTCAGTTAGACGTGCAAGGTTTGCCAAAGGAGAAAAGTATCCATTTTTGAATTGACTAATGTAGTCATCAACTTCTGTTTGCATATCTTTCATAGATTTCATTTTAAACGCCTCTCATTCCTTTAGGTTTCTTATATAGTATAGACTAATTTTATGTTTCATGCATTATTCCTGCAACAGTTAAGGCTTATGCCGTACATATTTAAACCTATCGATTGTCTAGTGTGATTTTTGGAATTTCATAAGCATTTTGTGATATTTTATGCGATGCCAAAAATGATATAACCTACTGGACCTGAATTAAACAAAACAACCTATTAAATTAAGCATAAAAAAGGAGGCTAAGACATGTTTCGAATGTCCCAGCCTCAAAATATTATATTAATAATTATAATATAACGTAAAAATTGAGCTTTATAATAAGTTGTTTAAATGTTAGTCATCTAAGCTGAAGTAACGAAAACTTATTTCAAAATAAGGCTTTTGCATCACTTCAATTTATATTATTATTATTCACTAGATCTAGCGATAAGGATAAATCTTGCAAGTTCCGCTAAAGCTACTGCAGTTGATGCAACATAAGTCATTGCTGCAGCTGTCAATACTTTTTTAGCATGACGATATTCCTTTTCGTTAACAATGTTTAAACTTTGAATTTGCTTCATAGCTCTACTACTTGCATTGAATTCAACTGGCAGTGTAACGATAGAGAAAAGAACAGCAAATGACATAAATGCAATTCCAATCCATAGTGCAGTTGAACCTAAAGTACTTTGTAAACTCGTTAAAATAATACCTGCAAAAACGGCTAAATAACCAATCGAGCTACCAAGGTTAGCCAGTGGTACTAACGATGTTCTAAATCTTAGGAAGAAATAGCCTTGCGCATGTTGAATTGCATGGCCAACTTCGTGAGCAGCAATAGCTGTACCAGCAACAGAAGGTCTACTAAAGTTGGCTGGTGATAGTACAAGCACCTTTTTTCTTGGATCGTAGTGGTCAGTTAAGAAGCCTTTTCCTTCAACCACATCAACATCATAGATACCATTTGCATGTAAAATTTCTAAAGCAACTTCTTGACCAGTCTTTCCACTTGTTGATCTAACTTGTGAATATTTTTCGTAATTAGATTTAACTTTATGCTGTGCCCATAGAGGCAACACCATTAAAATAACAAAGTATATAATCATATAGATAAAAGACAAAAACCTCACTCCTTTATAAACATTTTACTGTGAACATCAATGGTGGTCAAATATTTTATCTTTTTTAAATCGAGTTAAATATAAATAAAGTATTAATGGAATTACGCTTAACCAAAATGCGAGGTAGGCAACACCTTCTAAATGACTTGCAATAAAATCATAATAAGGATATTGCATAAATACATAATCTATAATGTCATTATGGAATACCCATATCATAGCAATAACGAAGCCAATAATTGAAATTTTGAATCTTGGATAAAATATAAATGCTTCGATTGCCATAATGCCATGTGAGAGTATGAGCATACATCCTGTGATTGTAACCATGTCATATTGGATAAACATGATTATATTCATTATAACTGCCCAAACTCCGTATTTAATAAGTGAGACGAAAGCAAGAGCTTCAAATACTGGGATGTTCTTACCTAATATGAATGTAATAAGTACGAAACATAAAAATAGTGAAGCGGTCGGACTATCTGGTACAAATATTTTAAATTGAGTTTCAGTCATACTTAATTGGTCACCGTACCAAATATAACCATAGATTGTACCTAACAAATTACACAAAAGTAAAAAGTAAAGTATGCCTTTGTGATACAACATTAATTCCCAAAGTGATTTTATATTCATACTGTCAATCCTTCGTTGATATATTTACATTTCTTAATTTAAAAGTATTAAGGATTTGTGATAATTGATAAAACAAATCGCTATCATGTAATTGTAAGCTTAAATCAATATTATCTTGCAAATGTGTAATAATAGAAGATTCACTTTGTTTTGAAAGCGGAATTTGATAGATGTCTTGAATATATAACGCATAATATGGTGAATGTAATAATTGTTTAATAAGTAAGTCATCTAATCTCGCTTCCCTATCTTGTTCAACATTAAAATTCAGTTTAATATCAAAAGATAATTGATTGAGAGCGATGTGCTCGAAAATCTCATTACTATTAATCATTTGTTGGTCTTTATAATTAAATTTAATACCATATTGCTCAGTGTGTAACATAGAAATTTCAAGCGTATTATGTGTATCGATACGTTCATCTACGAAATGTACATTTTGTAGTAATTCTGGCGAAGATTTGAGTAAGTTCAATACCCATACACTAATCCTAGACTTGAATTCATATTGAAAGAGTAGATACTCTATGAAAGTTGCTTTTGATTGTTGTAGGGTATCAAACATTTAACTCACCTTCCTAAATTAGAAAGACGCTAGTCTTTCCGCTTCATCATGCCATGTCTCATTAGTTGGTTCTAACTCAACTAATTGGTCTAACAGCTTTTTAGCTAACTCAATTTGACCAATTTCTATTACATAAAAATAATAGTCACTTAAAAATGCAGATTGAGTTTGCAACGTGTCATACGCTAATTCAAAGAAATGCTGTGCTTCTTTATCGCGTTCTTCTTGCCCTAATGCATAAGCGAGGTGCCACATAAATACTGGATCTAAGTCTTCTTCATCTACATATTTTAATAACCCAATAAGTGACTCATAATCTTCTTCTTGTCTATATAAATCACTTAATATCAATAATGGTTCTTGGTACGCGTTATCAACTTCAAGTGCTTGAATTAATAATTGGACGCCTTCATTAGCGTCTCCGTGTTCTATTTGGATGCTACCAGTGGATACCATCAATTCTTTATAGAATTGCGTTAATCTTAATCCTTCTTTACCGATTTCGATTGCATCGGCGTGATTATGTTCGTTTTCATATAACTGTTGTAAATAGAAATAGGCTTGTAGAAAATCAGGGTCTTTAGATAATAGTGTTTGAACTAATTTAATAGCTTCTTGTGAGAGATCATTTTTTTCATAAGCGATGGCTTTTTTGAAATAATCTTCTGAATCCATTTCATCTTCATTAATTTCATCAAACATTTTAATTGCATCACTGTAGTTACCGCTTTGCAAGCTACAATCGGCTAAACGAGAAAATAGATTTACACCGTTCACTTCATATTCTCCTGTTTCAAGTACGGTTTCGTATTCTGAAGTTGCTCGTAAATATTGGCCATCAAAGTATAATATCTCAGCAAGTGCGTAATGTATTATTGGGTCATTTGGCTCAATATCAATCGCTTCATCAAGTTTACTAATTGCAACTTCAAGCATATTTAATTGTTGATATAAATCTGCTTCTAGCATTAAGCGTTCTGTTGATATTTCAACCTCACTTAAATATTCTAAAGCTTCATCTGTGTGATTTTCAGCCATTAGTCCTTCGATAAAGTATATTAATAATTCACTTTCATCAGGATATTTATGGTAAAGCGTACGGAATACTTCTAAACCTTGTGGCATCAATCCATAATTATATAATGTTTCACCTAGAATAAATAAAGCATCGTCCTTAGGAGAACTTAATGCATCATTAACACGTGTGTCTAGGTTCTCTAATTTTTGTAAGTTGATATCATCTATTAATTTATAGATATCTTCCATACTTTTATCCCTCTTTTTCTAATTGTTTTAACTTTGGTAAGAATCCTGGGAAAGAAACATTAACTGCATCAAATTGATTAATGGTAATGGCTTCATCAGTTAAAAGTGAGGCAACTGCTAACATCATACCTATACGATGGTCTGTAAAGCTATCTACAGTTGCAGTTTGTTCTAAAGCTGATGGGTGAATTATCATACCATCATTAGTAGGTTGTAACATAAAACCAAGTAAATTTAACATATTAGCGGTTGTATCAATTCTATTGGTTTCTTTTACTTTTAATTCTTCAGCTTCTTTAACCACACTTGTACCATTAGCTTGTGTGCAAAGCAAAGCAACGATAGGAATTTCATCGATTGCTCTAGGCACTAAGTTACCATCAATATGAACGGGTTTCATGTCTGGAGAGTATTGCACTCGTATGGATGCAGTCGGTTCTGGTCCATCAGTTTGATTGAATAAAGTAATATTCCCTTCCATCTGCGTCACGATATCAATAATACCTGAACGAGTTGGGTTAATGCCAACATTGTGTATTGTAATATCACTTCCAGGTGTTATCAAGCCAGCTACAATGAAATACGCTGCTGAAGATATGTCGCCTGGAACGTGAAAATCTGCAGGTTTGATATGGTCAATGCCACGAGCAGGCATATCTATCAATTTGTCTTTTGTAGAAACAGGGATGTGATATTGTTGGAACATCGTTTCGGTATGGTTTCTAGAAGTATCCAATTCTTTAATTGTCGTTGGCTCTTCAGCGAATAAACTTGCGAATAGTATGGCGCTTTTAACTTGTGCACTGGCAACTTCCATTTCATATGCAATACCTTTGATTTTAGCCGGTTTGATGATTAAAGGTGTATAGTTATTATCGATGCCTGTAATATTGGCTTGCATTAATTTTAAAGGTTTCATAATTCTGTCCATTGGTCGTTTGCCTATTGATTCATCACCAGAAAGAACAGTTTCTATGCCAAGACCACTTAATAAACCAGCCACTAAACGTGTGGTCGTACCTGAATTGCCTGTATATAAAACTTGATGAGGTGTTTTAAAATGCTTAAATCCTGGTGAATCAATCTCTATTTTATCTTCAGATACTTTAATGTCAGCACCTAATAACTTAAATATTTCAACAGTACGTAAACAATCTTCACCAAGTAATGGTTTATATATTGTTGATTTTCCTGTAGCTAGAGAACCGAGCATAATAGCTCTATGAGTCATAGATTTATCTCCAGGTACTTCGATTTCACCGACTAACGGTCCATTAATGTCTATTGTCTTACTGTTTGCCAAATCAGTCACCTACTTATTAAAATATGATTTAAATTCTCCGAAAGCTTTAGAAAGCGTTTTGTAATCAATGTGTCTCACAATTGGATCTCCAATATCATTGAGTAGTACCATTTGCACACCTTGTTCATCATTTTTCTTGTCGTTTAGCATTAATTGATATAAAGATTCAAATTCTAAATCATTAACAATATCTAACGGATAGTTTAAATCCCTTAGATAATTTACATAATGTGCAATATTAAATGATTTATTTAGCGTTATATTCGCAACTATAAATTGAAAAACGATACCTATCATAACAGCATGTCCGTGTGGAATTTTAAATTTATATTCAACGGCATGGCCAAATGTATGGCCTAAGTTAAGAAATTTACGGACGTTTGATTCCTTCTCGTCTGCTACAATAATATTCAATTTTGTCTGAACACCTTTGTATAAATAATATTCGATTTCATCAAGTGATTTAAGCGCTTGTTCATCTGAGTACTGTGCTTCGATATGATTTACCGATTCAATATCATTTAATAAAGCGTGTTTATAAACTTCTGCGTATCCACTTAAAATTTCTGAATATGGTAATGTACTTAAAAAGTTCAAATCATAAATCACTGCTTTAGGTCTATAAAAAGCACCAATTAGGTTTTTACCGTGTTTAGAATTGATTCCAACCTTACCACCTACACTCGAATCATGAGCTAAGATGGTCGTTGGTATTTGAATGAAATCGACACCTCTTAATAAAGTAGCGGCAAGGAACCCAGTGAAGTCACCAGTGGCGCCTCCTCCGATAGCAATTAAACAAGTATTTCTTGTTAGTTGTTTACTCAACAACGATTCAATTGTTTCTTCGTAAAAAGATAGTGTCTTCGTTGTTTCGCCAGAAGGTATGATCAGTTTATGCGCTTCATATTCACTAGCGATGAAGTCAGTTATATGACTCCATTCGTTTTCAACTTTTTGATCAATGACAAGGACAACATCTTGATAATTTTTAATATAATCATGTAATTGATCGAGGGCGTGATGTTCGATAATAATTGGATAGTTATTAGATTTATAAGTGGTTTCTAATTTCATGTAATCACCTAATTATTTTATAAATTTTAATTAATTGATTGATTAGTATTCAATATTTAATAAGCGACGTTCTTTAATTTGCGATTGTAATTGCTCAATATGATTACATTGGAACTCTTCAAGTAATGCTTTTGCTAATTCAAAAGCCACTACGTTTTCAACAACAACACTTGCAGCAGGTACAGCACAGCTATCAGAACGCTCAATCGACGCTTTGAATGATTCTTTTGTATTAATATCTACTGAGTTTAAAGGTTTATAAAGTGTAGGGATTGGTTTCATTACACCATTAACTACGATAGGCATACCATTAGACATACCACCTTCAAAACCACCTAAGTGATTGGAACCTCTATAATAACCGTTTGTCGTATCATATAATATTTCGTCTTGTATTTCGCTACCTGGCTTCTCTGCAGCTTTAAAACCTTCACCAAAACTTACACCTTTAAAAGCGTTGATACTTACTACACCTTGTGCAATTCTGCCATCAAGCTTGCGATCATAATGTACATAACTACCAATGCCAACAGGCACACCTTCAATAATAGTTTGAACTACACCACCAATTGTATCGCCAGCTTTTTTAGCTGCATCAATTTTATCGCGCATTGCTTGTGCAATTTCATCATTAATGACGCGTACATCATTTTTATCAATATTAGATTTAATTGTATCGATATCATATTCAATATCATCTTTAATGCCACCGATTTCTACTACTCTACTATAAAAATTAATATCTAATTGTTTAAGTAATATTTTAGAAACTGCACCAACAGCAACTCGTGCAGCTGTTTCTCTTGCTGAAGAACGTTCTAAAACATTTCTTAAATCTCTGTGGTTATATTTCATGCCACCGATTAAATCTGCGTGTCCTGGACGAGGTTTAGTAATGACACGCTTCATATTGTCTTGGTCTTCTTCACTAATTGGGTCTGCACCCATAATTTTTTTCCAATGAGTAAAGTCATCATTAGTAACTATAAGCGTAATAGGACTTCCTAAAGTATAACCATTTCTCACGCCAGATACGATTTCAACCGCATCTTTTTCAATTTGCATGCGTCTTCCACGGCCATAACCGCCTTGTCTTTTAAACATTTCTTCGTTAATGTCAGCAACATTGATTGCTAAATTTGCTGGAACACCTTCAATAATTACAGTTAACTGTGGTCCGTGTGACTCACCAGAAGTTAAATATCTCATACTTTACCCACTCCGTTCTTTAGTACTTTAAATTGGTATATGTTCTATATCTTATCATATTCAATTGTTCAAATTAACAGAAAAATTTACAAATGATAAATCTTCTTAAATTTTTACGGTTTAAATGTTATTTTTCAGTGTAACATTTAAACATTTTTATTAATATTGAATTTTGCTTTTTTATGATTGTAATACCATAATTTTAAACGATTCGTCCTACATAAAGCTATAAAATAATAGAAAAAGTTCATTATATTTTTTGTTCTCAAAGACTTCGGAAGTTTAAATTTAATATTTAAAATAGTTTTGTTAGCTATTGTATGTATTTAACAGAACATTATAATACAACATTATAAAATATAAAAAACGATGATTTTTACAGATATAAAGTAAAAATCATCGTTTATTTATTGTTTAAGAGAACGTAGTCTAGAATTTTGTTCTATAAGTATTTAAATTATTCATATAACCATGCTTCACGTGCTTCTGTATAATCACTTAATTCTTCTGCTTTAAACCAAAGGTTAATTTCTTTATTAGCTGATTCTACTGAATCTGAACCATGAATGATATTTCTACCTACTGTTAAACCTAAGTCTCCACGAATTGTACCTGGAGTTGCTTCAGACGGATTTGTTTTGCCGATGATGTGACGAGCTACGTTTACAGCATCTTCCCCTTCAACAACCATAGCAAATACTGGTGCTGATGTAATAAAACTAATTAAATGTTTATAGAAAGGTTTATCTGTATGTTCTGCATAATGTTCCTCAGCAAGTGCTTGTGGTACAGTCATAAATTTACCACCTACAAGTTTTAGTCCTTTTCTTTCAATACGAGAAATAATTTCTCCTACTAGATTTCTTTGCACTGCATCTGGTTTAATCATTAAAAATGTTCTTTCCATTGTGTGTTTATCCCCCTGTATGTTATGTATCAATGTCCTTCTATTTTCCAACAATATATAAAATTGTATATGTATCAAAATAAAAGTATGTTTTGAATCACATGAATATATTAACAGGTAATTAAAGCGCTTTCAATGATTTTCACACAACTTACACATTTCTTTTTCCAACTTTTTTAATTAGTTTCTTAAATAATGGTTTTGAATCTTCATTTTCTAATTGATCAATTAAGTAAAGTGCCTTATCCAAATACTTATCGCTGATTGCCTGAGACTGCTGTATGACATCAGAATTCTTCACATGATTAATACAATAGTCAAACGTTGCTTGATTACTATTTGCATTTAATTGTTGTATCATTGCTTTGAATTCTTCGTTTTTTCTCATCTCTAACAGCACTGGAAGTGTAAGATGGCCGTTCATTAAATCACTACCAACTGGTTTACCCAATTTTTTTTCAGTGCTCGTGAAGTCTAAGATATCGTCGACAATTTGAAAACTCATACCAATATAGTGGCCTATCATTTTTAAATTGCGAATTGTTTTAGCGTTTGCTCCCGAAGCAATAGCACCCACTTCAGTAGATAATTGAATAAGCAATGCTGTTTTACGATTAATTCTCCGTAAATAGTTGGTGATTGTTTGATTACCATTGAATTGGTCTTGGAATTGATATAACTCGCCCATACAAACTTCTACAATTGCACTAGATATGACGTTATGTACACGATTATCTTCGATGTTAGATATGTGCTCAAGTCCGCGAGCTAATAAGAAGTTTCCTGTAAGTATAGCTGTATTCTGATCCCATTTTTTAGCTATAGTTAAGCTACCTCTTCGTTTATCACTTTTATCTATCACATCATCGTGTACCAACGTTGCCATATGAATAAGTTCAAGCGCTACGGCAACACGATAGACTTCGTCGTTTCTTTCTTTACCAAATTGGCTACTTAAGATTACAAAGGCGGGTCTAACGCGTTTACCACCCGATGAAAATAAATGATATGACGCTGATTCGAGAATCTTGTCATTACTTTTTATAGACTGCTCTAATTGTTTTTCAATTTTTTTTATTTCACTGCTCATGTTTAACTTTGCCACGCTAATCACCTTTGGTTGATTCATTTTATTTATAGCCAAGGTGCATTGCTGCAACGCCACCTGTAAAGCTACGGACTTTTATGTTGCTGAAACCAGCTTGTGTAAACAAACGTTTCAATTTTTCTTTGTCTGGAAAATCGAATGTAGATTGTTGTAACCATTCGTATTCGTCTTTGGATTTCGCAAATATTTTACCAAAGATTGGCATTACAAATTTAAAATAAAGTTTATAGCATTGTTTGAAAACAGGTGTTGTTGGTTGGCTAGTTTCTAAACAAACAACCATTCCACCAGGTTTTAAAACACGGTTCAGTTCTTTTAAAGTGGCTAAATAATCAGGCACATTTCTTAAACCAAATCCAATAGTTACGTAATCAAATTCGTTGTCTTCAAATGGTAAATTCATTGCATCGCCATGTACAAGCTTTAAATTATGCATGTCTGATGTCTTGCTTTTACCGACTTCAAGCATGTTTTCACTAAAATCAACACCAATTACTTCGCCAGTTGGTCCCACTGCTTTGCTTAATGAGATCGTCCAATCAGCAGTACCACAACATACATCTAGTGCTTTGCTTCCAGCTTTAACGTTCATTTCTTTCATAACACGTTTTCTCCATGTCTTGTGCTGTTCAAAGCTAATGATATTGTTGAGTCGATCATATTTACCAGAAATATTTTGAAAAACGTTGTGTACTTGTTCTTTTTTTGCTTTATTATCTGCCATGTTAATTACCTCTTTTTGAATGTATTTCAGCTTTTAATTTATCTATAAAACCATCTAGTTGTTCTTTAGAAAATTCGCCTAAGTAAGAAGGATGATGTTCAGCTAAACTCGCTATCATTTTGTCATTGATAAAATTAATATTAACTTCAGGGACATATTTTTTAATTGTAATAAACGGAAAAGTATTTTCAACTTTTAAAATATAGTCACTAATGTCATTATTATTAATTGCGGCATGATGAATTGAAGATTTCATTTCATTCACTTCAACAATTGCTGTACTAATTTCTTTTTGATAAATTGGATCATTGAGTTTTGCTAATAATGTATAAAAATGAGCGCTTAATAAGTCGCCAATTAAAATAGATTTCTTAGACGATAACGTAGTTGAAACTTCGTCTAGATGACGCATCGCAGTATCTATTGTGAGGCAAGCTAATTTAGCTTCTTGAGGTATATCATAAGAATCAAGTATTTCTGCTAATGCTTGATTGATATAGATTGGTTCATAATGATTTACACTGCTAAGCCGCTGTGCAATTTGAGTTTCTAATATGCTGAATGTCGTTTCCATGTTCACACCTCACGTTATTATCCATATACATATTAACATTATATAGAAAAAAATAAAATCAACGTAAATCAAAGTAAAGGATATTTATGTAATATATATTAAAAATACTCATGTATTTGTGTAATAAAGTAATTGTTATATGTAAATTTCTTTAACAAACTCACTAATTTTTAATAGTTGTATTACTACATTTATTAAAAATCGCTACTTCGAATGATATCACAATTATAAAGTTAAAAGATATATGATTTAAAGCTTTATAAAAAATTCTCTATAAAAAAAGAAAAAGCCCCTTGAAAAGGGCTTTACTTTGAGTAAAGAATTATTTTACTGCGTCTTTTAAAGCTTTACCAGCTTTAAATGCTGGAACTTTGCTTGCAGGGATATCAATTTCTTTACCAGTTTGAGGGTTACGGCCTTTACGAGCAGCGCGTTCGCGTACTTCGAAGTTACCGAATCCAATTAATTGTACTTTTTCACCTTTAGAAAGTGATGATTGAATTGATTCGAATACTGCATCTACAGCTAAGCCAGCTTCTTTTTTAGTTAAGTCAGCTTGTTCTGCAACAGCATTGATTAAATCTGTCTTGTTCATTATGAATTCACCTCCCCTAGGGTTAATAATGATAACTTAATATCATTATGCTATGACTTTAACACAACGATTACTGCTACTGCAATGATTTATGCGCAAAAAACATTGAAATAATAGGATTTTGACAGTTAATTGATATAAATTAACTAAAAAGTGTAATAATACCTCACTATTCCGCTTTCTTTCCACGTCCCATCAAGTCTTTAACGCTTTCATCCACTGGTCTATTTTCAAACAATACACTATAAAGTGCGGCAGTGATTGGCATATCTACATCGACCTCTTTAGCTAAGTGATAAACAGATTTTGTTGTATATACACCTTCAACGACCATGTTCATTTCGTTTAAAGCTGTATCTAATGATTTACCTTCACCTAATTTATAACCAAGTGTATAGTTTCTAGAATGGGTTGAGGTACAAGTTACAATTAAGTCTCCTATGCCTCCTAAGCCTAGGAACGTAATTGGGTCTGCGCCTAGTTTTTCACCTAAGCGGCTAATTTCAGCTAAACCTCTAGTCATAAGCGCTGCTTTAGCATTATCACCGAATCCCATTCCTGATATAACGCCACTAGCTACTGCAATGATATTTTTTAATGCGCCACCTAGTTCAACGCCTACTAAGTCATCATTTGTATATACGCGTAAATAATCATTCATGAAAAGGTCTTGTGTTAGTTGACTGACTTCTGGTGTTTTAGATGAAGCAGCTACAGTAGTTGGTTGTTTAATTACAACTTCTTCAGCATGACTTGGCCCTGAAAGTACGCCTATACCTGCATTATGTTCTGGTGAAATTGAATCTTCCAACATTTCAGAAACACGTTTATATGTTTCGTTTTCAATGCCTTTTGCAACGTGAATAAAGGTCTTTTTAGAGGTTAATAGTGAATCGATTGATTTCGCTACTTCTCTCATTGCTTTTGTCGGTAACGCCATTAAATAGACTTCTGAGAATGATGCGGCGCTGTTAATATCTAATGTTGCTTCTATTGTGTCATTAAGCTGTGCGTTTTTTAAGTATTTGCTATTAATGTGTTGTGAATTAATCTCATTGATTGTTTGTTCATTTTTTCCCCACATTAAAACTTGGTGTCCGTTTTCTGCTAAGACATTTGCTAATGCCGTACCAAAACTTCCTGTACCAAAGACAGTTACTTTAGTCATGGAATCCCCCCCGGTATTAATTTCTTTTTCTTGCTATTATGTGTACTGGTGTACCTTCAAAGCCGAATGCGGCTCTAATTTGATTTTCTAAATAACGTTTGTATGAAAAATGCAATAGCTCGACATCATTTACAAATACGATAAATGTCGGCGGTTCAATTGCAACTTGCGTAGCATAGAATACATTTAAACGTCGACCTTTATCTGTAGGTGTAGGATTCATAGAAATTGCATCCGTAATCACTTCATTTAGAGTGGAACTTTGAACACGTTTTTTATGATTTTCACTAGCTTCTTTAATATATGGGAATAATGTTCTGAGACGTTGCTTCTCTTTTGCGGAAACAAATGCAACCTCTGCATAATCTAAAAATTGGAATTCTTTACGAACTTCATCTTTAAATTTTTTCATAGTATTCGTTTCTTTATCTACTGTATCCCATTTATTCACGACAATTACAATTGCTTTACCTTCTTCGTGTGCATAGCCAGCAACACGCTTATCTTGCTCGATGATACCTTGATCTGCATCAATAACGATTAAAATTACATTTGAGCGTTCAATGGCTTTTAAAGCACGTAGCACTGAATATTTTTCTGTATTTTCATAGACTTTACCTTTTTTACGCATTCCTGCAGTGTCTATCAATACATAATCTTGATCATCGTAGCTATATTCGGTATCAACAGCGTCTCTAGTAGTACCAGCTACGTTTGATACGATTACACGATCTTCACCTAGGATTGCATTTACTAAACTTGATTTCCCAACGTTTGGGCGTCCAATGATTGATAAACGTATTGTATCATCGTCATATGGATCTGCTTCTTCTTCTTTAAAATGTTTAACAACTTCGTCTAATAAATCTCCCAAACCTAGTCCGTGTGAACCAGAAATTGGATACGGATCCCCAAAACCAAGTGAGTAGAAATCGTAAATTTCATTTCTCATTTCTGGATTATCAACTTTATTTACTGCTAGTACTACCGGTTTTTTTGATTTATATAACATTTGAGCAACCATTTCATCACTTTGAGTTAGGCCTTCTCTTACGTTTACCATAAAGATAATTACATCGGCTTCATCGATTGCAACTTCAGCTTGTGCTCTAATTTGTGTTTGGAATGGGGCATCTCCAATCTCGATACCACCAGTATCAATAATGTTAAAATCGTGAGTCAACCATTCACCTGATGAATAAATTCTATCGCGAGTCACGCCAGGTGTGTCTTCTACGATTGAAACGCGTTCACCTACGACTCTGTTAAAAATTGTAGATTTGCCTACATTTGGCCTGCCTACAATAGCTACTATAGGTTTAGTCATAAACTAACTTCCTCTCTTCTTTAATCTCTATAATTCTATCATAAGGGGTAATGAAATCAAAAGAAATATTAAATCAATATTTTGTTATAGTATTATCATACAAAATTTGAATAACAAAAAAAGAAATCTTGCCCTAACATATACTAGGACAAGATTTAAAGTTGCTATTACTTACATTGTTAAAATTTGAAGTCTTTTAATTTATCTCCAAATACATCACCAAGCGTTGGGTTATCTTCATCTTCTGAAGTATCATTTAAATAAGATTGCGTCGTTTCGCTATCGCTTTCAATGACATTTTCATCTGGTAATGTTGCTTTTATTGATAATGAAATACGTTCGTTTTCAGGATCCACACTGAGTACTTTCACACTCACTTTTTCGCCTGGTTGTAATACCTCGCCAGGTGTGCCGATGTGTGAATGACTAATTTCTGAAATATGAACTAATCCTTGTACGCCAGGTTGAATCTCCACGAAAGCACCAAAGTTAGTCAATCTAACTACAGTTCCTTCTATAACTTCACCTTCATTGATTTCGCCTTTAATTGCTTCAAAAGGACTTGGTAATGTATCTTTGATAGACAGTGAAATACGTTCAGAATCTTTGTCTACTGATTTGATTTTAACTTTCACGCTATCTCCAATAGCCACAATATCTTCAGGTGATTTAACATGTTCGTGTGATAATTCCGAAACGTGTACAAGACCGTCCACGCCTCCAATATCAACAAAAGCACCGAAATTAGTTAAACGCGCTACTTTACCTTCGATAACGTCACCTTCGTTAAGTGACTCCAGTAATTTATCTTTTTTCTCTGCGTTTTCTATTGCCTCTACTGCTTTTCGACTAAGAATGACACGATTATTTGCAGGATCTAATTCTTCAACTTTAAGTTTTAAAATTTGTCCTTCAAAACCAGAGAAATCTTCAATGAAATCTGTAGAAATTAATGAGGCTGGTACAAATCCTCTTTGGCCAACATCTACAACTAAACCACCTTTAACTACTTCTGTGACTTTAGCTTCGATAGTTTGGTTATTATCTAACTGTTCTTGTAAAAATTCATATGATTTTTCAGTTTCGAGTTGGCGTTTTGAAAGGATGTATGCACCCGTTTCATTTTCTTCGTCATATTCTACTTTCGTAACATATGCACCGATTTCATCACCAACTTTTACTGCATCGCTTGGGTTGTCAATATGATGCGTTGAAAGTTGACTAATAGGGATGATGCCATTAAATTTACCACCATTGACATGGATGATTACTTGTTTTTCTTCAATTTCTTGAACTTCACCAGTAACCTTATCCCCTTCTTTAATCTCGTTAATCATTGATTCGTTAAACTCTTCAGTCATCTTGTCTGCCTCCTTATTACACTACATAATTATAACATCTTATAAACTGACAGAATTGTCAAGAAATTCCCCTTTATTCGAGAGAATCGATTTTAAATTGTTAATGTCTTGTAAAATAGGTTTTTCTAATCTAACAAAAAGAACTAAAAATTTACCTATACTTTACATTTTATATAGTATATTAATTCTGATTAGTATAATAATACACGTGTATTATATACCCACTTTTTTCATTGTATAACCTTTTTACACTATATGAAAAATATTTATATTAAATCAGAGACATCTATGATTAATCTAGCGATTTTACTAAAGTTAATATTTCTGCTGTTACAGTTTCTATGCTTTTACCAGTTGTGTCCACAGTAATGGCATCGTCAGCCTTCATTAAAGGAGAAATTTCACGATTCATATCATAATGATCTCTGTCTGCAATCTCCTTTTTTAATTGCTCTATATTTGATTCAATACCTCTTTCTTCATTATCTTTCTGTCTGCGTAACGCACGTTCTTCCACTGAAGCTATCATATAGACTTTTAAATCAGCATTTGGTAATACGACAGTTCCGATATCTCTACCGTCCATAACAATACCTTTTTTGGCTGCTAATTCTTGTTGTTTTTTGACTGCAAATGTGCGAACCGGTTCTTTTGAAGCCACATATGATACATGACTCGTTACATTATTTTCTCTTAAGTAGTCAGTGACATCTTGATTATCTAAAATGACCCTTTGACCTTTAATTTCATCATATGTGAGTGATAATTCTGTCGTATCGATTAATTCATTAAAGTCTTCAGTTTTATTTTGTTGTAAGTATTTATAAGTAATTGCACGATACATTGCACCAGTATCTACATAGACCATAGATAATTCACTAGCAACAAGTTTAGCAATTGTACTTTTTCCTGCTGCTGCAGGTCCATCAAGTGCGATATTTAATAATTTCATTTTAGTAACCCTTCCTTGTTGTTTTATGAATAATATTTTATCATAAATATGTACTTTATAAATAGGAGGAATGCCCGCATGAAAAAAGTTCTTGTTATTCATACTGGCGGCACCATTAGCATGTCACAAGATGAAGCTAATCAAGTAGTTACAAATACAGATAACCCTATATCTAATCACAAGGATGTAATAGAAAGGTATGCTGATGTAACTGAAATTACACCATTTAATGTTCCCTCACCACATATGGATATTAAATATGTTGAAAAATTAAAAGCATTAATTGAAAATGCAGCTCAAAATGAAAGCTTTGATGCATTTGTTATCACACATGGTACAGATACATTGGAAGAAACTGCATACTTGCTAGATTTAACGATTGCTATTTCCAAACCTATAGCAATTACAGGTGCAATGCGTTCCTCAAATGAAATTGGTTCGGATGGTTTGTATAATTTCATATCAGCTATTAGAGTTGCAACAAGTGATGAAGCTACAGATATGGGTGTTATGGTTGTCTTTAATGATGAGATACATACTGCTCGCAATGTAACAAAAACACATACTTCTAACACAAATACATTTCAAAGTCCCAACCATGGCCCTTTAGGCGTAGTAACTAAAAACAGTGTTCAATTCCATCATAAACCTTTTGAGCATCTAATCCTTAATGAAATAGATCACAATTTAAACATTCCTTTAGTTAAGGCTTATATGGGAATGAACAGTGATGTCTTGACTTTTTATAGCCAAAACAATGTAGATGGTATTATTATTGAAGGTCTTGGGCAAGGGAATTTACCGCCAACTAGTTTGGAAGGTTTGGATAATTGTTTGCATAAACATATACCAATAGTTCTAGTTTCTAGATCATTCAATGGTATTGTTGGACCAATATACGCTTATGAAGGTGGCGGCGCAACGCTAGCAGAGAAAGGTGTTATTTTCTCAAATGGTTTAAATGGTCCAAAAGCACGTTTGAAACTTCTTGTAGGGTTAAGTAATCAATTGTCATCAGAACAGTTGAAACAATATTTTGAATCACAGTTATAATGAAAATATATATGTAGATAAAAAGCACAACCATTTATAACCTAGTATAAGTGGTTGTGCTTTTTGATTTTGATTATTGAAGAATAATTATAAATACTTGCTAAGAATGTGATTAAAATATGATCATTTTAAGATTCAAGTGGAGTTTGTTTTTTAGATAAAATACTTTGAGTTATAATACCACCATGATATTTACCATTCTCAATAAATATTGTGTTTGCATCATTACCTGCAGCAATAACGCCTGCGATATAACAATTTTCTACATTTGTCTCATATGTTTCTTTATTATAGATTGGTGCAGTGCCATATTCATTCTCGTTAATTTCAATACCTATCGATTGTAAGAATTCATAATCTGGGTGGTATCCTATCATCGCGAAAACATAGTCATTAGCTATTTCAAAAGTTTGCCCATTTTGTTCATAAATAACACTATCTTCTGTTATTTTAGTCACATTTGAATCAAACGCCATATTAATTTTTTCGTGACGGACGAGAGATTCAAAATTCGGTAATATCCAAGGTTTAATCGCTTTAGGATAATCACTACCTCGATAAATGACTGTAACGTTTGCACCTGCTTTTTCTAATTCTAATGCCGCATCTACAGCAGAATTTTTACCGCCAATAATGACTACATTTTGATCAAAATAAGGATGCGCTTCTTTAAAGTAATGCATAACTTTAGGAAGTTCAGCACCTTCAACTTCAAGTTGATTATGATGTCCGTAATAACCTGTAGCTACAGTAAGAAATCTACATTGATATACGTCCTTAGTAGTTGTTATTGTAAAACGGTTATTTATTTTTTTTACTGTGAGGACTTCTTCAAAAGCATTAATACGAAGTTGGTGATGTTTTACAACAGCTCTATAGTAAACCAACGCTTGATTACGATGTGGTTTGCTTTCTTCCACTATAAACGGAACGTCCCCAATACTTAATTTATCACTTGAAGAAAAGAACGTTTGATGTGTTGGGTAATTATAAATTGCATCTACAACGTTCCCTTTTTCTATAACTAATGTATCTATCCCTTTTCTTTTTTGTTCGATAGCAGCGCTAAGTCCACAAGGACCGCCACCTATAATTATACTTTCAACTGTTTGCATTCTTCCTTCGTCCTCCTTTTACCACCCATATATTATACCAATAGTTTTAAAAAAACCAAATGAAAGAAATTGAAAATTTTATTACAAAATTGTTTGTGTCTATAAATATATTGAGAAAATAAAAAAGATCTCACTATAAATGCAAGCTCATAGTGAGATCTTTTTATATGAATGGATTATTGCTGCAATCCATTTTAAATTATGAAATAAATACTTTTATTTTCTTTATTGAGGAATAACTAAACGTTGACCATTATGGATGTCATTACCTTGTATGTTATTCGCCTCTCTAATTTTTTCTACATTTTCTGGAGAACCTTCACCGTAATATTGGATGGCAATTCTATAAAGGTTTTGGCCATTTACAACATGTGTTTGTTGTCCAGAATTATTAGTTGTAGCTTGGTCATTCTGTTGGTTATTATTTGATGAACCTTGAGATTGTTCAGTTGAACCATTTTGTGTATCGGCTTGATCATTTTGTTGTGATTGACTATCTTGTTGATTTTGTTGTGATTGATCGCTTTGATTAGCTTGATCTTGATTATTTTGATTTTGATCACTATTTGCTTGGTCTTGAGAGTCAGAATCTGATTGGTCAGAATCGCTATTAGCATCATCTGAAGAATTACTATTATCATCTGAGTCAGAAGAAGCATTTTTGTCATCATCTTTGTTAGCTTTATCGTCATTTGATTTTTTATCTTTGTCAGAGTCTTTATCAGAAGCTTTATCTTTATTATCAGCGACTTTTTTATCATCGTTGTTGTTACTATCGTCGTTGTTTCCAGTAAGTGCCATACCGGCGAATATAGCAATAGCAGCTAAGATTAAGATAGCAGCAAGAATAGGTAGTAATTTTCCCAATAAACCACCTTTTTTCTTGTTGTCGTCATCGTCATTATTGTTATTACCACCGTTACCGCCGTTACCGTTACCACCATTACCACCGTTTGATTTTGAATGGCTAGCAGCAGCACCAGTTCCAGCAGCTGCCGCTCCACCTGCTACAGCAGCACCTTTTTTCTTGTTACTACTTTTCTCGTTATTTTGTTGATCCTTGTTGTCGTTTTTATCATTTTCTGATGTATCATCATCATGACTAGCGTTTTTATCATTTTTACCTTTATGTTTACCCGCTGCGTATGCACCAGCTCCAGCAGCCGCGGCTCCACCTGCTACAGCAGCACCTTTTTTCTTAGAGCCTTTTTTAGAATCATCTTGTTGTGATTCGTTTTGGTCTTGATTGGATTGGTTATCTGGTTGATTTTCATCAACATCTTGTTCATCTGCATGTTGTTGATTGTCATTTTTTGACTCGTCATGGTTTGCATCTGAACTATCTTTATCCTTATGTTTACTAGCAGCATAAGCGCCAGCACCAGTAGCTCCTGCTCCGCCTGCTACAGCAGCGCCTTTTTTCTTAGAACTGTTTTCGTCCTCTAAACCATTATTGTCTTCGCTGTACTTATGATCATTAGCATTTGTTTTATCGCTAGTAGGCTCATGACTTAAATTGTTATTTTGTGAAGGGTCATCAGTATTACGTTCTGATGTTAAGTCAGATGTTGAATTGTCTTCGTTGTACTGTTCACTATCAAATGCTTCATCCTCGCTATGTTCTTGTTGATCTGTTTGATTAGTCTGTTCATTTTCACCTTGATTTGTAGCAGTATCTCTTCTACGTTGTCTTCGCTGAGCATTTCTTGGAGGGAATTGTTCGTCTGTTTTATCAGAAACTTCCTCTTTTACATTGTCAACTGAATTGTTAACTGAGTCCTTGGCGTTGTCTTGATGTTCTTTTGGATCAATGGATTGACGATTTTTTTCAAAATCATCTTTAAAATTGTTTTTAGACAAATTCATCATCCTTCCTTTTTATTTAAGTATATACTGTTTTACCCTAACAGAACGTAAATATGTATAATTTTTTTTAGAAAAAATACTGCTAAATAAGTGTATATATCGTATTATAGCTTGATTGAAAATATGAAGTAAAGTAATTGTCTATTTTTTAAACAAATTTTGTATTTTTTCATTAAATTCCATTTTTCTTTTTACTTTTTTTCTATTTATTATATTTATTAAATTTAATTCACAATCATTATCGCAACATAGTTTAGGCTTTTCTATCAGAATTTCATCAAAAAATTCAACTAAATAAGATCTTCTGCATTGATCAAGATTTTTGTAACCTAGCATACGTATATAACCTAATTTTTTACGTTTATAAGCCATATCAAAGATATTGCGCAATTGCTCAAAAGTATACTGTGTACTTAGTACATCAAGTATGTCTGACTTTTCAGGTGGTAGAAACTGCGATAATTCATACGCATTTACATCCTCAACGTTAATTATGTCTGTAAATAATAAAGTTTCTAAAAGAAAGCTATCATCAGGTTGATAAAGGCTTATTGCTTGGCTTTGTTTACCGTCACGGCCTGCTCTACCTATTTCTTGCATATAACTAGATGGACTTGTAGATAAATGGAAATGAATAATTGTTCTAATATCTTTTTTGTTAATACCCATGCCAAAAGCACTTGTAGCAACGATAATAGGGATTTCATTATTAATAAATTGATGTTGTACTGTATGCCTTTCTTGGTATGATAGATCTCCATGGTAAATTCCAGTTAAAAAACCGTAATTATAAATACTTTGAGCTAATGATAGACACATTTTTTTAGATGATACATAAATAATTGTTGGCCCTGATTGCTCTAATGTAGGTAAAAGCCATTTTAATTTTTCATCATCATCAGCAAAATTTTTATGCGCTAGTGAAATGTTATCTCTATTCATACTATTTTTTATGACTGAAAATGATTTACTTAATATTTGCTCTAAATCAAAAGTTAAATAAGAAGGTGCTGTTGCAGTTAATGCTAATACGGTAGCATCATTGAAATGATTTACAATTTTGCCTATAAGTGCATAATGCGGCCTAAAATCATAGCCCCATTCAGATAGGCAATGCGCTTCATCTAATACAATCATGCCGATATTTAAACGTTTAATCAATTTGAAATTGTGTTTTTGTAATATAAACTCTGGACTTAAAAAAATAAATTTACTTTGGTTTAAGCAGTTAATGTTTTGTTGCTTTTCATTTTCATCCATGCCTGAATGTATACAACATACATTTTTTTCTCCTTGTAACTTAAGTTGCATAACTTGATCATCCATCAGTGAAATTAACGGAGAGATAACTAACGTTGGTTTTTGTTTTATGTAGGTTGGCAATTGGTAACATAGGCTTTTACCACTACCAGTAGGCAGGATTCCTAAAGTATCAATATTATTAAGTACATTGTTAATAATTTCTTCTTGGCCAGGCTTAAATGATTCAAATCCAAACCATTTTTTCAAGTCATCATGTAACATTTAGTTCACCTCTTTCGACACCAACAATAATTAATTTAATTTCAAAGTAACTGAGTTCAGAGAAAGTGTCCTTATAGCTACGTAGTCTTTCACTACGATTAGCTATATAATAAGTTATAAATGGTTTGTATTCTACATGGTTTAAATAACTATCGTAATCGGTTATGTATCCTTTGATAAATAATTCTAAAATATGATCGTCGATTGTATTAGGTTTAACATTTTGTTGCGCAGCAAGTTGTTTGAAGTTTAATCCATTTTGTATTCCTAAATAAGTTTTTTCAGTTTTGTTTAATAATGTCGGAAGAATAATTAAGCTATGTAATAATGGATACTTTTCTTCATTCTCTATTTCATACATTAAAGTTACTAAATCCCTCATTTCTAATTCAAAAAGCATTTCCTGCGATATTGCTTCTATTAAACTAACTTGTTGTCTTGTATACATACTTTCTTCGAAACCTTGCAAATAATAATGAATGTATATGTCATTATTATGGTTAGTTAAAGATTGAAAAAGTAACGTGAGTTCTGCTATAAATGATTTTTCTAATTGGTCGTCAGAAATTTTTTTATATAAGTGTTTAACCTTTTGATGAACTGTTCTATGTTGCGTAATAGGTACAAATTGATAATTGTCATGTTGGATATTAGACAACGTTTGCGTTAACAATTGTAGTGCATTGAAAGTGTTTAATAAGCTGTCATATGTATGCCGTGGGTGGCTAATGATATTTTGAATTTGTTGTTCGTTGATGTTAGAATTACTAGAATATTGTTCGAATAAAGGATATTTTAGTTTAGGCATACTATGATACAATGATAAGAGTTGTTGACTACAGGCATCAAAAAAGGTTTGATGCGATTTTTTACCTGTGATAATATTAAATATACTTTTTTCGGTTTTGTAATTATGTGACTTTGTGTATGCAAAATGAATTAAATTATACATGGATGCTCCCTCACTTTTATAAATCGAAAACATTTGAAAAAATGATAAACAGTGATTACAATAATATTTGTGTAATTATTGTAGCATTTTTGTCAAAGGAGGCGAAGAAATTGGCTAAATATACAATTGTTGATATGGACACATGCATAGCATGTGGCGCTTGCGGTGCCGCTGCCCCTGATATATATGACTATGATGACGAAGGTATCGCTTATGTAATACTAGATGATAACCAAGGTACTGCAGAGGTACCAGAAGAATTATATGAAGATATGGAAGATGCTATAGACGGATGCCCTACTGATTCTATTAAAATTGAAGAAGAACCATTTGATGGTGACGCGTTAAAATTTGAATAGAAATGCATTATATTTAAGCGTAAACAAGCGGTTATCTACTATTGTAATAACCTCATTTAATGACTTAGACATAATTGAATTTAAATCCGAGACACAAATAACTGTCTCGGATTTTTTGTATCCAGTTATTCTATAAAGTTGTATTACTTCAATGAATTTATATTGTAAACATGATCGGATTCTGGCTATTCACTTTTGAAATAACTGCAATCTCAGCTATAAATTCCTTAAAGTAACCTTTATATACATATTTATATTTAAAATATAAACGCCCTTCATTTCTCACTCGATCAGTGAAAAATGAAGGGCGTTTATCATTCTAGATGATAAGTTATACTATCATTTTAACGTGGTAAAATGTTTTTTAATCGATTATATAAAAGAATAAAGACAATTGAGATGACGACACCCTTAATAATATTAAAAGGTATGACGCCCGATACAATAACTATTTTAATATTTTCTACTACATCAGTTAGGTTCATAATCATGCCATATAAAGGTAATAAAACAAAGTAGTTTAGTATACTTAGAACAATCGTCATCACTAACGTAGCCACACTAAGTCCTATAATTTGAGATTTGAGGACACCTTTATGTTTTGTGACGAAATAAGCTGTTAATAAAAAGCTTGATGCCGCTAAAAAGTTAGCTACAGGACCTACTGGATCTCCAATATTGAATAGAAAATTGAGTAAGTTTTTAATAAATTCTACAATAAGTCCGGCTACAGGACCTAGAGTAAATGTTGCTAACAAGGCTGGTACATCACCAAAATCTAAAGTTAAATATGGTGGTAAAAATGGTATCGGGAACTTTATAAACATTAAAATAAATGCTACTGCACTCAACATACTAATCGTAATGAGGCGTTTTGTTTGTTGTTGCATATCAAATTATCTCCTTCCATTCATCTTTCTTAGAATAGGAGGATATAATTGCACAACAAATAAACCCTCCATCTTCTCCCATCCAGACTATACTGTCGGCTCTAGATTTACACTAGATCAGCCATTAATCTATGAATTAGATTAATGGGTCGCAGGCTTAAATTACTGCCGGTTGGGAATTACACCCTACCCCGAAGATGAATTTCTTAAATTTTATAAATTTATCATAGCTTATTGCTCAGATAAAAACAATAGACTTGCTTAAAATATATTATCAACGTCAATAAAATGGATGAAACTGGCATAAAAACTGCCAACAAAGCATTTAACTTTGTCGGCAGTTTTTAAGTTCTATACATAAATGAATTGCATATAAGGATATACTGTATATATGTTTATTATTTCAAATTATCATGCTTATACTTAGTTTTTCATTAATCTAGTCACGATACTTAACTATTGTCATCTTCAATCTCTGGTTTAGGTAAGGAAATGATAAAAGTAGTCCCTTTCCCTAGTTTGCTTTGTACATCAATAGTACCACCATGAGAATCAATAATCATACGGCAGATAAATAATCCTAACCCAGTTCCTTGTTTGCCACGCTTACGTGCAGTATCTACTTTGTAAAAACGATCAAAAACTTGTTGTAAATGTTCGGGTGCGATACCAGAGCCGGTGTCGGATATATATAGTATTTGTTCTGAATTAGTTTCACTTACCTCTATGTTGATTGTATCCCCAGGTTCAGTATATCTAGACGCATTATCTATTAAATTAGTTAACACTTGTTCAATTCTATCCGAATCAAAATACCACAAATGTTGTTGCGTATCTGGGTTTAAACACATATTTAATTCTAAATCTTTGGCATGCTTTTGATACTTTTGTTGCATTTTATTAAGTAATGGATCAATTGGTTGCACAACTTTATCTACAGTTAAACCTTCAGCATCCATTCGCGCTACATTTAATAATTCATTGACCAACCTATTCAATCTTTTAGTTTCATCTAAAACGATAGATAATGATTCATGAATTTCATCAGGTTCAGTTACGATACCATCAACAATAGATTCAGTGTATCCTTGCAATAAGGATATAGGCGTACGTAATTCATGAGAGACGTTTGCAATAAAATCTTTTTTCATTTGATCCATATTATGCTCGTTTGTCATATCACGAATTATGGCTACGATACCACTTCTCCCATCAGGCTGTATTTGCTCTATATAGCTAGTGATAATTACAAAATAACGTGTATTGATTTCATAAACTTCAAATTGCGTTTTTTTGCTGCTAAATGTAAGTTCATTTTGTTCATCTAATTTTTCTAACGCATATTCATCTAACATTTGCAAAATGGTATTGGCTAATTTATTAGAAATAATAATTTCTTTTTTGTCATTAAATCCTAAAACGCCTTCAACCATGGAGTTAATTAGACTGTCTCGAATATTTTTAGAGGATGACAATGCATCAATATGCTGTTGAATTTCAGAACTCATTGTATTAAATGTACGTGATAATTCACCAATTTCATCTTTTGAGTTAACTGGTACAACTTGAGCATAATCACCTTTAGAGACTTTTAGAGCTTGCGTCCTTAAATTACGTAGAGGCTTTGTTATCCGTGACGATAAGAAGAAAGCAAATACGGTTGTTATTGCTAAAAAGATGATAGCAATGATTAAGATAATTACTGTAATCACATTATTGGTTTCTTCTATTGTCTTTAAGTCTTGATAGATAAACACGCCACTATATTTACTATTCGGACTATTTGCTGCTTCAATATTTTTCGTTGGATAACCAATTAATACATATGTTCGTTGTTTGTCATTAAAGCTGACTGTTACATGTTCTGAAATTTGTTTGCCGTGATCAAAGACGCGATCATAATCTTTGTTATTTTTAATTTCCTTGAACATTTCATTTTTTGTAACATCATTGTCTTGGTTATCTTTGTGTTTATCATTCATTATGATTAGACCAACAGGGCCTTCAATTAATTTACGACTATGTTCGATAGCAGTAGCTCTATCGTCAGAACTTTCAACAAGTTGGCTTATCCTTTTGGCGTCTTTTAATAAAGAATCTTCTGTTTCTTGAGTGAAATAAGACTGTATAAACGTTATAAGAGCTGCACTTAATAGAATTAAAACTGTAGTTACTATAAATATTATAGTTAACCACAGTTTTACAACTACACTATTAAGTAGGTTCATTATTTGATTTGACTTCAAATTTATATCCTACACCCCATACAGTTTGTATCATATGAGCAGCATCTTCTGATACTCGATTTAACTTTTCTCTTAAACGTTTAACGTGCGTGTCTACTGTACGCAAGTCGCCATAGAACTCATAATGCCAGACTTCTTTTAATAATTGTTCTCTATCGAATACTTTATTTGGTGTTTTGGCTAAGAAGATTAATAGCTCATATTCTTTAGGTGTCAAGTTCACTTGATTCCCATCAGCCAACACTCTGTGTGCATCATTATCTATAACTAAGTAATCAAATTCAATTAAATCTCTTGCATGTGGCTCACTTTGTTCAGGAGATGCAACTTGAGTACGTCTTAATAATGCTTTGACACGTAACACAACCTCACGTGGTGAAAATGGTTTAACGATATAATCATCAGCACCAGACTCAAACCCTTCTACCCTGTTTGTTTCTTCACCTTTAGCAGTTAACATAATAATTGGTGTTTCTTTATGTTCTCTTAATCGAGATGCTACAGTGATTCCATCCATTTCTGGTAGCATTAAATCTAATAAAATACAAGCATAATCATGATCTACAGCCATTTTATATGCTTCATTACCATCACTTGCTTCGTGTATTTCAAAAGATTCTCTTTCAAGATATAACTTTAATAATCTTCTGATTCTGTCTTCATCGTCTACGATAAGTATTTCGTTTGACATGCATATATACCTCCCACACTGCTACTTTCATATTCAACAATATTATATCATAGGTTTGTCTTTAAAAGTGACTGTGACCTTAAAGTTTGTGAAAAAATTCTCATAAGCATAGAAGAAGCGAAATTAATATCTATTTACCGTGCTCTGCAAGGTGGCGAATTGTTTTAACTTCATGAGGCGTTAAAACTCTGCCCTCGCCCGCATTCAACCCTTTTAAGTCTAATGGTCCGAATTCAATACGTTGAAGTTTAGATACTTGGTGTCCAAAGTGTTCAAACATGCGACGAACTTGACGATTGCGACCTTCTGTAATTGTAATTTCAACAAGTGTATTATTTTTATCTTTATCTTGATTTTTAACTTTAACAATTGCTGGTTGCGTAACGCCGTCTTCTAATTTTATACCTTGTTCTAATGCTTTAACTTCTTCTCTCATAAGATACCCTTTTAATTTAACAACATACTTTTTCTTTATTTTATAGCTAGGGTGCGTCATTAAATTTGTAAATTCTCCATCATTCGTTAATAAAAGTAACCCCGAAGTGTCGTAATCTAAACGGCCAACAGGATAGATTCTAGTTTTAATTTCTTTAAAGTAATCAGTTACGACTTTTCTGCCTCTATCATCAGATACACTTGTAATTACTTGTGCTGGTTTATAAAACAAAATGTATAACTTATCTTCTTGTTCTAGTTTAATACCTTCAACCTCTATACTATCTGAATTTTTCACTTTAGTGCCTAATTCAGTGACAACCGAACCGTTGACTTTAACCTTACCTTCTGTAATAAGCGTTTCTGCTTTACGGCGTGATGTGTAACCACTATTGGCTATGCGTTTTTGTAATCTTTCTGTCTCTTTATTCATTATTTTCTCCTTTTTGGTTCACTAAATTACTGAAGAATGCTTCGATTTCTTCATCTTCTTCATCAGTTGTAGGTAAATCGTCCAAATGCTCAATACCAAATACATTTAAAAATAATTCAGTTGTATAGAGTTGTTGGCTTCTTGAATCAGCTTGCTCTTTTGCTTCTACAAGACCTCTAGCAATTAAAGTTTTCACAGCACCATCAGAATTAATGCCTCTAATCATTTCTATATCGCTTCGTGATAAAGGTTGATTGTAGGCAATAATAGATAAAGATTCCATTGCAGCTTGTGATAACTTCATTTTTGATTTTTGTTCAATTAATTTCTCGATATATTCTGAAGCTTCTTTTTTAGTTGTTAATACATAAGTTTGTCCAAAATGTTGAATCATTAAACCATCAGATTGATATGTATTTACAAGTTCTGATAAAGTAGCCTCATCTATTTCTAAAATTTCAAGTAATTGTTTTTTGTCTAGCCCTTCATCACCAGCTGTATATAATAGTGATTCTAAAATTCCTTTAACGTTCGATTCCATAGTTTACCCCTCTTAAAATGTTGATATCATCAAAACTTTTGGGTTGTTCAATGTTAACAATACCAGATTTGGACATTTCAAGTATTGCTAGAAAATGTGTTACAACCATTTCTACGGGTTCAGTAAAATTAAACAAACTAAAGAAATTGAAAGAATCATGCTGTTTTAAACGTTCAGAAACTTGTGTTGTGGCTTGTTGAATAGTAAATGTCTCTTTATGTATATCAACAGTTTTAGGTGTATTAAATTCTACTCTGTTTTTCACTTTCTGATAGGCAATGATTAATTCTGTTAAATCTATTGTGTTTTCTGAATCCCATGTTTCTGTTGATTCTAAATGTGATAAATCGGTTGGATGTTTTGAAAAATAGTGAGCGCGTTCTGATTTCTTTTCATTTAGAATTTCTGTATATGCTTTATAGTTTTGATATTCAATTAATCGACCGACTAAATCATCACGTGGGTCGTCATCTAAAGTTTCTTCTTCATTTGTTTGTGGTAATAGTAACTTACTTTTAATCACAAGTAATTCAGAAGCCATTACTAAGTATTCACTTGCAATATTTATTTCTAACTGATTCATCGCATGAATATATTGCATATACTGCTCAGTTAATTCCTTCATTGGAATATCATAAATATCAATTTCAATTTTTTGAATAAGATGCAATAATAAGTCTAAAGGACCATTAAAGGCATCTAACTTTACTTCATACATTTTATCTACCTCATATCGCAAGTTAAGTGCGTAATTCACTAAAATATTATAGCATGTTTATAGTAAACATTTAAATTTGGAGCGGTTTTAATATGGAAAAAGCATTGAAAGATTTTTATTTTCACTTTCACACTAAACAACACTATTTTTTATGTCATGACATATTAGAAGAAGCATGGAAAGACAACGAACACTTTCGTAAAGATGATGCAGTCGTAAGTTTAATCCTATTAGCGACAGGATGTTATCATTTTCGTCGGGCTAATCATAAAGGTGCTATGAAATCATTTCGTAAAGCGCTAAATGTAATCCAAGCTTATACTAATGATACAGAATTAGGCATTGAATTAGAGCCATATAAAGCAATACTTTTAGAATTAATAGCAGCAGCTAAAAATGACGATCATTTTGTACCAATACAACTGCCGTTAACACCAAGCATGCAACAAGCTATACTAAAGGCTTATCCTAACTTTACGATGACCGATTATACTATTGAGGACAGTTATATAGTAAATCATCATTTAGAAAGAGATCGGTCTGAAGTTCAAGCTGCACGTTTACAAGCACTTCGCGAAAGAAGAAATACTAAAATGTAATAATGAAATTTCTATTTTGAATATTAGACATATAAAAACACAGGCTAGTTATTCTACGAATAAACTGGTCTGTGTTTATGCACGTGGATGGAATTCATTATACATTTTACGAATTTGTGATTTTGATACATGTGTATACAGTTGAGTTGTAGAAATGTCGGAATGTCCTAACATTTCTTGAACAGCTCGTAAGTCTGCTCCATTTTCTAATAAATGTGTTGCAAATGAATGCCTTAAGGTATGTGGTGTTAAAGATTTGTTAATATTTGCTTTGACACCATTTTGTTTGATCATTTTCCATATCGCCTGTCTAGATAAAGGTTTGCCATGCATGTTTAAAAATAACACATCCGTTACGGTTCTTTTTAATAATTGTGGCCTTACCGTATCAATATATGTAGTCAAATAATCGATAACCGCATCTCCTAATGGAATGATACGTTCTTTGTTCCCTTTACCGAACACTTTAACAAAGCCCATAATTAAATTGATATCTTCAAGCTCAATTTGAATTAACTCAGAAACACGCATACCTGTAGCATACAGAAGCTCTAACATTGTACGGTCTCTGTAACCGTTATTTTTTGAAAGGTCTGGTGTTTCTAATAAAGCTAACACTTCATTAATTTCTAATACGTCGGGCAATTTACGATCATATCTCGGTGTTTCAATTAGCACAGTCGGATCTTTTGCTGCGTATTTTTCTCTTAAAGCAAATTGGTGAAAACTCCTAACCGTTGATATAAAACGCGCTAATGATTTTGCGGATGCTCCCTCATCATGTAAGTGACCAAGGCATAGTTGTACAGCTTGTCTATCTACAAAATCAATGTGACTGATTTTTTGAAGTTCTATAAAGTCTTTGTATTTTTTTAAATCTCTACGATATGCACCTATGGTATTTGTGCTCAAACCTTTTTCTAATTGTATAAATTTCAAATATTCTTCAATTATATCATCCAAGCTTAACACCTCTATTCATAAAAGGTTTTTGTTTGTACAAGATTATTTACCTTGAGCTTGGCAATTTGAGCATACGCCATGAAATGTTAAACGGTGATCTAAGATTCTAAAATCAAAATCCTGTTCAACGCGTTCTTCTACTTGAGGTAATAAATCTTCTTCAATTTCTTCAACTTTACCACATTCCATACAAACGAGATGATGGTGGAAATGTTTTGCGCCTTCTTTACGCAAATCAAATCGAGCAACGCCATCTCCAAAATTAATTTTATCAACTACTTTAAGTTCTGATAATAACTCAAGTGTACGATACACAGTAGCTAGACCTATTTCAGGTGCTTTGTCTTTTACTTTTAAATATACATCTTCGGCACTTAAATGATCTTTCTCATTTTCAATTAATACACGTAACGTCGCTTCACGTTGTGGCGTTAGTTTATATGAAGATTGTTGTAATTGTTGCTTCACGCGATTTAGACGTTCTTCCACGGAAGCCTCACTCCCCTACTAATAATTATAATCATTTTAATTTGTATAATGATTTATATATAAAATACCAGTAATTGATAAAATACGCAAGTATACGCGTTCCTTATTTATAATCATTATAATTAAGGAGTAAGTGTTGTAATGCGATAATCGTTTTAGCGTCTTCAAGTTCTTTGTTTTTCAACATGTCTTTGACTTCTAATAGAGAATACTGTTCTAATTCAATAAATTCATCATCATCTAAATTCATTTGACCTATTTTTAAGTCTTTAGCTAAATAAATTGATATTTTTTCATTTGAAAAACCAGGAGACCCATACATCTCAGTTATTAATTCTAAATCATCAGCAATATAGCCGGTTTCTTCTTCTAGTTCACGCTTAGCCGCTTCTGCACGCACTTCATCTATTTCTAGTTTGCCTGCCGGAATTTCTAATAATGGTTTTTCAGCTGGTTTACGAAATTGTTTAACAAGTAACACTTTATTCTCAGGTGTTAATGCACAGACTGCTACTGCGCCGTTGTGATAAACAAGTTCACGTTTAGATGTTTTACCATCGGGTAATTCAACATCGTGTACTTCTAAATCAATAATGGACCCCTGGTAAATGGATGTTTTATGTATTGTCTTTTCGTATAGGTTCATTTTAATCACGTTCCTTTTATTTGATTTGAGTTATTGTTAAGATATATACGGCAGTATGTAGGGAGCAACTATTACAGTTAATATACACATCAAATTAAGTAATATTGCATATATTGTTTTTGCACCCTATGATTTAAGTGTATCGAAAGGAGAAACGACATGCAAAAAAATGTATTAAGAAGTGGTATCGAGGTTTCAGAATTAGGTTTAGGTTGTATGAGTTTAGGTACTGATTATAATGAAGCAGAACCTATTATTGAACGTGCGGTAGAACATGGCATTACTTATTTTGATACAGCAGATATTTATGATAAAGGTATCAATGAAGCTATCGTGGGTAAGGCATTAAAAAAATACCAGGATAGAGATGATATCGTTATAGGTACAAAAGTTGGTAATCATTTAGCTGAAGATGGTTCTACTTTTTGGGACCCATCAAAAACTTATATAAAAGAAGCTGTGAAAGATTCGCTAAAACGTTTAGGATTAAACCATTTAGATTTATATCAATTGCACGGTGGTACTATCGATGACCCATTGGATGAAACAATTAGTGCGTTTGATGAGTTAAAACAAGAAGGCTTAATACGTGCTTATGGGATTTCTTCCATACGTCCAAATGTAATTGACTATTATTTAAAGCATAGTGATATAGAAACATTAATGTCACAATTTAACTTAATTGATAATAGACCAGAAGCATTATTGGATGATATACATGCACAAAAGGTGAAAGTACTCGCTCGTGGACCAGTATTTAAAGGATTATTAACTTCTAATAGTAATCAAGCTTTAGATGATAAGTTTGCTGAAGGTATTTTTGATTATAGTTATCAAGAATTAGGAGAAACTATTGCTTCTATTAAAGAAATAGAAAGTAATTTAACAGGTTTAACATTTAATTATCTTACTTCGCATGACGCGCTAGGCTCGATTATAGTTGGCGCAAGTAGCGTGGATCAATTAGATGAGAATGTGAAGAACTATCAGCTTTCAAGAGATATTAGTTTGGAACAATTAAAAGCTGCTCGTGAAAGAGCTAAAAATTTAGAATATACACAACATTTGAAATAATGAGCTAAAACGCATGTACCAAGAGCATGGGGCATATATCCCTATGCTCTAATTAAAGGGCTAATCCGTATTTAAAAATGGATTAGTCTTTTTATATAAAAATCTCACTTTTTTGATCGTGCGTGCTTGCCTGGGATATGGTTCGAGCCTGTAGTCTCTCACTTATACTCTTCCCCTTGGCGTCAGTACGTTAAAAATCGTGCATTTTAGTACAAAAATAAGCCCTTGCTAATAATTTAATAAGCAGTACTAAACTCAATGAACGAGGTGCCTTTTGATTAAAAATTATAATATGACTCTACTTACTCTATCAATGAAGACTTGAAATGACGTATTTTCAGAAGTCAATCACATGAACTTACGCTCATGCATAAGAACCACTAACTCAATAAATTGAGAGTGGTTCTTTACATTTTGTTTTTAAACAGGAATGTGAAATGTTTTTCGACGAATCGTGGTGCTATTTGGTATATTCGTAAAAATAAATGCATCCATTTAGGTTCATTGATTTCTTGTTTGGTACTGAGCATCCCTTTTATAATTTTATGTGCTAATTCATAAGGATCAAGCATAATGCTTTTATATTTTTGAGCAAAGGCTAATGATGGGTCGGCTTTCTCGTGGAACGGTGTAGCAATTGGTCCTGTATTAACTGTTAATACATGATAATTAGTTTTTTCAATACGTAATGCATTTAGCACTTGATTAAATGCAGATTTACTGGCCCCGTAATGTGCTGCATAAGCTTGTGTTAAAAATGCAGATTGACTACCAATACCAACGATTGTAGGAAAGCGACTAAAAAATGGTTGTAACGTAGTTAATAATGTATTGAAATTAACTACGTTCAAGTTATAAGTATCAAGCATCTCCTCTGTTGAATGTTGTTCTATAGATTTAAAGTAACCTAACCCTGAACTATAGATAATCCCATCAATTGTTTTGCCATTAAATTGATTTTTGAGATTTAAAATTTGTTCTTGAGACTGTAAATCACATTTTAAGACTGTTAATAATGAAGTATCATACTTATTTGCTATCTTTTGTGGATTTCGTGCTAGCACGGTTACATGTACCTGTTTATTTAATAATAGTTCTAATAAAGCTTGACCTAACCCGCTTGTCCCTCCAGTCAACACATAATGCTTGCCAATCATATAGACATCCCTCCCCTTTGTTAATTTAATTCCAGTATAAATGAAAAGATTTATATGTGTCATCTATAAATATTAGCCATATGTTAAAACTATGTTAGTATGGATACATAAAAACTTAGAGGAAGTGAAATGTTCACATGAAACTAGTATTTTATGGTGCTGGTAATATGGCACATGCAATTTTTACAGGTATCGTTAATTCAAATGTTATTGATTCTAACGATATATATTTAACAAATCGTTCAAATGAAGTTGCTTTAAAAGAATATGCTGATGAATTAGGCGTCAATTACAGCTATGATGATGAAGCTTTATTAAAGGATGCAGATTATGTATTCTTAGGAACAAAACCTTATGATTTTGATGATTTAGCAGAAAGAATCAAACCGTATATTGTTGAAAATAATAAATTTATATCAATTATGGCTGGTTTACCAATTAGTTATATTCGTGAAAAATTAGATTTTAACAGCCCAGTTGCTCGTATTATGCCAAATACGAATGCACACGTCGGTCATTCTGTAACAGGTATTAGTTTTTCTAGTAACTTTGGGGCAAAATCAAAAGAAGAAGTTGATAGTTTAATTAATGCATTCGGTTCAGCGATAGAAGTCTCTGAAGATAATTTACATCAAGTGACAGCTATTACTGGAAGCGGACCAGCATTTTTATATCATGTTTTTGAACAGTATGTCACTGCTGGGACTAGACTAGGGCTTGAAAAAGCTCAAGTTGAAGAATCTATACGTAATTTAATTATTGGAACAAGTAAAATGATTGAACGCTCAGAATTAAGCATGGAACAGCTAAGAAAGAACATAACTTCTAAAGGTGGTACAACACAAGCTGGCTTAAATGCATTAAGTCAACATGACTTAGAAAGTATCTTTGAAGATTGTTTAAGAGCAGCAGTCAACCGAAGTGTTGAATTATCAAACCAAGATGAAGAATAATTTAAATTTAGTGTCATTGACGTTTTGTTAATAATTTATAAAAAATGTGGTTAAGACAGAAGAAATGTCTCAACCACATTTTTTAATTTAAATGAGTAATTAAAATGTCCAAGAATCAAAATCTTTAACGAAAGTAAATGGTGGTGTTGAAGGTCTAGATTTAAGTGCTAAACTAATATCCTCTATTTCATCGAGAGTATATCGATTGCTTAAATGTGTGATTAAACTATATTCCACTTGTGCTGTTTCTATTAAGTCAAACACGTCTTCGATGTGACTGTGATGATAATTATTTGCTAAAGATTTATCACCTTCTATATATGTACTTTCATGGACCATAACATTTGCTTTATCTGCAATAAGTGCTTCATTGTTACATGGCATTGTATCACCAAATATTGCGATAACAGGTCCTTTGGTTGCTTCTCCTTTAAAGTCTTTCGAAGTATAAATTTGGCCATTATACTCAAAAGTTTCATTGTTTTTAACTTCTTGATATTTAGGTCCTGGCTCAAGACCTATTTCTTTAAGGGCAACTACATCAATTTTTCCAGATGTATAAGGTGCTTCAATACGATAACCAAATGACGGTATACCATGTTTTAACATATGTGCTTCCACATTAAAACCATTATTTTGATATGATAAATGGTCTTCTATTTCTATGTATGTAATTGGATAATTTAATTTCGATTCAGACAATTGCAAAGTTGTTTCTATAAATGCTTTTATACCTTTTGGTCCGACGACAGTTAAAGGTTTTCCTTCGCCACCTTGAAAAGATCTACTTGTTAATAAACCGGGTAAGCCAAAAATATGATCGCCATGCATATGCGTAATAAAAATATGATCAACTTTACCTAATTTTATAGAGTGATGCAAGATTTGGTGTTGTGTAGCTTCCCCTACATCAAACAACCAGATACTATTGGAGTATGGTTCCAAATTTAAAGCGATAGCTTGTGTGTTACGTTCTTTTGTTGGTAGACCAGCACTCGTACCAAAAAATGTGATTTCCATGCATATGCCTCCTCTTCTTGTTCACATTTTATCACAGAAAAGAATAAAAAATATATTAAAAATAAATTCTTTCAAGCAAAATGGTAGGAACATGTTTGATTATTGTTCTATAATAAATACAGATTTATTAAAAAGAATTGAGGTTTTGATCTTGAATACTAAAAATAAAGACATTCCATGCTTAATAACAATTTTTGGTGCAACTGGGGATTTGAGTCATAGAAAATTATTCCCGTCATTGTTCCATTTATATCAACAAGAAAATTTAAATGAGCAAGTTGCTATAATTGGTATTGGTAGAAGAGACTTAACAAATGATGATTTCCGTAATCAAGTGAAGTCATCAATACAAGAACATGTTAAAGATACAAAACATTTAGATAAATTTATGGAACACGTTTTTTATCATAAGCATGATGTTAGTGATGAAGCGAGTTATCAATCATTACTAGAAGTAAGTAATAAGCTTGATAGTGAATTCCAGCTAAAAGGCAATAGACTATTTTATTTAGCAATGGCACCTAAATTCTTCGGTGTAATTTCAGATTATTTGAAATCATCTGGATTAACAGATACAACAGGCTTCAAACGCCTTGTTATTGAAAAACCATTTGGTACAGATTTAGCATCAGCTGAAAATTTAAATGAGCAATTGCGTCGTTCATTTAAAGAAGAAGAAATTTATCGTATCGATCATTATTTAGGGAAAGATATGGTACAAAATATTGAAGTATTACGTTTTGCCAATGCAATGTTTGAACCTCTGTGGAACAATAAATATATTTCTAATATTCAAGTTACATCTTCTGAAGTTCTTGGTGTTGAAGACAGAGGCGGTTATTACGAATCTAGTGGTGCGCTAAAAGATATGGTACAAAACCATATGTTACAAATGGTTGCCCTACTTGCGATGGAAGCGCCGATCAGCTTAAATAGTGAAGACATCAGAGCCGAAAAAGTTAAAGCATTAAAGTCATTACGTAAACTTGAAACAGAAGAAGTACGCCACAACTTTGTCCGCGGCCAATATGACGAAGGCACGATTGATGGTAAAAAAGTTCCTAAATATAGAGATGAAGATAGAGTAGCTGAAGATTCTACAACGCCTACCTTTGTATCAGGGAAATTAACAATCGATAACTTTAGATGGGCTGGCGTACCGTTCTATATTAGAACAGGTAAACGAATGAAGAGCAAAACGATCCAAGTAGTCGTTGAATTCAAAGAAGTACCTATGAATTTATATTATGAAACAGATAAAAAATTAGATTCTAATTTACTTGTTATTAATATCCAACCTAATGAAGGCGTATCACTACATTTAAATGCGAAGAAAAATGTCCAAGGTATTGAAACTGAACCTGTGCAATTATCTTACGCTATGAGTGCTCAAGATAAGATGAATACAGTAGATGCATATGAAAACTTACTCTTTGATTGTTTAAATGGAGATGCCACAAACTTTACTCATTGGGAAGAATTAAAATCTACTTGGAAATTTGTAGATGCTATACAAGAAGAATGGAATCAAAACGAACCAGAATTCCCAAACTATGAAGCAGGTACAAATGGTCCATTAGAAAGTGATTTACTTTTAAGTAGAGATGGTTTCCATTGGTGGGACGATATTCATTAATAATTAAGTGAAAAATATGTGGTTTGTATATATAGTTGCTTTATAAAACCTTTATTATCTAGTTATTAAGTTTTGATGTATTGAGTGACCTATATTAACTACTTCATTTTTGATTATTAACAGATTTATATTAAGAGAGCATGACGTGAAATCAATTATAAATATTTGATTTCAGTCTCGCTCTCTTTTTTCTTATATCTTTTTTGTGTTATTATTTAATTTGTTGAAGTAAAACAGTTGATTAAACCCAGTTATTTACATTTTACCCTATTGATTATTTTTTAGATGTAAGTGGAACGAAAATGATGTAGAATATACTTAATTAGTAAACATGCAAAACATGTAGATATAGCATTAATATGGTTTGAAAAGTGAAAAGTAGTTAATTGAAAATTAGGAGTGAAAGTTTTGGACGTTATCAAGCAAATACAACAGGCAATTGTTTATATTGAGGATCATTTGCTAGAGCCTTTTCATTTGCAATCACTCAGTGATTACGTTGGTCTTTCACCTTATCATCTTGATCAATCTTTTAAAATGATAGTTGGTCAATCCCCCACTGAATATGCTAGAGCTCGTAGAATGACTTTGGCAGCAAAAGATATTATCAGTGGATCAAGTCGATTAGTAGATGTTGCAAAAAAATATAATTATGCTAACACAAATGATTTTGCAAATGACTTTAGCGATTTTCATGGTGTCTCACCTATACAAGTAAATACAAAGCGTGATGAATTAAAGATGCAAGCTCGACTTTATATCAAACTTACAACAACAGAAAAACCGCCAAATGCTTATCGTTTAGAGGATACACAAGGTATTTCATTAGTGGGTTATGCTCAGTTTGTTGATTCAGAACATTTAGAAAATCCATTTAAAGTGCCAGATTTTTTAGACGATTTACTAAATGAAGGTAAAATAACTGAGCTTCAACGCTATAATGATATTAGCCCTCATGAATTGTTTGTCGTTAACTGTCCATTAGATGAAGGTATGGAAATATTTGTTGGTGTTCCAAGTGATAGATACCCTGCTCATTTAGAAAGTCGTTTTTTACCAGAAAGACAATATGCAAAATTTAATTTGCAAGGAGAACTCGATTACGTAGTAAATGAAGCTTGGTATTATATTGAAACTAGCTTACAGATGACTTTACCATACGAACATAATAGTCTTTATGTAGAAATTTATCCTTTTGATATTTCATTTGACGATCCATTCACCAAAGTTCAATTATGGATGCCTGTTGATCAAGAACAATATGTAACAGATGATTTTTAAGTAGTGTCGTTATGAAGAACGATTACAAGTTTGTTGTATTGATACAAAAGCCTATCTAAAGTGTATAAATGAATAACTGCCCACAAAAACAGACGTTTTGCTGGCAGTAAGGTTAAAAAAGAATATATGTTGGTAGTTTCTTAAAGTTAGTAAAAATTTAAATTCAAAATCTGTTCAGAAGCTGTATTGAATATAATTAAAATATTAATATTGGTATAGGTTGACGTTTATCTTATTAAAAATTAGATGTCGTTAACCTATACTTTTTTATTAGATTCTTTTCATTTGTCGATCTATTTATTTCTCAAACGTTATTTATTATATAGATACAACAAATGCTTCAAAAGGTTTGATTGTATTAATATCTATTGCTTCATCCTTATAATTATGAAGTAAAATATTATTCTCATTGACTGGGCCATCATAATTAAACGTAGCAGTTTGATTTGTTAAATTACCTACAATTAGTACTTTTTTGTTGTTTAATGTTCTAGTATAAGCAAATACTTGTTCATTATTCTTATCTACTAAGTCGAATGTACCATATGTGTATATATCATCAGATTTTTTTAAAACAATTAATGATTTATAAAAGTTTAATATTGAGTTTGGATCTTGTTGCTGTTTAGCAACATTAATTGTTTTATAATTTGGATTTACAGGAAACCAAGGACTATGTTCTGAAAAACCACCATTTGTTTGATCATTCCATTGCATTGGTGTTCTTGAATTATCCCTGTTTTCCATTTTATGTTTTTCCAATAATGCAGAAACATCTCCATTTTGTGATTTAACAATATTATATTCGTTAACTACTGCAACATCATTGAAGGTTTCTACACTTTCAAAAGGATAATTTGTCATACCAATTTCTTGCCCTTGATAAATAAATGGCGTGCCTTGTTGTAAGAAATAAACAGTAGCATGGCTTGTAGCTGATTCATACCAATAATTTTGATCGTCTCCCCATGTTGAGACGCGACGGGGTTGGTCATGGTTTTCTATAAATAATGCATTCCATCCTATATGCTCTAATTGTTTCTGCCATCTATTAAGAACATCTTTATAGGCTTTGACATCAAATTTAGAATCACCGGTATTCCATAAGCCCAAATGCTCAAATTGAAATATCATATTAAACTTTCCTTTATTTTCACCTACCCATTCTACTGCATTTTCCGGATTTACACCATTTGCTTCACCGACTGTCATTATATCGTACTGACTCAATGATTTTTCTTTCATTTCTTGTAACCAAGTTTGAATTCCAGGTTGATTCATATCCACATCAAATGCAGGGGCATAAGTTTTGCCTTCTGGAACAGGTAAATCTCCTGCTTCAAACGATTTCTTAATATGAGTGATAGCATCTACTCTAAAACCATCAATTCCTTTTTCAAACCACCAATTCATCATTTCAAAAATAGCATTACGAACCTCTGCGTTGTCCCAATTTAAGTCTGGTTGTTTTTTGCTAAATAAGTGGAAGTAATATTCACCTGTTATTTCATCATATTCCCATGTAGAACCATTAAATATACTTTCCCAATTATTAGGTTCTGATCCATCAGGTTTTGGTTCTTGCCATATATACCAATCACGTTTAGGATTATCTTTACTAGATTTGGATTCTATAAACCATGGATGTTCATCAGACGTATGATTAACAACTAGATCAAGAATTAATTTCATACCACGTTGATGAACACCTTCAAGCAAGGAATTAAAATCGTCCATTGTTCCAAATTCATCCATAATATCAGTATAATTACTAATATCATAACCGTTATCGTCATTAGGAGATTTATACATAGGACTTAACCATATCACATCAATCCCTAATTCATTTAAGTAATCTAACTTTTCAATAACACCAGGTAAATCACCGATACCATCATTATTAGCATCATTAAAACTTCTCGGATAAACCTGGTACGCTACTGCTTCTTTCCACCATTGTTTGTTCATACTATACCTCCTGAATTGTTGTCGTTGAATCACGTTCAATAATTGATGTTTGTATTAATTTATTAAAATCTACTATATCGTGCCCTTGTATTACATTTATAGCTGATTCAGCAGCTACTTCACCGAGCAATTTTGGATAGATATTCACCGTTGTTTGTGGTGGAGATGCAAATACATTTAAATAAGAATCGTTAAATGTTGCCGTTTGAATGTCTGTAGGAATATGCAACTTTAATTCATAAAAAACACTCAATATTAGGTGGTTCAGTAATGTGTCGGATGTAATTACGACAGTAGGTAATGTACGATGTTTAATGAGCTCTTGAAAAAACGACCTAATATACTGGCGATTTTTATCAAAATATACAATTTCCGTAACTGAGCCATCTTGTTCTATAGCGTTTAGATGGCCAGCTATCCTATCTTTTACAACTTCATAGTCGCCAGTTTCTGCTACAAATAAAAATTTATTATGTCCTTTATCAATTAAGAGACGTGTTAATGACTGCGATGCACTTACATTGTCATTATCTATATGTATGATGTCATCATTTGTTAAAGACTTGCCAATAATCACATATGGCATAGCATGTGCCTTTAATATATCAATGATAGGGTCATCCTTTTTAGAATAAAGGACTATAAAGCCATCAACAGAATGATAATGAATCATTTCTTGAACTTCTAGTTCTATTCTAATAGTTTCACCATTTGTAGTTGAAATTGTGGAATAACCATGTTTTTTAGATTCACTAAAAATACCCGAAAGTACATCTAATACAAATGGATTTTGACTTTCTTCAATAGAAACAGACTTTTGTATAATACCAATCGTATTTGACTGTTTTGTAGCTAACGTTCTCGCCGCTTGATTTGGTTGATAATTCAAAGCTTTCATAGTTGCCTTTACTTTTTCACGTGTAGCCATGCTAATTCTTGGATTGCCACGAATGACTCTCGAAACAGTTGAAGCTGAAACATTTGCTGCTTGTGCAATGTCTTTAATTGTGACCATAAACGTCATCCTTTATTTAGTTTCAAAATGATACTTTATGTTACTAACTCTTATAATAATTAAAGGCGTTTAGCATGTCAAAGAATTTGTGCAAACGCTTGCATAAATTGGATGGTTTGTTACTTATTAAGATTTGCAAGATACAAAAACTACCCGCAACTAAAAACATATGTCTTTAGTTACGGGTAGTTCATTTCTTTAAAATGAAATTAAGTGTTAATCTTAATCTTCAATCCATTGTGTATGGAATACACCATCACGATCTTTACGCTCATAAGTATGTGCACCAAAATAATCACGTTGAGCTTGGATTAAGTTAGCTGGTAAGTTTTCTGAGCGATAGCTATCATAATAGTTAATACTTGCAGAGAAACCAGGTGTTGGCACACCGTTTTGAACACCAGTTGCAACTACATCGCGTAATGCATCTTGATAATTCGTTACAATATCTTTGAAGTATGGATCTAATAATAAGTTTTGTAATTCAGTATCATTATCATATGCTTCTTTGATTTTTTGTAAGAATTGTGCACGAATAATACAACCTTCACGCCAAATCATAGCTAATTCGCCTAGTTTTAAATTCCATTCGTTATCTTCACTAGCTTTTCTCATTTGAGCGAAACCTTGTGCATATGAACAAATTTTACTCATATATAATGCTTTACGAATTTTTTCAAGGAACTCATCTTTATTTCCTTCGAATTTAGCACTTGGGCCATTTAATTGTTTAGAAGCATTAACACGCTCTTCTTTGATTGAAGAAATAAAACGAGCAAATACTGACTCAGTTATAATTGTTAAAGGGATACCTAATTCTAAAGCGTTGATTGATGTCCATTTACCTGTGCCTTTTTGGCCGGCAGTATCTAGAATTTGTTCAACTAAAGCTTCGTCTTTACCTTCATCTAATTTAGTAAAGATATCACCAGTAATTTCGATTAAATAACTTGATAATTCGCCAGCATTCCAATCTTTAAAAGTTTTTGAAATTTCTTCATGAGACATACCTAGTAAATCTTTCATCATTGCATAACTTTCTGCAATTAATTGCATATCTGCATATTCAATGCCATTGTGCACCATTTTTACGTAGTGACCCGCACCGTTAGGACCGATATAAGCAACACAAGCAGCGCCGTCATCAGCTTTGGCTGAGATTGATTCTAAAATATGACTTACTTTATCGAATGCGTCTTCTTGACCGCCTGGCATTAATGAAGGACCAGTTAATGCACCAACTTCACCACCAGATACACCCATTCCGATAAAGTTAACACCACTTTCAGCAAGTGCTTTATTACGTCTAATAGTATCTTGATAGTTCGTATTACCACCATCAATTAAGATATCATCGTTATCTAATAATGGTAATAAGCTATCAATTGTTGCATCTGTTGCAGGTCCAGCTTTTACCATTAATAAAATTTTGCGGGGTTTTTCTAGAGAATTAACAAATTCCTCTATAGAGTATGTTGGATGTATGTTCTTACCTTCAGATTCTGTAACCATTTCATCCGTTTTTGCAGATGAGCGATTAAAAACAGAAACGCTGTATCCACGTGATTCAATATTCCAAGCAAGGTTTTTACCCATTACGGCTAAACCTACTACACCAATTTGTTGTGTCATATTACTAACCTCTCTTATTAAAGTTTTCTAGTATATTGTATCATAAAGACGTAAGAATATTCACTTAATCAGTTTTAAGATTTCTGACTAATTATTTCAACAATCTTAATTAACTGTTCTGCTAACAGATTTAATGAACTAATAGGCATACGTTCATCAGTAGTATGGATATTTTCATACCCTACACCTAAAATTACAGTTGGTATACCTAATTGATTGATGATGTTGCCATCCGATCCACCGCTAGCAATCACAGTCTCAGGAGCTAATCCTAAAGCGACAGCACTTGACTTAGCTACTTTGGTAACTAGTGCATCATTTGCAATTTCAAAGCCGGGATAACTTTTTATTATTTCAACATCAGCAGTACAGCCGTATTTTTGAGCGGTTTCTTCAAAAACAGACTGCATATGTTCTACTTGAGCCTGTATACTTGACTCAGAATGTGATCGTGCTTCAGCTTTAAGCGTAACTTTATCTGCAACGATATTTGTAGCAGAACCCCCTTCAAAGCGACCGATATTAGCAGTCGTAAACGCATCAATTTGACCCAACTTCATTTCACTTACGGCTTTTGCAGCTATATTAATTGCACTGATTCCCTTATTAGGTGTGCTTGCATGTGCTGTTTTACCATATATTGTCGCATTAACTTTCATTTGTGTAGGAGCGTGGGTAACTGTCTTACCCACATCAACACTTGCATCAATTGCATAACCGTAATCAGCATCCAATAATGTATGATCTAAAGCTTTTGCTCCCTCCAATCCAGATTCTTCGCCCACTGTTATAACGAATTGTATTTGACCATGTGATAATTTATTGTCATTTATTGTTTGTACAAGTTCCAAGATAGATGCCAATCCAGCTTTATCATCAGCGCCTAAAATCGTAGTTCCGTCAGAATATATGTAGCCGTCATCTTTAATTTGGGGTTTAATATCTTCACCTGGCGTTACTGTGTCCATGTGACTTGTAAAATATACTTTATCTACATGATTCATATTTTCTGTTGCTTTTAATGTGCAAACTAAATTATTAGCGCCCAAATTTTCATTAATGCTTGCATTATCTTCTTTTACAATAACACCTAAAGCTTCAAATTTGGATTTAAGGAATTGTTGTATGGCTTGTTCCTTACCACTCTCAGAATTGATTTTTACTAATTCTAAGAAAGTATCAATAAGTCGTTTTTTATTTATCATTTATAATTCCCCATTCTTATATTTATGTGTCCTCTCGTTTAGTTTAACGAAATATATATTGTAGTAAAACAAATATGACTCTGTGTTCAGACTGATCATATGCTATAATGACAATATAAAATGAATTTAAATTTGAATATAGTTGGTTAAATGTTATAAATGAACAGATACAGATTAATCCTATTTTCAATGATTTGGAGGAATATACGTTGAACAATAATAAAGTATTGAGAGTTATTATCGTAATAATGTTAGTAGCTGTTGTACTTGCATTGATATTAACAAGTGTCGTTCCACTAGTGAATTAATCATTAATTAAGTGTAAGTTTAAATGTTGTATATCAATCTCTTAAAATAAACGAAGCTCACACATAGTATAGGTACAAGGCAGAGTATATAAACTCAAACCGCTCTCATACTATGTGTGAGCTTTTTATGTTGCTGCAGGTTTTTGATCGCTGTGTAGACGTAATGAGCCAAATTGTGATTTAACAGCTAAATATGCTTCTAATTCATTCAATAATTGTAATAGATTCGCACGTGTTCTAAACCCTTCATGCGTAGTTGGCAATTCTAATTTGTTTAATTCTAACCTTATCTCATATAATGAGTGTAGACGTAGCACAGTGTAATCATTGCTATTTACATTGGTAGCTACTTCTGCAAACAAATTAGATATTTTAGACAATAAACAGTCTTTAGTTTCAATGTTTTCAATGATTGCAGACATTCGACGTAAAAGCTCTAATTGTTCCTCACGCATATCAAAATAATGGTAATAAGAGTTTTCATTTCTAACAAAATGATTTTTAACATCTCTAAAAGCGATGGATTTTGCTTTGCGAATCGTATATTTTAATTCGTCAAAAGCGATATTTACATTATTATTTGGCTTTGTACATGTATTGCTAAACTGTTCAAAAATATAAGTAAATTGTTGTTCAATTTCTTGTTTATAATGTTTTAAATTATTATCTAAACTAGGCATAATAACGTTCATTAAGAATGCAATTCCCAGACCTACGATTAAAAGAAGGATCTCATTGTAAAACAATTGCAAATCAATAACTGATGCATTGAAAACGTGTAATAAAATGACGCAACTGGTTACAACGCCTTCTTGTACTTTAAATACTACTGTTAACGGTATAAAAAACAGTACAATTAGACCTAAAACAATCGCACTTTGTCCTAACATACTAAAAGCAACAGAACCTAGAATTAGCACCATAAGACATGATACAAAACGAGAAACAATTGCTTGAAGTGAATGTACTTTAGTATGTTTGATGCACAAAACAACTAAAATGGCACTGGAAGCAAAATTATCTAAACCCATTAATTTAGCAATTATGATTCCTAGCGCCATTCCAACTGCAGTCTTAATTGTTCTAAATCCGATTCGATATGGATTTAAACTCATCATCTAATAAGACCTCTATTTTTCGTCACAATAAGTGTCGAATAAGTTTTGTAATTGATTAATCACATCCATCACATCATGGCCTTCGATTTGGTGCCTTTCAATCATTTCTGTGACTTTACCATCTTTAACTAAGGCGAACGATGGACTTGATGGAGCAAAGCCTTCAAAATAGTCTCTAGCTTGTTGTGTAGCTTCTTTATCTTGACCAGCAAAAACAGTAACAAGACGATTTGGTAGTTTATCATAGTGCAATGCATGCGTGGCTGCTGGTCTCGCAATACCACCTGCACATCCACAAACAGAATTGACCATTACTAATGTTGTTCCCTCTTGTTTTAAAACGTTATCTACTTCTTCTGCAGATGTTAATTGTTCGTAACCCGCTTCTTCAATTTCATTACGTGCTTGATTAACTACATCTGTCATATATAAATCAAAGTTTAAGTCCATAATAAATTCACCTTTCATTTCGAATTGATATCTTCATTCTACTAATATATATTCAATTGTTCAACATGTGTACACACGATTCAATAAACTTTCAAGAATATTTGCTTTTTGGACATAGATTATATAGCAAAATAAAAGTTATTAGATTAATTATAAGTTACTTCTTCTTGTTCAAAATTTATATTTTTTAAAAGACTTGAAAGCCCATTTTCAATTTTTGCGTTATTTATATTGCTAATATAATTAATTTGTAGCTTATTATTGAAAGGCAAAACAACTACATTAATTATATAAAATTTTAGGCTAAGACATATATCTTATGTCTCAGCCTAAAATTTCTCAACTTTATTAATTTGTAGTGAATTAGTAAATACTTGTATGTTCAATTGAATATTGTTCGATACGTGTTTTTACGAAGTTCATAAATCTACCTGCTTGTAAGCCATCTAAAATACGATGGTCGATCGATATACATAAGTTAACCATATTTCGTATTGCAATCATATCATCAATTACTACTGGTTTTTTAATCACGGACTCAATCTGTAATATTGCTGCTTGAGGATGATTAATTATACCCATAGAAGATACTGACCCAAATGTACCTGTATTATTTACAGTAAAAGTACCACCTTGCATATCTTCTGAGCGTAATTTCTTATTGCGTGCTTTTTGCGCTAATTCGTTAATTTCTCGAGCGATACCTTTAATTGACTTTTCATCAGCATTTTTAATTACAGGCACGTATAATTTATCTTCATCTGCGACTGCTATAGAGATATTAACATCTTTATGCATCACTATTTCAGAATCTTGCCAGCTGCTATTTAATAATGGATAAGCTTTTAATCCTTCAGCAACTGCTTTAACGAAAAACGCAAAGAACGTAAGGTTATAGCCTTCACTTTCTTTAAAGCTATGCTTATGATAATTACGTGTTTTAACTAAGTTAGTTGCATCTGCTTCTACCATCATCCAAGCATGAGGTATTTCGTTAACACTATTTACCATATTTTGAGCTATCTGTTTACGTACGCCATTAACTGGAATTGATGAACCTGGTGATGGATCATTATACGCTGATTGTTGTGATACTTTAGGAGAATCTTTTGGCGCTACAATTGTAGAAGGTGATTTGTTTGTTCCTTCTTTAATGACTTTCTCTATATCTTTCTTTGTTACACGACCTTCAAAGCCTGTGCCTACAACTTGATCTAAATCAATTTGATTTTCAGAAGCTAATTTGAAGACGACAGGTGAATAACGGCCATTGTTTTTAGGTCCCTCTGCATTAGTATTAGCAGTAGTTGAAGCTGAATCATTTTGGATATTGTTACTACTTGTTTGTTTGTTAGTTAAATCTTCTTTAATGTCTTCAGATTGATTCTCAGTTGTTTGATCTTGTTCGAATTCATTTTGCTCGTTACCAGTATCTAGTAGACAAATAATCTCATCTACCGCTACTGTATCGCCTTCATCAACTTTGATTTCGGTTATTGTACCTGCATATGATGAAGGTACCTCTGCAGTTACTTTATCAGTAATCACTTCACATAAAGGATCATATTCTTCAACTTTATCTCCTACTGAAACAAGCCATTGTTCTATAGTACCTTCATGAACACTTTCGCCGAGTTTAGGCATTTTTATTTCCATGATTGTGCCTCCTTAGAATTCTGCGAGTTCACGCATTTTAATTTTTATTTTATCTGGATTAATCATAAACTCGTCTTCGAGTGTTGGCGCAAATGGCATTGCTGGAACATCGGGACCTGCGAGTCTCATTATTGGGGCATCTAAGTCGAACAGACAGTTTTCTGCTATTATAGCAGCTACTTCAGACATAACACTACCTTCTAAATTATCTTCTGTTACTAATAAAACTTTACCTGTTAATTTTGCTCTTTCAATAATCGTTTGTTTATCTAAAGGATAAACTGTACGTAAATCCACAACTTCTACATTGATACCATCTTCTGATAGCATATCGGCTGCTTGAATACAATAATTTACACAAAGTCCATAGGTAAACACAGTAATATCATCGCCTTCACGTTTAACATCTGCTTTACCAATTGGAACTGTATAATATGATTCTGGAACTTCTTCTTTAAGTAAACGATAAGCTTTTTTATGCTCGAAATATAGTACTGGGTCATTTGACTCAATTGAAGCTAATAATAACCCTTTCGCGTCATATGGTGTAGATGGGATAACAATTGTGAGCCCTGGTGTGTTAGCAAATATAGATTCTACACTTTGCGAGTGATAAAGCGCACCATGAATACCGCCGCCAAATGGAGAGCGAATCGTAATAGGGCAATGAAAATCATTATTTGAACGATATCTCATTTTTGCAGCTTCACTCATAATTTGATTTGTCGCAGGTAAAATATACTCGGCAAATTGTATTTCTGCAACAGGACGTTTGCCTAACATAGCTGCACCAATACTTGTTCCTACGATATTTGACTCTGCTAACGGCGTATCTAAAACACGTGCTTCACCATATTTTTGTTGTAAACCTAAAGTGACACCAAATACGCCACCTTTTTTCCCGACGTCTTCTCCTAATACAAATACATCGTTATCCTTTTCCATAGCTTGGTCGAGCCCTTGTTGGATTGCTTCTAAGTAACTTAATTTAGGCATTGTCTAAACTCCCTTCTTCATAGACATGTGTATATGTTTCTTCTGGCGACGGATAAGGTGCTTTTTCGGCTTCTTTAGTTGCTTGGTTTACAATTTCTTTATGTTCACTGTCAACTTTTTCTAACCATTGTTCGTTTATAATGCCTTCCTCAAGAAGAAATGTTTTAAATTTAAGATTACAGTCTAATGATTTTAATTCTTCACGCTCTTCTTTAGTACGATATTTATCATCATCATCTGACGAATGGGCTGTCATTCTTGTACACATGGCTTCAATTAATGTAGAACCACCACCATTTAATGCTCGTTCTCTAGCTTCTTTCATGACTTTATACATCGCAATTGGGTCGTTGCCATCAACATGTTCACCGTGCATACCATAACCAATAGCACGATCAGATAATTTTTCAGCGCCATATTGTAGAGAATCTGGTACAGAAATAGCATACTTATTATTTTCAATAACACATACAAACGGTAATTTATGCACGCCTGCAAAGTTTAAGCCTTCATGGAAATCACCTTGGTTTGAACTACCTTCACCCACTGTAGCCATAGCAATATTTGGTTTATTATCCATTTTCAAAGCTAATGCTGCTCCAACACCATGTACAATTTGTGTGCCAACAGGTGAACTTTGAGATAGAATACCTTTTTCACGTTTACTGAAATGTGACGGCATTTGCTTCCCACCTGAACTTATATCATCACGTTTACCAAATGCTGCTAACATCGAGTCTAAAGCTGTCATCCCCATATAGGTTACAAACGCTAAATCTCTATAATAAGGTGAAGAAATATCTCCTTCTTGCATAGCATACGCCATACCTATTTGAGTAGCTTCCTGTCCTTGACAACTAATAACAAATGGTATTTTACCTGCACGGTTTAATAGCCACATACGTTCATCTATTTTACGCCCTAAATCCATCCATTTATACATTGCTTTTAAATCAGACTCTTCTAGTCCAACTGATTTATAATCAAACATCTTATTTCCTCCTAAATTAAACGTGAATCGATCTGTTCTCAACCTTCAAGCCTAACTCCATCAATACTTCAGATAATGATGGATGTGCATGTGTTGTTAGGCCGAGTTCTAAAGTTGAACCATTCATAAATTGGAATAGTGACACTTCGTTAATTAATTCTGTGACATGGGGACCAATCATATTAAGTCCTAACACAGTATCTTGTTCTTGATCGATGATTACTTCACAAAAGCCACTTTGATTAGTGGTGTTTTCAATAACTGCTTTACCAATCGCTTTGAAAGGTACTTTAACTGCTTTTGTTTTAATGTTTTCAGATTTAGCTTGGTCCATATTCAGCCCAATACTCGCCACTTCGGGTTGCGTGTAAACACATTTCGGCATTTTATTGTAATCAATTGGAAGTGGTGATTGATCAAACATATGTTCAATTGCAATCATGCCTTCTTTAGAGCCAACATGTGCCAATTGTAAATTACCGATGCAATCACCCGCTGCGTAGATATGTTTATCATCAGTTTGCTGATATTCATTAACACGGATATGCTTTTTATCTGTTAACTGAATCTTTGTATTATTTAATCCAATATCTTCGGTATTAGGCAGTCTGCCAATAGAAATCAATGATTTTTCAAATTGTACTATTTCGTCATTTAATGTGATATTAATATGATCTTCATTGACTGTTATATCAGACTCAGATAATTGTGTGTTTTCATAAAATGTCACGCCTCTATCCGTTAATTCTTTTCTTAAAGTTTTGGCAACTATTTTACTTTCAGTTGGTAAAATGCGCGGACCTGCCTCAATTACAGTTACATCGACACCAAAATCTGTCATCAAAGAAGCAAATTCTAAACCGATAACGCCGCCACCAATAATAGCTAGATTATTTGGCAATTGTTCTAATTGCAAGATATCATCGCTAGAAAGGACAACTTTATGATCAAACGGTAGAAAAGATAAAGACATAGGTTGTGATCCTGTAGTTATGAGGACATTATTATTGGGTATTAATTCAGATTCACCATCCTCGTATTCTACAGAAATCGTGCCACTTTGTGGCGAGAATATAGAAGGTCCTAATATCCTACCTGTACCATTAAATACATCGATACTGTTATGTTCCATCAAATGGTTAACACCGCTAAACATTTGATTTACTACTTCATTTTTTCGTTCTTGAACACGCGCAAAATTTAATTTGAACCCTTCAACATCCACGCCATAATCAGTTGCGTTTGTGATTGTACGCATAACTTCCGCAGATTTTAATAATGCTTTTGTCGGAATGCATCCTTTATGTAAACAAGTGCCACCAAGTAATGATTTTTCTACAAGTGCCACTTTCTTTCCTAATTGTGAAGCTCTTATCGCAGATACATAACCCGCAGTACCTCCACCAAGAATGACTAAATCATATTTTTCTTCTGACATATTAATACTCCTAACTATAAGCTTTAACCTTTTCTTTTCCGTCTAGTACGTTTGATGTACGTAACGCCAATGTATCCATTTCTTTTTCGCCTGGATATATTGTTACAGGTGCAATCCAATCAACGAACGATATTATTTTTTGAACTAATAATTTATTGTAACTTAAACCACCCGTTAAAATAATTTGATCTACCTGTCCGCGGAAAATAATTGACCGAGCTCCAATAGCATTAGAAATTTGATATGCTAACGCATCAAATGCTAATTTAACTTCGGAGTTTGAATCATATTTATCCGATAATAATTTTAAATCATTTGTTTTGAACATACTAATGAAACCACCTTTTTTACTTAAAAAGTGATTCATCTCTTGTGGTGTGAAATTAAGTTTGTATCCAAATGCGTAGAGTTGATCATTGGGTATTGAACCGGCACGTTCTGGACTAAAAGGACCTTCACCTAACAACCCTTCATTTACATCTACTACTTGCCCATTTTTATGTGCGCCAATGGTTATACCTCCGCCCATATGTGCAACGATAACATTTACATCTTCGTACGTTTTATGAATCGATAATGCATATAATCTCGCAACAGCTTTTTGATTTAATGCATGAAATATACTACGTCGTTCAATATTTTTTAAGCCTGTCACTTTTGCAATATCTATTAACTCATCAACAACGACGGGATCTATCGTAAATGCAGGAATGTTCAGCTCTTTTCCTAATTCATAACCAATCATACCACTCAAATTAGATGCGTGTACACCATATTTAAATGCCTTAAGATTGTTATACATTTCGTTATTTATATGATAAACGCCACCTTGCATTGGTTTTAGTAATCCACCTCTACATGCAATTGCATCAAAACTTTTTAATGTGTAATCTGATGTGTGATTTAAAGAAGCTATAATTTCCTTGAGCCTTGCTGGTTTTTGTTCTATTAATGATGCAGATGTAAGCTGTATATCATGTCGAATTGTTTCATGCCACATACATTGATGCGCTTCATATACCGCAACTTTTGATGATGTACTACCTAAATTTAAAACTAGAATTCGAGCCATTGCAGCACCTTCTTTTTGAAAATAACAAACCTCTTAGACATTAGACCTAAATACTTAAAATCAATTACGTTAGATAGTTGGATATTAAGTGCCTCAAACTAATTTATTGTATTTATAAATTATATTATCTACTTATATATTACATCAACTTCTTACATTATAAAATTAATAACCTATTTTTGAAGTTAAATTAGGGATTGAAAATGAAAGAAAATTTGCTGATTTAATTTTTTTCAAATATCTGTTTCCAGATAATTGCTACCTATGATTCTTAACTAGTTTGAGTCACCTAATTAATTCTTGTAATCAATAAATTAATTTAATATTTTCAGCGCTAGTATTAATGAGTCTAGTTTATTTTGTTTCGTATCTGTCCTTGAAGTCAATACAATCGGGAATTTTGCTCCTAAGACTAAACTAGCTACACGTGCACCTGCAAAATAAGTGAAAGATTTGTATAGTGCGTTACCAACATCTATATGTGATACCAATAATGCATCTACATCACCTGCTACATGGGACTTGATATTTTTTTTAATAACACTTTCCATACTAATTGCGTTATCAAAAGCTAATGGACCATCGACATATAAATAGTCAGATGTCGTTCTACTAAATATATGCTTGAGCTTTTCAGCATCCGTAGATGACAAGATTTTCTTAGTAGGTTTTTCAACGGATGAAAGAAGACCAACTTTAAACTGTTCATAGCCTAGTGCTTTAGAAAATTCAGTTAAATTATTAATAATTTGCTTTTTTTCTTCAACGGATGGATTAATATTTAATGCTACATCACTTAACATCAATATTTTATGATAAGTTGGTATGTTAAAACATGCAACGTGATTTAAGAAACCATGTTTAGCAATAAAACTTTTATTACTCAGTACAAAGGATAATAATGTTGATGACATCAAATTACCTTTGACTAATACTGATACTTTACCAGAAGACAAATCATCAGCACATTGTTTAAAGAGTTCGTTGTCGTTACTAAAATTAAGAATATGAATCCTATTGAGTAATCGTGGATCCATATCGAATGAGCGAATTATCTCTGTAGGATCTTGTGTGTCATATAAATATACATCAATCTGTGTCAAAACGAGCGCTTTCATGATAACGGATAACATTTTTTCATCATTTGCATATAAAATAGCAACATTACCCTTTAAATTATATGAAGAATCAATTAAATGTTGATATTGCATAAAAATCAACACCTTTCTCATTTTATAAAGTGACTATATTTGATATCACTATAAATAATTATTGAAAATGTACATCGTTAGGCATGTTGATTTTGTTCTATCATTTCTTTAGCATTTTGACGTGTGATATCAGTTACACTAGCTCCTGAAATCATTCTTGCTATTTCATCTATACGCTCTGAGCCTGATAGCTCTTGGACATGTGTTGTAGTACGGTCATCTACCGAATCTTTATTGATAAATAGATGATGATCGCTCATTGATGCAACTTGTGGTAAATGAGAGATACAAATTACTTGAATATGCTTAGCTAAGCCTTTCATTTTTTCAGCCATTTTTTGTGCTGCTTGTCCTGAAACTCCAGAATCTACCTCATCGAATAATATTGCGGTTTGTCCTCGTGTTTTAACGAAAATCGTTTTAAGTGCAAGCATTATACGTGATAATTCCCCACCAGAAGCAATTTTATTTAAACTTTTAAGTGGTTCTCCCTTATTAGGACTGATTAAAAATTCTACAAATTCAATACCTTCTCGATTTGGAACATCTAAAGGTTTAAATGAAATTTCTAAATTAGCATCTTTCATTTGTAAATTTTGAATTTCATCTACGATATGATCGCGCAGGGTTTGTGCCACAATTCGACGTTCACGCGATAATTCTGTACCTAGTTTAATTACATCTTCATATAAGCTTTCAATTTCTTGTCTTAACTGTGAAGTGCTTTCTTCGTAGTTTTCGATTTTATTAATTTCATTTTCTAATTTGTCTTGATATTTTATTAATTCAGTAATATCTTTACCATATTTTCTTTTTAAATCATTCAGAACATTCATTCTAGCTTCAAGTTCATTTAAGTAGTGCTCATCAAATTCAGTATTGGTCAATTCATCATACAACTGATGTTTAGCATCTTCTAAAGTATAGTAAAATTGATCGACTTCTTCTTTAAGCGTGTCGTATTTTTCCGGTAGAATATCACTTATGGATTGCAATTGATTGCTCAATTCATATAAGCGATCTGTAATCGCATGCTCGTCTGTTAAAGTAAGATGCGCATTATTTAAAGCTAAACTTAGATTCTCTGAATTTTGTATACGTTTAATGTCTGATTCGAGTTGCGAAACTTCACCGTCGACCAAGTTTGCTTCTTGTATTTCTTCATACTGGAATTTTAGTAAATCTAGACGTTGTAATAAGGCTTGATCAGCAGATTCTAAATCTTCAAGCTCTTTCTTTTTAGCTTTATATTGATCATAAGTGGTAACGTATTGTTCAAGTAAATTTTTATATTGATTTTCAGCATAGTTGTCGAGTAATTGTAGATGATATTTTTGTTTTAATAAAGTTTGTGTTTCATGTTGTCCATGGATATCTAACAACTCTTGCATAATTTTACGTAAATCTTGCAATGTGACTATTTGATTATTAACCCTACAAATACTTTTACCTGTGCTGAAAATTTCTCTTTTAACTAATAAAAAATCTTCATCTATGTCGATGTCTAAAGCTTCAAGTATCGAAATGGCTTCTTTACTTTCATCAATATCAAATATTCCTTCAATAATAGCTTTCTTCTCACCATGTCTTACATAATTAGATGATGCGCGCATACCAATCAGTTGTCCAATGGCATCGATAATAATCGATTTACCTGCGCCAGTTTCACCACTTAACACTGTTAATCCATCACCAAAGTGAACTTCTAGTTCATCAATGATAGCGAATTGTTTGATAGATAAAGTTTGTAGCATCCTTTTTAACACTTCCTTACACTTATAATAAATTAAAGATGCGCGTCTTGATTTTTTCACTTGCTAACTCATCTCTACAGATAATTAAGCAAGTATCATCACCACAAATAGTACCTAAAACTTCCTCCCAATCAATTTGATCTAAGATTGCACCGATTGATTGCGCATTTCCTGGTAATGTCTTTAGAACTAATAAGTTACCAGTGCCATCTATATTTACAAATGAATCCATTAAATAACGGCCCAGTTTTTCTAGAGGATGATATTTTCTATCATTTGGCAAACTATAAACATACTGTCCTGTTGGCGTGGGGACTTTTATTAATTGTAATTCTTTGATGTCTCTAGAAACTGTAGCTTGAGTAACGTTTAACTCATACTCATTTAATCTTTTTACTAATTCATCTTGTGTTTCGATTTTTTCGTTTGAAATTATTTCTCTAATTTTAATATGTCTTACTGATTTTTTAGCCATGTATAGCACCTCTATAAACGAATATTTATACATTTATTTTAACACATGCATATAAATACTACTACTAAAGATAGTTGGAATTTTACTTATGTGAAAACGATAACTCTGCATATTAAAGGTAAAATCACAAATTAAAGTACATTTGAATGATTGCTAAATCATGGTGTATATTATGAAAGTGATGAATAATTATTGAATAGTATGTGATTTCTAATAAATAAAAATCGTCCTTGTTTTCAAAATAAAGTTTAATCTCTTAAAATACGAAGCGTATATTGTACATTTTTTATAATAAAAAGAGAGCGGGAACAGAAATCAAAATTAGATAAGTGATTTCTTATTCTCGCTCTCAACAAGAACGCATTAAGATTCGCGATTATTAAATAACTCAATAATATAAGTCAAGTTTTCTTTATTGTACTGTTCTGGTAATTGATTTAGACATTCATAAGCTTCTTGTGTATGATATGTCATTTTATCTTCGGCACCTTGTTGTCCTAATAGTGATACATAGGTACTTTTATCATTATCAATATCACTGCCTACGGCTTTACCTAATTTCGTTTCGTCACCATATACATCTAATAAATCATCTTTGATTTGAAACATTAATCCTAAATGCTCGCTAAATGTTTCTAATGCATTAGCAACATTTTGTTCTGGCTTAGCAATGTCTACTGCAGCCATCACTGCAAATTTAAGTAACGCACCAGTTTTAGCGTTGTGAATTTGTTCGAGTGTGTCGATATTCACTTTGGCACCTTCGCCTTCACTTTGCATATCAAGAGTTTGACCTCCAACCATACCCAAATGACCACTAGCAAAAGCTAAACGCTTAATTAACTTGATTTTAGCAGTATCATTAACTGCTTCATCATTAACAATAATATCAAATGCTTTAGTTAGAAGTGCATCGCCAGCTAAGATTGCTTTCCACTCACCAAACACTTTATGATTTGTAAGCTTGCCTCTGCGATAATCATCATTATCCATTGGTGGTAAATCATCGTGTATTAAAGAATAGGTATGAATCATTTCTAAGCCAAGTGCCGAAGAAAGCCCAGCTTTATAATCACTAGATAACATTTCTAAAGTTAATAGTAATAACACTGGTCTGATTCGCTTACCACCTGCTTCTAATGAGTAACGCATACTTTCTTCTAAGTTTGTATTTAAATCTGAATTCGGGATCGTCTCGGATAATAGTTGGTTAACTTCCGCTGTTAAGTTGTCCATCTTTTTATTCATTTTCATTATCTTCCTTCACGACATCGTCATTATTATCAGTATGCTCATCTGCCATTAATTCGTTGACTTTCTTTTCAGCGTCTTTTAACGTTTCATCGCAAGTTGCTGATAATTTCATACCACGTTGATATAAGTTCAGAGATTCTTCTAAAGATACATTTTCGTTATCAAGTTTTTGCACTATATTTTCTAACTCTTTCATCATTTCCTCGAAACTTTGTGCATTACTATTACTCATCATTACACCTTACCTTCTTAACTTGAGCATCAACAACGCCATCTTTCATTGTTAATACTATGTTGTCGTTCTCAGCTAAATCACTAGTACTTGTAATAACATTGTCATCCTTATTAACGATTGTATAACCACGCAACATCGTATTTGTAGGACTCAAATTATTAAGACTTTCTAATTTTCTAGCTAGATTATTTTTTTGATTTTGAATAAAGTTATTCATAACTTTATTTAAATCATCACGCTTTTGAGCATTTGTGATTTGTTCTCTATTGATATTTTGTTTAAAACCTTTAAGGTTAAACTTATTCAATAATAATTGTAATTGTTGTTGATGATTTTTGATTGTTAAATTCATCGACAGGTTAAGTTGCTTTTCTAAATCATCACGTTTTTGAATTTGTTGATCATACAATAATGTTGGTGTTTGAAATTTATAATACGATGATACATGTTGTAAATGCTTTCTTTGTTGCTGTAAATGTTGTTTTATAAAACGAGTAAGCGACAAATTGGTTTGTTGCAAGTATTGGCGTAATTCAAATTGATCTGGTGTAGCCATAACTGCTGCTTGTGTTGGTGTAGCTGCACGAACATCTGCAACAAAATCACTAAGCGTGAAATCCGTTTCATGACCAACTGCTGAAATAATAGGTGTAGTACATGCGTATATTGCTTTGACTACATCTTCCTCATTAAAGTTCCATAAGTCTTCAATAGAACCTCCGCCTCGTCCAATAATTATAGTATCTACACCCATATCATCGGCATGTTGTATGTTTTTTATAATATCGTTTTTCGCTTGTTCACCTTGTACTAGCGTGTTGATTTGGATTTGTTCTGCTAAAGGATATCTACTGTTGATTGTAGTGTGAATATCTCTAATGGCTGCACCTGTACCTGCTGTTAACACTGCAATTTTATTGGGAAACTTAGGTATAGGTTTCTTATTGTTTTGATCAAAATAACCATCTTTAGTAAGTTTCTTCTTCAGTTGTTCTAATCTTTGATATAGATTACCAACACCATCTAAATGCATTTTATTGACATAAATTTGATAGCTCCCACGGCGTTCGTATACGGATACACGTGCCTCTAAAAGTACCTCGTCACCTTCTTTAGGATCAAAATCAATTTTCGAAGCATTACCTTTAAACATCATGGCACTAATAACACTATTGTTGTCTTTGACGTTAAAATAGAGATGGCCACTACTATGTTTTTTAAAATTAGAAAGTTCCCCTTTAATCAACACAGATTGTAAATGTGGGTCTTGATCAAATTTATATTTTATATATTTTGTAAGTGTAGAAACACTTAAATATTCTGCCATGTTATATCACTCTTTTATTCAATATTGCTCAATACACCATTTATAAATTTATAATGATCATCATCACTGAATTGTTTGGCTAATTCCACAGCTTCGTTGATGATTACTTTTTGTGGTGTTGAACTATTTAACAATTCATAAGTAGACATTCTTAAAATAATGCGATCAGATTTTAACAATCTATCTAAAGTCCAATCTTTTAAATGTGGTTGAATTTTCTCATCTAAGACTGATTCATGATCTTTTACACCAGTTACTAGCCAGTTGATAAAATCAAATTCTAAATCAGGATTATCATCTTTAATAAAACTTATCGCTTCATCAATAGTTAATTCATTATTTTTCATTTCAAGCTGAAATAGAGTTTGAAAAGCTTGTGTTCTCGATTCTTTACGACTCATTATAAACTCCCTTAAGCATAGTGTTATTTGTAAATCATTTGTATATAGAAATACGATACGTTTTATAAATCAATGATTATTTCAGTTGTATACAAAATGTATTTATAAAGTAAATTTGCTTTATTTAATTTTAATTTATTTGTTCGATATGCGTGATATGGACATTAATTTGACTTGGTTCAATCGTGGTCATTGTAGTTAATGAATTATATATAGCCTGTTGTATTTTTTTAGCTGTTTCTGAGATATTAATTCCATAGGACAAAGTACAATAGACATCTATATAAATGCCATCTTCTCTTGTATCTACTTTTATACCTCTACTTAATTGTTTCTTGCTTATATTTTCAATACTAGTATGTTTTAACTCTTTAAAATGACCTTGAATGCCTTTGATTTCAGATGTTGCAATACTTGCTATAATTGTTAAAACTTCGGGCGCAATCTCAATTTTCCCTAAATTGGAATGTGTGGACTCTGATACTTTGACCATTTCACTTACCCCCTAATTAGATTCATCATCCATAATATTATATGTTTCTAAGAAATTAGTGTTAAATTCCCCACTTCTAAAAATATCATTGTTCAATAGACGGACATGGAAAGGAATCGTAGTGTCTATACCTAATACAAGGTATTCACCTAATGCACGTAAACCTGTCATGATTGCTTCATCTCTAGTTGGTTCATGAACAATAAGTTTTGCAACCATAGAGTCATAATATGGAGGAATTGTATAATTAGTATAACATGCAGATTCAATTCTTACGCCAAATCCACCTGGAGCCAAGTATTGCGTGATTTGCCCTGGTGAAGGCATAAAGTTTTTATATGGATTTTCAGCATTAATTCTAAATTCCATCGCATGTCCTTCAATTTTAATATCTTTCTGTTTGAATGGTAATTTTTCACCCATCGCAACTTTTAATTGTAGTTTAACTAAGTCTACGCCTGTAACCATTTCAGTAACAGGGTGTTCAACTTGTATTCGTGTATTCATTTCCATGAAGTAAAATTCATTTGAATCTAAGTCATATATAAATTCAATCGTACCTGCATTTTCGTAATTAACTGCTTTTGCAGCTCTTACTGCAGCATTACCCATCTCTTGTCTTTTTTCTTCAGTTAATATTGGAGAAGGCGCTTCTTCAACAAGTTTTTGCATTCTACGTTGAATGGTACAATCACGTTCACCTAAATGAACCACGTTGCCATAACTATCTCCCATTATTTGTATTTCAATATGTCTGAAGTTCTCGATGAATTTTTCCAAATATAGACCACTGTTACCAAAAGCGGTTTCGGCTTCTTGTTGTGTCATTTTGAAACCAGTTTCTAATTCTTTTTCATCACGAGCAACTCTAATACCTTTACCACCGCCACCTGCAGTAGCTTTGATGATAACTGGATAGCCTATTTGATTTGCAATTTTTTTCGCGTCTTCAATATTTAAAACAAGCCCTTCGCTACCAGGAACAACTGGTACTTCAGCGCGTTTCATTTCTTCTTTAGCTACGTCTTTGATACCCATTTTTTGGATAGATTCAAAGCTTGGGCCAATGAATTTAAGTTGGCATGCATCACATAATTCAGCAAAATCACCGTTTTCTGCTAAGAAACCATATCCAGGGTGAATGCCGTCACACCCTGTTGATGTTGCTATAGATAAAATGTTTGGGATATTCAAATAAGAATCTTTAGATTGTGTTGGCCCGACGCAGTATGCTTCATCAGCAATTTGAGTATGTAAAGCGTCTTTATCTCCTTCTGAGTATATTGCGACCGTTTGTAAACCTAAATCATGACATGCACGAATTATTCTTACAGCGATTTCCCCTCTATTTGCTATTAAAATTTTATTCATTATTTTACCTTAAATAACGGTTGGCCATACTCTACCATTTGACCGTCTTCTACTAAGATTTCAGCAATTTCACCACTGACTTCGGCTTGTATTTCATTGAATAGTTTCATAGCTTCTAATATACATACAGTTGAATCATTTGTTACAGAATCTCCAACTTGAACGTAGGCACTTTCTTCTGGTGACGGTGATTTGTAAAACGTACCAACCATTGGCGCATTAATTGTTTGCAAGTTATCTTCTGCCGTATTAGTATTTGCATTACTATTCGTGCTAATTTCATCAGCACCTTGTGTTCCTGCAGGAGTTGATGCCACGCCTTGTTGTGGTGCTATTTGTTGCATCGGTTGTTGTGAAATTTGAGGTGTTATAATTTCAGTTTCTTTTTCTTTTTTTAAATTTACAATATTGCCTTTATCCTCAATATTAATCTCAGTCAAGCTAGATTGGTCAAGAATTTCTATCAATTCTTTAATTTCTTTAAAATTCATAAATACTGACTCCTTCAGATTGTTTTCATTTACCTTGTTTATTTTACTTTAGTGATATGTTCAATTCAAGCATATACATACTTTCTATAATAAACTGATTAACTTTTATCGTGTTCTATATACCTATAAGCGTGCTGAAATCTGAATTTTTTGAGTGAGATGATGTGATTTCTGATTTTAACAAAAGAAAGCGAAATATATTGCACATTAAGTCGCAATATTTAGCTTCGCGTATCTATAAGTAAATTACATCGCTATAATTTAGATATCATTAACTATTATAATTTGGTGACAGTTGTTTAATCCACTTCTTTATGTTCAGATACAAATCGATATGTAACAAAGTGTCATACGCTTAATAATTATTAGGCTAAACATTAAATATAAAGTTAAACATTTATAATTTAACATTTTAATTATAGAATTTATAGTATTCATAAACATTATATTATCTAATATAACCTTTTATATTCATAATAACCATAAAAACCTTTCCAATTTATAAATCGGAAAGGTTTTTGCTCATCACTTTTATTACATATCGTTTTTAAATAATAAAATGTTAGGCTCTAGAAATATAGCTGCCGTCACCTGTATTAATTACAAGTGTGTCTCCTTCATTGACAAATAAAGGTACATTCAATGTATATCCTGTTTCAACTGTAGCTGATTTAGTAGCGCCATTTGCTGTGTCGCCTTTAATACCTGGTTCAGTTTCTGTTACTACAAGTTCAACTGTTTTTGGTAATTCAACACCAAGTGTTTCATTACCGTATGTTTGAATTTGAACTTCCATATTTGCTTTTAAGAAATTTAATTCGTGTTGTAAATAATCTCCTTGTAGCTCCGTTTGATCAAATGTTTGATTATCCATGAAAACATGCGTATCTCCATCGGCATATAGATATTGCATACGGCGATTCTCAATCATAGCAGTTTCTACTTTTTCGCCACCTCTGAATGTTTTCTCTTGGATCGAACCAGTTCTTAAATTACGTAGTTTAGAACGTACAAATGCAGAACCTTTTCCTGGTTTAACATGTTGGAAATCTAAAACTTTCCAAATGCCATTATCTACTGATATTGTTAAGCCTGTTTTAAAATCATTAACCGAAATCATTCAGTTTCCTCCTCAATTATAAGGTCTTCTATAAAATAATAAGGTTTTTGGAAGATTTAGTAAAGCGTTCACAGCCATTTTCTTTAATTAAAATGTCATCTTCAATACGAACGCCACCCAATCCATCTATATATATACCAGGTTCAATTGTAACACAGTTATTAATATCTAATGGCGTCTCAGATTTTCTAGAAAGGTTAGGGCCTTCGTGAACGTCTAATCCAATGCCATGACCAAGTGAATGGCCAAACGCCTCGCCATAACCTTTTTCAGTAATATAATCTCTAGCAATAGCATCTAATGCCTTACCAGTAATACCTTTTTTAGCGGCGTCAATGCCTTTTTGATTCGCCTCTAATACAATATTATATATTTCTTTAAGTTTTGGATCAGGTTCACCTATTGCAAATGTACGAGTGATGTCTGATGAATATCTTTTGTAATATGCACCAAAATCTAATGTAATTAATTCCCCTGAATTGATAATTTTGTCACTAGCAACTCCGTGAGGTAGCGCACCACGTTCACCAGAAGCTACAATTGTTTCGAATGAAGTTCCTTCTGCACCAAGTTCTAACATTTTACTTTCTAATTTTGCTTTTAGTTGCTGTTCAGTCATACCAGCTTTTGCGACAGTTAAAATATATTCGTATGCCTCATCGACGATATCTGCTGCTTTTTGAATTAATTCAATCTCTGATTCATCTTTAACTTCACGTATCTTTTCTATCATTCCTGAAATACTAATCAAACTAATGTATGATTTGCTCAATTGAAGATATGTATCATAGCTGACTAAGTTTCCTTCAAATCCAACATTTTGCACATCTAATTTTTCAAGTTGATTTTTGACTTCATCAATTAAACTACCTTCTTGTTTGATGATTTCAAACTTTGGGGCTTGAGCAGTCGCTTGTTCAATATACCTAAAATCAGTTAGCAATAAGTTATGATCTTTCGTAATAATTAACGCACCACTTGTACCAGTAAAACCGGATAAATAACGTCTGTTAAAGTCAGATAGTACTACCACTGCTTCTAAATGTTTGGCTTCTATAGCAGTATTTAATTTATCAATTCTTGTCATTTGTCATCCTCCTACACAATAAGTTTGTACATTTTCTTTTTATACATTAAAATGATAGCATAATTATTGTATGAATTTATAGTTTTTGAATTAGGAGAGAGTTATGAAGAAAAAAATAGTGGCTATTTTATGTGCTTCATGTGTACTTGCTGGTTGCGGAAGTCAAAACCTTGGTCCTCTAGAAGAAAAGACGACCAAACTTCGCGATGAAAACCATAAGTTAAAGGGGAACATTCAAGAATTAAAACAAGAAATTAGTAAAGAACAAAATAAAATTGCAGCTCTAGAGAAAGATAAGAAAGACATTGGCAAAGCGAAAAGTAATAAAAAGAAAGCATCTAATTTAAAAGCGTCTTCTACATATTATCAAGATATCGCTAAATTAATTGACCAATATAATGCAATCAAAAGTGATGTATCAAAAAACAAAGGTGATAAGAAAGTACAAGATAAACTTGCAGAACTAAAAAATAAAATGGATACCGCCTTTACGACATATAAAAATGATGTCGATAAAGAAAAAATGGATAGCGAAGATAAAACCAAAAATAAAAATATAACTAAATTAGACAAAGACTTAAATTCAGCATTTAGTGATATTAAAGAGGGTTACGATGCTAAAGATAAGAAGAAGATTCAAAAAGGTCAAAAAGCTTTATCAGTCATCAGTATTAAAGATAGTCAAAGTTAACAATCACATAGGAGTGTTTTAGGTGAAACAAGCAATATTTTATATCGTTATCGCAATTGCCGTCGTAGGATTAGTACTCAATCTTGATGCCTTTATTTTCAGTTTTGTAAGAATGGTCATTAGCTTAGCCATTTTCGGTGGTATTATATACGCCATTTACTATTTCTTCTTCTTAACTGAGGATCAGCGTAAATACAAACGTGCGCAACGTAAGTATAAAAAACAAAATAGAAAGAAAAAGTAACATGGATATATATAGCCCCGAAAAGATATCTATTTTAAGATAATCTTTTCGGGGATTTATTTTATAATTTATACTTATTCAAAATATCTTGATATGTGTTACTACTTTAAATATCGAGTGAGCAATTTAAAACTAAACTATTTACGATAGTTCCACTCGTCAGATTTATATTTATCAATTAACTCATTTATTTCATTTTGTTGTTTTTCATTGAGCTTTAGTGGCTTAAAGTCAATATTCAAACCTTTTTTAAAACCTATTTCAAACGCTTCTTCCATCTCTTCTAAACTAATATGGCGATCTGAAATATCGTTAATTGCTACTGCTTTTTCTACAAATGCTTGCTTCATTTTATCTTTGAGACGATCATTTTTAAAAACAAACATATCAAACAAATCATCTACGTCTACATCTTGTAACAAAGAACCATGTTGTAAGATAACTCCTTTTTGACGAACTTGAGCACTTCCAGCAATTTTACGCCCTTCTACAACTAGTTCATACCAGCTAGGCGCATCAAAGCAAACTGCACTTCTTGGTTGTTTTAAATTTGCTCTTTCCTCTTTTGATTTTGGAATAGCAAATGAAGCATCAAATCCTAAATGTTTAAACCCTTCTAGTAATCCTTCTGAAATAACTCTATAGGCTTCAGTAACTGTAGAAGGCATCTCAGGGTGTGATTCTGGAACGATAACACTATATGTCAGTTCTTTATCATGTAACACACCTCTACCGCCAGTTTGACGGCGTACAAGACCATAACCTTTAGCGTTCACCTTTTCAATATCTATTTCTTTAGTTAGTCTTTGAAAATAACCAACTGATAAAGTCGCAGGGTCCCATGTATAAAACCTAATTACTGGATCTATCTCTCCTCTAGATACAAAATTAAGTAAAGCTTCATCCATTGCCATATTAAAATATGGGTCTTTGCTACCAGTATTTATAAAATTCCATGTTTCTGTCACTTTCAAAACTCCTATCGCTAAATTAAATTGTGATAACAGCGATTTTGTGTTATCGTTTTCAATAATTGTTCAAGTTTGTCAGCAATAACTATTTATCGTGAGAAAAATATTTTGATAAATTGCGCTAACAGTCTTATAATATATAATATCGGTTAATTAGGGAGGATGCAAGATGAGTAACTTTTGGTTTATACCTTTAGCAGTATTAATAATTATCATCGCTTACATGCTAATCAATTATCTTCTTAATAAAAGAGCAGTCACAGAATTAAACCAAAATGAGTTCCATGATGGTTTGCGCAAAGCTCAAGTTATTGATGTAAGAGAAAAAGTGGATTATGATTACGGACACATCAATGGTGCACGTAATATTCCAATTACAATGTTTAAACAAAGATATCAAGGTTTACGATCAGACCAACCTATCTATCTTTGTGATGCGAATGGCATTGCCAGTTATCGTGCAGCAAAAATATTAAAGAAAAACGGCTACACAGATATCTACATGTTAAAAGGTGGATATAAAAAATGGACTGGCAAAATTAAATCTAAAAAATAACTTTATATCTCAAAATTAAAGACATAAAGTGAATATTTAAAATAAAAGCGTGGTCAACAATTAAAGTTGACCACGCTTTTTAATTTGCATAAAAATCGAACTGGTTTTATACCAGTCCGATCTTTAAGTGTTTATATATAAAAGGAAAATTCAATATAAACGTGTAAAAGTGTAAACTAACTATTCTTTTTCTGAACGTAAGTTTTCAAATTTTAATACTGGATTTCTTGCTGCTTTGGTTTCATCTAGCCTATCAATGATAGTTGTATGTGGCGCTTCTAATACAATATCCGGGTTCTCTTTAGCTTCATTTGCAATTTGAATCATCGTATCACAGAAGTGGTCTAGCGTTTCTTTTGACTCAGTTTCAGTCGGCTCAATCATCATGCCTTCTTCGACATTAAGTGGAAAATATATTGTCGGTGGATGTACTCCGAAATCTAATAGTCGTTTAGCCATATCTAGTGTACGAACGCCCTGTTCTTTTTGTTTAGATCCACTCAAGACAAACTCGTGCTTACAATATTGACTGTAAGGAATCTCAAAATGTTCTTTCAGTCTTGCTTTAATATAATTGGCATTTAATACAGCAGCTTCAGATACTTCTTCAAGTCCTTTGTTCCCCATACTACGAATATAAGTATAAGCTCTTAAATAGATGCCAAAATTACCATAGAATGGTTTAACGCGTCCTATAGAATTTGTTATATCATTATCATATTTATAAATATCATTTTCTTTGACAACCATTGGTTTAGGTAAAAAGCTCGCAAGTTCTTTTTTTACACCTACTGGACCAGAGCCTGGGCCACCGCCGCCATGTGGGCCTGTAAATGTTTTGTGTAAGTTTAAGTGAACTGCATCAAATCCCATGTCACCTGGTCTAACTTTGTCCATAATGGCATTTAAATTTGCACCATCATAATATAATAATCCTCCGGCTTCATGAACGATATTACGAATATCCATAATGTTTTTTTCGAAAATACCTAAAGTATTAGGATTAGTTAACATGATAGCAGCTGTTTTATCATTAACTAAACGTTTCAAATCATCAATATCTACTTCTCCGCGTTCATTTGATTTAACTGTTACAGACTTAAATCCTGCAAACGCAGCTGAAGCTGGATTGGTGCCGTGTGCAGAGTCAGGAACAATAACTTCATCACGATGACCTTCGCCGTTTTTTTGATGGTATGCTTTAAAAATCATTAATGCTGTCCACTCACCATGCGCACCAGCAGCAGGTTGTAACGTTACTTCATCCATACCAGTGATTTCTTTCAACTCTTCTTGTAAACTATGAATAATTTCTAAAGATCCTTGAACTTGCGATTCATCTTGTAATGGATGTGATTCTGCAAATCCAGGAATTCTAGCAATTTTTTCATTTATTTTTGGATTATATTTCATAGTACAAGAACCTAATGGATAAAATCCTGAATCTACACCAAAATTTTTATTTGAAAGCTCTGTGTAATGTCTCACTAAATCTAATTCAGCAACTTCTGGTAGTTCTGCTTTATTTTTTCTAATATATTTTTCGTCTAGTAATTTTTCAACAGCACCATTATCTATTTCTTTTTTTGGTAACGAATACGCATAACGACCTTTTTTAGAACGTTCAAAAATTAATGGACTTGATTTACTTACTACCATTTAATTCACCTGCTTTCTTAACAAATGTGTCAATTTCATCTTTTGTTCTCAATTCTGTTACAGCAACTAACATATGATTTTCAAAGGTTTCTGTTAGTTCACTTAAATCGAAACCACCTATGATTCCTTCTTGTATAAGTGCATCATTAATATCTTTAACAGGTTTATCGAATTTCACTACAAATTCATTAAATGAAGTTCCAGTAGACACTTCTAAACCAACTTGTTTAAATTGTTCCTTGGCATAGTTTGCATTTTCAAAATTTTGTACTGAAATGTCATAAATACCTTCTTTTCCTAGTGCTGACATACAAATTGAGGAAGCTAATGCATTCAATGCTTGGTTTGAACAAATATTTGAAGTAGCTTTATCGCGACGTATATGTTGTTCACGAGCTTGTAATGTTAAAACAAAACCACGATGCCCATCTGCATCTTCGGTTTGACCCACTAAACGCCCAGGTGTTTTGCGCATTAATTTTTTAGTTGTAGCAAAGAAACCACAATGGGGCCCACCAAATTGTGCAGGTATACCAAATGGTTGTGTATCTCCTACTACAATATCCGCACCAAAACTACCTGGAGGTGTAAGTAAGCCTAATGCTAGTGGGTTAGTATAAACAATAAACAAAGCTTTTTTACCTTCAATAAACGATTGGATTTTCTCTAAATCCTCAATTGAACCATAGAAGTTAGGATACTGAACAGCTACTGCAGCTGTATTATCATCTACAGCTGCTTCTAACTTTTCTAAATCAGTAATAGTACCATCTAAATCAACTTCTACGACTTCAAATTCTTCACGTGTTTTTACATATGTGTTAAGAACTTGTAAGGCTTGATAATGTAAACCTTTAGAAACTACAATTTTATTTTTACGCGTTTGATTAAACGCTAAAATACATGCTTCAGCAAAACTTGTAATGCCATCATACATAGATGAATTTGCAATATCCATGTCCGTTAATTCACAAATTAAAGTTTGGAATTCAAAAATTGCTTGTAGTTCACCTTGTGAAATTTCTGGCTGATAAGGTGTATATGCAGTATAGAATTCCGAACGAGAAATCATCGCATCTACTACTGCTGGTGCGTAATGGTCGTATACGCCTGCACCTAAAAATGAAGTGTGCGTTTCTTTAGTGATATTTTTACTTGCGACTCTACTTAAGCGTTTGGTCAACGTAGTTTCAGCTTCTGCATCTGGAATAGCTAGCTCTCTATTTAATAATATGTCATTTGGTACATCACCGAATAATTCTGCAATTGATTCTGCACCTATAGTATCTAACATTTCTTTCTTATCTTGTTCTGTTAATGGAATATAACGATGACTCACAGTAACACCCCTTTGTATTATTTACTTATTTGATTTTTCTTAACAATTTTTGCTTTAACTTGTCTCTTTCTTACTTGAACTAACACTTCTTTTCCCATTTCAAAAGCATCACGATTAATTAGAGCCAAACCAATGGATTTACCAGTTAATGGTGATTGAGTACCCGAAGTAACCTCTCCAATTTGATTACCTTCTAAATCCAACACTTTATAACCAGTTCTAGGAATCCCTTTTTCAATCATTTCTAAGCCGATTGTTCTACGTTTCGAACCATTTTCTTTTTGTTCTTTAAGAACACTTTTACCAATGAAGTCAGCTTCAATTAATGGTTTAGCAGCAAATGCGATTCCAGCTTCATAAGGTGTGATTTCTTCACTTAAATCTTGACCATGTAATGGTAAACCAGCTTCTAATCTTAGTGTATCTCTTGCTCCTAAGCCACATGGCACAACTTTATGTTCTATTAGTTTCTTCCATAAATAAGGTGTGTCATCAGCGTCGCAGTAAATTTCAAAACCATCTTCACCAGTATATCCTGATTGTGATAAAATTACGTTTTTCCCAAAAAACGCTACATTTTGTTTAAATTCGAAAGGTTTCATTGATGATACTTCTATATCAACATGTTGTTGAACTAAATTACGCGCGTTTGGACCTTGAATTGCTAATTGACCATAATCATTCGAAACATTAACTACTTCAGCATCGAATTTTTCGGCTTTCTCTTTCATCCAAGCAAAGTCTTTATCTGTATTACCAGCATTTACTACTAATAAATATTGGTTTTCATCTAATTTATATGTGATCAAATCATCAATAATACCGCCATTTTCATTACACAGTGCAGTATATTGAGCTTTATTTGTAGTTAAATTTTCAGTATCGTTAGATAGCAAATATTGTACTAGTTGCGCAGCTTCACTACCTTTTATCAGAATTTCACCCATATGGCTTACATCAAATAAACCGATTTCTGTTCTAACAGCATTATGTTCTTCTTTAATACTTGAAAATTGGACTGGCATAGCCCATCCACCAAATTCTACGATTTTAGCACCACTATCTATAAAAGTTTGATAAAGCGGTGTTTTTTTCAGTTCATTGGACATGAAGAAACCTCCTATTGTTTAAGTAAATATATATAAAAAAACAGAGTAGACTAAGCTACCCTGTTTAAATTCTCCAGGAATGCGTCACAGTATTATACTTTTGCCTGAGAGTTTCGTTAAACTTGCACCTTCGGCGATGGATTAAAGTTATAAATAATATAACTAACCATTCTCTCCAATACTGATCATTCGCAAATAATCTCTTCCATAATCTCACTTTGTAGTGAGTTTAGAGATTTACTGCTATTTAATTTTATGAATGCGATTTCATTATATCTTGAAACCCTTGAGGAATACAAGCTTTTTAATTCAAAAAGTGATTTATTGTTTGCATTAGGTCTATTGCTATCATTTTTGATTCTATTGTAAACAACATTCAAGTCACAATCTAACCATATTACTCGCTTTTGTAGTTTTAAAAAGTCGAATGTTTGATCACTTTCAATAATACCTCCGCCGGTCGAAATAATATGATAATGGTTGATACATTCTTTTAGATACTTATATTCTAATTCTCTAAAACCCACTTCCCCTATTTGTTCGAATATATCTGGGATAGATTGAGCTTCTTGTTCTACTATGTACGCATCTAAGTCAACGTAGGATAGTTGATTATGCTTTGAAAGATATTTACCTAATGTTGTCTTACCAGTTCCCATAAATCCAATTAATATCAATGGTTCTATTTTAATGTTATTCAAAAATATCTTCCTTCTTCATAAATAAATTAATTTGGTTTTCATAATATTTCTCTATATTATCTAATGTTTTTAATTGTATGCCAATTTGAAATACATAAATTGTAATTAAAGATAAATATAGCATAAATACTACCAACACAAAAGGATAGATGTAGGCATTACTATTAAATATATAGTTGTTTTTCATAAGAATGTCCTTTTTCAATTATGTTTAAATTAACTTTCAGCGTCTTATAATTTACAATCTTAAATTCTACTGATTTCACATTGTTTAATAATGTTATATTTCCTTTACCGTTTATACTTTTGATTATCTTGTTATTTTTTAATTCATAAATAATATCTTTATCTTTATTTTTTATGACTATTTTACTTTTACGTACATCACTTACTATAATTTGGAAATTTTTTGTTAACAAGTCACGTGTTAAATCTACAGCAAAAAATTCTAAATCTAAATTAGTTTGATTTGATAATCGCGCTTCGATAAAGTGCGTTGTTTTAAATAATGAAGGTAATATTGTAAATATCAATATCGTAATGAATAATGCAAATAATACTTCGACATACGTAAACGCTTTAAGTTTTTTTACCATAGCATATTTCATATTTAGTTCCTTTTCTTGTTATGCAAATTTTTTGATTACTTAGTTTTAGATGATAAATATTTAAATCCATACCCTTTTTCAGAGCAGATTTGTCATATCGGTATAAAGAGCTAAGTATAACCCGTTTCATCTCCATATCGATTATTTTATTTTGGACTTCTTTGGAAAGTTGTAACATTAGAGGGATAAATAAAATACATATCAAGGTTATTGTTGAAAAAGATAAAAGCGCATCTATAAATAATGAACCTTGTAAATTATACTTTCTCATATCTTAAGCGGCCTTTCTCTATATGAAATATTATTTTATATAAAGATTTATCAATACTTAGATATAAAGAACCAAATTTGTTTACATCACCATTTTTGTCTAAGTTTATATAATTTAAATTTGTACGAGGATGTATGTAGGTATTTTGAGGTAAATCGATAGTAGAATTCTGCATATGTTGTTCTTTTACACGAATTTGAGTTGAAAAATCATTGAATATTAATGTGATAGATTGTTGATCTTTAATTGCTTTTGATTTTAAGTAATTAAATTGCATTATTAAGTTATTAATCTTTGAATGTGGTGAAGTTAAGTCATTTTTGTTAAAAGATAGTCGTTGCATTTGTAAAAAAACAAGCAAGCTTACAATGCTCAATACAAATAACATTTCAATATAAGTAAATGCTCGACTAACTTGCAACTGCTTCACCATCATTGATAGATATTAATGCGCCTGATTTACATCGTTTTTGATTCTCTTTTATATAACCTTCATTAACGAGTTCTTCCATAGTAGTTGGCTTCTTATTGAATTTCAAGCTATAAGCTTCAATTTGGCTATCTACCATTTTAAGCTGTGCTTCACAACTAGTAGTTTGTATGTGTGAAGATTGTTTAGCTATATTAGGTATAATTAATATTAATAACAAACTTATTATTAGTAAAACCAATAACATTTCAATGAGTGTGAATGCCTTTTTGTTAAACTTATATTTAAAATTTTTCATATATTATTGAACCCTCATTTCATTTTATTGTTTGCATTAAATCAAACATTGGTAACATGATGACTAAATATAATGACACAATCATAATAGCTATTACTAAAAATATACATGGCTGTATAAATTTGATTATGAATTGCATTGATTGTTGAATTTTATCAATAATGATTTCACTATATAATTTTAATTCCACTTCAAGCCGTCCCTTTTTCTCACCTTCTTCTATAAAAATAACTAGATCCTCCTCAAAGCATGATAATTTTGTTAGAATTTCGCTCAATTTCAAACCTCTCTGTGTACCACTTGAGAGCGCGTATGCTAAATAATTTAAATAACTATCATCTTTTTGCTCAGAATAAATTTCAACAATTTTATGTAGACTAATTCCATTTTTATAAAATAGCGAAAACTCTGAAGACAAACGAAAAGTTTTATAAAGCTTAAAGAATTTTGAAACAATGGGCATTGATAACATTAACTTTAATTTATAATGTACAGAGAGCTTTATATATAACAACCAAAATAGTACCAGAGTTATCAGAACAACAATAAAAAAATACCATATGAAAGAAGGTAGATTTACTATTATAAAAGTTAGGTCTCGCTGTACTGAAGTAATTTCTACTCCCATATTATGATATAAATTTTGAAACTCTGGAATAATAGTATGATTAAGAACAATGAGCATAATGATGAATATAGAAAGTAAAAGTAAAGGATATTGTATTGTTTTAAGTAAACGTTGTTTAATCTTATAATTACGTATTAAATACGCTTTAGCATGTGGTAATGTCTCTGTTAAATCACCAAACATCTCAGCAAAATAAATTAGCATAATAATTGATTTAGGATACTTTAGTAATTTAAGAATTTGAGAGCAATCAGCACCATGTCTTAATTCCGCTTTAATTAATGATTTGATTTCTAGCGACCTGATCTTGGTATGTTGTAGTAAAAAATCAAATGAATCACTTAAAGTAAAACCATGTTCCAGTAAGTCTTTTAACTTTGATAGCAAATTAATTTTGTCCTTTTCACTTAATATTGTAAAAGGATAAAATTTAGAGATAACGTTCCATCGATGTTTCACATATCATCCCCTCTTTTGACATTTTGTTTAACTTATAAGATAAGTTACGGAAATCTTTGGGTAATGTATAACTGTTTTTAAAGAAGTGATAAATATCTTCTCTAGTCATCTGTTCATATACAAGTTCCCTTTTATCTTCTTTAGTAGTAATAAGCCTTTGATTTAATATACTAATGATTGATTGTATAAGCTGTTGGACTGTTATACCCATTTCTAGCAGCCTTAATATCACACCTTTGCAATTACTGGCATGAATTGTTGTAAGTACTAAATGGCCGCTTAAACTGGCTTGTATCACATATTTAGCTACATTTGCATCTCTTATCTCACCTATTAAAATAATATCTGGATCGCATCGCAATATTGCTTTAAAAGAACTTTCATAATTTATCCCTGCCTTTTCATTCAATGAAATTTGCGTTATGCCATTTATTAATTGTTCAACAGGTTCTTCAATTGTAATTATATTTAAGTTTAAGTGTTCTTTCGCATAAGATAACATGTGATACATTAACGTACTTTTTCCAGAGCCAGTAGGTCCACTCAATAAAATTAATCCTTGTTTTTTGTTCATTAGATTATATAAATGCGTTATGTTCTGGTTATTTTTATGCTTTTGAAAATATTGCGGAATAATCCTAATAACGCAACTTTCATTTCCTAGAGATAAAGGAAGCGTTGATATTCTAAGGAAGTAAATTTGTTTTAATTTATAAATATATCTACCACTCTGAGCAACGTTGTGTTTAGAGACATCTAGTCCAGCTTGGTATTTCATATAGGTTAGTAATTTCAAATACGTATTTAATTGCAATGTTTCTATTGATTTTAAATCATCACGGATTCTAAATTTAATCATAACTTCTTTATCTGCAGGAATAAAATGTATATCTGATGCATCATTATTAATTGCCTTTTCAATCATACTATTAAACAATAGCTTCAATAAAAAAACACCTCCTACATATATACACGTAAGAGGTGTGAAAATTACTTTTATTTTGTTTCGCTCATATTACTACAGAAATTTAACCCTACGCTATTTACCCATGTAAATATGGATTCATTTGTTCATCTTCTACTGTAGTATACGGACCATGTCCTGGGAATAAAGGTAAATCATCATCTAATTCGAATAATTTATCTAATATTGAATTAACTAATGTTTCGTAATCACCTTTATATAAATCAGTTCTACCTATACCCTGTTTAAATAAAGTATCACCCACAACAGCAAACTCATTAAAGACAAACGTCAAACTTCCTGGGGAATGACCAGGAGTATGTAATACGTTGAAATTAAAACCTGCTACATTTGCATCGCCTTCTTCAAGTGGTTGTGGTGTTGCATGGCTGATAACATTAGGTAATCCATACTGTTTGAATTTTTCTGAACCATTTTTAGTTGTGTTTGTTAAGAAATCAAATTCCGATTTATGCATAAATACAGGCACATCGTATTTTTCAATAATGTCATCTAGAGCGCCAATGTGATCAAAATGGCCGTGAGTAAGTAATACAGCGACTAATTTTTTATTAATTTGATTTAACTTCTTAATAATTAAATCGCTATCATTAGCTGGATCAACTAAAATGACACTTGTATCATTCTCTATAAAATATACATTTGTTTCGACTAGACCTAAAGATAGACTCGAAATTTTCATTCTAGTTACCTCCGTCGTTCAAATATTTTTCTACTGCCTTTACTTTCTCGTTCATATTGCGTGATTTATCTCTTCGATCATCAATTCTAATATTTGTACATACACGACTTAACCCTTTATCAAATGGTAATTCATGAATTGCTTGCACCACTTCGAATAAATCTTTTAAATCGCCTTCAATTAACGTGTTCATTGGCGTTAATTGATAATCAATTTTCCCTTGAGCTTTATATTCTTTTAATTTAGTTTGAATTTCGGCAATATATTTACTTACGCTTGGTCCTTCTGTCCCAACTGGTATAACAACTACATCTACGATAGCCATTATTTCTCACCATCCTTTTCAATAATATAAGTATAGATTAGCCCTGCAGCACCTGTAATACCTGCATCATTTCCAAGCTGAGCTTGTACAATTTCAGTGTTTTGTTGAGCAGGAGTAAATGTTAAATTATGATATTCTGTTTTAATATTTTCAATTAATATCAATCCTGCAGTAGACATACCGCCACCTAAAACGATGTATTTCGGGTTACTCGTAACGCTGACTATACTACATAAATAAGCGATATAATTGGCTACACGTTCTGTTATAAAGATACAGAATTGATCGCCAGCTTTTGCAGCATCAAAGACTGCTTTTGCACTTACTTTATTATCTTTAATTAATTGTAAAATTGAAGATTTAAATGTTAGTTTAGGGTAATAGAAATTAACTAGGTTGACGACACCCGTAGCAGATGCCACCGTTTCTATACAACCTGATTTTCCGCAATTGCATTTAAAGCGTTGGTCATGGTCTACTCTAAAATGCCCTATCTCAGCACCAGAACCATTATGACCATGCACGATTTCACCATTTGAAATAATACCGCCACCTAATCCAGTACCAAGTGTAATAGCAACTACATCATCTGCACCATTACCCGCACCTTTGTGCTTTTCACCTAAGGCAGCAACGTTTGCATCATTATCAACGTAAACTGGACAATCTACAAATTGTTTGAAAATATTTCGCACATTTACTGTGTCTTTCCAATATAAATTAACCGCTCCGTATACTTCTCCCGTTTCAAAATTCACAGGGCCAGGCACACCAATTCCAATACCTAAAACATCTGAAAAAGTGTTGTCTGATTTATCTATATGCTGTATGAAAGAATCATAAATATTTTTTAATAGTAAATAGCCAGTAGTATCTGAGGTATCTGTATCGATTGACCATTTTGATAAACGGTTAAGATTTTCATCAAAAATTCCTAGTTTACATGTTGTTCCACCAATATCTGCTGCTAATATAATTTTGTTCATTTAATTTTCATCCTTCTCTGATTTATTAAAAGGGTGTACATCCTCTAACTGTAGTTCAAAAACACTTATATATCAAGGGATTTGGAGATTTTACACCAATAAGTATTCTAGATAATAAGCCTTTTTGAATCTAGTCTTTATAAACCATTTAATATAGATTTATATTTCCTTATTTACATTTTAATCTTAATCAATTCTCAATTGCAATAATTATGAAACAACTTATCTAACAGTACAAGATACTTGTAATTTATAATATTTACAAGTTAAAAAGCATTAAGTTTAAATTATCATTATCGCGCTTATGCTAACTTAAGATAAATAGTCATAATATAATATATTAGGTCGAGACAAAACACTGTCTCGACCTCTGCTACAACTCTATTTAATCACTTTTTCTTTGGTTAATAATTAATCGACATTTTAAATAGTCATCCTTTGAAATAAGCCCTATTTTATATAGCGATTTTATTTCTTGTTCCATCATTTCATACATGTCTGCTTTATCTTTAAAGTAAACGATAAATCCAAATTTTTTAAGGAGTTGCTGGACGTCATAAAATGTATTAATTTTCTGAATCACTATCATCGCTCAATTCTTTGTTTAAATTAATATAATCATTGTTACTAGGGTCAGACTTTAACGCAGCTTTTATGTATTTCTTAGCTTTACCCTTGTTATCAAGGGACCTGTTTGCAATGGCTAATTGATAGTTCAAGAGTCCTGAATTAGGGTGTGCTCTTAACCCTCTTTCCCATGTTGCAATGCCTTCTGCTTTCGAGTCTAACGTTGCTTTAATAAGTCCATTTAAATAATAAGTTTCGTCATCGGCATAATCCTTATTAATAGTATGCTTTACCATATCTTTTGCATCATCATAATTACCTTGTTTCATTTCCTTTGTAATAATCGTATTGTATATATTATCTTCTTTAATTGTAAAAATTCTGATTTGAGCGGCAATAAATAAGACTAGTGTTAATACTATGAGAAACCAGAAACGATTTGTATTTGTTTTAAAATAAAATCCTATTAATGTTATTAACAAACCACCAATGAAGCCGCCTATATGCGCAACAATATTTACATTTTGCATAAACAGTGATAGCCCAATCATAATTAAAAGTACAATTAATAATTGTCCAATTAATTTACGGTTGAACTGTTTACCTACATACATAAATATAAATATTGCACCAATCAATCCGAATATAGCACCACTTGCACCTACAGAAACGGTATCTGTATTAAATGAAAGTGATGCAAAATTACCAAATAAACCAGCGACAATATATATTACGAACATTCTCCAATGGCCAACGATAGCTTCTACAATTTTCCCAAATATAAATAGACTCAACATATTCATTAAAATATGTTCAAAATTATAATGTAAAAAGATAGAGGTAATCAATCTATACCATTCACCATGTACAACATTAAAATGTACAAGCCCACCTAAGTCTAATAATTTTAAATCTGAAAAACGATTCAAAAACAACGTCATAGCTAACCAAATAATAATATTAATTGCTATTATCGTATATGTAACAGGGGCGAACTTAAGCATATGTTTTTCAATAGGATTGTTATTGAGCGTACGTTGTTTATAATACGCTTTTGTATGTTTGGTTGTACGATGATACATTTTTTTTACAAAGAAATTTGGCATGATTCTTTCTATATGCTCTGCTTCTCTAATGATTTTAACCTTAAATTTAACCGGTTTAGTTTCATTTAAGTTCTCATCTGTAAACATTTTATCTGTAAAAATAAATAATTCATAATTCTTGGGTTTAAACCCTAAAAATGTAATGATATTATCTTGGTTTTCTTGGATTCGAGTTTTATCAAATCTAACATCTTGAGTTGAATTAGCGCCATATTTAAATATTACAATACTTTGTGATTTCTTATTTGCTAACCAAACTTCATCATTATCTTTATTTGTGTGAACAACATAATAATTCAGATATTTAATCCAAGTATATATGCACTTCCAATAATGTTTCTCAGTGATCATATTTGCCTCCATTATTTAGTTGTAGTTATGATTAATTTTTCAACTGGTTCATCATGTACTTCTGTTTCAAACGAATTTAATTGGAAGTCATATAGCAGACTGATAGTAGATTGTTTATTGTTACTTAAAAATCTATCAAAATATCCCCCACCATAACCGATACGGTAACCAATATTATTAAATACGACGCCAGGAACTACTACTAAATCTAAATTATTAGTGATTTCAGTATCTGTATTGACGTGATTAATGCCTTTGTCATCTGGACCAATGTGGTTTAAATCATCTACATGTTTAAATGTCATTTCCTTCGTTTGATAATTTGTTTCGGGTACAAAAACAGTTTTTTCGTCTTCTATCATTTGTTGAATAATAGGATATGTATTTACTTCATGAGGCATCGATAACACAATGCCAATCCGTTGTGATAGTTTGTATTCATCTGTATTGAAAAAGTGATCGCTTAGATATTTATCTGCCGCTTGCTTATTTGATTGTTTCATAAATTGTTTCATTAAATTAATATTTTTTTGACGTAATATTTTTTTGGACATTTTGAACACCTTCCCCAAATACATACTTCTATTATTATAACGTTAAAGATTTGTAATGTCATTTAACTGCTTTTTAAAATAAGCGAAAAAATAACCAGATTCTATACAAGAATCTGGTTTAAAATATTAATTATTTTGTTTCACGGTGCATAGTGTGTTTGTTGTCACGTGCACAGTGTTTTTTCATTTCTATACGTTCAGGATTAGTACGTTTATTTTTTGTAGTAATGTAGTTTCTTTCTCCACATTCTGTACAAGCTAGAGTTACGTTTACGCGCATGCTAATTCCTCCTTACCTTTTCAAAATACGACCTATTAATCATACCATTTAGTTATAAAATTGAAAAGTATTATTTTTCAATAAAGACGACTATATCAGTATTTATAACAAAATCGTTTATTTTATTTTTCAGCTCGTTCTTTAAAGTAGTAGTTTATAACATCTCTACCTAAATCTCCACCATTTAACCACGGTTCTGGAACTGGTTGATTGGTATACACAATTGAAAATGCAAGTTTAGGGTCCTTAATTGGTGCATAACCAACATAAGTTGAGTTTACTCTTGATTCACCGTTTTGGAAAACTTCGGCGGTACCTGTTTTACCTGCGGATGGAACTTCGGTATCGTTAAAGCTTTGATAACCTGTACCAGGTTTTTCATTAAACGCCATCTCAAATCCATCTTGAATTTGTTTAATTTGCTCTCCTGAGTTATTTACTCTGTTAAGCACTTTACCCTTCACTTTCTCTTTAACAGGGCCCAATGTATCTTTATTTGTTGCCTGTCTAATTTCTAAGCCAATATGTGGTTGAACTCTATATCCGTTATTACCAATTGTAGAAACATATTGTGCCAATTGTAAAGGTGTATACGTATCATATTGCCCTATTGCTAAATCAAGGAAATTACCTGGATTATCAGTTAATGGTTCAATTTGTCCATTTGTTTCATTCGGTAAATCAATACCTGTTTTGACACCAAGTCCTACTTGATTCAATCCTTTACGTAGCTTTTGACCTGCCTCAGAAATATCATTTGGTAATGTCATATTTTCTGAATATGGAGACCCAGCCATTTTCAATGCTGTCTTAAACATATAAACGTTAGATGAGTGCATTAGCGCTTCTTTATCGTTTATCGTTTTTCTACCATCTTGGTTAAAGTAAGAGCGTTTTGTCAGACCACCAGCAAATTTCAGTGGTTCATCGACCATTTGATCACCAACATTAATTGCATTATTTTGATAACCAGCTAATAAAGTGCCACCTTTTACAGATGAGCCAACGGCAAATTGTGATGTAAATGTACCGATGTCATAATCTGTTAAATCGCCGTTCTTATCTATTTGTTTACCAGCCATTGCTAAAATATCGCCATTATTTGGATTTTGCACAACTATGAGTGCATTATCCATATCTTTAGCGCCTTCACTACGAAGTTTTGATATTTGCTTCTCTAAGTATTCTTCGGTTTTTTTCTGTAAGTCGATGTCAATGCTAAGCACTAAATCATCACCACGGGAACCAGGATTAATGACTTTGGAGTCAATGACTTCACCTGATTTATCAGTAGTATATTTCATTTCTTTTTTCTTGCCTTTTAAAATATCATCATATTGATATTCTAGATATGATTTTCCTACACGATCATTACGAGAATATCCTTTAGCCAAGTATTGTTCGGTTAGTTCTTTAGGGATACCTTCTTCAGTCGTAGATACATCTCCAAAGATACCTCTTAATGTATCACCATTAGGGTATTTTCTGTCCCAATCCATTGTTGTATTGACACCTGGCAAATCAGATAATTTTTGTGACACCGCTGCGTATTCTTCATCAGTGACATCCTCATTTTTAATCATTTGTGGATCAAGCGCTGAACCAGACATCATTTCTCTATAAATAGCTAAGACTTGCAAATCTTTGTCAGTTAGTGTGTTGATTTGCTTTTTCCCAATTTTTTTATATAAGGACTCGTCATAGTCGTCTTGAGAAATACTGCCATCATCAAGTAATGCTTGTTCGCTTTGCATTAATGTTCTCGCTTTATTTGGATGTAATTGAATCCAATAGTCTTGTTTATCTCGATCTGTTATTTTGTCAGTATCCATTTTAATTAAATCAGATAAATCTTTAGCAATTTTTAAAACTTCTGTTTGTGAAGTTTTTCTTCCACGCGCATATGTAATCGCTTTTTTAGAAGCGTTATCAACAAGAACTTTACCGTTTCTATCTAATATACGCCCTCTCGGTACGGCTTCATTAACTGTTAAATTTTCGCTATTTTTTATCAGTTGTTTATAATGAGAACCCTGTGCAATTTGTAAATAACCTAACCTTAAGACAACTACTGCAAAAATAAATACAATCACACCAAATATAAAGCTAATTCTTTTATTCATTGTATTTCTAATTTTTTCATCATTTGACTTTTCTTTTAATCTTTTTAACAAAACAGCATACCTCAATTCAAAAGTTCTCACTATGAATGATATATGAAATTAGCGAATATTTCTATTATTTTAGTTAAAAAAAATGACGACCTAGTAAAAGGCCGTCATATTCGCTAGCTCAATTATTTAGCTGCGTTATATAATTCGTCAACTTTTTCCCAATTTACAACGTTCCAGAATGCACTAATATAGTCTGGACGTTTGTTTTGGTATTTAAGATAATAAGCGTGTTCCCAAACATCTAATCCTAAGATAGGTGTTTTGCCTTCAGTAATTGGATTATCTTGGTTAGGTGTAGTAACGATTTCTAAGTTACCGTTATTAACTACTAACCATGCCCAACCTGAACCGAAACGTGCTGCTGCTTTGTCTGCAAATTCTTCTTTAAATGCGTCTAAAGAACCCCATTGTTCTTTAATTTTATCAACAACAGTACCTTTTTCTTCTGAGTTTGGAGTTAATAATTCCCAGAATAATGAGTGGTTTAAATGTCCACCGCCATTATTGCGAACAGCTGTTTGAATGTTTTCTGGAACACTGTCTAGATTCGCAACAATTTCTTCAATTGATTTAGATTCTAAATCAGTTCCTTCTACTGCTGCGTTTAATTTAGTTACATAAGTGTTATGGTGTTTGCCATGATGAATTTCCATTGTTTGTTGATCAATGTGTGGTTCCAATGCATCAAAACCATAAGGTAAATTTGGTAATTCAAAAGCCATAAATAATCATCCTCCTAATTAATCTTTAAATAAAGCATAACAACTAATTTTGATAACAACAATTAATCTGCTTAAAGTTTAATTGAAAAGTTATTGAATAATATTTGTCATCTTTAGTTACTCTACTAGTATATCTCAAATTGGACTTATTTAAACATGTTTATGCAACAATTTTAAAAATTCAATTTAATTCATACGAAAGACCTATGATTTATGGAAAATTTTTTGTATTTTGAATCTTATTTGTACAATTTACAATTAAGCTTGCTGACAGGTTTCACACACGCCATAAACTTCTAATTTATGTGTATGGATATCAACTTTAGGAAGAAATGCTTTAATTTGTTCAATAGGACAAAAATCAATTACTTTTGTATCGCCACATGATTCGCATATAAAATGATGGTGATGATGATCTGTGCAAGCAATTCTAAATTTCATTTCACCATCTAATTCTGTCCCTTCAACTATGCCTAAATCTTTAAATAAATGTAAATTACGATAAATTGTATCGAACGATATGCCAGGGAAATTTTTATCCATTTCCTGTTGAATCATTTTAGCATTAATATATTTGTCTTCAGAGACGAATATATCAAGCATTTCACGTCTCTTATTTGTATATTTATGTCCGTGATTTTTAATGATACTAATAGCCTCTTCAGTTTTCATCGTTAGCATCTCCTTTTATTGTTCGTGTTTTAAATTTCTGATACATCATCGCAATAGCGAGTATGAGTACAAGTAATACTACAATTACACCACCTGGTGATATATTCATATAAAACGCTAATACGAGTCCTCCAATAACTGAAATTTCTCCAATAATAACACTTAAAATGATTAACTGTTTAAAACCTTTTGTGATTCGCATTGAAATTGCTACAGGTAACGTGATTAGTGCACTCACTAATAAGATACCTACTACGCGCATAGATGCAGATATAACCATTGCTACAATAATAATAAATATAAATTGAATCCATTTAGGTATTCCTATGACTTTACTATATTCTTCATCAAAAGATAATATGAATAATTCTTTGTAAAAAGAAAGTATAAATATAAGAACAATGATGACAATTACAATAATTGTAAATAGGTCGCTTAATGTGACTGCACTGATAGAACCAAATAGTAGTCCAACAATTTCTTGGTTGAAGCCATCTGCCAAGGAAATAAATATTGCACTTAATGCAATACCAGCACTCATAATAATTGGAATAGCAATTTCTTGATAATTACTGTAAGAAGTTCTTAACTTTTCAATAAGTAATGCACCGATTACAGCATATAAAATACCAAACCACATTGGATTAATAAATGCCAATGTAGGAATTACCGTGGCGATAAACATTCCAAATGAAATACCACCAAGCGTGACATGGCTTAATGCATCTGCAATCAATGATAGTCTCCTAACAACAATGAAAGCACCAATTAATGGCGCAATTAAACCGATAAGTAGTCCACTTACAAGTGAATATCTCATAAAATCAAAATTTAGTAAGGCTTCAATCATGATGAACAACACTCCCTACTATGTTGATGATCAACAAATTGGATAGGGTGACCATAAATTTTTGATATTTCAACTTCGTCTAATGATTTAAAGTCTTCAGTTGTGCCATGAAAATGTAAATGCTTATTCAAGCAAGCAACTTCTGTTGCCGTATCTGCAACAACCCCAATATCATGTGTAACAAGTATGATGGTTACACCTTCTTGTTTTAGTGTGTTCAAAGTCTCATAGAATTCACTTACATGTTTTGCATCAATACCGCTAGTTGGTTCATCAAGAATTAATACAGATGGTTCACTGATTAACGCACGTGCAATTAACACTCTTTGTTGTTGTCCACCGGATAATTCTGCTATGTTTTTGTCGATCAAATGTTCAATGTTAAGACGTGATAAAACACTTTTTACACTTTGCTCATCTTTTTTATTGAACCATTGAAATAGTCTCTTACGCTTGGTAAGCCCACTGATAACGACTTCTTTTACGCTAGCTGGGAAACCGGCTTTAAACGCCTGTGCTTTTTGAGAAACGTAACTAATTTTAAGTAAAGACTGATTACCATTATAGTCTTTCCCATCAACATAAATTTGGCCTTTTTGAATTGGTAATAAGCCTAATATGATTTTTAGTAAAGTTGATTTCCCAGCACCATTTGGCCCTACAATTGCAACAAACTCTCCTCGATTAATTTTAATGTTTATGTTTTCAAGTACTTGTTTGTTGTCAAAATAATAATCTATATTTTTTAATTCGAATACTGGCGTAGACATGTTTTCACCTCGTTCTATACTATACAATGAGATATGAATTATGTAAATAGTAATGTTTACGAATTAATAAAAAAGAGTAACGTGTGAATTCTAAGTGGATTATTAGAATTCACATATTACTCTTCACCGTTCTAGCGGAATAAATCCCCAAAACTTTTCTTAATTTATATTGTTTAAAAGTAATTAATCAGACCCTTTAAAATACGGTCTTTTTTAAGAAACATTATTATTGATTTAAAATTTTATTCTTCAAATCTGGATCAAATTGTTGTTGTTTTAACATTTCGATTTCTAATTTATATGGTGGTTTTTTGTTCTTTTTATCTTCACCAACATAAGGCGTTTCTAATATTTTTGGAATTTCTTTAAACGTATCATGATGGACAATATAGTTAAGCGCATCGAACCCAATATAACCAAATCCGATATTTTCATGCCTATCTTTATGTGCCCCAATATCATTTTTACTATCGTTTACATGCACAACTTTAATTCTATCGACACCTATAATTTTATCAAATTCGTTTAAAACACCATCGAAATCTTCTTTTACGTTATAACCAGCATCGTGTGTATGACATGTATCAAAACAGACAGATAGTCTTTCATTATGATTTACTCCATCAATAATTCTGGCTATCTCTTCAAAGTTTCTGCCAATTTCAGATCCCTTACCAGCCATTGTTTCTAATGCTATTCTAACATCATTATCGTTCGTTAGAACTTCGTTAAGACCTTCTATTATCTTTTTAATACCTGCATCTGTACCTTCTCCAACATGAGACCCTGGGTGTAATACGATATCTTTTGCGCCTAGTGCTTGTGTACGTTCTATTTCACTTTGTAAGAACTCCACACCAAGTTCAAAGACATGCGGTTTAACTGTATTAGCGATATTTATAATATAAGGTGCATGCACAACAATATTTGATAGACCATGAGCTTTCATTACTTCTTGACCTTTTTCAATATTCAATTCTTCGATAGGCTTTCTTCTAGTGTTTTGTGGCGCACCAGTATAAATCATAAATGTAGACTCACCAAATTTGTGTGCTTCCTCAGCTGAGCCTTCTAACATTTTTTTACCATTCATCGATACATGAGACCCTAATAACATAAAATTCACCTATCCTTTTCTATTTTTTCTTTCCTGCCTACTCTTTTGTTTACTAAATTGTTTGCGTTCTTTACGTTTTAAATCATCCAAATCACGCTTGAATTTTTTCTTGTAACCAGGTTTGACTTTTTTCTTATTACTTTTAACTTTATATTTTAATTGATTTGTTAAATGATCGTCTTTATTTTTACGTGATTGACGTAAATTATGAGCTTTAATAGGTTTTAACTCATCGTCTTTAATATCAACGTTTTCAAAATGATAGCCACGTTGTTCAATTAATGCAACATTATTTTCTTCATCAGGGCTGTACAAAGTAATTGCAACGCCTTTATATTGCCCTCTACCAGTACGACCCACACGATGTGTGAAGAAATCAATATCATTTGGTACATCAAAGTTAATTACATGACTTACACCATCAATATCAATACCACGTGATGCTAAATCACTAGCTATTACGTATTGGAATTCTAAATTTCTAATACGTTTCATTTGTTGTTTACGTTCTCTAGGTGAAAGACCACCGTGAATCATACCTAATTTTAAACCAGCAGCATTAAGTTGGTTAGCTAATTCATCAGCACTATCTCTACTATTACAGAAAATGATACATAAATATGGGTTTAGTATATCAATTAACTTTAAAGTCTTTTCTATTTTAGCTTCGCCTTTTGTCGGAATTAAATAGAATTCTATATTCTTTTTGTTCTTTTCTGTATTTTCTATCTCTACAAAATCGGGATTTTCAAGATATTTATTTAAAAATGGATGTAACGATTTAGGTATTGTCGCACTGAACACTGCAATATGTGCTTTCTCATCTAATCTTGTAGCAATATGATCAACTTCATCTATTAGCCCTAAATCTATCATTAAGTCTGCTTCATCAATAACTAAGTAGGATGCTAAGTGTACATGTAAATCCCCGTGTTTAGCTAAATCATTTATACGTGTAGGTGTACCGATAACAAGTTGTGGTTGATTCTTTGCACGACTACGATCTTTTTCAATATCTGTGCCACCTATGAATAGCTTTACTGACACATCTTCTTTAAATTTTGTTATATGGCTAGCAACATCAAAAAGTTGTTGCGCTAATTCTCTTGTAGGAGCTACAACAATTGCTTGGGGTTCTTTGTATTCTGTATCTATTGAATTGATTAACGGTAATAAAAATGCATGGGATTTACCTGTCCCTGTTTGTGATTGGCCGATTAAGTTTACTTGTTTTATTATTTTTGGTATTACTCGGCTTTGAATTTCAGTCGGTTGATCAAAATTCAAATCTTTCACAGCATCAATCAGACTTGGTTCTAAATTAAATTTCTCAAATGGGTGATTTGCCATGTCTTGGCCTCCTTAAATCTTCATCTTATCTATTATAAAGCATTACCGTATAATTTTGAACTAAATTATTATCTCAGATTAAATAGGTAATAATTGCTACAAAATATTTGTCAGTAGTAGTATCAATATAAATTTATAACAAAATCCCAATATTTCCCACTAAAAATGCTAACTTTAATAAATTATGATTATCAAAAATCAATTATATTTTAATTGTCATGCAATATTTCATATTAACGGCTGAAGCATTGATTATGCTTCAGCCACAAATTGTTGTTATAAATATTCAAAGGGGTCTGTGTTTATCTCAGAAGATTCAATATTAAATATTTTATCTTCAATATTCAGCCAATCTTCTAAAAGATGGCATAGCCCTTCTCTCATTACATATTCACTGTAATGGTTGATATCTAATAAATTAACACCTGCGATTTTAGCGTCTAAAGCATCATGGTGTTTAATATCACCAGTCACAAAGATGTCAGCACCTTTCTGACTGGCAGCGTACTCAAATCCAATACCTGATCCACCTATTATAGCAACTGTTTCTATGTTTGCGTTGAGATCGCCTGAGAAACGTACACTTGGCATTTTCAATTGGTCTTTAACATGACTCACAAATTTTTTCACTGTCGTCACTTCTTTAAGTTTGCCTATCATGCCTAAACCATAATTCGCTTGTTTTGTAAGTTCTATAAAATCATAAACCGGTGTTTCATATGGATGGTGTTGTGTAATTAAGTCTTGTGTTAAAGTTCTTTGAGTATATTCAATCATAAATTCTAATTTATATTCTTGTACATGAGAAATTTGTTCTTTTTCACCGATATGTGGGTTTGCATTATCTACCGGCTTAAATTGACCAGTGCCAGAGCTTTCGAAAAAGCAGTATTGATAATCCCCCTCTTGAGCTACACCTGCTTCACTTAATGCTTCTTTAAAATCGCTTAAGTTTTCTTCAGGAATAAATACTTGAACTTTGTAATAAGGTATATTTTCAGGATTTAAAATCTGTTGTTTTTCTAAACCTAATTTATTAGCAAGCATCGCATTCACACCTTTTGGATAAACATCTAAATTAGTATGTAATGCAATAAGATTAACATCGTTTTTGATTAGTTTACGTATAATTAACCCATATCCTTCTTGTTGAGTAATATTTTTTATCCCTTTAAAAATAAGAGGATGATGACAAATTATTGTATTACAGCCTTTATTTAACGCTTCATCAACAATCTCTTTAGTACAATCAAGTGCTGTTAATATTCCTGTTATTTTGTTAGCTTTATCACCAATTAATAAACCTACGTTATCCCATGATTCTGCTGTATCAAATGGTACGTGTGTATTAATAGTTTTTAATAAATCATCTATAGTCATTTATAACACCTCATTAATTAGATTTAACTCATCATTAATTTCATCTAAACGTTTGGCATGTGTTTTAGGGTTTAAATTATTTTTTATCTTTAATAATGCTTCTTTTTCACGTTCCCATTTTTTGTTAAATAAATCATTTTTATCTTTAACTAATTCAGGTCCGAATTTTAATTCTATTTGAGTCATAGATGGTGTTTTTTCGAAATACTCAGCAACAATAATTTCATAGATATGTCCCTTTTCTTCCATAATTTCTTCAGCTATTATGCCATAATTTAATTCTACAAGCTTATTTCTAATGGCACTTGACTGTATATTACTTTGTAACACCAATCTCGGTTTACTGCATAATTTATTGGCGCCATCACCTATAATTTTAGCTATGAGCGGGCCACCCATGCCACATATAGTAATTGAAGTTACAGCATCTCCATCTTGTATAACTGTTAAACCATCACCTAATCGTACATCGATATGATGACTGAGTTGATGCTCGCTTACGTTTCGTTTAGAAGCATCAAATGGCCCTTTAATGACTTCGCCTGCAATTGCTTTTTTTGTTAATTTATTTTCTATAGCATAAATAGGTAGATAAGCATGATCCGAACCAATATCAGCTAAATATTCACCTTTAATATAGTTACTTACTCGTTTTAATCTTTGATTTAATGGAATCATAAAAATGCTCCTCTTTTAATATGTAAAAAAGGAGCGGAAGAGAAATCAAAATTTTCAATTTGATCTCGTATTCCCGCTCCCTGTATCACTGACTTGTTTTTAAAGCTATTAAATAGCGTATTGTACACTTCGTCAGCTATTGTACATGTGTACATAGAGACACTTCAACACTCGTTCAATACGTAGTTGATGCTTCAAGCACTAAAAATTAGTCCATAAAATCTTTTAGACGTTTGCTTCTACTTGGATGTCTTAATTTTCTAAGTGCTTTTGCTTCTATCTGACGAATACGTTCTCTTGTAACACCAAATACTTTACCAACTTCTTCAAGTGTACGTGTTCTACCATCATCTAATCCAAAACGTAAACGCAATACATTTTCTTCTCGATCAGTTAATGTGTCTAATACATCTTCTAATTGTTCTTTTAATAGTTCATAAGCTGCATGATCAGAAGGGCTTTGCGCTTCTTGGTCTTCAATGAAATCACCTAAATGACTGTCATCTTCCTCACCGATTGGCGTTTCTAATGAGACAGGTTCCTGAGCAATTTTCAGTATTTCTCTTACCTTCTCAGGAGGTAAGTCCATTTCTTCTCCGATTTCTTCAGGAGCAGGATCACGGCCTAAGTCTTGTAATAATTGTCTCTGTACACGGATTAACTTGTTGATTGTTTCAACCATGTGAACAGGAATACGAATTGTGCGGGCTTGGTCAGCAATAGCACGTGTAATCGCTTGACGAATCCACCACGTTGCATAAGTTGAAAATTTAAACCCTTTATTAAAATCAAATTTTTCAACAGCTTTTATTAATCCCATATTACCTTCTTGAATAAGGTCTAAGAATAGCATGCCACGACCTACGTATCTCTTTGCAATACTAACAACAAGACGTAAGTTAGCTTCGGCTAAACGAGATTTTGCAACTTCGTCACCTTGCTCAATTTTTTTAGCCAATTCAATTTCTTCTTGAGCGTTTAATAAATCTACTCGTCCAATTTCTTTTAGATACATACGAACTGGATCATTTATTTTTACGCCTGGAGGTGCACTTAAATCATTTAGATTCAGTTTAGAATCTTTATCAGAACTATCTTTTTCATTAACTAAACTAATATCGTTATCTGTTAATTGGTCAAATAGTTCATCCATTTGGTCAGAATCCATTTCGAAGTTTTGTAATTTTTCAGCAACTTCTTCATGGCTTAGGTGCCCTTCTTTTTTACCTTTTTCAATTAATTGTTTTTTTACATCTTCTAAAGTTAGAGATGGGTCAATGGTTTGTTTTTTAACTTTAACTTTATTTCCAGACATGAAAAGGCCTCCCGAATATAATATCAACTTGATATCAAAATATTTTATAGATAAAATTAGTAAATTCTACTCAAAACATTGTATCGTATACACATTAAGTGATATAAACATACAGACAAATACATATTTTTCAATTCATTCTACTTTTATTATGATTTACAATTTTTTCTAAATAATATTTTTGCAGTTCTAAATCACCTAATCTTGATGCTTCTCGGAGCTTTTGATTAAGCGATTCAATAGTTTCTTCATTTCTATTAGTTGTCAGTGTATTTATATAGTCATCAATTTCATGTTCAAAAGGTTCTTCATTTATCAAATAGTTATCTAATGATATAAATGCTTCTTTAATTTCATTGGAATCAATGTACTGTAATACATCACTAATATTGAACGTATCATTTTCAGAGTAAAACTCGTGTAAAACATTAAATATACGCTTAAAATATTCATTTGTAAAGTCTTCTAATTGAAGTAATTTATGATAATTTAAAAAAGTGTCTTTATCATTCATAAAATGCTTAAGTAAAGCACGTTCTGCCTTCTCATTTTTGTTTAAATTATTAAATTGTGGCGCAGACGGTACATGATAGTCTTGAGGTTGATAATAATCTTGTTGCTGTCCTACTATATTATTTAGACTATCCGAGCTAACTTTAAACAATTCCGAAACTTCTTGCAATATCTTTTTCTGCAAAATAGTTGAACTCATATAAGAAATATCGTTAGTGATTTCCTTTAAATATCGTTCATATGCTAAATCATTATTTTCAATTTCATCTTGATGCGTATGAACTTTATAAATAATGAATGACTTTTTCTCATGTTCTACAAAGTAATTGAAGGCTTCAGCCCCATGTTTCCCAATATACTCGTCAGGGTCCATATCTTTAGGTAATTGCACTACAAACACATTAAACCCTTGTTGTAACAGTATTTGTCCAGTTTTTAATGTAGCTTCTGTACCTGCGTAATCCCCATCGAACATCAAAGTAACATTAGTCGTTAACTTTTTAATAAATGCTATATGTTCTTGTGATATTTGTGTTCCCATACTAGCAACAACTTGTTTGAGACCAGCTTGGTCAGCTTTAATAACATCCATAAAACCTTCTAATAAAATTAATTCATCAGTTTTTCTGATGGATTTTCTAGCGTGATCAACATTATATAGTAATCTACGCTTTTGAAATATTGGTGTTTCTGGACTATTTAAATACTTTGGTTCTTGATTTGTATACGTTCTACCAGAGTAGCCAACAGTTCGGCCTTGTGCATTTGTTAACGGAAACATAATACGATCTCTAAAACGGTCATAGTAACTAAAATTTTCCTCGTTTCGAGATAGCAACCCAGCCTCATATGCAAGTTGAATATCATACCCTTTTTTCTTTAAAAAATCATGGCAGAAATGTGAGTTGTTTGGTGCATAACCAATTTTCCTCGCATCGATCAATGCATCAGTAAAGCCTCGTTCTTTCAAATAATTTAAGGCGGCTTCACCTTCTACTGTTTTTTTCAGCGCATAATGATAATATTCTTGCATTAATTCATGCATTTCAATCATTTTTAAATCGTCTGATGCAACTTGATGTGAAACCGCTTGGTTTGAGCCAGAAGATTCTGTTTCAACTGTAATATTCACGCGCTCCCCTAATTCTTTAACAGCATCAGTAAAGGAAATGTCTTTAATTTCTTGTGTAAATTGGAAAACATTGCCTCCTTTTTTACAACCGAAACAATGACAAATTTGTTTATCTTCTGACACGGTAAAAGATGGGGTCTTTTCATCATGAAAAGGACACAAACCTATATAATTGCGTCCCCTTTTCTCTAACTTCACATACTCACTAACTAAGTCGAGTATATCAGTTTTTTCTTTTATTTCGTTGATTGTAGATTGTTCGATTCGCAAAATAATCACCTATTAGACATTAGTTACACTATTATAAATGTTTTATTTATTTTTTGAAACTATTTTGCTCGATAATACTAATAATATCATTTGCTGTTTCTTCAATCGCTTTATCCGATACGTCAATTACTGGACAGCCTATCCTTTCAACTAAGTCATGGAAATAATTAAGTTCTTCTTCAATGCGCTGTTCTGTAGCATATCTCGCACTATCCCCTAATCCAAGCTGCTTCAGACGTTCTTTACGAATTTTATTTAATTTTTCTTCACTGATTTTTAAAGCAATACATTTAGATGAATCAATATTAAATAGATCATCTGGTGGTGTAACCTCTGGTACAATTGGAATGTTCATAACCTTATAACTTTTATGTGCAAGGTATTGGGATAAAGGCGTTTTTGAAGTTCTTGAAATTCCTAATAACACAATGTCTGCTTTTGATAAACCTTTTGGATCTTTACCATCATCATATTTAACTGCAAATTCAATAGCATCGATTTTTTTGAAATAGGCTTCATCTAATTGATGAACAAGTCCCGGTTCAAAATAGGGTTGTTCATCAATTTTATCCAATAAAATATTCATCAATGGTCCCATGATATCTACAGATTTAATATTAAATTCACTGATTTTTGCTTCCATATATTTTCTTATTTCTGGTTTCACTAGTGTATAAACTACAATCGCTTCAGTATCTCTTGCGACAGAAATCACTTCGTCCACGTTTTCTAATGCTTCAATGTAAGGGTATCTGCTTATTTCACTGTCACATTGATTTGGATTAAATTGTGAAATACAGGCTCTTGCTACTAATTCTGCAGTTTCACCTACTGAGTCGGATGCGACTATTATTCTAATATTTTCCATTAATTTAATACCACCTATTCATTTAATAATGACACGAAGATTTTAGTTATCGTTGTTTTAGAAATGCGACCTTTAACTTCATATTTCCCATTTTCTTTTTTAACCACAATAGGCAAAGAATCGATTTCCTTTTCAATCATGAGATTCGCTGCAAATATTACTCTTTCGTCTTCTAAAACGAAACTTAAATTTGGCATGCGTGTCATGATAATATTCACGGGCATCGTATGTATATCTTCCCCGATCATTGACGCTCTCAATAAATCTTTACGTGAACAAACTCCCATAAAATCTCCATTATTGTTAATTACAAACAGTGTACTAACATCTTCTAAAAATATAGTACATATCGCATCATAAACAGTCATCTCACTTTTTACTACTACTGGGTGAGATGCGTAATCTTTAACGACATATTGTTTTAGTTCATCGGCTATTAATTTATTTTTTGGTTTCCCAGAATAATAATAGCCAACACGTGGTCTAGCTTCTAAAATACCAGACATTGTTAAAATAGCTAAATCGGGTCTTAAAGTCGCGCGTGTTAAATTCAGCCGTTCAGCTATACGTTCACCAGTAATTGGGCCATTATTCTTCACAATTTCAACAATTTGTTGTTGCCTTTTACTCAGTTCTATAACGCTCACCCCTTTAATCAATTTACTCAATTATACATTGAATTTTAAATTGCTACAAATACATATATTTACTTGCTTATAAACCATCAATACATTAAAATTAGATTTAAAGCGAGTTAAGGATAGTGAAAGCTTAACAAAGATTAATGGCTACAACTAAATGATTTGTAAAAGCGAGTGTTCACACTAACTTGGGTGGAACCGCGGGTTAACAAAAATTCAGTAAACAAACACATATTTTGAATATGTGATTAAAAATGATTAACTCGTCCCAAGACACGGATAAAGTTTTATTTTTTCTGTGTCTTGGGACGTTTTTATGTTAAAGAGGAGTGTATTTTTTATGGCAAAAGATATGGAAACAATTGTTTCATTAGCGAAACATAGAGGATTTGTATTCCCTGGTAGTGATATTTATGGTGGTTTATCAAACACATGGGATTATGGTCCACTAGGAGTAGAATTAAAAAATAACATTAAAAAAGCATGGTGGCAAAAATTCATTACACAATCTCCATATAATGTGGGTATTGAGGCTGCAATTTTAATGAATCCAAAAACATGGGAAGCATCTGGTCACCTTGGCAACTTTAATGACCCTATGATTGATAACAAAGATAGTAAAATCCGCTATCGTGCTGATAAAATTATTGAAGATTACATGGCAAATGAAAAAGGTGATGAAAATTTCGTTGCCGATGGTTTAAGCTTTGATGAAATGAAGCGCATTATTGATGAAGAAGGTATTGTTTGTCCTGTAAGTGGAACAGCAAACTGGACTGATATCCGTCAATTCAATTTAATGTTCAAAACGTTCCAAGGTGTAACTGAAGATTCTACAAATGAAATTTTCTTACGCCCTGAAACTGCACAAGGTATTTTCGTAAACTATAAAAATGTACAACGTACAATGCGTAAAAAATTACCATTTGGTATTGGTCAAGTAGGTAAGTCTTTCCGTAACGAAATCACACCAGGTAACTTCATTTTCAGAACACGTGAATTCGAACAAATGGAACTAGAATTCTTCTGTAAACCAGGTGAAGAAATAGAATGGCAAAATTATTGGAAAACGTTCGCAAGCCAATGGCTAAAAGATTTAAACTTAAGCGAAGAAGCTACGCGTTTACGTGATCATGATGCCGACGAGCTTTCTCACTATTCAAATGCAACTACTGATATTGAGTACCGCTTCCCATTTGGTTGGGGTGAATTATGGGGCATCGCTAGTCGTACAGATTTCGACTTGAAAAAACACAGCGAACACTCAGGTGAAGATTTCCAATACCATGATCAAGAAACAGGAGAAAAATATATCCCTTATTGTATCGAACCATCATTAGGTGCTGATCGTGTCACATTAGCATTCTTATGTGATGCTTATGATGAAGAAGGCGTTGAAGGTAGTAAAGATTCTAGAACTGTATTACACTTCCACCCTGCGCTTGCTCCGTATAAAGCAGCAGTATTACCATTGAGCAAAAAGCTTTCTGGTGATGCGATTAAAGTATTTGAAGAATTGAGTACTAACTTCTCTATAGACTTTGATGAGTCACAATCAATAGGTAAACGTTATCGCCGTCAAGATGAAATCGGTACACCATATTGTATCACTTTCGACTTTGATTCTTTAGAAGATGAAAAAGTAACTGTACGTGATCGTGACACTATGGAACAAGTTCGTATGCCAATTACGGAACTAAATGCTTTCTTAGCTGAAAAAGTTAAATTCTAATTCAGTTATAGTTAATATTACTTATAAATAAACCAAACGTTAAATATAACGTTTGGTTTATTTTAATATATTTAACACCTGAGTATTCGTACTAAAGTATTTTTGTGTAATGATTTTACTAAAATGGTACACATGAACGAACATAGAGTATTGAATCAGTTTTTGTTGAACATTTAATATATTAGTCCATATCACTACTGTCGTTTTAATTGTTTTCACAGATAACAGAAGCTAGATTTGACAACTATAATTTAATTTTTATCTAATTTAATGGCTTCACTTCCCTTAAACACCGAAAGTTTTATAGTAAACATAAGGTTGAAGCTTCTATCTCTCTATATCATCAATCCTTATCATAGACTTTTGATCCAATATATTTATAGTTTGTTAAAGTCAGACTTTTCTTATATTTGGATATATATCATTTAGTAAAAAGCTATAGCGTCTTTACTTTTGGTTGTTTATATGAACTATACTTAAAAATAAAAAAACACCCTAATACAAGATTATTATATCTTATATTAGAAGTGCTTTCATACTTAGTCTAATTTATGTTTATTCAGTTGATTTTTTTATGGAAACTGATAGGAGTCAATGCTTGTATGACGTGGTCAAGATAAATTATCTAATCTATGTAATTGATTGATTAATTTTTGACTTTTAAAATACATCCCCACATATTCTTTATATAACAGGATCATTAATTCAGACATCTCATTAACAATATCATCATGAATACTAAGAGAACTCATTTGATTAATTGGTAATTTTTGAAGAATATCTAGCAAATAAAGTGTTTTATTAGATAAAACGAGTGCATGTGGATCTTGATATTTAACACCTTCAGAAATAGCACCATCATACTTAAAACTATATGCTATTAATTTGGACTGATCATCATTGCCAGTAATAGCACACTTATCAAATGTAGCATTAAATCCAAAACGGTCCATACATTTTAATAAAACAACTACAGACATCAGTTGCGCTGAAACACCATTTTTAATTTTGTCCAAAACAAAATGTAAAAGGTCATAGCTATATTTAGAAACTTCATCTGCTTCAAGTGAACGATCAATTGTTTCGGCACATAGACTAGCAAAACTACTTTCGTAAATATCTAAACGAAGATTATAATTTTGTTCAATCACATCGACGGAGCTCAATGTCCCCATGCCTTTCCACTTAGAATAAATAAACAAGCCATACACAAATAATTGGGTGTTGGCTTGTAAACCACTTTTACTTTTTTTAGCTCGCCTTACCATTAAAGGTACCTTTGCGCCATGTTCATTCAAAATTGTTATAATTTTATCGGATTCGCCATAATCAACTGTTTTAATGATTATACCTTTTTGTTTAATCAACACAATAGCTCACCGACTTTCAAAAATTCTTTGCCCTAATCTTGATCTTCTAAATAGCCCATTTGACGTATGAAGTTTACTTTGTTACGCCAATCTTTTTGAACTTTTACCCACAGTTCCAAATAAACTTTGGAGCCTAATAGACGTTCTATATCAAGACGAGCACGTTTACCTACTTCTTTTAACTTTTTACCGCCTTTTCCAATCACAATACCTTTTTGAGAATCTCTTTCTACGAAAATGGTAGCTTCAATTCTCACTCTATCTTCATCTTCTTTAACCATGCGATCTACGTTAACCCCAATAGCATGAGGTATTTCCTCGCTAGTCAAATGTAGTATTTTTTCGCGAATAAGTTCACCAACTACAAATTGTTCTGGATGGTCGGAAATTTGATCATCCGGATAATATTTAGGGCCTTCTGGTAAGTAAGATTTTAAAACATTGATAAAATGATCAACGTTGTGGCCTTCTAATGCTGAAATTGGGATAATTTCAGTGAAATCCAAATACTGTTTGTATTTTTCAATTCGTGGCATCAGTTCGTCTGGATGTACTAAGTCAATTTTATTCAACACTAAGAATACTGGTGTCTTAATGGTTTTGAGCATGTCCATAATGTACTCGTCACCACGACCGATATCTTCATTAACATTTACCATAAACATAATAGCATCAATTTCAGATAGTGTATTTGTAGCAACACGCATCATGTAATCGCCCAATTTATGTTTAGGTTTATGAATACCTGGTGTATCCAAAAAGATAATTTGAGCATCTTCTTGTGTCATAACGCCTTGTATTTTATTTCTCGTAGTTTGTGCCTTATCAGACATTATTGCGATTTTATGCCCAATTACTCGGTTTACAAATGTTGATTTACCAACATTCGGTCTACCTATAATCGAGATAAAACCTGATTTATGTTCTGTCATTAATTTAAATCCTTTCCTGAAAATCCTAATGGTAGTAGTTCATTTACTGTCGATTCTATCATATCGCCTTGATGGTTTGTCATATACACTGGCATATCATCGTCACATAGTTCTTTCATTACCTGTCGACAAGCACCACATGGTGAAGAAGGTTCTTCTGCATCTACAGTAACAGTAATTGATTCAAAATCTCCTGGTCGATAACCGTCCGCAATTGCTGACACTAAACTAGATCTTTCTGCACATATAGACATGGGATAAGCAGCGTTTTCTACATTAGCACCATAATATGTTTTTCCATCCTTAGTCTTTAAATACGCACCAACCTTAAAATTACTGTATGGTGCATATGCATTTGCTTGAGCATTTCTTACTTCTGTAAAATAATGTGATTGGTAAGTCATAGTTTATCTCCCCTATTTAATAATAAGTTATCCTCAAATATTTTAATTTTGTTAATTGCTATGTCTTTTTAGTATAAACAAATTTTCTAAAATTGCACTACTATTTAAATACATATGGTGAAAAAATAATGAGTCCTATAACTAAGGCAATGAGAGAAGCAAGAACAACGCTAAAAGCAGCAACATCTTTAGCTTTTTTTGCCAAAACATGATAATCACTAGTAACTAAATCTACGACATATTCTACGGCAGTATTAATTGCTTCAAACGCGAGTACTAGACCAATTGAAATAATAATAAAAAGCCATTCTGTTTCGTTAATTTTAAAAGTAAAACCTGCGATAATCACTATTAAAGCTAATAAAAGATGTAATGAAAATTTATGATCTTTTCTTATCAGTACTAGCATACCATGAAAAGCATAACTAAATCGTTTCATATGCGCCTCTAATCTCTTGTTAATCCATAGGCATTAAGTATTTGTTCTTGTCGTCCGAACATCTCTTTTTCATCTTGTTCATTCATATGATCGTAGCCTAATAAATGTAAAAAACCATGTAATGCAAGAAAACCAAGTTCTCTTTCAAAACTATGACCATAATTATCTGCCTGTTCTTTCGCAACATCAGTACAAATTATTATATCTCCTAATACCCTTGGCATATCAAGCCCAGTTATTTCTGGTTCATCTTCTTCTAAAGCGAAAGAGATAACATCTGTTACTTTATCTTTATCGCGATACATTTTGTTAATTTCTTGAATTTCTTGTTTATCAACAAACGTCACAGACAATTCGGCTTCTTCTTCAATATTTTCTTGTTTTTTGGCAAAAGTAAGCAATTCATCTATTTGTGTTAACCATTCATTTTGTACTAACTCTGTATGATCACTAAAATCTATTGTAAACATTTATTCTTCTCCCTCATAACGATCAATAATTTTACTTACTAATGGGTGACGTACAACATCACTTTGGTCAAGGTTATGAATACTTAATCCTTTTACATTTTCTAGCTTTTTAATCGCTTCTTTTAATCCACTTTTAACGCCTTTTGGTAAGTCTATTTGTGTTTTATCTCCAGTTACTACCATTTTAGAACCGAAACCTAGTCTCGTTAAAAACATTTTCATTTGAGCATGCGTAGTATTTTGTGCTTCATCCAATATGACAAAAGCATCATCTAAAGTTCTACCTCTCATATAGGCTAACGGAGCAATTTCAATTATGCCTCTTTCTATAAATCTGGCTGTTTGTTCTCTTCCTAACACTGTATTCAAACCATCATATAACGGTCTTAAATATGGATCTACTTTTTCTTTTAAATCACCAGGTAAAAATCCTAATGATTCTCCAGCTTCAACGGCAGGTCTAGTAAGTACAATACGTTTCACATTACCCTTACGTAGTTGCTTCGCTGCATATACAACTGCCAAGAAAGTCTTACCAGTACCAGCTGGTCCTACACCAAAAACTAAATCATTATGGTGCATTGCATTGACATACATACGTTGTCCCATCGTTTTAGCACGGATGGTTTTACCATATGCATCTTTAGTAATTTCGTCTTCATATAAATCTAATAAGTATTGAATCTTACCATTTTGTGCCATTTTCACAGCAGCCTCTACATCTTTAATAGATATAGAAACGCCTTGTTGAATGACTTTCAGTAAGTTTATTAGCACAGATTCTGCTTTTTCAACATGCTCAACTTTCTCACCTTTTACAGAGATTTCTTGTCCTCGAGCATGCACAATGACATCAAAGCCTTCCTCAATTGATTTAAGATGTTCATCATTATTACCAATGAGTGCTTGCGCTTCGTTATTGTCATCTATTTGAATAATTCCAGGCATATAAGTACTCCTTTACAAATATATTCGTTACTTCTTATTTTATCCTATTAGATTTTAAGTTACAAAAAGTTTTTAATAAACAATAAATCATTTCAGATATTTATTCAGTTGAATTTTCATAATTCAAACTTACCATTCAAGTTACACCTTCATTATATCACGAAAATGGCTGATATTATTTTAAAGCGTATTGAATCGTAAGTGATTTCCACAATTTTAACAGAAGATTTACATTCTATCTAATTGAATAAATTAAGCAGTACGCAAATTGAGTAATTATTCAATAATAGTTAAAAATGTTTTATTTGTACAGTGTTTTGCAACAAAAAATAACGCCCTATAAAAACCTATATACGTTGATTTTTATAAGACGTTAAAATATGCAATTATAACCTTTTAGGTCTTTCCAGTACTTCAGACCAAATAATACCATTAACCACTTCATCATCGGCAAACCTAAACTGATTATTATTAGCAGGACTTTGAATAGCATGTGCATTCATTAATTGTTTCAAGCGAAACCTTTTTGTTCTTTCAGATAAGTATTTATCCGCAATGATTGCACGCGCTTTTTTCTCAGTTCTCTGAAGTCTTTTCTCGTTTTCACGGTCAATTTCAGTTCGAACATCTTGTATTTGTCCCATTAAATCAGCTTCAAGCTCTTTTTGTAATTTATCATCTTGTTGTTGTTGAGCTCGTTTTGCTTTATCTGCTTCAGTTTCATTATCTTTTCTTGTCTTACGCTCAGAACTTGGTGATTCCATTTTTTCTGCACGTGTTTCCGTTGGTGAAGATTGCGAACGTTCGGGTTGAGGCATTTGTTCAGGTTCTCTTCTTTGTGACGTAGGATCTTCGTTAATATGTTTTTCAATCTCTTTGAAAGTTTTACCTATTTCGTCTAAGAATCCACCTTTTTTCGGTTGCTCACCCTTACTATTTGGCCCTTTATTTACTGGTGGCTTTTGATTTTGTCTATCTTTATGACTATTATCATTAATAGCTCCGATTATTGTTACAATCACAGATATTACAAAAATAATAATACCTATATTCATTTAATCACCCCTAAAATTATTTATCCGGTGATTCGTCATCTTGTTGATTTGTACGTTGATTAATAGAATTTCTCATACCTGTATCTGCCTCAACATTTTTCAAGTTGTAATAATCTTTTACGCCTAAATTTCCAGAGCGTAAAGCTTCTGCCATTGCTAATGGTACTTCAGCTTCGGCTTCAACAACTTTAGAACGCATTTCTTGTACTTTCGCTTTCATTTCTTGTTCTTGCGCTACGGCCATAGCACGACGTTCTTCAGCCTTAGCTTGTGCAATATTCTTGTCTGCAAGTGCTTGTTCAGTTTGTAGGTCTGCACCGATATTTTTACTAATATCAACATCAGCGATATCAATCGATAAGATTTCAAACGCTGTACCAGAATCTAAACCTTTACTTAAAACAGTTTTCGAAATATTGTCTGGATTTTCTAATACTTCTGTGTGATGTTCACTTGAACCAATAGTAGAAACAATACCTTCACCTACACGAGCGATGATTGTTTCTTCACCAGCACCACCAACTAAACGAGCAATATTAGCACGTACTGTAATACGCGCTTTGGCTTTTACTTCGATACCATTCATAGCAACACCAGCGATAAACGGTGTTTCTATAACTTTAGGATTTACTGACATTTGTACAGCTTCTAAAACGTCACGACCAGCTAAATCGATAGCAGCGCCACGTTCAAATGGCAAGTTAATATCCGCTCTTTGTGCTGCGATGTTCGCATCAACTACACGGTCAACGTTACCACCAGCTAAATAATGAGATTCTAGTTGATTCGTAGTTAAGTTAAGCCCTGCTTTATGTGCTTTAATAAGCGGTGAAATAACTTTTCTTGGTGATACTCTACGTAACCTCATACCAACCAATGTACCTATTCCTACTTTAACACCAGCCGCAATTGCTGAAATCCATAATCCGACTGGTACAAATGAAAATAATAACAATAATGCTATTACTACTATAGCGACAATAATAATTAATCCGATCATACTTTCTCTCCTTTATGATTCGTTTTCTCTTACAACAACTCTCGTACCTTCTACTTCTAAAATGGTAACTTGTTTATTTCTTAAAATAAAAGAACCATCAGAAACTGCATCAATACGTTCATTGTTATAAGTAATAATTCCTGCAGGTCTTAAATCAGTTGAAGTTGTTGCAGTTTGCCCAACTAAATGAGAGCGATCTTCGTGTGAAGTGTAGCCTGCTTCTGCATTTGTAGAATCTTTCAATACAACCTTGTCTAAAAATGGAATTTTCCGTTTAAATATCTTCACAAGTATCACCCATTCAATAATTGATAGTATTAGTGCAACGACGACATTGGCAATCATATAAACTAAATTATCTCCTAAAGTAATAATACTAAAAACTATTAGTGCCATACCGATAATACCGATAACTGCGCCGACTACAAAAAGTTCAATTATTACAAATATAACGCCTATGCCAAATAAAATCACAGAATATAAATTGACATCTCCTTTTATATAAAATCCTAAAAAGAATATCAATAAAGTTAATGTGGCAACAATTCCTATTATGTTAATTTTATTTGAATACAATTGATATAAGAAACCTAAAAAGATAATACATGTTAAAATTAACGCAACTACTGGATTTACAACAAAATTAGCCATATCGTCAATCCAGCTTCCACTTTCAACAAAATTAGCTGAAAATATTGTATGTAAACTACTTGAAGGAATCACTCTATCACCTCGCTCTCAATCTAATTATACATGAAATTAATACTTGATTATAGCGTTTACAGCATAAAATTTCATAATCAATAAATTAATTTTCAAGCGTTTCTTGATTGTAAGGACATATTAAGAAACGCTAATAACTTGTAGTGGTAACTACTATCAATCATTAGCGTTATATACAAATTCAGGTAAAAATAATAGCCTTTAGTTGATTATCAACTAAAGGCTATTTTGGTTTATAATTAATGTTGGTGTTGAGGGAGTCAACGAAACAATTAATTATTTGAATTTACGTTTACGTGCAGCTTCTGATTTCTTTTTACGTTTAACGCTAGGTTTTTCGTAAAACTCACGTTTACGTACTTCTTGAATTGTACCGCTTTTAGAAACTGTACGTTTGAAACGACGTAACGCATCTTCAAGTGATTCGTTCTTTTTGACTACTGTTTTAGACATGTGTATTTCCCTCCCTCCAAATATCAACGAAACTTTATTATCATCACATGGCACTAACCATGTATAACTTAGTATAATATATCTGATTAATGTGGTCAATTAGTAAAATTTACATTTTTTTAATTTAACGTTTTTCTTAGACACCTTTTTAGCAGCATCCTAAAATCTTTTATAAATTATATTAATATTAGTAAATTTGTTATTAAGTTTAATATATTGCTTGAATTCAAAAATCCCACATAGGATTAATCTAACAGTTCTACTTCATAACTAATGGTACTTAGCACATATAGAGGCGCTGTTTCAGCTCTTAAAATCCTAGGACCTAACCCAACTTGATGTGAATTCTCACTAAATAATGCTAACTCTTCTTCCGCTAATCCACCTTCAGGTCCAAAAATCACTAGAACACGATCATTGGGCTGAAATTGTTTTATCATCCTTTTAAGGTTACTAACTTCACCTTGTTTGGCAGCATCTTCGTATGCTATCAAAATATAATCATATAAATCACTTTGTTGAAAAACTTCTTTTAGTGAGGCTTTATAAGCGATAGAAGGTATTGCTAATCTATAGCTTTGTTCAGCAGCTTCTTTAATAATTTTCTGCCAACGTTCTAATTTCTTAGTTACCTTACTTTCATTTAATTTTACAACGGAGCGTTTCATTCCTACAGCTAAAAATTCACTAGCACCTAGTTCAGTTGCTTTTTGTAACAACCATTCATATTTATCCGCTTTAATCAAACCACTACATATAGTAATGGTTTGAGGTAATTCTGAATCTATATCAATTTGTTCAACTAGATCGATTTCAATTTCATTAGTAGCTATATTGTTAATTTTACATTTATAAACAGATTGATCCGAAAAAGTGATAATAATTTCATCGTCAATTTGATACCTCATTACGTTTAAAATATGATGGATATCACCTTTGTCGATAATGGAAAAACGCTGAAGTGAATCAGCGTTTTGATTAATAAAGTATCTTTGCATGTCAATCGCTCACTTTCTGCCCTACAATACAGACCCAGCTATTTTCATGGTTAATAGACAACACTTTAAAACCCGTGTTTTCCATGTGCTCTACGATTGCTTTGTGTTTTTCTTCTATAATACCAGACGTAATAAAATAACCATCATTATTCAAGGTATTATAAGCATCATCGATCATTTCTTCAATAATATGAGCTAGAATATTAGCAATCACAACATCAAATTTTTCAGTTTCTTCTTTTAATAAATTTCCAGTCGTGGCTTCAATTGCATGGTCACAATTATTTTTCTCAAAGTTCTCTTTAGCAACTCTTACTGCCATTTCATCTACGTCTAATGCCTTAATACGTTTTACACCTAATAAATGAGTAGCAATACTTAATATACCTGAACCAGTGCCAACATCAATAACAGCGTCACTTGGCTTCACATATGATTCTATTGCCTTTAAACACATACTAGTTGTAGGATGATCCCCAGTACCAAACGCCATTCCTGGATCTAATTCAATACATAATTCACTTTCGTCTTCTTTTTGATATGTTTCCCAACTAGGAACAATTGTGAACTGTTCTGAAGCTCTAAATGGATGGAAATAATTTTTCCATTCATTTTCCCAATCTTGCTCACGTAATGTTTGTTCTTCGTACTCAAAAAGTGAAAGATCCAGAGAAGGAACTTGTTCAATTGCATTAATGATTTCTGATTTTAACTTTTCTGTATATTTAATTTCATTGAAGTACGCTTTTATTCTTACACCTTTTTGAGGATAATCATTAGCATTTAATGCATAAATTTCACCAAATTTATCCTCAAACGCTTGTTCCAAATCTTTAGAATCCTCTATAACTACACCATTTGAACCAAAATCTTCTAATATATCAGAAATAATTGATGATGCCTCGTGATTAACGCTGATTGATACTTCAGTCCAGTTCATATATTATTCTCCTTTAAAGAATCTTTTAGCTTTATCTCTAAAATTTGACGGTTGTTCTGAAATTTCTTCGCCATCAATTTCTGCAAATTCTCTAAGCAATTCTTTTTGACGCTCACTTACTTTAGTTGGTGTAACTACTTTAATATTTATAAATAAGTCACCATAGCCATAGCCATGTACATTTTTGATACCTTTTTCTTTAAGTCGGAATTGTTTGTCTGTTTGAGTGCCTGCAGGAATAGTCAACATTACGCTACCATTTAGCGTTGGGACCTTAACTTCGTCGCCTAACGTTGCTTGGGCGATGCTAACATCAAGAGAATAATAAATATCGTCGCCATCTCTTTCAAATTTTTCTGAAGGTTTAACTCTAAAGACGATATATAAGTCACCTTGTGGCCCACCATTTTCACCTGGAGCACCTTCACCAGCTAGCCTAATTTGTTGTTCATTATCAACACCTTCAGGTATTGTTACACTGATCTTAACATTTTTGTTTTCAGTACCTTTTCCGTGACATGTTGGACATGGTTCTTCAAATTCTTGACCTGAACCACTACATACTGGACAAACTTTTTCAGTTCTAACTCTACCAAGTATTGTATTTTGTTCAACAGAAACATGACCAGCACCACTACAATAATGACATGTTTTTTTCTTAGTACCAGGTTTAGCACCTTCACCATCACATGTATGACAAGTAACATCTTTACGTATTGAAATTTCTTTCTCGCTACCAAAAACTGCTTCATCAAAAGTAACAGTCATTGTATATTGTAGATCGTCACCTTTTCTTGGTGCATTTGGATCACGTTGTTGTCTGCCGCCTCCGAAGAACGAACTGAAAATATCTTCGAAACCGCCGCCTCCGAATCCGCTAAAGTCTTGACCACCAAAGCCTTGGCCACCAAAACCACCTTGTGGGCCGTCATGACCAAATTGGTCATAATTAGCACGTTTATTGTCATCACTTAAAATTTCGTATGCTTCTGAGATTTCTTTAAACTTCTCGTCAGCACCTTCTTCTTTATTTATGTCAGGATGGTATTTCTTTGATAATTTACGATAAGCCTTTTTAATTTCATCTTTAGAAGCGCTTTTGCTAACACCTAAGACTTCATAATAATCTCTTTTGGCCACTGTTATCTCTCCTTTTACGGTTTTATTAAATCTTTTATAAAAAAGGAAAAAGTCAAAGCCAATGTTCAATTGACTTTGACTTAATTTGGCTAAGCAATTGTGTCATATATTTCTATTAATAACAATTAATTAGTCCATGACTACACTTATTTTTGCTTATCTTCGTTGTCGTCATCTTTAACTTCTGTGAAATCTGCATCTTCAACATTGCTGTCTTGAGAAGCGTTTGCATCTTCACCTTGAGCTTGTTGTTGAGCTTGTGCAGCTTGTTCGTAAACTTTAGTTGATAAGTCTTGGACAACTTGTTCTAATTCTTCTTTTTTAGCTTTGATATCTTCTATATCTTCGCCTTCAAGCGCAGATTTTAATGCTTCTTTTTTATCTTCAGCATTTGTTTTATCTTCTTCGCTGATGTTTTCACCTAAATCAGTGATTGTTTTTTCAACTTGGAATACTAAACTATCTGCTTCATTTCTCAAATCACTTTCTTCGCGACGTTTTTTATCTGCTTCCGCATTTTCTTCTGCATCTTTAACCATGCGATCAATTTCATCGTCTGAAAGTGCTGAGCTTGATTGTATTGTAATGTTTTGTTCTTTGTTAGTACCTAAGTCTTTTGCAGTAACGTTTACAATACCATTTTTATCAATATCGAATGTAACTTCGATTTGAGGTACACCACGAGGTGCAGCTGGGATATCAGTTAATTGGAATCTACCAAGTGTCTTGTTATCTGCTGCCATTGGGCGTTCACCTTGTAATACATGAATATCAACTGCTGGTTGGTTATCTGCAGCTGTAGAGTATACTTGTGATTTTGATGTTGGAATTGTAGTATTTCTTTCAATTAGTGTATTCATACGTCCACCCATAATCTCAATACCTAATGATAATGGTGTAACGTCTAATAATACTACGTCTTTAACATCACCTGTGATAACGCCGCCTTGAATTGCTGCACCCATTGCTACTACTTCGTCAGGGTTAACACCTTTATGAGGGTCTTTACCTACTTCTTTTTTCACTGCATCTTGTACTGCAGGGATTCTTGTAGAACCACCAACTAAGATAACTTCATCGATATCAGAGCTAGATAAACCAGCGTCTTTCATTGCTTGACGAGTTGGTTCCATAGTTCTTCTGATTAATGAATCTGCTAATTCTTCAAATTTAGAACGAGTTAGTGTAAGTTCTAAGTGTAATGGACCGCTTTCTCCAGCAGAGATAAATGGTAATGAAATTTGTGTTTGAGAAACACCAGATAAGTCTTTTTTAGCTTTTTCAGCAGCATCTTTAAGACGTTGTAAAGCCATTTTATCTTTTGATAAGTCTACGCTGTTTTCTTTTTTGAACTCTGCTACTAAGTGATCAATAATTACTTGGTCAAAGTCATCCCCACCAAGTTTATTGTCACCTGCTGTTGAAAGTACTTCAAATACGCCGTCACCTAATTCAAGGATTGATACGTCGAAAGTACCGCCACCTAAGTCAAATACAAGCACTTTTTGATCTTGTTCTGTTTTGTCTAAACCGTAAGCTAATGCAGCTGCAGTTGGTTCGTTAATAATACGTTCAACTTCTAAACCAGCAATTTTACCAGCATCTTTAGTAGCTTGGCGTTCGCTGTCGTTGAAGTATGCAGGAACTGTAATAACAGCTTTATCTACGCTTTCGCCTAAGTAGTCTTCTGCTGTACTTTTTAGGTTTTGTAACACCATTGCTGAAATTTCTTGTGGTGTATATGATTTACCTTCAACGTCTACTTTGTAATCTGTACCCATATGACGTTTGATAGATTGAATTGTATTAGGGTTAGTGATTGCTTGACGCTTAGCAACTTCACCTACTTGAGTTTCATCATTTTTAAATGCAACTACAGATGGAGTTGTTCTAGCACCTTCAGGATTTTGAATTACTTTTGGCTCATCGCCTTCTAATACTGCAATACATGAATTTGTTGTACCTAAGTCAATACCTATTACTTTACTCATAAATAAATTCCTCCTGTTATGTTTGAAAATTTGGTGTTTTCAACAATAAAATAATTTATTGATTTACTTTAACCATTGAAGGTCTTAAAATTCTTTCTTTCAATTTATAACCACTTTGTAGCTCTTCAGTAATTTGTCCAGATTCGAAATCAGGATTATCATCTTGAACTACAGCTTGGTGGAAGTTAGGATCAAATTGTTGACCTTCAGTTTCTATTTTTTCTAAACCATTATTTTTCAAAGCATTTAATAAGCTTTCATGAACCATTTCGACACCTTTTTTAAGTGATTTAAACTGTTCATCTTCGCCATCAATTTGTAAAGCACGTTCAATGTTATCTATTGTTGGTAAGATATCATTTAAAACATCTTGTGCTTTATACTCTTTCATTGTTTGGTTTTCTTTTTGTATTCTACGCTTATAGTTTTCAAATTCAGCGTATAATCTTAAATATTTTTCTTCATTTTCTTGAACATCTTTTTTCAATTGTTGAATTTCTTCATCTTTAGGATCTACGTCTTCTGAGATATTTTGTGAATCGTCCTCCTGCAGATTATCTTGTGATGTTTCTGTAGTTTCATCAGTGTTTTCAACCGTATTATCTTCTGAAGTTTGTTCATTTACGTCTTCGTTTTGGTCGAAAACTGATTCATTTTTTTCTGTCATTGTCTGCCCTCCAATACAATTGTTAATTACCAAATCGTATTTAGTAATCTGATTACGTTCTGATAATTCATTGCCGTTGGTCCGATAACCGCAATTTGACCTTTAAGTCTATCATCAATGTGATATTCACTTGTAACAATTGAAATATCACTTAAACTTGATTCAATTTCATGACCAATTTTGACATTAATAGCTGAATTAGACATTTCATCAAGTAATTGTATGATTTTATTTGATTCTATATATTGTAGAATCGGTTGAATTGATGATACGTTCGTTTCATTCAACGCATCTATAAGTTTAACCTTTCCGCCCATAAAAATGCCATTACTTTGATTATCAAAATGAATATCTATTGTATTCAACATGTCTTTTATAAAATCTTTTTCAATATCTGATTTCACAAAAGCATTCAAGTCATTTTCGAAATGGTGATTATTCCATTCGTTATATTTAGCAGTAACAAAATTAGAAATGTTTGTAAGTTCATTATTTGATAATGGAACTTGAGATGCTAAATGTAAGTTTTCAACATGACCTGATGAGAATACAACAACCATTATAACCAAATAAGCATTTGCTCTAAACAAATGAATGTTATTAACAATATCTTTTTTATGATTTGGACGCATTACCAACGTTGTATACTGAGATTGATTTGAAAGTTCATTTGCAAAATCACTGAGTGAAGTCGCAATATCATAGTGATTTTCAACTAATAAATCTCTCAAACGTTGAATTTTAGTTTGTTGTTGATGAGATGTTTCTTGTAATAATTGATTCACATAATATCTGATACCTGATTCTGAAGGATATCGTCCTGACGACGTGTGCGTCTTCTCTATTAGTTCGAGAAGCTCTAATTGCTTCATCTCATTCCTAATAGTAGCAGGACTAACATTCAATTTATGCCGTTCAATCAGTGTTTTTGAACCAATTGGCTGACCTAAATCAACATAATCTTCAACAATTGCATTTAGTATGCTCAATTGTCTATCGCTAATCATGTTTTCACCTCATTAGCACTCTTTTGTTTCAAGTGCTAATTATAATTTATCAAATTGGTCAAAGTAAGTCAATGTTAAAGCACTGGATTTTTATAAATTTTTATACATTAAGCAAAAATGATTCAAACACCAAGTTTCCGACGACTTTTCCACGATCAGTCATAGAAATGTAGTCATCTTTTTCAACGATAAGTCCTTTTTGAGTTAAATCTTTAAGCGACTTCTCATAAACTTGCTCAACTGTTTGATCAAATTTTTCAAAAAACCTATTTTTACTTACACCTTTATTCATTCTCAAACCTAAGAACATTTCTTCTTCCATTTGTTCTGTTTTTGTTGGGTAAGTTGATTGTAAAATAGGTCTTTCATTGTTCTTTATTTTTTTTATATAGTGATTTACAGGATTAACATTACTGTAACGTTCGCCATTCACATAGCCACTTGCACCTGCACCAAAACCATAATACCCTTCATTTTTCCAATAAACTTTATTATGTTCCGATTCATGGCCTACTTTCCCAAAATTTGAAATTTCATATTGATGTAAATCAGACTTATTCATTCTCTCAATTAGATATTCATACATTTCTTCACCAATATCTTCATTAGGAATTTTCAACTTACCTTTTTTATACATATTATAAAATTGTGTTTTAGGTTCCAATATAAGCCCATAACTTGAAATGTGATCAATATCCATGGCCAATGCTTTTTCTAAACTATCCTTAAAATCCTCTAACGTTTGTTGTGGTAAATGGTACATCAAATCTAAACTTATAGAAGGAATACCTACAGTACGCGCATTAGAAACAGCTCGATAGATATCAGTAGTATGATGCGTTCTACCTAATATTTCTAAAAGTTCAGGTTTGAACGTTTGTACACCCATAGATAGTCTGTTAACACCAAAATCTTTCAATAATTGAACTTTTTCAAGTGTCAATTCATCTGGATTAGCTTCAAAACTAAATTCCCCTTTAATTTCGAACGTATCAGTAATTGCAATTAGTAATCGCTTGAGTTGTTTATAACTTAAGGCTGTCGGTGTTCCGCCACCTACAAATACAGTTTCTAAAACTCTAACCTCGCTATCGCACATCTCTTTAATTAAGCAATCTAAATATTCATCCACCGGTTGATTGTATATAAAATATTTATTGAAATCGCAATATGTACATATTCTTACACAAAATGGAATATGGATATATGCACTTTTCACTTCCATATTGCGTGCACCTTCTTTCATTTATTGAATACTTAAAATAATCACAAAAACTGGGCCATAAATCTTTTGGATTTAAGGCCCCTATTTTTAATTTATATTAATCTTCGTCCATCTTAAGTACTGCTAAGAAAGCGTCTTGAGGAATTTCTACATTACCTACTGCTTTCATTTTAGCTTTACCAGCTTTTTGTTTTTCTAGAAGCTTTCTCTTACGAGTAATGTCGCCACCATAACATTTAGACAAAACATTTTTACCCATTGATTTAATATTCGTTCTTGCTACGATTTTTTGCCCTACAGCTGCTTGTACAGGAACTTCGAACTGTTGTCTAGGTATCAGCGTTTTAAGTTTCTCAACTAAAGCTTTTCCTCGATCGTATGCAAACTCTTTATGCACGATAAAGCTTAAAGCATCAACTTTCTCACCATTTAACAAGATATCCATCTTCACTAGATCACTTTCTTTATTATCGATAAATTCATAATCGAATGAAGCATACCCTTTAGTATTAGATTTTAACTGATCAAAGAAATCAAACACTACTTCTGATAATGGAATCTCATAAATGATATTCACACGGATATCATCCATATATTCCATATTTATAAATTGACCACGTTTGCGTTGACATAACTCCATTACTGCACCTACATAGTCGTTAGGAACCATCATAGTCGCGCGCACAAATGGCTCATATATTGTTTCTATCTTATCTCTATCAGGCATGTTCGCAGGGTTGTCCACCGTGACTTCATCACCTGTTTTTAAGATGCATTCATAAATAACTGAAGGCGCTGTGGCAATAAGTTCTATTCCAAATTCACGCTCAATACGTTCCTGGATAATTTCCATATGCAACATACCTAAGAAACCTGTACGATAACCAAAACCTAAAGCTTGTGATGATTCAGGTTCAAACTCTAACGAAGCGTCATTTAATTGTAATTTCTCTAGAGCTTCTCTTAAATCATTATAATCTTTGTTATCAATTGGGAATAGACCACAGAAGACCATTGGATTCATTTTCTTATAACCTTGTAATGGTTCGGCCGCTGGTCTATCGGCATGAGTAATTGTGTCCCCTACACGTGAATCATCTACATTTTTAATGCTAGCAATGATGTAACCAACATCACCGACAGTCAATTCATCAACTTGTAATTGCTTTGGTGTATTGATACCAACTTCAGTCACTTCAAACGTTTTACCAGTTGCCATCATTTTAATGCGGTCGCCTGCTTTTACAATACCTTCCATTACCCTGATAGAAGATATCACCCCTCTATACGGATCATATTCCGAATCGAATATAAGTGCTTTTAGAGGTTCTTCTGGATCACCTTCAGGTGGTGGTACTACTTCAACGATTTTCTCTAAGATATCTTCAATACCAATATTTGATTTTGCACTTGCAAGTACCACATCATCTTTATCGATACCGATAACGTCTTCTAATTCTTGTTTCACTCGTTCAGGTTCTGCCGCTGGCAAATCTATTTTATTGATAACTGGCAGTAATTCTAAATCATTATCAAGTGCTAAATACACATTCGCTAAAGTTTGTGCCTCTATACCTTGTGCCGCATCCACAACTAATATAGCACCTTCACATGCTGCAAGTGATCTAGACACCTCATAAGTAAAATCGACATGCCCTGGTGTATCGATTAAGTGGAACGTATATGTTTCCCCATCTTTAGCATCATATTTTAAACGTACTGCATTTAATTTAATTGTTATACCGCGTTCTCTTTCTAAATCCATAGAATCTAATAGTTGAGACTGCATGTCTCTAGTCTCGACTGATTTTGTATTTTCTAAAATCCTATCAGCTAACGTAGATTTACCATGGTCTATATGTGCGATAATGGAAAAGTTTCTAATATTTTTACGTCGATTATAGCGTTCTTGTTTATCCATGTATTATCCTTCTCACTTTCATAATTCTAGCCCGTAATATGTATGACATTCTTTGATATAATAACGTTTTTAGTAGTTAATTGCAAACTTGCAAAGTATTTTAATAGTAATACTTATTAAGTCATAACATTTTTAAAGAGATTTTGAATTGAACTTTTATGTTACTTTCTTATCTTTCTATCATATATTGTATCATTTATGTCTATTTTACGCGCCTTAGATAAATAAATGATTGCAGAAAGTTGCTTGTTTTGATAAAATATTTCTTGTTGTAATCAAATTAACTTTGATAGCGAAGATCACTTTTAGGAGGTGACACACATGCCAAACATTAAATCTGCAATTAAACGTGTTAACACAACACACACTGCTGAAGCTCGTAATATTTCTCAAAAAAATGAAATGCGTACAGCAGTTAAGAGAGCTCATTCAGCTATAGAAGCTGGTGCTGATAACAAAGCTGACTTAGTGAGCTTTGCTTTGAAAAAAGTAGATAAAGCTGCACAACGCAACTTAATCCACACTAACAAAGCTGCTCGTATCAAGTCTTCATTAATGACAGCTGCTAAATAATAAACAGATTCAAGCAACTGCTCGAATCTACTAATCAAACAAACCTTAGGTGATAGTTCGCCTAAGGTTTGTTTATTTATATTTGTATAATTATTTTTCAAAAAAAGCAGTGATCCTTTATCAATTGATTTATTCAACATAATAAACACCGCCACGGTTTAATTTATATATTATCATCTTTTTAGTGCGAACTGTCGTACAAACTTATCCTTCAATAACGCCTCAAACATTTAACTTTTGTGATTTATTATAAAGTACTTTTAAATTACTAAATTATTAAACAAAAAGACTGTCGATGAAATAAAAATATCATCAACAGCCAAATTCTACGTACAAATTCAATATTTCATTTAAATTAAACATAAAACGATATAATATATTTAAAAGTAGAAAACCAATGAGTTAAAAATGCACCAATACTATTTCAATATGGTTAAATGTCATTTCATCAAGTTAATCATAACTATTTGTATATAATTAAAGTGACAATATAAACAGTTCTAAAATCAATTGTTTATTCATATATGATGACTTCAATTTATAATCTGTTTCTGCACATGTATCAATTATGTTTAATAACTTCTCTAATTGATAATTTCTTGATTGGTTTAAAGCCAATTTAACACGGTATGGATGTGCATTGATTGTTTTAGCTATTTGTTGGCCACTGTAGCCTTTTTGTCCTAATATTTTACATTGATAAAACAAGCGATAATTACTTGTAATTAATGCTAATAATTTAATTGGCTCTTCTTTCATTGCTATCAAGTCTTTCACCAATTGTATAGCTTGGGATTTTTTATTTTTCTGAATATAATCAGTTAATAAAAAAACATTTTGTTCTAAACTTCTATTAACAATTTGATGTACATCTTGCTTATTAATCGTTGCTCTATCACCTAAAAATAGTATTACTTTTTCAAGTTCTTGCTTTACAATATTAAAATTAATACCCGTAAGTTCTAAAAATAAGTCTAACGCATCTTGTTTTATATCTTTGTAATTTTCGTGAAGTTCATTTTTTATCCATTTTTTTATCTCTTCTTCGGTCATTTGTTCAATTTTGATTAAATTAGCGTGTTTCTTTAAAGTTTTAACTAACTTTTTTCTTTCATCTAATTTTGATTGATAGACTTCAAATATTATTAAAGTTTCCCCATCGTATTTTTCAATAAATTCAATAAGTTGATCAGTATTATGATTTAGTTCTTTTGGCGCTTTTTCGCCTGTAAACACGTATGCATTTTGAACTAATACTGCTTTTTTGTCAGAAAAAAATGGTAAGGTTAGTGTTTCTTCAATTATAGGAGATAAATCACTTTCATATAAATTATATTTAACAAAGTTAAAATCATCTTTAGGGGCATTCAAGTAACGGTTAATGACTTCAGCTGACTTTTTTTCAATAAGTTCAGGTACTTCACCGTAAATTGTAATAATCTTATCGCTCATCTTTAGCACCCTTTCATCACTATTACGCATTTAATTATTATAGCACGGAGAGGTTGATCTCTCTACATAAAATCATTGGTTCATTTCGGTATTTATAGTTAATTGGGAATTTAATTTTATAGTCACCTCTCCACACTCATTTGATTGGAAAACATGAGAACCTAACCTTTTTAATTTAGTTATAACTTCTTGGTTGGGTAGACGGTATCGATTGGTCTTACCTACAGAAACAAGACAAATGGTTGGTTGTATTTTTTTTATAAATTCATTGCTAGTACTTGTTTTACTTCCATGGTGACCCACTTTTAGTATATCTATCTTTGGCAATTTAAAATTACGCAAAAGTATTTGTTCATTTTTAGTGGTAGCATCTCCCATAAACAACATTTTAATCTTATTATATTCTATAAAAGTTACAATAGAATGTTCATTTAAATCCTCTGAATGCTTAATAGTTGAATCTAGTAAAGTAATATTCGCTTTACCTAGGTTAAATTGCTGTATATTTTTAAAATCAATCAGTTTTATATGATTTCTCTCACTTTGGCGGCTTAAAGTCTTTAATTTATTTATGTTAAAACTTGTTGTATTAATGATTATATTCTTTATCTTGAACTTAGTTATTAAGTAACTTAATTCACCCATATGATCTACATGGGGATGTGAAATAATAATATAATCTAAAGATGTTAGACCGTGCTTTTTAAGTGTAGGTATTATATGATATTTAGCTATATTATGATCTTCTTTCATTGCTGAATCCATAGCTGATCCCATCGATGTGCCACCAGTATCAATAAGTATGCTTTCTCGTTCATTTGTCTCGAATAGAAATGCATCACCTTGATTCACATTTAACATTGTTAATTTATAACAATCATCATGTGGCATGATTGTAGAAATGATATACAAAATAATTACAGTTATGATAAAACATACATAATATTTATGAACTAAAAAAACTAATGCTATAAAAACTGTAACGAAAGTTAAAGTAATAAATATTTCATTAAGTTCAGGTACATGCCATTTATAAATGTTCATGTGTATGAATAGATTGATAGCTACATCGTGGAACATCATCAATAAATTTAGTGGTGTGATAAGGAAACTTAGTTCTAGAGGGAAATGTAAGAGGATAACGATGATAATAACAAATGGAAATAGGATAAATGTATAGAAAGGTACAAAAAAGAGGTTAGTTATAATACCAATCCATTGAATGTGATTAAAGTAAAGAGCACTTATAATAAATGAACCCAGTTGCGCAATTAAAGATAGATAGAAAATATTTTTTATCAAATGAGCTTTTTCTAATAGTGGAAGAGCGAACAAAATAAAAAATGTAATAAGAAAAGAGAATTGAAAGCCTAAATGATAAACAAAAGGTGGATGAAGCAAAGTCATAAAAATAAATGATAATGATAGTATATTAAGCGCATTCTTTGCAATTGATTTAGATAATATAATTAATAAGAGACAAGTCATAGTTGCTCTTATAGCACTTGGAGCTAAATCTATATAAAAAACATATAATGGTAAAATAACGCAAATGACTATTTTAATGATAACAATTGGACATTTCATATGGTTTAACAAAAAATATAATATGCTTGTTAATGTACCTATATGCATGCCACTAATGGCTAATAAATGATATATCCCAATATCTTTATATTTAGCAATGTCGTCTTTACTAATTTCTGATACATCACCACTTATAAGCGCAAAAACCTTACCCGTAGATTCAATGTGTAAATGCTTAAGTCGTTCTAATACGTACTGCTTGTGATAATCTAAAATATATGAATAATCACTTTTGGGTTTATAACAACTACTAAAATCAATATTATTTATAAAAAGTGATAATTGGCTGTATGGGTGATTACTGTACGACTTAAATATAGCCTCAATTTTGCAATTTTGGCGAACAATTTTTGATTGTACTCCCCTAGCATTTTCACTTTTTATTTGATAATAATATTTAAATGTACGCTTTCCTATTTTGACATTTCCTGTTAATTTTTTATCGTTCAAATTTGGCTTATTTATAAAATAAGCTTGAGTATACACAGTTTGTTTCGTTAAAAAGTTATGTTGTTCAACTGTCACTTTTAAATGATATTGAAAATACACATTTGATAATATTGGTATTAATAGAATAAATAGTATTTGAAACCATCTTAACCTTTTTCTAATACCTATTACCATTATGATTACAAAGATCAGCATCGACAATGATTTGACATGTAGCCATAAAATACCAACTAAATATGCTAATGCATAAAAAATCAAGAAGTTATTGATTCATTAAGTATTGTGCTACATGTTCTTGGTTGAAAGGGATTTTCGTGTGTTCGATACCTGATTGATCTAATAATTTCAACGCATAATCATGATTGTGATAATCTTCAGCGTAATAAATTGTTTTAATTCCTGCTTGTATAATTGACTTCGTACAATTCAAACAAGGAAAATGCGTAACATAAATTGTTGCACCATCAGTAGATACTCCCTGTTTAGCACACTGTAATAATGCATTCATTTCAGCATGTATAGTACGTATACAGTGGCCATCTTCTAATAAACAACCTTCATCAATGCAATGAACCTCACCTGATACAGACCCATTGTATCCTCCAGCTATAATTCTATTATCTTTTACAACAGTAGCGCCTACTGACAAGCGTTGACACGTAGAGCGTAATGCCAATAAATGACTTTGTGCCATAAAATATTCTTCCCATTTAATGCGATCCATGATGATAGCCTCCGGTCTTTTGATTAAAATATGATTTTGATTTAATTATAGGTTAATTTGTATCATTTAAAAATGCAACAAAAACTTAAACTACAAAATAATCACTGATCTTTTCCAGTGTTTTTGATCCTATGCCTTTAACTTCTTTTAATTGATCCACTGATTCAAAATTGCCATGTTGCTCTCTATATTCAATAATAGATTTAGCTTTTGTAGGACCAATACCATTTACACTTAATAATTGAGTTTCGCTAGCACTATTTAAGTTTATTTTTCCTTGTTGACTATCGTTCAATTCAGTTTTCAAAGCTAGGGTTTGCTCTTGTTGGTGGTTATTTGATTTACTTGAATCATTAGTATTTGCAACTGGTGTTTCTCCCTTTTTGGGAATATATATAACTTTTTGATCCAACAACTTTTCAGCAAGGTTAATTGTTGAAAGATCTGCATTATCCAAAATCTGTGCTTTATCTAATAACTGTTTGACTCTGTCTGTAGACTTCATTTCGTAGATATTAGGATGTTTAACTGCACCTTTTACATCTACAATAATCACTTCATTTTCGGATTTTCTAGGTTTTTCTTTTTGTTTAATATTGGATTCAGTTTCTTTAGATTGAGATTCACTTGCCACTTTATTTATAGATACTGTTGAAATTTCGTTCATCTTTTTGTCATCCATATGAATAAATTTATTAGCTAAAAAAATAAACGTTAGTAATAAAACAATTGAAATAATGCTAAATATAATTTTATATTTGATACTAATTTCTTTCCATCTTTCCCATTGAAACAACATAAAAATCACTCCTTTATACAATACACGTACAAAGGAGTGATTTTACTTTTATTTTTTAACAATGAAAAACAAGCGGTGTCCTTCACCATCATGATTATTAATTTCAAAATCTACAAATGTCTGAATATCCTTAAAACCTACTTGGGTAAGCATATCCTTGTATTCTGATTCTAGATAGGTACGCTGATAGTGAGATTCATCAAATCGATTATACTTACCATCAGATTGTCTAATAAAAAATGACATATCATGCCATACACTTAATGGTTCTTCACCTTTAACAGCTTCCCATCCAAGAAATACATCTTCCGATTCATCAATATAACTTTGATTATTAAATAAAGTATCCATTTTAAAACTTGTGTGCACATCAAACATAAATACACCATTATTATCTAAATGCTCGAAAACACGTTTGAAAGTTGCAACAACATGCTCTGTCTCAGGTAAATAATTTAATGAATCGCAAAAAATGGTGATAACATCAAATGATGTGTTGAGTTGAAAATCAGTCATATCACCTTCTAGCCAATTAACATGTTCTGATTTATGTGCTGCTATCGCAAGCATATCGATACTGAGGTCCATACCAGTCACTTGTTTAAATTCATTAAATAATGACGTTAAGCTACCTGTACCGCATCCTATATCTAAGATAGAGCCTTTATCTTCTGCAAAATAATTTACAATCTCTAACCAAGACTCATAAGGCTGATCAAGCGTTAACTGATCGTAAAACAGGCTCATTTCTTCATATTGAGACATAATTAATATACTACCTGTCTATATGATTCTAATGGTGCGTCTCTATATAATTTTTCAATATTATAATAATCTCTTTCGTCTTTGTGGAAAACGTGTACGACTACATTTGCTAAATCAATAAGAATCCATCTCGCTTCATTAAAGCCTTCCATACGCTTAACTTCAATTTCTGCTTCGTTAGCTGCGTCTTTAACTGCACGTGCGATTGATTGAACTTGTTTTTCATTATTTCCGTGACAAACTACGAAATAATCTGTCATATCGCTAATACCTTTCATATTTAATGAAATAATATCTTCTGCTTTTTTATTCTCTGTTGCTTCGACAGCTAGCTTTAATAGTTGATCTGATTTCATCTAATCATCCTTTACTCTTTCGTCACTGTAATTATAATAATTTAAACATGCAATCGTTGCGTCATAAACATTAATATCTTTATTAATTAAATATAACACTGTTCGCTTAGATATTTCGTATATAGTTTTATCTAAGCTACCTTGATTGTATGCTAAATCTCTAATTTCTTCAACGCCTGGGGTCTGACGGCCTGGTTCTATATAATCTGCAATAAATACAAGTTTTTCGGTTTTCGTCATTTGAGCACGGCCAGTAGTATGATTTTTAATTGCGAGTAATACTTCTTCATCTTTAATACCATAGTGTTCTTTCATAATTACTGCACAAACTGGCCCGTGTAATATTTCAGAGCCATAACTTAGTAAATTGCGATCTAAATCTTGTTGTGTAACAATTTGATACATTGAACCTAGGTCATCATACTTTGAATAATCATGTAAAATACCTGCAAGTTCAGCTTTATCTTTGTCACCATCATAAATTTCTGCTAATTTCACGGCTGTTTCTGCTACTCTTAATGAATGGTTAAACCTTTTTTCAGGTAATTTCTCCTTAACAATTTCAACTGCTTGATCAATTTTCATATAATCCTTCCTCTCGGATATATTGTTCAACACTTGGAGGAACCAAAACCTGAATATTCCTATTAGATTTTATTCTATCTCTAATTAACGTTGAACTAATATCAATGCGCGGGATTGTAATTGCTATCATATCTGCATCAACACTTTGTTGTGCCTTGTCTCTATTAACAATTACAAATGTGATGAGCTCTTTTAATTCATCTATTTTATACCACTTATCTAGCTGATCATACTGATCAGTGCCAATCACCAAATATATTTTAGCTTCAGGATTTTCTTCTAACATCGAATGAACGGTATCAAATGTATAGCTCTGTCCCTTTCGCTCTATTTCGTCTAAATAAACTTCGCCGAATCCAAGTTCCTTAATAACATTGTGTATCATTGTAACCCTATGATTTGCGTCTAAGAAATCTTCATGAACCTTTAAAGGTGACATATAACTTGGTAAAAAATAAAATACATCCGGTTTAATGACATCATTAACTTCACTAGCTACTACCATGTGAGCAACATGAATCGGGTTAAACTGCCCACCATATATTACGATTGACTTTGTCATTATGGTAATTGAATTTGCTTATTGTCTTGAGATTCTTTATACAACACAATCATAGACCCGATTACTTGCACAATGTCACTACGCGTTGCATCGCTTAAAGTCTGTGCTAAATCATTTTTATCTTCAGAATTATTTTGTAACACATGTATTTTAATGAGTTCTCTATTTTCTAAAATATCTTGTAGTTGATCTACCATATTATCATTTATACCCGCTTTACCTATTTGAAAAGTTGGGTCGACATTATGGGCTTTACTGCGTAAAAATCTTTTTTGCTTACCTGTTAACATAATTAACTCCTTTATAAATGCTTTAAAACTGCCTCTTTCATAATTTGGATTTGAGGTAGTTCATTTGTCCATATTTTAAAACTCTCTGCTCCTTGATATACAAACATATCAAGGCCATTGTGAATTGGGTTTCCTTTCGCTTCTGCTATTTCTAAAATTGGCGTTTTAAAAGGTACATACACAATATCACTAACTAAAGTTCGCGAATCTAAGTGATCTAGATTAATAACTACCTCCTTGTTTTCATGCATACCGGCCGGTGTTGTATTAATCACAATATCAAATTCATCTAGCGCTTGTTCTGCTTCTTCCAAAGTAATTTGGTTCACATCTAAATCCCAATTTTCAAAACGTTTCAAAGTTCTATTAGCAATGGTTAATTTAGAGTGTACATGCTTAACTAATTCATTTGCAATACCTTTACTTGCGCCGCCAGCACCTAAAATTAATATATAAGCATTTTCCAAATCTGGATATACCTGTTTTAATCCCGTAACATACCCAATACCATCTGTATTGTAGCCAATCCATTTACCATCTTCAATTTTCACTGTATTTACAGCGCCAACTGTCTTGGATTGATCATCTATTTCATCTAGATATGGCAATATATTTTCTTTATGAGGAATCGTCACATTAAATCCAGAAAGTGCTTTTTCATCAATAATTTCTTTGATTAGGTGAAATTGATCTTCTGGTATATTAATTGCTTCATAAGATGATGGATTGTTTAACGCTTTAAAATTCGCATTATGCATGATTGGGGATAATGAATGTACTATTGGGTTACCTATTACCGCATATTTCATGTTTATGCCACCTTACATTATTGAATTTCTTAATACTACATCAACATTTTTAGGTACGCGAATGATAACTTTAGCACCTTCATCAATTGTAATAAATCCTAAACCAGAAATCATCACGTCGCGTTTTTCTTTTCCAGTTTCTAACCTTACCGCTTTAACATTTTGTAAGTCAAAATGCTCTGGGTCATTAGGTGGTGCAAGCACAGCGCCTAACTGATTACGCCATAATTCATTGGCGTTTTCAGTTTTGGTACGGTGTATATTTAATTCATTAGAAAAATAACAGACTAGTGGCCGTTTCCCACCACTTACGTAATCGATTCTTGCTAGTCCACCAAAGAATAGGGTTTGACCTTCATTCAATTGGTATATACGTTGTTTAACTTCCTTTTTCGGCATGATTGTCTTAAGTTCATTTTCAGTGACATAATGTGTCATCTGATGTTCTTGAATTACACCAGGTGTATCGTACATGAAAGAAGTATCGTCTAAAGGAATATCAATCATATCTAAAGTCGTACCAGGAAATCTTGATGTTGTAACTACGTCTTTTTCGCCAACACTTCGTTCAATTAATTTATTAATAAGCGTTGATTTCCCTACATTTGTCGTACCTACAATATATACGTCTTCACTGTTTCTTAATGTATTGATTGAATTTAATAAATCTTCAATACCTTCATTTTTTTCAGCAGAAATAAGTACAACATCATCAGCTTCTAGGCCATATTTTCTAGCTGTCTTTTTCAGCCACTCTTTCACACGACGCTTATTAATTTGTTTAGGTAATAAGTCTACTTTATTGGCTACTAAAATAATCTTTTTGTTACCTACAATACGTTTAATTGCATTAATAAATGAACCTTCAAAATCAAATACATCAACTACATTCACAACAATTCCGCTTCTATCGGCTAAGCCATTGAGTAATTTTAAGAAGTCTTCACTATCTAACCCTACATCTTGTACTTCGTTGTAATTCTTCAATCTAAAACATCTCTTACAAATGACATCCTCGCGATATAAATTATGTTCTGGTACATAACCGGGCGCATTTGGATCTTCAGCTTGTAATGGCGCACCACAACCAATACATTTCAATATTTCAGTTTCAGCCAATCAGTTTTCCTCCCATGTAATATAACCTTTTTTTCTAAAATGTTGTAACAATCTTCGCTCGATTAAACGGTTAAATTTTGTTATAAAACCATCTGTTTGTTTTACAGGAACAACCATAATTGTAAATAAGCCTCTTCTATTACCACCAAATACGTCTGTTAGCATTTGATCTCCTATTACTACAATCTCAGAAGGTTTCAAATTCATTAATTTTGATGCTTGGTTAAAAGCTCTACCTCTTGGTTTTTTCGCCCTAAATATATAATCAACTTTTAATGATTCTGAAAAACTTCCAACACGTTGTTTATTATTATTAGAAACAATTGTTACTGTAATACCTGCTTCTTTTGCTTGTTTAAACCATTGTTTAACAGCTTCTGTTGGATTTGCTACATCCCATCCTACAAGTGTATTATCTAAATCTGTAATTATACCTTTAACACCAGATGCTGCAAGTTTTTCAATATCTATTTGAAAAATAGACTGAACATATTCATTTGGCATAAAATAATGCTTTATCATACCCATTTTATTTTCACCTTTTTATATAGTTTTAATTAAGTGTACTACGATCTCACTTGAAGATATTGCTGCTTTTTCTAAAAATGCTTCAAATGTAATACCCGCATCGCCATCTGCTAAATCTGAAATTGCACGAGTAATTATAAATGGCATATTGAATTGATGACAAGTTTGTGCAATCGCAGTGGCTTCCATTTCCGCTGCCATAGCTTGAGGAAAGTTTGTTTTAATTGCCATGCGTTGTTCACTTGTACCAATAAAACTATCGCCACTAACGATCAAGCCTGTCTTGGCATTGATTTGTTGTTGCTCAATAGCTTCAATTGCTTTGTTTATTAATGCTTTATCTGCAACAAATTGCGCCGGCATTTGTGGGATTTGTCCTAGTTGATAGCCAAAAGCTCTTGCGTCTGCATCATGATAGGCAACCATATCACTTACGACAACGTCTCCTACATTTAATGATTTGTCTAGTGCACCGGCAGAACCTGTATTAATAATTAAGTCAGGCTCAAATTGATTAATTAATAATGTAGTTGAAATCGCTACATTCACTTTACCAATACCACTTTGTGTAAGAATTATGTCTTTACCTTCTAAATTCCCTTTATAAAAGATTACATGCGCGATTTTAATTTCTTCTAAATTTTTTATTTTATTTTTTAAGATTGCTACTTCTTCTTCCATAGCACCTATAATACCAATCACATTCATTCACCTCATCTTAAAATCCTAGCCTTAGTTATTCTACCATATTTAAAAGAATAGCTCGATATTAGTTCTATGTTTTTATTCAATTTCCAAATATTCAATTCTTTATCTATTTCGATTCTTAATCAAAACCATTTCTATCCTATTTAATTATGACACGTTCCATAGTTAAAACCCTGTAAGCATGCGTCAATGACAATACTTACAGGGTTTATAAAATTATTTATTAACTACCAAATAATTCAGTGAGTCCTTGTAATGAGAACACGCCCGTTACAATGGTTACAATCACCGCAACTATTCCGAACACGAGCATCCAAGTGGGATGTTTATAATCTCCAACTATAGATTTACGTTTACTAGCAATCAATATTGTACCTAACGTAATTGGTAAAATCAAACCATTTAATGCCCCTGCAACTATTAAAAGTGTTACAGGCTTACCTAGTGATAAGAACACTAAAGTTGAAAACACAATAAAACTAATTACAATGATATTTGTTTTATTATAGACTGATTTATGAAGTGTTTTTAAGAATGTAGCACTCGTATATGCAGAACCAATGACTGATGACATGGCTGCAGCAAATAATACAACACCAAAGATATTACGTCCTATCGGTCCTAGAACATGTTCAAACACAGAAGCTGGTGGATTTTCTGAGTTTAATGTTACACCGGTAACTACTACACCTAGTACTGCTAAGAATAGCAATGTTCTTAAAACACCTGTTGTTAAAATACCTGAGATGGCTGCTTTATTTACAAATGGTAAGTATGCCTTCCCTTGAATGCCTGAGTCTAATATTCTATGTGCTCCTGCAAAAGTAATATAGCCACCAACCGTACCACCGACTAAAGTAATAATAGGCAAGACGAGTGCAAGTGGTTGTTCAGGCATAACTAAATGTTTAGCCGCTTCAGCATAAGGTGGATTCGCTTTGAACATAACAAATGCTACTACAATAATCATCAATACACCTAAGAACATTGTAACTACATCCATTATTTTCTGTCCGCTTTTACTAATAAATATACCAATTGATAAGACGGCGGTAATGGCTGCGCCAATTTTAACATCTAAGCCAAATATGGCATTTAGTCCTAGTCCAGCACCAGCAATATTACCGATGTTAAATGCGAGACCACCTATTGCAATAAGAATAGAAATAAATGTTCCTAGTCCATTGACTATTTCATTAGCTATTTCTTGTCCTCGTTTTCCGGTTACAACTAGCACACGCCAAATATTAATTTGTGCACCTATATCAATAATTATTGATAGCAAAATGGCAAATGCAAAACTTGAAGCAAATTGCGCAGTAAAGACAGCAGTTTGTGTTAAAAATGCTGGTCCTATTGCGGAAGTCGCCATTAAAAATACTGACCCTAATAGTAGTCTTTTGTGATTCTTAGTAAACTTAAATTCTTGCTCATCTGACTTTAATCTTTCCCCCATAATTTAGCCCTCCAGCCTTGAAATAGAAATACCTTCTTTCGACAATCTTTCTCTTATTTGCGATACAAATTCAAGCGCATGCGCACCATCTCCGTGTACGCAAATAGTATCAGCTTCTATATCTATTGTATTGTTATTTTTGGTAATAACTTTTTGTGATTTTACCATATTTATAACTTGTTCGATAGCTTCATTTGTATCTGTAATAAGTGCATTGGCATCTTTTCTACTTACAAGCTGTCCATCATCTTCATAGCGTCTATCAGCAAACACTTCTGAAGCAGTTGCTAATCCTACTGATTTAGCTTCTGATATAAGCAATGTATTTGATAGTCCAACAAATATCAGTGATTCATCAAAGTCATAAACTGCTTGTGCAATTGCCTGTGCAATTGCTTTATCTCTTGCCCCCATTTGATATAGCGCTCCATGAGGTTTCACATGATTCATTGAAACATCATGGATTTTACAAAATCCATAAAGTGCACCTAGTTGATAAACTACAATATCGTAAATCTCATTCGGTGTAATATCCATATTTCTACGACCAAACCCTTGCAAGTCTGGTAAACCTGGATGTGCACCAATTCCAATATTATGTTGTTTTGCGAGTGCAATCGTTTGATTCATAACATGTTGATCACCAGCATGAAAACCACAAGCTATATTTGCTGATGTAACGAGTGGAATAATATCTTTGTCGCCACCAAAAGAATAATTACCAAATGCTTCTCCTAAATCGCAATTTAAATCCACTTTCATTTTGTTTCCTCCTTAATGATTTGATGCCTATCTAAAAACTTAATATCCACTTCTTCAGCATTTCCTTCTGCATACAAAGGATATGATAATACAGCATATAGGAAATCTGCGGTGGTTGTAAATCCATCTATCACCATTTCATCAAGTACTACTTTCAATTTCTTAATTGCTAATTGGCGAGTCGATGATTTAACAATAACCTTAGCAACCAACGAATCATAATTAGGGGAAACTGTGTACCCATGATATAACAAACTATCCACACGAATATTAAAACCTTGTGGTAAATGTAAAGATTGGACTGTCCCTGGTGAAGGTTGAAATTGTCTTTCTGGATTTTCAGCATTAATTCTTGCTTCTATTACGTGACCATTAAAAATAATATCTTCTTGCTCAAATGGTAAGGTACCATGCTGCATCAAATAAAGTTGCGCCTGTAATAAATCTCGATTAGCTCTCATTTCAGTTACAGTATGCTCTACTTGAATACGCGCATTCATCTCAATGAAATAGTATGCATCTTTAGTAACTAAATATTCTATTGTGCCTGCGCTCCTATAATTTGAAGCTTTCGCAACCTTAACTGCATCTAAACACATAGATTCTCTCATTTCATCAGTTATAGCTGCACACGGTGATTCTTCGATCAACTTCTGATTTTTTCTTTGTACTGAACAATCTCTTTCGCCTAAATGTATGTAATTTTCGTTCCCATCACCTATTACTTGAACTTCAACATGTTTTGCAACTGGTATAAAGGCTTCTACATATATACGATCATCATCAAAATATTTTTTTCCTTCGCTTTTTGCTTCTTTAAAAGATTTAGCAAGCATATCTTCAGTTTTAACAATTCTAATCCCTTTACCACCGCCACCACTAGCAGCTTTCAACACAAGCGGATAGCCAATTTCTTGTGCAATGTTTTGCACCTCTTCAATTGATTCTACAGCTTTTGTCGATCCTGGAATAATTGGTACGCCTGCATTATCTACAGTTTGCCTTGCTGTAATTTTATCTCCCATCATTTCCATCGTTTTTTGCGTAGGACCTATAAAGTAGATATCATTTTCTTCTACTTTTTTTGCAAAAGATGAACTTTCTGATAGAAATCCATAACCTGGGTGAATCGCATTCGCGCCTGTAATTTTAGCTGCACTTATAATTCTGTCCTGATTTAAATAACTCTCTAATGGGTTAGCATCACCAATACAAACTGCTTGATCTGCTAAACTGACATGTAAACTTTTCTCGTCACCTAGAGCGTATATTGCAACTGTTTCAATATCAAGTTCTCTACAAGCTCGAATAATTCTTACTGCAATTTCACCTCTGTTTGCGATTAAACAACGATACATACAAACACCCCTTTTTTCAGACTTATTTCACTTTTATAATCTGTTGATTATATTCAACATTAGACCCGTGCTCGACAAGAATTTCATCTACCACGCCAGAAATGTCACTTACTACTTCATTTAAAACTTTCATCGCTTCTATGTAACCAATCGTATCTCCTTTTTTAATTTCGTCACCAACATTTACGATTGGGTTGGTTAATTCTTTCTCATCTTGCAAGAAAAATGTTCCGACCATAGGTGATTTAACTGATTGATAATTTGATTCGTTTGTTTCATCATTAGACGTATCGTTTGAATATGCTGCACTCGACTGATTAGATGGTTGGTTTGAAACAACATTATTAGCTACGCCTTCTGTGAAATCTATTGATATTTCATGTTCAAAATCTTTATAACTGAATTTCTTAACTTCATTTGATTTAACCAATTTAATTAATTGTTCTACTTTTTCTAAATTCATTATTATTCTCCTTTAAGTAATTTATTAATTCGATTAGAAGTCTTTCTCAGTTGAGATATATCGAAAATAGGTGCTTTTAATATTTGATTTTGCTTTTCATTAAAGGCTTGCTCTTTTTCCTTTAACTTTTCTGTAGCTGTTGCTACCGTTACCCATTCAAATTTAATCGTTTCATTAGGTTTTTTCTGCGCAAGTATCGGTAAATCGGCAGCACACACTGTTGCAATTTTAGTATAGCCACCAACCGTTTGTTTATCATTTAATAAAATAATAGGATTACCATCATTTGGAACTTGAATACTACCCAAAGCTACAGGTTCAGAAATGATATCTGCAGATTCCATTGGTGCGATATTTTCACCTTGTAAACGAAAACCCATTCGGTCTGATTTTTCTGAAATTTCAAAGACTTCGTTTACTAACTTTTGTTTAGCTTCATCACTAAAATGCTCTATTTGAGGACCTTCTATTATATGAATTAATTCTTGATTTAACGTCTCAACTGGACAACTCAAACCTATCCGCTCTGTGTACATATGATTTAGTTGACATGTGATTACATCAGAAGACTTTAATGCTCTGCCATGATAGCCACCTATCTTACTTCTGGTATGTGTTGAATAACTATTGGCTACTTTTGGTATTTCGATTGGTTTCCCGAACAATATATATCCTCTTGTCCCATCAACAACTGAACCTATTTTTAATTCATCACCCTTCTCAACAAAAATAACTGTTTGATGAGAGATAGTTTGATCGTTTAATGTCGCTTCAAAACGTCCACCTGTTAACACAAATGTATTATCGTTTAGAAATTGTATTGTCGGCCCAATTATCGTGAATTCAATGGCCGGTCCTTCATTACCTATTAATGTATACCCTATTCTTAAAGCATAACTATCTAGTGCACCAGCTGTTGAAAAACCTTGGTCTTGATAACCAACTCTACCTAAATCTTGAACTGTACTAAATAAGCCAGGGTTTAATATTTTAATACTCATACTATATATTCACCCACTTTGCAATTTCAAAATCATCTTGTAGTTGTGACTGTTGTATATGCTCAAATGTTTCTTCATCAATTGAATAAAACTTAATTGTATCTCCTGAATTATATAAGCTCATTGGCGTTCGATTAATATCGAATACTCGAATTGGTGTACGACCAATTATCTGCCATCCCCCCGGTGATTCCTTTGGATATAAACCAGTTTGATTATTAGCAATACCAACTGAACCAGCAGGTATACTTGTTCTTGGTTCCTGCCTTCTTGGAGTATGTAATTGTGGATTCAAACCTCCTAAAAATGGAAAACCAGGCATAAAGCCAAGCATATATATTAAGTATGTATTATCTGTATGTAATTGCACAACTTCTTCTTCTGATAAATTATTATATGAAGCAACTTCACTTAGATCTTGACCATACGCTCCACCGTAAAGTACAGGGATATTGATTTGCTTAGCTTCCCTATTTGTATGCGTTTCCAATTCATTGTCTGATTGATCCAATTTAAGTTCTTCAACTACTTGTTTAACATCGCATTGTGCGATATCAATATTAAGCATAATTGCTCTATAGCTCGGTACAATATCTATAATTGCAGGATGTTTTTGATTTATAATATACTGTTTGACTTGTTGAACTTTATTAAAAATATCTTGATTTATTTGAGCTTCAAAATAAATCATAATAGTTTGTTCGTTTATTAATTTATACTCCAGAAACGTATCCCCCTTTATGCTTTCTGCAATTAATTTTAAATAAAAACTTAATTACGAGATTAACATTATCATTATATCATTCATTTTATTTTCCTGTTTAATAGTAAATAATTATCAACAATAATAATAAATGCAAATACATAAAATCTTAATGTTTAATTATTAAGTAGAGTCATTTTTTATTAATATACTATTAAATATTTTTAATGTTAATCTATAAAATGCAATCTATTAGTATAGAGACACTACAATATATTTTAAGTACCCCCCAACAGTAAAGACGCTGCTAGGGGGTACTTAATTATATTATCTAATATTAACAATTTTCACGTTGATTTCTCCACCATTTGGTAATGGTACACGTACTTCATCATCTAATTTTTTCCCAATCAAACTTTTTGCCATTGGTGATTCGTTAGAGATTTTTCCTTTAAATGCATCAGATTCTGCAGAACCGACAATTTGATATTCTTCTTCTTCATCGCCAGGTAATTCTACAAAAGTTACAGTTTTACCTAACTGCACTTGATTATTATCACCATTATCTTCAATAATAAGTGCATTACGTAACATATGTTCTACACGTTGGATATCTTGTTCAATAAAACCTTGCTCATCTTTAGCTGCATCGTACTCTGAGTTCTCTGATAAATCTCCAAAAGAACGTGCAACTTTAATTTTTTCAACGACTTCAGGTCGCTTAACTGTTTTTAATTCTTCAAGTTCATTTTCTAACTTTTCAAATCCTTCTTGAGTCATTGGATATTGTTTTTGATTTTCCATTATGTCATCTTCCTTTACATATAAATACTATTGTTTACTTACTAAAGTTTGAATCTTAGTTGTCATTATATCGATCGCTACTTTATTACTTCCACCCTCTGGAATAATAATATCTGCGTACCTTTTTGTAGGTTCTATAAATTGATTGTGCATTGGTCGAACTACATTTAGATATTGATTGATTACAGAATCCATTGTACGGCCTCTTTCTTCAGTGTCTCTAAGAAGACGTCTTAATATGCGTAAATCAGCATCTGTATCGACATAAATTTTTACATCCATTAAATCTCTTAATGTTTTGTTTTCAAGCGCAAATATACCTTCTACGATAATAACATCTTTTGGCTCAAATGCAATCGTTTCCTCACTTCTTGTATGATTTGTATAATCGTATGTTGGCACTTCAACCTGTTTACCATTTCTTAAGTCGGTTAAATTTTCAATTAACAAGTCATTATCAAAAGCGAAAGGATGGTCATAATTGGTTTCCAAACGTTCATCAAAAGTTAAATGCGATTGGTCTTTATAATAATAGTCTTGAGCCAATAGTGCAACACTATGACCTTCTAAATTTTTCATAATTTCATTTGTGACTGATGTTTTACCTGATCCAGACCCACCAGCTATACCAATTATTGTTGTACTTTTCATTATCCAATTTCCTTTCTCATCATGTTATTTGTATAAATTGGATGATTAACTTTAATTTGCACAATTTGTAATGGGTGACGGGCAGCATCAAGTTCATTACCCTCTTCGTCATAAATTGTTTCTACAACTTGTCGAAAAGTCTCAATTTCTGGGCCGAAAAATTCTATTTCTTGTCCAGGCTCAAATTTATTTCGTTGTTGAATCGTTGCAATCTTAGTTTTCTCATCATAATCTAATACTAATCCACAGAAATCATAAGCTGAATTTTTCTTATTTTGATGTCCAAACATCTGCTCTTCATAACCAGGCGTACCTTCTATAAAAGCAGAAGCAGTATCTCTGTTGGCACATTTATCTAATTCTATTAACCATTCTGGTTTGATTTTGAAATTTTGAGGGTCATTGGCATAAGCATCAATCACTTTTCTATAAACAGAAACAACTGTAGCAATATAGTGAATTGATTTCATACGCCCTTCTATTTTCAATGAATCAACACCAATATCCATCATATTTGGAATAGATTCTATTAATTTTAGATCTTTCGGACTCATTGCAAATGGTGTGACTTCCTCATCTCCATAATATAAGTCTAATTCTCCGTCAGATTCCACTTGCAGTAAGTCATAATCCCAACGGCAACTTTGACAACAACCACCTCTGTTTGAATCTCTTGCGGTCATATGATTACTTAAAGTACATCTACCTGAATAAGCAATACACATAGCTCCATGTATAAATGATTCAATCTCGATGTCTACTTGCTCTTTCATTTCTTTCATTTCCATTGCACCAGTTTCACGCGCTAAAACAACTCTGTCTAGACCTTCTTCTTTCCAAAATTCAACCGCTTTATAATTTGAAAGTGATTGTTGTGTAGATAGATGAATTTCTAGTTCTGGCGCAACACTTTTACAAGTCTCAATAATTAACGGGTCTGCAACAATGATTCCTGTAACACCGGCCAATGCTAAGTCACGTAAATAGTCATCTAGACCTTCCATGTTTTCATCATGAGCGATTATATTCGTAGTAACATAAATTTTAGCATGATAACGTTTGGCAAATTCAACGCCTTCTTTTATTTCTGCTAATGTAAAATTATCGGCATTTGATCTTAAACCATATGCTTGTCCACCCAAGAAAACAGCATCTGCACCATAATGTACGGCTATTTTCAGTTTTTCTAAATTTCCAGCTGGTGCAAGAAGTTCAGGCTTTTTCATTTTAGGTTTATGTTGAATATTAATTTCTTCTAAAATTTCCACTGTTCAACCTCCATTAATATACTGTTTGTTTATATAAGAAACCTTCATCAAATGGGCGATGTTCTGGTTGTATTGCTTCAATTGGGTCAACAAGCATAAATTTTTCATCTTCATAAGCTTCCGGGTCTTCATTATATAAATCAATGGCTTCTCTATATTGTTCAGTACACACGCTTATATATTCTTCTGACTGTAACACACCATCTATTTTCAATGCATCTATACCAGCCTCTAATAAAGGTTCTAATTCTTCTATTAAACATATATCATGCGGAGACATAATATGAGTGCCATTATAATCTTCGTAGACTGGATATTTGTTATCACGTTCTTCGTCATATAATAGTAATTCATCAGCTACTAGATTACGCTCAATCTTTAATTGTCGCTCTTGAAAGGTGTAATAGTTGCCTAACAACATACGCTTAGATTGAAACATACATGTCATACCATGGACTTGTACTTCAACTTCCACATTTGCATTAGCTTTTATATTTAGTATTTCTTCTAAGTTCAATTCCCTTGCTAACTGAGCACGTTTGGTGCCCTTTTTTCCCCAATAATTGCACTGAAAATAATTTGTCACTAACGTTTCAGCATCCCAATTAAGTGGAATTGGGTTATCTTGATTTTTCACAAACATAATTACAGCTGGGTCACCAAAAATAATGCGGTCAACTTTAATTTCGTGCAAAAATTCTATATAGGATTCAACGGCATTTAAATGGTAGTTGTGAAAAAGTCCATTCACAGCTGCATAAACCTTTTTATCATTACTGTGTGCCAAATTCACAGCTTCTCGCATAGCCTCTCTATTAAATTCACCAGCAAGCCTCAATCCAAATTTCTGCTCACCTATCACAAATGCATCAGCGCCTTTTTCAATTAACACTTCAATATGTTTAACAGATTTGGGTGTAACTAATAATTCTGTCATTGTGATTCTCCTTTAATTGAAATTGCTAAACCATCATCTATGTTTAAAAAATTAGTTGTGTAGCCTTCATGATTAATTAACCATTCGTTATACTCTATTACTTTTTTAACCATTTGACGTACATTACGTGTGCGTACCACTGATATATCCGAAACAAAACCGTGGTATAGTACATTATCCGTAATAACAACACCACCATCTTTTAAGATTGGCGTATAAAGTTCAAAAAATTTCTTTGATTGTGCTTTAGCAGCATCAATAAATATCATATCATACGTTCGATCGTTCACCTTATTGAACTGTTCTAACGCATTGCCTTCAATTAGTTTTACTTGATTATTAAAACCAAATAATTCTATATTCTCTTTTGCTTTCTTTATCATTTCTTCATCACGTTCTATTGTCGTCACTTGAATTTCTTTAGATATCGAAGCAAATTGCATTGCGCTGTAGCCTATAGCAGTACCAATTTCTAATATGTTTGTTGGTTTATGTAATCTGATTACTTGTTTTATCATCTCAAGTGTCAGCCTATCTACAATTGGGACATTATTTTCCTCTGCAAACGTTCTTAGAGTTTCTATATTTTCATCGGTTTGCTTGTGTAAATTTAATAAATAGGATTGATTATTATCCATTTCTTCATAACTTCCTTTGTTGTAAAATCATACTTTGGATTCAAGCAATAAAATAAATCAGTCATTTAGTGACTGATTAAATAATTTAAACAAAATATTAAATCCTAAATTCAATGTGCGTAATTATTTTAATTATGATTCAGTATAAAACTTTTTCTTTTATGTATGTACGCACAAATTTAACTTTATATATTTTATCACAAACAAATAGAGAATATAAGTGTAAAGTCATAGTGAATACTAAATTAAAAAATTGAATTATCATACCGGTCATTGTTTTATCGATTATTCATAGTATTTAATATTGTATTTTCCATTGGTAATAAAATTAGAATCATGTCATAACACAATTACAAAAAACGCCTCGTTTTAAAGTTAAACTATAATTATTTCACATCATAGACCAACATATTTCTTTGAATAAATATTACATACTCTACTGATTTACTAATAACTGAGAGAATTAATTGAGGAATATTTATAGTATCGATCATAAGCTCAAAATCATATCCAAAGGAACCAATACTTGATCAAATTTTTAAAGTTATAAATATAAAAGAGAGCTAATCCCTAATGGATTAGCCCTCTTATTTTATGAATTGATATTTCAATTCCAAATTCTTATGCTTTTTCGCATATTAATTAATTATTATCTATTACTCGTGATCGTGGTCATGATCGTCCATTTCAGTATTAACTACTTCTTCAATCATGTCCCACTCTTCATCTGTTTCTACAGGTAAGAATTTACCACCTTCACCATTTTCATCTGGTTCATTAATCATTGGTACCAATTCTATTAAATCATCATCATCAGATTCTGCGCCTTCTTCAGCAAGAATCACATATTCTTTTTTAAATTCTGGGTGGAAGAATTCTAATACTTTACGATATAAGACTTCATTACCTTCCTCATCGTATAGAGTAAGTAATTCCTCTTCGTTGTTAATTTCTAATTGAGAATCGTGATTGTGTTCAGTCATAATTAAACGCTCCTTTTTATTGTAATGAGTCTAAATAGCCTTGCAATATAAAGACCGCAGCCATTTTGTCGATTACTTTTTTTCGTTTCTGTCTAGAAACATCTGCTTCAAGCAGTGAACGTTCTGCAGCCATAGTGCTTAAGCGTTCATCCCACATAATTATCTCTAATGATGGCAGTGCTTCTTGAAGTTGCTCCTTGTATTGTAACGAAGCCTCGCCTCGAAATCCAATAGAATTGTTCATGTTTTTTGGTAATCCGATAATTACGGTACCAACTTTCTCTTTTTGTATAATATCTACAAGTTGATTTATACCTAATTCATTTTTTTCTTCGTCTATACGGAGTGTATCTAATCCTTGGGCTGTCCAACCCATAAGATCACTTATCGCAATGCCAACAGTTTTACTACCTACATCTAAACCAATAATTTTATGTTTTAACATAAATTAGTTAGTTTTCTCTTGTAAATAACTAGAAACTAATTCTTCCATAATATCATCACGATCAATGCGACGTATTTGATTTCTAGCTTCATTATGACGTGGAATATAGGCAGGATCACCTGAGAGTAAATAACCAACGATTTGATTTACTGGATTATACCCTTTTTCTTTCAACGTATTATAGACATTTTGTAACACTGTTTTGACATCTTCTTTTGGAATTTCATCATAATTAAATTTCATTGTTTTATCAAAATTTTCCATGTACACCACTCCTTTTGTATCGAGATAAAAAAGCTCTTATTCTCATTCTACATGAGAACGCCTTGAAGTTATAGCGATTTAATGTAATCTTTAATAAATCGTAATGCTTCTGTTATGTTTTCCGGTTGAGTTCCGCCACCTTGAGCCATGTCTGGGCGACCTCCACCTTTACCACCTACAATTGGTGCCATATTTTTAATAATATCGCCAGCTTTTACTTTATCAGTAAACGCTTTTGGTACAGTTGCTATTAATGATACTTTGCCATCTACATTACTAATGAGTACTATCACTGTATCTTGTAATTTTGATTTGAAGTCGTCCATCGTTTCACGTATAGCTTTAGCGTTAGGCACTTCAACTTCGGTAGCAAGGAATTTCAAACCGTTAATTTCTTCAACTTGGTTTGTAAGGTCTCCCATTTTCAGTGAAGTAACTTCTTTATTTTTTTGTTCTAGTTGTTTCACTAATTCTTTTTCTTCTGTTTGCATTTGTATTACTTTATCTAAAACTTGGTCATCTGTTTTAACTTTTACTTGAGTTTTAACAGCATTAAATTGTGATTGTATCGTTTCTAAATATAGAAAAGCTGATTTACCAGTTAAAGCTTCTATTCGTCTAACTCCAGCACCAGTACCAGATTCACTTACGATTTTAAATAGACCGATTTCAGAAGTGTTATTAACATGAATACCGCCACACAACTCAATTGAGAATGGTGCCATATTTACTACTCTGACCACATCACCGTATTTCTCACCAAATAAAGCCATAGCACCTATTTGTTTAGCTTCTTCTATAGGCATTTCTTGGATGTTAACTTCAATGCTGTTCCATATTTCTTCATTAACTCTGCGTTCCACTTGATCAATTTCTTCTTGAGTCATAGGGCCGAAATGTGAAAAATCAAATCTTAAACGCTCTGCTTCAACCAATGAACCAGCTTGATTAACGTGTTCGCCCAACACTTCTTTTAATGCTGCATGTAATAAATGTGTTGCACTGTGGTTTTTCTTAATTGCACTACGGTCTTTATGGTTAACACTTGCAGACACTTCTGCATTTGTTTTTACTGTACCAAATTGAATTTCACCTTTGTGTAAGTTTTGACCATTAGGTGCTTTCGTAACTTCAGTTACTGTAATTTCAAAGTTTTCATTACTTACTTTACCTTGATCGGCAACTTGACCACCACTTACTGCATAAAATGGCGTCTCTTTAAGGATGAAATAAACAATCTCACCAGCTTCTGCAGTATCAACTAATTCGCCATTATGAATGATATCAGTTATTGTAGTAGCTCTGTCCATTACATCATAACCAACAAACTTACTTTCAGTCGTAATTTTCTTCAATACTTCACTTTGCACTTGCATTGATTGTGAATTTTGTCTTGCTTGTCTAGCTCTATCTCTTTGTTGCTGCATTTCAGATTCAAATGTGGCCATATCTACTGTTAAATTTTCTTGTGTTGCAATCTCTTCAGTTAGTTCTACAGGGAACCCGTAAGTATCATACAGTTTAAAAGCATCTTTACCACTAATTTCATTAGATTGTTCTTTAGCTTGAGCAACAAGATTATTTAAAATAGCAAGCCCTTCTTCTAATGTTTCGTGGAAACGTTCTTCTTCAGATTTAATTACACGTTTAATAAAATCAGACTTTTCTTTTACATTTGGATAATACGGTTCCATAATATCAGCAACTATATCAACTAATTGATACATAAATGGTTCATTGATATCTAAAGATTGGCTAAATCTCACCGCACGACGTAACAAGCGACGTAATACATAACCACGACCCTCGTTAGCTGGTAATGCACCGTCAGCAATTGCAAATGCAATCGTGCGAATATGATCTGATATAACTTTAAATGCAACGTCATATGCATCTTTTTCTAAATATTTTTTCCCTGATAGTGTTTCTACTTCACGGATTATTGGCATGAATAAATCTGTTTCATAATTTGTACGTACATTTTGAGCTAATGATGCCATTCTTTCTAATCCCATACCCGTATCAATGTTTTTATTCGGGAGTGGTGTATATGTGTGGTCTTTATTATGGTTAAATTCACTAAACACTAAATTCCACACTTCAAGGAAACGCTCATTCTCTCCACCTGGATACATTTCTTCAGCTGGATCATCTTTACCATAACTATCTCCACGATCATAGAAAATTTCTGTATTAGGACCTGAAGGACCTTCACCAATATCCCAGAAATTTCCTTCAATTCTAATAATTCTACTTTCCTCTAAACCAATGTCCTCATTCCATATACGATACGCTTCAATATCTTCAGGATGTACAGTCACATATAACATTTTAGGGTCCATTGCCATCCATTTCTCACTAGTTAAAAATTCCCATGCAAATTCAATTGCTTCTTTTTTAAAATAATTACCAATTGAGAAATTACCTAACATTTCAAAAAATGTATGATGACGTGCAGTAAACCCTACATTTTCAATGTCATTTGTTCTAATTGCTTTTTGTGAATTTACAATACGTGGTTTTCTTGGCGTTTCCCTACCATCAAAATATTTTTTTAACGTTGCTACGCCAGAATTAATCCATAGTAAAGAATCATCATCAATTGGAACTAATGGTGCTGATGGTTCAACCATATGACCTTGTTCTACAAAATAATTGATAAAATTTTGTCTAATTTCACTTGCTTTTAAGTTTTTCATACCTTAAATTTCCTCCATCTCAACTCAAGTTATAACAGTAATTCATAAAAAATGAAAATAAAAAACGCCCATCCTCATAAAAGGGACGAACGTTTCGCGGTACCACCCTAGTTATAAGCATCAGTAAATCTTTATAGACCTCATTGTTAAAATGATGCAATTCAACAGTCTTAACAAATTTACTAACATACACTTATCACTTAATTAGTTACTATGCTTACTGACACAAAGTAGCTTTCAACTATATTCATTGTACTTTTCACCAACCAGTACATCTCTGGGGATAAAACATAGTTTACTTATCTTCATGCGAAGTTATTTATATTGTATTTATTTTCAACGACAATGTCAATCTTCAACGAAGTCATATGGGGAAAACTCCCCCATATTAATCATAGGATTTATTTTAAATATATTTTCTTCAGACAATATAATATCTGAATCAAAGGATTTACTGACATCAGCACTTTCAGTCTCTTCATCATTATTAAAATATGATTGAAGAAAAGCACACAATTGTGTCATTCTTACTTGGCCGTGTGTCTTTAGACCAATATCAAATGCTTGTGGGTCTCCTAAGAACACAAGTGACTGTTTGGCACGTGTTAAACCTGTATATAATATAGGTTTTTGAAGCATTCTAAAGTACTGTTTAACCATTGGCATAATAACGATTGGAAATTCTGAACCTTGTGACTTATGAATTGATGTACAATAAGCGTGTGTTAATTCCATTAAATCTTGACGAACAAATGTAATCTCATTACCTTCAAAATCAACTACCAAAACATCTTTATTTAACGCATTTTCTTTAGCCCAGAAGATACCTACAATAACGCCAATATCACCATTAAATATATTATCGCTTGGTCGGTTAACAAGTTGTAAGACCTTGTCTCCTTTTCTAAAGACAATATCACCAAATTCAATTTCTCGAGTATCCTGTTCTTTAGGATTCAAGATATCTTGCAATACTGTATTTAGTTTCTTAATACCTGCAGATCCTTTATACATCGGAGCTAATACTTGAATATCACTCATATCATACCCTTTATTCACTGCACTTGATACTACTTTTTCAACAACAGAAGGTATCTGTTCAGTTGTACAGTTTATAAAATTACGATCATGAAATCGTTGTGTAATATCAATGGCTTCACCTAGTTTCATCCTATGCGCTAATTCAATAATACTTGAACCATCTTGTTGACGGTAAACTTCAGTTAAATTCACACGAGGAATCACTTTCGAATCAATTAAATCCTTAAATACTTGACCTGGTCCAACAGATGGCAGTTGATCTTCGTCCCCGACTAGTATAACTTGCGCATCGATAGGTACAGCACTTAAAAATTGATGAAATAACCATGTATCAACCATTGACATTTCATCAATTATGATAAGTTTAGCAGAAATTTCATTATCTAAAATATCTTCTGGTTGCGTATCTTGATTCCAACCTATTAGGCGATGTATCGTCATAGCCTCCAAACCAGTTGACTCTGACAAACGTTTTGATGCTCGTCCAGTTGGCGCACCTAGAACGACAGGATAATCATCATTTTGATAATCGTCATAATCTAATGATAAACCATGCAACTCTGCATACAATTCGACAATACCTTTAATGACAGTAGTTTTTCCAGTACCTGGACCACCTGTCAACAACATTATTTTAGAGTTAATCGCTGTTTGCAAGGCTTCTCTTTGCGAATCTGCATATGTAACATTATTGCGCTCCTCAATTTCACCGATTTCAAGCAGTAAATCCGATTGCTCAATTTCTTTAAGTTTATTTGTATAAGTAAAATTACGGTATAAATTTTGAACGCTTTTCAGTTCTGAATAGTACAGACTTGGAATAGCGACTTCATTTTCTTGCTGGATTAATTTAGTGTCATTTACTAGATCCTGTAAAACTTGCTCAAGTTGCTGTGTTTCTATTAATTCACTTGGTGGTTGTGATAACATATCTTGAGTCATCTCTAGTACATTATGAGTTGGTAAATAAGTATGGCCTTGTTTTATGCATTCTTCTTCTAGCACATAAAGTAAACCTGCTTTAAGACGTTCCGCATCGTTAAATTGAATGCCGACATTACGTGCTAATGTGTCCGCCTTATTAAAACCGATACCTTTGACGTCATATACAAGTTGATAAGGCTTGTTTTCAACTACGTTGAGCGTTTCGCCTAAATATGCTTGGTATATAGCCATTGCTAGCTTAGGTCCAAAACCTAAATCATGAAGACGAATAATAATTTGTTCTGTTTCTTGATTACTTGCGATTTGATCAGCAATTTGTTTTTGTTTCTTTTTAGGTAAGCTAGGTACTTTTTCTAATACAGTTGGATCATTTAATATGTCACTAATTGCATTTTCACCTAATTTATTTACAATACTTTGTGCTGTTTTTTTACCGATTCCTTTAAAAAGGTCACTGGATAAATAACTTATAATTGCTTCTTTCGTTTGTGGTAACTCTTTTTCAAATGTTTCAGCCTTTAATTGTTTACCATATTTCGCATGCGTAACGACTTGGCCTTTAAATGTATAAACGTCACCTTCTGCAATATCTGGAAAAAACCCTACAATTGTAGGCATTGAATCGAAAGTCTCATTGGATTCAATCGTATCAACTTTTAAAACCGTATAAAAATTTTCTTTGTTTTGAAACAAAATCGCATCAACGGTCCCTTTAATCATTGAGTTATTAAATAGTGTAGGGTTTTCCATAAGTTATTCCTCCTCTGCGATAGATTTAAAAGTTTTAATAGCATGATGGCTCATGACATGATCTGGATTAGCATCGACAGCCGCTTCAAAGTGACGAATAGCTTCGTCAGTATTCTCCGTTTGCATATACGTCGCTAAACCTAAATTATAAAGCGCATCTGCATGTTTTTTATCGATTGCTAATACTCGGTTTAGCTGGTCAATAGCTGGTTCAAACATTTCTAAATGACATAACACAAGCCCGTATTGGAATTGTACCTCAGCATCATCACGGTCATCTTGTTCCGCTGCAGTCATTAGGAATGGTAAAGCTTCGTTAAATGCTTCTAGTTGATTGAAAGACATTCCAATCATATAATTTGTATCAACTTTATCAACGTTAAATTTCAACGCTTGTTGGTATAATTTTATCGCTTCATTAAAACGACCTTCATTGTAATATACATTTCCTAAATTATAATAAATTGCACCGTTTTCTGGATCTAAAGTGATTGCTCTTTGAAAGAATTTTTCAGCTTTTTCTACTTCCCCAGCTTCAGCCAATAATATTCCAGCATTTATGTAATTTTCAACTTCTTTTGGACTAGCTTCTATATTTTCAAATAATGCTTTAAGTGCTTCTTCAAAATTACCCTGTTTAATTAATTTATATATTTGCTCTTGATTCAATTTTAACCCTCTTTTCTGACTATTAATTATAACATTTACTCATTTTTTTGAAATATTAATTTCAAAAAAAGAAATCGCTAGATACTATATTATATAGTCTACTAACGATTTCTAAATAATACTTCATCTTTTGATTTATAAAACGTAACTTAATTGTCCAGATTCTTTGAAAACATCATCAATTGTAGCGCCACCAAGACAGACATCCCCATCATAAAGTACAACAGATTGACCAGGCGTAATCGCACGAACAGGTTCATCGAATACTACACGAATTGCGTTATCACTCTCTTTTTGTACAAATACTTTGGTATCTTTTTGGCGATATCTGAATTTTGCAGTACATTCAAATCCGTTTTCCAAGTCAACATCATTTACAAATGAGATATCTGATGCAATCAAGTAGTCACTGTACAATGCATCATGGTGGAAACCTTGTTCAACATATAATACGTTATCATTTAAGTTTTTACCAACTACAAACCATGGATCGCCGTCTCCACCAATACCTAGGCCATGACGTTGTCCGATTGTATAATACATTAGTCCAGCATGCGTACCGATTTTTTCACCTTGTAGTGTTTGCATTTCTCCAGATTGTGCTGGTAAATATTGTGAAAGAAATTCTTTGAAATTACGTTCTCCAATAAAACAAATACCTGTTGAATCTTTCTTTTTAGCAGTTGCTAAATTTTGTTCTTCAGCAATACGACGCACTTCTTTTTTATCGATATCACCTATTGGGAACATTACACGAGATAATTGATCTTGTGATAATTGATTTAAGAAATAAGTTTGATCTTTATTGTTATCCACGCCTCTTAACATTTCAACGTGTCCATCCTCATGACGACGCACACGTGCATAATGACCTGTAGCAACATAGTCAGCACCAAGTTTTAATGCGTGTTCTAAAAATGCTTTGAATTTAATCTCTTTATTACACATTACATCAGGATTTGGCGTACGACCTTTTTTATATTCATCTAGGAAATACGTAAATACTTTATCCCAGTATTCTTTCTCAAAATTCACTGCATAGTATGGAATATCTAATTGATTGCATACTGCGATGACATCATTATAATCTTCAGTAGCTGTACATACGCCATTTTCATCAGTATCATCCCAATTTTTCATGAATATACCTATGACATCATAACCTTGTTCTTTTAACAAATGTGCTGTAACGGAACTATCTACGCCACCAGACATCCCGACAACAACTCGTGTATCTTTATTTGACACTTACACGTCCTCCTTAAATTTATGATAAATTTTATGAATTTCTGTAGCTATATATTTTATTTCTTGTTCAGTTGTTTGTTCATTAAAACTAAATCTTACCGAATGGTTTGCTCGATTATCTTCTTCATCATACATTGCTTGTAATACATGTGATGGTGTTGTAGTACCTGCAGTACAAGCTGAACCTGATGAAACATATATATTGGATAAATCTAATAAAGTCAGCATTGTTTCTACATCTATAAATGGTAAATATAAATTTACTATGTGACCAGTTGAATCTGTCATAGAACCATTTAATTCAAAGGGGATTGAGCGTTCTTGTAATGAAACTAAGAATAAATTTTTAAGATTCATTAAATGAACATTGTTTTCGTCTCTATATTGGTTTGCAAGCTTAACAGCTTCAGCTAATCCAACAATTTGCGGTAAATTTTCAGTACCAGCTCTACGTTTAGCCTCTTGTTCTCCACCTAATTGTTGATATTTTAATGGAGTGCCTTCTTTTAATAGTAGTATGCCAACGCCTTTTGGACCACCAAATTTATGTGCAGTCATACTCATAGCATCAATATCAAATTCATGAAAATCTATTTCTAAATGACCAATCGCTTGTACTGCATCAACATGAAACAGTGCATTAGATTTACCAACAATTTCTTCAATATCGTACATTGGTTCAACAGTGCCTACTTCATTATTAACAAACATGATTGAAACTAAAATCGTTTGTTCTGTAATAGCATTTTCTAATTGCTGAAGGTTGATTATACCTTGTTTATCAACATCTAAATATGTGACTTCAAAACCTTCTTTTTCTAGTTGTTCAAATACATGGAGTACAGAATGGTGCTCAATTTTGGAAGTGATAATATGTTTTCCTCTGTGCATCTGGTCATAAGCCATCCCTTTAATAGCAGTGTTATTAGATTCTGTCGCACCGCTTGTAAAAATCACTTCACTTGGTTTTGCGTTAAAAGAAGATGCAATTGCACGACGTGCTTCATCTAAATACTTTCGTGCATCTCTTCCTATACTGTGAATGGAAGACGGATTACCATAATGAACAGAATAAATATCCATCATTTTATCAATTACTTTTTGCTTAACTGGTGTTGTAGCAGCATAATCTGCGTATACTTCCATGCTTGACACTCCTTAAATTTTTATCAATGTTCCAATGATAGCACCATATAATTAATTTTTCTAGTTGTCTGTTTCAAAATGACCATTTTCATCAATATCTTTAAAATCCTCTAATAATTTCATAGTGTTTTTGATATCTGATGGTTGTTTACTATTCAATGACATATTTTGCAATCGCTTATCATTAATATGCCAGTGCGTAGCAGTGATTTTTGATTGTAAATACTGATCATGTGTAACGATAAGTACTTGACCTTGAAAACTTTCAATCATTTTTAATATTAAATCTTGCGTAGCTATATCAAAATAATTGGTTGGTTCATCTAAAATAAGAAGATGTGGGTTAGAAAAATATAATAATACAAACTGCAATCTACTTTTCTCTCCCATGGATAAAAATGCGATAGGTTGATGAATTTTTTCCTTATTAAAATCAAAAGAAGCTAAAATTGTTTGCGCTTCACTACGAGTCACACTGTCCAATGCCATCACCATGTCTAATGGACTGCTGTTAAAGTTCAAGTTGTTATTTTGTTGGTCAAAACTAGCCATTTTAAGCGATGGCGTAATATATATATCACCTTTATCCGGTTTTATGTCTTGTTTAATCATTGCGATAAATAATGATTTGCCACTACCATTCGGACCCGTTAAAAGTATATTTTCTTTATTTTTCATTTCAAAGTTAGCATTCCTATAAATTTCCTGTTGATTTATAGTTATACTAACATTTTCAAATCTAATTAAGCTACGCTTTCGTAAACGCGTTTGCTCATTAAAATGAAAATCCCTATTATCATTTTCGGGTGCTTCAATTTGTTTTTCATTAATCTTTTGTTTTAGTTGTGATTCCTTTACTTTTGCTTTTTGAGCTAATTTACTTAATCTTTTTTGTTGTATTGGGTCGCGCACACTAGTTGATTTTTGTGAAGCTGAATGCCATTCATTCACTCGTCTAATAGTCGCTTCTAGCGCTTTGATTTCTTTTTGTTGTTTATCATAAGCGTTGACTTGTGATTGATGAGCCAAATCTACAACTTGTTTATAATGATCATAATTACCTTGAAATTTTCTCGTTCCGTTACGTGTTATTTGATAAATGTGTGATGCCGTTTGATTGATGAAACCTCTGTGATGAGACACAAAAACGATAGTCTGTTTAGATTTATTTATATTCTCTATCAAATTATCTAGCATTGTCATATCAAGATGATTAGTAGGTTCATCAAGTAATATTAACGATTTTTTTGATAAGAATGCTTTTAATATCGCTACACGTGTTTGCTGTCCTCCGCTAAGCGACGCAACCTTTTTATCTAAGTCGATTTCCGTTAAATCAAATAATTTTGCTTGCGTAATGATTTCTTGTTCAAATTCATAGCCTTCCAATGCAACGTAATCACTTATTTTTTCATAATTATATTGTATTTCTTTTTTCAATTGAGCAATTTGTGGTTTTAGAAATAGGATAAAATCCATTGCTGTCATCTCATAATAATCAGTCATATCTTGTTCCATTAAATATGCGCTTTCTTTATAAGTATCCTTAAGCGCATGCAAGAGTGTCGATTTTCCAACACCATTGTCTCCTAAAAATGCAACATGTTCTCCTTCTTCTATCTCAATTAGCACCTTATCAATCAGTATTCGTCCGTACTGTTCAAATGGTTTTTGTTCATAATAAAAAGACATATCAATTCCTCCACTTTTAGGACATGACATATCTTCACCGTGTTATATATTACTTTGTATGTGGTTGCTTAAGTATTTTCACGTAATTTAGACAGGGTCATATCCCATAACTTTTATTTAAATTTAATTGGTTTGTATATTTCTTATGAGATTTATCCATTGTCTTAATTAAGCCACCTAACGTTTTAATTTTGTATAAGTATAACAATGAGCAATTTCTTACGCAAGTTTTAAATCGCCTGTTATACTACTTTGTATTAACAAGCTCAAGGAGGATTACGATATAAAATGAACAATTTAAAATTATCTGCGCTTAACTTAGTACCAATCCGCGAAGGTCAAGATGATCAAGCAGCAATCAAAGATATGGTTAAACTTGCGCAAGATTTAGAAGCACTTGATTTCGAACGTTATTGGATAGCTGAACACCACAACGCTCCTAATCTAGTTAGTTCGGCAACTGCATTATTAATTCAGCATACACTAGAACACACTTCAAAAATACGTGTCGGTTCTGGTGGTATTATGTTACCAAATCATGCACCATTAGTTGTTGCAGAACAATTCGGAACAATGGAAACTGTTTTCCCAAACCGTGTAGACCTTGGGTTAGGACGTGCGCCAGGAACAGACATGATGACTGCTAGCGCTTTACGTAGAGATCAACATAACGGTGTTTATGAATTCCCTGAAGAAGTTGAACAACTTTCAACTTACTTTGGCCCAGCTAATCAGCAAGGATATGTACGCGCCTATCCAGCCGTTAATAAGCAAGTACCACTTTATATACTTGGTTCTTCTACAGATTCAGCACATTTAGCCGCACGTAAAGGCCTACCATATGTCTTTGCTGGCCACTTTGCACCGCAACAAATGAAAGATGCGATTCAGATATATAAAGAACTATTTGAGCCATCTGACGTACTAGACAAACCTTATGTTATTGTTTGCCTTAATGCAATTGTTGCAGATACAGATGAACAAGCTGAATACTTAGCAACTACACAAGCACAAGTGATGGTGAGCATCACTAGAGGCAGAATGCAACCTGTACAACCACCAACTGATGATTTAAAAGGGCTCTTAACGCCTACAGAATATGAAATTGCAAAACAAAGAATGCAACAATCCTTAATAGGATCTAAAGAGACAGTTGAAGTTAAAATTCAAGACTTTATCAAAGAACACGGTGAAATAGATGAACTGATGGCGATTAGTTATATTTATGATCAAGACGCACAGTTAGATTCTTATAAAAAACTGAAAACAATTATCGAAGAGATATAATTTATTAAATAAGCCGAGACTTTTCACAATTCAATGTTTAATATTCATCAAAACAGTAATTAAATAAGCGAATGTACGAAATATAAGATTAAACTTTTAATTACTTTATAAGTGTTTATATTTTGAAATTCATCATAGTTAAATTTCAAAATATAAACTTGGTGTTATTCATACTAGATTGTCACATTCTATATTATTGTCCTTCACATATTATCACAACCTATCATAAAAATTAATGCCTACTAAACAATGGAAAGCTTAAGTCTAGTTCTTATCCGATGTTTAGTAGGCATTATTTATAATAGTTTTTATTTGCAAATAAAAAGGGTTAAGACATCATGATGTCTTAACCTCTCTTCATTATCCTATTTGTTTACAACAAATATTATTTTTTATCGTCTTTTTTGTCATCTTTTTTATCGTTATCACTGCCGCCAGTGAATTTATCGATTTGTTCAGATGCTTGTTTTGCTTTTTCATTGTCTGTATCTTTTAATTTATCTGATACATTTTTTGCAGTTTCTTTTGCTTTATCTAAAAAGTTTTCAGCCATTTAAAATCTCTCCTTTAATAGTCATAAATTATAGATTATTTTTTTAATTTATCGATAACATCATTAGCTTTATCTTTTGCATTTTCTACAAATTCTTTAGCTTTACCAGAAGTTTTATCTTCTTTACCTTCGTTTTCTAGTTCTTTATTGTCAGTAACGTTACCTAATGTTTCTTTCACATTACCTTTTGCTTGTTCTACTTTGTTTTCGTCTGCCATGTAAATTACCTCCTTAATGATGTATATATAGTACGTACCACTAATTTTAATAAATAAACATCTCAAACATAGATTAATAAATATTTTTCAAATTTGTTATATCATTAATATCAAATGCTATTTCTGTATCATTTAGATATAGAACATGTAACCATCTAGATTATTTGTATCCTTATACTCTGCTAAATATTTTAATGATGTATTATCTAGCACATCTCTTACTGCGTCTCTCATTCTAATCCAAAGTTGTTTTTGAGCAGGTGGTTCTGAATCGATACTTTCAACGAATGTGATTGGACCTTCTAATAAACGAATAATGTCACCCGCTGTTATCTCTTCAGATGGTACTCTTAACTGGTAACCACCTTTTGCACCACGAACACTTCGAATTAACCCGGCATTTCTCAATGGACCGACTAATTGCTCTAAATACAGATCGCTCAAATTATTTTCTTCCGCAATAGATTTTAAAGACACACACCCTTGACCTTCTTTTTTAGCAAGAGATATCATTAGTGTTAACCCATATCTTCCTTTAGTTGAAATTTTCATTATATTACCTCACTTAATTCGAATACTATATAATAACATTCTATCACTTTTTACGTTAATATAGAATTAGAAAGGTGTGAAACATTGTGTCAAACGAACCACTAGCTTCAAGAATGCGACCAGGCAACATTGATGAGATTATATCTCAAGAGCATTTAGTTGGTCCAAAAGGCATTATCAGAAGGATGGTAGAAACAAAAAGATTATCCTCAATGATTTTTTATGGACCACCTGGTATCGGTAAAACAAGTATTGCTAAAGCTATATCAGGAAGTACTCAGTTTAAATTCCGTCAATTAAATGCAGTTACAAATACAAAAAAAGACATGCAACTTATAGTTGAAGAAGCCAAAATGTCTGGGCAAGTTATTTTATTATTAGATGAAATCCATCGTTTAGATAAAGCTAAACAAGATTTTCTATTACCACATTTGGAAAATGGAAAAATTGTTCTTATTGGGGCTACGACATCAAATCCGTATCACGCAATAAACCCTGCCATTCGTTCAAGAGCTCAAATATTTGAACTTTATCCATTAGATGAAGATGACATCAAAGCTTCATTGAATAGAGCTCTAAATGACGAAGAACGTGGCCTAGCAAGCTATAATCCGATTGTAGACGAAGACGCGATGGCCTATTTTACAACTCAAAGTCAAGGTGATGTTAGAAGTGCTTTAAATGCATTAGAATTAGCAGTTTTAAGTTCAGATACAACAGACAACCAACGTCACATCACCTTACAAGATGCTAAAGATTGTTTACAAAAAGGAGCTTTTGTAAGTGATAAAGATGGCGACATGCATTATGATGTGATGAGTGCGTTTCAAAAATCAATTCGCGGTAGTGATGTAAATGCTGCACTTCATTATTTAGCACGCTTAATTGAAGCAGGCGACTTACCAACAATCGTCAGGAGATTGTTAGTAATAAGTTATGAGGATGTTGGCCTCGCATCTCCTAGTGCGGGACAACGCACATTAGCTGCTATCGAATCAGCTGAGCGTTTAGGCTTTCCAGAAGCTAGAATCCCCTTAAGTCAGGCTGTTATTGAACTCTGCTTATCACCTAAGTCTAATTCAGGCATTACTGCTATTGATGCTGCCCTATCTGATATACGCAAAGGTCATATAGGACAAATTCCTGATCATTTAAAAGATGGACATTATGCTGGCGCTAAAGAACTAGGACGTGCTATTGGTTATAAGTATCCTCACAGTTATGACAGTGGATTTATTCCTCAACAATATCTACCTGATAAATTAAAAAGTAAAATTTATTATGAACCGAAAACGACTTCTAAAAGTGAGCAACAATTCAAATCGGTTTATGAAAACATCACACAAGCGCAACAAAAATAAAAAATTCTAGATTTAAATTAAAAAACAGAGGTTGAGATTATAGCATCTCAACCTCTGTTTTTATATATAAAATATTGGATAACTACATACTAAAAATGACTTTATATTTTATCTTTAATACGTGAAACAGGTATATCTTTTAAAATATCATTAACAACATAGCTGGCGCTAATCAAACCAACTACACTTGGGACAAATGCATTAGAAGATGGTGGGATTTGTCCTTTTCTCGTTGGTGCGTTTGCATCACCTACAGTATCTTTAACATCCTCTCTTATTACTATGGGACTTTCATCTGAAAACACGACAGGTATACCTTTATATATGCCATGTTTTTTCAATTTACGACGAATAATTTTAGCCATTGGATCCATATAGGTTTCAGAGATATCAGCAATCTTAAATCGTGTTGGATCTGTTTTATTTGCAGCACCCATACTGGAAATAACAGATATGCCTCTTTCCAAGCATTCTTTCATTAAATGCACTTTATATATAATAGTGTCACTTGCATCAACAAAGTAATCAATATCATAATTATTGAACAAAGCTTCGTATGTTTCTTCTGTATAAAACATATGTAATGAAGTTACCTTACATTCAGGATTAATCAACTTAATACGTTCTTCCATCAAAGTAACTTTACTTTGTCCAACAGTAGTTGTTAATGCATGTAATTGACGATTCACATTAGTGATGTCAACATCATCTTTATCTATTAAAATGATATGTCCGATATTAGTACGCGCTAGAGCTTCGGCAGCAAATGAGCCAACTCCTCCAACGCCTAAAATCACCACAGTTTTTTGTTTTAATAATTCTAAACCTTCTTGGCCATAAGCCAATTCATTTCTTGAAAATTGATGTTTCATGCCATTCTCCTTAATAATAAGAGCAATTAAATATAGTTTTTACATTTAAACTTCTTGTTCTCTTATTGGATTTAATATATTTATTTTATTTCAATTTAATTAAAAATATCAAGTTCTGTATTTTATATCAAAAAAATACGCAAGACCGAAGTCTTGCGTACCGATAGAGTCCATAAGTGCCGTAGTTATAAAATGCTTGATCATTCGGCCTGCTTAAAACAGGTGGGTGCCCTGTTTCTTGTTTTGCAAGTCCTCCTAATGAGGCGTGTGCGCTGCAAGAAAACCCATTGGGCTCCCGGATCAAAGAGTGTTAGGCCCAAATATTAAGCAAACATACGAACACTACAGATGACTATCTTATGGGATTAATAATAACACATTATTTGAAATTAGCAAGAATAAAAGCTTATACCAAAAATTAGTGTCTAATACGTAATGACAATTCTTCTAATTGGCTTTCAGATACTTCGCTTGGTGCATTTGTTAATAAACATGTAGCTGAAGCCGTTTTAGGAAATGCAATTGTATCACGTAAGTTTGTACGGCCTGTTAATAACATTACTAGGCGGTCTAATCCAAGCGCGATACCACCATGTGGTGGCGCACCATATTTGAATGCATCTAGCAAGAAACCAAATTGTTCTTGCGTCTGTTCCTCAGTAAAGCCTAATACTTCAAACATTTTAGATTGTAAATCACCATTATGAATTCTGATAGATCCGCCACCTAATTCATAACCATTTAATACAATATCATAAGCGTTAGCTTGTGCATTTTCAGGTTCAGTGTCTAATTTAGCGATATCTTCTTGTTTTGGTGCAGTGAATGGGTGGTGAGCTGCAGTATAACGTTTTAAGTCTTCATCATATTCTAGTAGCGGCCAATCTGTTACCCATAGGAAGTTTAATTTAGATTCATCAATTAAATCTAACTCTCTAGCTAACTTAAGACGTAATGCACCTAAACTTTGTGCAACAACACTTGGTTTATCCGCTACAAATAATACTAAGTCACCTGGCTGTGCTTCAGTTAATGTTTGTAGTTTAGCAACGTGGTCTGCTTCAAAGAATTTAGCAATTGGACCGTTCACACCTTCATCAACGACTTTTACCCATGCTAAACCTTTAGCACCATAAATATTTACAAATTCAGTTAAACCATCAATATCTTTTCTCGTATATTGATCTGATGCACCTTTTGCAACTATCGCTTTAACTTGGCCATTATTAGTCACAGCATCTTTAAACACTTTGAAATCCATGATTTCACCTAATTCTGATACGTCTATCAATTCCATACCGAAACGTGTATCTGGTTTATCTGAACCAAAGCGTTGCATTGCTTCATCATATGTCATTCTAGGGAAAGGTCTTGGAACTTCGACATCTTTTACATCTTTCACTACATTTTGGAGCATTTCTTCTCCCATTTCCATAACGTCTTCTTGATCTACAAAGCTCATTTCAATATCGACTTGTGTAAATTCAGGTTGACGATCAGCACGTAAGTCTTCATCACGGAAACATTTTACGATTTGATAATATTTATCGAAACCGCCAATCATTAATAATTGTTTAAATAGTTGTGGTGATTGTGGTAATGCATAGAATTCACCGTCATGTACACGTGAAGGTACCAAATAGTCACGCGCCCCTTCAGGTGTTGACTTAGTTAGTACAGGAGTTTCAATATCGAAAAAGCCCTCTTTGTCTAAGTATTGTCTGATTGAACGTGTAGTTTGGTGTCTCATTTTAAATGTTTGCGCTAATTCTTGACGTCTTAAATCTAGATATCTATATTTTAATCTGATATTTTCATCAACGTTTTGATTTTCTTCATTCAATGCAAATGGAGGCGTTTCTGCTTTGTTTATAATTTCAATTTCTGAAACTTGTACTTCTACTTGACCTGTAGCAATTTTCGGGTTTACTGTTTGAGGATCACGTTTTTTGACGATACCTTTAACTTGAACTACATATTCAGATCTTACTGTCTCAGCTATTTTTAATGCTTCTTCAGAAAAATCAGGATTAAATACGACTTGTACATATCCTTCACGGTCTCTTAAATCCACAAAAATCAGACCGCCTAAGTCTCTACGGTTGTGTACCCAACCTTTTAATATTACTTCTTGGTCTAATAATGATTCAGTTACTAAACCACAGTATGTTGTGCGCTTACTCATGATATCTTCTCCTTAGTTTTTAAAATAATTTATAATTGCATCTAAACGAATAGTTTCACTTTCACCTGATTGCATATTTTTAACATTTATTTTATTATCTTCTAATTCTTGCTCACCTATAACAATAGTATAGTTTGCTTTTAATCTATCGGCTTGTTTCATTTGTCCTTTAACTTTACGTTGTAAATAATCTTTGTCGGCTTTAATACCATTTCTACGTAAATCATTAAGTAATTTGACGGCATAACGATCTGCTTCTTCACCCATAGTTACGATAAATAAATCAAAATCATGATCAACATCAAGTTCGATTTGTTCTTCGTCTAAAGCTAATAATAACCTTTCTATACTTAACGCAAATCCAATACCCGTTTGACTTGGTCCATCTAACAATTCTAGTAAACCATTGTAGCGACCACCACCACATAATGTTGTAATCGCACCATCATAATTTGGGTTATCAATCATTAATTCAAATGCTGTATGCGTATAATAATCTAAACCTCGAACCAAGTTAGGGTCTTCTACATAAGGTACACCTAAATCATCTAAATGTTGCTTAACATCAGCATAATATTTTTGAGATTGTTCATTTAAAAATTCAGTGATTCTAGGAGCAGTTTTAATAGCTTCTTTGTCCTTATCAACTTTACAATCTAATATTCTCATTGGATTTGTGTGTAAACGTGCCTTACAGTCATTACAGAAACCATCAATTACAGGTTCAAAATGTCTAACTAGTGCATCATTGTATTCGCGACGTGATTCAATGTCACCGATACTATTAATCACTAATTTTAAATGCTTCAATCCAAATGATTGATAAATGTGCATAGCCATCGCTAAAATTTCAGCATCTATACCTGGATCTTCAGCACCAATTGCTTCAACACCAAATTGTGTGAATTGACGATAACGCCCTTTTTGTTTACGTTCATATCTAAACATTGGCCCATTGTAATATAATTTAATTGGTTGATTAGGCAAACCTTGCATCTTATTTTCAATATAAGAACGTACTACCGCTGCTGTGCCTTCTGGGCGTAGAGTAATACTACGGTCTCCTTTATCTTTAAACGTATACATTTCCTTTTGGACCACATCTGTCGAATCACCTACACCACGTGCAAATAATTCTGTACTTTCAAAAATTGGTGTACGAATTTCTTGATAATTATAAACTTCCATTAACTCATCTAATCTTGATTCAATATAACGCCATCTTTTTGTTTCGTCTGGTAAAATATCTTGCGTCCCTCTAGGTATATTTATCATAGAATCTCTCCTTTTATGCAATAAAAAAACCCTTGCATGACTAATAAGTCATACAAGGGACGAATTTCCGTGTTGCCACCCTAATTGATTATAAACGCTAGATTTATAATCCACTTCATACGAATAACGCTCGCTAAACGGCTTTTATCAAAGCACCTGTTCTTGTGTTCAATTTCTCAAAACTACTATGCATAATTTTTCAGCCAGGAATTATGTCTCTTCGCATATTTTGCTACCATTTCGTAAAGAAAATTCAAGAATCATATCGGTTTTAATATAGAATTCATATTTAATAATAACCAGTTTATGAGAATTATGCAACCTTTTTATTCTGAAAAATATGCACGCAAGCCATCGACAACTGCTTTTTCAAGTATATGCCTATGCAATTGGTCCGTAATCATATCTTCATCAGTCGGATTACTGATATAACCTAATTCTAATAATACAGCTGGTACATCTGTCTGTCTCAATACTTGGAAATTTTCCTGTCTAGCACCTTTATTTGTCAGTAACGCTCTTTTTTGCAAACTAGCATTTAATGTTTCGGCTAATGCCTTTTGATTATCTTTGAACCAATAGACTGTGCTGCCGTTTGCTTTAGATGACTTTAAAGAATCATTATGTATACTAATATAAGCATCACCTTTTATGTTTCGCTCATCAAGACTAACGTATTCATCGCTTTCACGAGTCATGTTAACCGTAGCACCTTCTTTTTCCAAAAGTGATTTTAGTTCTTTAGCAGTTTTTAAAGTGTATACTTTTTCGATACTTTTTTTATTTGTATTACTTGATGCTCCCTGGTCACTACCACCGTGACCAGGATCAAGTACTATCGTTTTATCTTTTAAAGGTTTGGCATTATGATTAGCATCTGCTTCAATATCTAAATTCGTATGCCATCCTGCTACCCAACCTTTTTCTTTCTTGTTAGAAGATTCTACTTCTATCCACTTACCTGTCTTACCTATTTTTTGGAAGTTTTGCCCTTTATCGATGTTATTAATAACTGGATAGGCCGAGCTTGGACCAGTTCTTAGTTCAGCATCTTCAGTAACATAGATACTACTACTATTCTCATCATTATGATTTAAGAAAGAGATAATCATAATGATAAAGACAATAAATGTTACAATGACAATTAGCGCGGGGAAATTTTTAAGTTTATTTTTTTCTAGCCAAGTATTGATTTTTTTCATATAATTTTGCCATCCTGACTTTCATAAATAATTGTTACAGGTCCATCATTGGCAATATTAACTAACATGTCTGTTCCAAATTCACCTGTCAACACATTTATTCCATAAGAACGGAGTGTTGCATTTAATTTTTCATATAATTCATTAGCACGTTCTGGAGGCATGGATTGGGTAAACCCAGGTCTATTACCTTTTCTAACATCTGCATAAAGTGTAAATTGAGAAATAGATAAAATCTCTCCACCAATTTGTTGAAGGTTTAAGTTTAATTTTCCATCCTCATCCTCAAATAGTCTTGCATTGAGGATTTTTTTAGCTAATGTAGCTATATCTGCTTCTGTTGAAGTTTTACCAACACCCACAAGCAAACAGTAGCCTTTATTTATTTTGTTTTCAATAGAATCATTTGAAACTGATGCTTCTTTGACTCTCTGGACTACTATTCTCATTTAGTTACACCTCTAATTCCAAACTCTTGTTACTGTATATACATCTCCAAGTTGTTTGATTTTATCTACAACTTGATATACTTCATTCACATTTTTAACCATTACACTGATATTAATTACTGCATTCTTATCGATATCAGAGCGTCCAGATACTTTTACTAAATTACTTTGTGTTGAATTAACTGCTTGTAACACTTCATTTAGCAGACCGTTTCGATCATATGCAGAAACTTCTAAATCTACTTGATAACGTTGGGTTGAATCTTTAGAACGTACCCACTCTACATGAATCAGACGTTCATTTTCATTTTTTATATTTGGACAATCTGTGCGATGCACTTTTATACCATGGCCTTTTGTGATATATCCTACAATATCATCACCAGGGATTGGATTACAACATTTTGATAATCTAATTAAAACATTTTCAATACCTTCAACATAAACACCACTATCAGTCGTTATATCCTCTTTAATAGGTACTGATTTAGTTATCTCTTGAGCTTCATTTAATGCTTTTTGTTTATCTAAAATACGTTGTTTTTCAGTCAGTTTATTAACAATTTGCAATGCTGTCACGCCACCAAAACCTACTGCAGCAAACAAATCATCTTCATTAGCAAAATTGTATTTATTGTTGACAATTTCAATATTTTCGTCTGTTAAAACTGCATCCACTTTAAAGCCTTGATCTTTAATTTCTGCCTCAACCATAAATTTACCTTTTTCAATGTTTGAAGAACGGTCTTGTTTTTTGAAGAAACTTCTAATTTTACTCTTAGCACTTGAGGATTTTACAATTTTCAACCAATCACGACTAGGGCCATATGAATGTTTACTTGTTCTTATTTCAACAATATCTCCTGTTTGTAATACATAGTCGATTGGTTCAATTTTGCCATTTACTTTTGATCCAATCATTTTATTACCAACTTCACTGTGAACTGCATAAGCAAAATCAATTGGCACTGCACCATATGGTAATTCAATGACATCACTTTCAGGTGTAAAAGCATAAACTTTATCACTTTGTAAGTCGAATTTTAGCGTTTCCATAAACTCTTCTGCATCAGAAGTAGTATTATCAGTTTCAGCTAACTCTTTGATCCAATTTAATTTTTTATTGAAACTTTGAGATTTTTCGGTAACTTTTTTGCCCTCTTTATACGCCCAGTGTGCGGCCACACCATGCTCTGCTATCTCATGCATTTCATAAGTTCTAATTTGAATTTCTAATGGATCGCCATTTGGTCCTACTACAGTAGTATGTAAGGATTGATACATATTTTGTTTCGGCATGGCAATATAGTCCTTAAACCTTCCAGGCATCGGTTTCCACAATGTATGAACAAGGCCTAAAACAGCATAGCAATCGTTAATGGAATTAACAATAACTCTAATTGCTAATAAATCGAAAATTTGATCGAATTGTTTTTTCTGTTTAACCATTTTTCTATAAATGCTATAAATATGCTTGGGACGTCCGTTTATGTCCCCAATAATATGCATATTGGACAAATCATTTTGTATTTGATTAATAGCATTTTGAATGTATTCTTCTCGTTCGCTACGTTTTTTCTTCATAAGATTTACTATTCTGAAATATTGGACAGAATCTGTATATCTTAGCGCAGTATCTTCCAATTCCCATTTAATAGTGTTAATACCTAATCTATGTGCCAAAGGCGCATAAATTTCAAGTGTTTCTTTTGAAATTCTAATTTGCTTTTCTCTAGGCATTGCTTTCAATGTTCTCATGTTATGTAAGCGGTCTGCTAATTTGACTAAGATTACCCGCACATCTTTAGCAATCGCTATAAATAATTTTCTATGATTTTCTGCTTGTTGTTCTTCTTTTGAACGATACTTCACTTTTTTTAATTTAGTTACACCCTCAACGATAACTGCAATTTCTTCATTAAACATGCCCTTCACGTCATCAAATGTATAAGGTGTATCTTCTATAACATCGTGTAAAAAACCTGCAACAATGGTTGGACCATCTAAATGCATTTCAGTCAAAATGCCCGCAACTTGAATTGGATGCATAATATACGGTAAACCATTCTTTCTAAATTGGCCTTCGTGTGCCTCATAGGCTATGTGGTAACTTTTCAACACATATTCATACTCTTCCTTAGATAAATATGATTTTGCTTTGGATAGTACTTCATCGGCACTATATGGATATTCATTGTTCACTTAAGACACCCCTATACTAAATATTAATCGCTATTAGATACCCAGTATTATATTTCGTTAGCTTCAATTAATTTTTGTTTAATTATGATTGTAACGTATTTTAACGTTATTCGGCCAAATTATGTATAATAGTTATATAATACTACATGTTAATAAATAAATAAATGAGTATGCGATACTAATAGTAAAATATGGTTTTATTTTGTCTTATAAATACAAAATAAAGCTATTTTTTTCTGAAATAATTAATGACTCACGTCACTTATTACATATAGCAAACTCTCTCGTACTATTAGCCTTAGCTCTAATTTAATCAAAGTCAAATAATACTATAGTGCTCATTTTGTTTAGCGCAATTAAATTAAAAAAATACACCCCCATTTAGAAAATGAAGATGCACTTTTATTTTAAGTAATGTTGGTAATTCAAGCCTTTAACTTAATTGTGCTGCTTATTCATCATATGAGATTAAACTCATAACATCGTAGTCTCTGATTTTTTCTATGCCATTTAAATATTTAAGTTCAATAATAAATGCAATACCTACCACAATGCCACCCAATTGTTCTATTAGTTTAATAGCCGCTTCTATTGTTCCACCTGTCGCAAGTAAGTCATCTGTAATCAATACACGTTGACCTGGTTTAATCGCGTCTTTATGCATTGTAAGTACGTTTGTTCCATATTCCAAATCATATTCATAACGAATTACTTCTCTTGGTAATTTACCTTCTTTTCTTACTGGAGCAAAACCTATTCCCATTGAATAAGCTACTGGACAACCAATGATAAAACCACGTGCTTCTGGTCCAACGATAACATCAACATCTCTGTCTTTTGCGTATGCCACGATTTGATCAGTAGCGTAACCATACGCCTCACCATTATCCATAATCGTTGTTATATCTTTAAAATTAACGCCTGGTTTTGGCCAATCTTCAACCTCAGACACATATTGTTTTAAATCCATTCAAACTTCCTCCTATTTATCTATCAGCTCTGATTTAATCCATTTTTTTAAGTTACTAAAGTCATCATATAATAGAACTTTTTCAACCTCTATTCTATTTAGTCGACCTTGGTAGTATTTACTGGATTCAATCTCTCTCTTTGTGGAAACACTGTTCATCTTAATTATACCATTTTCCTCTTTTATAAACTCTAAATCGAGAAAAACTTTTAAGATAAATTTAAGCATATTCGGTTGTATATTTAAAAACTTACATAATTGCATCCCGTCATTAGCTAAATTGGTTTCACGTTTCGTTGCTAATGCTTTAAAGCAATTTTTGAATGTTTCTATTTTTGGCATACCTTCAAAGTATATTGATTGCTCATGATTTAAAACTAAATAAATTTGTGAAACATTCACCGTTTTTAGCGTGTCTTTAATTTCTTGTATAGAAGTTGGTAAATCACGAAATACATACTTATCATATGGTTGTTGAATTGTTTCTCCATAATAATAATAATTATCTCCTATTTTTTCATTCTTCTTATGGATTAAATATGCGACATCCTTATCGCCTTGTTCCAAACTACTTATATTACGTTTACTTCTATAGTCTAAAATCTGTAAATTATTACTAGCTAGATCTTGTATCATAAATTGAGGAGATTGGAAACCGTTCCATTCATTAATTTGTAATGTTCCTATTACATTAATTGGTTGTTGCTCACCCAACTCCTTAACTAAGTGACCATGTTGCCAAAATATAGCTTGTAGCTTACTATCTCCCATAACTAATTTTAAATGCTTACTATCTTGGCCGATCGCTTTACTTTGATTAACTGTAATATCTTCTAATTCAAAACACGGGCTAGAAAAATCTGTACCAAACGGACGTAACCTTTGGATATCTTGAATATTTTTAATCGTAATATCAGATTCATCTATTTTCACGTCAACTTTTTTACGTGGTTCCAATGAAGTTGTGCTTGCTAGTTGTTCCATCCAATCATTTAAACCATTACGTAACGAATCAATATTTTCAATTGGCATAGTAATACCTGCAGCCATATGGTGCCCACCAAATTTTGTTATTAAATCTGTATGCGCATTCAAAATTTCAAACATAGACACTTGCTCAATACTACGTGCAGAACCTTTAGCATGATCTTGTCCTTCATCTATATTTAAAATTAGAGTTGGTAGACTATAGGTTTCTACTATTTTGGAAGCTACGATGCCTAATACACCCTCATGCCAGTCAGCCTGAGCTAAGAGTAAAAATTTCGCTCCTTGCTTAACTTGAATTTCCGCTGCAGCTAACGCCTCTTCAGTAATTTGAGCTACGATGTCTTTTCGTTCTTGATTAAAAAATTCTACTTGTTCTGCAAGAAATTCTGCTTCCTCATCTGAATCAGTCATCAATAATTCTGCAGCAAGTCCTGCATCTTCAAGTCTACCTACCGCATTTAGTCTTGGCCCTATAATAAAACCAATTGTTTCTTCCGTAATACTATCACTATAACCCGCTTGACTTAATACGGCTTTAATAGATGGTGGGCAATGATCGTTTAATACTTCCAATCCTTTTTGAACTAAAGCTCTATTTTCATTTGTCAATGATACTAAATCTGCTACTGTTCCAATCGCAACTAAGCCTAAGAAATATGCTGGAGGTTCATCCAATAATTTTTGTGCCAATTTATATGCGACACCTGCGCCACATAAATATTTAAATGGATAATCAAATTCTGGGTGCATAGGATGAACAATTGCATATGCGTTTGGCATTGTACGACCAATTTCATGGTGGTCGGTTACTATTACATCCACACCTAAATCTTGCACCATTTGTATTTCATCATGGCCTTGAATACCGTTATCGACAGTAATGATTAAAGAGATACCTTCTTCATATGCATTTTTAAAAGCCATTTCATTTGGTCCATAGCCTTCAGAAAAACGATTTGGTATGTACCAACCTACATGTGCGCCTAATTCCTTTAGTGTATTCACTAAAATTGTCGTAGACGTAACACCATCTGCATCGTAATCGCCATAAACTAAAATCTTTTGATTTTGATCTATCGCTAAATTAATTCTTGCTATTGCTTTATCCATATCACTCATCAACATCGGATCATGCATTTCAGGTGTACCGTTAAGGAGATTATTAATTGTGTCTTTATTTGTTAATCCTTTACTCTCAAGGATTTTTTTTACAATAGGAGTTAGTTTTAAATCCGAAGAATCTGCTTCTGCAATTTCATATTCTGGTAAATTAACGTCCCAAGTATATTTTGATTTAATCATACTATTCTCCCTCATTTCCACAAGTCATTATACAAAAGATATACCAAAATAAAAAGTAGTTTCTTTTATAGAATTGACTGAATCGACTATTTGATAATAAAGTCGTCATATACTGTTTTAAATTCACTATTTTATAACAAACCAATTAATGTGTTTTCATAACAATTAAACAGATAAAGACCACAATTAATGCATTTGCAAAAATTGTGGTCTTTTGAAATTTAATATGAAGTTATACTAAGATTTTTTCGTCATTTGATTTTTTTTCTTTATAAACTACAAGTTTATTATCATCAGATTTTTTAAGTTGACGTTTCTTCATAATACCCCAAAGCGGTACTGCTATAAATACGGAAGAAAATACGCCTGTAATCAATCCAATTAATAATGCGAGTGAGAAATTAAAGATACTTGGAGCGCCAAATAACAATAATGCAATAACAACGATAACTACAGTTAGTACTGTGTTTACAGAACGTGTCATTGTCTGACGAATCGATCTATTAACGATATCATCAATTTGAGATTTCTTAGTTATTACTTTTACTTTGTGTAAGTTTTCTCTAACTCTATCAAATGTCACAATTGTGTCATTTATTGAATAACCAATAATAGTTAACACAGCTGCTATAAATGTAATATCTACTTCTAATCTAAATAAACTGAACACTGCAACAATCATAAATGCATCATGTAATAATGCGAGCACAGATGAAAGTCCCATGCGCCATTCGAATCTAAATGTAATATAGATGATAATACCAATTGCAGCATATAGTAATGCGAGCATAGCATTTTTAGCGAGTTCTTGACCTATTACTGGTGAAACGGTATTGACAGTTGGTTTGTGACCAAATTGGTCATCTATCGTATCCTGTATTTTAGATACTTCATCTTTAGATAAATCTTTTTTGAATTGAACCGTTGCTGTTTTACCATTTTCACCTAAAGATACTTGGTTAGGTCTAAAATCATTTTCTTCTAAAGTGTTTTTAACCTTAGTTTCAGTGACTTTATTATCTGATTCAAAGTCAACCCGAGTACCACTTGTGAAATCAATACCTAAGTTTAACTTAAATACAAATAAAATAATTGCACCTACGGCGATTATAACTACACTTAATCCTAGCAATGGTTTAGCAAGTTTCATAAAGTCAATACGTTCATATGGTGTTTTCAAATCATGAACTTCTTTTTTATCATTAATATCATGAATATTTTTCTTACTTACACCGAACAGCCAATTTGATTTTTTAAAGTAATTAGATGATACAAGTAAAGTTAACAACCATCTTGATAGGAATACAGCTGTTACAAATATCATTAAAATACCTAATAATAACATTGTAGCGAAACCTTTAACTGAACTTTCACCAAAGAAGAATAGTACAGCAGCAGCAATTACTGTTGTTAACTGGGCATCTACGATAGTTAAGAAAGAGCTCTTATTCGCTTTTTTATATGCCTGTTTAAGCGTACGTCCAATCTTCAGTTCATCTTTTATCCGCTCGTACATGATTATATTAGCATCAACAGCCATACCCACGCCTAGTACTAAGGCTGCTAGACCAGGGAGTGTTAATACTCCAGAAATAAAGTTAAATGCTAATAATGTTAAGTAAATATATGCTGTTAACGCAATAATAGCTACTAAACCAGGTAAACGATAAAATCCTAACATGAATAGATAAATAACAGCGATACCGATTGCAGCAGCAAATACCGTTTTATCTAAAGCATCTTGACCAAATTGAGCGCCTACAGAATTTGAATATATTTCATTCAAATCAACTGGCAGTGAACCAGAGTTTAGTAAATCTGCAATTTGTTTTGCTTTTTCTACGCCTTCTTCACCATTAAAACCACCTGAAATTTCAACGCTATCAGAGTTTATTGGTTGATCAACTGAAGCTGCAGAAACATACTTAGGATCTTTCTTATTCATTTCTTTATGATAAGTGTCACCTTTTTCATGATCTAGCCATACGACCATTACATTTTCATCTTTTTTAGAAATTTCCTCAGTTACTTTTTTAAATTTAGCACTATCTTTCAATTTAAATGTAACCGCTGGCTGATTTGTGTTTTGTTTAAATTCTTGTTTTGCAGAACCTTGCTGGATATCTTTACCCGTTAGTTTGACATTATCATCAGCGTCACGAATTGTTAGATTCGCTTGAGAAGATAATATCTCACGTGCTTGTGATTGGTTTTTAACACCGGCAAGTTGTACGCGAATTCTATTTTTATCTTCTACTTGTATCTTAGGTTCCGAAACCCCTAAGACGTTTACACGATTTTCAAGCGTTTTAGCCGTAGCTTTCACCGCTTTATCGTCTATTTTATCACCTTTTTGTAAAGGATCTACTTGGTATAAGACTTCAAATCCACCTTGCAAATCAAGACCAAGATTAACATCCTTAACTACGCTCTTATACGTGAGTCCCATGCCTGCAAACAGGAGCACTACAAGTAATATAAACGCAACTATTCGATTACTTTTCTTCACTTGAACACCTCATTCTAAGCTTATATTTTAAGAATACGCTTCTAACATCAATTATTGCAAGTTTTATTAAACTACGCTAAATTATCTGAACGACCTATATATCTTAACATATTACATCCTCTGTAAAAACTAACTCTATTAAATATTGTAAGAAAATTTAATTGTAAGCGTTACAATCATCAGACCTAATTATTATAAATGTTTTAAAGATAATAGGCATATGATGCGTATGATATATTTTAAAGTATAACATGACCTGAATAAAATGACCTTTAAGTAAATAAAGTTGCGTCATTTATTTTACATATTTAATTAGAATAAAATAAAAAACAAACCTTAGGCGCATTTTCCCCTAAGGCTTGTTTTTTCAAAATTAATACACTCTCATGTATCAATACATTATTTATTATGAAGGATCAACTTGTTTGATAGCAGGTTTTTCTAAAGTGATTTCAGTACCATTACCATTTAAAGTTAATACAACTGTAGTTTCATCAACACTACGTACAGTACCTTTGATACCGCCGATAGTTGTTACACGTTGGCCAGAAGTAATTTGGCTAATCATTTCACGATGCTCTTTAGCCTTTTTCTGTTGTGGTCTAATTAAGAAGAACCACATTAATACTAATAATAAAATTGGTAATATCAATGAAGTAAATTGCATTATTTTATTTCTCCCTTTTTAAAAGTTTTTTGGGTTTTCAACATTCAGTCCATACTGTTCAAAGAATTCTTCCTTAAAATCAAGAAGTCGATCTTCACGAATCGCTTGTCGGATATTTTCCATTAATTTAAGCAAGAAATGTAAATTATGATAAGTAGTAAGACGGATACCAAAAGTTTCTTCTGCTTTTATTAAATGTCTTATGTATGCTCTACTATAATTTTTACAAGTATAACAATCACAGTTTTCATCAAGCGGGCCTAAATCTTCTGCATACTTAGCGTTTTTAATAGTCACACGGCCATGAGATGTCATACAAGTACCATTACGTGCAATTCGTGTTGGCAACACACAATCAAACATATCCATACCTCTGATGCTACATTCTATTAATGCATCTGGTGAACCCACACCCATTAAATAACGTGGTTTATCTTTCGGCATAAATTGTTCCGTATGCTTTACCATATCATACATAACTGGTTTAGGTTCGCCTACAGACAAACCACCAATTGCGTACCCCGGAAAATCTAAAGCAACTAATTCTTCAGCGCTTTGCTTCCTTAGATCTTTATATTCTCCGCCTTGTATAATTCCAAACAAGGCTTGATCGTCAGGTCTTTTATGTGCTTTGAGGCAACGTTCTGCCCATCTTGTTGTTCTTTCAATGGAGTCTTTCACATATTTATATTCAGCAGGCATAGGTGGACATTCATCAAAAGCCATCATGATATCAGAACCTAAATCATTTTGTATCTCCATAGCTTTTTCTGGGCTCAAAAACAATTTTGAACCATTCGTATGATGACGGAACTCTACACCTTTTTCAGTAATTTTCCTCAAATTACTTAAGCTAAATACTTGAAAACCACCAGAGTCAGTCAGTATTGGACCGTTCCAGTTCATAAACTGGTGTAATCCCCCACTCTTTTTGATGATATCATTTCCAGGTTGTAACCACAAATGATATGTGTTTCCTAGAATGATTTTTGCTTCCATTTGATTTAATTCTTCTGGACTCATCGTTTTAACTGTTGCCTTTGTCCCAACAGGCATAAACATTGGTGTTTCAAAAGAGCCATGAGGCGTGTGTACGATACCTAATCTCGCACCAGATTGTTTACAAGTTTTAATATGCTCATACGTTACTGCCGGCATATAAACGCTCCTTTCATTCCCTAAATAATTAACATTGCATCTCCAAAGCTAAAGAATCTATATTCTGAAGAAACTGCTTGATTATAAGCGTTTAAAATCTTATCTCTCGAACTAAAAGCTGACACTAACATTACAAGTGTAGATTTCGGCAAATGGAAATTGGTAATCAATCCATCAATAGCTTTAAAAGTAAATCCTGGGAAGATAAATATATCTGTCCAACCACTTTGTGCTACAAATTTATCATTTGATTGCATAATTGTTTCTAATGTTCTTGTAGATGTTGTACCAACCGATATAATACGGTGGCCACTTTCTTTCGTTTTATTTAATAGTTCCGCAGTTTCTTGATCCATTTGATAGTATTCACTATGCATCTCATGGTCATCTATATTATCTACGCTAACCGGCCTAAATGTTCCTAGTCCTACATGTAATGTGATAAATGCAATATTAATACCTTTCTCTCTAATATTGGCTAATAGTTCATCTGTAAAATGAAGGCCTGCTGTCGGAGCCGCTGCAGAACCCGATGCTTTTGCATATACAGTTTGATAACGATCTTGATCATCTAAACGTTCCTTAATATAAGGAGGTAAAGGCATTTCACCTAATTCATCTAAACGTTCTTGTAAGATGCCATCATAATGCAGTCTCATAATACGACCGCCTTGATCAAGCTCTTGTATGCACTCGGCTACAATTTTACCATCACCGAAAGTTAATCTATTGCCTACTTTAATTCTTTTAGCTGGTTTTAGTAACACTTCCCAATCATTACCCTCTATTTGAGTAAGCATCAGCATTTCTACTTTTGCACCAGTTTCTTCTTTTAAACCGAATAGCCTTGCAGGCATTACTCTTGTATCATTTAATACAAGGGTATCCCCACTTTCTAAATAATCAATAACATCTTTAAAGTGTTGATGTTCAATATTACCAGATTGTCTGCCAAGAATTAGCAATCTACTTTCATCTCTGTTTTTCAGAGGTGTTTGTGCAATTAATGATTCAGGCAAATGATAATCAAATGCTTCAATATCCAAACTTATTCCCTCTTTTCATTCTTCTTACTAAAATGCTCAAATGCATAAGGTGTCGCTTTACGGCCACGGGACGTGCGTTCGATAAAACCCTTCTGAATTAAAAAAGGTTCATAAACATCTTCAATTGTAACCCGTTCTTCACCAATCGAAACAGCAATTGTATCTAGCCCAACAGGTCCACCTTTATATTGCTCCAAAATACAATTCATCATTTTATGATCAATATAATCCAATCCTTCATCATCAACTTGTAGCAATTGCAATGATGCTTTCGTGGTTTCAATACAGATTAATTCGTCATCATTAACTTGTTGAAAATCACGAACTCTTTTTAATAATCTATTGGCTACCCTAGGCGTACCACGACTACGTTTCGCTAATTCTATAGCACTTTCGTCATCAATTGAGGTGCCAAGCACTTCTGCAGTACGCACAATAATTTCTTTCAATTCATGTTCTTTATAATATTCTAATCTGAGGTGCACACCAAACCTGTCTCGCAATGGGGCCGTCAAACTACCAGCACGAGTCGTCGCACCAATTAAAGTGAATGGTGGTAAGTCTATACGTATACTACGCGCTTCTTCACCTTTACCTATCACAATATCTAGAAAGAAATCTTCCATAGCTGGGTACAAAACTTCTTCTACAACACTACTTAGTCTATGAATTTCGTCTATAAATAAAACATCACCAGGTTGTAAACTAGACAGAATTGCAGCTAAATCTCCTGGCCTTTCAATTGAAGGTCCGGAAATTGTTCTAATGTTAACATCCATTTCATTTGCAATAATGTTAGACAAAGTCGTTTTACCTAATCCAGGGGGACCGAATAATAGCACATGGTCTAATGGTTCTTGTCTAATTTTAGCTGCTTTTATAAACACCTCTAAATTCGATTTAATTGTTGATTGACCTATGTACTGACGTAATTTAGTCGGTCGCAATGAAAATTCAAATGAAGATTCCTCATCATGCATAGATTGATCTACCATTCTATCGTCCATTGATTACACCCCTTTAAAATATTATTTATAATTATGATATCAATAATTGCAATCCTTTTTTAACTGCATCATCTATAGATTCGAACGAGTCTTTTGCTAATGCTTTTTCCACTTTTGTTAGCTCTCGTTTTGAGTACCCTAACGCTTCCAATGCTAAGAGCGCTTCTTTAATAATCGGTGTATTATCACTAAGTGAAGCTTCAACATTTAAAATTTGACCACTATCTACTTCATTTATTTGAACTTTCCCTTTAAGGTCTAATACGATTTGACGTGCTGTTTTTTTACCAATACCAGGGAATTTTGTTAAATAGGCATCATTTTCATTCTCTATAGCTATCTTAACCTCATTAGGCGAACTACTAGCTAATATAGCTAACGCAGATTTCGGTCCAATGCCAGTTACTTTAATTAAGCTTAAAAACATGTCTTTTTCTTCTTGGTTTATGAAACCATAAAGAAGTTGAGCATCTTCTCTAACTATTAATGACGTATGAATGACAACTTCTTGGTCCATAAATTTTTGAAAACGGTAAGAATTGGGCGTTTGAATTTCGTACCCTACACCTGAGGCTTCTATAACCACGTGTGTAGGGTTCAAAACTGCTAATGTCCCCTTTATATATGCATACATAGTTACACTTCCTTATATAGTCATACTAATTAATTCTACTTTAGAAACGTGATCAATAACTCGCAACGCTTCCATAACATCATCAATTTCTAGATTTGTACCTTTAGCGTCTAATGAAAGTGTAATTGTTGCTCTACTTTCCATTGGTATACTTTGATGTATAGTTAATACTGATAAACTTAAACTTGATAAAGTATTTAAAACTTCTGCCAACATCCCTACGATATCATTCACATATAATATTAACGTGAATTCACGTGTAGACTCCATTTTTTCATCAATAGGGAATATTGTATCTCTATATTTATAAAAAGCACTTCTTGATAAATCGAATTGTTTAACTGCTTCAAATATGGACAGTGACGGATTATTTTTTAAAACTTCTTTAATTTTCAAGGTTTTTACAACAGATTCTGGTAATACATCCTCGCGAATTAAGTAAAACTTTTTATAATCTTTTTTGTCCATTTTCAAGCACTCCTATTCAACGAATTCAAATTCTCCACCAAGGATTCTAACAATATCTCCATTTTTACATCCACGTGCTCTCAATGCTTCATCAATACCCATAGAACGCATTTGACGCGCAAATCTACGTACTGCAGGGTCACTATTAAAGTCAGTCATTTTGAACATTCTTTCGATTGCTTTACCGCTTACAACGTATGCAGCATCATCATCGCGTGTAATTGTGAATTTATCTTGACTAGGTGTATGTTTATAAATCACTCTATTAACACCTAAATCTTCTTCTTCATCTTTACTAAAATCAATGTCTTTTACTTCTTCTAATTTGTCTGCTATAGCATAAAGCAGTTCATCTATATGGTCATGCATAAATGTTGAAAGTGGGATAATGTGCACAGAATCATCATTTAAAGCTTCTTTAAATGCTTCTAAATTCTCTTCTGCGTTAGGCATATCCATTTTATTAGCAACCACAATTTGAGGTCGCTCCTCTAAACGATGTTCGTAGGCATTTAATTCCTCATTGATAACTTTGTAATCTTCATAAGGATCACGCCCCTCAGAGCCACTCATATCTACCATATGAACTATTACTTTTGTACGTTCAACGTGTTTTAAAAATTGATGTCCTAATCCTACACCTTCAGACGCACCTTCTATTAATCCTGGTAAGTCTGCCATTACAAAACTTCTTTGATCTTTCGTAGAAACCACACCAAGATTAGGTTTAATTGTTGTAAAATGGTATGCGCCTATCTTAGGTTTAGCTTTTGATACAATAGACAATAAAGTAGATTTACCTACACTTGGGAAACCTACTAAACCAACATCAGCTAGTAATTTTAATTCTAACGTAACATCAATTTCTTCACCAGGTTCACCATTTTCACTGAAATCTGGTGCTGGGTTTCTAGGAGATGCGAAACGTGAATTTCCTCGACCGCCTCGACCACCTTTAGCCACTACTGCACGTTGACCATTTTCAACTAAATCAGCTAAAACCTCTTCTGTTTCAACACTTTTAATAATCGTACCAGGTGGAACTTTTAATACGAGTTCCTCAGCATTTTTACCATGCATATTACTACTTTGACCGGCATCGCCTCTCTTGGCCTTGAAATGCGTTTGGTATCTAAAATCTAATAATGTTCTCAAACCTTCATCCACTTCAAATATAATAGATGCACCATCACCACCGTCACCGCCGGCTGGACCACCGAATGGAACATATTTCTCTCTACGATATGCTGTTATACCGTTACCGCCATCACCCGCTTTAAGTGATATTTTAACTTGATCGACAAACATGATTTCACCTCTTTTTCTTAAAATTTATTCTTTATATCATTCTGTATATTATATCATTATCTCATTAACTAGAAAATAAAGACAAAAAATAAACACCAGAAGTGATCACTTCTGGTGTTAACGATGACAAATTACTCAGCTGCTGCGTAAACAGAAACTTGTTTTTTGTCGCGACCTTTGCGTTCAAATTTAACCACGCCGTCGATTTTAGCGAATAATGTATCGTCGCCACCACGACCTACATTTTCACCAGGATAAATTTTAGTACCACGTTGGCGGAATAAGATTGAACCACCTGTAACGTGTTGACCATCAGCGCGTTTAGCTCCTAAACGTTTAGAAACTGAGTCACGTCCGTTTTTTGTAGAACCAAGTCCTTTTTTAGATGAGAAGAACTGTAAATTTAATTTTAACATTATGATTGCACCTCACTTATAGTTTAATCTGATATTTTCTTTATATTCTTCTTCAATTGTTTGCAACGAAACTAACATTGCTTGAAGAATTAATTGCGCTTGTTCATTAGAAGTATCAACACTTCTAATATGGAAATGTCCACCGTCATCATTGTAATCAATATCGGGCTTCTCATTTGTTAACCCCATTATAGCATTAACACTTCCGAAAAGCACTGCGGATGCACCTGCACAAACTATATCATGTCCATACTCGCCATGTTCTGCATGGCCATCCATGATAACATCAGTGATTTGACCGACATCGTTCAATGTAACATCAACAGTAATCATAATTATGCGTTGATTTTGTCGATTGTTAATTTAGTGTAAGGTTGACGATGACCTTGTTTACGTTTTGAGTCTTTACGACGTTTATATGTGAATACAGTGATCTTCTTGCCACGACCTTGTTTCTTAACAGTAGCAGTAACTGAAGCACCTTCAACAGTTGGCGCACCAACTTTAACTGCGTCTCCACCTACGAATAATACTTTGTCAAATGTGAAAGAGTCACCTTCGTTAACATCTAATTTCTCAACAAAGATTTCTTGTCCTTCTTCTACTTTAACTTGTTTTCCACCTGTTTCAATAATAGCAAACATACTTTGCACCTCCTATAATTTAAGTCACGCCAAATTTAGGTGACATACATGTGCTTTAACCTAAATCCGAGCGGTTGTATGTAGCTAAAAACTACTCAACTACTGCATTTTAGCATTAGGCTTTCTTACTGTCAATCTTCAATTGTACTTTTCTAAAGAATTTAGTAATAATCGGATAGAACATAATAAGTAATATAAAATTAAGTACCAATGTAGGTATTAATCTATACAACACAAAATCAAATAAATTAAATGCTATCAATCCCAATATACTATAAATAATAGCTACGTAAATTTCTAAGAAAATTGTACTTAATAAAACTACAAAGAATAGCATTGTATCGTCTCTATAAAATGTTTTGAAGAAAAAGTCTTGTATTACAACGAACAATATATAACCAAATAAATACAAACCATAAAAACTACCAAAATATAAATCTGTAATTAGGCCTAACACCGTAGATAATATAATAGCTACACCAAAACTTCTGTGAACACATATGATGAGTAAATACATTAGAGTCAAGTGTGGGACAAAAATTATGTCTTTCATGCCAATTTGCATGGGTATAATTAACCCAATTGCAGTATCAATATAAAATAATACAATACCGATAAGAAAGTAGTATAACGCACGCATTAATTATCACCACTTTCATAATCTGGTATTGTTTTAGGGTCTCTTTTAGCTACATATACATGATTTAAATCTGATAAATTAGCAGCTGTTTTCACTCTAACTTCTTTTGATAAGCCATATTCATCATTTTCTACTTTTGAAACTTCACCTATGTATATACTACTTGGTAATTGATCAGCTAAACCACTTGTAACAACCTTATCTCCTTTTTTCACACTATCTTTATTATTAATATCAGTAATAATAAGTTCTTCATTTTTAGAATCATAATGATCGATTAATCCAAATACATTTTCATCCTCATGTTGAATATTTACTGATAAACGGTTAGCACGTGTGTTTGTTGAAATTAAATCAACTTGTGATGAAAATTGATTTACTTTAGAGATTCGACCTACTAATCCTTCTGAAGTCATCACAGCCATATTATTTTTTATACCATCTTTAGCACCTTGGTTAATGACTAGTGTATTCATCCATTGATCTGGATTTCTAGATAATACTGTACTAGAAATTGGTTCGAATTTAGATATATCTTCTATATCCAATTCTTTTTTATACTTTTTGTTTTCTGATTTCAGTCTTTCGTTTTCAGCTTCTAATTGTTTAACCTTGCTTTGTTGCTCTTTTGAACTATCTTTTGCAAAAAGGTTATTGATTGAACCTGTTACGAAATGAACAGGATAACTCACTACCTTTTGACCGAATGCAACTGAATCTCCTACGTATTGTTCTACTGGTGATTGTGACTGCGAACGTAAAGATACACCAATTAAGGCAATAAATACAATGATTGCACATAAAATAACAATCAACTTGTTGTTTTTAAAAAACTTTGACAACCTAAACACCTCTATTACCCGACTATTTTACTACTTGATATCATTTTATATTACTCGTAGATCGAAATAAAGTAGTAACCTTATTATTCACAAATTAAATTCTAGCCGCTCATTTAATATACTAAAGCTAGAATAGAAATTACTGAGATTCTACTTTAAAACATAAAATGTAGTGTTACTTCCTATTATAACAAGTTTCAAAGTAAATAGTGCATTAAAGTCTTGAAATTCCCATTTTTTTAAATTCAAAATTATGTATATAAGTTAACTATATTTTAAGCTAATAAAGAATAATTACTGAGATAAAACAAACAGGCTAGCTAGACAGTGATTTTGATTATGTTTTCTACCATTTACATCCTCATGCGTTTATCACTAGAGCAGTTTAGTTTAATTTATCATCAACTTTTTATATTTTAACGTTCTGTATAAAAACAAAAAAGCTGACACATGAAATCATGTCTCAGCTTTTTGGTATAATTTTACAACAGTACTAGAATGAAAATTGTGTTTTCGATTCAAATAAAGTTATGTCTTGGAGATAATTATTTTTCTTCTGAGTCGTTTTTTTCTGTTTCAGAAGATTTTTCAGCTTCTTTTTCAGCTTCTTTTTCGTCTTCTTTATATAAAGTTTCTTCTTTACGCCAACGTGCGAATAGATTTTGTGCTTTTGCTTGTTCATCTACTTTTTTATCTTTAGACTGTTCACTCATATTTAGACACCAACCTTTTACGTTTTTACTTATATAAGGCTAACGCATTTTAGCTGAGAATTCAAACCACTTACTCGTAATTAGATGGTGGCTGTAGTTCGATATGCTCCCCAAGTTGATTTAGGTCTTGTTCCATCTCTATTTCAGTTTTATAAACACGAATAGAGTCTGAACCAAATTTATAAATTATAAATTCATCACCGCGTTGGCCTGCCAGATATTTATCACTATATCCCATTCTACCAATACCTGATACAGACATAAATTCTTTCTTATCTATCCAATCAAATACATTTTTAACCTGACTGCGAGGGACATTTTTTAAAATATCATTGTCTTCTACAGAATAACGTTGACCACCTGTTAAATCGCCTTCTGATTGCGTGTTGCTTGTAGGTGGCTCATTATTATGCACTGGGTTCCATTGCTGGTCTTTTAAAAACGGCGCATATTTCAATGCGAAGAATACAATGATTATAATTGCTATAATAGCTATAAAGTTTTTAATAATACTAAATATAAACCGCATGAACCACCCTCCCATAATTTCACCCTATATTATAAAATCAATAAATTTAAATATCATCAGTCTGTAGTAGTATTCAAAAGTTAACGATAGACCGATGCATACATGCTTTTTTCATAGTACAATGATATACAAAGGGAGTGAAATATAATATGAGTATTATATCTATAATCCTACTTGCCCTCTTAATTATATTATTATTTAGAGTAGGTTTATCAATTTTAAGATTTTTAATATACGTTGGAATTATCGTATTATGTATATATCTAGGTTATCAAGGTTTTCTTTGGATAATGGAAAACTTCAATAATTACTTTAGTTTTATATAAATTAGAATATAAATAACACAATCTATGCATGTTATCACAGATTTAGATTATTCCAGTAACGGAGCAAGGCATCAAAAACTGATGTTTTGCTCCATCTTTTTTAACATTTAACTATAGTTACATCTATGGCAGTTAGTATGTCAAACTTGTTTCATAACCAAAGATATTTTCTAACCTTAATATAAAAACTAACGTTTCACAAACATTGTAGTTATTTTTTAACATTATTTGATAGCACTTGATAAAAATAATAACAAGCACACAACAATAGCGCCCAAATAACCGCGATAATCAATGCACCAATGAAGTATAGCCAAAAAGATGTATGATTCGTACTAAAAACAAAGAATAACATAGTAGTTAATAAGACCCCTACAATAGAAATGATTACTGTTTTTTTAGTACTATTAAAATCAATAGGCTTTTTATTTTTAACTAATTGCATTAAATAAACTACTGGCAGTAACAAACCAATCAATAATATCGTTCCCACTTGATAACGCCTCCTTAATGATCAACTTGATTATACCGTACCTGAGCGTGTACAGAAAGCCAAAATTAATTCTAAAGCATACAATAAAAATAAAATAATGCGATAATCCTTCTATGTAATGATGTAAGTTTATGTGAGCAACTTCGTATATCATGTTTAATCCAAATAGCCGTCCTCTACCATACTCATATAAGTATGATCTCCAATAATAATATGGTCTAGTAAATCTATCCCTAAAATTTCTCCACATTCTCTTAATCTATTAGTTGCGCTAATATCTTCTTTGGACGGTGTAGTATCACCTGATGGATGATTGTGAAGCACGACAATTGCATTACTTGCACATTTTATCGCTTCGCTAAATATTTCTCGAGGATGAACAATTGATGAATTTAAAGTCCCAATAAATATTGTTTTCTGCTTAATAACCACATTCTTAGAATTAAGAAATAACACAATAAACTTTTCCTGAGTTAAATGCTCCATTTTCCCCATCATAAAATTAGCAACATCTTGAGGACTAGTAATTTGTATTTTCTCATCTAAACTGCCCGAATGCATACGTTCCCCTAGCTCAAACGCAGCTTTTAGAATTAATGCCTTATACAAACCAATTCCCTTTACTTTATTTAAATCATTGATGGATAATGCCTTTAACTGTTTTAAACTTTCTACTGACTTTAACAATTCATTAGCTATATCTAAACTTGAAAACCCTTTTCTACCAGTATTAATTAAAATGGCTAGTAATTCACCATCAGATAAATGAGCAGGTCCGTTGTTTAACAACCTTTCTCTAGGTTTCTGATTATTGGCGAGTTCTTTTATTTTCATTATGAAAAACCTCCAAAGTTTAAATTTTGAGATGTTAATAGCATTATATTAAATGCAATATAAATAAAAGGAATCAGTGGAATCCTTGCTCTTTCATTACGAGAAATAAGTAACACGAGCAAAGCAAAAACACCACCACAGATAAATGTAAACAAAAGTGTGATTAAAAACTCTGAAGATGATAAAGCTAAAGCTAGCAAAGAAAAGATAATTATATCTCCATAGCCAATGGCATTATGAAATAGTAAATAGAATATATGAAGCAAGCTTGTGACGTAAAAAAATGGCATGATATGTATTGGAGTAATGAAACAAATGCAAATAGCAAATACAACTACCACATGCAAAGGAACTGTGTACGTCTTAATATCAAATATAGAAAGGGTAAGAAGGAATAAATAAATTAATATTAAAGTAGTATGATCAATCATTAGTTTGTGAGGTAAATAAAGCAGGTAAAATACAGGAGTCAAAGAAAGCAACTCCCCAAAAAGATAAAAAACACTAATTCTACGATGACAGCATCTTGAAGTGCCTTTTAAAAAAATAAAACTTAAAATTGGGATTGTTTCTATTATAGTTATTTGTTTGCGACAATAATCACATTTTGAACGGGTTGTGAAATAACTTAATTTCAGGTTTTCTACAAAACATAGCTGATATAAAAAACTAAATAATATAGGACAAATTAAAAGTAGCGTTATCAACACTTCACCTCCTAATAAATATTATAGCATCAATACATAATACTCATAAGAAAAATAACACTATTGAAATTATTTCAATAGTGCACAATCAGCAAACCATTTTTTGTATATAGTTCGGTTTGTTGATTGTGTATTATCACATAACACATGATTTCGTTTACAAATTATATTTTAGAATAATAAAACCAGCTCAACAATATAGTGAGCTGGTTTTATATGTATATAGTTGCTAATGGTTTTTGATTTTGTAACATTAATAAAACGAATCATACAAAAAAGGATATTAGCATCTAATCTTTTTGAATTTCATCGACAGTTTCTTCAACTTCTTTTCTGGATATCTTCTCTCTACCATTTTTCATTGCCTTAAGCGATTTATGAGCCAGTGCTAATGGTAAACGACAAAATAGTAAAATGTTTTTTTTATTAATATCTTTCATATATGCATCTGCTTTAGCTAAATTATTTTCAGCATATTTAAACAAATCATCGCGTGTCCAATCATCCGGTACAAAACTTACACCACGTTCTGCTAAATCTTCTTGTTCATTTCTAAGAATGTTAACAGCTTGCAAGCCTCGTCCGTATCCAATTGCCAATTCTCTATCTGTTTTAACATTTGCACATAAGTCCCACAATTGCGAGAGCATGACACCGACAAGTCCCGCTACATAATATGTATAATCATCTAAATCATCCTTGGTATGGATATCCCAATTTGCTTTCGCCCATTTTGCCATACCAAATGCCATTTCGCTAGAAGCATCTAATACAATTGTTACTGTCTTATTAGGACAAGCTTCTATCCACTCACCTAATCTTAAAGTGACTTCAGGCATTTTATCCTTCACTGGTTCAAGAATTTGCATGTATTTTGCTTCATCAAAAGGTGCTTTAAATAACTCACTCACTTGCATCAGTATTGAATGTTTTAAATCGTTATCCAATTCCTCGTGATCTTCAATTTCATCAATTGCTCTTAATACTAAATAAGCAGATGCTACCGTATGTTTTAACTCTTTTTCTAAGAAAGTTATCGGAATATAAAAAGTACGACTTGTTTCTTTTAAAACACGCATTGCATCTTTTGGGAATTTCTTTTCAGTCATTTTAATCTAATACCTCCCCTTTTTTAAATATTATCATATAATTACAAAATAAAATAGGAATTGCTTGTTACCTAGTTTAATCAAAATAGACTCGTCAAAAAATTGACAAATCCCAGATTTTCAAACTAACTTTTCACTCTTTATTTGAACTATATCTAGATACCACGTTTCTTTTATTTAAAACAAAAATAAGCGAATGATTCAATAAACTATCGAACCGTTCGCTTATGTAGTAAATATATATTTAACTAAAATCAACTTTAGCTTTTACTTCACTTATAAAGTACAAGCTTCCAGTAATGATTAAACCGTCACCTTCATATGATTCAATAAACTTCACATAATCATCAACGAGTACTTTTTGATCAAATCGAACTTCGTCAAAAATCGCTTCTTTTGTTAAAGCTTTCGGAAAATCAAAATCTGTTATATAGAATGTAGAAGCAATAGTTTTAAGTTGATCCACCATAGCATTTAAAGGTTTACCTTTGATTGCCGAAAATAAAATATCAATATTTTCAGTGTGATAATAATTTTTCATCGTACTTATTAGTGCTTCCACACTTTCAACGTTATGTGCACCATCGACAATCATCAAAGGACGTTCTTTCACTTGTTCTATTCGACCAGTCCAACTCACCGATTCAATACCATCAATCATTTTATTGAAATCTAAATCAACGATATCTGACTCATTTAATTCTATAAGTGCGGTAATTGCTAACGCGGCATTTTCTTTTTGATGTTCACCTAACATATTTAATAAAAGCGTTTCAAGTTCATAATCTTTATAGCGATAAGTGAATTCTTCATCTTCGGAGATAACACTAATATCTCTATCCAACTCAATACCTTCAGCATTTTGTTGTTCAACATAATCACGAATAACTTTAAGCGCTTCTTCGTTTTTCACAGCATAAATGATAGGTGTGTTTGGTTTTACTATCGCACCTTTGTCTTTTGCAATATCTACATACGTATCACCCAATATATCAGTATGGTCTAAACCTATACTTGTCAATATAGATAAGATTGGTTTAAAAACATTAGTAGAATCATTTTTAATACCTAATCCCGCTTCAACAATTACAAAGTCAACTGGGTGGATTTCACCAAAATATAAAAACATCATCGTTGTAATAATCTCAAATTCGGTTGCAGTTCCAAGGTCAGTTTCCACTTCTAAGGCTTCGCTTACTGGTTTTACTCTTTGAACTAATTTAACAATATCATCATCACTTATTGGCAAGCCATTCAAACTAATACGTTCGTTGAATGTTTCAATAAATGGCGATGTGAAAGTGCCCACATCATATCCATTATCAACAAGTGCTGAACGTAGATACGACACCGTGGACCCTTTGCCATTTGTGCCACCAACATGAATACCGTTTATATTAAATTGAGGATTATTTAGTCTATCCAACATCCATTCCATACGTTTTACGCCTGGTTTAATGCCAAATTTAGTTCGTTCATGTATCCAATATAAGCTGTCTAGGTAATTCATCTTAAGGACTCCTATGCTTTTAATTGATTAATTCGTAATTTCACACCATCATATTTTTCTTGATATGTTTGTTTTTTCTCACGTTCTTCATTAATAACTTTTTCAGGTGCTTTATTGACGAAGTTTTCATTTGCTAATTTCTTATTCACGCGGTCGAGCTCTTTTTCCCATTTCAAGAGTTCATTCTCTAAACGCTCAATTTCTTTATCCATATCTATTAGACCTTCTAATGGTAACACAACTTCACCAGCAGTCGTAACAGAGGTCATGGCTTTTTCAGGGATTTCAATATCTATATCAATTGTCAATTCGCTCGGATGACAGAATCTATCAATATAATTCGAGTTGTTTAACAACGTCTCTTTGATATTGTCATCTTTTGCTTTAATAAAGATAGGAATTGCCTTTGAAAGTGGCGTATCTACTTCAAGACGTGATTGTCTAACTGATTTAATGATTTCAACAAGTTGTTGCATCGTTTCTTTACTGTCATCAAATGTGAGTTCGTCGTTCACTTTTGGCCAAGATGCATTTACAATTGTTTCACCTTCATGAGGTAGGTTTTGCCAAATTTGCTCTGTAACAAAAGGCATAAATGGGTGTAACATTCTCATAGTGTTATCAAGAACATACGTAAGTACTGAACGTGTAACTTGTTTTTGCGCTTCATCTTCACCGTTCATAGGTATCTTACTCATTTCGATATACCAATCACAGAATTCATCCCAAATAAAGTTATAAAGGGTACGACCAACCTCACCAAATTCATATTTATCACTTAAATCTGTAACATTTGCAATGGTTTCATTTAATCGAGTTAAAATCCACTTATCCGCAAGAGAAAGGTTGCCTGATAAATCTACATCTTCTACCTTAAAGTCTTCACCAATATTCATAATACTAAATCTCGCAGCATTCCATATTTTATTAATGAAATTCCAAACAGATTCAACTTTTTCAGTAGAATAACGTAAATCATGACCAGGAGATGAACCAGTAGCAAGGAAGTATCTTAAGCTGTCTGCACCGTACTCATCAATGACATCCATAGGATCTACACCATTGCCAAGTGATTTACTCATCTTTCTACCGTCTTCCGCACGGACTAATCCATGCAATAATACATCATTAAAAGGACGTTTCCCAGTAAATTCTAAACCTTGGAATATCATTCTTGCAACCCAGAAGAAGATAATATCATATCCCGTTACTAATGCATTCGTTGGGAAGTAACGTTGGAAGTCTTCTGCTTCTGTATCTGGCCAACCTAATGTCGAAAATGGCCATAATGCACTTGAGAACCAAGTATCTAATACATCTTCATCTTGAGTCCAATTTTCAATATCTTCAGGCGCTGATTCACCTACATAAATTTCGCCTGTTTCTTTATGGTACCAAGCTGGAATTTGGTGGCCCCACCAAAGTTGACGTGATATCGTCCAGTCTCTAATCTCTTCCATCCAACGATTAAACGTTTTTTCAAAACGTGCAGGAACAAAATCAATTCTATCGTCTGTTTTTTGATTATCTAATGCTTGCTCAGCAAGTGGCTTCATTTTAACAAACCATTGTGTTGATAAATATGGTTCTACAACTGCGCCAGAACGCTCTGAATGACCTACTGAATGTTCATGTGCCTCAATTTTAATAACAAGGTCTTCAGCCTCTAGATCTTTCACTAATTGTTCACGACAATCAAATCGATCCATGCCTTGATATTTACCAGCTTTATCATTCATTTTGCCAGATTCATCCATTACAATAATGCGTTCTAACTCATGGCGATTACCTATTTCAAAGTCATTAGGATCATGTGCAGGCGTTACTTTCATCGCACCACTACCAAATTCAATATCAACATATTCATCTGCTAATATTGGTAGTTCTCTACCAATGATAGGTAAAATCACCTTCTTCCCAATAACATCTTTATAACGCTCATCATTAGGATTTACAACAATCGCAGTATCACCTAACATGGTTTCAGGGCGTGTTGTAGCAATTTCAATAAATCCATCACCATCTGCATATGGATATTTAAAATGATAAAACTTACCTTCTATATCTTCATGTATTACTTCAATGTCAGATAAAGCAGTACGTGCGATTGGATCCCAATTTATAATATATTCACCGCGATATATCAAACCTTTATTGTACATATCAACGAATACTTTTTTCACAGCTTTACTTAAACCTTCATCTAACGTGAAACGCTCTCTACTATAATCTAAGCCTAGACCTAGTTTTGCCCACTGTTCTCTAATAAAAGTAGCGTATTCTTCTTTCCAATCCCAAGCTTGTTCAAGGAACTTTTCTCGCCCTAAATCATGTCTTGATAAACCTTGTTCATTTAACTTAGCTTCTACTTTTGCTTGCGTAGCAATACCTGCATGATCCATGCCTGGTAAATATAAAGTATCATAGCCTTGCATGCGTTTCATTCGCGTTAAAATATCTTGTAATGTCGTATCCCACGCATGCCCTAAATGTAATTTACCAGTTACGTTTGGTGGTGGAATTACAATTGTATATGTCTCTTTTGAACTATCTTCTGTCGCTTTAAAATAACCATTGTTAACCCATTGGTCATAACGTCCGGACTCGACTTCGTTCGGATTATATTTTGGTTTCATTTCCATTCGTTAAAATCCTCCTTAAAAATAAAAATATCCGCCCTATCAATATAGGACGGATATTCCGTGGTACCACCTAAATTCAAGAAATTATAAATATAATTTCAAGCACTTAATTATATGATTAACGCTCAAACACGCTTTAGCCTATACTATAATTATGTAAGAGCATTATATTTCAGCTAAAGTTCAATGTGGGCTACCTTCAATAAGTTAAATTATACATTTACACCAACCATGTACTCTCTTCTAAATTTCAGCTTATTTACTCTTCCCAGTAGACAATATTCTTTTACTTAATTATAGTATAATGGATGTTAAAATAAGTCAATGCACTGGAGTGAAATTTATGAATGAATGCGCATTTGGAACAAAAGATCCACTTTACATCCACTATCACGATGAGGAATGGGGACAACCTATTTATGATAGTTTGAAATTATTTAAATTAATTGCACTTGAATCACAACATGCAGGTCTTTCATGGTTAACTATTTTAAAGAAAAAAGTCTCATACGAACAAGCTTTTTATAACTTTGATCCAACTAAAATTTCAAAAATGACAGCTGAAGATGTTGATCGGTTAATGACTTTTCCCAATATCGTACATAATCGTAAAAAGATTGAAGCTATCGTTAGCCAAGCACAAGGTTATTTTGATATAGAAAAAGATTATGGTAGCTTTAGTGACTTTTTATGGTCCTTTGTAGATTTTAAGCCTATTGATTGTGCCTACGATACGCCAAGTGATCGCATTACAGTAGATGAACGTGCTACAAAACTTTCAAAGCAACTTAAAAAATATGGTTTTAAATTTTTAGGTCCTGTTACTGTTTTTTCTTTTTTAGAAGCAGCTGGTTTGTATAATGCACATCTTCAAAGTTGTCCGAATAATCCTAAAGTGTATAACGGAAAAGGTTTCAATTAAATACTTTGCGAAAATCTTAATAGACCACCTTACCTATTAAGATTTCCCATTACACTACTTATATAGTAGAAAATACGTTCTATATTTATCATTTATAAATAAAACCACAGCAAACGCATAGTGTTTACTGTGGTTTTATTATATTTCATCGTAATTTTTAAGATTTCTTATTAATAGAATTTTTCGCTACTCTGTATTTTAGGAAATAACTTAGTAAAGGAGCAATTAGAAATAGTATAAAGAATATTCTAAAGATGTGATAACTTGAAATTAATGCTACATCTGCACCAGTTTCAATTGCAACTAATACGATTTGACTCATACCACCTGGCGCAGCACCTAAAAACAATTCATTAACAGAATGGTCGGAAACCATTGCAATAAATAGCACCATTACAAAAGTTAATAAAATTAATAATATATTTTGAAATGCAATTGCTACAGCAATTCTACCTTTCATTTGGTCTAATAATTTAGCAATTTGTATACCAATACGTATCATATAAATAACTTGTGCTGCCGCAATAATATAATTGTCTAAGGTAAATGTAACGCCAGTTAATAAATTCCAACAGATAAGAACTAATATCGGTGCAAGTAATTGTCTGGTCGGAAAATTAATTTTTCCCATAATGACATATACTAAAAATACTGCGAGTGCTAATAAAAGTATATTTGGAATAGACAATGCTTCGGTGAGTGTATTGACTACACTATCCTTCGCAGAACGATTATCACCACTGCCTTGAAAGAAATACGAAATAAATGGCACAAGAATAACAACAAATATAATTCTTGATGTTTGCGTTAAACTGACGACCATAATATTCGCTTTCTTATTTTCCTCTGCCATTATTAGCATTTGACTTAACGCACCTGGAATCACACTTAAAATTGCAGTTTCAGTATTTACGTTAGCGATTTTTTTAAAGAAAAAGGCTATTATTAACGCAAGTCCTAACAGCATAACTGTGATTAATATAATGGTCAGCCAATCATCTTTGATATCAAATATTACATTTTCAGTAAAAGTTGATCCTATTTGGACGCCTAATAATACCAACCCAATTTGACTTAGCCAAAACGGCCATTCAACTTCCATGTGAAAGCATCTAACACAAATGACACTGGCAATTATTGGTCCAAACATAAATGGTAACAATATATTTGCTGCATTTAAGATTAGACTTAATAAAATAGCTAGCAATAAAACGATGATATTATTTCTTAATTGCTTACTCATGTTCTCACAACTTTCATAGTTATCGTCATACTTAACTGAGCTATCCATATTAAAACCCGATCAACGTATTGGTTGTTCGGGCATAATTTAAACTTTATACAATTCGACTTAGAGCAGTGTCGAACGCTTCTATAGTTTGTTGAATATCTTCTTCGGTGTGCGCGGTTGAAAGAAATGTACCTTCAAACTGTGATGGTGGTAAAAATACGCCCTCATTCGCCATTTCTCTGTACATTTGACTAAACATTTCTAAGTCACTATTGTTTGCTTCTTCAAAGTTTGTAACAGGCCCTTCATTCAAGAAATATCCTATCATAGAACCTGCTCGATTTACAGTGATTGGCACATTATGTTTTGCAAACACTGCTTTTAATCCTGCTTCTAATTGGTCACCTAATTTATTAAAATAATCATATGTTTCTGGTTTAAGTTGCACTAATGTTTCATAACCACTAGTCATAGCTAATGGATTTCCTGATAACGTACCAGCTTGATAGATGTCACCAGCTGGGGCAATATGATCCATGATTTCTTTTTTACCACCAAAAGCACCTACTGGTAGACCTCCCCCAATGACTTTACCTAAACAAGTTAAGTCTGGTGTCACATTAAAGTATCCTTGAGCGCAATTATAGCCCACTCTAAAGCCTGTCATAACTTCATCAAAAATTAATAATGAGCCATATTCAGTTGTAATATCTCTTAAACCTTGTAAAAAGCCTTCAATCGGTGGAACGACGCCCATGTTACCTGCAACCGGTTCTACAATTACGCCTGCAATGTCGTCACCAAATTCTTCAAATGCAACTTTAATTGCCTCTAAATCATTATAAGGGACTGTGATTGTATTCTTAGCGATACCTTCTGGCACACCTGGAGAATCTGGTAAACCTAAAGTCGCAACGCCGGAACCAGCTTTAATTAGTAAAGAGTCACTATGACCATGATAACAACCAATAAATTTAATGATTTTATTTTTTCCAGTATAACCACGCGCTAAACGCAAAGTATCTAGTGTCGCTTCTGTACCAGATGATACCATACGTACCTTCTCAATAGATGGTACTCGATCTATAACAAGTTCTGCTAATTTATTCTCTTGTGTTGTTGAAGCACCAAAACTTGTACCCTTATCTACCGCCTCATGTATCTTATCAATAACTTGCTTGTTTTTATGACCTAAAATTAACGGTCCCCAACTTAGTACATAATCAATATAAGCATTGCCGTCAATATCATATATCCTTGAACCTTCACCATGATCCATAAAAATTGCTGGTGTATCTACAGATTTAAATGCTCTAACTGGACTATTTACACCACCAGGCATTAAATGTTCTGCTGCTTCCATTGCTTTTTCAGAATTACTGTAACGCATTGTATCCATCCTCCTATTGTTCTTCATCTAAATATCGACAAATGTCTTTTGAAAAATAAGTGATAATCATATCTGCACCTGCACGTTTCATAGAAATCATTTGTTCCATAACCACTGCTTTTTCATCTATCCATCCATTAATTGATGCAGCTTTGGTCATACTATATTCGCCACTTACATTATATGCAACGACAGGTACATTTGTTGTATTTCTAACGTCTCTAATAATATCTAAAAAGCTTAATGCAGGTTTAACTATCATCATATCTGCACCTTCATTTAAGTCACTATCTAATTCTCTTAAAGCTTCTCTACGATTTGCTGGATCCATTTGGTATGTTTTACGGTCACCAAATTGTGGTGCAGATTCAGCAGCATCACGGAATGGCCCGAAGAAACTTGATGAATATTTAATCCCATAACTCATAATAGGTATATTATGATAACCTGCTTGATCTAAGCCTTCACGAATCTCTGCTACAAAGCCATCCATCATATTACTTGGAGCAATGATATCAGCTCCTGCTTCAACTTGAGAGATTGCAGTTTTTACTAGTAATGGTAATGATTTATCATTGTCGACATCTTTCGTTTCTTCATTAATCACTCCACAGTGTCCATGATCTGTATATTCGCATAGACATGTATCTGCTACAATTAGTAAATCACTATACATTGATTTTGCTTTTCTAGTGGCTTCTTGTATGATACCGTTATGATTATAAGCGCCTGTACCTACAGCATCTTTTTCATTTGGTACACCGAAAAACATAATACCTCTAATGCCTAAATTATAAGCTTCTTTAATTTCATCACCAAGTAAATTTAAACTTATTTGATAAATACCTGGCATTGATTTGATTTCTTCTTTAACATTATCACGCTCAACAACAAAAATAGGATAAATTAAATCTTCTTTTCTTATATGTGTTTCACGTACCATACTTCTCATTGATTTACTACTACGTAATCTTCTATGTCTATCAAATTGCATTTGTTTCCCAACTTTCTATTATTTTGCTAACTAATGATTCTAACGTTTGAATTTCTGATACCGTGCCTTTAGCATGATATTGATGTAATGTTTCCAATGTTTGTAGACCAATTACAAAATAATGGTCAAAGTTCACTGTCATTTCATGATTAAAATAGTAACGTACAGCTGATGAGCTTGCAAAAGCTACAGCATCTATTTCACCTTTTTTAATCATCATTTTAACATCACTGATATTTTCAGTATGTGGAACTGGTTTATACAAGTCAATTTTCTGAACTATATAATTTTGATTATACAATTCCTCTTGTAACAAAGGCCTAGCTGCATCACTTGAAGGTAACAATAATTTACTACCTTCGTCGGCACAAAAAGATTCAAGAAATCCCTCTTGAGAATAGTCTTTTGGGCAAAAAGACACCTTTAATCCCAATGATTTACAGTAGTTTGCAGTTTTCTCACCAATAACTGCTATTTTATCTACATTAACATGTTTTAGATATGGTTGAAAAAACTTTACCGCATTTTTGGACGAAAAAATAAGCCAGTCATAGTTCACATTCAATAAATTTAAATCGAAAGATAATGGCTCTACACGGATAAATGGTCTGTGTAAGATACATGCATCATTTCTTTTAAATTCACTGGTTTGTGTCATAACTATAACTGGTCTCATTATTTTCACCTCGAAGGATTATTGTTCTTCGTTTAGTGCTTTAATTATTTCGTAAGCGCCTTGCGCATTTAATACTTCAGTAACTTTTTCCCCGAGTTCAACTGGGTTTGTACCACGCTCTGTGTGTTCATAACGTTCTTTGCCATCAGGTGACATAATTAATCCGGTGAACTCAATTGTACCATCACTTTCTTTAGTTGCATAGCCACCGATAGGCACTTGGCAACTACCGTTCATACGCGTTAAAAATGTTCTTTCAGCAGTCACACATGAAGCAACATCACTGTTGTGTACTTTGCTTAACAAATCTAGCAACTCTTTGTCATCTGAACGACACTCAATACCTAACGCACCTTGTCCGATTGCAGGGATTAATGTTTCTTTATCTAAGTAAGTCGTGACGATATCATCAGACCATCCCATACGTTTAAGACCAGCAGCAGCAAGAATAATAGCATCATAATCTTCAGTTTCCAATTTACTTAATCGCGTATCAATGTTACCTCGAATCCATTTAATTTGTAGATTCGGGTATTTTGCCAGAATTTGTGCGCCACGGCGTAATGAACTTGTACCTACAATACTATTGGCTGGAAGTTCATCCAATTGAATGTGATTTTTGGCTATATAGGCGTCATATGGATTTTCACGATCTGGTATACAACCTAATGTTAAACCTTCAGGTATAACACTTGGTACATCTTTTAAAGAATGAATCGCCATATCTATTGAATGGTCGAATAATTCGTTTTGTATTTCTTTAACGAATAATCCTTTGCCACCAACTTTTGATAGCTGTTTATCTATTATTCGATCACCTTTTGTTACTATTTCTTTAATCTCAATATCTAAATCAGGCTCTATTGCTTTTAATTTATCTATAAACTGTTGGCTTTGTGTCAAAGCTAATTTACTTCTTCTTGAACCAACGATTAACTTACGCATCATGCGCAACCTCCTAAAAATAAAACGATTTATCATTTAAATTTTATAATTATATCCCTGTCCATTGATGAAAATCAGAAACATGTGAAGCAAAAAATAAATTTATCATGCTCAGACAAAATAAGATGATATTAAAATAAATTAATTTATGTTTAGTCAACGTATGTTTCACTCTAAAAATGATATAAATGCCATATAGCAAAGTGATAATTATCGACATAACTACTTTAGGATCAATCAAAATATTCAATCCTAAAGCATTGAATCCCCACTGAGCACCTAAGATAATACTTAAAATGATAAATAAAAAACCAATTAAACTACTATAGAATACAATTTGCTCAAGCGTGGCAACGCTTGCTATTCTAAAATATTTTTGATCAAACCGCTTTTGTTTTAAATTTTTATACTGAATTAAGTATAAAATGCTATTTACAAAGGCAAAAGCAAATAGTGCGTAACTAATAATAGCAAATGTGACATGTACAATAAGCAATTCGTTGATCAGATTTAATTTTTCACCTGTACCATGGTAATGCATTGGTTGAAAGGTACTCATCGCAATAAAGACAAAACCTATTAAGTTGAATAAAAAAATCGAAAAATCTATTTGCTTAATGACACTAATCACAATAGAAATAGAAATAATTAACCATGCTAATGCGAAAAACACATCAAAAATATTACCTAAGGGTACTTGTTTCGTAGCATTAATATAAAATGATAAAGAGATTGTTTGTAACACCCAAACAATCCCTAATGTAACAAATCCAATTCTTCTTACTTTATAAAACTTTTTGATAAAATCAAAAAAGTAACAAGCGATACAAAAAAAATAAAATAATAATATAAGTTCATTTAACCTTATGAACATAATTTCTTGCATATCATCACCATTTGAATATGCTTATTCAAAACTCAATATTTGGCTGTTTACCACCTTATTAGTAGTTTCCTTTTTAGGTTCATATGCATTTTCAGCCTCAATGTCAAAAATGTTTTGAAATAGCTCTAATTTTTCGGTACTTTTCTTATCACTACTTAATTCCTTAGCTTGTTTTATAGGATCTTTCAACATTTGATTGATAATACTTTTCGTGTGTTTTGAGATTATTTTTCGTTCTCTTTCTGATAATCCAGGTAATTTGCGATCTAAACTATCCATAGTATCTTCTTGAATGTTCATTGCTTTTTCTCTTAATGCGCGAATAACTGGTACAACACCTAGCATATTCACCCACTCATTATGCGCTGCAATTTCATTTGGAATACTTTGCATAATTTGATTAGCTGCATTTTGACGTTCTCTCAAATTGGCATCTACCAACCCTTTTAAGTCATCAACGTCATAATTAAACACATCTTCTATTGCATCGATTGTAGGTTCAATATCTCTAGGAACCGCAATATCAATTAATACTAAAGAATCATTTTTACGTTCAGACGCGCATGATTGCAACATTTTATTCGTTACAATATATTCATCAGAACTTGTTGAACTGATTACTATGTCCACGTTTGCTAAAAGTTGTGGTAAAGATGTCATTGCTTCAAATTTCACGTTATGTTTCATTGCAAGATTTTGAGCTTTGCTCAATGTTCTATTTACAATCGTGATATCTGTTACACCTGAACCGATTAAATTAAGAAGTGATAGTTCACTCATATCCCCTGCACCAATGATTAAAGCTTGCTTGTTATTAATTTTGCCAAATACTTTTTTACTTAGTTCAACTGCAGCATATGAAACACTTACTGCATTATCAGCAATATCTGTTTCATTATGTGCTTTTTTCGCAAAAGTAATTGCTTGTTTAAATAAATGATTAAAGATTGTACCTGTTGTATCTTCTTCTTGAGCAATAAAAAATGCATTTCTTATTTGTCCAAGAATTTGTGTTTCTCCAAGAACTACAGAATCTAATCCTGAAGTAACTTGCAGTAAATGTTTTACTGCATCGTCCCCCACTTTTACTTCAGTCATTTGTTTAATTTCTTCAACCTCAAAACCAAATGATCTCGCTAAAAATCTTTGAATATAATAGCGACCCGTATGAATTTGATCTGTTACAGCATATACTTCTGTACGATTACAAGTTGATAATATGACGTTTTCTAATATAGATTTCGTTTCATATAAACCAACATTGGCTGAACGTATGGCATCATCCTTAAAAGCAACTTTTTCTCTAAGTGCTACATCTGCTGTGCGATGATTTATGCTAACCGCAATTAAATGCATTTATAACGCCCTCCATACATATTACAATAAGTAAATTATAACACAATTATAGCTTGAGTTAAGTAACTTGCACCAGTAAATTAGAAGAATTATAATTTACATTCATATTGTTGTCATAATTAAATTCAAATACAACGCATCCTTAATAGTTTTAATAACTTTTTAATAGTTACTAAAGATATTTAGCGATAATATTCCAAATCTGTTGTTGATTATTATTTTTGATTGAAGAATAGCTTATAATTTCATCTTCAGGTTCCATTTCTAATTTTTGCTGTATGTTAGCTAAATGTTTTTGTACTTTACCTTTAGCAATCTTATCTTCTTTTGTAGCTACTACAAAGGTTGGAATTTCATAATATTTTAAATAGTTATACATTAAAATATCGTCTTCAGTCGGATTATGTCTTAAATCTACAAGTTGTATAACTAGTTTTAATTCTTCTCTTTGTGAGATATATTTTTCTATCATTATTCCAAAAGCTTCACGTTGCTTTTTACTTACTTTTGCATACCCATAACCAGGCACGTCTACAAATACAAGTTGATTGTCTATATTATAAAAATTCAGTGTTTGGGTTTTACCTGGTTGTTGCGATGTACGCGCCATATTTTTTCTGCCAATCATACTGTTGATAAATGTTGATTTCCCCACATTAGATCTACCACTTAAGCCAACTTCACTTAAGCCAGTTTCTGGGTATTGTTCTGGCTTCACAGCACTAATCAATAATTCTATTTCATTAGGATTAATTTTCATTATCGACCCTCTTTTCTTCTAAATTCACTTGTTAATTATATTACACAAAGTCTAATATGAATATGTATTTTTTAAATATCGTATTATTTTCATAAAAAATGAGGCCGGACATCATAAACGTGTCGGCCTCAAATATGATATTGACAATAATAAACGCATTTGAAATGGTATTTAAACTCAAATCAAAGTTTGTCTCTTATGCCAAGTTTGCATTATAAAAATGAATACTTTTAAAAGTATTCACTATAAATGTTTTCTTATTTATAGATGAATTATGCAGAAGTTTGTTCCTTGTTTACAAGGTTCCCCTCTTTATCGTATAGTTCAGGATCTTTTTCTTCAGTTATTGTTTGATCAGTAATGACAACTTTTACAACACCATCTGTGGATGGTACATCATACATAATGTCAATTAAAGCTTCTTCAATAATAGAACGTAATCCACGTGCACCTGTTTTACGTTCTATTGCTTTGTTACTAATTGCAGATAACGCTTCGTCTGTAAACACTAACTCAACATCATCTAATTCAAGCATTTTAGTATATTGTTTTACCAACGCATTTTTAGGCTGCGTTAAGATGTTTTTCAATGCATCAACGTCTAACGTTTCAAGATTAGCTACGATTGGCACACGACCAATAAATTCAGGAATTAAACCATATGATTGTAAATCTTCTGGTCTAATTTGTTCAAGAATAGCATCTTCATCGTATTTAGAAGCTTCACTACTTGAGAAACCAATAACTTTTTCACCTAATCTACGCTTGATAACTTCGTCTATTCCGTCAAACGCACCACCAAGTACAAACAAGATATTTGTTGTATCGATTTGTATTAACTCTTGGTTTGGATGTTTACGTCCACCTTGTGGCGGAACGCTTGCAGTTGTACCTTCTAAAATTTTAAGTAAGGCTTGTTGTACACCTTCACCAGAAACATCACGGGTAATTGATGTGTTTTCTGATTTTCTTGCAATTTTATCAATTTCATCGACGTAAATAATACCTTTTTCAGCTTTGTCTACATCAAAATCTGCTGCTTGTATTAAACGGAGTAAAATGTTTTCAACATCATCACCAACGTAACCAGCTTCAGTTAAACTAGTAGCATCTGCAATCGCAAATGGAACATTTAATGTTTTAGCTAATGTTTGTGCTAAAAGTGTTTTACCACTACCAGTTGGACCAATTAAAGCTACGTTACTTTTTTGTAGTTCAACTTCATCCTCATTTGGACCTAACTGTTGAACACGCTTATAATGATTATAAACTGCAACAGCTAATGATTTCTTAGCTTTCTCTTGTCCAATTACATAATCATTTAATTTGTCCATAATTTCTTTAGGTGTTGGTAATTCAGTTAAACCTTCAGGTTCTGCTTGAGCTAATTCTTCTTCAACAATTTCTGAACATAGCTCAATACATTCATTACAAATATACACGCCACTTCCTGCAACTAATTTTTTTACTTGGTCTTGATCTTTGCCACAGAAAGAGCATTTTAAATTTTCTTCATCTTCATTGAATTTGAACATTCTATTTACACCCCTATTCCCTAAAGACTATACTAGATAGTATTTTAATATGCAACTTGCACCTTTCACAAGTTATTTGCACAAAATAGTGTAGCAGATACATCTTTGAATGCATCTGCTACTAGTTTACTATATTAAACAACTAACATATAATTCACAAAATAATTTGCTCACTCTATATTTAGTTACGCTTCTGAGTCATCTTTAGATGGTTCTACTAATTTAGCTTCATCAACTAATAAGTCAATCACTTTTTGGATACGTACATCGTTTTTAACAATGTCAGTATTACCAAGTGTTTGTTTAATATCTTCAACAGAGATATTAAATTGTCCACTCATTTTTTCTAATTCTTTGTCGATGTCATCATCAGATACTTCAACTTCTTCAGCATCTGCGATAGCAGTCAATGTTAAGTTTGTTTTAACACGTTCTTCTGCATCATCTTTCATTTGCTCTCTTAATTGTGACTCATCTTGGCCAGAAATTTGGAAATAAGTTTCTAAATTAAGACCTTGTTGTTGCATACGTTGACCAAATTCTTGAACCATACGGTCTAACTCAGTGTTAATCATTGCTTCTGGAACATCAATTGTAGCATTGTTTGCTGCTTTGTTAATTGCTTCTTCTTTTTGATTGTTTTCAGCGTCAGTTTCTTTTTGTTCAGTTAGACGTTTGCGTAAGTTTTCTTTAAATTCGTCAACAGTATTCGCTTCTGCGTCTAATTCGTTAGCAATTTCGTCTGTTAATTCTGGAACATCTTTGAATTTAATTTCATTTACTTTAGTTTTGAAAGTAGCTTCTTTGCCAGCTAATTCTTCAGCGTGATACTCTTCTGGGAAAGTAACGTTAACGTCTTTCTCTTCACCAGTTTTAACGCCTACTAATTGCTCTTCAAATCCTGGGATAAATGAACCTGATCCAATTTCAAGATCATAGCCTTCAGCTTGTCCACCTTCAAATTGTTCGCCATCAACATAGCCGTCGAAATCGATATTAACAGTGTCGCCGTTTTCAATAGCGCCGTCTTCTTTAACTACCATTTCAGCTAAATGTCCTAATTGATGATCGATTGATTCTTGTAATTCTTCATCAGTTAGTTCAACGTTTTGTTTTTCAATTTCTAAACCTTTGTAATCACCTAATTGTACTTCTGGTTCTACAACAACATTTGCTTCAAATGTCATTTCGCTACCTTTTTCAATAGATGTTACATTAATTTCTGGTTGATCAACTGGTTTTATGCCAGTTTCATCTATAGCTTCACCATAAGCTTCTGGTAATAAGATATCAACTGCATCTTGATATAATGCTTCTACACCAAAGCGTTGTTCAAAGATTGGACGAGGTACTTTCCCTTTACGGAAGCCCGGTACGTTTATTTGTTTAACCACTTTTTTGAAAGCTTGATCAATTGCTTTGTCTACTTTTTCTGCTGGAACTGTAACGGTTAAAACACCTTCGTTACCTTCCTTTTTTTCCCAAGTTGCTGTCATGTATAAAAACCTCCATGATTATCCTATTTTATTTTTTCAACTTCACTATTATAGCACACGTCTATGCTCTACACAAACACTCTGTTTATAACACGTGATTTAAAATGTAAACTTGAAAATTTTCATTATAGCTACTTTCTTCCATTACCCGAAAATCAAATGGTTAATTATTCTACACTATCAATGTTTGTTATGAATTTCACTACTTCATTTGACATATCTAAACTTTCTAAACCTAGCATAGATTTAAAATAATTTACGTATGCTTCAATCCATACTGATTCTAATGCTATACGTTCTAATTCTAATGGATAAAATAAAATCGCATGATTATTCATTAAGCGAAGCGCCTCTTCCATCATTTGTGGCGCACTATCTTCAATTTGATCAATTACTTTTGGTATTAAATTTGTTTTAAACACTGTATGTTCTAGTCCAGATAATTTGGCTGGAACAACTTCTATATTAAATCCAAATTTTTGAATTTGAATGATCTGATTGTAACCACCAAAACGTAAATATTCAAGCATTATACTTACCACATTGGGTGGCAAGCTCATTTCATTGATAATGTTGACCATCGTTTCCTGATATCTAAATTGGCTATGATCAATTAACGTTAATATAGTATTGATTTGTTCTCTGAGAGAGATCGCGTCGAAATTTTGCAACATATGTGTAGCATGTTCGTTATGTTTGTCGATTTGGCTTAATGCATATTCTTTAATTGGAAACAATTCCATACGTGTTCTATGATCATGAACCTCATCAATAATTTGATTAATAACTTCCACTACTTCAAAATACTGTCCTAGACCATTCAAACTTTTAATATAATACATCATCAAATCATCATACTTAGTCGTGCCTTGTTTTAATAAAATAATAGCTTCTTCACGTAGTTCGAGAAAATGTCCCATTTTATATAACATTGAACATTTTAGCAAAGACATTTGTTCATCTAATTCAAATTGTTCTTCAAAGTCTTCAAATAAGTTATAAGTATGCTCAAAATCGTTATCATTAAATGATTGCTTAATTTCTCTCACTAATTTATCTTTTGAACGTGGAAAAGGAATGATATCAGACATCTTCAGACACCCCTATTTTATAGCTTGTAATATTAAAGCGCTCCATGTTTCAAACTCATCATAATCTTCAATTTTACTTTGGTCTACCCACTTTATACGAAGTGTGTCAGTTTCCATAGCTTCTACGTCACTACTGTTTACATGAATTTTGAACACAACGCCCATATGAACCTCACCGACTTCATTCGTATCATCATTGATAAAACCTATGTAAGCTAAATTCTGAGACTTACTTTCTGATAAGCCTACTTCTTCTTCTAGTTCTCTTTGCGCATTAACTCTTAATATTTCATTAATTGACTCAGCACCTTTAACATCATTCATATGGCCACCTACACCAATAGATGATTGGCCGTGCAAACGGGATTCTCCTCCACCAGATAATCGTTCGTATACTAATAACTCAGCGTTTTCATTTTCCAATATACAATAAGAAATTAACTGCTTATATGCTGGGTCTTCTTCCATATCTCCACGACGTTTAACTTCAAATTTAGAAAGTGTGTCAAAAATTTCTTGCCCTTTAACAGTATTTTTATCTAAGAAACCATTGAATTTATTCTTTTCATCATTAAATAAAATTTTTCTCGGAACTACTGTAATCATTTCATCGAATTTAGACATTAGTTTCTCCTCCATTTATGACTTCTAAGCTATTTTATCAAATGATGGTTATTTATCAAAATGATAATTCGTATCTTAAAATACAATCAAATCAATTCATCGGCGCTTATGTCACATATATATTTAAAACTGCGTAATAAAAAATAAGGAGTGCGACAGAAATCTATTTTTTATAATAGTATTTCTGTCGCACTCCCTCTATAATTAGATACTATTTTAAAGCATCTTTAGCTTTAGTTACTAACTCAGCGAAAGCTTTTTCGTCTGAAATAGCAATTTCTGAAAGCATTTTACGGTTAATGTCGATTTCAGCTTTTTTCAAACCGTTCATAAGTCTTGAATAACTCATGTCGTGTTGACGAGCTGCTGCGTTGATACGTGTAATCCATAATTTACGGAAATCACGCTTTCTTTGACGACGGTCACGGAATGCATATTGACCTGATTTCATAACTTGTTGTTTTGCAACTTTATATAATGTACGTTTTGAACCGAAGTAACCTTTAGCTAATTTAATCGTCTTTTTACGACGCGCTCTTGTTACTGTTCCACCTTTAACTCGTGGCATAATAAATTCCTCCTCTAAATATGTTCAATCTTTCAAATTGATACGTTATGACATTTTAATCATTATTTTTTGTATGCTAATAATTGTTTTACGCGTTTCATATCTGATTTAGATACTAATGAAGCTTTACGTAATTTACGTTTTTGTTTAGTTGTTTTGTTTGCAAACATATGAGATGTGAAAGCTCTAGAACGTTTTAATTTACCTGAACCAGTTCTTTTAACACGTTTAGCTGCTCCACGGTGTGTTTTCATTTTAGGCATGATTCATTTCCTCCTGTAATCTCTTCTTATTATTTTTCATTGATTGGACTTAATGTAATAAACATTTGACGTCCATCCATTTTTGGTCTTTGTTCAACTGTAGCGATATCTTTACATTCATCTGCAAATTTCTCTAAAACACGTTGACCAATTTCTTTATGCGTAATCGCACGACCTCTGAAACGAATTGAAACTTTACATTTGTCGCCTTTTTCTAAGAATTTACGTCCATTCTTCAACTTAGTTTGGAAATCATGTTCCTCAATAGTTGGGCTTAAACGTATTTCTTTAAGGTTAATTGTTTTTTGTTTTTTCTTCATTTCTTTTTCTTTTTTCTGTTGTTCAAATTTATATTTACCATAATCCATAATTCTAGCAACAGGTGGTTTAGCATTCGGAGCCATGATGACTACGTCTAAACCTACTCTATCTGCCATTTCTAGAGCTTCTGTCTTAGTTTTTACACCAATTTGTTCTCCGTCTTGACCGATTAAGCGTAATTCTTTTGCACGAATCTTTTCGTTAACTTGAGTCTGATCTTTTGCTATGGTTGACACCTCCAAGATTTTTACGAAATTATCCCAAGCAAAAAGAGCGAGTATATAATATACCCGCTCTCCTCTACGCATGACTACATCATGCATATATAAGACCTGCCAACAGCTTTTGCGTCGCAACAGGTGAGAAGCGGGAGCTTCTACTTGGTTCGTTTCGTATTCAACGTTACCTAGCATAACAACAATAATGACATTAGTCAACTGTTTTTTTACTATTTATTAATTTCATCCATATCAACATCTTGACGTAAATCTACTTGTTCTAACGGAATGATTTTCGTTCTGTATCTCAATTTATGATAAATGAAAAATGCTAAAAATACAGGTATACCCATATAAGTTATAACGAATCTATTTAGATTGAAATCACCCGTTTTTATAAAGTCTACGTCTTGCCCTATTATAACAAGTACACAGAGTACACCTGCAAATATTGGACCGAACGGGAATAACTTAGCTTTGTATTTTAATTTTGATTTATCATAATTTTGTTTATCAAATGCTTTTCTAAATCTATAATGGCTGACTGCAATACCAACCCATGCGATAAATCCTGTCATACCACTAGCAGCAACAATATATTCATAAGCGTCACCACTTAAATGTTGTAATACAAATATACCTATTACGATAAGCGCTGTGACTAATAATGATACATAAGGCACACCATATTTGTTTGTTTTACCAAATACAGGATATGCTAATTTATCTTTACTCATTGAATACAACATACGCGTTGATGCGTACATACCTGAGTTACCCGCAGATAGAACTGAAGTCAATATTACAGCATTCATAAATGATGCCGCAAATGCTAATCCTGCATTTTGGAATACAAGCGTAAATGGAGATGTTGAAATATCGTCGCCTCCACCCATTAATGCTGCACTGTCATAAGGAATTAACATACCAATAACAAAAATTGCCATAATATAGAAAATCAATATTCTCCAAAACACTTGTTTAATTGCTTTTGGTACAGCGCGTTCTGGATTTTCTGATTCACCTGCAGTTATACCAATCAATTCAGTTCCTTGGAAGGAGAATCCAGCAACTAAGAATACACCTAAGATAGTTAATAAGCTACCTCCTAGTCCATCACCTAGTATTGGTCCGCCACCTTTAGTAAAGGTATCAAAACCAACAAATTCTCCACCCATAATACCTAAGATGGTTAGTAAACCAATTCCTATGAATATGATAACGGTAACTACTTTAATTAATGCAAACCAGTATTCACTTTCACCATATACGCGAACAGATAATGCATTAAGCCCAAAAATAATTAATAAAAATAGACAGCTCCAAGCCCAAGCTGGCATCCCGGTTAAAGGTGTCCAATATTGTATAACTTGCGCTGCAATTGTAACATCCGCCGCGACCGTGATAACCCAGTTGAACCAATAATTCCAACCTAATGCAAATCCTAGTGAAGGATCAACAAAACGTGTTGCATAAGTACTAAATGATCCCGACACTGGTAAATATGTCGCCATTTCTCCTAATGATGTCATAAGGAAGAATACCATTGCCCCAATAATTGCATAGGCCAGTAATGCACCTAAGGCTCCGGCATCGTGAATCGCTCCACCTGAAGTCATAAATAGCCCTGTTCCAATACATCCACCAATCGCAATCATGGAAATATGACGATCTTTTAGTCCTCTTTGAACTCCATTGCTTTGATTTTCTTGTTTTGCCATAGAAGTGTCCTTTCTTTAAACTTAGAGGTTAACTTACTATATGATTAAAGCATTCAATTTTTACTATGAAAAATCTAAACGCAGCGCAAATATTTGCAAAACCGCATTCACAATAATTTTCACTCAATCCCGTAAAAGTATTAATTTTAATCATTCAACCAAAACAAAATGGTTGCATACCTATTAGATATGCAACCATTTTAATAATAGCATTTATATAGGTAGCACATCACATATGTGACAGTCCAGTTTCTTTCGATAACTGTCCCAACTGATATTGTGTCAATGGTCAATACCAGTTTCGGCATTTTTACCTTTCATGAATTCAACATACGCCCCATACGGCTTCTGAATACTTACTCTTTAAAAATGCAACCTCTAACTCAAATTTAATTTTATTTTAACTCACTAACCTGTAATATACATGATTTCTACATTACTTTCAAGACTATCTTTGTTTTTTCAATCTAATCTCATCGATCAAGTTCCAAATAAACTCGTCTTTCTCTATAGTTTCTTGATCTTGCGAGCCATATTTTCTCACATTCACTTCACTATTTTCTACCTCTTTATCGCCTACGACAAGTTGATATGGAATTTTTTGCATTTGTGCTTCTCTAATTTTATAACCCATTTTTTCATTTCTGTCATCAATTTCAACACGAACACCTTGTGACTTAAGCTCATCTTGAATAAGTCTCGCATAATCATAATGTAAATCAACATTTACAGGGATGATTTCTACTTGTTTAGGTGCTAACCAAGTTGGGAAAGCTCCTTTTGTTTCTTCAGTTAAAAACGCAACAAAACGTTCCATAGTTGAAACAACACCACGATGTATAACAACTGGTCTATGTTGTTCTCCATCATTACCAATATAAGTTAAATCAAATTTTTGTGGTAATAAGAAATCAAGTTGTGCTGTAGATAATGTTTCTTCTTTACCCATTGCAGTTTGTACTTGTACATCTAGTTTCGGACCATAGAATGCCGCTTCACCAATGGCTTCTTCATAATCTAAGCCTAACTCATCAACAGCTTCCTTCAACATGCTCTCTGCTCTATTCCACATTTCATCGTCATCGAAGTATTTCTCTTTGTCCTCTGGATCTCTATAACTTAGTCTGAAGCTATAGTTTTCAAAGTTAAAGTCTTTATATACATCAATAATTAGATTAACAACACGTTTAAATTCTTCTTTAATTTGATCCGGACGAACAAAGATATGCGCATCATTTAGAGTCATACCACGTACACGTTGTAAACCTGACACAGCTCCACTTGCTTCATAACGGTGCATTGTGCCTAATTCAGCAATTCTTATTGGCAATTCACGATATGAATGTGGTTTATTAGCATAAATCATCATATGATGTGGACAATTCATTGGTCTAAGCACCATTTCTTCATGCTCATCAAGTTTCATTGTTGGGAACATATCCTCTTGATAATGATCCCAGTGACCAGATGTTTTATATAAATCAACATTAGCCATAACCGGTGTGTAAACATGGTCATAGCCCATGCTCACTTCTTTGTCTACGATGTAACGTTCAATTTCTCGACGGATTGTTGCACCGTTTGGTAACCAAAGTGGTAAACCAGCGCCTACCAATGGATTGTTTGAGAATAGCTCTAGTTCCTTACCAATTTTACGATGATCACGTTCTTTTCTTTCTTCAAGCATTTGTAAGTGTGCTTTCAAATCCTTTTTATCGAAAAATGCTGTACCATAAATACGTTGTAGCATTTTGTTGTTACTATCACCACGCCAATAAGCTCCAGCTGTCGATAATAGTTTAAATTCTTTAATTTTTGAAGTTGAAGGTACATGTACACCACGACATAAATCTGTAAATTCACCTTGAGTGTATAATGTGACATTTTCATCTTCAGGAATTGCATTTATAAGTTCTAATTTATAAGGGTCTTCTGAGAAAAATGCTTTAGCTTCATTACGAGAAACAACCTTACGCTCTATTGGGTAATTCTCATTAACAATCTGTTTCATTGTCTTTTCAATTTTCTCAAAATCATCCGAAGAAAGACTCTCTTCCATATCAAAGTCATAATAAAAACCACCTTCAATTACGGGACCAACACCAAAGTTTACATTTCCATATAAACGTTTTAATGCTTGTGCCATAAGATGGGCTGTTGAATGTCGTAACACTTCCAAAGCTTCATCTGTACCAGGTGTAACGATTTCAATATCGCCATCTTCTTCAATTGGTCTAGTTAAATCAATTAGTTGACCATTCAACTTTCCAGCTACGGCTTTTTTTCTTAATCCTGGACTTATTGATTGTGCTATATCTTCTGTTGTTGTGCCTTTATCAAACACTTTCGCATTACCATCTGGAAATTTTATATTAATTTGGTCCATTTAACATTCCTCCTATTTATTCAAGCACTTAAATCAAAGCGAAATACAATTTATCAATAATCGCAGAGAAAATAAAAAGACCCCATCCCTAAAAAGGGACGAGGTCTTCGTGGTACCACCCTAAATTAAAACTTTTCTGCATAAATACAAAATAGCTTCTCTCTACGTAAGATAACGGTCTTGAGCCGGATGTTCATTACAACATCACTGACGAAGGAGTAATCAATAAATATACTTACCATATCTCAACATCCAATGGCTCTCTGTGAAGTAGTGAAATATCAATCGTATCTTCGTTTCATTTCGTTTGATTTAGATTTAATTATATTATACAACATTTATTTTAGATTTCAATCGTTCCTATAATTTTTTCCTTCTAAATAATAAGGTGTCGCCAAAGTTTTGATACGTTCCATAATTCGGGCTGCCTTGGTCTTCTCAGTACCATCACGCGTTACCGAAAGATGATACTCTAATTCTTCAAAGCTTAAATTAGAACTAAAAAATGTTGGTAATTCCTGTACCATTCTGTAATGTAATAGCGGCCCTATAACTTCATCTCTAGCCCATGGTGTAATTTCTTCAGCACCGATATCATCTAACATTAAAATATTCGCTTCTCGTACTCTGGATAATTTTGTTTCAAAACTTCCATCCTTAAAGCCGCCTTTAAGTGAACGAATAAATTCAGGCAAATAGACAATAGTAGAAGGGATTTTTTCCGTTTTTAACTGATTCGCAATGGCGCCTAAAATAAATGACTTCCCTGTTCCAAATGGGCCATGCAAGTATAATCCTTTAACTTGAGGATCGTGTTTCGTGATTTTATCACAAATTTTGTTTGCTGCCATTGCAACATCTAATCTATCTCTTCTATCCATATATATATCTTCAAGTTTAGCATCTAAAGTATCACGTTGCATATGGTGCGAAGTAATTAGATGAGAGTTAAACCTTTCTTCATCATACTTTATCTTACACGGGCATGGTAAATAACGAATTTTGATATGGTTACTTTCAATATATAGTTCTGGAACATGGCCTTTTACAAAGTTAGGACAATCCTTATAAGCATGTCCATCATAGTGTTTCACTTGGTCTTTGTATTCTTGCAAAATATTTAAGTCTTCATCTATCATGGCATTTGTCAATTCTGATTGATGCTCATTTAAAAAGCGTTTAACATCAGGATCATTAATCACATCTTTTTTTATTTTTTCTATGCGTTTTGATAAATCATCTGACTCTCCCATGATATTATTAAAAGATTTCATTTATTCGCCCTCCTTCCATCTATTTTTTAATTGATTTAAAAATTGCTCTCTGTCATTTTTTAGCTTCTCATCTTCTTCGTCGTTATGCTGTTGGTTATCTTTTTCTGGTTTCTCATCTCGCTCTTCTAACCATTTCGGTGTCATCTCTCTAGAAGCTAATTGTTTTTGTTTATATCGATTTTTGGTCGGATAAGATTCTTTTTTAGGTTGATTAACTTTCATTGCATATTCATATGCCTGTTCAGCCGTTTTAATACCTTTTTTCTTCCAATTTGATGCTATTTCAAAAATATAAGTTTTAGGTAACTTCATATCTTCCTTCAACATAACAAATTGCAATAAAATATTAATAACACCAAAAGATAAGTTTTCACGTTCAATCAATTCTTCAATCATGAATTTTTGCTGTGTAGTCGGTTCAGATTCTGACCACGATGCTAACATATCAATTGGGCTTGTTTGCTCCAATTGTACCAACCAATTATCAGATTGACTTGACGTTTCTTCAGAAGTGTTTACTTGTGAAGGAACATTATCTTTTTCTGATTTAACTTGTAAATTGGGTAACTGTTGTTCATGTTCCATTAAATAATAAGTACGTGCGTGTTTTCTTAATTCTTCAAAAGATAATTCTTGCGCACTCGTTATCGATTTTAAAATAATACGCTTCATCGATTCAGGCGTCAAACCATATAATGTTGCAATTTGTGTTATTAACGCTTTCGCATCATTCGTAACAATTTTTGAACTAATAAAATGATTCTGCAACAAATCATATAATGTTTCAAAGTCAAAGTGAACGCGTGTAAGGTCTAAACCTTCATACGGCTTATCATCTTGGATGTATGTTGTATCTTGTGCTAATGCTTTATTAGGGATTTTAAAAACATCAGTAAATGTGCGTGTTATATCTTGATAACTGTTTAAGTCGATAGCATTTTTGGTTTCAAAGTGACGTTTTAATTGTTGGTAACGTTGCTTGCTCACCTCACTATATAGATAAACTGATAGCATAGGATCACTGAAAAACTGTTTCGCAGTAGGAGGTTGATTAAGAACATAAACAAATGAGGAATGCTGCTCGTTATGATTTACATAAGATTTTACCAATCCAATACCTTCCAACAAATCCATTTCTTTTCTGAATTCTAATAGATTAATTTTCAACTCACTCATAATAATATAGTGCGTCAACACCGCATCTACTTCGTGGTCCACAAATTGGTTTAAATAATGATATAGCCCCGTCGCATTAGCGCCTATCATCGGTGTAAACAATCTGTTCAAGATTTCTAAATGATTATTATTTAAATAAAATTCACGCACGATAGTAAAATTATCATGTGGTCTCAATCCATAATCATATGATTGTAACCCCATTTACGAATCACTCCGTTTATTATTTACTAATATACCTTGCATTGATTGCAATAATTGATCTACATCTTTGAATTCTTTATAAACAGAAGCAAATCGTACATAGGACACTTGATCTACGTGCATAAGTAGATTCATCACATGTTCTCCTATTTCTCTAGAAGAAATTTCTGCGTGTCCCTCATCACGCAACTTCCATTCTACGTTATTAGTAATATCTTCTAATTGTTGGTAACGAACCGGTCTCTTTTCACAAGAACGTACTAAACCATTTAATATTTTCTCACGCGAAAATTGCTCCCGGGTTCCATCTTTTTTTACCACGATGAGTGGTCTTTTCTCTATATGTTCAAAGGTTGTGAATCTTGTTTCACAATTTTCACATTCTCTTCTACGACGAATCGCATTAACTTCATCTGCATGTCTAGAGTCTACAACACGAGAATGAGTCGAATTACATTTCGGGCATTTCATCGAATTATCACCCTCTCATTTATGATTATCTTCTATTATACTATAAATATGCATGTCACAAAAGAATCGCTATTACACAATTTAGCATATAAGAATTAATGCTGAATTATTTTTAACTAACTCTTATACATTTTTCTGATGACAACTCTTACTATAAAAGGATACTTCATTACACCAAATATTTGAATATATCTAGCTTCTTATTCCTCCTTGTGTTAATAACATTAATAAAACTCCTTCTAAGTTAGTATGCTTAAATGCAAACTAACTTAGAAGGAGTTTATAAATTAATACCATCATATTGTTATTACAGACATGATTTTAGTTTTAATATGTTACTGCTGCAACATCACTTTTCAGTAATTGACCAATTTGAACGGCAACATCCACAACTCTATTTGAATAGCCCCATTCGTTATCGTACCACGCAATTACTTTTACCTTATTATCATCCATAACCATTGTACTCTGTGTATCAATGATAGCAGAATGTGGATTAGTATTGAAATCCATTGAAACTAATGGTGCATCTTCGGTTGAAATAACACCTTGTAAATCATTGTCTTTAAATGCTTGATTAACTTGTTCTGCCGTTACATCTGCATCTAAATCTACAACCAAGTCTACTAAAGATACATTTTTTGTTGGTACTCTTAAAGCCATACCATGTAGTTTCCCTTCTAATTCAGGTAAGACTTCTTTTAACGCTTTTGCAGCACCTGTAGAAGTTGGGATAATACTTTCATTACATGAACGTGCACGTCTTAAATCTTTGTGAGGGTTGTCGATGTTATTCTGATCATTAGTAATAGCATGAACAGTAGTCATTAATCCATTATGAATACCAAATGCATCATTTAAAACTTTAGCGACTGGTCCAATGCAATTTGTTGTACATGAAGCGTTGCTAAAGATATCGTATTGCTCTATGTCTAATTGATCATTATTTACACCCTTGACGATCATTTGCACATCGCCACCTTTTGATGGTCCTGTTAATAATACTTTTTTAGCACCTGCATTAATATGCGCAATTGCTTTATCTCCATGATTAAATTTACCTGTTGCCTCTATTGCTATATCAACATTCAATTCTTCCCAAGGTAAATTTTCCGGATTTCTATCAGATACCAATTGGATGACATGGTCATTCACTTTAATACCCGCTTCCGTTGGCTCTACTTTTAAATCATAAGCACCATGTGTTGTGTCATAGTTAATTAGGTGAGCAATTGTTTCAGCTGGGTAGCTAGCATTAATCGCCACAACATTCAAATCTTTATTATTGAGTGCAATTCTCAATACCATTCTACCTATTCTACCCATTCCGTTAATCGCAATATTTGTCGTCATTCGAAGCACCCCTCGTTTTAGTGTTATACTTTATGGAAATAGTATAACATAAATTAGATTTTAAGAAAGCGTTTTCTGAAACAAATGTAAAATTTTTTAATTTCAAATAATTTATACTTTTAGTTACACAAAAACATCCAATTCAATTTCAATCCTCTTCTTTAAAACATCAGATGTAACATTATTGATCGTTGCAATATACACTGTTAAATAACTAATTTATCTTTATATATAAAAAACATCCAATTTTCATAACGAAAACTGGATGTTTATACACTTCTATTATTGTGCTTCTTCTGTGTCACTCTCAATGTAACCTTCTTCAAGCAACAAATTTTCTAAGTTTTGTTTAAGTTCTAATTTAGTATCTCTGTTATCTATAACATGATCTGCCATTCTACGTTTTTTATCAATTGATATTTGACTATATACACGTGCTTTCGCTTCTTCCATAGATAAGTCATTGCGTTCCATCAATCGATCTATTTGAATACTTTCTGAAGTGTACACTAGCCACACTTCATCTACAGTTTCTTGTAAATCATTTTCAAATAACAATGGAATATCCATAATCACATTATAACCTTGCTCAAGATATGTTTCCTTTTCTTCTTCCATTATATCGCGAACAATTGGATGAACGATTTCATTTAAAATCAATCTCTTCTCTGGTTGATTAAAAACAACTTCACCAACATACGATCTATTCATATTCCCATCTTCATCTATTGCTCCATCGCCAAATGCCTCTTTGACGCGTGCTAATCCTTCAGTTCCTTTTTCAACAGCTTGTCGAGATGCAATATCTGCATCTACAACTTTAAATCCGTGTGCTGTTAAAAGTTCTGATACTGTAGATTTACCTGATGCGATACCACCAGTTAGTCCTATAACTTTTGGCATATTCTCACTCTTCCTTTATTTTTGGCATGTAGGGCAAAAATGACTGTTTCTAGTTGCAATGACTTGCGTTTCTATGTCATTTCCACAAACCTTACAAACCTTTTGTTTATAAACATTAAGGTGCTGTTGCATTGTCCCAGTACTACCATCTGCATGACGATAGTCGGAGATGCTTGTTCCACCATATTTTATACCCGATTCTAACACATCTCGAACATAATAAAATAATATGTCGCGCTCTTGATTGTTTAATGATTTTGATAACCGAGCTGGATGTATCCCCGCTCTAAATAATGCTTCACAAGCGTATATGTTACCACAACCTGAAATCACTCTATGATCTAAAATCATTTGTTTAATAGGCTTATTTTGATACATTTTTTTGGCAAACCAAGCTAAGTAATGCCCTTTTGCATCTTCCTCAAAAGGTTCTGGAGCAATTTCTAAAAATGAAGGATACGCCTCAAAATCAGGTACATTCCTAATTTCTCCAAATCGTCTAATATCTGAATAAACTAGCAATTTATCATTATCTAACTTAAATATAACATGCCAATGTTTTCTATAATTTGGCACACTAATATCTTCAATTTTATCAACCACAAAGAATCCACCAGCCATACCTAAATGACTGATGAGTATTCTTTCTTCGTTATCTTTTTCGATGTGAAACACAATATATTTACTACGACGTTCAATCTCTTTAATTACATATTGTTCTGTGAATTTTTGGAATGTATCTAATGCCATACCTTTAATTATGGTTTCACGTTGACTTGCCTTGCCTTCCTTAACTTTCTCTGAAAATATAACAGATTCAATTTTTTGACCGGTAGCAAACGGTTCAATACCTCTTTTTACATGTTCTACTTCTGGGAGTTCAGGCATTTAAGTACCTTCTTTCTATTTTGCATCATACCATGTAGCACCATAACTAGACTCTACTTTTAATGGCACATCTAGTTCAAGGGCATTATCCATGATTTCTTCTATAAATTTACTGAATGCTTCCACTTCATCCTTAGGTAATTCAAATATTAATTCATCGTGTACTTGTAATAATAATTTTGCGTGAAAATCTGTATGCTTAATTTCTTTATCAAAGTTAACCATAGCTAATTTAATTATATCAGCAGCACTACCTTGAATTGGCGTATTCATTGCAGTTCTCTCAGCAAAACCACGCAAATTGAAATTTCTACTAGTTATATCCGGAATATATCTACGACGATGTAACAAGGTTTCTACATAGCCTTGTGCTTTACAATCTTTGACGATATCCTCCATATATTGTTTTACGCCAGGGAAACTATCTAAATAATCATCAATAAATTGTTTAGCTTGTTTCCGAGTGATTCCTAAACTTTGGCTTAAACCATAATCACTAATACCATAAACAATTCCAAAGTTAACTGCTTTAGCTTGTCTACGCATCGTGCCATCTACTTCATCAGGTTCTACCCCAAATACTTTCATCGCCGTTGCCGTATGAATATCATCATCATTAATAAATGCTTGCTTCATACTTTCATCTTGTGTGATATGAGCTAAAACTCGGAGTTCAATTTGCGAGTAATCTGCAGAAAAAATAACATTGTTGTCATCACTAGATTTAAATGCTTTTCTTATTTTTCTACCCTCTTCTAAACGGACAGGGATGTTTTGTAAATTTGGGTCAATAGACGATAATCTACCTGTTTGTGCTAAAGTTTGATTAAATCTTGTATGGATTCTATTATCATCACTTATAACCTTCTGTAAGCCTTCAACATAAGTGGATTGTAACTTTGCAAGTTGTCTGTATTCTAATATATATTCAATGATTGGATGTTGTCCTTGTAATTGTTCAAGTACATCTACCGCAGTAGAATATCCTGTTTTTGTTTTCTTAATTACTGGTAATTCTAATGTTTCAAACAATACGACACCTAATTGCTTTGGAGAATTAATATTGAATGATTCTCCTGCAGCTTGATAAATATTATCAATCAATACATCCAATTTTGTTTGAATTTCTTTTTCCATTTCTTCTAAATCACTAGCCACAGTGTAAATACCTGTTTCTTCCATATCACTTAAAATGCGCGCTAATGGTAGTTCTAAATTATCTAACAAGTCTGTTTGGTTATATTCGATTAATTGTTCTTGCATGATTGGTTTAACTTGACTAATCGCTTCAATCACTGTTGCAACATAACGATTCAAAACATCGGCTTCAGGTAAATGTCTCTTCTTACCCTTACCATATACTTCAACACTTTGTTGAACATAATATTGACCGTAATTGCTAACCACAGAGTTTACATCATCAATAGCTCGAGATGGATCAATAATATAACTTGCAAGCATTACATCAAACATAATATTTTTAATCGATATATCTAACCTGTGCGCCACAACATATGTTTTTTTAGCGTCATAAACATTTTTTTCTGTTGTGTCATCCTCTAACCAAGCTATAAGTTCAGGATCATCATGAATAGTTGTTGCATCAACAACAACATGATGATCACCATCAAATATTGCAAATTTCAAAATATCATCTTTCAAATAATTGGAGCCATCCAATTCAAAATGAACAGTTGCAGAAGTTAAAGATTTAAAGTCAATATTTGTAAAGTCAGATTCTATATTTAATTCTTTTTCCTCAGCCGTAGACTGTGTGCCATCCACATCTATTTGTTCAAGCAATTGTTTAAATTCTAGTTTTTTGAATAAATCTATTTTAGCTGAAGCATCTGGATTCTCTGGCAGTTTTGTATCTTCAAGTGATACTTCAATAGGACTTACACAATTAATAGTTGCAAGCTCTTTACTCATCAAAGCATCATCTTTACTATTTTCTAGTTTTTCTTTCAATTTCTTACCAGAAACTTCATCCAAATGTTCATAAATGTTTTCCACGGTTGAAAATTGTTTTAATAACTTGATGGCAGTTTTTTCACCGACTCCAGCTACACCTGGGATATTATCTGATGCATCGCCCATCAAACCTTTCATATCTATGATTTGATTAGGAACTAAACCGTCATATTTTTCCGCAATAAAATCAGGTGTGTAATGATCAACATCTGTCACACCTTTCTTAGTATAATAAATTGTAACATCATCCGTCGCTAATTGTGTTAAGTCGCGATCACCTGTGACAATAATCGTTTCAAATTGTGCGTCATCAGCCTCTTTACTTAATGTTCCTATAATATCATCGGCTTCATAGTTTTCTAATTCATATCTCTTAATTTGATAAGCATCCAATAACTGTCTTACATAAGGAAATTGCTCACTCAGCTCGGGTGGCGTTTTTTGACGTCCCCCTTTATATTCACTATATTTATCATGTCTAAATGTAGTCTTTCCTGCATCGAACGCAACAAGAAAATGTGTGGGCTGTTCTTCTTTGATTATTTTTTCTAGTAACATTGCAAAGCCATACACAGCATTAGTGTGTATACCTGCTTTATTTTGTAATAGTGGTAAAGCATAAAAGGCTCTGAAGCTCAGGCTATTACCATCAATTAGAATTAATTTATTCACTATTTTAACCTCCAACACATATTTATTTAACATTTTAGCATAAATTACTAACTAACCTATATCGAAACATTGTTTCACCTTATTTTATAATCATCATTTTTAACTGTGAGTATGTAGTTCCTTGCAATGATTATATAAGTCAATTAATTCTATGACTAGCTTAACACGTTTATCCCTTTTTAATATACGTTTTAAATTTTTATGTTATGCCATTTATTCTACTTAAAAAGCATAAAAAACCGACGCCGAATTTAAATTTCAGACGTCGATTTATAACTCAATCATCATAGCTTTTATTTATAAACACTATTTAAAAAAAGTAACTCTGAATGTCGAACCTTTACCAACTGTACTATAGACATTAATTCTACCACCATGTGCTTCCATAATATGTTTAGTAATAGATAAACCTAGTCCAGTGCCACCTGAATCCCTACTTCGTGCTTTATCAACCCGATAAAAGCGTTCAAAAATATGCTTTTGATCTTCTTCGCTTATACCAATACCAAAATCTTGTACTTCCATGATGCGCTTCTGCTCGTCTTTATAAACACGAATTATTACATTGCTATTTTCTTTAGAATAACTAATTGCATTTGATAATAAATTAAGCGCAACTTGAGATATTTTGTCTTGATTTGCATCAATAACAATATCAGAATCAATTTCATTAATTATAGTAATATTTTTGTCTTCTGCAATTTTTTGCATATTCTTAATTGTTGTTTCTGCAATATCTGACAAACTCATATATGCTGTTTCTATTTCTGTTTGTTGTTCTATGTGTGATAAATCTAATAAATCAAAAACTAAAGTCTCTATACGATCAGACTCTTTAGAAATAATTTGTAAAAAGTCATTAAGTGTTTGTTCATCGTTTTTAGCACCATCTAACAATGTTTCCGCAAATCCTTTAATTGACGTAATAGGTGTTTTCAATTCATGTGAAACATTAGCTACAAATTCACGTCTTAAATTCTCTAGTTTTTTAAGGTTCGTTATATCATGTAAAACAATGACCATACCATAAAGATTTTTCCTTGTTCTTGATAATATTGGAACGCAGGCTGTATCAAAATATTTCTCATGTACTTGATCTATAGTTAATTTAATTTGATCATAAATAGGTTTCTCAACTTTAAATGCTTCAGTAATTAGCTTTTGTAATTTAACATCTGTAAAATCAACATAGCTTTTATGTTCAACGGCTTCATCTGGCGTAAATACATGATAAAACGATTTATTTGCTACAACAATTTCACCATATTTATCAATCATTAAAATCGAACTTGGAATATTTTCAACAGTTGTTTTCAACCTATTTGATTGCAGTTTCTGTTTATGGTTTAATCTTTGCAACCTACGTGCTAACTCATTAGTAGTTACAAACAGTTCTCTTGTCTCTTTGACATTGCTTTCTGGTACTCTTACATGATAATAGCCTTCAGCCAATAGATTTGTGGCGTAGGTCACCTCATTGATTGGTCTGATATATGTTCGATTAATGCTTCTAACAACTAAAAATATAATGATTAATACAAACAAACCAATAATCGCTATATATTTCCAGACTTCAATCTGTATTTCTAAAATCTCATTATTTATACCACTAATTAAAACATCTTTATCATTTATAGATGTCTTAAAGGTAAATCTATGGTCATCATTTTGCTTATCATAAGTCAATTTAGAAGGAATAGCAGGATTATTTATATCATTATTAATTTGCGTCCCTTGTTTTGTCGAAAACAAGACATCGTCATTTTCTTTAATATACACTGTAAGTTCTTCGCTTTTAGCAACATCTCTCATCTCATCTTTTTTATCTTCATTATAAAGATTAATAAAATGTTGAGCTTGATGTTCTAAATCGCCTTCTTGACCAGTTGTAATCGTGTTGTGGATCACATGTGTAATAATAGTACCCAATATTAAAAAACTAATAATAACGATGGTACATAATAAATATAAAAGTCTTTGGTGAAACTTAAGCATTAGACTTTAGGTCTTTCCAATTTATACCCTAATCCACGAACTGTTTTAATGAGTTTCGGTTGTTTAGGGTTTTCTTCTAATTTATCTCTCAAATGACTAATATGTACGTCCACAATTCTAGAGTCTCCTGCGAATTCATAATTCCATACTGAATTCAACATATGCTCGCGGGTAATCACCCTGCCCTGTCTTTCAATAAGATATAATAATAATTCAAACTCCTTTGGAGTCAATTCTAGCAATTCATCTTCTCTATACACTTCGAAATATTCTGGTCTAATTCTTATTGATCCAATCAGTATATCGTCTTCATCATTTTCAACTGGTACTGCTTCATTAACAATTGCTGATCTTCTTAATATCGCCTTTACTCTTGCTACCACTTCTCTAGGTGAAAATGGTTTAGTCATGTAATCGTCTGCCCCTAATTCAAGACCTAAAACACGATCAAATTCATCATCTTTGGCAGTTAACATCAAAATAGGCACTAAGTTTTTATCAGAACGAATTGATTTACAAACTTCTATTCCATCTTTTTTGGGAAGCATGACATCTAACACAATCAATTCAGGATTTGTAGAGTTAACTTTCTCTAATGCATCTTCTCCATCATAAGCCACTTCTACTATGTATCCGGCTTGTTCTAAATTATATTTTAATAAGGTTACGATTGATTGTTCATCATCTACTACAAGTACTTTTTGTGACATAGTATACCTCCATAATTGTGTTTACAAATTAATTATAACTTATATTTTAATAAAAATAACATAGTTTAAAATTTTTTAACATAAACTTTACAATGCGTTGATTGCTAAACTATACCAATATACACGCGATTTTTGCTACATTAGCCTATACAAAGAATCAAACAAATCCACTTGAATTATTACACCATACTAATTACCCTTTGTTAATAAAATCTTAACATTTAATTCATAATATGAACACTTATTACATGATAGCCAAGCAAGCCTCAACTAACATCACGAAAAAATTACACTTTTACAATAAAACAAAGATATTATTTTCTACTCGCTCCAGTTCATTTGCCCTTATAAATTTGAACATAAAAAATAAAAAATTTCTCTTTGTTATATCTCAGATAACTAGAAAAAGAAAAGCCCGAGACATCTAATCATGTCCCAGACTTAACTGTTGATTTTAATTCAAGGTAAATTACCTTTGATGATATATAATTATAGGTTTTTAATTAATTCGTCTGCAAATTCAGAAGTAGAAACTTCTGTTGCACCGTCCATTAAACGTGCGAAGTCATAAGTTACAACTTTAGAAGCAATCGTTTTTTCGATTGAACTTGTAATCTTATCAGCAGCTTCTTGCCATCCAAGATGCTCTAACATTAATACAGCACTTAGTAATTCAGATGATGGGTTCACTTTATTTAATCCAGCGTATTTAGGTGCAGTACCATGTGTTGCTTCGAAAATGGCATGTCCAGTTTCATAGTTGATATTGGCACCAGGAGCAATACCAATACCACCAACTTGTGCAGCTAATGCATCTGATACATAATCACCATTTAAGTTCATAGTAGCTACTACATCGTGATCAGCTGGACGTGTTAAAATTTGTTGTAAGAAGATATCAGCAATTGAATCTTTGACAATAATTTTTCCTTCTTGTTCAGCTTTATCTTGCGCAGCATTTGCAGCGTCTTTACCTTCTTTTTCAACAATTTCATCATATTGTTGCCATGTAAATACTTTATCTCCAAATTCATTATGAGCTAAATCATAACCCCATTGTTTGAAAGCACCTTCAGTAAATTTCATAATATTACCTTTATGTACTAAAGTTAATGATTTACGATTATTATCTATAGCATATTGAATAGATGCACGAACTAAACGCTCAGTACCTTCTTTAGAAACTGGTTTTACACCGATACCTGATGTTTCAGGGAATCTAATGTTTTTAGCGCCCATTTCGTCTTGTAAGAAGTCAATTAATTTTTTCGCTTCTGGCGTACCTTCTTTAAATTCAATACCAGCATAGATATCTTCAGTATTTTCACGGAAAATTACCATATCAGTATCTTCAGGACGTTTTACAGGTGAAGGCACACCTTGGAACCAACGTACTGGACGTAAGCATGTGAATAAATCCAACTCTTGACGTAATGCAACATTTAGTGAACGAATACCGCCACCAATTGGTGTAGTTAATGGACCTTTAATCGCAATTAAATATGCTTCAATTGTTTCGAGTGTTTCTTTAGGTAACCATTCACCAGTTTCATCATAAGCTTTTTGACCAGCCAATACTTCTTTCCATTCAATTTTCTTTTCGCCGTTATAAGCTTGTTCAACTGCAGCGTCAATTACGCGGCTTGCTGCGTTCCAGATATCAGGTCCGATACCGTCGCCGATTATAAATGGAATTATTGGATTATTTGGTACTGTTAAACCTTCATTTGTTTTAACTACTTTTTCTCCTGCCATGTAAAAAAACCTCCGTCATTTTGAGTTCTATTTTAGTTGTACTAACCATTATCATACATGAATTAATTATAATTTCAATTTTCATAAATAAAATTTCTTATTTAATTATTTATTTATCTTTCTTCAATTGGTTCATAAGTTCTATTTGTTTCACCAATGTATTGAGCTCTTGGACGCATGATTCTGTTATCTCTATACTGTTCTAAGATATGAGCAATCCAACCAGAAGTTCTACTCACTGCAAAGATTGGTGTGAATAAGTCATGCTCGATATTCATACTATGATATACAGTAGCACTAAAGAAATCGACATTGGCAATTAAACCTTTTTCAGCTTTCATTTTATCTGCAATTTTCACTGAAATATCAAATAATTGACTTTGTCCTGTTTCAGAAGTGATTTTTCTACTCATTTCTTTTAAGTATTTAGCTCTTGGATCACCATCTTTATATACACGGTGTCCAAAGCCCATGATTTTTTCTTTGTTTTTAATTTTATTATCAATATATTCATCGACTTCATCAATAGATTTTACTTCAGATAACATGCTCATTACACGTTCGTTTGCACCGCCGTGGAGTGGTCCTTTTAATGAACCAACAGCCGCTACAATTCCTGAATACATATCTGATAATGAAGATACTGCACATCTAGCTGTAAATGTTGATGCATTTAATTCATGATCTGCATGTAATACTAGTGCTTTATTAAATGCTTCAATTTCAATCTCAGTAGGTAGTTCTCCTCTTAACATGTACAAGAAGTTACCCGCATAGTTTAAATCACTACTTGGTTTAACAATTTCTTTTCCTTCTCTAACACGTGCATAAGCCGTAACTAATGAAGCAATTTTGGCTTGAATACGTATAGCTCGATCTAGTGTTTGACTTTCATCTTCATCTTCAGCATGCTCGTCAAAATGAGCAATATATGAAACTGAAGTTCTTAAAGCTGTCATTGGATGAACGTTGCCTGTCGCGTATTCTTTAAAGTGGTTATACACTCTAGGATTTAAAGTCATATATTCAAAAAGCTTTTGTTTTAAGTCTTTTAATTCATCCTCATTTGGCAATCGATAATGCCATAATAAGAAGATGATTTCTTCAAATTCAGCATTCTGTGCTAAGTCATCAATATCGTAACCAGCATAAGTTAATTGGCTATCGATAATAGAACTTACTTTTGTTTCAGATGCAATTACCCCTTCTAAACCTTTCTGTAACTCTGCCATATATAAATTCCCCTTTTCTATTTCATTATGAAATGGCTTTCACAACTCATTATATCCAATCTTGACTCTTTTGTGAATATTTTGAGTATATTTTCTTATCAAATCAATATGAAATACTTATTTATTTATATGCCCTTTAACACACTTCTATCTCTTGCATTGTTATAAATTCATTTTAATATGGAAACTGTCTCACTTCAATTTTTATAGCATTTTAATTGGTTATCATGATTAATAACAAATAATTAATGTATTATTATACTAAAAGCTATAGACTCTGTTTAAAAAAATTGTTGTTTTATTTTATATTGCATAGCATAATAATAATTAACTAAATAAAGGAGTATAATTTTATGGCTAATCATGAATTACAAAGAGAACTAAGTAATCGTCACATCCAGCTAATTGCAATCGGGGGAGCAATTGGTACAGGACTATTTTTAGGAGCAGGTCAAACTATCGCGTTAACTGGACCCTCTATTTTACTTACATATATCATAATTGGTTTTATGCTTTTTATGTTTATGCGTGGACTGGGAGAAATATTAGTAACAAACACGAATTTCAAATCATTTGCAGATGTCACCAATCATTATATTGGCCCATTTGCAGGTTTTGTCACAGGATGGACTTATTGGTTCTGTTGGATTATTACAGGTATGGCAGAAGTAACTGCTGTTGCAAAGTATGTTAGTTTTTGGTTTCCAAACATACCAAACTGGATAAGCGCATTATTTTGTGTACTTGTATTAATGTCACTAAATTTATTAAGTGCTAAACTATTTGGTGAGTTAGAGTTTTGGTTTGCACTGATTAAAATATTTACAATTATTGCTTTAATTATAGTTGGTGCAATTATGATTATTATGGCTTATGACACACAATTTGGCCATGCATCATTAACCAACCTATATAACAATGGCATATTCCCTAAAGGTATGAGCGGTTTCGTAATGTCTTTCCAAATGGCGTTATTCTCGTTTGTAGGTATTGAACTTATAGGAGTCACAGCTGGAGAAACAAAAGATCCAACAAAGACACTACCTAAAGCTGTTAACAGTGTGCCTATTCGTATTTTAGTATTCTATGTAGGTGCGTTAGCTGTTATCATGTCCATCATTCCATGGAATCAAATTAACCCAGAAGAAAGCCCATTTGTAAGACTGTTTGCACTGATTGGTATACCTTTTGCAGCAGGAATTATAAACTTTGTAGTATTAACAGCAGCGGCGTCTTCTTGTAATAGTGGTATATTCTCAAATAGCCGTATGTTATTTGGACTTTCGACACAAAAACAAGCACCGCCTTACTTTGAGAAAACAAATAAAAATGGTGTGCCACATATTGCAATATTTGTTTCGTGTGCATTGCTTATGATTGCAGCACTGTTAAACTATATTATTCCAAATGCAACACTTGTCTTCACATACATCACTACAGTTTCAACTGTATTATTCATTGTTGTTTGGGGCTTAATCACTGTAGCTTATATTAATTACCACCGTAGAAATCCTGAATTACATAAAAAAACAACATTTAAATTACCAGGCGGAAAATATATGGGGTATGCTATTTTAACTTTCTTCTTATTAGTTTTTTGTTTATTATTTGTTAACACTGATACAAGAATAGCAGTATTTTTAACACCTATCTGGTTTATCTTATTAACTCTTATGTATCTAAGATATAAACAGGTATCTCGCAAACAACAGTAATAACAAATAAAAACTTAGAAAAACCGGGACATCAAATGATGTCCCGATTTTTTATATCTATGTACTTAACAGCATTTAGATGGCATTTATTACTGCGAATATAATAAAAAAGACGAAGTCATTTTTTATTAATGGCTTCGTCTTTTTACTATATACTTGGACAAATTTGTCCCTAATTATTATAAAGTTTAAACTAAACAGCTAGTCGAAAACTTGTTTAGATTATAGTACGTTTGCATAACCTTCGAAGATTTTTCCTTGATTAGCATCTACAGTAATTAAAACGTCATTTTGGATATTTGAAGTAGCATTTTCAACACCAACGATTGTAGGAATTCCTTTTTCTAAACCAATAATCGCACTTGGTGATGTAATACCATTTTCTTCTGTAATAAGACCGATTGCTTTCTCAATATAAGGTACAAGCGTTTCATCGACAGAAGTTGTAACGATAATTGATTCTGATAAATCTTTACCTTCTAATTCACTAGCGTCATTCACAACTAATGTTTGTCCGACAACTGAGTTTCTTCCAACGCCTTGACCTTTAGCAAGTTCGTCTCCTACAAGGTGTAATTTCATCATGTTTGTAGTACCTTTTTCACCTGTTGGTACACCAGCAGTGATAATAATTAAATCACCATTTTGAACTCTTTCAGTTTCAACTGCAGTTGCTACCGCATTATTTAATAATGCATCTGTTGTCTTACGTCCTTCTTTAACTACTGGGTGGATACCCCATACTAAAGCACATTGACGTGCCGTTTCTGCACTAGGTGTCACAGCAATAATATCTGATTGTGGACGGTATTTAGAAATTGTACGTGCAGTTGAACCACTTTCTGTAGCAGCAACAATTGCTTTAACACTTAAGTTTAAAGCAGTATGCGCAACTGATACACCAATTGCATTAACTAAAGAAGTTTCAACTAATTTAGTGCGATCAGATAATAGTTTTTTATAATCTTGAGCAGCCTCTGCTGAAACTGCGATATTACGCATAGTTTTAACAGCTTCTTCAGGGTATTGTCCTGCAGCTGTTTCGCCAGAAAGCATAACAGCATCTGTACCATCATAAATTGCGTTAGCAACGTCACTAGCTTCCGCACGTGTAGCACGTGGATTACGTTGCATAGAATCTAACATTTGTGTTGCTGTAATAACAGGTTTACCTAATTTATTACATTGTCTAATTAAATCTTTTTGTACCATTGGCACTGATTCAGGTGGGATTTCAACACCCATATCACCACGGGCAACCATTAAACCATCAGAAACTTCAAGAATTTCTTTGATATTATCAATACCTTCTTGGTTCTCAATTTTAGGAATAATACTTATGTTTGTATTTTTTTGTGCTTCCAATAATTTACGGATATCTAATACGTCGCTTGGACGACGTACGAAACTTGCCGCGATAAAATCTACGCCTTCACTGATACCGAATTTAATATCTTCAGCATCTTTATCAGTGATGCCTGGTAAACTAACTTTTACTCCTGGTAAGTTAACACCTTTTTTATTTTTTAATTCTCCTGTGTTTAAAACATCACAAAGAACTTCGCCATTAGCTTTATCAATTGATTTAACTTGTAATTCGATTAAACCATCATCTAAAAGGATATAAGAACCTTCGTCTACGTCATTGATAAGGTTATCATAAGTTACTGAGAATTTGTCTGAAGTACCTTCTACTTCAGTCATACTAACGATTACTTCATTGCCCTTTTCAAGTTCAATCACACCATTTTGCATGTTGTGTGTACGGATTTCAGGACCTTTCGTATCTAGTAAAATCCCAACTGTTTTACCTAATCTCTTAGAAACTTCACGGATAGTATCGATTCTCGCTTTATGTTCTGCATGATCACCATGAGAGAAGTTTAAACGCGCCACATTCATTCCAGCTTTAATTAATTTCTCAAGCATTTCTTCTGATTCAGACGCAGGTCCAATTGTACAAACAATTTTAGTTTTTCTCATTATTATTTCCTCCCAGTATTTTATATAGATAATTCGTTCGTTAATTCAAAAGTTTCAAAGTCAAATTCATGTTCATTTGATCTAAATATTTCTTCAAATGACGTATCAGTAAGTTCATTGTTTCTAATCCCAACACCAATCGCAGTTTTACCTTCTAACAGTAAATCCACTGCATGGCCACCAAGACGTGAAGCTAGAACCCTATCTGCACCACTTGGGCTACCACCACGTTGGATGTGTCCAAGCACAGAAACACGAGCGTCAACATTAATGTATTTAGTCAGTTCTTGAGCACAAACTTCACCTGACATGCAACCTTCAGCAACCATAACAATTGAATGTTTTTTGCCTCGTTTAATACCATTATCAATCTTTTCAGCTACATCTTTCAGATCTGTCTCAACTTCAGGCACAATGATTGTTTCTGCACCGACAGAAAGACCAGCCCAAAGTGCTAAATCACCACAATCACGACCCATGACTTCAATGATAAATGTTCTGGCATGACTTGATGCTGTATCACGAATCTTATCAACACAATCAATTATAGTATTTAATGCTGTATCAAATCCAATTGTAAAGTCGGAACCGTTGATATCATTATCAATCGTACCCGGAACACCTATCGTTTGGATTTCTTCACATTCTTCACTTATACGTTGTGCACCTCTATAGCTACCGTCACCGCCAATAACTACAAGTCCTTCGATGCCTCTTTTACGTAAATTCTCAATACCTTTTTTACGAACTTCTGCTTCTTTAAATTCAGGACACCTTGCTGAATATAAAAAAGTTCCGCCTCGTTGAATTGTGTCTCCCACTGAACCGAGTTCAAGTTTCTCGATATCATCGTTTAACAAACCTTGATAGCCTTGGTAAACACCATAAACTTCAATGTTATTGTAAATCGCTTTTCTAACTACAGCTCTTACTGCTGCATTCATGCCTGGAGAATCTCCACCACTTGTCAACACTGCAATTTTTTTCATGACGACATACCTTTCTAACATGTATTTCTTATTCTAAAAATACCATAAAATTTAGCCTGGTGCCATTAAAATAAGGCTTTGTGACTAATGTAAACGTTTTAAATCCAACGAATCTTATAGAAAGCGTTTCCTTTAATTATAAATAGAAATTTAGACCTTTTATTTAATACCTTTTATTTAAAATAATTAAACAAATTAAATAGTTTTTACTTTAAAAAATAAAAAGAAGCCCTAGGTTATTAGAACTTCCTTTTGTTTACTATTTTATTCTTTATAAGAGCCTATTGTTCTAAATTTTTGATAACGATCTTCGACAAGTTGTTCTTTACTGAACGAACTTAAGTCTTTTAAATGTGTCTCAAAAGTACGTTTAATATTTTGAGCTTGTGTTTCAACATCTTGATGCGCTCCACCTAAAGGCTCTTTGACTACTTCGTCTGCAATCTTTAATTCATGTAAATCTTCTGCAGTTATTTTCATCGTTTCTGCTGCTATTTTTGCAAGGTTACTATCTTTCCATAATAATGCTGATGCACCTTCTGGCGAGATTACTGAATATGTACTATTTTCAAGCATTAATATTCGGTTTGTAATACCTAATCCTAGAGCACCACCACTACCACCTTCACCAATAACAATTGAAATAACAGGTACAGTTAATGCAGCCATTTCCACTAAGTTTCGTGCAATAGATTCGCTTTGACCACGCTCTTCTGCAGCTTTACCTGGATAAGCACCCTTTGTATCGATAAAAGTAATAATCGGTCTATTAAATTTTTCAGCTTGTTTCATTAATCTCAATGCTTTGCGATAACCTTCTGGATGCGCCATACCAAAATTACGATAAATATTATCCTTTGTATCTTTACCGCGTTGTTGTCCTACAACAGTAACTGGTTGACCATTTAAATAACCTATACCACCAATCATTGCTGGGTCATCTCTATAGTTTCTATCTCCATGTAATTCAATAAATGAATCAAAGATATACGGAATATAGTCTAATGATGTTGGACGTTCTTGTAAACGTGCTAATTGCACACGATCCCATGGTTTAAGGTTAGTATATACTTTTTCAGTTTCTCTATCTAGAGATGCTTCAAGCATTTCTATTTCCTCTTGAAGATCCACATCATTTTTTTCTTGAGATTCCTTTAGGGATTCGATTTTATTTTTTATTTCAAAAAGTGGCTTTTCAAAATCAAGCATTTATTTTCACCTCTTGATGCATTTTTAGAATATTAGAGAGTGTCGTTCTCATTTCTTTTCTATGAACAACTTTATCTAATTGTCCATGTTCTAATAAAAACTCAGATGTTTGGAAATCATCAGGTAATTTTTCATTGATAGTTTGTTCAATAACACGTCTGCCCGCAAAACCTATCAATGCTTTAGGTTCACTAATATTGATATCACCAACAGATGCGAAACTTGCTGAGACTCCACCTGTTGTTGGATTTGTTATATACGAAATATATAATAAACCAGCATCAGCATGTCTTTTTAACGATACACTTGTTTTACCCATTTGCATTAATGAAATAATACCCTCTTGCATTCTTGCACCACCACTTGCTGAGAACAAAATAAATGGTAAGCGATTTTCGATGCAGTGTTCAATAATTCTGCAAATTTTCTCACCTAATACTGATCCCATGCTGCCCATTCTAAACCGAGCATCCATTACAGCGACACCATATGTAATGCCATCCAACTGTGCTGTTCCTGTAACGACAGCTTCATTCAAACCAGTTTTTTGCTGATCTTTATGAATTTTTTCTTCATAACTCGGAAAATCTAATGGATTAGCTGAGGTCATTCCTCTATCAAACTCAGTAAACGTACCTTCATCTGAAATAGCCTCAATGCGTTTATGTGCCGTTAAAGCAATATGATGATCGCAATTAAAACAAACATTTAAGTTTTCTGCTAATTCTTTTGTATACATAATTTTTTTACATTTAGGACATTTTGTCATAATTCCTGCTGGTACATCACTTTGTTTCGAATCAGATACAGTTACGTACTTTTTCTTTTTACTGCTTCTATTGAAAAAATCTTTAAACATTGTAAACCTCCACTTAACCATCGCGATCTTAGTTCAATATTATTCTTAAATAATATATGTGATCAGCGTTAATGAATATTATTTATCTAAGTCTGTTAATTTCATTGTTTTGTCATAAACATCTTCAGGATTAACGTCTATTCTAGCAACACCTGATTCCATTGCAGCTTTCGCAACTTCTCTAGCTACTGAAGGTGCTACGCGTTTATCAAAAGGACCTGGGATGCAATAATCCGCGTTTAACTCGTCAGGTTTAATTAAATCTGCAATTGCCTCAACTGCAGCTTGCTTCATTGATTCATTAATATGTGTAGCTTCTACATCTAAAGCACCTCTGAAAATACCTGGGAATGCTAACACATTATTAATTTGGTTAGGATAATCTGAACGACCCGTACCAATTACCTTAGCGCCAGCTTCTTTTGCTACATCTGGATTTATTTCTGGATTTGGGTTTGCCATAGCAAAGATAATTGGGTCATCTGCCATCGACGCCACCATTTCTTTTGATAATAAATCTGCTACTGACACACCAATAAATACATCAGCATCTTTAATAACATCACTTAAACTACCATCAATTTTATCTCGGTTTGTCCATCTTGCAACATAAGATTTTGTATCATTCATACCAAATGAACGATCTTCATAAATCGCACCTCTTGAATCACACATAATCATATCTCTTACTCCATAAGAATAAAGTAATTTTACGATAGCGATACCTGCTGCTCCAGCACCGTTTAATACTACTTTAATATCAGATAGATCTTTGTCTACAATTCTTAATGCATTAATCATACCTGCAACCGTAACAATGGCTGTACCGTGTTGATCATCATGAAAAACAGGGATTTTCGTTTCTTTTTTTAAACGTTCCTCAATTTCAAAACAACGTGGTGCAGAAATATCTTCTAGGTTTATGCCACCATAATTAGGTTCTAGTAATTTCACTGTATTAACAATTTCGTCTGTATCCGTTGTGTCTAACGCAATTGGTACACCGTCAATTCCTGAGAAGCTCTTAAAGAGTACAGCTTTACCTTCCATTACAGGTATACTCGCTTCAGGTCCAATATCGCCCAAACCTAAAACTGCTGTACCATCAGTAACAACTGCTACTGTATTACCTTTCATTGTATATTCAAAAACTTTTCGCTTATCTTCATGAATTTCTTTACACGGTTCTGCTACACCTGGAGAATAAGCTAAACTCAATTCTTCTTTATTTGTAACTCTTACTTTTGGTGAAACTTGTAATTTTCCTTGATTTCTTCTGTGCATTTCTAAAGCGTCGTCTCTCAAAGTCATGTAAACCTACCCCTTTACATTCGATTAGTATAAATATCATTTCATATATATTTTTATTACAAAGCAACTCAAATTACAAATGATATCGTTAACATTTTTGCCAAATTACGCTTGAAGTTATTATTTGTAATAAAAATATATATACAGCTAAATTATTATATATTTTTAGAATCTTAATTTATAGAAAATAAAAACTGATGGCAAATTTATGCTCAACCATCAGTTTACTATACCATAGTTTATAGCGCTATTAAAGTTAAATAATTCGAATATCCCATGGTGAAAAGTGTTGAATCAATTTTTCTATTATATTATTTTCTCTAGGAATAAAGCCAATTGTCTTTATTATATTTTGACTTTCATCAAAATACTGTACAGGTATATTATTTTCGTTTGAATCATTCATTAAAATTCGGTCTATCTCTAACACATCATTATGATTACGAATAACGATTTTTTGTGCATGTTGCAGTTTGGATTGCTCAAAACTTTCAATTGATTCGATTTTATTTAAAATAAGTTGCTGTTTATTATTTCTTTTTTCAAATTTCCCACTTATTATTAACATTTGATCTTTGTTCAATTCTGTTTCGTATTTTTTAAATATCTCAGGGAAAACAACACCATCTAAATTATTAATACCATCATTCAAAGTTATAAAAGCCATATTTTGACCATTTTTCGTTCTGATTTTTTTAAAGCCTTCGATTTGAACGAAGATAGGTTGATGATCTCTCGCATTGGATAATTTATAAATACCTAGATATTGCTTTTGTTCAAATGCTTTCTCAACAGGATGTGTTGACACATAAAATCCTAAGTATTCTTTTTCGTAATCACTTAACACCTTATCAGGCAATTCTTCTTTATCTTCATAATTCGTTTTAGGTGTGAGTACATCAAATATAAAACCATCTTGTTCAACATCTGAAACATCATCTAACACTTGGTCTATAGATTGTAATAATGTCGCACGATTTTTACCTAATGTATCAAATGCCCCTACAAGTATCAATGCTTCTAATAATTTTCTAGATTTAATTCTTTTAGGAATACGTCTTGTAAAGTCAAAGAAATCTTTGTAGTATCCATTTTCTTTTCGTTCATCAACAATAAGTTTGACACTTTGATACCCAACACCTTTTATCACTCCAATAGACAAGTATATTCCTTTATTAGTTGCTTTATAAAACCAATGACTATAATTAATATTCGGCGCTAAAATATTGATATTTTGATGTTTTGCTTCATCAATCATTTGTGCAGTCTTCTTCTCGCTACCAATTGAGTTGCTTAATATATTCGCATAAAAATAATTTGGATAATGTACTTTTAGATACCCCATAATATAGGCAATTTTTGAATAACTAACTGCGTGCGCACGAGCAAAGCCATAATCAGCGAATTTTAAGATTAAATCAAAAATCTGTTTACTCAATGCTTCTTCATAACCATTTTTCATCGCACCATGAACAAAATGTTGTCTCTCACTTTCAAGTACAGCCCGATTTTTTTTACTCATAGCTCGACGTAAAATATCCGCTTCACCATAATTGAAATTCGCAAACTTACTCGCAATTTGCATAATTTGTTCTTGATATATAATCACACCATAGGTTTTTGATAATATTGGTGCTAAATCTTGATGTAAATATTGCACTTTGTCTGGGTCATGTCGACGAGAAATATAAGTTGGTATCTCTTCCATTGGTCCAGGGCGATAAAGTGAGGTCACGGCAACTATATCTTCGAAATGTTCAGGCTTTAACCGCTTCAATACATTTCTAATCCCATCAGATTCTAACTGGAAAATACCAGTCGTGTCACCTTGGGATAATAATTGAAATACTTGCTTATCATCGAAAGGTATTTGTTCAATATCAATATCTATTTGCATGTCATGTTTTACTTGTTTCACAATCTGATGAATAATTGAGAGGTTTCTTAATCCTAAGAAGTCAATTTTTAACAGTCCAATTCTCTCTGCTTCTGTCATCGTCCATTGTGTCAACAAGCCTGTATCACCTAAAGTGAGTGGCGCATAATCGTAAAGTGGATGGTCATTTATGATTATGCCCGCCGCATGTGTAGAAGTATGACGTGGGAGCCCTTCCAGTTTTTTACATATTTCAAACCAACGTTCATTACGATGATTACGATGAACAAACTGCTTAAAATCTTCTTGTTGATAAGCTTCATCCAATGTAATTCCTAATTTATGCGGTATTAATTTCGAAATTTCATTCAATGTTATTTCATCAAAACTCATAATTCTACCCACGTCCCTAGCCACAGCTCTTGCAAGTAAATGACCAAAAGTGACAATACCCGCAACGTGATTATCACCATATTTCTCTTGGACGTATTGAATCACCTTATCTCGATGTGTATCTTCAAAATCTATGTCAATATCTGGCATTGTCACACGTTCTGGATTTAAAAATCGTTCGAATAAGAGGTTGTATTGAATAGGATCTATCGTTGTAATATTTAATAGATAACTGACTAAAGACCCAGCTGCTGAACCACGTCCTGGACCTACTAATACATCATGTGTTTTAGCATAATGAATCAAATCGCTTACAATTAAGAAATAATCTTCAAAGCCCATGTCAGTAATAACTTTATATTCATGTAACAACCGTTGCTTATAAGTTTCAAAATGCTTTTGATTTAAATTCAAATCATTTAATTTCGTGTCCAATATTTGCCATAAATATTGTTTCGACTGTGTATTATTTGGCGTTTTGAATTTAGGCAAGAGAGATTGGTTATACGTTATCTCAGCTTGACAGATATTTTCCAGCTGATTTGTATGTTCCCATACTGCTTCACTTAATCCTAAAGCGTCTCGTTGTGTTTTTGAATATAGATGCGCATCATAATCTATCGGTTCACTCACTAAATCTAGTTTACTATTATCTTTAATCGCTGATAATGCGGTTAGTGTATCTGAGTCTTGTTGATTTAGATAGCGCGTGCTTTGCGCCCATACAACTGGCAAATTAAATGTATATTGACTCGTGTGGTTGACATATACGTATGAGTAATCCTCAAATTTTGTTACTAACGCCTCATTAGATGATGAGACATCTTTAAAAATAACGACAAGGTGTCCTATATATTTTTTCAACCATTCTAAAGGGGTTTCTGTTTTTTCTTTCATTTTTATAGCAGAAGATAACTTAAATAAATCTTTAAGACCTATATTGTCTCGTGCTAATACGATTGTTTCAACGACATCTAATCCATCTGTAACGTTAACAGTCATACCAAAGATAGGATGAATATTTGCTGCGATACACGCATCATAAAATTGTGGATAACCATATAATACATTTGTATCTGTTATAGCTAAAGCTGTATAACCTTCTTTAGCAGCTTTAGCAACGACATCTTTAATTCTCAAACTAGAATACAACAAATCATACGTCGTATGAACATTTAAATGTACTACCATCAGCAAATACCTCCAATCTTTCTACAATTTATTATTTAATGCGTCTGCCAATTCATTAAATCGATCCCAATCGCTTACCGACACACCTGAAGCATTTGGGTGTCCGCCGCCTCCAAAGTCACTAGCAACATCATTGATAATGATACCTTTAGATCTAATACGACATCTAATTTCAGACCCTTCATCTACAGCAAACACCCATATTTTCAAACCTTGTATATCTGCAATGGTATTTACAAATAATGACGCTTCATTTGCTGCAATATCAAATTGCTCGAGGATATCTTTAGTAATGATGACTTTACAAAATCCTTTGTCATTCAAATCAAAATGTTGTAAGACATATCCTTGGAAAGGTAATAATTTCGGATCTTTTTCACCCATTTTATTAAGTTCTTCATTATGGCTGAATGGGAAGGTCAACAATTGGCTTGCCACACTCATTGTATGAGGCGTCGTATTGTTAAATAGGAAACGTCCTGTATCGCCTACAATACCTAAATAAAGTACTCTCGCTACTGAAGCATCAATTATTGATAAATCGTTAAAATGTTCTATAAAATCAAATATAATTTCACTTGTTGAAGATGCTTGATCATTCACGTAGTTAATATCACCATATTGATCTACTGCTGGATGATGGTCAATCTTGATTAACATACGCCCCTTGTCAAAACGTTCATCACTAATTCTAGGCGCATTGGCAGTATCACAAACAATTACGAGTGCGTTTTTATATTGATCATCAGCTATCTCATCAAATGTTCCTATAAAGTCTAATGAAGGTTCTGACTCCCCTACTGCATATACGTACTTGTCTGGGAACTTTAATTTTAGATAATTTTTCAATCCTAATTGTGAACCATAAGCATCTGGATCTGGTCTTACATGCCTATGTATAATAATCGTTTCTGCTGCTTCTATTTCTTGCATAATTTGGTTAAACTCTTTAGTCATCTCTATACTTCCTTTTCACTTTTATATTTAATCTATCATCTGACAAATGATCATTGCTTTAGCTACTTGTTGGCTATCACTGGTCATAGTTATTTCTAATTTAGCAAAATTTCTTCCGACATCTAACATTTCATAATGTACATGTATTTCCGACTCAATTTGAACTGTTTTGATATATATAATATTCAAACTTTCTATCATAACTTCTAGTTTTTTTAGTTTTCTCATTTCATAACGTACTGTTTCTTCTATGATTGCTACAAAAACTGCTTTGCTTAATGTACCATATTGGTTAGTTAGTAATGGAGTGGTTTGCACTTGTATACCATCATTAGTAATAGTAATGTGCTTTGCAATTTGATCATTGATTGTTTCACCGACTTGAGGTTGTCTACTCAATAGTTGCATGGCTGTCAGTACATCTTTTCTTGTGATGACCCCTATAAGCTTCTTGCTCGGCGTAATCACAGGTAATAACTCAATACCTTCCCAAATCATCATATGTGCACAATTAGCAACAGTTGTTGACAATTGTACATGAATTGGTGCTTTTGTCATAAATTGCGCAAGCGTATCATTTTCTTGCATCTTTATAATCTCTTTGCTAGTCACTATACCGACAAGTCGCCATTCGTCATCAATAACTGGAAATCTTGAGTGACCTGTTTCACTTGCTTTAACTTTATAATCATTGAGCGACATATGGTCGAAGACGACTGTGTCTTCATTGACAGGTTTAACGATATCCTCAACGACTAAAATTTCTTTGCGAATCATTTGGTTATACATTGCTCTATTAATAATATTTGCAACTAGGTATGTATCATAATTCGATGAAAGTATAGGTAAATCATGGTCATCTGCATACTTGATTATTTCAGGTGAAGTATTAAACCCACCTGTAATCAGTACAGCACTTCCTCTTTTTAATGCTGCTAATTGCACGTCTTTACGGTTGCCCACAATTAGTAAAGTGTGCGCACTTAAATATTTTACAACATCCTCTATTTCCATCGCACCTATCGCAAATTTTGTGAGCGTTTTAATTAATCCATTTCTACCACCAAGTACTTGACCATCTATAATCTTTACAATTTCAGCAAAAGTTAATTGTTCAATTTGTTCTCGTGATTTTTTCTCAATGCGAACAGTTCCGACCCTATCAATTGTAGCTACTAAACCAATTTGTCCAGCATCTTTGATAGCACGATAAGCTGTCCCTTCAGAGACATTGAGATCTTTGGCAATTTTTCTAACAGAAATTTTTTGACCAACTGCTAGAGATTCTATATATGATAAAATTTGTTCATGCTTTGTCATTTCAATAACCTCATTTATTTTGAACAGTTTCTATCATATTATAACTTTTTATAACTAAAAATGCGATGTAACAAACCAAATAAAATAATTTATATCGATAAAAGTAAAAAGATTTCCTTAAAATTATATAAAGTAGCTTTATTAATAATTTAATATGTTAAATCCAATATTTTAGTTGGCTTTATCAATAAACTTTTATTAGAATGAAGGTAAGGAGGGATGAACAATGTTCAAAAATATTTTACTTGGTGTTGATACAACACTTAAAAATGAAAAAGCACTTGTTGAAGTTTCAAAATTAGCAGGAGAAGGTACAAAGGTTACAATTTTAAATGCAATTAGCGAACAAGATGCACAAGCATCAATCAAATCAGGTGTTCATTTAGATAAACTCGTAGAAAAACGTAGCGAAGGTCTCGAGAGTACACGTAACGCTTTAAATGAATACGGTATTGATTATGACGAAATTATAGTTCGCGGCAATGCCAAAGAGCAATTAGTCAGAGAAGCTAACAGTGGTAAATATGAAATTGTTGTACTTAGTAACCGAAAAGCTGAAGATAAGAAAAAGTTTGTCTTAGGCAGTGTAAGTCATAAGGTTGCTAAAAGAGCACGCATCCCTGTATTAATAGTAAAGTAATTATAAAAAGCCTGAAGTTCTATAAAGTGCTTCAGGCTTTTCTATATAAATTAGGTTGTAGTTTATATCATGTTTAAAATTTTACTGCTTCACCAGGCTTCAATATTTGAACCTCTCCTGTTGTAACAGCATCTTTAAATGCATTAGGGTCTTGTTCAATAAGCTCAAACGTATCATAGTGCACTGGCACTGTAATGTTCGGTTTAATAAAAGTATTTATTGCATAACTAGCATCATCTATTCCCATTGTAAAATTATCGCCAATTGGAATAAAGCATACATCAACAGGATGACGATCAGCAATTAATTTCATATCACTAAACAACCCTGTATCTCCAGTATGATAAATCGTTTTACCTTCAGCCTCTATAATAACTCCCATTGGCATGCCTAAATATACTGGCACCCCATTATCATCTGTTAAACTTGAACTATGAAATGCTTGTACAAACTTGACACTTCCGAAGTCTAACTCTGCTTTCCCACCTATATTCATTGGTCTAACATGCTCTACATTGTGATATGTAGTTAAATAATCTCCTAATTCTGCAGACCCAATAACCGTTGCGTGGTTTCTATTAGCAAGTTCAATTGTATCACCAAAATGATCTCCATGACCATGTGTCAAAATGATATAGTCAACTTCCAATATTGATGCATCTAAATCTGACATACCGTTACCCGTAATAAATGGATCTACGATGACCTTCTTACCATTCGCCTCGAAATATATTGTTGATTGTCCATGAAATGAAAGTTTCATTATTTTAATTCCTCCCATAAATCTATTTATTTTATTTATACCACGATTCCACTATCGTATAACACACTAATTGATTTTAAATAATTATGAGGTATATTAAACCAATGTATAAATGAATGAAATATGAATAAAATAATATTTAACTTTTGAATTCCTCCATGAAGTGGCATAAAATTAAAATGATTATAATTTTAGGAGGACGAATAAAAATGAAATTAGAACAGATTACTAAAGAATTACAAACACAACAAGCTGATGCAGCTTGGATTACTACACCACTGAATATCTTTTATTTCACAGGTTACTTAAGTGATCCTCACGAACGTTTATTAGCTTTATTAATTAAAGCTAACGGAGAGCAAATTTTATATTGCCCACAATTAGAAATGGAAGATGTTAAAAATTCGCCATTTAAAGGAGAAGTTATTGGCTATTTGGATACAGAAAATGGTTTAGATAAGTACCCTCTTAAAATCAATAAATTACTTGTTGAAGCAGAACACTTAACACTTCATCGTCAACGAGCACTTATAGATGCATTTGGAGTCCAACAATTTGGCGATATCGATCAAACAATTAAAGAATTGCGAAATGTTAAAAGTGAATATGAAATCACTACTATTAAAAAAGCGTGTGAACTCGCAGATAAATGTATTGAAATTGGTGTAGCATTTTTAAAAGAAGGTGTCACAGAACGTCAAGTTGTTAACCATATTGAAAATGAAATTAAAGCTTATGGTGTAAACGAAATGAGTTTCGATACAATGGTATTATTTGGCGATCACGCTGCTTCTCCTCACGGCACGCCAGGTGACCGTCAACTTCAAAAAGATGAATTTGTATTATTCGATTTGGGCGTAATTTATAATAATTATTGCAGCGATATGACAAGAACTGTTAGATTTGGCACACCGAGTGATGAAGCGCAAGAAATTTATAATATTGTATTAAAAGCAGAACAAGAGGCTATCGCTGCTATAAAACCTGGTGTAACGATTAAAGATATTGATGATATTGCACGTAATATTATTAGTGATGCTGGTTATGGTGAATATTTCCCTCATAGATTAGGTCATGGTTTAGGTCTAGAAGAACATGAATATCAAGATGTTTCTAGTTCAAATACAAATCAATTTGTCGCTGGTATGGTGGTTACAGTAGAACCAGGTATTTATGTACCTGGCGTAGCAGGCGTGCGTATTGAAGACGACATTCTTGTTACCGAAGAAGGACATGAAAGCTTGACTGGATACGAAAAATGATTAAAGAGGCAGTAGTTGAAACAATTCAACAAGTCGAACAAGCGATAAGTAACGGTGCGAACCGTATTGAACTATGCGACAACTTAACTGTTGGGGGCACAACACCAAGTATTGGCATGGTCGAAATTGCTACAGAAATATGTCACGCAAACCATGTGGAAATAGCGGTAATGATTCGACCACGTGGCGGAGATTTTGTCTATAATCTATATGATTTCGAGATTATGCAACGTGACATAAAGGCACTAAAACAATTTAACATTGATTATTTTGTATTTGGCTGTCTGACGCAAGATGCAGTTTTAAATGAATGGCAAATGAAAACATTAAAACAACTTGCTGATTCTATTCCCGCTGTTTGTCATATGGCATTCGATGAAATTCATCAGCACGGTCAGATTAAAGCGCTACACCAACTAATCGACCTTAAATTTACTAGATTACTAACGCATGGTGGTCCTAGTGACACTGATATCTTTGATAATTTAAATCATTTAGGAAAATTAGTCGTTAATTCAGGCGGAAATATCGAAATTATGCCTGGAGGCGGATTAAATAAGGATAATTTACAAGAACTTCTTGAAGCTTTCCCTTTTCAAGAGGTACATGGAACAAAAATCGTCTAAATCAATTTAAAGCTAATGAGATGATTTTTTAAATTCGTATAAAATATTTATCAATAAAAAACTGGTAATGCCTATATTGTGTTAATTCACATTGGCTTACCAGTTTTTATTTTTTATATAATTATTTTAATGCACTTTCAATATCGGTATAGGATAATTTTAATGCTTCAGCTACACCTTTATTCGTAAGCACACCATTAATTGTGTTTAAACCTAATGACAATGCTTGATTATCTTGTAATGCTTTTAAATAACCTTTTCCAGCAAGTTGTTGTGCATATGGTAGTGTTGCATTGTTTAAAGCAATCGTTGATGTACGAGGAACTGCACCAGGCATATTTGCTACAGCATAATGTACAACACCATGTTTCTTATAAGTTGGGTCATCATGTGTAGAAATACGGTCAGTTGTTTCGAATATACCACCTTGATCAATAGCTATATCAACTATGACTGCACCATCTCTCATTTGTTTAACCATATCTTCAGTTACAAGGTTTGGAGCTTTAGCGCCAGGAATTAATACTGCACCAATGACTAAATCGCTATCTTTCACACATTGCTCTATATTTAAAGGATTAGACATGATTGTGTGTACTCGACCATCAAATAAGTCTTCCAATTCTTGTAATCGTTTAGGATTAACATCTAAAATCGTAACATCTGCACCTAGTCCAAGCGCAATTTTTGCAGCATTTGTACCTGCTTGACCCCCACCGATAATTGATACGCGTCCTTTAGAAACGCCCGGTACGCCACCAAGTAGTATACCCATGCCGCCTTTATATTTTTGTAAAAATTCAGCTCCAATTTGAGCAGACATACGTCCCGCTACTTCACTCATTGGAGTTAACAATGGTAACGAACGATCTGGCAATTGCACGGTTTCATATGCAATACCCACAACTTTATTATCTAATAAAGCTTGAGTTAACGCTGGTTCGTTCGCTAAATGTAAATAAGTAAATAAAATTAAGCCTTCTTTAAAATATTGGAACTCTTCTTCTAATGGTTCTTTAACTTTCATGACCATATCTACGTTCCAAACTTCTGCTTGCTCATTAACAATTTTAGCCCCTGCTGCAGTGTAGTCCACGTCTTCAAAGTATGAACCCAAACCTGCAGATTTTTCAACGATAACAGTGTGACCTTGTTCAACTAGTGCATGTACACCACTCGGCGACAAACTCACTCTATTTTCGTTATTTTTAATCTCTTTAGGAATACCTATAATCATTTCATCCACCTCCAAATTCATAGTAACGCGTATCCAATGAAAGCGCAATCATAGTTTAGGGTAGTTTTACAACATACAAATTGTGTTAATATTCTGTAAACGGTGGTATAATATAAGTAAGAAAAATAAGGAGGTAATTACGATGCTAACTTATAAAAATATTTTAATAGCAGTCGATGGATCACATGAGGCAGAATGGGCATTTAACAAGGCTGTAGACGTAGCAAAACGTAACGATTCAAAACTTACTGTTGTGAATGTGATTGATTCAAGAACATATTCTTCATACGAAGTATATGATGCGCAATTCACTGAGAAATCTAAAAATTTCTCTGAAGATTTGTTAAAAGGTTATAAAGAAGTCGCTACAAATGCAGGTGTAACTGATGTTGAAACACGTTTAGAATTCGGTTCACCAAAAGCAATTATCCCTAAAAAATTAGCCGCTGATGTCGATGCAGATTTAATTATGTGTGGTACATCTGGTTTAAATGCAGTAGAAAGATTCATTGTTGGTTCTGTGTCTGAGGCTATTGTGCGTCATTCTCCTTGTGATGTATTAGTTGTACGTACAGAAGAACTTCCTGAAGACTTCCAACCACAAGTTGCTACTGATGAATTCAGATCACAATACCAAGCTCGTTAAGTTGATACGAATTATGCATGATATGATTCACTTAAACATAATAAGGTTTGAAGCAGGATATTTTGTTCATATTAGCCGGGCATTTTATCCTGCTTTTTATAATTTAATTGATTACCTTTCATAACGAACATGTTTATAACACTCACTTTTACAACATTGTTATCCAAAATTCAACTATCCTTCACAATCATAACTTATCCTTTAATTAGTAAGCATATGAAAGGAGCATAACAGTTATGCAACAAGCCACAAAAATCACTTACATTACATTACTCGTTATTGTAATGATAAATATGATATCACTTAATGCCTTCGCAACAAGCGAACAAGACGCTGCGCCACACTCTCATCAAGTAGATAATCTAAGACTTATAGATAGTAAAACAATACCACATGAACAGACCTATAATAAAACTAAAGTCGGTGGAATATCAGGTATTACATATAATCCAAAATCAAATAAATGGTATCTCCTTAGTGACGACCGTTCGGAACATAGCCCTTCCAGATTTTATGAAGCGAATTTAAATTATAATCTTCGTCAGTTTAATGACATAAATATTAAAAATGTTAATAGCTTAAAACAACCAAATGGAAGTAATTATATTAGTAAAAAACAATTTAGTAATAAATCAAAGGATATTGTGGCGGACCCAGAATCAATCCGATTTGATCCTTTGACGAACAATATTTTATATACAAGTGAAGGTGATCGAAGTTTAGGATTAAATCCATTTATCAGGTTTAGTAATTTAAACGGTGATTTTATTTCTGAATTGCCTATTAACAAATCTTTAAAAATGGATACTCAATCAAAAAAAGGGTTCCGTAATAATTTAGCCATTGAAGGCAGTACTTTTTCAGTTGACGGAACATCTATATGGACATCTATGGAAGCACCAGTAATACAAGACGGGCCTGTGCCTACAGCCGATTCAGGCGCCCTATCACGTATCACACAATATGATCGCCGAGGTAATGTATTATCAGAATACGCCTACCCAATCGATTCAGTACCACATGTAGGAGACAACGCCAAAACAGCAGAAAACGGTGTTTCTGAAATGTTAGCAATTAATAATCATGAATTTATAACATTAGAAAGAGCTAGTGTTCAGACATCAGAAGGTACATTTAAAAACTACGTACGAATTTATAAAATAGATGTTACTCATGCATCTGACATAAAAGATACACAGACTTTGCAAAATGCCGAAGTAACACCGGTTAAAAAGAAATTAGTTGCTAATTTAAACGATGAACAATTAGATAAAGTAGATAATATCGAAGGAATGACATTTGGAAAAAAACTAGCAAATGGTAATGATTCACTTGTAATTGTATCAGATAATAACTTCAACAAATCACAAATATCACAATTCATTGTATTTGAAGTAGTAAACAACAAGACGTAATTTCAACACTGGAATATAGCTTAATATTCACAAAAAGCACCACGGAAACCTCATGCTATGCATAAGGCCACCGCGGTGCTTTAATTTTTAATGCTCGCTTATAATATCTTTATCAAATCTATTTGGTCTTACATCTAATACTCTATCATTATAAATATTATTTAACGTCACCAAATTCTACTACATCACGTGCGATCATAACTTCTTCATTTGTTGGAATAACAATGACTTTAACTGGTGAATGTGGATAGTTAATAAATCCTTCTTCACCGTGAATTGCTTCATTTTTCTTAGCATCCCAATAAACGCCCATAAATTCTAGACCTTCTAATACTTTCGCTCTAACTGGATCTGAGTTTTCACCAACGCCAGCTGTAAATACAATCACATCTACACCATGCATACGCGTCGCATATGAACCAATATATTTATGGATACGAGAAGCAAATACATCAAGTGCTAATTGCGCTCTTTCTTTGCCTTCTTTAGCTTCATCAATAATATCTCTTAAGTCACTAGAAGTACCTGAAATACCTAATAAACCAGATTCTTTATTTAAAGTATTTAAGACTTCTTCAGCGTTTTTACCAGTTTTCTCCATGATGAATGGAATTAATGCTGGGTCAATGTTACCTGAACGTGTACCCATAGTCACACCTGCTAATGGCGTGAAGCCCATAGAAGTATCTACAGATTCACCACCATCAATAGCGGCAATAGAAGCACCATTACCAATATGACATGAAATAATACGTAACTCTTCAATAGGTTTGCCTAAGATTTCTGAAGCACGTTGAGAAACGTATTTGTGGCTCGTACCATGGAAACCATATTTACGAATTCCGAAATCTTCATAATATTGATACGGTAAACTATAGAGATAAGATTTCTCTGGCATTGTTTGATGGAATGAAGTATCAAACACAGCAACATGAGGTATCTCAGGAAGTAATTTACGGAATGCACGAATTCCCATTAAGTTAGCAGGGTTATGCAATGGTGCAAGCTCACTTAGTGATTCAATTTGTTTTTCTACTTCATCATCTACGTAAGTTGATGAAGGGAATACTTCCCCACCATGAACAACACGGTGGCCAGTACCATCAATATCATAAATACTTTCAATAATACCATGTTTTTTAAAGCTTTCTAACATAATATTAACTGCATCTTCATGGTTTTCGATGTCTTTTGTTTCAGTTACTTTTTCCCCGTTCACTTCAATAGTGAAAATAGAATTTTTCAACCCAATACGTTCAATAAGTCCCTTAGTTACAATTTTCTCTTCCGGCATTTCAATAAGTTGAAATTTCAAAGATGAACTACCAGCGTTAATGGCCAAAATTAATTTTGACATAAGCATAATGCCTCCATTTTTTTAAGTTTTAATATCCATATCTATTTAATCATTAATACAGTTCAAATACAAGAATATTACAGCTTAATTTTCAGGGTGATTTTCTTGCATCCATGCATTTAGATCTTGTAAAAAACCTTGGAATTGTTGCGGGCTTTTGAAATCAGGAATATTTGCTAGTAAAACTTCTACAGATTTGGTTACATTCGTTTCTTTTTTCTGCAATACAAGTATAGATTTACGCGCTTTTTCATTTTTAAATAATGTCGCTGGTAAATTTAAAAAGGCTTGCATTTCTGTTTCTGTAGCAATGAAATTTTGTAACTGTTTCACATTTTCGCCTTCAAAAATATTGCTTGGTACAACTAAAAAAGCATAACCAGATGGTTTCATTGCTGTAATAGCCTGTTCGATGAGTAAGAAATGTGAATAACTATGTCCCGCTTCAAAACCGAGTGCCATTTCCTTACTTCTATCATCTACCGGATAATACCCAATCGGTAAATCACCAATAACAACGTCAGCATCTTCAAACGGTAATGGCATAATAGCATCTTGTGGATATACGTCAAATGGAATTTCTAAGAAATTAGCTAAATGCACACTTACTCTAGATAATACTGGATCGACCTCTACCAAATGATGCATTAACGTATGATCAGAAAGCACTTCATGAACAGAGGCGCTTAAATGTCCTGCTCCACTCGCAAGATCAGCGATATGCATGGCTTCACTATTTTTCAAGAAACGTTCAGATAGAAAACCAAGGATTAGACCTATAGAGTCTGGTGTAATTTGATGATTTGCTTGTATATCTTCATTTTGCATCAAACTTAAATAAGCAAATTGAAAAGCTTTCCTTCTATCTTGCAAAGTAGCTTGTTCTAATAAGTCTCTTTGATTTGTATAAACATGCTCCATTGCAAGTCCTAAATTCTCAATAAAACTTTGCCCATTATCTTCATTTAACGATTTAGCTTTTTCATCTAATGTCTGGAATAACTTCTCCATTACTGTTTCTTCTTGTGTCATTTAATAGTCCTTTCTAAAAAAACTGTCCATAATTTAATTGAAATCAAGTTAGTTTCAGCTAACTTATTTTACCAAATAATTATGGACAGTAAATTTTATAATGTCAATGATACTGTTTTTCTGTGTAACAATACTTTAACATATGCTATTTTTATTAAAACTAATCGAATTAAATACTACGGTAAGCTTCTAAAGCAGCATCGAAATCCGGGAAATCTGTACCTTCTGAAACAATTTCAGTATATACAACTTTATTATTTTTATCTAAGACAAAAACTGAACGTGCAAGCAAACGTAATTCTTCCATCACAACGCCATAGTTTTTACCAAAAGATAAATCTTTATGATCGCTTAATGTAATAACATTATCTAATCCGTTTGAGGCACACCATCTTTTTTGTGCAAATGGTAAATCAACAGAAACAGTTAATACAACGCCGTCTTCTTTTGAAGCTTCTTCATTGAATTTACGTGTTTGTTGATCGCAAACACCAGTATCTATAGATGGTACAACACTAATAAGTTTTTTCTGACCATCGTAAGTTGATAAGTTTACTTCATTTAAATCATTGTCTAATACAGCGAAATCCGGTGCAGTTTCTCCTTTTTTCACTTGTGAACCTAATAAAGTAATTGGATCTTGCTTGAATGTAATTTGCGCCATTAGAACGCCTCCTAAATTAAAAGTGTTTACTTTGTAATTATAACTGTTTGTGTTTCTGAAATAAACTATTCAACTTATAAATTGTGTTAAACTACTTCAAATAAAACAATTTATCTAATTTATTTTTTATAACGACCGTATCTGCAAAATAATCGTGAACACCTCTATGTTTGTTCGTAAATATAACTACCAAGTATGGTAAATTCATAAATACACCACTAATAATACGACCTATCCACTCTCTAAATAATACATCTTGCCAAGTCAAACGTTGTCTGTCTATACGCTCAACCCTTACATTACATATCATTTTCCCTAATGTTTGTTTAAAATACTTCGTAAGTAGTACAAAATACAAGTAAAATACTAATGCATTTAGCAAGTGTTCAACACTAAAATAATCAATCCACAACTTTAAAGAATTAATGTTTGTAAAATGATAAATAGGTTTCAAAATAAAACTCTCTACACCAAAAATAATTAGTAAATCTATGATGAATGCGAAAAATCTTATTCCAAATCCTGCATATAATGCTTTGGATATTTGTTCGTGGTAAAGATCACTTGTTTCGTCTTGCTTGCTATCATTACTGATTTTCTCATTATCTCTATATTCATTTTGTATATTTTTCATGGTCACACCTAACCTTCGTATAGATACATAGGTTCAGTTTTAGTATCATTGTTAATTACTGATTTGATATCTTTAAAACTATCTGTAAACTGAGAAACGCTCGTCTTCATATCTGAAAACGAAGAGAAGAATCCACCGCCTTCTGTATATTCAAATACTTCAGCATTTTTAGATTTAATATCTTTCTGTAAAGCTTTTATAGTCTTATCTTCATAACCTATTTCATCAATTAAGCCATTACTTTTTGCTTGTTGTGCACTATAGATGCGACCGTCAGCTAAATTTCTTACTTTACTTTCTGGCATGTCCCTGCCTTCTTTAACAATATTTACAAAACGATCAAAGCTATCATCTAATACAGATTGTAAGATGCTTCTTTCTTCTGAAGTCATCTCTCTTGAACTACTTAAAATATCTTTATGGTCTCCAGATTTAATCACATTTTCTTTTATTCCTAAGTTCTTTTGTAATTCAGAATAATCGACATTGGACATAATTACTCCAATAGAACCTGTCATTGATTGTGGTCCTGCATAAATTTTATCGGCAGGCGCTGAAATATAATAGCCCCCTGATGCTGCCATCGATTCCATATGTACATAAACTTTTTTATTCTTCTGTTTAATTTCTTTTATTTTTTCGTATATTTCATCGCTTGGGTATGTGCCACCACCAGGTGTATTGACTGTTAATAACATACCTTTAATCGTGTCATCTTTTTTCACGTTATCTAACTGTTTAAGAAAAGACTCATGATTATAGCCACTTTCACCGAACAATCCACCACCCGTGCCTTCAGCGATTTCACCATTTAATGTTAAATGTGCAATACGTTTGCTAGAATTTCCTTTTTTTTCTATTTCTTCTGTAAAGGGATCCATCGCTGTAGAAGACGAATCATTAAACATTGTGGTTACAAAAGCTGATATCGAACTCATAACAATACCACCAACCACTATAACGATCGCAATTATAATAGCAATAATGCGTTTTTTCGACATTTAATAGTCACTCCTATATTTTAATAATTTTGTTATCTCACGCTTAATTTAAACACAATTAATTCATTTATGTATACCTTTTATCAAACAATTCAAAACAAGGCAGAACAGAAATCGTAAACATAAAATTGATTTCAGTGTTCTGCCTTGTCATATGGTGAATATAAATTTTGCAACAATTAAATTTCAAGAAAAATGTGTATTACGGTTGTATATTTTTCTACTTAACAACTGCTAAACTCGCATTTTATCACTTCGTTAGTTTTATTAAATTTGATTCTTTTACATTATTTGCATGATGTAATCATATGTATTTTTCAAAATCAAAATTGCAGTAACAATAATGAATAAGGCTTTAACATAGCCAACGCCTTTTTTAATAGCAAACATCGCCCCAATATACGAACCACAAATCATACTCGCTGCCATAATAAAGCCATAAAAATAATCTACTTGATCTAAAAAGATAAAAAGGATTAATGCGCCTAAGTTAGATGCAAAATTGAGTACTTTAGCATTTCCTGCTGCACCTAAAAAATCAAAACCAAACATCAATAATATAAACAGCATAAATGACCCTGTACCGCCACCAAGAAAGCCGTCATAAAGACCAATCAAGCCCATTAAAGATGTAAATAAAATCGCTTTAGGTAACGTTAATGTTGTGAAAGTTCGTACATTACCCCAATCTTTCTTCATAATCGTATAAATCATTACAACTGTTAAGACGACAATGACGACAGGTTTTAATAACTGAGAGGGCAAGAATGTTGCAATACTTGCGCCCCCAATAGCCATAATAAATACAATTGGGAATAACTTCCCTACAATTTTTAAATCTACATTACCTGACCGTAAAAATCGAAAAGCACTTGTCATTGAACCAAATGCACTCGCTAATTTATTTGTACCTAAAGCCATAGACGGTGGCATTCCAACAGCTAGCAGTGCAGGAATAGAAATTAAACCGCCGCCTCCAACAACAGCATCAATAAATGCTGCCAAAAACCCTAAAAGAACAATGATGATTACGATAGATATGTCCCATTCCAACATCCCATCACTCCCCTTGTTTAATTAATTAATTTTTAAAGTTAAAATAGATCATCAGCTAGCGCTTGTGTAGCTGAATCTTTCTCACTTTGGTAATCGCTTGTAATATATAATGTCTCAATTTCATCCGCAGCCTGTTGTACAAGTGGTTCAAAATCATAACCACTTTCATATTTTTCTACTTTTTCTAATTCCGGTTCAGTAACTGGATTTTTAGGAGTGAAAATTGTACAACAATCCTCAAATGGTTGGATAGATACATCAAATGTACCTATATCTTTAGCTTTTTTAACAATATCTTCTTTATCTAAAGTCAGTAAAGGACGTAATACAGGCGTAGACGTGACATGATTTATCGCATACATACTCTTTAATGTTTGACTTGCAACTTGGCCTAAATTCTCGCCATTTACAATCGCATGCGCGCCAATATCATGAACCACTTTGTCAGCCACTCGCATCATCATACGACGTGTTGAAGTCATGGTATAACGTTCATGAACTTCTTTGTTCACCTGTTTTTGTAGTGCTGTAAATGGCACAATGTGTAATTTAATTGGTCCAACATGTTCTGATAAAATTCTCGTTAGTTCGATTACTTTTTCTTTTGCTTTTTCACTTGTAAACGGCGGACTATGGAAGTGTATCGCTTCTACAGTAACACCCCTACGCATAACTTCTATACCGGCAACTGGAGAATCAATACCACCAGATAGCATTAATAAAGTTTTACCTCCAGTACCAACTGGTAATCCACCAGAGCCTGCAATCACTTGATCATACATGTAAATGGCATCTAAACGCACTTCAACTTTAATCACGTGATCAGGATTGTGTACATCTACATTTAAATAATCAGTTTCACTTAATACAGCTCCACCTAAAGTTCTTTGTAGTTCATATGTGTCATATGGGAAGTTTTTATCTGAACGCTTTACATCAATTTTAAAAGTGTCATTTTGTTCATACTCTTTAGCAAATCGGACAGCTAACTCTTTTGCCGCTTCTACTGTTTTATCTATTTTTAATACAGGGCTTATTGAATAAATACCAAAGACTTTTTTTAATCTGTTGCACATTTCTTCAATATCTGAACCTTCCGCTAATTCTATATACATTCTATCTCTATTTGCCTTTACCGTATATCCTTGTAATGGCATTAGTGAACGTTTTACATTTGAACGTAATTTGTTCACAAATATTTTACGGTTAGCTCCTTTTAATGTTAACTCCCCGTATCTAACTAATATATGATCATATATCATACTAATAAATCCCTCACTTCTTCATAAACTAATTTAAATTTATCTTTAAACCCTTGTATGTCTTCTGATGTAGTATGACTTCCCATAGAAATGCGAATACTACCTTCAATTTGTTTTACTGGTACATTCATAGCCAATAACACTTCGTTAAGACTCGCTTTTTTAGATGAACAGGCACTTGTTGTCGATAACATAATGTCATTTTTAGAAAATGCATTTACTAAAACTTCTCCTTTAACACCTGGTAAGCCTATATTCAGTATATGCGGTGCACCTGCTTGGGGTGAATTAATCTTCACACCCGTAAAATGAGTTAAGAACTGGGTAAGTTCATCATGAAAGCGACGTAACTGACTATTTAATGCAGACGTTTGATTTACGGCTGCTTTCATTGCTTTTACAATCGCTATATCCATTGGCAAGTTCACTGTGCCACTTCTAACGCCATATTCTTGACCGCCGCCATGTACAACGGGTTCTAATTGATGAATATTACGAACAAAGAGTACACCTTGCCCTTTTAACCCATTAAATTTATGACCACTTAAACTAAGTGTATCTACGCCGTCAAATATTAACGGTATTTTACCTAGTGCTTGTACAGCATCGACATGTAAATGCGCTTTAGGATATTGATGAACAATATTAGCAATATCCTTAATAGGCTGTATTTGCCCCATTATATTATTAACATGCATACAAGTTACTAATCCCACATTGTCTGTCATTAACGTTTCTAAATGAGTCAAATCTACTTGGCCATCATCTAAAACATTTACATATTTAATAATAAAACCTTCTGTCTCAAGCGAACGAACTACTTCTAAAACTGAAGGATGTTCCAACACTGAAGTAATAATTTCATTGGCAAATAATTTTTTCTTATATGCGATACCTTTAATTGCTATATTATTACTTTCAGTAGCACCACTTGTATAGATAATATCAAATGATTGCTTCAAATCAAATAGATCTTTAATTTGTTGCTTTGATTGTTGCAGTAATTGTTCTGCCTGTAATCCAGCTTGGTGTGGACTGTTAGGGTTAAAATATAGTGACTGATTCACTTTAACAAAGGTATCCAACACTTCAGGATTGGGTTTTGTCGTCGCAGCATTATCTAAGTATATCACCGCGTTCACTCCATTCATTATATATATTATAAACTACTTAGTATTCAACTTTGCTTCACGTAATCTTTTTAAGTTTTCCCTTTAGCATTATACTCGCTTTTATTAAAAAGAAAAGACACGAAATGTTAAATCATTTCGTGTCAACTTACTATATAATATGAGTTATAACCGTACTTAACCGATAATTTTTGATTCAATTTGCTTTGTAACACCTGGCTCTACGCTTTCTAAAGCTTGCTCAGAAATTTCAATCGAACGTTTGTAACGGTTATTTTTAAAGAGACGTTCTGCTTCGTTTAGGCTCTTATCTATATTCGAGCTGTCTTTACGATAACGGTTACCGTATTCAATTAATTTTTCGGCATAAACAGCATTCACAAGTACATCAGTAGCTTCATCTTCAAATTTATTCATTTGTAGTACTACTTTAGAAACTTTATCTTTTAGCTGTTTAACATGTATTGGGCGTACGCTGAATTTTTTATTTACTTCTCTTACTTCGTAATCAATTTCATTCTTCATGATAATAAAGCGTTCTGGTACACTAGGTAGGTTTGAAGCAAGTAACTTTCTGTACACTTCTTCTTTTTTACTTTGTACACGTAAGATATTTTCTTCTGCTTCTGCTTCATCTTCACGCAATTGAATTAAATGGTTTTGTAATTTTTCTTGTTTCTCATTTATAACATCAACATGTTCTTCGATATATTTCAAGTTATCTTGAACTTCGCTATATCTTACTGCTGATTTTGACATTTCTCTAAGGATATCATCGTATACAGCAATCATGTTTTGTATTTCATTTTCAAACTGTCTTACATTTTGAACATCGCTTTCATTAATATAATAATTTTCACGAACATATTCAATTTCAGTTTGTAGTGTATAATTCATTTCTTTAGCTCTAAATAAATTATCAGTAATAACTTCTTTTGTTTCTTCTACTTCATTTTTGGCTGTCACTTCATGTTCAATTAAATCGTACATCTCATCTAATCGATCATTAATACTATTAAGTTTCTCATTTGCTTCATCAAGTTCTAATCTACTAATCATTGGTTCAACAAAACTAAGTTCAGTCTTCAATGTTTGTAGCGTGCTGTCAATCTTGACATGGTCTAGATCATAACCTTCAACTTTTAGGTCTCTACAACCATATTTAAGATCTTGGAATTGTCCAGGTAATTCTTTTTGTGCTTCTCTAATCAAGTCAGGAATTTCGTCCATATCTTTTTTTAAATAATTCATATCATCATTTAAAGTTTTAATATGCTCATGTGCTTGATTATAGTTGCCTTCATTTTTTAATGTTTCGTATGTCTCCATTTCAGGTACAAACGATTCAATTTCTTGTTCAAGTGGCGTAGCTGCTTCACCAAATTGATGTCTATTTGCTAATACATCACGTTTCATTTCACGATAATCAGTTGTACATTCTTCGTATAAATGATCGCTTTCTTTATGTAGTCCTATAATATTTTCTACTTTTGTAGTAAGTTCATTATAGTTCGCTTCATATTGATCCATCATTTCGTGGGCTTCATCCACTTCGGTTTGCGCTTGTGAAAACTTAAATTTATCTAACAAACCTTCTGCGTTATGAATTTTTTCTTCTACTGGTACTAAATATTGGTTTTTACTATCTAATGATGATTGTTTTAAATTGTCATAGGTAGATTTTGTTTCACCAGTTAAATTTAACTCAGATAATTGAGATAAACTCTCATCATAAGGTAATTGTTCTACTTTTACTTTGCGTTCTTCTGCCTTTTCAATAATTTGGCTTTTGCTTGAACGCATATAGAACAATACACCAACAATAATCAGTATTATGACAATAATTGCTAAAATGATATACAATACCATACGTTTTCTCCTCCTATTTTATCACTATTTATTATAACGTAATTTACCTATGCATTAAAAGAGAAAATGAATTAATTCATATGAATATTTCAATATTTGCGTTAAATTCACCTCTAGTAATTATATGTATAAAGTTATTTAAAAAAAGCCCTTACAAATCATTTGTTTGATTACTATTAAAACAGTCTTTATACTAAATGAAAAGTAAAAAGTGAGGTTTTTGTATGTCAGAGGTTAAAGAAACCAATTATAATTTATTAGAAAAACAAGTTTCTAGTTTAATAGAAGACGAATCCAATTTAATCGCCATACTCAGTAATGTGTCTGCTTTATTAAATGATTCTTTAGATCAAGTCAATTGGGTGGGTTTTTATCTAATAGAAAATAATGAATTGATTTTAGGCCCCTTCCAAGGTCATCCAGCGTGTGTACACATTGCAATTGGTAGTGGTGTATGCGGTACCGCAGTAGCTCAAGATGAAACACAATTAGTAGCAGATGTTCATGCCTTCCCAGGTCATATTGCTTGTGATGCTAACAGCAAATCGGAAATTGTAGTGCCTATTCATCAAAATGAACAAGTAATTGGAGTATTAGATATTGATGCGCCAATCACAAATCGTTTTTCAGAAACGGATAAGAACGCATTAGAAAATATTGTAAAAACTATTGAAAATCAAATCGCATAAGTGTAAAAGAAAACTACTTTTCATTAAAATCCTCATTAGTTGTTGACAGTTCTTAATATCATGATACAATGTACTTTGTGTGAATAAACGAAATTAGCAGTTGTATATTATTTGGCACTATGTTGTTCCCAACGCGGACGTGCCGTGTAACCGTAGCTATGAGGCGAGGACACATAAAACAATATATCCAAATAAGCATGCAACACTCTTTTTTGTTTTTTCATAACAACAAAAAAGAAAAAGGAGGAGTCTACTATGGCTCGATTTAGAGGTTCAAACTGGAAAAAATCACGTCGTTTAGGTATCTCATTAAGTGGTACTGGTAAAGAATTAGAGAAGCGTCCATACGCACCAGGTCAACACGGTCCTAACCAACGTAAAAAATTATCAGAATATGCATTACAATTACGTGAGAAACAAAAGTTACGTTACTTATATGGAATGACTGAAAGACAATTCCGTAACACTTTTGAAACTGCTGGTAACCAACACGGTGTCCACGGTGAAAACTTCATGCAATTACTAGCTGCTCGTTTAGATGCAGTTGTATATTCATTAGGTTTAGCACGTACACGTCGTCAAGCTCGTCAAATCGTTAACCACGGTCACATCGAAGTTGATGGCAAACGTGTTGATATCCCATCATACACTTTAAAACCTGGTCAAGAAATCTCAGTACGCGAAAAATCTTTAAAATTAGATATCATCGCTGAATCTGTTGAGATCAACAATTTTGTTCCAGATTATTTAGAATTTGATGCAGACAATTTAAAAGGTAAATATATTCGCGTTCCAGAACGTAGTGAATTACCTGCTGAAATCAACGAACAACTTATCGTTGAGTACTACTCAAGATAAGCGTGATTATGTCGAACCAAGAAATCTTATTGATTTCTTGGTTTTTTTTATTGTCTTCTAATCGTTAACTTTCCTCTTCCCTAAATAGTGATATAACGTCTTTAATTATGGAATGAACTTTTCAACATATTTATGTATATCAATAATATTATACACAGTTTATAATTACATCACGATTTACAATCTTACTATATTTGAGTATGATAAGCATATATAATTAAAGGAGTGTATATTTTGATTATTAGAGCTTTAGAAGAAACTGACCTAGAATTTGTACATCACTTAAATAATGAATATTCAATTATGTCCTATTGGTTTGAAGAACCATATCAATCATTAAGTGAACTGCAATCATTATATAAAAAACATTTATTGGATGAATCTGAACGCCGCTTCATCATAGAAGATGACAATGTTCGCATCGGGGTCGTAGAGCTAGTAGAAATTAACTTTGTACATAGTAATTGTGAGATTCAAATTATTGTCGACCCTCAATATAGCGGGCAAGGATATGCAAAAAATGCATTTAAAAAAGCAATTGACTATGCATTTCTAGTGTTGAACTTGCATAAGATTTACCTTTTTGTAGATGTTCAAAACGAAAGAGCAGTCCATATCTATAAAAGCCAAAATTTTGTTATTGAAGGCACACTGCAAGAACACTTTTATACTCGAGGAAAATATAGTAATTGCCATATTATGGGTTTACTAAAAAAGCATTGGATTAATACACATGAAGATAGTTAATTGTAAATAATCCATACATCTATAGTTAAATTAAAATATGTGAACTTTAGTTGAAATCAATTCATTTACAAAGTTCACATATTTTTTATATTAAGTTATTTTAATTTTGTCGGATTATCAGAAATTAAACCATCAACGCCTAACATGATTAACTTGTTAGCAATGCTCGGCTCATTAACAGTATATGGCATAACTGACAATTCAAGGTTATGTGCAGCAGTCATAAATTTATGATTTACTAAAGAATAATGTGGATTTACATAATCCGCATATACGGCAATTTTGCCAAAATTCGGCATTCTATACCAGTACTGCCTTTTGCTAATTAAAACGCCAAGCTTAAACCCCACTTTCATATCATAGAGATTACGAATACATTTTTGATCAAAAGATTGTATTATTACTTTTTCCTCAGAAATGTCATGTTTTTTTAGCTTATCAATTAATTGTTGTTCAATCCCTGGATAAACATGTGGTTGCTTAATTTCAATTAAAAGCTTTTGTGGGTAATTTTGAATTAATACCAACACTTGCTCTAACGTCATCAAATGTTGCCCTTTAAATTTAATATGCTTAGTCACACCATAATCAAATTGCATCAAATCATTTAAACTATAATCTTTCACCTTGCCTTTACCGTTTGAAGTGCGATTTATTGTATCATCATGAATCACAACTAAGTAATTATCTTTTGTTCTATGTATATCTATTTCTAGCATATCTATATCACTTTCTAACGCAGGTTCAAAAGCTGCTTGTGTGTTTTCTGGAAAATCAGTTGAAAATCCACGATGTGCAATCAACATTACTCTACTATCTTCTAAATAGTTATGCATGCTTATAATGCCCCACTTTCATTATCTCTTAGAATCGTCTAAACTAAAGTTATCATAATTATACTGGAGGTCAATCTATATGGTGCAACATGAATTTGTAGTACAAACAAATTGGTCAGGCGGCCGTGAATCAGTCGGTGACCTTAAAGGTGATGTTTTAAGTGAGCAAATATCAATACCCTCAGGACTAGGTGGTAATGGAACAGGCACAAACCCAGATGAGTTATTAGTGTCCGCCGCTTCATCATGTTATATCATTTCACTAGCAGCTGTATTAGAACGCTCAGGCTTCAATAATATTACAATAGACCAATCCTCTATTGGAACAGCAATTTTTGAAAACGCAAAATTTCGCATGGATACAATCATACATTATCCAGTCATTTCAGTTGAAACGAATCAAAAAGAACTTTTGACTCAAAAATTACCTAAACTATTAAAGGTTGCAGACAACAATTGTATGATTTCTAATTCTATTAGAGGCAATGTTTCTGTAAAAATAGAACCAAAAATAAAATAATTTTAAAAAAATTTTATGTGTGACGGAATATGATTAAATTAGCAATGAATACCCTTACATTTGATTGATAACCTGTCTATTCCGTCTGTTTTTTAATATTTGCACTTTTATATTATCTGAAAATTTGCTAAACTTGTACAATCTTAAGCATTGGGGGAATTACTCATGAAATATTATCATCCTTTGTTACTAACACCAGGACCTACACCAGTACCAGAACAAATTTTACATGCTACACAGTCACCTATGGTCGGTCATCGATCAAGTGATTTCGAAGCAATTGCTGAAGAAGCATTTCGTGCGCTTAAACCAATTTTTGGTGCACAAAACGATGTAATGATACTTACTTCCAGTGGTACAAGCTCACTAGAAGCAAGTATGCTAAATCTTGCAAATCCAGATGATGAAATTGTTATTATCGTATCTGGCGCATTTGGTAATCGTTTTAAACAAATTGCAGAAACTTATTACAATAATGTACATATTTTCGAGGTCGAATGGGGTAAAGCTGTCAATGTACCTGACTTCATAGATTTCTTGGAATCTTTAAATACTAATATTACGGCTGTTTACAGCCAATATTGTGAAACTTCAACAGCTGTATTGCATCCCGTAAGCGAATTGGGCCATGCTCTTAAAGCATATGATGAATCTATTTACTTTGTCGTCGATGGCGTAAGCTGTATCGGTGCAGTAGATGTTGATTTACAACGTGATGCAATTGATGTCCTTATCTCAGGTAGCCAAAAAGCAATCATGTTACCACCCGGTTTAGCATTTGTAGCTTATAATGATCGTGCTAAAAAACGCTTTAGTGAAGTTACAACGCCACGTTTTTATTTAGACTTGAACAAATATTTAAAATCACAGTCTGAAAACTCAACACCTTTCACACCTAATGTTTCGTTGTTTAGAGGTGTAAACGCATATGCAAAATTAGTTGAAGCAGAAGGTTTTAGTAATGTAGTCGCTCGTCATTATGCAATTCGTGATGGTCTTAGAGAAGCATTGGCAGCACTAGAATTAGATTTACTAGTCGAAGACGAATATGCTTCGCCTACTGTCACTGCATTTACTCCTAAAACAAAAGATGAATTAAATTTCATCAAAAATGAATTAAAAAACCGTTTTGCTATTACAATTGCTGGCGGTCAAGGTCACTTAAAAGGTGAAATATTACGCATCGGTCATATGGGGCAAATCTCTCCATTTGATATTTTACAAGTAGTTTCAGCATTGGAGATTCTGTTAACAGAATTTAGAAATGAATCTTATGTTGGTAAAGCAATCACTAAGTATATGGAGGTCGTCAAAGCTTATGTATAAAATTTTAGTATCTGATCCAATCTCACCAGAAGGTTTAAAAAGTTTAATTGACCATAAAGATTTTGAAGTTAAAATTAATACAGATTTAACTGAAAATGAATTAATTGAAGAAATTAAAGATTACCAAGGATTGATTGTACGTAGTCAAACACAAGTCACTGAAGCTATTATCGAAGCGTCACCTAACCTCAAGGTAATTGCTCGTGCTGGTGTTGGTGTAGATAATATCGATGTGGATGCCGCTACCAAAAATGGTGTGATAGTAATCAATGCACCAGATGGTAATACAATTTCTGCCACTGAACATTCAATGGCAATGATTTTATCGATGGCACGAAATATCCCACAAGCACATCAATCATTAAAAAATGGAAAATGGGACCGTAAGACTTATAGAGGTACGGAACTTTTTAATAAAACACTTGGTGTAATCGGTGCAGGTAGAATTGGACTTGGTGTTGCAAAACGCGCACAAAGTTTTGGGATGAATATATTAGCCTTTGACCCCTATTTATCAGAAGATAAAGCTAAAGAATTAAATGTAACACGTGCAACAGTTGAAGAAATTGCAGAACAAGCAGATTTCGTTACTGTGCACACTCCATTAACGCCTAAAACAAAAGGTATCGTTGGTAAAGCATTTTTTGAAAAAGCAAAACCAACATTACAAATCATCAATGTAGCGCGTGGTGGTATTATTGATGAAGAAGCATTAGTAGAAGCTTTAGATAATGATCAAATACAAAGTGCAGCGATTGATGTTTTTGAAACTGAACCAGCAACTGAATCCCCTCTTGTAGAAAATGAAAAAATTATTGTTACGCCTCACTTAGGTGCTTCTACAGTTGAAGCACAAGAAAAAGTAGCTGTATCAGTTGCTAATGAAATCGTAGATATTTTTGAAAACGGTAATGTATTAAATGCAATAAATGCACCACGTATGACTTACAGTGAAATCAATGATGAGTTAAAGCCATATATCGAATTAAGCAAATTAACAGGTGAGGTTGGCATCCAACTACTTGAAAAAGCACCTCGTGAACTCCACATTAAATACGAAGGTGATATCGCGCTAGATGATACAAGTTTATTAACTAGAACATTAGTATCAGGTGTACTAAAACGAGATTTAGCTGAACGTGTTAACTTGATTAATGCGTTAGTACTTCTAAATGAACAAGGTGTATCTTATAATATTGAAAAAAATACAAAACACCGTGGTTTCAGTAATTATATTGAATTAACACTTATCAATAAAGATAAACAAATCAAGATTGGTGCTACTGTATTAAATGGTTATGGTCCAAGAATCGTTCGTATTAATGACTATCCAGTAGACTTTAAGCCTGAACAATATCAACTTGTAATTAATCATAATGATAGACCTGGTATTGTAGGACGTACTGGTCAAATCTTAGGTGAATATGGCATTAACATTGCCTCTATGCACCTCGGCCGTACTAATCAAGGTGGTAATGCACTAATGATTTTATCAATCGACCACCCTGTAACAGAAGATGTTATTGACGGTTTATACCAAATTGAAGGTTTCAATTTAATTAGAAGCGTAGAATTAGAAATTGATAATAATATTAATTACAATATTTAATGCTCTTTCCTTTTAAATACATGTAATAACATAAGCGCGAGTATGGAATTTAATTAAAATTTCTTACTCGCGCTTTTTAATGCTCAATCATTCTCATTTTAATGTAGCTCAAGACATTATAAGGCGATACTAAACTATGTTATTTAATATTCATTAGTTTTAATGTTTTCAACTTGATCATTACTAAACTATTATTCTTAATTTATTCAGACATAAAAAAATGACACATCTACAAATTTATAATCATTTTTAAGAAAATAAATTTGCAATGTGTCAGCAATCATTATAATAAAATATTTCTTATCTCACCTACGTGATCGACTATGTAATCTGCTTCATAAGCTTCTAGTTCTTCACGTGCGTTTTGACCTTTCAATCCAGTTAAAGGACCAATAAAAGTTGCGCCAATTTTTTTGGCGCTTAGCAAATCAGCTAATGAATCCCCTACTACAAAGACTTCATTTTTAACAACTCGATTTTCTTGATTTGTTGCATACTTTCTATAATCCTCTTCGAAATTGCCTTCAAGTGTTGCCAAATAGCTAAATGGATTTGGTTTACCTAAAGGTTTCAATTCAGGATAAATATCTTCAGCAATTAGTACTTCGCTTGCAGTAACAATGTGTTTATCTTCGAATATGTCTTTAATACCAATTGTATCAAATGGAACTAACGTTTCCGTGCGCGGTCTCCCTGTGGCAATCGCGATATGATATCCTGCTTCTTTTAAGTCTTCTAACAATTGCTTAATCTCATCAACTGGTCTTAAAACCACTTCATTATATATGTAACCTTTTTTAAAGTCAGAACGATTCAATTTTTGTTCAACCTCATTATAAAGTTGATGACCTAGGTACCATTCTTGATAAATTTCCTGTGAAAGTAACCAAAATGGACTTTTCAACTCAAATAGTGCTGTTTGTTGTGTGTCTAACTGTTCACTCACATACTTAATCAAGTCCTGATATATATTATCTTTACCTGTACGCACATGTTCTAAAAATGATAATGGTGCGTCAAAGTTCAATGTTATATCAGAAATTTGATTCCCTATTTTTTGTAATGTTGCTTGTCCAAAATTTTCAGGATTTAAAATTTCTGCTAATGCATCAGCAGATAAAGTTTTACAAATATCAACGAAATGAATAGCTATTACAACAAATAGCATATCCCAATTTGAGTTTAAACCAAGTGATTTTAGCTTAGTTAATATCTCATCATGATAGAATACCATATCCCTGATTTCTGTAATTTGTTCATCACTCAAATTTTCAAATGGTATCGATGGATCTAACCCAATATAATCCTTACTCATAAGCATTTCATATACGGTTAACGCCGATACATCAAAACACCTTTCTTCACTTAAAAAAACGCCATCAACATCAAATAATACCGACTTCATACTACCTACTCTCCTTTAATCAGAAAATTCTGATACCATTATATCGTACTATTTTACAAACAAAAGAGCAATGCATTTACAGTGTTTTGTTAAACAAATCAATAGATCTTTTTATAAGATTCAGCTATTAAAAAACACCTAACCAGGCTGAAATAATATTATAAATTTCAGCGAGTTAGATGTCTAAAATACCTTTATTTTAATTTTCCATTTGAAGTTCTATTTCATCAGCAACTTGTTGGACTTGAGTTCCAATGATAACTTGTGTATTGTGTTTACCACTCTTCGTTACACCAACAGCACCGGCGCCTTTAATCTTAGCTTCATCAATCACATTATTATCATGTAATTCCATACGTAATCGTGTAGCACAGTTTGTTAATGTTACAATATTTTCTTTACCACCTAAACCTTCTAAGATTTGGCTAGCTGTCATTGAATATTTACCTGTTTGCGATTTTCCTGTACTTGAAGTCTCAGTTGAATCTTCGGTATCTCCTGTAGTAGCTTCATCTGATGTTGGATCAGGTAATAGGTTATCACCACGACCAGGAGTATTTAGTTTCAACCATTTGATTGCAAATCTAAATACGACGTAATAAATAACAAAGAATACAAGACCTTGAACCATTAACATCATCGGATGGTTTGCTACTGGGTTAATCAACGATAATAAAAAGTCAATTAATCCCGCACTAAATGAAAATCCTGCTGTCCAATGGAATAACGCGGCTATAAACAAAGATAAACCCGTTAACACAGCATGTATTAAGAATAATAGCGGTGCTACAAACATAAATGAAAATTCAATAGGTTCCGTAACGCCAACGAAAAATGCTGAAATAGCTCCACCAAACATTAGCCCGTAAACTCTTTTCTTTTGTTTTGTTTCTGCTGTATGATACATCGCTAATGCGGCTGCTGGGATACCAAACATCATTACCGGGAAGAAACCGGCCATATAACGTCCTGTAATACCTTGAACTGCGCCATCACCAGTTTGGAATTTTGCAATGTCATTAATACCAGCTAAATCAAACCAAAATACCGCGTTTAATGCATGATGTAGTCCTGTTGGAATTAAGAGACGGTTGAAAAATCCATACAAAAATGCCCCTCCAGGTCCTAAATCTAATATCCACGTCCCAAAAGTAACAATGGCTGAGTACACAATTGGCCAAACAAATAACATAATAACTGCTATAAATATGCTGAAAAACGCAGTTAAAATAGGTACCAAACGTTTCCCACTAAAGAATGATAACGCTGTTGGCAATTCTGTTGTGCTAAATCTGTTATACGTATATGCTGCCACTAAACCAATAACCAAACCAATTAAGACATTTTGATTATTCATTTGTTCAAATGCTGCATTTACACCAGATTCTTTCACGCCTAATAATGGCGCTAGTTTTTCTGGACTCAGTACAACTGTCGTTAAGAAAAAACCAACGGCTGCCGCAAGTGCAACTGCGCCATCATTTTTCTTCGCCATACCTAATGCAACACCGATTGCAAATAAAATACCCAATTGTTCAAGAATCGTTGACCCTGCCGTAGAGAAAAAGGCAGCTACTGTAGGCAATATGCCAAGTGCGGTTAATGCATTACCTATACCAACGATAATGGCTGCTGCTGGCAATACAGCTACAGGTAGCATAAGTGATCTTCCTAAACGTTGAAAGAAACTATACATAAATATTCCCCATTTCAAAATAAATTCCCAAAAAAATCACCACATGCACAATATTGTCCACGTGGTGTTTGTAAACCCATTACTAACTGTTATTGTACAGTTATATAATAACATATGATTTAAAGATTACGTATCAAAAATAAAAAAGTCTAATTATTCCAATATATTAATATTTTTGTTTAGTTATTTTTTACATAGTCATTTAATTCTGACTGTAATTGAATGGTTCTTTGCTCTAATTCTTTAGTTAAATACTCTAATTTTTCATTACGCTTCATGTCTTTCGGTAGATGTTTAGTTTCTATTGGTTCACCAAATCTGATGATCGCTTTTCCAGTAACCAACCCTTTTATTTCTTTTGGTCCAACATAAGCTGCAGGTAAAATTGGCGCTTGTGCCATCATCGCTATAGTTACAGCCCCTCTTTTCATTGGTGAACCTTCATCATACTTCATGCGATGTCCTGTTGGAAAAATACCAACAGTTTTATTTTCTTTTAACAATTTTATCGGTTTTTTTAATGTACTTGGTCCAGGATTATCTCTATCTACTGGAAATGCATTTAACGACGATAAAAATTTGCCAAAAACTTTGTTATTAAATAGTTCTTTTTTAGCCATATAATGTATTTGGTTAGGATAAATTGCTGTGCCTAACATGATTACTTCATTATAACTCTCATGCGTACAAGTCACTACATACCTATGAAGTTGAGGTATATTTTCTTTTCCTTGAACTTCTAACGAATTACTTAATTTCATAATAATCAATTTTAACAAACCACTTATAAATTTATACATTTTTGCACCTACTTCATTTTGCTTATCTTTCCTCATTGATTTTATCATTTAGGACGATTATGGACAAGAAGATTTATATTTCAGTCTAAAGTCGTATAGTGGTATACTAGAAAAAGTTGCACAAAACTTTCATAATAGGATATATATAGTATTTATTGGAGGTAGAATATGTCAGAATTTAACAATGAGCAAAATACAACCAACAACCAAAATTACCAACAAAACACAACGCAATACACCTCAAATAAACGGATAAGGCAAAAACCTAAATTCCCATGGTTTAGAACAGTTATAGTTGCCTTAGTCGCTGGTATCATTGGAGCCCTTATTGTCTTAGGTGTCGGTAAACTAATGGAAACTACAGTATTAAACGATAATGGCTCATCTGTAAATGAAGCGTCAAACACTGGAAACGGTGGAAATACGCTTGATGGAAAAAGCGAAAAGTATGATTCCGTCAATCAAATGATTAATGATGTTTCTCCAGCAATTGTTGGTGTCATCAACATGCAAAAAGCTCAAAACCTAGATGATTTATTAAAGGGTAAATCTTCGAAAGCGCAAGAAGCCGGTGTAGGTTCTGGTGTAATATATCAGAAAAATAATGGTTCTGCGTACATCGTTACTAATAATCATGTGATAGATGGCGCGAGTGAAATCAAAGTTCAACTTCATAACTCTAAACAAGTAGATGCTAAATTAATTGGTAAAGATGCATTAACTGATATGGCAGTGCTAAAAATTAATGAAACTAAAGGTACAAAAGCAATCAACTTTGCCAATTCTTCAAAAGTTAAGACTGGAGATAGTGTATTTGCCATGGGTAACCCATTAGGCTTAGAATTTGCTAATTCCGTAACTTCTGGAATTATTTCAGCAAGTGAACGTACAATTGATACACAAACATCAGCTGGTTCCAACAAAGTCAACGTACTTCAAACAGATGCAGCTATAAACCCAGGTAACTCTGGTGGTGCCCTTGTAGATATCAATGGAAATCTAGTAGGTATAAACTCAATGAAGATTGCTAATGAACAAGTGGAAGGCATTGGTTTTGCTATACCAAGTAACGAAGTTAAAGTTACGATTAAAGAGCTAGTAGAAAAAGGTAAGATTGATCGTCCTTCTATTGGTATTGGTTTACTTAATGTCAGTGAAATTCCAGACGAGTATAAAGATCAACTTAAAACATCACGTAAAGATGGCGCATACGTAGCAAAAGTTGATGGTGATAATGGTCTTAAAGAAGGCGATATTATTACAGCAATTGATGATAAAAACGTTAAAGAAGATACAGATATTCGTTCTTATCTTTATGAAAATAAAAAACCTGGTGATTCAGTGAAATTGACTGTTGAACGTAAAGGTAAACAACAAACAGTAGATGTAACATTAAAAGAACAAAAAACAACATCACAATCTTCTGAAGGATCAAGTGAAGAAAAAAGTTCACCGTTCAATTAATACCATTTAAGATATTTGTAAATTATTAAACATAATGTGCTTAGGGCTGTATAAACCTCTCACGGTTTTACCTCCTTTGCACATTTTTTATAGCCTTTTTAATTTAATTTACGCATAAATCACTTTCCATACAATAATTACAGAATGCCCTCTTGCTTATTAAAAGCGCGAGAAAAATTATCTTGAACGCATATGTATTATAGTTCAAGGACTAATCAATATTGATCAGCGTTTAATCAATCTCAAATTTAACTATATTAAAAAGCAGCAATCTACTAGATTCAAATAGACTGCTGCCATAAAAACGATTATTTATAATTAACCATAAAGTATTTTTTCTTACCTCGACGTATAATCGTAAACTCATCTTCAATCTTATCATCGTTAGTAAGTGCATAATTAACATCTTGTTGTCTTATACCATTGATGTAAATAGCACCATTATTTACATCTTCACGTGCTTGTCGTTTAGAAGAAGAAATTCCAGCTTCTACGATTGCTTCTACGATATTTGTTGTCTCTTGATTTAATTCTACTTGTGGCACATCTTTAAATCCTTCTTTTAATTCCGTCGCAGAAAGTGATTGTAAGTCCCCTGCAAATAAAGCTTTAGATATACGTATCGCATCGTCTAAAGCAGCTTGACCATGAATAAAGCGTGTTACATTTTCGGCTAATGCTTTTTGTGCTTCACGTAAATGAGGTGCTTCATTTAATGATTTTTCCAATGCTTCAATCTCTTCTTTTTCTAAGAAAGTAAAGTATTTTAAAAACTTGATTACATCTTCATCTGTCGTGTTAATCCAAAATTGATAAAATTCATAAGGGCTCGTTTTGGCAGCATCTAACCAAACTGCACCACCTTCAGTTTTACCGAACTTTTTACCATCTGACTTCACAACTAATGGAATTGTTAATCCATAAGCCTCAGTTTGGCCATACATACGACGCATCAATTCAATACCACTCGTAATATTTCCCCATTGATCCGAACCACCAACTTGAATTTTACAATTATATGTTTTATTTAAATGTCCGAAGTCAATCGCTTGTAATATCGTATAGGTAAATTCTGTAAATGAAATACCGTGTTCTAAACGTGTTTGAATAGAATCTTTGGCTAACATGTAATTTACACCTACATGTTTACCATAATCACGTAAGAAATCAATTAAAGAAATTTGGCCAAGCCAGTCTTTATTATTAACTAATTTCGCACCTTTTTCACTACCAAATTCAAAAATTTTGTGCATTTGATTACTGATTCCTTGTACATTGATTTCTACTTGATCTTCGGTCTGTAATTTACGTTCTTCTGATTTACCTGAAGGATCACCTATCATACCTGTGCCACCACCAATTAATACAAGTGGTCTATGTCCATGTTCTTGGAAGCGACGCAATGTTAAGAATGGTAGTAAATGTCCAATATGCAAACTATCTGCTGTTGGGTCCGCACCACAATATAATGTGACTTGCTCTTTATTTAATATTTCTTCTATACCAGACTCATCAGTTTGTTGATAAACCAAGCCTCTCCATTTTAAATCTTCTAATAGTGCATTTGCCATCGTATCAGCCTCCTGTTTTAATTTATGATTTCGTTTCGGATAAAAGTTTTGCAACAATAACGTTACCTTTGTTAAAAATTAAAAAAACGCCCTTACAAATTAATGTAAGGGCGCATGCGCACGGTACCACCATACTTAAGTCAAACAACTTTATTAATGATACGTTCATTAACTAAAACGTTTGGATTACTTTAATTAATAAGGTGTATTCACAAAATGTGCAACGTTAGTTCACAACAACCACTAACTCTCTGAAGATAACACAAGAAGTTACTTCTCCTTTATCCAAAAAACGATATCGAATTGATACTAATTATAAGTAACTATAATTTAAAAGTCAATATGCTAATTTATGTTATAATATTGCATACATAAGGAGGCTGTATATGACGCATCAAACAGTTGAAAATCAGCATCAACCATCATGGTTTGATAAATTTGAAAGCATCTATAAAAAATTGAAACATATTTTCATCGGCTTGTTTGCGATACTAACATGTACCTCGGTGATAATATTAGCAATGACTGTTTTTTATTTTCAAAGTATTACAAAAGAAGCAATACATATGTCTGACGACGATTTAAAACTTAAACTACTTTACATTGTCGGTAGCCAAGATATAGATTATGATAATAAACATATTTTAAATGAGTATAACGAATCCATGAACACCTTAATTGTTGGACCTAAAAATGTTAACAAAAATGTCATCAAAGCATTAACCGCTTCAGAAGATAGTTTGTTTTTCAGACATAACGGCATTTTACCTAAAGCTTTGGTTCGAGCAGTTGGCCAGGATATTTTTAATACTGAAAGTGCCACTGGTGGCAGCACAATAACGCAGCAACTTGTTAAAAATCAATTACTAACAAACGAAAAAACATATAACCGAAAAGCGAATGAGTTAGTTCTATCAATGCGAGCTGAAAAATTATTGACCAAAGATGAAATTATATATACGTACTTAAATATCGTACCATTTGGACGTGATTATAATGGTTCAAACATATCCGGGATAGCTTCAGCTTCATATAGTTTATTTGGAAAGTCATCATCAGATTTAAATATTGCTGAATCGGCCTATTTAGTAGGTTTATTGCAAAGCCCTTATTATTATACACCTTATGAAGACAATGGCACTCTAAAATCAGATACAGATATACAAATTGGTCTAGATAGACAACATTACGTATTAAAACGAATGTTAGTAGAAGGGAAAATCACAGAATATGATTATAAAAGAGCTGAAAAGTTCAATATTCGTCAACACTTATTATCAAAATAAGCTCTTTGACTTAAATTACTATAGCTAAATTTAAGAGAGTAGGATTGTGACGCCATTCAAGTAACTATGATTTCACCCCCTACTCCCTTATGTATTATCATTTTTCAATCATAAACCAAATGAAAATATTTTCTACTTTATGTCACTATTATAATTTAATTATCGCAAATCATTTTTCTATAGTCTTTATTTATATAGTATCAATTGTTAGTAATTTTAGAATAATCCAACTGCGTGACCATCATCAGTCACATCCATATTTAAAGCAGCTGGTTTCTTAGGTAATCCAGGCATAGTCATAATTGCACCTGTTAGTGCAACAATAAATCCTGCCCCTGTTTTAGCTTCTAATTCACGGATTGTAATTTCAAAGCCCTCAGGTGCACCTAATTGCGTAGCATCATCACTAAATGAATACTGGGTTTTAGCCATACAAATTGGGTAATGATCCCAACCGTTATCTTTAAATTGTTGTAATTGTTTTTGTGCTTTACTACTGAATGTCACTTTTGAACCACCATAAATTTCTTTAACAATCGTTTCGATTTTATCTTCTAAAGGTTGTTCTAAATCATATAAATGTTTAAATTTTTGCGGTTGTTCTATAACTTCTAATACCTTATTAGCTAAGTCGATGCCGCCTTTTCCACCTTTTTCCCATACTTCAGTTAAAGCTAGACGAACACCATGATCTTTTGCCCATTGTTGCACAAATTCTGTTTCTGCATCTGTATCATGGACAAATGCATTTAATGCTACAACTGGTTCTAATCCATATTTCCTTACATTTTTAACATGCCGTTCTAAGTTAACGATACCGGATTTCAATGCTTCTACATTTTCTTCTTTTAAGTTATCTTTTGCTACACCACCATGCATTTTAATAGCACGGATTGTTGCAACTACAACAACTGCTGAAGGTTCAAAACCTGCTTCACGTGCTTTAATATTAATGAATTTTTCTGCACCTAAATCAGATCCAAACCCTGCTTCTGTAACAACGATATCCGCTAAATCTCTTGCAGTCTCTGTAGCTAATATAGAATTACAACCATGAGCAATGTTAGCAAATGGTCCACCATGTACAAGTGCTGGTGTGCCTTCAATAGTTTGTACAAGATTAGGTTTGATCGCATCTTTTAATATCATAGCTAATGCGCCTTCAACTTTTAAATCTGCCACTGTCACTGGTTTACGTGAATGAGTATAACCAATTGTGATATTACTAATTTTTGTTTTCAAATCATTTATATTATTTGCTAAGCAGAGAATTGCCATGATTTCAGAAGCTACAGTAATATTGAAACCATCTTCACGAGGTACGCCTTGAGTCGGGCCACCTAAACCAACAATCACGTTACGTAATGCACGATCATTCATATCTAATACACGTTTCCACTCGATACGTCTTTGATCTATTTCTAGCTCGTTCCCCTGATGGATATGGTTATCAACAAACGCTGATAACGCATTATTTGCAGTTGTAATAGCATGAAAATCCCCATTAAAATGCAGATTGATATCTTCCATAGGTAGCACTTGAGCATAACCGCCACCAGTAGCACCACCTTTAATACCAAAAGTTGGCCCTAAAGCTGGTTCACGCAGTGCAACCATGACATTTTGTTCAAGTTGATTAAATGCATCCGATAAACCAACTGTAACTGTTGATTTCCCTTCACCTGCTGGCGTTGGACTCATAGCAGTTACTAAGACTACTTTCCCCTTACCATTTTTTTGTTGAACTTGATTAATATCAATCTTTGCTTTGTAATGACCATAAGGCTCTAATGCATCCGCTGGAATACCAGCTTTTTTTGCAATTTCCCCAATGGGTTTTAATGTAGATTGATTTGCAATATCTAAATCAGATAAATGTGCCAAATTCATTCGTCCCTTCTAAAATTAATTTTTAAATCAATAATCACTATATATTTATCATATATACTACTGACAAAAATAAATCCTTACATACTTTATATTAACCAACTTAAGTTGCGTTGTCGACTTTTATAGATAGCGCTTCCACTATTATAGGTATAATATTAAAACTTTAGATTATATAAACACTATTTTTCTTTCCAATTGAAAAAACCTTTCTATCTCTTATAAGTTAAAGAGATAGAAAGGTTTTTTAGGTTGAGTGTTATATAACTTACTGTTTAAAAATAATAAGTTCTATTTTGGGATTTGTTTTTATTTAATCTTCCATGGTACTTAAATCACCTTCGGGTAAGTCAAGCTCCCATGCTTTAAGTACACGACGCATAATTTTACCTGAACGTGTTTTTGGTAACTTATCTTTAAATTCAATTTCTCTTGGTGCAGCATGTGCAGCTAATCCTTCTTTAACAAATTTACGAATTTCTTCTTTTAAATCATCTGATTCGTCATATTCAGGACGTAATGCGACGAACGCTTTAATAATTTCTCCTCTGACAGGGTCGGGTTTACCAATGACGCCCGCTTCAGCTACTGCTTCATGTTCTACTAATTTGGACTCTACTTCAAATGGACCTACGCGTTCTCCAGCTGTCATAATTACATCATCTACACGTCCTTGGAACCAAAAATATCCATCTTCGTCTTTATAAGCTGAATCACCAGATACATACCAGTCACCGATGAAATAAGAATCGTATTTTTCTGGGTTCTTCCAAATGGAAACCATCATGGATGGCCAACCTTTTTTAATCGCAAGATTTCCCATTCTATTTGGTGGTAATTCATTTCCTTGGTCATCAATAATTGTTGCTTCTACACCAGGTAGTGGTTTACCCATAGATCCTAACTTAATGTCCATAGAAGGATAATTCACTATCATATGGCCACCAGTTTCAGTCATCCACCATGTATCTAGTACACGTTTACCAAAGACATCTTTAGCCCATTTTATAACTTCAGGATTTAATGGTTCACCAACGGATAAGATGCTTTTAACTGATGATAAATCAAATTTTTCAATTATATCATCACCTGCACTCATCAACATTCTTAATGCTGTTGGCGCTGTATACCATATAGTAACTTTAAATTCTTCGATCATTCCATACCAAGCTTCAGGTGAAAATCTACCACCAGCAATACAATTTGTAACACCATTTAACCAAGGACTAAATATCCCATAAGATGTACCAGTTACCCAACCTGGATCAGCTGTACACCAATATACATCATCTTCTTTAAAATCTAATACGTATTTTCCAGAGATATAATGTAATAACATAGCTCTTTGTGCATGTAATACACCTTTTGGTTGCCCTGTAGAGCCTGAAGTGTAATGTAAGATTAATCCATCATCTAAAGATAACCATTCAGTTTCAAATTGATCACTTGCTTGCTCAAATTCATTATTAAAATCAACGTAAGCGTCATCTACTTCATCATCTACCACTACAATGGTTTCTAGATGTGGTAATTTATCATTTGGTATTCTGGGTAGTAATGCATTCGTAGTAATTATAACTTTAGCTTCACTATTCTCCAATCTATCTCCAACCGCTTTTTCCATAAACGCTTCAAATAATGGACCGACAATAGCACCAATTTTTAACGTTCCAAAAAGAGCAAAATAGAGTTCCGGTGTTCTCGGCATAAATACAAAAACTCGATCCCCTTTTTCAACATTAGCTTTATTTTTAAGCACATTTGCAGCTTTGTTAGCATTTGCTTTCATTTCGTTAAAAGTATAACTTTCTTTACGTTGATCATCTTTATAATGTAAGGCAATTTTTCCCCCTTTACCTTCATCTACATGACGATCAATACATTCATGTGCCATATTCACATTTCCTGTGTCATACCATGAAAATGACTTTTCTACCTCTTTCCAATCAAATTGATTATATTCTGTTTCATAGTTTTGAAGGTTAAAATCTCCACTTTCCCCTTTATATACTTCTACTTTCATTTTAAATCCCCCTCTGAATGAAATCGTCTCTTCAAAAATTATTATAACTAACATTTTCAAAATTTTCAAAATAATTAATGTAAGCGAATTCATATACATGTTATTTTATTCAATTATCACTTATAATATAAATAATAAGATTGATTACAGAATACCCATGTGGTAGTTTGGAGTGAAAAAATGAAACATATTAAAACGTATCAATCCCAAACATATCAGTTAGACGAAGGACAGTTTGTCATTGAAGGACCTATGCCATGTAGTAAACTTGAAACAATGACATTTGATGAAGGTTTATCTGCCTTTCGCCCACCGAAAGATCAATTTGAAGCAGTTAAAGAAATCAGTGAATTAGAAGAAGGTAGAATATTTATATTACGTAAAGAACAACACATTGTTGGGTATGTGACTTTTCATTATCCTGATCCTTTAGAAAGATGGTCAAGTGGTGATTTAGAATACTTAATAGAATTAGGGGCAATTGAAATCAGTTTACCTTATAGGCATTTACATTTAGGAAGTGAATTGATTAAAGTTAGTCTCGCTGCAGATGAATATGAAGACTACATTGTATTAACGACAGAATATTATTGGCACTGGGATTTAAAAAATTCTGGCCTCGATGTATATGAATATAAAAAATTAATGCAAAAACTTATGGGATATGGGGGCCTTGAGATTTTTGCAACAGACGATCCAGAAATTACGAGTCATCCAGCAAATTGTTTGATGGCTAGAATCGGTTCAAGAATTTCTATTGACCAATTACAAGCATTTGATGATATTAGATTCATGAATCGATTTTTCTTTTAAAGGGGAGAAAAATATGAGTAATATGCAACAAGCAACAGGTTATGTTTACGCTAATGAACTTTTACAATATCGTTTTAGTAATAAACATCCATTTAACCAAATGAGATTAAAATTAACGACAGAATTACTTATGGAACTAGGACAATTAAAGCAACATCACATTATATCACCCAGAATTGCAACAGATGATGAATTATCGCTAATACACGCCTATGATTATATACAAGCTATAAGGCATGCTTCTCATGGTATTTTAAATGAAAATGAAGCTAAAAAGTATGGCTTAGATGGAGAGGATACACTTCAATTTAAATTGATGCATAAACATAGTGCGCGCATCGTTGGTGGTGCGTTAAACTTAGCAGATCAAATCATGAGTGGTACCTTAACAAACGGTTGTCATTTAGGTGGTGGTTTACATCATAGCCTTCCTGGCCGTGCAAATGGCTTTTGTATTTATAACGATGTTGCCATTACAATTTCATATTTAATGAAAAAATATAATCAACGGGTTCTGTGTATCGATACGGATGCTCATCATGGGGATGGTACTCAATGGAGTTTCTACACTAATGACCAATCATTAATCTATTCCATACATGAAACAGGAAAGTTTTTATTTCCAGGTTCAGGTCATTATACAGAGCGTGGCGCCGAAAAAGGATTTGGCTATACGGTGAATATACCGTTAGAGCCTTATACTGAAGATCAGTCCTTTTTAGATGTTTTTAAACAAACCATTGAACCCGTCGTAGCATCATTCAAACCAGATATTATTGTAAGTGTACATGGTGTAGATGTACATTACCTTGACCCACTCACACATATGAGTTGCACATTGAATACACTTTATGAAATACCATACATTATCAAATCACTAGCTGATACATATACACAAGGTAAGGTTATTATGTTTGGTGGCGGTGGCTATAATATATGGAAAGTTGTGCCACGTGCATGGTCTCATGTATTTTTAGCATTGATAGGAGAACAACCTCCAACAGGTAGCCTTCCAGAACGATGGCTTAGCAAATGGCAACCTTATGCTACTTGTGCGCTACCTACCAATTGGAATGATGATAAAGAGAATTATATAGAAATACCTCGAAGAAAAGAAATAAGTGAGATTAATATGAAACAGGCTCAAAAAGTATTGAGCTGGTTCGAATAAGGTTACAATATTCAAGTTGAAACGTAAAGATTTCAGAGCATAAAATATTGTTGCCGTTTTATAACACGTCTATTGCTCGGATTAATTGTATATGTAAAGCTATAGAAATTCGAAACATGCTATATCCTAGCAATTTTGTACAACCGAATCACAAGATTTTAAATAAAAAAAGAGCTAACCAATTATGGCTTAGCTCTCTTTTTTGAAGAGGGAAATTAATGTCCTCACTTCTATCTTGATTTAAAATAAACTTATAAGTTATTTTGTAGTGCCTCTGTATTCAATTCTGTGAGGTAAAATGACATTAGGCTCATCAATATCTTCTTCATTCATATATTTTGTAAGTAATCTCATGCCAACTGCACCTATGTCATACAACGGCTGAATAACACTAGAAAGCTGTGGTCTAACCATTTCAACAAGTCTTGTATTATTAAAGCTAACAATTTGTAAATCATCCGGAACATTTACGCCAGCGTCTTGAGCAGCATGCACCAATCCAATAGCTTGTTCGTCACTGATTGATAAGATTGCATCCGGCTTTGCAGTGGCTAATGATTCAAACGCACGTAACCCATCTTTATAGGTTTCATTTCCATTAAAGATTAATTGCTCGTCTAATTCTAATTTATGTTGAACTAATACATCTTTTAAGCCTACTAAAACATCTTCTTGTGCTTTCTTAGAATAATCTCCTCCTACAAAGGCAAATGATTTCGCACCTTTTTCGATTAAGTGCTCTGTTATTTCTCTAGCAGCAGCTTCAAAATCGATATTAACTGATGAGATGCCCTCGTCTTTACCATTAGTACCTGAAACAACTACTGGTACTGAAGATTTATTAATTAAATCTTTTATTTCTTCAGAGATTGTACCTCCTAAGAAAATAATACCATCCACCTGTTTACTTAACAGATTATTAAAAATTTCTTTTTCCTTACTTGGGTCATTATCAGAATTTGAAATAATAGAATGATATTTATACATTGTTGCGATATCTTCTAAACCACGTGCTAATTGTGAATAATACACATTTGAGATATCTGGAATAATAACGCCAACTGTTGTTGTACGTTTACTTGCTAATCCTCTTGCTACTGCATTTGGACGATAGTTTAACTTCTTAATAACTTCGTTTACTTTGTCACGTGTTTCAGGCTTAACATTTTGATTGCCATTAACTACACGGGAAACGGTTGCCATAGAAACTCTAGCTTCTCTAGCTACATCATATATTGTAACAGTCATATTTTCCTCCTTGAAAGCGATTTCTTTATTATTATAATCTGTTTTCATAACATTTTCAAAGTTTACCACATTTTTAGAAAATGTAAAATCATTTTGTTTTGATTGTTATAATGTTTTTCATTCCTTAGTATTAACAATCCTGCTTATATTATATCTTTTTAATCCCCACTGTAATCTAATTGGATAGAATTTAAGATGTAAAAATACTACACAAATTTATATATAAAATAATATTGAATGTTATGTTTGAAAATAAATGATGTAATGTACAAAGATAATCTCATATTATTGCTAAAATGCAAAAAGAGCGAGACTGAAATCTAATTCATTTAAAAAGAATACGTCTTCGCACCTTCGGAAGAAACAAAAAAGGTCGATCAGAGCTGAAAATTGAATAAAATCCCCAATATCATGATTAAGGCTGAGACAATTAAATTTGTCCCAGCCTTATAGCAATGTTGCCTCAAACTTTGCAACTATTATTTAAGTTTTTTACTGTTATACATATCTGCAAGTGGTTTAATTTCATTGTAGAATTTATCAAATTCATTGAAGTCCATTTGTTGTCCGCTATCACTTAATGCAACAGATGGATCAGGATGTACTTCAGCCATAATGCCGTCAGCGCCAACTGCTAAACCAGCTTTTGCCGTTGGAATCATGATATCTTTACGTCCAGTACTGTGCGTAACATCAACCATTACCGGTAAGTGCGTACCTTGTTTTAAGATTGGTACAGCAGAAATATCTAAAGTATTTCTTGTTGCTTTTTCATATGTGCGGATGCCACGTTCACATAAAATAATATTTTCATTACCTTGTGAAGCAATGTATTCAGCCGCATATATAAATTCTTCAATTGTTGCTGACAAGCCACGTTTTAATAATACAGGTTTATTTGAACGTCCTGCTTCTTTAAGTAATTCAAAGTTTTGCATGTTACGTGCACCAATTTGGAATACATCTAAGTATTCATCAGCTACTTCAAAGTCTGCTGGATTAACTATTTCACTTACGACGTTTAAGCCGTATTTATCTTTAGTATTTTTAAGTATTTTTAGACCTTCAACACCTAATCCTTGGAAGTCGTATGGAGAAGTACGTGGTTTAAATGCTCCACCTCTAATAAATTTTTCTCCTCTAGCTTGTAAATTAGCTGCAACGGCATCAACTTGCTCTTGAGATTCTACTGAACATGGTCCAAATACAAATGATTTGTTGCCATCTCCAATAATACCTCCATTATCAAATTGAACAATAGTATCTTCTGGTTTTAATTTTCTAGATACATATAAGTGTTTTTCATTTTCAGATTTTTGCAAATCAGTAGAGGCTTTAAAAATTTCTTTAAATAATTGTTTGATTACATTGTCATTGAATGGTCCTTCGTTCTTATCTAATAATTGATTAATCATTTCTTTTTCACGTTGAGGATCATATACAAGCGTGCCCTGTTTACGTTTTTCCTCGCCTATTTTTTGTGCTATTTTACCTCTTTTAGATAATAGTCCTAAAATCTCTTCATTAATCTCAACTATCTCATCTCTGTATTCTTTTAATTTGTCTGTCATTTTTATTCACCTCTATGAAAAATTTAAAATGCGATATTTTATTCTGCTTTAAAGCGATAAAATATATGTTAAACGTTATTCTAACAATAACTACCTAGAAGTTCAAGTAGCGATTGAAAAAAATCACTTTAAAAGTGAATAACATTAATGATAACTGAATTTTCAGTCAATATCTAGACCATTTTTACACTATTATATGTTTTTCAATATTTCCTCATAATAGCAATTTAAATAATCTATGTATAAAATTTAACATTCAACAAGAAAGTAAAAAGCGAAAAGCAAGCATGTATAGCATTTATTAATGGACATATCAATTACAAAGTATTATTCGATATACAATCTAATCATTGCTTCAAATAACATCAATAAAAAGGATCCAAAACAATTATTATGTCTTGGACCCTTTTTATTGATTAAATTAATCATTGAATGTTCTTTTATCAATTTTACTTTCAGCTTTTTCTGCCTTATTCATTTTTGGTCTATTTTTTGTATACGTTTTTTTAGTTGATTTACTTTTAGTTGGTTTTGTCTTTTTTTCAGTAGTCTGCGCATCATCATGGTTAATAATTCCATCATTTGATTCAGTAGATGAATTATTAGCAGTTTGCTTTGTACTACTTTGTCCAACTGATTGTTCACTTAAATTTCTAGTAGCATTTTCATGAACAATAATACCATCTTTAAATGTTACCGTCTTATGTGTTTGTTTAACACGTTGTTCAGCTGCTGTTGGCTTTGGAATTTCTGTTGTTGTTGCTTTTTTATTACTTTTGTCTGCACTATTATCCACTTTATCAGTAGATTCTACTGCATTTCCAACATTTGGAGTAATTAAAGTTGGCACAGAGTGATGTTTAGCTTGCTTTGGCGATTCTGGTACTAATAAATTAGCAGTATTCTCTGCAATATTTTGATTATTATTAATTGCTTTATGTTTGTTATTAGCTGCTAATGCTAAGCCTGATGCCGTAACTGTACCAGTAATCGCTGCTGTAGACTTATTTTCATCATGAGGAGATGATTCATTAGTTGCTTCTTGTGTTACTAAATTTGGTGCGGCTTTATCTGATTGTTTTGGTTTATTATCTTCATTAGTCAGTTTTGAAGTGTTTTCTGAAACCTCTGAATCATTATTCAATGCTTCTTTTTTATTTTGTGCTGCGCTTGCTAAACCGCCTGCAGCAATGGCACCTCCTGCGGTTGCTGCAGCTGTTTTGCCATTGATGCCTTCATCTTGAGCTGAGTCATCTGTAGAGTTTGTGTTAACCTCTGAATCATCCGATGTTTCTTCTTTTATAGCTTCTTGTTGAGCATTGATTTCATCTTCAGTTGGTTTAGCATCTGGATCAATATGTTCAGTAGATAAATTATTGGATGCTACATCATCATGATTATTTTCACTTTTTGCTTCTTGTTGTTCTTGTGCTTCAGGTGACATATTAGCTAAATCATTATCAGATGCTTCTTTTTGAATGGCAACTTTTTGGGCTGCTAGTGCTTCATCTGTGACTTCAGTGTTATTATTTTGAGATTCTGCAATCGTTGATTTCAAACCTGCTAATTTATTTTCAGCATCTTGTTGTTCTTGTTCACTTTGTGCAACAATATTCGATTTAAATTGTTCTTTATTATCCCGAACATTTTTATTAGAAGATCTAGATTTACTAATGGAAACTAAACCTAAAGCTGAACCAATTACAGCACCTACGATAAATCCATACACAAATTCATTTCTGGCACCTTTAGTAAAATATTCTGGTACTTGATAACTTTCTAAGTTTCTTTCATAATTATCTCGATTATAGTATTTCATAATTGAATGCCCCCTATAACAAATGCACTTAAATAAGTTTCAAACCTCATTTAAGTGCATTTGTTTTTTAAATATATGAATTATTTGTTATCTACACGTGTAGTATAGCTATGATTTGCATCGTTTGCTACACTGCTCGCTTTATAATTTGCACTATCTCTACGATTTCTTCTGTTTTGCCATTTATCAGCAACTTCCATTGCTACATTTGACCATTGTACAACTTGAGAAATTTTATCTTCATTTTGAGAAATATTGTGCGTAATTGAGTTTGTAACTCGATCAACTGAACCATTTAAAGTTTGTACAGAATCACCGATACCTTTAACAGCATCAACTACTGAATTTAAACGATCTGATTTATCTTGAATATCTTCAGTTAAGCGATTCGCTTTGTGAAGTAAATCTGTAGATTCACGTGTAATACCTTGAATTTGCCCTTCAACTCCATCAAGTGTTTTAGCAACGTGATCTAAATTCTTCTTAACTGAAAGTAATACTACAACGATACCAATAACTAATACTAGAAATGCAACCGCCGCAATAATTCCAGCTATAGGTAAAATCCATTCCATTAAAAACGCCTCCTATTAATCATATGTTGTTATTTAATATAAATACCCCCATCATTTTAACATAAACATACTAAAATGACGAAGTGACACCAACTTTTTCCATATAAGCACGTTGAATTTTTTGTATATCGCCAGCACCCATAAATAGAATCACTGAATTACTATATTGTTCTAATATGCTTACACTTGCCTCATCGATTAGTTTTGCGCCGTCGATTCTTTGAATCAAATCTTGAATTGTTAAATTTCCAGTATTTTCTCTTATAGAACCAAAAATTTCACATAAGAACGTTGTATCAGCTAAACTTAAGCAATCTGCAAATTCATCTAAAAACGCTTGAGTTCTACTAAACGTATGAGGTTGAAAAACTGCAATAACATCTTTATTAGGGTATTTCTTTCTCGCTGTTTCAATTGTAGCACTAATTTCTCTAGGATGGTGCGCATAATCATCAACTAACACTTGATTTCCAATTTTTGTCTCGTTAAATCTTCTTTTCACGCCACCAAACGTCTCTAAAGCAGCTTTGATATTATCTACGTTTAGGCTCTCTAAATAGCTAATTGTAATTACAGCAAGACCATTTAGAATGTTATGGTCGCCAAATTGTGGTGAAAGAAATGTGTCATAGTATTCGTTTTTAATGTAAACATCAAATTGAGTACCTTTTTCACTAATTTTTAAGTTATCTGCATAAACATCGTCATCTTTAGAAAAACCATAATAGTAAACTGGTACGTCAGCTTCAATTTTTCGTAAATGCTCGTCATCCCCCCATGCAATAATGGCTTTTTTCACGTTCTGTGCCATTTCTTGGAACGCATTAAATACATCATCAACATCTTTAAAATAGTCCGGATGATCAAAATCTATATTTGTCATAATCGCATAATCTGGGTGATAACTTAAGAAATGTCTGCGGTATTCACAAGCTTCGAATGCGAAATAATCACTTGCTGGTATACCTAAACCAGTGCCATCACCGATTAGGAATGATGTCTTTTTATCACCATTCATAACGTGTGATAATAGACCTGTGGTAGATGTCTTACCATGTGCACCTGTAACTGCTACAGACGTATATTGATTGATAATATGACCTAAGAAGTCATGGTAGCGAATAACTTCAATTTTTAATTCATGTGCGCGTACAATTTCTTCATGTGTGTCTGGAAAGGCATTGCCTTGTACGATGACCATATCTTCTTTTATATTATCTGCATTGAAAGGTAAAATTTTGATACCATTATTTTTTAAAGCTACTTCTGTAAAAACATAGTTTTGAATATCTGAACCTTGAACTTCATTTCCAAGATCACGCATGATTTGTGCTAATGAACTCATACCGGCACCTTTTATGCCAACAAAATGATAATGTGTCATAAAAACACTCCTTTATCTCTATATTAATTCTCATTTAAATCTGATTCTGTAATGTATACATCTCTTGGTTTTGAACCATTAGCTCCCGAAACATAACCTAGTTGTTCTAATTGATCAACTATTCTGGCTGCACGATTGTAACCAATCTGGAAATGTCGTTGTATTAATGAAGTTGAAATATGTCCCTCATTCAACATAAATTGACACACATCATCGAATAAATCGTCTTGCGGTTGACTTTCAGTTTTCTTTAATAATTCTTTTTCTTCAAACAAATATTCTGGTTCTCTTTGTTCTTTAATAAAATCAACTACATCATCAATTTCTTCATCAGATACAAAGGTTCCCTGAACACGTATTGGTTTATTCATTCCACTTCCAAGATAGAGCATATCACCGTATCCAAGTAAGCGTTCTGCACCACCACTATCTAAAATGGTACGGGAATCAACGCTTGACGATACCATAAATGCAACTCTGGTTGGAATATTTGCTTTGATTAAACCTGTTATTACATTGACAGACGGTCTTTGTGTTGCAACTAACATATGGATGCCACATGCACGTGCTTTTTGTGCTATACGAGCAATTGATTGCTCGACTTCTTGTGGTGCCATCATCATTAAATCTGCTAACTCATCTATAACTATAACAATTTTTGGCATTCTATCTTCATATGTTGCTTTCTTATTAAAGGCAGTTATATTTCTTACATGATATTTAGCAAAGACTTTGTAACGTCTTTCCATTTCTTCAACAGCCCATTTCAAACTTTGTGTAGCTGCTTTTACATCTGTAATAACTGGTGAAACGAGATGTGGTAAATCATTATATGGCGCCAATTCCACCATTTTTGGATCGATTAAAAGTAATTTTAATTCTTCTGGATGATTTTTATATAATAAAGACATTAAGATACTATTGATGCATACTGATTTACCAGAACCTGTAGCACCAGCTATTAAAGCGTGTGGTGTTTTGGATATATCCATCAGTAACGGTTCATTGTTAATTCTAAGACCCATGGCTACAGTTAACTTAGATTCTGAATTTTTAAATGCGGGCTCTTCAATTATTGAACGTAAATTTACTGTTGTTGAATTTTGGTTCGGTACTTCTATACCAACTAAACTCGTACCTGCTATTGGTGCTTCAATACGAATATCCTTAGCAGCTAACGCCATCTTAATATCATCTTGTAAAGCAGTGATTCTTGAAACTTTCACGCCTTTTTCAACAGATAATTCAAAACGTGTTACACTTGGTCCTTCTGTTACATTCTGTACCTCTGCTGGTACATTGAAATAATAGAAAGCTTCATTTAACTCTTGTTTTTTATCCTCTATCCAAGACTCATCTACTTCATGTTGTTTAGGTGCTTCTAATAATTCTACACTCGGTAATTTAATGTTTGGCCCTCGACGTATAGTTGGTTTACTTTCATTCTCATTAGCTGTTTTTGTACCACCTAGCTGTGAAGTAGGTTCTGGTTTTAGTAATGGTTCTTGAACAGATTGTCCAGTGTGCTCATTTGGATTAACTGACTGATGATTGTTAACAACATTGCTATCTATAGACGCATCTGATTTATCAGATTGTTGTGTGTTACTATTTGCTGTTTTAGCTTCAACATAATGATGCTCTGTTTCATTTGTTGACGTTTCATCAGATAATGTTTCCTCTTCAATATCTGACGAATGATTTAGATCACTTTTTGCAGAACTGTATTGAACATGAGCTGAATCATTTGTCACACCTCTGTTTTGATGTTCTGAAGAATTCGTATGAGCTGCCTGTGTCTGTTGCTCTGTCGTCTTAAGTTCAGTAGCATTATCGTTTGTTGCACGTTCAGTTGTATGTTCTGTCGCATACTGTATATTTGAACTAGCTCGATTTTGATTCTGTGCTTTTCTTGCATCTAGCATACGTTTTTTATCTGAAGGAGTCATGACAACATTGAAAGGTTTACTCCCTTTCTTAATAGCTGATTTGGGTTGAGTTGGCTGATCGCGATGTGTTGCTTTACCTGTATCAACTTTTGAATCTACTGTATGATTTGTTTCTTGTTCATCTGAATCTTTATCTTGTGACATATTTTTATCATCATGAGCTACTTTTGAAAGACTAACATCTATATCATCTATTGTACTTTCTTCAGAATGAGATAGATTTGAGTCTTCGCTACTACCTTCAGCTGATAACGATGGACTAGCAGATTCAAGAGATTCATTTATCATTGCTTCGGATTCAGATACTTGTGATGTTTCTACATTTTCATTTGTATCGTCATCATTTGAATGTAAAGGCTCATTATTGGATGACGTTAATTCACTCGTGTCATTATCTGCTAACTCTCTGTAATTGGCATCGTCTATGTCAGTTTCTACAGTTTCTGCGTTCTGACTTTCTTCTGTTGATGATTGTATTTCGGTTGTATCTTTATTAAGGCCTCCGTTAGATTGTGAGTTAATTACCTCATCTGTAGGTGTATCGCCAAGCGTATTTGCTCCGTCGTAAGATACATTTTCATCTTTATCTTCTGACATATCGTCATTGATTGCTTGAGATTGTGTAACAGTTTTTTCTGTTTGTGTTTCAGTATCAACATTTACATATTCGTCATTGATTGTATGTATATCACGAATATTATCTAAATTAATTTCTTCGTAATTATACGTTGAGTCAATCCCCTCTTCTTGCTGATTGTCAGATGTATTTTGTGTAACGTTAGGATTTGGAGCGTCTTGAACTGATGCTTCCGAATCATCTTCAGTAGCATTTGTCGTTTGCTCTTCAGCATCTAACGAGCTTTCACCTATGTAGTTTTGAGCTTGTTTTGCATACATTTCATCGATTGCTTTTTGTATACTATCTTCTTGATTCTCTTGATGTTCATGACGTTTTTGTTGTAACGCTTTTTTAAATTGGCGCTTTTGAAGCACTTTTCTTTCACGTTCACGACGTATTTCTTCAACAATTTGTGATGCATAGATATTTTCAATATTAATTGTGTTATCAATTTTTGCACGCTTAGCAAGAGGTTCTTGCTTGGCGATATCTGTTGCATCAAACGAGTTATTTTGTGTCTTTTCGTTTTTACCTTCACTATCTTCTGTTTGTTCAATAGTTGATGAAGATACCTCACCATTATTATCTTTAACAAAATCATCGACATATTGATCGTTATAATATGTCGTATCATCTGAACTCGTATTTTGAGAATCGTGCTGCTCCGTATTATCAAACTCCAAACTAACTTTATCGTCATTTGAATCAGTTTCAGACTGCTGATCCTGTTTAATAACGCCATTAACTAACGGACTAGGTTTTTTTGTACCAAAAATCGCAGAAGGAACTTCGCTCGCTTTAAAATCACTTTGATGGTAACTAGGTGTGTTAGATTTACGTTTTGAAGTCGCATTTGCACGTAAAACATCCGTCTGAATTCTCATTCTTTTACCTTTGTGACTTCTCTGTTCACTTTTTGGTTCAGAAGCTACTTCGTCATGTGTGTTATTTTGTTCTGTACGTTGCGAATCAACATTATTAGAAATTTCATTTTCATACATATGTCTACGTCTTCTTTGTTTGTGGTTAACACTTATATTGTCGTCATATTTGCGATAAGTATGATTATCATTAACTTCAGCGTTCGAGTTATCTACATTTGCATCGCTATTTACGTTATTTGTTTCATTTGCTTCTTCCAAAATACGCATTGGAAATCTAAACTTTCCTTTAGGTCTTTCATAAACATCATTGTTCTGAGGAAGTAATGAATCTTGGTCATCTTGTTCTGTAGCTTTTTGACGTCGTTGGCTTCTTTTATTAAGATAATCTTCACTTGAGTCATTATCTTCTCCAAATAACTTGTCGAACCAGCTCATACGCACATTACCTCCTTTTTATTCTTCAAAAAATGCTTGCCCTACTGTGTAATCATCAGATAAGACCATAATACCTTTTTCTTGTGGTGCGTTTGGTAAGTCTAACTCTTTCATTGAACATATCATGCCGCTTGATGCAACGCCTCTTAATTCAGCCTCTTTAATGACCATACCGCTAGGCATAACAGCTCCAACTTTCGCTACAACAACCTTTTGTCCTGCTTCAATATTAGCTGCACCACAAACAATTTGTAATTTTTCAGTAGCAACATCAACGCTCAATACACTTAATTTATCAGCATCTGGATGCTTTTCTTTTGTCTCAACATAACCTACTACAAATTTAGGTGAAAAATCTGAATCTAACTTATAAGTGAATCCAGCTTCTTCAATAGCAGTTTGTAATTCATTTGCTAAAGTTTCATTTAATTTAACGTGGCCGTTGCCATCTATAGATGATTTTTGTGAAGCATTAAATATATTGAAACCTACAACTTTATTTTCATGTTGTATTTCGACGACATCACCTTTATATTCATAGTTAAATTCACCGTTAGCAGGTTCTATTTGTAAAAATGCTACATCCCCTACTGCTTGTTTATTATAAAAAAGATTCATTAAAATTTACTCCTTACTTCTTATCTTTATTTTCGTATTGTTTTCTTGTCGCTTCTAATCTTTGGATTACATTTGGATCTCTTTTTTGTTTATTATTTTTACCTAAAATGAAAATAGGTTCAAAATGGCCTTTATCATATCCTAAAGATAGTGAAGTAATTGGCACTAAACCATTTGTGAAAAATTCCATAGTTAAATGTGCCATCACATCATAACCTGTTTTATTTCTTATATCAGCTATGATTAATACATCCTGATGTGGCACCGCTACTAACATTTCACCTTCGCATTGTTCTTGTATATTATTTAAAAATGAAGTATTTAATACTCTACTAGCATCATAACCATCATTGGTATTAACAAAATAGAATATATTACCTTTTACTTCATCAGTCGTATATTTATTTTCTAATTTTCTTACGTTAAATAACGCCATCTCTTTTAATTGTTGTTTAGTGAGATTCATTTGTTCTAGTGTTGTTTCATCAATTAGACGATAAGACTTTCCTAAATCCATCGCATAATATATATTAGTTTCCGCAGTATGTTCATCTATAACAAATGCATTGCCGCTTTTGTCCTTCTTATCAAAGCTTGGCGATCTTAATACTGGCATTACTTTAATGTCATCAATATTAGATAATGTAGCGTCATTCATTTGTGCTACAGCTTCCTCCACATAATAGACAATTTCATCAACTATTTTTTCTTTTTGAGATTTATATTTAGCTACAATCGGAGAGAGTTTAACAGTAACACCTTTATCATTATCTAATCTAGATATACGTAATGTTTCATCGTCACGATTAAAACTAAATTTAACGTCTAGATGGTTCAATCGATCTTTTAATTTATCTCTCATTTGAAAGACATTCATGTTTAACACTCCTATTAACGTGCCTTGTTCTAGTTTACAATAAAAGTACCCTTAGGAACAGAAAAAATGTAAGTTCTAAGGGTATATATTTTTATAAATTGATCTGGTTTTCTCTACGAAATGACTCGGCTCATAGCGAAGATAAAAATGCATCAATTTGTTCAATTGATTTGCGCTCTTTACCAATATAGCTACCAATTTGTTGACCAGCACTAAATACAAGAAAACTTGGTATACCCATGATGCCATGCTCAACGCATAAATCAATAAATTTGTCTCTATCTACTGATACAAATTTATATTCAGTGAATTTTTCTTCGATTTGAGGGAGTTCTGGTTCAATAATTTTACAGTCTGGGCACCAGTCTGCAGTAAATAAAAATACAGTTTTTTCATTTTTTAACTGTTCGAATTGTTGTTCACTTTCTAAACGCTTCATCATACCACTCCTATGTTATTTATATTGTAATATTTTAATCTCTTCTTGGTTTAGGTGCGTTATACTCTCCAATAATAATTTTCTTGCAGCTTCATAATCTCTAATATCAAACACTGCATTTGTACTATGGATGTATCGTGCACAAACACCAATGACTGCTGTAGGAATACCGATTTTAGCTTTGTGAATTTCTCCACCGTCTGTTCCGCCTGGCGAAACATAATATTGGTGAGCTATACCAAATTCTTTAGCAAGCGAAAGTAAATAATCTCTAAATGCTGGTTTTAGTAACATTGTGCCATCTTTAATTCTAATTAAAGTGCCTTCCCCTAATTCACCTGACAAGTTTTGCTTGCCTTTCATATCGTTTGCTGGAGAACAATCGACAACAAAGGCTACATCAGGATCAATGAGTTCGGCAGAAGCGCTTGCGCCTCGTAGTCCTACTTCCTCTTGTACGTTAGCACCGACATACAAATCAAAATCCAATTCTACATCTTTTAGTAATTCTAATAATTCGATACCAATTAAACAACCATAACGATTATCCCAAGCTTTACTTACATATCGGAATTCAGATAATTGCGTGAAAGTAGTATCAGGTACAATACTATCACCAATCTCAATACCTCGTTGCGCTACTTCCTCCCTATTTTGTGATCCAATATCTAACAACAAATCTTCAATTTTAGGAGCACCTTCATTACCTGATCTAAAGTGCTTAGGTATATTTGCAACAACACCACTGATTTCTTCACCTTGACGTGACTTTACTTTAAGCCTTTGGCCTTGCCATATATCATTGGCGACGCCACCTAAGTTTGTAAACTGTAGCATACCGTTGCTTGTTACATTCGTCACCATAAAACCAATTTCGTCCATGTGAGCAGCGACCATAATACGTTTAGCATCAGGTTTTTTCGAGCGTTTCACACCGTAAAAGCCGCCCATACGATTATAAATAAATTCATCTACAAAAGGCGCCATTTCAGATTCCATATATGATTTTACATCACCTTCAAAACCAGGCGCACCATGTAATTCTGTTAATATTTTCATTCTTGTTACTGTTTTATTATTGTTTATATCCAACGTGTCTCACTCCTTAAGATTTATTATATCATCTTCATTATGGTAAACTAGAAATATGACTTTATTGGGGGTAGATTGTGTTATGTTGAATAAAAAAAATAGATTCATCATCTTATTTATCATGCTGACAACTATTGTCGGATCTATTTATTTTTATACTCGCCGCAAGCATCAACAATATCAAGATCCAGAAAAAATCATTTCTGAAGTTAGAACCTATTTTATGAATGTTATAGGTTCATACATATTGCATGAACCAATTACTTATAAAGACACAAGTAATACTACGCTTGCTTACCAAGGTGGTATTACTACCCAAAACAATGGGGCACTTACTTCATATGATTTTTTTGTCGATGCAAATAGTGGAGAAATCATTAATATTATTGAATGTGAATGATAGAAGGTTAAAGTTATGAACGTAAAATGTATATAGTATGAGCATAAGCTTCATCTATGAGATGTGAGCTAAGATTGCTTCATATCGTAAAAACTATATACATATTTGAAGTCGAAGAATTAAAACAGATTATGCTCAAGAAATATACACGTATATATCTTAATTCATGTTTTAACTCCGAAGCTTAAATTCATAACTTTAACCTTTTTAATTTCTAGAAATAAATGTTTCAATTTCTGTCATACTCTGTTTATCAAATTTCACTGCAAAATAATTCACATCATGATAATACAAGAACCAGTAATCATTTAAAATATAATTGGGAATTAAGCGTTCTTTCTCTCTTATTGACTGCATAGGATAGTCATCATAAGCAGTTACCCACAACGGGTTTCTATGAGCAATTGTCGGGAATATATCTCCCATGTGAATAGCTTTTTCGCCTTTACTCTCTATCGTAATAATAGAATGACCAAAGCTATGTCCCCCAGTATGCATGATGTGAATACCTGGTAAAACTTCCATTTCTTCATCAAATAGTAATAATTTTTGTTGGAAATCACCGTTATTCTTCGTCCAATAAGTTGATTTACTTCTCAAGTTTGGACTTTGAAATTCATGCCACTCGTCTTGCTGAATGATATGGATAGCATTTTCAAAAACCGCATGTCCTTCATCATCAGTTAAACCTGCAGCATGGTCAAAATGCATATGTGTCATTAACACATAATCAATATCCTTTGTTGTCATATCCAATGCTTCTAAATCATCATTAATATGGCTTTCGTATTCTGCACCAAAATTTCTACGTTCTTTATCTGTTAATTTACCAAAACCTATACCAGTATCTATAATGACATTTTTATCACCAGTTTGTATTAATATTGGATGTGTAGGTAAAGGAATTTGATTCTTATCATTCACTTCGTATTTTCTTGTCCATAAAGCTCGAGGTACAACACCAAACATTGCCCCTCCATCAATATTTGTTATACCTCCGTTTAAATAATGTACGCTAAAATCTCCTAATTTCATAAATTAATTCCTCCTCAGTATCCTATAAACCTTTGTTACTCATTATCTTTTATATTAATACAAACAAACTATTACGTAAAATAATGAACTGTCGAGCAAGATAAGCACTTTACGCTCATGATTTCATACAAAAATACGTTATAATGGCAAAAAAAATTGATAAGGCTTTGCCCTATCAATTGGAATGATTTTATTAAATTAATGGAATTTTGCTTCCATCCGATAAATTCTAGAACCTTTATCAGAAAACTTTCTTTCATATTCTGTCTCTATGTTAGTTTCAACATCTTCTTGATGCAAATTCAAATTAATTTTGGTGAAATACATACCAAATTGCGACATACTTTCTAAACTATATGCAAATAGTCCTCGATTATCAGTTTTAAAATGAAGCTCTCCATCTTTTTTTAACACTTGTTTATACAAAGCTAAATAAGTATGATAAGTCAACCGACGTTTAGTATGTCTTTTCTTCGGCCATGGATCTGAAAAATTTAAATAGATGCGTGAAATTTCTTCATCCTTAAAATATTCATTAAGTTCTATCGCATCGTTACATATGAGTTTAATATTAGTTAAACCTTGATCTAATACTTTATCTAAAACTTTAACCATTACACTTTTTTCCCGTTCCATCGAGATAAAATTGATTTCAGGATATTGTGCAGCAAGCGTAGTTATAAACTGTCCCATTCCTGAACCTATTTCAATGTAAATCGGTTGATCATTATCAAACCAATCACTGATTTGCCCTGCATGACTACCGTCGAGATCCACTATATTCGGTTCTTTTTTTAAGTAGTCTTCAGCCCACGGCTTGTAACGCATTCTCATTTTGATAACTCCTTATATAAATGCATTGTTATTCATAACTTCATTTAAAAATTTAAGCCACATATTCATGTCTTTATAACGTTTCTGTTCCTCATACCACTGTACCATACCAATAGATTGTACGACGGTGTACCATTTCATACGCTTTTGTAAATCCATTGAATCTTTCGTACCATATACATTTAACCACTGAGGCCATTTCTTTTCTGGAACGTAATTGTATAGCAGCATACCTAAATCAATCGCTGGATCAGCAATCATCGCGCCTTCCCAATCAACTAGATATAATTCATCATGATCAGACAATAGCCAGTTGTTGTGATTAACATCACCATGAACTACTGTAAAGAAACGAGGATCCAAGTTAGGCATATGATCTTCAAGATAAGTTAAAGCTTTTCTAACAACATGATGCGTTAAAACTTCTCGTGATAAAGAAGCATTAATCTTGTTTAGTAGAATATCAGGAGTAATCGGCTCCATTTCCATACGTTTTAACATATTAAGTAATGTTTTAGAACTATGAATCTTTTTCAATAAATTGGCTACCCTTTGTTCATGCATTTCGTTGAAAGTAAGTTCTCTACCATTTTTCCAATGTTGCGCCGTTACCACTTCACCAGTTTCTATGCGTTTTGTCCACACTAATTTTGGTACAATACCTTCGGCTGATAATGCCGCAATAAATGGGTTTGAATTTCTTTTTAAGAATAACTTTTGCCCATCTTGTTCAGCCATATATGCCTCACCAGATGCACCGCCTGCTGAATCAAGCGTCCATCCCAATTGATAAAACTGCTCCAACACGTTCACCTCACTTTCAATTAGAAAATGGCTCAAGAAAACAGATTTCGAGAGCCATATATAATCATTTTCTATTACAATATTTTAAACTTCACCCCAAATTTATGTCGCCTCAAGTTTTATGACTGACACAATGTCCCATGTGGTTCAAGTTAAATTATTTAATAACAGTACTGAGTTTCAAATTATAGCAACTTTTACATCATACCATAAATCAATCTCCAACAGAGTACTATTTTAATATTTTTATATCTTTATTTCATGAATTTATTACGGTCAATTTCAAGACTCATAAAAGATTTTATAATGTTTGAGGTTGAATTTCAACCAAAAATGAGAAACAAAAAGATACATTTTACTTTCAATTTTATATTGAAATCTCTTAAACGGCTCAGTAAGCATTATAACATAATTTCAACGTAATTTATGTGACATTTTATATCCATTTATGGAAAATATTAACTATGTGTGTCAATGTATCTATTAAATCCTTCTTGCAATGATTTCGTAATACTACCTACTTCACCATCGCCTACATTTTCTCCATCCAATTTAACGACAGGCATGACTTCTATAGATGTACTAGACACAATGATTTCGTCTGCATTTTTTAAGAAATCCAATGTAAATACTTCTTCATTAAAAGGTATACCTTTATCTTCAGCAACTGATTTGATAACCATACGTGTTATACCATTTAATATATAATTATTTACTGGATGTGTATATATCTCACCATTTTTAATCGCATACACGTTACTAGAAGACCCTTCTGTGACGATATCACCACGGTGTTGAATTGCTTCTTGAGCGTTATATTTAGTTGCGTATTCTTTAGCTAATACATTTCCTAATAAATTCAAACTTTTAATATCACATCTTAACCAACGAATATCTTCAGTAGTAATAGCATTAATGCCTTCTTCAAGCAATTTGTATGGGCGATCATATGACTTCGTAAATGCCATGACATTTGCCTCTACTGATGGTGTAGGGAATGCATGATCACGTGGGGCAGCACCACGAGTTACCTGGATATAGACACCGCCATTAACGATGTTGTTTGCAGATAACAATTCCTGAATCAATTCCGTCAATTCGTCTACATTATATTTTAGTTCCAGACCGATTTCTTTAGCACTGCGTAGTAATCTTTCAAAATGTTCTTTAGCTGTAAAAACATTATTATCATAAACTCTTATATATTCATATATGCCATCGCCAAAGACATAACCTCTATCGTTATAAGGTACATTTGCATCTTGCTCGTCCACAAGTTTTTCATTTATTAGTACTTTTGTCATATTTATTCCTCCACACACAATTTATATAATGACTCCAAGTAAATGCTTGTCGCATTAAATAATTGTTTTTTAGTAATATACTCATTTTTTTGATGCATTAAGTCTTCAGAATCGCTGAACATAGCACCAAATGCAACACCTTTATCTAAATTACGCGCATAAGTACCGCCACCAATAGTATATGGTTCAGTTTGATCCCCAGTTTGGTTTCTATACGCTTCTACTAAACTTTGTACAAATGGGTCATCTTTTTCCACATAATGTGGTGTTTGGTTCTTACCTAATTCAATTGAAAAACCTAATGGATTTATTTCACTCTTAAATCTAGTCAATGCTTCTTCAAATTCAAAGCCTTCTGGATATCTTAAATTGATACCAAATGATCCACCTTTTTGATTATCGTATGTTATTACACCTATATTAGTAGTAACGTCTCCCATTACATCTGTATGGAATTTCATCCCCATTTTTTCTCCAAAATGAGACTCAAATAAATATTTATTACTGAATTCAACAAAATTAGCTGCTGTCTTATCTAAATCTAAACTTGATAAGAAATTCAGTAAATATAAACCTGCATTTACGCCAATAGATGGATCCATACCATGGACTGCTTTACCATACACTTTAAGTACTAATACACCACTATCAACAACACTTTCACCATCAATTTGATTGTCATTTAAATATTGTTCAAAATTTTGAATAACGTCCGTCATATTTTCTTTAACCGCAACATGTGCTACTGCTTCGTCTGGCACCATATTATATCTTTCGCCAGATTTAAATGAACGTAATTCGTATTCAGGTTCATCTTGATCTTCAGCTTTGTCATTTTGAATTACATCAAACGTGCTGATGCCTTTTTCTCCGTGAATAGCTGGGAATTCCGCATCCGGAGCGAAACCTAACACTGGCATTTCTTCTGTTTCGAAATAACGATCTGTACATTTCCAATCTGACTCTTCATCCGTACCAATGATGATATGTATACGTTTCTTCCAATTTACATTCATTTCATTTAAAATTTTGACTGCATAATAAGCCGCAATTGTTGGGCCTTTGTCATCCAAAGTACCGCGAGCTACAATTTTATCATCTGTAACTAATGGATTGAATGGATCCGAGTCCCAACCATCACCAGCAGGAACAACATCTACGTGGCATAAGATACCAAAAAGATCTTCACCTTCACCCGCTTCAATTCGTCCGGCAATATGATCAACATCATGTATTCCAAATCCATCACGTTCTGCAAGTTGGTACATGTAATCTAGGGCTTTACGTGGTCCTGGTCCAACAGGGTTCTCTGAAGATGCCTTATCATCTTCTCTTACACTTTCGATAGATAAAAGTCCTTTCAAGTCCTCAATAATTTGACCTTCATACGCTTTTACTTTATCTCTCCACATTTGCAATCAACTTCCTTCTTATAACTAATATATTTAATATTTTACATGAACTAGAGAAGAAACTACAGTGAGATGTGTCTAATAATTCAAAAAATTAACTGTTATGATTTGTATTAAAACAGTTTAATCGCTATACATTACTATATAAAATACCTGTATTAATATAGAAAAAGAGCGAGATAGAAATTAAATTTTGATTTCTATCTCGCTCCTATGACTTACTAAACATTTAATTAACATATGATAAATGCATTAAGTTAAACAATAGCTAATGTGAATAATTCACTTTAATTACACACATAGATAACACTGTTCATACCTAAGCATACATATATATTTTAAATTCTATTTTTCATCATGTTTGTTACTGTTATTTTTTAATTCTTCTTCTGTTACAACACGTAGGTTGTTTGACGGATCAGCAGCACCTTCATCAGTAAATCTCGCTTCTTCAATATGTTCTTCTTCATTTTCGCTAACTTTTTTAAAGCGATCTTTTTGTTCGTTGATAAATCCTTTAGGATCTTGCTTAACTTTTGAAGCATAACCCTTTGGATCTTGTTTTACTTCATTATATGTTTCTCCAGCCTTAGAACTTATTTGACTTGCGATGTCTTTTGCATTTTGTTTATAAGATTCTGGGTTAGATTTATATTTACTATACTCATCTTTCAATTTATCTCTATTTTCTTTTTTAGAGAGAACAACAGCTGCGGCTGCTCCACCGATGCCTACAATTGCTTTAAATAATTTTGACATAATAACTACACCTCTTCTTTATTTTAATCCTAAACTTTTAAAATCTTGCTGATTTAATTGACGATATTCTCCTGGTGCCAATGTTAAATCAAGATGAAGGTCGCCAATGCTAATACGTTTCAATTCTAAAACTTCATTATTTATCGCATGAAACATACGCTTAATTTGATGATAACGTCCTTCATGAATCGTAACAAATGATTTATACATTTCATCACTTTTCACTAATTCCGCTGGTTTTGCTAATCCCTCATTTAATTCAATACCCACTTTAAATGCATTTATATCATTTTTTGTAATATTTTTTTCAGAAACCACTTCATATGTTTTAGGAACATGCTTTGCTGGACTCATTAAATCGTGGTTGAATTGGCCATCGTTAGTAATTAGTAATAAACCTTCTGTATCTTTATCTAAACGTCCCACCGGAAAAATATTTAAATATTTATATTCATCGACCAAATCAATAACAGTTTGTTGGTTGTCATCTTCAGTTGCTGAAATATAACCCTTAGGTTTGTTTAACATTAGATATACTTTATCGATATATTGGATGCCTGTATCATTCAGTTTTACAATATCAATATCTGTATTTAATTGCCTTTTTGGTGATGTTTCTACATTATCATTCACAGTTACTTGTTTCTTTTTTAATAATTGCTTAACTTCAGTACGTGTACCTACACCCATATTTGCTAAAAACTTATCTAATCTCATTTAATAATCCCTAATTTACGTCTAAGTTTATTTGGTATTTCACCTAAAAATTGATCGGCTAATTTTGTCTTCATCGTGATACCTCCGTAAACAATCATGCCAATGACTACACTTATAATTAAAATAGTTAATGAACCTATTTTAGATTCTGGTGAAATCAGCATTTGTAATATAAATGAAGATAATTCAACGATAATCATCATGATTAAACCATATAGGAATATTTTACCAAAGTGTAACCATGTCTCTGAAAAATCAAATTTTGCATATTTTTTAAGTATATAAAAATTACATAAAACAGCAAACAGTAGCGCAATCGCTGTACTTAAAATCGCTCCAGCTGTATGGAAAGCCATAATGAGAGGTGTGTTGAGTATAACTTTTAAAACAACTGCTGATAAAATTACAAATACAGTCAGTTTTTGCTTGTCTATACCTTGTAGCATGGATGCTGTCACACTTAACAATCCAATTAAAATAGCAACTGGTGCATAATAGAATAGTAGCTGACTTCCATCAACATTATAACTATAGAACACAGTATATAACGGTAATGCTAAAGCCATAATTCCTAAACTTGCTGGTACTGTGATATACATCAATACACCTAAAGAAGTTCTAATTTGTCTATGCATTTCACTTAACTCACCAGATTCGTATGTTTTTGTAATAAATGGAATTAAACTTACTGCAAAACCGGCTGATAGTGACGTTGGAATCATCACTATTTTATTAGTTGTCATATTTAAAATAGTAAAGAAATAGTCATGTAATCGGCTCGGTACACCTGCTAAATCCAAAGCACCATTATGTGTAAATTGGTCAACTAAATTAAATAATGGGAAATTCAAGCTAACAATAACAAATGGAATACTATACGAAATAATTTCTTTATACATTTTTCCATATGAAACGCTTATGCCTGAAACATCTGTTGCAACCATTTTTTCAATATTTGGTTTCCTTTTTCTCCAGTAGTACCACAATGTAAAGATACCCGCTACGGCACCTATTGCTGCAGCAAACGTTGCAACACCATTTGCCTGTAATACACTACCGTTAAAGACATTAAGCACTAAATAACTTCCAATTAGAATAAATAAGATACGTGCAATTTGTTCTAAAACTTCTGATACTGCTGTTGGGCCCATTGATTTATAACCTTGGAACACACCACGCCATGTAGCGAGTAAGGGAATAAATATGACGACCATACTGATAATTCTAATAATCCATGTAATGTCATCGACTGACCATCCACCTTTAGCTCCTGATTCCTGAGCTAATGTGATGCTTGCTATACTTGGTGCTAATAAATATAAAATGAAAAATCCTATAAATCCTGTAATGGTCATAACAATAAAACTGGATTTATATAATTTTTCACTTACTTTATATGCACCTAAAGCATTATACTTAGACACATATTTCGACGCCGCTAACGGTACACCAGCAGTTGCAATAGCAATTGCTATATTATAAGGCGTATATGCATAGTTAAAAGGTGCCAATTTTTCTTCTCCACCAATAATGGCGTAGAATGGAATGATATATATTACACCCAGTACTTTAGTAATCAATATACTAAGGGTGATTAAAAAGGTACCCCTAACTAATTCTTTACTTTCACTCATTCAGATCTTCCTATCTCAAATTAAATTTTTACACTCGTAACTTCAATAATAACGTTATAACCACTTTTTTTCAAAACTATATTACTATAAACTATAAAATAACACTATTTAGTAAAGGGAGGCAATGAAATGTATCAAACAATTATCATCGGCGGTGGTCCGAGTGGGCTTATGGCAGCTGCTGCAGCGAGCAAATTAAGCAATAGTGTTTTATTAATTGAAAAGAAAAAAGGACTAGGCCGCAAATTAAAAATTTCTGGTGGTGGTCGTTGCAATGTAACCAATCGTCTTCCTTATGATGAAATTATAAAAAACATTCCTGGTAATGGAAAGTTTTTATATAGCCCTTTCTCAGTTTTTGACAATGAATCAATTATTCATTTCTTTGAATCTAGAGGCGTATCTTTAAAAGAAGAAGACCATGGACGTATGTTCCCAGTTTCTAATAAAGCTCAAGATGTCGTGGATGCACTTATTCACACTTTGCAACAAAATAAAGTAGAAGTTAAAGAAGAAGCCACTGTTGCTTCAATTTCATACAACGATAATCAAACTTTCCAAGTGTCGCTTAACGATCAACAATCTTTTGAAAGCCAAAGTTTAGTCATTGCAACTGGTGGTACAAGTGTGCCTCAAACCGGTTCTACTGGAGATGGTTATAGATTTGCTGAACAATTAGGACATTCCATTACTGAATTATTTCCTACTGAAGTACCGATTACTTCTGCTGAGTCTTTCATTAAGAACAAACGACTAAAAGGATTAAGTTTAAAAGATGTAGCACTTTCAGTATTAAAAAAGAATGGAAAAACAAGAATCACACACCAAATGGATATGTTATTTACACATTTTGGTATTAGTGGCCCTGCTGCATTAAGGTGCAGCCAATTCGTTTATAAAGAACAAAAAAATCAAAAACGACAAGAGGTACAAATGCAAATTGATGCTTTTCCAGAATTAACAAAAAATGAATTAGAACTAAAAATTCGTGATTTGCTTGAAAACACACCAGACAAGTACATCAAGAACAGTTTACACGGTTTAATTGAAGAGCGTTATTTATTATTTATTATCGAACAGGCGGAGATCCCTGATGATTTGACTGCACATCACATTTCCAATGCACAAATCAATAATATTGTAGCATTATTAAAAGGGTTTACTTTTTACGTCAATGGCACTTTATCTATCGAAAAAGCTTTCGTAACCGGTGGTGGTGTTTCACTAAAGGAAATACAACCTAAAACAATGATGTCCAAAATTATCCCCGGCTTATTTTTATGTGGCGAAGTGTTAGACATCCATGGTTATACTGGTGGATATAACATTACTAGTGCATTAGTTACCGGACATGTTGCTGGCACTAATGCAAGTGAGTTCATTTCCACCACTCAAACACTTTAACTTTAAATATTGAAGGAAAGATTAAATTCGCGATAATACAACGAATGTATTAAACGTCCTCAAATTATAGAATCTATAACCTTTTTTAAACACTTAAACAGTCCATTTTACATACATTTATGTTTGGGCTGTTTTTTTATAAGCAATTCGTACTACCTACAAATTCTAAGCTATTATATCTCAATCGTTCAAAGTTAGAATATCTTCCAAAAGTTCACATAAAAAAAGTGCTTCAAAGTAGGCACTTTTTTATGCGACTGCTTTGAAACACTGATAAATTAAATTCAGTACATGTATATCATAATTCTACAATGAGAAACATGCGATTATTCATTTTATTTTTTTGTAAAAATTAAACACTTTTCAATTCTAAACCTTGGTCTCCCCAAGCATCCATACCACCTTCAACATTCACTGCATTAATGCCGTTTTGTTCAAGATATTGAACAACTTGTGCACTTCTGCCACCAACTTTACAGATGATATAATAAGTATCATTTTCATTAAATTGGTTAAGGTTTTCTGGTATTTCATTCATTGGAATTGTTTTTGCACCAGGAATAATACCCATCGCTGTTTCTTCATTAGTTCTAACATCAACGATATTAACAGGATTAGCATCTAAAATTTCACTTTTTAATTCATCAATTGTAATAGATTCCATTATTAATTCCTCCGATTTATTATTTAGCTACGATATTAACAAGTTTTTTAGGAACTGCGATAACCTTCTTAATGTCCTTACCAGCAATTTCAGATTTAACATTTTCATTGCCTAGGGCAGCTTCTTCCATTGCTTCTTTGGAGATGTCTTTAGGCATATTAACCTTAGCACGCACTTTTCCATTCACCTGAATTACAATCTCGATTTCATCATCAACTAATAATGCTTCATCATAAGACGGCCATGGTTGATAAGTGATTGTTTCTTCATGTCCTAAACGAGCCCACAATTCTTCTGAAATATGTGGCGCAATAGGTGCCAACATTTTAATAAAGCCTTCAATATATGGTTTATAAATCTCATCAGCTTTATAACAATCGTTGATAAACACCATCAATTGACTAATCGCAGTGTTAAAGTTTAATGAATTATAATCTTCTGTAACTTTTTTTACAGTTTGATGATAACTCTTATCTAATGCTTTGCTATTAGTATTTACCACTTTATTAGAAATTAAATCATTTTCTGTAACTAGTAAACGCCAAATTCTATCTAAGAAACGTCTTGAACCATCTAAGCCGTTTTCACTCCATGCAATCGCCGCATCAAGTGGACCCATGAACATCTCGTATAAACGTAATGTGTCTGCTCCATGTGATTGAACAATATCATCTGGGTTAATTACGTTACCTTTAGATTTGCTCATTTTTTCATTTCCTTCACCTAAAATCATACCTTGGTTATATAATTTTTGGAATGGCTCTTTTGTAGGTACAACACCTAAATCAAATAATACTTTATGCCAAAATCTAGCATATAATAAATGGAGAACTGCGTGCTCTACGCCACCAATATATAAATCTACTGGCAACCAATGTTTCAATTTTTCTGGATCAGCAAGCATTTTATCATTATTTGGATCTATATATCTTAGATAATACCAACAACTACCAGCCCATTGTGGCATTGTATTTGTTTCACGACGACCTTTCATGCCTGTAGCTTCATCGACAACATTTACAAATTCATCAATGTTAGCAAGAGGTGATTCTCCAGTTCCTGAAGGTTTAATTTCATCTGTTTCAGGTAGTAACAATGGTAGTTCATCTTCTGGTACAGTTGTCATTGAACCATCTTCCCAATGTATAACTGGTATCGGTTCACCCCAGTATCTTTGACGACTAAACAACCAGTCTCTAAGTTTGTAATTTACCTTTCTACTACCAGCACTTTTATTTTCTAATAATTCAACTGCTTTTTCGATTGCAGCTTCATTATATAAGCCATTTAACTCCCCAGAGTTAATGTGAGGACCGTCACCTGTAAATGCTTCTTGAGTCATGTCCCCACCTTCGATGACTTCAATTATAGGTAGATCAAAGGCTTTCGCAAACTCATAATCTCGTTGATCACCACTTGGAACTGCCATTACAGCACCTGTACCATAAGTAGATAACACATAGTCAGCTATCCAAATAGGAACTTCTTCTCCAGACAATGGATTGATTGCATAAGCACCTGTAAATACACCTGATTTTTCTTTGGCTAAACCAGTACGCTCTAAGTCAGATTTTTTAGCCGCTTCTTTTTGATAAGCTTCTATAGCTTCACGTTTATCTTCAGTGGTAATTTTGTTTACAAGCTCATGTTCAGGGCTTAAAACTAAGAAGGAAGCACCATAAATTGTGTCTGCACGTGTTGTAAAAACTTCTATTTCTTCATTCAGGTTAGCAACTTCAAAGGTAACCGAGGCACCTTCTGAACGACCAATCCAATTACGTTGCATATCTTTTAATGATTCTGGCCAGTCTAAGTCATCTAAATCTTCTAATAATCTATCTGCATATTCAGTGATTTTTAATACCCATTGCTTCATAGGTCTTCTATAAACAGGATGGCCACCTCGTTCAGACACACCATCTACCACTTCTTCATTTGAAAGAACTGTGCCTAAAGCCGGACACCAATTTACTGCCACTTCATCTACATATGCTAATCCTTTATTATAAAGTTGAATAAAAATCCATTGTGTCCATTTGTAATATTCAGGATCTGTTGTATTTACTTCTCTATCCCAATCATAACTAAAACCTAATTCTTTGATTTGACGCTTGAACGTTTGAATATTTTCTTTAGTAAATTCGCGAGGATCATTACCAGTATCTAGCGCATATTGTTCTGCAGGCAAACCAAATGCATCCCAACCCATTGGGTGTAAGACGTTATAACCTTGCATACGTTTATAACGAGAGATGATATCCGTCGCTGTATAACCTTCAGGGTGTCCTACATGTAGTCCTGCACCAGAAGGATAAGGAAACATATCTAAAGCGTAGAATTTCTTTTGTCCTAAATTATCGCTTGTTTTAAATGTTTTATATTCTTCCCAGTAATCCTGCCATTTTTTCTCGATTTCATTATGATTGTAATTCACTACTTCTCCTCCTATTTAATAAAAAGACACCTCAAACTATTATTGAATTACATAGGGACGATTTTCACCGCGGTACCACCCAACTTCACATGATCTGTGCACTCATTTTAATAAAATAGTAAGAGATGTCATCATTTATCTATAAGTCCTGGTAAGTTCACTTGTAGTTTAACGCTAGGTTCCACCAACCCTAGCTCTCTGTAGATAAATCTTAAAGCTACTACTCCATATACATTACTAATCATATTTGAAAAAGACTTTTATTTCAAGAGTAAAACTAAAGAACCACTTCTCTAAAGAGTCACTTCTCTATAGAATCACTTCTCAATTTATTGAGTTAGTGATTCTTACACATGAGCTTTAGCTCAGGTGTTCCACTTTTGAAAAAATGGTCTTATACGATTACTTAAACTCTTTGGAAGTTTATTGAGTTAGTGATTCTTACACATGAGCCTTAGCTCAGGTGTTCCTTATTTTAATATTAATTAAACAAACTAAGTCCGAGACATTTATTTATGCCTCGGACGTTGATTACACTTAATTTTTATTTACAATATTACAAAACTATAGCGTTTATTTCGTTATAGTCAGAAATTACGTTTCCTTTGATAATCTTTTATCATAGATCATTAAAAATATTAACGCTATAACAAGTAAGAAAATCATACTTAAAAACATAGCCTGCATATTAAACGTATCCACCACTACACCACCAATTAATGGTCCAAAAGCTTTACCTACTGTAGCAGCAGAATTAACATAACCTTGGAATGATCCCTCTTTACCACTAGGCGCAAGTTGATTAGCAATAGTTGGCACCGCTGGCCATACAAACATTTCACCCAATGTAAGTATAATCATACCTATCATGAATACTGAAAATTGTTCAGCAAAGCTTGTAACAAAGAACGACAATATAAATATAATTATACCTACAAGCATTTGATATTTCAGATTACCTTTTAACAACCTAATAACAGGTGAAATCAACGGTTGAGCTACCAAAATCATAATACCATTCACTGTCCACAATAGACTATATTGACTCATAGAAACATTTATTTCTTGTGTAAATGAAGCAATAGTACTTTCCCACTGAATATATGCTATCCAACAAATACTAAACATCACACACAGCAACGATAACGCTAGAAATTGTGGTCGATATGCTTTCGATAACAAGCTCATTGCATCATTCGATTTTACTTTCACGTCTAACTTAATATTAAATTGAGTAACTGCAACAATTGCAAAAGCCACATACATTAATAAATTAGCAATAAATATATAATTAAAACTTAACTCTGCTACAAACCCACCTGAAGCTGCACCAATAGCAACACCAAGGTTTTGTGCTAAATAAATCGCATTAAACGTTTGTCGACCACCGTTAGGCCACACCGCACCTGCTAATGCATAAATTGCTGGTATGATCATGCCGCCACCAAATCCCAACGCCACTAACCACACTGCATACCATGGCCAATCGTGAAAAAAATTTAGTAACGTTGTACTCATCAGACAGATGACAGTACCAATCATAATTGTCCGATAACCACCCAGTTTATCAAATAAATTACCACCTAATAAATTACCAACGACCATACCAAAAGAGTTGATCATTAACACTAAGCCAGCCATGGTCAAACTTTTATCTAATTGTTCATTCATATAAATTGTATTTAACGGCCATAAAAAACTTGAGCCTGTGATATTTAATGCCATACCAATAACTAACCACCATACTGATTTAGGCATATTCATAACATTAAGCTCCCTTCTAAAATTAAATTTCTCATTTTACTCTAAACACTATATCACTAAAATATGTTAAAATCTTTAACTAGAATGAATTTAGAAAGGAAAATGTTATATGGGACAATTTTTCCCTTACGCATTCGAGAATAAGAGATATCACACGTGGAATTATCACTTGAAGAATAAATTTGGACAAAAGATATTTAAAGTTGCAATTGATGGTGGCTTCGATTGTCCAAATAGAGATGGCACTGTTGCACATGGCGGTTGCACGTTCTGTTCAGCAGCAGGCAGTGGTGATTTTGCAGGAAATCGTGTGGATCCTATCGAAGTACAATTTAGACAAATCAAAGATAGAATGCACGAAAAGTGGCATGACGGACAATATATCGCATATTTCCAAGCATTCACTAATACACACGCACCTGTTGAAGTATTACGTGAAAAATATGAAACTGCACTAAAAGAGCCAGGCGTTGTCGGACTATCTATAGGTACACGTCCTGATTGCTTACCAGATGACGTAGTTGAATATTTAGCAGAACTTAATGAACGCACATATTTATGGGTGGAATTAGGCTTACAAACAATCCATCAAGAAACTTCAGACCTAATTAATCGCGCCCATGATATGGAAACTTATTATGAAGGTATAGCCAAATTACGTAAGCATAACATTAATATTTGCACACATATTATTAATGGTTTACCTGGGGAAGATTATAATATGATGATGGAAACAGCTAAGGAAGTAGCACAAATGGATGTTCAAGGTATTAAGATCCACTTACTACATTTACTTAAAGGCACACCAATGGTCAAACAATACGACAAAGGTATGCTTGAATTTATGTCGCAAGAAGAATATACAAACTTAGTTTGTGATCAATTAGAAATCATTCCAAAAGAAATGATTGTTCATCGTATTACTGGTGATGGTCCGATTGACTTAATGGTTGGCCCAATGTGGAGTGTCAATAAATGGGAAGTATTAAATGAAATTGATAACGAACTAGCTCGTAGAGCATCTTATCAAGGTAAATTTTTCGAAAGCACTGTAAAATCATGAAATTAGAACGTATTCTCCCTTTTGCCAAGACACTTATCAAACAACACACACATGATGAGAGCATCGTAATCGATGCTACGTGTGGTAATGGAAATGATACATTATTTCTAGCACAACATGTTACAAGCGGTCGTGTGCACGCTTTTGATATACAGGAAACTGCAATTCTAAATACACAACAAAAAACGAAAGATTTTAATAATGTAACACTTCATCATGCAAGTCATTCCGAGGTAAAGCAATATATACCTGTTGAATCACATGGAGCGGTAGATGCTGCAATATTTAATTTAGGTTATCTTCCTAAAGGAGATAAATCGGTTGTTACACTACCGAAAAGTACTATTGCAGCTATCGAAGCTATATTTGATATTTTATCATCAGAAGGTATCATTATCTTAGTAATATATCCAGGGCATGAAGAAGGAAAAATCGAACGCGATGCTGTAATAAATTATTTAAAAAACTTTGATCAAAACAAAGCTCACATTTTACAATATCAATTTATAAATCAGCAAAACGATCCACCATTTATTTGTGCAATCGAAAAAAGATAATAACAAGACACATGCAAATACAAAATAATATATGTATCACAGTACTTATTTTATAAAAAATAAAGCCACAGTGCCTATGCACTGTGGCTTTACTATTCCCTATAGATTAATGATAGATTTAAGACTGTTTTGAATACTTGTTGATTTGCCATCAATTTCTTCTTTAAAGAAATTTAAAAGACTTTCCCGTTGATCTTTTAAATCTTCATTGAAATGTATGATAACTGTACGTTCATCATTCTGTGGTCTTTCTTTAATGATCCAAGTTTTTTCAACTAAATCATTATACGTTCTTGTACGTTTATAAGACTTAATATGAACAAAATCATCCATTTCCTTTAAAGTCATTGAACCTTCTTTCCAAAGTGTAAGAAGAATCAATATTTCTTCTTTTGACATTTTGTATTGCTTTTGTACTTTGGCAAAAATATCGTCAATTTCTTTTAATACCGATTCCAATTGCAATACGCCATCAACTTTATCAGCAAATGTCTTCCCCATATAATAATCCCCCAATCATAGAATAAAGTTTAAACATGTAAAATTAATTCATAAAAACCATCATTCATTGTGATATAAATTCTTCACTGAATAAATATTAGAATTTTTAATAAAATTAATCTTATATACAGTTTAAATTCAAACTATGAATTATGCAATTAAATGAGATATTTTATTTTGCATTTCTTTCAAAATATTGACAGAATTGTTGAATAATCTTTCTTCTTCTTGGCTTAAAGGTATTTCAAATACTTTCACCGCCCCCTGTCGGTTAATTTTTGTAGGCACACCTACATAGACATCTTTTTGGTCATATTCTCCTTCTAAATAACTAGAAACTGTTAAGATGAGATTTTGATTATTTAATATAGCTTTTGTAATATGAACCAAGCCCATAGCGATACCATAGTATGTTGCTCCTTTAGCTTGAATAATATCATAAGCCGCATCACGAGTGTTTACAAAAATTTCTTCAATTCTGTGTTGTTTTTCGGGATCATCTTTAAGTAATTGATATAGCGGTTGACCTGCAATATTTGCTTGTGACCAAACTGCTAATTCTGAATCTCCATGCTCACCTATAATTTGTCCGTGGACACTTCTATCTGATACACCAAATTCTTCTGCCAATTCGTATTTAAATCTTGCAGTATCCAGTATTGTTCCAGAACCAATGACTTTTTCCTTTGGTAAACCTGAAACCTCTCTTGTTACATAAGTCAGAACATCCACAGGATTTGTAGCTACAAGGAAAATACCATCAAATCCTGAATCCATAACTTCAGACACTATATTTTTAAATATTTTTGTATTTTTTTCAATTAAATCTAATCTTGTTTCTCCTGGTTTTTGGGCAGCACCAGCAGTAATTACAACGATGTCTGCATTATCACAATCTTTATAGCTACCCGCTTTAATCTTTATAGGTGACCCACCATAAGGCGCAGCGTGGTTCAAGTCCATCACATCACCTTTAACTTTCTCTTCTGCTAAATCAATAATCACTAATTCATCCGCTACACCCTGAGCAACTAATGCAAATGCATAGCTAGAGCCTACAGCGCCATCTCCAATTAAAACTACTTTATTACTTTTAATATATTCCATAATAAGACTCTCCTTACGTATATGAACTTTAATTTGTGATTTATTTCACAAATTAAATATAACAAAGCACAAGGGAAATTGCAATGATTTTGTGATTTATTTCACATACAAAATATTTCTTTTCCGCTCCGTTATTTTAAAAAAAGAAACCGCACACTATGGTACGATTTCTTATTAAGTGAGCATTTACGACAGCCCTCTATTTAGACTTCTTGCTTATTATGAGACTTCATTTTCATCATGAACTATGAAACCATTGTTACTTGAACTATTATTCAAGAAAGCTAAAATATATCTCATTACTTCATCTCTTTCAGGCTCATTATGTATTTCATGATATAACCCATCCCAAGCTTTGAAATATAATTCTTCAGTAGTTATTTTTTCTTTTATCAAATCCATTGCTGTGACATCAGCTACTTTATCTTCTGTACCATACATTAAAAGCAATGGTAAAGATTTCACATCTTTTAAGTGGTTTACTGTTTCCTTCATTATCTCAATAATTTGTTTATACCAATGATATGTTACTTTTAGTAGCATAAGTTGATCATTATTTGTTTCATCTATTACTTCCGAGTTTCTAGTTAAATCTTCGACTGTAATACCAACTTTAAATCTAGTGTCTTTGGCAAGTTTACCTATATTCGAAATAATCTTATCTTTTCTAGTTTTATTGCTTTTTTTAAACTCAAGTAAAGGAGAAAGTAACATTAAACCTTCGATTGGTACCTCCACTTTTTCAAGTAAGTTTAAAACAATTAAGCCACCCAATCCTACGCCTAAGACATAAGTTGGCAATTTATATTCATTAGCGATTCGAATCCATTCAAGTATATGCTCATGATAAACATCAAAATTATCAATTTGACCTTTGTTTGAGCGTGAAGTTTGCCCTTGTCCTGGCAAATCTCCCATAATCACATGGTACCCATTACGGCGAAGCATTGTAATTACATATGCGTATCTACCTGTATGTTCAAGCATGTTGTGTGCAATCACCACAACACCTTTGGCTTCATTTTCGGTTTCCCATTTCCACATTATCCATACTTCCCCTTCTTCTTTAAATTCATTAAGTATATTGTATCAAAATATCATGTAGTTTTTCCATTTTAAACATAACAATACAACTCTAAAAATAAGTTTATTTCCTACAACTAAATTTATAATGCTCTTGAATATGGCGCTCATGAGTGCATTTAATAATTTAAAGTGTAATATATTTTATTGTAAACGATTTCATTACTATTTGATTCATGCTACACTATTAATGAAACATAGCTATAAGCGGAATAGGAGGAATTAATATGCCAATTGTGAAGAATTTTTTTATCGGATTATCAAATAATCCGCTTTTGAATAAGACCGCCAAAGAAATCGGGCCAATGCTCGGGGCAAATAAAGTAGTTGCGGGTAATACTATTACTGCCTTGGTGGACACAATTGAACGTTTAAATAACAAGGGAATTACTGTTACAGTTGATTGCCTTGGAGAGTTTGTTCTAACTGAAGGTGAAGCAATCCAAGCAAAAGACCAAATCATAGAAGTGATGTATGCAATTTACAATCATAACTTAGATGGTCACATGTCTATTAAACTGAGTCAACTAGGTTCAGAATTTGATATAGATCTTGCTTATCGTAATTTACGTGAAATATTATTGAAGGCAAATCAATTTGATAATATGCATATTAATATAGATACTGAAAAGTATGATAGTCTATTCGATATCACCCAAGTTTTAGATCGCTTAAAAGGTGAATTTAAAAATGTGGGCACTGTAATTCAAGCATATTTATATAAAGCTGATGCACTTATTGATAAATATCCAGAATTAAGACTTCGTATGGTAAAAGGTGCTTATAAAGAAAGCGATACGATTGCCTACCAAACAAAAGAAGAGATAGATAAAAACTATATTCGTTTGATGGAGAAAAGGCTTTTAAATTCAAAAAATGTAACTTCAATTGCTACACATGATGATGAAATCATCAGACATATGAAACAATTTATTAAAGATAATAATATTGAAAGAAGCCAATACGAATTTCAAATGTTGTATGGGTTCCGTACAGATTTAGCAGAAAAAATTGCTGGTGAAGGTAATGGTTTCTGTATCTACGTACCTTATGGCGATGATTGGTTTAGTTACTTTATGCGTAGGCTAGCAGAGAGACCCCAAAATTTAAACTTAATGTTTAAAGAAGTTATGAAACCAGAGATTCTTAAAAAAGTCGGTATAGTTAGTGGTGCTGTAGCATCATTTGGATTAGCAACAACATGTATATATCGTATTTTTAAGAAATAAAATAAATAACGGGTATGCAATACCAAATTTAATAAATTGATATTACATACCCGTTTTGCCACTGTTGGCTAGATTTCTAAATAACTTAATACAAGTAATTTAGTTTTCTAGTCATCATGTACTGTTCATATATTTTATTTTTCAAGTGTATAAATTTACAACTTTTAACCACAATCCTCGTTTAAATACTTGAGGATTTTTATATTTCTCGTAATAAATTTGCCATTTCAATGGCACTAACAGCCGCTTCTGACCCTTTATTACCCGCTTTAGTACCAGCTCGTTCAACAGCTTGTTCGATATTTTCAGTTGTTAAAATCCCAAAAATTACTGGTGTATTAGTCACATCATTTGTTTTAGAAATACCTTTCGCTACTTCATTACATACATAGTCGTAATGTGAAGTCGAACCTCTAATCACACAACCTAGAGTGATAACGGCATCATAATCACTTTTTTCTGCTAATTTTTTAGCTATTAAAGGAATTTCAAATGCACCAGGTACATAAGCAACATCGATGTTTTCTTCTGGTACCTCATGTCTAATTAAAGTGTCTTTCGCTCCATCTAATAAGCGATTTGTTATAAAATCATTAAACCTACTTACTACTATCGCAACTTTTAAATCAGAACCTATTAATTTACCTTCAAAATTCATTATAATTTCCTCCTTATATTAAGTGACCCATTTTTTCTTTTTTTGTATCCATATAATCTTGATTATATTTATTAGTTGGTACGACAAGTTCAACACGTTTAGTAATATTAATACCGTAGTTCTCTAAGCTTTCAAATTTCTTAGGGTTATTACTTAATAAATTAACACTTTCAACACCAAAATATTTCAATATTTGGGCCGCATTTTGATAATTTCTTAAGTCTTCTTCAAAGCCCAAAGCAATATTTGCTGTTACAGTATCATATCCTTGTTCAATCAGTTCATATGCTTTTAATTTATTGATTAAGCCGATACCTCTACCTTCTTGAGGTAAATATAAAATAATGCCACCGTGTTCATTTATATATTTCATAGACGCTTCTAATTGTTCACCACAATCACATCTTTGGCTATGGAATATATCTCCTGTTAAACATGCTGAGTGTATGCGTACATTTTCAGTTTGTTTAATATCACCTTTTACGATAGCCACTATTTCTTCGTCGTTATCAGAAGTTGTAAAACCGTACATATCGAATACACCATAATCTGTTGGCAATTTCACTTTTGCTTTTGCTTCTAATTTTGAAATAACAGACTTACGGTATTTTTCTAAATCTTCTATAGAAATCATTACTAAATTATGTGTTGCTTTAAATGTTTCTAATGACTCACCTTTTGCCATAGTGCCATCATCATTCATAATTTCACAAATTAATGCGGCAGGTTTAGCACCTGTTAATTTAGCTAAATCAACTGATGCTTCGGTATGTCCACGTCTTGTCAACACACCATTATCTTGTGCTATTAATGGAAATAAATGACCTGGTTTATTAAAATCATGCGCACTTACACTATCATCTATTAAAGCTCTTGCTGTCAACATTCTTTCGTCAGCGCTTATGCCTGTAGTTGTATCGACGTGGTCAATGCTAACTGTGAATTGTGTTCCATAAATATCAGAATTATTACTAACCATTGGGTTTAAATCTAATTTTTTAGCTATATCACTACTGATAGGTGCACAAATTAATCCTCTACCATGTGTAGCCATGAAGTTAACTGTGTCATTATGCATCCATTCAGTTACAGCTACTAAGTCGCCTTCATTTTCTCTATTTTCATCATCTACAACGATAATGCTGTCACCGTTTTTCAATGCTTTTAAAGCTTTGTCTATACTATCTAATTGCATATTACCCCTCCTAAAATCCAAATGCTCTAAGTTTTTCTGGGCTTAATTCCGATTCGTTACTATTGATAATTCGTTCAACATATTTAAATAACATATCAGTTTCTATATGCACAGGATCACCAACACGTTTCTGATTTAAAATTGTTGATCTTCTTGTTTCTGGTATAAGATGAATATCAAACTCAGCTTCTTTTAATTGGAAAATAGTTAAACTCACACCATCTACAGTAATTGAACCTTGACTAATCATTTGTTTAATCAGTGATGTTGATGGTTTAATAGTAACGATTTTAGAGTTGTCTGATGCTTGTATACGTATGATTTTAGCAACTTCATCTACATGTCCTAAAACAAAGTGACCACCAAAACGACCTTGTCCACTCATAGCTCTTTCTAAATTCACTTCAGCAGATTGAGTTAATTGGTTTAAATATGTTTTATTCTCGGTACCTTTAATAACTTGAACTGAAAAACTTTGATGATCAAATTCCACCACCGTTAAACATGCTCCGTTAACACTGATTGAATCTCCGATATGCATATCTGATAAAATTGTTTGGCACTCAATCTTTAAGTTAACTACAGACTGTTGCGTTGATACTTTTTTTATAGTTCCAATTTCTTCAACAATTCCTGTAAACACCGACAATCACTTCTTTCGTAACTCTAATTTGATATTTTGCTCAAGCATTTGTGAATTTACAATTTCAAACTGTGGTGTTTCTGATAGATTAAAAATACTTTCACTTTGGAAAAATTGATAACTACCAGAACCACCTATCATTTTCGGGGCGTAATATAATATTAGTTCGTTCGTAAATTTAGATTGAAGAAATTCAGAAGTTACTGCGGGCCCTGCCTCTACTAGCACACTTCCAATCCCTCTTTGATATAAATCTTTTAATATATTTTTAATTGAACAATTAGTTAATTCTATGATTTCTACATGTTCGATATTTGTTTTTAAATTTTTATTTTGAGTATAAATCAATATTGGTTCATTTCTTAACTGAAAAATATCTAAATTAAAATCAATTTCACCAGTTTTAGATAAGATGACTTTTATAGGATGCTTACCTTCTTCAATACGTGTAGTATATTGTGGATTATCTGCATGTATCGTGCCTTTACCTGTCAAGACTGCGTCGTGTTTATGACGAAGCTGAAATACATCATTTTTTACTGCTTTATTAGTAATCCATTTACTTTCGCCTTTATCAGTAGCTTGTTTACCATCAAGACTACATGAGACTTTAACTGTAACTTCTGGAATGGATTCATTCTTAGCTATAAAGAAATCCCTATATAGTGATTCTGCCTCTGATTGAGGACGGAATATCACTTCGACACCAGCCTGTTCTAATATGTCATCACCTTCAGAGGGCAATGTTGTGTCTTTAACTGCATAGACAACCTTTTTAATACCCGCTTCAATGATTTTATTTACACATGGTGGCGTAGAACCATAATGCGTACACGGCTCTAGCGAAATATATATAGTTCCTCCTCGTGCATTATCTTGGGCCATATCTAAAGCTTGTACTTCAGCATGCTTGCCACCTTTTTGCAAATGGGCTCCCATGCCAACAATACGTCCATCATTTACTACTACAGATCCAACTGGTGGGTTTAAACCCGTCTGACCTTCTACCATTTTTGCTAATTGAATAGCGTAATTCAAATAATGACTCATTTTATCACCTCTAAAAAATAAAAAAACACCTGAACTTAACATTTCAGGTGTGGGATATATATTGATATAACATTTTTAGCAATAGTAAAATACACACTTATACATATTCAAATAAAAGCGTATGCTAAATAAACACTTAAAAAGTGCTATTTTCAAGTTATACTTCATTCTTTCTCCCATCCAGACTTTACTGTCGGCTCTAGAGTTTCACTAGATCAGCCACATTTGTTTCAACAAATGCAGGTCGCAGGCTTAGTTTACTGCCGGTTGGGAATTTCACCCTGCCCCGAAAGAATATTTATGAAATTGTATTCGATGATTGAGTCAGGTAACTTTGAATAAGTTACAAAATAATGGTACTACACTTTTGAGAAAATGACAATTCTTATTACCTAAGTCGGCTTTATTTTTTTGCTATGCTTTACATTATTACAATTTAAAGCATAAACAAATTAATTAAAACCAAGAGATTAAGGCGCGAATACCAGAAAAAAATAATAAAAAACTATAACTCAGTTAACTCACAACTTATTTAAATAATCTATCATTGTGTCATTTATCCCTAAATAGTAAACACCTTTATTTTGTACTTAACAAATGGTCAACCACATTAACAGCTTGTTTTACAATCATCATAACGCCGTTACGTGATTGATTAATTCCGTTTGTCAATTGGCCAAGCGCATACATATGTTTTAGCGTGCCATAGCGAGGGCTTATAATTTGATTGGTTTCAGCAACAATTTGAATTCCACCAAGTGGATGCGCTTGTACAACCTGTCTGTTCTCGAGATTTAAGACGAGTTGGTCATCACCATCTAAATCTGCAAGTTGTGTCTTTGATCCTGTAGCATTAATTACAATATCAAACCGTTCTACTGACGCATCTTTATATTTAAAGTTGAACTTATTATCATTATATTGAACATCCTCTAAATCACGCTTAATTTTAATCGTGCCATGGTTAATGTGATCTATCAATAATCGTGCTGTTTGAGGCGGCATCGGGTTTGAATTCTCTTTTAATATAGGCTGATAATTAGTTAAAAATCTTTTTTGATCCTCTCTACTTAAACTATTCCAAATCCAATTTAAATTTTCTTTCGCTAATTCAAGTATACTTTGCAACTTCCCTAATTCATCAGCATGTTCTAAATCATAAGTTAAATCTTTAATTGGATCATCTTGGTTACGATGAACTAACGTTTCGACATCAATATGATGCAATGCACAATCTTTCAAGAATAACTTTATCGCCTCATCTAGAGGTACATTGCCAAAATGCTTGCGCTTTATCTCATTAAAATTTTCTGGAGTTACATATTGAAAGTCTATATCAGGCATCTCACCTCTCACACTTGGCAATCGCCCTTTTCGACTAGCAACAGTAATGGGTAGTTTAGGATGATGTGCCGTTACATAACGAATGACATCTAAGCTTGCTAATCCTGTACCAATAATAGCGATATCCTCGAAATCTTGTACATCGTCTAATGTATTATAGGTCGGATATGGTGTTTTAATATAACCACGTATCCCCTTTAAGCCATATGGATCATGGTATGACAAAGTACCAATAGTCAAAAAGACGACCTCATACTGTTTACAATTTTCTGTTTCTTTAGAAGTACAAACACAATATGTCACATCTGTTTGCCCTATTTCTGACTCAATAAATACTTCATTAACTTCTTCTTTGATTGTATGTATATTGTCGTAATCATGGTTAAACTTCTGCAAATAATCTTTCATATAATGACCAAATATAAATCTTGGCAAGTATTCTGGATTCGAAAATTTAAATTTAGATTGCATTTCATACCATTCATAAAACTCTCTATGGTTATCTAAATTCAAAGACATTTGTGCTGCCGGTAGGTTGATCAATAATTCTGCACTGTCATTTTGAAAAGGAATACCCTGACCCATATTTATAGGATTGTCATATACATCAATATGCATTTTAGAAAAATAATCACTTTTCACTAATTCTTTTAAAAGCGTGACACCTGCAGTGCCCATTCCAATGATGGCAATTCTCATAGTACACTTCCTTACTAAGATTATTTGTCCTTATTATACCAATCCTTTAGTGTATATTACACATTAATGGTCTACTACTATTTTATCAAGCAGTGTTATAATGTTTTGCTAAGTGTGTTAATCTTAATATATTGCAATAATAGTTTTTTTAATATATATAAGGAGTTTAATAATGAAACATTTAAGAAGATTTTTATTTTTCATTTTAGCAAGTACCTTTTTACTATCTAGTTGCGATTTGCCAGGATTAGGCGGTGGCCAAGCAAAAAACACTGTTAAAATATCAGCTTTAGCTACTAGTGAATCACAAATTATGGCTTATATGTTAAAAGAACTAATTGAACATGATACAAAGGGTGAAACATCTGGCACTATCATCAACAATTTAGGATCTGCCACAATACAACACAATGCATTAATGAATGGCGACGCTGATATATCAAGTACTCGTTACACTGGCACAGATTTAGTTGGTGTACTTGAACAAGAACCTATTACAGATACAAGTAAAGCTATGGCGATTACTAAAAAATTATTTAACCAAAAGTTTAATCAAACATTTTTTAATTCTTATGGTTTCGAAAACACATTCGCATTTATGGTCACAAAAGAAACCGCAGAAAAATATAATCTACAAACTGTTTCAGATTTGAAAAAAATTAAAGATAAAGTCAATGTTGGAACAGATACAACTTGGATTAAACGTGGTGGGGATGGATACGCGCCTTTCCAAAAGCACTATGGCTTCGGTTTCAATTCACTTAAACCTATGCAAATCGGTCTTGTGTATGATGCGTTAAAAAATAATAAATTGGATGTGGCATTAGGCTATACAACAGATGGAAGAATAGCTGCATATGATTTAGTTGTTTTAAAAGATGATAAAAATTTCTTTCCACCATATGATGCCAGTGCAGTTGCTCCAAATAAGTTACTCAAAGAACATCCACAAATTAAAAAAGCAATCTCGAAACTTGATGATAAAATTAGTACAGAACAAATGCAAAAATTAAATTATGAAGCTGATGGTAAAGGAAAAGAACCAGCAGTTGTAGCTGAAACATTCTTAAAAAAACATAATTATTTTGATGAAAAGTAGATAAATATTAAAATGTTAATCAATCTCAATTAATTTAAACAATCTTAAGTAGGAAGTGACACTATGAAATTTATTTTTAAAGTATTTATCTCAACGCTTATGTTATTTATTCTTATTAGTCAAAAAAATAAAGCTAAATAAATTAGAGCATCCCTCATTTATAGTGATTATAAAATAATAAAAAGCCAAACGTCAGTTGACGCTTGGCTTTTTATTATAAATATTGAAACTGAAATTGAAAACTAGCTTTTCTAAATGACCAACCAGCACCTATCCCCCTACAATTCCGAACAGTATTCTGTCCAAAACTACATAGTTATCCATTTACAAATCAATAAACTATGATAACAACTATAAAAAATAAAAAAACTGCCAACAAAGTTAACACTTCATTGACAGGATAAGCCATATGCTTGATACATGGCTATTTATTGCGTTTTATGCTTTTCATCATCTTTATAAACAAAGTATTTATAATACTTACCTTCTGTTTTCATATCATTATAGAAATTGGCCATTAAGCTTGCATTACTTTCAGCCCATTTAATGTCAGTAGCGTATTGATGTTCACCAGGATTTTTAGGATTCCATCTCATGCTATAAAGTGTGTTCTGGTCTTTATTTGATAAAAAGTGGTCATGAATAAAGTTTGCACCACCACTTATGGCTTTTTCTGGTGTGTCCCAACCATGTTTCTTGGCATATTCTGATCCGGTTTTGATTGGATCTTCATCTAGTGCACCGACCCCAAAAAAGTTATAATATTTTTTTCCATCAATTTCTACACCACTTGCAAGTTCACTCTTAGCTGACCCTGTTTCTAGTAACGCATGAGAAATCAAATAAACTTCATTTACATGTTTATTTTTCGCTGCTTGTATAAAGTCATCTGAATGTTTTAATAATATTGGATTATCAATTAACATACGTTTAATTCTGTTTTCATCAATGCCTTGGTATTTATCCAACTCTAAAAATTGGTATTTTTGCGTATCACTCTCTATAAACTCACTACTATTCATTGCGGCTTTTATCTCAGTAGATGATGCATCTCTCCAACTTTTATTATCTTTACTTGAAACTTGTTGGCTTGTGTAGTTATCAATTTGCTTTTTAGATGCTTTATCTAAAGTAACTTTTAGGTTTTCAACTTTTTCTTGTTCGTTTACATCTTTAAAAAAGATTTGATCTGATATCATTGAAAAGACAACAACAACAGCTACACCTAAGATTATCAATAAACCAATAATTGATAATATAGAGCCCTTTTTATGCTTCGTCATGTTCACACCTCTTAGGTAATAATTAGGAATGGAGCCTCTTTAATCTTATGTAATACTACTATTGAGACTATCTGATAATAAAGTTTAACACTAAATACTTAATCGTACAATTTAATCTGATTGTTGTCACATATTCATAAAAAAAAGTAATGAAATCTTAATTTCATTACTCTTGACTTTTACGATATTCCATTATGATAAAACTTGCTGCTTGGGATCTATTTTTATAATAATAACGGTTCAAATCTATTGCACCTTCTATTTCACCATCTCGATACATCATTTCGTTTGTCATATTATTAATCATAACAAAGTCTGATTTATCTTTAATTATATCTAAATCATTATGTTTCGCAAAAAAATGTTCTAAATTTAAATGTGCGTAATCCATACAAACCTCCTGATAATTGTCCGAAGATAATATTTATCTCTAAATGTTATATCTTTAAGTTGAATACGCGTTAATGTTATAAAACTTAAATTTATCTACCTTATGACTTCTATTTAACACCTTATGTTACTATTTAGCAAATGAAATTTATTATTTTTCACAATAAAATAAATCTATCCGGAAATTTATGTTGTATATACAACGATGGAGTTTAACAATGAACTTTAATGAATTATATAAAAATTCCAAGCATATTATCTATTTTCTTCTAAAAAAATATAATATTAAGTACAATAATGATGAATATGTACAATTACTTACGATAAAAATGTGGGAATTATCAAATGTTTACACCCCTCAAAAATCTTCTTTAAATTCATTTTTATATTGTCGTCTCAATTTCTTTATTATCGATCTTTTTCGTTCACAACATACTATTGAGACGTATAGCATATTTGAATTAGATAACCTTGCTAACATTAATGCCCCTTTTGATGATGCTCGACTCTTGTATGATAATTTTCTTTCCCATTTATCAGAAAAAGAACAACTATGGCTACAATTAAAATTAGCTGGCTATAAGCAAAAAGAGTTAGCTAAAGCATTACATTGTTCAATTTCCACACTAAAAAATTATCAAAATAGAGTCAAAATCAAGTATAAAAATTATTATCTTAATGAATGAGGTGAAATATTCATGTCTAACTTAACTAAAATATTGTATTTCAAAACGGCAATAGGACCTGAAATACTTACAATATGCCAATTCACTACGCATCAATTTATATACCCATCTCCAATTAATCAAACTATTAACTACGTTTTAGAAAAATATCAACGTTCACATAAAGTACAGCTTGAACAATCTAAACGAATATTAAAGATTAAGAAATTAGTACCTATTTTTATTGATTATCAAACAACAATATTCCCTGTAAAACCTCAACGTTCCCCGATACAGTATTATATCAATACTTGTACTATTAACGGATTAAAATCCAAAGGTTCATCCACAATCGTATATTTTGATAATGGTACATTTATCACTGTAGATGCCCCATATATTTTTATATATAAAAAATGGCAAGAAAGTTTAACACTTTCTCACCTTTTAAGCTAGTTTCATCGTTATAAAGTTTTATTGTGCTTATATTCCAATAATTTTTTAGTGAAATATCCAGTTACTACTTTTATCATGTATAGACTGACTATAACTAATAGCAAAGCTCCCACCAAAGTTAATACAACAGTAACTGTTGATAGCTCGACTTCTGGCTTAATGAAATATTGTACTGAAGTCAAACTTGTCAAAAAACCGAACAAGAACAAACCAATAAGTAAGATGTACGTACCTAAAATGCCTAATAATAATACGAATAATTGCGTACTTGAAACTACTTTTTCTTTAAAAATATATTCCTTCAAAAATTGATTTGAGAATGCAACTGGACGATTTAATTGATCGCTTTCATTTAAATCAACTGTTTTAGATAACACTTCATCTAATTTATTTTTCTCTTTTTTGTTTAAAAACCATAATTGCTTTTTCACTTTTTGCTCAAAGATATTTGCTTTCATTTGAAATGTTCTCCTTTATCACGTTCACATCACTTCAGTTACTTTCTTAAATGATAAATCAATTATCACAGTGATTCAATTAAATTTGATGGTTTTTAAAAAAATATGTCTTATCACTAATTTATTTCTTTATATTTAGTCAACGACTACGATGCCAATTAACTTAGCAATTTGAATAGCTTGTTCACTCGATACTTTACACCCTATTAAATCATCTTTTCCAACAGTGATATGTCCAAAAAACGATTTACTTATATCACAACTTTTTAATGACGTTTGATAGATTGACATATGATTTAGATTAGAGTCTAAAAATTCCACGTTTTTAAGCAGTGTATTATGAAATTCAGCATTTTCTAGATCACTTGTATTGATTCTAAATGCATCAATTTTCGATTCTACTAAATTTATAAAATTTGCTTTTACTTCTTCAAATGTAATATGGCTTAATCTCATATTTTTGAATAATGTTCCTGTCATTCTACAATTTTTAAAAGTAACCCTATGAATCGTCCCATAATCCATCTGAGAATTAGAAAAATCGCAATTTTCAAATACAACATCTGTAAAATCGGCACGCCCTAAATCTGAATTAGCAAAACTACAATCTTTGATTGTTGATCCATATATTAACAACCTATCTAATATTTTTTCTTCCAGTGATGAATTTGAGATTTCTGCTAATTCTATTAGATCATCAACTTCATCAAATACATCTGTTAATTCTTTCTTTTCTAAATAACCATTAATATTAGGTGGCTGTATCTTCATTACTTCACTCCTCCCTAGCTAATCATTGCATGCATCATTACATTGTACAAGGAGTGAATTAGCCAGAAATTTTATAATATACAGTATATCAGATATATTTAAAAACTTTATATTTTTAATGTATAAAAAAGACCTGGACATTACATTAGATTAATAAATGTCCAGATCTTTTTTAGTTATATTTAAATTACAATTAAAACTCAATTTACTTTTACAATTAAAGAATTGATAAGCCTGAGCTTTGGATATCTTTTGCAAATCCTTTAACTGTATCAACTGAGAGTTCATTAATGTCACGGCCAAGATTGTTGTTTACTTTTTTAACTACATCTGCTGGGCATGTGATAATATCAGCGCCAACTTCATCAGCTTGTATAACATTAATTACTTCACGACAACTAGCCCATAATAATTTCACGCCGTCTTTACTATGTGTAATTTCAGCAGCTTCTTTCATCATAGGAATTGGGTCAACTCCTGTATCTGCAATACGGCCAGCAAATACTGATACATAAGTTGGAACACCTTCAGTTACAGCATCTGTAATTTCTTTAACTTGATCTAAAGTATAAACAGCAGTTACGTTTAAACGAACATTTTCTGCTGATAATTTTTTAATTAGAGAAATAGTTGATTCACCTTTTGTGTTTACAACTGGAATTTTAACAAATACGTTACTACCATATTGTTTTAAAATTTCAGCTTCTTTTGCCATAGTTTCTAAATCATCTGCAAATACTTCAAATGAGATAGAAGCATCAGGAATCTCGCGAACAGCTTCTTCAGCGAAAGCTTTATAGTCGGTTACACCTGCTTTTGCCATTAAACTTGGGTTAGTAGTAAAACCATCAACCTGTTTATTTTTATAAGCTGCTTTCATTTCTTCAATATCTGCACCATCTGCAAATACTTCAACATTTAATTTTGCCATTACTTATTCCTCCTGACTTGATTAAATAATTCAACAAAGAATTATTTGATAACGGTTATTAACCATACAACTTAGTTATACCACCTATAAAGAATTAATTCTAATTTTTTGCTTAAAATCAGAATATTTTTACAGTAATATTAAACTTTTTTTTATAAGAGAACTAATCCTACATAAGCATATATTCAATATGTTATTATACTATATAAATATAAATTGCATTAGTTTTTTGTAAATTTATGGTATTATTGTTAAATGAATTGCATTAGGAGGTACAAATGGCACGTTCAAAACTTTACTTTTATTTATCTACTTTATTGGTTATTATTAGTTTTTATTTTAATACAAGAAACCCTCTATTAAATATGCATTTTAATTCGATGATAAAATTAATATTTGTTTGTAGTATTATAAATGCTATCATTTTAATAATTTCCATTATCTTTGCTGATAAATCAATCAAACATCTACATGAAGAATCAGATTGGATACGAAAAGCAAGTAAGATATTACCATACGTTATTTTAATCGTAATTGTTATTCATATTCTTGCTTCTCTATCAACATTTGGCATAATATTCTAATTAAGGGGCTAGGACAACAATTGATGTCTTAGCCTCTGTTATTATGGTTAAAGTGAACCTTTGATTTAATAAAATTATGCATATGTCCATACAATTCGGACAATTATAAATACATTCTAAATTTCTAGTTATATTTGATATTATAAAACAATAATTAAGCTTTAATAGCGATAACCATGTTGCTAAAACTTACACTGATTTTAAGAAAGGAAGCATGCCAACAATGCAATATTTATATATTTTTGTCGGAGGCGCTGTCGGTGCACTACTGAGATATTTTTTTTCATTTATGAGCGTTAATTCTACAATTCCTACTGGTACATTTATCGCTAATATTTTAGGCGCTTTTTTAATGGGGTTTCTAGGGACGCTAACTTTACAATATTACAAGAATAATCCACATTTAAAAAAAGGCATTACTACAGGTTTATTGGGTGCAATGACTACTTTTTCTACATTTCAATTTGAACTTATACATTTATTCGAGCAGCAAGCTTATTTAGCTGTTACAATTTACGCAATCAGTAGTTATGTTTTAGGAATTTGTTTATGCTATATTGGCGTTAGATTGGGGGCGCGTATCTCATGATTAACTGTTTATTAATCATGTTAGGTGGTGGCATAGGTGCAGTCATCCGTGGTTTTATTACTAATTTTTGTAATCGCAAATTCAGTAGTATATTACCAGTTGCAACACCTTTCGTTAATATAGTTGGTAGCTTTATCATTGGTTTTCTAATAGGCTCGTCACTTAAGTTAGATTGGATTGAACCCTTTGTAATCGTTGGTATTTTAGGCGGTCTTACTACCTTTTCTACTTTATCATCTGAACTCGTCGAACTATTAATGACTAAAAAGAAAATCATTTATTTCATTAGTTATTCTGTACTACAATACGGCGTTTCCTTTTTAGCCTGTTTGTTAGGTTACATACTTTAACGAAAAACCTAAAAAGTGCATTATAAAAAGCCACAAAAACAATTTAATGTTTTTGTGGCTTTTTATGTCATGTACATTGTCCATACTTATTAATGACAATTTCATTAGTCTTGTCATACTATATCATAAACTCAACTAAATCAAAGTTAACGAGTATATATCATTAACTCATTAATTTAATTATTAACACTTAAGTAATCATACTATTTTATATAATTCTTTAATGACCACTGTATTTTGCAGGATCTGGTCCAATTCTACGATCTTCATTAAGGTTATCTAATTTTTCTATTTGTTCAGCTGTTAATGCGAAATCAAATACATTAATATTCTCTTCTATTCTAGACGGAGTAACCGATTTTGGAATTACTACAACACCATGTTCAATATTCCATCTAATGATTACTTGAGCAGGTGATTTCCCTACTTCCTTTGCAACTGCGTTTACTGTTTCATCTTCTAAAATTTGTGCATTCATTAATGGTGACCATGACTCCATATGAATATTTTGAACTTCCAGATATCTATTTAAAGAAGATTGTAATAGATATGGATGGAATTCTACTTGATTTATTACTGGTTTAATTGAAACTTGTGCTAATAATGCTTCTAAATGTTCAATATTAAAGTTACTTACACCAATATTTTTCACTTTATCATTTTTATAAAGGTCTTCCATACCCTGCCAAGTATCAATCATCAGTGCTTCATCAGTTCCAGGCCAGTGCATTAAATATAAATCTAAATAGTCTAAACCTAATTTGTTTAAACTTGTTTCATATGCATCAGCGACATTTTGTCGACCGTAGTCATCAAGCCATAATTTAGAAGTAATGAATAGGTCACTTCTTTTTAATCCTGTTGAAGCTAATCCTTCAGCAATACCTTGACCTACTTTATCTTCATTTTCATAAATCATTGCTGTGTCAATATGTGTATAGCCGTTTTCAATCGCATGTTTTACTGATGCTGCACATTCATCATTATTCTCCACGCGAAATGTGCCCAATCCAACAATCGGCATTTCATTCCCATTGTAAAATGTAATATTTTCCAAGTTAAAATCCCCTTTTTATTTTGTTATTTATTATACTAATCAATATTCCCAAATATATAAATAAAAATGCCTATATGTTTACAATTCATTCTTATTTTTGAAATTCTTTATAGCATATGTCATCAATCACCTATTTAATTTATAGTTAAATTAAATAGTCAGGCTGTATCAGATTATATTTTTAAAATTTTATAGTCCAAAAAAACTGTCAACAAAAGTCTAAATACTTTTGTTGACAGTTTATACTACATAGCATGATTTATTCTCAAAATATGAAATTTATTTCTTTAGTTAAATGATTCAATTTCATCCATAACACGTTGTAAATCTTCAACGTTATATTGAATGCGACCATGGAAGACGAATTTATTGAAGAATTCATCCAATTGTTCTGGACCAACTAACACTTTGGTATTTGAACTTTGCGCATAGTTTGAAATTGTTACATCACCCTCATTTTTAGGATTGAAATATAAAATGGTAGTTGGTGTGAATTTTAAATTCAATTCAGTTTGAATATCACCCGCTAGTTTCTCAATATCATTCAAATGAGTCGTATAATTAACAAAAGATAATGAGTTTTCATCTTCGTTTTGATCTAATACAAGTGTTTGTGGTTCTTGTCTATCAAGATCCAACGCGTTAAAAACTTGCTCCATTGTTGGTTGTTCTTTAAATTGTGCAGCACTCACGCCATTGTATACGTGACCTTTTAATAATTGTGAGTCAATTATATATAAACCAGTACGCGTAAGTACTAAATGACTAATACGCTGTACATCATTAAATTCATTCTTAGGTAAAAATATATTAGCCATAATGTGCATATCTTCTGGACGAATTCTTTTCTCATTTACTAATCTTTCTCGAATACCAATAAGTCTCATATCAGTTACATATTCACTTTGATTTTTAGAGAATAATTTCAATGCATCAATTTCTCTATTTTTCGAATTAACTGTAGCATTATATTCTTCTTTTTGCTTTGTTACTGTTTTTTTATTTTCTATTCTTTCTTTTTCTAGTTCTTCTTCATGCTCATCGCTTAGTTTTTGTTCTCTGGTTTTGTATTGTTCTTCTACCTTTTGTTGTGCTTTCTTCTTACTTTTCAAAGCAATGATAAATAAAATGAAACAAATTACTGCTACAACAATTGCCACAATTAAACCAATCTCTAATGGTCCAAATGAATTCATAACAAAAAACGCTCCTTTATGTGTTCAGTAACTTAATTATAATAGATAAACGTATAGCATTCGAGAGTAAAGTTAAAAAACTTTTGTTCTAGTTAAGCTTTAACTGTATCTTTTAATAAATTAATTTTATCTAACTTTTCCCATGGTAATAATACGTCTGTACGACCAAAATGGCCATATGCAGCAGTTTGTTTATAAATAGGGTGTTTCAAGTCTAACATTTTAATAATTCCAGCTGGTCTTAAATCAAAATGTTGTCTAACTGCCTCAACCAATTCATTTTCTTTAACTTTTCCTGTACCAAATGTATCTATAGAAATAGAAACAGGCTCAGCTACACCAATCGCATATGCAAGTTGTACTTCACATTTGTCTGCTAATTCAGCAGCAACGATATTTTTTGCTACATAGCGTGCAGCATAAGCAGCAGAACGGTCAACTTTAGTTGGGTCTTTACCACTAAAGCATCCCCCACCATGACGTGCATAACCACCATACGTATCAACAATTATTTTACGTCCAGTAAGCCCTGCATCACCTTGTGGTCCACCTATAACGAAACGACCAGTAGGATTGATATAAAATTTAGTGTTCTCATCTAAAAGTGCTTCTGGCACTGTTGGATAAATAACATGTTCTTTAATATCATCTTGAATTTGTGCTAATTCGATATCTTCAGCATGTTGTGTTGACACGACAATCGTATCAATGCGATGTGGTTGATCTTGCTCATCATATTCCACAGTTACTTGTACTTTACCATCAGGACGTAAGTAATTTAATATTTCATCTTTACGTACATCTGATAAGCGTTTCGCAAGTTGATGCGATAAGAAGATTGGTAAAGGCATGTATGTATCCGTTTCATTCGTAGCATAACCGAACATCAAACCTTGATCTCCCGCTCCTGTAGCTTCGATTTCTTCTTCTGATGCGTCTTCACGATACTCTAATGCTGTATCGACACCTTGAGCGATATCTGGTGACTGTTCATCAATTGCCGTTAATACTGCCATTGTCTGGCTATCATAACCGTATTTAGCACGCGTGTAGCCTATCTCTTTGATTGTTTCTCTAACCACTTTCGGAATATCAACATATGTTGTTGTTGATATTTCTCCTGAAATTAACGCCATGCCAGTAGTCACTGTCGTTTCACAAGCAACACGTGCGTTTGGGTCATCTTTCAATATTTCATCCAATATAGCATCAGATACTTGATCCGCTATTTTATCTGGATGCCCTTCTGTTACTGATTCTGAAGTGAATAATCTTCTATTGTAAGTCATAATTTGCTCCTTTAGTTTTAAATTACGAAAATTCTCTCTCTGTTGAGCTCATTAAAAAAGCCTTCTACACTATCAATAAATAGAGAGAAGGCCCTTATACGTCCATTCGCTCTTATCGTTCAGACGATATTTGTCTGCAAACGGTTTGGCACCTTTCTTCGTATTAAGAAGAGGTTGCTGGGCTTCATTGGGTCCATGTCCCTCCGCCACTCAGGATAAGAGAATCCGTTAAGTCCTATAGTACAGAATCAACGATATAATGTCAATTTTACATTTATTAATATTTATTTAAAATTCCTTTTAAATTGGTATGGACTATTGATATATATGTGTTATACTCTGTAATTGTAAAGGCTTACAATAACTAAATAGCGTTGGAGGGATTAGTATGGCTGTAGATACATACACTTATACAAACAAAATTGAAAGTATTTTAGACAAAAAATCTTCATTATTTCAATTATCTACAACACAGTTGTATAACAAGATTTTAGATAATGATGAAGGCGAACTTACCGAATTAGGTGCAATTAACGCTAGAACAGGTAAATATACAGGTCGTTCACCAAAAGATAAGTTTATTGTAAATGAGCCATCTTATAGAGATGATATTGACTGGGGAAATGTTAACCAACCGATTGAGGAAGAAACATTTTTAAATTTATATGATAAGGTTCTAAACTATTTAGACAAAAAAGATGAATTATATGTATTCAATGGTTATGCTGGTAGTGATCACGACTCACAATTGAACTTAACTGTTGTAAATGAATTAGCGTGGCATAATCTATTTGCTCAAAATATGTTTATACGCCCTAATTCAAAAGAAGAAGCACAAGAAATCAAACCAAACTTCACAATTATTTCAGCACCGCATTTTAAAGCCGATCCAGAAATTGACGGCACAAACTCAGAAACATTTATCATCACATCATTTAAACATAAAGTGATCCTCATTGGTGGGACTGAGTATGCTGGTGAAATGAAAAAAGGTATTTTCTCCGTAATGAACTATTTACTACCTAAAGATAACATTATGAGCATGCATTGTTCAGCTAACGTTGGAGACAAAGGTGACGTTGCTTTATTCTTCGGCCTTTCTGGTACTGGTAAAACGACACTATCCGCTGACCCAACACGTAAACTTATTGGCGATGACGAACATGGTTGGAATGAAAATGGTATTTTCAACATTGAAGGTGGGTGTTACGCTAAAGCAATTAACCTTTCTTATAAAAAAGAACCTCAAATTTATGACGCTATTAAATATGGTACTATTTTAGAAAATGTTATCGTTGACGAAGATGGTGACGTTGACTTCGATGATAATCAATACACAGAAAATACGCGTGCAGCTTACCCAATCAACCACATTGAAAATATTGTAACGCCATCTAAAGCAGCTCATCCTAATACAATTATTTTCTTAACTGCAGATGCTTTCGGTGTTCTACCACCTATTTCAAAACTATCCAAAGATCAAGCAATGTATCATTTCTTGAGTGGATTCACTGCTAAATTAGCTGGTACAGAACGTGGTATAACTGAGCCAGAACCTTCATTCTCTACATGTTTCGGATCACCTTTCTTACCTCTAAACGCTAAAGTTTATGCTGATTTATTAGGTAACTTAATCGATCAACACGATGTAGATGTTTATCTTGTAAACACTGGTTGGACTGGTGGTAAATATGGCATAGGACGTCGTATAAGCCTAAGTTACACAAGACAAATGGTAAATCAAGCAATTACAGGACAATTAAGAGATGCAGAATATATTAAAGATGATATGTTCGGTTTAGATATTCCAGTTGAAGTTGAGGATGTACCTCAAACACTATTGAATCCTATTAATGCTTGGAGTAAGCCAGAAGCGTATAGAGAGCAAGCTCAAGATTTAATTAACCGTTTCAATCACAACTTCGAAAAATTCGGTGTAGAAGTTGATGATTTAGCAACACGTGGCGGGTTCAAATAATATCTGTTAATTAATATCATATAAAAGAGAGAATTAGGTAATAGAAACTAATTCTCTCTTTTAATTTACTCTATTATATTTTATTCTCTTCGACATCTGTCATCCACTGTTTAATTTCACATAGTGTTTGTTTTAGAGCAAATGGTCTCGGTACATGACCTTCTAACATTTGATAAAATGTACGATAAGTTGTTCCCTTTTCCTCTAATTGCTGTGCTAAATAATAGGCATGATGAATACCTACTTGTTTATCTTTTCCACCATGAACAATAAATATGGGCGGGCTTGACTTAGTAATTTGAGCTAATGCATCTCGTTGCTGATAGGCAACAGCTTGCTTTTTAGGATGACCAATCATGCGTTTCAGCATGCCTCTTAAGTCAACGCGTTCTTCATACATTAAGTATATATCAGATACTCCACCCCAGATAATATAACTTGAGATTGGTAAATCTTGAAATGTGAGTAAACCCTGAAGTCCACCTCTGGAAAATCCAACCATATGAATGGCAGCATAAGGGTATTTTTGATGCAGTAAACGTATAGCAACCGTGACATCATTTAAATCCGCTCCATAAAATTCATCTTTCCCCTCACTACCATTATTCCCTCTATAATATGGACCAAAAACTAAAGTGTTTGTATTTGCAAATTGCATCATTCTAGCTGCCCGTACTTTACCTACTTGGCCTTTACCACCTCGTAGATAAATCACAATTCGTTTTACATCTTCTTTCGGTGTCATTATTAAGCCTCGAACTTTTAAGTTATCAACACAATATGTGACTTCTTCAAATATATGATGTAAGGCTTCAATAGGCATACGCTTTCTATTTATAAAATCCAAGTGATATCACTCTCTCTAAACAGTGTAAAATCGCATCGTCCTTCAACAAATAACTTTTTTTACTCTCTGGAATCTCAGCTATATTTTTATAAAATAAAGGGCCATTTGTTTCTAAATAATCATCTTGATCGCTTATCTCAGATACATTCACCATAAATACATCTTTTGTGAAACATAAACCATCCGTACGTTGTACTTCATATTGCGCAATATACTCACATTGCGCTATCATTGCTCCGGTTTCTTCAAATAATTCCCGCGCAACAGCTACTTCACTTGTTTCTCCGTCTTCTTTTTTACCGCCTGGGAATTCAACGCCACGTAATTTATGGTTTGTAAATAGCAACTGATTTTTATATTTCGGAATAATAAGTACATGATTTCCGTCAGCAATATCTTCTTTATCTTTATATGATAAATATACGTTGTCATTATCTTTATCTTTAAACTTCATATACATCACTCTTCCCCTTATTATGTTAAACTAACTATGCTAAAGCTAAGTTATTTGTTGGAGGCAAAATTTATGAAAACTATATTTCTTGGACTCATTCATATTTATCAACGATTTATATCACCATTGACGCCCGCAACTTGCCGTTTTTATCCTACTTGTTCTGAATATACCAGAGAGGCAATTCAAGTATATGGTGCATTGAAAGGTACATGGTTAGGTATTAAAAGGATTTCAAAATGCCATCCGCTTCATAAAGGCGGCTTTGATCCAGTGCCGCTTAAGAAAAAAGATAACAAAAAAGATCAATAAATTCGTGTTAATCTTGTACTTATAACCTTTGGAGGCTCAAAATAAATTGAGCCTCCTTTTAATATACCTGCACAATCAACCACATCTTTTTCAAAATAATAACCTTCTGGTGTGATATCACTGGGATAACTAGAAAATTGAGCTAACATCGCAGTAAAATATCTACTTAACCCGTACTCATACATACCACCTATAACTATTTTCACATTTTTGTCCTTAAGCATTTTAATGGTATTCATCACTTTATCGATGCCACCCAGTCTAAATGGTTTCAATACAACAACGTCTATAGCAAAATCATCTATAACTTCTAAAATGTTATCTATCGTGTCTGCCTTTTCATCTATAGCAACTGGTGGTAATTCGTATGCATTAAACTGATTTAGCATATTTAAAGATTTAAATGGTTCTTCTAAATACAATAATTGATCATGTCCAATTGTTGTTAGCTTAACTATCTCCGACTCGGTTATAGATTCATTTGCATCTACAACAATATTTGGTTTAAATGGTAATTGTTTAATTGATTTAATATCATTTAAAATTGAATCAGACCATTTTACTTTAACACGTTCAGGTTGTGTTTGGGATAATTGCAAAATATTTTCTTCTGATAAACCATTAATTGTTGCACCATAGGCTACGCTAAAATCTGTTAATTTGAAAAACATTTGATAACAAGCCATTACAATCATACTTCTAGTTGCTGGATATTTAGATAAATGCTTTAAACTACGTAATATTTCATCGAATGTATAAAACTCTATATCTTTAATACTATCGAACCAATCTTCCACTTGGATTTGAGCATCACCAATCGTTTCATTTGTATACCAATCAGTTTCAAACGCATTACATTCTCCATAGTAATATGAATTATTTTCCGTAACTAAAGCTACAAACAATGCTTTACGTCTTTCTAGTTTTATTTTAGGTGTAATAATTGGTGTATTAAAACGTTCGTTATAGAGGTATAGATGCATATCAACTATTTTCATAAAGACTCCTTATTACTTTTATAAATGATTTCTCTGCAATTTACCAGTTGATGTATAAGGTAATGAAGTAACACGCTTAAATTGTTTTGGTACTTTATACTTTGCTAGATGATTTTGGAAGTATGCTACTAAATGTTTATTTGTTATAGTTTCTGAAGCAACATAATATAAATAAGGAACTTCTCCCCATGTAGCATCTTCAACACCAACACACATCGCATCTTCAATAGATTCGTGCTTTTTAGCGACTGTTTCTATTTGGTAAGGGTATATATTTTCTCCACCACTTATAATTAAATCTTTTCTACGGTCATACACCATGACATAACCTTCTTCATCTATTTCTGCTATATCACCAGTCTTAAAATAACCATCTACAAAGGTATCTTTTTTATTCATAGGAAAAAGATAACCATTCATAACATTGTCACCTTTAATCAATAATTCTCCATGACCATTAACATTTGGCTGTGAGATTTTCACCTCAACATTATCGCTAGGTTTCCCAACCGTATCTGGTCTTAGTTTCAACATTTCTGGTGTTGCTGTTAAGAATTGCGAACACGTTTCAGTCATACCAAAAGAATTATAAATTGGTAAATTATAGTCTAATGCTCTATTTATTAACGATGTGGTTAATTTAGCTCCACCGAGCAATATTTTTTCAATCGAGAACGGTTGATGCCACCCTTTGTCCATTAACCATTTTAAAGTTTGTGGTACTAATGATATATGTGTAGGTGTTTCTTCTTTAATTATCTTCATCATTTTATCAGCGTCAAATTTCGCTTCAAGTCGTAATGTAAAACCTTCAATTAACGCTCGTAACACTACACTCAAACCAGAAATATGATAAATCGGCAATACCGATAACCATTTCGTAGATTGATTAAATCCGAGACTCTCTTTACAACCTAATGCACTTGCATAATGGTTGTAAAAGGTTTGTGGCACTGCCTTCTGAGGACCTGTAGTACCAGAAGTAAACATAATCGATGCGATACGATCAATTGAGAACGGCGCTTCGAATTCGTACCCTTCCTGAGTCTGCAATGTTTGAAAATCTATCACTTTAATATCTCTTAAATGAAGCTCTTCCATCGCTATGACTGTACTTACATCTATAGATTTCATTTGAGCAATCATTTCTTTTTTAGTTAATCTCGTATTGATCATAGCTACTTCTATGCCCGCTACCCATGCAGCATTAATTAATACTATGGATTCAATTGTATTGTTAATATATAAACCTATTCTATTTAATTCTAATTGTTTTAGACTATATGCCAGTCTTTTAGCGCTATCATACATCTTCCCAAAAGTAATTTGGTTCACGCCATCATCGATAAATATCCTTTTACTATTTTGTTCAGCTTGTGCTTTTAACCAAAAATCCAATCTGTCATTCCTCCATCTCAGTTATACTTATTATAACGTGTTTATGTTTATTTAACAGGATTCTTGCACAACACATGTTATTTTTAATATTTTTCCTATTTCTTAACTATTTTTATCACCTTATAGCGGAAATATTACTTTTATTTTGAAATTTAGTTAAATCAACTCATTTAACTGCTTAACATTAAATTTTCACATTTAATGTTTTGTCTACATCAAAGATTGGGTAAATATTTATTGTAAAAATGATAAAGGAGTGAAGCAGATGAAGTTAAAAAGTTTATCAGCAATAGTATTTTCTAGTCTATTATTAGCTAGTTGTGGAAATGGTTCATCTGACAATGATTCAAAACCTGAAAATAAAAAAGATACAAAATCCGATAACCAAGTTATCGCTATCAACAAAATCAAAACAAGTCCTGATGACGCCATTAAAAAAGCCCAAGAAACATACGATAACCAAAATTTAAAAGGGATCTCATATGAAAAAAGTAACGGCGAATGGGCATATAAAATTGAACAACAAGGTGATAATAAAGAATCAGAAGTTATTATCTCTGATAAAAATAAAAAAATCTTGAATAAAGAACAAGAGAACGAAGATTCAATTAATAATAACGAAGCATTTAATTATAATGAAGCCATCGATTATAAAGACGCTATTAAAAAAGGTCAAAAAGAATTTGACGGAGACATCAAAGAGTGGTCACTATCAAAAGACGATGGGAAACTCGTTTATGATTTAGACCTTAAAAAAGATAAAGAAAAACACGAAGTGACTATTGATGCTAAGAATGGCAAAGTATTAAATAACGAACAAGATAATTAAATATTTCAAAGTTAAGTATTTAATTATAGTCAGTGATTCAAAAAATCCATTTCTATTAATTCACAATTTTTATCATAATTAAGAAATTATAAATGAAAGAAAAACACTTAAATTAAACTATCACTTTTGTTAAATATAAGCATTTGTGCTATATGGGTACTGAGAGAAACCTTTACTATTTAAAACAAAATTCGTTGTTCTTTATTGGAAAAGTTGACTGGATTGAAAACTTTAATATCACTTTCTTAATTTGCTGTTGAAGCTCTTACACAAGAATCACTAACTTAATATTATATTTACAAGCGCCAAAGCTCTTGCTTAAGAACTGCTAACTTAATAAATTAATTATTGGTTCTTTAAAATAATTGCTTGAGCTGGTGCTTATACATAAGACTTACTTAAGTAACCCACTTTATAACAAATATTAACTTCTAAATATCTTACCAATGGTCAGTCTATATTTTACTTTATAACTCTACTATAGCAATTGTATAACACATCCTTTAATATCCCCCTATATTATTAATCCGCTTACATCATTTACTAAATAAAAAATTTACTTGAATAACCTAAATTTAAAATAAATCGTATTACTATTTAATATTTTATTTTCATATATAACTTTCGTTAATCTAACTTATTTTTTTATTATTTTTGCTTGTACTTATTTTAAAAACCGACTAACTACATATACTAATAATGCCTTCTTTGCTAACTTTGTAAAAAAGGAGGCGTTTAAAATTAAAAAAGTCAGCATAGTTATGCCAACATACAATAACGATTGTTCTCTTTCTCGTACAATCGATTCTGTTATTAATCAAACAATGGAGAAAACCAATTATGAGCTAATAATTGTAGACGATCATTCAACTAACTCGAATACATTAAATATTATTAAATCCTATACAAAAAAATACAGTAAGTTAATTAAATTCAAACGACTAAAATTCAACAGTGGTAGTGCTAGCAAACCAAGAAATAAAGGTATTGAAATGAGTAGTGGTCAGTATATTTTCTTTTTAGATTCTGACGATTTTTTACACCCGCGTGCTTTAGAAGACTTATATAATTATGGAATTAAACATAAAAGTGATTTGATTATTGGAAAATACGGCGTTAAAGGTAAAGGTAGAAGCGTACCTAAAGCTATATTTGAAAATGGAAATGTTCCGAAAGCTAATATTATTGAAAATAGTATGTTCTATGCTTTATCTGTACTCAAAATGTTTAAAAAAGCAATTATAGATAAAAATAAGTTAAGATTTAAAACATTTTCACAAACTGGTGAAGACCAACTATTCACTATAGAATTTCTAATGAACTCTAGGAATTATGCTATAAAAACAGATTACGAATACTACGTCGTAGTCAATAATTTTGATAATGGTACACATTTATCACATCAGAAAAGTTCAGGGAAACAATACTTTGCAACCATCAACGAAATTTATAACACCATTTACAAAAGCCCTATTTACAAAGATCAAAAAACACGGGACCAATTTGCTGGAAAATTTACTACGCGGTTATTTAGACACGGGCAAAAGAAAAATTTTGCAATTAGTAAAATGAAATATGAAGATAAAATTGAATGGTTGAAGTATTTTTCAAAAACACTTAATAGTGTTCCTAGAAGCGCCGATCAGTACGTTACACAAATTTTCAATATGAAATTAGAAGCCATAAGACAAAATAATTTGTTAGCTGTTATGGCAGCAGATAAATTCATTAAAGGAGAATAACTAAAGTGCATGATTACAACTATAATGATACAAAAAAGCTTGAATTAAATGCCATAGATATAAAAAATAACAAGAACAAAATTGAATGGATATATGCAAATTATGAAAATATAACCTTAAAAATCCAAAAATATGATAAGCCTTGGTTAATGATGAACGATTATAAAATTGCAAGAATTAAAAACTTAGATACGACAGCATACTTTAATGACTTAAAAGTAGTATTTGATTTTACCAAGGACAAACTAATCTATGTGACATACAGCGATTAATTAATTTTGGAATATTACTTTTACAATTTTGTTTTTAGGAGAATTTAAAATAATGAGAAATTTAATAAGGAGATTTCTTTTAATAATATCGATTCTATTGCTCATCTCTTATGTTTTAAAAGAGAAAAGTGTTGATGCATCTTCACTGAACAATGATGATACATATATAACTGAACCCACAAAACCTATAAAAGATGCTACACCTGTTGAGTATGAGATACCGCAAGAAAACCTTAGACCTATAGAAGAAGCCACTGGAAGTGATATAGAAAGAATTTTAGGCAAAGATGACCGTATATTAGTAGAAAATTATACCTCTTATCCCTATAAAACTATAGTACTTTTAAACATGACATTTAACAATATAAATTATATTGGTACAGGTACTGTGATTGCTCCTGATACAATACTTACAGCAGCGCATAACGTTTACGATTCAAGACTTGGTGGTTGGGCTACTGAAATAACATCTTATGCTGGAGCAAGAGCTAACAAAGCTACTATAGGTAAAGCCAAAGTAGATAAAAAATATGTATTACCAGAATGGATCAATTCTCAATCTTCTCAACATGATTTAGCAGTTATTAAGTTAAAAACCTCTCTTGGAGACCAAACAGGTACTTTAGGAATAACTAACGAAATGAAATTAAGCGAATCTATAGAAACAGCTGGATACCCTGCTGATAAAGGCGGTTGGACATTATATAAAGGAAACGGTCTATTAAAAAAATTACTAATTTTAATGTTTATTACGATATAGATACTTATGGTGGACAAAGTGGCAGTCCAGTATGGAATAGAGACAAGAAAATTATTGGAGTACATGCTTATGGTTCTAGCCCGCTAAACTTTGCCACTAAAATAAATGATACAAATTTGAAATTAATAAAAAAATGGACAAACATTCCAGTTGGTCATGTCTACAACAAAGATGTCACTGTATCCAAAAGTAATATTTCGGTTTGGAACGATTTTCAATTTCATATTAAGAAACCCCTGACTCATATTAAACTCGGTAATGTTTATAAAGCGAAATATATATACAAACATAATAATGGAGAAACTTATTTATCTCTATATGATAATAAAAATAAATGGATAGGTTATTTTAATAAAAGAGATGTTTCTGATTTAAAAGGAACGCTACTGAATAAAAAAGTCAAAATAAATAAAAACAATTATGTAATCTGGGATTCTTTTTATTTCGATAACAAAAAAGGTCTAAGCAAAAACTTCTATGGTAAAACTTTAAATGCCAAATATAGTTACGTACTTGGTAATAATGAAGAATTTTATTCTTTATATGATTCCAAAAATAAGTGGGTAGGCTACATAAATAAAAAAGCCACACAGTAATGTATCTAAATAAACATATTAGCTGTAATACTATAAATGAAGCACAATCTAGAAATAAAATTCATAATACTAACTCTAACAAGCAACTTTTAAATAATGTATATTCTGTATTGAATATGCTATTTTACCTACTATAAATAAACGAGTTAAATGTCTCGAGGCTAGTAATGCTTCTCTTATAATCTAAAAATTTCTATTCATGTTTATTAAAATTATGTTTCAATAAACATGAATATATCAACAAAGTTTGTTCTGTTCTAAACAGGATATACATAACTATAATTAAACGCTTTGCATAAAAGCCACTAACTCATTAAATTGAATAGTGGCTTTTTTATAGCAAAATTTTTATGAAATTGAATAACATTTTTAATTTTGTCATCTATGTATGACTGATCTATTAAGATAATAATTAAAGACACAAATCAAACCATTGATCTTAATTCTTCATGTATAAATATCATAAAAATTTAAAAATAGTCTATTTGAATTTACTTAGGGTTTCTTTCTTCAACAACTACGTTTGTTACTATACTAAATCCTGGATTGTGTACATGTTCAGACAAATCAGGAATAATAAATCCTTTTTCTGTTACGGGAAAATATTCTGTTACTACTTGTTTTTCTGTTTTACTAAAATATGAAACTTGGACTTTAGACTCTGGATCTAATTCTACAACACGATATTTGTTATAATCATGTGCATCTAGCGTCCACTCAATATAATTTATAACATCTTTCTTTGTGAGTACATTTCCAGGTTTTAATGGAAACTCTACATAACGAGGTTCAAAACTATGTTTCTTTTGTTTATCATATGCAGATATTCCCACGATTAAATGTGGTCCCGCAATCTCTTGATAATCTCCTCTGTCTGCCCCTACTTTAAATAAATTATGATTCATAGCTGATGCATTTACTTGAGAATTAATTACAGACGTAAAAGCCACACTGCTAGCTATCAAAGAAACTACTATAACTTTTTTTATAATTTTTCATTTGAAATCACCTCTTTATTTTTTTATATAATAACACAAAATTTGAATAAATTTATTATTTGTTTGTTACAATTTTTTGACAAACAAAATAACGGTTGAATTATGTACCAAAGCGTAAAATGTCTGACTACAAAAATTAAAAAAACTTACTTCTTTAATGAAGCGAATTGTTTTCTTCATGATTTTTTAATTCAAATTTATTTAATATAGCACTTACAGAACTAACACTTATTTATGTATGGCATAGTTTATATGTATAAATATTATCTATGTACATTCAAACAACCAATAAATCATCCCTATTATATGCACATAATAGAGATGATTAACTTCGAGTTAAGCATTATCATTTTGCCCAATAAATGCATACACTAACTAGTTATTCATATATCAGAACCTAAAAAAAGGATGCACTTATATAAAAGTACATCCCTTTCATTTGAATAAATGTTTGAATTAATATTTATTTACCTTCAACTCATTTTTATATACAAAATATCTACGAACAAATTCTATAACCATCATCCACACAACATGACCAAACAATTCAGATACATGTTCGTGGAATGGTTGCTCTAAAGCATTTGGAACGACACTCATTATTGGCATTATAATTAAATGAAAGACTATCCAAACAACTAGACCAAAAATAGAACCATAGCCAATTGCTACTTTTGAAAAATATTTGACTAGTATAATATAAATGATTTGCTCAAAACCGTATCATGAAGTAATCTTTACAGTTTGAGATGTAAAATTGGATAATGTCTTCCTTGTTGATCCTTTTGAGATTCTTTATACTTTTTAAATCCATTTTTGATATAAAAATTTACAGCATGATAGTTATCTTTATTTACATCAACATATAGTACTTTATTTTCTTGAATTAAATATTGTAGTATTTCAGTACCATATCCTTTCTGAAAATATTTTGGATCTATAAAAAGCATTTCTAAATTTTGTTCGTTTGTACCTGAGAAACCAATTGCTTCGTAGGCATTAAACCACAAATCAGCTTCGACAAATTTAAAATATGTAGGAATTTCAGCTTTTAATTCTAATCTATCCTTTTCTTTTAAAAAATCGTGAGTTGCAATTACAGATTTTTCCCATATTTCTAGTGCTTTTGGATAATCTTTTTCTTGGAGCTCTATTTTTGTTAATTTCATATTTTATCTCCTTTTACTTAATTTATAATTCCATAAATTAAGATTTTCAAATGAATATTCTATTTTGTCGGCATATAATATCCCTCGCCTATTTATTTAGTTAAGGATTCTTCATTTTTAAGTTATTTATAAGTAAAATTATTTATCCAAATTAAATTTATCACTATTCTTTATCCACCCCTAATCTTAAAAAGTGGATAGTTATTTCACTGATTATCTTTTTTAATTATATTACTTCTTTCTAAAATATATTTAGATAAGAAAACTTTTCTTGAAAAGCAAGTAAACTCTCCTTAACAAAATTACAATCTTTATCTTTAAAATGGATTGCAGCTTCATGTTTGAATGGCAATCTTTCTTTCATAATTTTAACTCTATCTTTGAATAAATCTTCTATACTACCGTAATCCATTATATCTTCATTTAAACAATCGGGTATTGTTAGTAATTCACTGCCTATAGTGTATGCACTAAATAATTGATAAAACGACTCGTCATCAATTGAGTCTAAATATAGTAATTCTCTTCTTTTATCTCTTGGATGCTTAAACAATTTGTGAAAAAACTTGGATATATAATTTTTTTCTTGATAATATCTTTGTTCTTCTGAACTTTCATTTTCCAATAATTTTAAGTAACTATTTATATTTATATTTAAAGACAATAATAACACCTCATTGATATTCTTTATTATAAATACCCTATATAATAAATATTAAAATATTTTCGAACGAATAAAATAACCAAATAAATATAATAAATAACACATTAGTATTTTGAAATGTCGTACAGTACTAGAGCGATATTTACAACTACCACTTTAATCGTATTTATGCTAATGTTTGCCCATTAACTTTAAACCTTATGGTAAAAATTATATTAGTCTTTCTCCAGATACCTTATGGAGGTCAATTTCTGATTTTTATTCATCTAGTACGTCTGAGTTTGTTATCTTCATAGTATTAATTAAAAGAATGGAATAGTGTTACTAGCTTTAGCAATATCCTTTAAAATGTGAAATAATCGGATATCAGGAGTTTTTGCAAAAGGAAATAATAATCTCCAATTAAAAAAGTCTATTTCAACTTTTACAAAATTATAATCAATATAAAATGTAGGGAATTAGCACCCTAGAACATAGTGTTTTTATTAAATTCCCATTCTAAGGGTTCAACGCCCATGTGTGGGTGATTTTTAATAGAAAGGTAGTCTAAACATGAAAGTTATATGTAGATATACTATACCTCATCCAAATTATAATTAAACAAAAAGCAGCCACATAATGTGACTATCTAATTGTATGACAAGTATATTTTTAATTAATATTATACAGGATGCCCAACTTTACTTAAATCACCTAACACAACAATATTGTAAGCAAGACCTCGTGTTTTATTCCATAAAATTACTATGAAACATGAAAAAGACCATCCCGAAAGATGGCCTTTTAATTTTTGTTAATTATAATGATTTAAGTATCTAACCCTTTCATTATATTACCATAAAAATAGGTCAAGCACATAAGTGCCTCCTCTTATAATATGGAATAGAATGATTACATCGAGGCGAGAAATAATAGCCTGCTATATTCTACCCGTGTATTTATATTTAATCATAAAAAAGCCACTTCTGAGAGTGGCTGTGAAAAAGCAAAGTATTTTTTGACGATTAATTATCGTCAATTTCATTATAAAAAATATTTAATTGTGTGTAAACACAAAAACCACCCTCGTTAGAGAGTGGCTCAAAAGGGTGAGTCTCTGGAGGAGCCTCACGAGTAAATAATTCTATAATACAAAATATAAAAGTGCAAGATTTTTACTAAAAAACCAATGTATTTGTTTAAATCTAATAGCATAAAATACAATTAATTAACATACCCACATAAATTACCTACACCATGATTCGGTGGTTCTACTCCATTCCAAGTACGCATAGGCATATAATAACGTGTGTTATTCCAATCAAATCCAATCCATACATGTCCATCTTACAGACAAACTTCACCATAATTAACGTAGCCACTAGGCTGGAACCAATAACCAAAAATATCGTCACAAATAAATGGAGAAACCACACGTGTTGATATCGTTGTATTTCCACATATAAATTTTGCCTGTTCAGATTTATACCAAGTACCAAATTGATTTTGTTTCCACCCTTTTGAACTTGTTTCTTTGTGTTCTTCCTCATTTGGTTTTGGTATAGGAATTGTGTCTCTGTCTGGAATATCAGAACTAGCTAGACTACCTGCTTTTAATAGCGGATTGTTATAATACTTTTTAATTTCTTTAATAAAGTAATCTTTCAATTGATTCACAATAGATGTCGGTGCAACGCCTTGTCTGACTGGGTCAAAACCAGTTTGCAATGCCATGGTACGATGTGGACAAGCTGTAGAAACAAACGGACAATGTAACATAACAGTTTCTCTATTTACTGGTAAACCATAATAAAGTAAATTAGCTGCAGCTTTTTTAAATACTGCTTGTTCATTAGTCATGGAATCTTTATTAAACGTTTCTGTTTAAATAATAGGATAGGAAATTATAAATTGCATTCCATACGTCATACACACTGTTCAATGTTAATTCACGAAGGCATATCAATATATTATATTTCAAAAAGATTAGGGCATGCAGATATAACAACTACCCTATCGAAATATAGTCATTTATTAGAAGAAAGTCAAAAACAAGAAGAAACAAAAACGCTAGAAGCCTTGCGCCACATGTGATACAAAGATTTCATGTCAACGAAACCTTAATTTTGACATGGTTTTATTATTTTTTACGCCAACTTGACATGAGAATGACATTTTTTATGAAAGTCTATATAAAACAAAAACACCGTAACCCTATTGTATCAAGGATTACGGTGTTTCAAAAAAGCTTAAATTATGTAATTAACGGAGAGTGAGGGATTCGAACCCTCGAGACGCTTGTGGCGCCTACACACTTTCCAGGCGTGCTCCTTCGGCCAACTCGGACAACTCTCCATATAAAAAAACAGAAGCGATATTTCACTTCTGTTTGTATGACCCCGACGGGACTCGAACCCGTGTTACCGCCGTGAAAGGGCGGTGTCTTAACCGCTTGACCACGGGGCCATGGCTCCACAGGTAGGACTCGAACCTACGACCGATCGGTTAACAGCCGATAGCTCTACCACTGAGCTACTGTGGAATAATTATAATGGAGCGGGTGATGGGAATCGAACCCACAACATCAGCTTGGAAGGCTGAGGTTTTGCCATTAAACTACACCCGCATTTTAACGATTATGGGGCGGATGATGGGAATCGAACCCACGAGTGTCGGAACCACAATCCGATGCGTTAACCACTTCGCCACAACCGCCAAAGTAAAAATCAAAAGAATGGTTCAGGACAGAGTCGAACTGCCGACACATGGAGCTTCAATCCATTGCTCTACCAACTGAGCTACTGAACCATAATTAAAATGGCGGTCCCGATGGGATTCGAACCCACGATCTCCTGCGTGACAGGCAGGCGTGTTAACCGCTACACTACGGGACCTTTAAAAATTGCGGGAGGCGGATTTGAACCACCGACCTTCGGGTTATGAGCCCGACGAGCTACCGAACTGCTCCATCCCGCGTTAATATTATTAATGACGACTACCAATTAAATATACCATAAATATTAACTTAATGTCAACATTTTTTTAAATTAATTTACATTGGCTTAACAAGTTTTTAATTTAAGTATGATAGTGGCTGTTTGCACGTCACCTATCAAATAAGACTAACTCAGTATATAAAGATTTCATGGTTTAGTCAATGGATTTTAAAAACTAATTTGTGTAAAAATGGTTTATAATAATATTATTTTAATTTTAGTTCCCTTTTTATATAAATAATTAGTGCTTTCGTCAATTTATTTATAGTTTTTAGACATTATCTCAATCAAAAAGCTTAATATTAATTCAGATAGATAGAGACCTTCCACCTAAATAACTCGATTTAAGATTGTTATTTATTGACTCATAATACCTTGCATTTTACTTTGCAATCTTGTAAATGTTGTAAATCCATCATCTTCCATAAAATGCCCACCATATTCAGTCACTTTGCATTTTCCACCTAATGTATCCATTAACCTTTTAGTTTCTTCATATGATACGCATTTATCGTCCTTAGCGCACAATCCATAAAAAGATTCCACTTTGTCTTTAACTTGTTCATAATCGATTTGAAATGGTTCTGTGTGAGCTAATTCATCCGGTACTCGAGCATCTTCCATAAATCCTGAAATACTAAACAAACCTTCTATATAATTTGCATCCACTTCTTCAATAAATTTTAATGATGCTAAAGTACCAAAGCCATGCGTAACAAAATAAGTTTCATATTTATTAATTTGAATTTGTTGTTTCATTTCACTTACCCATTTTTCGATTTCGCTATCTTTTTCATATGGTAAATTAAATAATGTTACATTATAGCCTTCTAACGTAAGGTTATTTGCTAGCCAATCATACCAATGATTTGATGCATCTCCATATTTTGAATGTACTATTACGATATCAGTCATAATTATCCCCCACTTCATCTGAATCACATTAGCTATATAATACGCTAATGTTACAACTGTTTCATTATCTCATAGATTAATTTGAATTATAAATAATTATATATCCATAATTAAAAAACCGTATCATCTATATAACTATTCGATAAATAGATGGTACGGTTAATTGCTGTTATTTAATTATGATAATTCTGCTAATAACTCTTCTACCGCATTTTTACCTTGTTGAATACAATCAGGTAAACCTACCGCTTCGAATGATGCACCTGTAATACGTAGTTTTGGATAACTTTGTTTAATATGTGTTTGTATTGATCTAATTTTATTGATATGACCAACATGGTACTGTGGCATGCTTTTAGGTAGTCTGTTGACAATACTAAAGTCTGGAGCACCTTTAAATGTCATCATCTGGTTTAAATCTTTTTTAACAATATTAACTAATTCTTCATCTGTGTGATCATCTACAACTGTATCATTAGGCTTACCTACATAAGCACGTATAAGTACTTTGCCTTCAGGTGTCGTAAATGGCCATTTCTTACTTGTCCATGTACAAGCTGTTATGTCGGTTTCACTTGTACGTGCAATGACAAACCCAGTACCATCATATGTGTTTTCAATATTCTTTTCATCAAAAGCCAATACAACAGTTGCTACTGTTGTACAATCCATAGATTTAAAATAATCAAATGCAGGATCATTGCCAAACCATTGCATAAATGTTTGATGCGGTGTGGTCACTAACACACTATCGTATGTGTCTTTATTTTCTCCACTGATAACTTCGTAATTATTTTGTGAAGTTATGATATCTTTAATTGGCGTTTGATATTTAATTTCAACACCTTGATTGACAACATATTCAGTCAAATATTCTATAAATGAACTAAGCCCATGTTTAAACTGTTTAAATTGTCCTTTAGGCGCGCCCGGGTACAATTGACGTTGCTTTTGGCGCTGTATTTTTTCATGTCTCATGCCTTTGATCAAGCTACCAAATTGTTCTTCTCTATGCTTAAACTCCGGAAAAGTACTCATTAAACTTAAATCATCAATGTTTGTACCATAAATACCACCCATTAAAGGCTCAATTAGATTTTCTAGTACCTCATCACCCAAACGTTCTCGGAAAAATGCACCAACAGAAATATCTTCATCCATTTCTGTTGGCTTTTTAAATAAATCTAACCCAGCACGTATTTTTCCTTTGGGGGAGATTAACTTTGTCTTTAAAAATGGTTTTATATTTGTTGGTACGCCTAGTATAGACCCACCAGGTATTGGAAATAATTTATTCTTTGCGTAGATATAAGACTGTCCTGTTTGATTGGTAATCAAATCATTTTCTAAGCCAATCTCTTGAGCGATATCAGTCATAATTTGTTTACGACCTAAATAAGATTCTGGGCCTAACTCAATAGTATAACCATCTTTTCTATATGTTTGGATTTTTCCACCAGTTCTATTAGAAGATTCGTATATAGTTACATCTACATCGGGACGTAATTTTTTTATAAAATAAGCACTAGATAATCCTGTAATACCAGCACCAATTATTGCGATACTTTTACCCAAATTAATTCACGCTTCCTTTAATAAACATTTTTAACTTCATCAACGATGGCACCGATAAACAATGGATCTGTATTCGGCATTGAAGGTCTATAATAATTTACTCCTAGTTCATCACAAACCACTTTACATTCATAATCGTTATCAAATAATACTTCTAAATGTTCACAAACAAATCCTACTGGTGTATATATGAAATGCTTGTATCCATGTGTTTCATACAAAGATTTCGTCAAATCTTGAACATCGGGTCCTAACCATGGCGTACCCGTATTACCTTCAGATTGCCATCCTTCTGCCACATGAATGATATCTGATTGTTCCTCTAATAATTGTGCAGTATGATGCAATTCATTCGGATAAGGATCATTATTTTTCTCAATCAATCCTTTCGGCAAGCTATGAGCCGATACTACTAAGACAGTTTCATCGTGCTCTTCACGAGGGATTCTTGTCAATGTTTCATTAATTTTTTCAGTCCAGTATTGTATAAATTTAGGCTGTTGATAATAATGAGCTACATGTTTAAATTGTATACCGAATTTATCTGCTTCTTTTTGGGCACGTGTATTATAAGATCCCACTGAAAAACTTGAATAGTGTGGCGCTAATACAACCGTAACTGCTTCATCTATACCATCTTCATGCATTGATTGTACTGCATCTTCTATAAATGGAGAGATGTGCTTCAAGCCTATATAAAGTTTAAATTGCACATCATCATAAGCTTCATTAAGCGCGTCTCTTAAAGCTTCAGCTTGTCTATTTGTAGTACCTGCTAAAGGAGACAGTCCTCCTATAAATTGGTATCTATCTTTTAAATCTTGTAACTCTGCATCAGACGGCTTTTTACCATGTCTAATATCAGTGTAATATGGTTCAATATCACTCTCTTTATATGGTGTACCGTAAGCCATTACTAATAAGCCTATCGTTTTTGTCATTTTAAAATCATCCTCTTGTATAATAAATTTTAGATGTATATGACATAAGTATTTGTAAATCTTGGTAGCCAAAGTTTATGTCTTATTATCTTTGTGTATATTCATGTACAAACGTAGTAACTCGTTTTAAAGTTTCAGGTTTCACCTCTGGAAAGACACCATGACCTAAATTAAAAATATGTTTCCCGTGCGCCATACCTTGATCTAAAATCACTTTTAATCTTTCTTCTATAACGTCCCAAGGTGCTAATAACAGAGATGGGTCTAAATTACCCTGTAACGTTTTATTAATATTCATCGCATTTGCCTCTTTAATAGATAAACGCCAATCTAAACCTAAAACATCAATTGGTAAAGCATTCCATTCATCAGCTAAGTGACTCGCGCCAACTCCAAACAAAATAACTGGTACATTATATTTTGCTTTTATACCACTGATTAATTTATTCATAGCTGGTTTTATATAATAACGATAATCTTGAACATTTAATGCACCCACCCAAGAATCAAATACTTGAATGATTTGGGCGCCCGCTTCTACTTGAGCGGCAGTATAAGTAATAGACATGTCTACAAGATGATCCATTAATGCGAACCATGTTGCTTCGTCACTATACATCATTGCCTTTGTAAAATTATAATTTTTTGAAGGTCCACCTTCAATCATATAACTTGCTAAAGTGAATGGCGCGCCAGTAAAACCTATTAAAGGTACATTTAATTTTTCTTCAGTTAATAATTTAATTGTATCTAAAACATATGGTACGTCTCGTTTGGGATCTATGGTGCCTAGTTTCTCAACATCTTGAATATTTTTTATTGGATTATGAATAACAGGACCAATCCCTGATTTTATTTCAACGTCTACACCAATCGGTTGTAATGGCGTCATAATATCTTTATAAAGTACTGCTGCATCTGTATTATAATTATCTACAGGTAAATGTGTGACATATGCACACAATTCTGGTTGGTGCGTAATTTCAAATAATGAATATTTTTCTTTTAATTTTCTATATTCAGGTTGTGACCTCCCCGCTTGTCGCATAAACCATACTGGCGTGTGCGACACAGTTTCACCATTAATCATATTTAGGATTGTATTATTTTTATTATGCACCTTGTAACCCTCCTACATTGTAATCATTCTTATCTATAATACCATACTGCATTATAACTCGTATTTCATTGTGCTTAAATGTCATAAAAAAGACAAACTGTTAGCTTTTCACGATTTAATCATTTGACTATTGTTTTATAATAGAAATCAATTATAATGTTATCAAAGCTTATTTTATATCTATTTGAAAAACTAGATATATCTATAGTAAGGTATAGTAATCAACTATACTTTCATAAACAAAGCAAGGGGGAAAATCTTTATGAAAATTTTTGCATCTTATGGGACGTTTGGTTATTTAAATCAGATTAGATTAAATAATCCCGACCATAACTTATTACAATTTTCTGCATCTGACTCTTCAGTAATTTTGGAAGAAACAGATGAAAAATCAGTATTAAAGCAACCTTTAATTTATAATATCCTTGAGTCTGAGGGAGACTTAAACGAAAACCATTTTTATTCTGTAATCTTTGTACCGACATCAGAAAATCATGCTTATCAACTTGAAAAAAGATTAGAAAGTTTAACTACTGATTTCAAACAATTTGCAGGTTATAGATGCTACCGTTTCTTAAAACCAGAGCATGGGTTAACTTATAAGATTTACTTTGGTTTTGAAAGTAGAACAGCTTATGAAGACTTTAAAGCTTCATCTGTTTTCAAAGATAATTTTGATAAACTTGCGCTTAGTCAATTCTTTGGCTCTAGCGGTCAACATTCAAGTTATTTCGAAAGATATCTCTTCCCAATCGATGATAACTAATTTTTCGTAAAGATCATAATCAAAATAAAGTGGTCGTTGCTCATTTCATTTAATGATGTATTGAGTAACGACCACTTTTTTAATCTTTTAATAATGATTCTTGATATTTAAGTTTTTTGACTACATTTCTGATGGTTAACCACCCTACCAAAAAGAACAACAAGCCATAATAGCTATACATCGGTAATGTGATTGCATAAACGATTACAAACAATATCCCAACAATAAACATGAGCCTATATAGAAATTGTTCATAGCCTTTTATTACTTTAGTATCTGGGCTCGGCCAAACTTGTGGCCACAAGCCATATGCTTGCTGCGTATAAAACTGAGCCATTTGTAATAAAATGATATACATAAAAAGACTGCCTATGATTAGTGTAATGAATGGTTGATCTAACCAAAACATTAAAATCATCGCTAATACAACTAATCTTAATATGATGTTAAACGCATCTTTACCTCTTGCAAAACTTCTAATAAACAAATAAAGATACATATAGTTTTCATTAAATTTCTTATTTTTCGGCGTGATTAACAATGGATCAAGATAACTCCTACGTACTGCCGTTTCCTTTAAATGCTTAACATCGGTAAACATATTCACAAATTTATAATAATTCATATGATGTTGTTGTTCTGATTTAATCATTCTTTCCCAAGGGAATAATTGATTTTTATTTTGGTATTTAAGCAAAATAACTAATCCAATTAATACGAATATAGAGGTTAAACTAGATAAATGTTTTGCATCTAACGCGACATAGTACCCCGAAGCATAAACGATAAACAATAGAAGATGAAGAGACCAACTTTCTAATTTATACTTATACCATTGCCATTTCACTAATAATCCTAAATAAGGCATAACTAGCATTAACACAGCAAACAGTATATAAAATTCAAATGATCGGTTGTTTATTACGAAAAATAATGGAAATAGTACGATTAAAATTAAAAACTGAAGTCCTATTCGGGAAAAATAACTATAAACTAGTGATAGTGTCATGTATATTTCCATATTTTTTTCGAAGGGTAATAAAAATAACCTGTCTGCATCTTTCAGTAAAGTCCTTAATGGAAACATTGAAGTCATTGCCACAATAATACTCGCAATCAAAGCATAATTAATATGCTGCGGTATAGACTTTAACCAATCACCATATCCTAATATAAATGCGCCTAATAAAATTACAAGAAATACTGAAAAATGGCCATTAAAAATAAATTTATTATAATATTGCTTTTCTTTACTGATTTCCTTTTTTCTACTAGAAAATAATTGCTTAGCATTCTGTGTCATGTATTATTGCCACCTTGTGTTACATGGATGTAAATCTCATCTAATGTTTTACCTTCTAAGCCTGTCTGTTTACGAAGTTCTTCCAAATTTCCAAAAGCAACAATTTCTCCCTTATCCATGATTAAAAATCGATCGCAATACCTTTCCGCAGTTGCTAAAATGTGTGTGCTCATTAAAACTGTTCGATTTTCATTCTTTTTCTCAACCATTAAATCTAACATTGATTGAATTCCTAAAGGATCTAAACCTAAAAATGGTTCATCAATAATATAAAGTTCAGGATCTACTATAAACGCACAGATGATCATTACTTTTTGTTTCATACCTTTAGAGAAATGACTTGGGAAGATATCTAACTCATCTTCTAATCTAAAGGTCTTGAGTAATGGGCGTGCTCGTTCCATCGCTTCTTCACTACTAATGTTGTAAGCCATAGCCGTCATATAAATATGTTCTTGTAATGTTAACTCTTCGTATATAACTGGTGATTCAGGTATATACGATAGTTTCCTTCTATAAGTTTCTACATCTTGATTGATGTTGATATCTGAAATCGTTAGACTACCTTCCATTGGCGTCAGTAATCCTAACATATGTTTAATTGTTGTACTCTTTCCTGCACCGTTCAACCCAATAAGACCAACAATTTCTCCTTGATTGAGTTCAAAATTTATATTTTTAATTACAGGTCGTTTACCATATCCGCCTGTTAAATGTTCTACTTTTACTGTCATATGGCACCTCCACAAATGATATTGTATCAAAAATTAAGCTTTAGGTATAAATTTATTGCGAAAACTGACGTGAATAATATAGTAATGCTATAATAGGCAGTAACAATCTTACAAGGAGTGAAGCTTTTATGTCAGAAACAGTCTTCAGTAAAATTATTGATGGTGAAATTCCGAGTTATAAAGTATATGAAGATGAATACGTATATGCATTTTTAGACATTTCACAAGTTACAAAAGGTCACACATTATTAATACCAAAGAAAGCATCTGCCAATATTTTTGAAACTGATAGTGAAACTATGACACATATCGGTGTTGCTTTACCAAAAGTAGCAAATGCTATAAAATCAGCTTTTAACCCTGATGGTTTAAATATTATACAAAATAATGGCGAATTTGCCGATCAATCTGTTTTCCATCTTCATTTCCATTTATTACCAAGATACGAAAACGATGTGGATGGATTTGGTTATAAATGGGAAACACATGCAGAAAGTATCGATGATGAACAAAAGGCAAAAATCGCAGAAGAGATAGCTGCTCACTTCGATTAAAAATGCTTACCTTATAACATATGGGGTATATAAATATTATTAACCGTTGAGATATTATTTAGAAATGAGGAGAATTTTTATGAAAACAGCTCAAATATTATTAGGTCTAGGTGCTGGCGTTGCTACTGGCCTAGGCGTAGCGTTGATGAATCGTGACAAAAAAGATTCTAATGAATATATTGAACACGCAAAGAAACCAGTGGGCGCTGAGTCTGAGTTTGATAGAGAAATCAATACAATTAAGCAAAGTATAAACGACATCACTAACTATATTGCTCAAATAAAGTCTGAAGGTACTGAATTTGGTAGTTCAATAGGTGATGAAGTTAAAACAATGATTGGTGATTTCAAATCAGATATAGACCCTAATATCGAAAAACTACAATCTCATATAGAAAACCTTCAAAACCGCGGAGATGAAATTACTAAAGCATTCGAAAAAGATAATTAAGTTAATCGCGACTTGGTTTAAAGTCTGTTCCTAACATTTCTGAACTGCAACTCACCCCAATAAAGGGTGAGTTGCAGTTCTTTTTTTAATCTTTACTATCCGGGCCAAAAACCGTAATATAAGACTTAAATTTAACTGTAAATACTAGAAACAAATTTATCTTGACGTTTTTTCTATTAAGATAGATAATACGAAAGTATATAGCATGCGAATTATAATATAAAGGAGTATGACTGAATAATGTATCTTTGTACACGGCAAATAGATATTAATGCGCGTTTTGGTTTACCTAGGATTGCTTTCCTTAGTTTAGTCACAACAATCATTACATTTCTCATTGCTTATGAAATTTTATACTTCTTTTCAAATACAAAGTTAACAGATAAATATTTTTTAATTTTCTTGTTACTCGTATTAGTTTTATACCCTATTCATAAAGCAATTCATTTATTCTTTTTGTTTCCGTACTATAAATCATTTAAAAAGTATAAGTTATTAAAACAAAAAAACATCCCTTTTTATAACACGTACGTGAACACGCCTGTAAACAAGTATTATTTTTGTTTTGATTTGATGACACCAGTTATTATAATCACTTCTGTTTGCGCTTATTTAAGCACTTTATTCCCGCAGTATGGACATTATCTAATGTTTCTTATTGCCTTAAACATGGGCTATTCAGTAATGGATTTTCTATATTTAAAGATTATTATATTTTCAAATGAAGGAACTTACATTGAAGAACATCAAACAGGTATCAATATATTAAATAAAGTTGAATCAAAACATGAACGTCATATATAACTAAAACTAATGTTTCAAAATGATTGCTATCACAATGATAACTTGTTATTTCAAAAGCTGTTTTTAACGCGTTTTTACAATTTAAATTATTTTTGTCTAATGGGACAACAAAACCTTATTTTTGTAATTTGATTTTGTTGTCTTTTTTATAAATAAACTAATACTATAGTCCTAGAAATTGTGTTTCTAATTGGTGATTACAGCATAATATGTTATATTTACGTTGTTATTCTTACAAAAGGAGTTCCCAACCATGAAAACATTGAAAAAAGTTATACTTCCTGTTACAGCAAGTGCTTTATTATTGGGTGCGTGTGGTAACAGTGCAACAGATTCAAAAGAAGATACCATCATTTCTTCCAAAGCTGGTGACGTTAAAGTAGAAGATGTTATGAATAAAATGGGCGATGAACAAATTGCTAACAGTTCTTTCTCTATTTTATTAAATAAACTACTGGCTGATAAATATAAAGATGAAGTAAACACTAAAGATATTGATAAAGAAGTTGAAAAAGAGCAAAAACAATATGGTGGTAAAGACCAATTTGAAAGTATGTTAAAACAACAAAAAATGTCTCTAGGCGATTACAAAGAACAGAAAAAATTACAAGCTTACCAAAAAGAATTGCTTAATGACAAAGTAGATATCTCAGATAAAGAAATAAAAGAAGATACTAAAAAAGGCTCTCACATCTTAATTAAAGTTAAAGAAAACAAAGATGATAAAGAAGGCTTATCGGATAAAGATGCTAAAGCTAAAGCAGAAAAAATCCAAAAACAAGTTGAGAAAGATCCAGATAAATTTGGCGAAATTGCTAAAAAAGAATCAATGGATAAATCCTCAGCTAAAAAAGATGGAAGCTTAGGTTATGTTACCAAAGGTCAAATGGAAGATAAATTTGAAAAAGCTCTCTTCAAGCTTAAAGAAGGTGATATTTCTGACGTAGTCAAAACCGATTATGGCTATCACATCATTAAAGCAGATAAACAAGATGACTTTGATAAAGAAAAAGGTAAACTTAAAGCACAATTAATTCAATCTAAAGTTCAAAAAGAACCTAAATTATTAACAGATGCATATAAAGAACTATTGGATGAATATAAAGTAGATTACAAAGATAGAGATATCAAAAAAGCAATCGAAGATTCCATCTTGGATCCTGAGAAAATTAAACAACAACAACAGCAACAACAACAGCAACAAATGATGCAACAAAGTGGTGCTGGCATGTCTACAGGACAATAGTAATTTTAAAAAAGAGGTTAGGAAAATTCCTAACCTCTTTTTTTGTATATTGTAAAGAAAAGCTATACATAAAAATGAGAGTAGGACAACGCACCCATTTTTAAATGTAATCGTAGCCCCACTCTCAATATTTAATTTAAAAACTTCTTTCATCAAGCTATTTCAAGAAAATATGCTAGCTTTAACTATTAATCTAGAGATGTCGGATTGTAAAATTGTCTGCCATCTAATCCAAAGATACGTTCCGTAAATTGTCCTTTGTTTGTTTTCTTAAATGCTTTTTCAAACATATTCATTTTCGCATCTATATTATCAATAAAAAACAATATTTCAGCTTCTTTCATATGTGGTAATTTAGGTGACCCAAATTCCATTTTACCATGATGTGCTAAAATCATATGACGTAATAACAATACCTCTTCACCATCAATGTTTAATTCTCTAGCAGCTTCAGCTACTTCATCACTTGCAATCGAAATGTGCCCCAATAAGTTTCCTTCAACCGTATAAGATGTAGCTACGGGTCCACTTAATTCTCTTACTTTACCTAAATCATGTAAAATAATGGCACTATATAATAAGCTACGATTCAATAATGGATAAATATCACATATTGATTTAGCTACTTGCAACATTGTTAACACGTGGTAACTTAAACCACTTGAGAAGTTGTGATGGTGCGTACTTGCAGCCGGAAATGTAAAAAACGCTTCTTGATGTTTACGTATTAAATGACGCGTAATACGTTGTAAAGTCGCATTTTCAATTTCTAACATATAATGTGAAATCTCTTCTTGAATTTCATCAGGTGTCATAGGTGCACCATCTACAAAATCTTGTGTTTTCATATTATCTTCAGGTGTAGCCAATTTTATTTTATTAATTTTCATTTGTTTACGGCCACGATAATTTATAATATCGCCTGTAACGTGTACAATCTTTTCAGGCTCTAATACTTTCATATCTTCTTTACTTACAGTCCAAAGTTTCGCTTCAATATCACCACTTTTATCTTGTAAATGAAGCGTCATATAATCTTTACCTTGAGCAGTTACACCTTGTGTAGCTTTGTGAATCAAGAAAAAATGATCCACTGAATCTCCAGGATTTAAATTTTCAACATTTCTCATTATTTACCGCCTTCCTCGATTTTATTTAAAGTAATAATTTGTTTTGAAGGCACACTCGTATCTTTCACACATGTAAAATACAAAATTTGATAACTGCTTGGCATTTGTCTTAAATAATTCATCATGATATCTTTTCTATATTTATCAAAATGCACAAAAGCGTCATCAATAATAATTGGAAATGGATAATACGGTTTTAAAGTTTGAATTAAACTCAAACGTAATGCAATATATAAAATTTCTTTCGTAGACTGACTTAACTCTACAGGCTCATACATCTGTCCATTTGCTTGTTTTACCATTAAATCGTCATTAGCATATGTGACTTGCACATAATGACCATTTGTTAAATGCGAAAAGATATTTGTTGCTTCGTTTATCACTTGTGGCAAACGTTTATCTTTAATTTGCTTAATATGCCCTTCAACTAAAGCTTGTAGATAACTAAGACTAGCCCAATCTTTAGCTTCGTCATTTACTTTGTTCTTAAGTATATGGAATCTATGTCTTAAATCAGCTAAAGTTTTATCAGTCTCCATATCTGTAATTTTAGCATTTAAATCACTTACCTGTGACTGTAGTTCTAAATATTGTTCATTATAATCATCCACTTGACGTGCGAGTACTTCATCTTCATCAGTTAATTGTGCAGCAGTTTTCTCACTCAATCTAGAACTAGAATCATAATTGTAATTTTGATTTTCTAGATATTTTGATAAATCAGTAAAACGTGCCATCTGTTGATGGTAATTTTGATGTTGAACATGATGTTGATAATAAGACTCTTCATCATTAACATTAACAAAATTAAATAATTGTGAAATTACATTACTATTTTCATTCAGTCTATTATGAAGTTGTGAAACTTCACTTTCAATCAACTTAATTTGTTCATTGTTTCTATTCCACTTATCTAAATTACTTGTTTCTTCTTTTAACCACTGTCTTATATCGTGGAACAATGACAATTCGTTAAAATATGAAAATTGATTTTTGGTAATTTCTTGCGCATGGGCATAAAATTCATCTAATTGTTGTTGTAATTCATGTGCTTTTTTATGAAGTTCAGTAATATGAACATCATGTTCTTTAATTTTATTCATTGTATTAATGCTATCAATAATTAATTCATCAGACATTTTGTTCGATAAGAACAAATCTGATTTAACGTCATTAATATTGTTCTGCGCAGTTTGATACTGTTGTTTGGCTTGCTCTAATGTGTCTTCTAAATAAGCTGCTTTTTTATCGATTGCGTCTTTTGTTTTAATTGCAGTTTGATACTGTTCACGCACTCTATATTGATCATCCAAGTCAAAATCAAGGTCATAATTGTCTTCTAAATGATTCACTTGATGTTGCAAATCATCAATCTCTTTTGAAAATGTTTCGCTATGTCCAATTTCTTTTGTTTTTACAAAGAATATACCTACGATAAAGACAAGAGATAAAATAGCGAATACGACACCGAATATAATATTTGCTGATATAAATGAGAAGATTGTTAAACCAATTCCTATTACTGCTAATATCATTAGACCTATACGTAATAAATTTTGTTTTTTCTCATTTTCACGTTGTTCAGTATCAAATGCCTCTTTCATTTTTTGATAGAGATTATTTTTTTCTTGTAATTCAAATACTCTTTTATTGTATTGTTTTTTCTTTTCAAAATTTTCTTCTGGAACAATGTCCGCTTCTAATGATTCTATTTCTGCGTTGTTTGTGTCTTTATCAATTTTATTTTCTTCAATGTTACGTTCAAGTTGTTGTATATAAGCTGTTTGTTCTTGCTTGTTTTTAATTTGATTACTTACGTGACTTTTCATTGCTTCAGAATCGTCTACTTGATGATGAACATCTTGCCAACCAATATTTGAACTTAGCCCTGATTTTTCACGCGTTTTGTCTTGAATTTCTTTTTCTACAGCTTTTAGTTCATATTCTTTTTGTTTAATTTCATTTTCTTGTTGATGTAAATGATTAAACGCGTCTATATCAGTTTGTTTTGGCACATTTACTTTTTCATTTTCTGCTTTTAAATGTGCTAAGCGTTCTTCACGTAAACCAATATCACGTTTTAAATTTTGTGTTTGTATTTTTGCAGATTCATAACGATCAATACCTTGTTCTGGAAACACTATTGGTTCAATATTTAATTGGGTTTCTAGTTGTTTCCATTCTTGAGTCTGTTCATGTAATGCAATCTCTTTTTGTTTTTGCTCATGCATTTTAGATAATTGGGTTAAATTTTGCTTTAAATTACTTAACCTACGTTCAGCTTTATCTTTATCATCAACTAACCTTTTATATGAAGTTAACTTTGCTTCTTCTTCTCGAATTTGTCCTTCAAGTTCTTTCAGCTGTTCTAATTGTTGATTTATGATAGGATTACGACCATTTTTCTTATATAACATTTCTTTTTTATTACTTAATATTTCGCGCATACTTGTAAATTCTGTTGAACCTAATGCACCTGCCTGTAACAGATAATTTTGTAATTGAGTTTCATCCATTTTTTTATGAATATCTTGAAGCCCAAGTACATCAAAAGAAAAAATACCTTGATATGTACGCTTAGAAATAAAATTCAGTTCTTTATTCAACCAAGTTTCATCTTTAATTGTTCCGTTAGGTAAGTATACTTTCACGTCACCTGTTGCGCTGCCTTTAATACGTTCAACCTCAACTAACGACCCATCATCTTGAATTAATGTTAATTTTCCGCCGTATTGGTTTCCTAGTCGAGGCTCTAAACGTGGTTCATTTTCTTTCTTTGTTGGGAAGCCGAAAAGTATGGAATGAATAAATGCTTGGATAGTTGATTTACCTGATTCATTCTCTCCATAAATTTCAGTGAATGATTCATCAAATTCAATCTTTCTTTGTATAAATTTACCATATCCGTAAATCTCTAATGATTTAATTTTCATTTTATTCTCCCCTCATATCTGACTTCAAGAGTTCTTCAGCATGTTCAATAAGTTCTCGTCTATCAAAATCGCTATAGTTTTCTAAATACTTAGATGCTTTAGGATTTAAATATAAGTCATTCATCGCTTGATCATATACGGTATTGTCCTCGATTAACTCAGGAGAAAACTCTTTAACTAATGTATTTTGATCATCATACTTATGCTTGATTGTTAAATCTTCAATAAATACAAAGTTATGTTCATTGGCCTCGTAATCACTAATCATTTCATGGATTTGTAAAATATCTTGTTCCGGTATCCATTGATCCGAATCTACTATTACTTTGAGCTGATAGATCGCTTTACCATTTTTTCTAACTTGCGTTTTAAATGCTTGTATATCATCAAAAAGACCTTGCTTAGAGGTTTGTTTTGTTTCTAAAACAGCTTTGTCAAATCGTATAAATTGTGTTGGCACAAATTTAGCATCGAGGTTTAAGTTGTCACCTTCAACGAGTAAACAACCTTTTTCGCCGAGTTCTTTAAAGTGTCTTCCTTGGATATTGCCTGGATAATGTATCTGTGGCATATCACTCAATTGTTGACGTTCGTGTATATGTCCTAATGCCCAATAATGATACAATTTATTATTCAAGTCTTCTAATCTAAACTCTGTGTAGCGGTCATTTGTATTAGTTTTACTATATGTACCATGCAAAATGCCTATATGAATACCTTTATAGCCTTGACTAGTTGGATATGCATCAAGCTTATTCTCGTAACTCGCATCATTTTGGTAGCTAAAACCATGAAGATAAATTTCTTCACCGTTTTTAGTTATTGTTTGATATGTTTCAACATTTTCAGAGAAAACTGATACATTATCTGGCCACACAGTACCAATATTCGATGATAAAGGATCATGATTACCGTGACATAAATAGATAAAAATCTGTTCTCTTTCTAAACGTTCGAATTGTTCCTTTAAAAACACTTCTGCACGTAATGTGCGATTTTGTTGATCAAATAAATCACCTGAAATAATCATAAAATCGATTTCTTCAGTTAATGCTAAGTCCACTATTTTTTTAAAACTTTCATAAGCACTTTTTTGAATATCTTCGAAAATAGGCTGACTGAGATAATCTCTTGACTTAAAAGGACTATCTAAATGTAAATCAGCACAATGAATAAATTTCACCATACAGTATCTTTCTCCTTTATTGAAAGGTTTATTTAAGCTGATGCATATTGGATAATTCAGTAACAGATTACACGTTTCAATCAATACTAAAATTTATGCATACAAATACCTTGTATTAGTATATTTTACCACATTGCCTATTAGACAGTCGATAAAACAAAAAATGCTCCATTCAAGAGGATAGCATTACAAATTATTATTAAATGACGTAGCGCCCGACCATTTCGACCGTTTTCTAATTAACACAAAATCTTTAAAAAGACTCACAAAAAAATGAGGCTGACACATAAACATATGCCTCAGCCTCAAATATTGTATTGGTAGTTACTAACTAATTGGAATTACGCTTAAATTTAGCTGTTTCAATTATAGTCTCTACTACTACCATGATGGATGACGAAATCTTAGTTATAAAATAATTAGTTTTCTGTGCACTCCATTTAAACTACAACACAATATTTGGTTGTATTATAGTCTTCACACGTTACACTAACAAAAATTAGTCAGCGTAAATTTCATCTAAAGGTTTAACAATGATTTGGTTAATTTCTTGGAATACTTGGCTCATGTTTTGTTCAGCAGCCATTAATTCAGAAATGTTAGAATCATTTTCGATTTTTTGAGCTTGTTCTTGTGCTTTTTGTAGCTCTTCTTCACCGATTTCTTCACCTTGCATTTGTTTTTGTTGGAAACTTAATTGTGTTTCACGGAATTCATCAAATAAATCTTTTGATTCTTGATTTTCTTTAACTTTTGCATAAGCATTTTGAATAGCTTGATATTCATCACTTTCTCTTAATGCTTGTTCTAATTGATTTGCATGATCGTATAAATTTACTGCCACTATGCTTCACTCCTTTTTTGTATATGTGTGAAAACCACATCGATAATACAATAACATAATTTATTATGTTATACAAAAATTGCAATTACTCCTTGTAATAAACCAATAATACCTCCTAATAAGAAACCTAATAACATAATTAATTTTAACTCTTTATTCGCTATATCTATAATGAGCTTTTCAATATACGCTAAATCAAACGTATTAATCTGTTGTTCAACCATTTGACGTAAATTAACTTTCTTCATAATTGGTGAGATATGTTTTGATGTATTTTCAATAATCACATTCGTTAGCTTTTGTGACACTTTATTTTCTAAAAATCCTATAAAGTTTGGCATCAGGTTATTTAGTGGTTTCGTTGCCATATTATTAATATCCATATAACCTATTGCTAAATCAGTTACTGATGTTTTAAAAGATTGAAATTGTTGTTCATTTAGTACTTCACTTAACTGTTTAGATTTAAAGGTTGTGTACTCATTTTCGATAATTTGATTCGCGATTACTTTCGCTTTAGGATGATTAGTCAATCTGATTAATTCATGTTGGATACGATCAGCAATACTTTCTTTCGTCATAAACATTTGTAATAACCCGACAATTTTCCCTTTTTCATTGAAGAATGTGTCTAACATTGATGCGATGTCTGATGCACCTTTTTCAGATTTTAAATAGACACGCGCTCTATCAAATAGTAGTTCTGGTACTGCTTCAACCTTACTATCTAAACTTTTTTCAATATCTTCGGGAATTAATTGTGCAATTGGAGTATTACTATGATCATAATAAAACAGTTCTAATTTTTCTGACATGACCCTTTCTATTTTCTCATTTGCCAATTGTGCAATATCTATATCCACTTTTTTCGCTAAATAATCAAAAGATGTACGATCTTCCTTCAATTTCTCAATTTGTTTTTGGACGACTTCTTCGATTGCAGTCCTCGTCGCTGTTGCATTTAATTTGGACTGAATCATACTTTCAGTAAGTAAATGTTCTTCAATAACTTGCCCAATTTTATCAGCAATTTCTGCTCTTCGTTTTGGTATTAAACCTGGCGTGAATGGCACGCGTTTGTTAAAAATATAATATGTTTTGAATGGATGAAACAACATTTTTACCGCAATAACGTTCGTTACTCCACCAATTAATGCACCAATTATCATCATAAATATAATTATTAAAAATGCATGCATAAAAGTTTCTCCTTTTTATTTTACTTGGTAATGTACTACTATTAAAAATTCACTCTTAAACATTGTACAATACATATAGTTTAATTGTGTAGAAGAATACACTTATTCATTTTTAAAAACAATTGAAAATAAAAAAAGACCTAAATCTTTTGTTTAGGTCAAGTAGTGTATAGTGACTAAATCATTCATATACAATTTAAAGTCCTATGTCACCAAATTATATAAATAATGATTCTTCTATCACAAATTGAATTAATATTATACGTGCATTAACTCTTCTTTAGAAATTCTACCAAAATATGTTTCTGCTTCTCTTAATTTAGAAGTACCAAATATTGGTTGTGTTTCTTGGTTAAGTACGCGATAAATATCACTTACTTTATTACTTTGTAAGATAAAACCATTACGGCTATCAACAGTGTTCCAATAGATGTCACTTGTTGTTGAATGGTTAGGGTATGCACAGTGATTACGAGAAATAGTTTGTACCATTTCTAGAGGATCACAACCAAATGTACTATTTAAAACATCTGAATCTCTAAATAATGCACAAATTGAGACACATGTTGTCCAGTTAGGTAGTACTCTTTCTTTTTCTATTTGTACTAAAGTCTTTTTTGAAAGACCAATAGTTTGGGCCATCGTATCTTGCGTATAACTTGCTTCAATACGTACCATTTTAAATTTTGTTTGAATTAAATCTGTGAAACTCTGTCTATCCATTACTTTAATCTACCTTTCATCTAAAGAATATTTTATCCGGACACAAGAAATTGCAATAATACACGCTTCTTGAAACACAAATTACATCTTAATACAATTTTTAAGAAAATAAAAGAGTGAAATCAAATTTTCATCGTTTTTTATCATTGGCGCAATTATCAAAATAATCAATCTTATATCTTATAATTAAGTTACAAACAAAAATCACTTTGTTTGTAAGCGTATTATTTTCGTGAAAAGTGTCATCATCCAGCATTACGTATTACACTTAAAAGATAAAAAACACTATTTATTATTATAGACTATTTCTACTATAATAGTATAGTTAAAAGTATAAATTGTTCTATTTTTGTTGAAAAACATTTTATTTATTTACATTGTTCAGAATATTCCCTATAATTTTAAGTACTTTTTAAATATTGAGGTGCTTAAATGGAAGATAAATACATATTACTCGCAACATGCAATGACAAAGTCGGTATAACGTCATTAATTGCAAATATTATTGCAGAACACGGCTCTAATATTTTACATCTTGATCACTTTACTGAGTACGATCATGCACAAGATACCGAAGGGAAATTATTTTTAAGATTTGAGTTTGAAAAAGTAACACAATTGAAAGAAGCTCTAGAAAACACTTTAAGTCAAAATGATATTAATTTTGATATTTTTGATACAAGTGATAAAACAAAAATCGCATTATTTGTATCAAAAGAAGACCATGCTTTTAATGAAGTATTATTAAGAGTTCAACGTAAAGAAATTCCTGCTGAAATCACTTGTGTTGTCAGTAATCATGAAAACAATAGACATTTTGCTGAATCTTTTAATATCCCTTTTTACTATGTACCAAGTAATAATGATAAAGCAGTTGTTGAACAAAACATATTAGATATTTGCGCAAAACACGAAGTAGAATTAATCGTTTTAGCTAAGTATATGCAAATACTTACAGATAATTTTGTAAGTCATTATCCAAATCAAATTATTAATATACACCATTCTTTCTTACCTTCATTCATTGGAGCGAACCCATACAAACAAGCTTGGGAACGCGGCGTTAAATTAGTCGGTGCAACAAGTCATTACGTAACTTCTGATTTAGATGAAGGACCAATTATAGACCAAGATGTCACACGTATTAATCATCGTTATAACGTACAAGATTTACGTAAAATTGGACGTCATGTTGAATCTTCTGTTTTAGCTCAAGCAGTTGAATATCATGTTCAACATAAAGTCATCGTAAATGATGGCAATAAAACAATCGTTTTTAATTAATATTGTGTATATAAAGTGTACTAATTACTGTTATCATAATGATTAATATAAATTTATGCACAATTTAATTTCTAAAACCTTCTATATATATATATCTACGATTTATTAAGCCACTTTTATTCACTAATCACTAAATATAAAAGTGGCTATTTTTGTGTTTCTTATTTTTTATATTCACTTTTATACTCACCTTCATCCATGCCTTTCCTTTACTCATTAATAATACCGCAGTCCTCATCTGTTGTATAACAGATACACAATATTATAAAACTGTCATATAACTTCTTACAGTTTCTCAAATCGTTCACAGTTTGTATTAAAAACTTTCACAAATATTGTGAAAACATTAACAAGGATAATGTTACAATGTTTGTGAAATTATTAACAAAATGAATGGAGGAGAAAAAATGTTAGAAAAAGAAAAATTACACGAAATTGCTTGGCAAGGATTCAAAAGTGGACGTTGGAATCGCCATGTTGATGTTCGTGAGTTTATCCAACTAAACTACTCACTATATGAAGGTGATGATCAATTTTTAGAAGGACCGACTGAGGCAACAACCAAGCTGTGGGATCAAGTAATGGCTTTATCCAAAGAAGAACGTGAACGTGGTGGCATGTGGGATATGGATACTAAAGTGCCTTCTACAATCACTTCACATGAAGCTGGTTATTTAGACCAAGATTTAGAAACTATTGTCGGTGTCCAAACTGAGAAACCATTTAAACGATCTATGCAACCATTTGGAGGTATTCGTATGGCTAAAGCTGCCTGCGAAGCATATGGTTATGAGTTAGATTCAGAAACTGAAAAAATATTTACAGATTATCGTAAAACACATAATCAAGGCGTGTTTGATGCCTACTCTAAGGAAATGCTTAATTGTAGAAAAGCTGGTATTATAACAGGTCTTCCTGACGCTTATGGTCGTGGGAGAATCATTGGTGACTATCGCCGTGTTGCACTGTATGGCGTTGACTTTTTGATGGCAGAAAAAATGCATGACTTTAACACTATGTCTACTGAAATGTCAGAAGATGTTATACGCTTGCGCGAAGAATTATCAGAACAATATCGCTCACTTAAAGAATTGAAAATATTAGGTAAAACATACGGTTTTGACCTTGGTCGCCCCGCTACTACTTTTAAAGAAGCTGTACAATGGCTTTATTTAGCATATTTAGCTGCTATTAAAGAACAAAATGGTGCTGCTATGAGTTTAGGACGCACGTCTACATTCTTAGATATTTATGCTGAACGAGATTTAAAAAATGGCACGATAACAGAATGTGAAGTTCAAGAAATAATTGACCATTTTATTATGAAATTACGTATTGTGAAATTCGCACGTACACCAGATTATAATGAATTATTCTCTGGAGACCCTACTTGGGTTACTGAATCAATTGGTGGTATAGGAATTAATGGTAAACCACTTGTAACTAAAAACTCATTCCGTTTCTTGCACTCATTAGACAACTTAGGACCTGCACCAGAACCAAATTTAACTGTACTTTGGTCGGTACAATTGCCATCCCACTTTAAAAACTACTGTGCAAAAATGAGTATAAAAACAAGTTCAATACAGTATGAAAATGATGATTTAATGCGTGAATCATACGGTGATGACTATGGTATTGCATGTTGTGTATCTGCAATGAAAATTGGTAAACAAATGCAATTCTTTGGTGCTCGTGCAAACTTAGCTAAAACTTTATTATACGCAATTAATGGTGGAAAAGATGAAAAATCTGGTATGCAAGTCGGACCTTCATATGAAGCTATCAATTCACAAGTATTAAATTACGATGAAGTGTTTGAAAAATTTGATAAGATGATGGATTGGTTAGCAGGCGTTTACATTAATTCTTTAAATGTTATTCATTATATGCATGATAAATACAGTTACGAGCGTATCGAGATGGCGTTACATGATACTAATATTATACGTACAATGGCAACAGGTATTGCAGGATTATCAGTTGCTGCGGATTCATTATCAGCAATTAAATATGCTCAAGTTACACCAATCCGTGATGAAAATGGTTTAGTAATTGATTTTGAAATAAATGAAGATTTTCCTAAATATGGCAACAATGATCCTCGTGTAGATGATATTGCCGTAGATTTAGTAGAACGCTTTATGACTAAATTAAGAAGTCATAAAACATATCGTAATTCTGAGCATACGATGAGTGTACTTACAATCACTTCAAATGTCGTTTATGGTAAAAAGACCGGTAATACACCTGATGGACGAAAAGCTGGTGAACCATTTGCCCCAGGCGCTAATCCAATGCATGGACGAGATCAAAAAGGTGCATTATCATCGCTAAGTTCTGTTGCAAAAATCCCTTATGATTGTTGCAAAGACGGTATTTCAAATACATTTAGTATCGTTCCTAAATCATTAGGAAAATTACCAGAAGAACAAAATAGAAATCTGACAAGTATGCTTGATGGATACGCTATGCAACACGGACATCATCTAAATATAAACGTCTTTAATCGAGACACATTGTTAGATGCAATGGATCATCCTGAAGCATATCCACAACTAACTATACGTGTTTCTGGCTATGCTGTTAATTTCATTAAATTAACACGAGAACAACAATTAGATGTTATTTCTCGTACGTTCCATGAAAGAATGTAAATAAAGGTGGGAGCAAAATGCTTAAAGGACACTTGCACTCTGTCGAAAGTATGGGCACTGTCGACGGTCCAGGTATTAGATATATACTTTTTATGCAAGGTTGTTTATTAAGATGTTTATATTGTCATAATCCAGATACATGGAAAGTTAATTCATTTTCTAGGGAAGTAACAGTTGATGAAATGATTGATGAAATCACTTCTTTCACACCTTATTTCGAAGCATCTGGAGGTGGCGTAACTATAAGTGGTGGTGAACCATTACTACAAATGCCCTTTATCACAGCTTTGTTTAAAGCATTAAAGGAAAACGGAATTCACACCTGCATCGATACTTCTGCAGGTTGTGCAAATGACACAGTTGCGTTTCAACGTCACTTCGATGAATTATTAAAATATACAGACTTAATACTATTAGATATTAAGCATATTGATAACGAAAAACATATAGCATTAACTGAAAAACCTAACACACAAATATTAAAAATTGCTAAAAAGTTATCAGATCTTAAACAGCCTGTGTGGATAAGGCACGTGCTAGTTCCCGGATATACTGATACCAAGGAAGATTTAATACAATTAGGCGCATTTATAAATACATTAGATAATGTGGAGAGATTTGAACTATTACCCTATCATCAACTTGGTGTTCACAAATGGGAAGCAATGAACTTGAGCTATCCTTTAAACGATGTTCAACCACCTACAGATAACGATGTTAAATTAGCTTATCAATTAGTAGATTTTAAAGGTAACATCCCCTTGAAAATATAACCATTCTATATGGTCTTTTAACGAACCTCCCGCTATGTTAATTGGTGAGGTTCGTTTTAACTTAAATAAAGTAAAGTATTTAATGATAATGAACCCAAGCTTTTTATAGACACACTTTAAAGTTAAATATTATTGGTATTCTATTTATATTTGTTTATATTTTTACAAATAATGTATAATACTATTTATCAATTTTTAAAAGTCAGCATGAAAGAGTGATATATTCAAATGAATGCAATATGTTTTGTTTTAAAAGAGCAATTGAAAAATTTATATTTAATTAAAAGACTAGCAGATTTTCAACTACGTATTTCAAATCACAATAATTATTTAGGGGTCGCTTGGGAGATTATAAACCCAGCCATGCAAATTGCAGTTTACTGGTTTGTCTTTGGTTTAGGCCTACGAAATAATACAACACATGATGGTATTCCATTTATTTATTGGTTAATTGTCGGAATTAGCATGTGGTTTTTCGTTAACCAAGGTGTATTGGAAGGTACGAAATCAATCTCTTCAAAGTATAATCAAGTAGCTAAAATGAAGTTTCCATTATCTATCATACCAAGTTACATTGTTTTTAGTAGATTTTATGGTCATCTTGGTTTACTTATGATTGTATTAATATTATGTTTCTTTGGAGGTTATTACCCTTCCATATACTCATTACAGTTATTAATTTATGTGCCCTATGCCCTTATACTTACTATAGTTATTTCACTACTAACTTCAACATTAGGTGTACTTATCCGTGATACGCAGATGATAGTTCAATCGTTGATGAAAATCATATTTTTTGTCTCTTCTATTTTGTATACGCCTAAAAATGAAATTGTAATGACAGTGATGAAATTAAATCCAATCTATTTCCTAGCAGAGGGCTATAGAGCCTCTGTTCTTCACCATGAATGGTATTTTATTGAACACTGGCACTTAACGCTGTATAACCTTGTACTAGTAGTTATTTTATTTATTGTTAGTGCTATATTGCACATGCGTTATAGAGACCATTTTGCCGATTTTATGTAAGATCTCTTTCATCAAATTTATATGTATACTAAACCCACCTTATATCATTCATGATGAAATAAAGTGGGTTATTAGTTCTGTAAATATTTTATAGCACGCAACATTAGTGGTAATATTAAATAAATGGTTAGATCTTTTGTCAAACTCTCATTATTTTAACGCAGTAATTAAACCTTGGAGGAATAAGTTATGAATATAGATATTAATAATCCAGTATGTGCTATTCAAGCTACATTGAAATATTCACTTTCACAATCAATTTTTGGAGATTTAATTTTGCTCAGCGATCGCATATATTTTAAAACTAGTGATGGTGCAAAACTACCAAATTTTAAAGATGAATTACTATTTTCAGACATTAAAAACATAAAAATGGGTCTAACATTAACCGGTTATAAGATAGTTATTATGGACTTAGACGGTGAACCATGGATTTTTAATTCTATAAATCGTAAAAAAGGCAAGCAATTTATAGAACTTTATAATGAAATTCAATAGTTTGAAAATTTAGCGCAAAAAGACAATATGAATTAATTATTTTACTAATGTTTACTATTAAAAAAACAAGGCTAAAATATTAACATGTCTTAGCCTTGTTTTCTGTAAAGATGATTGCAAGTTTTCTATTATATTAAAAATACACTTACCTATCTTTTTATTAAATTTGTTAAAAGCTGGCTAGAATTCAAAAAGCGCTTAAAATACTTTTTCAATTCTAGCCAACTGTGTCATAAGCAAGCGACAATGATTAATCAATTAACCACTTGCTTTGCTCGTACTTTTAAATTTATAATTCAATAAATCCTTTGATAATCAAATAAATACTTAAACAAATCAAAACGAATTTAAGTAAATTTGATAACTTTGCAGAATTAATCGATCTATTAATTTTTACACCACATTTTGTTCCTACATAACTGGCAATGATTAATATCAATCCATAACCCCAAATAACATGTCCTTGAATCATATGACCTACTGAACTGGCTAAACTTGAAGTGAAAATAATAATCATACTTGTTGCTACAGCTACATGTGGCGTAAAGTTAAAGACAATAATCATTAACGGTGTCATTAGCACACCACCACCAATTCCAAACAACCCAGCACTGATACCTACAAAAAATGCAAAAATAATTCCTACTGTTAAATTCACATTTTTTTCTGTAGTACTGTCCTTTTTAGATGCCAAGTAGTCTTTTACAAAAAGTAAAATTGAAATTAAAAATAAAAATATACCAAATATAATATTAAAGTATATATCATTCAGAAATTGACTTAGGTAAGCACCTAATAATGATCCCGGAATAATACCAATAGAAAATAAAATACCATTTCTAAAATCAATTGTATCTTTACCTTTACCTCGGTAAGCAATTATTGAAAATAAACCTGTAAAAACCAGTGTTACAGATGAAATACCAATTGCAGTTTGCGTTGTAATACCACTTAATAAATCAAAATTTGCACCTATAAAAACGAGGGTTGGTACAATAATAATACCCCCGCCAACACCGATCAAAGAACCTATAATAGAGGAAACGAGCCCTATTATAAGCAATATAATAATTGTCATTGCTTTACACCTCTTAACATTTAAACCCTATATTCTATTTTAAATTATTCTTATATACATTTATTTTAACATTTTTATCTTCTTCATTTGGTTCAAAATACCAAACTCCATCAGATTCTATTAAATTTTCACCATCAATAGATTCTTTATCAATAGATTCTGTAGCATCTTTATAATTTGAATATAAAGATTTTAAATCTCCAACATTCAGGTCAGTTTTAACATTTTCTTCACTAACTTTAAGTATTTTGTTTAACTTAAATAAATTGGAAGATCCATTTGCTTTTTTAGATAGTGCATCAATTACTTGACGTTGTCTTTCAGTACGACCTTCGTCACCACCTGCACCTTCTTCTTTACGACTACGCACATAATTTAGTGCTTTATCACCATCTAATTTTACTTTTTGTCCCTCTTTAAAACTAGAACCATTATAACTAAATGTAGCATTACTTGTTACAGTCACACCATCAAAAATATCAATCATCTTTTTGAAACCATCCATGTCTAAGGTAACATAAGCATCTACCGGTACATCTAAATTTTGTCTAAGTGTGGCCATTGCTGTCTTTGGACCACCATATGCATAAGCATGTGCAATCTTTTGATTACCAGCGACCTCAGGGATATTACTATTCATATCACGAGGTATAGAAATGAGTTTTGTTTTATTCTTTTCGGGATTTATTGATGCAATTAATAGTGTATCTGTACGTTGTCCCATGTTTTCCTCAGCGCGTTTCACATCTGAATCCACCCCAAATATTGCGATAGAAATTGGTTTATTGTTTTTTATTTTTTCTTGTGTTGCTTTCGTTGCTTCATCTGTTCTGTCTGAATCATGTATTGCTTGATTCAAATGAAATAACTTATATGCAAAAAATCCGATTATTATAAGTATTAACAGTAAAATAATCGCTACAATTTTGCCTCTTTTCGATAATTTCAAATTACTTCTTCCTTTCCACTTGTTATTCAATTGATTTTTTCATGTATTATTCATATACTTTTGTCTCTTTTTTAATTTCTCGGATAACTGCCAATAAAATGCCCAATGCTATGCTGATACTTAATATGGATGACCCACCATAGCTTAACAATGGGAGTGTTACACCAGTTAATGGTATCAAGCCAGATACACCGCCTATATTTACAAATACTTGCATAAATAAATAGCTCACTACACCTACGCAAATTAATTTATAAAAGTGGTTACGCGTTTTGTTTGCGTAAATAAATCCTTTTAAAATGATAAAACCATACATGAGTAGTATAAGTAATACACCTATAAGTCCTAATTCTTCTGAAATAACAGTAAATATAAAGTCTGTATGTGGTTCTGGTAAATAACCTAATTTCAAGATACCATTACCTAGACCACGACCGAACACACCACCGTTACTTATTGAAACTAATGCATTTGTCAGTTGATATCCGTCACCATTCTCATATTTAAATGGATCCAATACTACTTTAATTCGCTTCATTCTGTATAGATTTTTCGAATCAAAAACTAAAGTATAAATGATGTATAGTACTACAGGAATTGAAGTAATTGTTAAAATTTGGATTTTTATTTTATTTTTGATATCCGAATACATTAATATAGCCACAATAATTGCAACTGTTAATAATGTACCTCCGAGATCTCCCTGCATTAGTACTAAAACTAATCCCACACCTAATATGCCTAATGGTGGAACAATATTCTTCAACTTATAATCTCGATTGTTTGTTAATTTTTTATCTAAAATAAATGAAAGATAAAAAATAGCAACTAATTTTAAAAACTCTGATGATTGTAAACTAAACAATCCAAGATTAATCCAGTTTCTAGAACCATTTACATCTTTACCAATTAGTAACGTCAGGATTAATAATGCGAATGTGCCAACTATTAGAAATTTTTGAGTACTAGTATTTCTTAGCATCTTAATATTAAAGTACATGCTAATAAATAAGATTATGCAAATGCTTAAAATGAAAAAGATAAGTTGTCTTTTCATGAAATAATTAGCTTCTATAGGTGTTCCATTTGTTAAACTCCCTTTAGAAGCTGGGACCATACTTGCACTGTATACCATTATGACACCGATGACGCTTAGAATTATAAAACTAATAATTATACCAATATCTAAATGTTTTAATCGCTTTTTAAAGCCTCTCAATATATTTAACATTATCTTTATCCTTTCTTAATACTATGTTTACAATTGTTGCATAAAGGTAATGTTATGGCAATATTTTTTAGGTAGTCCTAAAGTATCACTTTAGATAACAAAAATATTTTTAACGACAACCAAAAACATATAGTCTGTTTTTATAGAATAATTTATAAAAACAATTAACCAATAACATATTCTCTTTTACAACTATTGATTTTAATTAAAAAAAGAGGACAGAACATTATAATAATGTTCCGTCCTCTTAAATTATCTTCCTAAACTATTTAAACTCATTCATTCTTTGCGGCTAATTTTCTTTCTTCAGCTCTAGAAATAATTAATGCACAAGCTGCATCACCAGTTATATTCACTGAAGTTCTTGTCATATCCAGTAATCTATCTATACCTAAGATTATCCCGATTGCAGCTGGATCTAAGCCTACCGCGTTTAACACCATGGCTAACATAATTAAACCTACACCAGGAACACCAGCTGTACCAATTGAAGCTACTACGGCGATTACGACTACCGTTATAATTTGGGCAAAAGATAGCGTAACACCTGAAATTTGTGCAATAAATATAGTAGCAACACCTTGCATGATTGCTGTGCCATCCATGTTAATAGTTGCTCCTAAAGGTTGTACAAATGAAGCAATTTCACGTTTAACTCCCATTTTTTTCGTACATTCTAAAGAAACAGGTAAAGTGGCAGTTGAGCTTGAAGCACTAAAGCCTAATGTAATCGCAGGAATAAAGTCCTTGTAGAATTTTAATGGACTTGTTCTACCCATAACCTTAACAGCAATACCATAAACTACAAAGAAATGGATTGCCAGGGCTAACAATACAATAAAGAAGTACATCCCTAGTTGTTGGATTGCCCCAAATCCTGCTCCTGTAAATGCATGTGCTACTAATCCAAATGTCCCAATTGGAGCAAATACGCTCATTATCATAGTAACGATATACATTAACACTTCATTGGTTTGTTCTAAAAATTTATGTACCATCTGTGCTTTGGAACCTACCATAATAATACCGACGCCAATAAATATCGCAAATGTAATGATTTGTAACATATTTTCTTCTGTCATTGCTTGCAATGGGTTTTTAGGAAATAAATTAATAAGTGTTTGATCAAATGTTTGTTTTGCTGCCGAATCTTGGGCACTATTTTCTTTGTTCAGTGTTTGCTGATAACTCGATACATCATCACTATTTAAAAGCTCTGATTTACCTGCACCTGGCTGTAATACCAACGCCAAAGTAAGACCGATAATAATCGCAATTGCTGTCGTAGTTAGAAAGAAAGAAATTGTTTTTAAACCAATTCCTCCCAATAATTTCGGATCCCCTACACCGACTACGCCTAAAACAATGGATACAAATACTACAGGTACTACAAGCATAAAGATTAAATTCAAGAAAATTTGTCCAATAACATTAAATAGGTATTTATCAACGTTCTCAACAAAAGCCGATCCCGCAAAAATATTAAAAATAGAACCAATTGCAATACCTAGTATTAATGCTATGACAATCTTTAATGAAAGATTTTTTGTTTTCATAGCAACATCCCCCTTTTGAGTATTAACTTTATTATATAGTATTTTTATATATTTTAAAGTAATTTTTCAAAATACCGAGAAAATTACTACCTTGTAGTATATATTTAAATAAAATTCAAATTTTATATTAAGTTGTTCTGCATCGCATAAATAGCTGCTTGTGTACGATCCGTTACTTGCAATTTATTAAATATGTGACTTACGTGGGTTTTAATCGTTTTCTCTGATACAAACAATGTTTCTGCAATTTCTTTATTAGTCTTACCTTTAGCCATTTCGGCTAAAACCTCTGCTTCGCGTTTAGATAATTTATTCGTAAAATGGGGTTTTTTACTAACAGCTTCTATAACACTTTGGGCCTGTGGATGAATTATTTTTTCTCCATTCAACACTTTTTTTATTGTTTTAATTAATTGCTCTGGTTCAACATCTTTCATTTCATACCCATCAGCCCCTTGATCAATGGCAGATATCACGTGTTCATCATCAACATAACTCGTTAAGACCAATATTTTTATTTGTGGGTAATTATCTTTTAATACCTTTGTAATTTCAATACCATTCATTTCTGGCATGACTAAGTCTAGTAATACAATATCTGGTAAATCATTAGTTGTTAAGGATGCTAAAAATGATTTACCATCTGAAAATCCTCCAATGACTTCTAAATCATCTACTGTAGACAATAAAAATTCTAATCCTTGCCTTACAATGTGATGATCATCAACAAGCACGATTCGATTCATTTTAATCTTCCTTCCATCATATTATAACGGCACTTTTATATAAATTTGAGTTCCTTTATTTTCTTCAGACGTTATTTCTATATCGGCATCAATCGCTTTTGCTCGTTGTTTCATATTATTAATGCCATGAGAATTATTATAGTTTGATTGTCGCATATTAAAACCTATACCGTAATCTTTAATTTCTACATAAAAATAGTTTTGATTTTGCGCTAATTTTAATGTAATTTCTGTATCTTGAGCATGCTTTTTAGTATTATTCATACCTTCCTGAATAATTCTATAGATATTTTCTTCAATAATACTTGGTAAACTAATTAAACCTTCTACACTAACTGTTAAATTTAATTGTAATACGTCGCTATAATTTTGAATAGCCTTAACTAAACCTCGTTCTAACCCAACTGGTTTTAGTTGCCAAATTAATGCACGCATTTCATTTACTGCTTGTTGACTCGTTTCTTCAATTATATTAAAGGCTTTACGTGATACTTCTTCATTAGAAATGCCTTGTGCAGCGTGCGCGGTTAATTTTACAGAAAAAAGCAATTGATTTACTGAATCATGTAAATCACGTGCAAGCCGATTCCTTTCACTTATACGTGCTGCTTCTTTCTCTTGATCCGTCAATATGATGCGTTTTATTGCAGACCCTATCTGAAAAGCAACAGACTCTAATAATTCTAAATCTTCTTTACTATAACTTGTCTTGTATGGCGTTGCTACATTTAAAAGACCAAACAATTCAGCTCCTGAACGCAGCGGCACCGTGGCATGATGTGTAATGCCTTCTGTTTCCTCTTGAAATGCTCGATTTGCAAGGTTAATACGCGAACAATTTATAATATTTGATGCTTTTGTCAGTTTTTTATTTTGATATGCTTGTACACACCAGCAGGTACCTTCACACATATATTTACAATTTTGCTTTGATAATGCACCAGGTAAGTCATAATGCGCAACTAATTCATGTTGTCCTGCATCATCTATAAAAAATATCCAACCGGTAGTAAATGCAGTACCTTCGATTAAATATTCCAATGCACCTTGAATCATATTATATGTTTCTGTCTCTTCATTTAAAAATTCAGCAATTTCTTTTAACAATGCAAGTCTCGTTGGTTTTTCCATTTAACCAGTCCATTTCTTTACAACTTTATATTTATTATACCTTCTCAGGTAATAATTTAAAAATCCTGATTTATTGTTTAAATGTATGTTGTAATTACAAATATAATTTTTAATCTACTGAAAGTATTTATCTAATATTTTTAAATCTATGTTTGTGGTATGATAATAGTTGATTATCAAGGAGGATACTATGAAATTTGAAATCCCTATTAAATACAATAATTTAACGTTAAGAGAAATTTTCCAGCAATTGCATTTACCTAAAAAAGATTTGCATAATTTAAACATGTCTAAAGCAATTACAATTAACGACGCAACCGCTTCATTAATGACAAGAGTTAACACAGGTGATAAAGTCTTTATTCCTACTCCAGATGAAGTAAGTAACTATTTACCTAGTTATCGTTTTGCACAAGTTTACTATGAAGATGATGATATCGCTATAGTCATGAAGCCAAAAGGTGTTAAAACACATCCAAATGATTTAAAAGAAAGCAATACATTAATGAATCATGTTATTTATACAGTTAAAAGTGACTATGTTGAACCAATTCACCGCCTAGACCAAGAAACGGTTGGTTTATTAATCGTAGCGAAAAATCCATTGATGAAGAAAATATTAGATCGTATGTTAGAAGAAAATGAAATTGATCGTATCTATAAAGCTAATGTTCATAGTTTATTACCAATCAAACCCCAAACAATTGATATGCCGATTGGTAAAGATAAATTCCATTCTAACAAACGTAGGGTATCACCTACAGGTCAATCAGCAATCACGCATATTCTTGACTCAAAAATGGTAAAAGAAGATGTCTGTGAATTAGAATTGAAGTTAGATACAGGCCGTACTCACCAAATTCGTGTTCATTTAGCTGAAATTGGACATCCAGTTATAGGTGACCCATTATACGGAAACTCTACATTGAGACAACTTCAATTAAATAGTTACAAAATTGAATTCATCCATCCACTGACACAAACACAAATTTCTGTCAGTCTAGATGATGAAATCTAATTAATTAACATAGTTATACTATTTGCTAAAAGTTATATCAATACTTCCAAGTTATAACCATTATTTCACCACCAATTTTTCTTATAGGTTATATATATTAATTCAAAATTCTTAATATCATAAAAATAAACACACTGCCAGTTAAAATGACAGTGTGTTTATTTTTAAAGCATACACCTTGTGATGTATTACAAGACATTATTTAATTGATAACAACAATTGCTTTTTTTACGGTATATTTACTTCGGTTCAACCATATCTTCTGGTTTAATCCATTGCTCAAACTGTTCTTCTGTTACATAGCCTGATTGAATTGCAGATTCTTTTAAAGTTAAGCCTTCTTTGTGCGCTTTTTTAGCAATACTTGCTGCTTTCTCATAACCGATGTGTGGGTTTAAAGCAGTAACTAACATAAGCGATTGATTTAAGTAATTATCAATGTTTTCAGGAATGGGTTCTATTCCAATAGCACAATTACTATTAAATGTATTCATACCATCTGCTAATAAATAAATAGATTGTAGTGTATTTAATAAGATAACAGGTTTATATACATTTAATTCAAAGTTACCTTGTGAACTACCTATTCCTACTGCTGTATCATTCCCCATAACTTGGACAGCAACCATTGTTAACATTTCACATTGTGTAGGGTTAACTTTACCTGGCATAATGGATGAACCTGGTTCATTTTCAGGTATTGAGATTTCTGCTAATCCTGCACGTGGGCCTGATGCTAACCATCTAACATCGTTAGCAATTTTCATTAAGTCTGTCGCAAGTGCTTTTAAAGAACCATGTAATTGTACTACCTCATCATGTGCAGTTAATGCATGGAATTTATTTTCAGAAGATACAAATGGATAACCCGTATTTTCTGCGATGAATTTAGCAACTTTATCACCAAATTCAGGGTGAGCATTAATACCTGTACCAACAGCAGTTCCACCTATTGCTAGATTTAAAATATGTGCTTTTGATTCAGCTAATAATGTTTCACATTTATCTAACATATAACGCCAACCACTAATTTCTTGTCCTAAACGGATTGGGGTAGCATCTTGTAAATGTGTACGCCCTATTTTAATAATATCATTATATTGTTCTTCTTTTTGTTTAAATGTGTCTCTTAAAGCTTTTAAAGCAGGCTCTAGTTTCGTTTCTACTTCGTTATATAATGCAACGTGCATTGCTGTAGGGAACGTATCATTAGAACTTTGTGATTTATTGACATCATCATTAGGATGAATAGACTCATCGCTACCTTGCTCTTTTAAATAAGTGTTTGCCACAAAGCTGACAACTTCATTAACATTCATATTACTTTGCGTACCACTACCTGTTTGCCAAACTACTAAAGGAAAATGATCATCTAATTCTTTATTTAATACACGGTCACATGCATAAACAATTGCATCTTTCTTAGCATCCGATAATTTTCCTAATTCATGATTAGCTAAAGCGGCACCTCTTTTTAATTGAGCAAATCCATAAACGACTTCAATTGGCATGCGTTCTTTACCAACAGGGAAGTTACGTTTACTTCTTTCTGTTTGTGCACCCCAGTATTTGTCTGATGGTACTTCTATTTCACCGAATGTATCATGTTCAATTCTAACTGACATTTATAAATCTCCCCTTCATTAATCTTAGTTCGTTTTAAGTATAGCATTAATCATTTTAAACGGGCAATCGTATTATATAGCGTTTTCATAATAAATTCATTTTTCTCAAAAACATAATTTTTATCGACACTTTCTTCTATCTCTTCAATAAACTGTTTCTTCTTATATAAAAAGAAAACCTCGAATATATCCGAGATTTTCTACTTAAAAATGATGAGTTATTGTAGTTATTTTGTAATATTTACGTTTTTAAACTGTTCTTTAGCAGCTTGAATAATACCAATAGCAGTTAAAATTAACAGTATTGCACCGATTACCATCGTTACTGGACTTATCGTTATTAGAAAACCTAAAAAGCCATCTAAATTACTATAAAACTCTCCTAACGGTTTAAACAATAAAACAGTTACGATCATACAACATAAAACGCTAATAATAATACCTGTTTGATTACCTTTCACAAATGTTGAAGCATTAACCTGATCTACAAGACCACGTGACAGATTGATCTGTAATTTAATAATTTTAAATAATACTGGTAAATAGATAGCACCAATTGCCATTGGGAAGCCTTTAATTGATACTAAGTTAACAATTACTGCAACTATCATGATATATTTCCATTGCTTACTTAACATATATAAATCTCCTTAAATCAATAATGATTTAATCATACCATATTAACTTTTAACATGGCATTGCTTTTTGTAACTCGCACTATAATCTAATTTACAATAAGTCAACAACAATATAGAACTTATTATCTGCATTTTATTTCTTCATCTATAAATACACATATTATCGTACGATTACTATTATTAACTAAAACATGTGATACACTTTTTAATTGTAAAATAATATGTGACATACAAAAACCCGAAACACTAATTATGTCTCGGGTAGCTATATATTAATTGTTAAGATCAGAACGTACTTCAGCATCATGTGATTTATCTAATTTATCTTCATCATTTTCTTCTGAAATTTGTTCCATCTCTTTACCTAATTCAACAACATCATCGAAATCATCGACCATTTCATTCTCCGACACTAACGATTCGTTTGGTTGTTCATATGAATTCTTATTTTTTGTCATTTGAATCACCTCACATTTGATTATGCAAAACGTGCTGTGAAATAATGTCTAACATCTTCAGGTAAACCTTCGGCAGCCGCTTCATCTAAAATTACATTAACCATGCGGTGAGCTTTTAAATCTGAAGGTTCAAAACTTGTTTTACCATTTTCTTCATAAAGTTTATGAACAACTTCTTTTTTCTCACTACCAGTAATGATTAAAATTACTTCACGTGCAGAGAAAAGGCCTTGTTTGATACTTACGTCTAAATTACCTTTTGTATCAATAGAAAGTACTTGTGTCACTAATTTGCCTTTGTTTTCTTTAGTTTTAATCTTATCTTTAATAAATGACTCAGTATCTTCACTAAATGATACATTATATATTTGACCTTCTGGTACTCCTAGCGCTTCAAAATAAGATTTCTTATCATCATAATCTAATATATTTATCTGACTGAAATCTACTGCGTTTTTATCTACATTTTTCTTTAATTCATCCAATACAGGAGCATTGTCACTAGCAAGATGTACACCTGCGATAGTTGTTGGATTATTGTTAAATTGTTTTCTTAAAATATCTGCAGCATATTCAGCTACAACTTTTTCGTTTTCTAAAACTTTAAAGTTCATTGCCATAGTAATTACACTCCTCTTTTTCTATTAAGACGGTTCTAGCATTATTTTTATTAATACCCTACATAATGTTTCTATAAACCAGTACTTTATTAAACTAAATGATGATTCGTCCAAATAGCCATTATAAGACTTATTATCATTATACAAAGCTTTTAGTATATTTTCATTCATTTAGGTAAGTATTAATGCAACTCAGGAAAATTCTGTTGTCTCAAAGCTTCATAAATTAGTAAAGAAGCAGTGTTTGAAAGGTTGAGAGATCTAATATTATCATTCATCGGTATACGAAGTGCAGTATCTGCATATTTCTCTTTTACCCAGTCGGGTAAGCCTGTTGTTTCTCGACCAAATATGAAAAAGTGGTCATGTTCAGTATTTGTAAAATCAAAATCTGAATATGTTTTTTCGCCAAATTTTGTTAACAAATAATATGTTCCTTCAGTGGCTTCAAAAAAATCTTCTATACTTTCATGATACATGATGTTTACAGTTTCCCAATAATCTAATCCTGCACGTTTTAACATTTTATCATCTGTACTAAATCCTAATGGTTTAATTAAATGTAAATTAGTATATGTTCCTGCACAAGTTCTTGCAATACTACCGGTGTTACCTGGTATTTGCGGTTGAAATAATACGATATGGTTTGTCATGCTATTGTTCTCTCCTCGTTTCTAATCCTTTTAACATTTCTTGTTGAACTTCTTCTAGTTCATTTTGGTATTGTTGTTCAATAAAACTTCTAGCATCTTCGCCCTGTATTTGTCCAATTGCCCAATACGCAGTACCTCTAATCATTGGACGAGGATCGTTTAATGCTACATCTTGTAAGTCAGGAATAGCACTCATTTCTTTAAAATGTGCTAACGCTACTATCGCATTACGCTGGATTGGCTTTTTGCCTCTCCAAGCACCTGCTAAATGACCATACGTATTTTTAAATTCCTTATTACTCATTTTTAGTAATGGTACTAATCTTGGTTTTAAAATTTCAGGTTCTAAGACAATATCTTCATGCTGGGTGTTAATACCTTTATTTCTTGGACACACTTGCTGACAAGTATCACATCCGTATAGCCTATTACCTATTTTATAACGATATTCATCTGCTAAATATCCTTTTGTTTGAGTTAAAAAGCTAATACATTTTTGACTATTTAACTGACCATCTCCAACAAGTGCACCAGTCGGACAACGGTCAACACAAATGGTACAATCTCCACAACTATCCAGTAATGGGTCATCTGGTGGAAAAGGCACACTTACAAGCATTTCTCCTAAATATGTCCAAGTTCCTAGCTCAGGGTTGATTACAAAGCCATTTCTACCAACATAGCCTAACCCAGCACGCTCTGCCACAGCTCTATCTGACAATGCTCCTGTATCTACCATTGACTGGATTTCAACACCATCTACTCTATCTCTCAAGTAGTCGGCTAGTTTATCCAAGCGTTTTCTCATAATTGAGTGATAATCTTGTCCCCATGAAGCACGCGCAAACATACCTCTTCTATCTCCTCTAGTACTTTTAGGTGCTCCCTTTAATTTATTGGGATAACCTACTGCAATCGCTATAATGGACCTTGCTGTTGGTAATGTTAATTTCGGTTCAGTCCTCAACGCTATATCTGATTCTTCAAAACCTGATGCATAACCTTTAGCATGATAGTCAACTAACTTTTGCTTCATTTCATCAAATGGATCAGCAGTGGTAAAACCGATACTATCAATACCTATCGTATGTGCATAGTCAATTACATCTTGTTTTAATTGATTTAAATCCATTTTTTCTTACACCCCACATTAAAAACATACATCCTACAGTTTAACACATTATTTCGTATTAAGAGTATGCGCAAATTCAATTTTTATCATCAAAAATAAAAACCAAGCAAATAAGTAATTGTATTGTCATAATTACTTAATCTACCTGGCTTTAACAAAAATTTATAATACTCTACTTAAGAAGTTTTTAGTTCTTTCATGTTGTTGATACTCAAATATTTCTTCCGGAGTACCTGATTCAACGATAACACCATCTGCCATAAATACTACTTTATCACTCACATCTCTAGCAAAATTCATTTCATGAGTTACAACAACCATTGTCATACCCTCTTTTGCAAGATCTTTCATAACTTTCAAAACATCACCAACAACTTCTGGGTCTAACGCTGAAGTAGGTTCGTCAAAAAGTAAAACTTCTGGATTCATCGCTAATGCTCTAGCAATAGCAACTCTCTGTTTTTGACCACCTGACAATTGTGAAGGATATGCATCAGCTTTATCACTTAATCCCACTTTATCTAGTAGTTCCTGAGCTTGATCCTTTAAATTATTTTGCTTGTCTTTTTTTAATAAACTTGGAGCTAAAATGATATTATCTATTACTTTTTTATGTGGGAATAAGTTGAAGTTTTGAAATACCATCCCCATTTGTTGACGTAATTTTTCTAACTCTGTATTTTTACTTGTTAAGCTATGGTCTTTAAATATAACCTCACCACTTGTAGGTGTTTCTAATAAATTCATACAACGCAACAATGTACTTTTCCCACTACCTGAAGGTCCAATGATAGCTACAACTTCTCCCTGATTCACTGTCATATCAATACCTTTTAAAACTTCATTTTTATCAAAAGTTTTATATAAATTTTTAATATTAATCACTAACTTTCATTCTCCCTTCAAAGAAATACATCACTCTAGATAGTGTGAATGTAAGTATAAAGTATAATACTGCTGCCACTAACAATGGTGTGAATGGATCAAATGAAGCACCTTGAACGACTTGGGCATTAAACATGATTTCACTTACACCTATTACAGAAACGATTGATGATTCTTTAATTACAGTTACAAATTCGTTACCTAAGGCTGGTAATATCTTTTTAATTGCTTGAGGTAATATAACTGTTTTCATAGTTTGGCCGTAAGTAAGCCCTAAACTACGTGCAGCTTCCGTTTGTCCTTTATCTACTGCGTTAATTCCTGCTCTAATTATTTCGGCAATATATGCAGAACAGTTAATTACAAGCGCAATCATACCGCAAATTAAAGCTGAAATATCTAAACCAAGCATCGCTGTGGTACCAAAATAAACTAAAAACACTTGTACTAACAATGGAGTACCTCTTAGAAATTCAATATAAGCTGAAGCTATCCATCTAAGTACTTTTATCTTACTGAGTTTTATTAATGCTATAATAGCTCCAAAAACAGTTCCTAATAATACGCCTACAATTGAAATTAAAATAGTGTTTTTAATACCTTTTAAGAAAAAGTTACCATACTTGCTAAAGAAGTTACCATCATCTTTTTTCATTGCTTCTGCAGCTGAATCTTTATAATCTGCAATTAAGTTTTTATCCTTAACCTCTTTAATACTAGAATTTAATTTCCCCATTAATTTAGGGGCGTTTTTGGGCGCTGCAATTGCTGTACTTTTAGTTCCTTCATTAAATTTTACTCCATCAGCAAAAGTTAAATCTTTATTTTGTTTTAAATAGGCTTCTGCAACTGGGCCTTCAATGACCATACCACTTACTTTGCCACTCTTTAATGACATGATTACTTCTGGAACTCTAGTCAGTGATTGAATTTGAGCATTTTCAATATCTGACTGGGCAATTTTTTCCTGTTGCGTCTGCTTTTGAACACCTATTTTTTTATTAGCAAAATCATCAATAGTTTTTAAGTTATCAGCATCGGATTTTTTTATAATCATTTTTTGTTGAACCGTCATATAAGGATCAGAAAAGTCTACTTCCTTTTTACGTTCTGGTGTAGGTGTCATACCAGAAATAATTAAATCTACTTTCCCAGTTTTAATAGCTCCCAGTAAACTATCAAATTGCATATTTTTAATTTTTAATTTTAAATCATTGTCCTTTGCCACTTTTTTAGCTAATTCAATATCTATTCCCGCGTATTCGGTTTTGCCATTAACATTATGTTCGAATTCATAAGGTGCATAATCCGCGGACAAACCGACTCTTAACTCACCACGCTCTTTTATTTTTTCCCATTGATTATCTTGCGCCTGTGCATGAGCTGTAGGGTTAATATAACTTATTATGGCACTAAAAATAATTATAAATGCCATAAAGCTTTTTAATATGTGTTTCATTTTCGTATCCCCTCTCTATAATATCAATTATTATACACAATATCGTAATATTATTCAATAGTAAATTTTAAAATTATTGTTATATCGCACTTTATTTAATGAAAATAAATTATTATGCAAAAAATATGTATAAAAAAAGCGGATAGAAATCAAAGTTTTAGTAATGATTTGCTAAACCGCCCTATTAAGCACCTCAAAAAGTGATATAACATATACTTTCCCTTATTTTGGTATAGGTATATGCAAAATTTAAATTGATTGTTTTAGTTTGTAACGTTTGATGCACCTATTGTCTCGGAATTTCGAATCTGTAAATTTCATCAGAATATTTACCAATGAATTTTTTACATAATTCATGTACTAAAAATGCTGATACAAAAGGTATGATAAAGTAACCAAAAACAAGTAGAATAATGTTGGTCGTCGGATCTCCTTCCATACGATTAAAAGCGTTTATAGGTCCTACAAGGCCTGTATATCCAAATCCTGCAGACATTGGTGTGCCATGTATACCTATGAAATAAGCAATCAAGCCACCAATTATACCGTTTATAGTTAATGGAACTGCAATAATTAAATGTTTAAAATAAACCGGTATCATCATTTTTGCAGCACCGATTATTAGAACTAAATTCACGCCAGCGCTATTAACTCTAATTGAACCAAATAAAAATGTTACACATGCAGCAACTATACCCATATTTGCAGCACCACTTCCTAATCCTGATAAACCTATGGCAGTTGCAATAGCTACAACAGATATTGGCGTTACCATTAATAATGAATAAGTAATACAAATAAATATCGACATTAACATTGGATTAAGTTCTGTAAACGAACTAACAACATGCCCTAAACCTTTAGTAACGTTTGATACGTAACTTAAGGTATATAATCCAATAACACCACTTATTACAGGTATTAACACTGGTAAAATAATCATTTCTAATGAGCCTAGTTTATCGCGTAATAATAAATATAAAAAACATGCAACAATAACGACAAGAATAGTGTTTATAATATCACCGATACCATTTAACACAAATCCTCCAGCTGTAATTTTCACGGCGCCACTACCTAACATAGCAGAGACACCAACCATTGCAGCACCTGCACCATTAAACTTAAATTGATGTGCTGCCAAAACGCCAATGATAAATGCCATAAATGACTGAATTAATACTACAAGTTGATATATTGATTCTAGTAATTGATTACCATCTTTAAAAAACTTTAATAACTCTCCTAATAATGCATTAGGCAATAAAGCAATTACTACTCCTGCACCAACAGCTTGTAAGATATTACTAAAAAATTGTTTTCCATTTGATTCTGAACTTTTATACTTAACCATCAAATTACGTCCTCCAAATATAACATTAGACTAATAATATTACACATTGTATTAAACTACAATATTAATTTTAAAAGCTCTTTAAATTTAGAGATTTACACAATAAATTTCTATATAAATGAAAAAACGGCATATAATTAACTTTAAAATAAATAAGTAAAATTACTTGTATATCAATCTTAAAGAAAGTAAAAAAAAAGAAACATCATTAAATGATGTTTCTAAAGAGTTAGTTATTTTATTAGTACCGGCGGTCGGGATTATTTATCAAATAAAACGTTGATATGACTATAGTTATAATGTTCACGTGTCCACTTAGTGACCAAACTTTTATTTTGACAGCTTATAAATCCCGATTGAGATTTATAACATGCATTATAATGGTAGAAACTCGTCCCACCTATTCATTTAGGTGGGTTACTACTTTTATAATCCTCTTCTTAATAATTCCATAAAAGAAGAAACAAATACTTTACTTATGCTTGTTTTTTTGTCAGGAAAACTTTTAGAGAAAATTAAATCTTTCCTTAAGTCTTCATTGATTTTGAAAACCTCAACAAATTTGTCTTTGGTCTTTGAAGAAAGGTCATAATAACTAACTTGAACTTGCGTTATACCCTCGCGTTTAACTTTATCATTCAAAGCATCTGTTGATACTACAGTAGTTATCGATTGGTTTGGAGCGATAAAAGTATTATTTACATTACGAAACAAATTATTATTAAAGCCACTAACTCGATCTTTATATTCGGGAGAAAATGTTATAGAATCTATTATTGCTCCACTTTTACCAAAATTCTTAATAACTATCAACTCATGTACTGCATCTAAAATTTGTATATATTCTCTATAAACAACTACATAAGGTCTATTAGCTTGGATAATTGAATACTCACTTTGTTTTAAAGATTTAACGGATATGCCTATTGCGACTGCAGAAACTATTACACCTATTAAATCGGATAAGTTTATTTCCCAATCTATAAAATCTAATTGCCAATTCTGAAAATTAATACTCTCCACCCTCTGTCAAGTTATTATAATTACTTATATATATATTTCATTGCGTATTCGTATAATGCTACACCTTTTTCAAAGCTCAAATTTTCAAGCTTTCTTTCACTTCTGCGTATGCGTCTTATAGAAGATGCATCTACACCAGTAGCTTTTTCTATTTCTGTTGCGCTTATATCAGAATCCATTAATTTTTTAACTGTTTCTATAATCATAAAATTTAGTGAACCGTTTATTTGTTTATTTTAATATAAAGTATATTGCGATTGCTAATACACTAATACCAATTGCATAATTTACAAATGTTCTAATTCTTATTTTTGTTAGATTTGTCATTTTTATCACCTCGATATATAATAAGGTGGAAGGGGATTAAATCCCCAACCAATATTTTAGTAGTGAAGCGATGCTTGCTATTCCTAAGCAGTAATTTCGGAAGGTTCTGTTTTTGGTTTCTGCAATTATTGCTTCTTTTTCTTTCCGTTCTAAACGGTTCACTGTTTGTCACCTCCTTACTACACTTCTTATTATACAGGACAATCGTCCTTTTAACAACCCTTTTCTTGAAGTTTTTCAATTAATTTTATCTCCACAATATCTTTTAAATTAACTTTACTTAATCCAGTTTCTTCATATAAATGTAGTGTTTGTGTGTGAACATCTACTTTGTGTATATACCCTTCTTTAGTTTTAATATATCCATCGACAAAATAACGCAATTCAATTGTAGGGTCATGATACATTTTGAATATCAACTTATCGTTTAAATCATTTAATTGGTGGTCACTTAATGATGGCTTATCGATCTTATTTTGGTCTTGTATGTATTGTTCTAATTGCTCATATTGTTCAGGTAACGTCTTAAACGCTTGCCACTTAACCATGCCACGCCCTTTTGGTATACGTGGATTAAGATATTCTCTAGGTATTTTACGATAATCAGTTTCGTATTTATATTCATCTGGTGCATTAGGATTTATTATTTTCATGGTATCACCTCACGAATATAACAGAACACTTGTTCGTGTATGTAAATAAAAATTATATTTCCTTCATTGTTTAAAAATAGTATTATAGTATCAATACATTATTTTTATTAGGAGGTATGGCATAAAAATGAAAGATAAACTTTTTATAACTAATTTAAAATATAGTGCTTTGTATGCAGGAGAAGAACAAGGCGATGTACAATTTATTGATAGTCTAGAAAATTTTGAAGGTTTATCGAGTGATAGTTGGTCTATAATTTTACAATTTGATGTTATCGGATTTGAAAATATAACTACTAGAGATTTAGAAAAAGACGGGATAATTTTACTTGCTTATTCTGAACTACCTTCTAAAGAATTGAGGTTTGATGGTATGCAAGGAACTCAAATTAAGAATGGAGAAGAGTTCAAAAAATCATACGGAATGGTGCTTCCGCATGATATAGATATAAACAATATAGATAATATATATTTGAAAATATTGTACCTACCAGATGCTTTCGGTGAATCTCACGTATTCGCGGATCACTTTTATTATATGTTAAATGATAGCGAAAATGAATTAGCTAAATTGACCTTCCCCTTACCTTTAATGAAAAGAGGGACTAAAAATGAGTAAACCAGATTTATCAGTTGTTAAAGATATGAACAAAACTGATGTAGGAAAAACAGTATTAGAAGCTACTACATTAAATAAATATGATATAATAGAGATAAAGAAAGCTACCATTGAAGCCTTAACGGAATATGAAAAGAGAACTTTAGATTTAGGAGGTAGTAAACTAATGAGTGAACACGTTAAAAGAGAAGAATATGAAAACTTCAAAAATCATTTAGATAGTAAATTTGATAGAATCATAGATAAATTAGATGAGAATCGTAGAGAAACAAAAGATGATATTCTAGCTAGTAGACAAGAAATAAAAGATGATTTAAATGAATTTCAAAATAGAACGTTGACTGTATTTGGTCTAGCTGTTTCAGTTGTAGGTATTATAGTTCCAATTGTACTTCACTTTATATAATTTCGGGCAGTATTACTGTCCTTTTTTTATGCAAAAATAACCACCCCGAAGGGTGGCTGTACTATATATGTTATATATATTTTATAACCTAATGGTTATTCTTACAATTTAACACATACATCTATTTTATACAAGATAATTAAATGTAAATTAATGAAATGTAATTAAAATTTTCGCATTTTTACATTATCAATAAAAAATACCCACCAATTGGTGGGCCTGATTCTTACAAAAATATACTTGACAGCTCACATAAAAGTAAAATTACTATTATATAAACCGCCTTAAATTTATCAGAATATTCTATATATTACAAGTAATAAATAAAAAGCAGACACTGGACAGTGTGCCTGCTTCTTTTAGTAAGGTATACTTGCGTTGGTTAGCTATAGTATTGCTAACATAATTTATATCATAAAAAAGACACCCTTGTAAAGAGTACTTAAGTTAATATTGAGAATAGAGATTTGTATGTTCTATGAAATTATTTTATTAATTATATCTATTAAAATGAGCAGACACTGGTGAATGTGTCTGCTCAAAATACATGTTTAGGATCATAGAAAGATATGACTATTCAAGCTTACAACAAAGAAAGACACCTCGTAAAGAGGTGCCCGTCACAAATAAAAGGTTAAGTTAAAACGAATGTTCCAACCATACTCTTATTTTATCACTATGAATATAGCTTTCAAATTATTTAATCGTCCACTTTATTTCCAATTAAAAACAGCCACCCAGTAGGAAGCTGGATGGCATCAACTATTAGCAGAGTTGAAACTTTAAAAATATAATTTTACTTTGGAGATCTATTTAATAAATACCCACTTAAAATGTTAATAAACAAAAAAGACAGCCGAATTAACGACTGCCTACTAACCATGTTTTAGAGTTCAAGAGTTTGTGCATGGTATAAATGCACAATTGATAGTTTAGCATAAAAAATTAAAAAAACCACCCCGAAGGATGGAAATGGAATAAAATTTTGGATTATAGGTCACCAAAGGGGGCAACCTATGAATAAATTGTAACATAAATAAAAAGATAGACACATAAATGTCTATCCTGAGCTGAGGTAATCATTTGTATAATTACCTACTTAATAGAATACAATATTACATTAAAACTGTAAATAAAAAACCACTCCGTAGAGTGGCTATGAAAATATATTTAATAACGTAAGACAAGGATTGTGCTTACAAAAAAATACTAACATAAAAAAGTAGCCACATAAAGTAGCTACTAAAAACATATCATTGAGAACCGACAATATGTCTAAAAACAATTGTAATCTTACATTACCACATAATTCTATTTAGTAAACAAAAAAGATGCCACCAAAGTGACATCTAAAAATAATAATCTAAATTATATAAAGAAAGGATAAGTGTTATATTATCAGAATATTCAATTTGTTTCAATAGAAGAAAAAGACACCCCTTTAAGGGATGTCTCGTCGGAATTATTATAAAAACAATATGTGGAGGGATATCCAACTTGTTATACTCTTAACTGTCTAATTAACGATATAATATCGACAGTGATTAAATGATAACAATTCTCAATTATAATTACAATAAATAAATAAAAAAGTGCCACCGAAGTGACACTTAAGTATATGAATACCATTTGACTGAAAAACTATTAGCAAAGGATAATTATATATTATCAGAATATTCTATAATCTACAAGTAATAAATAAAAAGCAGACACGGGACAACGTGTCTACTTCTTAAGTTCGGTTAAACTTATTGTTGTCAGCAGTTTTTTAATTGCCTACCATTTTTATATCATAAAAAAGACACCTCGTAAAGAGGCATCTTAGCATATTAAAAGTGATTCTTGCTAGTAAATCAACCTATGTTTTATATTCAAAATTACTTATCAAATAGATTTTTCCATTGATTAATTATATTAATAGGTTCAAAGCTTTCAATAATTTCTTTACGAGCATATTCTCCAAATAATATAGATTTAGAATCGTTGTTCATTAACTCAATTATCGCTGTAGCCATGGCATTAACATTTTTATTTTCTATTAACTTGCCATTAATTTCATCTTTTATAAACTGAGAAGGCCCATATTTAATATCGAACGCTACAACAGGTACACCATTTGCCATAGCTTCTATCATGCTTAATCCTTGAGCTTCACTTTGAGAAGTTGATATAACACTCCTGAAACCTTTAATAGTTTTGTAGGGGTTATCTGTATAACCAAATAACTTTACTGTTGAATTGAGATTTTTTTCATCAATCATTTTTAAAATTTCATCCTTATAGTCGCCTTCACCATATATATGAAATGTAATTTCAGGGTCAATCTCTTTCACTTTTTTAGCTACATCAGTAAGTAGATCAAACCCCTTTCCTTTTACTAACCTTGAAATGTTACCTACAATTTTATTAGTTGATTGACCATAATGTTCAGGGATATTTGAAATAAAATTGTATATTAAATGTGCATTAGTGATTCCGTATTCTTTTTCTACATCATCAATTTGTTCCTGTGTTAAGAAAATAACACCATCTAGTTTGTGACTATTTTTTAGAATGTTTTCTTCTTTCTCTTTTATAATGCCATTGCTATTTTTATGGTTTGTATGCATAACGGCATATTTTTGAACGTTCCTTTGTTTGTTATTAACCAGTTTGTTTATACTGCCAGTGCCATCACTTATAATAATGTTATTTTTCGTATCCTCTATCAACTGTTCTAGGAAATATTCCCCTAACTTAATATTGTTTTTAAAATACTTTTTTTCAGCTATTAAGTACAAGTCTGACACAGAACCATCTTTAGAACTTCTTCTCAAAAATGGTTGTCCATTTTGATTGTAAAAAGTTTCACCGTTAAGTATGCCATTGTAATCAAATTCCTTAATTCTTTTAATCAAACCATTTGAAGCGTAAACACGTCTTACTCTGTAATTATTTTTGAACAAATCTAAAACAAATTTATTTTGACTATTATATTTAATATTTCCTCTATACTCTCCATTTTTCAAGGAAATTAGTGCATATTTATTCTTATCTACCGCTATTTTTACACAGTCATCTATAACGTCCTGTATATTTTTATTGATATTAGAAGCAGATTCGGTCATACTCAACGATCTATTTTCAAAAAATGAAAATTGATTATATACTTTTGTTTTATAATCTAATCTCTTAGACTCTCTCAATTGTTCAAGTACGAAATCATAGTCACTATTATAATCAAAAGTAACTATATTTGAATTTAAATTATTCTCATTAAAATACTTTGAACGGGATAAAAGAGCTGACGTTTTACCACCACTGCTTAGACCTAAATTAAAGATTAATTGATATACTTGCTTCATTCGCAATCCCACAACGATGCTTGTTGATCTGTTGGTTCATAATCAACTGCAAAATATTCTATAATTTCATCTATTTCTTTTTTTCTAATATATAGAATTCCCATTATACAAACTGCAAAAATAATCATCTTTTTCATCTTAATTCCCCTCTCCCCTATATAGAACTTTATCGACAACTCGTTTAGTTGCTTGACCGTCTTCTAAGCTACAATAATTGCCGTAAAATTCATTATATTTTTCACTGTAATCTGACTTAGTTTTTTCTAAATTCTTAATTGATTTAATTAATTCATCATTTGTAGATAATAACGGCCCTGGTAAGTCGTTATTTACATCAATATAAAAACCTCTTAATGTATTTTGATATTTTTCTAAATCGTACGTAAAGAATAAAATCGGCTTTCTTAAATTTGCATAATCAAAAAACACTGAGGAATAATCAGTTATTAACATATCACTCGTTATATATAAATCATTTATATCGTTATACTTAGAGAAATCATACACAAAACCTTCATACCCAGTTAAATCCATGTTGTCTGATATGAAATAATGCATTCTTAGAGCTATAACATATTCATCTCCAAATTCTTCACGCATTCTTTCCAAGTCCATTTGTAATTTAAATTTATAATTACCTGCAGAATGAAATTCATCGTCGCGCCATGTTGGGGCATATAATATAACTTTTTTAGACATAGGCAAATTTAATTTCTCTTTAATATGACGTTTATATTCATAAGAGTAGTTGTGTAATATATCATTCCTTGGATATCCATAAGTTAGCATGTTCTCTTTGGGATACATAAAAGCACTTTCAAATATCTTTTCGCTATATTTATTAGCAGCAATTAAATAATCCCAGTTTCTAGACTGTTGATAAAAATCTTTTTTATAATTTTTATTAGCCGATGTGACATTTTCCATATCGAAGACAAGTCGTTTTAAAGGTGTGCCATGCCATGTTGATAAAATGATTTGATTGTCTTTCTTAAATAACCATTTAGGTTGTCGCATATTTAATACGAAATACTTGGATACTGTTATATAATAAAAATATTGCCAACTAAAGCGTTTTATTATTTTCACATTACTATTCTTAAAACTTTGCTCATCTTTAACAAGATCTTTATCATTTAAAATCCATATATGTTGCCATTTATCTTTATCGTTTTCTAAAAGATAATTAAAAATAGCTTTAGGGCTATCAGAATAATTTTTACCTAAAAAACTTTCGTATAAAACTGTATTTTCTTTGATTGGTAGTTTAGTAAAAAGGTTTTTTTGTAATTTCTTTTGTCTAAACCTTTGATTTTTAGGCTTAGAAAATTGATAAGTTTTATATCCTAATATTCTAAATTTGCTTAACATAAAAGCTTTTTTAAAATTCCTGTTTTTTATTGCGTTAATTTCAAATGCATGTCTCTTACTTAATTTAATTTCAGTTGATGGGCAGTTTAAAATCTTATGTAATTCTTGATATATCTCATAAACTCCTATTTGCGATTCCTTAAACATATCACTTTTAATAATCTTATATAAATAGTATCGAATTGCTTCAATTTTTATTTGTTTTGCTAAATTTAAATCACTACATTTATCTATACCTTCTTTTAATGCTTGAACCCTTTGTAAAAGTCTATCTTCTCTTTCTTCTTGAGTTAAGGAAGGATTGTTAATTGGGTCGTTATGTATATATTTGTAATATAATTTTGTAGTAGATTGAGCAATATAAGGTGTTTTATTATAAAGTTCTATTAAAAAAGGAATGTCGTTGTATAATTCATTTTTAGTTTTAAAGGAGATTTTATTATCTATTAAGAAAGATTTTCGAATGATAAAACTATGTAATCTAAATTGATAATTTAATTTTTTAAAATAATTGTCAGGTTTAACCATGGTGTATTTATGGCTCAGGATTTGTTTTTTAAACATACCGTTTATTATTCCTTTAACCTGTTTATTGTTAACTGGTATATTCGCATCATTTAATAATTCTTCTAACTTATTAAATGATTCGCTATCAAAGAGAAGCTTTTTATTTGTATTTAATGTTGATGTTTTATCTAAATTAGTTTTACTTATTCCAAATTTGAAAACATCTGTTTCTTCTTTTTTATCATCAATCATTTGTTGAGCATAAATTAAAGCATTTGGATTTAAGTAATCATCTGCGTCTAGAAAAACTAAATATTCTCCAGAAGCACTCTCAATCCCTTTGTTTTTATAATCAGATATACTCTCACTTTCACTCATTTCAATACATTTAATATCCATTTCACTATCTTCACATAGTTCGTTTATTACTTTTGAATCATTATGTACGAATATAATTTCATAATCATCATATGTCTGATTAATCACACTATCCAAACAACTTTCTAGATATTTATGATTATGCCATTTATTTTTATAAGTGATTATAATGGAGAAAACCATATTCCTCACCGCTTTCTAATTAATTTTATATATTTCACACATTAGAACTATTTGTAATTATAATATTTAGAATTATTAAAAACAATATCTTTTTTAATTTTTTTGATATTGCAAAATTTTATTTACTAGAAAAAAGACAGACACATAAGTGACTGTCTAATTTAAATAAAAGGGTATGAGTTAAATATTGGAAATTTAACTACATAGTACACTTTATCACTACCTATATATTAATCAAATTATTTGATTGTCCAATTTATTTCCAATCAAAAAAACCACTCCGAAGAGTGGTGCGTTGTATTTTTAAGAGCGATAGATTAGTTTTGGGATCTAATCTATTTATATATAATAACATAAATAAAAAGCAGACACTGAGCAAAGTGCCTACTAAACTGAATAGAAAAAACTACTCCCTTAATAATAAGTTTTAGTTTTACAAGTTTGTCTTAAGTACTTGTATAGACATGTTAACATAGATAAATAAAAAAACCACCCCGCAGGATGGCTGTGAAAAATATATTTTGGGCTATAGGTTGCTCAAGGTAGGCAACCTACGAATGTATTGTACCACACAAATAAAAAAGACAGACACCTAAGTGCCTGCCCTGAGCTAAGGTGATTAACTGTGTAATCGCCTATCTATAGAATATATTAATAAATTAAATATGTAAAATTAAAAACCACCCCGTAGGGTGGCAATGGAATAAAATTTTAGATGCATAGGTCACCAAAGGGGGCAACCTATAGATACATTGTATCATAAAAAAATAGGACAGACACATAAGCGCCTGTCCTAGAGATATGTTTTAAGATTGCTCTTAATTAAGAGATGTAAATTATATTATCAAAACATTCTATTGTTTACAAATAAAAAGAGCAGACACGGGAAATTGTGCCTGCTCACACCCTATAAGTGTTGTAACTGATATTATAATATAATAAAAAAGACACCCCTGTAAAGAGATGCCTTGTAGGATTTGGTTTCCCCACACAAAGTAAAGTAATTTTATATTATCAAACTATCATGTTTATTACAACAATAAAAAAGGAGTAAGCAACTGTATATGCTTACCCCAAAATAGATAGAAAACTGTAAAAATATGTCTAATATTAGATTAATATAAATATAATATTAATTCAAGATTATATTATATGTAAACGTATCCATCAAAAACATAAAAATAACCACCCCGTAGGGTGGCTGTGAAAAGTAAATTCTGGGTTATAGGTCACCAAGGGGGCAACCTACTAATATATTCTAGCATATAAATCAAAAGACAGACACATAAGTGCCTGTCACATAAGATGATTTCTAAGTATAGACGATTGATACGTCTGTTATTATTATACACTTTTATTTAAAATTAACCAACATAAAAATAACCACCCTTATTGGGTGGCTAAAAGGTCATAAGTTTAAGAGATATTGCACATACATGCGTATGCAAACCTTAAATTAACATAAAATTGAAAAAAGTGCCACCGAAGTGACACTTAAGTAGAGGAATTTTTCATGAACTATAAATATTCAAGTGATAAAGGATTGAAATACCCTAAATCAAAAAAATGTTTTGATATTCTAGTGATAATCGGATTATTTTTACTTTTAATCAAGTTTGGTTTGTTTATTTATGTCAAATTGAGCAGTAATGAAATCGGGTTTCTGAACAATGATCTCCTCTATTCCATTCTTCCATTACTCATTATGATTATAGGAGTGGCAGGCTCGGAAATGTTAAATAGAAAATATAAATAGGGAAATACCCACCTATTCGTTTAGGTGGGCTTTTGCATATTCGTATATTAATAATATATAACAAACTAAATAGTGAAATAACAAATTTTGATATAAAAATTCAATCATTTTTTAAACATCTTTTATTTTTATATACATTTAATATATTTGATATAAAAAATGATTTTTAGTATCCTTTTCCTATGTTTAAATTTAGACTTTTCTGAAAATAAAAGGAGGATACTTTTGAATAATCCATATAATTTTCACAGGATAAAAGGAAATTGGTTAATTATCATAGCCATTATTATGGTTGCCTCTACTTTACGTGCACCTTTAACGTCTGTAGGACCAGTTATTAATGATATTATCCATCAATTTAACATTAATGATGGTATCGCAGGATCACTAATCACAATCCCACTATTTATTTTTGCTATTATTTCCCCTTTAGTATCAAAAGTTACAAACTACTTGTCTATGTCTCGTACTATTTTATTATCAACGTTATTGCTAGTTTTTTCTTTGATTTTACGTGTAGCTGGAGATTTCACCCTATTTATTTTAGGTACCATACTTTTAGGAGTAGCAATTGCATTTGGTAATGTACTCTTACCAAGTTATGTAAAATGGTACTTTCCAACTCAAGTTGGTATAGTAACAGGTATTTATAGTAGTATGATGCATTTTACTGCGGGACTTGGCGGAGGTTTAAGCATTCCAATATCCTCAGCATCTCAATTTGGGTTTAGATTATCTTTATCTTATTGGGTTATATTTGCTATTATCTCTATCTTTCTGTGGATTCTCATCGTAAAAAAGAATAGCAAACTAGAGCGAAAAACTGCCTTTGTTAATCAAAGAAACAAAGAAAATAAAACTAACATAGTTAAATCAAGAATTGCTTGGATAATTGCCGCTACCATGGGTTTTCAGGCTATGATTATTTATACTATTGTTATGTGGATGCCATCTATATTAATAGATAAAGGAGTGGATTCTTCAACAGCAGGTTTTTTATTTATGCTTAATCAATTTTCACAAGTACCAATGACTTTTATTGTACCTATCATAGCTTACAAACTAAGCAACCAGCGGATTTTAGCTATCATTATAACCACATTATTTTTACTAGGTTTTAGTTTTTTATTTTCTCATTCTTTAATTTTATTATTTATTGGAGTTATTATATCAGGAGCAGCTATGGGCGCATGTTTTAGCTTTTGTATGATATTATTTTCCCTTAAAGCTCGTACAGATAATGGTAGCGTAACGTTATCTGGGTTTGGTCAATCGATAGGCTATTTAATCGGTGCCATAGGTCCAGTGCTAGTAGGATATCTATATGATATTACACACAGTTGGAATTCAGGAATTGTGGCATTATTTATTATGGCTCTGTTATTCTTAATATTTTCTTATAGCGCTTCTAAAAATAGAGTAATAGAAGACTAAACAAGGTAATATATAATAAATTAATTAAAACTATAATATCAATTTATTATATCAATCTTTAGTAGCATGTGTATATTATTTAATAAGTAGTTAGCTTATTTTCACACTATATATAATTTTACTTTAATAAAAAAACTCCCCACCATAACGGTAGGGAGTTTACAAATTTTATTTTGCTCGTTTTCAGAGCTGCTTAGTAATTCACCAAAAAAACGAGTTATATTCAAGCTACCATTTTTTTAATTTAATTATTAGTTTATCTATGTGTTTAGAATAACCTTTACCCTTTTTCTCTTTAACTTTACTATTTATCTTATGAAGTATTTTTTCAAGCTTTCCATTCTCCACATATTTTTTTATTCTGTGTTTTATAATACTTACACCTACTAACATAATTTTACCTAAGCATACAACAAAATTGTAAATTCAATATAGTTGTTTTATTAAAATTATGTAAAACCACCCAGTGACATGTGTGGGTGGTTAAATAGGTAATAATCATTATTATTTTATAATATGTACATGTGAGTATATTTTACCACAAAACAAAAGCACCCACTAGTTGAGTGAGTGCTAATAAGGCTTCCATTCAATGCTTGTAATATTTGTTCTTTTTGTCCTATTATAAACACTAGAATCATTCATTTGATACATTGTAGCTGGTACATAATATTTTTTACTACAATCCATTTTCAATCCTAATAACATTCTTATATCATTATGGTGATCAATAAAAACTACCTCCAACTTTTGAGGGTTTTTATTTTTTTCTTTCGGAATCACACACAGCTTTATTTTTTTATCTATAAAACATTTATGTAAAAAGTTATAGTTCAACAATCTATTTTTAATTTCACCAAAATTTGGGTGCTTACGCATTTCTTTAATTGTTAAATTTCCCTCAAGTATACTTTGTAAGGTTTTGGTGGCATGGTTATTTTTATTTATAACCTTATGGAATCCTAACAAATGATGTATGTCCCTTTTGCTAAATCTAATTTCGAACTCTTTTAATTTTTCATATGTTGTATGTATTAGTAACCTTTCTTTAGTAAAACTCTCTAAATAGTCATTTACTACCATTTGCAAATCTATCTCGTTTAAGCTGTTAATTATATAATATTTATTCATGTCGTAAATGCCACCCTAAAAAAAGAGTCCTACTTATACTGTAGGACTAAATATATAATGAGTATCGGGCAAAAAGGGTATCAATTGCCGAGATTAGCGTTAAGTTATAAGGCTACTTAACAAGCTATACAATGTACTCCTATTGTATATAACTAATTTAATAGTTACTTGACAAACTAACTATAAGAGCTAATGAGTTAGGAAGAAAGAACAGACGAGATACTTTCTTCATCAATTACTATAGTACTTTTATTATCTTTTGTAAATAATTTAGCTAAATTTCTTTCGCTTTTAGTGAACTTTTATTACTTTTTGTTAAGTTATTTCTTAATCAAAAACAGCCACCCAGTAGGAAGCTGGATGGCATCAATCATTAGCAGATTTGTAACGAAAAATATTATTTACTTTGGAGATTCTATTAATTAAATACCCACTTAAAATATTCATAAACACAAATAGTCAGAATTTTAAATTTATTTCAATACAAAAAAACCACCCCGCAGGGTGGCTAAAAAATAATTGAAAATTTAATTGGAAAGATAATAAGAAATTATCTATTTAGAATGTAACATAATAAGGCTATTTCAAAAAGTGATTATTTGTAAATAAGAACTTTTAACATAAAAAAACAGACACATAAGTGCCTGTCCGAGATATAATATAAAGATTTAAATTGAAAAGTATATTTGTAAGGCTATGTTTATATTATCAGAATATTCTATACTTTTCAAGAATAAATAAAAACGCCCCTGCAAAGAGGCGTTTTAATGGAATTATTATAACTACAATACAGTGGAGGGATATCCAACTTGCTATACTCTTAACTGTCTAATTAACGATGTAATATCGACAGCTATTAAATGATAACGGTTCTCAATTAAAATTTCAATAAAAAAATAAAAGAGCAGACACGGGAAATGGTGTCTACTATATGCCTATAAGTGTTGTAACTGATATTATAATATACTAAAATGTTTTAACCTTTTTCAATTTATAAGCATTAGAAGAAATATTAGGCAATGCGTACGGTGAGATTATATGAGAACCAGGATCATAAATAGATTTTTTACTCGCTCCATATTTATAAGCTTGATAGATTATTTTAGAACAATATGTTGGATTTTTCTTAGATAATTTTGTGTTTATTCCATATTTGTATTTTTTTCCCTTATAGTTTTTGATAGCCCAATTTCCAGCTTTTGTTCCTGCCCCTGCTTTTTTAGACCGATAAACTTTCACCCATTTTTTGCCTTTCCCATAATCTTTTTTGAAAGAGGCGAAAGACTTAGTGCTAGGATGTGCACCGGAACCAGATATATGTAAAACTGTCTTACTGCTAATAGCAATAGCAGCATGACCTGTTAAACCTTTAGAACTCGTACCATTTGTTATTAATACATCTCCTTTTTTTAATTTAAATGATGACTTAGCATAAGATGTTATTTCTTTTTCACTTTCAATGTTCTCTTTTTCAGTTTTGTCCTCTTTTAAATATTCATTCCATTCTTCTTCAGAAACAGAATCATCGATAATATTCTCGCTCTTTAATTGGTTATAATTTTGTTCGTTTTCTTGTTCTTCTTCTGCTTTAGCTATATCTACGAATGTACTAGAAAGCGTCGAAATAAAAAACAATAATACGACAAATGAATATAAAAACTTCTTCAAAATATGTACCACCTTTAATTTTTTAGAAATATATTATTATAGGGTTAATATATCACTTTATATATACTATAATAAAATACGAGTAAATAAAAGGAGCTATATAAATTATGAAAAAGAAATATGTAATTACAATATTAATTATTTTAATATTAATTTTATTGATTTTTGGTTTTTACAAAGGATTTAAGCACTATCAAAAAAAGGTAACTTTTGAAGTAATCAATCTTCAATTAGAAAAAAAGAACTTTGATGAGGATATAGTAAAGAAAAAAGAACAATATGATTCTAAAAGAGGAGTATATTACTATTCCATAGTATATAAAAAGGAAAACAATATTACCTACATAACAGAATTAGATGAAGATCCTACCGTAATGAATATAATAAGTTTCAAAAATAAAAGCCATGAAATCTATTCGTATCCTGTTGATAAACACGGTAATGAAATACAAAGAAATACTAAATATCAAATAGATTAGCACTCAATAATCCACCTTTTTATCATATAGGTGGATTTAATTGTTATATAATTACTTTGTGATTACGTAAAAAGAGCAGACACGGGACAACGTGTCTACTTCTTTTAGTAAGGTATACTTGGTTGGTTAGCAATAATACATTGCTAAAATTACTTATATCATAAAAAAGACACCTCGTAAAGAGGTGTCCGCCACAAATAAAAGGTTAAGTTAAAACGAATGTTCCAACCATACTCTTATTTTATCACTATAAATTTAACTTTCAAATCGTTTGATTGTCGACTTTATTTTCATTGTTGATTCAAAACATCTCATAAAAAATAGATAGATACATAAGTAACTGTCCTGAGCTCAAGTAATTAATTTTATAATCATCTAAAGTCACACTGGACTGGAACCGATTATTTTTTATTTATTTAGTATCGATTTAATTATCAACATCATTGGGCGCCTCATTTCTCCAACCATTTCTGGTAAATCTCTCATTTCCTCTGGTGGCATAGGCTCAATTAAACTGTCGATAATGAAATGACTTTCTTTTAATGCTTGAAAGTATGAAGTCAGCGTATGATGAAATTTTTGAATATTTTCATTTAAAAATATACTTTCTCTTAACCCTTCATTAAAGTAATTATCTATTGGAAAATGACTAATATTTCCTTTCTTGTCATAAATCCAATCTTGCGAACCTTCAGCTGTAAAAACAGGATGCTCTACAGTAAATAAGAAATAGGCATTATCTTTCATTGAGTTCGCTAGGTTTTTAAATAATGAATTTAAATCTTCTATATAATGTAAGACTAAAGAACTCAAAACTATATCAAAATAATCACTTTTTAGATTTAAAGACGCTATATCATCTACTTCATAAGTTATTTTATCATCAAAATTTGTTTTTTTAGCAACTTCTATCATTTTTTCAGATGAATCTATTGCTATTACCTCTTTAGCACCATGATCAGCTGCATATTTTGCATGCCAACCATAACCGCAACCTAAATCTAAAACAACTTTTCCTTCAAAATCTGGCAACAATTTTTTAAATTCATGCCATTCTCCTGCACCTGTTAATCCTTTGTTACTTCTAGGCATCTGAGAATATTTTTCAAAAAAGTTTTTATTATCATATTGTTTTTTAATTTCCATAAGGAAAACTCCTTTAGCAACTTAATTTTCACAATATTATAACACAACAAAAGACACCTCTGTAAAGAGGTGCCTTGTCGGATTTATTTAACTACAATACTGTGAAGGGATATCCAATTGTTATACTCTTAACTGTCTAATTAACGATATAATATCGACAGTGATTAAATGATAACAATTATCAATTAAAATTTCAATATATATATTAAAACAGCCACCCAGTAGGTAGCTGGATGGCATCAATCATTAGCGGAGTAATCATACAATCAATATGAATACTATTAAGGAGACTCTATTAGATAAATACCCACTTAAAATGTGTATAAACAAAAAAGACAGCCGAATTAACGACTGTCTACTAACCATGATTAGAGATTAAGAGTTTATTCGCACTAAATATGTGCAATATCTAAACTACCATAAAATAAAAAAAGATGCCACCAAAGTGACATCTAAATAGAATATACTTAAATTATATATACAAGAAAGGATAGATATTATATTATCAGAATATTCTATATATTACAATAGATAAAAAAACCACTCCGTAGAGTGGATGTGAAAAATATATTTTGGGCTATAGGTTGCTCAGGGGTCAACCTACAAATGTATTGTACCACACAAATAAAAAGACAGACACATAAGTGCCTGTATTCACAATATAATATAAACAATCACTCACCTATAAGAGAAGAGTGATTCAAAAGAAATGAAGTTCTGTAGGAACTCCATGAATATAATTATATAATGTAAAATATAAATTTACAATACTTTTTTAAAAAATTAATATGTCTACTTCCAATCAATACTCCCCCAATATTTTTCATTTTTAATCTTTTCATTCTTATCAGTAATCTTACATACGACTAAGTAGAAATACCCAGCGCTTGGATTCGTTGGATACTTAAATTTAATCCAGCAATAACCATCCTTTTTAGTTATGCTTACAAAGTCTACCCATTCATTCGCATAAATCCATGAACCACTATCGACAATTTCTCCTTTTAATCCAGCACTACGTCTTACTTTAATCGTTGTGTTAGCTGTAAAACGTCCTGCCCAATTCCATGTCATCTTTTCTGCCGCTTTAAAGTTAGGACGCACAAAGTACATATTCGGGTCATATGGATGTGTACGTTGAGTTACTGTTTCCCAACCTGTGCCGCCTTGTTCTGGACCACTTGTCCAACCGCCACCTAACCAATTTTGTTCTACAATTGTTAGTTGATTTAAGTCTGCTGATACTACAAATCCTACATGACCAGCCCCATCCCCATACGTGTGTGGGAAGATAACCATGTCACCAGGTAAAGCTAAGAAGTCTAATGTATTTTTATAAACTTTCGCTCTATCCATTATTAACGCTTGATTATCTGTATGAATATCTTTAGCGTAATTGCCCTGTAAAGATGTGCCAGGGAATAACTGAGCCCACCCTGCGTTAGCATAATCATAACATTGAAAACCATACCAACCATCAAAGTCGTATTGTTTACCAATTGAATTACTTAGCCATTTTACAAATTCATTTTTTGTCATTACTGCATTTATCATAATATTACCTCCAATTAATAATAAAAAGCCGACACAATGTGCCGACTTAGTCTTTTATTTCCAAGTGATTGTTCCCCAATACTTTTCATTTTTAATTTTCTCTTGTGGATCAGTAATGCGACATACCGCACAATAGAAATCATCTTTACTTGAACCAGGTTGGACATATTTAAAGCGAATCCACCAATAGCCATCGGCTTTGATAATTTGGTCAAAATTAACCCAATCGTCTTTACTGTATAACCATGAATTTTTATCTACTAAAGTACCACTGGTACTTGGTGATTTTCTTACTTTAATTCCTTTATCATTCGTAGGTTGTGGGTAATAAGTACCTGCCCAATCCCACTTTGTTTTCTCTATTGGTTTTTCATCTTTTTTATAATATTTCGCTACGATGTTATCTAGGTTTGACGTTGCACGTCCATACCCTGAAGCTTGTAACGCATTACCTGGGTCTGATTTATCAAATTGAATATCTTGATGTCCTGGCATTTTTGTTTTGTAATCAATGCCCCAATACTCAGCCAAATAAGCTAGTACGCGAGCACCGTTATCTAACGCTTTTTGTGAACGTGTTTTATTTGTGAAATAACAAATCTCAACGCCTGCTGCACCATCATTTGCATCCACACCATACCAAGCGTTATCTATTGTAGTACTAGGTAACACGTGATAAGCAACTTCTGTCACTGGAATACAAATAATTGCTTCTTTGTCATCGACAAAGATATGTGCTGACGCAATACCCTGTTGAATATTATGTGTATTTTCATAATAATCTACGTTATTCTGTGCTGTTGAATTTGGGTTACCTGTATCATGGGCAACTAAAAATTCTGGTTTTCCTTTTCTTAATTTCTTACCTGGTCTTCTTGTACCGATTGTTAGTAATTGATATCTAACTGGTACACCTTTCCATGTCTCTGCCATACTATATTCCTCCTAATATAATTTATGGCCATGACTGCTCTGTCATGACCACGTTTGATTATTGATTTGATTGTTTATTATTTTTATTCTTGAATGTTTCCCAAATACCTGTCGCCATAAGTCCACTTATTAATCCTGCTAATAATCTCCCAGCTACCGATAATTCACTTACAATTTCTGGTATGAATATTGTTATGCCACCTATAACTATTCCAATAACCATTGAAACAATCGGTATAAAGTTTTTAGGTATTGTCTTCGTTCTCTTAATCACTTCCGTTAATGCGATTGTGATAACTGATATAACACCAGCAAATGCGATTATTTGTTCCATTTCTAATTCCTCCTAATTAATATAAAAAGCGATGCATAGCACCGACTTAATCATCTTCATATTTGTTTAATTCGCCTTTTGACTTAATTTCTTGTCTTAATGTGTCTGATTTTTGTTTCTCATATCTATTACTTTCTTTATATACTTGGAAGAAAGACCCAAGACTTACAAACAAGAATACGCCAGCACCAATATTTGGATATATAAACATATAAGTGATACATATCATCATAGAAAAGGCACCACCTAATGTATTGGCTATCATTGCTGCAAAATGATGTTTGATAAACATCGATATAACATACACAGATGCTAAAGCTATACTTGTTGTAACCCATGCCTCTTGGGATGGAATTAATTTCAATAACGCTTCATATAAATTCGATTGTTCATTCTCAAATAAAGAGGGTGAGAAAAACAACGTCATAGCAAAATACATCACATATCCTAATACAACAAATTCAATTGTACTTATTCTTCTTAACATTTAATTCACCTCACATAATTCCTAATTGCTTTAACACAAAACCAACCACACCAGATATAATGACACCCACACCACCAGAAATAGCAGTGCTTTTAATTGTTTTTCGTGTATCTTGTTGTGCATCCACAATAGAATCTAATTTTTTATTTAAGGTTCCTACATCAGAAATTAAATCTCTGACTTTCATTTTCAAACCTTTTTCATCATCGCTAATTGTTCCGTCAACTCTTTCAAGTTCATCTTTCAATTCATCAATTCTTGATTGTAATTGTTTAATGACGATTCTTATTTTCGATGGGTCTTTCAATTCTTCGTTATCAAAGTTATCAATCAATTTGGCACCCTCTTTCGTATATAATAAAAAGCCACAAGCTATTCAGCCTGTGACTCTTGGTATTCCTCGCCTGTAATTTCTTCATATTGCTCTTCATCTATAGCATCTAACTCCACATACGTTTGTATATCCTCGTTTGTGTAACAATTGATGTCATAAAAGTATTTAATAGATTCAAATCCTGGATACATAGTTTATTCTCCTTTCAATTTAGCAAGTTCAAGCATCGTGTTGGCTTGTTGTTCTTCTAATGCTTGCATACGTTGTTCTTTTTTAGTTAACTCTTTTAATGTAGCTGCTTGTTCATTTTGGGTTTTTACTAATTGATTCGCTGTCTTAGTCACCTGCATTTGTGCTTGTGCTAACATGTACTCATTGGCAGAAGGGAGTCGTTGGCTTTCTTCTTCATCTGTTTTGCTAGATTCCCATTCTTCTTTAGTAGCTCCCACCCACTCGTTACCATTAAAATAGAATGGGCTATATATACCTTCTGGAGGAGGTGTTTCAGTCCACTCGTCTTTTGGATAGTCATATTCGCCATCTTCATTTGTAAAAGCTAAGAAAGGCGTACCATCATATAGATATACTTGTTTAAAATTCATTCTTCTTTCCTCCTATTCTTTCCAAGAGTATTCTCCATAAATGTAACCTGCTTCATCCCAAGATGATGAGTCTCCGTTTATTAAGAATTTAGCTTCTCCATTAGGTCTAACTGTTATATAACCAGCTGACCAATTAGTTGATGTTGGAACTCTTACAGGGAATGAATGCGCAATTTTAAAAAGATTACTAGGTAGTTGAGCAATGACTTGGCTTTGCTTTAGATTTTTACCATTAAATCTAATCGTTTTCTCTGTAACACTACCTCTAGTTTCAATTCGATACGCACAATCAAAACCATTATCATCAGCGCCTTTAAATGCTGTATTTGATGTTGCGCCATTAATTAATTTAAACGGAATCCAACCAGTGTCAGATTGTTCAAATGTAATTTCTTTCCACTCTCTCCACCCACCATTAGTGTGAAGTGTCGCTACAAACATTCTGTTATAGTGATTTTGCCTATACGTGAATTGTTTTCTACCGTTACCACTTGTTGTTACATCTAACGATGCTAAATGTCCAATCCTCATACCTGTAAAATTAGGTATTTTGCATAAATCCCAATCTGTATCAGATGATGTTGAAAATTCATATAAACCTGTGGATAACGTAGTGAGATCAGTGTTTGTAATACTTCCCAACCACTGTCTGCTCCCATCATCATTAGTTAACTTACGTTTTTGCCAGTCTAAATTTTCTATTTCTTCATCCAACATATCAGGAGACAAAAAACCATTATCTTCAACTGTCTGATTAAATTCAGAAACTTTATCATCTACATGATCTGTAGCTTCTTTTGATGTTGATGCTATCGTTTCAACTGCTTTATTAGCTTTCGATTCCACATTATCCTGTGTATCTTTAGCTAGTTTTTCAATCGTATCTACGGCATCTGTTTGTGTTGTATCTATAGTTGCTTTTGCTTCCTTAATATAGTCTTGTATATCTTGCTTGCCATCACTCACAATTTGATTAAGTGTTTCGATACCTTTTTGTAATACGGATTTCATTTTAGCTACATAATCCTCACCGTTGGCTATTGCTTCTTCAATATCTAAAACACGTTGCTTAATTCTTGTCTTAAGTTGGTCGAACATGCGAATATATTCAATCTTAGTAAACGCAGAGATTTTATTGATAAGCGCATCTTTAACTTCAAAATTAAACTCTCTGAATACGGCAACTTCATTATATTCTGGTTTATTATCAACATTGTTTACGCCGATATAAACTTGTCCTCTTACTTTAGTAGATGTACTAGCTTGTAGAAAATCTTTATCTAAAGTAATCGTCACAATCCCTTTGTTTGAATCTTCAACTTCTAATTCAATCACATCTGAAACACTACCATTACTAGATTCAAAGTAGGCATATGCTGTTAAATTATTCTTATGAATTAACAAAGGGCCTTTAGTATTGCTTAATTGAAACCTTAATATTGCTGTATTTTCATCTAAATTATAAAAACCAACCCCTAAATCAGAGATTGGTTTTAAATAAGGTTCAGATTTTAATTTAAATAATGCTTTTTTATCTATACCATTCGTCACAATATCACTCCTTATTTTACTAATACGACAGCCACGCCGTAACCTTTTTCACTATCATAAGGTGTTGTTACTTCTAAAACTCTATAAAAACCATTGTTGTTATCTTTAGTACCAATACCTTTATTAGGTTTAATATAGTCATTAACAGCTACTGTTGAGTCAATACGTGTATAAACTTGACCCATAAGCCCCACTACATTCCACTCAGGTCTTTCTGCTCTGGATGCATATGCTTCATCTTTTTCAGTGTAATCAGGATTAGGTATTTCTATTTCAACTTCTTCTGAATACCATTCACCTTCATCATCTTGCCACTCTTTCGTTTCTAGTCGAGTTTGTGTTACACCAAATTCATCTTTTAAAAATTTGTCTTTATGATGGAACATCGCATCACCAAGAATAACGCCTGCAGTACCTGAAATAACCCCGATAGGTGTATCATTTGAGTTAGCTTTTCGGATATATCTTCCATCTAAAGTAACCATGTAACCATTAGGAATCTCTCTGCCTGATTGAGATTCGAAATACTCTGCATAGTCACCAAAATTATGACCTGCTGTAATTGTCCCTTTAGCTTTAACGGTTCCTGACGTGCCTTTAACTTGGAATCTCGTATTTTCATACTTCGGTCCACCTAAGCCATAACCCATAGCGAACATATAATTATCTTTTACTTCAACACCACGTGAGTTAACAATTGTTTGTGAATAATTGCCTTGAGTTGTTTTGGATTCTAATGAATTCATTACACCACTACGAGAACCTCGTGCTTCTGATTTCATACCAGCACCCAATAACCAAGAACGATCACTATACGCATATGATTCTCCAGTAGAAGCCAATACAACAGAACGATTTGAAATAGCGCCTGAACCTGTTGAACCTGCCACTAATCCTCCACGTAATGCCGTAGGTACTTCTTTATAGTTTTTCTTCATGATAACCGCACCGTTTGTATAACCTTCTTGTTGAACACCTATAATCGTTGTAGTGGAGTTATACATTTCAATAGCATTACCAGTGCCGTTACCAATTAAATTTGCCCCAATAATTTTAGTGTCATAAACACCTGCACCGCCAGCAATGCCAATATTATTAGAAGAATGATGGAGGTTAATATTACTGAACGTTATCTTTTTAGGTCTATTGTCCCCACCATAAATTTTTATATCAGCTGATGCATTTTTAAATCCTCTTATATTGATATTATGAAGTTGAACATTTTCAGCCATAAATTGAACTGCTACAACTGGTGTTCCTGATGTATATGTGCCATCTCCAATAGCTGTGAAGTTTGACACTGACACATTAGTATAAGCACTAATTGTTAATGCTCTTGGTGTCCAACCTGGATATACTTCATTTGCATAAGGATAAAGAGAAACAATATTATTGAAAATAACATCTTGCGCTGTTTTACTCTTTTTATCTGTAGCAGCTCTATGATGTCCAATATGTCTTGCAACATATGAACGATTATCTTTATAAGAAATGTGACCATCAACAACTACCATAGATGCGGCGTTAGCATCAGCATGTGCTTTAACTTCAACCCCACATTGGTTATTATAGGTATTGTTGTTTGATAAAAATACATATTGGGAACCGTCATCCACCTCAATACCATTACTATTACCATGATAGTTTTTAGTATCATGACACACATTATTTGTGATATTTATATATCTTGAGTGATGGGTCGTAATACCATCATCACCATGTCCTTGAGCTTCACAGTTATCAATATGAATATATTTACTTTCTAGCGCTTCATCTACTCTTACGCCATCACCTTCATGGAAATAAGTATCACTTGCACAAGTAACATCAAAACAATGTAACAAAGCATCAACCGATTTAATGTTATAAGCATATCCATATTTAACACCAGCAAATCTTAAGTTTGAAGATAACGAACCGCCACTTGGTCCTGGATGATTGTATTGAACGCCATTACTTACATACTTTTCATCAAAGCGTCCTTTGTTACCATCTATTGAGAAACTCTCATAAGAAATATTAGTTGCTGTTCCATCCATTTCTTTGTTCGAGACTGCCACCGTTTTTCTTGGTGAGTCATCGGATAATTTAATAATCGTAATGTCTTTACCTTCACCTGATAACACAGTGTTATTTGGTAATTTCAATCCATCTTTCACTTTGTATATTCCTGATGTCATATGAACATGGACATTTCCCCCACCAAATGCTTTTTCAAAAGCTTCATCAGACAATTGTTCTCCTGTAGCATCTGCGCCATAATCATTAACATTTACAATGCGTTCTATTTTCTTATTAAGATAATTATAATTATCTTCTATTTTCTTATTAATATTATCGAAATCATATTTTAAACGTTGAGATAACAATGCGTGCCCTTCGCCATCTATCGCCGTGCGACTATCTTTAAGTTCTTCGATACCATCACCATTATGACCTACAACTAACCTTTCAATACGTCCATCTTGATATCGTAATTCGTTATGAACATTGGTTGATTTATAATCAATTTGTTTTGCATTATGTGCGTGCTTATCAGTAGATTGATGGTCTCTAATAATATCTATGACTTGCCCATAAAAATATTGCACATCTTTAAAGTTCTCAACAACCATTTGTCTAAACTTTTGACCTAGATCAATCGGGAAATTGATTTTTAATTTCATTTTCTTTAATTTCATCTTTTCACCCTTCCTATTCTAACCATGTAAATTCTTGATACACCCAATTCGTTTTGTTTTGGTCATCTGGATGTACAAAAGCCATAACCTTGCCATTTTTTAAACATTCAATTGTAATTGGGTGACGGTAGCCATTTTGTCTTGCGATAAAGGATTGATTATCTGTGACAAAACCTGTAGGTAGTTGTGCAATCTGCATCGATGACCCTGTTATTTCTGACACATTCAACCTGATTGAACGCACCACAAAATATTTACCAATAAGGTCGTTACCAGCTCTTACTTCACGAATGGCACATTTAAACCCTGAGCTAACAGCTTTATTTTTCATGTCTGGTGGTACTTGATACTCAATCCAACCTGTATCGCCTATTACGTCCGATAATGTCTTATTAAGTAGTTTCAAAGCTTTATCTTGCTCTTGAATTAAATTTTTAAGTTCTGTTATCTTATGGTCGAGTTCAGTGAAATTAGTATCTATCCCATTTTTATCTAATCCTTGAACACCATTTATATGCGTTGCAGCAAAATAAGGTTCTCCGTTTTCATCGAATGGATATTTAATTTCGGTTGGTTCATTCATCCACTAACACACTCCCTATTGAATCTGACGCTAATTGAGGCATAGAAAAAGACGAATCAATATTTGACCCGCCTATACCTTGCTTGTTAAATTTCCTAATCGCTTTGGTTGTTTGTTGCTGCATTTTCAAAATGTCCTTAGGTGAATTACTAAAATCGACTTCTACTGGTTCATCAAGCAGTGGATGTGATACAGTAATTTTCACGACTTTTAAATCTAAATTAAAACCTAAAGGTTGATGAATAAAACGTATTTTATTATTTTCTTTAATATCGTCATTTGTAATGTATTGTTTGTCTTCTACACTGCCGAGATAGTTCGTAGAAACTTCAACCGTTGGTTGATCGTTGAGTTCTTCTTTAAGCCTTTCAAGCAATTCATCTTTATTTGTGATATTATCATCAAATATGGTAGGTGCTTCGGCAATGTCGCCACCGTCATAATTAGGCGATGTGTAATCGGCATACGTATGATAAGCGTCTTTACCTTTAAGTTTAGCTGTTAAATTTAATACAGTGGATTTCTCAGTACCAACATACATACATGGCTCAGATTTTTTGTAATCAACACCCTTTTTAGCACCTATAAATACAGCTTTAAATGTGTGTTTGCCTCGCGCTAGATCTTGCGCAATTACAATTTTTTCACTTTTCGCATTTTTACTGTAACACTCATAAGTATCAACTTTTTGGTTATCTAAATAAACATCGAGTATGCCACCTTTAGACATTTTCTTTAACGTCCACTCAAGCGTTTCATTACCATGTTTACATTCAAATGTTTTCGTATAACTTGCGCCTACTTTTTCTGTACGCCAAGTGCCTTCTTTAATAAAGGTACCTGAGTAATTCAAATCTTTAGGTTTAATAGGGTTATAATTTTGTGTTTCTTTTTTAGTCTTTTTCTTACCGTAGCCTTGAATATAATTAAATATATCCGTGGTTGTCGTTGTTACTGTGGCTTCACTTGAATTATATAAGTAAATTAAAGGAATGTCGGACATTTCGTAAAAGGTTGCTTCATCATAAATATAATATTTCTTATTATCAGCGAAATAGATATAATTAAATAATTCTGCACCTTCTGATACATGTTCAACCCCATTTTTACCACCTAAATCATCGACAGGTACACGTTTTTGAAATTGACCTCTAATTTCATATTCGAAACCCAATTTATTGCCTTTAAAACCAAAATCAAGATATTGTTCTAAAGTCATGGTCGGTGTACTATCGTCTTCATCTTCATCACTACTTTCACTTTCAACATCCATATCTTTTTGGATATAATGCTTTTGAAATTCCATAAAAATATGTTTAGCTACAACTTCATTTGTAAGTTTAAGACCATCATATTTTATAGATGTTGATTTAATAACGTATAATTGCCCTTGCCATTCTATAAAAGCTTCATTAACTAAATAATCAAATATATCTGCGTTATTAGACGTTTTATATAAAGTGAAACTAATCGAACGCTCATTATTCTTTTCATATTCATATTTAAAAGAACCGAAATCAAAATCTGTGATGATTTCTGCAAATGTATCTTTTTTATTTCTTAAAACTAATGCATCCAAGTTATTCACCTACTTAAATATAAACGGGAATATCCATTGGGTTGTTGTTTCACCAATATTCTCGCCTGTAATTTCAATATCATTAAAGCCTTCTTTAAGTGTTAACCATTGTCGATTTGTATCAATGCCTACACGTTGATTATCCAGTATTGGGTGTACCCCTTTTAATATAAGTTGTTGGTTTTGCTTAATCCCTTTTTTATATTCAAACGTATTACCTGTTGTATGATTAATGATTTTAAAGCCTTTAGGTGCATCAATATTGATCAATAACTTGAATTTATGACGTAACAACGGATTGATTGTATCTGAAGAACCGTTGTAAATCCGAAAGCTTGTTGTCTCGTGTTTATATTTAATTTCATCATCTGCCAATAAATCGACACCGAATTGCCAATTGCCATTTGATAAACTGTACTCATCTGTTTCTTTGACCGTTTCGGCATAGCCGTCTCGACAACTAAAGGTCATATCAAACTTAATAGCCGAAAAATCTAAATAATCAGGGTTTACATCTGGGTTATTCACACGATATTTCAACCCTGGATTGTCTGACGTAATAATGTAATAGGGCTGTCGTCTAAAAAAAAGTTGTCTTAATTTTAATTCTGCTAAATTACGGTCATTTTCATCAAAACCATCAAAACCGCAACTTACTTCTAAATTAAAAGGTGCGAACGTGGCTACTGTTGGTAGCTCGCCGTCCACACCTTGAAATGTGTTACTTTCATTATTTTCATTTGGATATGAAGCTTTAGCTTCTAAGAAAATAAAATTAGATAAGATATCGTTGATATCATAAGTGCCTTCTTGGGTTATGATTTTCATCCATCTACCGTCTATCATATAAACCTCCTATTTATGATAATCCTTGACTAAAGTTGTCTAAATTAGCTTTACTACCTAACAATTGACTAAAGATATTCATAACATCATTTTTACTCATGTTATTATTATTGCCACTTAACAACTTAATGATTGTTTGTTGCATACGATTGTTAGTGTCATTCAATTGAACAACTTGTTGTAGTAGTTTTTCCATCGTTGAATTATCGTTGTTTACCGTGACATTTGCGGAACCATTATCCATGCCAATCGCTGTCATTGCTTTTTCCATCAAGCCAACAGCACGATTACGTTTAGACTTATGAAGTGGAATGATAGCTTCTGCTCTATTTCGCTCACTGATTTCAGCTAGTTTATGTGTTGTAGAGATACCACCATTTTCATATTTTCTTGCGCCTGTCGGTCCCCAGCCAGTTAAACCACTTGCCATTCTTGATTTCCAAGCGCTCAAATTACCTCGCCAGGATTTATTGTTGAAGAATGCTAATAGTTGATCATAACCATTTTTTATATTTTTGTGTCCTTTAACTGCATAAGAACTAAAAGTACCTGGCGTATACTGTAGTAAGCCTTGAGCTTCATTACCACCACTGTTTTGGTCTTGAACTTGTTGTGTAACGCCTGCGTTCCCATTAGATTCAGTATTAATCAACGAAATAACATCTTTTAAATCTGTGCCACTTAGAGATACGCCCATACGTTTAGCTGCTTTTTTAATATCGCCTGACCATTTTTGAGCTGATTTGTTTTGACCACCACTTTTAAGTGATTTTAACCAGCCCATAGGATTGACGGCTGCCTCATTAGATGGATAACCTTTCATACGTTGAATGTGTAAGTGAGGTGTTGTTGAGTTACCTGTACTACCTGATAAGCCAATGACATCTCCAGCGCTTACTTTTTGTCCTTTTTTAGCAATGATTTTACTCATATGCATGTACCACTGATACCACTTGCCACCAGGCTCATCAAGCGTAATTTGATTACCACCACCACCTGCGACTGGTCCTGCTTGCGATATTTTACCATCGGTTAAAGCTTTGATTTTAGTACCCGTTGGCATACCGAAGTCAATACCATAGTGTTTACCACCGTTGAACATTAAGCCGCCTGTATAATTACCAAATGTTTGTAAGATATTATCCCATGGCAACCAACTAGCATCACCATCGCCACCTTCAGCTTCTGTAAACCAGTCTTTCACTTTGTCTACAAGTGAAGATTTCAAGTTTTTATAGGCGGCTGTAACTAATTTAACGGTAGCGTTATCGCCGCCCCCGAAGTTAATGCCTATACTATCCAGGACATTTTTCACTAATTTACCAGGATGTTTAACATAATCCCAAACATCTCCAATTTTATCGCCTAGCCACGATGCACCGTCTTTAACTTTTTCTAAGCCTTTACTTCCTAAGTCTTCAACAGTATCTTTGGCATCACTACCTGCTTTTTTCGCACTGTGATAACCATCAGATATTTTACCGCTCACATTTTTACTTATATTAGCTGCACCATCGATAATATCTTCATACAAGTCTTTTTTGTTTCCTTTAGAGAAACGAGGTATTTTGGTTACTGTACCCGTTGATAAGCGTTTAGGTATTATGCCTTGTTCTTGCAGTTTGTGCGTATGTCTAGCATTAATAACACCGTCGCCTTTGCCTAGTCCAACAATCGTATTTTTACCTTGTGGCGCATCAATTGAGCCATCTTTACGTTGAATGAGCTCTTGTGTACGTCCACCTGGTCCATTACCCGGCCCTTTATCATTGACCATCGCAACCGTCGGTTGTCTTAATCCACCGTTTGAATCCGTAGAGAGCGTTGAACCATCATAAGTACCTGTAGCTAAATGAGGTATTTCCTCAATAAGTTTATCTTTACCTGTAATCGCTTTTGATATCTTATTAACGCCACCAATCATACCGTTCAAACCATCTACGGCTTTGTTGGCAACTTTTTTACCTAAATCGCCTGCAGCTTTACCCATGTCAGCGCCGATATCTTTAATCCATTGTAGTGTGTCACCTAACCATTTTTTGAAACCTTTATAAACAGACTTCGCTTTTTTCCAGCCTTCACCAGCAATATTACCGAAACTTGTTTTAGCTTTGCCCCACATGTTACTTACGTTTGTTTTAACAGAACTATAAGCTTGACCGAAATATTTGCTTGTGCCTTTCCACGTAGATTTCGATTTTTCCCAAGCAGTGCTTGCTGTATCGCCGAATTTACCTTTCGCTTGATTATAAACACCTGTCACTTTATCTTTCGCTGAATTGTAAGTATCGCCAAACCATTTAGATGTATTTTTCCAAATACCACGTGTTTTAGTCGTCGCTGTTTCTTTAGCTTCTTCGAGTTTGTCACGGGTTGATGTCTTCACATTTTCCCAGGTATCAGATACGCCTTTAGTCACTTTGCCCCAAATATTACCTGCTGTGTCCCAAGCAGAATTCCAACCATTTTTGAATGATTGTTGAATATTTCGGCCTTTTTCACTAAACCAAACTTTGGTATTTTCCCAACTTTCACCGAGTTTATTAGTAATCGATGACCAGAGATTACCTCCAGTTTCAAGCGCGTTATTCCAACCTGATTTAATGTTCAACCAAATATGACCGCCTTTTTGAAAAAACCACGTTTTAGTTTCCTCCCACTTTTCACCGAGCCAACTTGTCAATGATGACCAAAGATTGCCACCTGTTTCTAGTCCGTTATTCCAACCTATTTTGATATTTGACCAGATACTGTGACCTTTTTGAGAAAACCAAGTTTTCGTATCTTCCCATTTTTCACCAAGCCAGCCAGTTAAAGACTTCCATAAATTACCACCGTTTTCTATGGCCATGTTCCAACCTTCATGAAGTGCGCCCCCAAATTCTTGCCCTTGTTCAGAGAACCATTCTCCTAAACCAGAAGCGCCGTTTTTAATTCCTTGCCAAATACTATCATCAGATAAAAAATCTTTTGTTTTATTCCACCATTTTTCAGAATTAGAATACACTCTACCGTTTGATAAATCCATTTCAGTTTCTATATATTCGTTTTGATCTTTTGCGATACCAACGACTTCGTTTTTCTTATCTTCGGCATTTTTGGTTTCTTCTTTTTTCCATTGTTCGAGTACGCCAAGTTGTATTTCTTTATCTTCATTGCTTAAATCTTCGTTTTGTTGAATAGATAACTTTCTATCTGTATATTCATCATCTATTTCATCGATACGTTTTTTCTTTGCTTTTTCAGCGTCTTTAATATTACGACTAGCTTTTTTGATAGACAGTGCTTCTTCATTACTATCCATACGATCTAAAATCTTTTGTTGTTCCTTTTGAGATTTAGACAATTCACCTACTGTTATATCTCTACGTTGTTGTTCTACTTTAGCTAATTGTTTAAGTTCATTTTTGTCGAGTTCGCCGTCAGCGGAAAACTCTTCTTTCATTTCTTTAATTTTGTTATTTAATTCTTTTTCTTTTTGAATTCTAGCTTCATTACCCTTTTCGGTTTTCTGAATCATACTTTGATATTCTTCTTCAGTTAACTTGTTCTTTTTACCACTAAGTTCTTTTGACATTTCATAAACTTCATTAATATTGTTTATTTCATCTTCTTTACGTTTTTCAAATTTCTTAATTAAGTCATCGCTTAATTTTTGTTCTATATCAATAAGTTCATTGGCTTTGTCTTGAGTTATCTTCCCGTGGTTATACTTAACTTCATTTAAAATATCATTAGATTCTTTTGAATATTTAACATAACTACCTAGAGCTTTTTTTGTTTCTTTAGAAACGCCGTCACCTAAGACTCTAGTCGTGTCAGTTGCTTTATCTGTTGCACTACCTATTTTTTTGAATAATGGCTTCACATCGTCTGTTAATTCGTCCCAGCGTGATTTAAACTCTTTAACAAATTCATTATTTTTAGACTGTGCTTTTACAAAATCATCACCTAAACCATTTATCCAACTTGAAAATTTAGAGATAGCGCCACCACCAAACGTTTTGAGGACATCAAATAAACCATCGACACCCTTTTTAAACCAGTCAACATTATTGTATGCTTTAATAAAGGCGCCACCTAATAACGTAACACCTGTAATAATCCAGCCAATGGGACCTCCCAAAATTTTAATACCATTACCTAAAACTTTACTCGCTTGACCTAATAAACTAACTTTACCAGCTGCTTTACCTGTCGATTTACCCAAACGTCCAAATAAACCTTCTGAACCTTTAGCACTCTTACCTGATGTTGCAATTGCTCCTGCATTCGCTTTTGTTGCTCCTGCATTAATTGCAGCTTCTGCTGAATTTTCGGCCATACGTCGGTTAAGTTGTGCATAGCCTTTAGTTGCTTTAGAAATTGCACCTGCAACCATTCCAAATCCTAAAACCAAAGGACCAGTAGCTGCTGCTACAACACCTAAACCTATTCCAACAGCTTTAACCGGTTTGGGTAATTTTTCAAAACCTTCAACAAATCCACCGATTGTTTTACTTGCTGCTACAACGGCAGGGGCAATCGTATTACCAATATCGATACCTAAATCGACAACTTGGTTTTTAAATATTTTCAATTGTGAGCCCATCGTTTTATAACGTGTTTTAGCTTCATTTGTTAATGCATTATTTTCTTTCCAACCCTCAGAACCAGTTTTGAGCGCTTTATCAAGCACTTCATGATTATTAGATAATCTACGGATTGTATCAGCTTCACGAATACCCTTGATACCAACGCTATCAAGTGCTTTCAACACGCCTTTGGCGCCACCTTCTGTATTACTTAAACCTTCAACAAATGCAGATAATGCCTTTGTAGGATTCTTTTCCCAAACACTTGCGAATTCTTCACCTGACATACCTGCTGTTTTAGCAAAGTTTTCAAGCGTTTCTCCGCCAACAGCAGTAGCTTTTGTCATCTTGTTAAATATTTGAGTCATCGCTGTACCACCAGACTCTGCTTCAATACCTACAGATGACATCGCTGCTGAAATACTCATAATTTGGTCACCACTAAAGCCAGCTTGTGCGCCTGCACCTGCTAAACGTTGACCCATTTCGACAATTTCTTTTTCAGTTGTAGCTGTAGTATTCCCTAAGTTAACAACGGCTGAACCTAATTTATCTACGTCTTCAATTGGCATACCTGCGGCATTCGCAAATCTTGCAAATTCAGTTGCTGCTTCTTCAGAAGAAAGATTAGTCGCCACAGACATATCTAACATAGTTTTAGTAAAATCAGTGATTTCTGATTTTTTAACACCTAACTGTCCAGCTGCTTCTGCTACACCTGCAATTTCAGTTTGTGCAAATGGCATTTCTTTAGACATTTTAGAAATTTCATCACTCATTTTATTAAGTTCAGAACTAGAAAAATCTGTTGTCTTTTGAACACCTGCAAGTGCTTGTTCATAATCAATCGCCGCCTTTGTAGCGCCACCAAACGCACCTGCAATAGGTGTGGTCAAATACATGGTCATATTGCGTCCTGCAGACTTAGCACTGCCTGCCATTTTTCCGTAACGGTCTGACATAGTATCTAGTTGCTTAGCATGTTTTGTGTATGAACTATTAGCGATTGTCTGAGCTTTATTGAATTGTTTCAGCTCTTGTTCAGCCTTATCAATACTTTTTTGTAAACCATTCATCGACGATTTTTCATTATTCACAGCTTTTTCAGCTTTCGCTAAGTCTTTTGGATAGTCCTTGATTGTTTTAGAAAGTTTATTATATTCTTTTTCCGCGGTTTTAACTGCATTGTTTGATTGTTGGTAAGAAGCTTTAACTTTTTTATTCTCTTCTGTAATGCCTTTGTTAGATTGCGTTAACTTCTTAACATTTGCGGTCTCTTCTTTATGACTCGCAATTAATTTTTGATGGACTTCATGTTGTTGTTTCGTCGCATTAGAAGCTTGTTTAATTTGTTCCGTAGAAGCTTTACCTGATTCTTTCAAACGTTTTTCAGCAGAACGTAAGTCATCGAGTTTTGTTTTGGCTTTGGCCTTTTCAGCGCTTAATACAGATTGTTTAGCTTTAGCGTTGTCTAATTCTTTATTAGACTTTTTCATCTCTTGATTAGACTTACGCATCGCATCATCTTGCTTCTTATGTGCTTCGGCAAGTTCTTTAACTTTTTGTTCTTGTTGTTTGATACTATTAGATGCTTTTTCATAAGCACTTTTAACATTATTTAAATCACTTTTAGTCTGATCATACATGCGTTTTTGAACTTTCATTTTATTGTTAAGTCCATCAATGCGTGTTTGATACTTCTGTACAGACTTCTCAGCTTTGCCAAAACTAGACATATTCGCTTTCACTTCTGAACTCAGTACACCCATTTGGCGTTTAAGACCTTTCATACCTTGTTCAACGCCCGTATTATCCATGGTGTTCTTTATCGCGTAACCTTGAATATTATCCATTTATATGTACCTCCCTTCTTACCTATCCACCGAATAGTTTGATTAAGTCCTTACCTTTAATAACTTCTTGTTCTTTTTTAGATTTCTTTTTTTGCTTATCTTGGTTATCATTGCCGGTTAGAAACGTAAATAATTCTAAGTAAGGTTGTTCTTTAGCTTCTGTTAAAGTCCAGCCAAAGTTTTTCATACAAAATTCATATGCATTTCTAAACCTGGATAAAATTTCTTTTATTGAGCTTGTTCTTCTGTCTTTCCCTCTTGGCTTGTTTCATCTTCTGAATCTGCTTCATCTTCGCCGCTGATTTCTCGAAATATTTCACCTAATACATGAGAATACGTTTTTGTACCCATGTTGTTTAAAACGTCTTCTTCTGTTAATCCTTGTTTTTCAAACAAACTAACTAAGTAATCACGTTCCATTTTTCTCACTTTTTTCATATCTGGTTTTTCTTTATTCACTTCTTTTTCGCGATTTTCCATCCATTCATAAAAACGTTCTGCCTCACCCATTGTGATAACATCTTTTGAATAGCTTTCTACTTTACCTGTTTCTTGGTTTTTAATTTCAAATTTAATCATGTTATTGTCTCCTTAAAGTTAATTATTTTTGTATACAAAAATAGGCGACCGAAGTCGCCTTGTTTATTTATTCTGCTGATACATCTGCATCATTTTCATTTGCTTCTACTTCTACATTATCGGGTTCATCTGGTGCAGGCTCTTCTTCAGCTTCTACTGTGACGGCACACGTCGCTTTTTTATTGCCATCCTCGGTAGTAACTTCAATGTTAGCTGTACCGCCTGCAATGGCTGTAATTGTACCGTCTTCATTCACTGTAGCTACATCTCTATTGGATGATGCATAAGCTACACCTTTATTAGTCGCTGTCGATGGTGCAACCGTTGGTTGGATGGTTTCTGTATCTCCGACATTTAGCGTTAAACTTTCTTTATCGAGAGAAACGCCTGTTACTTTAATTGGATTCGTTTTAAATCCTGGTACCTCTGTTTTATCAGATTCACCGTTATCGTTACTAAAAGCAGCTTGATATGTGCCTGCTTCATATTCTGTGTCTGCGTCCAGACCTTCAATCGTAACGTTAGCCTTGCCATCTTCACCACGTTCAGCACTTGCGACTACTTCATCATCTTTATAAATTTTTAAAATATCTGCCATTTAAAATCCTCCTATGATTTAATTTATATACGCCCCGGGCTAACAAAACCTTCCTTAGTGAAAAGTATACCTTCATTATTCAAATCTGATTCTTTGATATAAGAAATGTTGAATTTATAGCCGCCACTCATTACATCACCTTTACTAGTCTTCCAGTTAAAATCTACTTCGTTAATATAATCTATTTTATTTCCATTAAATATAATTTCTGGCACATCGTCATCATCATATACTCGAATAGTTAATTGCGGTTTTATTTTTTTGTTTTCTCTAAACTTTCTTTTTAATCGTTCTTTTAATTTTTGAAACACACTCATTCAAACACCTCGTTTATTCTTTGATTTATAGACCCCTATTCTGCAGAAATAACAGCCGACTTACTTTTAGCTGTTACCCCTACATTTTGGGGTGCCTTAGGGTGTTTCTGTTGCTTCGTTATCGTTTGAATCTTCATTACTATTGTCTGAATCATCATCTTTAACGTCTTCATAACCAGGGAACACACTTTTGAATAATTCATCTGCCCCTTTTTTACCAACGTGATAACCATAAATACGTGAATTACCGTCAATTGTGCGCGCAATCCAATCACCTGTAAGTTGTTGTGGTTCTGGTTCTTCTTCTTCCTTCGCCGTTGTTTTCCATTCAATAGATTCAAGACTCATTGTCCCTTTAGTTAATGCACAATAAACAGGGTCGCCTGATAATAAATCGGCAGACTCTCCAATTAATGCGACATATGGGGCACGAGAGTCTTCGCCAACCCATGAAGTACCGTTATCATCCATATCACGACCTAAAACGGCGTCTAAATCTTCATCTGGCACGTTAAATAAATCAAGTTCTGACTGAACTTCGCCTGTCCCTTGTTTTTTAGACCATACGGTCTTATTCGAAGCACGCATTTCAACTTTCTCAGGGGCTAATCCTGAAATGTTAAGGTTAACCGTACCACCGTGTTCATCTTTCCATGTCATTAATTTCTTAATTTTTTCATCTTCATCAAAAATACCTACATGTACTTTTTCAAATCCTACTACTGCCATAATCTTTTCCTCCTTGAATTAAAAAGAACGCATCTATTCGACACGTTCACCTTTGTAATATTGATTTTTGGGTATGCCACGATATCTTCGTGACATCACATATCTTTGTGTTGCTTTAAAATAGTCATCTAATTGTGATGATGCTTGATTTAAATTTACGTTTGATAGTAAATAACGAATCCGTTTGGTTATATCTATCGTTTGTTGATGATTATAAGCTTCAACATCGACTTGAAAAAAATAAGTTTCCGATAGATATTTATCAGAAACATATGTGCTTGGCCGATCTAATATCGGGGTTAAAACGACAAATGCGTCGCTCGTATCATCCACTTCTGTTACTTCGTAATAATAAATGCGGTTGTTTACTTCTGATGTGAGTATAGGGTCGTTAATAATGATATTCGTAATATATCTGAGTATATTCACTTTTTGTTCAACTCTCTTCGAATGATGCCACGGTATTTGGTTTGTGATGCATCTAATGTTTTGGCAATGACACCGTAACCTTGAGGTGTATACTTTTTACCATTACGTGTATAGCCATGTTCATTAAGATGAATGATATTTTTTCTTTCTTTAGGACCTTCCCAATGAATCATAATCCGTCTTTGACCAGCAACCGTTTCAGGATTACCTCGTTTCATTTCTTGTATGGTCGCGCCTGTATCTCTAAAATCTTCAAATTGATATTTGAGTTCTTGTTTTAAAAAGTCAGATGCTTCAATTAAAGCTTTATCATTCTTTACTTGCATTGCTTTTTGACCAAATTTTGCTTCCATCTTTTTCATTAACTCTTTTTCGCCTTTAAGCTTCACATCATATATACCATTGATTTTAGGTTTACTCATTTTCAGCCACCACCACCGTAATATAGCCTGCTTTCGGCTTATCAAATCGAATATCATATATGTTAAAAAGTTGCGTTTCAAATCGATAATCTTCCACTTTGATTGTGTGTTGATAATTTGGGATAAATTGTCGTTGAGCGTCTCTCATTATAAATGTAAAACCTTGGGTTTTACCGTTTGTCGTTAGAACTTGTCTGTCTTTAATGGAATTATCATATTTTTCAACTTTACAACTATAAACATCTTTTTCTTCTAAATCATCTGGGTAAGGGCCAGTTTTAACCATGTCATAAAAAGTTAAGTACGTATTAAAGTTTTTAAATTGCACTTAAATCACCAAACTTTCAACTTAAGAATAAATGATTGTAAGGTTCTGTCATTAAATCCTTTATTTTCGCGTTCATACTCAACAAAACCACGAGTCTCATAATCACGCGAAACAATATAATTAATCGCTTGACAATATAAAGGATATGCCTCATCACTATGATCGTACTGAGGCACACCACTTAAACTTAATTCAGACTTAGCACTTAGAATCATATCTTCTAACGTATCATTTTCGATGTCATAATCTATGTTTAACCATCTTTTGATGCGTAATAATTCATTTTGATTCATCAAAACCACCCCTATTCAGCAGAAATAGAGACGGATTTCGCTCTCGTCTCTACTTCTACCTTTTGGGGCTTGTTAGGGTGTATTCGTGTCTTCAGAACCACCATCAACTTTAGCGATACGGAACGCACTATCTAATGTACGTTGTTGATCATACCAAGCAGTTAAGACGAATAGATATTCACCTTTTTTAACATCTTTATCCGTATCAAATGTTGTATCGTCATAATTAATACCAAAGTAATTAAAGTCTCCGATAATTGGTTTAACTGCATTATCTGTAAATACGACAGGCTTACCAAATACTTTTTCAGCTGGTGTATCGAAGAAATTCGTTGTACCGTTAGATAGATCTCTTAAAATTTTCACATAGTCAGCATAACGCATATAAATTGTCGCATTATCACGATAATCTTCATGTAAATCAGCTAAAGCATTAACAATAGACTCATAAATATCTGTACCAGTTACTTCTTTAACATCCCCATTATAAAATGACATATGTTTTAATCCTTCTTTTGGTTTTAAAACAAGCGCATCTTTACGCTCTTTGTCAGCTAGTCCTGAACGCAATGCATTTTCTACCCAATTAACTAAATCAATATCTGAGCCATGAATAACGGTATCTGAAACAGCGGCAAACACTTTAAATTTATGTGGACTAAATTTCACTGTATCGCCTTTTAACGCCATTTCTTTAGCCGTTTCTTCATCTGTGATAAATTCATCGTCATCTAATGTATATGAAATACGTGGGATTTCTAACCCTTTAATATTAGTTAGACGCGCTTTTTCACGTAATTGGTTACGCGCAAATGGTTCAGAAACTAATTCATTAGACAATGTCGTCGGTAAGAATTTGTCTCCACCTGTATCATTACCTGTCGGTAAAGCATGTAATAAACGTTGTGCTTCTTGAGATGGTTTTTCAAAGTCATTTGGTAATAAAGCGTGACGATAAAACTCAGCTTTTGCTTTAACTTTTTTATCATCTTCACTTAACGTTTGATAAACTGAAGTTTTTTCCATATCTTGTTCTGCTTTTTCAGCTTGTTTTTGTTCCACGTCACTTTTTCTTTTCTCTAAAATATCATATCTTTGTTGGAGAATATCTACATCTTTTTCAAGCTGTTTGACACTTTCAAACGCTACATTTGGATCACCAGCTTTTTGAGATAACTCGTTATTTTTGTTTTTTAATTGATCTCCTACTTCTCCTAGAGATTGTTTTAATTCATATAATGTTGACATAAATATGTCTCCTTTCTATTTATAAAGTAATTTTAAATTTTCTGCATTTTGTTTTATTATTTCTCTTGATTCTTTTTCTACTTGTGTCATTGTTTCTTGAGGTATTTCAACCGTATTAGCTACCTGAACATCTGAAACAGTTGTAATTTTATCAACATCTTTCTCAATATTTTCAGGCACATGTTTAAACATTTGATAACTATCTTTTGAAATACTGGCAGCTATTTCACTTGCGCCTAATATTTCATCTGCTAATCCTTTTTCTAAGGCTTCATCTGCCGTTAACCAAGTTTCAGCTTCAAGCAATTGTTTCAATTCTGCTTCAGATAAGTTCGTCGCTTTATCTAAATAAGCGTTATTACTTGATTGGTCTGTTTTATCTAATAAATCTGCGGTTTGTCGTAAATCTTTTGAATTACCTAAGGTCATAATCCAAGAGTTATGAATCATCATAAAACTGTTTTTGTGCATAAAAATAGTGTCACCGCTCATTGCGATAACACTTGCGATGGATGCCGCTAAAGCATCGACATAAATATTTACTTTGGCTTTATGCATTTTTAACATGTTGTATATCGCATGACCTTCGAAAACATTACCACCTGCTGAATTGATATGCACATCTATCTCAGATATATCACCGAGTTGATTGAGTTCGTTTTTAAAATCGACAGCAGTGACATCTGTTTCGTCCCATTTACTCGAAACAATATCACCATAAATATAAATTTCACCTTTATTCTGGGTCTTCTTGTTCATCTGAAAGTAAGTCTTTGTCTTGTCCATGATTGTCACCCCCTTTCGATGTGTGTCTTTGTTCTGGTGGTGTATCAATTGGGTATAAGTCACCACTGATTAACGGAACATCGCCACCTTCAACAGGAGGTAAATCTTCCCATGACCTAATATCATTAACCGTATAATAACCACTACGTACAGCTTTAAAATAAACCTCAGCTTGTGTTTTACTATCTGCACGTAAGAACGATTTAACATTAAATTTGAAGTAATAACCCATCGTCCGTCGGTATTTGGTCAATAACTTGCGATTAAATTCTTCTTCATACTGCTTAATGATAGGTAGTAACGTATGTTGTAAATAATAACGGTCAAGTTCTTCATTTGATTTAAATGTCATCGCATTATTCGCATTTAAAAATACCGATGGTATCTGAAATACATTCGCAATACGTTCCCTTGTTAAATTTTCGGTGGCCACAATATCCTCAGATACATATTTTTTATTTAGTGGGTCAATTTCTACCCCGGGTTCTTGGAATAAAACCCCGCCATTTTCTTCATAGAATTCTTTAAAATTTTGTACAACTGCTTTTCGCTTCTCATCGGAGACGTTAGTCCCATATTTAAGGACAAATGATTCAGGTTTCTCCATCTCTTTTAGGTTGAAATTTCGAATGGCATTATCAAAATCAGTTGTATTCTTTAATACATCAACAGGACTAATGCCCTGAACCATATTCGAACCAGCAATGTGTTTGAAATGCATCATATCTGTATTGTGAATGATTAATTTATTATCTGTAGCTGCGTGAATACTGTAATAAACATCTTTTGACGTATTTTCGATTAGTATTTCAACGACATCTGGATTAATTAAATATAATTTATTGGGTTGATGATAAATATCACGTTCGATTAATACATAAGCATTACCTTTTTCATTTCGACATGTTTCAATTTGATTAATGAAATCAAAACTACTAATTGAGCCATTTGGCGTATCTGTAATGAGTAAAGAAATATCATTGGTCACTGATTCGTAGTTTTTATAAAGCTTAATAGGAATACTAGCCATTGAATTAGATAATTTAGTAATAGCCGCAAATATCGTTTCATTGGTTTCTAAAGTGTTATTAATAACACCCCAAAAGTTTTTATTACGCCAAGGCGAAAAGTCATAAAGCTTTTGTCTGCTTTGGTCTACCCAATTATCTATTAATTTTTGTTTCACCTTACTGAGTAAATTTTGTTTAGCGATTGCCTTCACCTCCTAACTCAGTAGTTCTTTCATACTAATAAACTCAATATTGCCATTACCTGCGTCTGTAACCACTTTATTCATAATGTCAGTGTAAGTATTTAATAACGCTGCAAAACCATCGATTTTACGATAACGATTTTGTTTCGTTGGTAACCAATTATCATTACGATCTTTAGTTAATTGGACATTATTGATATACCAGCGCATCATTGGATTATTATTAAAAATAACTTTGCCATCTAAAAACAACTCATTTAGGTCTTTTAAAGCTGGACTTAAAGTAATTGCGCCTTGTCTTGTTTCTTCTGTTTCAAAACCATAGTTTTTTAATTCTTGATTGAGTTTAAAAGCATTCGCACGGTCATACGTTATTTTTTCAACAGGATAGTATTGATTCATTTCTGTAATCCAATCATAAACTTGTTGGTAATCAACGTATTGTCCAGGTGTTATTGTTAAGTAACCTTCCTCTTGCCATTCTCTAAAGGGTATTTTTTCATTGGCGTATTTAACGCGCTCTTCTGGTACCCATGAATGTGAAATAACCGCTATATTACCATCATCTAAGGCAAAAGTAGCGCAAGCCGCAGTGAAATCTTGTGTTTCAGATAAATCATAACCAATCGTACAAGGTTTCCCTTTGAGTTCTTCTAAATCAATGACTTTATTATTTTTCTTAAGTGTTTCATAGTCTAAGAAACTCATTTCATCATCGTTCGCAAATATATTAAAGCGTTTCGTTATAAAATCCCCACGTTCCGCTGGAACGCGCTTCGCTTTTTCCCAATCCTCTTTCATCGTTTCTAAATCAATTGATACACCCAAATTGGGATTTGCTTTCGCCCAATTTTCTGGATTATCTAAATCATCTTCTTTATCTAAAGAAGCTAAGAAATAAAAAGTACGTTCATCTTCAACCACACCATTTAAAGCATCTTCACCAGCACCAACCATATCAACTAAAGGACCATCTAACTGATAACCCGCCGTTGTAATATAAACTAGTAAAGGTTGCTTTCTTGATTGTCTAGAGTTTTTTATAACAGAAATCAATTTATAATCTTTGTATTCATGTATCTCATCAAACACACCAATATGTGTATTTAAACCATCTAACTTCTCACTATCTGCTGCTTGGGGTTCGATTTTAGAATTTGTTTTATCGTAATATATGGCATCTCTTCTTGGTCTGAAATTTTTGTTTAATTTAGGTGATGCTTTTATCATCTTGGTTGATTCATCAAATAATAATCGAGCTTGTTTCATACCATTAGCTAGTAGAACAACATCTGCCCCGGGTTCGCCATCTTCTGAAGCACCATAAGTTGTTAAACCTGATATCAAAGTCGTTTTACCATTTTTACGCCCAACAAAAACGACGCCTTCTTTAAAGCGTCGTAAGCGTGTTTCTTTATCTACCCAACCAAACAAGGAACCAATAATGAAATGTTGCCATGGTTGTAATATGAGTTGTCCGTATTCGCCTTTAGAAGGTTTACAGAACTTTTCAATAAACCTTATAGGTTTATGTCCTTTTTCTTCATCAAATTCCCACCGATGATTATCATTTTTGAGGTAGTTTAAATGCCTTTGGCATTCTTTTCTAACGTATTCATTCGCCGTAATATTACCTCTAACGACTTGTTGCGCATACCATGTAGTGAGCAATTTAGGTGAGGGTTTATTCAATACTTTAATAGTCACCAAAACCGTCCTCCTCTGATTCAACAATTTTTTCTCTTTGTGCTGCAGTTAATCCTAATGACTTTAATAAATTATTTAGCGTCTGAACCGTTTTTGTTAATTCAATACTTAATGGGTTTTTAACTAAATTCGTAGCGCCTGCTTTATTCGTATGTTCATACATAAGCTGAGATTCTTCGAGTTCATCTCTTAATCGACAATAAAATTTATAAGTCTCTAAATAGAGATCTATTAAGATATCATCTGAAGTTTGATAACCATCGATATAACTGACTAATTGCTTTTTTGTTAATTCCAACCTTTACCCCCCTTTCATGAAAAGTTATTTGCGTTGCGAACGACGAAACTGTCCGCGGTCTCTTTATTTCTTTTTCTCAAAACAAAAACCAGGGGGCATCAAAGCTTTATCGTTCGCACTTTTCTTTCTATATTTTCTGTTGTAAAAACTTCCTCTTCATCTTTCGCATGAATTCTATTGTGACACTTTGAGCAAACACACATGAGATTATCTAAATCTAGCGCTTTTTGAAAATCACTTTTAACATAAATTATATGATGAACTAACTCAGCATCTGTATATCTATGTTTCCTTAAACACATTTGACACAAATGATTATCTCTTTCCAATGCCATGTGTCTCAATGTATGCCAATCTTTAGACTTATATAACCTCTTGGTTTCTTTTGTTAGCTCATCACTATCTATTAATCCTTTGTTGTATATATACTTGCCATACCATTCATGTATCACTTGCATAACGTGTTGCTTATTGTGTCTATCACTGAAGCTTAATCTTCGCTTGCATTCATCTAATGATGTATCCATTTGTTTGTACTGAGTATTGAAGTGTGTCTCTACCTTGTCTTGTAATGTGTAAGATAAGTATGTCGTAATGAGATAGAGTGTACCCTCTGTTGTTTGTTTAGCATGGTCTATCATCTTGTTTCTTATGTCCATAATTAACTTATGCGCACTATCATTATGTTGTTGATACTGACTATTTGTTAGTGCTTGCGTTAAGGCATCATAATCGAATACTAAGTCTGTATATTGCATTATGTAACTAACATATGTTGTCTTGCCACTCATTGGTGCACCATACACAACTACTATCCTCATACTTATTCACTCCCTTACTCGTTCGTCTACACACAACAAAAAGAGACACACCCGCGGAATGGATGTGTCTCGATATAATATAGTATTGTTTATTTATAATAACCAACTTACTCTGTTTGAGCTTGTATTCTCATTTCCTAAATCAATTATATCAATTCAATAACTTAAAGAAAATTCGTTACGGGTTGTACTGATTGTATTGATTGTACTGATTGTACTGATGATACTGATGCTATTGATTGTACTGATTGTACTGATTGTATTGGTTGTAAGGATACTACTGATTGTATTGATTGTATTGGTCAGACGCTTGATGTTGGTATAGCACACGAATGATATCATCTATTCTACTATCTAAATTAGTTTGACCTATATCAAATATCTCCTGTATTTCTTTCTTTCTAACATTTTCTTTAAGTAACTGTAATATATTAAAGTTCTTATCATTATCAATATATTGTTCATAGCTATCAATGAAGTTAACCACCTCTACATGCTTATAAAACATGCGTTCTATCTTACTATTACCAATAACTATGTTTGACACTTTGTCTCCTACACTACCTTGTGCTTTAGGCATCACAGACTCTATACCATATAGAGCTGTTGAATTACTATCGTATTCATAACCTTGTTTGAGTAATACGTTCTTCCTCCAATGGTATTCAAATATCATTGTTTTAATATCTTGTGTATGATACATCCAATTCCTCCAGTTACTTTCTATTCAGGTTATTGTGTACATCTCATTCATCTACATATTATTCATGAGTATGTATGTTATCAGTGTTATACTTTTTCATTTGCGATCTTTCTCTTAATGATTGACTTAATTTTTTAGGTTCTGTATGTGTCTTACTGCTAAGTTCTCTCTTAATCTCTTGTTGTAGTAATACATTTTGTTTAGATAGGTTAAATATCTTCTCGTTCTTTCTGTCATTCAATACAATTAAACTAATAATTAACGCTATGATTAATATACTGAATACAAAGGTTAGAATTACCCACATGTTATTGTCCTCCTTAATACTTTTTCCATGCATCTATTTCATCGTAACCAGGTTGTTCTACGATATCGTTTGCCTGTTTTCTTACAATGACTTCATATGTGATTGCTTTACTTAGTTCATATAGTGCTATGATTAATAATGTTTTGAGTATATATTTAGGCGTTTCTGATTTATATGTTCCTTTAGTAAAACGAGCTTTTAGTGACTTTTTACTAAGCAACTCATCTTCGCCTACCACAATATATTTAAACGTTTCTTTCATTCCTCTTAACTTAACCGAATGTTTTAATCTCTTTATCTCAAAGACTTCTCCAGGAAATCTCACTGTATCTCCAACATCATCAGGTTCCTTTAACATGTATTTAGTCATTCGTTATCCTCCGTCTCCATACTCATTTTAAGTTTAAATTTATTAAGTTCTTTCGTAGCTACTCTCAATTCTTTTAACGCACGTTCTACTCTCTTAGTTAATAAATTAAATTCGTTTAAATTTTCGATATTAATACTTGTTTTCATTTTATATTCAGTCATTTATTCGTCCTCCGTTATCCTCTAATAAAATCGATAATCATCATTGCTATCACTACTAATAAAGCTATAACTGCTATTGCCGTAATTCCTATTAATCCATAAACTAATACGTATTCCCACCAATGATTAAGTTCTATAGATGCATCACTACTCGAATTCATATTATTTACGTTCGTTGGTGATTCTGGGTTAGCAGGATTAATTGGGTTTGCCGGATGCGCTGGGTTAGATGGGTTCATTTCACTCACTGTCCTTTCTATGCATAGCTTTTCTTAAATTACTTGCCCCTTTACTCACGCTGCTTAATGCATTCTTCATTTGAACAGCTCTATATAATCTTTTTGCCTCTTCCTTACTCTCTGCTTCAACCACAGTAAACGTTTCATTCTCTCGTGCTTGTTTAACATGAGTGAAGGTGTGACCGGTTGAATCTGTTAGTGTACGTATTAGGTATTGAATGATATCACCGTCCTTATAACAAATTTGTTATATTATTTAATTAATATTTACGAAAATGCATTTATTTGATATTGTTCTTATTAATAACTAACAAGGAGACATTTATATGAGCAATCAATCAACACAATCAGAAAAAATACTAGCAGCATTATCATATTTTAGTGTGTTTTTTGCGCCAATCCTATTCCCTATTATTGTATGGATATTAGCCAACAAACCTGTTTCTACTCACGCTAAAAAGTCTTTAGCTTATCACATCTTACCTTATATCCTAATTTTTGTAGGTGCAGGTTTAATTGGTTTAAGCGAATCTAATTCTAACAACGCATTAGGAATTACTTTAATTGTTATTGCTGTAATTGCCTTTATAGGCGCAGTTTATTACGTAATATATAATTTATACTGTGGTATCAAAGTTTTATTGAAAGATAATTTATATTAAACAGTCCCTTTTCAGGGGCTTTTTTATTTCCTCAACACTTCCTTAACCCTCTGTACTATGTCTTTCTTACAAGTCTGCTTCTTTGATGAACGTTCCATTGATTGTCTTTCCTTTTCTTTCTTTAATTTCGTCATACGCGTACTGTAAACACTCCTCTAATGTCATTCCATGTTGTTGTGCCAATATAATTAAAGTAACGACTGTATCGCCTATACCGTCTTTTAAGTCGTCTAATTTGTTACGTGATAATGCTGCTCCGACTTCTCCAGATTCTTCATAGAATTTCAATGCTTGTCTATCAGGATTACCTTTGTGTAAATCTTTATCTATACTCCATTGTTCTACTTGTTTAACTAATTGATCTAGTGTGTTAGTCATTTTGTTCGCCCTCATTCCATTTAGAGTTAGGTTTAATTAATCCACTTTCTTTTATCGCATCACTTAGTGAAATTTCATCTTCTCCGAAATAAACATTTGCTAAGTATCTTCCAAAATTATCATCTTTATACGTTTGTACTAGCACTTCATTGTTGTATACTTTATCTTTTACAAACTCAGTAGCTTCTTTGTAATTCTCTTGTCCTCGTTCTGGTGTATCGACATCTAATAAACGTAATCGTCTATCCGCAGAAATATCGAAACCGAAATCTAATATCACATCTATTGTGTCTCCATCTACAACGTTGTAGCAGTTTGCTTTGAATGTATATAATTGTTCTTTAATCATTGTAACTGTCCTCCAAATCGCTTAGTAAGTTGCTGAATTCGTTTGTGCCGTCTAGTTTGTCCATGTTTTCTAATATTTCATTTGCTTTGCAGTATTCTGCATGTTCTCCCTCTCCATGAGTTAATTCCCACGTTCTTATTAATTGAGGATATTCTTCCATTAATAATTCCTTCAATTCTTCCCAAGCCCTTGCTTTGCGATAGACTTCTTGTAGTTCTTGTGACATTGTTTTATATTCTTCATACGTTTTGCTACCACTAGCATAGTCAAGTAATTTATCTTCATACTCATACGCCATCTACTCACGCTCCAATCTATCAATGTAGTTAACCAAATCTATATATCAACTAACACCAGGATTGTTTTCTGCTTTCAAACGTATGTGGTTGGTTAGGGTGGTGTAGTTCTTTTTTGATTCCTGCCACTCGTCAAAGTAAGTGTCTGCTTGTAAACGTAATGCTTTGTTTTCTTTTTCGTAATATACATTCTCTCGTGCTAACTTTTCGATTTTTGAATCGCACCAATCTATTTCATCTTCTTTATTTTTTACTGTCCGTTCCAACCTACTAATATTTGCTTTCAACACTGCTATATCTTCGATTAATGTGTCGCGTTCCGATTTGTATTGGTCACGTTCCTTTGCAACTTCTTTAGCAGCTTTCTTCCAAATCTCTTCATAACTCACTCGCCATCACTCCTTTTTAACTCATTTAAAACTTTCCTGTTATGTGCTTTATCCTCTGGTAGCACTGCTACTGTGAAGCTGTTAGTATTAATCGCCTTTAGGAATCCGCGAAATCCATAATATTTTAATAACTGTGCCATTTCTTTGGTGTTCATCCCACCAGTTTTATATTTGTAACGTATGTTGATTGTGTTTGATAGGATCATAGGCATTTCATAATCGCATCAACTACATTTACCGTGACACTGTTTCCAGCTTGTTTATATAGTTGTGAATTACTCACACCACTATCTTTGGCTTTGTAAAACTGTTCATCCGTAAAACCTTGTAATCTCCAACATTCAAGTGGCGTTAGTTTTCTTATTCTTAAATTTGAATAGACTGGCATAGGAACATGTCCTCCACCTTGCCCCATAGCGCTTGTTAACGATGGGCTTGTTGACCCGTTACCAACATATGCATTTTTTTGTGTGCTACCAATAATTGCTTTAGGTTCATCTTTAGTTTCAAATTCATAGAAATTTTCATCACATTCAAAACATACATACTCGTAATCTTCTAAATCACTTGGTTTCAATTTACTGTTACATCTGCGACAAATTTTACTATTAATAACCACACCTTGATTGATAGCTTCTATAATCTTAGGTATATTTCCACTACCTCCGTTAGCTTTCACTGTCCTTGTAATACCTTGTGGATTATAAACAGCTTGTTCAAAATGCCAACCATATTCTGTTTTGTCTTTTAATGGATTAATAACCACACCTTGATTAACTTCACCAGCTTGCAATGTCTGTGCCACTTGTTTACCAACTCTGCCCCGTCTTGTTTTAGATGTTGGGTAAGACACGTTCACGCTATCGCCTTGTTCTGCAAGGGCGTAACCTTGTTTAGTAGCTTCTCGTATGGCGACATTTGGTTGTCTACCACCACCTTGCATAGTGTTTAATGTTGGACCTTCACCATCACAGCTATATACTTTATTCATTGCGTTGTGATTGTAATAATTTAAATTACCTGTGAGATCATGATTAAGCGTTAACTTCTTAGTCTTTTCTTCTGACAAGTAATACTTTTCATCAACTTCATCTTCTAACACATCAACCAATCGTGTAGTAACTTCTGTTTGCTGTTTTAGTAAATCGAATAATTTAGGTTGATCATACACATCTTTACGTGTAACTAGGATATATACTCTTTCTCTATTCTGTGGAACTCCCCAGTATTTAGAGTTAAACAAACCCCATTCTGTGACGTACCCCAGTTCATCCAACGCTTGAATGATTGTTCCGAAAGTTCTCCCTTTGTCGTGTGAGAATAAGCCTTTGACGTTTTCCAATAAAACATAAGATGGTTGGATTTCTTTAATCGCCCTTGCAATGTGAAAGAAGATTGTTCCCCTTGTATCATCAAACCCTCTGCGATTCCCTGCGATACTAAAGGCTTGGCAAGGAAATCCACCTGTGATGATGTCACATCGTCCTCTGTATAATCGAAAATGTTCATCTGTGATTGCTGTAATGTCATCCAATTCTTCCTCTCCGTTTGTATCATAAATCGCTCTATAACTTTGTTTAGCGTATTTGTCTATCTCTGCAAATGCTAAGCAGTTATGCCCATTGTTTTCTAACGCAGATCTAAAACCACCTATACCACTACAAATGTCTATGAAGTTCATCTACTTCACTTCCCAATTCTCATATGCACGTTCGATATACCACTTAGCTTTAGCCACATCCTCTTTACCATTCTTATGTGGTGAACGTGCTAGATACTTAATAGCATTGCCAATGTGATAAGCTACGTTAGGATTGTAGTGTTGTGTTACTTGTTCTATGAAATCAATCACTTCAATCTCACCGTAGTTATAATGTGATGGATGGTTGACTGTGTCACTAGGTTCTATTTCCATACCAATATTTATATTTAATTCACCACGCTTACGTTGTTGTACATCGTTGGATTGAAGCATATTTCTTCTAAGCTCATCAATCCCTTTTTCCTTTGCTTCCTCTAAAAGTTTTTCATCAACAGTAAATCCATTTAACTCTGGAGAATCACTCAAACTCTCTGTCTTACTCTCTATATAGTTACTCCACAAATAAAAGTGGTTGTCGTCTGTGATTTCGTATAAGTTACCAAGTGAATCAATGCCTGCTTCATTCTTATCATCTTCGTTAAATATAATTTCATCTACACGACCTACAACCGTCATACCATCGCTATACTCACTTTTGCCAATATCGTACACGATTACATAATCATCTAAATTCAAATCTCTAATCTTCATCTACTTAACCACCTTTGGAAATATATCGTTTTTCATTAAATCAGCTACATACTTACTGCGTGGATGTACTTGTGATGTCCCATCATACAACCAAGGGTGCTCGTCTCTGTGCTTTTCCTCTTTAAATTTGGTTCTTATACGTCTTACTTGTGATTCCATTTGTTTAATTTTCTGCTCTTCTCTATAGTCAGTTAAGCGCATGTGTTTAGGTGCCTTACATGCTTCGTTTAATGTCCATCCATAAAGCAACCTTTTACTAATATAATTTTTACTCAAATCATTCTTATTCATACATTTAAGGTTTTCGCCCATAATTTCGTACGTTTTACCTTTAACATGTACAGATTCCATTAATCTTTCACCTCTGGTTCGCTAAATTCTATGAATGTACCATCTAAGTAATCATTAACGTGCTTATCCATGTCTTGACCAATCCACTTTAAAGCTTCTTGTTCTTCTTCATTTGGTCGTTGGATATATGGCACTACTTTTTCGAATTTAGCGTAGTATTTAATTTTCATTGTTCCTGGTTCATTCATGCAATCACCTCTTAGCTTTCTTGCGTTCACTTCTTGCCTTTTTCAATTCTTCATATGTTATCCATGTTTGACCTGTATATTTAGGTGCTTCGCACACCCATATCAACGGTATGTCTGGATATTTATATCTAAAGTGTTTCGCTTTATATCTAGCAACATCTGTTGGCATACCTTTAACGTCTATGACTTCCAGCAGTCGCCCTTTATTCCATAACGCAAAATCAGCGACATATTCTGTTTTACGTTGTTTACCATTCTTAGGAATTAACTCATATCTAGGTTGCAGTTCGATATAATCTATTTGCCCTAGTTCTTTTTGTCGTTCTAAATGTTGGTAATATCTACATTCAACTTTGCTATCGAACACGATACCTTTATATTCAACTTTCTTCGCATTATATTTACTCATGCTGTTCACTCCTACATGTAATCAAATATACTCGTTTGATCTGCACGCTCTAACCTGTATGTGCATTTGATTTCTTCTAATCTTTCATCGCTAATAATGTATTCATCTATGCCGAAATGATTATGCAATCCAAATACACGGTTTCTATTATTATCTAATGGGATAACATCGATAGTTATATTACTGTTGCTTTGTTTTAATCTATATTCTGTACTCAATCCCATTTAGCACACCTCACGAATAGCGTCTGTTGTAGCGCGTTTTGCTTTCTCTGCGAATAAAAGTTCATCTAAGATTGTTTCGTCTCCATGTGCCCCGTCTATGAACTTCTGTGCGTATATATCACTTAAGCTTGGAGTGTCTAAAAAGTCTTTTACATATTGAATTGTTTTTACCATGCGTCTCTCTCCCTGTAATCATCACCAAGCACTCTCATTTGGCGTGAATTATGTTTCATACGTGAATTAATTCGTTGCCAATTCATATTTTGATTTAGTTCTTTATCACTAAAATTAGTAGTAAAAATATTGTTCTTACCTATTCTGTTATCAACTATGCTAAATAGTTTGTTTAATGTATGTTCTGTGTTTTCTACACCTATATCATCTAGTACAAGTAAGTCTACGTTGCTAAGTAATTTGACTAACTCATCTGTAGTTTCAACTGCATTTTTATTGTAAGTAGCTTTGATACGATCCATTAACATCGGTATGTGCATAAACGCTACGGAATAACCTTGTGCTTTAATTGCTTTAGCAATGGCATAAGCTAGGTGTGATTTACCTGTGCCATATGAGCCTTGCATGATTAATGACTTAGGCTTTCCTGTAGAAAATGTTTTAACGTACTCTATAGCTGTTTGTTTAGCATCTGTTTGTGATTGGTTTTGTGGTTGATAATTATTCACTGTGACTTCTTGTAATGAGTAGTTAACGTTCGATTGGTTAAATATATTATTGATTGCTTTCTGCTTACGTTTATTCTCTGCTTCTTTACCTGCTGCAATCATGCTACATTCACAACCATCACGATATTCGTAACCACTATCAAACTTGTGTAAATCGTACTTATTACCGCATTTCTCGCAATACAGTGCTCTTTCTATTTCAGCAGCTTCATACTGCTTAAGTGTTTCTGTTATTCTAGGGCTTAACATGCGTTTCATTTAATCACTCCTAATCCCAATAACTAGGGTCGTGTTTCATACGTTCTAGTTGGTCTTGTCCTGTAGGTTGTGTTTCTTCTGTAAAGTCATTCATATAGCTTTCTTGACTTAAAAATGTTTTAGGATACTTTTGATACTGTTTATTCGTAATCGTTTTAAGATATTCTCTAGTACCATTCATGATAGTTTCATAACTATGTTCTTTAAGTGCTGATTTAAATAAGCTAAATGCTTTTTTCTTATCTAGCTTTTTATCATAAAGCTTCCACCAATCCTCAAAACGTTCACGCGTAACGTCAGTTGCGCTAGTATTACTATCATTATTAGTATTGTTATTATTAGTTAAATCATTATTAGTACTATTATTATTAGTAGGGACGGATTCTCCGTTAACGGTTTTTCCGACGTTGGATTCTCCGATGTTGGATTTTCCGTCGTCGGTTTTTCCTAGGTAGGAATTTCCGTTCTGGATAGGATGCTCGTATACTAAGTATTCATATCCATTAAGATGTCCTTTGTCATTACGTTTTCTAGTTCTTGCAACGTAACCTACTTCTTCTAGCTCTTTAATTCCAGATTTCAAACTATCTTTGCCGTCCTTAGTATGTTTAAGTATTTCAGACTCATATATTTGCCAGTCATCTGGTCTACTTAATAAATAGAGTAAGATTCCTTTCGCTTTAAACGTAAGATTATTATCATGGATAAAGTTTTTATGGACAGTTACAAAATTTCCACTTTCTTTTATCGCTCTAAATGTTGCCATGTTTCTCACCTCTCAACATCTTATTCAGTTTTTCGTCTACATCCACCCAACTATCTTGTAAGTGGTATTTACGATTAAATGTGTTCATGCCTATTTGATGTTGTTCTGTATGATGCTTTCTGCATAAGGCTAATACTTTATTATCTGTATGGTTTATTTTGTTTCTATTACGTCCACTACCTACTGTTTGATAATGTGCTAAATCAGCATTTACAGCGCCACATATAACACAAGTTCGGTTAATGGTAGATTTGTATAGGAAGTATTTATCATTGCTCATGAGGTCGCTCGTTTGCTTTCTCATAGGTATGTCATATTGGAATATAAAATCTAATATAAGTTCGATTAATTCACTAGCTTGTCTTCGACTACAATTACTTAACGACATCGGTTCATAGCCATGTAAAAACTCCAACTGCTTTTGAAACATATATCTTAAGTAGTCCATCGGTTGCCCGTAATGGTCGAATATATCTCTTATCATCGCGAATACTTTTCGACGTTGCTTACCTGTTATCTTGTATGGATCAATTACATCTACATCGCATTCAACTTCTAATCCATTATCAAGTAGTAGGAAATCTTTATTCGTTAGTTCTACACCCTCGATGACAGCAGTTGTCGTGCCGTCATCTTGTTGGATGTAACTTTTAATTATCGCCATTTAATCACCTTTTATATTGCATGCAATCAAAACGGTAAATCATCATCTTTAATATCAATAGGTCCATTGTTCTTAGCAAATGGGTTATCATTGCTTGAACGTTGGTTATTTGTCCCTGTCTGTTGACCTTTGGAAACATTGTTTGCCTGTCCGTTGTTTTTAGGTTCCAAGAATTGAACATTGTCTGCGACAACTTCTGTAACAAATACACGTTGTCCTTCTTTATTCTCATAACTACGTGATTGTATACGACCATCAACGCCAGCTAAGTTACCTTTAGACAAGTATTTATTTACATTTTCTGCTTGTTTACGGAAAACAACTACATTGATAAAGTCTGCTTCTCGTTCACCTTGTGCATTTGTAAATGTTCTATTAACAGCTAGGGTGAAAGTTGCGACACTTACACCTGATTGTGTTGTTCTGAATTCTGGATCTTTCGTTAAACGTCCTACTAATACAGCTCTGTTAATCATTGTTCAAGCTCCTTTAACCATGTTTGGATTGATTTTCTTGATTTATTTATTTGTTCATTACTCAATTCATCAATGTTCATAATTTGTAAATTTTTGATTTTGTTCTCATACGTTTCTGTTTGGTTATTTATTTCAACTTCTTTTACAAAGTCTTCTATTTCTTTCTGTAATAGCTCTTTTATTTCTGGACTGACTTTTGTATATTTTTCTTGCTTTTCTTTAGCGTCTGCATCATCTTCATCAGTTGGTATGTTAAAGAACTTCATTAAGAAATAACGTTCTGAATAAGTTAAAGCTGTACCATGAGCTTGTGATATATCGCTTTGTTGACCAAATGCGTGATAACTAATATCCAATTGTTCTTCTGGTTTATCTGCATTAACCCATTTGTAGTTCAAATCCATTTCTACTATAAAATCTATAACTTCATGCCCTTTTTTATTCTTATAAGTGTGTGTAGTCCACTTTTCATTTGATGTACTAGGTATTAATAACAACCTATGTTCAATCATTTTATTTCTAATGCGATGCAATATTTGTGACCCTGATACATAAGTGAAGTTATAGCCTTTTGTATCTTTTGTGAATCCATCTATATTAGCTTTTACATCTGCTATTTTTTGATATATATTAAGTTCCTCACTCATTTATCTCACCCTTAAGCTTCTATTTTGTTTAATTTCTGCTCCTGGCACTTCTTTACCTGCTTTCAAATCATCTAAGAGTAATTTGGAATTTATTTTAGGTGCTTGAGCTATCCAATAATCTTTAGGTATGAGTTTCTCATTTAAAACTTCTTTACTAGGTGCATTTTTAGAAATGCTGAAACTGTTGAATGCTGTTTTAAATTTTTCTTTACCAGTTAATTCCATAGACTCTTTTAAATTATCTTTTAAACGTTTAACACCGTTTTCGTTTGATGTTTTACGCTGTTTTAAACGCCTTATTTCTTCATCAATTGCGCTATTGTCCGCTTGTAACGATTTAATCACTGATGCGTAACCATCTGCTTTATCTTCTAACGCATCATTAATACTTGCTAAAGTATCTATTAAAGCTTGTTCATCACCCTGTTCAGAAATTAAGTCATAGACTTGTTTATAGTTATCTGTTAGCTCAAATATATTACTCATCGCAAACCAACCTTTCGCCCGCAATAACTTTCTTTGCTTGTTCATAGCGTGCTAATATTTCAGTATCTTTATGTGTGTTATTAAACATGTAGATACTTGCCATGCCTTCTTTATAGTTTTCGTGTGAATGATGAAACCAAATCGTATTATCTATATATTCGATAATCATGCCTTCACTTTCTACTTTCTGTAATAGATCAATGGCTAAGCGTTTAAATTTTTGTTTCTTCACCACTGCATCACTCGATTCATTATTCTGTCTGCTTCATCTGTGTTCTGTTCTATCCATGTGAAAGCAGATTGTTCTAGTATCTCTTGTGCTGTAGCTATTCCAGCATATTCATCGTAAATTGGGATGCTATCTATAAAATCGTTGTTTTCATTTAATAATGTAACCTCTATATTATCGTCGTGTTTGTACAAATTAATTTTGAAATTAAAACCTAATAGTTTAATTACTTTGTTTTTAGTTGTACCTATTTCGTAATACATCTTGTCTACCTCCTATTTTTGGTGGTATACTTGTGTTGTCTGGATTCACAAGTATATTTTGACTGTTTGCTAATTGTCGTTAGCACTCAGTCTTTTTTGTTGTCTTTAAATAATTAATCCATGCATCCCATGCCATATAGCTAAAGCATGCTGTTACCCAATAAATCAGTAACAAGTAGATAAAGTCTTTAGTGAATATCAATGCTATGAAGAATGCTAATACTGCTGTAGCTAGTGCTAATGTACCTTTCATGTCGTAACCTCCTTAAAATTCATTTCTATAATCTCTTAAAAACTGATAAGCTTTAGGACCATCAAAACTCCAATTTTTACTGATTGCGTTTGGATAACTCGCTATTCCTTCTCTTTCTAATATTTTTCTAAATTTTGGTTTGTATAATATACGTTCGTTTACAGTCGTTTCGCTTTTGAATGGAGAGTTCTCTATAAAATCTTTCTTCTTCCACGTTGCTTTTTGTTGATTCATAACTAAATCCATATGTTCTTCCTGTGTAATAATTACATATTGTTCAGGTATGGTTACCGTAAGTTGAGTCATCGTCTATCTCTCCTTTGTTATTTCAAAATAATTTTCAATTTCTTGCGCTGCCCAATACATTACTTCCTCTAAATGGCTCTCTCTGTCTATCTCAAATGTTTCAATTACACCATTTTCTTCCACTGTGTGTTCAAACATTTCTGATTTATCTTTGATATTCATTTTTAAAATGTAATGTATATAAGTAAGTAATTCTTTTTGTTCTTGTGTCATAGCGCTCCCCCTATATTTCGAATTGACTAATATCTACACCGTATTTGATTGCCATGTTCTTAATTACTGAAATATAAATTTCAATTAATCTTGGCTCATCATTGATTACATCTAATTTAGATAATTTATTTATTTGTGATTTAGTGGCACCTTTAGATAACATTTTTGCTCTACGGTTATTTAATCGTTGATCTAACTTACAACGCCCTTTTTCTTCTAATAATTTGTATGCTTCTGTACGAATTGATTTATGTTTATCTCCTCCACCTAAGTGTTGAGCAATTGCACCTAAAATTTTGTTAGTGTCGTTTCTCCAATTCTTAGTTTCAATACCAACAATATTGCGAATGCCTGTAACTTCCGTTTCAATGCGTTTGTTGAATTGCTCTTGTTCTTTTTGCACGCTGAACATCATTTCAAGTGCTTGCATTGGTGTTTGAGGTACTTGATATTGTTGGTTAAGTTTTTCTTCCATCTCATTAAATTTATTAATATAAGCCATTTTGAAATCGTTATGACCTTGAATGTTGAACATGTATAAAGTGAAACCGTCTTTAGTTAAAAGGTATTCTTTATAGCTTCTATTTTGTCCTGACACCTTGTAAGAGTTTGGTATAATTAGAGAGCTCACATTTGAGCTTTCTATAACTTGTTCCAAATCTCTAAGTACGTTTTTATGAGTTCTTCCTAATTCATTTGCTACAGTCCTACTTGAAACCACCGGTCCAATTTCTGAATTGTTTTCGATATTGATCGTTAATAAGTCTTGCATTTAATTACCTCCTTGAATTTTTTGTACGGTTTTCTGTACATTATCGTCAAAAAAATATTTCCCTAATTTTGTTGGTGGAATTTCTAATATCTCTGATATTCTTTTTATTTCCCATTGAGTAAACATCCCTTTACCATTCAATTTTTGATTTAACGATGTACGTGACATAGGAATTTTGTTTGCCAAACTATTTTGAGAATATCTATAGTCTTTCATTTTTTCATACAATAAACTATAACTAAATGTATATAACTCATCCATAAAGCCGCCTCCAATCTTGTTCGGTTTTCTGTACATTTCTAATTAAATCATCTTTGTTAGAATTCGTCAACAATAAAAATACAGTTTTATGTACGAAAATCGTTAAAAATCATTGATAATTGCCTTAGTTAATAGTAGTATGATTATAGGAGGTGTTCAGAAATATGAACAGTTTTAAGGATAGATTAAAATTTGCAATGCAAAATAAAAACTTAAATCAATCTGAGCTATCAAAATTAACTGGTATAGGAAGAAATTCAATCAGCGATTATTTAAAAGGTAAATATGAAGCTAAGCAAGATAAAATATATATATTAGCAAAGTATTTGAACGTTAATGAAGCGTGGCTTATGGGATATGACATTTCAAAAGAACGTGTGACTGATGGACAAAGAGACGTAACTAAACCCACTTTAACTCAAATAAATGAAGTCTCGAGTAAATTAGAAGAAAAAAGGCAAAAACGTGTTTTAGCATATGCGGAACATCATTACTCAGTGCAGCAACAAGGTGAGAATATTATTTACCTACAATCATATAAAGATTCTAAGACTGAAGAAGTAACTGTAAATGGTTACGTGTCAGCAGGCACCGGTGAAACTTTAGTAGATGATATAGAATTCACAGTTAACTACCCTGCGGGCGTTGTACCACCTCATGATTTTGCTTTACAAGTGAATGGTGATTCTATGGAACCACTTTTTGAACACAAAGAAATTATATTTGTAGAAGAAAATACGAGTATTAATAGTGGACAATTAGGTGTATTCGTTGTAGATGGCGAAGCATACGTTAAAAAAGTATTTATATATCAAGATCATATTCGTTTAGTTTCTCTAAATCCTAAATATGGAGATATGAATTTTTATGGGGATTCTGATGTTAAATTTGCAGGCAGAGTTATCCTCTAATTTTTTAACCATAGATTTACAAAATCAACAAAAAATACTATACGAATTAATGCACGTGTCTTTGTACACGTGTGCGTTTAAATAAGTTGTTCGGAACAGAAAATACAAATGAATTAAATAATTAAACTACAATTTCGATGAACTGTATATTAATTACAAAATTGTGTAAAATGTTAAAAATATTTTGTTATACATACTACAAAAGATAATATAGTTTTTGTAAACTAATACTAATGTGTTTTTATAACATAAATATATTATTAGGGGAATTTATAATGAACAAAGATTTTAAAACTTTCGATAATATGGAAAGTTCAACTAAAAAACCAAAATGGTACGAACGGAGTTTATTAGTTATTTTAGCACTTATATTCATTTATCCAATTGGTTTAGCTTTAATGTGGGGATTCAAAAAATGGAAATTATGGATAAGAGTTGTTATTACTTGCTTATTTGTAATAGTTTATTTGAGCAGTTTCGGAAATAACGATGATGTGAAAGTTAATAACTCCTCCAATCAAGAAAACCAGGCGAATAATGATTTAAAGAAAGAATTAAAGAATGTAAACGCAGAAAATAAGGACTTAAAAAAAGAAATTAAAGAACTTGAAAATAATAGTGATAAGGAAGATGGAAAAGATGAATCTTCTAAAAAGTCAAATGTACAAAATGATGTAAATAAAGAATCGAAAATAGAAGAAGATACAAAAGAACCTACAGCTAAACAAGATACGAACAAAAATAAACCAAACCGCGAAGCAAAAGCTGCATTAGGTTCAGCTAAAACATATGCCGATACAATGCACATGTCTAAAGATGCCATTTACGACCAATTAACTTCTTCAGCAGGTGACAAATATCCAGAAAATGCGGCTCAATATGCTGTCGATAATCTAGAAGTAGATTATAATGAGAACGCTTTGAAATCTGCTGAAAATTATTTAGATATGATGGATATGTCTGACGATGAAGTATACTCTCAACTCACTTCAGATGCTGGTGATAAATTTACTCCTGACGAAGCAAAATACGCTGTAGATCATTTAGAATGATTAAAATAAAGGAAGATAACTATCAAAACCAAAGATAAAATAGCTTTAACTATGTGCTTTTTAGTTATAATTTTAGCTATATTAATTACATAATCATATTTGGGCAGTACCCCTGCCCTATATATTTTTAAAACCAAAAAGAACGTACGTTCTAAAAGGAGATATTATTATAGACACTGTTATTACTTATACTTCTTACGCTGTTGTAATCTTACCATTAGTTGTTTATTGGATTTATAAAAACATAGATAAGTAATTTTCAAAGGAGTTAATTATGAATTTAAGTTATAGAAAAAAAGAAGCTTTGAATAAATTGAATAATGAAGAAATCTATACAAATATTTCTCCAAAATATATAAATGAATCATCAGATGAAAATGTAGAAAAAATGGTTGAAACATTTATTGATTTTTTCAGAAAGATAGATGGACAAGATAAGGAGGATGACGATGAATATAATTAAACGTAATGGAAAATGGCAATATGATTTTAGATATAATGAAAAACGCTATCGAAAAGGAGGGTTTAGGACAAAGAAAGAAGCAGAATATGCAGGTAATGAAAAATATAATCAAGCTACTAAAGGTATTGATTTAGATAATAAAATCTCATTTTCTCAATACGCTAAAGAATGGATTGAAACATATAAAAAACCATATGTATCTAAAAAAACATATAGAGATAATTATAGACATTATGAAAAAATAAATAATTATTTTAGCGATGTCCCGATCAATAAAATTAATCGAACACAATATCAAAAATTTCTAACTGAGTACAAAGAAAAATTATCTCAAGATCAATTAGGAAGAATAAATGCGTTATGCAAAAAATTAGTAGAAAATGCTATGTATGATGGTTTATTAACTAAGAATTTTACATTTGATGCAAAAGCTGATTCTACAAAGCCACCCGTCAAAAAGGAAACAGATAAGTATTTAAATTTAGATGAGCTTAGTATGATAAAAGATTATTATATGAAACGCACACAACACCTTTCAGCATCCACACACATAATATTGTTAATGCTTGAAAGTGGCGGACGTTTTAGTGATTGTATTAATTTAAAACGTGAAGACATAAACCAACTAAAAAACGAAGTCTTTTTAAACGGTACAAAAAATGATACTGCACCAAGATATGTAAAAGTATCTAAAGAATTAATCGAAGTATTATTAGATTATGCGAATAAACGGCCTGCAAATTTGAGCGGTTACCTATTCACACATAATGGTGAACAAATTACTAACCCAAGTGTTAATAAATCAATCAAACAAGCATGTGAGAAATTAGACATCAAACGTAATATAACTAGTCACGCATTCAGACATACTCACGCATCTTATTTAATTTACAAACAAGTAAACATATATTATATATCTAAACGATTAGGTCATTCAGATATATCTATCACGCTAAATAAATATGGTCACCTACTAAAAGAATCCTTAGCAGAAGATGAAGAACGTACGGTTGAACTTATGAGTAAAGTATAAAGCAACTTTTAATCGCCCTATCCCTTATGTCCCAATCGATTCAGTGATTTTTGGACACGTGACCACACTAAAATATCCCTTGTGTCCACTCAGTGACCAAAATTTTTAAACTTAATGATAATTAATGTAGGTCATAAAAAAAGAAACCCCGTAAAGACGGGATTTCTAAACTGTGTTGATGTCTTGTGATGTTGTCATAGTACCGGCGGTCGGGATCGAACCGACACTCCAAAAAGGAACGGGATTTTGAGTCCCGCGCGTCTGCCAATTCCGCCACGCCGGCTCAATAGCTCATTCGAGACTATTTATTATTTATCATTTATATCTGTAAATAATATACAACTTCTAAATGGCATAAATATATTATATTACTAACTACATTTGTCGTCAATAGATTTATTAAATAAAGCTGTAATTGCTAGGTTTAGGTACAATTTATAAAATTGTAAATTGTAATTTTTGTCACTGTTCAACTTCAAAGTTTTAAGTATAATTACTTATATAAATCCTAAAAATCAAGTGAAAATTAAATCCATAAAAAGCTTAAAGTAAAATATTAATGCTAATCAGTTATAACTTCACTCTCAACTTCATGAATCATTTGTATAATTTGATTATATTCATTCAAGACAGCAACTTTTGGAGTATGTGTAGAAAGCTCCTCTTCCTTCAGCTGAACATAAGTCATAATGATTACCACATCATCTACTTCAACTAATCTAGAGGCTGCACCATTCAAACAAATCTTACCACTACCTCGTTCACCTTCAATCACATATGTTTCAAACCTTGCCCCATTATTATTATTTACAATAGCAACCTTTTCATTAGGTAATATATCAACTGCTTCTAATAAATCTTTATCTATAGTAATACTACCTACATAGTTTAAATTTGATTCTGTAACTCTCGCTCTATGAATTTTTCCATTCATCATTGTTCTAATCATTATATACAATCTCCTACCACAAAGTATTTATAATAATGTATGTTATTTAAATCAATAGTACAAAACACTATTATGATTATTCATATTACCATATTATATAGATATTGCTACAAATATTGGATTTTAAAATAAGGATACACGTTAAGATAAAAGAAGATATAAAAAAAACTTCCCATAAGGAAGAATAAATGGAGCGGAAGATAGGACTTACACCTATACCTCATTCCGGGAAGGAATGTGTTCTGAGAGTTGAACTACTCCCGCTTAATTATTAAATTATGGAGCGGAGGATAGGACTTACACCTATACCACGTTCCGGGAAGGAACGTATTCTAAAAGTTGAAATACCCCCGCTTAATTATTAAATTATGGAGCGGAAGATAGGACTTACACCTATACCTCATTCCGGGAAGGAATGTGTTCTGAGAGTTGAACTACTCCCGCTTAATTATTAAATTATGGAGCGGAAGATAGGACTTACACCTATACCACGTTCCGGGAAGGAACGTATTCTGAAAGTTGAACTACTCCCGCATTTTGATGAAGGCGGCAACCGGATTTGAACCGGTGATAAAGGTTTTGCAGACCTCTGCCTTACCACTTGGCTATGCCGCCAATAAAAAACTGGGCTAGCTGGATTCGAACCAGCGCGTGATGGAGTCAAAGTCCATTGCCTTACCGCTTGGCTATAGCCCATTAATATAAAGGGCGGATGATGGGAATCGAACCCACGAGTGTCGGAACCACAATCCGATGCGTTAACCACTTCGCCACAACCGCCATGGCAGGGGCAGTAGGAATCGAACCCACATCAAAGGTTTTGGAGACCTCTATTCTACCGTTGAAATATGCCCCTATTAAATTAAAAATATATGGTGGAGGGGGGCAGATTCGAACTGCCGAACCCGAAGGAGCGGATTTACAGTCCGCCGCGTTTAGCCACTTCGCTACCCCTCCTAAGAATGGTGCCGGCCAGAGGACTTGAACCCCCAACCTACTGATTACAAGTCAGTTGCTCTACCAGTTGAGCTAGGCCGGCTTGCATAAAATGGTTCAGGACAGAGTCGAACTGCCGACACATGGAGCTTCAATCCATTGCTCTACCAACTGAGCTACTGAACCATAATTAAAATGGCGGTCCCGATGGGATTCGAACCCACGATCTCCTGCGTGACAGGCAGGCGTGTTAACCGCTACACTACGGGACCTTTAAAAATTGCGGGAGGCGGATTTGAACCACCGACCTTCGGGTTATGAGCCCGACGAGCTACCGAACTGCTCCATCCCGCGATAATAATATTAATGGCGGAGGAAGAGGGATTCGAACCCCCGCGAGCCGTTAAGCTCCTGTCGGTTTTCAAGACCGATCCCTTCAGCCGGACTTGGGTATTCCTCCACAAATATTAGCTAAAAATAATTTATATTCAATTATGATAAAAATGGCGGAGGAAGAGGGATTCGAACCCCCGCGGGCCGTTAAGCCCCTGTCGGTTTTCAAGACCGATCCCTTCAGCCGGACTTGGGTATTCCTCCAAAATTATATGGACCTTGCAGGATTCGAACCTGCGACCGAACGGTTATGAGCCGTTAGCTCTGACCAACTGAGCTAAAGGTCCTAAATATAATTTACAACTAATAATTAGTGGCGGTGGAGGGGATCGAACCCCCGACCTCACGGGTATGAACCGTGCGCTCTAGCCAGCTGAGCTACACCGCCGTTGTATTTAGGTTGTATTATTAAATATGGTGGAGACTAGCGGGATCGAACCGCTGACCTCCTGCGTGCAAAGCAGGCGCTCTCCCATCTGAGCTAAGCCCCCATATATAATTTTAAAAGAGTCGGGAAGACAGGATTCGAACCTGCGACCCCTTGGTCCCAAACCAAGTGCTCTACCAAGCTGAGCTACTTCCCGTAAATTAATGCGCCCAATAGGGGTCGAACCTATAACCTCTTGATTCGTAGTCAAGTACTCTATCCAGTTGAGCTATGGGCGCATAATTTTATAGGATTATGCCGAGGACCGGAATCGAACCGGTACGGTGATCTCTCACCGCAGGATTTTAAGTCCTGTGCGTCTGCCAGTTCCGCCACCCCGGCAAAAATAATGGAGCAGAAGACGGGATTCGAACCCGCGACCCCGACCTTGGCAAGGTCGTATTCTACCGCTGAACTACTTCTGCATATGCGGGTGAAGGGAGTCGAACCCCCACGCCGTAAGGCGCTAGATCCTAAGTCTAGTGCGTCTGCCAATTCCGCCACACCCGCGATATTAAAATAATGGTGAGCCATAGTGGGCTCGAACCACTGACCCTCTGATTAAAAGTCAGATGCTCTA